>Ga0308159_1000016_pt1 | contig 825584 bp, 723 predicted proteins | sample PhyCR1_FD_201040 | JGI IMG/M metagenome (GOLD analysis project Ga0308159, IMG submission 201040) | Phyllosphere microbial communities from UC Gill Tract Community Farm, Albany, California, United States - DLSLC.R1 | ecosystem: Host-associated > Plants > Phyllosphere > Unclassified | place... | reverse complement strand
TATTTACATCGAAAGATTTTGGAGAACCATTAAGTACCAGTATGTTTACCTTAACCCCTGCGAATCTGGACTAGAATTGTATGCAGGAATTAGAAATTGGCTGGACAGATATCATCTCAGAGCACATCAGGGGATTAATCGGAAAAAACCAGTCGAATTATTCAAAATGTGCGCCTAAAAACAATTATAAAATCATAACAAGTGGTCTAAGACAATCGAGGTATCATAGTTGTTATAAGCAACAGGACAATTATTCGTTGTAAGTCAATTGTCATAACAGAAAGTATCTATAATTTTCCTCATTGAATCGTCACGAGGGTAATTGATTTTTTTAAAACTGCCAATCAACCAATTGATGTTAACCGTTAATGTTCCACAGAAAGAAATTTAGGTTAATGAATTTATGTAAGAAGATTTAAAAAGTCCTCCTCCGTTGATAATAATCTTCGGATTATTTTGAAGGTAGGTAAAAGAGTAAACCAAGTCATGATCTTTTATTGAACAGGAAGATAAAAAGGCTATAAACTTCCAGAATCTGAAATAGGATCGTTGCTTTCAGTTTGAATCTTATTATTAGATAACTTTAAAATTAAAGATTGCAGAATAGATGATTATTATATTCCATAATGGAATTTTGTATCTCATCGTTCGTAATTTCTAAATCTGGTTTGAGATCAGTGGAAATCTTAAATGATAAACTGTTTACTTCATCCGGCTGGTCGACCTTTGAAGGTCGGGGTAATTTGCCAGATGCCCTACAACCCTTTTTACTGTGATTTTCATTCATGACGAATTCTGTTAGAGAGTATTATGATATCTTCACGTGTTCAGTAATGGTCATACCGGTAAAATAATCCGTGCCTTGTAATCCTAATGTGCAATTTTAGGAGAAATAGAGCTACCGCCAGTTATGCGAATAAAAAAGCGTTCTAATGTGCAATATTCATTATGGTGGTTATTTCATATTTTTTATTTGGGTTTTTTTCGAGGCAAAGGACTCGATGTGAATAGTCATTCAATTTTAACTCAAAGCTATCAGGAGCACATAATTTGAAAATAATACCGTAGCAAACTTTATTTGAAGATAGTTAACTCTTTTCTTATAACATTTTCAGCATAGCGGACACCAAAAATTCTTATCAGATCGTCAAGGATTATCTGACCGTCATCCTTTAAACTAGTGTTTAACAAACAGTATTGCATCTGGATCCCGTTGAAGATAGAATAATAAATCAGAATTCCATTAGGTATTGGAAAAGAGTCGTAAGGTTGATATAATACTGGCTAGATGAAAAGGAAAATATAAGAAAAATTTATATTACAGTTATCAGTTATAGATCACCAAGACTGAGGTTGTATCAGTACCACTCCAAGAATTATCTTTTTAAATTCATTTAATATTTTTTGAATTTGCTTTTTACCAATACCTGCGTATTGTAATTCAAGAAGTTTTTGCTGCCATAGGCTAAGATTTTTTAATTTGTAGTACTGCGGATGACAAACGCCAATTAATGGTCTGAAGTCGCTTTCTTTAGGCTCCTTTATTAAAACGTCCATTTGAATTTTAAAATCCGTATGGTCAATAGCCAATATTTCACTGGCCGATATTTTCACGTATCGTCCTGTTTTGAGCTTAACAATGATTTCGTGTAACATTTTCATATAAAAGCTGTTTTTAAATTACAATGAATGTGAAAAACGAACTATTGTGCATATAACTTATTTATATATACGTCTTCTGTCGTCAAAAAAGATTGTATATAATTCCGCCTTCAAAATGAAGGCGGAATTACTGAACACATTGTACATATTTCCAACAACAGCCTAACAGATAATTAGGAGAATATATCTACAATTAGATTAAACCCCTTTTGTTTTCTGAATAATTAATTATTGAGAATAATGTAAAAGTAGAGCATATTTCACATAGATAATATGTTGAAATAGAGGTTTTTTAAGTATAAATGGTGGGAGTGAAAGCCCACTGCATCAAAATTTCAGGGTAATTTGGAAATAGGCCATCATATTGACCTTTGATCATTCCCTAGAATGAAATGGGACGTCATTATATTTTTAAAATCTTTAAAGTGTTAAGGAAAATATCAGAACCTTTTCTATTGTTATGGAAATATGCTGGTATCTCATAATTAAAAATCAAATTCATGGGAAGAACTCGAAAACTATAATTAGTAATAGCTATGAATGGGCAAATAATTGATGAACAGATAGATCAATTATGCAGCAATACCTTCACAAATCTGGACGAAATTTCTAAAACATTAATCGTGTGGTCTCAAATCTCTAGTGTTCAAAATAAATTATATGCACTTGATGCAATTACCGGTGAAAGTAACTGGTCTTTGAAACCGGGGGTGATATTAGTTCTTCTCCCTGAGTGGTGACGAAAAGCGGTAAATTATTCCACTCAGGAATAATTGGTGCGCAGGAATAGAACATTGCTAAGCTATTTATCCAAAGAATATTCTTGCCGTTTCATAGTATATTACGATCACTTTCGTACATGGTGGGATCTATAAGTATACAATATCATCGGCTTGAAAAAGGTAAATATCAGCAAATTTTGTATTTATTCTTTGTTATATAACTAAGATTATGTTGAGTATAAATCTGTTATATAAATTCAACAGTAGTTTTCAGCAGATTGGATTTCTTATAAAACAATAACCCGCCTTCGAAATCCTAATTGATATCCAAGGCGGGCAGATATACAAAAACTAATTATTCTATTTTAGCCAACTTTAAAACCAGCATAAATGATGTGACAAGCATTGATTAATCTCATTACTTTCTCGAAAATGGTCATTGTGTCTTCCTTAAATCCTGTCTCAGCTGGATCATCCGAGCATAGCGCAAAGAAGCTAATGTGTTTCAAGCACTCATCCCATTGCTCATACGTTTTAAAGTCAAAGAACTCTGCGATGACTGGAAGAGGATGTTGCTGTTCAACAAAAGACAGCTCGCCCGGAGTAAAAAAATCAACTGATCTAGAATTTTTACCAGCATCCTCATTTTTCAAATAATTGATGGTCAGGTGTTCAGAATAAAGCTCTTTTGCTGCGAAAACTAGCTCTCCGAGTTTTTCCATCGTAAATAATACATCAGAAGGGCTGGATTGCCTGTAATAATCATTTCGAGAATATGCCTGGAGAATCAGAAAGAACCGTTTGTTGAAATCCTCTGGTGCATAGAAATCAAAAAAGGATTTAAGAAAAGGTTGATAAGTTTCACAGATGTTATTCTTAGAACTAACTTGTTCTTTGAAATCAAAATCCTCTTCATCTACAGTTGAAGGTACGGCAAATATTTTCTCAGACGAACCATCGCTATCCTTAATCTTCTTGACTGCATGTGTTACAAGTATTAATAACCGCTCTGTTTTAGAAAGCAGAGTACCTGCGTGCAGAGGATCCACTACGAATTTCTCAGAATATCGTGCTTTAATGTACGCGCTTTGCAGAACCGGTAAAAGATCGGTCTGATTTTCATCTTCGAAAAAGTTTGATTGGAGTTCTGATATAACCCGTGATGAAAGTGCGAGTAACCTTTTCAGGTTATGGGTTTTATTTTTAATACCCATTAGGCAAAACAAAAGAGCATTTAACGTATGCTCCGCCGCTTGATGGCAACTGAACGCCGTTAACTCGTACTCTTTTCTTTTAAGATGAGCCTCTGATGTTTTCAGAAAGGAAACTGCGCGCTTATAAAAATAGTCAAAGCGGAGCTGAGCCCGATCAAAATTTTTTAAGATAGGGATTATGAAATCTTTTTGTTTTCCTGAGTCAAAAACAAGCTCTGCGTTTTGAAGCACCAGAGAAAAATATAGACCTCCGCCGTTTTCAACTACTGAATTGAAATACGAGGTTTTAAAGATGCTAATCTCAATTGCTGCTATGGCAGTTGTCAAGTTTTTGATCTCAGCTTCATATTCGCTAGTGGATTTGGTATCCGTACTTTCGGTTAAAACAATGAAATCTAATTTCGGTCGCTTTGACTGATCTGTCGTAGACGAAATCAGAAATATCTTTTCGGAAGGGGCAGTCTCACGGATGATGCAAACGATTTTATTAATGAGATCCTCTTTTGAGATTGTGCTTAGATTGTCAGAATTTTGTACATGGCTCGGAGCAATGTTTCCGTTTATGGCCGGTTTTTCGGTTTCGGCATTCATTAAATAAACAGATTCAATCATGGCCATTATGTTTTCGAAAAAGAAAATCTGGCCACCGGCAGAGGCTTCGATATTCGTAAATTCATATGAAATAGAGTTGCTCAGCATTTGCCATAAGTAAAAGCGGCAATCAGACAGTTTCCAGGAGTCGCAAAAGTTTCGGACAAAATCTGCCGGAGAAGCTATTTCTTCGGGCGATATCCAAACTGGATATTGATGCTCTTCGCTTGATGTGGTATATCGCATAGCGGTAGAATTAAGGTGGAAGATTTCCGAATTTCCTTCATCATAACCGTCTGATCTATTCTATAATGGAATATTTTAGTCACAAATTTTCTTATTTAGACGGTTGTTTGATTTTTCAAAGTCTTATATTTGAACATTACAACAGATATCAGATATGAGCGAAACCATACACCACGGACGAAATATAAAGCGTTTTAGAGAAATGCTAGGTATTAAGCAAGAAGGACTTGCTTATGAACTTGGAGAGGAGTGGACGCAAAAACGCGTTTCAATTTTGGAACAAAAGGATGTCATTGAGCAGAATATTTTAGATCAGGTAGCCAAAATTTTAAAGGTACCAGCAGAGGCAATAAAGAACTTTGACGAAGATGCTGCCATAAATATCATCACAAATACTTTCAATAGTCATGATAATTCAACATCCATAGCTTATAAGTCAACTTTTGATTTCAACCCTATTGAAAAGATAGTTGATCTCTATGAACGCATGTTGATTATCGAGAGAGAAAAAAATGATTTGCTGCAAAGATTAGTTGACATCCATAGCAAAATTAAGTAGAAAGGCCTGGCCCTTTTCTGGGTCAGGTTTAGATTTATCAATAATGACATTGCGACTTGTAGTTTATAACCTAGATCCAATCTATTTTTATCCTAGACGCATCCCGCGTTTTCGTTCGCTTTTCAGTTCCGGCTTTTGAACCTGATTTTGGGATTCAGTAATCTGTTGCCCGAGCCTCTTCTGCAGATTAGCTAGTGAATACTGACGTCCGAGCTCAGAACCTTTGACCTTCATCCGGTTTTTTGTGTTGAAAAATGCAATGCCTCGTCCTGGATAAGTTTTATATCCGTGGTTCTTTAATACTTCACTCAGTGCCTCTATGGTTTGAACTGACGGTAAAAGCCGGTCTAATAGTTCTTTGAGCATTATTTTAGACTGATCAGATAATTTATATTCAGCTTGTTTACCGCTAATGATACGCATCTGGGGAGTGATACTAAGACCCAGCTTTAACTCCATCCTCCGGCAGAAATTTCCCGTACGGGCATAGTTATTAAAATGGTCTGCGGTGTTTTTTCCATTGTAATTGAGCCGGTTTGCGACAAGATGGAAATGAGCGTTGGCGGTATCCTGATGACGAAAGACCAGCATTTGGTTCTGTTCAAAGCCAAATTCTTTGGCAAACTCGGTGGCAATCGTTGTGATCTGTTCATCTGAGGGTTTTTCGCCTGGCGGAAAACTGAATGATTGGTGCCAAATGAATTTGGTGAGGTTTCGATTCTTATCCATGTTGTCAAGAAACTGCCTGGCCAGATAATCCAGATCATAACGCCCGTCAGGCACTGTTTCAAGGGCCAAATGCTGAACGTAGATCAGCTCACCCCGGACATCCTCCGGAGTGAGGTTCTTTCGCTGCTTTACGGTCAATTCTTTTTCATAGTAACAGTACTCCAAAATTCCTTTGGCGTAGCTACCCAGACCAGCTTTTCCGATCAATTTTTTATTCGGTTTAAAATCTCGTCCACCGCTTTCTGAATCCGGGAATGCACTGTAACTAGATCATTACTTGCCTGCTCGTACTTCCAAAGAACTTCGCTTCGAAGATCCTCGGATCTGTAATACAGCTCATATTTTTCAAGCAGTTCCTTGGATGCTTTGTAAGCTGAGGCTGTTTTATTTTGCAAGCTGTTTTTCTCATCCGAAGAAGGTATTGTCAAACTCACAAACAATTCCAAATCCTGCATCCAATCCCTAATCCGGGTCAGGGTTTTACGGGTGCTTCTGATTTCAAACTCTTCGAAGACCCAGAGGGTGATCAGCTTAGAAAGCAGCCGCACCTGCTGGCTGCTTTGCTTCCACTTCTCAGAGTTCATTTGATTATCTTTTGTTTTCAAAACGGCCAGCGAAAGAATGCCCGCAAGCTGCTCAAGTATTCGGATCGTTTCAGCTGTACGCGCAGGAAGTGTCTTTTTCTGCGGCCGCTTGATGGGGACATCAAGGGCGAGAGTCAAAAAAAACTGACTTGCGGATAAATTACTTTTTTCAATCAGCTGATTGATCTTAGCTTTTTCATCTTTGGTGACCCATACAGAAAAGTGATTTCTTCTGGCTATACTGTCTGGCTTTGGCGGTCTACCTTTTATTTTTTGATTTTCCATAAATCTTGATTTTTTAAAATTGATCTATCACAATAAGCTATGAGCCCAAGAGGCGAATAGCGGGGTCCAGGGGTTTTCCCATGGCCAGTTCTCGCCGGTCGTCGCCTTTTCGCGACGTGCCGGCGATAGCTGGCTTTGGGGAAGCCAACGCAAAGTTTACAGAAGTTTACAATGGACTGTGTTTGGCAGCCAAAGTTTAAAAAAGTTCACAAAAGTTTACTTTCAGGCTTTCTGAGGCTATTTCCTGCCTAGTGGAACGAGTATTCGCTTGTTTGCCTGATCATAGATGTACTCCTTTCCAATGAAGATATCCCCTTTTTTAGGCACCGGACGAAGCAGCAGATATTTCACACCGTCTTTGTGCACGATCTCTCCATGCTGCATGAGAAGCACATAGTCAGAAACGTTCTCATAAGCGTCAATGAGCTGTCTTTTTTGCTTGTAATCCTGGCTGCTTGTGGCATACCAAAAAATCAAGATACAGACCAGCATGACGGCAAGGGCTGACGGGGCAGCGATGCCAAGCCCAAAGAAAACGGCCTGGCGATCATCCTTGAAATGGACCGACTTATGACTCCCTTTGATAGCTTCGGCGGCTTTACTGATCTGCTCGATCGATGCTTTTACACGGGTGTCCAATTGAGCAAAATTCTCATGGATCTCATAAAATAGCATCGGCGACCAGTTATCCATCAGCTTGCCATATTTCTCCAAATACCTGCCCCGGATCCGGTTGAGCTCTTCTTTACTGACCTGGTTCATCGCTAAAATTGTTTTCAAGTTCTGTTTCCAGGCAGATCTGGGCTCCGAATGGATACTGATCCAACCTATATCCGTTTCTGATTCCATCCAGGATCTGAATGCCCAAAAGTGTTCCTGCATCAAAGTCACCAAAGTGCCGAAGCTGAATGCCGAACCTGGCACAATTCTCAGCTAGCTCAGCGGACAGCTGTGGCAGCTCACTGAAAGTGCTCAGGTTTTGCCAGACCACGATCTGAAAGCGTCCACTAGTCACCTCGATCATTTTTTGAAGGTACTCCACGCAGGCCCGGTACGCACCACCGCCAGCGATGATGATATGGAAAGTAACCTCGTTGCCCAGCCTGTCACACCAGGCTTTAAAGTTCAGATCTTTGGAGACCAGGGCTGGGAACTGCTCGCTTTCCGGCGCGCCAAAGTCCATAAAGATTTCATCGAAGGGTGCATCGGCCAGACTTTCGACGTAACCGATAAAAATGTCCCTGACGATCATATCGCGTTTACCGACCAGCGATAGCGATTCCATCCTGGCTTCTCCCAGGAATTTGAGCTGTCGGGTGGAAGTCTTTGTGGAATGGTCCACATCGACAAATAAGGAAGAACGGTCATATTCTGCCAGAGCTCTTAGATAGGTATACAGACTTTTGCCTACGCCGCCCTTGGCTTGCAGCACATAATGGAATTTGCGTTTCATTTTTTAGAAAATTTAGATTCAACAATAATATTCTCTTGTGTACTCATGGTGTCCGGATCTGACCAGTGAGCGCTAGTGCCAGAGCTTTGGCTTTGTGGTTCAAATTGAACTGGTAAACCAGAATCGGGTTTTGATCTGGGGATCGGTCTTGGTGCAGCGCTGGCCACTTTGCCTTTAAAATGGAAGCGGCAGAACTTGATGTCTGCGGCACTGACCATATCAGCATGGCCCAGATCCTTGCAGATCATTTCGGCAATGTAGCGCGCTGTTAGCCTGGAAGTGATCAGATCGAAATACAGCTCGTAAAGGATACGTTTTCTTTTCTTATCTCTCCGCTCAAAAAGATCGACCAGTGTTGTTTTATCCATCGGTTTGAGGTAATTAAGTAACTGTCTTCTCCGGTTAGCTATATACGGAGCTCCGGGCCCGCTCTGATCGGGTAGAAAGGATGCCTCTTTTTTATCATGGATTCGGTTTTCTTGCGGTTTGAGATGGATTAAATTTTCAACCCATGGTTCCGGATTGTTCTACGTTACTGCTTTCAGCGGCCTGCCGTAACTTACTGTTCTAATCCGGCTGAGAAGTTTGCCACTGATGGCAATGCGCGCGGATGTATTTGATGTCCAGCCGTGTGACTAGCGTGCTTCCCAGATCTGCATTGATCAAAGCGAGCGTGAAACGGACCGAATGCTGCTGCTTAAAGTAGCTTTCATAGTACTGATACAGTTTCTTTCTTCTTTTCACATCGCGGCTCACAAAGAGTCCGATAAGCTGCTGTTTAATCTCGTTCATGACGGTTTTGGTTTAAATGATTTAATAAGAGTTGAAGCTCAAAGAGCTAACGGGCCATTCCCTTGGCAAAGGCCTGATACGCAAGGGCCAGCTCACAAGTCAAGGATCTGCACAAGGGCAGGGGAGTCGATCCCGAAAATCACTCCCCGGGAAATGAGCTGCTTGCTTAAAGCTTGGTGCGTGTTTGCAGCACGCACCGGAGATACTTTTGTGTTAGGACCGGTTACCAGCGGATCCGAATCTTCGGTCTGAAATCGCATCGTTAGCATGTTATTTTAATGGAACATGCTGCAAATTTCAGGCGGGGAGTTGACAATAAGGTTCCCGTTATTCCGGTAGGAAGAAAAAGAACAAAAAAGAAAAATTTGAGACCTAAACTTCCTTAAAGATCCCGGAGCAGAAGGTTGCAATCCTGTACATATTTGTAACGGGGTTTGTTGGGAGTACAGTTGAAAGTGTCCTGTTGCTCTGTTTGAAAGGCTTTAATGAACGAATCACGTGGGATGCTATGGGAGAGCCAGCTGTTAAAAAGAGCCGCTACTTTGGGAGCGGTAAGCCGCTGCTGGATATGCCCCTGCCTGCTAAGCGTAAAATATAACGCTGCTAATTGGAGCCGTCCGCCGGTTCCGGTATTTCTGAACAGGTAGATTCCGTCGGTTTCACAGGGAGTGATCCACTGCTCTGTAAGTAGTATAGCAACAAGGCGCTGAAATTTTTGCTTCCGGCTCGCTTCATCCGGTCCGGTTAGAATCTGGTGAAAATTAAGTGGAGGCAGTTTCTTGAAAACCTTTTGCAATTCCGGTGCAGCGGATTCAGATTCCAACAGCAGATGTCCGAACTGTGATTTCAAGTCCAGCTTCCATTGATTGATATCAATTCCGCTCTTCATTGCCGGATCATGTGGCAGGGTTTGAAGCCATTGGTAGATTTTAAGAATTGTTTCCTGTTTGGCTTCGAAAGCGCTGTAATCCTTTCGGGCGAGTAGCTGCTCGAAGATTGAGCGGTTCTGTTCCAGCAGATAGAGCATTCTAGTGCGGATCAGATTTATCTGCTGTCTTTTAGCCGCAGGTAGATACCAAAAGTTTAGAGGTCTATGAAGATATCTTTCAAAATCATCCAAGTAGTCCGCCGTGCTGTCGTCAATACAGAAGCTATACCGGTTGTGGTAGAGGATCAGCATCCGGTTCAGACAAGTAAGCTCGTTTTGAAAAAAGCTCCCTTGAAATTCCTCGGATAAATACTTGAGTAGGGGGTACTTTATATTCGCATGCAGGTTCATCTTTTTCGCTGTTTACGTTTCACATTTGACCTGAACAAAGCCATTTTGATTTGCTTTGCGCTGCTAATGTAGAAAAGCAAAATGAGAATTTTGTAACCTCTTCAAATTCTAAATAGGTAGGAAGTGCTAGCTTTTCAAGGTGACCCGGTAAAATTAGGAAAGTTTGCTTGGGTTGCCGTTGTAACTTCCAAATACACTCGTGGTAGTAAAGTTAGATTAACAATGGAACCACTTGTGTAAATTACATTGCATCGAATAGTCATTAAATACTAATTTAGGCAGAAGTAATAGAATGTTGCTTTAACAATTTAACCGGGCATCAGGTGAAGAAAGGATCAAAAAATTACGGAATCGGTACTATGGAGATATTACATTTTTCAGCCTTGTTACCAGGCGGAATTTTCTATGGCAAAACCTAGCCATTGTTAGCTTGCTAACCACTTCTATGTACTCGTTCGGGTTTTTTATCATACAACTTACTAACCATACAGGTAACCTATTAAGATTTCTGGTTTTGGCCATGATATCGATTGTCCTGGCTGGCATTCTGGGCACGCTATTTCATGGGCAAACGATCAAACGATTTTTCCCCCAGTAATACATTTGCAGATTTAGCTGGTGCAGACAAGGAATTGCCAGCGAAATGAAACACAACTTTGAACTGTACAATAAGGTTAGTGGAGAAGGTGCAAAGGATTTATACAAGCAAATGCGTGAAAGGAATCTGATGAGAAAGGAAATGAGCAATAATCGCTTTAAAAAATTTACGTACTTGTTTAGAGGAACAGCAGGAATTTTTATTGCTGCAGCTGTGCAGGTCTATACAGCCTCGTTTCTTTGGATAATGTTATTTTTCTTACTGACCGAAGGCTTCCTTTGGTGTTTTAAAATTTGCTGGACGGACGCTTATGAAAATATCCTTACCGATATCGGTAGAATAGGGAAATTTCAACGCTGATTGGTGGTACAGTAGACTTGATGTAGGTAGGTAAGGTTGGATCAGAAAAAGGTATCTTCATTTAATTTTTGAAAGTATGACTCCGTTTTATAACTATTGACAAATAATCCAAAACCAAAAATTTCTAGCCCTTGTTTTAATAGTATCACGGGTTAATAGAAGTAAAAAAGGTCCGATACATACATCCTTTTATGGTCGGGAAAAGTGGGGCCTCCCAATTCTTGGACAGTCAAAACTGGAAAAATCATGCATAATGAAAACTTTAAACTGGATTTAAAATTCTGTGTTATTCGTTTGCTTTTATAGAAGGACACGAATGCATCGACCTATTGGCGAACCTGGTTTGGGCAACAACCAATGGAAATCGTTTTTATTCTCATCGAATTTTGTAATTTACCTATCAGAGGATAGAAACTATAGTTTATTAAATGCGCCAATACACTACTCCGGACGCTGCTGAATCCAGCGCAGGTGACGATTTTCATATATTATGGGCAATACAGAAAAGTCTGAGATTGATCAATTTTGATGCAATGGGTCTTAAGGCCATAGCAATTGAGAATCTTTCCAATTCCGATAGTTCCTATCTGGATACCTCCGGTGGTATGAGTTTAGGTGTTGACCTTACAGAATATTATGGTGGGCAGAACTTCGCTAATGCAAGCAAAGTGGTTGTCTCACAGTTGAAATACAGCACACGGACGCCTGACAAGAATTGGACAGTTGCAAGGATTTGTACCAGCAGAAAAAATAGCGTAGAAGGCTCCATTATCGACCGTCTTGCATCATTTTATCGTGAACTTTCCGGCCAGTTTGAGCGGGATGAGCTTCTAAACAAACTTCAAATTAAACTGGTGAGCAACAGGCCCGCTGCCCCGAAATTAATTTCCTTGATTGAAGCTGTTAAAAATTTTTCAAGATTGCAGTACCCCGAAATTGTCGACATAAATTCGGTAAAGACAACCTTGGATCCAAGTCAGCAGATAGAACTAGCAAGGCTTGTGCGTGCATCAAAGCTGACCGGATCATTAATCGTCGATTTTATCTCTGTTCTGGATTTTACGGATTGCGGTGAAGGATCCAGATTTGAAATTGAACAGAAAATTACAACAGCTATATCTTCATTGACTTCGTATCAGAGTTCCCAGGAGTATAACCATCTGCATAAACTGGTTTGGGGGAAAATGATGCCGGAGCAAAGGCTGTTAAATACGATCTGCCTAGCGGATGTATTGTATGCATTCGGTGTACACGACCTTACGGCGATTTTTCCGGTGAAAAATGAAATTGCCCGCCCTGATCATCTGGTGGTCAGAGAGCAGCTTTCAGCGATAGCAACCGAAATTTTAAGTGAAGAAAATTACCTGATCTGTTTGCATGGTGGAGCGGGTATCGGAAAATCCACGCTCGTTAATATGATTCCGGATGTTCTTCCTGCTCACTCGGTCACAATTGTATTTGATTGTTACGGTGGAGGCAGTTATCTTGATCCGGAAGATCGCAGGCATAAACATGCGGCCGGAATCATGCAGCTATGTAATGAACTTTCCTTGAAAACAGGCTCAGATTTATTGCTGACAGCAATCGGAACGGACGAATTTTACCTCCGGCAGTTTAAAATGCGTGCAGAATCAGCGTTGAAGGTTATACAAAGTCTTAACCGCGATGCAGTATTGGCCATCATTCTTGATGCAGCCGACAATTCTGTAACGGCGGCTGATGTTTTTGACGGAAGGACTTTCGTAAAAGATCTTGTCAACATGGAGTTTCCCCAGGGTTGTAAAATCATTGTGGCAGCAAGAACAGAGCGCGTTGTTACACTTGAACTTCCATCACATGCAAAACAGGTACTCTTGCAGCCGTTTTCGTACAACGAAACTGTCACCTTTCTGGATCATCAATTCATATCGTTTAGTGAGCACGAGGTCGAAGAATTTATCAAACTTACGCATGCGACGCCACGGGTCATGGCATACGCCCTTGAACTTCCGGGCAAGACCCTTGCTCAAAAAATGATTCCACTTAAACCAAATGGAAGAACATTGGAGCAAATTTTTCGGCTAAGGGTGAAGCAGGCCGAACGCAGCTCGTCCAGAAAAGATGTTACCATTTTTCTAAAAAATCTGATTGCACTCCCCAGGCCAATTCCTTTTGAGCTCATTAAAAGCGCCACTGCATTAAGTGATCAGAATCTCAATGATATTCGGGTTGACCTGTGGAGGGAAGTATTGGAACAAAGACAAGAATTTACCTTTCGAGACGAAGATTTCGAAACCTACTTGAGGAAAACTTACAAAGTTGACAAAGACGACTATATTCAGATTGCAAGAATTCTTTTGGCACAAGCAGATGAAAATGATTATGCAAGTACCCACCTGGCGAATTTTTTAAGTAAGGCAGAAATGTATGTCACTTTAAAAGATATTGTTATAGATAAGAAATATCTTTCTTATCCGATGGATCCGGTAAAAAATAAAGAAGTATTTATTGCCCGGGCCAAAATGGCCATGAAAAATACTTCCAAAAATTTCCACCCGCAGGATTTTGTCAAATTGATGATCGTATCGGCTGAGGCGGCAAAAATTAATAAAGTGCTGGAAGACATCCTTTTTGAGCAACCTAATCTGGCCGCCAACTATGGGAATCTGCAGACAAATCAAAAAATTTATTTTCAGTCCGGAAATCCTGGTTGGTTCGGGCAAGTGCATTATCGAAATGCGGCCATCTATGCACGCAGTCCTCAAACAGCAGATCTGGCAAAGCAGCACTTAGAAAAGGCCACAGAATGGGCTGCGTATAGAAGAAAATTGGATGACGAGCAACGGGAGGAATACAGACTTGTTGCATCAGATTTGGCCAATGGCGCCGAGGCTAATCTGCATCTTTACGGTGCTGAGAAAGCTGTGGAATGGATCAAGGGCTGGAAACCCAGACAGGCACTGTATGATGTCGTTGAAATACTATTAAAAAACTTAATCGAGACCGGAAAAATCGCCTTGGCTAGCGAATGGTTGAGAAAAAATGGGGATCATCTGAGAATTGATACAAAACTATTAATTGTAAAAACCTATTTTCTTAGCGGGCTCAAAACGCCTTTGGATGTAGGCAAAATGCTTGGGCAGATACTGATACTTTCAAGACTTAAAGAGAAAAGGCACGACGAACTTCTATGTACGCTCATGGCTTTCTGTGAATATTGTCTTAAAACGGGCATTGCCTATGAGAACGTCAAACATGCTTTGATTTTGATTGAAGTTGCGGCACCGGATTATCCTCCCGGGTTCTTTTCCCGTGAAAAATCAGAGGTAGTGCGTTTGGATTTACTTTTGCGAAAAGGGATCGTATTGCATTTATTTGAAGCTAGATCATTCTTAAACCGAGATTTTTATCCGCACGATCTCCTCGCTCCTTTTGAAAACCTTGAATCCAGGGTAAAGGAAGAAGTGGAAGATAAGAGAAAGCGGTTTGACCGGATTTTTAAGCATTTGCTGCCCACATATGTCATCAGAGCTACCTATTTCTTCAAAAATCATTCCTCTAAATCGCTATTGCCGGAAATTGAAAAGCTTCTTAAAAACTTCTATAATGATTGGGAGTTGAATCATTATCAAAGACATGACGCACCGGCGTTGCAAAAGTTTATTTTATTAAAGCTTTTAGATATCGCATTTTACCAGAATGCTGACGTATTAGTCAGACTCTTAATAAAACATATCATCAGCAAGGAGTTAAAAAGTGTTGACCTTTTACTATCGATTTGCGAAAAATTGATTGTGAAAAAACATTTTCGCGAATCAGTAGGCTTGATACTTGGACACGTTGAAGAAACAATAGACTCTGCAAAACTTGCTGGCAGAGAACTCGTTGAGCACTATACCAGGGCGGCTGTGATCGGTAGTATCTGTTCGCTGCAAACCGGGAAGTATTATTTTGATAAAATGGTTACTGCTTCTGGTGAAATTGATTTTGAGGCGTTCGATCAGATCAGGAGTGTCAGAGATTTAACCGAACAAATGAGTCCTTTGAATAATCCGGATCTTGCAATTAAATTTTTTAGATACGGGGAATACTGCGCCGACAGACTCAGAAACTGGGACGGTTTTCCCTGGCATCTGATGGTTCCGGTGTTAGGACGGCTTGACATCCGTACTGCATTTGCAGCGGTCTGCCAGTGGGATCATCGTGGTGTAAAACCGACCAGCAAACATTTCATTGAATTGATCTTTGAGGCTTTGGATCAAGATTTCATGCCGGCGGATATTGGAGCCGCCATGCTGGCAATGAACCGGTATTACTATCCGGACCTGACAAAATATGAAGGTTTACTCATTGAAAAACTGGATCAAAAAAGAGATCACAAACTCAAAAATGAGGTTCTGCGCCAATTGATCCGTGATATCAAATTTCACCGACCAGATAAAAACGCTTTTTATGCCAGAGAATTTTTAAGCTTAATTGAAAACGGGAGATTTACTGACAGGGATATTATCAAGGACTTAGAAAAATACATTGATGACCTAGAAAGCATTGTAGGAAGGCCAGATAAAGAATACACGACAGAAAGATTTAAGGATCAAAGAGGCTATTCATATCAGGAATTAATAAAAAATCAGATCGTTGACGAATCCATATTAAGGAGTCTTATATTGGTTATTACCAGCTCGGGCGATTCGATCGTAGTGAATTTTCAAAAGTTATTCGAAGATATTGCCTTCGGTGCCAGCGAACAACATCATATTGTTTATTTGGACGCGCTAATTAATCTTGAAGAACGGCATATTTGTTATCATGACTTTGAATCAGGGTTGAAAGTATTGGTTACGGCCTGGAAAAAGAATTACAACGTAATAACATGGACGCAGTCTGCCTTCGTAAAAATTGTCCACAAATGGTTTCATATCTATTTTGGTGATGATTATTTTAGCTATGAGCAATTGAAAAAACTTGCAGAGCTACTTGAAATAAAAGATTTCGATTTTGCCATGGGCTTGGTTAAAATCATACCGGAGCGGCTGGATGAATTGTCCTCCGGTATTTTATACCAAATGTTAAAGGTGGTTTATCCTCTTCTGGATTCTTCGGAAAGGCAGCCGACATTAGCCTGGATGTTATCCCGCTGGGTTGACCGTGTTCCCGAAGACTACGCTTTTACGGATAGTAGGGGAATACTAAACAACGGCTCACCAGAAGAAATTCTTGGCTATTTTATCCGGTACAACCTTGGCCATCCTAAGAAAAGTGTTCGATGGATAACAGCGCACATTTTGCGTCGCCTGGCCAGGTTGAAAAATGGTAGTTTGTTAAAAATATTGTTTGATTTGCAAAACGAACAGACTTGCCACCCCTTTCAGGATCAACAAAATCCTTTTTATTGGATATCCTCTAAATTATATCTTTGGATTGCCGTCGCCCGGATCAGCAAGGAAAGCCCGGAGATGATCATACCACTTTCAGGATATATTATTGCTGAGATTCGCAACAGTGATTTGCCTCACGCGCAAATCAGGTATTTTGTTCAATCAGCGGCAAAAGCAATTAGTATATATGATTCAAACATATTCTCAGTTCAACAGACAGCAGAAATTCAGCAGGCTCTTTCAAGTCCGTTTGAAATTAAAAAAGTCAAAGCGTATTCCCACCCAAGGGATGAAGAGCAGATAGAATTAAGGTTCGACTTCGATAAAATGGATACCTTGCAGTATTGGTATGCGCCGCTTGGAAGAATTTTTAAACTTGGTTCTCACGCTGTTGCTTCGATTGCTGACAGATATATCAGTGAACATTGGGGCTATGTGGGTGATGTCCGAAAGGACAACCATGTTCGCAGTTCTGATTACATGGAGACCAGTAACAGACATGGTTCTGAACCCAGTGTTGAGAATCTAAGGGCCTATTATGAATATCACGCAATGTTCTGTGCAGCAACAACGCTTTTGTATACCCGGCCACTGGTGATGGTTCAGGATGACTGGCGTGAAACCTGGGAGCAGTGGCTAACGGGCTGGGCGTTATGCCGGGAGGATTTCTGGCTATCGGATTTTAATGAAACTGTGCCACTGGTAAAGAAATACTGGCTCAATACCCGTGACGAGCATCCAGATTGGGAGTGGGAAATCAAGAAGGAAGATTTTGATGAGGTTCTTGGATTGAACGATCAAGAGACCGTGGTGATGCATCTGGGGGCAAGGTGCACTATGGGCAAAGATTATGAAACACTTAGCTTGAGGTCAGGTCTTGTCACGCCGCGCACCGCTGGGGCTTTGTTAAGAATGTTTCAAACCACCTCCGCCAACGATCACTACATCAACTTCGAAAATGACAGGAACTATGACGATGATCATGAGAAGGATATGTCAAAAAAAACTGTTCAAATGTTCAAACTGGATGGCTGGCTTTTCGAAGAAAAAACACGCGTTGACGGTATTGATGACAACGACCCTTTGTTTAAAAATATTTCTAAGGCCAGAATTCGGCCGGGAAAGTTATTTTTGCAGTGGAGCAAATGTAAGCTTACCCCTGACTTCTCCTTTACTTATCGTGAAGAGCAAGGTCGTGATGTCTGGTTGTCTCAGTTCACAACTTGGTCAGATAGTAATGAGAAGTCAAGTTACGGCGACTTTAGATGCAATGGAGAAATGTTGCGCATGAAACGCGATGAATTGAAGTCGTTTCTTAAAGATATTGACAAGGATCTTATAGTTGAAATTGAAATCAAACGTAACGTCGATAAGCGTAATGACACATACTATCCCCCATATAACCGAGTATATTTATTTAAAGCAAATGGAAGAATTGAGACAATCTCAGGAGATTATAGATCTTGGTAAAAAATTAGTAAAAGAGTTCGTTGGAAACGATCGGCGGAATACTACGCTTGGATGGATGGCTCATTACCTTTCAGAGTTAATTGTGTTGGGGGAAAGTGAGGTTGATTCTCAAAAGCAAATGAAATTAAAAAAAGAAGCGTGTAAAATAATATTAGAAGTCTGGAAGTGCCGCAATGATTTCCCAAATGGAGTAAGACCATTATCGGGCCTTGCTTCGGCAGTTGAAGTGATCAACTCTTTAAGAAGCAAAGATCCCAACGTCGAGTATTGGGATAAAATGCGAAGATATCAGGACATTTCTGCCTGGGGTGACTTTGCAGAAACCCTTCGGACTTGCTCTGAAAACATCTTTGCACTAACAGTTTTTGCAAGTATAGGCCACGAAGTTTTGCTAAAAGAAAAAGAATGGGCCAAATTTCCAAATCAGCTTTCTGATGATGAAAAGCAAATTCTAACCTATATTGACCAAGCTCTCCAAAGGGAAAATCCGCCATTCCAAATAATTTTTACGGATCCTAATACCAAAATTACAGAACAAAAGCCCGAAAAAATTAGTGAGGTCCTTGATAAAATCGGTGAATTAATCAAGCTCCAACAATCCAAATTTGAATTGCTCAAAGCCGCAATAGCTTCTGAAAGTGAAATTTGTGACCCGGAAGAAGATTACAAAGATAATCAGTAAATAAATAACTGTGAGGAGGCTCTGATTACTGAGCAATTTTAGAGTTTTTATACTTTGGCAAAGTGCATAGGATATGCCAATGCAGCTTGCGAGATATTTTATAGGCCGTATTTTTTGTAAATCAGACTTTATGCAAGGCTGTGCTCTGGTTAGAATTTTGTTTGATCATATGCTTATCAGGTCGTGGGAATGCATAATGAAGAGTGTTTTCCGGCATTGGAAAATCATTTGAGTTTTTCGCACCACACCTCAGCTTCGTTTATGGATTCCAGCGTAGTTTAAATTGTTTTTCCTCCAGAAACAAGCCAAAAGTGCAGCTAAGGTTGCCTAGGACCGCCAAATGGTTCGGCATAACGGGGCACTCATATTTTCTACTACCGGCCGCCAGTAAATTAGGTGGTCAACTTCTCTGAAATACCCATTCAATAACTCGATTAAATCCATCCCGTTATATGAAAAACCCTGTCAAACACTAAATCGATCGGGCCAGTTGACGGGAAATTGAAATCGAAATAGTAGCTGAAGCCCCTATCATTTTCGACCATCAAAAGCCATATCTCTGCATATTTTCTTAAGTAATTGACTGGTTTCGTGTTCTTTATACTCAGCGAAGTAGGAAAGGCGGGACTGCTAAAAATAGAAGGGACAACTCCTCCGTTCACCGGCGACCAGCACGAGTCATCCCGGTAGTTTGTATTATTGATCGTGATCGACTGAATCTTTTTAGGAAGTATTTCTTTTCCATCTTCTAAATCGTGGCCACTAAGTCTATGGTAGATCTTTCCGCAGGAATATGTTTCGCTACAAAGTTTGCAATAAATGGACTTAGAGATTTGACATCACTTTTCGCCAATTAAACAGAAATACTCCCCAGTCTTAGTCCACGTTATTAGAATCTTTTTGTTCAATGAGCTGGGTGTTTTCAATGCCAATCAATCCGCGGGGCGTCTGTAAAAAGAAATCGGGCTCCGGAGGATCCTGACGCATTGGCGAAATTTCAGGAAACAAAGCGAGCATCTGCCAATAGGAAAGTAGCTGATTGTTCTCAATCTGCTCCTTATTCATAGCTTGACTAAGCGCAATTCTGGAAATCAAAAGTTTTTAGAATAATTTTTGAGGTTCCAAGTAAGTTTGCCTTCCCTAAAAAATATGCTTTAAAGAGACCCGCAAATAGATTTTTTTATTAAATAATCGTCTTCAATAATATATTTGCCGCGCACCTAATATTTATTGACTAATACTTGGAAATTTGGTTCGCTAAAATAATTTGACCAATCACTGTCAGCTCTTACGTATGCGCTCTGGATTTGTCCAAGAGACAGGCTCCTTTCCAGGAAAAAGAATGCCCGTTCTTCTTTCATTAAAAGCGCATAGGCGCATGCCAAGTCGTAGCATAGCCCATTTAAATCGAATGATCTAGTCAAAATGTCAATACTTTGCCGGTATAGATCAGGATCATTTCGCAAAGTGGCAAGCTTGAGAACGGCATTGCCCCAGTTTATGTAAACTGAAGCATAGTCAGGATTTATCTTTTGAGAAAGCACAAACTTCTCGACTCCCAGTTCGAATAATGTTGGATCTTTTTTCAAATATGCTAATTCGGATAATGAGGTACCCCACGCATAATACGTGAATGAATCCGCAGGATCTAGCTGCGCGGCAGTTTCAAATTTATTAAAACTCTCAGTGAAAGTTTTTTCCTGCTTTTCGATCATTGCTAGCTCATAAATTGCGATACCCCATTTACAGAAGATAGCAGCATTGCTGGGTTCTAATTGGGCGGCAGTTGTAAATTTATTGAAACTTTCTCGAAACAACCCAGCATCACTTGTCAATTTAGCAAGTTCAGAAAGCCCCAATCCCCAATTGAAATAAGTATTGCTGTCGTAAGGCCTGCGGCTTGCCGCAACTTTATACTTCTCAAATGCCTCCCCAAACAGCGTATAATCCTTTTTCAATTCTGCACAGTCCGTTACTGCTAACGCCCAATTATTTAGCGCACTGGTGTCCTTTGCATCCAGTCGGGCAGCGATTTCAAATTTTTCGAACGCTTCTTCAAAATGGTCAGGTGCTTTTTGCAGCATACCCAATTCGTGCAGTGCAATTCCCCAATTGCAGTAGGCCGCAGAATCGTTTACATCCCGTTCTGTTGCAGCACGGAGTTTATCGATACTCAATTTGTAAAAGTGCTCATCACCTTCTAGCCGGGCTAGATTGAGTAGGCCCGTGCCCCAGTTGTAAAAAGGAGAAAGGTAGGAGGGGGCCATTTTCGCGGCAGCGGCATACTTTTCAAAACACAACGAATATAGCTCCTTATCACTTTTTAACTTTGCCAGATCGGAAAGGGCAGTTCCCCAATTGTTCAAAACAGTCGGGTCGTCCGGATTAAGTTTTGCTGCGGTATCAAATTTTTCAAAGCTTAGCTGAAATAAACTTTCATCATTCATTTGATTTCCAAGGATGTAAAGCGCGAGCCCCCAGCTGTTATACGTTGTTGCATTGGTATCATTTAAGTCTGTGGCCATTTGGTAGCATTCGATGGCTTTCCACAATTTCCCAGTAAGGTGATTTGACAGGCCATCGATGAAATATCTGATTGCTTTTTGATTTCTAGACTCTTCTTTATCAATCTGTTGTGCTTTGTAAGCTCTTAACTCGCTCAACTCTTTTTGTGCGTCCCCAAGTACCTTTTCTATGTACTTAATTTCCGGGGACTTTTGGTTTTCGAAGAACTCGTCCCTTGCTTTTATCAGAGCGTCAACTATTCCTTGTATTTCAACAAATTCAGAAATTTTAATCGCTGTAAGAAAATCCAGCTTACTGTCCAAGTCATTTTTAGTGAAAATAAAATGCTTTTGGGCATGTTTGCCCTGAAGCCTTCTAAATTCTTGAAAGATGCTGTTTATCTGATGGTCTCCCATACCGGTACCTACAAAAAGTACTGTTTTACTCGAAATTAAATTGTTTAGTACGGAAAGCGAATGCTTTTCATCTCTATTGGAGCCATTGTAGAGTTCGTTATAATCAGAAGGAAATAGTACTAGCGAATCAGTACTTTCATAGCATCCATGCAACTTGAAAAGCAATGGCTTATTGCGATCTTTGAAAGTTGTTAACTCGTAATTTCTCCCTTTGAAAGCAGTGTTTTTTTTTAATTCAGGGACGGCCCACTCGAAAGCATTATCGTAATTAGTAGTAATTATTTTCTGCGAAAGTGTAAACAAGCTTTTATGCAAGCTGTAGTTATTTGCAGCTACCAAGTCAAAAAAATCTTTCGTAAATTCGTAAATGTACTTCTTGGAGAGGGTCTTATTAGATTCAATTAAATCCAAAATCTTAATAGGCGGGTATATCCCTACCAGCGCTTTCAGATGTGTTACATCAAATTTTTTACTTTCGAGGTGGGCTATTAGTTGAACTATCAAATTATTCCAGTCACCTAATTTTTCATTTCGAATGTTGACAAAATCGTACGATAAGCCAGCACCTACAAATATTACCAGCTCATTCTTTCTTGCTGCTTCCAGTAGTTCCGGGTCAATAGTCATGCATTAATAAATTGTTCAGTTGAAAGTTCTTTTCTGTAAGTGCAATCACGCTTTACAGGAATTTTAAAATAATATTCACTAAAGTTTTCTAATAAAGATTAACCTATCCATTTATTGAATGATGTGAATAGACTCGTTGACAATATCCAAAATTTTTAAATGAAATTACCTGTGAAGGGGATGTTTCGGCTGTAGCAAAGCCAGGAATAAAGTCTCTTCGGTTTGAATAGACTCAGCTCTTTGTAGAAGAGGTCGTCATCGTCGAACATGTGCTGTTCAATAGATTCTATGAAGTTCTTTTGTCGAGGATCAATTTGTCAATACATTTTTGAGCTAGTTTGTTTTGAATGCATAATTCCGAAGCAATTTTTTTGTGAATATGCCTGGGCCACGGGTGCTGAGGTAATCTTTGCAGAACTTTGTCCAAAAGAAAATTGGAAACCTCATTTCTAAATATGTAATCGGGATTAGAATCTCCTAGACGGTTATTCCAGTTTTCAAGGGTATCCTTTGTTTTCTGAATCTCTTTGAGCAATGGATTAATTTTAGCGTCAGTTGTATGAAAAACCATCATTGCAGTGGCTAGGTTGTTTATTCTGATAACCACCTGCCCAAGTTTACTTTTTGTTTTCTGCTGAACGCCAAAGGTTCTGATGGCCTCGTAAGTCTTATTTTGTAATTGGAAAATAGATTGGTAGAGGCGCCTGAGTGAAGAGGTGTTGCCGAAAGAGGCAAGTCCTCCTTGATTGGATTGAAACTTTAAATAATTGTTAATACTGGCAACAAAGCTATAAACTTGCAGACTTAAAGTATGGAGTTTGTCATGGTTGTGCTCGGCAAGAGCGCTTTCGATTTGATCGGTAAGATCATCAATCTCTTGTTCGAACTCTACCAGCCGCCGCTGGTTTATACTTGTGTACACAAGGAGAAGCATAGCAGATTGTCTCTCAGAGGCTATTTTTCCTATGAAGATGGCAGTCAGAGCCAATCCGCTTAACACTTGGAACGACGTTATGACTTTTCCAAATCCCACCGGCAAAATATCCCCATACCCCAGAGACGAAAAGGTTATTATGCAAAAATACAGAGCATTGAACCAGTTTAACTCTTTTTGGTCTGTTCCGTGCCCGTGCGGATTTAATAACCAAAAGTACGTCGAACAAATAAATAAGATTACACAGATGTACGTCGCAATGGTGCTGTAAGACATTTTATCAATTAAACCACCAATGAGGGTGGTTAGCCTGTTTCGTTTTTTTATCATTTTGTGAAAAGTAAAATCAATTTCATGTGATGACAAATGGCTGGTTTTGAACTATTTAGCGAACTAATCATTCGCTAAATTACGAGTGATTTATGGCCGTGCTGGTATAGCCAAAGTCATTTGATGGATTACATACGACGCATTTTAAGCAACAGGATACATTGACTTGATGGAGGTTTGTTTTTGGCGTTAGGTCATTTTTCTAGAAACTGCCCTTGTCATTGCTACCCGTCGATCAATAATGGCTCAGCATCTTTTCTAACCAGATAAACGTTCCATTGCTTAAGTCTCTCCTTTCCCGCGTAAAGAGAATCAAACCGCGTTTGATGAACTGCGAAGCCCAGCAAGTGAGTGGCCCTGGAAAAACCCACGTAAGTCATCTTCATAGATTGTTTGATAAATTTATGGGCATCAGCTGGGAGCTTCTCGCCGAGCAGTTGGTCGGCAATCCGTGAAGATTCATACTGACCTTTTTGGCCAACATTGTTTTGATAAAAACTTTCTAAATAAAGTGTGCACGTGTGCGTTTGGCCTTTGACAGCATGAACGGTATTAACCTCTATATCAATACCATCCTGTGAAAAGCAGTTTACTGCCTCGGAGGTAATTTTAGTAGCTTGGGTAGTGACAGGGTGCTTTCCTGTGATAAACGGTTTTGATTCTTTTATGCTTTTTTTGAAATGCGCTAAGGTGCTAGTTATCAGAGAGACTAATAATCGCATCGCTTCGGGAATACTTTTCGTTAGCCCCTGTTTACTTACTTGATACAAGCCAAGTTTAAGCTCTGCGTAGAATACTGGGTTCGAATGCTTGAAAAAATCAAGTAGGCTTCTTTTTGAGAAGGATCTATCGGTTTCAGGGTTTGTCACATTTTCTAATCTAAGCGTTCTAAGAATTGCGTTAAGGATATTTTTGCGAATTGAGGCCAGCGCGGCTGGCCCTTGCTGATAGTAAAATAAATAACTTTCCAGACAAGGGTAGTTGATTATGAGTTTAGTGTGCTGCTTGGAAAAATTAGGGTGGTAGTGATTTAACTTTATTATACCTTGCTTATCACCGGATTTACTAGTAGTCCAGCCCACAGCTGTATAGCTATTTTTTGCATGAGGATCTATCTTTCCTTGGCTGATCAGATCTTTGATTAAGTATGCGTAGGACGGTATTACCGAAGTGATGGTTTTGTCTCCATAAATGAAAATTGCGGGCTTTATTGCTACATCGGACCCATCCGCGTTGATCCTCTTACCGACAACTTGGATAGGACTAAGAGCCAGTGTTTCGACAATGGTGGCATTGCCAGAATGTAGACGATGACTCCCATTGAGCTCCATAACGTTACGCTCTTGCCATATATCTAACATCTCAGATTCATCACTGAATATGGCTTGGTTTTTATCGCCGATACGCTGATAGCCAATTTCATCAACGTTTGCAAACAGTCTCTCGAGCATTTCGTACTGATATTTATCCATATCCTGCATTTCATCGACGAAGATGTAGCGAAAACGTTTCCTTATGATGCTGATAATGCCTGGAAACTTTTCTATATATTCCTGAGCAAGTATGTATGCATCGTCAAAACATAAAAATCCGTTTTTCCGGAGCTGCTGTTTAATCGCCAACACCTTTTGGTAGGTATCTGTTTTTTTTGAAAATTTGAATGGGACAGATTCCAAGCCCAAGGTCAGGTTGTCCCCATCTCGAAGCCTGTAATCCAGCAGTAAGCTTTTGCCATCCGCGCGCTTTGCTAAAAATGTTTTAAGTTTGTAATCAGGGTAATGGTTTTCATTGTAAATTTCGTCATCGATCCTTACGGGACGTCTCTTATATACTATTTTGTAATAGGGTACAGTAAGGAAATAATCTGTGAAACCTTGAATCGTGCCGATAAAATTGGGGTAACTAAAAAGCCTCGGACACAGATGGCCAAGCTTATTTTTGATTTCGGCAACTGCGGCGTTGGTATGTGAAAGGACCAAAATTCCGGCTCCATTACTGAATGGTAGATGCTGCTCAACTGCGATAAGTTTTGCTAACAGGGCGGTAGTCTTGCCACTTCCTGGCACAGCGTGCAAATCAAGTGTATTAAGATTTTTGATGAACGCAACACGTTCAGAATCAAAAAAATCACCCTCTCTCAGTAAAATCTTTTCAGCCAGTTTGATCTGTTCAGTTGTAATTTCAATTAGTTGATGCATGCTTAATAGCTTTAATGATGTAATCAATTGCGTCAACATCTTTCTTATGTACAGCGCCGGTAATCTCTTTGAGTGGTGTAGTTTTGCTTTTAGCATCGGATTCTAAACACTCCAGCAAATTTTTGGCCATCCTATAGGCAATTTCGGTTTTGTCCAACGTTTTTCGGATAAGTTTTTCAGCGAGTTTTTTCTCGAAATTAGTTTCCCAGTCCGTACCACTGTGAACATTGGTTACAGCTTTTTTGAATGTCGAACTCAGTGCTTCTGATTTAGCTAAGCTGTATTCTAGTGTCCAATCTGATCCTACAAAATATTGCACCTTTCCTGATGATTGGTCAATGTGTTTTTTTTTCGTTTCTGTTTCTTCAGCTACCAAGTTAGCGTCTCGACATAAGTAGTCAAAAATACATTTTCCTTTCTCGCTGCGAATAGGATGACCTTTTTCGTCAATAAGCAGTCTCGTCTCATAATGTCGTACATCAACATCTGTGACGATCGCTACGGGGATGTGCATCATGGGTGGGGCCTTTCGCAAAAAAATCTTCGCGAAATGAAGATAAGCAGTACTTCCAACATTTATAATCGATACGCCACTTTCTGTTAAGTCTATACCGATCGCTTTCGCGACTACGGGTATCAGGATTTCTTCTGCCCAGCCTTCGACAATAATCACACCTTTTGAAAAAAATAGGTTGGCTTTTGTAGTATCCAGAAAAATCTCTAGGAACTTGTAATCTGATTTATCTAATTTTGTAAATCCGGGCCCTAATGGGTATGCCATACCGTTATTACACAATATCAAGTTTTCAAGTGGAATTTTCGAACCGATATTGGGGCTATGGGTTGTGAAGATCAGCTGCATATCCTTCGAGTTAGCCTTAAGGGTCTCGACAACCTGCAATTGAACCTGCGGATGAAGATGGGCCTCAATTTCTTCGATTAGTCCTAGTCTAAGTCCGTCCCAGTTGTCTTTTTTTAGATGAAGTAATTCGGACGCAATGCAAAGCAGGTTATGACTTCCCAAGCCAAGGTTATGTCCGTCTTCGAAAAGAAGGCAGAGAGACTCAAGTATACTTTTTAAGTCTGCCGGTGTCGTCTTAAACTCTGTATTTCTCTTCGAGAATTGATTTAAGTACGTATCAATGACTTCCTTAACTTCTTTTCCCAGCAAATCACCACCTAATAAATCTGACCCCGCTGCATCCTTACCTTTGAAGTATTCTGCTACTTCCATATTTAGGGTTTTGGCCAATTCAATAAGTCGGTGTGTTTTTTTATTGCCAAAAGCGGCGTGTGAATAAAGGATTTGCGAGAGTCTGGAGTTTCTTTTAGGAGAAAGCTCACTTTTGGCATCTCTTAAAGGGCGCAAGTAAGTAGTCCTTAACATTTCTTTTGCTTCGGCCGTAATAATATGACCCGTGTCATCAATCCCTGCTTTAACATCAGCAGGGATGATTTTTCCGTCTCTTCTTGAAATGTCATAGTATACAGTCAAATAAGGTCTTCCGCCATCTTTTTCCACCACCCAGTCAATCCACTCCGTAAAATGTTTTGCCTCCTCGTCCTTCATTCCATAAAACCTGCATTCAATCCGAAGCCTTTCCGAATTCAAATAAAAATCTTCGTCCTCAACCTTGATCCAATCGGCGCTATGAGTTTTAAGTACAAGTTTGATAGCGTCAATGATCGCAGTTTTCCCAGAGTCATTCTCACCAATTAATACATTAATGCCATCGTTGAAGTCTAGGGAAAGATTTGGTTTTGAAATATCAAAAGGTTTCTCAGATCCAAATATTCTGAAATTCCACAGTTTTAGATTTGTTAAGTACATTCAAAATGAGGTAAGGTTCTGCAATGAAAAGGATTATGATAAAGATACTGTTCGATATCTACCTTTCACAGATCGAACATTTGCTCAATAATGGGAATATATTTGAAATTAACAAGCCAATTAGTAATTGAATAGTGATGATCTGAATTAGAAATAGACAATAAATTGACCTATTTTTAAAACGCGGCCTAGTCAAACTAAGCTAAAGTGGTATAGATTATACGTACCACTCAACGTCAAACGGAATCATATGTCGTCTGAGGTAAATATTTGAATTTTTTTGAAGGCGCTCAAAAAGAACCTTTAATCTGTGAAATCATTTGAAAAGTGGAAGGTCCATGCAGCTTAAAATACAAATTTTCCCTGATTTACCCCAAAATCATCGTCAGCGAAACTACGACTTGATTCCAGTTAGATTAAGCGAAAACTTCCGTTACCAATCGCCCCTTTCTATAAGACTAAAATCTACCTGATATTCCGTCGGACTGATCAAACCCTTGTAAAGTCCTACATGGGCATAACGCTTTTGCCGAAGGAGACACTTCATTCGCTTTTCAAAGACGTCGGAGCTTTGAGCGCCCAGAAAAATGTTTTTAATAAAAGATGACTTAAAATGTTTAAAATGAATTTGCTGACTTTTTAGGATCGAACAGGTGTCAAGATGTTTTAATAGGCGAACGAGCCTGAGCTCTTCTTCAAGTTTCCAGTCAAGACTTTTGGTTAGAAATATTGACTCAAACACTTTTTCGATCCATTTGTCTGACAGGCCCGATTTTAAGAATGGTACAACAACTGGGCGTTTTGTAAGATATTTAACTGTCTGCGTAGTTTTGAAAATGTTGAAGACTGATTCCGAGTATTGAAAAAAGGGGCTGTCTGAATCGAATTCAATTACAAACCCGGAATGCTCTTGCGCATAGTGCGCCCACATGCTAAGATTGTCATTTCTTTTCGTTAGGCTTAGAACACCGATATTGAGATCTATTTTGTTCCTTATGGGTGATCCAAAATTGTGTTCACCTTCAGCCGTTAATGCAGCTTTAAAAGCCTTATTTACGGCTGGGTCCTGCATTGCGTTTAAAAATTCGTGTACTTTACCGATGTCGGCTTGTTCAATCGGGAAAAGGTTTTCATGCATTCGTTCGATTATTGCCTTGATCGTTGGTTGCGTTGAAGGCTCCAGAATTGAGCTAATTGCATTTAGGCCAAATGTTTTTTCGAACATATCCTCATTCATGAGCATGGGCATATTTGGCAAATGCTCAAAGGGGTCATTAAAGTACTTGGGCTGTGTAAATCGGATTTGCTGTTTTTTTAAGACATCAATTCTTTTAGGGGAAAGATATTTAAATATTTTCATAATAGGCAAGATGAAGGTGGGCGAAAGGAGATTGCTTTCATTTACAGCTGTATAAAGCAGAAAACACGATCACATTCTACGTCTATGAAAGTAATCTTCTTGAAAACACGGACGGTATTTTCCTACCGATACGGGATGGAGGTTTTTACATTATCCATAATCTGCGATTTGAAAATCTCGTGAGTTGTTCCGCCGTTCTTCAAGGAATTAAGCTTAATCTGGTATTCCCGCAAATCATAATCGTTGGCCAGATCTATTATTTCATTGATCAAGTATTCCGCACTTTGTTTATCATCAACATAGTGAAGCAGTTCGTATAAAACCGCCGAGCTTGTTAGCCGATTTTCCAGGTGTCCAATATCGATAAAGTAGTTTTTTGCATGATGAATTTGCGCGATCAGTGGTTGACAGATCGAATATTTGTCAATGATCCTGTCATTGGGGCTGGGGGAAGAACGCAGATGCGGGTGCAATGCTCTGTAAAAGACTTCAAACTGGTACATCACCCGGGCATAATTAACGGTCGCCGTAAAGTATATAAAGTTATTTTTTTTTCGCAGTGCGGACTTGATAATATTTTCAAATTGATCGGTCCTTTTTTTATTAATCGATTGATATTTGTGGGAAATAAATCCTCTTCCCTGGTAATTTGTACCTATTTTTTCCTCTTGACCCTTAAATAAAATAACGTCATTCAAATATTGTATGTTTTGGTCGTAACCATCGTAATACAAGAATTCGCATTGCGCAATAAATTTCAGATTTTCATTGGTGTTACTGTCATCGATGATAAGATTTAGATCATGGATAAAGTCCCTGTGACCGTTGGGGGCTGTATCTAACGAGTTCAAATAATTATTCTTTAGGTTGGCTATCTTGGTAGCATGACTAATGAACTCATTGGTGCTGAGCGTGTGGAGCTGAGTTTGGTAGCTTAGTTCTTCAACCATTCCCAACGAGTATTTGACCAACAGCTCAAAATACTGAAGATGAGCTTGCAAAGGTTTACTTAACTCAGCGGTCTTACTTTTCACTTTTTGAAAACTGTGCAATGCCAAGCCAAGTTCCCCAGTGTAATAATGGGCAATCCCTAGTATCAGATGATATAAACTCGATCCTTGCAGACTGCTGGTGGCATTTCTTTGGATGTCTAGGATCTGCTTCCATTTTCCTTGATTAATCAGGTAGAATCCGTTCTGCTCAATCTCTTGCCGAATTTTTCGATCGTCGGTGATTTTTAGCTCAGAGCTTACGATTATGTTGTCTGTTGGTTGCATAGATGCAGAAATCAACAGAGCCGTTTCGCGTAACTTTCGCTGCATTTTACCCATCGTCATAGCTGCTTCATACATTTTGTCAATTACTGATGGAATCAAAAGGTCCGTAAAACGGATCGTGTGACTTTTCTGGGTTTGCCAGTCGGTCTGTTTTGATGCTAAGGCCAAAAGAATTTCATTCGTGCTTTTGCAGTAGAACTTTTGACTGCTGTTGATATATAAAACGTAATAGGAGGGGTAGCTTGAATTGAGTAAGTAATTTAAGTTTGAAGTTTCGATTCGAAGACTAAAGCTACCGTCACCATTTTTGACGGGATTTTGGCTAGATTTCAGCTGAATTATTAGCCTAAAGCTGGTATGCCTGCCAGAATTAATGATTTCATAAGTAAGGTCGATTCCCTTATCTCTTCTATCTTGTGAGCAAAACTGGAACTTATTGACGTCAAATAGCGGCCTAAGACTGTTTTCTGAGATTGTCTCTAATGCCTCATTTGGGTTAACCAACGGCAAATACATATCCTCAATTGTACTATCGTCACTCATTTTATTTATAGCTGTAAAAAAGTTTGTCGCTTTGAAACTTAAATAGGTAAATATATAAATTTACCCTGTTAAAAGCGACCGATATGCGCTGATCTGGACGAGATTGTTAGGGAAGCCAATCTGGTCATTAGATTAAACACTTTTTGAGCCCTAATTGCATAGAACGCAAATGGAGGCGAGTCGGATGAAATAGATGTTTAAAAAATAATCTAAAAGGTTGTTACTCGACTTGCAAAGGATAGAATTTTTCTATTGACAGAAACTAAGCAATGGTTGCATGCTTGGTCTTGGGACTTCTGTGATGCTGATCTTTATTTGAATTTGGAGAGTTTATTGCATTTTTTCATATTGTAGCATAAAAATAAACAACCGGGTATATTATCCTGGTAACACTGAAATTAACAGCTTTTATGATAGCATTGAAATATTTTATGTGGGGGTGTCAGCATTTATTTCACAATGAGATAGAAAGATCTTGTAAGTACCCCTTTTTTCAGACAGCCATTTCTTTAGTTTCTTCTTTTTTCAATAGCATGTTTTTCCGTTCAATCGGCGTCATGTTTTGAAGTCCCTCATGAGGTCTGCGATGGTTGTATTCATCGATCCATTCTTCGGTCAGTTGTCTGACTTGGTCAAGGTCAAAAAACAAATACGCATCAAGTACGGCTTCCCGATAAAGGCGATTAAAACGTTCAATATAACCGTTCTGCATCGGTTTTCCTGGCTGAATAAATTGATTTGCTATCTTCTTACCTTCACACCACAAATGAAAATCCTTCGAGGTAAATTCTGGACCATTGTCGGATCTTATAGAGTCGGGTGCACCTCTTTGCGCAATAACTTTTTCCAAAGTCCTGATAATACGCTTGGAGGTTAATGATGTGTCGACGTCAATTACCAACGCTTCTCTTGTACCATCATCAATCACATTAAACGTCCTGAATTTTCGGTTTCCGACCATACTGTCGCTCATAAAATCTATGCTCCAGCTTTTATTAACCTTATCGGGTTGTACCAAAGGTTGTTTAACTCTTTCCGGCAGTCTTCTTTTTCCCTTACGTTTCTTATTCAGCTTTAACAGCTTATAAATCCTGTAAACCTTTTTATGATTCCAAGGCTTTCCTGATTTTCTTAAGTAAGCAAATAGCTTTCGAAAACCATAGGAAGGATGTTTAAAAGCAAGTTCCTGAAGGGAATCGACAACTGCGGTATCATCCTTTTTACTGTTGTAATAATATTGGGAGCGTACTAGTTTAACTATTTTACAGGCCCTGCTTACGGCAATATTATGCTCCTGAATAATTTCGTCCGTCAATTGCCTTTTTGCGGCAGAGCCCAGCCTTTTTTTGTGAAAAGTTCTTTAAGAATGTGATTGTCAAGGCTCAAATCGGCATACATTTTTTTCAACCGTGCATTTTCCTCTTCGAGGTCTTTAAGCCGTTTGACATCAGAAGTTTCCATACCGCCGTACCGGCTCTTCCAGTTATAAAAAGTTGCCTCAGAAACTCCGTGCTGACGGCAGATTTCCTTCGTAGGAATTCCAGCTTCCTGTTGTTTGAGAATTGAGACGATCTGCGTCTCTGTGAATCGCGTCTTTTTCATCAGTTTAAAATTAAGTGTTTTTCTCAACTTTTAAACTGTCTTTTTTTTAGGGACACTTACAATCTGCAATCCATCTTTTTCATTCAATAGATTCTAATCTAGTCCCCAATGTGTTTTTGGTTGGAGTACTCTCCAAAGAAATTGATAATCGACATCAAATTTGTTTGGAGCCAGAATTTTGCGGATATAAAGTGGAGTCTTTTGGGGATGTTAAGGCCCTATCCAATGAGCTCACTGCGGTCGATCAGGAAAATAGAATTCACCACACATCTGCTCAATTTCAATTACATCATGAAAACCATATCAGTGCAAATGCATTAAGGAGCGCAATAGAGAAAAACCTTGAGAATCAGCAGCCGTATAGTGAGAATAGACGCTTCATTTCTCATCCGTCTTACGTTAATGGTTACCTGGTCTTTATTGTTCTTGAACTTCCTCACAAACCGTTCGAGCAACATCCATCGTTAAACAAAGCCGTTTGGAATGATCGTTACCGGAAGAGTACGTCCTTCATTGAGTCTGCTGTTGAAATGTACTTTGGAGCCTGTGCAGATGCGCTTAGAGATCCAGATCGGCCGAACTTTTATCTTAAAAGAACTGACGAACTACTCCGTGATGCAGGGCGGGACTTTACCCGTTCAGTTGCAATATCGGTCAATAGTATCGACGGTATGTATGGATTATTTGAGGATTGTAACAATATCTCTTCTCTCCGGTACGAAGGAGGAGAAGGATTTGGAAAGATGTTAGTAGCAGAAGACGGTCATGCGAATATTAGAATGACATTTCGTCTTAATTCACCTATCAGTCTAGAGAGCTTTCGTACCGTCAGGAAATTTCTAGAGCTTTCGAATGGTGATTCTATGATCGTGAGTGATGGCAGCCATATTCTAGGCTTGGGCACCTATGCTGATAATTACAATGCAAAAAGTGAAACTCTGTTTGTGATAAACTTCGTAGGCCATTATAAGTGGGAAATTGTACATAATAGTCAAACGCTGATGGTTACCCAATATGGACTGCCGAACATCAAAAACGAGAGCATAAAACGAAAAGACTTCCTCACTGCATTGGCCCGTTCCTTTGGTGATTTTACAAAAGATCAGGGTGCGCGGTTATGGGAAGTTGCGTCACAAGCAACCACACAGAAGCATGGTACCATGATTGTTATTTCTGACCACGCTGCTGACGAAGCAGCCAGAATCGCTAATCAAAGTTTTGGCTTGCAACCTGTTAGGCTAGAAGGCCCACTGGTATCGGATGTCACTTCGATCGACGGGGCGGTGTTGGTAGATCTAGATGCCACTTGCCATGCCATCGGTGTAATATTAGATGGGGTAGCGACCCCAAAAGGAGATTCTTCCAGAGGTGCAAGGTACAATTCTGCAATTAGGTATTACGAGAATCTACAAGAGCACCACAGGATTTTAATCGTCATTGTTTCGGAAGATGGAATGATTAATTTGGTGCCGCATTTTAGGCCAGGCATTCGTAAAACGAAAGTTGAACAAAGCCTAAGTAAATTTCGATCGTTTATGAATTCTGAAGAAGTAAGAGTTCGGGAATTTGCCAAATTATCTCGATATTTTGATTCCATTTCATTTTATCTGACAGAAGAGCAGTGCGAAGAAATCAATGCGCTTCGAGTTTCGATCCAAGAAAAGCTGGACGATGGATTGGTTGTAGAATATGGAGAATTGAAACCAAATCCAGAAATGAGGGAATCATACTATGAATAGTCCTAAGAAGGATAAGGTAATGCTGAACTAGTTTGCAGTTTCTTAACACTAAAATATTATTCTGCATTGCTGCATTCTTTCAGAAAAAGCATCTATTGGATGTGACTCTTAAGTTTCAAAACCAAAATTTACCTGAGGAGTATTGAGGCCGTACTAATGTATGGTTCTAAAATTGAGAACTAACTTCTTGACGCTAATAATTTCATCTTTTTTGACTTTCTAATTTATGATTTTGTGCAGCTAATAATATTTTATTCATGGCAATCTGACCTCCACCTAAGTGTAAGATATGATCATTTCCCTCATTTTATTATAAACGATGAATGTCTCACTCTTGTATTTTCATAGCGCTGTCGTGGAAATTGTTTTGTGCCGTAATTTAGATTAATCATTAGTACGCAATAGAATTACATTCTGGATAATATTTACTAAAAATATTATCCAGAATGTAATTAGTCATAATTTTCTGTAATTGCCGATATTTGTAATTAGTAGCCGATTTTAGACTGTTATATGTCCCTTATTTGTTCCTTAAAATTTATAACTAATTGAAAGTTAGTTAGTTTTAAGTTTTGTATCGAGTAGTTCAGACGGAAATATATCCGTTAAATTGGTCAGGCAATGATTTCATCTAAATTACCTATATGAAGAAGACGATTCACAGATTTAGCGTGAACTTAACAACTATCGCTAAACTTCCGTTGCCTTTTTTGGTAAATGCGGTAATGGAATGTAGTGGAAAAATTAAATTAAGCGTTTGAATTAAGGGTAAAATAAGGTAATTTTATATCGGAGAATCAAGCAAAATAGATCATACCAAGTCATTTTGATCGATCACCGATTCGGTCACCTGCTAAAATTAAAAATATAACTGATTTATAATCAATCGATTTTGTGCATAAATTGTGATCCCAGCGGGATCACAAAAGGCACACTTCCGTGTGCCTTTTTTTTGTTGTAATGCGTTGTATTCAATCCAGCTAATATAAAATGCTTGTTTTTTTTTGGTCAACATAAACCTTGAAATCGCTGAGAGTATTAACAATATCGATAGAGTGATCTTCAGTGATTGTTCGATATCTGAAATATCTAACATTTGCAATAATATAATACTGTGCAACAGTTTGATGCAACAGTGAAAGGATTGTCTAAAAACTTAGTGTCGCCTCACTTAGCTTCCATATGATGTTCATCGGCAAACACAGAATTTGTTTGACAAGACGAAGTAATCCGGGTGTCTCGTTAAATTTGGATTTTCAGTCATCAAGCATCATTGCGCCAGATATTGTAAGAAAAAGTATGCTGTGCTAATGTATTGCCGGTTGGCTTTTTTCGGAATAATACGAAAAGGCCACACCTTTTTTTTCGCTGGTCTGACCATACAAAAGTCGTTTATTTAAGAATTACTTTTGGCTCCAATTGTGCTTCTAAACCATATATACCGCCTTCACGGCCAATCCCTGACATTTTGAATCCACCGAAGGGAGCATGCGGATCATGAGCACTTGTATTGATAGCAACTCTTCCCGCGTTCAACTGATCTGCGACCCGATTTGCTCTTTCCATGTCCGAAGAACTAACATATGCATGCAAACCATATTCCGTATCATTAGCCATCTGAATTGCTTCGTCTTCTGTTTTGTAGGTAAGAATGGAAAGTACCGGGCCAAAGATTTCCTCCCGTGCAATGGCCATTTCCTGCGTAACATGGGCAAATACTGTTGGTTTTACGTAATAGCCATCTGTTAATCCATCCGGACTGCCAATTCCACCCACAATCATTTGTGCACCCGCCTCAATGCCGGATTTGATATAATGCTGAATCCTGTCGTATTGCTTTTGGCTGGCCATTGGTCCTATGGTTGTATCGGCATCTGTAGGGACGCCTACTTTTATGTTGCTGACGGTTTTAATTATGATTTGCTTCGTTTCTTCAAGCATGTTTTCATGAACAAACAATCTGGTACCGGAGATACAGGCCTGGCCACTGTTCATAAAGCAAATATTAACCGCCAGTGGAATCGCTGTTTCCAGGTTAGCATCGTCGAGAATGATATTAGGCGACTTGCCGCTCAGTTCCAGCGTCAAACGTTTCATGGTATCCACCGAACTTTTTGCAATGATTTTGCCAACCATTGTTGATCCCGTAAAACAGATTTTGGCAACATCCGGATGGGAAGACAGCACAGGTCCTATCACATCCCCGCGTCCATTGACCATGTTAATAACGCCGTTTGGCAAGCCGGCTTGGTTGAATGCTTCCAGCAAAATCTGTGATTGGATGTAACTCATCTCACTCGGTTTAATTACTACCGTACACCCTCCTGCAATTGCAGCAGCCAGTTTTACGCTGATAGATCCGGAATTAGAGTTCCATGCCGTCATGATCGCAGTTACTCCCAAGGGCGTTAAAACCAAGTCCGATTTCCCGATTTTTCTTTCAAATTTAAAATCATTCAAAAGCTCTTTGTATAGCAAAAATGTTTCAGCTGCAAACTTATTCGACCAGATTGCTCGTTGTTTAGTTGCCCCATATTCTTCAATCGTTACACTTGTCAGATCGTCCAATCTGTCAATGATTGCATCATGTAAGTTTTGAAGATATTGCTGTCTCTGACTGATCGTTGTTTTGGAAAAACTGTTAAAAGCTGCTTTGGCCGCCGATATCGCATTCTCTGCGTCATCCTGATTACCTAATGTAGCTGTTCCTATAATCTGTCGGTTTGCCGGATTGAGGATTTCAATTTGTTCGGAGCCAGCCGGAGTGACAAACTTTCCGTTGATATAAAATTGATTTATCGTTCTCATTGCTCTTGTTTTTTTTTTACAAAGTTAAGTCAATGGTCGACTGCTATTTTTGTTCAAAAGCTCAATTTTGTGTTGTTGAAAAGCTCATTTTCTACCTAACAGCTTTCGCAGCCACCAGAGCCTTAAACCGGGGGAATTAAAATGCTGCTTTCTGCAATATCAAATGCCGCTCGAAAATTAACCTGGGCTGCTGAAACATGCACAAAGCCATCATCGAACTGTAAATCAAATCAATAGGTATTAGTAATTTCTCGTCTCGAATCAATATGTATTCACTTTGATTCTTGGAGCCAACGATAATTACACTTTCAATATCCAGCGCGTTACATTGGCAGAATAATGATGCCTTTTTTGGCTTTGACAATGGTATCATTATTGTTAAGCAGCACGCTTCCCTGGTCGATCAGTGATTGGTCATTGTTAAACATGATGTGAAGACTGATTATATCTGGGTTTTATTTATTAAAATCGTTTTGGCATTGTCAGCGGCGGCAACCAGTCCGCCGGCCATCATAATGGCATCTTTGATAACAAGTCGTCCCACTCCGGATAGATATGGGAAGCCATGCTCAGCACTACCCAGGTCGGGAACGTAGGCTTCCGGTGTTGTAATCAGAAATGATAGTGTAACGAGTGACATCCCAAAAGTGAGCAAGCCGCCAAAGAACCCGATTTTAGGAAACCATATGCCCAGCAGTATTGAAAAACCAATGGCAACAATGACAGCTCCCAGCCCATAAGCAAACACGTAGGTTCCGTTGTTATGGTGCCATTTGATATTTGCCGGAATTAATTCTCCTTCTTTGTTTTTATGCTCTTTGTATTCTTTGGGATGATCGTAAAAGAAAGACATCGGCGGACTGTTCGCAACAAAAGGTGTTATTCCTTCTGCTTCATAGGGAATCGCTTTCAATCCGCCAATCCAGGCCATCACTACAAAAATTGATATACGTAGCAGGTTAATAAAGTACTTCTGTGAATTTGCGAGATATTGATAGGCAGTATTCATGATTTTAAAGTTTTATTCTGAAAATTTTAAACGGCCGTTCGATCTCATCCGTCGCGTGAAACCATGGCATGTACTGGATCTGAGAGCAGGAAATGTACAGGTAGTCATCCTGAGAAATACTGTAACTATCCGGCCAGCGCAGTCTGTCGTCCTGGATGATCGTCTGCATTTTCAGATCCGGAGTAATTTTGACAATACTATTCTTTTCCAGATCACCCAGATACAAGTTGCCTGATTTGTCGAAGATCATGCCGTCTGTTGTTACAAATTTGCCCAGATATTGCACGCTGTCTTCCAGGCTTTTCAATGGTGTTTTGAAATTACGCAATAACGTTGTGCTGATCCGGTACAGCCTGTTATCCGAAAGTGGTTTGTAATAAATCCAGGCATTGTCAGGCGTTAGTGCAATACCATCCGAGTTCACTTTCAACAGACTTCCGTCACGTTTTGCAAGCTCTTTTCCATTAGGTGAAAAATGATAGGCAGTATCTGATTTTACGGAAGGAGAATCGCCAAGCACAAACCGGGAATCACCGGATTTAATATTCAGAACCACGAGCCCGCCGCCGGACGAGCTGGTCATATATGCATATCCATTGTTATTATCGATACGGACATCGTTGATGTAAACATCCGCACCTGCAACATTTTCCGGGAAGCGGTATATGCGTTCGATGGAATTGTCTGAAAGTCTTATCTTTAAAAGTTTATTGCTTTTCTGATAAACCTTGCCCAATCCGATTCCTGCGGCATCCACTACCCATAGGTATCCTTTCTCATCTGCAACTACCGACTGAACACACACAAATTTGTCCAGTCCGTTTTCACCTTTATGAAAACTGTTCCATGCGGCATCCGGGTAGGGGACAGCCTTGCCGTTTACAATTTCCACCACTGAATACCCGTGTTTTTCAAGCCAGTAAGGATAGTTTGTAAATAGCCGGCCACCCGGAGAAACTGCTACGCCAGTCAACTGGTAAACGCTATCAGCAAATACTTCCTCAAGTGTTGAGTTGGCTTTTGCAACAGCGGTTTCTGTATTTTCCGGTACTTCTTTTGTCTGATTTTTGCTTTGGCAGGACACAAGAAATCCTGCCACGATTAATACCGCGATATATCTAAATAACATGATTTTTAAATTTATAAGGTGAAAGCAATCATTTACAATGTGACTACAACTTTGCCGACTGTCCGGCCACTTTCTACCTGCAAATGCGCCGCAGCCATATCGTCAAAAGCAAAAGTTTCTGACACATGTGCTTTTAAAGCCCCGCTTTCCAGCAGAGAAGCAATTTGCTGCATGTCATCTCCATTCGACTGTACCAAAATGAAATAGCCATGAGCTCCTTTTGCCTTTGCTTTTTCGGTAACATGTTCATTCAAACCGGTCGGAATGCTGATAATCGCGCCTCCGGGTTTGGTTACCAAAATAGATTTATCAATATTATCTCCTCCGATTGTATCGAGTACAAAGTCAAATTCTTCAGGATGATTTTCCCAATCATAACCATGGTAATCAATGTGCTGATCAGTGCCAAGTGACAACACAAAATCTTTATTTTTTGCAGAAGAACTACCCGTAACCCGAGCACCTAGATGTTTGGCAATCTGTATAGCAAAATGTCCAACTCCTCCGGATGCCGCGTGAATCAATACCTTTTGTCCGGCTTTTATTTTTGCATTGTGAACCATGGCCTGCCAGGCGGTCAATGCTGTCAGCGTCGCCGCCGCCGCTGCTTCAAAAGTAATATTGGCTGTTTTTAACGCAAGCTGTGTTTCAGGTGCAGTAACATATTCAGCGTAAGCCTTTCCATGTCCGGGGAAGTTTACCATTCCAAATACTTCATCACCTGCTCTGAAACGTGTCACATCCTTACCTGCGCTTGTTACTATTCCAGCGATATCCCATCCGATTATCAGTGGCTTTTCATTTTTAATCCGCCCGTATACGCCTTTTCCTGCGCGCGTTTTTACATCCACCGGGTTGATGCTGATCGCTTTTACCTGAATCAGAACTTCATGGTCTGCCGGTATTGGCGTTACTATATCCGTAATTTGGAGCTCTTCTACGCTGCCAGGTTGTTTCAATATGACCGCTTTCATAATGTTTTATTTTAAATTGATAATGCAAATTTATACTGTAAAAAAGGCATTCATTAGTACAAATCAGCTCTATTCTGGTACATTTATACGCATCCCGAAATTACCTGGATGATGTGGATAATGAAAAAGTTAGAAATGCACCAGGTCCTGGTGGAAATTAATGCAACCTGGACCAATGCACAGTGCATGCAGCGCAGCATAGCTTTTTTGAACTCGTTGTTATTCCGGTAGTCAAACCGGTCCATCGGATCAATGAGAACTCTTTCCGAAATCTTGCCAATCATATGTTTCTTCTGAAACCGCAGCGACAGAAGGTCTTTAGCCTCCCCAATTAATTACGTCCCTGGCCAGATAGTTCAGCAGTTTTTATGAAGAACTCAAAAGGGAAAAAAATCCAGTAGATCATCAGAACGTTGCGTGGTATGCTGGCTCCAACCATCAATACCTAATAACTTAACTTCATATCACACCGGAACCAGTGATCTTAGAATGTAAAGACGGAGTGCACAGCACCTTAAAAAGACGGATGAAAATCTTTTAAATCTTTTTTATATTGAGCTTTCCAACAAATCAACATTGAGCTTTTTAGCAAAGTGATTACCTGGATTACACGCGACCTTTGTCAAAACAAAAATTCAGAAGCAATGGCAAAGGTTTGGTTTATAACAGGCAGCTCAAAAGGACTTGGGAAAAGTCTTGCAGAAGTGGCGTTGGAAAAAGGAGATAATGTAGTGGCAACAGCACGGAACCCTCAGCAACTGGACGAACTGATCCGAAAATTCCCCTCACAGATCCTGACATTGGCATTGGACGTGAGCGACAAAGCCCGGATCCAGGCGGCAGTTTTGGAAGCGGTAGCACATTTTGGCCGGATTGACGTGCTGGTGAACAATGCCGGTTTTGGCATAACCGGTGCGGCCGAGGCGTTTACAGATGAACAGGTCCGCAGCCAGTTGGATGTCAATTTGTATGCACCCATTGAAGTTACCCGTGCTGTGTTACCCATCATGCGGAAGCAGGGATCGGGACGGATATTGCAGATCAGTTCTATTGGGGGACGGGTGGGCAATCCCGCACTTACGATATACCAGGCTGCAAAATTTGGCTTAGCCGGTTTTACTGAGGCTTTAAGCAAAGAAGTTGCACCGTTGGGCATTAAAGTCACATCTGTTGAGCCGGGAGGTTTTCGCACCGATTGGGCTGGTACATCGATGAGCTTTGCCGAAGATATCGATGGTTATGAAAGCACCGTAGGTGCAATGAAAACGTACATTCAATCCGGACAATACGTGCCGATAGGGGACCCTGCTAAGGCAGCTCAGGTGATGTTCGATCTGGCATATCATCCGGAGCCGCCAGTTCATCTGGTTTTAGGAAGTGAGGCTGCGGCCATTTTGAAAAACGCAGAAGAAAGCAGAAAGGCAGAGTTTGAAGCATGGCTCGCAGTAAGTAACTCGACGGATCATGCCGAAGCTACGGATATCTTTGCGTCAGAAGAAGGAAAGAAGTTTTTGTCCCAAAAGAGAAACTGAGATATAAAGGTGCAATCAGTTTTCACTCCTGCAAACCGGTTAAAATTTATATGATCTTTGTATGTCAGGGTAACGATCTTTTAAAAAATTATTAATGCTGGCACTAATGAAACCTGATGGGAAACGAGACTGTTTTTGATCAGGTTTCATTATGTTGTTTACTATTTTAGCTGACAAATGAAAAATATCAATGAAGACAAAAATGTGCCCGGCATTGCTTACTCCTGCTACCATAAGAAGAGCCGGGAGGGAGAACAGTTTGTGCAGGATCATGTTTTAAGTTATCTGATTTCAGGGTCGTCGGTACTTAGTGATGGTACAAATGAATATGTCTGCCAGGAAGGTTCCATGCAGCTGATTCCCAGAAATCAGTTCATGAAGTTTGTGAAATATCCACCCAACCAGGGCGAGTATCAGTCGCTTTCTATCTATCTTGATCAGAAAACGCTGAGGAAATTTAGTGCTGAATACGGTTTTGCCGGCGCTCATCGTGCATTCGAAAAACCAATATTTTCCATTAATGCGAATCCTTTATTAAAAGCTTATATCGATTCGCTGCTTGTCTATCAGCAAAACGGAGATTTCAGTAACGGTCAATTAATTGAATTAAAACAAAAGGAAGGAATTTTGCTGCTGATTCAGGCGAATCCCGAGCTGAAAAACATTCTGTTTAATTTCAGCGAGCCACACAAAATCGATCTGGAAGCATTCATGAATAAGAACTACCATTTCAATGTACACCTGGAGCGGTTTGCTTACCTGACTGGCCGGAGTCTGGCGACTTTTAAACGGGATTTTGAAAAACAATTCAACATGACGCCTGGCCGTTGGCTTCAGAAGAAGCGCTTACAAGAGGCCCATTACTTGATCGTGGAAAAAGGCAGGATGGCCTCCGATGTTTACCTGGATCTGGGTTTTGAGGATCTATCCCATTTTTCTTATGCTTTCAAAAAAGCATATGGCGAAGGTCCATCTAAGATTGGTCATCATAGCGCGTAGGAGCCGGAAAGTTATTCTCATTCTATTTATGAAGAAGTAATCCATCGATTCCGAAAAAACTGATCTACAAGGCAAAGATTTGCACCGTGCAGCCTGACTATGCTATATTTTTATGTCAAAGTAAAGTCTTAAGAAAGGCAAATGTAGATTTGAAACCTGCGATTGCCACTTAGAAAGAATGAATCCGTTTTCCCTTTATTATCTCTCAAATGATAATATTCACCCGCAGCACCATTGCCTTTTAGACGCGCCATTAATTTTTCCCTGAGTTGTTGTATGGTTCCTTCCTTATCATTCTCCATTTTTTTGACCAAGTCTTTCACCTCATATGAATCGTACTTTGACCCCCGGATCATCAGTTCAACAATTGGTGGCGATTTTTTCATCAGAAGTTAGGAAACCTCCTTAGGTCGTCTAATGGTAAAGATCAAATCCCATTAAGATTAATAGTACCCAATTGTCGCTTAGATAATCCAGAGAATAAGCTATCGGGCAGTCTGACCGATGTCGTATTTCGTTCATTATGTTAAAAAATTTTCAAAAATACTTGTAAAGTGCAAGTGTCTCATTTTGCCTTTCTTTATTTGCAACTAGCAAGCAATTTTAAAGACTTTTAAACAAAACATACAATCATGAACATGACAAATAAGACAGTCCTGATAACCGGAGTGGTTCAGGGATCGGTTATGCAACAGCAAAATTATTAATTGAAAGAGTCAATATGGTCAACATTTCAGGTTGTAACCCAGAGAAGTTAGCAAAGGCAGCAAATGCATTAGGTGCTGATTATATTGCCTGTGATGTTACTAACGCGGACGCTGTGATATTACATCGAATGTGGCATTTCACCCCCTGATGGTTTTACCAATCTACTCAGACGCTAAAACGGCCTCGCGTTCGCATTCAGGGGCTTTGCGTTTAATCTTATCAACAGACACAAACATAAAAAGTTTTGAGGTAATGCCATCACTCATCAATACCGACGCCACCAAAAAAATGGGCGGTGAGCAGCATGGCTTACCGCCGGAAGTAGCGCAGAAGAAATCAATAACGGAATCGCTGCTGAACGTTATAATATTTTTGTTGGGGAGGCCAGCCAGCAACATGACGATTATTTTGCTGATCTTAAGGCAGCCATAGCAAATTTAATCAGGGACTCTATTAAGCAAAAAGAAAAGTGACCGGACAAACCGCCGAACAAATATTTATGTCAACAGGGGTTGATTATACCCTTGTACATCCCCCGCATTTTATAGATATTTTTATTGATTTACTTTGATTCGAACCTATATGAAAATGGAAAAAAAGTGCAGGTAGGTAATGGGAAAATTGCAGTAGCCCGGATTTCTCTGATAATTTACTTCCCAGTTTTCATGGGGAGGTCTTTGTGTTACCGGAATTACAAGAGAAACTTTGTTTGACTTCTCTCCGGAAAAGTCATGTCGACAAATTTGAGTCTGCTTTTTATTTCAGAAAAATATTAAACGATTTAAAGGTATAAATTTTTGTCTCTTTATAGAAAAGTTATACACGTGGGATATCTTCTCTTACCTGATTTCCTTGTTAAATATTTAATAACGTATGTGGCTTAGGCTATCTTTGATACCGTTGAATTAAGCCCGAGTCGCTCAGGATGGAATTGAGTGGAAATACGCAAGAGGAGCGGGTGCCGGCTAGTGAGATTTAAGTCATAGCGCGACCATTTTGGCTACAACAATCTCCACATTGGCTACACCCGCCAGCAGCGCACGGTATAAATTTGTCTCCAGAAAATAAAAGGTAAGACAAATGACAAAAACTATTTTTATTACTGGTGCTTCAACCGGTATCGGTAGGGCTACGGCCAAATTGTTCGCGGATAAAGGCTGGAAGGTGATCGCGACCATGCGCAAACCTGACGCAGAAACAGAACTTAATGTGCTGGAAAATGTAACGGTGCTGCCGCTCGACGTCACCAACGTGGCACAAATCCGCGAAACGACCCAACAAGCGCTGGCTCTGGGCGATATAGACGTGGTGTTTAACAATGCAGGTTATGGATTGTTCGGCCCATTGGAAGCGATGACTGACGAGCAGCTGGTACAGCAAATGGAGACCAATTTTTTCGGTGTCGTGCGGGTGACGCAGGCATTCATTCCGTATTTTCGTAAGCGAAATGCGGGTCTTTTTATTACCACCGGTTCATCTGCGGGACTGATGGCCTTCCCGGTGAGCACGATGTACGATGCCAGTAAATTTGCACTGGAAGGCTGGGCCGAAAGTCTGTCGTACGAGCTGAATGAGTTTGGAATTGAGGTTAAAACCATTGAACCCGGACTGGTCGCGACGGAAATTGGTGCAAAGGCGGTTTTTGCCATGCACCCTGCTTATGAGGCATTGACGAACAAATTCACGGCAATGCTGTCGCCTAAAGAAGGCGCGACGACTTCCGAACAAATCGCCGAAGTGGTGTTTGGCGCAGCCACTGATGGAACCAATACATTGCGATACGTTTGTGGCGACGATGCTAAACAACTATATGCCCAGCGCCTGGCAGTTGGTGACGAGGCGTTTAGGAGTGGGATCAAACAATTGTTAGCCGCGTTTTAAGTCAACTGTTTGCCGGCGCAGCTGGAACGATTTGCGCCGGCAGACCATTATGTAATCATGAAAAAAGAACATCTCAAACCGCGCGTATATCATTCTATTGCCGAAATGCAGCGTGCATTCGGTCTGCCGCAACCTTTGCACCCGCTGATCAGCCTGCTTGATTTTAATAAGGTGCAGATAACGGCCAAAATGCTGGCCGACACTTTCGCGATGGATTTTTATAACATCACCTACAATGAATCGGCTGGTTGCCGGATGCGATATGGGCAGACCACCTATGATTTTCAGGAAGCCGGAATGTTTTTTACCTCGCCAGGTCAGCCGCTGACGGGAATTGAAATGGCTGAATCGACCTTAGGATTTACATTACTGGTCCATCCTGATTTTTTGAGAAACTATCCGCTGGATGCTAAAATTAAACATTACGGCTTTTTCTCATACTCAGTGACCGAGGCGCTGCATTTGTCGCATAAGGAACAGCTGATTATCGAGGGCATTGCCGCAAACATCGGTGATGAGCTCGAAACAGCAATCGACGACCTGAGCCAGGATGTGCTGATTTCGCAGCTGGAGCTGATGCTGAATTATAGTCAGCGGTTTTACAAAAGGCAGTTCATTACCCGCAACCCGATCTACAATGCGTTACTTGTAAAGCTTAACCAATTGCTGGACGATTATTTTAACGATGAAACAGCCCAGCTGAGAGGGCTGCCCAGCGTCCAGTATCTATCGGACGAACTACACGTTTCACCCCGCTATCTGGGCGATATGCTCCGCGCACTGACAGGCCAAAATACCCAGCAGCACATTCACAATAAGCTTATTGAAAAAGCAAAGGAAGTTTTGACGTTCAGTGATCTGACAATAGGGGAGATTGCCTTCCGGCTTGGGTTTGAGCATCCGCAGTCTTTTAGCAAATTATTTAAGTCGAAGACGACCTTTTCGCCATTAGAATTCAGAGCTAGCTTTAATTGAGAAGGCGGGTTTTGGATATTGAGGGCAGACGCGTGCATATCGCTGGCGTGAGAAACACAGGTCTTAAGAAAAGCCTTATGGCAGTATAAATTAAAGCAGCCTGAACGTTGTGTTGTCACTGTGCTCGCAGGTCGTATCTCAATAAGAATTGCTTATAAATTCGCCTTTTTCTGCAACGATCTCGTTGCCCCATTTAGTTATAGAATCCAGAACCGGTATAAAGGTCTTTCCGAATTCAGTCAGACTGTAAATTACTTTAACCGGCGGTTTTTTGCCAAATACTTTTCTGGATACCAGGCCATCTTTTTCCAGTTGTTTCAGTTGTAGACTAAGTGTCATTTCAGTGAGAGCCGGTATCTCTTTTCGAAGCTCGCTGTAACGTTTTTCTGTGTCTTTCAAGTGATAAAGGATGACCGATTTCCATTTGCCTCCTATCAGATCCATTGCAAGGCTTACTGTGCACGGATAGGCTTTCCCTTTTAGTTTTACATAATCACCAATACATTCCGGTTTCATCGTAGAGTTATTTTTTTTGACCTATCGTTTTAGATAGTTATTGCGAATTTATGAACCTATAAATACTTTTGCAACTATAAGTTTTATAGTATATATTATAATACAAAATGATACAGGATTCGGATACTACTGAGGCGTTAACACAAAAAGACTTGCCCTTGATCACGATTGCCGGCGTATTGGGCAAACAGGGACTGAGCACTGCCCGTACGTTGTTACAGAGCGGGCGGTACCGCATACGCGGCATTACCCGCAGGGTTGATTCACCCGAAGCGCAAAGTCTGATTGGGCAAGGCGCTGAACTGATTAATGTGCCGCTTATGCCGGGATATAAAAATGACTTTCGTGAAGCATTCCGGGGCTCTTATGGTGTTTTTACGATGACGCCGGGCATTGCTCCCCCGCAGACGCACGAATTTGAACTCGGCCGTCAAATGGCCGATGCAGCTGTTGAAGCGGGTGTGCAACATATAATTTTCAGCAGCCTGGAAAATGTAGATAAAATTACGGGCGGGAAAAAATTTGCTCCGCATTTTACAGACAAGGCTAGAATTGAAGAATATATCCGTACGCTGCCCATCACTAGTTCGTTTATATACATGGCTTTTTTTTACACCAATCTAATGGAGTTTTACCCACCTCAGATAAAGGGCGATACCTTGGTGTTTCCTATTTATTTACCCAGGAATTTCCGGGCACCATTTGTTGATCCACTTACGGCTACTGGGCCCGCTGTCCTGGAAATATTTTCCAATCCGGACAGGTATGCCGGTATGTCCCTGCCAATAATCGGCGATATGATCACACCTCAGGAAATGGTTGACACCTTTATCCGTGTCACAGGTAAGAAGGCCGTATATAGCTCAGCGTTTACACGGGAGCAAATGCTTTACCATTTTCCGCAATTTGGCTCAAACGAGCTTTTAGTAGCCGAGATTTTGGGAATGGCCGAGTACGCGGTGGAATATGGCTATTTCAGGAAAGACCGTGACTGGCTTTGGAGCCGGCAAATAAACGGCACCGGTTTGAATTGGGAAGAGTTTTTGCGCAGTAGCCGTTGGCAAGGGGAAAAACTTTCATTTTAATCCGTTGTTTTGGCCATCCCGATAGATGTGATGTATGTATACCCGATAATAAGCTGACCCGGCAAATTGACAGCAATGAATGGTTCAACTAAATTTGACTGTAAGAAAACGTCAGCAATACTGACAGTGAACGACAATCATCTTGTGGGTATTTTGAAGCCTAAAATTGTGCCCGGAAACCGGATGGCGATTCACCCGTTTTGGTCTGGAAGAGCCTGCTAAAATAAGCCGGGTCATTATAACCGAGTTCATATGCAATTTCTTTTGCTGTAAGCGAAGTGTGGACCAACAAGCGTTTCGCTTCCAGTATAATACGGTTTTTAATTACCTCGTTAGGCTGCGGCAGCCGCATACGGTTAAATTTATGTGTGATCGTTTTAGGTGCCATGCAAAGTAAATCGGCGTAATCTGCGACGGTGTGTTTGCATTTATAGTGCTCTTCTACAAGCCGGGTGAATTTGCGAAAAAATTCAAGATCACTTTGCTGGTCAGTCACGTCATTAGTCAAATACTGCCGTTTCCATGATCGCGTCGCGCGGATGAGAAGTTGTTTAAGATAGGTCCTGACCATTTCTTCCAATGAACTGTCATTGAGATCAAATTCATGGATCATTTCTTTAAACAAAGCTCCGAGAAATGTATTTTCAGCCTCAGAAAGTTCCACTTTGGGCATATTCCTGATGTTATTAAAAAGGAGTCCATCACAGGCAACCTCCTGATCATGAATCTGGATACAGTAAAAATCACGGTTGTAGAAAATGAAATACCCGCTTTCCTGACCGGCTGTTTCTACTTCAAGATATTGATTTGGACTGATAAAAAACAATGTTGGTTGCAACGTGTCGTAACAGGCAAAATCCACCCTCAATCTGTAACCTTCGGGCAGATAAAGAATTTTGATATATTCTTTGTAAGCGGGCCCGTTGATCACCTCTGTTTGCTCCCTACTCACATGCAGCATTCCCAAAGTCTTTAAATTATTGTTAAAAACAGTTGTACCCATGACTTGATATGCTTTTAAGATGCAGGAATAATTAACGTTTTAAGAAGATATTACCTGTGAAGCAATGGTATACTTCACAGGTAGCGTCGTTTATTTAATTTCTGGCAAATTTTTCCAGTTCGGTGTTGAATTTATCCATCTCTTCCAAAAACAAACCATGTCCGCCTTTCTCAAATTTCACAATATAAGAACCTTTGATGGCTTTGTTAAGCTGTTCGGCCTGAGTGAATTCACACAATTTGTCATTCACACCGTGGAATATCGCAACCGGCATTTTGATTTTCGGAAGCTCAGAACGAAGATCCAGATCACGCAATGCTGTTATGGCCTGCGTAGTAGCGTAAGGTGAAGCGTTCAGGTTGATGTTTTCCAGCCATTTAATTGATTCCGGTGAAAGGCCGCCTTCCTGTCCTTCAAATGCTTTTCCAAAGCCTGCTACAAGTTGCTCCCGGTTGGTTTTGGTTTGTTTGATCAGGTCCGCAGCACCCTGATCCGTGATGCCGTATGGATAGCCCTCACGTTGTTTCCATGATGGGCCGGTTGCACCGAATAAGGCTAATTTCCTGATATGTGCACCATTATATTTTGTTACATAGTGAAGGGTGACTGCGCTTCCCATGGAGAATCCGCCTAAGGTTGCGTTTTCAATTTTTAGTTTTTCCAAAACGACTTTGATGTCGTCGGAGAAAGTGTCAAAGTCATATTTTCCGTAAGGTCTGTCTGATTTTCCAAAACCACGTAAGGAAATTCCGATGACCCTGAATCCTTTTTCAACAAGGTACTGATATTGATATTCGTACATTTCATTGTTCAGAGGCCATCCGTGGATGAGCACGACGGGCTGTCCTTCACCAAGGTCTATCACATGTAGTTTTACATTTTTCTCAACTTCAATGTATTCTTCCCGTCCCAATGACGCCGGCTTGCGTGTTTGTGCGAACAGGATTTGGCTTTGGATAAAAGTGAACAGGAATGTGATCGTTAAGGCAATGGTTTTCATCTTCGTAGTAAGTTTAAAGTTTTAAGTTAATCTGTTAACCGTTAGCAGATTGTCGTTCCGTTTTGACATTACAAAGGTGGCAGCTTAATCGGTGCAGAAGAATGGATAAAAGGCAATGCGCCTTGCACATTTTTCCCGCCGGGCGATTTTATGGCTTGTAAAAGCCCGAAAGTTGACCCAGTCTCTGCATGACAAGTACATTTTTCAAAGGTTCAAAGCGGGCAAGCTCCATATTGTTTTTAGTCACGACGATATAAATGGGAGAAGTTAATGGCGTGTTCGGCTTATTATCCATAAAGCTGATACTTTTCAGATGTTGTTTCAAAATCCGATGATGCAGTGGTGGCAATAGCGTAAATGCATCATTTTTTTTCTACATCTCAGTTGGCGTCAATGTATGGCTAAGGGGTTTCGTACCCGCCTCGCGGAAACTTTTGAAAACACTCTCAGGTGCAATTTGTATTCGTAACGCGGGATCCTTTTGAAGCCTGGAGTTCGACTTTTGTGCAGATACAAAGGCTGGAAAACGTAGCAGGATAATAGCTGCAATTGACAATTTAAACGGCAATTTTCTAAGCAAAAATGGTGTCAAATGTGAGTTGGAAAAGATTCGCAGGAATGCCTGTTCCAGTTTGATACTAAGCATTCGTGCGAATTTGTATATGAAATCATTAGCCCGTTATCTTCAACGAACTGATTGAAGAACCGTCCAGTTCAAGGTGATAATTCATTATGGCCGGACTGCCCGGAAACGTACCGCTTACTTCCACGGTAAGTTTTCCTTTTGAACCGGTTTGCGTAAAATCAAGGGGTATTAACTGCATATTATACTTTTCAGTCGCCGCTTGTATCCACAACTTTATTTCGTCTCTACCCGAATAGGACGATCCTTCGTCGGAAACGGTTGCGTGTGATGAAAAGTAATTTGCAAATGCGGCGCTGTCCAATTCGTTTTGCGCTTTGATTAGCCCTGCTATATTTTCCGGAAGTGTCATGATTATGAATGTTTATATTAATTAAAATAGTGGTTTTTTGAAGTGCATTCAGAATTTAGTATTGAATTAGATCGTCGGAATAGTACCGCCGTCGATCACATACTCGGTGCCGGTGAGATAGGCAGCCCTGGGCGAAACCAGAAAGCCAACCAGTTCAGCAACTTCATCCGGCCAGGCTGGTCTGCCGAAAGGAATTCCCCCCAATGCGTCCATGACGCCCTTGGCAGCCTGCTCGGTTGTTCCCCCGGAATGCGCGGCGATACGTTCCATCATACTGGCTGACGCCGTAGTCATGATCCATCCCGGCGAAACAGTAAGCACCCGAACCCCCTTAGGCGCCACCTCATTTGATAAGCTTTTACTATAATTGACTAAAGATGCCTTCGCCGCTGCGTACGGTAAGGTGGAGTCATACAATGGCAGCTTCGCCTGGATGGATGCAATGTGGATGATGACACCCTGATTACGATGAATCATTCCGGGCAAAAAACCGCGGTCCAGACGCACGGGTGCGAGCAGATTGGTTTTGAAGGACGTTTCCCAATCCTGATCAGAAAGTACGGCATAGCCGCCGGCAGGCGTTTCCGACCCGCCCACGTTGTTGACCAGTATATCAAGATGACCGAATTTTTCGAGGATCTCCTTTACTACTTTCTGCGTTCCTTCCGGTTTGCTTAAATCTGCTGCTATGAAATGGGCATTTGCATTTTCTACGTCCGGCTTGTTTCTGGCTGTGATTATTACCGTTGCGCCTGCTTTGATAAGGCGATCTGCAATCGCTTTTCCGGCGCCCTTGCTGCCGCCTGTTACCAGGGCGATTTTCCCTTTCAGTTCGTTTTCAAAATTAAAGTCCATTGCTTTGTTGATTTGTTTACGACAAATTTCAGCACTATGCTTACTTCTGACAAGTACGGATTTACGATTCAGATAGGGATAAATTTATCCCTATTGAACCGCTTTGAGCATATGCTTATATTTGCATTATGTATGAAAGAAAGACAATGCCCGATCTGAACTGTGGACTCGACCTGATTGCTGAAGTCCTTTATGGCAAATGGAAAATGCGGCTTTTGTGGTTTATCAACGAAGGCTTTCAACGCCCCAGCGAGCTGCAGCGGAAAATTCCGGGAGCATCCCGCCGGGTGTTGAATGTGCAATTAAAAGAACTTGAAAATCACGAGCTGGTCGGGAAAATAATCTACCCGGTCGTCCCGCCCAAAGTCGAATACTTCCTCACCGAATTTGGTAAATCACTTATTCCTGTCATCGGTGCAATCGGTCAGTGGGGAGACGAGCACGATCAGCGTTTACGCACGCTCATCGAAAAGAACATTCAGTCTTAGCTACCAAACTTCCCTGACAAGCCTTTTCCAGAATATGCTCCATTTCTGCAAGCAGGCCAGGAATCGGATTATCGCTTGTATTTGTCAGGCAAAGCAAACCGTTGGTTGTTAATGCACCGATCGTCTGTTCCATTCCTTTTCCTGAGCGCACCATTGGGCCATACAGGGCATTCAGTTTCAATGGTCCGAAATCAGTTTTATATCTGACTCTGACCAGGTTGGTAACCATTATATGGTGGTTGAACGCCTGTTTGAGAGCCTCCAGCATCTGATGCATATCATTGTGGCCGAAGACAATGTCGCGGAAAAATGATAAATAACCTGTCGCATAGGCAACTGTATCGGTCCCGCCAATTCCGGCCTTGGCAAGTCTGGCTAAATCCCAGAATGATAAATGCCGCTGCTGATCAAAAAAGACCGACTGGGTGGTAATGTTCAATCCGAAATTGTCGTCCAGATTTAGGGCTCCTCTGGTGCAGATGGGTGAGACCAGTTCCATTCTTGTCTCGTACCATTCCTGACGCAAACTCCGGGATGCCATCAATACGGCCGCGCAAATAGCGCCGTGTACACTTGTATTTTCCAGTCTGGCACGGTCAATGATATTAGACGTTGTGGTTTCAGAAAAGCAGTGTGAGCAAATCAGTGGATTTACAATATCTGTCTTCATTTTCAGGTTAAAAATATGTTCGGCTGTCTGTGCAGGAAGGTCTTCCGGCAAACCGAGCGTTTGGTCATTGGACGGTTGCGGCTCCATTGGTACAAGCTCGTTTCCGGTAACGGCGAGCAAAATGTCCCGTGTCAAATAACTAAGTGACGTACCGTCGGCCACAGTATGGTTTGCAACAAGTATCAAAACGGTGCTATCTGTTTTTTGAACTAAAACAACTCTTAACAGCGGCCCTTCAGAAGTATTAAATCTTACAGAAAGCTCCTTTTCAACCTCCTGCTCCCAGCGGTAATCCGGCTCTGAATACACCACACGGAGTGGAATGTGCAGGTTTTCTACATGCTGTAATGCTGGTCGGGAAAATTCATCCGGTACAACCCTTACCGAAAGGTTTGGATGGCGGTGTTGTGCCATATTTATGGCGGTCCTCCATTTTTCAACCGGCTGTGTGCCGGTGATGTCTGCAGCGAGGGCAAAGTCTTTTGAATCAATTTGGTCCAGCAGCCAAAACGTTTTTTCGAATGCACCTAAAGTGCGGTTCTGTTGTCTTTTCATTTTTGCATCGAGTTAATGTGACAGGAGCGGCATTGTACCGCTTCCCTTAAACTGATTGCAAAATTGGCAGGCTGAAATATGGGAAAGAATGGACAAAAGTTTACGGGACAGGTACATTTCGCCAATTCTTGCCGTTACCCGTAGAAAAATAGTTTCTTTGTTTTTAATTAGTATAAATAGTTTTATGTTTGCGCGAAATAACGCTCGCTTAATGAAAACAAGATTACGATCAATACTATTTTTTGTCGCCTCCATTTGTTCCTTACACCTCACTTTCGCCCAATCTGGTTCGGGTGTCATCAGTGGTGTCGTAACGGATAACAATAGGCAGCCCGTTCCGTTTGCTTCCGTCATTGTGAAGGGAACCAATATAGGTACAACTGCAAACGGTGATGGAAGTTACCGGCTTGGTAATTTGCCCAAGGGAAACATTTCAATCAGAGCTTCTTTCATCGGGTATACGATTCAGGATAAAAATATTACACTAGACACAGCGACTGAGCAAAGTCTGAATTTTGAACTAAAAGAAAGTTCTTCCCAGCTTGACGAGGTCATTGTATCTGCGGGGCGAAGGGTAGAGTCTCTTGCTGAAACGCCCTCATCGGTTACAGTCGTAAATGCGAAGGAGATCGCAGCGCTTTCAACCATAAGCCCCAATATCGCTAACATTCTTGCATTTTCAGTTCCCGGTCTGGGTGCTTCTACCAATCAAACCGGTAATTCGGGACAAACATTGCGTGGTCGTAACCTGCTGGTCCTGATTGATGGCATACCGCAATCAACTCCGCTGAGGGCAGGAGGAAGGGATATCCGCACGATTGATCCTTCGGTGGTCGAGCGGGTGGAAGTGATTAAAGGTGCCACAGCAATTTACGGAAATGGTGCTGATGGCGGACTGATCAACTACATTACGAAAACGCCAAAAACAGACCAGAAAATCGGCGGGTACAGCCAGTTAAGTCTGACAGGGAATACCCGGGGAGATAGCACACTCGGTTTCCGCGCTTCACAGCAGCTGTATGGAAGGATAGCCAAGTTCGATTATGTGGTAAGCGGGATGTATGAAAAAACCGGCGTTTACCGCGATCCGAAAGGATTGGTGATATCTCCTGATTACGGATTGGGCGAAACCAAAATATACAATGCGTTTGCGAAGGTGGGTTATAATTTCAGTGGCTCTCAGCGCATTGAGGCCATGTATAATTATTACAGCTCCAACCAGCATTCGGCTTACATTGCCAAGGCGGGTGTTTACAGGGAGTCTCCTGCAATAGGTGTGTGGGGCATTCGCAAGGGAATTGACGAGGGAACCCGCTATAATCACAATGCCAATATCCAGTACACCAACAGGAATATTTTTGGCCGCACGTCTTTGTCTGCCAATGTATACCTGCAGGATTTCTGGACAGTCTATTCCAATTCGGAGTCATTTTTTGGGAGCGGGCAATCGGCGATAATCTCAACCAAAAAAGGATTCAGACTCAACCTGAATACACCGTTTACTATTTCGCCCAAATTATCAGGAGATGTAACATACGGCGTCGATATATTAAATGATAAAACCGAGCAAAATCTGGTCGACGGGCGGGTCTGGGTGCCGCGCATTAATATGAACAACCTTGCTCCCTATGCACAGCTTACCACGCAGTGGTTTAATTACCTGAACCTGAAAACAGGCTTGCGGGCTGAAAATATCAAAATGAATATTGCCGATTATGCTACTTTGGCTACCGGACCGGATGGTGCTGGAAGCATTAACGTAACGGGAGGAAAGCTGGATTATAATGCTTTTGTATTTAATGCCGGGCTGCGGTATTCAAAATTCAAGCGGTTTAACCCATTTGTCAGTTATTCACAGTCATTTTCAATTTTCGATCTGGGGAGGATTTTAAGGGCAGCCAGCGCAAATACGGTAGCCGGTCTTCAGACAAAACCGATCATTGTAAACAATTATGAAGTTGGTTTCAGCAGTGCATTGGGGCCTTTGAGCGTGTCGGCTGCTTATTATTACAGCACTTCGAAACTGGGGTCCAATTTACTTCTGGTGGATGGTCAGTACGTGGCTGAACGACTGCCGGAGCGTGTTTGGGGATACGAATTTCAGCTTGACTATCAGGTAACTAATGGTTTTATCCTTGGAGGAAATTATGCTTTTGTAGAAGGTAAAGGGGATAAGGACGGTGATGGAAACTTTAATGGCCCGACTGATAAATACCTGAATTCGAACCGCATTACGCCGGCAAAAATTGCGGCTTATGCCAGATACAACAAAGCCCGGTTTAATGCAGACCTGAACTGGTTATATGTCGGTAAAAGGGACCGCTTTACACCCAATGAAAAAGGCATATATCCAATCGGGGAGGGGCCAATCGAATCTTATAACACATTTAATCTGTCTTTGGGATATAAAATCACAGGAAACCTGAAAGCTGATCTGGGTATTGAAAACTTACTGAACACGGTTTATTACCCGTCTATTGCACAATTTTACGGGACAGCTATCGATTACCGTAGAGGTAACGGGCGCAGATTTAATCTAACGGTAGGGTACCGCTTTTAGCAGCCATGAAATTTAAAAAAGTAATCTGCTTTTTACACCTTTGGCTCGGCATTGTGTCCGGGCTTTTTGTGTTTTTAATTGCCGTCAGCGGTTGTCTATATGTTTTTGTCGATGAGCTTAAACCGATCGTTTACCGTGACCGCCTTTTTGTCCAGCCCGAAAACAAGGAATCACTTCCCTTGACCAAGCTGTTGAGCATCGCCCAACATACGCTGGGGAAGGACAAAATCATAACCAGGGTAGAGATACCCAATTCGCCGGACCGTTCCGTGGCATTCAGGTCGCAAAAGAACAACGCCGACGGATTGACCCATTGGGACTATTTTGAATATTATCACCGGGTATACATCAATCCATACTCGGGCAAAGTAATTTATGTTGAAGATTCAAAAAACGAGTTTTTTCAGCTTGTCCTGGCATTGCACATGCGAATGCTTTTTGGAGAAAAAATAGGGCATTATGTCGTCGGGTATTCGGTGCTCAGCTTTGTCCTGGTGTTGCTTTCAGGATTTTTTCTTTGGTTTCCCAAGAAATGGACAGCCAAAAGCATTAAGAATAATTTTACCATTAAATGGAGCGCAAAATGGAAAAGGCTGAATTATGACCTGCATCAGATATTTGGGCTTTATGCATTTTTGGTCTTGTTACTAACCTCTCTGACAGGCCTTGTCTGGGCATTTGACTGGATGCAGGACTCCGTTCGTTTTGTTGCGAATGGCGGAAAAAGTATAGAAAAGTCCACCCCTCTGGTTTCAGATACATTGCAGGCAACAGCTGTTTCAGGGTTGGACAAGGCATTCACAGCAACGGCCGCGAGTTACCCGGATGCATACGCGTACCTGGTATTATTACCTGCCAAAGCTACGTCGACAATCAATACGTTGGTTTATAAAAAGGATTGGAATCGCTTCGACCGCCAGCTGATCGTATACGACCGGTATTCAGGAAAAATGCTTTCCAATACTTCCTTTCAAAACCTGAATAGTGGTGACAAAACTTATCAGCTCAATTTTGACCTACACACGGGTGCCTATATGGGTCTGTTTGGTAAAATACTCTCATTCCTGGCAGCACTGGCTTGCTCAACATTACCTGTCACCGGGTTTTACATTTGGTGGAGTAAAAAGCGAAAGCAGGTCGCACGCCCAAAGCTGCAAAGTGTGCGATAGTTGTTTGGCATAATAAGCGCTTTGGCAGCTGTTTTGCCTTTCTACGCTGTTATGATAATCAGTGAAAAGTTTATCGAAGTTATTATTTTATTCGTTTTTCAGTCGAAACCTGCAATTGATGAAATCGCAATAACGGTTTCCCCCGGCAATTAGCACGCCTGACTTTTTCTATAAAAACATTGCCGTTGCTAAGCCACGAATTCAAGGCGATGATAACTTTTTGATGGAGGCAAGGATTATTTTTTCCTGACTGTCTTCATCAGCCTGTGACAAGACGTTCTTAATAATTTTTTGCTGTGCCTGCTCGTCCATGGACCGGAAGTTCTTTAAAACATCCGCGTCGCTAAAACATTCCATAACCTGCGCTTCCGTGGTTAATTTATTGTCTGAATTTTGATACATCGTTACCAGCACATGATCACCGCCACTTTTCTTAATTGCTTTTCTAATAGTACCATTGACAGACAGCATTTTATCTGCACCCGTAACAGGGGCAAGATTCCTATCTTTAAATTCATACCCATCGATCGTACCAGATACCTTAATCTTGCCCCAGCTACCAGCAATATGCTTCGTTCCTGGAATTACCAGATGATAAGTCCATGCGCCTTTTCCAGGCTCGTGGCGTAAAATCAGGATCTTGTCTTTTATCAATGCTCTCATTTTTTATACCCGTTTAAATGATGTGTTGCTGGATTTGACAGATGAATAGTTTATTTCTTCTTTGACTATCATAAGTAAGAAGCTTTAAAGATGATCTTTTACCCGTTTCTAAAAGCTCTAAAACCCAGTAAAACCGGGTATGTAATGAAAATACTTGTGACGTTTTACGAAAGAAGACATGAATACAGCAATCGTTGCTGGCATGATCTGGATCGAATCAGTATTTCTCATGTTGCCAGCAGATCGGGTTATATGATATCCATATTAAAGATTTTTTCCAGCCGGCCATCTTTTCCTAAACAGTAAAATGGCGGTACCAAAATATTATTATTCACATGAGTGTGCCGGTCAGAGTTTTTTATTTTGAGCGATGAACTTCAGCAGTTCATAGGTATAGGCAGCGCCTACCGGCAGTTCAGTGTTTCCAAGCCAGACTGTTTTTTTGTCAGTTTTAGAAATATACCTGGTTGCCACGATGAAGGACCGGTGAATGCGGATAAATTCAGGAACTGAGAGTAATTCCACTGCTTCTGTCATGGTAAGCCGGGAAATCAGCTTACCGCTGGTCAGTACAAAATTGACATAATTGCCAGCGCTTTCGGCATAAATAATATCAGCCGGGTTGACACAGATCTCCTCATAGCCGCTTTTGACGAATAAGGTCCGCCGATCCGCCACTTTCGCTTCTTTTATGTTACGAAGCTTGTGGTAATCCTGTGCCTTCATACAGGCTTTCAGGAATCTTGCCAGAGAAAAGGGCTTCAATAAAAAATCGATGGCATCCAGTTCAAAACTTTGCACCGCATGTTCGCTGTAGGCGGTGGTAAATATAACCATGGGCGAGGTTGAAATGGTCTTTATGAAATCTGTACCCAATATCCCCGGCATTTTTATATCCAAAAATATCAGGTCAATGTTATTTTGCTGCAAATAAGTGATAGCCTTGAACGGATTGGTAAAGGTTTCGGCAACGCTAATAAAACCGATCTCTCCAGCTAAGTTTTTTATTACTTCCAGTGCTATGGGCTCATCATCTATGGCAATTGCTTTCAACATGTAAAATAAAATTCCGGAGATTAAAATTGAATAGTTAGCCGGGCAATAAACTCATTTTCCTGTGACCCGTAGGTAAACCGGTGCTTGTCGGCGTAAAGCAACTGTAAACGCTCTTCCACATTCTTGAGTCCGATACCAGAACTTCCATGTTCCGGATCATCCTCATTTAGAGCATGCACACCGTTGCGCACTTCAAAGGTAAGCTCTTTTTCTGCACAGCATAGCCTGATTTTTATCCAGGATTTTCCAGCCAGGTTAATCCCGTGTTTAAAAGCATTTTCTACCAGGGGAATCAACAACATGGGGGCAATCTTGTGATGGCACGAGTCGGCTGTGATATGGTCCTCAATAATGATGTCTGGCGATAGCTGCGTGCGCAACTTCTGGAGAGCTATATAGTTTTCAAGATACTCAATTTCCCTGGACATGGTAATTTCATCCACTGTGTTTTCATGCAACATAAACCGCATCATGTCTCCCAGCTTTTGAATTCCGGCAGCGGTATTTTTAGCATTCTCTATCAGAGCGGTTCCATATAATGTATTGAGAATATTGAACAGAAAATGAGGATTAATTTGCATTCTTAACAGTTGCAGATCTGCATTTGATTTACTTAGCGATTTTCGTAAGCCTCTTAATTTCAGAAGTTTATCTTTGTCTTGTTGGTAGTCCAGCCATGAGGCCGGCGTGGTAATACCTAACTGCAGAACCCACCCCGCCAGCACCAGCGGTAAAGACCAGTCAGGTCCCAAGGCAATACTGAAAATCAGGGTAAATACAAAGGAGCAAAACATGATAGGACCAATGCTCTGCCAATTGAAAAATGACCGGTTTTCTTTTAAAGGAAACAACCAGAATTTATTGGTGTTAAATACCGCTGCAACGGCCAACAACAACGCATAGTATAACCGGTAATAAAATGGATTTGTTACCAGGTCGAAAACTGAAGTGAAAACGGGAAGTGTGAAAAAAGGGACGAGAAAGAACGTAATCTGGTTATTAACTTCGATGGCATAGGCTTTTCTGCTGCCCATTTTATTATAAAAGTCAATAATCAATTCGCGGATTGTGGTATATACTACAACGATCAGGACAATGAAAAGAGCAATTCCCCAGCCGCCAAAAATGTTCAATACTGGCTGCGGATGATAGCCAAAAGATAAAGGAGTATAATTTTTTCCCTGGTAAAAAGGGTTAATATAATATGAAGCAAAATTGATAACCGGGCCAATGATATACGAGACCACTAAAGCGTGTATAAGCAGCGTTAAAAAGGTGACTACATTTCGTTTGGGACTTGCTATCCGAGTCATGATGATCCGGTTTATCCAAAAATAGGAGATCCACAATACCAGCACCGATCCGAGCTGAGGCAACAGAACCCGGCTATAATAATTGAAATTTATATTGGCCTTACCGAATGAAACGGCATAAATGTCCTGGATTGCCAGAGGCGATAACCGGATCATTTGGTAGGAATATCCAACTATCAGGATTGTGGCAATCATGCTTACCAACACAGCTTCGTGTTCCCGCCATCTTACTTTCATTTTCTCAGTGTTTTGTTTTTTCAATATTACAACATATCAAAAAAGCAGTCATCCAAAATGTGATTAAACGGCTTGATCTGGGACAGAGAGCTAAATACCGGGATTTGCAAAAGTCAGGTCACCATATGACCTATTCTCTATTTCATTGCCTGTTTTCTGATTCTGCTCAGCGTTTCCTTTGTAATTCCAAGATAGGAAGCAATCAGGTGCTGCGGGAACCGTTGAATGAACTGAGGGTGGTTATCGGCAAATTCTTCGTACCGTTTTTCTGCCGTGTTACTGATCGTCGAATTTAATCTTCTTTGGTTAGCTATGGCATTTCGCTCGTCAATTAAACGCATCATTTGTGCCAATGCAGGTATTTTATCCATCAGATCGAACATCTCAGCTCTTGATATGGTAAGCATTTCGGTGTCCTCCCAGGCATCAATATTGTAGTTGGAAGCTGTAAGCATAATTGAACTTTCACGGTCGCCCGCCCAATAGTTTTCGATGTACAAATGAACGATATGTTCCATGCCTTTGTCATCTATGCTGTACTGCCGCAATGCTCCCTTCACGATAAAAGCAACGTTTTTACAAACCTCGCCTTGCTGCAAAAAGTACTGCTTTTTTCTTAATTTTTTTGGTTTAAATGCCACAGCAACCAGTGCTTCATCTTCATTGGTAAGAGGCAGATCAATATGCCGGTTGATGTATGCGATCAGGTTTCTGTGCATTGATTTACTTATTAGACTAACCGATGCAAAGATATTTTATTTTACATAACAAGGAGCAGTAATTTTGAATGGCCAGGACCATTGATGTGCCATACATTGATGTGATTTATGCTTCTGAAAATTGATAATAAACTTGCAACCTGAAAATTATCCTGGTTACAGATTAATTAACAAAAAGCCGTTGACTTCTGTCAACGGCTTCGGGTTGTTTTTAAAAGAAAAAAATAATTAAACTCTGTTTGCGAGACCGACTATCGTTTGTTTAAGATTCTGATCAATAAGGTCTTTCGCAGTATGAAGCACTACATTGCCTGGCGATATTTCTGTGCATTCACTTTGTGGAAAATAAATTTCTACAATAAGATAATACCCATCAGTGTCGCCTTCGAAAATCTTTGGTGGACGTACTACTAAACAATTGACGTCCTACGGCGCCGAATACCAGTATTTTCATGTTAGATAATTGTATCTTTGGGCTGACAGTTTGCATGTCATTTTGGTAAAATATTCTGCGTTTTCAATCATGCACTGCTATTTAAAAAAAAGGTCTTTATGTACCAGGGCTTCGAACTTTCACACCTGTCCTGACTATATATTGACTACGATTTTGCCAAATTGCTGGTTGGATTCTAAGTAGTGATGAGCCGCCACGATGTCATTAAGACTGAAAACTTTGTCAATAGTTGGCTTTAATTTTCCTTCGGATACTCCATTGTCAATAAAAGTGATGGCTTGGATCAAAACGTCCATATTACCTAAAACCTCAATCGCAGAGTAACCTCGGATCGTTGGTGTTTTCATGAGAACATCAAAAGCTGGAAAACCGGCAGGTTCATGGCTCAGCGCTCCATAGATAAATACTTTTCCGTTTTCGGCAACAGAACTTAAAAGGCTGCTGAATTTTGGTCCGGCAACAGGATCCAGGATTAAATGAGCACCAACTTGATTGGTTATCCTTAGAACCTCAGCTGTAATATCCTGTTCGGATGTTACGATTACGTGCGAAGCCCCGGCTTTTACTAATGCGTCTTTTTTTGTCGGGGAAGTAGTTAAGGCAATGGGAATTCCCCCGATATAATTTGTTATCTGAATGGCCGCAAGTCCGGCACTGCTTGAAGCAGCATTTATAACTACATATTCACCTGCTTTAAGTTTTCCGGAATTTACAATCATTCCATACATCGTGCTGTAACTTGTCCACAAAGATGCCGCTTCGTCATACGTTAAATTGGCTGGATATTTATGCACTGCATACGCAGGCATATTGATAAGTTCCCCATAACTAGCATATTGATGAAGTGAAAAAGCGGGTATTACATTTACAGCGTCGCCGATTTTTAGATTGGAAACATCTGCGCCGACCGCCTCTACAATACCCGCTGCTTCGTAACCAAGCTGTGCCGGAAAAACCGGGTTTTCAACATACATTCCCTGACGGTACATCGCATCGGCTCTGTTGATCCCGATAGATTTGACCTGAATGCGTACTTCCTGAGGTCCGGGAGATGCCACTTCTACCTGTTCAACTTTCAATACTTCCGGTGATCCGGCTTCGTAGAATATAACTGTTTTTGATATTTTTGATGAATTACTCATTGCTATTTTTGTTTTGTTTTTATGGTGCAAAATTCAATTCAAAAAGCACTTCCGGAAGTTGACAAATGATAAAAAAAAGCGTTGACATATATCAATGGTTCTGCCATTACCGATTTGGTCTGCTGTTCGAATAAAAGAATGAAAAAATAATTTCACGACTATGATGGCTGGTTACACAAACACTCAGAACCTGCTTTCTGCGTAGCATGAAGAAAATGCTGCGATAAAAATCAGTAATGATGCAGGGGTTGATAAGTCCGTCAACGGTTAGATGCTCTTTGGATTCTCATTTGGAAATCCATCAGTTATGCTTTGTACCTTAACGGAAGAAGGTTCATCAATTTCACAGTATTGAAATTACGCTCCGGATAGTTTCTGCTTTGGTATGCCGACACTTATCCTGAACTTCCAGAGCCCGTCCGGACAAAAATTCAGGTTCAAAAATTCTGTTTAGAAAACCGGACATGAGTTTGCGCGGTTAGGCAAGGTTGAAAACATGCTTTAACTTTTGGAATTGACCTAAAAACCACTCAAATTTAAACTTTTACAGCGATGTGCCGTTAAGTCTGGTGTTTTGTCCATAAACACAAAGATTTTTCATGCGTAAAATCAATAAGTTTCGAGCCTAAAAAATTTAACCTTTTCCAATTGATGAATAAAAGAGATTTCCTTAAAAATGCGGCAGCCTTGTCTTCCCTTGCCATCATGCCTGCTGAATCATGGGCATTTTCTGCTGAAAAACGTCTGAGAACAGCACATATCGGTCTGGGCGGAATGGGCCAGGCAGATCTGGCTTCGATTTCGATACATAACAATGTGGATGTGGTAGCCCTATGTGATGTTGATTCCACGGTTTTGGCAACCGTAAGTGCCAAGTTCCCAAAAGCAAAAACGTACAAGGATTATCGTGTGATGCTGAAAGAAATGAGTAAGGATATTGATGCTGTCATTGTATCAACACCTGATCATACCCACGCCCCAGCATCGATCATGGCGATGGAAATGAATAAACCGGTCTACTGCCAGAAGCCGCTCACGCATTATGTGAAAGAAGCAAGGGCGATGGACAAAATTGCCAAAGAGAAAAAACTGGTAACTCAGATGGGTATCCAGGTGCATTCGTTTTACGACTACAAGCTGGCCACATTGCTGATCCAGTCAGGCATTGTCGGAAAGGTGCACACCGTAAGAGCCTGGTCACCGAAAAACTGGGGTTATAATGGTCCGGTACCTGAGACCGGAGATCCGGTGCCAGCCAATCTGGACTGGAATTTATGGCAGGGAACCTCAGCGGAAAGACCATATAAAGATGGTTTTTATCATCCGGGCAACTGGAGAAAATTAGTTGATTATGGTTGTGCGACATTGGGGGATATGGGTGTGCATATTTTTGATACACCATATAACGCCCTGCAGCTGGATGTACCAAGAACGATCACAAACAATTGCAGAAAACCAAACGGATTTGGATACCCGGAAAAAAATATGGTTACCTATGAGTTTCCAGGAACAAAATATACCGCAGATACGCTGAAATGGGTATGGTATGACGGTGTCGGTGCTGATAAACAGCGCGAAGATCTGATGCTTCCTGATGGTGCGGATCTACACGACCAGGGCGCCATGTTCATAGGTGAAAAAGGAAGATTATATCTGCCGCATTTCCAGGTGATGCCGAAACTGATCGTGGACGGAGCCTATAAGGATATCGATATTTCGCAGTTCAAACTGAGCGAGCCTGTCCGTGAGTATAGCTCGGAAGTACACAAACATTACCATGAGTTTGTGGATGCCTGTTTGGGAAAAGCGACATGCAGTGCGCCATTTTCATATGCTTCCCGACTGACGGAAACCATTTTGCTAGGTGTGATCGCTGGCCGTTTCCCGAATAAGACTTTGCACTGGGACGCAAAAAAGGCGCAATTTGCCGAAGAAGATGCCAACCAATATCTGGGTGGTATGTACCGCAAGTTTTAATAAATAACAAAGAGTCCGGCACGGTCTCTGCGAAGAAGGTTTAAAAATCCTTTTTTGCAGGGACCGTGCGCATTTAAAACCGTGACTATTCGTTTTGCTGTCTAAACGGCAACGCCCGAAAATGCAATGGTTTTAATGGACGTTCCCAATGTTCGCGGCGGGATTAATTTTAAATCTTCTGATAAGGTTACAAGCGCTGCTTAACGGCAGGGGGGGGCTGGCAATATCAGTATCACCGCACGGCAGTTTCAAAACCCTACCTTAGATCCAGAAAGTTATCGAGACTTTATAAACTTTCGTTGGTTCGGGTACTTTTAACGTAACACGATGTCAAAACTTGACTTTTTTCCGCTTCTTTCCATCGTATAATTGTAGCTTTGCAGCTTCAAAAAATTAGAAGATGATTACAATTGAAAATCTGGCCGTTGAATTCAGCGGTTCTGTCCTTTTTAGCGAAGTTTCTTTCGTTATCAATCCGACCGATAAAATAGCCCTGATGGGGAAAAATGGTGCGGGGAAGTCCACAATGATGAAAATTATTGCTGGTGAACAAAAAGCCAACCGGGGCCATGTACGTGCTCCAAAAGATGCCGTCATTGCTTATCTGCCGCAACATTTGCTTACTGAGGATAATTGCACGGTGTTCGAAGAAGCTGCGAAAGCATTCAAACAGGTTTTTGAAATGCGTGCCGAAATGGAAAAGCTGAATCTGGCCCTTGAAACCCGCACGGATTACGACAGCGATGAATACATGGCTATCATCGAACAGGTAACCGAGATAGGTGAAAAATATTACCAGCTGGAAGAAGTAAATTACGATGCTGAGGTAGAGAAGGCCTTGAAAGGTCTGGGGTTCAGGCCGGAAGATTTTCACAGGCAAACCAAGGAGTTCAGCGGAGGATGGCGTATGCGGATTGAGCTTGCAAAAATACTATTGCAAAAACCTGACCTCATTTTGCTGGATGAGCCTACCAACCACATTGATATTGAGTCTGTGATGTGGCTGGAAGATTTTTTGGTAAACAAGGCCAATGCAGTTATGGTTATTTCGCACGACCGTGCATTTATTGATAACATAACCAACCGTACGATTGAAGTGACTATGGGCCGGATTTTTGACTATAAGGCTAATTATTCACATTATCTTCAGTTGCGCGAAGAACGGAGGTCACATCAGGTGAAGGCCTATCAGGAGCAGCAGAAAATGATTGCCGATAATATGCAGTTTATTGAGCGCTTCCGCGGAACATACTCCAAAACCAACCAGGTTTCTTCCCGTGAGCGGATGTTGGAAAAACTGGAAATTATTGAAATTGACGAGATTGATAATTCAGCTCTGAAACTTCGTTTTCCACCTTCACCACGGTCAGGAGACTATCCTGTTACGGTGAAAGATGTTTCCAAATCTTACGGTGATCAGGTGGTATTTAAAAATGCGAGCATGTCCATTTCCAGAGGGGAAAAGGTGTCGTTCGTCGGGCGGAATGGTGAAGGGAAATCTACGATGATCAAGGCAATCATGGGTCAGATTGATGTAGAAGGAACCTGCCAGCTTGGACATAACATCAAGGTTGGCTATTTTGCCCAAAACCAGGCGTCGCTCCTGGATCCCAATCTTACAATCTTTCAGACAGTAGACGAAGTAGCAGAAGGAGAGGTCAGGACGCAGATTAAAAATATTTTGGGCGCTTTCATGTTCCAGGGTGAGGATATTGACAAAAAAGTAAGCGTGTTGTCCGGTGGAGAAAAAACGCGTCTTGCGATGGTGAAGCTGCTGCTGGAGCCAGTGAATCTTTTGATTCTCGATGAACCTACAAATCACCTGGATTTGAAGTCAAAAGATGTTTTGAAAGAAGCACTTAAAAACTTTGATGGGACGCTCGTGCTGGTTTCCCATGACCGGGACTTCCTGCAGGGCTTATCTCAAAAAGTTTTTGAGTTTAAAGACAAAAGGGTGATTGAGCATTTCGAGACGATTGATGCTTTCCTGGAACGCAACCGCATCAAAAGTATTGCAGATCTTCAGCTTGCCAAGTAGGCTGATCTCGGGGCGAATGTTACATGGTAGTAATTAATCTGCGTTCTAACAATCAGCCTCAGTAGAGAATTTCATAACTACCGGCTTTATTTCTCCTGAATAAATAAGGGTTCCTGATCTTTAATGTAGCGCTAACATTAAAGATCAGGAATACATTTTACATCACCCCATATTTACTCATTCCTCCGTTTCAGGACAATAATGCCAAGTGGCGGTAATGCAACAGGGATGGAATACGTCTGATGGTGCCTTGGTATCGGGAAAGTCTTTATTTTTTCGTCATTGAGGATATTGGAACCACCATATTTCAGGTTATCAGAGTTAAATATTTCTGTATAATATCCTTTATTCGAAACACCGATACGGTAGTTGTATTTTACAACGGGCGTGAAATTCGCGATAATGAACAGGTCGTCTTCTTCTGATTTTCCCTTTCTAATCCAGCTGAATACACTGTTTTCTGCATCGTTACACTCAATCCACTGGAAACCCTGCCAGGAAAAATTGTTTTCATACAACGCAGGTTCCGATTGGTACAACAAGTTCAGATCTCTGAGAGTTAACTGAATTCCATGGTGCGCGGGGTTGTTGTTTTCACACCAGTCGAGGCTGAAATCATGTCGCCATTCATGCCTTTGGGCAAAATCACCGCCCATAAATATCAGTTTCGCACCAGGGTGACCGAACATATAACCATACAGCAAACGCAGGTTGGCAAACTTCTGCCAATCGTCTCCCGGCATTTTGTTCACGAGTGAATACTTGCCATACACCACTTCATCATGTGAAAGTGGCAATGTGAACTTCTCTGAAAAAGCATAGTTCAGACTGAACGATAATTGTCCGTGATGGTACTTGCGGTATATGGTGTCTCTGCTGAAATACTCCAGAGTGTCGTGCATCCAGCCCATCATCCATTTCATGTCAAAACCCAGTCCCCCCGCGCTGGTCGGATGGGTGACGCCAGGCCAGGCAGTGGATTCTTCCGCCACAGTAAAAACGTCGGGGTAATACAAATGAACGGTATCATTCATTTCCCTCAGTAATGAGATTGACTGGAGATTTTCCCTTCCGCCATACTCATTCGGAATCCATTCACCTTCCTTACGTGAATAGTCCAGATACAGCATGGAGGCTACGGCGTCCACGCGCAGTGCGTCGACATGGAATTTGTCAATCCAGTAAAGAGCATTTGAAATCAGAAATCCGCGGACCTCATTTCTGCCAGTATTGAAGACGTCGCTCTTCCAGTCCGGATGGAAGCCTTGCCTCGGATCCGCATGTTCATATAAGTGGGTTCCGTCAAAGTACCCGAGCCCGTGTTCGTCCGTTGGGAAATGAGACGGCACCCAGTCGAGAATGACACCAATGCCCGCATTGTGCAGTTCATTGATCAGGAACATGAGATCCTGCGCAGTGCCAAAACGGCTCGAGGCCGCAAAGTATCCGGTCACCTGATATCCCCAGGACCCGTAAAAGGGATGTTCCATAACAGGCATAAATTCTACATGGGTGAATCCCATGTATTTGCAGTAGGCAGGAAGCTCAGCGGCCAGCTCCCGGTATGTGAGGTAACGTCCGCCTTCCTCATCTTTTCTTCTCCATGAACCTAAATGGACTTCATAGATCGAAATTGGCCGATTCAGGGGATGTATGCTTTTCCGGTCTTCAAGCCAGCTTTCATCGGTCCAACTGAAATCAAGATCCCAAACCACCGAGGCAGTGCGCGGAGGCGTCTCGGCAAGAAAGGCGTAAGGATCTGCTTTTTCGATTTCGTAGCCATTTAGTGATCGGATGTGATATTTGTAATATTCCCCTTTGCCTATGGCAGGAAAAAATCCCTCCCAGATTCCGGAGCCATCCGGCCGCACGGTGAGCGGATGTTCTCCTTTAGTCCAGCCGTTGAAATTTCCAACCAGGGATACCGTCTCCGCATTGGGCGCCCACACGGCAAAGTAGGTTCCGGTTATTCCCTCGTGAACAACCCGATGGGCACCCAGTTTCTCATACAGATGATAGTGCTTTCCTGACTTGAAAAGCCCGATATCATAGTCCGACAGCAACGAGTAGCTGGTGTGCTGCGTACCCGCGATGTCCTTCGTTTTAGTTTTTGGTATTTTTCGGTTTGTAGGACCCGTTTTCTTTTCCATGTTCTCTGGTTTAAACTGGCTGAAGTTCCGGTGAATTCATGATGGCTTGAATGCCTCTCAGCGGCACCATTACCCACCCGGGCCGGTTGTTGAGTTCATAATTCAATTCATATACTGCCTTTTGCAGCAGGAAAGTCTGGATAAGCGTTTCGAGGTCTTCCTTCTGCGATGGCACAATCGGGCTGTTGCCAGCCGTCTCCAGGTATCCTTTCATGAAAAATCCGCTCATGTAATGATACCACTGCTCTACAAATGGAAGAAGTTTGCCGATGTCCTCAGGCCTTATCTGGTTGTCGAGAAACAAACTTCCATATGCGGCATAATGCAATGAGCGAAGCATACCAGCAACATCGCGCAGCGCCGACCTTTTCAGCCTTCTTTCGCTGTAACTCAGTGCCGGCTCTCCTTCAAAATCAAGAATGACGAAATCCTTACCGGTAAAAAGTACCTGGCCCAGGTGGTAGTCGCCATGGATCCGGATTTTCGACGTTTCGATTTTCTTAGAATGAATTTTCTTCATCTTTCCAAGTATCTGCTCTTTCATCCCCAGAATCGTTTCTGCCTCTGATTTTACCTCCGCCGGAAGCTTTTTGACTGTCCTGGACAGGCTCTGGAATGCAACCCTGACGAGGGATTGCAAAGAAGAAAACAATGAGCGCTGGTAATGAAGTGAGAATGGCTCTGGCTCGAACGCCGGCATTTCTGTATTTGAAGCAAGCGCCAAATGCATTTCTGCCGTTCTGACGCCCAGCAAATGAACCTGATCGGCCAGTGCTGCATCCAGCAATTCTTTCATGGATTCCGGGATTTCCGTATATCCGACCGGGTCTGTCAATGTACCTCGTTTCTCTTTGGGAAGTTCAATATTTACGCCGAGCAGAACCTTTTCATTGAAGCTATCGAGCTTATCAAGCATGTTAGCCCAGGCATCCGTACTATTAGGCACGAGTTCCTGCATCATACCAAGCACCATCGAATCTTTGTTGTACCTCCATTCAATCGACCCCACATAGGCAGGAATATTCTTAAATTTAGCCTCATGGGTAAGGAAATGCGTTATTTCCACATCAGGATTTATCGCCCTGTCTACCTTTCGGTATAACTTAAAGAAATATTTGCCATCAAAAGTGATCGACGTGTTGCTTTGTTCTCCCGAAAGTACGCGGGGTTTTGTCTTCTCATTTTCCTGCAAATGCCGGCGAAGATTTCGTGTGGCAGAGAAGTGTATTTCGCTTTTATGCGCAGGTACCGTGTGGTTTCTGGCCATGTTTTCCATCAGTGCCTGCTGAAGTTCGAGCCCGTAAATGGCATCGAAGAGAACACCTTCCTCCTCATTGCCCACCTTGATGCGTGCGAGCACGGCTTGCGGACAGTTTTCCCTCACCCTGTAAGCGAAAGGTTCTTTTCCGTATGCGATCGGAAGCTGATATATGTCTGGCAAACCTTGTTGGTAAGACACCTCGATCAGCAGGATGAAGGCCGGGGGATTGGCGCCCAGAGGAATAGCCGCGTGCGTGATGATCTTGATTCCGATGATTCCTTTTCCTTTGCCGCCAAACCATCTCATTTTCATCATATAGTCCTGAAGAATATCAGATTCGAGCGTTTCCAGATACTTCGGCTCCACCAGATCCTTCCACTTTTCCAGTTCCAGCAGCGGCAGCTCTATGGACTGATCGATTTCAGGATGTGTCTTTTGTAAAAGAAAGCTCTGGCATGAATAAGCTTCCAGCGTGAAAAAATAGGGAACTGCCTCCTTGATGCCGGGAAATTTATTCTTACTGAAAATCTCCACTGGCTGATATCCTTTGTACAGGTCCAGATCAAGCTCGAGTGGTTGGGGAAAACGGGACAAATTGGCGATCACCAGCATGGTTTCCTCTTCATAGGTTCGTGTGAAAACCAGCACTTTCGAGTTTTCCGAATTCAAAAATTTAATATCACCGCGACTGAACGCCTTATACTTTTTTCGGGTACTGATCATGCGTTTCATCCACCACAGCAAGGAAGACGAGTTGCGGGTTTGCAGCTCAACGTTTACGGATTCATAATGGTAAAGGGGATCCAGTATCAGTGGAAGGTAGAGGCGTTGCGGATTGGATTCTGAAAAACCGGCATTCCGGTCGGGGCTCCACTGCATCGGTGTTCGCACCCCGTCGCGGTCGCCCAGATAGAAGTTGTCACCCATGCCAATTTCGTCGCCGTAGTAGATGACCGGTGTACCAGGGAAGGTAAAGAGGAGGGAATTCAGCAATTCAATCTTCTTCCGGTTATTTTCCATTAAAGGAGCCAGACGATGTCTGATACCCAGGTTTATTCGTGCTTTGGGATCTTTTACATAAACTTTATACATATAATCACGCTCCTCGTCGGTTACCATTTCAAGTGTCAGCTCGTCGTGGTTCCGAAGGAATATTCCCCACTGGCAAGTGTCGGGAATAGCTGGAGTCTGATCGAAAATGTCAGTGATCGGATACCTGTCTTCCATCTGCAGGGACATAAACATGCGCGGCATGATGGGAAAATGATAGTTCATCTGACATTCATCGCCGTCGCCAAAATAAGCGGCTGAGTCTTCGGGCCACATGTTGGCTTCGGCCAAAAGCAGCGTCCCGGGGAAATTCTCATCCACGTATTTTCTGAGTTTTTTCAGATAGGCATGGGTTTCCGGAAGGTTTTCGCAATTTGTTCCGTCGCGCTCAAACAGATAGGGGACGGCATCCAGACGGAACCCGTCAACGCCGAGCTTGCACCAGAAATTGATGATCTTAATGATTTCCTCCTGAACGAGCAAACTGTCGTAGTTCAGATCGGGCTGATGGTGGAAAAAACGGTGCCAATAGTATTGCTGCGCAACGGCATCCCAGGTCCAGTTTGATTTTTCATAATCCTGGAAAATAATGCGCGCGTCTCTGAACTGTTTCGGGTCGTCCGTCCAGACGTAATAATTTCTGAAATCTGAACCGGCGGGTGCTTTGCGGGCCCGTTGAAACCAGGGATGCTGATCCGAGGTATGGTTAATGACCAGTTCGGTAATCACCTTCAGTCCTCGCTTGTGTGCCTCTTTCAGGAATGCTTTGAAGTCCCTGATGTCGCCATAAGAGGGGTTGATCTTATAATAATCCGCAATGTCATATCCGTCGTCGCGAAGTGGAGAAGGGTAAAAGGGAAGCAGCCAGATCGCCGTCACACCCAGATCCTGTAGATAATCGAGCTTGCCGATAAGTCCTTTGAAATCACCAATCCCATCGCAGTTCCCGTCTCGGAAGGCTTTGATATGCAGCTCATAAATTATGGCATCCTTGTACCAGTGCAGCTTGTCGTCCAGTACGATTTTTTTGTCATCCATGGGTTTTCAAAGGTTAGTGGTCTGTTGTACTTTCAAAATATGAGCAGGCATATCATAAGGATTGAGCTGGACATAGTTGTATTCGCCCTGCCAGATGTATTTCTCTCCGCTCAGCATATCCAAAACTTGATATTGCAGTCCGGGATCAATACCGAACTTATCGAGAGGAACCTTGATATAGGCTCCCTGTGTATGAAAAGCATCCAGATTGACTGCAATCAGCAAAGCATCTGAGGCCTGATCGCCTGTTTTGGTATAGCAGAGAATATGCTCATTCTGGGCTTCGGTGAAGTCCAGATTCCAGGTGGTTTGTAATACCGGGTTCTCGTTTCTGATTTGATTGATAAGGGTGATGATCTCAGCGGTCCGGCTGTACCGGGTCCAGTCCCAGTGTTTGATCTCGTATTTCTCGTTGTCTGTATATTCCTCTTTTCCAGGGTGCGGCGCGTTGATTCCGAACTCATACACAGGGCCGTAGATCCCGTAGTTCGAAGAGAGCGTAGCCGCAAGAATAAGTCGGAGAATGTGCGCGTTCTCTCCACCTGTGACCAGATGATGGGGGAGAATATCGGGTGTATTAGCCCAAAAATTGGGACGGAAATAGTACTGCTGGTCGGTTTTAGTCAGTTCGTTGAGATACTGTTCAAATTCCCACTTTTCGTTTCGCCAGGTGAAATAGGTGTAAGACTGATTAAAGCCGATTTTAGCGAGCCTTTCCATCATACGCGGACGTGTGAAAGCCTCTGCCAGGAAGATAATTTCGGGATGTTTCAACCTTACCTCACGAATCATCCATTCCCAGAAACCAAATGATTTGGTGTGCGGATTGTCAATCCTGAAAACTTGGACACCCAGTTCGATCCAATAGTCGATGACGCTTTTCAGTTCCTGCCACAGATTTTTCCAGTCATCGGTTTCAAAATCGAAGGGAAGTATGTCTTCGTATTTTTTTGGGGGATTTTCTGCGTATTGCACTGTTCCGTCCGGTCGCCATTTGAACCATTGCGGATGTTCTTTCACATAGGGGTGATCGGGAGCACACTGGTAGGCGATGTCCAGTGCTATTTCCAGATTCAGCTTTTTAGCCTCTGTCACCAGTGCTGAAAAGTCGGCGACCGATCCCAGTTCAGGATGGATCGATTTGTGGCCGCCCATCACATTACCTATGGCCCAGGGAGATCCCGGGTCAGTATCTGACGGTGTGAGCGAGTTATTTTTGCCTTTTCTTTTTACCCGGCCTATCGGATGAATGGGTGGGAAATAGAGGGTGTCAAAACCCATTTCCGCAATCCTTGGCAGAATATTGATCACATCCCGAAATGTGCCATGACTGTTTTCCTGTGGAGATGCAGATCTGGGGAATAATTCATACCACGCACTAAAACCGGCTTTTCGTCTTTCGATCTCGATGTCAAAATGCTGCGGATATGTGGTGACGAGCGTGGTATCTCTGACCCTGCTCATGGCCCGGCTGAGCTCGTCGCTGACAGCAAGATTGAAAGCCTGTTCAATTTTTTGGTCGTCGCTCAGAAGGGTTGCCCACTTACGAAATCTCGCCTTGTGCTCTGATTTTGAAAAATTAAGAGCGTCCAGAAGTATCTGCCCGCCGATTTTCAGCTCGACACTGATCTCCTGATTGGCGTCAGACTTTTTCATCAGTCCTTTTTTCCAGGTCGTAAAATGATCTACCCAGCCGATAAGCTGGTACTCATGGAAACCCAGCTCCTCCATACGTACGGATGCTTCCCAACGGTCGTTCAATATGAGCTTCATCGGAATCTCCCTCCATTGTTTTTCCCTTTTGTGTCTGATTAAAAGGCTGGCCGCAATGGAATCGTGCCCATCGCATACGATGTCCGCAGATACCGTCAGATACTCGCCTGTAACCCGTTTGACTGGGTATTTGCCTCCGTCAACCTGCGGAGATACATTTGAAATTACTACCCTTTCTTTACCGCTGAGCATGGTATTCAGTTTAAGATCTTTTGCCATTATTAAATCGGACGGGTGCCAAACAAAATTTATGCCGGCCGGAGCGGTAGTATCCCGGAGTAATTTTTTAAACCGTAGGAAATGGCTTTTAATGGCAAATGTGGGATATCCACTGATTCAGCGTGGCCAAGGAAGGCCATTGGGAAGGGACACTGCTAATATTTATCCACAGAATTTCGATCCGGAGCCTTTTGAGAAGGTGTCTGTATGCGTTAACCAGGGTGGAACGATATTTTTCCCAACGCCGGATTTTCTTGATTTAACGGAGGTTATATAAGCTGTAATTTGCCCATATCTTTCCAGTCTGCCTGATTAAGAAGATGCTAGCTTTGGTAGCAGCACAATTTCAAACTCTGGCAGATCATTTTATATCATATTTCCAAGGTTTGTGTCTTATAACAAGATGGTTACTGATCCTTACTTTTCACGCACTGATAATCATTCGAAATGTTGCTCTTGGTGTTTCATCTACTTTCCGGAATATTTTGGACTTTGATCGGCGCTGTTTGAAGTATTCTAAAAATGATGCAAACGAATTAATCCGTATCGTTAGAATTATACTTTTGCCTCGGCATTCTTTATTTATACGGTGGAACTAATATAAGTGAAGCGTGTAGGAAATTGCGCTTTAAACGGTGGTTTTCTGAGATTCGAAAAAGTTGGTTGCGTATAGGATGTAATTTCATATCTGGGATTTTAAAATTATTTTGTTAAGTCGAGTCCGGACCGGACGAACAAAAATCGGTTCTATTTACCAGCTAGACCAAACTTAGGGAAACGTAATAAAATGGCTGAAGAAATCAGGACCATAACTACTGTGGTCATGTCAAACGATTTTCCATGCTTTATATGTTGGAATAGTGTTATCAGCATATATAATTCTAAAAATAAAGCCGCCCAAATAGCGGTTCTTTTAATCAAAAATAAAACTACAAGCAGTATCAGGATGACACCTACGGATATTATCCCCAACTGGTTTAACCCGGCTTTCAGTTGTTGTCCTGGTGTAAGCACCTTCTGCAAGCCGTTATCAATAAAAAAATAAGCAACCCAAATTGAAGGAAGCCAAGAAATAGCCTGTCTAAGACTCATTTTTTGTCGCATTAATTTTTACGGGGATAAGGTTTCTACTTACGTGGTTTAAATTTGTGAAATTGTGCGATATAATATACTTAGAATCGGATTGTGATGCGTGGCTATTGTTGCAGCTGCTGGCACGAACGCGGAGCGACTTAATTGAGAACCTTGCTAGGCTATAATCATTGTCACAGGATTTCATTAAACATTTTTATTGTTTGAAGAGAATAGCGCCTCGTCCAGTTTATTAGTGCATGAAAACGGTGGTCTGTTGGGACTTTCATCTGTACCTAAACCTGTATTCTTACAATACGCATAGGCAGCTGATAAGAATGATACATATTCTTGCCAAGCCTTTAAGTTAAAAAAGTACTTTTGAAGATGGTAATCAGTGGCCATACTCTTTAATTATTGCCTTCCAATTGTCGTTTTATTCCATCCTCAATTTCAAGATGATCCGTTATTTTGTTATGTTCATTAATTGTAACAGCACTGAGCACCTCTGTTACAATTCCCTGAGGACTTTTCCTGAATTTATATTTCTCAACCATGTTGTTAACTATCGGAATTTCTGCAATACATGGCCCGCAACCGGTACTCCACCAGTTAATAACTACGTTTTTACCTTTCAGATCTGATAAAAATTCCTTCTTATTCTCTAAATTGTAATATTCGAAATCAGGCATAGGTTTGTTTGCCTGAATCAATCCATCTGCTACAATATTAGCTATTTTGCTACCTGCGCCTCCGTTTATCCATTTGTAGTAAATCTGGTTAGATGTAGAGTCATATCTGGTCCGTACTGAAACTGACATAAATTCATTCAGATTAAGAATCAAGGTGTCCGAAACTGCTGTTAACGAATGGGGACTTTTGATATCAATACTTTTAAATCCATATCTTTCACCATAGTAAGTAATACAATAATAACCCCTTGGTTCCTTGATCGATAAATGACCCAAGTATCACTTGAAATGAGTCTACTCCCGTTTCTAAGGATGTTTGTGTTAAATCTGTAAGCCCGTAGTCTTTTAATGCAAATTCCGCTTCCAGCGGAGATCCTGGAATCAACTTTGCAGCCGAGAAATCTTTGATATCTTGCGCAGAGCACATGAGAAAAGAAGGCGATAAATAAGTAAATTACATACCTCATCAGGCTATTATCAAATCAGAAGTCGTGAACCTCTGGCAATTGAAGTCAAACCTACATACTTTTCTGACAATGCTGAAATAATAAACAGGTGGTAACATATATGCACTCATTTATTAAGTCCACTGCAACGTCGTAGGTTTATACTCGTACAGTTTAAATGTTTTTGTTTGTTTGACAAAATAATGATTTGGACTTGAAATACGTCGTTAAAGTGATTTCAATCAAAATCCTGTTTTGTAAGTTTTACGTGAAATTGCGCTAATATAGTACGACTTTCCATCATCGGTGAAGAATCACTTTACCATTAGAGTTTATTTGCCAAAAGTTCTTATGCGGTCTGATAGTCAGCGGAATGCATTATTAACAGCTCGGCCAATGAAGAAGCAGACTTTTTTCTGTAAACGTTTTTGGGCCAGGCAATCGTGGCCTGGCGCTGCATGTCTGCTCCAATGATAGGAAGGGCCTTTAATTCAGGATGATGTCGGATTGTTGAGTTCATAAGCACAGTCACCCAGCGACTTGTTTGGACAAAATGGAGCAGTGTGTGTATGTCATTTACCTCAATGCTTAGCGAAGGCGATAGATCGTTCTTTTTCATTAACAAATTCAGGTAGCTGCGGATGCTGTATCCGGGTGAGGGCAGTATCAGTGGCAGACCAGGCAAGTCCTGCAGTGTAATATTTTTCTTAGCTGTGACCGGATGGTTACTATGGGCGATCAGAGATAGCTGAGCGAAAAATAGGTGATCTGTGATAATACGTTCATTGTCCGGCTCGTCGTAAAATGACAGCATAAAATCCAGATTACCTGTTTCCAAATTTCCTAGTAGCTCCTGCGTTGTTCCGAAACTGATCATAAGTTTGATCTGTGGGTGGCTTTTATTAAACTCGCCTACTGCCTTCGTTAGCAGGTTACTCAAGCCATAGGTAACGCCAACAGACAATGTTCCCGTTTTGAGATTCATCAGATCCCTGAGAATATCCCTTCCGTCTTCTGAATCTTTCAATGTTTTCAAAGCGTAGGGTAAAAATGACTTTCCTGCTTCTGTAAGCCGCACACGCTTGGCAATGCGATCAAAAAGTGGAAGTTGAAGTTCATCTTCCAGTTGTTTGATTTGTTGCGACAACGTGCTCTGTGTGATAAACAATGCTGCCGCAGCCTCTGTGAAATTTTGCAGCTCAGCAGCTTTTGCGAAATACTTCAATTGACGTAACTCCATGCGCCAAGATAAGCACTTCATCGTTTTTATCGATAAACTTGATCGAAAAAATGAGTTTAGACGATTAACTTTTGTGTCGGATCTTTGGATTATCAAACAAAAACAAAACAGATCATGGAAATCGAACAAACCACTGCCAATGCTTTGTCTCATGTTGTAGCCAAAGCCATCATCAATGCGCCTATCGAAAAAGTGAACATTGCTGATTGGCTTCTAAACCTGCCTGATGCCGAGTATCAAAGGTGTTCAGTCAATCATATTGCTGCCGGGTCTGCGACGACTTATGATGGTCAGCCTATGTCGATCAATGTCGAGATGATCGGCGAGGCACTGGTAATCCAGCATTATGTCGCGACCGAATACCGTGCTGACTATTGTCGAATGCTCTCGCAGTCCGATGTGATCAGTCAGAACGGGCGGAGCAAAGTTCAGGTGCTTTGGGAGCTGAAAGCGACCAGAATTGATGATCTGCATTGTGAATACACCAATGAAATTCACGCGACAGCAACACCGGAGTTTTTGGAATTCATCAAAAAACACGACATCACCCTTGCAAAGGCCGCCGCAGCACGCCAGGCAGCATCAGATCTACATAACCAGGAAGAAACGCCACTATTTGCAAAAAGTATTGAAGGAAAAGCGCTGAATGGCACTTATGGGATTTAAGTTATAAAGACCATATTACTTCGAAACTCCTGCACCATCAACCCATTCTGAGTACTTGAACGTATATTATCGCAGTTTAATCCTGATATTTTCGTTTAAATGAGTTTTGAACTTTACATCAAAGCTCTGATTCCAGGGGCATCAGGAATGGAATAATACGCATGAATTTTTATACATTCTAGAACCACGCCAATTCTCTATGCGGAGCCGGGTTGATTCAAAGTTAGTTCAAATGAAAAAGCAAGTGTAGTATCCAATGTGATTCAACCACTGGCGAATCACTATGCTATATACTATTGGTTAAGGCAGACCAGAAATTGTACTATCCGATCGCATACTAATGCAACTTGCTGATCAACGCTTTACATACTGATTCTGGTAACTTTACAATGTGCCAATCGCACAAGCCTGATAGGTGCCGCTGTTCATGGTTATAGGGCTTAGCTTGATGATTGAAAGTTATGAATCAAGCGGCATCTGTGCCATGATGATGCGGTTTCTATCTCGTCAACTGGTATTGGGTATTTTCGCAAATATTTAGTAATCAGGCAGATATGCTGCACTCTTTTTCGAAGTAAATTTTAAGCGATTGATAGCCCGATGCTTAGCTTTTTATTAGCCAGGTTTGCAGGTATGTGATAAGACTGTATTGGTTTCATTTTTCGTAAAAACGTCTCCTTTTTACCGACTTTTGTATCCTATGCGTCAACTTGTTTATACGGACATTTGCCTTTGTATTTAACATAGTAGAAAAGCAATGGCAAAAACAATTTTTATTACGGGAGCGTCCCGCGGATTGGGGCGCATTTGGGCAGAGACATTTTTAAGTGAGGGTGATCAGGTAATCGTAGCAGTGAGAAATACAGACTCGTTGCAGTCGCTGGTTGAGAAATATCCATCTCAGTTGCTGGTATTAAAGTTAGATGTAACAGATAAAAAAGCCGGATTTGAAGCCATCAAAGCTGCAAAAGCACATTTTGGGAAAATCGATGTTTTGATAAACAATGCCGGATACGGGCACATGGGAGCAATTGAGGAGTTGAACGAGCAGGAGATCAGATACCAGTTTGAAACCAATGTCTTTGGCTTGTTATGGCTCACTCAGGCAGTAATCCCCATCATGCGTGAGCAGAATTCAGGCCATATTATTCAGGTTTCGAGCGCCTTGGGTTTAGTGGCGTTTCCAACGCTTGGTATTTACAGCGCATCTAAATTTGCGGTTGAGGCAATCAGTGAAAGCCTTGCAAGTGAAGTGAGCGGTTTTGGCATAAAGGTTACGATTGTAGAGCCAAATGGTTATCTGACAGAGTTCAATACTGCTTCCGGAGTACATAGCGAGCCAATAAGTTTGTACGATGGCGTCAGGGCTGCACTGAATGAATCAAACAACCTGGAAGATTGGGGTGTGCCACAGGCCACCGCCGAAGCTATGCTTCAGCTTATTAAGTCAGAAAATCCGCCATTAAGACTTATATTGGGTAAGGCTGGCCTGCAATGGATTAAGTATGCCTATGCTGAACGTATGAAAACCTGGGAAGAGTGGCAGGATGTATCCGTTGCTGCGCACGGCAAATGAAATTTTTAACAACAGCCCCCTTATGTTAGGGGGTTGTTTAAACAAAATTTACTAATGAATCACTTTGGAAGTATCAGCGCATTTAACCGGGCTACGGGGGAAAAACCACCGGAGCATCCTATGTTCAGCATCTTGTATGGGGACAAGAATGAGCACTGGGCCGGAGATGTAGAATTTACTGCGGATTTCTACATCATTGGTTTCAAGCAGCTAAAGTCCGGGAGCGTGCTTTATGGCAAAACAAAGTATGATCATGATCTTGGCAAGATGTCGTTCATAAAGCCACGCCAAATTGTTGTATTCAGGGATATTCGTTTGGAGGAAGCCTGCTGCCTTATATTGATTCATGAAGATTTTTTATCCGGAACCGCGTTGCATAACGAAATAAAAAAGTATCACTACTTTGAATACGACGTTAATGAAGCACTTCATCTGTCACCGAGCGAGGAGGAAACTGTCTGGACGCTTATCGGTTCTATGAACAAAGAGCTGCACAACAATATGGACGATTTCAGTAAAACCATTATCATCAGTCATTTAGATGCGCTTTTAAAATATGCACAGCGTTTTTACAGAAGGCAGTTTATAAATCGGGCCGAAATAACAGGTGCCGTGGCTACCAGATTCAATGAACTTCTTGCTGGCTATTTTGAAGGGCAACGCATCAGCACATCGGGCCTGCCAACCGTAGGCGTATTGGCAGAGAAACTAAACCTGTCTCCCCGGTATCTTAGTGATCTGCTTAAACAGCAGACAGGCAAAACTGCTCTCGAGCTTATTCATTTGTATTTGATTTCTGAGGCTAAAAATATGCTCAAAGGGAGTAATCTAAATATCAACGAAATCTCCTTTCTGCTTGGATTTGAGAACCCCAATTACTTTTCAAGATTGTTTAAACGAAATGTTGGGATAACACCACATGTTTTTAGGGAACAAAGCCTGAATTAGGCAGCTCAGAGCAATGAAACGTGCATTTCTCCGGCCGAATTACACCACGGACTGGGAAAATATTGCAAAAGTGAAATAATTATACTGAGAACAAATCCATCAAACTAAAATTTCAGATAAAATGATCAATCAGCATACATTTGAATTTTTAAAAAATCTTGAAAATAACAATACCAAAGAATGGGTTGATGCACACCGGCTGGAGCTCAATAAAGTGAAAGACGATGTAATAGCATTCGCTGGGGTTTTGGTCGAAGAGATTTCAAAATTTGACCTTACCATAAGGGCCAACCCGCCGTTCCCCAAAAAATGTGTCACCAGGCTTAACCGTGATATGCGTTTCGGAAAAGGCAAAGGTCCATATAAAACAGACTTTTATATTGTCGTTGGCTCTCAGGGAATTCAAGGTGTTGCGGCAAGCTATTGTGTACATGTCGAAGCAGGAAACTGTTTTGCTGGCGGAGGAGCGCCAAATCCCATGGGCGCTGACCTGCTAAATTATCGTAAGAAGATTTCGGATCATTTTATTGAGTTTGATGAATTAGTTGCCGGTAGCTCTTTTAAAGCCATGTTCCCGAATGGAATCCAATCGCAATCCGGAATTTCCAAAAAGCGCATACCTGTCGGATTTGAAGCGGATGACCCGTCAGCGGAATATTTGAAAAAGGAAGGATTTATAACACGTGAAAAACTTTCCGATCAGGATTTGATGAACGATAGTGGTCTGGAGAAAATCATGAAGTTACTCAAAGGATCAAAACCTCTCGTCGATTTTTTAAATAAGGAATAGATTGAAAGTTTGGCAGGTCTATTTAACCACCACACGTACCCGGTCCAGATTTTGAATGCGGGTGTATGGAGTCTTCTTATCACCATCGCGCTGGGAGGCAACCCGAAGCGTTGGAAAATAGGTGCCCGGCTTTGAAAATTGGTACGTCGTCTTTATGATAACTTTCGAACCGGTTTTGTTTGCCGCGGAGATCTTAGCCGCAACAGGGAATTCGTCAGAATTTTCAAAACTCCATCCGGAACGTTTTTCGACTTCCTTTAACAAACCTTCGAAATTCCAGGCGCCGGAAACGATCTTACCCATCTTTTCAGGAACTTCAACTTCCGCAGTAAAAATGACAGACTGGCCCACCTTTATCTCAGTGCGCTTGCTTCCGTTGGCCATTAAATTAACCACGGGCTGAATGCCTTTGCGTTCATTTGCAGTTTGGGGTACAATTACCTGGCCATCTTCAATTTTATAGTTTGTGGTGGCTGCGGGAGCAATGCCTTTTTCTACCCAGTCGCTCAGATCAAGCAGGGCCTGCTGCAATACCCCCAGGTAACCGACCGTGCGGGTCGGGTCATCTTCAACAGAGATATCACCGTGAAGCGCGTGGTCGGTGTACCAGAGCCTGAAATGATCATTCAGTTTGTCACCGAGATTGTCTTGTACTCTTGACCGGTACCAGTCTGCCTGCCATGGAAAAGCTTCCCGGTCCCAAAGTGACTCTAACAAGATCATTTTACCGGTAAACTTACCAGTCGGGAGCACGCCGGCAGCTCCACGGGTAAACAGTGGCCCAAGAAGCATTGGCCGCTGCGGGTAAATCGGCTTGCCCACTTTGTCACGGAATTGATCGTAGACGTAATATTCTTTCCCAGGAATCTGATGACGATGGAAAGTCTGTACAGCCAGAAAATTGGAATTATCTACCTGAACCCGGTCGCCAGGTTTAATTTGGGCAAGCACGGCCGCATCGGCAGGGCCCAATACTACTTTGTCTCCCTGGATTTTGGTTATCTGCAAGACTTTTCCGGCAGCTGAACCGCTTAATATTTGCAGGTCACCTCCCAGAAATTCGATGTCAGGTAACGCATCTGTCAAGTGAAATGCAACAGGCATAGATTTCTCCCCGCCACCAATGGCTTTCCAGGCTGCATCTGCTGTTCCTCGTTCAGTAGGTGACATGGCTTGTGTCAAGCCTAAACGCACGGATTCATCTATTGTAATTCCTGCTTTTATATGGCTTGGCTGCTGAATACGGGCTTTGGTTAAAGAAGCGGTTGGATTAGCGCCAAGATAACCTGGCGTATTCCAGAAATCCTTTTCAAAATAGCTTTTATCTGCTCCAACTACGCCTTGGTACAGTACCAAAAAACCGTGAATACCCATTTTTTTATACCCAAACCAGGATTTTGGCGGGAATCCCATTCTGGTTACTTCCAGAAGCGCATCTTTTTCTTCCGAATTTAAGTCGGCATACATATCGCCGCTGCCCCCAGGCTCTAATGCGTCAATAATCGAAGGAAATTTGTCTTTCAGGATTCGCATGGCGTGCATTCGGACAGTGAAAACATTGGGGATAGCCATAGGCGAGCCCAGCACGTACGGAACCACGCCATCCCAAACACCATTTGTGTTTTCAATGCTGCCGACGGTGCGGTATGCACCACCGCTTCCTCCAAATGCGTAGCCGTACGGGCGTTTGCCATCGTAAATCTGGTTAGCTATTACTCTGGAAAACTGCGCAGTAGCGGCGTTTACGCGAAAAGCACCCAGAGTCGGATCGTTCGAGCCGGGCTTAGCAAAATCGACGCGGCCGCCACCATTTGTTTCAATGAAATAAGAGCCGTGTGTGATAGCAAAACCTATTTTATCTTCCTCACCTGAGGCTCCCTGTGAAAGGTTTTCACTATCGGGGAAAGGCGTAATATACTGGAAAAAGCGTCCCTGATAATTGTCCTTCGGCGGGAAATACAAGGAGAAACGTGCACCGGTGCCTTTGAAACCGCCATGTATATATCGGTGGCGAACAGGTTTTTCCCGCCACTCATCGACGTCTACATACGGATTTGCAAACAACGTGTCCTGGGTTGTAAATTTTGCTGCCAGCTTATCGCTCATGGGCAGTAAACTGGTTTGGGCATGCGTCGTCATGGCATGGGTAAGCAACAGACAAACCCACAGGTTGCGGAAAGTTTTGGCAGGCATCTTAGTATGTTTGGTCGTTCTGGGTAAAGATCCGGTTTTCTGCCGGCTCGGTTAACGTAAGGGTTTGAATGTGCTTTTCCAGGGCTTTCAGGCCTTCTGGGGTACACATGCCGCGGATGTAACTGGCCGTTGTTTGCAGCAGCAGATCTGTGGCCGAAAGGCCGAGCCGTGTAAAAGATTCACTCGTCACGGAAGCACGGTGCAGTGCAAATGCGCTTCGTAAAGCAAGTTCGGGAAGCACATTACTACGAAAAGCACCTTGTACTAATCCCCTGTTGATGACCTCCAAAAAATAGGCTTCAAACTTTGGCGCGATTACTTTTTCAACTTTCCTGGCGAGCTCCGGATAATAATATTCAAGTTCTTTGTAAAACGATTGGTTAATTTGATACTCCATTTCAACGGCAATTTGCCAGATGTCTAAAAAGTGGCATGCTGCATTTTGCTCGTTCGAAAGATTTAAAAGCTTCTCGTATTGTGTATCATGATATAAATACAAGGCTTCTTCCAGTAACCCTTCTTTGTTTTGGAAGTACTTATAAATGGTTTTAGTAGAGATACCCAGCCAGTCAACCAGTTTCTGATTGGACATTTCCTTAATTCCGTGTTTTAAAAAAAGTGTCAGCGATTTTCGTAATATCTCCTCTTTCATGGTATTTGTTTGCTACTGAATCCTAAACAGACCGTAATGTCAAGTTTTCAAAAACCTGATTATTTTAGTCTTTTTGCCGTCGCTTCAAAGTCGTGCATAGTGCCTTTCAAATGATCCTGATCCACTTTGGTCAGATCCGGACTAGATTCAATACCTCGTGAGGACTCGAAGTAGACGGCCAGTTTTTCAGGACTCTCTTCAACCCTTACTATTTTGCGGCTACTGCTGGCAGGATCTGCCTTTTCGACGAGCTCGCCGGTCAGTTTTCCATCTTTTCGGATCAATTCGGTCAGAAAGGTAACATCATCTTTGGGTGAATTTAACACCGTAACTTCCCATTTTCCAGCAAAGAGATCACAGGTTTGAAAGAAGGATGATAATGTAGTTTTCATCATACACTGTTTTTAACTCCGGTGAGGCAAAAAGCTGATTTAATAACACAGGTCATCGATGGAAATTATCTTGTCATTAATAATTTCCATAAAGGTGAGGAAATTATAAATGAAAAAAAAGTTTCCGCGAGATTGATTTATGCCATCAATCCGGATTTTAGTGATCTTTGATTTACAGCACAGTAATCAATGATTAACCACGGGAAGTTTTCAATCTCAATTCAAATACCACAATGATGGCACTGCATTGAATACTGACATTTAATGAACATAACTGAGCTGATGAATCGATCATTTACTCTTCATCTTTTCAACGGATCTTCGACGATCAAAAAATTCTGGCGTTCAGAATGTGATATGTAGCCAGATCAATGGATGAAAACTGGTTAAAGCCGGCCTGTCGCAACAAGGTGACCAATTGTCCGCGATGATAAGTTGAGTGATTAATGATATGGGCAAATGTTTGATAGTAAGGCATATGACCGGTTTTTCCGTTCGGATAAACAAATTTGACTGAACTCCTGTATTCTTCTGCAGGATGCCTTTGGATAAAATTTTCCAGGCCCTTAGATGCAGCGCTCCAAATATTTATTAATTCATCCTTAGTGCCGGCAAATTCCGCAGAGAGGTAAACAGGATCCTTTACAGAGGTCCAAAAATCTATCCAAATCTTTTCGGCGCTGGCTAAATGTACAGTGGTGTTTCTGACACTGGAAAAACTACTGACATTAGCTCTTTCCCATTGCTCATCATCGATCTGACTTAACCAGTCCATAGCTTTATAATTTGCCCAGCTGTTATAAGCGGACAGTTCAATAAAATATGCTTTTAACATTGTCTTGTATATTGAGGTTATAATAAGCCAGCGAGAATTTCAGATAAGGTTGTAATACCCCAGTGTTCTAAGTATTTGCCATCTCTAACCCGGACAATATCGATCACCTCGATACTAATTACCTTGTTGGTGGCTGGTACACATGGGAAAGAACCTGTTTGTGTGCCGCTGATGGTCTTGCGGGTGGTGACAAGCTCATCTTCTGCAATTTGCTGGTGAATGGTTACGGTTAGATCGGGCAAAGCCGGGCGTAAAATTTCATTAAAGAACCAGATCATCCCCTGAGGCCCGCTATCCATTCCAGGCGGGGCAGACCTGTTAATAAAATTGAGATCTGTAAGTGCGTTGAAGCTGCCAATATTTCCCTGTTCGATCACTTCCCGGTTAAAGCGGCGCACTACTGCTTTGTTGTTTTCGATCCTTGTTTGCATAAATCATGTTTTGATCGTACAAAGGTATCGGTTGGCAGTGGGTGCAGGTTATGGCCAAACGTTCATATATTATGGCGCAACGTTCAATAGTTGCTGCTGGTAATCGCTTGGAGTAGTAGCAAAATGCTTTCGGAAGGCCTGCGAAAAACTGGAGTGGTTCTGATAGCCGACCTTTAGATAAACGCCGGATGGATTTTCTTCACCCGCCCGAAGCAGTTCGGCAGCCATTTCCAGCTTTTTGGCAAGCAGCCATTTTTGAGGAGTGGTATGGTAAATGTCGCTGAACCGTCTTTTAAAAGTAGAGGTACTCATGTGGCAAAGGAAAGCCAGTTCATCTACTGTAATCAGCTGGCCAATGTGACTTTCGACCACTTTTTTGATCTGTAGTTGCTCCTTGTCTCTTGTTATAATCTGTATTGCGCGGAAGCGCCTGGGGTCTGAATGTAGAAGATATAAGAGCAGCTCTTCGAGTTTAACCCGTCTTACCGAAGCAGGTAGCTCACCTCCCATACTCATCAATTCTCGCATTGACGCGATAAAATGTTTAATATATTCATCCTGCTTAAAAATGAGAAATGGCTGTTTGCCGTTTAAAGGTGTAATGTTTTGCAGAACGTGATCATACTTAATCAGGAAGCGGTTGAACTCAGCGTTGCTGAAATAAAGAAGTATACTGCTAAACTGCTGACCACCTGTTAAAAGTTCTGAGGTGAGAACATTTCCTGTTGACAGCACGACCAATTCTCCGGCCCTAATAACAGCCGTTGCATCGTGGTAAACAACGGTTTTCGTACCGGTAACGAGCAGATTGATCATATTCTGATTTAGAACGATCCTGTTCTTAACGGAATCCTGACCGGAGGCGTAGCAGCGGATCACTACTTCGTCTGTATCAACAGGTGAGCCGTCTAAAATATCATCGGGTAGATAATAGGTATTCATAAAGCAATCGCCTTTTTATAGCGTTGGGAAGGTTGGAAATATAACCATAAAACGTTAGACAAGGTTTACAATGACGAAGGTTTAAATCTGCGAAGCAAGCGTCCAAGACGAAACAAAGCTGCTTCACAGCGGATCATCAGGCCGCAACTTTCCAGTATCCATCAAAGTTGGAGCTGAAGCCGCGAAGTATGGATTTTATCGCTGATCTGCTTTTTGATGACCTGAAAATCAAAGCATTAAGTTTCGAGGCTACCGGGCGGCCGGTAACTTAAGGCGGTAGTGTCTGGCAATTCATGTCGGACAATCGCTGAAGGGAGAAGATGTTGTCGCTGTGATGAATAAACATAAACCTGTAAATTTAACTGCTCAATCGGATTGAGGTCGACAACAGTGCAGAGCGGTCCGCCGTCGCGGTTTATTTCCAAAGCGCTGGACAAATCGTATTATGATAACAGCGTTACGCTCGACTTTGCAAGACCTGGAAAGTCATCGGATGACCTTTTTACTGAGCCCTTTAATGATAGCCTTAAAGCGGCCGCCGTGCATACAATTGCCTGAATGCACAATGTTTTTTGTCACTTAAAGATGCACTGGAAAAAATTGAAAGTTTGCGAAACGAGGTATAATAGGAAATTGGCGTTTAAATAATCTGAGGCTGTTATTCATCAGGCATTCAGTAATTTCAAAAGGCTTTCAATAATGTTTAAATTCGGTCGGTAAGGCGGGATAACCAATTGCAAATCGAAATCCAAAACATTTCTGACTTGAAATGAAAGCTTCGAGGGATACTTCCACATGATTAATTCGTGTCAAAAATAAGGTTGATTCCGCAGCATTTTTGCTCTACCATGAGGTCCTTTGTTCCGAGTTCGATTATATTGTTGAATAGGATAAATTTTATACGGTTGACTTGTTGATACATTCAATATGGTCTTTCTTCTTTGCCCAGAGCCACCATCAGCTGACCTTGCAGACTTCTCCAGAATTTTATATATACAACAACCAATTTTAATCTTATAGAACACTGAACCGCTAAATAAGTTTTTTCCAGTTATTTATAGGATCTGACTAATATAAGTCTGGGATATGACTAATATTAGGCTCGGAAATATCCTAATTTAACTCAACGACCACTAATGACTGCACGACTACTGAGCCAACTCTTATCCCAAAAAGAACAAACAACTTTTCCTATGTACCGGCAGCCGGTACTTGATCATTTTCTATAACACACACAGTCAACTTGCAGCTTTCCTGCAAACGACCTGCCCATAATTATTCCGTAAATAAATCTATCAATCAATTATCAAATTTTTCATGGCAGAACCATATCTATCTGAAATCCGGATGGTAAGTTTCGATTTCCCTCCCAATGGCTGGGCACTTGCCAATGGGCAACTGCTCCCCATCAACCAAAACCAGGCATTGTTCTCGCTGCTCGGCACTACTTATGGTGGCGACGGGAGAGTTAACTTTGCGCTTCCGAATCTCCAGGGAAGAACGCCCATGCACGAGGGCCTCAAATATCATTTGGGAGAGCGTGGCGGCGAGGAAGCTCACACGCTCTCAATATCTGAAATGCCTGCGCATAACCATGTTGTCACGGCAGTAGATGCAGGTCCTTCCAAGGTAAATGATCCAACGTTAGCTTACCTGGCCAACAGTGCACCTAACAACTTTTACTCTTCGGTTCCGAGTGGTCTTGTAGCACTTCACCCGGCCACAATCTCAAATGCCGGCAATAGCCAGGCGCACAACAACATGCAGCCTTATCTGGTCATAAGTTTCTGCATTGCATTAAGGGGCATTTTCCCCAGTCCCCACTAGCATTTCCTGTCATTTTTCATCTTTTTTTTCTAACCAAAACCAAAACCTTTGTATGGCAACACCTTATATAGGAGAAATAAGACTGTTTGCAGGCAATTTCGCGCCAGTGGATTGGATGTTTTGCCAGGGGCAGTTAGTCCTGATATCAGACTATGATACCCTTTTCCAGTTAATCGGAACCACCTACGGGGGAGATGGCCAGGAGACATTCCAGCTACCGGATTTACGCGGGCGCCTGCCCGTCCACCAAGGTAGAGCTACCAGCGGAAACACGTACACCATTGCACAATCCGGTGGATCCGAGGATGTTACCATTTTAAAGAATGAGCTGCCGCTACACAGTCATTTAGTGCTGGCCACTGGTGCCAGTGCTGAGGTGGCAAGTCCCAGGGAAGCTGTGATCGGCATTTCTACTACTGTCAATGCGTTTATAACCAGCACGCCCAGTCAGCCAATGGCCACAGATATTATTCCGGTTGGCGGCGGTCAGTCCCATACGAACATGCACCCTTATTTGTGTTTGAATTTTATCATATCTCTTTATGGAGTATTTCCAACACCAACCTAAGCTTCGCAAGTCTATTTTCAAAACCTCAAAATTAAAACAATAATTATGGCAGATCAATTTATGGCAGAGATAAGAATATTCCCCTTCAATTTTGCCCCGGTAGGATGGGCATTTTGCATCGGACAAGTTATGCCAATTTCCCAGAATACCGCATTGTACTCATTGTTAGGCACTACATATGGCGGAGACGGCAAGTCTACGTTTGGATTGCCTGATCTGAAAGAATCTTCACCCATGCAGCAGGGTCAGGGAAACGGGCTCTCACCCCGCAGCCTCGGTGAAAAGGCGGGGGTGGTAGATGTAACTTTGCTTGAAAGCCAGATACCAAACCATACCCACGTGATGAATGCGGCCCCGGAAGCAGCCGAGTTGAAAACGCCGACTAATAAGGCGCTTGCCGGTTCTACGCAAGGAAATATTTATAGTACCGATTCCGCCAATGTTCAGATGAACTCTCAAACACTTTCAATTGCCGGAAACAATTTGCCGCACAACAACATGATGCCATATCTGACCCTGAATTTTTGTATCGCGCTACAAGGCAACTACCCTAAGCGCCCCTGACAGGCATGAGATTGCATAATTTATTTTTTTATTTTCAATAAAATGAAGCTTACCGATACCAATATTGCCCTTCGGCCGATCGCCCCGAAAGATATTCCTTTCCTGATGGAAGTTTATGCGAGTACCCGTGAAGCTGAAATGGAGCGGGTTTCGTTCTGGACTGATCTGATGAAGAAAGAATTTTTGGCAAGCCAGTTCAAAGCACAACATGACTATTATCATAAAAACTACATTGGTGCAAACTTCTGGATTATTGAATTTGAAAATAAAATGATCGGGAGACTTTATCTCGACAAAAATTTTCAGGGTAAGGGTATGCGGATCATTGACATTAGTATTCTGCCCAGATATCGAAACCTCGGTTTGGGCCAGGGTATTTTTAAGGACCTGATGAGCTGGGCGGCAGAGCTGAATGCGCCGCTCAGTATTCATGTAGAAGCCTTCAATCCTGCACGAAATCTATACCTGCGCCTTGGATTTAAATTAATCAGTGAAACAAATGGAGTTTATCATTTAATGGAATGGAGACATACGATTTAAGTCAGCTGACCGCAGCAGAGTTCCAATCGCGAAAAGGTGATCACGTGATTATCCAATTCGCACAAAATCTTTCCCGGACGTCCACTATCCTGACAGTAAATGAGTTGAAGGGCTATTCTCCACTTGAAAGGAATTCGTTTTCAGTAGAATTTCAGACCGATGGCGAGCACATGGTCTATGAACAGGGGATTTATAGGGTCGTTCATCAGAATGGCAGATACCTGGATATTTTCTTAGTTCCCATAGCGCGGGATCCATTGGGGACACGCTATGAAGCAGTCTTTTCTTAACCGGGCCGACCGGGCCACACTCGTGGCTATTCTATAAATCTTACTTTCTTCAAACTAAAACCATGAAAAAATTCTACTTCTACCTGGCAGGTATAACCCTGCTGGCGTCGGGGTTTGAAACGGTTAGCATGCTTTCCGGTAACAATCCGGCACCCTATGAATGGGTGGCAAAGCCAGTAACGAACTCGGAAAAAAAAGCTAAAGAAAAGGTGCCTTTTGCACACGTACCCAAAAAGTCAGGAATAAAAGCATTATTTGCGCCGGGTATCAGCGCTACTAATACTTACGCTGTTACAAATGGAGGTACTACCGCGGGTGGTGAGCTCGAATACACGGTAATAATTACCAACGGCGGGCCTGATCCCGCAACAGGAACGAAATTCACCGAAACAATAGATGCTAATACAACGCTCGTCGCCGGGTCAGTAAGGGTAAGTCCGGTTTCGGTAAATGACAGCTACTCGACCATTGGAAATGTCGGCATCAATATTCCTGCAGATCAGGGTCTTCTTTCTAATGATATAAGTCCATCAGGTACTGTTCTAAGTATCAGCAGCTCGACCAACTTGACGACCGCTAATGGCGGGACTGCTATAATCACAGCTGCCTCAGGAGCATTCACCTACGAACCTGCTGCGGGTTTTACCGGCTCTGACACGTTTACTTATACCATACAGAATGGATCAGGTTTGACATCCACGGCCACGGTAAACATTACGGTCACAAGCGCTATCTGGTTCATCAATGATGACGCAGCGGGCGGCGGTACCGGAACACTCTCAAAGCCGTTCAACACCATGACGGCCTTCCAGTCAATCAACGATGGCGGCACAAGCCGTCCTCAGGACGGGCATACCATTTTTATATACAGCGGCGGTTATGACGGCAGCATCACAGTGCGAAGTAACCAAAAGGTTTTTGGACAGGGAGCCAGTCAGTCGTTGCTCGCGCTCACCGGCCTTTCTGCTCCGAGCGGCACTAATCTGCTCCCAGGCACCGGCGGTACGCGCCCGACACTCACCAGTTCAGGTGGTAATGTCTTCTCCTTATCAGGTGCAGCTACAATTCAGGGGCTTAATATTGGCAATAGTTTGGGCGCTAAATTTCTAAGCAATACTGCCGGTAGGTTGACGGCCAGCGAAATCGATTTAAACGGAACCGGCGTTGCGCTGAATATTTCCGGCAAGGAGCTGGCTGCTACTTTCGGACAGGTATCATCCAGCGTCAGTGCAGGAATTAGTCCGATCAAGTTGTCCGCTGTATCAGGCAACCTGGCCATTAGTTCAGGAACAATCAGTGCGACCAATACGCCTGCCCTTGATATTGCAGGATCAATCACGTTGAATATTAGTCTCACAGCTGTGAATGCAAACGGCGGAAACAAGGGGATGATCATTTCAGGTACAAACGGGACTTTTCTGGTAACAGGCAGCGGAACAACTTCTGGAAGTGGCGGAACAATTCAGAATATCAACCAACGAGGTATTGAGTTGCTAAATACGGCTGGAATAACGCTTAAAAATATAAACCTGATAAATGCTAACCTGATTGACGGCACGGTACCCTTAAATGGAGATAACACCAATGCGAATGCGGCAGTACACGGGTTGAACGTGGCCGGGTTATCGATGGATAGGGTGAACATCAGCGGAACGGTTTCCCAGGAAGGCATTAACCTGCGCGGTTCGAGCAATTTTAATTTTACTAACGGGTTGATTGGGAAGTCGGGTTCTCAGGGTATTTCTACGGAAGGCTGTATTTTCGCCGTCAACACGGGTGGTACCAACAGCATTGTCAACTCTACAATGACAGACCCGGGTGGCCGGGTTGCTTACTTTGCCAACTTCAATACCAATATGGCCAAGCTGACTGTTGATAATTCCGTATTCCAGGATGCAGATGGAGCCTCTGGTCTTCAGGTTATCGGATACGGGTCGTCAGCAATGAATGTGAAGGTTATGAACAATTCAAGATTTTTAGATTGCCGTACGGTCGGTGTAGAGATTTTTGCTAATGATAATGCCACTATGACGGCTGATATCAGAGGCGCGAACGTCGATCCGGGTACCGGGATTGGCAGAGGCTTAGATGTTGCAGCTTTCAACAACGCAACGATAAAGTTTAATATAGAAGGCAATACCATTAAACACAATAGTGGTATCGGTATCAACATGTTTGGAAACGCAAATGGATATCTTGAAGGTACTGTAAGTGGCAATACAACTGAGAATATCGCTGGTTCTTCCGCAGTATCCGGAATTGTCTGCTCGGTAGAGGGCGTCCTTGCCAGTCAGAATACAACCAGGGCAACAGTGGCGATCCTTAACAATACGATTAAGAATGCTACAAACATTCACGGTATCAGCATTCAGGCCATTAACGGCAGCGCTGCCCGCAGCAATTTCACAATCAGCGGAAACAGAATCGAGGTTGTTGGATCTTCAAGCTTCTTTTACGGAATCGATGTAAATGCACCTGACATCGAAAATAACACTGCTATTCTCTGCTCGAATGTGACTAATAACATTGTTACACTGCCAACCAGTACCCGCTTCGGCTACCGGGCAAGGGCTGGTTCTACGGGTTCGAAGATGCTTTCGCAGGGTACTGGCAACTCTATTGCAGACGTTTGGACCAATGGCGGTAATACGCCGGCAGGTAAAGGAATTCAAAGCGGCGGCGGCACATTTCTGTTTAACCAAACGTGCCCAACCCCCGGAGCGGTGAGTTTGCGTGAGGCCATTGCAGAAAATCTCTCGGCCGGAAGCACAAAAGCTGAGGCAACCTTCGTCGTGCCAAAAGAACAAGAACCCGAAGCAGCTGCGGTGCATGCCTCAGATGAACCCATTACTAACCAGGCTACTGAACCTGTTTCGTATAGTCCCACCCGGACCGATGCAGTGCTGGCTGGTGAGACTGTTACAGTAAACGGCACCGGAAGCGGGTTTACTTTACCAGCTGGCAAAAGCGCGACGATTAAATTTAAGGTTACTATCAACAACAATATTCCAGCTTCGGTTTGTCAGCTATCGACGCAGGGAGTAATTTCCGGAAGCAATTTCAGCAATATGCTGACCGATGATCCCAGTGCAGCCGGCTTGACTAATGCGACAGTCACAGTCGTAACTTCTACCCCTGTTATCACATCTTGTCCGGGCAATCAGACTTTCTCTCCGGGTGAAGGAACCTGCACTTCTACCCAATCCTTTGCGGCAACAGTAGATGCATGCCCTGCTGCGACTGTTACCTACACGGTCAATGGAAACCCGGTAACATTCCCGTACTCCTTTCCTTCGGGTGCTACAACGGTGTTGGTTACCGCATCAAACGGCATAGGAACTGCCCAAACCTGTTCATTTATAGTAACAGTAAGCCCTACACCAGCACCGCAGGTGACAGACGAGCCTGATCCACAAATCATTTGTGCGGGTTCAGGTGCTTCTTTTTCAGTGGCTTCCTCCCAGGCAAATGTCAACTATCAATGGCAGAAAAAATCTTTTGGTGGTGCATTTGCAAATATCGCTGTTGCATCAAACCCCACTGCTGATGATGCAACTCTCACACTTGCCAGCGTACCTGCTGCGGATAATCAATCTGAATACCGATGCATTGTTTCAAATCCATGCAATAGCACTACTTCTGCCGCTGCAATCCTGACAGTTAACGGGATCACAAGTTCGTCACTGACCGGAACAACATCTGTTAATCAGGGAGCAAATGCGCCCGTGTTGACATTTGGGGCGGCAGGCGGCACTTTGCCTTATACATTTACCTACAATGTGAATGGCGGAAATAACCTTACGGCAACAACAACAGGCACTCAGACAAACGTAACCGTGAGCCAGCAAACGAATGTTACCGGCGAATATACCTATAAACTTGTGAGTGTATCAGATGCGCAGTCCTGTTCGCTAACGCCGGCATCTGCGCAGACCGCAGTGGTAACTGTCGTCAATAATCTAACCGCGACTATTTCAGGCACAGCCAGCACTTGTCAGAACGCTACTCAGCCGGTAATCACCTTCACGGCCGTCAACGGAGTAGCACCGTTCACATTTACCTACAACATTGGCGGCGGCGCTAGCCAGACCTTGTCAACGACAGCGTCTAATACGACCGCCACGGTGAGTGTACCAACAACTTCTGCAGGCACATTTACCTACACACTGACCAGCGTGAGCGGTTCAGGTGGTGCAAATAGTCCTATATCCGGCCAGACTGCGACTGTTAGTATCAACCAGGTTCCAAAAATTGCCCTCACTGGTGCGCAGTACGAGTGTACGAGCGATTTGAACACTTATACAGTTTTCTTTACTGCCTCGCCCGGAGCAGTAGTTTCTTCTGATAAAGGCGTTGTAAATGGCAACACCGTTACAGGCATACCAAACAATCAGACAGCTATACTGACAGCTACGCTGGGCAGCTGCTCGGCCACGCTCCCGGTTTTCAAAAGTTGTGCACTGCCGGTGACACTTATCAGCTTTGAAGGTTCTCATGTTGAAAGTACCACTGTGTTGAAATGGAAGACTTCGGCTGAAACAAATAGTGATCTGTTCGATATCGAGCGGAGTAATGATGCAAAAAGCTGGCGATCAGTCGGCACTGAAAAGTCATACGGAGAAAGCAGTACTTTGAAAAATTATTTATTTATTGACAAGCAACCTGCCGGCGGAGATAATTATTACCGCCTCAAAATGATAGACCTTGACAAGACTTTTGCTTACAGCCGGGTAATCAAGGTGCATTTCAAAAATGAAGTACCAAAATCCGGATTCTTTCCCAATCCTGTTTCCCAAACAGTTTACCTTACAAGCACAGATTGGAATAAGGTCAAGTCTGTAGAAATGTATAATATTGTTGGGACATCAGTTTATCGTTCAGGCAAAACGATGACTAAAACTATTTCGGTGCAGGATTTGCCTGTTGGCGTGTACATTCTTAAGATGACCCATTTGAACGGCGATACAGTAAATATGAAAGTGCTGATTAACCGTTAAAGTACTTCGCGATCGATGAATAAAAAATCGTCCATTATAGGTTTATTGAATCATGTGGGGAGTATCTCTCCGCATGATTTTACGTTAAATAGAATTCTGCCCCGCTGAAAACTTTCACGTTCCAGATATAATCTCTTTCCAATGTATCAGATAATTATTTATCGCGAAGATCTTCCGGGCATTAGTACATTATTAGAAGGTTTTAGAATAAATGCCAGTTGATGGGATAAAAAAGGTTAATGATTTAACTATTAAAAGTGGAAACATTAAAAAAAAATTTTTTTTTCAAACGATGCCGGCTTAACGTCCAGTCCAACGGTCGCTGAGATTGTACTTTATGTAGGAGACACGTACAATTTCAATGCTTTAGAAATTTCTACCGGAAAAATGAATTGGTCTTTTAAATTCAGGGACGGGGTATATAGTAGCCTGGCCGTTTCCAACGGCATGGTATACTTTGGTCGTATCGCTTCCAGGTTTTATGCGCTCTATATTAATACCGGTGCGGTTACATCGACATGCGATGCCGGGAAAAATGAAGTAAATCCGACACGAACAAACGATATGAATTCGTCTCTAAAATGGGCATTGAAAACTAAAACCTTTATTTTTCCAACTCCAATTATTTTAAATGAAACCAATATTGTCGGTGCATATCCATCGATTAGTGGATCGGTTCAGTAAAGTGTGCCAGATTTACAAGTGTAGGGAGTCACTGAATTAGTCTTAAAAAACAATCGGAAAAATCTTAAATGCATATTCCCGGACCAATTTTATTCATCCCTTACACAACAAATTTATCTACATGAAAAGCGTTTTTTGTATAAGCTTTTTAATTTTTAGTGTTTTAATTTCCCACGCGAAAACTAAGACTGGCATTGATTTCAGTGCATCTTCCTGGGATGAGGCCATGGCGGATGCGAAGAAAAATGGAAAGCAAATATTTCTGTACGCACATACCAAATCATGCCGTTTTTGCAGACAAATGGAGAAGGAAGTGTTTACGGATCCGAAGGTTGTTGACTTTTATAACGCAAATTTTATTGCTTTCAAAATTGATCTCGAAGATGAAGGGGCTGGTCAGTTACTTTCCAAACAATATGGAATCATGGGATTTCCAACTTATTTGTATTTCGATAAGGAAGGTAGAAAATCTCACCAAAGTGCTGGTTTCAAGCCAGCTGACGATTTTATTCAGGATGGAAAAAATGCTTCTGATCCCAATGCTGCGCTGTTTATTTTATTATCCAGATACGAGGCGGGCGAAAAGTCTGCACAATTACTGTTGAATTTGAGCAATGCGCTTGCTTACTATATGGTAAAAGACAACCCAAAAGAAAAAATTGGAAAGCAATACCTTGACACACAGTCTGCCCGGGAATTGGAATCAGAAAAAAATCTCAGATTTATTTTCAAAAATCTACTTGACTTTAAATCGACTACCAGCCAGTATTTTTTAAGATCCCAGGGAAAATTTGTTTTACTCTATGGAAAAGCTGATGTCGATAAGATGGCACAGAGGATTATAACTCAAACAGCATCCATGGCAGGAAGAGAAGATAATTTAGCCTTATTTGAAGAGGTGAAAGAGACCATAACCACTAGCTTTTCAGATACATCCAAACTCCTGCCTCTAACCCAAATCTATTTTTACGGGGGAAAACGCGATTGGCCCAATTATGCGAAATCAACGTTACAATATGGAAAAACAGTCGGTGCAAATGATTGGCAGACTATGTACGAGACGGGTGCTTATCTTAAGCACTTTGCCGAAGATAAAGCGACTTTAGAAACGGGCATTCAGATTATGGAAAGGGTATTGCAATTACACAAAAACTATGAACACCTATGTATTTACGCTCGTCTTCATAATAAAGCAGGAAATAAAGATTTGGCTTTAACAGCTGCAAAAGAGGCTGTTAAAATCTCAAAAGTAGAAGGGGAGGACAGCAGTGAAGCGAACGAGCTCATTGCTGAATTAACGGCAGTAAAGCAGGAGTAGCTAAGCGCAATGTTCCAAAAAACAATGGTGAGTTTTCCGGAATAATACTTGTAAGATCGTCCAGGAAAATCAACCATTAGATGTAATCCCTCGATAAATCTTCTAATTTCCATTTTCACAATTTGAGTTTTCTGAGACGAACGTCTAAAGATTTGCTCGAAAATCATTAAGCTGATGTCTGTTTGAAAGGTTACCTGATTGCAGACTAACTATGCTTCGCTGAGATCCTCGATCATGCATTGTCGGTCTTGGTAGCCGGGTTTTCCATTTTTTCCTATAAGTTTTGGATAACAAAGCTGTGTCTTTTATAAAAAATGGACAAAGCGCCGCCTACCGCTTTGTCCATTTTTTATGAAAAGATGATTCTTTTTATTTCAGGGAATAACTGTGGTAGCCGCCATCAACGTTGATCTCCGTTCCCGTGATAAAACCCGCCGCATCGGAAGCCAGAAACAATACGGTATTTGCTATTTCATCGGGATGACCAAGTCTCTGTAATGCTGTCGCTCCTGCAAGATACGCTTTCGCCTCCGCATGTGCGACCGTGTCAAGCCCGGGCGTCGCGATAGGTCCCGGGCTGATGATGTTTACCCGGATTTTTCTTGGTGCCAGTTCGTTGGCCGCAATCTGCGCGATTTTATTTAAAGCACCTTTCGTTGCAGAATAGATACTCGTTCCCAGATTGGCAGCGCTGGCAACAGACGACGAAGTGAAAATCACAGACGCACCATCTGCCAGATGTGGTATAAACTTTTGCAAGGTGAAAAAGTTGCCTTTAACATTGGTATTAAACTGTGCATCAAAATTCGCCTCCGTAACCTGAGAAATCGGCTCGAATGTGCCGACGCCGGCATTCAGAAATAAGACATCCAGTCTACTTCCGCTCGATGCAAACGCACTTTCGAGGACAGCAATGTCTTCACTTTTTGAGGTGTCAGAAACGACTGTTGTTAATTTGGAACTGTTTATCTCAGCGCTTGCTTTTTGCAGATTTTCTGCACTTCTTCCTGTAATCCATACATTTGCGCCGGCGTTGATGAATGCTTTGGCTGTTGCCAGTCCAATACCTGATGTGCCACCGGTAATGACTACGTTTTTATTTGTGAAATCCATAATAAAAAATTCGTTATTTTTGTGATCTGTTTTACGAACTGCAAATTTACATAAAAGTAGTTTGTAAAACAAACTACTTTTATTTGAGATGTTATGAAAACAAATGAGAAAAGATCAACTTGTCCGATTAATTATACCGTAGAAATTTTCGGAGATAAATGGATGTTGCTCATCCTCCGGGATTTAATGTTTAATGGTAAAAATTCCTTTCTTGAATTTCGGGCATCAAATGAAAAAATTTCTTCGGCTGTACTGACGGAAAAACTAAATTTGCTTCTGGATGAAGGGATCGTTTCCAAGGTTACTTCGCCTAAGAATGCCTCAAAGTTTCTTTATCATTTAACGGATAAAGGTCTGGAGCTTGTGCCGGTAATGGTGGAAGTTCTAAGTTGGGGATCAAAGAATAACCCCAACGGCGGACCGTCACAGTTGCTTGCCTTGTTTAAACAGAACAAAAAGAAGGCGATTCAGGATTTACAGGAAAAGTTGAGACATGAAAGAGTGGCCCATGAATCGTCATAAGCTGGATTATATCGTGTGATTTTACTTATCTTCAAATTTTAACAGTCGAAAGATATTGTCTGCCGGGATATGATAAATTATATTTTTACAGCAGGTTTCGTGACTATGTTACTGCCGGTTATCGTTTTAGGGCAAAAAAGTGAGTCGGTAGTTTGGGAAGTTTCCGGCAACGGCCTGGCCAAAAAATCTTATTTATTCGGCACCGTTCATGTCGAGTCTGCCCAATTGCTGAAGCGGTTTCCGAAACTCATGGACATTGCAAAATCGGCAGACTTTGGTTTGTTTGAAAAAGGCGGAGAAACAATCGGTCAGGTTCAGGATGCAGAAATTTATTCGCCGCCGCTCGATTCTATTTTTACAAAAAGTGAGTATGACCTTGTTGATCGTTTTTTCACTGCATCATCTTACGGCAGTATCAAACCTCATAATAATAGTGCGTCCTTGCAAGGCATGGCACAGGCAGTCATCATGATAAAAAAGGATGAAACAAAAGATCAGGATATGACCTTTGATGACCACCTGCACTTTGAAATGGAGCGGTTAAATAAGCCGACTTTTCAACTCGATGAAACCGGTCAAATGGCCAGACAGGAAAAAAAGACAGACCATCGGAAAACAGCCATGGCCATTGTCTACCTGATTCAAAATGATCTGACGGAGGAAGAATTAACGACGCCCGATCAATATGATCCTAAAAGTTATCATGACTCACTTCGTAATGATTTGGCACTTGATGAGGATGCGAGCGCTTACATGAAGGGCCTGACGCTCGAAAGGCATACACTATGGATGCCTAAAATATTGTCAAAAATCAGTGAAGGATCTTGTCTGATCACCGTCGGCCTTGGACATTTGAAATTCCGGACAGGCCTAATTCAGCTGCTGCGGCAAAAGGGGTATCAGGTCAGTGCAGTTGAGTTATAGCAAAAGTGCAGCGAAAGATCCTGATGTATGATGGTCCTATATCAGGCAATCTTGGCAAAAAAAACAGCCGGTTTAATTGCAGACTGACCTGAATGATTAAGATTTCTTCAGGCCAGTCCGTTACAGAATCCAGGGGTGCTTACTCCTTAATTCGCACTGCTTTTGCATTGAAGCTATCCATCAACGTGCCTTCCAAATGATCATTATCTACTTTTTTCAGATCGAACGCGATCTCACCAGCCTGCGAAGACTCAAAGAATAGCACCAGCTTATCAGCTGATTCCTGTACGCGGGTGATAGGCCGCTTTGGCTGGGTAGGTTCAAGTGCGTCACTGAATTCACCGGTAAGTGCACCATCCTTTCTTGTGAGGTTGGTTACCCATTTAACATCACCGGCAGGAGTTCCGGTAACGCTTATTTCCCATTTCCCATCAAATGTTCCGGCAGGAGTTGTCTGGGAATAGGCATGTAAGCTAAAGCCGAAAATAATCATCAGTAATAGTTTTGCAGTCTTTTTCATGATTTAATTAATTAAAAGAAAGATGTGTTGATTAATGGATTGCAATATTGGTATTGCAAAACTTCTACTTCGTATTGTCATCTCCAACAAGATATTGGGTGAAACGGACAAAGCCGCATCTGAGGTGCTCAGACTTCTTTCCGGAAGTGGTTGGCAATCTATGCTTTTGGGGAGTTCTTCCATTGCCGATTCCAACCTGGATTTTGTTTTTCATATTTTCAACAAACCTCTGGACCTCTACTGTTCAGTACCGTCTGTGTTCGACAGTTCAGACATTTTCCGGGAAGCCGTTGCTAACGGTGATTAATGCAGGGTTTGCGCCAGCCATACCCGGACTTATTTACTCTTCACCTCATATTTTGTCCGTTTCAAGGTCAAAGAGATAAAAATTCAGGTAGCTGTATTACAATTTTGGCCTTGAATCATGCATAGGATGCAAATTGTAAGCCAGATGAAAAAGTATTTTTGGATCATTTTAGTGACATGCCTGCCGTTGACTGGGCGGGCTCAGAATCACTTAAGTTTAAAGGAATGTATCGATTACGGACTTAAACATCACCGGAGCACCGTCGTGTACCGGAATGATCAGGAAGCCGCCGCATTCAAATCAAAAGAAGCGCTGGCCGCTTACCTGCCTGCTTTGAATGTAAATAGTAGTATCGATGATAACCTGAAAGTCCAGCAAACGGTTATTCCCGCAGGCGTGTTTGGGCCGGAAGATGTCAGGGTGGCATTTACCAAAAAGTTTAACACCAATGTTTCGGCTCAGGTCGACCAAACGATCTTTGACCAGTCTTTGATCACCGGATTAAGGGCCAATAAATTTTCGGTTCAGCAGGCGAAACTCAGCAGTGAACAAAATGACGAGGCGATTATCTATAACGTCAGTTATGCCTACTATCAGATATTTGTCTACCGCCAGCAGCTTGAATTACTAAAAGCGAATATGGCCACCTACCAGCAGCAGCTGAATATTTCCAAACTTCAGCTCGACAAAGGTGTCGCTATTGAATCGGATGTGAACAAGATACAAGTAAATTATAATAACACGAGGTCACAGGTTCTTGTCGCCGAAAGCAACCTGGAATTATCCCAGAATCAGTTGAAAAATGCAATGGGTTATTTATTGCAGGATTCACTCAGGATCCAGGATTTTGTTCTTGACGAACCGGGTGCCGATCAGGTGCAAACGGCATTTCAGGATTTTCCGGCTTTCAATGCTGCAAACCGGAGCGATTTCAGGTTGTCCGAAGTGAATATAGCGCTGCTGGATGTTGATCAGAGAAGGATACGTGCCACTGCTTTACCGAAACTGACGGGATACGCAAGGTATGGCGGCGTTGGATTTGGTGATAATTTGGGAGGTTCTCTTTCATTGTCAGATTTTGCAGCCATTGGAATTAAATTATCCATTCCTGTTTTCGACGGATTCAAGCGCAATGCGCAGTATAACCAGGCCCGTATCAAGCAGATAAGCGCCCGTGAAAATTTGAAAATTGACCAGGAGAGCTTCCACCTGGAGTTTGACAATGCCCGTACGCAGCTTATAAAGGCGCAAAGCAGTCTTGAAAACGACAAACGGACGATCAGTCTGGCCGAGTCCGTTTTTAAAAGCACAGACCTTCAGTATCAAAAGGGCGTCACAGGGCTGACAGACTGGCTTAACTCGCAATATTCGCTTAAAGAAGCGCAGAGCAATTATTTGAATTCCCTTTATAACTTCTTAGTCGCAAAAATTGACCTTGAAAAGGCGAATGGAACTTTGAAATCTTTTCATAACGCGTTATAACTTCACCATGAAACGTAAATACATCATCCCGATTGGCATTCTTGCCGTAGTGCTACTGATTGCTTTTAAACTTACGGCAAACAAAAAACAGATTGATGCCAACAACACACCTGTAAAAAACGTAGCCGTTAAAATTCCGGTCAAATACGCTGAAGCCAGAGAGCAGCTTCTGGAACTAAGTATCATCAAGACCGGAAACCTGGCACCCTTCAAGGAATCGAAGGTCATGGTTACCACCAGCGGCATACTGCAAAAGGTCCGCTTCGAGCTTGGAGATCAGGTACATCAGGGGCAGGTCCTGGCTGTGATGGATAACAGAACCGCGCAGCTTGACCTTCAAAAAGCCGAAAGTAATCTTGCCAAACAAAAGGCGGACGTACAAACCTACACAGAGCTCTATGAAGGTAAGGCGGCCACCAAGGAAAAACTTAACGAGATCCGCCAAAGTTACAGTGATGGGCTGGTGCAGGTCGATCAGTTCAAAAAGCAAATGTCGGATGCGTCGGTAAAAGCGCCGACCAGCGGAACGATTTCTGCAAAGAATATGGAGGAAGGCGTGTTTGCAAATGCCGGTTCTGAACTGGCAACGATCATCAATCAGGCCCGTTCAAAAGTACAGGTAAATCTTACCGAGGCGGAGGTGTATCAGATCAGAGAGGGACAGGAGGTTAGAATAACAACTGACGTATATCCTGACGCGGTCTTCACTGGTAAGGTTTCGTTCATTAGTCCACAGGCAGATGCCACCCATAACTACCTCGCAGAGATCATGATCGGAAATGTGCAGAAGTTTCCATTAAGATCTGGTACGTTCGTGTATGCCGATTTCTCCCGAAAATCAAAGCAGAACATTTTAGTCATTCCAAGGGAGGCATTAACTGAAAGTGTGAAAAATGCAACCGTCTATGTTGTCGGTCAGGATAATCGAGCTGTACTGACTGCCGTACAGCCGGGCAGGGAGACAGGTGGTTTTATTGAGATTATCAGCGGTCTGAAAGTGGGTGACAGAGTTGTCACCTCCGGACAGATCAACCTAAAAAACGGTACAGAAGTAAGTTTATCCAAATAATCCAGCACGGTATGTCAGTATCAGAAATAGCCGTTAAACGGCCTTTGTTGATTGTCGTAATATTTACGGTACTCATTTTGTTCGGAGTACAAAGTTACTTTTTGCTTAACTATAATTTACTCCCAAAAATACAGGTTAATATTGTTAGCGTCAGCACATTGTACCCAGGCGCCTCAGCTGCAGAAGTGGAAAGCTCTGTCACCAAAAGACTTGAAGATGCTTTTGCTTCCGTTGAAGGCCTGGATCAGATCAGTTCGACTTCCCAGGAAGGAGTTTCACAGATTTCAGTAACGCTTAAAGCGGATGCAGACATCGATAAGGCAGAAAGAGACATTCAGCGTAAAGCGGATCAGGCTCAGAACGAACTGCCAAAAGACATCGAAAAACCGCTTGTTAATAAAGTGAGTCTTGAGGAAACGCCCGTGATCAAAGCCGGGGTTACTTCAAAACTTGCACCGAGAGAATTGTACGATTTGGTCGACCTGCAGGTTCGGCCGCTCCTGCAAAACATTCCGGGGGTTGGCCAGGTAAATATTATCGGAGGCGATGAACGACAGATTCAGGTAAATATCGATCAGGGAAAACTAAAGGGATATAATCTGAGCATCGACCAGGTGACGATGGCCGTCACAAAGGCAAACCAATCATTTCCAGCAGGACAAATCGAAACCAGGAACCAGCAGTTCTCCATTCGGTATGATGCTAACATTGCCTCGGTTGACCAGATAAAAAAGCTGATCGTTTCCAGTAGACAGAGCGGTACTGTATACCTGGAAAACGTAGCAGAAGTTGTCGATGCCACGGCCAAAACCACGGCTATAAATCATATCAACGGTATTCCTTCCATCGGTATCCAGCTGATCAAACAATCCGATGCGAATGCTGTTGATGTCAGTGAACTTGTCAAAAAAGAGTTTGCAGAACTTGAAGACAGGTATAATAATCAAGATGTTAAATTTGATATTTCCAGTGATCAGAGTACCTACACACTGGCTTCTGCGCATGCGGTGATGGAAGATCTCGTGCTGGCCATTATCATTGTGGGCCTCGTGATGCTTGCTTTTCTGCATAGTTTCAGGAGTTCGATGTTTGTTCTGGTCGCGCTGCCCTGTTCGATCATTCCGACTTTTATCGCCATGTATTTCTTTGGCTTTTCCCTTAATCTGATGTCCCTGATGGCTTTGTCCCTGGTCGTAGGTATTCTGGTCGATGATTCCATCGTTGTTTTAGAGAATATCTACCGGCATCTTGAAATGGGGAAAGACCGGATGACTGCCGCGCTGGAAGGGCGCAGTGAAATCGGCTTCACCGCCCTTGCCATTACGCTGGTGGATGTGGTTGTATTCCTTCCGCTGGCATTGTCCGGTGGCATTATCGGATCCATACTCCGGGAGTTTTCGCTGGTCGTCGTGATCTCCACGCTGATGAGTCTTTTTGTCTCCTTCACCGTTACGCCGCTTTTGGCCAGCCGTTTCGGAAAGGTGGAAGAGCTTAACAATAAAACGTTGTGGGGTAGGATAAATCTTGCTTTTGAACGTTTCATCGATGAGGTTAAAGAAGGGTATGCTAAATTTCTTGACATAACATTGCGGAAAAAGCGATGGCTGCTCTCGGGTGTACTGGTCCTGATTTTTGGATCGTTGATGCTGGTAGGAAAAGGTTTCATTGGAGGCACATTTATTCCGGCAGCAGATCAGGGTGAGCTTATTATGAAAATTGAGCTTGATCCATCGGCCAGCATATATCAGACCAATATGGTTACACAGGAAGTGGAGAAAATGATCATGAAAAAGCCGGAGGTAATCAATGTTTTCTCCAGTATCGGCTTTGTTTCTGGAAGTGTATCAGGCTCATCGAACAATGGCAACCTCGCAGAATTGACCGTTAGTCTTGTCGACAAGGGAAAAAGAAATTTTACGCCCGCGCAGTTTGGACTAAACATGCAAAAAGAGATTGCCGCGGTAATACCCGGTATCAAAGTTTCGTCGGCTGCAACGAGTATATCCGGAAATAGCGCCGCGCCCATTCAGATCGCTATCAAAGGGATCGATCTTGACCAGGTCAGAAAGGTGGCCAATCAGTTTAAGGATACCATAGAAAGTATACCCGGCACGCAGTTTGTCGAACTTTCCGTCAAAGATCAAAAACAGGAAGTTGATGTTAAGTTAAATAGGGAAAAGATGACACTTCTGGGCCTGGATGCCAGCCAGGTCGGGGCCGCTTTGCAGAATGCTTTCAGCGGAGACGACAAAAGTAAGTTTAAACAATCGGGAAATGAATATGACATCAAGGTAGGCCTCGACCAGTTCAACCGTTCTCAAATCAGTAACGTGAAAAATCTTTCATTTACCAATGCAGACGGACAGAGCTTTTTGCTGAGCCAGTTTGCTGAAGTGGGAGATGGCCTGGGGGAAAGTGTTTTGCAGCGTAACAACAGGCTTTCTGCCATTACCGTCAATGCAAATGTAGTGGGCAGGCCGGTTGGATCCGTTTCTGACGAAATCGCTTTAAAGGCAGCCAGGATTAAAATGCCTGCCGGAGTAACCATAGAATTTCTGGGTGATACCAAAAATCAGAGTGAAGCCTTCGGGAGTCTGGCGCTTGCACTCGTTACTGCAATTTTGCTTGTTTATCTGATCATGGTGGCCCTCTACGAAAGTTTGATTTATCCGTTTGTCGTTTTATTTTCCATACCGGTCGCTCTGATCGGTGCCTTCCTTGCGCTTGCTCTGGCGATGGAAACACTCAATGTTTTCTCGATCATTGGCGTAATCATGCTGCTGGGGCTGGTATCAAAAAATGCTATCCTGATCGTGGATTTTACGAATGAACTGAGAGCTGGGGGACACACCGTGCACGATGCCCTGGTAGAAGCAGGAAAGGAAAGACTACGTCCGATTTTGATGACGACATTGGCGATGATTCTGGGAATGTTACCGATTGCGCTGGCGAGCGGCTCGGGCTCAGAGATCAAAAATGGTATGGCCTGGGTCATCATCGGTGGCCTCACCAGCTCTATGATACTCACGTTATTTGTAGTCCCTTCTGTATACATGATCATCGAAAAGCTGATGGTTCGTTTTGGGAAAAAGGAAAAACCAGATATGCAGGCGCTGATCGTTTACCAGGGTTGATTGCGGCATAATGCGTACTTAGTAACGTCATACCTATTTAAAACCCTGTCCGACAAGACGCCATTTTGCCGGTGTTTTGTCGGACAGGGTTTGCTATTTTTTAAATGAAGCGTGATGTATGAAAACCCGATTGGCGTGCTACCGTAAGATTGGTAACAGTCTTTTATGACTAAAATAAACCCGGAAGTTCCTGCTATTTTTCAGAAAGCCATTGTAAAAACTGCGGCGTTTTTTCCCGGCTGACCGTTATAATATCGTCGAAAGGGACGCTGATCGTAACAGAAAGTTTTCTTGAAAGATAACTCGTGGCATTTAAAACACTTTTACGGTTGACAAGGCATTGCCTGTTTGTACGGAAAAAACGGTTTCCTGTCAGTTTTTCCAGTTCGTCGAGGTTGCTTTTAGGAAAAAATGTTTTAAGATTAAAGGTTAAAATATGTGTAATTTCATTTTTGACAAAGCATAAGGCAATGTCGTCAATCTGGACCGGGAGAATGATGTCCTTGTAATAAACCAGAATCGACGACGGTTTTTGCTGCCGTTCTGCAATGATTTCTTTGATCAGATGCAGGTAATCACTGTTTGGTGTGAGCTTCGCTGAAGTTAAGGTTTTGTACTTGTTCAATGCTGCCTCTACCGAGGTTAAGGTGAAAGGTTTCAGCAGGTAATCGATCCCGTTGGCTTTGAATGCTTTGAGTGCATATTCGTCAAAAGCGGTACAGAAAATAACGGGTGCAGACATAGGACGAGCCCCGAAAATGTCGAAGCTCAAGCCATCACCCAGCTGTATATCACTGAAAATAAGATCTGGTGCAGCATTGTTGGCGAAATAGACCAAACCTTCTTTAACTGAATACAATATAGCAACAATCTCGCAGGACGGATCTGCCTGTCTGATTGTATCCGCCAGATCGTCGGCAGTTAATTTTTCGTCCTCAATGATTAATACTTTCATTGTTATATAATTTGATAGTTACTGAGAAGGTCTTCGCCGTTTGTTTGATGTCAATGTCGTCGCCCGATAAGAGCTGATATCGCTCAGATAAATTTGCAAGGCCAAAACCAGTTGACACTTCCTTGTTCGCCCTGATTTGCAGATTGTTCTGAATCGTCAGGAAATTTCCATGGTCTGAAATGCGGATCTTTAAAGGGCTGTCTTCCGTCAGCATGTTATGTTTAATTGCATTTTCAAGTAGGACCTGTACGGCAAAAAACGGCATCCAGTAGTTTCTCGCATGATCAGACACGTCGACAGTATATTCGATAGCCTGACCAAATCTGACCTGTTGCATTTCCATATAATCCATACAAAGATTCAGCTCGGTATCTACTAAAGAAATTTTCGAAGTATGGTTTGAGACCGAAGCTCTGAGGAAATTGGCCAGTTTGGTCAAATAAAATTCGCCTTTTCCTGTATCCTTTTTATAAAGGGATTTAAGGATATTTAATGAATTGAACAGAAAATGCGGATGTATCTGCTGTCGCAGCAGCAGGTTTGAGGCTTCACTGATGGCAGCTTTCAGCTGCATATTTTCCAGTTCGGACTGCGCTTTGCTATGCTGCAGCAGCACCTGATTCTGTAATACAATGATGAGGACGTTAAGTATAACAAAAGCCATAAATTGTGTAGCAATCAGCTTTTTATTTAGCAGCTCATGTTCATTTCCCTGCCAGTATGCAAACACAACAATCAGGATTGTGAAGGTGGTCAGGCCTGCGAGACTGCTGATCACATAGCGTAAGACGTTCGCTTTCCTGACGGACTGTTCATACCTCTTTCTTAGAAAATGAATCGTCACAATATTGATTGTACTCAGGAGGTAGGTGACAATCATCCCTCTGAAAAAGGTGCCCAGAATGAATTTAAAAGACTGGGCATTACTGATTAACAACATGACTACGATCAGCAGATTGATCAAGATCGTCATAGCCAGATTTAGTCGTCGAAGTCGGGAAATGGGCAGAGAAGTATTCATTTTGGAAATTAATAAAAGCCCATGCGATATAAAAGCTCTATGTGCCTGAAACGGACAAATGTTTCTGTGAATAGTCAAATCCCAGAATGAGATTGGCGGATAGTAATTCGAAGATCCGGATGCATGAATCAGATGTAAAGCTTTCAAAGACAAAAAGTTGAGATACGATTTGAAGTTAATTTTGTATTTAACCAATAACCCATTTTTCCCGGCATACTTTTTATCCGGGGTGGGCTGTAAAATATTTAGAAGAAATTTCTGGCGACAAGCCGGCCTGTTGAAATTTGCTATGAAGAAAGAGGATATAAAACCGTGGGACTGGGATCGCATATTATTTGGACAAGCCCCGCCGGAATTCTTGTTAGAGGTTTTTTTACGTACAGTAATTATTTATTTAGCGCTGATGGTGGTAACCCGGGGACTCGGGAAAAGGATGGGAGGGCAGCTCAGTGTCTCCGAACTCGCAGTAATGGTCACGTTAGGGGCAATAGTTTCACCAGCTATGCAAATTCCGCAACTTGGATTATTGCTGGGCGCGATGATCCTCGTATGTGCACTTATTTTTCAACGTGGTCTGGGGCGGGTCGAGTTTATCAGCAGAAAGCTGGAAAAGGTCAGCCAGGGTCAGACTCAGCTCATCGTTAAAAACGGAGTTATACAGGTGAGTGAACTAAAAAAAGCCAAGATCTCCCGTCAGCAGTTGTTTGCTGCCCTTCGCGATGAGGATGTATATAACCTCGGGGACGTTGGTCGTGTTTACATGGAAGCATTTGGCTGTTTCAGCGTTTACAAGAACAAGCATGCATGCCCAGGTTTATGCATTCTGCCGCCATCCGATCACCAAATTACATTTCATGATCAGCAGGTTCTTGATGATACGATTGCTTGTACAGTTTGTGGGGCCGTGGTCCATGGTTCCCATTTCGACGAACCCTGTAAACATTGTGGGGGAACAAAATATATCAGTGCCTCTATTTCTTTACAAGGTGAAACCGCAGAGGCTTTATGAAACCTGAAGATATACACATCAACGACTGGCAGCGCGTATTTATCGGCGACGTCCCCGGTGCATTCTATCTGGAAGTAATATTCCGGGTTTTTATTATCTATCTGGTGCTGATGATCGCGATGCGGCTGATGGGTAAAAGGATGGCTTCCCAGCTGAGCCGAAACGAAATGACCGCGATGGTATCACTCGCTGCCGCCATCGGTGTGCCCTTACAATCACCCGACCGAGGTATCTTTCCGATATTGGTGATTGCAGCCATCGTGGTAACGATCCAACAGACGACAGCCTGGCTATCGACCAGAAGCCAGAAGCTCGAAAAGGTAACCCAGGGAGACCTGGCTGTGCTTGTGGAGGATTCAAGGTTGAATCTGCATCATATGAAAAGGGCAGGGATATCACGGGAACGGTTATTCGCCCAGCTTCGCTGTAAAAGCATTGTCCATCTTGGGGAAGTTAAAAGGTTCTATTTTGAGGCAGGAGGCACTTTTACGCTGATCAAAGAAAAGAGAAAAGTTGCAGGACTGCCAATCTTACCAATGTGGGATAGGGGATATCAGGATGAAATATGCAGTACTTCCAACGGCTGGGTCTGTGAAAATTGTGGTGTCCACCAAGACGATGTCACCCCGGGACAGAATTGCAACGTCTGTCTTGAAAATACATTCATCCGGCCAGTCTGTTAGTGTTTTCTAAAAATTTTTAAAGTTCAATCAGTGGGGTGCGAAATTATTTGCAAATTATGGTGAAAAGATCGGTCCATTTTCAAGGATGTTTCAGATTTATCGGTTTACTGATTTTTCAGAGATTGAACAGGGTTCTGAATGGCTGCCTTCAAACTTTTGAAACCGACAGTTAACAATGTTACGAGCGTGGTTATCAGGAACGCTGAAAGGAAGAAAACGGGGCTAAAAGTGGTTTTATATTCGAAATTGCTTAACCAGCGGTTCATTACCCACCAGGCCACGGGGGCAGCGATCAAGAATGCCAAACCGATCAGTACTATAAATTCCCGGCTGAACATCCACATAATACTGGTCACACTCGCTCCCAGAACTTTACGAACACCGACTTCCTTCGTTCTTTGTCCGACCATGAACAAAACGAGGCCATAAAGCCCCATGCATCCGATAAGCAGTGCAATGGCTGCAAAGCAGTTGATGAGCCTGCTCATCGTTTGTTCCTGCTGATAAGCTTGCTGGATCTGATCATTTACAAAAGAGGATTCAAAGAAACTGTCGGAGTAAACCTGGTTGTACACCTTCTCGATTTCCTTCAATGAACGTGCATAACTGTTTGTGCGCAGTTTAATGTTGGCATAATAAAACCCAGTGGCGGAAGTAGTAAGAAAAAGCGGACTGATCCGCGCCCGGAGATTTCGCTGATTATAATCTTTCAGCACACCAACTATTTCCATCGGTGGAAAGCCTTCTTTGTGCAGGTATTTTCCCACTACGTCCGCCGGGCTTTTTACGCCAAGCTGACGCACAAAAGATTCGTTGATGAGGGCTTCGCGGGCTGTGTCAGAAGGCTGCAGGTTTCGGCCTGCTGCCAATTTAAGATCATACAATCCGACATATTCTGCATCAACCCAGGCTTGCTGAGGGCCAAAGCTTTCCTGCTCCGGTCTTGAATCATAACGTACACGCGTTTCACTGGTCCAGGTCGACTGAGGTGGGCCGCCCATAGAGTAGCTAATCTTTCCAACATCCGGTAGTGCCGTTACGAGGTTTCGGAAAGTTTGCATTTTTGCCAAATCCTGGGCAGGCACATCAGGCAAACTGACCGTCAGGATGGCTTCGCTGCTAAACCCAAGATTCTTCGTCTGGACATAACGAAGCTGACTGGCTACTACGATCAACCCTATAATAAGCATCTGAGAAATGGCAAACTGAGTGACAACCAACCCGCGTCTGACAGAAAAGCCGCCTGTCTGATGACTTGTAATTCTTCCAGCCAGAGCTGCTACAGGGCGATAACCAGCCAGGACCAGAGCCGGATATAATCCCGCCGACAAGATAACGGCAATGACCAAAAATGCCAACCATCCGGCGATAGCAGGTGAAGAGTAAAATGTGAACCGGAAAGGGCCGTTCAGGTATGCTTGTGCAAGCGCCTGACCGTAGTAAAATATGACCGTTGCCAAAATTGATGCGGAGAGAACAATGATTGTGGTCTCTCCCATAAACTGCCAGAACAGCTGTATTTTGGTACTGCCCAATACTTTACGGACGCCTACTTCTCTTGCCCTGTTTATTGCCTGGGCTGTAGCCAGATTTACGAAGTTTATACAAGCAGTACCTATCAGCAGCAGACCGATCAAAACAAGTGACAGCAATAAGCCCTTGCTAACTCCGCCGTATTCCGGCGATAGGTGCATTTGACTGAATGGCATTGCCGGATAGGTGGTTTCCTTTATTTTTTCGGGATTGTATTTTTTTACGAATGAAGGCAAAAGCCGGTTCCAGTCACTTAATTTAAACCTTTCGCCAAAAAGCACATAACAATGTGTGCTGCCGTTCGTGTTATCGAACCGCCCGTCTTCAGGACGGCTGTTGATATGTTCTTTCAACGTAGCCCATGATGGCATTATCGCATATGCAAGATCGGTGTTGTCACGGTAATCCGAGAAAACGCCGATCACGCGGACAGGAATTCTTGCGTTCAGCCTTACAACCTTACCGATCACCTGCTCTGTCGAACCAAAACATTTACGAGCCATGTCCGCACTCATAACCACCGTACCAGGATCCGTCAAACCTTCGGGACCGCCTGCCAGCCAGTGGTAATCAAAAATCTTAAAATAAGACGGTTCAACAAAAGCACCCTTATCAGACCTGACTTTAATTTTCTTATCACCGCGTTTTGCATCTGGTATCGTTATGAGGGGCGAATACCATTCTTCAAGCATCGCGACACGCTTCACATCCGGATATTCATTCCGGACTGCCTGGCCAAGAGGATAGGGGACGCCCTGGATACCGAAATCGCCTGCACCTGCTGAAAACCGGGATGTCAGCTGATAGATCCGGTTGTATTGATGGTGATGCTGATCAATCTGATAATGAAATCTGACCAATGCGAAGATCAGCAACGCGCAACCCAGACCTATTGCCAGCCCCGCTGTATTGATAAATGCATAAGCGCGGTTTTTCTCCAGATTTCGCCAGGCGATTTTAAGATAATTTTGAATCATGTCTCAAGGTAGTCAGGGCGTGCAATTGTATGGATGAGTTGTTATTGACGCTTTTTCAATTTCTATACCAAAAGACCAACGCCGCCTTATTTGGAAAAGAGCCAGTTTTTTGGATGAAATAGTGTCCGATATCGGACATCCGATGTCCGATATTTGTTCCGGATCATAATTAGTTTAACACCCTGCACAGTACTTAACCTGACTAATGAAGGTCGGTTGTATGATCCGGAAAGCGTAAACAATTTTCTATTTGGATCCAATTTTATATATTTAAGAAAATTATATATAAATTCAATGATAAGTGTCGGTTTTATATTCTTTGCCTTACTGTCGGCTGTTTTGGATGTTGGTTCAGGTGTTGTTTTTGAACCAAGACAAGTTTCTGCTATCATTATGATCGCAGACACCGGGCGTGTCAAGCCTCGCCAGTTTGAACCTATTTTCTATGATCCAATCCCAAATATCTTCCCTGAAAAGCGGGTTTCTACTGATTATCGTGTTTTTGAGCAGTATGAATTGCCGCCTACATTCCCCGGAGGATATTCTGAATTGGATTCATTCATAAAAAAGCATATTAAAATGCCGGATGAAGCGGTGAAAGCCGGTATTTCGGGAAGAGTTTTTGTAAGTCTGACGATAGAGGTTACGGGAATAATCACGCATGTAAATGTCTTAAAAGGACTTGGTTTTGGATGCGACGAGGAAGCAATCCGGCTGGTGAAGTCCATGCCAAACTGGAAACCTGGCAGTTCAAACGGAAGGCTCCTCCCGATCAAACTTCTTCTGCCTATCCCTTTCATTCGGAAAGATTGACCGCCAGTCAGGACAAGATAATTCAGCCGGTAGTAGCTGGTGGAATCAGCTCCCGTTGGGCGCATGCCGGCAGTCTTTAAAGCTCCCGCAGGATTTTTACTGGTTCCTGAACAGGTTTGGTTACTGCTGTGATAGTTGATCCAGATCAACAAAAAAAATTGTTTTATATCATCGTTTTGAGGCAGAAAACCAGTATACCTTTACGGAGAAAGGCTTGATCGATCATACAGCTTAGTCAGGTATCACGCTTACTCAAGTATCGAAACAAAAAAGAAAAAAATACTATGGACAATATGTTTAAGCAATTGCAAGATGTGCACCTGGCTGCCTGGAATGAAAAAGACCGTGAAAAACGTGACGGAATGCTGCAAACAATATATGCAGATGACGTAAAGATGTATGACAAAGATTTTATTCTTAGCGGAATCGTCGAAGTGTCAGACTTTATCGAAAAGTTGCAATCGGATCCGGAATTTCATTTTGCAGCGGCTCTACCGATCGAAGAAGTTCAGAACGGTGCGCGATTTTACGGACACATCCGTACGGGAAATGGTATGCTCAACAGTATGGACTTTTTTATATTGGAAAATAATAAGGTCACGCACCTGTATGCGTTTATGGACATAGCTTAAAAACCCTGGCCGCGACCAAATACCTTCGATCAATTTTTGATAGTCCGGCGACGGATGCGGCTGAGCGTTTCCTTTGTTATACCCAGATACGATGCCATCAGGTGTTGCGGAAAACGCTGAAAAAATTCGGGATAATGCCTGAGCAGTTCCTGGTATCTGGCCTCCGCACTTCCATTGATCGAGGCGTGTAGCCGCTTTTGCGCTGCCATATGATTATTGTCATCCAGCTTGATCCGCATTTCTATGAAGGCAGGAATATTATTTACCTTTTCGTAAAACCCATTGGCTTTCGGCAGCAGCAGCAGGTCTGTGTCTTCCCAGGCATCGATGTTGTAGGTAGACGGTGTTTCCTTATGAAAGCTCTCCCGATCTGAAGTCCACCAGTTTTCTAAACACAGGTTGAGTATTTGTTCCTGCCCTTTTTCATCTATAATGTATTGTCGGGTAGCTCCCTTTACGATAAACGCAATGTATTTGCATACCTCACCTTCCTGTAAAAGGTATTGTCTCTTTCTCAACTTTCGGGGTATGAATGCTTCTTTAATCACCTTGATATCTTCCTCCGAAAGTGTGGTGGAAGCTTTGTGCTCAATATAATTTATCAGTGGAATATGCATGGACAGCGCTGATTTTAACGATTACCCTCTTAAATAAATACCCGGTGATGACAACCGAAAAACTTCCGTAGATCTGGATCCGACGTTTCACTACAAGTCATTTTATATGCTCGTTATATCAGTTTAACGAGGTTGATGCTGCATTGAATCTGAACTTGCTGTTTTTACGGATTAGCCGGTTAATCACAATAATTTATTTGTGGGGAAATATAAACATATTTTCTAACGACCGCGAGCAATCGCAGTCCGTTTTTTCAATGGAAGCTGAAATTATCGATACCTTGACAAGCCTCCGTTCATTAAAATCTATACAGTGAATTTGCTGAAATTTCGACAGATAATCCTCAGGCATATACGGTTCACTTTAATCTGGAAATATTGCTATACGCATTCTGTAAAATTAAACCCGGATTTTAATTTCAATTTCTGCCAACTTTTAAAGGTGCCATGGTCATAGAAAAAAGCCGAAAAGGCTGCTTCGTCTGCCATCTGCGCGGCTTTGATGTCTGCATCTTTCTTCGTCTGTTCCAATTTTGCCTGAGCTTATTTAAAAGTATTGATCCAATGATTGACCCTGTGCTCGGACTACTTTCTGGCTCTACCTGTGCGCTGCATGATCAGGATTGATTTAAAAATTACAATCGCTTTAAAACTATTTACATTACATTTGCAACATTGTTGCGAGTAATCGTCACGGCAATACGCTGAGGACTAATGTTATTTATAATAAACCAGACCGGCATGAAATCGGGTACGATAATCTTTATTTATCTTTTTTTAATATCAATGTATTCGGGTGCTCAAACATCCTATCAATTCCAAGGCAGAGAGATCGCTGCGGGGACAAAAGCTCATTTTCTGATACCGATCGTCACGGGCCATGACTCGACATTTATTCCTGTCACTGTTTTTAATGGCATCAGAAAAGGCAAAACTTTAGGTATTACCGCTGGCATTCACGGATACGAATATGCACCGATTATAGCCGCCCAAAAATTAATCGGCACGATCAATCCCCGGGAATTGAGCGGTGTGGTTATTATTGTTCAGCTGGCCGGACTGGAAAGCTTTCTTGGACGGTCGCCCTATAAAAGTCCCGTTGACGGAAAAAATCTGAACCGAACTTTTCCAGGACGTAAGGATGGCAGTAACACGGAAAAGGCGGCTCATTTCATAAGTGAACAAATTATTTCAAGATCTGATTTCTTCTGCGACATGCATTCAGGCGATGCGCCGGAGGATCTGATGAGTTATGGTGCGTATTATCGTAACAGCAGCATGAAAACAACGTCGGACATAAGCAAAGCAATGGCCGTTTCGCTGGGATTCGATCATGTGGTTGTTTTTAATACTGACGGCAAAGATTATATGAAAAAAGATCAGGCAAGTTTATACTGCACGGCCGAAGCGTTTAAAAGAGGAATTCCTTCTATCGATATTGAATGTGGCCGCCTCGGCATACTGGAGCAAAATAAAGTCGACATGGTCGAAGACGCCATATTAAGGTTGCTGACTCATCTTAACTTTTTAACAGGTCATGACAAGGTTGTTCTGAAATCACCAAATGTCATATCAGACCGGATTTATACCCCGTCAAGTTTTACCGGAATATTTTATCCCTTAAGAAAAGCAGGTGATGATGTAAAAAAAGGAGCGAAGCTGGGGTATTTGACCAACTATTTTGGTGAAATCATGCAGACTATTTATGCAGAAACAGATGGCATACTGTTGCTGATTTTAGGGACACCTCCCGTTAATAAAGGAGAAGATCTGGCCGTCATAGGCAAACTGCAACGATCTGGTTCTTATTAAAAAGAAAGCTGACCTGGGTCTCAAAGGATCATTATTTACTACCGGCACCTGACTGGTAATGCTTCGATTTTACAAAGTGGCTACTGATTTTGGTCATGTAGTAGTTACTGTTTTAAACGATAGAGAAATGGTGCTTTGTTGGCTGCCCCGGTAAATTTTTTTTCCAGACGTTCAAGAATATTCATATCAAGGATTTTCTTCTGAAAGTTGTTCCGGGAAAAGGGTTTATCAAAAATTGATTCATAGAGCTCCTGTACTTCCTTCATGGTAAAAGTTTCTGACAGAAGGTTAAATGCCAGTAATTTTTCATCCAGATCATGCCTCAGACTTGCAAGTGCCTTGGTAATGATGACATTATGATCGATGATCAGTTCGGGTAAATCCTGAACGTTGTACCAGGCTATTGATTCATCAATGGCTGTTTTTTGCAGAACTACCTTATTGATATCCACCAGCGCATAATAACCGATCGAAACAAAACGCCGCGTAAACCAGTCGTACTGTTTCCGGCTTTCCTTGTTTTTCAGAGACATCGCAGGATTGAGAGCAATCAGTTTGTCAAGAAAAGTGAGACTGTTCCGTGTGGATGTCCCGAATACATAAAACTGATCCAGGTATATTTCAGTGATGCCGGTGCGTTCCTGAAGTATTCTGTTCGCGGCTTTATCAATGTCTTCATCCTGATAAATAAATCCTCCCGGCAAAGAGAGAAAATCTCCGGTAAAGTTCAGTTTGGAGACCAGCACTTTAAGCGCCTTATTATGATAACCAAATATGACGCAATCGATCGAGAGTTGCTGGATGAAGTCTTGCTCGCTGGGATTATGCATTATACGCTTAAATTATTATGGATTACGAAACTACCATTTTAGAACCGGAGCGAAAAGAGATCATGGCCGGTTTGCCCAAACTTATATAAAAATGAGTCCAGTAACCAATGTTTACAAAATAGATTGTACAATGTAAATTTAAAACATAAAAATATTTATTGTCTAATATATAGACAATATTTAAATAAATCATACATTTGGCAATCTCTAACTTAAATGATGTTCAAGATGCAGGTGAAAACGATACTGGGCACGCTTGTGTGCCTGGGGCTTTATCTATCAGCCCATTTATCTATCGCGCAATCGCCGGCGGTTAATATTCTGGTTTTCAGTAAGACGGCGGCATTCAGACATGCCTCGATCGGTGCGGGAAAAACGGCGCTGACAAAGCTGGCAAAGGATAAAGGTTTTGCAGTGAGTTTCACAGAAGACGCCGCCCAGTTTAACGACAAGAATCTGAAAAATTACAATGCGGTGTTATTCCTCAATACCACAGGAGATATCCTGAACGACGAACAGCAGGTCGCATTTGAAAGGTACATCCAGGCTGGTGGAGGTTATGTTGGTGTTCACGCCGCAACAGATACGGAATATGGCTGGCCCTGGTATGGACAATTGGCGGGAGCGTATTTTCTGGACCATCCGATGACGCCAAGTAATGTTCAGAACGGGAAGTTTATTGTAACGGAAAAAAATCACTGGGCGACACAAGGTATGCCTGATGCGTTTGAGCGGAAGGATGAATTTTACAGTTTTAAAGACATTTCGCCAAAAATTAAAGTTGTTCTCAAAATTGATGAGAAAAGTTATATCGGTGGTAAAAATCCTGATTTTCATCCGATCAGCTGGTATCAGGAATTTGATGGAGGACGTTCATTTTACACAGCAATGGGCCATACGGATGAGACATTTTCCGAGCCATTGTTCCTGAATCACCTGTTGGCCGGAATCAGATATGCGGCAGGCGGTGATGCACCTAAACCTTTGGATTATAAGAAGTCACGCCCGGAAGAAAACCGGTTCGCGAAGGTTATCCTGGAAGAGAAACTGGACGAACCGATGGAACTGACCGTCCTAAATGATGGCAGAGTTTTGTTTATTCAGCGTAAAGGACAGGTTCGTATTTACAATACAAAGACCAAAGAACTTAAAACGATTGCTACAATTCCGGTCAGTTTAAAATATAAGAACAAGCAGGGGAAAGAATCGATGGGCGAAGACGGTCTGTTGGGGTTGAATAAAGACCCTGCATTTGCTCAGAATCACTGGATCTATCTTTACTATTCGGTGCCGGAAGAACCTAAAAATGTTCTTGCCAGGTTCGAGCTTAGGGGCGATGAACTCCTTATGGAATCAAAAAAGGTATTATTGGATGTACCTACGCAGCGTGAGGAATGCTGCCATACCGGCGGATCGATTGCCTGGGACAAGGCTGGTAATCTTTATCTTTCGACCGGTGACAACACCAATCCGCACGGGTCCAACGGTTATAGTCCAAGCGACGAGCAAGAGGGAAGAAGTGCATGGGATGCTCAAAAATCTTCTGCAAATACGAATGACCTTCGTGGAAAGATAATCCGTATCAAACCGCAGTCAGATGGTAGCTATTCGATCCCGGATGGTAATCTTTTTCCGAAAGGAACAGCGGATACCCGTCCCGAAATATACACGATGGGACATCGTAATCCATTCCGGATTTCTGTTGACCAAAAAACAAACTACGTATACTGGGGTGAGGTTGGACCTGACGCGTCCAAGCCTGATTCGACCCGAGGTGCTGCCGGGCATGATGAAGTGGGCCAGGCCCGCAACGCAGGCAACTTTGGCTGGCCGCATTTTGTCGGCGACAACAAGGCCTACAACAAATACGATTTTGCCAATAAAAAATCGATGGACAAATGGGATGCAGCAGCGCCGTCAAATACTTCTCCGAACAACACCGGATTAAAGGTACTTCCACCGGCACAAAAGGCATTCATCTGGTATCCTTATGCCGCGTCACAGGATTTTCCGCTGGTAGGCAGCGGAGGACGAAACGCGATGGCAGGGCCTGTCTTTTATGCTGATCAGTTCAAACAGGCGCCTGGGGTGTTTCCGGAGTATTACAACGGAAAACTGCTTGCTTATGACTGGATGCGTGGCTGGATTATGGCTGTAACAATGGATAAGGAAGGGAGTTTTTCTTCAATGGAGCGTTTCATGCCCAGCTATAAATTTTCTAATCCGATGGATATGGAGTTCGCAGAAAACGGCGACCTGTATATGCTGGAATATGGAACCGGCTGGTTCTCGGCAAACAACGACGCCCGTCTGGTCCGGATTGAATACAACGGTGGAAACCGGAAACCAATGCTTCAGATCAGTGCAAATAAAATGGGAGGAGCTGCTCCGATGGCGCTTAAACTCAGTGCAAAAGGCACAATGGATGCCGACGATGACGTACTGAAATATTCCTGGAAAATTACCTCAAAAAATGGATTTCAAAAAGTGATCAATACGCCCGAAGCGAACCTGACACTTTTAAAGACCGGCGTATATAAAGCAACACTTACCGTCAATGACGGGAAAGGTGGGATCAGCGCACAGTCGATGGAGGTAACTGTTGGTAATGAACCACCGGTATTGACACTCGACATGCCAGGCAGTAACAAATCATTTTATGCGGCTAATAAAGGCTTTCAGTACGATATCAAAGTGACCGACAAGGAAGACGGTGCTTTGGGAAAAGGAATCGATCCTGAACAGGTTGCTGTGAGCATCGACTATTTGGCAGAGGGTTTTGATAAGGTGGCTATTGCGCAGGGACACCGTTCTGCTGATGCTTCAGCCTTGTTTGCCAATGGTAAAAAACTAATCGAGGCCAGTGACTGCAAAGCTTGTCATAGTGCGGACAAAAAATCGATTGGGCCGGCTTACAGGGAAGTGGCAGCAAAATACAAGAGTGATAACTCGGCCGTTGAAAAGCTTACTAAAAAAGTTATTTCCGGCGGTGGCGGAGTCTGGGGCGAGACGGCCATGGCAGCACATCCACAATTGTCGGCCACCGATGCATCTGAGATGGTAAAATATATTTTGAATATCACGAATGAAAAACCGAAAGTGAAATCATTGCCGGTGAAAGGTACTTATGTAGCGAAAGTTCCCTCAGGAGATAAAGGAAAGGGTATATTTATTGTCAGGGCTGCCTACGAAGATGGCGGAGCTGCGGGACTGCCACCGGTAAGGTCGGAGCAATCGTTTACCCTAAGAAATTCGAAAATTGACGTCCACAATTTCGATGACTATGACAACATCATGAAAATTTCAAATAACGGAATGAACCTGGCCATTGCATCAAAGAATGGGGCTTTTATGGTGCTTAAACAAATCGACTTAAATGCTGTCACAGACCTGCAGCTGCAGGCCATGGCGCCTAAGCCGCAGCTGAATGCAGCTGGTGGAAAAGTTGAGCTCCGGATGGACAGCCCTAAGGGAGCGCTGATCGGTGAGTCCGTATTCCTGGAAGCATCTGATGCACTGGATTTTAAACCGACTCTACTCAGTATCCCCTTCAAAAATCTTCCTAAAACTGAGGGCAAGCTGCATGACGTTTATGTCGTGTTTGTAAATCCCAGGGCAGAGGAGCATTCACTGATGATCGTAATGGGCTCAGAATTTAAGCTGGCAGAAAATGGCGAATAAGTCCCGGCATTCAGGAAGAATTAGCCGCATCTTTCAGCTGATCTATTTTTCTTAATTAATTATCTTTTTATTAAACATTCTAATTTGAAAAACATGAAAAAGCTCAATTTATTATCTCTTTTTTTGATGCTTGGTGTCATTTTTAGCACCTATGCACAGGCGCCAGCTGATTTTTTTGCTGGAAAATGGGAGGTGACTATTCTGGGAACTCCTAATGGAGATTCAAAAATGATCATCGACCTGGTTAGAACCGATGGAAAACTGACCGGGCAGATGTCGAATCCTGCCGAGCCGTCTGCTGAAAAAGTGCCGGTAACCGTTGACGAAAATGCCGATCTGCTTGACCTGGCATTCAATGCACAAGGTTATGACGTAACCATTAATCTGAAAAAAGTAGACGACGACAATCTGAAAGGGTCGTTGATGGGTATGTTTGAAACTACGGCTAAACGCGTCAAATAGCTAATCGATTTCAACGCTTGGACGTAATAATACAAACTCTGGAGTTGTTGAAATACTAATATTTCCAATAGTCAAATGAACACAAAAAAGGCACAACGGTAAATCGTTGTGCCTTTTTTGTATTTATGTTGCCTGCGCATTATACCAGTTCAGCGCCTGGCTTTTTCGCAGTTAAGCTGCGATTCAACTTATTGTTAAAAGATGTCATATAAGCAAAAATTACAACACCAGTCACTACACCTAATCCAATGATCTTTTTCATGATTTCCAAAATTAATGTTGATAGTTCACCCTCCATAGAGGTTTTACTATTTCATTACAAAAACAGTACCAGCCCTTAACGTTGCGTCCTTGCGCAATCTTTTCATTAGACTTTGCTTCGCTGCAAAACGACCTGTTCGGTTTTCATGATCACTTTTCCCTTTTTTGTTCGCTTTTCTGTTTTTGCCAGTTTGATCACTTCCCCCTGGTATCTGATCAGGTAGGGTATCTTGTGTTTTTTTGAATTCCCGATATACAGATTATTTCCCTGCATGCGAACCGGAAGTTTCTCGGTGTTCTCGCCAAATGCCTGTGTGATGATCAGCTCGCCTTTGTCTGTGAAATCGAAAAACTTCTCGTCCTTTTTATACAACTCCTCATCCTGGTCAATGATCTTCCCATCAGATTTTTGTATCTCAATTTTTGACAGTACGTGCCAGCGTCCGATCAGGGTTACTGCCTCAGTACTGTCAGCTGACTGGCATAGTCCACGAAGGCATGGAATTAAAATAATCAGAACTGTGAGTCTTGTTATGGCCTTATAATTTATGTCTGCCGAAAGGTGCATAGCTGTGTTTTTGTTAGGACGTTTAGAGCTGGAATTGATAAAGATTCCGGTATATAGATGGCCTTAATAATCATGCCCGGTGTGACACAGAAACAGGCGTCTTGCCGATAAGGGATGAACGACCATTTTATCCTATTGTTCAACCGCCTGCCGTTGTTACCAGACACCGAGGATTTAACAACGTAGTCAAATATAATTTTACAAGGAATGCGTTTACGTATGACTTCGTGAAAAGTGTATTAAACTACCTTTCCGGCACAGTTTTTCCGGCTGAAAACGGGATGGTAAGCTCATGAAGAAAAGCTGTACGGGAGGCGTTTTGGTATTCTTGTAATATTTTAATTCAATTTTAATTTGGATTTAATACCGTACTAACGAACGATCGCGGTATTTGTAACCAAGTTTACATGAGGACCCAATATTTCACTCCTTGTCTTGATAACGTGTTGCATCCGATGAAAAAGTTATTTAAATTCTTCTTACCTGTGTGTATTCTGCTATGCAGCGGATACATAAGGCTCTCAGGGCATACGCTCGCGGAACCGGCCCGGGATTCTACGCCTGATAAAAGCGAAAAGGCACCGGTTAACTTTTTTACTTTAAATGAAGCCTATCAGGAATTTACAATAAAACCTGTCCTGTCTGATATTGAAAGAGAAAATGCGCTCAATCATGCGGCGAAGGTTGAAGAGAAAGAAGACGAACTGCAATCTTTCAAAAAACACCTTGATTTTACCAGTGATTACAGCATTGCCTGCCTTTTTCAGACAACGGCATATTCCAGGGTGTACGCCCGGCGATTTCAATATTCCGCTAAATGCCTTTCATTTCGTCCTTCTGACGGGCCCTTGTTTCTCAAACTCGGGGTACTCCGGATTTGATACCATACAACAGGCTGATGGCCTGACTTACGTTTTACGGAAAATTTAAATGATTAAAATTCCGGCTAAACGACTCACCAGGTATGTCTTGCACATACACTCAATCAAGAATTAACAAAAACTCATATTGTATAACTATCAAATCGTCATGAAGAGAATTCTCATGGTCATTAGCTTGTGTGCGTTGTTGCTACATACAGGCTGTGAATCAAAAAAAGAAGAAAAAGAAGAGGAAGTTGACTACCTGGTAACAAGTCCTCTGCTAAAAGACACCCTGGTTACGAAAGAATATGTCGCGCAGATTCACGCCATAAGCCACATCGAATTAAGGGCTCTTGAAAAAGGTTACCTTCAGAATATATACGTGGATGAAGGACAAGTTGTTAAAAAAGGACAACTGATGTTCAAGATTATGCCGATGATCTATGAAGCAGAAACGCAAAAGGCGCAGGCTGAAGCGAACTTTGCTGAAATTGAATATAAAAACACAAAGTCTCTGGCAGACAGCAATGTAGTTTCGAAAAACGAACTTGCTTTGGGTAAGGCGAAATTTGACAAAGCCAAAGCAGAACTGGGGCTGGCAAAAGCACATCTTGGCTTTACAGAAATCAGAGCGCCTTTCAGCGGTATAATGGATCACTTTCAGGGAAGATTGGGAAGTCTTGTTAATGAAGGCGACCTGCTGACAACCATTTCAGACAACAGCAAAATGTGGGTTTACTACAATGTGCCGGAAGCTGAGTACCTGGATTACAAAACACAGATCATCAAAGAAGGAGCGTTGAAGGTAGAGCTGCAGATGGCGAATAACAAACTTTTCGACTATCCTGGTCTGGTTGAAACCATTGAAGCTGACTTCAATAATGAAACGGGTAACATTGCTTTCAGAGCAACATTTCCTAATCCAAAAGGCTTGCTGAGGCACGGTGAAACGGGTAATATCCTTGTGAAATTACCACTTAAAAATGCGCTGATCATTCCACAGAAAGCAACGTTTGAGGTTCTGGAAAAGAAATATGTCTATGTGCTGGACAAAGACAACGTGATCCGTTCCCGCGAAATCGGGATTGAAGCTGAACTGCCGCACATCTTCGTTGTAAAATCCGGTTTGAAAGAGACTGACAAAATTCTTCTAGAAGGATTGCGTCAGGTAAAAGAGAATGAAAAGATCCATTCCAAATTCGTGAAGCCTGATTCTGTAATCTCTCATCTAAATCTGTATGCCGAATAATCAGGCATTTAAATAGTATAAGACATGTTCAATCAATTCATAAGAAGACCTGTTTTCGCTATTGTGATTTCGATCATGATCGTGTTTATAGGCATCCTGGCGATTGAGAAATTACCGATTTCTCAGTTCCCGGACATTGCCCCGACGACGGTAAACATCTTTATTGCTTATCCTGGTGCGAGTGCTGACGTCTTAGTTAAGTCCACACTGATCACCCTGGAACAGGCGATCAACGGTGTTCAGGATATGCGGTATATTGCCACGGATGCAACCAGTGCAGGTGAAGCAACACTCAGAATTATCTTCGAGCCCGGGACCGACCCGAATGTCGCCGTTATTCGGGTCAAGACAAGAGTTGACCAGGTTATGCCGCTGTTGCCGGAACTGGTTCAAAGAGAAGGGGTCGTTATTTCCCCGGTACAGCCTAGTATGTTGATGTACGTTAACCTGTACTCAAAGGAAAAAAGCATTGATGAAAAATTTCTGTTTAACTATGCAACCGTAAAAATGATCCCTGAAATTCAGCGGACTAAAGGTATTGCAAGAGCACAGATCCTGGGAAGTAGGAGGTATGCGATGCGTCTATGGTTAAATCCTGAACGTATGCGTGCCTACAATGTATCGACAGAAGAAGTAATGAAAGCCGTTGGCGAGCAAAGTATTGTCGGACGCCCGGGACGTATCGGACAAAGCTCCGGTATCGCTGCGCAGTCTCTCGAATATGTGCTTACCTATAAAGGTAGATATGACAAGCCTGAGGAATATGAAGGCATTATCATCCGCGCCAATGCACAGGGTGAGAGTATCCATTTACGTGATATCGCGAAGGTTGAGCTGGGTAGTGAGTTTTTCGATATTTATTCCAACCTGGATGGCCATCCGTCAGCGGCGATTGTATTGAGACAAAACTATGGTAGTAATGCCAGTGATGTAATTGAAGAGGTTAAGAAAAAGCTTGACGTGATGAAAGAATCTTTCCCTCCGGGAGTAGATTATAAAATCAGCTATGACGTTTCTCAGTTCCTTGATGCGTCCATAGAGCAGGTTATTGATACTTTACGTGACGCATTTATTTTGGTCGCCCTCGTGGTATTCGTTTTCCTTGGCGACTGGCGTTCAACTTTGATACCTATTCTTGCGGTACCGGTATCGCTGATCGGGGCATTCTTTGTGATACAGGGTTTTGGACTTTCAATAAACCTGATCACACTTTTCGCACTCGTGCTTGCTATCGGTATTGTGGTCGATGACGCCATTGTCGTCGTCGAGGCCGTCCATGCCAAGTTTGAGGAGGAGCCTGGCATTTCGCCTTACAACGCTGTGAAAAAGGTTCTTTCTGAAATTAGCGGTGCGATCATCGCGATCACGGCGGTTATGGTTTCGGTATTCCTTCCGATCTCCTTCATGTCGGGTCCGGTGGGTACTTTCTACCGCCAATTCTCGATCACCATGGCTAGCTCAATTGTGATCTCAGCATTGATCGCGCTGACACTTACACCGGTTTTGTGTGCGATGCTGCTGCAAAATCATCACGGACACCCAAAAAAGAAAAATATCCTGACCAAGGCGCTTGACGGCTTCAACCGCGTTTTTGACAAATTGACCGGCCGTTATGTAAGCTTACTTAAGTCAATCGTAAGCCGCCGCGTTGTTACCTGGGGCGTTTTGCTTGCCTTTTGTGCAGGTATCGTTTATGTAAATAAAATTCTTCCGGCTGGTTTCATTCCTAACGAAGATCAGAGTACGATTTATGCGATTATTCAGACACCTCCGGGTTCTACGCTGGAAAAAACCAACGAAGTTTCGAGACGTCTTCAGAAGATCTGTGAAGAAGTTGGTGGTATAGAATCTGTGTCTTCGCTGGCCGGTTATGAGATCATGACAGAGGGCCGGGGTTCCAACGCCGGTACTTGTTTGATCAACCTCAAACCATGGCATGACCGCGACAAGAATGTGAAGGAGATCATGGAAGAACTGGAAGCGAAAACACGTGGCCTGGGTGCGGTTGTAGAATTCTTTGAACCACCGGCAATTCCTGGTTTTGGTACTTCCGGCGGTTTCTCGATGCGTCTGTTGGACAAAACCTCAGATACCGATTACAGCGAATTTGACAAGATCAACAAGAAGTTTATGGAGGATCTGGCCAAACGTCCTGAGCTGACAGGTCTGTTTACTTTCTTCGCAGCAAACTATCCTCAGTATGAATTGCAGATTGACAATCAGCTGGCCATGCAAAAAGGTGTATCGATTGGAAAAGCAATGGACAACCTGAACATCATGATCGGTAGTACTTATGAGCAGGGTTTTACGAGGTTTAACCAGTTCTTTAAAGTATATGTACAGTCTGACCCAAGTTTCAGAAGACTTCCATCAGATCTTTTAAAGCTTTTTGTTAAAAATGATGCTGGCGAAATGGTTCCTTATTCATCGTTCATGACTCTTAAAAAAGGTCAGGGCCCTAATGAGATCACACGTTTTAACCTGTATAATTCGGCAGCGATCCAGGGTCTTCCTGCAAAAGGATATACGACTGCCGACGCGATCCAGGCGATCCGTGAAGTGGCCGCCAAGACGTTGCCAAAAGGATATGACATTGCTTTCGAGGGATTGTCCTACGACGAATCGATCCGTGGAAATGAATCTCTTGTCGTATTTGTGATCGTACTTGCCTTCGTATACTTTGTACTGGCAGCGCAATATGAGAGTTTTATCATTCCATTCGCCGTTGTATTATCACTTCCTGTCGGGGTTTTTGGTTCATTCCTGTTGTTGAAATTGATGGGATTAGAAAACAACATCTATGCACAGATCGGCTTGATCATGCTTGTCGGGTTGTTGGGTAAAAACGCGGTACTGATCGTAGAATTTGCCGTACAGAAGCGATCTCAGGGTGAAACGATCCTGAACGCAGCGATTGAAGGAGCAAAAGTCCGTTTCCGTCCTATCCTGATGACATCCTTCGCCTTTGTGGCAGGGTTGATCCCGCTGATTGCGGCGACAGGTGCAGGAGCAATCGGAAACCGGACCATTGGTGCTTCCGCGATGGGCGGGATGTTGTTCGGTACTATTTTCGGAGTAATCATCATCCCAGGGCTGTACTTTATCTTCGGCACCTTAGCCGACGGTAGAAAAATGATTAAAGATGAAGAGGATGGCTCATTGTCTGAGCAATTTGTTCATGCGATCGATGCTTTCCCTCAAACAAAAGAACCCCATAATGATGCGCAATAACAGAATATTAAACTGGGTCGGAATATCTTTAGTAGCTCTGACCTATACCGGATGCAGTGTGCCGGCTCTGGTTCAGAAAACTGAAAATAGGGTTGTCCCTGTGAGCTATAAAGGCTCACAGGACTCGACCAACAGCGGAAAGGCGAGCTGGAAAGTATTTTTTACAGATTCGTCCCTTACCGCATTGATCGATACTGCTCTACTGAATAACCAGGAGCTGAACATTACGATGCAGGAAATAGAAATTTCCAAAAACGAGGTAATGGCCAGAAAAGGGGAGTACCGTCCTTTTGTAACGCTGGGCGGAGCGGCCGGTGTCGAGAAAGCATCCCGTTATACATTGCCGGGTGCGACGGAGGAGATCACTGAAATCAAACCCGGAAAGAGAACGCCTGACCCATTGACAGACTTCCGCTTCGGTGCTTCTGCTACATGGGAGGTGGATATCTGGCACAAGTTAAGAAATGCAAAAAAAGCAGCTGTGTCACGGTATTTGTCTTCGGTGGAAGGTAAAAACTTTATGATGACGAATATCGTTTCAGAGATCGCCAACAATTATTACGAGTTGTTGGCCCTGGACAGTCAGCTTGAAATTCTTCAGAGAAACATCGAAATTCAGAGCAATGCGCTTCGAATTGTAAAGATGGAAAAGGAAGCGACGAAGGTTACAGAGCTTGCTGTACGGAGATTTCAGGCGCAGGTATTGAACACGCAGAACCTGCAATACGATATCAAACAACGTATTGTGGAGGCCGAAAACAGAATTAACTTTTTGGTCGGACGCTACCCGCAGCCTGTCGCAAGGACCCGTCAGAACTTCGAAACTTTGCTTCCGGCCATCGTACAGGCAGGTATTCCTTCACAATTACTGGAAAACCGTCCGGATGTAAGGCAGGCTGAAAACAATCTTGCCGCTGCGAAGCTGGACGTTCAGGTGGCGAAAGCTAACTTCTATCCACGCCTTGGTCTTACCGCGGTTCTTGGTATCCAATCGTTCAGTCCGATTTATCTGGCAAAGGCGCCTAAATCTATCATTTCTTCCCTTGCGGGCGATCTGGCAGGGCCGCTGATCAATAAAAATGCGATCAAGGCGACCTATTACAGCGCGAACGCGAAGCAGATCCAGGCTGTTTATGATTACCAGCGCACGGTATTGAACGCTTATATCGAAGTGACAAACCAGCTGTCAAGAATAGATAACCTGGAAAAGAGCTACGATCTGAAAAAGAGTGAAGTGGAAGCTCTTACTGAGTCTATCAATATTTCTAATCGTCTTTTTGCTTCTGCAAGAGCGGATTATATGGAAGTCCTGCTGACGCAGCGTGATGCACTGGAATCCAGATTTGATCTCGTCGAGACAAAAATGAACCAGATGAATGCCACGGTCGATATTTACCGGGCTTTGGGAGGCGGCTGGAAATAAACCAGCATAAAACCAAAAAGTTTTTTAAAACTGAAAGAGTGATTGCAATGGCTTTTAGGCTTCGCAATCACTCTTTTGTTTATAGTCCGCTTAGTACTTAGAATATCGTTCCTTCAACTGCCGAACCTTCATGATAAGAGGTCTAGCGCCGCCTTTCCTTTTCCATCCGGAGTGGTATAAAACGGCCGTTTTTCCACTTCATATTGCGTGTCTTCGGGTATCCCCAGCGCATGGTAAATGGTCTGGTGCACCTGATCGATTTTGATAGGATTTTCTATCGTTTTGCATGGGCGCTCATCAGCCGTTTTTCCATATACAAAACCTTTTTTGATGCCTCCACCGAACATCAGCATGGAACCTGCGTCGGTAAAATGCCGGTGCATCCCATAAAATTTCATTTCTGAAAGAATATCAGGCTGGCTTACCTGTTCCAGCACTTTAGCATCGGGTTTTCCTTCCACCATCATATCCCTGCTGAATTCACTGGCAAGTACGATCATCGTTCTGTCAAGCAATCCTTGTTTATCCAGATCATTAATCAGCCGGGCAATTGGTCCGTCGATTTGCTTTTTCATATCCGCCAGTCTTGTATTGCCATTTTCATGGGTGTCCCAACCTTTAAACGGCTCGTATTCAGTCGTCACGCTGATAAATCTCGCACCTTGTTCGGTAAGCCGGCGTGCAAGCAGGCAACCGAGTCCAAATTTTCCGGTATTGTAAATATTATAACTTTCCCTCGGTTCCGTACTTAGATCAAAGGCTTTGGATTCCGGTGAATTGAGCAGTGCATAAGCTTGTTCCATGGAACGCTTCAATGATTCTCTTTGATAGTCACTTCCGAATTCACCGACAGGGCTATTGTTGATCAGCTCGTTATAGAGCTGGTTTCTTCTTTCGAAACGTTTGGCATCCATTCCTACGGGCGGACGCACGCTGTCAAGTCCCTGGCTCGGGTCCGGTATAAAAAACGGACCGAACTCATTTCCCAGAAAACCGGCTGTATGAAAGGCTTTCAATTCCTCAGCTTCTCCAACGGTGAAACGCTGACCAATGTCAATAAAAGCCGGAATTACCGGATTTTTTGGCCCTAATTCTTTGGCGATCCACGATCCGATGTGTGGTGCAGCAACAGTTTGCGGAGGTTCATAACAGGTATGCCAGTGGTACTGATGCCGTGAATGGAGAATATGCCCCATGTCAGCAGCGACATAAGAGCGGATCAGCGTTCCTTTGTCCATTACATTGCCAATGGATTGCAACCCATCTGAAAAGTGTATACCATCCAGCTTTGTCGGCATGGACTTAAACGTGCTGAGAACCCGGTTGCCTTCCATGCCTTTCTCGAATGGGGTGAAGTGTTTGGGATCGAAGGTTTCGGTATGCGCCATTCCTCCGGCCATCCATAATAGGATCACCGTGTCTGCTGTCGATTCGGACCCGGCGATTTTCTTACACCCGGATAGTAACCCCGCCGCCGGCGCTCCCGCTGCCAGAGCAGCCAGGGTTGCCGCGCTTGCGGTTTGCAAAAATTCTCTTCTGTTCCAGCTGTTTTTCATGTCAAACCGTTTAACAGGATGTGTTAATCTGTGATCTTGTTAATAAATAAGTTGAAATTCTGGTATCAATGCCATCGCCCAGACCAGATCCTGAATACCTTCTTCACTTGGTTTTGGTCCTAGTATTTTGATGGCTACCGTTAGCTCTTTTGGCTGAGGACTCCGCCCCAGTGCCCTTCGGTATAACTGGGTAACCAGCGTATCAGATGAAGGATATTTCTTTTTCCATTCCTTTGCGCCACGTTTTAATGTTTCCGTAAACTTATTTCCGTTCGTTAGTTCCAGTGCCTGTAAAAGGTTTGCCTGCGAAGTTCTGCTTGTGCTGACGGTTTCCCGGTTCGGGCGCCCCAGCGAGGTAAGGAAAGGATCATTTTTAACAAACCCGGCTCTGGCGAAAGGCAGTTTTTGTTCTATTTTTTTAGGTAACAGTTTGAAGACAATGGCGGAGTCTGCGTACATCGGGTTAAATGCCATACTGATTGCATCTGTAAACTGCTCCGCAGTAAGCCTTCTTCTGACCATACCTGTAAATTTGTAATCATTGGCCATGATATCACTTGCCTCTTTGACGGAAGTTGAAGGAAGCTGATAGGTACGCGATGTCACGATCGTATAAATGAGCTTTTTCATATCATATCCTTTTGCGACAAAATCCGAAGCGAGCCAATCCAGAAGATCTTCGCTCCACGGCATATTGTCCATCATATCCACAGGCTCGACAATACCGCGGCCTAAGAGTTGTGCCCATATCCGGTTGACAGCTGTCCTGTAAAGCCTTCCGTCTTTCGGCTGTACAAGCAGATCAGCAAGCTGACGCAGACGTTTTTCAGTACTGGCATCAACGCTGATCTCGCCTAGTTCAGGGAATAAAATTCGGGTATCCGCGATCTTTCCCGTCGGTTTGTCACAGCGGTTGATTTCCAGGAGTGTGTCTGCGAAAATGTTTGCGAATGCGTAGGAATCGGCCAGTTTCCAGTCTGATATAAAACTATCGTGGCAGGATGCACATTTCAGATTCAACCCCAGCAAAACCTGTGAGACATTCTGTGCCGCCTGCATTTCAGTACGCTGGCTTGAATTGATGGTTCCTCTCCACTTGATTCCCTTTATAAACCCTTCTGAATCCTTACCCGGGCTGATTAATTCTTTGACAAACCAATTGTAGGGCTTGTTGTTTTCAAGAGAAGTGTAAAGCCACTTGGTGATATCAAAACGACCTTTGGTAATGTACCCTGTGCCCGAGTAATCGTTCCGAAGTGCATCATTCCAGAACGACATCCAGTGCTGTGCATAGTCGTCATTTCTGCGAAGAAGCTCTCTGGCAAGGCGCTCACGTTTGTCCGGACGGCTGTCTTTTTCAAATGATTCAATTTTTTCGGGAGGCGGCAGCAGACCGATGATGTCCAGATAAATCCTGCGGATGTATATGCGGTCGTTAACGACTGGCTTCCATGATATTTTGTTTTTTTGAAAATACACATTGACAAACCTGTCAACAGGCTGAACAATATCTCCCGTCGGCGCAGGTAGTTCGGGAATTCGTGGTTCCAGACTTGCGACACGATAGATGCTTTTCTGTTTGCCGTCAGGCCATAGTGCACCTTTTTCAATCCAGAATTTGAGCACCTTGATTTCCCTTTCCGTAAGTCTTTTGCCTTTGGTTGGCATCGCTTCTTTATGGCCCTTTGGAAGCGATATCCTTCTGATCAGCTCGCTCTTGTCCGGATGGTCAGGAATGACAACCACGCCATCTTCCCCGCCTTTCATGATGGCTTCTTTACTATCGAGCCTCAGGTCACCCTTGGTTTTTGTTTCACTATGGCAGCTGTAACAATTGTGTGCAAGGATCGTCCGAACTTCCACGTTCAGGTCCTGAATCTGCTGCGGATTGAGGGCACCGTTATTTGTTAAAATGAAGTCCGGCTCGTCGTTTCCTTTTGCAGCAACCGGCCCGTCGGAAGACGATTCGGGTAAGACGCTGGATAGGTAGTCATCCCCGTGTGTTAACATGGCGCCATAATGACCAGCAAGCGAGACACCAAAAACGGTAACAGTCAGTAATGAGCGGAAAAGAATCCTTTTATTAAATCTTAGTGAAAGTGCTGCAAGAATGGCCAGGGCCATCGTTACGATACCTGCCCACCTGTGTATTTCAAGATTTGCTCCCGATGCTTCTTCCTGGTTCGCCAGCATCCAACCGAAAATGACGGCAAAAACTGCACTCCCGGCGCCAATCCAGGTTAGTATGCTGTTGGCATCACGTAAAGATTTTGATTTTCGTTTCCAGTCGATCAGCTCGAGCAGGAGGGCTACGCATAATAAACCAATCGGGAAATGGACGAGAAGTGGATGGAGCCGTCCTAAAAATTGCCAGAGCCAGAAGGTTTCGGTTGATTGCAGTAACACGATGACGAAAGTTAGTGAATGAGAGCACTTTAATTCATGCTTTACACAATTATATAACAAAGCAAGCATACATCTATCCTGCTCTGTCTTGTTTTAGTTCAATTTAATCTTTTTTTGTTTAATAAATAAACAGGAAGACAAGACTGAGTGACATATCTCGCTATTTGCAGATGCTTATTACCGCAATACGGTCCCGGATTTCCAGTTATATGAAAAATTTGCGAAATTAATATTCAAGCCGGGTTTGACCCAAACGATCAGGCATTCCCCGGATCAGGCCATACTAACTGATCAGTTTATACAATGCTGTTGTCCTAGTATGCAGGATTGCAAGTATCCCGAGCAAGTCGCTGTTGAGGTGCCCGGAAAGAATGAGGCTTACCGGAACAAACAGGATTATGCATGATATGGTAATGAAAAGATATGATTTTAGAAGAATCTTTTGATAATGACTATTCAGGAGCCAGGGAATGAAAAAATGAAAAGGAACCGCCCAAAGCAGATTTAAATTATTTGCTGCTGCCTGATGGTCCGTGCCAAACCAGAGGAATAAGATCAAAAAACCGCAGCAGCCGGTTACCGGGAACAGGATGTAATCAAACCAGACAGACCGTTTGTTTCTCCGCGTATCTTTTATGGAGATAATGACGGTCCCTGCCAGGACCAGGCCGATTACGAGCCAGGGCTGAAAAATACTTGTTTCAATCACGACATGTCGCGGCTCGTAAAGGACTGTTTTTTTGTTAACTATCGACGTTCCCCGCAGCCGTGCATGGTCAAAAGCCGACTCCACATAACCTGGGAGATACATATATTCAAATGGAGCCAGTTTTTTATCCATTGGCAAACCAAGACAAATGTCTATACCAAGTTTTCCCCAGCGGTGGTGTCTCAAAAGATCTCCTGTAAGCATCCTGATGGTGTAGCCGGAGGTTGTGTAGGTTTCATCAAATTTAAGAGAATTTCCACAGATGTCTACAAAGACGTCTCGCACTTTTGTTGCACAGTTATTATAAAAATAATCGTAACGATAGGTAGCATGTTCGGGTTTTGCATTGTTAGCTAGATATTCAAATATCCTTTGTTTTTCTGCCGGAGACAGGTTTAACGACTGTTCGTGAACAGATCTTTTTTGATGGATGTAATAGCCAAGGAACTCATCGTAACCTGATACGCCAAGCTTGTAAAAAAGTGCCCCGCGGATGAAGTTTAAATAGAATTTGGAATCAAATTTGAATACACCATAGTTGAATACCAGATCGATCCCGGACACTGTGTCTGTAACCCGGATTGCACTATGCCCGAAAGCAGCATAGAGTTCGTCCTGATCAGGGCCGCATGTCAGGATTGAGATTTCTGATTGTGGTGACAAGCGTATCTGGGCCGGAGCCGGCAGACTGGCAATAAGACAAAAGGCAAAAAACCACCGTATCATCCCGGAGACGTTTTGAGTATTATCAAATTCATGAAAATAGAATGAATATCGGCAATTTGTTGAATCTTCCGGCAGCAGGATGGAAATATTTGCAATAAAGTGTCATACCGTGAGTCTATATTTTTGGTCAAATGCGTCCCTTGAAATACCAGGTTTAAAGCAGCTTAAAAAAGTATTTATAATCGGTATAATTCCAAATTTTTGTCAGACCGCCAAAAACATTGGTAGATGGATTGATTCTTTTCAAGGTCTATGTAAGTTTGATATGATTTAATTTGAATCGATAATGAGCATGCAAAAAACCTTTCGCAAAACGGTTGCTTTAACAGACGCCCAGATAAGCCGCTTAAGGCAGCTAAGTGAGCTGGACGGGAAAGATCCGTTGATCCATGTCAGGGCTGCGATTGATCAGTATCTAAAAGAACAAAATTTCGATCTTGCCCTTCCAAACGAAGAAACGATTGCAGCAAATTTTACCGGACGCGTTGAAGATGAAAATATCGCCCGTGCCATCTGGGCATCCGGCGTTGTGGATCGGTATGAATTTTCAGCACTTGTACTGCATGAGCCGACCAAACTTGGCATTGACAGGGGAAGGATCTCCAAATTATCGGTTTGGGATCCGATCATTAAAGAAAACTCAAAGAATTTTATCGACGCCTGCATTGTCAATTATGACCGGGGTTGGGATATACGCCCCAGTAAGATTGCACAACCCTACTACAATGCTGTGAAAGCACTTTTAGACAGCTCCTTTTCACTCTGATGAAGAGCTCAGGAACATTATTAACTATAAATTCATACAACCTTTAATTATTTGGAAAATATAAAGGGTTGATGCCTGTTGATGAATCCGTGGACAGCTGTGTTCAATAGGATAATTGCGGTAGCAGCCAGCGCGGCGTAAGCAACCGTCTGATTTTCACTCCAGTTGGCAACTGCTACAGCGGCCAGTCCCCAGGCTCCAACCGAGGCCGACTCTCGGAGATTCCGGTTCCATATTAAAAATAGGTGTATTACAGCTGCTACGAAAATCATGATGACTGTCCAGGCAGTGGCTGAAAGTCCAGAGCCGTCCCATTCCAATTTTGTAAGGAAAGCAGCGATATTTGCAATGGTGGCCACCGTAATCCAGCCAAAATAGATGGCAAAAGGCCACCATTCGAGTGCTACTTTTTTAAATGTGATCAGCTCCAGTTCCATGCGCGTACGCAGCACGATCGAAATAAGTGAAGCCAATAAGACCAACATCAATACCACTGAAGTACCTGTATAATCATACAGCCAGGCAACGATCCAAAGGCAATTTGCAACACAGGAAATAACAAACATCCAGCCGATTTTAGCTACGACAGCCGGTGCTTCTTTGTGGTTGAAAAGGCCCCGGCTCTGGTAAATAATAAACGCGATCAGGAAAATATAAATCAGGCCCCAAACAGAAAAAGCATATCCTGCAGGTGTAAATAAATTCTGATACTGCGCCGATACCGAGGCCATTGTACTGTTGTTGAATAAACCTGTATTTGACAGATAATTCATGACAATCGTGATGATCAGTGCGATAATATTGGAGCATTGAAGGGTCTTGGTCATTGTTGGAATAAATGTTGGTAAGAAATAAAATCTAATTTACGAATTATTACAAAGGCATCGGAAGTATCACAGAAAAAGTAGACCCTTCACCAGGCTGGCTTTTTACCATAATCGTACCTCCATGATTTACAGCAACTTTCTCGCATATCGCGAGCCCGATCCCCGTTCCTGAATATTCACTGCGGCCGTGCAGGCGCTGAAATAACTGAAATATACGGTCCGAATAATTCTGATCGAAGCCGATGCCATTGTCAGTGACCGCAATCTGATAATAGGATCTGGTCGATTTTGCAGGCACGAAGGAGGGAGGAAGTTCAGTCAGAGCTAATTTCGTTACGCTGATCCGGATCCTTGGTGTCATGTCTTTCTTACTGAATTTTATCGCATTGCTCAGCAGGTTTTGAAACAATTGACCTAACTGCGAAACATCGCCTGTGATCACCGGCAAGTCATCCATTTGAATAACTGCGCCGGATTCCTGAATAACTAGTTCAAGATCTGTCAGCACAGATTTCAAAACAGTATTTAAATTCACAGATTCAATTCGCTCACTTTTGCTGGAAATGCGTGAAAACATGAGCAGATCTTCGATCAGGTTTGACATCCGTTTGGCCGCCATCTGCATACGCTGTAAATAATCTACGCCATCTCCCAGCTCAGCCCCATATCGGCTGGTGATCAGATTGCCAAATGACTGGATCTTCCTGAGCGGCTCCTGAAGGTCATGTGATGCAACATATGCAAATTGCTGTAGGTTTTCATTGCTCTGTACAAGCAGGTTATTAGATTCCGACAGTTCTTCGTTTATGGCGACATACTCTTCATTGATCGAAGCAAGTTCTTCATTCATGGTTGCCAGCTCTTCAGTACGCTCCTGTACCTGAATTTCAAGAGCCAGCTTAACCTGCCGCTGGACCGTGACGTCCTGAACCGTACCCATTATTTTAACGGCATTACCTTTTTGATCCCGGAAGACTTTACCCTGCGCATGTACAATGCGATCAATGCCCCTGATACGCAAGGTATACTCAATGTCGTAAACATCATCCGACCCATAAGCGATTGCCGTTTTGAAACCTTCCGTGATCTTTCCCCTGTCGGCCGGCAATACCAACATCAAGAGCCTTTCAACGCTTACCTCTTCTGAGTCTCCGATGTCAAACCACTGTTTCAGGCGTGGTGAAAACTCGATCGTCTCTGAAACAAGGTCAATTTGCCAGGTGCCGAGATCGGCAAGTTCGATGGCACCCCGCAGTGAACTTTCCGTCTCTTCGATCCGCTTACGGCTCAGCACTTGCTGCGTTAGATCCGTAGCGACAACCAGTATAGCGGATACATTTCCATCCGTATCACGCTGAGGCTGGCAGGAAATGTCAACATATATTTTTTGCAATCTGCCTTCTCTGAATATCTCGATAGCCTCTTCCGGCGACTTGAACGCCTTTCCGGATTTTATTACACCATAAAGTAGGCGGTCAAAGTGCTGACCGGCTAGCTCAGGCATAACCTCAAGCAATGATTTGCCAATAATCTGATCGGGAGAACGTCCAACCAGTTCACCATAATATGGATTGGCCATTTTATAAATCAAATCTTTTTTATCGATAATGGCAATGGCAACCGGTGACTGTTCGAACAATTCCAGCAGTGCCAGCTGGCTATCTTCAATCTCTTTCTGAGCAATCATCTTATCGGTCACATCGATCTCAATGTCCAGAATAGCATATACCTTTTGTTCATGGTCGAAGATAGGCGTGTAAGTAATATTGTAATATTTTTTTTTGACCACCCCGTCCTGTACGATATCCACCCTGGCACCAAAATCCTGGTATATCTTCCCGCTGCTAAAAACTTCGTCCAGAATTGACAAATAAGCCTGGTTCCTCAATTCCGGCATTACCTCGCGCAACGGTTTTCCATTGATATTGCTTCCCTTCCCAACCTTTTCAATGAAGGCTTGGTTTGGCATGTCAATGGTCAGGTCCCGGCCGACAAAAAGGGCCATGGCCACAGGTGCTGCTTCAATGACAGAGCGCAGCCGGGCTTCGCTTTCCGCCAATGCTTTCTGTGCCAGCACCTCCGCCGTTACGTCCAAAGACATATCGATAATCGAATACACCTTTCCAGCTTTGTTAAGCAAAGGTTTGTAGGTGAAATTGAAATAATAAGTCTTTAGTACGCCGTCGACCAGAATGTCTACCGGTGCATTCGTGGCACTATAGGATTCTCCACTATGGTAAAGATTATCGAGAATTTGCAGGAATGGCTGGCCCACGAGCTCCGGAAATGCCACCTGAAGTGGTTTCCCGATAACCGATCGGTCTTTGGCCCAGTAACCGATCATGGGTTCATTGGCCAATTCTACGATCATTTCTTTTCCAGTAAAAACACTGATGCCGACAGGTACTTCTTCAATCAGCAACTTAAACTTTTCCTCGCTTGCCAGCAGAAGTTCATGTGCTTTGATCCGCTCAGTTACATCCACGGCGGTGACGATGATTCCTGCGACAACCCCGGAATTATTTTTAAAAGGTGAATAAGTGAAATCAAAATAGTGCCCGGCATTGCGTTCTGTCAGGCCATCGGAGATCTGAACGCCAGTTTGCACATAGAGCTCGCCAGTGTCTAGTATTTCTTGCAGCCGTTCTCTTGAATATTTGTATTTGGTGTCCGGGACGGATTCATAAAATCTGGTTCCAACTACGCTTCCGTCAATTTTCCAGATTGACAACATTTTACTATTGGCAAATTCGATATTCACAGGCGACCCGCTTAACACAGCCATCGCAATGGGCGCTTGCATGACAGCACTTTCCAACGGATCGTTTATTAGTTCCGTGCCAGGGTTATTGCTTCTTTCAACCTGGTTTTTGGTATCAATACCGCCGGCAGCGTTTTCAGTCAGGTCAATGAATGTTCCACTTGCTGAAAGTGGTATCCCATGCTGGTCAGCGATCACGATCCCACGGCTAAGGATCGTTTTATTGGCTAGAATAGTCCGGACTTTGATCGAAAAGTTTTGCTTTTGCTCAGATCCTGTTTTTAGCGCTTTGTCAAATTTAACTTTATCCTCAGGACGGAATTTGTTCAATAGTGTTTCATAATCAGTAATACCGGTCTCTGAAATAGTCAGCAGCGATCTGCTCACATCAGAAAGGTAAACTTTATGATCTGTCAGATCTATCTCCCAAAACCCGATGCCGTAAGCTTCGGGAATGGAGGCTGTATCAAGTGCTGAATTTTTATTTTGTAAACCAAGTGGTCGGAATTCGCCTTCCATAGTGTGAAATTTTCGTTTATATAGCTGGCTAATGTGTTTTGAACGCCATATCGTCTATCGGTTCGAAAGTTTACCATGAGATTTTCGTGCCAGTTATATTTCTTGCGATATCCGTTATCAAACGCCTCTTCTGTGCAATCAAAGCCCCCGTTTCTGTGCCTTTATATCACAGTTATGTTTAAGCGATTCGTCAGAAGTATGACTGCTTACTGTTTTTGTGTTGATCATATATCTTAGGATAATACAGTATATTAATAATTTATCAACTTTTCCTGTAAACACATTTCACCAATCAGAAGATCTGATGCAAGTAGACAGACGACTGTTCCTTCACGCAATTTCCATGTTAACAGCTGGAAGTTTGTTATCCGAAGATGCTATTGCAGAAACCTTGTTCAAACATAAAAGCAGCGGCTTTCAGCTGGGATTTGTGACATACCTCTGGGGCAAAGACTGGGATATTCCTACCATCCTTAGAAACTGCACGGTTGCTGACATCAAAGGCGTCGAACTCCGGGTTGATCATGCACATAAGGTAATGCCGGCATTAAGTGAAGCAGAGAGGGGGGAGGTCAGAAAACAGTTTGCAGATAGTCCGGTCAAAATTATCGGCCTCGGTACCAACCAGCAATTTGATTATCCGGATCCGTCTGCGTTAAAATCGTCAATTGAAAAAACAAAGGAGTTTATCCGTTTGAGTGCAGACGTCGGTGGTTCGGGCGTGAAAGTAAAACCCAATGCATTACATAAAGATGTGCCTGCTGAAAAAACATTTGAACAGATTGGTGCTTCGCTGAGAGCGCTCGCCGCATATGCCGCTGACTTTGGTCAGCAGCTTCGTCTGGAAGTACATGGAGAAGAAACGCAGGAATTGCCAAATATCAAGAAGATTATGGACTTTACTGATCATCCGAACGCCAGAATTTGCTGGAACTGTAATCCTCAGGATCTTAACGGAAAGGGCTTTCAATCTAATTTTGACCTCGTAAAGATGTATTTTGGTGACACTGTGCATGTCAGGGAACTGGACAGGACCGACTACCCTTACAAAGAGCTCTTAACCAATCTTGCGGAAATGGACTACAAGGGCTGGGTGCTCCTTGAATGTCATACCAATCCGGATGATAAGGTCAAATCCATGATGGATCAGCGTAAAGTGTTTGACCGGATGATCCGCGAAATCTGAAAGCAACCTTTTACCCCAAAATTCCGGAGCGGTGATTACCTGGGTTCAGCGACCTAATAAACCGGATTTGTATCCGCGTGAATAACCGGGCGATACCATGAAAATCAGCACGGACATGAATGTCATTTAACGCCCAGTCTTCCTAACAGGTGGTCTCTTTTGGAACGTGCAACACTCAAACTGTCGCCATTGGACATGATGATAAAAAGACCGTCGCCTTTTTTCAATTGCCTCACGTGCGTCAGATTGACCAGGCTCGAATGATGGATCCGTTCAAACTGTTTCACCGGAAGCATGTGTTCGGTTTCTCCGAGTGCTTTTGAAATCAAAACTTTCCTGTCGTCTGTAAGGAAAACACTGGTATATGCACCTTCCGCTTTGCAGTAACAGATTTCAGCAGGACTAACAAAAATATATCCCGAGCGGTCAGGCAGGGCTATGCGCTGTCCTTCTTGTTCAGTAATATTATTGGAAATAAAATTCCCAATTTTGGGATTCCCGGTCATTTTGTTGCTCAGAACACTTTCCACACGTTCTACAGACTCGATGAGTGCGGCATCTTCAATGGGCTTAATCAGGTAATCGATTGCACTTGCGCGCATCGCACGCAACACAAACTGATCGTAAGTGGCTGTAAATATGAGGTGGAAATCCCTTGTCGCGGCCAGGCGGTCAAGCATTTCAAATCCGTTGATCTCAGGCATTTCGACATCCAGAAAAACCAACTCAGGTTTATGTGTTTGTATCGCATCAATTCCTTCCTTCGCTGACTTACAAGTCCTTATAACGTCTATCTCCGGACAAAGTAATCTGAGTTTTATAACGAGGGTGTCAATACAATGTAATTCATCATCGATAATAATCGTGGAGATCATAGGGTTGGGTTAAATATCAGGAACGTATAGGTATCTGAATATACAAGGTGCATATCAGTTCAGTATGGATGGTAATACTAAAATTATTCCTGTTTTTGATTATTCCCAGATGTAACCACTTACTGACAAGTGCGATAGCCATTTTGAGTGCACCGGTTTTTGTCAGGATGATATAAGCATATTATTTCGGATTGTCATTTAGATTATAAACGCATTAACAAGCCGGTCGACACTGATAGTAATTTCAAAGAAGCTTATTTTACCATTGGATAAGTTTAACATATACCGGTAGCAGTGTGGCATAGATTTTTTATTCTAATGTTTACAAATACTGAACAATAACAAGAAGCAGCGATTCCAACTGTTAACTCAAACGGTCTATTCGATGTTTTTCGTTTACCAACGGTATATTTTCATGACATTTGACCCGCACACTAGATATATTTGTTTACAAGGAATGCACCCCGAAAAATATTTGATCAGTTATAAAGTTTAACCCGGTAATGCTGTTTTTATCCAAGCGCAGAGTCAGGGTTACGATAATTTTGCTATTATGTATTACACTCAACTTTTGAAAATTGCACTACCTATCAGAAATTTATGAAGACAAAGCAGGAATTAGTAGATGAAATTAATAGGCTCATGAGTCTATACACTGTTGAAATAGAATCCTCAGACTTGAAACCGTTGACTGCGAATATGTATCTCACGCATACACAAAATTTTATACGCTGGATTGAAGGTGATTTCGTTCCGGGTGAACGTGCAAGCAAAAAAAACAGTAAAGCAGTATAGTTATTATTACAAAAAAAGGCGGTCATAATTGACCGCCAAATAATCTGCAACAAAAGGTAGGCGCCTTGCGGCGATCACACTTCCGTGGTTCTAAAAACCAATCTACACAGGTATAGACCCGATATTTGCTCTGCATTCATTCCTTTAATTCATGGAAAACAGCAGTTTTGAAGTGCTTTACAGAGAATGTCTGTAATCCATCATAGATGGCTCCAATAAAAGAATGAAAGTGATTACATCACAAAGGTAGGCTTAAGTCTGGACAACAACTGAATTTTTATCGAATTTTTACTAATATCATCTGGATATAATAGGAGAGAACTTCGTCGACCGCTTCTCCGCGTATTTCCAAGATTGTTCAGCCCCTGGTACTTTTAAAGTGATAGTTTGGATATATCTTATGAGTGTATCAATAGCAGTCCCAACCGGGTATATTTGTAATATGCAAGCGCACAAACGGTTGAAATTAGAAAAATGTATTAGCCGAGCTGATATCTTTATCGAGACTAACTCAAATACACCGGCTGCTGTGGTTAATAACCGGATAGAGCTTCATTCCAATACTTTAACTTTTGAAAAACACCCAAAATTTACCAGACCCTTTCTTTACACCTTTTGAAGAAAGGGTTAATTCTGTTGATATCCCGGAGCGCTTTACCTATCCATTTGACTATCGGCCTAATTTACTTAGCCTATTGGCAGTGAAGAAGTTACAAGCATACCTAACATCCTGGCAGGATCTGAATCACAATTTTGGGCTCTCGAAGAGCGATGGCGCTGTGATCGGAAAGATGTTTGGTGTTTTAATCGTGAAAACAGAAGAGGGGCAGATCGGATACCTGTCAGCTTTTTCAGGAAAACTCGGCGGAAGCAATCATCATAAAGGGTTTGTGCCGCCCATTTTCGATGGGGTAGAGAAGGGTGGTTTCCTCAATAGGGGCATGCTCGAACTGGCGGGACTGTGCACTGAAATAAAACGGCTCGAGTCGTTGCCGGTTATTGACCATGGGCTCCAAATCAGTAAATTGAAAGAATCCCGGAAAGCGTTTTCAAATGCCTTGCAACAGCAAATATTCGAGCAATATAGTTTTTTGAATCAATATGGAGATAAGCGGAGCCTGCGTTTTATTTTTGATCAGGCAGACTACAAAAACCCGCCGGCAGGAGCAGGGGAATGCGCAGCTCCGAAATTATTGCAATATGCCTTTCAACATCGTATGAAACCAGTGTCAATGGCGGAATTTTGGTGGGGCCTGTCGCCGAAATCAGATACCTGGAAACATGGTAATTTTTATCCGGCGTGCCTTGAAAAATGTGCGCCTATTCTTGGTCATATGCTTTCAGGTATCGCGCTTGATGAACGCACAGGTTAAAATTGTGCAGCGGGCAAAAGATTTAAAGGACCTCTGTAGCCGCAAAAGATCTACGATATTTTGAGTATATGATTAAACGGAGTGAATCCGGTTAAAAATACGGTAGGAGCGTTCATCGCGGGCAATGCGCCACGCAGTTTCAAATTTTTATGCAAAGCCAAACCTGGTCCAAAATGAATGGTGTCATCTCCGAAAGTATAACTTCCGAAATTATCTTTTAACAACCAGGTATTCGTTTCCTTGTCCACACCAGACAATCCATTAAACGTGCCACCTTCACGAAAAATGATTTCCAAGGCAACTGGTACCCTTGTGGTGCCGTTGGTTTTGATCTCAACTTCCAGTCCGGTTTCAATTTCTCTGACAATGATTTTGATCTCAAGATGCTGGACTTCACTTTGTTTTCTCGCCGTTCTCGGCATTTTATTCCAGTCTCCATCGGCCGCAATCTGCTCTTTGGACAAGGGCTGATAATAGGGCCCTTCCAGCCTTTGTACCAGTTCCCAACCCAGTTCCGTTTTCACCAGTTCGTCGCTTTGGAACTGGCCTTTTCCAAAAAACGAAGCTGAAAACCTAATTCCCTGAATCACCGCTTGTCCCTTCATAAAGGTTAGCCATACCGGGTTTTTCGCTATTAGTGTGCTGTCATGACCCTTTCTACGGATGCGGACTATGCCGGAGTTTGGGAATGATTTGATATAGTTGACTGGCAGCGTTCCTGCTTCTGGCAGTGCCTTCCACAGTGATTTGTCGGTTAGGTAGTAATCCAGATAGCCGGAAATTTTATTACCAGCCGTTCGCTCAATCAATTTACACATGCCTGCATAGGTAGGATTTTGATCCGCCAGCGCCGTATACCGATAAGGATAATAGTAGTTTTCCAGCGTACCGACAAGTGCCTTGTCCTGTCTCCCGGAAGCATCCGTAACAATTTCTCCATTGGGATGGATATAATATAAAGTCATGTCAAGATTCCTACGAACGAAGTCAAGCAATTCCGGTTTGTTAAAACATTTAGCGATTGTGATCAGGAGCCGGTCTGATAATGATGAATAAATGTAGGTGCTCTTTTCATTATACTGTCCGTCGGCATCCATGTCAATGTGCTCACCAAGCCATTGTTCAGCCCGGGCTGCGTATTTAGGATCTGGCCACAGTTGGTATAGCTTTCCCAGTGCCGCACACACCACCCACCTGTGGTTTGGTGTATGAATTCCACCCTGGCAAAGCGCTTCGCCGGCTCTGGTAAGAAATATCTTTAAGTTTTTGAGCATCAGTTCCTGACCAACTGTATCTGAGCCTTCAATAAGCTGATAGGCCATCGCGAGGCGTTTGACAAGGAATCCGGTATCAGGAGTTGAATGAAAGTTGGTTGATAAAAGATCAATGGTCCCGTCTTCATGCTGCGTCATGATAAGGTAACCAGCGGCTGCAGCCATCGCATTGAGCAGATCTACCGAACGGTAATATTTCGAGGAAGGGGATGAAAGTGAGCAGGCGCCCCACTGAATAAGGGCGGCAGTAGTGTGCGGATTCAGGATATCATAAATATCTTTTAATCCTCCCTTATCGGCATTCCCATTTTCGGTGACCTGGAAGTTTCTCAGGTTGTCAACGCCCTGATCATTCAAAAAAACAAGTTTTGTAAGCCATTCAGGCATTCCTTTGGCAGCTCCGGGATGTAGGTCAGCCAGTCCTGCCAGTGGCGCCATCCACAATGCGATTGCCGATCTTTTTACAAAATCCCGCCGTTCCATATGAGAATAGTTTAGCTTAATAAAGGAAAATGTACAAAATTTCTACTGCTGGCAGGTCACATCCAGCTTCAGTCTCCGATCTTCCAGACTTTTATCCGTAAAACATCATTACTAGAAACAATATAAGTATTTGAAGGGCCATATCTTATAACATGACTTCAATCTAAAATTTTGGTATGATAATTGCCCTGAGTCCAATAAAATCAAACCGGAATTATGGGAGAGAAAAAAGTATTACATTCATCAACAGGATCTGAAGATATCAATCAAAAACCGATAAGCAGGAAAGGCTTTCTGGCTATTACAGGGAAATACATGGCGGCGGGTGCCATCACAGGATCAGTTATCTCGGGTAGTACCAATACCGTTGTTGCGCAACAAAATCCCGCAGCAGCCGGTAAACGTCAGCCGGCCAAGCAGGAAGATCAGATCGTGCTGGAAAAATGGAAATCTGAATATGACCAGGCATCCGCTCCGGTACCAATGCCGCTGCCGCCCGACAAGCGTGTGGGGTATGCGGTAGTAGGCCTGGGGCATCTTGCGCTGGAAGAAATAATTCCGGCTTTGCATATGTGTAAAAAATCAAAGCTGGTCGCGCTGGTCAGCGGCAATCCGGAAAAGATGAAAAAGGTCGCCGGTCAGTACGCTATCAAACCTGAGAGCTGTTACAGTTATCAGACCTATGATGAGATAAAAAACAATGCTGAAGTGGAGGTCATTTATATCGTTTTGCCTAATAGTATGCACAGAGAATTTACAGTGAGGGGCGCGAAGGCCGGGAAGCATATTTTGTGTGAAAAGCCGATGGCAAATTCAAAAGAAGAATGCCAGGAAATGATCGACGCATGCAGCCGTGCCCAGGTGAAATTAATGATAGCATACAGGATTCAGTTCCAGCCGCACAATCGTAAGTTACGTGAACTGTTACAAAAAAATGAATTTGGAATGACCAAATTCGTGGAAGCTTCGAATTGCCAGAGCAGTGCAAATCCGGATCACTGGAGGCACAAGAAGAAGCTTGCAGGAGGTGGAGCGTTGCCGGATATTGGTTTATACTGTCTGAACACAACCCGATTCATTTTAGGTCAGGAGCCTACTGAAGTATTTGCCTATCAGTACAGTACTCCTGGAAATCCTCTGTTTACAGAAGTCGAAGAAATGGTGTCGTGGCAGATGAAGTTTCCAGGTGGCATTTTTGCCAGCTGTTCAACCCATTATAATGTACATGAAAGCCGGCATTATCGTGTTTTGTGCGAAAAGGGCTGGTTGCACATGGACAAAGCCTATGCTTACAAGGGCCAGAGCCTCAGCAGAGCCAGGGCTGAGGGAAAACTGGAACTTCATGAAAATATAGGGATTGCAGAAGTAAACCAGTTTACGACTGAAATGGATCACTTCTCCGACTGCGTTATCCATAACAAAAAACCGTTCACACCCGGGGAGGAAGGCCTTCAGGATCAGATTTTGATGGAAGCCATTTATCAGTCTGCCAAAGAAGGTAGGCCTGTAAAAGTATCAGGTTTGAAAGATCCGGCATCATACCGAGGGCCAGAGCCGGAATTGGGGTAATTTTCATTTGGAAGAAAAAAAAACGCGGTGATTGTAGTCAGACATCACCGCGTTTTTTATGATTTTTTATTTTGTAGATACCAATGATCAGGGCGCCAGTAACAATCCGATCATTGAGGCCAGGTACAGCTGAGCGCCCTCCCGGTGGGTAGCAGTTGGCGGTTGGATACGGGAAAGAGTAACCATAGCGCCATTCTCGGTCATCTTTTTTTCGGTGATCACCGCATTTAAAAAAGGTACAAAATCATCACCCTCTGAATGGAACAGAACTACTGGTGCTTTTGGCTTCCAATCGTAGACATTGTTCTCTCTGAGTGCAGCTATAAACTTTGTGTTTGTTGCATTTTTGATTCCGGAGATAAAAGCGGGCGTGTACAATTTTGATGGGTCGAGATCGATCTGTGCTGCCAAAGGGTTTCCGGCTGCCGTGGCTGCTGCGATTTTAGAAGCATTCAGCGGCGTAACAAGGTCGGTCAGCGGCGCGTTGATACCATACATTTGATTGTAGGTTAACAATACCCAGAGATAATAACTTGCTGCGGCGGCAGGCATTTCTGTAGTCTGGCTGACGACCCATTGTGCGGTGCTCACCATGTCGTACGGGCCTGCAGCAGGATAACTTTTTAGTACCATAAATTCTGATGCCGCATTTTTTTCTATTTCCTGGTGCAGAGCCATTGTCGCGTAACCACCTTCGGAATAGCCGGCCAGCTGTATTTTTTTCTTTAGTTTTAAATGATTAGCGCCAGCAAATTCCTTTGCCGCACGTAACATATCCAAACTGGCCGATGCAAGCGATGCCCTGTGCTGGTACGGGTGCTGAATAGACTTACTTTCGCCATATCCAAGATAATCCGGCATGACAATATAATAACCTTTGGCCAGTGAGGCTCCTATGGTAGCGGCAACATAAGCTTCTGCATTGCCAACAGGTTTGTAGTTCGAAGGTGCCTCGTCTTCTGTTGTCATGGTGCCATGCTGGAAGCTCAGAACCGAAAGGCTGTCGCTGAAGTTTTCCGGAAATAATACAACGCCTGATGCCAGCACAGGTTTTCCGTCCAGCGCTTTGGTATGATAAGTCAGGCGGTAAACTTTTACTCCGCTTTTTACAAAGGAGGCTAGCGCACTGGCTCGCGATTTTACTTCGGCAGCCGACACTGTTGCGATATTATCCGCTTTGAACAGGTAACTATTCTCAGGATCGGGTGTTAAATCATGATCTTTGAAACAGCCCGTAACAAGGACCGCCATAAGCGTCAATAGTGAAATTGATAACTTTAAATTCAGGTTTAGAGATTTCATTTGGTGGAGATTATCTGTCTGTTTAATTTTGTGAGATTGAAATTAATCAATTTTCACCGCTGCTTCGGGACAGGGCAAAAATTGCGATCAAAAACCTATTTAATGGTAAAATCACATCATCAAATGATTCGATTTAGTAACCTTCCTGCCAAATGGAACAGCTGATACATAAAAAGAAGATTGAAACGCCGGATGATATCCGGTTACTGGTTGATACATTTTATGAAAAGGTGAAAAATGATGCGTTGCTTGCGCCTGTTTTTGAAGAAAGAATAAATGGCCAGTGGGGGCCACATCTCGAAAAAATGTACAAGTTCTGGCAGACGCTGTTATTGGGTCAGTTTACTTATACAGGTAATCCATTCCGGCATCATGCCCTGCTGCCTGTAGATCATGCTCATTTTGTTTCATGGATGTCATTATTTACCGCAACGCTTGACTCGCTTTTTGAAGGTGAAAAGTGCGAGGAAGCGAAAGTGAAAGCGGCAACGATTGCGGCTACCTTCGAGGCTAAGATCGTATATCTTCAAAAACATAATCTGTAAATTCTCTGCTGGAAAATGTGATGCAGCCGGCCATTTGCGGCTGCATCACATTTCTACCGGATGATCGCTGAACTGTTCGGTATCGTTTCCGCATGAGAAAATGCGAGCTCATATTTCTTCTTATAGTCCGGCAGAAATTTGGTCTTGTTCTGTTTCCTGGCACTTTTAAATAAGCCAACATACGACCATCCGTTGCCCGGGTTCCATACAAGGTCTTGACGGTAAACTTTTTCAGCCATGGCCGGTTTTCCAAGTTCTAAATAGTAGGCACCCAAAAACTGACGTGCTGGAATCGGCCAGTCGTTTGGCTCAGTGTAGATCAATCCGTCTTCTATTCTGATCGCTTCGATCAGTTTTGTTATGGCCTTGTCATTACTTTTTTCGTCAAACAAAATCGACGCTTCCAGAATCTTGCCTGCAATCTGCGCCATTGGCAACGGAGCGTTAAATGGTATCCGTCGCTTTTCCAGAACCGGATCCTTTGACTTTGACAGCAAGGCGGCCAGGTGTTTTTTTGCCAGATCTGCTTTTCCTGTATGCACATAAGCCATGCCTCTCGCAAAGTCAAAAAGTAAACTTGCATAAGTCCAGTTGGAATCAGGCGCAGTTTCGTCCTTCAAAATTTCCTCCCACTTTCCAAGCCTGACCAAAGTCAGAGCTGGAAGCATATACAGATATTGGTCATAAGTGGTTTCATAAGCAGGTGTGACACTTTTCCGGCATCTCAAAGCCGCACGCATAGCAGTTTTATACATGCCGCCGCTCAATGCACAGTAGGTCTGAACAGCAAAATAATGGGGACTGTGTTTAACGAGACTTAAATTTTTAGCCAGCGAATCATAGCGAAGCAGGTTATCATCGGCCGCATCATTTACGTCAACACCTTTTTTATATAGTCCGTTACGCTGGTATTCATGGCTTGCCATATGCACCATATGCGCCACGCCGGGAAACAGATCTTTGAGTTTGTCCGCATTGGGTAGTGCCTGTTCGGGATGGTGCGAGGCTTCGGTGAGGTGGATATGGTAATGCAGCGCAGCAGGGTGATCAGGATTCTGCTTTAATATCTGCTCACACAAACGAACGACTTCCCCTGTCCAGGGTTTAGGCGACCCGTCGTTATTCCAGAAATCCCAGGCATGGATCAGCATCACGGCGTCAACGTACAATGCCTTCAAATCGGCATCATCAGGATAGCTCAGGATCAGCTCGCGCATAGAGGCAGCATAAGCGAGATTCAGGTCTTTTCTTTTTGCATCCGTCAGGTCCGTCGAATACCGGTAGTTCATTACCTCGATCAACGCTTTCTCCTTATCCTGTCCCTCCGTTTTCCTGGCGTTCATCTTTTCCAGAATATCCAATATTTCCGTCGGCATTTTATAGGTATGTGCCGCATTATAATAAGGACCCATAGCCAGCGCCTGCCCCCAATAAGTCATGGCAGACGCAGGGTCATGGCGTGAGGCTTCTTTGAAAGAGGCCAGCGACTCCTTCATGTGATAACTGTAATATAAACTTAATCCCTGGTCGAAATAAAACTGCGCACTGTCGCTGGTCTTTGAAATCTTGTAGGAATACTGACCCCAGCCAGGCATGACACCGATAAATTTTCCATTTGCCGTGGCCGAAATTTTGGTTCCACCGGGCGCGGCGCATAGCGTGATCTGACTTTGCGCTTCTTCTTTAATGGGATTGACAAGCCCTGGAAATAATCCAATTAAAAAACTTCCCAGAAGAAAAATTGGTGACAAGAGTAAGAGTATAACGTTTTTCATCAATCAGATCGGTTGGAAATAGAAACGCAATTTATAACTTTTGACCTAAACCCATGATAATCTGTGTGGCTTTGTCAGGCATTAGGTGCTCTTTTTTTACCTGATAATTGGCTTCACAGTTCATCGTCTTTGCATTATTTAAGACAAACAGGTTAAGATTGATAGCAAAGACGACTTTTCAAACTAATTAAAAAGGGTGGCCATGAGACTTATAAAACGGAAATTCTTCTAATTCAGGTTCAAGCCCACAGCGGCCCCCAGATATGGCTTTCCCTGGTAATACCAGAATTTTTTATTTTGATCCAACAGATGATCAATCCCTCCGATCAGGCCGAAAGTAATTTTTCCGACGCCGAACAAAACGGCAACGCCTTTAGTCCAGACCATTCCATCGTATTCAATAGTGATCTTATTATTGGTATTGTATGGGTTCATGGCTGTCGTTCCCAAACCCGTAATTAGTCCGGCGGAAAATCCATAATGCATGATCTTCTGGCTGATATGCCCGATAGGATTTTTTGTGTAACTGACGCCGTAAGTGTCGTTTCTGTAACCAAGATAAACAGCACCGTTGAGATGGTTGCTTAGCTGCCTCGGAAAAGAACTCGTCGAAGGCCGGAATTTTAATGGTATCGTTACAAAATCGATGTCGAAGGTATTTTGCCAGTATTTGTTTTCACCGATCGTTTTCAACGAGTTTGTAAATGGTGCCTTGCCTTTCGGAAGAACCGACTTATCTACTGAGAGCTTTTTCACTCCCTCTTCAATCTGGTATACGATGATAGAATCATTTTCATTTTCGATGTAAACACGCTGTTTGGTGCCATGTAATCTGGATTTGTAAACACCATCCTCAAATTTGTATTTTGGACTGTTATTCAAACTTTTGCAGCCATAACCCATGGCAAACATTACGCACATAATGATCTGAGAACTATTGGTCCATATGCTCCTGTTTCCACGACTTGCAGGTTTGGTTTTGATACTATCAGAAGCATTGATTGTCGATAAAAATCTGTTCATGTACTTAGTGACTGGAAATGAGTATTTAATCTTTTGGCCGAATGTATGCGGAAAAAAGTATATTTTTTTAACGGATACGGATGGTTTTAAATAGTTAGATGTAAAAGTAAGAACCTTTCTAAATGTATGTATTCATACAAAATGTATTATTTTAAATAAAATAACTATAAGAACTAAAAGTATGATATTTATCTAATAAACAATAAGTGCAAAAAGTATTAAAAGTTTAATATGTTATTGATTTTTATATTTTATTTCAGCAGGTCAGGACCGATTAAAATAATCAGATTGCTACCCGATATCAGGTATAGTTTTTGAAGAAGAGGCTCAAAACTAAATATTTAAAGACATGGACGATAAGACAAAAAAAGGACCAGCAGACAGCAGCAGGATCAATATACACGAAGATTATGAAGTGGATTACTGGAAAAGCGCTTTGGGTGTTACCAGGGATCAGCTTGCCGAAGCCGTTACACAGGTAGGCACGTCTGCCGAAGCTGTAAGGGAGTATCTGAAAAAGGATTCTGAAAATCGTTAACCATAAATATACATCGCTATGAACGCCAATAACCTTCCTTCTGATCTTTCTTCTGTGATGTTTACAGATGAAAACGGGATTACGCGTGAAGGAATCTACAAAAAGGATCTCAATGCTTTTACAGAAGCTCTTGGTGACGAAGGACCGGAAGATACAGGTAATATTTATCCGGAAGAACAGATCAGGTCCTGGGAGTATCTTGATCAAAAGAAAGATACAGGGTCAGACTTTATGGTTATACTGTAATAATATAAACTGTGAAAAGCGGGTCTGGCGCCAGTCATGGTCGGAAAATATTCCGGCCATTTTTTATGTTTTGAAAAACAGATCTGGATTCCCGCCGCAATGGACCACGATCAGAGCAATAGCCAGGTCTCTCACTTCCATGGAAAACCTTCGTTTGGCAGTTTTGTATCCAATGTTGTTGGCCTTTTTGTACATCAATACCAGCATAGCTACGATTAAAGTCATATATAGCATGCCTTGTATACTGTTTTTGTTCAATGAGACCAGGTGGCTTAGATTCAGTTCCTGTTTTAAAAACCTAAAAAAGACCTCAATATCCCAGCGGCGTCTGTAAGCCTGTGCGATTTCTTTTGGAGAACATTCAAAGTTATTAGTCAAGAACCAAAATGCTTTTCCTGCCTGCACTTTACTCTCAACGACAAAGAGGCGGAAATGACCTTCGGACAACACTTCCCTGTAATGCTTGCTGCCCCGTTTATTGTTGATGGCCAGGCCAGTGTACAATTGAACTTTACAATCCCTGACAAGGGTCGCTCCCCTAAATCCAGGTCCTGGTTGGCACCTGTAAACGATTCTAGTTCCACAAACTTGCGATTTTCTTTGGCCCGGCAAAAAAAGGTTACTTTCTAGATCAAAAAAGGTCTTCATCACGCGGTAGATGCAAACCCCTGTCCATCACATAGATGTTGCGGTGCCCATCATCTTTTTTGACATGACCCATAATTGCTTCTGGTAAGGCTATATCTTCGCTGCCATAGCCAGCAGCAGTAAAGACATCCAAATGGCATGGCAGCATACCATCGAAAGCAATGCTATATTTTACGGCCTTTTTGCCGCTTTTATTATTAAGACCTTCCAACAGGTTTCCTACAGTCTCACTGACCATTGAACAATCAACACGAATCAAGTTATTTTTTTTCCTCCCCGGCACTTGAATACAATTCAGAAAATTGCTCGTAAATGCATTCGTAAAGCTGCCTGAAATAATCGGCTTCTATTTTCGATAACCTGTCCGAAATAGAACTTCGGCGGACCTTCTCATTTTCATCAAGGTTGAAAAGGACTTTGAAAACCGGGTCGTTGAAACTGCCTTCCAATGTCCGCTGGCTAAGTCTATCATTCTCCAGGATGCCGTACATTAAAAGAAAAAACATCTTTTTACCATGCAGGACTTTGGTATAATGATCAATCTTAATAGTAAGCGCCAGGTGAGTAATAAGTGCTTCGGGAATAAACCCTAACAAGTGATTGATGTTAATGCCGTGATCTTTAAAAACGGCCATATCTTACTGATTATCAATAACTAAAGATAATCATAATGCATGACAATTACAATTAAAATGTTGATTATCAGCTGGTTAATTTCTAAAAAAGCAGGCCAAAAATAAAAAAGTCGGAAGAATAAATCTTCCGACCATGACTGGGTCTGGCGCCCGCTTTTTCTGTTAGCTGTCAGCATAGAAACGGCTTATTTCTGCCAGATCAGTTCGGATAAGGAATAGTTTAAAAACTAAATACAGTGAATTGACTCGGTAGAAAGATCTTATCCCATGGTTATTCCGTCCAGAATTCTCGCCAGATCAATGCCCTTACCCAGAACAGGTTTGAATATATCACCTTCCTGTTCAACTCTTTCAATTGCATTGAATATGGTAAAATCGCGCAGTTGCAGTCCTTTTTTGACTTCTTCCCAGTGAAGAGGCATTGAAACTGTGGCGCCAGGTTTGGGCCGGACGGAATAGGGTGCTGCCAGTGTCGCTTTGGGGCGGTTCTGGAGGTAATCAATGTAGAGTTTTCCTTTTCTGTTTTTTGTCATTCTTTCAATACTCGTAAAATCGGGCAGCCTTTCCTGAGTTTGTGAGGCAATCCATTTACCAAACAGCTGAGATTGATCGTAGCTGTATTTCCCTTCCAGTGGAATGTAGATATGGATACCGGTAGATCCGGAGGTTTTGCAATAGCCGGGAATATCGGATTCGTCCAGAATTTCTTTAATCGTCTGTGCAGTCAAAATGACCTGTTCAAAGGTATTGGTTGTATCGGGATCCAGGTCGAGCACACACCAGTCCGGATTATCATCCGATTCGGTTTTGCTATTCCAGGGGTTCATTTCGATACAGCCCAGGTTGGCCATGTATAACAAACTCGCTTCGTCTTTCGCTACCATGTAGTTTTTTTCTTCCTCGTCGTCTGTTGTCTTGTAAGGAAAAAGTTCAAGCCATTCCGGTGACTTCCCGGTAACATTTTTCTGATAGAAACTTTTGCCCTTGATCCCGTTTGGGAATCTGTTCAGGGACATTGGTCGGCTCTTCAGATATGGTAAAATATACGGAGCAACCTGATAGTAATAGTTGATGAGATCACGTTTGGAAATCTTTTCCTCTGGCCAGAAGACTTTGCTGAGGTTGGTAAATTTCATTTCATTGCCGTTAACCTTCCTGACCTGCGTTTCGTCTTTTGGATTCAACAGTGTTTTTCGTGAAGTGGCTTTCGGCATTTCGATGATCTTCCCCTCAGTTTTAGCATCGCTATCGACGATCTTTTCGACTTTTTGATTGACTTCAAGAACTACGTCTTTCGCATTTTTATCAACCCGCAGACCCTGGAATGAGGGGTGCCGGAAAACGCCGTCGCTGGTAACTTCTGTAAAACTCACCTCGCAAACTATTGAGGGTTTTAACCAGGTGGCTGAGGCCTTCGGCGGGTTAGGGCGGAACCTGGACGGCTTGTTATAATCCGGAATGGACGAAAAAGGACTTTGCTCGCTGATCAATGGTTTGAAAAGCTCCAGCATTTCCCGTTGCTGTTCGTCTTTAAACCCGGTTCCAACTTTGCCGACATACATGAAATCACCATCGTCATACACACCAAGCAGAAGTGAACTGAACAATTTCGACGAGCCGGTATTTCGGGTGTATCCTCCAATGACGACTTCCTGCCTTTTGCTGACTTTAATTTTTAACCAGTCTTTTGAACGGTTTCCGGGATAGTATAAGCTGTCAGTCCGTTTTGCAATGATGCCTTCAAGCCCTAGTTCCCTGGCAGCGTCGAAAAATTCTGACCCTTCTGCAGTTACACTGTATCCACTTTTTATGAGGCTATCTTCAGGCATTATGCTTTGCAAAACAGTCTTCCGGTCTATAAGCGGCAGTTCAGTAAGGTCTTTTCCATCAAGCCAGAGAATATCAAATACATAGTATAATAGCTCACCATCCGCGTCGCTTCGCCAGTTCTGCAAGGCGCCAAAGTCCGAGATCCCTTTTTCATTGATCACAACAATCTCACCGTCCAGTACAGCATTTATCTTTAGCTTGGAAATAGCTTCATAGACAGGATAAAATTTTTCATCAAACGACTTGTTGTTTCTGGATTTTAGAGAAGCGATACCATCGTTGATAAAAGACAAGGCCCGGTATCCATCCCACTTTATCTCATATTCCCATCCCGGATCATCGAAGGGATGGTCCACCAGGGTAGCAAGCATCGGCTGCAGGTCAGCTTTAAATTTCCTTTCGGGAGCATTTTTAAGTATTTCCGCAGCAGTCCGCAGGTCTTTTTTCGGATTAGCCTTTTCCCCGATCTGATCTTTGATCCGTTTTTTTGCTTCCTCCTTATTCACCGGTTCCCTGTCTTTATGTCTATGGCCCGGCTCACTGATTGGTTTTCCATACACGTTATCAGGTTTCTTGCTGACCGCTTCAATTGTACGATCAGACAAGACAGATTTTTCCTGTTCTGTTATATCACTTTTGGAGACAAACTCGTCTTTATGTTTGATAAGAAGCCAGGCATTTTCTTCCATGCCATGGGTTTTTACCATTGCAAATTCTCCCCGCAGTTTTTCACCATACATCCTGAACTTCAGCGATCCTGATTTTAATTCTTTGAGCAGGAGTTTTTCCTGTGCCTGCTTGCCTTCAGCTTTTTCAATTGGCTCATAGGTTCCCTGGTCCCACACGATCACGGTGCCGGCTCCATAGTTGCCCTCTGGAATTACCCCTTCGAAATCTTTATAATCGTATGGGTGGTCCTCGACCATCATGGCGAGTCTTTTAACAGAAGGATCGGTAGACGGGCCTTTCGGAACTGCCCAGCTTTTCAGGACACCATCCATTTCAAGCCGGAAATCGTAGTGAAGCCTCGATGCATGGTGCTTCTGTATGACAAATCTCAACGCAGTACCGGATGGTTTGCCAGATTCCGGCTCAGGAGTTTCATCGAAAGACCGCTTCTTTTTATATTCCGCCAATCCCATACAATCTATATTAAAGTTTAGGTATAAGTACAGAAACAAACTTTATGCCAGCTCATTAGCTTTTATTCTTGCCGTTCGCCGCCTATCGGACATCTCAGCACCAGCACAGACCTGTCCTGAACCCGGATCGTGCTGCCGGGGTCGAATTTTTCTTCGTCACTGGATATGAATCCATCGCTGGTATCTACAATCTTGTACCAACCCTGGCTGCAGTTATCCTTTGGCAGCGTGTAATCGAGCGGTTGGTCGTGTGCATTAAAAATGATATAAAAACTGTCGTCAGAAAGGCGGTTGCCGTTATAGTCTACACAGCGTATCCCTTCGCCGTTCAAATAAACACCAAGGGATTTGGCAAAATCATGATCCCAGTTTTCCTCGCTCATTTCCTTGCCTTCAGGTAAAAACCACATCAGATCATCCCTCCCGGAACCCTGAATTGGAATGCCCTGAAACCATCGGCGACGGCGGAAAGTAGGGTGGTTTTTGCAAACGCTGATTATATTTTTCGTAAACTCGCGAAGTTCATTGTCGGCATGCTGCCAGTCAAGCCAGGAGGTTTCATTATCCTGGCAGTAGGCATTGTTGTTCCCACCCTGCGAACGTCCGAACTCATCGCCGGCTACGAGCATAGGTACGCCCTGAGACAGGAACAGCGTTGTCAGAAAATTTCTTTTCTGCTTATTGCGCAGTGCAATTATCGATGCATCATCTGTCGGACCCTCTGCTCCGCAATTCCAGGAGTTGTTGTCGTTTTCTCCATCCGAATTTTCATCGCCATTTGCCTCATTGTGTTTTTCATTGTAAGAAACAAGGTCATGCAGCGTAAAGCCATCATGGGCAGTAATGAAATTTACACTCGCAGTAGGTCTGCGATAACCTCCTTTATATATATCCGGGCTACCCGTAAAACGCAGGGCAAACTCAGCCAGTTTGCTGTCGGCACCACGCCAGTAATCGCGGATGCAGTCGCGGTACTTATCGTTCCATTCCGCCCAGCCTGGCGGGAATTTTCCGACCAGATAACCTTCCTCTCCAACATCCCATGGCTCGGCGATAAGCTTTGTTTGTGAAATGACCGGATCCTGATGGATGATTGTAAAAAAGGAGCTCAGTGTATCTGTATCATGCAAGGTTCTGGCAAGTGTGGACGCGAGATCAAATCTGAAACCGTCAACATGCATTTCCGTGATCCAGTAGCGCAGGCTGTCCATAATCAGGCCTAGCACGAACGGAAGGCGGACGTTGAGCGTGTTGCCCGTTCCTGTATAATCCTGATAATATCGGGGATCTTCATCGGTAAGGCGGTAGTAGGAGCTATTGTCAATTCCTTTGTAAGAGAGTGTCGGGCCAAGGTGATTGCCTTCCGCAGTATGGTTGTAGACTACATCGAGTATCACTTCTATGCCGGACCTGTGAAGCTCTTTGACCATATTTTTAAACTCGAGAATCTGTTCTCCCATGCATCCGGAGCTGCTGTATCTGGAATCCGGTGCAAAGAAATTCAGCGTATTGTATCCCCAATAATTGGTAAGACCTTTTTCCAGGAGATGCCGGTCGGCTATGAAGTGGTGGATGGGCATTAACTCAATTGCGGTAATGCCCAGTTCCTTAAGGTAATTTATCGTAACCGGGTGCGCGATGGCCGCGTAGGTTCCGCGGATATTTTCCGGAATGTCCGGATGAAGCTGAGTCAGACCTTTAACATGTGCTTCATAGATGATGGTATCATGATAGGGGATATTGGGTTTTTTATCTCCTTCCCAATCAAATTCAGGGTCAGTCACAATCGATTTGGGCATGAACGGAGCACTGTCAGTATCATTAAAACTGAAATCAGTATCCGGATTGCCGACTTGATACCCAAACACGGCATCGTCCCATTTAATATCACCGGCTATGGCTTTTGCATAGGGATCGACGAGCAACTTTGTGTGGTTAAAACGGTGTCCTTTTTCCGGCTCGTAGGGTCCATGGACACGATACCCGTACAGTTGCCCGGCTTTTAAATTCGATACCCGCACATGCCAGACATTGTGGGTAACTTCTTCAATCTTTATTCTGGTATGCTCCTCAGCGTCATCCACCTCATCGAAAAGACATAATTCCACGCTGGCCGCATTCTCTGCGAACAACGCGAAATTAACGCTGTCACCGTCAATGGTTGGTCCCAGCGGGAAGGGGCTTCCCGGAAAAACTTTTAGTTTGGTGTCGTCCGTTATCAGTAATTCATTTTCCAAATGTTCATCCATGATAGGAGATGGTTTAGCAATCTGATTGTTGTTATTATCAATTAAAAAGTAACACAGTGCTACCTGAGGGTTTAAGTATTTTGACCGCAACCATAAAGATCTGGCCTAACGCTCATCCGTAATCGCTGAAAGTTCTTCGATCAGGAGCTTTGCAGTAAGGTCTACTGTCTGCAAAATGATATCTTCCGGAGACCCCTCGAAGACTTCCCGGGATGCTAACTGGCGGTCACGGAAACAGATGTGCACGAACATAGTTCCAACAGGCTTTTGCTCTGTTTCACTGCCGCCAGCTGTCGTCAGGCCTGTTACGGCCACACAGACGTCAGCATCCATAAGGTTTCGTAACCTAACGGCAAGTTCTTTGGTCACTTCGGCGGACTCAGGAGTGTACTTTTCAATAATCGCTTTTGGTACATCGAGAATATCTTCTTTCAGGCAGGCATCATAACACACAAGTCCACCCATCAGAATTTTGCCAGATTCTGGTACGAGCGAAAATTCAGACGACAGTCTCCCTGCAGTTGCGCTTTCAACAAAAGCAATGGTTAATTTTTGTTCGGCCAGCATTTCGCTGCATGAGACAACAAGTTGTGACGGCATATTCAGGAATTTAAGTTATCGGCCTTCATTATCAAAAAACTTTGCCAATCCTACTGACTGTCGCCGGTGTTGCGCTAAAAAACAAAAAAACAGCTCCATGGAAGCTGTTTTATATAAATAGTGTTCTTTGAAAAGTTCAGGCAACCGCGTTTTGCATAAGCATCGGCTGAGCGGGCCTCTTCGCGGCCAGTTGGTTGACCAGGCTAAAATTAATATCGTTCAGCTTGTCCAGATGTTCAGATAAGATTTCGCTGGCCTCGTGCGTCAGGTTGATATTGCTCAACAAACTTTTGTAAAGGCGTATGGTTTTATTTTCCTGTTCGAGGATCATATCTGTAATGGAAACTTCGTCCTCTGACGAGAAAATGATCGTATGTAATCCTTGTCTCATCTTACAGGTTTGAATATCGCCGTCGTCAAGGGTAGACTTCACCTGGTCATAGATCCACAAAATTTCTTTCTTAAACAATATTGAAATCATATAACCCTGGCTGCAGGCACGTCTGAGTGGCCCCAGGTTTTCAAGTGTCATAGCTTGTTTATACAAACTTTCCCTGTATTGATGAAGGCTCCAGAGCCTGACGATATCTGAAACAAATTGATGAAGATTTTCCATTGCGGCGGACTTTATTGGTACTTAAAATGTATCTTTAGGTTTATAAAAACTGTGCCTAAATCCAGCCGCAACCTCATTTGCTCTTTGCATTAAAAATTGTATTTAACTTTTATCGCAACCTCACCAGGATTCCTTCATCACCACTCAATACAACCGTTCCGTCAACAATAGTATTTTCTCTTTCATGTTCAGTGCTGATCAATACAACGCCATGATATTTTATTTGTGACTTAAAGTAACAAGGGCTGTGGCTCATGTTCAGAATGATAAGGTATTTTTCATCGTTTTTCTGACGGATGTAAGCGAACAACTGATCGTTGTGCTGCACAGGAATATAATCTCCGGTTTGAAGTGCCTGCGACGATTTCCTGATGGCGATCAGCCGGCGGTATAATGTGAGCATGGAATCAGGATCCCTTTTTTGTTTTTCAACATTTATACTCTTCGCATCATGCGGAAATCTTAACCACGGCTTATGCGTTGAAAAACCGGCATTTTCACTTCCATCCCATTGCATCGGCGTACGTGCCGGATCCCGGCTGACATTAAGGTCTGGCATATTAAGCCCTTGCGGATCAACAATTTCGTCCATTGGGATCGGCACATCCCGCATGCCGATTTCGTCGCCATAGTACAGGGTCGGCGTGCCGCGGAGTGTCAGCAGAAGCATGGCAGCAACCCTGGCCGGCGATCTTCCGATACGGCTTGATATTCTCGGTTTATCATGGTTTCCAAGTACCCAGTTTGGCCAGCCTCCTGCAGGAATTGCCGCTTCATATTCATGAACGACCAAGGATATTTTTTCAGAATCCCAGGGTAAATTTAGCAGCTGGAAATTGAATGGGAGATGTGTTTCATTCAGTTGTTGCCCATAGTATGTAACCAGTTTATCAATTGGTAGATAAATTTCCCCAATCAATACTCTCTCATGATAGCCATCGGTTACCTCCCGCATCATCCGGGCAATCTCGTGTACTTCCGGCTGGTCTGTGGAAAAGAGCGGCAGGTAATGGTCGTAAATCAGATTATCCGCATGGAATCCGGAATGCGGCGAAACAGGATTATTCCGTAGCTGTTTGTCCTTGATCATATGCCACAGCACATCTACACGAAAACCATCAACACCTTTGTCAAGCCAGAACCTCATTTCACTGAACACGGCCTGCTGAACTTCAGGATTTCGCCAGTTTAGATCGGGTTGTTCCTTTAAAAACGCATGATAATAATACTGATCTGTTACCTCATCCCATTCCCAGGCATATCCCCCAAAAACGCTTAGCCAGTTATTTGGTACATCACCATTTTCCTTCGCGTCTTGCCAGATGTACCAGTCGCGTTTGGGATTGTCTTTTGATGACTTCGATTCGAGGAACCACGGATGTTGATCTGACGTGTGGTTAGGGACCAGATCGAGAATGAGTTTCATGCCGAGACGATGCACCTCACCGAGCAGCCGATTGAAATCATCCATCGTTCCGAAGAGCGGGTGTATTTCCCTGTAATCGGAAATGTCGTATCCAAAATCTGCCATCGGAGAGGGGAAAATGGGGGAGAGCCATATGCAATTGACACCAAGCCAATGCAGATACTCAAGTCTTGAGTAAATACCGTTGAGATCGCCTACGCCATCCTGATCAGAATCCTGAAATGAACGCGGATAGATTTGATATATCGTTCCGGTTTCCCACCACAGATAGGTTCTGTCGGAATTTGTCGTTGGTGCAGCAGCCATTTATTATAATTCGTTTGGTTGCGGTCTTATGCAAAAAATCAAGCCATTCCGGGTTAGGCTAAATTGCCCTCATCGGCAAATGGCTGACCGATATGGCATAATTTTAATGCAAGTGTCGGATTGATAAAATAACGGACGGATCTCAAAGCTGTTCATGTTATCGCCAACTTATCCCGTTTCCGGATTCACCATGCTGAAATTTACCCTAATGAAAAAAATAATCTGCTCCACGTTTCTTTTTTTTGCCCTGAATCCGGTATTGTCCTTCGCCCAGGATAAGGTTGCCGCATTTAAAGTGAAGGAAAATTTCTGGTATAAGAACAGTATCATCTACAATCTTGAAGTGGGCGTTTTCAAAGACAGCAATGGCGATGGACGCGGCGACTTTGACGGCTTGATCCAGAAACTCGATTACATCAAAGCGCTTGGTATAGATGCCATCTGGCTTGCTCCATTCCAGCCTTCGCCCGGGGAGGACGATGGTTATGACGTCGCCGATTTTTACGGGGTAGATCCAAAACTGGGCACAAGCGGCGATTTTGCCGAATTTATGCACCAGGCTCAAAAGAGAGGTATTCGTGTTATCATCGACCTGGTCATCAATCACACGTCGGCCCAGCATCCCTGGTTCAGAAATTCCCGGGAAAGCAAAACGTCCCGTTACCGGGACTGGTATGTTTGGTCAAAAGAACGGCCAAAAGACGCGGACAAGGGAATGGTATTTCCAGGGGTACAAAAAGAGGTTTGGACTTTGGATAAAAAAACTAACGAGTATTATTACCATAGATTCTATGACTTTCAGCCTGACCTGAACTATTCAAATCCGGAAGTGATGCAGGAAAGTCAGCGTATTATCGGTTACTGGCTGAACCAGGGAATATCCGGTTTCCGGCTTGACGCAGTTCCTTTCATCCTTGAAGTACCTAAAACCGGTACCGTTAAACCCAATCTGGATTTTACATTTTTGAGGAACCTGCGCCAGTTTGCACAATCCAGAAAGGCCGACGTTGCCATTCTTGGTGAAGCAAATGTGAAACCAGAGGACAATCAGAATTACTTCGGTGAAGTTGGTGACGGGATTCACATGATGTTTAATTTTTATGCAAATCAGTATCTCTTTTATGCACTGGCTACCGGCGATCTGAAACCTTTCGTTAAAGCCATAGAAGAAACGAAAAAAATACCCGAGGCATCACAATGGGCTCATTTTTTAAGAAACCATGATGAAATTGATTTGGGAAGGTTGTCAGTCAGGCAGCGGAATGAAGTGTATGCAAAGTTCGGTCCGGACACCTCCATGCAGTTATATGAACGCGGCATCCGACGCCGGCTCGCACCGATGCTGAGCAACAACCGTAAACATATCGAGCTTGCTTATAGTCTGGTCTATTCATTGCCGGGGGCGCCGGTTATCCGATATGGAGAGGAGTTAGGGATGGGGGATGACCTCAGGTTGAAGGAAAGGATTTCTGTCAGAACGCCGATGCAATGGGATAATGAAAAGAATGGTGGATTTACAGACGCGGACACGGCCTTTCGCCCAGTAATTTCCGGAGGGGAATATGGTTTTGAAAACCTCAACGTCGCCAAACAGCTACGTGATCCGGCTTCTTTGTTACGCTGGAATATGGAGTTAATTCAGTTAAGGAAATCTTGTCCTGAAATTGGTCTGGGTGATTATACACTGCTAGATGCGGGTTCGCCGGATATCCTGGCCATCAGGTATGATTACCTTGGTAATTCATTAATCATTCTTCATAATTTCAGTGAAAAGCCTAGGCAGGCGGCGATATCTTCAGGTAAATCCAAAGCTCTGTATGATCTACGCACCCAAAACGAGGATAAGAAAACTGAAAATGGAAAGTTTTCAGTGTCACTGGATGGTTATGGTTACAAGTGGTATCGCGTGGATCATATCATGCCCCAGTAGCATTGATCACTTCGGCCTCTTCGCAGACCGTGTGACTGATTTTGTTTAGATAATACTGTTTATCGCCTCGACAACTTTGACAGGTTCGGGGTAATCAATATGTTTTGAGTATAACATATTGCTGACAAACTGTATGATGACGTTCTTGCTCTGCAGCTTGCTCTTTACAGAAAAGGGTAAAATAACATGGGGGGATTTCCAGGGTGTATGCTGAGGGTTCGTCTGTGCGTAAAGCACAGCAACCGGCGTTTGCGTAGCTGCTGCAATATGGATAGTACTGGTATTGACTGACAAAACTGCTCTTGTTTTGGATATAAGACAAATGAATTCCTCGATGGAATAAGTACCAGATACATTAAAAGCACCATCACCGATACCATTTTTGATGTATTCAGCGAGATCGTGCTCTGCACCGGATCCCGTAATAAGTATCGGTAAACGATATTTTGCATACAATAACCGGCCGGTTTCGATCCATAAATGTGCAGGGTATCTGCGCTTTTCTTCAGATACGCCCGGGTGTAATATGAGCCAGGCATCTTCTTCCTGGATATGAAATTTTTTCAGTTTTTCAACGACCATCTGAGCTGCTTTGGCATTTATGCTAAGCGACAGGGATTCGTCAGCAGAGACTGCTCCGACGTGTTTCACCAGATACAGATCCCGTTCCACCTGGTGCAGGATCTTGTCAAAAGGCTCGCGGTCAGGTATCCATTCTGTCAGCAGGCCGTAAGGATTTTCCCTGCAGTATGCGAGGCGTTTGGGTATCCCGGCCATCACACATAGTAGGGCTGCCGGCAGCGGGCTTTGGCTATACACGGTGAAAATAACGACGGCGTCAAAATGAAAAGCTTGAAGATGCTCGCAAAGATGAATCAGTTCATTTCCTGTGCCGGAAGTCTTACTTGCGACCCAGGGCAAATCATAAACGACTGTGTGATCAACTTCTTTAATACACGGTGTGATCAGGCTCCCGGCTTTTGAGGTCAGAAGCGTAATTTTCGCACCAAATGTCTCCTTTAGCGCCCGAAGGGCAGGTGTTGTCATGATGACGTCGCCCATATTGTCTGCCCGGATGCAAAGGATATTCTTACAAGTTTCCCAGCCGTTCATCGAGAATGTTGATTGTTACTGATGTACATTGCAGCCCCTAAAAAGTCCTGCGCCTTAAATTCCGGAACTCTGGTTTCTGACATATCCCACTCGGTTTCATTTCCGTTATCGATCAGTATTGACCTGCATCCTGCAAGATTTCCCGCTTCAACATCATTCAGAATGTCACCGATCATCCAGCTGGAATGCAGATCGATATTCCATTCAGATGCGGCGCGTAAAAGAAGACCTGGCTGTGGTTTCCGGCAGTCGCATGAATAATATCCTTGACTGTTTTCAGGAAGGTGCGGACAATAATAAAATGCGTCCAGTTTTATTCCCTGATTCTTGAAAAGCGCCTTCATGCAGGTAATCAGCATTTCAAGTTTGTCCTGATCGAAAAGCCTTAGCGCAACGCCGGGCTGGTTGGATACGACGATCAGGTGATAGCCCAACTTCTGTAAAATCAGCAATCCTTCGATGACGCCAGCTTCCAAAACAACGTGTTCCGGGTTAACATTGTAGGGTTTGTCAACAATGAGAGTACCATCCTTATCCAGGAAAACAGCTTTTCTGATCATATACCGGTCAATATTTAAATCAACATGCCCGCGGTCGGAATCTGCCTCGCAGAAGTCGGATACTGAGATGTCCTTGCCGGTTTTTTGATGCTGAGTTTTTTCTCAACAAGATTTCTGTATAACAGATCCGCTTTTCGGGCCACACATGCCCAGGTGAAAAGCTCATTAACTCTTTGCAAAGATCGCCTGCACATCGCCTTGTATAAAACCGGATCTGATATGCCTTTTTCGATCGCTTTCGCCAGAGCAGCGGGATCATGGGGTGGAACCAGGAAACCAGTGCTATTGTGTTTTACGCTGTATTTTATTCCGCCGACATCAGATCCAATTACGGGTGTCCCGCATGCCATCGCTTCAAGCGGTGTTATTCCGAAGGGTTCATACCAGGGAGTCGAGATAAAGAAGTCGGCTGCGCAATAATAATTGATCAGTTCGGATCGGTTTTTTCGCCCGGTGAAAATGACGGAGTCAGTGACGAGCTCGTCTTTTGCTATTCCCTGAAGCCTTTTGAACTCAGGGTCATTATCAAAATCGGGGATTTCATCTGCTCCTCCGACAATTAAAAGTTTGATCTTTGGAATGTGTTTAAGTCTGCCAAGCGCCCGCAGGACATTGTCAACTCCTTTTCTTGGAACCATCCTTCCCAATTGAAGTAAAATAATTTCGTTGGAAGGCAGGTTCAGGATAGCTCTCGCTTTCTTTTTATCAATTGCATAAAATTCGTTCGAATTAAATCCGCAGGGGATGATCGTAATCCGCGACGGGTCAGCATTGTAGTAATTTATCAAATCCAGTTCGTCCTGCGGACACTCAGCAATAATATGGTCTGCGTCTGCCACGATCAGGTCTTCAATATCCAGTCTTGTCGACGGGAATGTATCCTGCTCTTTCTGATGCAGCATTCGAATTTTCCCGAGTGCATGAAAGGTGATTACGTAAGGTATCCCCAATTGTTTTTTTATATTAAATGCGACCAGGCCGGACATGAAAAAGTTTGCATGGATCAGATCATACCGGATTTTTTTCGGTTTGATGAAGGCCAGCATATTTTCGGTGAATTCACCCATATAGCCAAGGAGCTGCTCTTTTGGAACAATGTCCTGAGGACCCGCTGCGACATGAATTACACGAATTCCGGGCAGCCACAATACCTCCGTGTCCAGTTCAGAGCTGTCCTTGCGCGTGAAAATATCAATGGAATAACCAAGACGCGCGAGTTCTTTGCAAAGCTCAGCTACGTACACATTTTGGCCGCCGCTGTCTACGCCGCCAAGAACGGCCAGTGGAGAAGCGTGTTCGCTAATGAATGCTATTTTTTTCCTCATAACTATGCTTGTTTAGCTGCACTGCATCATGAAATGTGTCATTCCAATCCGTAGTAAACCGGTGAATATTGAATTTGTTTTCTGCTATGGCGCGTGCCTCGGAGCCCATCTGGCTGGCCAATTGGTGGTCATGAAGCAGGAACTGCATTTTTTCTATGAGCCTTTCTATGTTGGTATCGATGAATCCGGATTGACCGTCTTTGATCACTGATACATATTCAGTTGTTGCCAGTGCCACCACTGGCATCCCGGTCATCATGGCTTCGCACACTGCAAGTCCAAAACTGGTGTATCGTATGGGGTTGAAGAAGAATCGGTACTGGCTTATAAATTCCGGAAGAAGTGGATTGAGGACTTCTCCTAATCCACCCGATTCCTTGGTTCCCATGCCCACCAGGTCTAGAGGAACATGTCTGCTTACTTTTTCAAAAATGTCCCAACCAGTAATGCGCCCACGCTGCTGTATATGGTTTATGACAACAATTCCTTTTGCTTTGTTGCCCTTATACTGCACCGAAGGAGTCGTAACACCGTGTTCAATAACCCGGACATGCGGGACCGGGCCATTGTCCCACATCAACTTGTTGAAGTGCGTAACATGCACCATCAATACGGCGGGATCAGTCATGACGTGCAACGAGTTGGTCGGATGTTTTTCCGGAGTGTTGTGTTCTACATACACACGTGGCAACCTCTTCTGGCTCTCGGAGAGAATTTCGTGCTGGTCAGTCAGGAAGTTCTTTTCGTGCTGAAACAAAATGCAGTCGAACTCCATATGTCTCACATCCTCAGCCTGAACTTCTATTACATTTTCCCCGAATGGAAAGGTTTGGCCCCGTCCATAGTATCCTTCCGTCTTTCCTGTATTAACAGGAATATATATGTCGTAAGGCCCCTGCGATAGATAGAATAAATAACTCCCATGGATGTGCCATGTGAAGATTTTAAGCCTACTTTTTGCTGTGTAAAAGTTCATGTTTTATCGTATGATATGGTGAAGCTTACCAAAAGTTTGACCGCGATTGTAAAAAAGAATGCCATTGATAAGGCCGTTTTGAGAGAACCGCTGTTGTAGGGCGTTCGAACCGTCTCTTAATTTTTCAGAGTATTGCGAAGAAATAATATGGGGCGAAAGTGCTCCATATGGCTATAAAAACATGGTTGATTATCCACAGATCGGCCTAAAACCTGCTTTTAAGTGTGGAAATCCGGGAAAATGGTTTTGAAATGGTTTGGTTGTAAAACATATTACTGTAGTCCGGAGCACTTCTTATTGTTTGCGGCATATACCCTGGCTAACCCAAACGTCTGGCATGATACTTTAACAAGGCGGCACGAATAAAAAAACTCACGAGCCATATGTACGTACTAGGTATTAATGCTGCTTTCCACGATTCGGCCGCGGCCCTTGTCAAAGACGGGAAGATTATTGCCGCCGCCGAAGAAGAGCGTTTTACGCATATCAAACATGGAAAGCGCCCACTTCCTTTTTCGACCTATGAATTGCCATTCCATGCCATCGATTATTGTTTGAAAACCGCAGGGATTCATCTGAACGATGTCGACAGAATTGCTTATTCATTTGATCCGACAGGCCTGGAAGACAGTCTGGCTTCAAATGATGATCTGAGGACTTATTCCAATAGCATTTTGGGGGATGTGCTTGCACAGCCCGACATTAACGTATACAAAGGGTGGGATGAATTATTTTTGAAATACATCAGGAATGCACCAGAACAGCTGCGTGATGGCTACCCGCATCATTTACAGAAACGGTTTCGGGGAACCAACGATCTGCAAGATAAGTGGAGCTTCATAAACCACCATGTGGCGCATGCCGCAAGTGCTTATTTCCCCTCACCTTTTAACAGGGCAGCTGTATTAACGCTGGATGGCCGCGGCGAAAAAGCGACAACTGGATATTTTATCGGCGAAGGCAACGTCATGACCCAGCTATCCACTGTGGATATGCCGCATTCGCTTGGTATGCTCTATGAAAAAATGACTACTTATCTGGGCTTTTTAAACTCGTCTGACGAATATAAAGTGATGGCGCTCGCTTCTTACGGACGACCGGTATACCTGGAAGAGTTCAGGTCGCTGATCCATGTCGGTGAAGACGGCGATTATACCATAGATGACTTTGACCCTGAAAAATGGTGGGGAATCGGAAGGACCAGGGAAGATCCGTTTGACCAGATTCATTTTGATATAGCGCACTCATTGCAGAAGGTGCTGGAAGAAACTGTACTGAAACTTGTCAACTGGCTGCATACTAAAGTTGGTTCTGAAAATCTTTGTATGGCAGGAGGTGTTGCGCTCAACTGCGTCATGAACGCAGTGATCCGGGATAAAGGCCCGTTTAAAAATGTGTGGGTTCAGCCTGCTGCCGGCGATGCAGGAACGGCGCTGGGAGCCGCACTTTGGGTGGACGTAAATCTAAATGCCTACGGATCAGAAAAACGATATACGGCTGTCATGGACCATGTATATCATGGACCTTCCTATACAGACGAGGAAATCGAAAAATTTATGATCTGGGCAAAAATGCCTTACAGAAAACTGGATGATGTTGCGAAAGAAACAGCCAGGATCCTGGCCGATGATAAAATTATTGCCTGGTATCAGGGCAGGATGGAGTTCGGGCCAAGATCTCTGGGAAGCCGGTCGATCCTTGCGTCGCCTATTCCAAACGACATGCAGTGGAGATTGAACGACATCAAAGACCGCGAAGATTTCCGCCCGGTGGCACCTGTCGTCCTTGAAGAAGATGCTGCTGATTGGTTTGTAAATGGTGGAGTTTCTCCATTTATGCTTTTCGTCTATCCCGTCCAGGAAGACAAAGCTGACAAAATTCCCGCAGTTCGCCACACTGATGGAACCGCGCGGGTGCAGACTATCAATCGGAATCAGCATCCTGCATATTATGACCTGATCAGCGAATTTAAGAAACTGACAGGAGTGCCGGTACTGGTAAATACTTCCTTTAATACGAGGGGAGAGCCGATTGTATGCACCCCGCGGGATGCCATTGAATGTTTCTGGACCTCTCCGTTTGATGCGCTGATTATCAATTCATTCCTGTTAGAAAAATAAGTTTGTCCTATGTTCATTTCTGTTGTCATCCCGACATACCGGCGGCCGGATCTTCTGAGTAGATGTGTGCTGGCATTGGCCAGTCAAAATTACGATCTCACTCATTATGAAGTCATAGTCGTCTCAGACGGTCCTGATGACGAAACGGACCGGGTGATCCAGCAATTAAGAGAGTTTCATCCGCGTCTTACTTTAAGATATTATGAAACGCCGGGCAGAAGCGGACCGGCTACAGCGAGGAATATGGGCTGGCGACAGGCTAAAGGGGATCTTGTCGCATTTACTGATGATGATTGTATTCCGTCTGCCAGCTGGCTTCGGGACTTCAGTAAATCTTATGTTACTTTTGGTAAAGAACTGGTTAGTTTTTCAGGCAAAGTCGTGGTTCCAATATCGGACGAGCCTACGGATTACGAAAAAAATATCGCTCACCTGGAAACAGCTGATTTTATCACGGCCAATTGCGCTTGTTCGAAAAAAGCCTTAGAACTTACACAAGGTTTTGACGAAGATTTTCAAACGGCCTGGCGTGAAGACTCAGCACTGGAATTCGAACTGATCGAGCTTGGTATCCCGATATTTAAGTTGAACGGTGCAGTTGTTACTCACCCGGTAAGGCATGCCCGCTGGGGAGTCAGTATTCAGGAACAAAAGAAGAGTATGTTCAATGCTTTACTTTTTAAAAAATACCCGGTGTTGTATAAAAGAAAGATCTCCAAAAGTCCTGTCTGGGACTATTACTTCATGATCGTTTTGAGCTTTCTCTCAATCCTCTTTTTTTTGTTTCATTTGGTTGCACCTGGTTTATTGACAGCTGCTGTGTGGTTGTTTTTACTGGTTAAGTTTATCATCAGAAGATTAAACAATACACGTTTGACCTTGCATCATATTTCTGAAATGATTTTTACGTCCGTAATCATTCCCTATTTGTCAGTGTACTGGACGATTCGTGGGGCCATCCGGTACAAAGTATTTTTCTTATGAAGCTGACAACTCAAAACATAAAGAAGATCGGCATATTGAGAGCACTTCAGCTTGGCGATATGTTGTGCGCGGTTCCGGCGCTTCGGGCCTTGAGACATGCCTTTCCCAACGCAGATATCACACTGATCGGGCTTCCCTGGGCCGCTCAATTTGTTGACCGGTTTTCTGGATACCTGGATACCTTTATTCATTTTCCCGGTTATCCGGGTTTGCCTGAGCAGGAATTTAACAGAGATGACTGGTCCCGATTTGTAAATAATATCAACAGTCAGCAGTTTGATCTGCTCCTGCAGATGCAGGGAAACGGTAATATCGTAAATTCGATGCTGAGGGATTCGTTCCCCGTCATGATAGCCGGCTTTCATAGCGAAGGCAACCGCATGGATCCGGATCTTTTTTTAAACTATCCGGAAGGAATATCTGAGATCGACCGTCATCTGGCGCTCATGGAGCATTTGGGCATCCCATCCTGCGGGAGGCATCTGGAATTTCCGGTTCTGCCCGCTGAAAAGGAAAAACTGAAAACACTGAATTTGCCTGTTTCTGAAAAAAGCTACGTTTGCATACATCCAGGTTCACGCGGTTCCTGGCGGCAGTGGCCAGTTTCTCATTTCGCTAATATTGCTGACGAGGCAGCATCATTGGGATATGATATTGTTGTTACCGGAACAAAAGAGGAGCAGGATCTTACGATGGCTGTTATCAGCAAAATGAATAGGGCGGCTATCGACCTGACAGGGCGGACCGGTCTTGGTGAAGTAGGAGAGCTGATCAATCAGGCCGCTCTTCTGATTAGTAATTGCACTGGTGTTTCGCACATCGCCGCTGCTATGCGAACGCCCAGCATCGTGATCAGTATGGATGGTGAGCCAGAACGCTGGGGCCCCATAAACCAAAAGCTGCACCGTACCATCGACTGGACTAAAACACAGCAATACGAGACGGTGAGCGCTGAAATGCACGAACTTTTGTCTTCTCCAACTGTCATACCGTCCCTTTATGATCCCAGTGGTCTTTGATAATTTTCCCTGATTTATCTTTGATCAGCACGCGGGAGAACCTGTTGCCCTTGATCATGCCATCTGAATTTGCATTTCCAATGAAAAGCAGAATAGGGTTGCCTTCATCGTCCGTTTTGATGGCTATGTCGTAGCGTTCAAAACGTGATGTGAAGGAGTTGGATGGCTCATATTTTTTATTGAGCACTTTCATTAATTTATCTCCAATTTTCATGATATGCCTTTTTATTGTGTGGTGAATTTACTGGTCGACCATTTCTTAAAATTTACTGCCAGCAGCATATTTGAATTTTGTAAAGGAATGTCGTAGACCAGCCTCTACACCTCAGATCGAATTGCGTGACAGGTGCTCATTTGTATACATTATTATTAGACTCAAGGGCCTATTCGTCTTGAAAAAGCAATGGCATAATTTTAACTGCAGGGTGAGAAATTTTTAACAATCTGTGCTATGCAAAATTCTTATAAAAGACGTCAGTTTCTGACACACCTTGGCCATGCCGCCTTCGCCGTTCCTTATTTCAGCGCTTTATCCCTTGATGCTGCTGCCAGCAATTATCCAAGCCAGGCATTAGTTGGGGGAGTGAATCAAACTGAGCCGAAAAAGCTGGGCGTTGCACTTGTTGGGTTGGGACAATACAGTGAAGGACAGCTCGCTCCGGCATTGCAGGAAACAAAACTTTGCAAGCTGACTGCGATTGTGACGGGCACACCCGAAAAAGCGAAAAAGTGGAAGGAAAAATACAACATTGCTGACAAGAATATTTACAGCTACCAAAACTTTGATACCATCAGGGACAATCCCGAAGTTGACATCGTCTATGTCGTCCTGCCGAATTCGATGCACGCAGAATATACCGTGCGGGCAGCAAAAGCCGGAAAACACGTAATTTGTGAAAAACCGATGGCTGTGACAGTTAAAGAATGTGAAGAAATGATCAAGGCTTGTAAAGATGCGAACAGACTTTTATCGATCGGTTACCGACTTCATTTCGATCCGCACAATATGACAATGGCTGAATTTGGTTCACGGAAAACCTATGGTAAAATTAACAAAGTGATTGCGCTGGATAGTCAGGAAATGGAGGCGGGAGTATGGCGGCTGGACAAAAAACGCTCTGGCGGCGGGCCATTGATGGACCTTGGCATTTATTGTGTTCAGGGATCGCTCTATACAATTGGAGAATTACCGGTAAGCGTAACTGCAAAATTCGGGAAGAAAGATGATCCACAAAAATTTGCCACCGTTGAGCAGTCGATTTCATTTCAGCTGCAATTCCCGTCCGGAGCAACTGCTGAATGCAACACGAGTTATGCCGATAAGCAAAATTTGCTGAGAGCTGAAGCTGAGAAAGGCTGGTTTGAACTTTCGCCTGCCTATGGTTACGACGGTTTGAAAGGCAGAACTTCAAGGGGACCCATGGACATCATCAACGTAAATCAGCAAGCGTTCCAAATGGATGACTTTGCCAACTGTGTTATTAAAAACAAAAAAAGTAAGGTTCCGGGGGAAATGGGTCTTAGGGATGTCAAAATATTAATGGCTATTTACGAAGCCGCAGTTACAGGAAAAAAGGTAAAGCTAAACCTTGTCTGATAACCGTTACTTTGTTACGTACGATAAATAAACAGAAAGTATCCGGTAAAATGAGCCTTAACTTATGGAGTTTACATTGATAATTTATATAATTGCATCAAATCGTCTTTTTTTCGGTTTGACATATTTATCATTAATAGGTCTGACTGTTATAAAGTCTTAACCCTTCCTAAGTTATGCAAAATAGTTGTGCCTTTATTTCTAAACATAAAGTTGCGTATTCCAGAGGGTCGTAGTTTCTTGAATTTTTTGGCCGGTACCTTACTTTTCCGGACTATAAGTTAATATAATCCTATTTTACCCAACCCTATGGAAATGAAAGAATTAATCATCGTCGATAATGATCCAGATCATCGCTATTTATTACGACAAATTTTCATCAATTATCTGCCTGAATACAGAGTAACCATCCTCGATGGAGGTGAAGAACTATTTAAGCTTTTAAAGGAAAGAGCGCAATCCCAGGTCGACGACGACCTACCTGCTGCGATCATCGTGGATTGCCTGATGCCTTATTATCGGGGCACGGAGGTCTTGTATATGTTGAAGGGGCATCCCGAACGCGATCTAAGAGTAGCCACTATTCCGGTCATCATGATGTCTAACGACAGGTCCGAGAAAATGGTGTCAGCCTGTTATGCCGCAGGGGCCGCCGCATTCGTGAAAAAACCAATCAATTTTATTGATATTAAGGATCTGTTAGTTCTGATGTGCCAGTTTTGGGTTGATGCCAACATCAGACCCGCGGGTATGACGCTCGTGTGAATCTTTTTCCCAAAACCTATACAGCCCTACAGCTGCCGATCGGCAGCTGTAGGGCTGTATAAGATTATTGGTCAATGGTCAGGATTCTGAATCAAGTTTGCTTATCTTTCTTGATCGAATCATCGATACGACCCATAACACTAGAACGCCAATTAGCAGAAAAAAAACTTCCTCTTCTCTTTCTAAACGAAGTGCAGATGTATTCATGATTACTGGTTGTTGATTGGTATTGTCAATACAGTTTTTATACGGTAGCTATTGTGAGAAGTCACAATAACAGACTATTTTTTACAGGTGAATTCTGACCTGAAAGCATAGTGACAGCGCTTTTTACAGCTTCCAGCTGAATTCACCATTGATCCAGATATGTTCGTATTCACCGGTTTCGTCAACACGCTCGCTATCTTCGGTTTTGATCGGCATAGCCAAAGGCAACTTGTTATTACAATTAATTTCTGGCTCATCAAGGGACATAATTAGCCCCAACGGCAGTGGATGTTCGATTGTGTTTCTCATGGCAGGTTGAAATGTTGATTTTGATGCAGCCACGTTGCCCGTGGATTAACAACATGGCAAAGCTAGTGGAAACAAACAATGCTGGCCTTACCGTTTAATTAACATACTGCCGTTTGAAAATCGCACTTATCCAATGGCGGAAACATACAGTCCCCAAAGCCCGATTGAATAAGTGACATCTGCCATTCATTGACGTAATACTGTCAAAAATGTTGACCTGTTATGGCCAGAGGCTCTAAGTTTTCTGGTTCAAGTGGGTGCTATTAAATCCTAATCCATATTTCATATGTTTACAATCAGCGAGATCCGGGAAGCACATGCAAACGTCAGGAGTGGCACTGATTTTCCCGGCTACATTCAAAACTTAAAAAAACTCGGTATTCATTATTATGAGCACTTCGTTGAAAACGGAAGAACATGTTATCAGGGTCAGTCGGGTGAGTATCTGGAAACCGGCACGGTTTACCCGCAAATTGAAATTTCCATTACCGGCTCCGTTGAAGCATTGAAAGTTGCGTTGGCAATACACCAGAAAGGCGAAACTGATTATCTGACTTTTTGCAGCCATGCCGCTGGTGCCGGCGTGGAGAAATGGACGGTTGATGTTTATAAACTTACCTGTACCTACTTCGATCTGAAAGGCGAACCCTTACTAACGGAGTTGATTGCGGATGCTGATCAATAATAAAAGCCAGCAAATGACACATCTGCTGGCTTAAATATGATTGAAGTTTATGTTTTATGGAACCAGCTTGTAGACCGCACCCTTGTTATTGTCGAGCAGCACCGTTAGTATATAAAGTTCGCCACTGAGATCTTCGCCAAAGCTATACACATGCCAGTAACCGGCATCTTTACCAATTGATAGTTTTTCGCGTGTCCATTGATTGTTTGTTTTGTGATCCAGCGCCCAGGCCGGCCCCATCATGTCCCCGAAAATATACTTTCCGGAAAGGGTGGGAATGGCCTTTCCACGGTACACAAAACCTCCGGTAATGCTCAAACCCTCAGGATGTGGATATTCCGCAATCGGTGCAATGGGGTTGACCGGTTTAGGATCGTCCGGTCTGAAATCGTGCAAGCCTTCAACAGGCCTCCATCCGTAGTTTCCACCCTTGGTAATGATATCGACTTCTTCGTATTTGTTTTGCCCTACATCACCCGCAAAAAGCTGCCCTGTGCTTTTGTCAAAACTAAAACGCCAGGGATTCCGCAGTCCATAAGCATAAATCTCTCCTTTCGCGTCCTGTGTTTTAACGAAAGGATTGTCTTCCGGAATAGTATAAGGCGTTTTGCTGACATCTATCCGTAAGATTTTACCGAGCAGGTTGGTCAGGTTCTGAGCATTTCCAAATTGTCCGTGTTTGTCATCAGCACCGCCGCCGTCTCCGGCAGAAATGTATAGAAATCCGTCGGGTCCGAATTTGAGATCGCCGCCATTGTGATTGGACTGCGGCTGATCAAATACCAGCACCTTTTTCATCGATGCCTGATCAGCTAAAAGCTTATTCTCTTTTCGAACGGTATATTCGCGGATTTCTGAACGGTGGTCAACACCTTTTTCAGCAGGAACAGCCGGCACGCTTACATAGACATAAAACTTGCCGTTTGACGCATAGTCAGGGTGAAAAGCCAGGCCTAATAAGCCCCGTTCGTCATAGCCATCTCTTTTAAGGACGTCCTTGGTAATGTCTAGGAACGGTGTTGGTGATAACTTTCCGTTTTGAATTATCCTTATTTGGCCTTCCTGTTCACAAATAAAGACGTGGTCCGGTAAGTGTTTGGTTACAGCAAACGCCGTAGGATGCGAAACCTGATCAGTGACCAGCTGCAACTTAACCTTGCTGGCAGAATTTGCGACTTGCCCGAATGCCGTACCATGGAGCAGTGCAATCGAAACAACAGGAATAATGAGTTTTTTGAACATCATGTAGAAATTGTTTTAGTCGGTTATGGAAGATCGGTGATTACTTGCAAATTAACGTAATCGTTTACGGAATATGATAATATATTTATCGACTGATGGGAGAACTTTGCAGTCGCCTGACCAAAAGCACTTTATTTTTGTTGTATTCAGTCGGTGGTGGTAGACCTGGAGGACGATTCCCTGAAAACTGGTAAAGGCTCTATCACCTTTCTGGTCCGATTGAGCTCATCTGATATCCCGTGCTGTATAAGTTCGAACAATAACTTAAAAGCCTCTTGACCCATCATCAAAGTTTGCTGGTCCATCGTTGAAAGCGAGGGCGTGGTATGCTCACTAAACATATCGTTGCAAAACCCAAACACCCCAAACTGCTGAGGCACCTGGATCTTGCTCAATTTCAGCTGTTTCAATACACCCAATGCCGTGAAGTCCTCTGCGGCAAAAATTGCGTCTGGCGGCTGAGGAAGTTGTAATAAAAATTGTGTTCCTTCCATGCCTGACGCTATCGAGATATTTCCAGTATAAATGATCTGCTGATCGATTGCTATATGGTTCGCTTCCAGTGCTGCCAGGTAACCCTTGAAACGATCATCAAATGTTTTGATATAGGTCGGTCCTGATATATGTGCAATCCTTTTATATCCCTGGTCAATTAAATGTTGCGTTGCTAAAAATGCTCCATGGAAGCCATCGATGACGACAGAAGGAATTTCGATCTGATCCGGGACGCGGTCAAAAAATACCAACGGAATATTTCGGCGTTTCACTTCAAGAAAATGGTCATAGGTAACCGTATTTCTTGAAAGCGAAACAATGATCCCATCAACCCTTGCACCGATAAGCGTCTGGATGCCTTTTACTTCAAGATCGAAAAGTTCCTCACATTCATGAATGAGCACAGAATACCCATTTTTGCTCGCCAGATTCGTTATTCCATGAATAACAGACCCGAAAAAAGCGTTTTCTGCCGTTGGAATCAACACGCCAATAATATTGGTCTTGCCCGAGCGAAGGGAAGAAGCTATCCTATTGGAATTATAGTTAAGTCTTTTAGCTGTATCCTGAACAAGCTGTTTGGTCTTCAGACTTATTTCCGGATGATCACTCAATGCACGCGATACCGTTGCGGCAGTCATGCTAAGTTCCCTCGCGATATCACTTAAAGTAACGCTGCTATTTTTCAATTTCACTGTTTTTCGTAAATGTAACAAAGATTTGAACCCGGGCAAAGCTCCGGAATTTACAGGTATTGGACCTGGCAGGCCGGTATCCATTTTGCAGGTGGCATAAGTTTTTACTGACGCATGGCGAATCAATCATAAACATCATCATGGAGTTCAACATCGATACCAAGGGACAGACCCAAAACAAGCAGCCGGGAATTGAAGAGAAAATGCAGCCTGAGCCGGTCGTGATCAGAGAAAGTTACCGCGGAAGCGGCAAACTGGATAATAAGGTAGCGTTAATAACAGGCGGGGACAGCGGTATTGGAAGGTCGGTGGCCGTACATTTCGCCCGTGAAGGAGCAGACGTCGCCATTGTTTATCTCTTTGAAGATCAGGATGCTGAGGAAACCAGAAAACTTGTGGAAGCAGAAGGGAAACGTTGCCTTTTAATACCCGGTGATGTGCGACAGCAGCAAGTTTGCCAGGATGCGGTAGGCACTGTGATCCGGGAATTTGGAAAACTTAATATTCTCGTTAACAATGCGGCTGAGCAGCATCCGAAAGAGCGTATCGAGGAAATCTCCCCGGCACAATTAACCAACACGTTCAGTACAAACATTTTTTCGTTTTTTTACTTTACCCAGGCAGCATTGACACATATGCACGAGGGCGATTCGATAATCAATACCACTTCGATCACAGCATACCATGGCAGTCCTGGTCTGCTTGATTATTCGTCTACAAAAGGAGCGATTACTTCTTTTACGAGATCACTTTCTATAAATCTTGCTGACAAAGGAATCCGTGTTAATGCAGTTGCGCCTGGCCCGATCTGGACTCCGCTGATCCCGGCCACCTTTGACGCTGACCATGTGGCATCGTTCGGAAAAGATACGCCGTTCAAAAGGCCCGGGCAGCCCTGTGAAGTGGCGCCGAGTTATGTATTTCTTGCCAGTGAAGATTCGTCATATATAAGTGGCCAGGTATTGCATCCAAATGGTGGGCAGGTTATCAATGGATAAAAAGGATAAAAAAAAAGAGGTGATCGGGTTTAATCCGATCACCTCTTTTTTTTTAACTTCTTGATTATAACCCAAATCCAAGGGCAAGTCCTTTAACTGCGCCAGGATATGTAAATTTGACCTGAGTAGCTCCATTGCTTAGATCAACACTGTAAAAATTAGTGGTTCCACCTGATGTGAAGATTCCATAACCCATTCCGGATGCATTACCGATGTCGAAGCCAATATTAGTATCAACATCAACGTTGAGATTTTTCGCCATGGCAAGGTCTCCGTTGTTTGGCGGATTTTGAATATATAGTGTGTTGGACTGGCTATCAATATCAAACAGCATGGTAGCTGTGGTTCCCGGATAACTGTTGGTATAGGCACCTGCCGTCACGTATGGAGACAATGGCGAACCTGTAATATTAAGTTTTCCGTCAACAACCGTCACGCCGTTCATTTCTCCTGGACTAACATTGATTCTCAAATTCTGTCCGGTCTCACTTACCACACGAAGCCTGTCAGCTACCGGGTTAAAATCTACTCCGAACACAGTACCATTCAGAAGAACCGGCGTTCCATCTGCAAGCCGGAGCGAAGCAGCTTCTGCAGCGATACCTGAACCAAGATCAATGTGATAAATTTTGCTGTTCATACCCAATGCATACAGACGGCCATTAACTGGTCTTAGGTCGATACCTGCAAGTAAAACGCCTGATGGAAGTCCGGAAACTGTTTTTGTACCATAACTTGCGCCAGTCATCGGATTGAATATGCGAAGATTATTTACCCCGTCCAACGCATATGCTACAGGAAGTGAAGGAATGGCGATACCAACAATATTAACGCCTGCCGGAAGGTCACCCAGTTTTTGCAGTTTTCCAGTGGTCAGATTGACGTGGTTCAATTCCCACTTACCCATATATTTGACAGAAGCGATAGGATATACATCCGCAGCATTCACATCCGGAGAAATATCAAAACCGCCAACATCTTCAATGTCTATGTCAAAACGGCTGCCGACGGCCACTAGTCCGCCATCGTTAGGGGGTGTCTGGATGTATAACTGATCAGTAATAGGATCAATGTCAAAAAGTGTAGTACCAACGCCAGGCGCTGCAGTTACACCTGCCCGGCTGTTAGTATAAGCCACCGCGCCGATCTGTGGATTGGTATAACCCTGCAGCATTTTGTCTGTTGCGGCAATCACACCTGTTTCAGGATGAACACGCAGATTAATCGCAGCGCTCGTTGTCACTCGGATCTTGTCTACGGTAGGATTGAAATCAAAACCTATGTTCGAACCGGTTAACGCGGTAGCAAGGGGAGCATCACCTATACGGGTCGCGCGTCCTTCGGTAGCCCCGGCTATTAGACTGATCTGGTATAGATTGCCCTGTTTGCTGATTGCGTAAAGCTGTCCCGTTGCAGGCCGGAAATCAATCCCTGCAAGATTGTCACCACCAACAAGGCCGGTAACTGTGATTGATTTTAGTGGTGTTGACGTGCTTTTAACATTGATCTGATGAATTTGGTTGTTGTCGGACAGCGCATAAAACATCCTGTCAGGAAGGGATTGTTCAGTGGGAGCCATACGGTGGTCTTCACAGGAAACCATAAACATCGAGGAGGTGAGGGCGGTTGCAAATGCCGCTTGTTTAACCAGATTGCTAAAAATTTTCATGAGCAACGTAAGTGAAGTGAGAGATTGATTAACAATTCACATACGCACGATAAACTCCTTTAGATTAAAAGGTGGAAATATATTTTAATTTACTTTTAATTACATTTTAATCTTAGGGATCCAGACTTTCTGATATTACTCATCATTCAGTCGTCCGAAAGTATTTTCAATCTGATATGTATGACAGTTTTACATTTCTGTTTTCCTGCTTTTGCAATTGTATTTTCAGTAACCGGAACGTTTCGAGCGGTCCCTGTGTAGCCACAAGATTGACGAGCCAGGCGGGGATGGAGCCCGCGGGATCGACAGCAAGTGTGTAGTCAATCCTGACCTGCCGCTTTGAAACGGGCGTGATGATCCATTTTCCGGTGGACTGCACAATTCTGACGATGCCGGGTTTTGCAGGAACGAAGCCGGGCACGCATGGCGCATCGATGGTTATTATTTTTGTGGACGGATTTTGATATACCATAATATGTGCAACGAAATCGCGGTTTTGTGCCGGCCAGGGCAACGTTACTTCGGAGTAATAATACAGATCAGACGGTGAAACTCTTTTTACAACGGTGCAGATCCTGGTATTGTAAACCCATTCTTTTTCCAGGTCAATGTCCATTAGTACATTAACAACCTCAGAGGCTGAGGCATTCAACGTGGTTTCGACTTTCAGTGCTTTAATCTTTGAAGTAAGAATGGACTTAGTAAACACTTTTATATTATCTTTTTCTGTTTGCAGTTTCCAGTTCTCCTGTGCAGAAACTGAGCGACATCCGATGAGAAGAATAAGTAGTAAGACTTGTAGTTTTAGCATTTCAATTCGATTTCAAGGACGCAATGTGCGTCAAACATCTTTCGGGCTAACAGTGATACAGGCAAAATAATTGCCCTGTAAAGTCAGGAATATCTTAAAAATTCATTCGGGAGAATGAAGGCTTTGGTTGCGAGTGAGATAAGTAAGGACGATTAATAAAAAAAGAACCCGGGAAATCCTGAGTTCTTTACAAAATATCGTAACCTTTAATTGATCTAGATCGCAGACCTATTACAATCAGATACGAATATACTTTTAAATATCTAAATGTTAGCCACTTACGAATTGAAAAATTTCTGCTTAGACAGGAGTTATTTCTAAATGTCAGTAAATCAGCAGATTCAAATGCGGGTATCGATGGGTATTAACAAAACGACTCAGTTCTGCATTTTTAAATAATAATAAAAACAACTTTCATCTTTCTCAAAACCGAACTTTAGATAAAGCGCCTGGGCTTTAGTGTTCTCAGAACCTGTTTTAAGAGAAACCCATGATGCGCCGGTTTCGTCGCCGAATTCCTTAACACGTTGCAGCAGACGTGTAGCTACGCCAAACTTTCTGTACTTCTCTCTGATATACATATCATTCAGCGTCCAGGTCGCATTTAGTTTAAGTGACGAGAAACCGGGATACAACAAAGTGAAACCCATTATCTCATCGGACGATTCGTCAAAAGCTGCAAAGATGACCGCCTGCGCTTTCCCGAGTCTGTCCTTAAGAAATTGTTCCGACGCAAGGAGATCGGAAATCTGTTCAAAATGAACCCTGTATTCGTCGTAAATTAATGATAGCGCTGGCAGGTTCTCCAGGTCGCAGGATTTAATATACATAATAAAACTTATGGGTAGAAGTTAGTTTTTTCCAAAGGTAAAGAGTATGTTAAGTCAGAGCTGTTTCTGAATGTAATGTAAATAAAAAAACCTGCCGGATGCAGCAGGTTTTTAATCAATTTCAACCGGGATTTATAAAAAAAATACCAGAGCTTAGCAGGGATCCGAAGATTATCGGCAGACCTGATGAGGAAATTTTTTCTATTTCCAAGACTCCGTATATAGAGGTAACGGTTAGTGCGGTGAATCAATTTCAGACAGCAAAAGATTTAACCACATTTTAATTGTAACAGCATTAAGATACCTCCCGAATACGCTACGTATGCGAAGATTCCGTTCACCGTAACTCCCTGAATATAATTATCAAACGCCCAGGAACTTTATGAAAGGTTTATTTTGTTGCCGTTTTGATCAGCACTCCGGATTCTGTTTTAAGGCTTTCTGATCTGTTTGAAAATACCTTTTCTATCTTTAAGATTGTTCGGCGCGCAACTAAAATATTACATCACATTTTATGACAAATCGTTATCTGGAATTTTTTGCGGGCACGCTGATTATGTTCAGTTCAGGCTGTTTTGCACAGGATTTAAAACCTGGACTTTCAGGGATGGCCCCATCAAAGTGGATGACGATCAAACATACCCAGGCACCGGGAGCGCGTTACCGGCAGACAGGATTACAAACCCAGAAATATACACAGGAAGATATCTACGTAAGGGCCTGGATCCCGGTCATGCACAAGTCTAAATACACCATCGTGCTTGGGCCTCATTACAGAACTGAACAGCTTGAGATTAACTCGAACGGCGAAAATCCAATGCACCAGATGTCGGACTGGAAGTTGCGTTCGGTTGGCTTGGATATGAAGTCTTATTTTACGCTGAATGCAAACGCGTTTCTTGTTGTAGCTTCTCAGGTAAACAAAAGCGGTAGCCTCGCGAATATACCACTGGGTGATGTTCCGTTCAATTACAGCTTTACCGCAGTTTACCTAAAGAAAAAATCGGCCGACAAAGAGATCGGATTGGGCTTTATGGTCAGCAAAAACCGTAATCTGACTTTTCTGCCTGTTTTGGTTTACAATTATAATTATGCGCCGAACGCAGGTATTGAAATCAGTCTGCCTAAAAAGATCGCCTGGCGTTATAATATTTCACCGAAAGATATTCTGTATTTTAAGAGTGAAGCGGTAAGCAGAAGTTATTACATCGCCGAAGGTAACGATGAGACCGGGCAGTTCAGAAAGATTGACCTGGATACGGGTGTCATGTACAACCGGCAGATTAATAAACTTATAGGGGTGGAGTTGTTTGGAGGATACCGTACCAATATCAGTAATACCCTTCCCCTTGGTGTGGTTCCCATCAGGACTTCGGGCTTAACAGCATCTATTGAACTCTACATTCGTCCACCCTTCGGACTTTCCAGGAAAACAAAGTGAGCGCAGCTTTTTTTTAGTAAAAAGTTCGAAGTGTCAGATCGACGATCTTGCAGCTTCGCTTTTATGATGTGGAAAAGAAAAAAGCCTCAGTATAACCGAGGCTCTTTTGTTCATTATTTAACCCAGCACTCTACATTATTAGGTAACTGTTGTAAAATTAGAACGAATTATTTGCATTAGCAATAACTTTGTAGAATATATTATTTCAATTTTAGTAGTTGTTATACAAAATACCTGGTTTTTGTAGAAAATATTCTATTTATCTGTCGTAATCTTGGACAAGAAAAAATCCCGTCAACTGTCGGGATTTTTTACTAAATATTTCTCACCTCAAAGTGAGCAAGCTCACTTTGATAATAAGGATCTGGCAAAAACCGTGCTCGGTTTATAAATAAAATATAACTAAAAATACTTAAAAATCTCAAATACAGTATATTGTAAAAAAATGAACTATAAAAATTTATACTTCATGACATTATCTTATTAAAATAAATTTTGGGATTTAATCAGGCGGGATCAGGATGTTGAATTTATGACCCTATTGGGAACCGGCACCTTTCTCTGATCTATATTAATCAGATCAAAGCGTACGATCCCGGGATTTTACAATAATTTATTTGAGTTATTTTTCGGAATGCCTTGAAACAAAAAAATCCCGGCATATGCCAAGATCATTTGTGCACTACAACACACACTATAGGCCACTCGCGTGGCGCTGTGCAAAATTATAGATTTCTTTCTATAAATGAAATACATAATTTCGACTATTTGAAGAATTAGAATAATCTTACAGCGATTAATAGCTTTCTGGAATAAAAATTGCTCTGAATTCTGAAAAAAGGGTTTCAAATTTTACATTGAGCCCTGTATTTAATTAAATGCATCTGGAAGTAACATGCATTGAAACATATGGAAGAATTAAAAATTGAGAAGAAAACAGGAAGACTAATTATTGTTGCCTATCGACTACCCTTTAAGATTATCAGCGAAAATGACCAGGTCCAGCTATTTCAGAATTCCGGCGGACTGGTATCAGCAGTCCTCTCTCTGGTGCATGAACAGAAGGGTTCTCCCTTTAATGCTCAGGAAAAAATCCAGTGGGTAGGTTTTAGTGAAAACAGTCCTGAGGAGCTTGAAGGACAAGATCTTGCCAATGAAAGCTTTCAGGCACATCCGGTTTTTATCCCGTCCGACGTAAATGAAAACTACTACGAAGGATTTTGCAATAATCTAATCTGGCCACTATGCCACTATTTTCCTTCCCTCGCGAAATTTGATGAAGCATATTTTGAGAGCTATCAAATCGCAAATAAGTTATTTTTTGATAAAGTGAGTGAAATCATCCAGCCGGACGATGTTGTCTGGGTGCAGGATTATCAGTTGATGCTTTTGCCCGAAATGATCAGGCAGAAATTTCCTCAAAACAAAATAGGGTTCTTTTTCCACATACCTTTCCCGTCATTTGAACTTTTCAGGATGCTGCCGGTGACCTGGCGCCAGGCCATTATTGATGGAATCCTCGGTGCTGATGTCGTGGGTTTCCATACCAACGACTATGTGGAATATTTCCTGAAGGCTGCGCGCATGGTGTCGGGTTATGGAAACAAGTTGCATTACATCAATATGAGTAACCGGATCGTAAAGGTGGATTCATTTCCGATCAGTATAGATTACAAAAAATTTAATTCTGCGTTTGATGAGCCGGAAGTAAGGATGGAACGGGAGCAGGTGCGTGACACTCTAAAAGAGAAGATCATCTTCTCCGTGGATCGGCTGGATTATTCCAAAGGCATACTTCACCGTTTGCATGGATTTCAGCGGTTTCTGGAAAAATATCCTGAGTGGCATGAAAAAGTGTCTTTTGTGATGGTGGTCGTGCCGTCACGTGACAGCATTGAGCAGTACCAGCAAATGAAATCGGACATTGACCAGACCGTAGGGCGTATCAATTCAAATTTCGGAAATATAAACTGGCAGCCGATCATTTATCAATACCGGTCCATGTCTTTTGATGAGCTTCTGGGCATGTACACGGCAAGTGATGTGGCATTGATCACCCCGGTAAGAGATGGGATGAACCTGGTATGCAAAGAATATGTCGCCAGTAGGAAAGATCAAAAAGGCGTATTGATCCTGAGTGAGATGGCTGGTGCAGCTGCCGAGCTAGGTGAGGCTTTAATGATCAATCCGCTTGATAGTCAGGATATAGCAGATGCGATACAACGGGCATTTGAGATGCCGGAGGCAGAGCAGACCAAACGCATGATGGCCATGCAGACAAGGATTCGGGAATATGATATTTTCGCCTGGACCAACGACTTTTTTACCCAAATGATTATGCTTGAACAAGAACATGAAAGACTGAGACAAGTTTTCCTTACCAGTAAAGGAATTGACGATATCCGTAAGGCTTATGCCGCTTCTTCAAACCGCATCCTGTTTTTCGATTACGATGGTACTCTGGCACCGATCGTACCGGATCCGGCAAAGGCCATTGTTTCTGCCGATACGAAAAAACTGATTATGGACCTGGCCAAGCGCGACACGGTGATCATTATCAGCGGTCGGGACCGTTATTTTCTGCATGAACTATTCAAAGATCTACCGGTTCATATTATTGCAGAACATGGCGCACTAACAAAAACTAAAGACAGCGACGACTGGACCCTCAATGAGGGATATGAGGAAAACTGGAAGGAAAGCATCCGTCCTATTCTGGACATATATGCAAAACGTTGTCCCGGAGCGTTTGTGGAAGAGAAAGAGACGTCTCTTGCCTGGCACTACCGGACCGCTGAAGATCAGCAATATGCTATTCGCAGGGCACAGGAACTAATATGGCAACTGCAAAGTTTTGTCCAGCCAGAGCTCAATCTTCAGATCATAGACGGTAACAAAGTAGTTGAGGTGAAGAAAACGGCCTTCAATAAAGGAACCGCAGCAAGAAGTTTCGTTGAAAACGGAGAGTACGATTTTGTCCTTGCCATGGGTGATGATACGACCGACGAAGATATGTTTGAAGCACTTCCTTCAACATCCTACACAATTAAAATCGGTGATGATCTTTCGGCGGCAAGAAACCATATTCGTAGTCAGCAGGAAGTATTTCATTTTTTGAAGTTTATGATCTCCTCAACGGAAGAATAGACAAACTGAAAATAGAAACCATCAACACCTTACCGATGTTGATGGTTTTTTATTTATTGGAAATCAGTTACTTATAATCAGGCGGCAAGGATTTTATCCGGATCTTTGAAGTTTTCCATTTTGATAAAATCACATTTGAAGCCTGCGGAGCGAAGCTCAGCCTGAATGCGGCGAAAATCTTCAAGTTCAGATCTCATGCTGAGTAAAAATTCTTTAAAATCATAAGCCCAATGTTTAACATTCAGCTTTTTGAGGCAATCGTGCAATTTTTGAAAAGACAAAACGTCCGTCAGTCTTGTTCGAAAGGATATCTGATATATTGGTTTCATCGCTAATAAAATAAACGTTAATAAATATTTTCCTCATTTCTGCCAGTCTCGACACCGGGCAGCTTACAACACACATCAAAGATCGAAATAATTTGTAATTAATCCAAATAAGAATTAATTCATTCTTTCTATACAAAGATCAATAAATAATAGTAATTATTAAAGATCTTTTGTGATGATATTGTTAATTTTTTAACAATAAAATAATACTTTGATTTTGGGTGTTGAGTAATCCCTCTGAATGCAGGATGTGGAGGGAGGACGAAGTTTATTCGGGGTCGCTGATCATATAGCCCCGCCCTTTGATCGTCTTGATCAGTTTGTCAGCTGTATTAATATCAATCTTATTTCTCAGGTATGAAATATAGACATCGACAACATTGGTAAAAGTGTCGAGATTGGTATTCCAGACCGTATTTAAAATTTGCGGGCGTGTGACAATCTTGTTCTTATTCTCAAGGAGGAAAACAAGCAGTTTAAATTCTTTTGCAGAGAGCTGAATGGCCCTTCCCCCACGCACGACAGCGTTTGTGTCAAGATTAAGTGAAAGATCAGCACAGGTCAGCGCCTGATCTTCGGAATAATGCAACTCGTAACGCCTTCGAAGAGCTTTAATTCGCGAGAGCAGTTCCGGGAAGTGGATCGGTTTTACAAGATAATCATCGGCTCCGATGTCAAGTGCTTTAATTTTATCTTCCGCTTCGCCCAAGGCGCTCAACATCAGCACGGGTGTGTCTATTTTTTTATAACGTATCAATTGTGCGAGCTGAAGACCATCAATATCCGGCAGCATAACGTCGAGGATGAAGAGATCCCAAGTGTCAGCACTGATCAGATCGCGGGCCTCATATCCGTCATTTGCCAGATAAACCGCATAACCCGCTTCCTCCAGACCTTTCCGGAGGAAGCTGCTGATACGGTGATCGTCTTCAACAAGTAATATTTTCATGTATAACAATTCAGAGTTTCAGACCCAGGATCTGTCTAAAAAATCGACCCAGTTCTTCCACATAATCTGCTCGATATCATCATCAGAATATCCTCTGCGGGAAAGGATGCCGGTGATTGACTGTAAATCGGCAATGGAATTCATATCTCCAGGTGCCTGTTCTTTCCCGAAAGCACCGTCCAGATCTGATCCGATACCGACATGGGACGCATTGCCGGCCAGCTGACATATGTGATCAATATGTTCAGCTATATGCCCGATCACCAGACCGGTATTTTGCGGCGTTGACTTCCCTCGCACCCAGCCAGGAATCATCATCCAGGCGTCAAATGCCATTCCGATCACAGCCTTCCTGCTGATCAGTTCGAGAATCATTTCGTCAGAATACTGGCGGTTATGCGGTGTTACTTTGCGGGTTAGGTTATGGCTTGCCCAAACCGGTCCCTGATAGATTTTCATTGCGTCCCAGAATGCACTGTCACACAAATGTGTTGCGTCCAGGATCATTTGATAGCGATCCATTTCTGCCAGCAAGTCTTTTCCTTTCTGCGATAATGGCTGGTCCGAATCTGTTCCATAGGCGTACACGCCCGGTCCGTAATGAGCAGGTCCAACTGCACGAAGCCCATAACCATAAGCAATCTCCAGATTTTTCAGACTGATCAGCGAGTCTGCGCCTTCAAGGCTCAGAATATAACCAATCGGCAGATTCTCAGTAGACTCCGCGTTTTTCCATAGCCTGAGATGCTGATGCAATGCAGAAAGATTGGTGATCTGGACCATTTCGCCGGCTTCCTCCATGGCTTTGTACCAGGCAATCTGAGCCTGTGTCTGAGCCCAGGCCTGCGCCTGTGAATTCCAGCCCGGTATTTTGCTGTCGGGCTTGACATAACGCGCAATCTGTGTTGCCACGCACATACCTATATTACCCTTTCGCATTTCTGGGAAACTTACGACACCCAGTCCGCGATCAGGCTTGTCTGTCAAATTTTTTTCCCGGTCACGGATCACATGCAGGTCCTGGGTAAGGTCCCGGTTCCATTCCACGGCATTCATGGAAAGGTCCAGGTGAGCATCAAAAAGAAACATATATTTATGAATGGTTTTGAACAAGAGCTTCGCTGCTTATTCAGGATTTAGGTCATAGATTAAACAGTAAGCCGACGGTTTCGTGCCATTATTTTCCACTCATCGACAACCTCTCCGTTCTCAATGACGGAAGCATATTCATGCAGCGCAACAGTAGGGCAAATGTGGTAGGGGAGCGCGTAATATACATCACCAATCTGAATAGTCTCCCAGGTATCGTCACCAACCTGTAATACGCCGTGTTCCTCGCTTTGCCCAATCACCGTATAACTGTGGAGATTTAATAGCCTGAAACGCTTATCAATGGGATTTTCAGCTGACACTGCTTTGTGCCCAAGATCAATCGTGACAATGCCGTTTGATGGTTTTGAAACAACACGAGTCAGAATGATGGCAGCATGTAAAAAAGGCTGTTCGTCAAACTGATCACCATATCCCCAATCCCAGAGGACATTAGTACCAGGGCTCAGTAGTACATTTGGGCGAAGTGCATGCACCGTGAAAGTAGGTGAGCCTCCGGCAATTACAACCGGTTCTGCTCCGATAGCTTCCCTGATCAGATCTAAAAGAGGATATATCTTTTCAAAATCAGCATCAGAATGCGCTTTTCTTTCAGAAAATTCAGCGTTCCGGATGTGTCCGTCGTATACATGAACACCCGAAACGGACACATTTGATAAACCGGAAAGGAAGCGGTATAAAGATAAGAGTAAGCCATTTGTCGGATGGCCGGACCGGTTCATTCCATTATTAACATCGATAAAGATGGGAGAAATAAAGTTTTCCTTTGCCGAATATTCTTCCAATATCTGAGCTGAATGCTGATTATCAATAAGCGACGAGAACGTAGTATCCGGATAGATTCTTCTCAGCTCAAACAGTCGCCGAATGTTCACTCCAGTGAGCTGATAGGCGATAAGCACCCACTTTGCTCCGGCATCTGCTAGCATTTCTGCCTCTGCGATGGTAGCGCATTTAAATTTCGTCACGCCGGCATTTAGTTGGATCTTAACGATCTCGCTGGTTTTGTGGGTCTTCACATGCGGAACCAGACGGTCTGCATCACCAGCCATATGAACCATACTCCGGATATTATTTTCAATCCTATCTTTGTAAAAAAGAAGAGAAGGGGAAATTACTTCTTCTGGTTTGTTGAGCAGATACCACATTGTATTTTTTATTTTTGGGTAAAAATGAAAATTGCTGATCCGATAGTCCTGATAAAATCATACTATTCCGGATCAGCAATCTGAATGACACTAGTTATCTTCCAGTTCAAACATTGCTTCTATTTCAACAGGGATATTGTCGGGTAAGGTTCCCATGCCCACAGCGCTTCTGACACCAATTCCATTTTCTTCTCCCCATACTTTTGCAAATAGCTCGCTGCATCCGTTGATCACATAGGGATGGCGCTCAAAATCGCTGGTCGCATTGACCATGCCTAATATTTTTATAACACGTTTGATTCTGTTAAGGCTTCCCAGGTTTGCTTTAAGTGTAGATAGAATGGTAAGGCCAACCTGACGAGCAGCGAGTTTGCCTTCTTCCACATCCATATCTTCGCCTATCCGACCGATGATCAGGCTTCCGTCGTCCTGCACGGTTCCATGACCTGATACATAAACCCAACGGTTGTCAACGATAAGATATGGTTTGTAAACACCTAGCGGTTTTGGTGCTGGTGGCAAGTTAAGTCCCAGTGCTTCGAAATTGGATTCAGGAGTCATGAAAAATTAGGTAAATGTGACAAATTTATTGTTTTGAAAAAGATGCAAAAACAGATTTGTTTTACTCTTAAACAAACAAATTTAATACTAAAACCCCCAACAAACCCATTACAGAGACAATTGTTTCCATCACGGACCATGTAAGAAGTGTATCCTTGATGCTTAAATTGAAGTATTCCTTGAATAACCAGAACCCACCATCGTTGAGGTGGGAGAACATCAGGCTTCCGGATCCTATCGATAAAACGATAAGCTCAGGAGGAACCGGGGAGTGAATCAATAACGGTGACAGGATACCGACGGTAGTCAGGCCGGCTACTGTTGCAGAGCCTACGCAAACCCGGATAACGGCGGCAATGGCCCAGCTCAAAATGATAGGAGAAATTTCTATTCCTACCAGGCCTTCTGCAATGTACGTGCTGACGCCGCTGGCCGTCATGATCTCTTTGAAAACGCCTGCTCCGGCAATGATCAGCAGGATTACCGAAACACCTTTAAAGGCTTCTTCCATTGACTTTCCAACTGCTTTCATAGATAACCCTCGCTGGATTCCCAGAGCATAAGCTGCGAAAAGGACTGAAATAAGCATACCGAAATAGGGCTCAGCAAGCAATGCGATCATTTGATTGTCAGGGTAAATACGTTTAATACCTGACATACTCGTTAAAAGAAAAACAGGAAGCAACGCTGTTGCCACACTGATACCCAGTCCCGGCAATTCCGATGTAGGTCTTGGCTTCACGTTGAAGAGGTCTTCATCAGGCTTAGGAGTAAATCTTTTTAAGGTACTGCCAAAAATAGGACCAGCAACAGCAATGGCTGGGATGGAAACAATCAGTCCGTAAAATAAGGTTTTACCAAGGTCTGCGCCGAGCTGACTGGCAATCGCTGCGGGCGAGGGGTGAGGAGGCAGGTATCCATGAGCAACCGACAGCGCCGAAAGCATAGGAATACCGATATATAGTAGCGGCAGACGTGCCGTTGCACTAATCATAAAGATTAAAGGGATGACGATCACAAATCCGGCATTGTAGAAAAGCGGAATTCCGATCACGAAACCAGCCAGTGCCATTCCCCATTGAATATATTTTTGACCAAAAACGCCGATCAGCGCGTCCGTTATTCGCTGTGCTGCACCACTATCCGCGACGAGTTTTCCCAGCATGGCGCCAAATCCGACGATCAGAACCAGGTCGCCAAGCGTGCCTCCGACACCTTTCTGAATGGCTTTACTAACCGTTGCCACGTCAAGTCCGCTGGCTAGTCCGAGTCCTATTGAAACGAGAAGAAAGGAAATGAATGTGTCAATTTTAAGCCAGGCAATCAATAAAATCAGGCAAAGGATCGAAAGGAAAGTGAGTACTAATGGCATAGAAAAGAATTTAGGTAATGAGGTTTACACGTTATAAGGAGGGAGTCGGGCAAATTTAATGATTGAAGTGGATTTGTTTCCAAATATATTAAAATGATCAGTTTTATAGCGCTCAGCATGCATCGGTGGGCTGTGAAAATGGCATAAATTTGAAGCAAAGGCTATGGTTTCGGAATCTAAATTCCGCAGTATCACGCTGATAGAAAGTCTTGCCGCAATAAGGCTCCCAGAAGTTTGTTAGAATGCCTAAAAATCGCGAAATTTGTCTTTTTGCTAGTTACTGTATTGTAATAATCCGGTGAGTATTTGTATAAAATCAATCTCTCATTTTAAATTTTTGATTCTTTTCTAATTCTTTATGGCAGAATCTTCAGGTGAAAACATTATCCCCATTAATATTGAGGATGAAATGCGAGGAGCATACATCGATTACTCGATGTCAGTTATTATTTCCCGCGCTTTACCCGACGTTCGCGATGGTTTGAAACCGGTGCACAGACGCGTGTTGTATGGTATGTCTGATTTGGGTGTTAATTATAATAAATCCCATAAAAAATCAGCTCGTATAGTAGGGGAGGTTTTAGGTAAATATCACCCGCATGGTGATTCGTCAGTATATAATACAATGGTGCGTATGGCTCAGCCATGGTCGTTGCGTTACATGCTGGTAGACGGACAAGGAAACTTTGGCTCTGTCGATGGTGACTCACCAGCGGCAATGCGTTACACAGAAGCGAGACTGAAACGTCTGGCGGATGAATTATTAAATGACCTCGGTAAAGACACCGTTGACTTTCAGCCTAACTTTGACGATTCGCTTGAAGAGCCTACCGTTCTTCCCGCAAAATTTCCAAACCTGCTTGTTAACGGTTCCTCAGGCATCGCCGTTGGTATGGCCACGAACATGGCTCCGCACAACTTGTCAGAAGTTGTCGATGGTGTTATGGCCTATATCGACAACAATGAAATTACGATCGCTGAACTGATGCAGCATATCAAAGCGCCGGATTTCCCAACAGGTGGCATCATCTACGGTTATCAGGGTGTGCGTGCGGCGATGGAAACCGGGCGCGGTCGAATTATAGTGCGTGCGAAAGCATCTTTCGACGTAACCAAAACTGGCCGGGAGCAAATTATTGTAACCGAAATACCTTACATGACCAATAAGGCGGCCATGATTGAAGGAATTGCCGGATTGATCAATAATAAAAAACTTGACGGTATTTCTGACATCCGTGATGAGTCAGACAGAGACGGGATGCGTATTGTTTTCGATTTGAAAAAAGATGCAATTCCTAATATAGTTCTTAATCACCTTTACAAATATACTCCGCTTCAATCTTCATTCAGTGTAAACAACGTGGCGCTTGTGAAAGGCCGTCCGGTGATGCTGAACCTGAAAGATCTGATCAAGCATTTCATAGATCACCGTATCATCGTGATCACACGCCGGACGGAATACGAATTGCGTGAAGCAGAGAAAAGAGCGCATATTCTCCAGGGTCTGATTATCGCACTTGACAATCTTGATGCAGTGATCGCATTGATCAGAAGTGCACGTGATCCGGAAATCGCCAAGAACGGTTTGATGGAGAACTTTGCATTGAGCGAGATTCAGGCGAAAGCCATTCTTGAACTCCGTCTGCAGCGATTGACTGGTCTTGAACGAGATAAAATTGTTAAGGAATATGATGAGATCATGCTTGTGATCACAGACTTGAAAGATATTCTTGCAAATGAATACCGTAAGTTTGACATTATCAAAACTGAGCTCGGCGATATCAAGGACCGTTACGGTGATGCGCGTCGTACGCAAATCGAATTTGCTGCGGAAGAGTTCAGCGACGAGGATATGATCCCGGATGAGGAAATGCTGATTACGATTTCCCATGAAGGATATATCAAACGGACGCCGCTTGCTGAGTATCGAACTCAGACAAGGGGTGGGGTAGGTTCGCGTGGCGTGAAGACGAAGGATACCGATTTCACCGAACATTTATTCTCCGCGACCATGCTCAATTACCTGCTCATCTTTACAGAATATGGTAAGCTGTTCTGGATGAAGGTATATGAAGTGCCGGAAGGAAGCAAGACATCCAAGGGCCGGCCGATCCAAAACCTGATCAGTCTGGAAAACGGAGATTCAATTCGTTCTGTTATCAATGTCCGTACTTTAACAAATGAGGATTATATCAACAATAATTACCTCATTATGTGTACTGAACAGGGAACGATTAAGAAAACGCTGCTTGAAGCATATTCCCGTCCACGTACGAATGGTATTATTGCAATTTCGATCAATGAAGGTGACCGTCTGTTAAATGTTGCACTGACGAATGGAGACAATGATATCGTTATTGCTTCAAGTGCAGGACGCGCAGTTCGTTTCAATGAAAAAGGAGTTAGGCCTATGGGCAGAACGGCTGCGGGTGTCCGTGGTATAAACCTGAACGATCCTGAAAACAAGGTCATCGGTATGGTTTGTATCAACCGTGAAGATGCACAGCTTCTGGTTGTGTCTGAAAACGGTTTTGGAAAACGCTCAGCGATTGACAGTTACCGTGTTACAAACCGCGGTGGAAAAGGAGTGTCGACAATGAATGCAACCGATAAGGTTGGTAAACTCGTTGCAATCCGGGAAGTAACCGAACAGGATGATCTGATGATCATCACCCGGAACGGTATTGCGATCCGTATGAGTGTTCTTGATATTCGCCAGGCTGGACGTAACACGCAGGGCGTCAAGCTGATCCGCCTGAATAACTCGGATGAGATTACCTCAGTAACCCGAATTCTAAAAGATCCGGATGAAAAGGCAGAAGAATTTGACGAAGATGGAAATCTGATCATCAATGATGCGACAGATTCACTGATCATCAAAGGAGACGATCCGGAAGCGGTAGAAGATGAAATTGCAGATGCAATCGAAAGCGAGGACGACGACGAAGAGGAAGCTGAAAACGACGATTCTGAGGCGCCAAAGGAATGATTTTTGTAATAATTAGCTTAATTATTAATATTTGTATTTAGTAATGTTCATTCACAACCAATCGAGATCTATGAAAAAAATGTTTTTTGTTTCTGCACTCGGTCTTATCAGTTTTTCTGCGTTTTCGCAGGATGCTGTTAATAAGGCTATGGTAGATCAACTCCGTAAGGACAAAGAGAAAAGCGATAAAGGGGTATCGGATCCAAAAGCAAGTGCAAAAGCAGCTTTTTGGATGGATCGTGCAAATACGTATTCTTCCATAGCATCACAAAGTTCCGAACTGGATTCGAGTGCAGCAAAAACTGCCTTCGAAGCCTATAAAAAAGCAGCGGAAATCGATCCTAAAAAAGCAAAAGATGCTCAGAAGTTTTTGACAGGTGAAGATCCATCTTTGTTCAACGCCTTTGTAAGACAAGGAGCAGAAAAATATCAGAATAAGAATCTTGCAGGTGCGCTGGAAATGTTCCAGATGGCTCAGCAGGTAAATGCGAAAGATACACTTGCGAGTTTGTACGGCGGTATTGCTGCTCAGCAGATTGACAAGAAAGAAGAAGCAAAAACACAGTTTGAAAAATACGCAGAAAACGGAGGAAAAGATCCGAGTGTATTTTATGGCCTTGCTCAGCTATATCGTGCGGAAAATAACTTTGATAAGGCTGTCGCAACTTTGAATAAAGGTCTTGAGCGTTCTCCAAATAACAAGGATCTTAAATCTGAGGTAGTTAATATCCTTCTTGCATCAGGCAAAGAAGACCAGGCGATCGCTGAGTTGACCAATCTTACAAAATCGGATCCTACGAATGTTCAGAACATCGTTAACCTTGGTATTCTATACGATAACATGAATACAAAGTTAGGTGGTAAAATTAAGGAAGTTCAGGGAAAACTAGGATCTGGTACTACCAAAACCGCTGACCTGAACAAGAAACTTGAAGCTGAAAAAGGTAAGATCGATGTGTATGATGGTGAAGTTAAACGGATCAGTGCTTTGCTTAAAAAAGCGCCGAAGCCAGATTTAAAACGCCAGCTTGCAGATGTAACTGCTAAGAAAAAAGAAGCCAATGAAGCGATTGTGTCAATCCAGGGAGAGATCAAAGCCGCAGAAGAAGCTTCAAAAGGAAACGATAACACAGCATTGGAAAAGGAACTTGCTGAGCTGAAGGCTAAAAAGACAACTGCCAACAACGAGGCGATCACTGCTTATAAGAAAGTGCTCGAACTTGACGCTGCCAATTATGACGCATTGTATAACCTTGGTGTTTTCTATTTCAACGAAGCTGTTGAACTGAAACGTGAAGTGGATAACATGAGCATGACGGATTATCAGGCTAAAGGCAAAGAAGTTGAAGGCCGTGTTTGCGGTAAATTCAAGAAAGCAAAACCATACTTTGAAAAAGCAATCCAAGTTAAGGACGAAGCTGAAGCAAAAGAAAACCTTGCAACAGTTAATAACGTACTTGAACAGTTTGCCGGAAAACAAGTGGCTTGCGTAGAAGAGTAAAATTTTAGAGAGAAGCTTAAGAAGATACTATTTCATAGTATCTTCTTTTTTATCAGATATTCTATTTAACATAATATAAATTATACAACAAAAGGATATAACCAAATTCTGGCTGGGATAGGTCTGAGAATTGAATGGAATGGCCCGATGTTCAGGTGTGACATTTTTATCGAAATCTAAGCGCGTTGAAATCATTTGAATGATGTCTTAAATGTTTGTAAATGAACAAATTGAATATATGTTTTAATGATAGAAATAAAGGTCAACGAGATTGAAATGGAATCATAATCATAGTATTCGGTATTTAGAATGGAAATATCGGCTTTGTTAACACAATAGATCGTATTTTAGCCAAAAGTTATCCGGCAATACGAATGAATATCCTGGTTATCGAAGATGAAGAACGTCTGGCGGTTTTGGTTAAGCAAGGTCTTGAAGAAAATGGCGATACGACTACCCTTGCCTTTGACGGGCTCACCGGTAAATATCTAGCCATGGATCATGACTACGACCTGATTATTATGGATATCATTCTTCCAGGGATCAATGGGATTGATTTGTGTAAGGAAGTGCGTACCGTGAAACCGGACATACCTATTCTAATGCTGACAGCGCTTGGAACGACCAATGACAAAGTCGAAGCTTTCGATGCCGGAGCTGATGACTACCTTGTTAAGCCATTTGATTTTCGGGAACTTCACGTACGGATCCGTGCTTTGACAAAACGCACGGCATCAAATACTAAACGCCAGGATTATATTTTAAAATATGCAGATCTGGAACTCAATGACAAGACCAAAATTGTGAAACGTTCAGGAATTGAAATCATATTGACACCGAAAGAGTTCAAGCTGCTGGAATACATGATGCAGAACAACGAGCGTGTATTGTCCAGAACTGAAATTGCGGATAAAGTATGGGACACTCATTTTGATACCGGAACCAATTTCATAGACGTTTACATCAATTACCTCAGAAAAAAAGTAGATAAGAATTTTGATCAAAAGTTAATACATACAAAAGCCGGCATGGGTTTCATACTCAGAAGCGGTGAATGAGAACCGAGTTATCAAATGATTATAGCAGCCGCACAAACAATTCCATCAAAACATAATCTTGGCCGGAATTTAGATGATCATTATAGATTTGTTAATATGGCTGCGGACCACGGAGCTCAGCTTATCATTTTTCCGGAAATGTCGCTGACCGGTTATGAACGGGAAGCAGCCCGTGACCTTTCTCTCAGTCCTAACGATCAGAGGTTAGCGCCGCTTCGTCTTCTGGCAAAAAAAAGGAATATCATTATTTTAGCCGGAGCCCCTATCCTGCTTGAGTCTGGTCTTCATATTGGAATGTTCATTCTTAAACCTGATCATACAGAAATGATCTATACCAAACAATATCTGCATGAAGGTGAAGAAAACTATTTTGTCCCCGGTCTTTTAACTGAAGTTTTTATCGACCTGGAAAATGAAAGAATGTCACCGGCCATTTGTGCGGATATAACACATCCGGAACATCCTGCGCGGGCGGCTTCTAATAACAGCCGGTTGTATCTGGCCAGTATTTTTTATACGCCCAGCGGAATTGATCAGGGAATTTCGGACTTAGGTTCTTATGCCAAAATTTTGAAAATGAATGTCTTAATGTCAAATTTTGGTGGCGCTTCTTATAGTTTAGCATCGGGTGGTAAAAGTGCTTTCTGGCAGAATAATGGTGAAATGGTTGGCGGATTTGAAGGCGCCGGCGAGGGAATATTGATCGTCGAAAGGAATGATATGCAATGGAGATCCACTGTTTACACGACTTTCTAAAATATGAAGATACGGAACAAACTAAGTCTGCTTTTTACATTTTTGACCGCAACAATACTTCTGGTTTTTGCAGCACTTGTTTATTATTCCGCTTATAATAGCCGTGAGGCTGAGTTTTTCAAACGTCTCCATCAGGAAACAGTGACCAAGGCAAATCTGTTTTTTGAAGCCAAGGTCGACGCACGTACTTTACAGACTATTTATAAAAATAACAGAGAGACTATCAATGAAGTGCAGGTTGCTATTTACGACACTTCTTTTAATCTGTTATACCACGATGCTGCTGAAATAGATGAAGTAAAAGAGACAAGGCAGATGATCGACAAGATCAGATCCAGGAAGTATATTCGTTTCTATCAGGCTGACTGGCAGGTCGTTGGGTTGCTGTATGCTTATGAAGGCAGGCAATATGTACTGACGGCTTCTGCTTATGATCAGTATGGATATAACAAGCTTCGGCATCTCAGCCAGACCATATGGGGGGTATTTATTTGTTCCATTGTTTTCATCTATGCTGCCGGAAGGTTTTTTTCCCAAAAGGCACTTTCGCCTATGACGGAGATTGTCACCAAGGTAAAAAGTATAACAGCTTCCAATCTGGATCTTCGGTTGGAACAAGCCGAAGGAAAGGATGAGGTATCAGAATTAGCAGATACGTTCAACCGTATGCTGGACAGGCTGGAAAATTCATTTGATGCTCAAAAGCAATTTGTGTCTAATATATCTCACGAGGTGAGGACACCATTAGCTGTACTGATCACAGAGTTGGAATTGTCAACGTATAAGGAGCGGAGTGTAGAAGAATATAAAAAGGTGATCACCAACACATTGATCGATGCGCACCGGTTGTCAAAACTTTCAGACAGCCTGCTCGATTTTGCTAAGGCGAGTTATGATCCGCAGGAGATAGGGTTTAAAGAGGTTAGGATAGACGAGGTATTACTTGATGCCAGACAAAAGGTACAAAAGGAATATCCCGGATACCAGATTGATATACATTATGAAAATGAGTTTGATAACGATTCTGAGATCTCGGTAGTGGGGAATGAGTATTTATTGAATGTTGCATTTGCCAATCTGATGGAGAACGGAGGGAAGTTCTCGAAGGATCCGAAGATGGGAGTCAAATTAAATTTCCAGGAAAATAAAATTATTTTAAGTTTTACGGACCAGGGAATAGGTATATCAGATGAAGATTTAAAATTAATATTTACACCTTTCTTTAGAGGAAAAAATAAAAAATTTGCTGATGGAAATGGCGTTGGCCTCTCCCTCACCCAGAAAATTATCTCACTCCATCACGGTGCTATCAGGGTCACCTCTGTCGTTGGTCATGGAACAACTTTCGTCGTTACACTCCCCCATCTTTAACCCTGACTTTTACTACCTTTCTTAGGGGACCCCACTCCTACGCTTTTGCCTGTGTAAGTCTCTAATTTTTTTCTAATGTTTTTCTATGAGTTCTCTAACGGTACTTCTGGTTAACTAAGTGCACTTTTGCTATCATCTTAGATATAAGAAGGCAATGCATTTTAAAATAGTCATTATCACCGCCATCGTTACGACGTGTTGCATTTTTGGTACGGCTTTGGCCCAGACAAAATACAGTTTACAGCAGGCTTTGCAAGCAGCCAAAACGAACAATCCGGTTTTGAAAAGGGAACAGTTCAACGTGAATGTCGCTGAGGCAGACATCGTTACGGCTTCCCTCCGACCCAATCCGGTTTTAAACAATCAGTCCCTGCAACTGATAAAATCCTCTAAATTTCCGGATAATTCCAACTGGTCGAACCACCTGAACCGCCAGGTGTGGTGGCAGGTTACCAAGCCATTCCAGATGCCTGAATTGCGTAAAAACAAAGTTGATTATGCCAATCAAAATGTAATTCTGAACCAAAAAGCATACACGGAAACGGAACGTAATCTTTTCCAGGATGTCGCCAGCAAATGGCTCGATGTATGGTCGGCCCGCAAGCAGCTGGACATTTTGAGTATCGCCCGGAGTAACATTGATACTTTGGTCAATATCAATAAGGTACGTCTGAAAAACCAGGTAATTACCACGACCGATCTGGCCAGGACTGAGCTTCTTGCGAACCAATATAGTGTTCAAATGAAATCCGCTGATCAGCATTATAAAAATGAAATCATTAACCTCAGATACCTGATTGGAATTCAGGAAGATGTTGCTGTCGATACAACAGACAGTTTTCAATTTGGTTTTCCGTCTAATGTCGATGAGTTGCTGCAGCAGGCGTTGCAGTCCCGGAGTGACATACAGACATTGAAGTCGACGATTGATGTGGCAAATGCCAACATCAAACTTCAAAAGTCTCTGGCACTCCCGGTTCCTGAACTTGGTGCTATTTTCAACCCGCAAAATGGTGTTCCTTACATGGGCCTCTATGGCACGATCGCGATCCCGATCTTTTCCCGCAATCAGGGTGAAATTAAAAAATCCCATGTACTGAAACAGCAGGCGGAACAAGATCTAGTCGCCACGCAATCACTTGTACAGAGTGAAATTGCTACCGCTTACAGCAGTTATGTCACTCAAAAACAGAATCTTCAAAATTTTACAGGACTACTGACACAGTCACAATTGATTCTGAATAATGTAAAGTACTCTTATCTCCGGGGTGGAACGACCATCATCGATTTCCTGGAGGCGCAGCGGAGCTGGCTTGATACACAGCAACAGTACTACGAAACCTTGCAACTATACCGCCAGAGCTACATCAAACTTTTGTATGCATCCGGAATTATAAATCAAATCGCCCAATAAGATCATGAAGAATTTAAAGTACGGCTGGCTATTAGGAATACTTCTTATCGCTTCTTGCGAGAAAAAAGAAGAAAAAGCAGAAAAGGTCGAGAATACCGAGCCCAGGATTACTGAGAACGGAGCGAAAATAAGTTTTCCAAAGACAGAGAGTGTAAAGTTTTTTGAAACAGAAACGATCGGAAGCAGTGCACTGACGGCAGACATTGCTGCGCCGGCAACGGTCTCTGCCACAGTAGTTAAGTCAAACGAAGGAGCTTCTCAAAACATTGTATTGTTTCAAAATCCTGACCTTGCTGGCAGTTATACACAACTTATCCAGCACCTGATCACGATCAACCAAATTCAGAATGTAAACATTAAACAGAGGAGAATTGAACTGAGTCGCGTCCAGGATTTACAGCAGCACGGAGCTGCAACCGGGAAGGATCTGATGGATGCTCAGACTGCCATGTCGATGGAGCAAACTAACCTTTCGAATGAGCGTGCTGCTCTTATTGAACATGAAACCAAGTTGAAAGAAGGTGGCTTTCATCCGGAGGTCTTGAGACGAGCCAAAGCGGGAACAGCCTATATCACCTGCGATATTCCTGAAAACGACATCAGTAAAATTAAAAATGGAAGCCAGTGCACAGTTCAGTTTACAGCGTTTCCAAATGAGAAATTCATTGGGAAAATAGATGATGTGGCGGATATGGTAGATCCAACAACGCGGATGGTAAAACTCAGGGTAAATATCAACAATACGGATGGGAAGTTGAAAGCGGGAATGTTTGGTACCGTTGGTTTCGGTGTCAGCGAAGGAAAAAATATCAGTGTTGATAAGGATGCACTCATTACGATTCAGGGTAAAAGTTATGTCTTTGTAAAACAGGGAGCTAACGGTTTTCTGCGGAAAGAAGTCAATGTCGGCAATCAGGTCGGCGACAGGATCATTGTCTTTTCCGGATTAAACAATGGTGATTCTGTCGCCATCAAGGGCGTAATGCAATTGAAAGGACTTTCATTCGGCTATTAGTTAACCCCCTCTCGATATGTTACAAGCACAGATATTTATTGGGAAAGATCAGTTTTTCTATGAACAGCCGCTGTATGAGTACATCATGCAGTTTCTGATGAAACAAAAAATCAGAGGAGCGACCGTTTTTATCGGAAGGTTAGGGTATGATGAGAGCAAACATCTGAACCGCCCGTATGACTTGTTTAGTTTCGACGAGACGCCGGTCATGATCACTTTCATAGATGAAGAAGAACATGTAAAATCAGCTTTGACCGCTTTCCGTAAGGAGGTGAAAAGTGGATTCATTATTACAAATCAAGTAGACAAGTGGAATTAGATGATTAAGAACTTGCTTTTTTTTAGTTTACGAAACCGATGGGTGGTTATCTCCATCAGTTTTGTCCTGATGGGCATTGGATACTGGTGTTTTACCCAGCTTAAAATAGAAGCCTATCCTGACATAGCGGATACCAATGTAATTGTGATCGCACAGTACCCTGGCCGGGCTGCCGAGGAAGTGGAACAACAGGTTACCGTTCCTATTGAACGTGCATTGCAAAATACGCCGAATGTACTGGACCGCAGAAGTCGTACAATATTCGGACTGTCGGTTGTGCAATTGACATTTAAAGATGGTACGGACGATTATTTCGCAAGGCAGCAGGTCCTTGAAAGAGTAGCCGCAGCTGAATTGCCAGACGGAGTAGCACCAGAGCTTGCTCCGCTTTCCACTGCTGTTGGAGAGATACTGAGGTATGTGGTCGAAGCTCCGGCTACTTTCAGTCCGACCCAACTCCGGGATTTACAGGATTGGGTCATCAAGCCAGCCTTACTTCAGGTTCCGGGTATCGCTGATGTTACAACATTCGGTGGTCCACTCAAACAATTTCATATCCTTACTTCTCCTCAAAAGCTGGTAAAATACGGACTCTCCCTGCAGAACGTAATGGACGCTGTAAATGCCAATAACCAGAACACAGGTGGCAATATCATTTCCAGAGGCGGGCAAGGTTTTGCGGTACGTGGCTTAGGGGCAATCAAAACCGAGGCTGATATTCAGAACATTGTATTAAAATCTCAGAATGGCGTTCCGGTATTTCTGCGTGACGTTGCATCGGTTGAGATCACTCCCCCGCCTCCAAGTGGCGTAATGGGCTACACGATCACAAAGGACAGTGTCGATGTGAGCGGCGGTGTCGAGGGCATCATTTTGCTGCGTCGTTATGAAAATCCAAGTGAGGTTTTGAAGGTCCTTAAACAACGGATGGCGGATCTGCAGGGAAGTGAATTGCCGGAAGGAGTTCGGTTGCGTCCGCTATATGATAGAAGTTTCCTGATCGATCATTCGCTGGAAACGGTTGCACATACTCTTTTTGAAGGAATTTCAATTGTAATCATTCTTTTGATCTTCTTTCTGGGTAGCGTGAGGAGCGCTTTGGTTGTGGCTTTGACTATTCCATTCTCATTGTTGTTCGCATTCATTTTAATGCGGTTAACAGGTATTCCTGCAAACCTGCTTTCTCTGGGTGCTATCGATTTTGGAATTATTGTCGACGGAGCCTGTGTGATGGCGGAACATCTCATCCGAAAATACCGGACAGCTACCGTTGAGGAAAAACAGCAGGGCATCGTAAAAATTACCTTGCTCGCAGCTCAGGAAGTCGGAAGAGAGATATTCTTTTCTGTTACCATTATCATTCTTGCCTACATGCCGATTTTGCTGATGACGCGTGTAGAGGGAAAATTATTTTCGCCCATGGCCCTGACGCTGGCTTTCGCCGTTATTGGCTCCATGTTAGCAGCGTTAACTTTTATACCGGTGTTAATTTCCTTTGCCTACAAGAAGCAATTGGCTAATCCGGATAAACCAATGAAGGAACACAAGAATTTTATTCTTGACGGGCTGACGAGGATTTATGCTAAAACAGTTGCCAAATTTTTAACAAACTACAAGCTGACCGTACTGGTTGGGTTTGCTGTGGTGATGGCTCTTGTCTTATGCGGAGCCAAACTTGGCTCTGAGTTTTTACCTACGCTTGATGAGGGTTCAATCTTTTTAAGAGGGAATTTCGCGGCAGGTATTACCATTCAGGAAAATGCCAGTTATGCTCCCAAGATCAGAAGAATCATTGCCAAGTATCCGCAGATATCTTTTGTGATCACCCAGTCGGGTCGAAACGATGATGGAACTGATCCATTTCCGGCCAATCGAAATGAAATTCTAATAGGCTTGAAAGACTATGATCTTTGGGCTAAAACAATTACGAAAAAGGAGCTGGTTGACAAAATCAAAAAGGATCTTCAGGCACAGTTACCTTCTGTCGCTTTTTCATCCGGTCAGCCGATCATTGACCAGGTTATGGAAATTGTCACAGGTAGTGCAGCAGATCTGGCCATATCCATCGTAGGGGATGATTTGACCATGATGCGCCAGAAAGCCGATAGTATTGCAGTTATTGTTAAACAGACAGCGGGTGCGGAAAATGTTAATATCGAGCAGGAAGGGCCGCAGGATCAGCTGGCTATAAACATTAACCGTCAGAACGCGGCGCGGTTCGGTATTAACGTAGCTGATATTCAGAATATGATCGAAGCGGCAATTGGCGGAAAAACCATTTCTACCCTATATGACGGGACGAAGCGGTATGATATCGTTGTACGTTTTCTGCCAGAATACAGGAACTCAATCGATGCGATCAAGAATCTTCAGATTCCTTCTTTAACCGGAGCGCTTATACCAATGGATCAGTTGGCAGATATTCATTTTATTGAAGGCCAAACCAATATTTACAGGTATGGCAGCAAGCGAATGGTAACAGTCCGGACCAACATTCGTGGCCGTGACCAGGGCGGCTTTGTAGCTGAGCTTCAGAAGAAACTGGATGCAAAAGTACACGTTCCGAAAGGATATAGTATTGTTTATGGCGGTCAGTATGAAAATCTTGAACGTGCGGGAAAACAACTCGCATTTACTATTCCCCTGACCATTGTAATGGTATTTCTGTTCCTGTTTATGCTGTTCAAAAATCTGTCACATACGATGGTGACGATGAGCTGTATACTTTTTGCGCTGGGCGGAGGAATTGTGGCGCTACTGATGCGTGGGTATTATTTCAACGTTTCAGCCGGTGTGGGGTTTGTAAGTATTTTTGGTATTTCCGTGATGGCTGGGGTGCTGCTCGTATCAGCGCTGAACCGGGCTTCCCTGAATACGGAAAATGATCTGCGAAGCAACGTTTTATTTGCGTCCACGGATCAGCTGAGAGCACTTCTGTCTATCCTGGTTGTCGCCATCATTGGTTTGGTTCCGGCTGCAATTTCATCCGGAATCGGATCAGATGTACAGCGCCCATTGTCTACTGTGATCATCGGAGGGCTGACAAGTACTTTGATATTTGCCCCTATATTATTGCCGCCACTTTATTTATGGGCGGAAAAACGCAGAAAAATAAAACCTGCGACCGAGGAAGATAACCTGGACTAAACTGGATATATGTTGACAAGGAAAACCCCGTCTGTTGCTTTTTGCAATGACGGGGTTCTTTGTTTATTGTTGTGCCAGTTAGGCGATATCACAAATCGTCACGCCTTGTTTTAATGATGCAATATCATCTTTGCGGCTCGGGATAAACTCCTGAGCGACAAAGCCTTTATAGCCCGTCTCAACAATAGCTTTCATGATGGCAGGATAATATAACTCCTGGGTTTCATCAATTTCATTCCTTCCCGGAACGCCGCCCGTGTGATAATGCCCGATATATTTATGATATTTTCTGATTGTCGCGATCACATCACCTTCCATGATCTGCATGTGATAAATGTCATAGAGCAATTTGAATTTTTCCGAACCTATCATCTCACAAAGACCTGCCCCCCACTCTGTCCGGTCGCACATATAATCCTTATGGTTGACCTTGCTGTTTAAAAGCTCCATGATCAGCGTCACGTTATATTTCTCCGCAGACGGCATTAGTTTCCGTAAACCTTCCGCGCAGTTGCGCATCCCGTCAACATCTGACATCCCGCGACGGTTTCCCGAAAAGCAAATCACCGTTGTGTATCCGGCTGCCTGGAGTTTCGGGAATATTTCTTCATAACTTTTTATCAGTGCATCATGATTGGCCGGATCGTTAAATCCTTTTTCAATACCCATGCCGGCACCATTTGGCAGCGCGCAGGTCAGCCCGTATTTTTTCAGGACCGGCCATTCTTCCGGACCAAGCAGTTCGATGGATTTCAACCCGATTTTCTGGCATTCCTGGGCAAAAGTTTCCAGCGGAATTTTTGAATAACACCACTTACATACAGAGTGATTAATTTTTCCTTTCAAAGCTGGTCCCAGCGCTTTGTCTGATGCTGCAAAAACCTGGGTTACAGAAAGTGGCAGCGTAGACAAACCCGCACCTGCAACAAGTTTTTTCAACACCGAACGTCTGTTCGTATTTGTTTTCATGGATTTTCAGTTTGTAAATTATGCGATATCACAAATGGTAACACCTTGTTTCAGTGAGGCAATATCGTCTTTCCGGCTAGGCACAAATTCCTGCCCCACAAAACCTTTGTATCCTGTTTCGACAATGGCCTTCATAATCGCCGGATAATAGAGCTCCTGAGTTTCATCGATTTCGTTTCTTCCGGGAACACCACCCGTGTGGTAATGGGCAATATATTTATGATACTTCCTGATCGTGGCAATTACGTCGCCTTCCATGATCTGCATATGATAAATATCGTAGAGCAGTTTAAACTTTTCGGATCCAACCATTTCGCAAAGTCCAGCACCCCACGATGTATGGTCGCACATGTAATCTTTGTGGTTGACTTTACTGTTCAGCAGCTCCATCACCAGGGTTACATTATGCTTTTCTGCAAGTGGCATTAGTTTTCTTAAACCGATCGCTGAATTCATCATGCCTTCAACATCGCTCATACCACGTCTGTTGCCCGAAAAACAGATGATCTTGTCATAACCGGCAGCCTGAACTCTGGGGATGATGTCGGTAAATCCCCTAATCAGCTCGTCATGATTTTTAGGGTCATTAAAACCTTTGTCCAGGCTCCTTGTCAGGCCTTCGCCCCAGGGCAGTGCGCAAGTCAGACCATGCTGTTTCAAAACCGGCCATTCTTCCGGACCACACAATTCGATCGACGTAAGGCCAATTTTTTTGGCTTCGACCGCAAGGGTTTCTAAAGGAATCTTACTGTAACACCAGCGACAAACCGAATGATTTATTTTTCCATTTAATTTTGATCCGAGTGCTTTTTCAGAAGCCGCCATCACGTTGGAAATCGAAAACGGCAGACTAAAAGCTCCCGCCCCTGCTGCAATATTTTTAAGTGCGGTACGTCTGTTGGAGGTACTTTTCATTTATTGGGTATAATTGTGGTTAATCTGATTAGATTTAAGGCCTTGCGCTTCCCTGTGTCACAGTTGGGAAATCTTTAGGAACAGCCTGCGTCACTCTTCCTGTGGCCGCCCATTCGCTGCCACGCTGCAATGTAGTAATAAAGCCGACGCATTTTTGGGAGTAATTCTCATGCCCCAGCGTGGTATGGAAAATTCTGCCTTTACCATACGTAAGTGTCATCAGCATAGGCTCGATTCTGCCTGAGCCTTTCTGCTCAGGGGCACTGTACGCCGTTGCCAATACGGTAACATTTTCTGCCGGACCTCTTAAACGGTCGTACAGTTCATCTTTTTGGTGCAACCATTCCTTAGGCAGGCCTTTCATAATCGGATGGTTTGGTTCTCTCGTCGTGACGACAAATTCATGCTGGTGACCATGACTGCCACCGATACCCTTTGTCGTATCTTTTACAACTTTCCCTTTTTCCTTATCAAAATAAAGATACGGCCCCGATTTTTCATTTCGGCCTTCCCAGCCACCGATGCCGATCATTTTGTTGTAAGCCTGCCATTTTGGGAAAGAATTGTCAGCAGCATGCACAACGACAAGTCCACCACCATTTTTAATAAATTTTTCAAAAGCGATATTCGTAGCATCCGGCCAGGGATCTCCGTTATAGTTCGATAGCACGACGTCATATTGGGTAAAGTCAGGCTTGAAAGTTTCCATATTCTGACCTTTCTTCGGTGTCGTTACTACGTCTGCCGAGAACATTCCGGTTTCTTCCAGATATTTTTTCATCATCACAGAACCGTCCGCCATGTTCCTGTGATTGTTTTGACCCTCTATGATCAGGACCTTAAGAATCTTTTTAGGCAGTGCGCTGGCATTAAGATTTAAGATTAAAATGCAAATGCCCAGTAGCCAAAGCAGAAGTGAATGTCGGAAAATCTTTGTATGCATGAAAATAAAAAGTAAGCCTGAAAGAAACTAAAAATAGCAGTTTGGATAATTCTACTACCCTAATGCAATTTTTAATTTAATTCAGGCTTTACTATTAGGCTTAAATTTTCCCAATGAGATGAAACAGACCTCTATTTTCCGCTTTTCTGCGTGCTGCCCTCCTTATAAATCGGACTGTTTTTACTTCCGCCGGATTCCAGGTAAGCAATCAGATCCCGGAGTTCTTTTGGATTTAGTCCATTTATTAAACCAGGAAGCATTATAGAAACAGGTGAGATTTTCGTCGAGGTAACCTCCTTCTTGGAAACCTTACGGATCGTTTTCTGGTCAAATGGATTTTGAGCGATGAAATAAAAATTAACATCCTCGTTCATTTGCCTTCCCAGAACAGATTCACCGTTTTTAAGCGTGTAAATGGTTGATGCATACTGATCAGAGATCGCTTTATCGGGCAGTATGATTGCTTCTAAAACGTCACGGGTAGTAAATCTATTCCCAAGCTGCGTTAGGTCCGGGCCAACATCGCTTCCCTCTCCCTGCATGGTATGGCATCTGCTGCAAAGAACTGCCGAAAATATTTTCTTTCCTGTCTCGTAATCAGCGTTTGAAAGGCTGTCTTGCACCAGTTTCACCGCATCGTCTACCTTCCAGCCCCGGCCAGGTCCTTTCGGAGAATATTCCACAGCAAGGTCATTTCCGGTCATAGTGAGTTTTTCGGCACCTGACAATTTATTATAGTAAGCAAGTTTGTCTTTAGGAACGTTAGCTAAGGCCAATTGTCTCGCTTTCTCGATAAAGCCAATATAACTTCTGCCACCCTTATAACTAAAGGCCTTATCATACCATTTAAAGTAAGTGTCACGCAGCTGCGGCGTCCAACCGGTTTTAGCCGAACTTAAAACAAAAGCGTAAAAGGTTTGCTGTTTTGCAGGCATCTTCTCGAGCATTCCGGCAATGTCCAAACCATACTGTGGGTTGCGAAGTATCAGATCCGAGGATGCCGTGGCTGTTTCATTATCCTTGTCATCAAAAAACTCATTTTTTGTAAGTAGCGCAAGTGTCTTTTCAACGGCACCCGGGGCTTCAAGGAACACGAGCAGTTTACTATAAAGGCGATTGCTGAGCGCCGAGCTTGACGGATAATGCGGATTTAGATAATTGGTAACCTGCGTTTTTAATTGTCCCTCGAGAACGCCATATCGGAAGAAAGCAACTTCAAAAGTTCGGAGCAAGTCCCGCTGTTGCGACTCGGAAAGTTTTTTGAAGTCGATCGTCGTAAGTGCTTTCAGTAAAGGCTCTTTCACGCTCTTGTCTCCCTGACGCGCCAGCGCCAGAAGTGCATAAATTTTAGCATGTGCATCTTTTTCATTAAGTGCCTTATCTTTCCATTCAGCAACGGGCTGGTGTTCAACAGCAAGTCTGGCGGCATACCGCACAGACCGGTCAGCATGAGCGAGGTTAGGCCAAGCTGCATTCACAGCTTTCGCATTAACACCCAGGTGAAATTGTTCCAGATCAGTACGAAGTTTGTGTTCCGGCGTAAGGCTTACTGAGGCAGTATTGGATCCGGCTTTAAGTTTTTTATAATCCTTATAGTAGATCCGATAAAGATCAGACTCAAGACGACGGCCGCCGGTCAGGAAGTAAAGAGCGCCATCTGGCCCGATAACACCGTCGGTTAAAGGCAGCGGTGAACCTGATAAAAATTCTTCATGATCAGCGGTATAGGTACCACCTGAAGGTTTCAAATGAATCCCATGCATGATACCGAAACTCCAGTCGAATGCGAGAAGTGTGTTTTTATACTTTTCAGGAAAAAGTGCGTCTTTAAGATAGATAAGATTTGTGGGAGAACCCTGGCCAATATTCATAACCGGCCCTACATTGTCGGGAAAGGAAGGTGCCCATTTCGCGTCTCCCGTTCTCCATCCAAATTCACTGGCACTGGTGGCATGGCATATGCGCGTCGGTCTGTACCATGGCGTTCCGAAATCCCACTCCATGTCAGAGTCATAGGTGAACATATCGCCTGCCTCGTTGAAGGCAATATCAAAAGGATTTCTAAATCCGGCACTGACCAATTCCCAGTTTTTACCTTCCGGATCGGTATGTGCTATCCACCCGCCCGGTGCCATTCGATCATTTGCATGACCCCGCGGATCTTTGATGAACGGAAAGAGATTATCATTCGTCCAGTTTTTTGGCAAACGATAGGAGTCCATCTCCGGCAGGTCAGTATGATTTCCGGCCACAACGTAAAGTGATTTTTTGTCTGGCGAAAGCTGAACACTGTGCGGCCCATGCTCACCTTCGCCTTTCATGGCTTTCAGTAGTGTAATCTTATCATACTGATCATTATTGTTTGTATCCTGTAACCGATACAAACCGCTAGGCTTTGAAAATTTCGCATTCTCACGGTTGTTTATGACGACGTACAAACTATTGAAGGCATACAGTAGTCCATGCGCAAAGCCCATTCCAATTTTTGAAGTGTCGCCTTCAATTTTCAGCGCTTCAATTTTTGGTTTTTCAGCCGACCCGATTTCAGGCAGGACGACTCTGAACAAGCTGCCATACTGATCTGAAGTAATCAGTCTGCCCTTGTCATCAAAGGCCATGGAAACCCAGGATCCATCCTGCTCTTCCGAAGGACTGAACAGATGTTCAGCAACGAACCCATCAGCTAATTTTAACTTTTCGACTTTGGAACCAGGCGGCCTGCTTTTGGCAGATCGGTTGCTCACCAGAACGCCGCATAAAACACCGGCAGCAAGAATCACTGCAAGTGTCATGGGAAGTCCGGACCATTGTTTTTTTGTGTACATTTTACAATTCAGAGTTTAAGTAATTATAAATGAAATGAGTTTCTGTGATTTCCGGTATTTTGTTTCAATACTTAAATAAAGCAAATTAAACTTCGAAAAATCTGATTTTGCAAGTATAAAGCGAATCCATGACCCTACCATCCTGCTGTGTCGGGAATTTGAAAAAAATCAGGATTTTCGTTGCATCATGAGAGCGATAACAGATATTAATATAATCCGGTTCGTATGTTTTATAAATATAAAATGTATCAAAAGTATAATTAGCTAAATATATTTGATATTTTAATGTTAATAAGATAAAATAAAAAAGTGTAGTAAGATTAATACTTACTACACTTTTTATAATTATTTATCTTTCAATAACTTCTATTTATTAACTGCTTAGAAATGAGGTGTCAATGCTGCTTCATCTGCTGGTAAGCCGTAGTAATCGTCCAGTATGGTAAAGGCATTACTTGGGGCAGCAGAACCCTTCGGGAAATAATAAGCCGCCGGATTGGCCTTCACACGGGAACCATATGCAGTGATAATTTCCTTCACTCTGCCTGTACGGGTCAGGTCAAACCAACGTTTATTTTCAAAAGCTAGCTCGACTCTTCTTTCCTTGAAAATCGCTTCACGCATATCGGCCTGCGATGCTGCGGTCGTTGCTGCCAGCCCTGCCCGTGCCCGAACCTGGTTCAGATACGTTGCTGCTTCCGAAGGTTTGTTTTGCTCGTTCAGAGATTCTGCCAGGAAAAGCAGAACTTCTGCGTAGCGGTAAACGGGCCAGTTCTGTCCTGTATTGCCATGCTGTGTATGAACCCGCGCATACTTTTTAATGTATGGGTATGTCTTATTTTCAGCTAGACTACCACTCAATGTGACATAGCCTATATTCACAGCCTTCCTTTTATCGCCGGCTTCAAATGCTGCAATGATATCCGGTGTAGGAATGTTGTTACTTTCCTGAGAAGTTGGCTGCGTGTTAGTCGTTCCAGTGATTGGCTTTAACTCATCAATTGTAATCGGCGAAGGGATAAAACTATAAACAACTCCTCCGTTATATCCTTCGGAGCCTTCCTTATACTGAACCTCGAAAACAGACTCAGCGTTATTTTTATTTGTCGCTGTGAATGAAAAAGCGTTATCGTAATCAGGCATCAGACTGTATCCGTCATTTTTAACGACATCTTCCATCAATGGCTGTACCTGTGCCCATTTTTTTTGTGTAAGATACAGGTTTGCGAGAAGCGTTTTTGCGGCACCTGAAGTAGCGCGCCCGGGTTCTTGTTTAGCCTTGTTCAAAAGCAGCTTACTCGCTTCCAATGCATCTTTTTCGATCTGTGCATAAAGCTCTTCTGTTGTAGCCAATGGCAAGGCTGCATCTTCCCTGCCTTGCACAGGTTGTAAATGCAGAGGAACTTTACCAAAAAGACGAACCAGGTCAAAATAAGCAAGTGCTCTCAGAAACAATACCTGACCTTTAAGGTTACTTTTTGATTCCGCTGCAAAGTCAACTGCATCGATCGACGCAAGCACCTGGTTTGCCCGGGCAATTATCTGGAAATTCTGGCGGTACTGGCTCAGGACGTTTCCATTGGCGGTCACTCCGTTCGCGGTGGGAACCGCAAAGTTTGCCACGTTTTCAGTTGCATCCACAGCCCCATAAAGCGTATTTCTGGCATAGTAAGAATTGTCTGAATGCATCTCTTCCAAAACCCAGGCCGGACCGTTGTAAATACCGCGAAGAGGAACGTAAGCTGCGTTGACCGCCTGCTGGAAATCTGACTCTGTAACAAAGAAAGTTGCTGAACTCAGAGACGTTTCCGGAACTACGGTAAGGAAGTTTTCCTGGCACCCGGTTAGGCTCATCGCCAAAAGCCAGGCCGCTATATATTTTGCTTTCATTTCTGATTTTTAGTTTAAAATGGATTAGACTATGGACGGTGCTTAGAAGTTGAGGTTTACTCCCAAAGTCCAGGTACGTGGGACCGGATAATTGGAAAAGTCTACGCCTTGACTTAGGTTACCACCATCGCCGTTACCTTCACCGTTACCGCTTGTTTCAGGGTTTGGTCCGCCCCAGTATTTTGTGAAAATATATACATTCTGAACAGACCCATAAATTCTGGCTGATTTGAATGCCTTGCCGATTTTTCCGACTTCATAACCAAGCGTTATGTTTTTGACACTGAAAAAGGAAGCATCGGCCAGAAAATGTGAACTGTTCCAGTCACGCTCAATCCCTGTATAAGTACCTCCGTTGTTTGTTGCGCCAAACATTCCCTTGCCAGGTGTGATGACCGTTTCTGCATAACTCTGGTTGGTTGCAGGATCGATAGGCCCGTTCTTAACCCGGAACCGGTCTTTTACTCCCGCGACCATATTGAATACGCCGTCGAGGTTGGCAGTACTGTAAAGGTGTCTTACCCAGAGCTGGTTCCCATATGAACCAGAACCCGATATTGACAGATCCCATTTTTTATAACTGAACTCGTTGGTGAGGCCGTAAGTGAATTTAGGGAACGGACTGCCAATGATAGTACGGTCATCCTGATCGCCGCCATAAGTAATTTTGCCGTCACCATTTACGTCTTTGTATTTAATGGTACCGATTGCTGATTGACCCGCAGCCACAGGCGATGTGGCCAGATCTTCCTTGCTCATATAGAAACCTTCTTTTACCAGACCATAGAATTGCCCAAACGGCTGACCAACCTGTGTAATGTGGAACGAACCATATACCCGGTCAATGCCCGGGGCGAGTTCCATTACTTTGTTGCGGTTGAAGGAAATGTTTGCGTTGGTTTTCCATTTTAGCTGTCCGTCCAGGTTACGTGTTGTCAGCGAAAATTCGTGTCCCCATAATTTAATCTCACCAATGTTATCGAAGAAGCTTCCGAATCCGGCTTCCTGCGGGATCTGTACTGCATACAAAAGGTTTGTGGTCCGCTTGTTATAGTAGTCGTAAACAAACTGGATACGGTCATTGAACAACCCCAGATCCAATCCGATGTCAAATTGTTTGGTTGTTTCCCAGCTCAGGTTTCTGTTTGCAAGCGAAGTTACAGCAGCACCTGTTGCTACATTCGAACCAAACACAGCGTTGGTAGTATTGTTTACCAGGGCATACTGGGTATAGTTACCAATGTTGTTGTTACCGATGAGGCCATAACTTGCACGGATCTTAGCAATGGAAACATGGCGGATATTTTCAAAAAACTTTTCATCAGAAAGTACCCATCCGGCCGATACTGCCGGGAATGTGCCCCAAAGATTGTCAGATCCGAATCGCGATGAACCATCAGCTCTTATGGAGGCGGTAAACAAATACTTCCCTTTAAAGTTATATGATAAACGGGAAAGGTAAGAAGTGAGGGACCACTCGTTAATTGCATTCAGCGTTCCGCCCCGGTCGATATTCAAGGCACCCTGAATGGTTGGAAGGCGGTCATCGGCGTAGGTATTTGCCTGAATTCTTTCGTATTCCTGACGGTAGCGTTGTTGGGTAAAACCCGCAAGGATTTCAAAATTATGATCGCCGATACTTCTTGTGTAAGTTGCCAAATTCTCGTTTAGCCAACCACTGTTGATCAGACTCTGACGTGTTGTAGCCGCTGTCGTAGGGATAGGAACGTTGATCTGGCTGGTTGCAGTCGATGGATTGAAATAGAAAAACTTATTGTTTTCATATTCAATGTTAAGTGTCGTCTTGAGCGTCAGTCCTTTGATAGGGCTGATCACCAGGTAGGTGTTACCTAGTAATTTTGTATTGCGGTTTTCGTTGGTAAGCTCATTGGCAGCACGGACCCAGTTCGGATAGTCAAAAATGTTACCTGTGCTACCCGGAAAGTTGTTGAATTTTGTAAGATTTCCATTTGCATCCCGGATCGGCATCACCGGCCAGGTATGCAGCGCATTGAAAAGTATACCAGTTCCTCTGTCACCATCTGTTCTCGGAGTATTGTCATATACATACTGTGGCGCGATATTGAATCCGACTTTCACATATTTATTCACATCGTACTCTGTATTCATCCGAAGCGAATAACGCTTGTAATTGTTGTTTATGACAACACCATCCTGGTTCAGAATACCGGCAACCAACGAAGTTTTCAGGTTATCCTTATTTGAACTTATCGTTAGGTTATAACTCTGGATTGGCGATGTTCTTAACAATGCATCGTACCAGTCATTATTTTTACCTGCATAGTCAGATGGGTTCCTGAACTCGACCGGGACAGTCTGGTTCATGTCCTCATAATACTCTTTTTTGAACTGCGCAAATTCTTCGGCATTAAGCATTTTCACGCGTCCTCTTTGCGGCACTTTCTGGAAACCGTAATAAGCGTTTAAGCTCACATTCGTTTCCCCTGGTTTGCCTTTTTTTGTCGTGATCAGGACTACTCCGTTAGCTGCCCGCGACCCGTAAAGTGATGTTGACGCAGCATCTTTAAGAATAGTAATTTCGTCGATCTCATCCGGGTTTAGAGCACCGATGTTTCCTGTAATAGGAAATCCGTCGATTACATATAGGGGATCACTTCCGGCAGAAACAGATACCTGGCCACGGATGCGCACCGACATTCCCTGCCCTGGTTTCCCGGTAGCCTGGTTTATCTGGACACCCGCTAATCTTCCCTGAAGTTTCTGTGTTACCTGTGTTACAGGTAAGTCTTTAATATCAGCAGCTCCCACAGTTTGCACGGATCCGGTAATTTCTTTTTTCAGCTGGCTACCATATCCTACAACCACCACTTCCGAAAGAGATTTTGAATCCACTTCAAGTTTAACATCCACAGAAGTACGGGTACCCACTGCAACTTCCTGAGATATATATCCCAGAAAAGAAAAGATCAGTGTCCCGCCTTCATCCGGCGCATTCAGAGAATACTCTCCGGTCTCGTTCGAAACTGTTCCGGTCGACGTGCCTTTCAAAACGACACTCACGCCTGGCAATCCCTGGCCTGTTTCGTCAGTGATTTTTCCTTTGACAAGACGGTCGGCTGACGAGGAAACAGCATGGGCCTGAGCACTTGCCAGAGTTTTATTTTGCAGCAGTATTCTACCTGATACGACGTGGTAAGAAATATTTAAAGGTTTCAGAAGCGCATCAAGGGCAGCTGATAAATGCTGGTTTGCTGCTGATACGGATACCGTCCTGGAAGCGTCAATCGATTCTGTGCTGTAAATAAACTTCACGCCGGTAAGTTCTTCGATTTTAGTAAGCGCGTTTTTCAGGGTGACGCGTTCAGCCTGAATCGTGATATTCTTGTTCAGAAGCTCACGTGCACTGCCGTCATGGGCAAAGGATACTGTTGCAAAGACAATGGCCATAGCGGCATGCGCCAGGGAAATCTTCATAATCTTGTACAGCGATGCGTACAATTGTAATTGTCGCGGTTGATTCATAAATTTGAATGGTTTTATTAGATGGAAAAAATAAAACATAAAGCTTCCACCAACATCTGGAAACAGATGAGCTATCGAAGCGGTGAAGCGTTAATCAGGCCGGAAGTGGTGGCTCACTTTCCGGCCATTTTAATAAGTAAGGTGGTTGAGTTATTTCATAAGGCTTTTTTAAGATGATTGAAAAGGTTTTAGGTTATAGATTATTTTTACAGCCAGGGCCGGCCAGCACAATACTTGTACCCTGAATATCATATCTGCCTCCCACCGAAGCGGAAACTAGATCAAATTTTTCCTGAAATGACATATCGCTCAGATCACCCGTAAATGAACAAAGCCTTAATCTTTCGTTCAACATCAGAATCTCTACATTGTAGCTTTGCCCTAATTCCTTCAAAACGGTAACCAGCGGTGCATCTTTATAGACAAACTTTAATTGGGCAATTGTCTCTGTTTCCATGACCATTGGTTTTGCTACGAGCATTTTTTCGATCTTTTGACTTTCGCTGAAAAACACGATCCGCTGATTCGGCGTGATCATCATTTTCTTTGTGTGCCGGTCAGGCTCTTTTTTATCAGCAGTATTCGGGTTAACCGTGACAGAAACTTGTCCGGTCCTGACGCCAATCTCGACTGACTTAGACTTACTCTCTGACGTGACCCAGAAACTTGTACCGATGACCTCGGTTACTATGCCACTGCAAGAAACATAAAATGGCCGAGTAGAATTTTTTCTGACTTTGAAAAAGCCGGCACCTTGCAGGGTGACTTCTCTTTTATCTTCTTCAAAGGGCTCTTTGTAACTTATGCTGCTTCCTTTTGTCAGGCTTACTTCCGTGCTGTCTTCCAGGAATATCACTTGATACATATGATGCTTGTTGATTTGTGTGATCGTTTTGTACTTGCTGTTTTCAACCGAATTTTTAACCCAAAGATGATACGCTATCGAAAAGCGATCGCCAAAAAGTAAAAAAATTGGAAACATGATTAATGCTGCGAAGCTCCCGTGTTTCAGAAAATCATATAGTGTTTCGTTAAACGGTTTAGCCTTGCTTTTTTTATTCTTTTCTATCTGATCATTTATCTCGGAAAGTAAACTTCTCTCTAATTGTGTCTTCTGTTCATCTGAAATACCGGCGTCCTTTTCTGTTTTAATATTTTCAAACCAGATCCGGATTTTTTCATTTTCGTTGTCTGTGCCTTGGCCCAAAAGGTAGCGATTAAGCAATACTTCAAATTCAGACCTGGTCATAGAAGATGAATTTTATTTTATATCTACTAGTCGTTACAAAAGCAAAAATCCCTAAACAGATTATATAAATTCAATTAATGTTTATATTTATAGGTATTTACAGGTTGATTTGTCCAGGAATAGTTACATTAATGAAATCAATGTGGCGATTGCAACGAAGTCTCTCAGATACAATTTTAAGGTTCTGATTGTCTTGGTTATATGGTATTCAACGCCTTTTTCCGACAATTGAAGATGGTCGGCGATTTTTGACACCGGCCAGCTTTCCATTCTGCTCAGTTTAAATATTTCCTGTGATTTTTCGGGCAGGAACCTCAGTCCGGCTTCTATCGTATTGGTCAGGTCATTGACGGCAACAATTTGCTCCGTCTCTGAGTCCTCCTGTCCTACAAAAGTTTTGTAATGGTTTATGTATTTGTTCCTGACCATTTCCTTTCTGACATGATCAATTACCGAATACCTTACTGCACCGACCAGATAGTTTTCAATACAAGCTATCTGTAACGTTTCGCGGTTTTCCCAGAGTTTAACAAAAATCTCTTGTATTAACTCCTCAGATGCTTCCTTGTCATGGAGACGACGGTTGGCAATCAGGAAAAGCTTATACCAATATCTTTTGTACAGGATCGTAAAAGAACCTCTGTCCCCTTGAACAAAATTTTCAATGAGTTGCATTTCAGATACAGCAAGCACAGACGAGCTCATAGGATAATTTTTTGTGAATACTGCTACCAGATTACTATTTGATCGTTCGTCTTCTTAACTATACGACTTAAATAGTCATACTTTATCGATAATTTATACAATAGTAACCTTAGTCAAAACCGCAACTATCCTGTTGTGTCTGGTAATATTGAAATTTTTACTTTGTCTTGTTATACAACTGATTGCCGAAGAGATAAGGGAGATTGAAGCAGTGTTGAATATTGGAAACACTTAATGAACAGCTAAAAAATTGTTGAACATCTTCGAGAGTGAACTGGAAGCGGCTTTAAATCATGCTCAAATACGATGCTTGAATTAAATACTTACAGGCAGTTTGTATAATACTTTAATTTATGATTAACCATTAATTACATATTAAAATAATAATATTTTGGTTATGTTTAATACATATAAAATGTTAAATAAGTATAAAATGTTTTTAACATTTGTTAAATATTTTAAACCAGTGAAACTATTATACTAGTGATATGTACAGATAACTGAATACAATTTATACTTTTAATATAAAATGTACTTTCGATCAATATTGATTATATAATAATAGTCAGTGTATTATATGTATTATACTTTTTATAAGATGAAATATATTATATATACATCATGTATGATATTAGAATGCCCCAACGGCATTGATTTTAAGTATCTTATATTTTTCAAGAATTTAATTCTTGTGGGTCAGAATGCAAATCTATGACGGAAAATTTTCTCTCTAGCATTCCGTTTAGTACAGTACCTGACAATCATATCGAACCTTAGTGTCCCGGGCTGGGTAGCCATGGTTAGGTATGCAAAGCAAAAGAAGGACAAAATTCCAATAGGGATAAGAAAGTCTTCAACTTGAAATGTTCATTGTAAAGCTGAGAATGTTCAAAACCAGGAAATTTGTTATTTCACTCAACGGGTGATATGTCAGAGAATGGTTTTCTCTGGATTTATATCTTGACTTAATATGCGGCTAAATGATCTGACTGGAAAAGTGTATGATATTCTGACTTGAACGGTCTGAATTTATATGGTATTCCGGGGAATTGTCTTGATGCGGACTTCCTTATTGCTGCTGATAGGCGACGTAGAGAGGCTGACCTGGAAGATTTTAATTTGTGTGATATTTCTGTCTGTTATAGGTTATCTGACGCATCAATGCTTCCGAACGGCTGGATAAGTCCCAGCGCTTGATCCACTATGCCCGGTCAATCTGCCTGCTGGTCAAAACAACAGTGTGCCATTGTAATTATTGTATAGCCAAATGCCTGTGCATTGACTGCCAAGAATTAATAAAACTATTCTCGCATCTTATCTATTTTCATCCATGGATCAGTTATGTCAATGTTAGGCCGATCAAATTTTTATTTGAAAATCATATTTTGAAAACTACAATTATATTCAATAGTCAGGAAGAAAAACGGCCGGACCTTTGCAATGCCTGCAAAGGTCCGGCCGTTTGAATTGAGGAGTCGCGATGTCAGTAGCCCGGATTTTGTACCAATTTTGGATTAATCAGAATCTGAGGGGCCGGTATTGGTAAGACATATTCGTTTGCCGTATAAACATAATCTGTTGAATTAAACGGGACGTTTCCGCGGTCTACCGTTGGCTTGGCCCGTTCGGCAGCACCATGCGCATTCATAAAGGATGCCCATTCGGCAGGCGTCTTTGTTCGTTTCAGATCGATCCAACGCTGGTTTTCAAATGCCAGTTCAAGTCTTCTTTCTTTTAATACTGCCGTTCTGAAACCTGTTTTATCAAGACCTGAAAGTTCGGTAAGGCCGGCACGTTTGCGCACCTGATTAAGAAAACCAACGGCTTCTCCGGTCGGGCCAGACTGTTCATTAATTGCTTCTGCCAGCATCAGCAAAACATCTGCATAACGAATGATCGGCCAGTTGGTATTTGTCCTGTTGACAATGGTGTGTGGATAATTATACTTGCTCACAAATGGCACCGGGTAAATCTTACCGTCGAGGGTGAAGCTTGGTTTCAACGATAGATCTTTTCTCACATCGCCGGTTTCATAGCTAGCCATAATGTCATTTGTGGGAACATTTCTACCTCCATTGGTACCATTTGCATAACCTGTTACTGCACCTTTTGAAACTCTCGGAGCAAAAACATATTCAAAGTTACTCCACTCACCGAGGTCATTGTCACCTTGGTACTGGATCTCAAAAATCGATTCCGACCCGTTCTTTTTCGCAGGAGACGGATCAAAATTATCTGCATAATTTGGTGTGAGCGCATAACCCAGTGCGGTTACCTGTTTCAAGCTGGTAATGCTCTCAGCAAATTTTTTGTTGATCAGCTGGCTTTTTCCTAACAAACTTAAAGCAGCTCCCTTGGTTGCCCTGCCCCTGTCGCCAGCGTTGGTATAACTGGCAGGCAAAAGTGCGATAGCCTCATTCAGATCTTTTTCAATCTGCGCCCACACATCGGCCTGCGGGGAACGTACGAGGTCAAAAGCGGGGTCCGGTGTCGCCAGCGTAGATGTGACGATGATCACATCGCCGAAATATTGTACCAGATTAAAATACATATAGGCGCGTAAAAACTTCAGTTGGCCCTCTATTTCTTTCCGGGACGCATCCGGGATTTCTGCCGTGACCATCTTCTCGAGCGTTAGATTATCATTGTATAACGCTGCATAATAGCCGTTCCACAAATTGGCAATTTCGCCATTTCCTGAATTTACGGTCGAAAATTCAAAGGCTTCCCAACCGCCGGCACCACCACGGTCTGACGGATTGAGATCCACGGTTGTATTGTCGGTCTGAAATTCACCAAATATATAAGCTGTATTATTTAACGCCTGAACCTGGCTGTATACCCCGTTCAAAGCTTGTTTTACCTGCGCTTCATTCTTATAGAAAACATCTACCCCTACTTTGGTCGGGTCCGTCTGATCCAGAAAATCTTCCTTGCACGCAGACTGAAAAAGACCCAAAAGTAAAATACCGATGATGGCTGTATTTTTCATATTCATCAATTTTTTAAAAGTTAACTTTTAGGCCGGCAGAAAATGTTCTCGGAACGGGGTATGACTCGTCGTCATTATTAAGCTCAGTCCCCCCTCTCACACCGGCATCGGGATTATTTCCCGGGTATTTGGTTACCAGAAGCAGGTTCGCAGCATTAACAAATATGCGCGCGTCGGACAATATCCCTTTGACTTTGGGTAGTGTGTAGCCGATTGTGACATTTTTGATCCACATGTGTGTGCCATCATATACATAACGCTCGCTGCTCTCCCGCGACCATTTGAAATAGTCGGTGCCGCCCTGTGAGTTTTTATTGTTTGGGTCCGGGCCCGGGTTTTCAGGCGATCTCCACCGGTCTTTTGCCTTTTCTAACACGTTAAAAACGCCATCCATATTCATCGTGGAAGCCTCAATATTTCGATAAACATCGAATTTATAGGCCCCCATTAACAAGACGCTGATATCAAACCGTTTGTAATCTGCACCTACATTCCAGGCCCAGTTGAACTTCGGATTCGGGTTTCCGATCTCAGTCATATCCTTTGTGTCATACGAGACAATTCCATCCGGTCCGCCATCGGGAGCTCCATGCAAATCGGCGAATTTCATTGCACCGGGTATGGCGCCTTCCTGTTGCGGTGCGGCGGCTATTTCTTCTTTCGTATTAAAAATGCCAAGTTTACGGTAGCCAAATATCATCCCGATCGGTCTGCCTACCTGTTGGATATTGTATCCACCATACTGGCTTCCCTGCAATATGAAATCGTTCTGCCCCCTAATCGCAAGCACCTTATTACGGTTAAAAGTGATATTTCCATTCGTCCGTAAATTAACCTGTCCGATTTTTAGCCTGTAATTGACAGCCACTTCAACACCTTTATTCTGCACTTTTCCCAAATTTTTGAGTGTCGATGTGAAACCTGACACGGCAGGAATACTATAGCCAAGCAACATGTCATCCGTTATCTTTTTGTAGTATTCAACCGTGAAAACCAGTTTGTTGTTAAAGGTCGCAAGGTCGAACCCGATGTCCAGCTGATCCGATTTTTCCCAAGTCAGCTCAGAATTCGCAAACCGTGTTACCGTTTTGCCCGAAGCCAGGGTGTTGTTAAAAACATAGTTGTTAAGTCCTAAGAAAGCCAGACTGGCATAGTTACCGTCGTCACCAACATTCTGTCCCACACCAAAGTTGTTCAGGGCACTTACACTGTAACTATTGTTTCCGGTTTTGCCCCAGCTGGCTCGTAATTTCAGATCCGTAAGCCAGGCGGCCTTAGGAATAAATGCCTCTTCTGAGATTCTCCATCCCACAGAGGCAGCAGGGAAAGTACCGTATTTATGTCCTTCGCTGAATCTTGAGCTGCCTTCCCGGCGCATGGTGGCAGACAGAAGATATTTATCTTTAAAGGCATAATTAAGTCGTGCGAAGTAGGCAATCATGGTCCATTTTCGTTCAATAGAATTAGAAGAACGAATGGTCGCATTTCCCAAATACGGTGAAAGGTCATCCGGGAAAGTATTCCCTGACCCATATAATCCTTTCGTCGTTTCCTGTTGCGCGCTATATCCCAGCATGGCATCAAGATGATGGTTTTCTCCAAAATTGGTAACATAACTCAATAGCTGGTCGGCCGCATAGTTTCTGAGCTCCTCTGAGTCGTCCCTTTCAGTTGCAATCCTTGGCGGCGCGCCGGCACTCCCGGTAGCGATGGCCAGTCCGATCGTGGATGGGACAAATTCCTTGTATGTATTATAGTTTATTTTGGCATTGACGGAAGATCTGAATTTTAACCCTTTGGCGATATTGAATTCCACATGTCCGTTGGCAAGAACGTCGGCAATGTTCCGGTTTCGTTTGATGTTTTTCAACATGTACAACGGATTGGGAAAACCGAAGATATCACCAACTCCATTGTAATAAGGAATAAGGTCACCTTTCTCGTCGTAAGCCGGATAACGTGGGTCGCTGATTAAAGTGAGTCCGACCAGATTGCTTCGCCCGTCCGTATTGGCAAGGCTGGACTTTGAGTAACTTCCCGCCAGATTAACACCCATCGTAATGAACTTGTTGACGTCCCCTGACAGGTTTGTGCGTACCGATGCACGATCATAACCGGTGTATTGAAGAGACCCGTCTTCCTTATAATAACCCGCAGAAACGACAGACTTTATAGGTCCTTTTCCGGAAGATAAGGTTACGTTGATGTCTTTATAAGGAGCGTTATTATGTAGAATCAGGTCGAACCAGTTGGTAGAATATTTTGTGTTTTCAGGGTTGCGGAAGTCGGCCGGTATATCCTCAGTCCCTGGCTGCTTTCCATTAGCCAGAATATAACGGCCCACGAATACTTCCTTTTTAAACTGAGCGAAGTCCTGCCCATTCAAAACATGCGTTTTGCGGCTGTCAGGAATATTTTGAATCCCGTAATCGATGGAGACATTAAGATTTGTTTTGCCTTCCTTAGCTGCTTTGGTAGTGATCAGAACAACACCATTCGAGCCTCTGGCACCATAGATAGCTGTCGAAGCAGCATCTTTCAAAATGGTTATCGTCTCAATGTCATTCGGGTTTAAATTTTGCCCGACTGAAATCCCGACCGGAAATCCGTCAATAACATACAGCGGATCACTTCCTGCCCCCAGTGAACTGATACCACGGACTTTCACTTCAAATTGCTGCCCTGGCGTTCCGCTTTTTTGTTTAATAATGACACCCGGCGCTTGTCCCTGAAGCATTCTCGTCACGTTGGATTTAGGGACTTCACCAATGTCCTCCATCGTGATTACAGATACCGCTGAAGTAATATCCCGCTTACGCTGCGTTCCGTATCCGACGACGACTACTTCTTCAAGTGCCTTCGAATCTACGATAAGCTGTACATCGTATGAAGTTTGGTTTCCTACCGCAACTTCTCTGGATATGTATCCTACAAAAGAAAATATCAGGCTGGTACCGGGCGTGTCCGGAACATTTAGTGCGAACACACCTTCGCTATTTGAGACCGTTCCGGTACTGCTCCCTTTGACAATGATACTGACACCCGGAAGTGGCTGACCGGCATCATCTGTGACTTTCCCTTTGATATCGCGGCTGATGACGATGTTGTAGGCAACGACGTTACGATTTGCACGCACTGTAGTCAACCCTCCGGATAACATCAGCAACAGGAGGCAAAAGTGAATTTTAGGTCTGGATGTCTGAAACAGCCAGAACCTGGATTCGTCTGGTCGAAATGAATTCATAAGTATGTAGCGTTTTGAGAGATGGAATTATAAAACCTGGTTAGATGCGATTCGTGAATTGTGGCTAACCCACGGCACATAAATTGTTTAATGCATCGGCGTTTTCCGGTTATGTGAGAGATAAAGTGATGAAATAAGACTTTGAAGTGCCAGTACTTTTAGCAGGATATGCTGCGATGGAAGCTGCAATGGAAATATGAAGTCTAGCTTTACTAAATTTTTTGAATGCGGCGGCATCCGGAATAAATGAACCCTGGAAAGGGCTTTTTTAGGAGATTTTCCGGAAAAATAATGCTGAAAGTTTGGTTTTTGAACAGCCTTATGAGCTGCCTTGATCTGGGGCCAAAGAGTCATCTGGAAAGAGGATAAGGGTCCCATAATATATTGATACATAAATATCGGTCGTATACTATATCCTTGAAGTTCGCCAAAACGAAATACAGCCTAATTCAACAAAAGCTAGTCTGATATCAGGACCCTTTTGCTCAAACTAACTTTTTCATTCATAGGAATCATTCCAGGTTTTGCTTTCGTAGTACAACAAATAAATGCTTTTGTACTATGCCAAAACATATTTATTTTGATAAAAAATATACATTTTTTGATACAGCTTTGAAAGTAAATGAGTGAAAATTTCATCCTGGCTAACGGAACGATACCCGAAATACGAATAAGCAAAAAAATGCAGGTATCACTTCCTGGCGGAAAAATACCTGCATTCTCTAAATCACTAATATTTCGGAAAACTATTTCCGGTGTGTGTCGACGGTGGATACTTAATTATTTAAATTCCTGAAAAGTTCCATCGGAATAAAATATCAAAATCCGCTCTATTTTTTTGTCATCTCCGTCCGTTGCCGACGTTTCTGACCTGACGTTTTTGTGGGTGGCATTAGTGTCAGAAACATTACTTCTGCGCGAATCCTGGAAAGCTGAACCGACTGGTTTCTGGGCATAAGTTCCGGCAGAATGATCTGTTTTAAATGGTGTTATTTCACTGATAGATTCCGGTAAGTGCTCATCTTCTAAAATCCAGTTAATGCCCAGGTCCGGAAACCTTTTAATGATCTTCTGTACGATATCAAGGCTTGGTTTATTTCTACCTGCGATAATATGAGAAATACTTGAACGCTGTATTCCAATCTCATCAGCAAAGTGAGATGGCGATATGTTTTTCTCTACAAGTATCTGTTTAATTTTTTCACTTAAATCCATAATATATAATGTTAAACAAGGTTTCAAATCTAAAAACTTACATATTACAAATTTAAACTATTTACTTTTGTAATAAAAATAATACTTTCTAATCTGCATTTACTTTTGTAAACACAGATAACATTTGTAATAAATCTAGTATGTTTACAAATGTAATTAAGTAATAGAAGTAATTAACTGCCACTTAAACAAGGATTAATAAATTAAACAACAAAAAATGCGTAGTTTCTAAAATGAAACTACGCATTACAAAACTAAATTTACTTTGTTAACTTTACCTTATAATTTTTGCACTATTTTAAACTGTCACGTTGTTCTCGCGCAAAGCTTCATTAAGTGAAGTCTTCAAATCAGTACTTGCTTTTCTTTTTCCAATGATCAGCGCACAAGGTACCTGGTATGTACCAGCTGCAAATTCCTTTGGCAGCGTACCTGGAATAACAACGGAGTCAGCCGGAACAAAACCCTTGTACTCGATTGGCTCAGGCCCTGTTACATCTATGATTTTAGAGCTGCCTGTAATGGTAACGCCAGCGCCTAAAACGGCTCTTTTTCCTATATGTGCGCCTTCTACGACTATGCAGCGTGAACCAATAAATGCACCGTCCTCAATGATCACAGGGGCAGCCTGGACGGGTTCCAGGACACCGCCAATTCCAACTCCACCGCTGAGGTGAACATTCTTTCCGATCTGAGCACAGCTCCCCACAGTTGCCCACGTGTCGACCATTGTTCCTTCATCTATATAGGCACCAATGTTGACATATGAAGGCATTAATACAACGCCCTTAGAAATGTACGCGCCGTAACGCGCAACTGCTGGCGGAACCACGCGAACACCAAGTTTTTCATAGCCCGTCTTAAGTTTCATTTTATCATGATACTCGAAGATACCAACTTCGCTAACCGCCATCTGTTGGATTGGGAAATATAATATGATCGCTTTTTTCAGCGGTTCATTTACAGTCCAGGATCCGTCCTCCTGTGGTTCGGCAACTCTCAGTCTGCCTTTGTCGACTTCTTCAATAATGTTTTTAATCAGTTGAACATTCTCAGGATCCTTGAGTAGTTCGCGGTTAGCCCAAAGTTCTTCAATTTGAGAGTTAAAGCTCATGTTAAAGTTTTTAATTAATAAAAAGTATTTAAACTATTGTAAATAAGGTAGTTATGGATAAAAGCATATTTTTCTTCATAGTGCTCTGTCTAAGCCACTTCCTAATGCTTCCAGAACAATAAACTGTGTTTTGCAAACCCGCCCTACCCCTTACAAATATAGTTTAAAATGAGAAATTATCTCCATTAATCCATATTATGCAAAACACAAGTTCCAATTACAATATAATTTAATTCTCTAAGGAGAACTAATATTTTTAGTAAATAACGAGAAAATACTAAAAAAACTTGACCGGCTTAATGCTAAATTTACTAGTAATCGCAACATTAAATACTAATATTTTTATCAACAACCAATATTGGCTGAAATCGCATTTATTGCAGAAAATACTTTAAATCCGCCGGCATTTTTCTTAATATTGCCTTGTAATAACATAATCCTTATAAGCACATGTCAAAAGTTAAAGTTGCAATCAATGGTTTTGGACGTATTGGCCGTCTTGTTTATCGCCAAATCTACAACATGGAAGGCATTGATATCGTAGCCATCAATGATCTAACTAGCCCTAAGGTATTAGCTCACTTACTTAAATACGATACAGCACAAGGAAGATTTAACGCCGAGGTTACTTCTACGGAAAATTCAATCGTTGTTAACGGTGAAAACGTAGTTATATATGCGCAGAAAGACCCTACCCTTATTCCATGGGGATCGCATGATGTTGACGTGGTTCTGGAATGCACAGGTTTCTTCACAAGCAAAGAATCTGCGGAAGGACACATTAAAGCTGGCGCTAAGAAAGTTGTTATCTCTGCTCCTGCCACTGGTGATCTTAAAACGATCGTTTTTAATGTAAACCACAGCATCCTTGACGGGTCTGAAACGATTATCAGTGCAGCATCTTGTACTACAAACTGTCTTGCTCCAATGGCGCAGGTCCTGGAAGAAAAATTTGGTATTGTTAATGGCTTGATGACAACAATCCACGCATACACCAACGACCAGAATACACAGGATTCTCCTCATCCAAAGGGTGATCTTAGAAGAGCTCGTGCTGCCGCTCAGAACATCGTGCCTAACAGTACTGGTGCAGCAAAAGCAATCGGACTTGTATTGCCTGCATTGAAAGGCAAACTTGACGGATCTGCACAACGCGTTCCTACACTTACAGGTTCGTTAACTGAATTGACTGTTATTCTTGGAAAAGAAACGAGTGTGGAAGAAATCAATGCAGCCATGAAAGCTGCTGCGAACGAAAGTTACGGATATACTGAAGATGAGATTGTGAGCAGCGATATCATCGGAATCAGCTACGGCTCTTTATTCGACGCGACACAAACTAAAGTTCAGAAGATTGGGGATACGCAATTGGTAAGGACAGTAAGCTGGTACGACAACGAAATGTCTTATGTTTCACAGCTGGTTCGTACTGTTAATTACTTCGCTACTTTGTTGAGTAAGTAATTAGTAATACTAAATACTAAAAGATGGTCGTTTTCCTTAGGATAGCGACCATCTTTTTATTCTAGCTAGTTACCACAGATTTGATAAATTTGATTGTATAACCTTTTGCGACAAATATTTTTTCATAATGGGTTCTGACACCATGATGATCTGAAAGCAATGGTGAATGATACAGATCGTCTGTATGTTCAACAATATTAAAATGATCTGAACCAGCTAGAATATTCAGACTGTAATCATATAAAAACGTACTGTCTGTTTTGAGACAGAACAACCCACCTTTTTTCAGATATTTTGAATAACGATCCAAAAAGGCGGGGTTTGTTAGCCGTTTCGGTTCATCCCTATCGCGCACCTGCGGATCAGGATGGATAAGCCAGATCTCATCTAACTCATTTTCCCCGAAAAACTCATCTGCATACTGGATGCCTGCGCGAAGGAATGCGACATTTTTTAAACCAGCCGCTGACGCAGCAAAGCTGCCTCTGGCAATTCTATCCCCTTTGATATCCATTCCAATGAAATTCTTGTCTGGAAAAACCTGGCCAAGACCAACAGTATACTCCCCTTTACCACATGCCAGTTCAAGTACGATCGGATTGCTATTCCCAAAATAAAGTTCATTCCATTTGCCTTTTACCTGCTCATATAAAGGCTTACCTTTTTCTATAACGTTGTCGGCTTCTGCACTAAATTTGTAATGGTCTAATTTTCTTCTTGACATTTTCAAAAAATTCTGTAAACTATAATTGATCCAGATCTGCAACTACAAAGGTACTTCCGCCCACATAAATGGTATCACGTAGCTGGGAATCAGAAATAGCGGCTCTGAGAGCCTCATTAACATCTTGGTATACATTTCCACTTAGGCCCAACTCCGACGCTTTCTGATGCAAATCTGATGCATCCAATGCTCTCATATTCCCAGGCTGGCAAAAGTAATATCTGCCTTCTTCAGGAAATAACTGTAATACGGAGTTTATGTCTTTATCTGCCACGAAGCCTATCACGAACCGCATTTGCGTACTCGGCAAACTTTTGAACTGGGCCATTGTATAGGCAACACCTGCATAGTTATGGGCGGTGTCGCAGTATACCAAAGGTTCATCGCTCAATTTTTGCCAGCGTCCTTTTAAGCCGGTATTGACCACAACACTGGACAAACCGCTTGATATTATATCCGGCTGAAGATTAAGTCCTGAAGAGGTCAGCAAGTCAATTGAAGCAAGAACGCCGCATATATTTTTCAACTGATACATTCCGGCCAGATCCAGCACCAAATCACTATAGACAATCATCTGGCTGGATCTGTTCATGACATCCACAATAAGGTTTCCGCCGACATGCCGCGAATTCAGAATCTCGTAAACATCTGATCCGTATACAAGTTCAGCACTCCGCTCGGACGCTGTCTGACTAAACACATTTGCAACCTGGTCATCCTGTCGCTCACTTACAACGACCGGGATATTCTGCTTGATTATACCTGCCTTTTCGTAGGCAATTTTATCAAGAGTATCGCCAAGAAATTGCATATGGTCATAACTCACGTTCGTAATCACAGAAAGCAACGGCGTAATGATATTTGTAGAATCCAGCCTGCCACCCATTCCAACTTCAATTACGGCGATATCAACATCACATTTCTCGAAATAAGCAAATGCCATCGCTACGGTAACTTCAAAAAAAGAGGGGCTCAAACTTTCAATGTAAGATTTATTAACAGCGGTAAATTCAGTTATGAAATCTTCGTCTACACGGACTCCATTGACACGTATGCGTTCAGTAAAAGATTTCAGATGTGGCGACGTATAGAGACCAACTTTATAGCCGGCCTCTTGAAGAACGGAGGCTAACATATGCGAAGTACTGCCCTTGCCATTGGTGCCACCCACATGTATCATCCGGTATTTTTCCTGGGGATTTCCGAGGTAGTTACAAAGTTGAAGGGTAGTATGAAGGCCCGGCTTGAAAGCACGGGCCCCGATATTTTGAAAAACTGGTAAGCGACTATACAGATAATCGAGCGTCTCCTGATAATTCATTTTTAATTACTGCGAACTGATTTTAAACGTGATCGTTCCTGTCGACTCCTCGGGCACATTTGATGACTGAGAAATAAACGTAAGCTCTCTTACCGCACTGCGGTACTGATTTACAACAGCGTAGTCTGTAACCGTTGTACTTTGGGTAATAATATTTTTTACACGACCATTTTTATCAACCGTTATCTTAAACGTTATTGTTCCGGTCGCATCCGACTTGTCATTCACAACCGGGCGTCTGGACCACTTCCAACCCGATAAACTTAGCCCTACAGCTGTTCCGCCGCCGCCGCCTTCACCCTTATATGTTTTGGCAAACAAACTGCCCGTTTTAGCGCCTTTGTCACCTAAGCCTTCGGCGTCATCACCATTGTTGTTTCCACCAACTCCACTTTTAGTACCGTTAGTACCGTTACTGCCGGATTTACTTCCGGAGGACTTGGTAAAAAGTGCATCTTTATTCACCGCTTTTTCAGGAGCCGGCTTTGAGACCGGAGCAGAAGAAGACACACTGCCTGTTGACTTTTTAACCTCTGTCTTTTCAGGTGCCTCAACGGGGCTTTCTACTTTCGATGTAATTGCCGGCTTTTCTGCAACCGTTTTAGTGGGCTTTACCGACTCAATCTTCGGAGGTGTGGGAGGTGTCGGTTTTGGCGTAGCAACAGATTTCCTTTCTTTGGTTTCTTCCGCCTCAGCACGCATATTCTCACGGACCTTGGAATCGCTCGGTTTGTTGTAAGTCTGGATATCTCCTTTGCCAACCTTGCTTGTCCCGTAGTTTACTTCTACAAAAAGCTCCATTGGCTCAACCTTTGGTACATTGCTATTCAGGTGAATAAAAAAGAACACACCTAACATGGCAATGGTTATTCCAAAAGATATTGCCCAGGATATTGCTATTCGCTGACGATCTTCGGCCTGTAATTCAAACATTGATTTTATTCGTTTGTGATTTTTGTGTTGAACGTAAAATTATGTCATTTTCGTATAATAACAAAAGAAGGAGCCTTTTCGGGGCTCCTTCTCAGTAAATATCCTGGTCGATTTATTTCTTTTTATAGACCCAGCCATCCACACCGGTCACCTTTCTCAACTTTGCATTTGCCTGGTTAGCCAGGGTTTCATCCTCAAACCCATCGACAGCTACTTTATATTTTTTACTGTATTGATTAGCATTAAGCACCACGGCATTTGTGAAACCTTTGCTTTTTAGGTCATCCAGAAGCACATTCGCTTGTTTGTTTCCCTTAAACGTTCCGGCAATCAAATAAAAGTTTGCAGATTGTTTTGATTTAAGTCGTGAAACAGGTTCAGCAGCTTCCGCGGCAAACGGCTCTTTTTTAGATTCAATAACAGCCGGTTTCGATGGTAGTGCTTTTACAGCAGGTGCTTCCGTTTTTTTAACAACCGGGACATTTACTGTTACAGGCTTTTCAGGTGAACTATTTCGCTCATTCTCGAAGAGGCTGGTAAACGGGTTGAGGTTACTCTTGTTTTCACCATTACCTGATACAAAGAACAAGCTGAAATAACACATTAACCCTGCAATCATTGCAGCAGAAGCCCAGCCTAACCAGTTGACTTTGAAATTCTTACCCTTTTCCTCTTCCAGTACTTCAACGTGATCCTGATGAAGATCAACGACCGGCAGTTCAACAAGAGCCGGCTTATTCTCAACCATTCTCGCAGTTGTATTCCTGAATCCGTACCATTCGTCTCTAAAATACCTATCGGTCTTAGGTTCAAAAACCAGTTTTCCTTCTCCGTTTGTGATGAATTCACCAATCCCTTCAATGACCGCATGCTCATTGGCTTTCAGTGCACTGCGAAGGGTCTCTGTATAATTTCTTACATGAGTAACCGCTTCCGCATGAGATATCTGCTCATGACGTGATATGTAGTTGGCCAGCAACCCGTCATCCAGCTTCAGGAACTCATTAAATGCCAGCCTCTTTTTAGGAGGTGAGAACACACCCGTCTCTGCATTATAAAATGCCTGAGCCTGATGTGACAGAAGAGCTCCAAAGCCTGGAATGATCACGAATTCACATTCGTTGGCCAGTTTTCTAATAACAGTTTCAACAGCTATCATGAAGTGTTTTTTGTAGTGAACGGAGCGAAGTTAGAAAGAAAAAGATAATCCTCCAACAAAGTTCAACCCCTGCTGCGGGTAATATTGGTAACGTTGGTACTCTTTTCCAAACAAATTGTTGATTGAAACAAAAGCAGAGAAGTTTCTGGTTAACAGATAATCAATCTTCAAATTAAGGTCAGCAATCGCAGGCAGCTTTTTCACTTCTCCGGTCTGAAAATCTTTTGCCATCATTCCCTTTAACAAATAAAAATCCGCAGTTACAAATAGCTTTTTACTTATCGTCAATGCGTTAAACCAATTTAACGTAAGATCAGGACGGTGCCATGCTTCCTCCACGGAACCCATCGAGTAGTCATAGAAGTTGGCTTTTAACGAACTCTTAAAAACATCATTGAAGGCGTAACCCGCTTGCCCCGAAATATTCAGTACTTTGGTTTTTTGCGGATCATAAATGATTGAAAAACGAGAAACATCGACCAGAGAGTTATTAAAATTATAGAAATTGCGATACTGGGTATAGGAAACCTTGCCTTCATAATTGAAGCCTCCTGCCACCTCGCCTTTAACACCAGCAAATATATCCGAGGTTTTTTCGGTATTGACAATAAGGACATTAGAGCCCAGCCATTGATTTTCCCCCAGCATACTTTTTAACGTGTTCCGGACCACATCGCCATTCCATCCAGCAAACACGTGTACTCCGCTGATCGGGTTAACATCAATGTTTAACACCGGATAGGCCTTTGTTTTATTGATGTTAAGCTGGTTGTCAGTTTGATTTACCGCATTGACACCAGCTGTAACCGTGAAAATATCTGAGGTATATTTAAAGGTTGGCTTGACCCGGTAAAGGTTTCTGTTGTAAGTCAGCGCATCGACACGCTGAGAAATAAAGGCACCTGCTTCCAGTTGTGCAAAAAATGATTCAGAGATCGGAACAGAAGCTTTGAGCGTCGTTCCCCAGTCCAGCTCTGAGGCATCGTAGCGGTCAGATAGTGTGTTTAAACTGGTTTTAACAGAATAGTCGACCGCGACCGAGGGGTCTGTATTCTCAAAGCCCAGATTAAACCCAAACTGGTTCACCGTCTGGCGGATGCTGTCGCGATTAACGACAAAGCCTTCTCTTTGCGGCCTGTATCCGTAGAAATAATAATTCTTGCGGTCATATTCAAGAGAGCCATCTACTTTGTAAGTGCTCATGATATACTTGCCGCCAACCTGAATGTTTGTTGCAGCATTGCCTGAATTCTTACCGTCTACCGGACCATTACCTGCAGATAGGTGTTTCACCTGTCCGGTAAAAACAAGATCGTCTCCGCGGCGTCCGCTTACAAAGCCTTCACCCAGAAAGCGGCCATAGTTTCCAGCACCCAGCTTGATGTAATTATTTAATACATCAGGCTGCTCCTGCCTAGCTTTTTCATCCGACGATGCAGCGACGGTCGGTGTGATTTTGGGAGAAGCTATATTGATATTCGGATCAATGATCTGATAGTTGACCTTCTTTTCGTTCGTTGTGCCCTGAATAGGCTGAACCTTATCAAAAAGCCTGTTCGCCGGGGCGAATTCTATACTCTTTTCTTTTACGATTTCGTAAGTCTGGCTTTCGATCTCTCCCCTTTGGCCAAATGCGAAATTGGTAGAAAAGCCCAGGGTCAATAGAAATATGGATGTTCGAATTGTTTTTGAATGCGTCATAAGAAATATTTTTTGCTGTTTGCTTCGACAGGAATTTATCATTTTTGTTTTTCAAACTGAGCCAGCTTCGCTTTGGCAAGTGTTACCGCTTCCTGATCATCTGAATTTTCAATGATTGAGGTAAGCGTGGCTTTCGCCTGTCCGACTTCCTTCATGCCCATGTACACATCGGCAAGCAATATGAAGGAACGGACCCGCCAAAAGTCAAAACCTTCGAAAGTCTTGCTCATATCCAGGATTGCCGTTTCAGCCTCTTTATATTTCTTATTTTTCAACAAGATGGTGGCATACATATAATTTGCTTCAGCACCATACTCATCTTTTGACGTTGTGGCCAGTTTCTTAAATTCTTCAGAAGCCTTTGTCAAATCACCTTTTTCATACGGAACCTTCCCTAAATAAAGCTGTGCTTTACCCAAGCCACCTGGTACAACATTTCCTGCATTCACGACTTCTTTCGCATAATAAAGCGTCGAGTCATAACTTTTCAGATTGTAATAAGTATCCATCAGGCCGATCCATGCCTGAGTCTGCTCCTTTTTATTTTCGGAATTGCGCAGCAGAACCCTAAAATTGGTTACAGCATTGTTAAAATTACCACGACCGATTTCCAACTCTGCAGAACGCTGGGCAGCAGCTGCAACATAAGTAGAGCGATTTTCCTGAACTACCTTGCCGTAATACTGTAAAGCTTCGGCAACGTTTCCTGTTTTGTCGAATGACGCAGCGACAAAATACCGTGCATCGTACTGGTGTTTGCTTGATGGATACGTATTAAGGAATTCAAGTAGCGCTTTTTTTGCATTTTCATACTTTTCCGCATAATAAAGATTGCGCACGTTATCGAATTCAACTTCTTCCAGCTTATCATTTCCAGGATTGTTTTTCCTTACTACGCCAAGTACCTGGGTAAACTCTTCCGGACGACCAACCGCCGTATAACTTTCCTGAATCCCCTCCAACGCACTGCTCGCGGACGGCGAATCTGAATATTCAGATAGTATTTTACGGAAATCAACAATGGCCTGCTCATATACCTGTAAGTTATAATACGATTGAGCACGACGCAGTAAAGCGGCGGGGATCAGATAACTCTTAGGCTTTTCATTGATCATCCGTGTGAAGCCTTTCACAGCAGCAGAGTAACTACCGTTTTTAAAATCGATATCAGCCACCTGGAAATAGGCATCATCAAGATACCGTGACCCCGGATACTGGCTGATCAACTGTTCAAACTGGCGGCGGGCATCCTGCTCCTTGTTCATATATACATAAGCACGGGCCTTTTGGAACAAAGCGTAATCTTTATCAACTTTTCCTTTCGCAGAAACTTTGTCGTAAACGCTGATCGCTTCGTTGTAATTTTTGGCAGCAAGATAACAGTCAGCAAGTCGCACGTGTGCATCCTCGATGATCGTAGCCTCCATCCCTTCTGTATTACTTACAAAATCTTTGAAGTACCCCAGTGCCTGGCTGTATTTTTTCTGGTTGTAATAAACATAACCCAAAGCGTATAAACTTTTACGGGCGTAAATGCCAGCTTTGGGATTTTTGGAAAGCTGCGTATAAATGGATACTGCTTCATCCATTTTCTTCAAACCGGTATTCGATTCCGCTTTATAAAAAGTTGCAGCAAGAAATATGCTTTCGTCGACAGGAAATTTGATAGACTTATTAAATAGTGCAAGCGCTTGCTCGAAACGTTCCTGATTAAATTCTACCACGCCCTGATTAAACGTCAGGCGCTGATAGGTTGTGTTGATCTTGGTATTTCTCTTTGGTAAGCCTTCAATGTACGTGATTGCGCCAAGGTTATTGCTCGCACCAGAATACCCCTCTGCAACCAATTCGGATGCTTCCTCCTGATGTTTGCTGTTCGGATATTTCGCCACAAACGCATTAAATTCCTTTACAGCATCATTATTGTTGCCAAGATCCAATTGTACTTTTGCGTGATTATATGCAGCTTCTTCCTTGATCACAGGGTTGAAGTCTAACCGTGCTGCGTTGTCAAGCGCTGTTAAAGCATAACTTAAATTACTTGTCTTTAAGTAGCTGATCCCAAGTAGATATGAGGAGTACTGCGATACAGAATCTTTCCCCGTTGCAACTCCCTTAAGTGTGGAAATTGTTCCCTCATAGTTGTTTGTACGAAACAAAGAGTGACCATAGTGTAAAGCAACTGCCGGTGGCACAGCTCCGGCTTTCATTTTACTGTATCGCTCATAGGCTTTTACAGCGGCAGCATAGTCTCCTTTTTCATAGTAAACTTCTGCTACATATAATGCAACTTCAGCAATTTTCGTTCCACCTCTCTTTTGTGTAAGAATTTTCTCACCATAATTCAGTAGTTTATCGTACTGTTTAAGCTGATACAGAGACGATATGATCCAGTTTGGAACTTCCTCTTTGTAATATGGGTGATTCTCTACCTGAAGAAAATCCTGATAGGCTTCTTCAAAGTTATTTTTTTGGTAATTGATCACTCCCGCGTAAAATGCTGCATCACCTGAATTGGCAAATGACGGATCTTTCTTAACCTCGTTAAATAATGGCAAAGCTGCATCCAGTTGCTTTGTATTATAATAAGCCATGGCTAGCTGATAAGTGCTTTCCATCCGTTTAGCTCCGCTGCCTGGAAGCTTGACCGCCTTTTCCAGGTATGTAATCGCCTTATCATACTGACCCGCCTCGTAATAATACCTTCCAAGGTCACCGTAGATCTGCTGCGCTTTTGGGTGTTCAGCGTGGTTACGCACAAAACGGTCTACCTGCACTTCCGCCTCAGGATAATTAAGATACAGTCCGGTAACGGCCACATAATATTCTGCTGTGACTTTATTATAGTCGCTGGTGCTAAGAAGTTTATCGTTTGCGTTTAGGTATTCACCAAATTCTTGTCTGGCAGCGACATAGTTTAATTTTTCATAATATTCGAGACCATTCCGGAAATGCGCTTCCGGTTCGGTATAACTCAAAGTGCTCTGAGCGTTAACCGTTAAAGATCCCATGCACAAGCCCAGACCGAGTGCATAAGTGCTATGTTTTAGAAGCATAGGGGTTAGTTTGATGGATTTCTGAGGTGACTTAATCTGTTTAATCATAAATAATGTAAAGACGATATTTTCTGGCTCCTACCTGCTGTTATTATCTGGTAGTAAACGTTTATGGTATTGAAACCGTATAAATGATACGCAAATGATGGCATTCATCCGGGTGTTAAACTAAAAAACGACATCATTGCGCCGCAAAGTTTCAGCAAAATCTTCATGCATGGCTTCAAAACGTTGCAAGACTTTCAGCAGGAATGCTGCATCCATGCTTTTTTCGATTTCTTCAACATTTGTAATGTCGTATTCTTCGATTTTGTAAGTTTGCTCAAACATACCTGCTTCAATATTTATTATGTACTTATTGTTCCACTGATAAATACTAATCTTAAATTGCTTGTTGGGGATGTCTTTAATATATCTCATAGGTATAATCTTTCTGCAAAAGTAATCAATAGAAAATTGGGATGAATTCAATACTAAAACATAGTTTACTAACATTTATAGCACTAATGTTTTTATCGTGTAGCGGACAGGATAAAAAAGATGCAGCAGACTTCTTTTTGAAGGCAAATGTTGCACTAAAACAAAATAATTATTCCGAAGCAATTCGTCTTTATGATGAAGCCATTTCAAAAAATCCGGAATTTCCGGATGCTTATCTCAACAAAGGGATTGCTTTGATGAAAACTGGCAGGATAAACGATGCCCGTGAGGTTTTGACAGAAGCGATCAGGCTTGACCCTACACTCATACAGGCAAATCTCGTGAGAGCCGAATCTTCGCTCAGTCTGGGTGAATTTGCTTCCGCCGAAGAAGACCTGAAAAAAATTTCTAAACAATATGCAGATTCTTCCAAATATTACCTCGCTCACGGAAATCTGATGGACGCAACGAGCAGGACCTCCGAGGCGCTCGCCGATTTTGACAAAGCTATATCTCTTGATCTGAAAAATGTTGAGGCACGTGTCAACCGGGGAGCTGTCTACTACAAGCTTCACACCTACCCGCTGGCCAGGGTAGATTTTGAGGCTGCCATCAAACTTAATCCGACACAGCCGGAAGCTTTGAATAATCTGGGGTTAATAGCCACACGTAACAAGGCATGGAACGAGGCATTGTTCTTCTTCGACAGAATCCTGAATTCCAACCCTGGCGACCCGCTGGCTCTAAACAATAAAGGTTATGTTCTGATACAAACAAATGCGCTCCAAGAGGCAAAAAAGCTCATAGAAAGGGCTCTTGATGCGCAGCCTGAGAATGGCTATGCATTAAGAAATCTTGGCCTGTATTATCAGAAAAATAACGAACCTGAGAAAGCACTCATCGAAATGAACAAAGCCATAGCGCTTGCCGAACCTGTCGATCTGCTCTATGGCTTTGCCGGCCGAATTTATTTCAGTCAGAAAAATAAAACGAAAGCCTGTGAAATCTGGAAAAAAGGTGTAATTCTAAAAGATTCTATTGCTATCACAGAATTGGCAAAAAATTGTAATTAGTTTACCGATCTTAACTTGGATCCGAATTTAGATTTTTGAAATCTTTCCAGGCTCTGGCATTGTCAACCGGGTCTGTAAATATCTCCAGGAGGCTAATTTTCTCCCCGTTTAAAAACTGATCGAATATAGCCCTGAGAGAGTCAGAGTCAGTTGCCTGAAAATAACTTAGTCCCGAATCTTCAGCCGTTCTTTTCGCAGTAAATGAGTGACGGGTTTCAAAGTAATTTTCAAGCTCAGGTAGTTTCGCCGGACCATCAATCATTCTGAAAATATTACCACCACTGTTATTCAAAACGATAATTTTAAGGTTGTCAGGAAGTGGCTGTAACAGAAGTCCGTTACGGTCGTAAAGAAATGCGACATCACCAACGAGCAGAAATACCGGACTGGCTGTAATAATGGCCGCTCCTATTGCCGTGCTGACGCACCCGTCAATCCCGCTGGTCCCTCTGTTTGCAAAAATATCCAGATGTTTAGTTGCGTCTCCCAAAGCATTCACATATCGGATTGGCATACTGTTGGCCACGTGAAGCTGTGCCCCCTGTGGAAGACTATTCAAGATGAAATTAACAGCCGTTAAATCATTTAACAGCGATAGATTATTTAAAAACTTATATGTTTGTGTTTTAGCTGAACGGTCTGAAAAATGCCACTCACCCTGATAAGAGTCGCTTCTGTCATCCTCTGTACCCTGTACAAAAGACTGATAATCAATTTTTTCGAAAATTGCAGTAAAAAAGTATTCATCGGAAACCGGTATCTGCCGCGTGACCGAAAAGAAGGTATCCACCAGATGCGGATCTTCACCGATATGCCAATGGGCAGTCGCCGGATTATTTTGTAAAAACTGTTTGAGGGATTTGGACATGAACGATAACCCATAGGTAATTAATAGGTCAGGCCTCAATCTAACACTGTTAGATTGAGATAGATAAAGGTCGTGGTAAGAGATAAAGCCGGGGCTGCCAGATTGATTTGAAATACTGTCACCTAACACAGGAATGCCCAGCTCTTCCGAAATTTTAGTCAATGCTGTATTCAGTATAACATTTCTTTTATGTTGCCCTCCTGCGATCAGGATGTTGTCAAAACTGTCCCATTCGTCCAAAAGCTCGTGCCATGTGCCGGAAGAAAGAATAGTTTGCGAATCTTGTTTTTTTACAATTCGCACCATTTTTGAAACCATCATGTTTTCGTCCGAAGACGGATAAAATGGTTCGCGGATCGGCACATTGATATGCACCGGTCCTGGCGGCGTTAGTTCTGAAAAGATGACGGCCTCGTTCACTGTCCTGTTGATCATCCACCTTGCATCTTTGTGCGTATAATCGGCTGGGATCACAAAAGATTTTTTTACATTTTTTCCATAAATATCAGTCTGATATATCGTTTGTCCATCCAGCTGATGAATCCATTCTGAAGGGCGGTCAGCTGTTAATATCAGTAAAGAAATTTGCTGAAAAAAAGCCTCGGTGATCGCCGGCGCATAGTTGTAGGCTGCACTGCCTGAGGTACAGATCAGGATAACCGGTTTATTAAGTTGCTGGGCCATCCCCAACGCAATAAAACCGGCAGACCTCTCATCCATAACCACATGTTTTTCAAAGCCTTCATGGCGCGAAAAAGCAAGGGTTAATGCTGCACTTCTGGATCCGGGAGATATAATCACATGGCGTATGCCATGTGCGTAACATATTTCGGCTATATCGACTAAGGGCTGTAATAATGCCATATTGTTTGTATACAAAAATAGCCTCAAAAGAGGCCATTTTAATTTCGATAAATATTCTGACTTTCAACTTTTGATCGTCAATTTATAATTTAGGCTTATTTATTATCCTAAATAAGTTTTCAAAGCTTTGCTTCTAGACACATGACGCAATCTTCTGATAGCCTTTTCTTTGATCTGACGCACACGTTCACGGGTAAGGTTGAACTTCTCACCAATCTCCTCCAAAGTCATCGCATGCTCGCCATTTAAGCCGAAATAAAGGGCAATTACATCTGCCTCCCGCTGCGTCAATGTGCAAAGTGCACGCTGAACTTCCTTACGCAAAGATTCATTAACAAGGCCGGAATCAGGCTTGTCTTCCAGATCATTTTCAAGGACATCAAGCAGGCTGTTTTCTTCCCCCTGAACGAAAGGCGCATCCATGGATACGTGACGTCCCGAGATTTTCATTGTGTCAACGACTTCAGAAGAAGAAATTTCAAGCACTTCTGCAAGCTCTTCCGGAGACGGCTCACGCTCGAAACGCTGCTCCAGCTCAGAAAAAGTCTTTGATATTTTGTTTAAAGAACCAACGCGGTTTAAAGGAAGACGTACGATACGTGACTGCTCAGCAAGTGCCTGAAGGATTGACTGGCGGATCCACCATACGGCATAGGATATAAATTTAAACCCACGCGTTTCATCAAAACGTTGAGCAGCTTTAATCAAACCTAAGTTACCTTCATTGATAAGATCACCCAAAGAAAGACCCTGATTTTGATATTGCTTCGCAACCGAAACAACAAAACGAAGGTTCGCCTTAGTCAATCTTTCCAATGCCAGTTGGTCACCGTCCCGTATTTTTTGAGCTAACGTCACTTCCTCATCCGGCGTCAACAGATCTACCTTCCCGATTTCCTGTAAGTATTTATCTAACGACTGACTTTCACGGTTGGTGATCTGCTTACTGATCTTTAGCTGTCTCATCTAAATTCAAATATTAATATGTATAAATAACGACATTTACAAATGCCCTTGTTGATGAAAACACAATTTTATGCGTTTTTGTTCTCTGGTTTCGGAAGTAACACTTTGCGTGACAGGCGATACTTACCTGTTTTCTTATCAACCTCCACCAATTTCACCTGCACTTCTTCCCCTACCTCAAGAACACCATCCATATTTTCGATACGCTCCCACTTAATTTCTGAAATGTGAAGTAAACCGTCTTTACCAGGCAGGAACTCAACGAACGCACCAAATGGCATAATAGACTTCACTTTTCCTGAATAAACTTCACCGATTTCAGGAACAAGAATGATTCCGCGGATACGTGAGACTGCCTTATCCATGGAAGTCTTATCTGCAGAGAATATACTTACGTAACCTGCACCGTCTTTTTCTTCAATAGAAACAGTAGCACCGGATTCTTTCTGAATATCCTGAACAACCTTACCACCCGGCCCGATCACAGCTCCAATCATCTCACGGTCAATTTTAATTATGACGGCGCGAGGTGTGTGAGGTTTCAGGTCAGGACGATGTTCTTTAATCGTTTTATTCATTTCACCTAAAATATGCAGACGGCCCGCTTTCGCCTGCAAAAGCGCTTCTGACAAAACTTCAAACGAAAGACCGTTCACTTTGATGTCCATCTGGCAGGCAGTGATACCCTTTTCAGTACCAGTGACCTTAAAGTCCATATCGCCCAGGTGATCTTCGTCTCCTAAGATGTCTGAAAGAACTGCATACTGGCCTGTTTTTTCATCCGAGATCAATCCCATGGCAATACCTGAGACGGGAGCCTTGATTTTCAAACCAGAGTCCATAAGCGCCAAAGAACCAGCACAAACAGTCGCCATGGATGAAGAACCATTTGATTCCAGAATGTCGGAAACAATACGGATTGTATACGGATTGTCTTCTGCTGCAGGCAATACTTTTTTCAAAGCGCGCAAAGCAAGGTTACCATGACCAACTTCACGACGTCCCGGTCCGCGGTTAGGTTTTACTTCACCTGTTGAGAATCCCGGGAAGTTATAGTGAAGCAGGAATTTGCTGTAACCATATTTCAACGGAGTGTCAATAATCTGCTCGTCATTTTTTGTACCAAGCGTTACAGTCGTAAGTGACTGAGTTTCTCCACGTGTGAACAATGCCGAACCGTGTGCATTTGGCAAGAAATCAACCTCAGACGCAATAGGACGGACTTCGTCCAAGGCACGGCCATCAAGGCGTTTTCTTTCATCCAGTACCAGGCGGCGGGATGCATCGTATTCAAGGTCATGGAAATAACGTTTGACAAGCGAAAGATTAACTTCTTCTTCCTCGCCTATCGTTTCCAGGAATTCAGCCAGTATTGCTTTTGCTCCTTCTTTACGTGCACCTTTATTTTTTGACCCTTGCTGAGCCAGGGCATATACCTTATCATAGCAGAAACTGCGAACACGTGCTTCCAGCGCTTCATCCTGAAGATCGCCTACGTATTCACGTTTTACGGTATTTCCAACAGCCGCTTCAAATTCTTTAACGGCAAGACACTGTTGTTTAATGACTTCGTGTGCAAACTTCAAAGCTTCGATCACATCTTCTTCCGAAACCTCGTCCATCTCACCTTCAACCATGGTGATATCCTGATAAGTTGCACCTACCAAAAGATCCAAAGTTGCATTTTCAAGAACTGAAGAACCCGGGTTGATCACAAGCTGCCCGTCGATTTTCGCAACACGCACCTCTGAAACCGGCCCTCCGAAAGGAATATCCGAAGCAGCAATCGCAGCTGAAGCTGCCAGGGCTGCCAATGCGTCCGGCAAAGCCTCTGCATCCGCGGAGATCAGCATAATGTTAACCTGGATTTCTGCATGATAATCATCCGGGAAAAGTGGACGAAGCACGCGGTCAACCAAACGGCTTACCAGGACTTCATGGTCTGAAAGTTTACCTTCACGACGCATAAAACTTCCAGGGATTCTACCCGCAGATGCAAATTTTTCCTGATAATCAACGGAAAGAGGCAAGAAATCAATCCCTTCTCTAATATCTTTATTGGCAACCACAGTCGCTAACAGCATGGTATTACCCATACGTACTACGACCGATCCATCTGCCTGTTTTGCTAATTTTCCTGTTTCAATTGTAATTTCTCTACCATCAGGCAATGGTATCGTTTTGGTCACTATGTTAAATAGCATAGAATATCTAATGTTTGGTAGCTGTGAAAACGTCACCAGAACGTTTTCTGTAAAATTCTGTCAAATTCCGCAAAAAATCAGGGAACTTACGATGCTGCAAGTTCCCTGATCTTATAAATTACTTACGGATGTTCAATTCCGCGATAATCGCACGGTAACGAGTAATGTCGTTTTTGTAAAGATAATCCAATAATCTTCTGCGCTTTCCTACCATTTTAAGTAGTCCAAGACGAGTGTCATTATCTTTTTTGTGCGTCTTTAAGTGCTCGTTCAAATAATTGATACGGTACGTAAATAAAGCAATTTGTGATTCGGCCGATCCTGTGTCTCCGCCTTCTTTCTTAAAACCTTTGGTTTCGAAGATCTCTCTCTTCTTTTCCGTAGTTAAATACATGATTGTAACAACAGATTAATTATATAGATAAATTTACAGCACTTTGCTGCAAACAAGGTCGCAAAAGTACAAAATTCTTTTAATATAAAGAAAATATAATTTTACTATGAATTGATAAGCCGCGATTTTCCAAATCTACTTACCAAAAACGATTTAATTCTTTTTATACGCATCTGGTATACGTCCTTATCGAAAAGTCTTGAATCACTGCGCGCCCGGTCAATAAAATATACACCTGCTATAAACAACACCGTATTAGCCAGCCATGCTCCGATCGGAACACTAAGCAAACCTTCCTTCACCCACTTATCGCCTTGGTTGATGAGTACGTAAAGCAGGATAAAAAACAGAACAGACACGAGAACAGGAACCCCGAACCCCCCCTTTTTAATGATCGCACCCAATGGCGCGCCGATTAAAAACATGACAAGACAAGAAATTGCATTGGTATACTTATGGTGTTTCTCCAATTCATATTTGCTGGCATCTTTTATTTTAGCCTGCAGATAATCAGCATTCGACTTCACATAACTCTGCATACTGGAAGCAGAACTTTTGGCATTTGTAAGAATTTCTGTTTTCAAACTATCCTTAACAGGCATGGCCAACAAAGAATCAATCCACTTGCCTGGCTTTAAAGTCTTATCAGTTCCTTGTTTATAATTGTAAGAAAAATACTGCTGGCTATTTGGCAGCAGGTTTTTCTTGGTCTCATTATATGAAGTTTTGATCGAATCAGCGGTCCGGTTCAGATCATTGATATTCTTCATAAACTCGTGGTATTTGAACTGCCCCTCATCTGTACGTCTCATACCAAATGAAGACAGACTTTCTACCAGTTTATAATGATCAAATACATTTCTTGTAAACTTGGAACTGGGCGGTGGTGTACCCGGCCCTCCGGTAGCTATTGGCGAAATGTACGCCCTTCCGCTCCCTTCCGTCTCCTCATTATACATCGTCCCGTTATATAATTCGATCACAAGATTCGAGTTTTCGTTAATCGTATACATCTTACCCGAATCTGCCAGAATGATCTGTGTATTCCCCCGCTCGTAAGACCGGTTATCATGTTTGTAGATAACCATTCCCTTCATCGACTGCGCGTCTGCCATCTTTTTGTCGACCTTGATACTATATCCGGGCAGATCATTGTAAAAAATACCCTCCTTAATTTTCAAAGTCGCCTTTGTGGTTTTGATATCATACAGCAGACTGTATCCTTTCAAATTAGCCCAGGGAGAAATTCTGTCATTAAAATAAAAGGAAAAAATACTGATTCCGACAGCGACAATAAAAAGCGGAGCCATAGCCCTGACAACTGATATACCTGCGCTTTTGATGGCCGTGAGTTCAAAAAACTCACCCAGGTTACCAAAAGCCATGAGCGATGACAGCAGCATCGCAAGAGGGAGCGCAGTAGGAACGGTAATCAGGCTAAAGAAAAAGAACAGCCGCCCGTAATCCCATATCCCGAGATCTTTTGAAACGAAATCATCAATATAAAAAATCATGATCTTCATCAAAAAAATGAAAACCACAACCGACATTGTTACTACAAATGGCCCCCAAAAGGACTTTAGTATAAGCTTATCCAGCTTTTTCATCAACTCCCTACAATTTCTTTAAGATTATCCATAAACCCATTCCATAACGAAATTAGTTCAGCCTCGTCCTTAATAGCCGAATAATCCGTTACTCTTAAAAAGGTGGTCTGGGTCAACTCACTCACCTCAAGCTTCATTTCCAGATGGTTGTTATCTAGATCATCTTCGCTGGTATTTTCAAATTCGAATTTGACGGCTTTGTTAATTCTTAAACCTGTCTGTCTGGCTATATGACTATCGCCGTCCCATTGAAAATCGAATCTCTGATTTGGCAATACGATTACTTTTTCAGCAAACCACTGTTCCAGGCCTGATGGGGTGGATATATATGGAAATAAAACTTTTGGGGACGAGCGTAATTCAAATTCAGTCGTAAACTTAAATTTTTCCATCGGGACTGGGTTTATTGGTTCTTCCATTCTGATAAGGTTAACCTGCTGATCTTAAAAGTTGTAATATAACATAAAACGTTAATAAAAATCGAAAACGTACATTTTTGTTTTTTTACAATTTAGTTTTTTTGAAGCAATTTACCAAAATCAGTTGCATCGTAAATTTCTTTAACATACTTTTGCACCACAATAACGGTACGGCGGGGTAGCTCAGATGGTTAGAGCGTAGGATTCATAACCCTAACCCAAGAGAGTTAATAAGTGGCTCTGCTGAATTGAAAAGATGTTTTGTTCAGTGTTTAACGCGATTTGTGAAACATATATAAAACATTTAATACCTTTGAAAAACACTTGGCGAGGTAGCTCAGTTGGTTAGAGCGTCGGATTCATAACCCGGAGGTCAGCGGATCGTTCCCGCTTCTCGCTACGATAAGCCCTTAGAAATGAGGGCTTTTTCTATTTTATATGGTTGAGTCCAGCCTCCTCACCATAAAACATAAAGGCATATCTATTATAAACTTTTGCAGCCTGCTCGACGGTTTCATAAAGTCCGAGATAAATCGGCTTTCCGGCAAATCCAACGTGAACCTCGTATTTTTTTGTTCTTTTATTTCTAAATACTCCCTTATATGGGATGTCACGATCTTTTGGTTTTCTGATATTTGCATTGTTTCCTGATTGGGAAATAAACCTCAGGCTCTCACGGCGTGCATCTAGTAAATTACCAAACTTGTGATCTACGATGCTTCCAAATGCCGCTTCCATAACCAGTCTGTGAAGAGGGATTTTTTGAGAAATTTTCTTTTTTGTTTCTCTGCAATATTTCGAAGTGCTACGGATTGGGTATCCGTCTTTGTCTTTCTTCCAAGTATAGTGTCCGTACTTTTCGGCAATATCCTGATCGACTAAAACTTCTGCACTGCAACGTAAAATGATTTTGTGGGTCAATGACCGTACTCCAACTAGTTAATAAGGCTGGCCCTACCGTTGAGTTGGCAACGTTCAGCTTGCGGGGCAGCAACTCCCACCAGTCCGATTATTATAGATCGAAATCAGCAATTAGTCAACGTCCACGGTCGCGATCGTGGCGCTGGGTCATCTTTTTTCGGAAAGCCTCTCGTTTTTGATCTAAATCTTCAAACAATTCCTTGTTTTCCTCGGCGGCTCTTGCTTTCTGATGGGTGCGAATGTTTCTAATAACTGATTTATCCGATGGCAATTCAATGTCCTTCATTCGGTCTTTCATCTGAGCGGTGCGGACAGAAAACTTGTTTGGCTTGTCGCGAAGCTTTTTGAGCAAATCGAAGCTGCGTCCATTTTCGTCAATGATCATGAACGGTCGGCGGGTCGTACTGGATGCAATAGTATACCCATATTCCTTGGTACGATCTATAAACTCCGGCCCGGTCTTTGAATTCTGCCAAGCGTGGATCACGTTTTTGGTCAAAATTGGACGGTTGAGATTTCGCTGTGGCGTTCTCGTGTGTCCGAACTCTATTTCTAGCGAAGCCCTGGCGCGATCATTTCCCTTGTAAGAATGGCTGTCAGATCGAAATATTCCTCGCTCGACGTCATACCTTTGATAAACCGCGTGAAGGTGCCACTTGCCATCCTTCAAGTGCTTCTCAGCCGCCCAAGGCTGGCCCTGTAAACCTTGCTCCTCACCCAACGTCTGAATGGATCGAAACCATTGCTCAGGTGTCATCTTGTGACTTTCATCCTTGTCCGGGCTAATGATCGCATGATAAACAGATTTGCTTCCCTTAGTCAGAGCGGCAAGTCTGTCCATCTCGATAATGGATGCCGTGAGGTCATTCGGATCAGAGGTTCCCCAGCCACCGAAGAATTCAACGCGTTCATTCTCCGCAGGGGTTTGCAGGTAAATGGCAAGCTGCTTGCCGTTACCACGGGATGCGCCACGGATAATCATTTTACCACCTTATTGAAGTTTTCAATTGCGACTTTTGCAGCTTCTGTAAATTCCTGCAAGGCACCATCAGACACACTTTGCTTCAACTGCTCTAAGGCTTTCCTTATAAATTGGATGTTCGCCATTGCTCGTATTTGAGCCTCATCCTTTTCGGTCGGCAACACTTGCTCAGGTTTCGCTCCAATTGTACTAAACCGCGTGAAGTCAGCAACCCGCATCCGGGCGCTTCTCGCGTTCAATTTGAGCAGCACCAGCTCTTCCGGCGCATACATTGTGGGAACCCTTTTGGTTCGCTTGCTGAGTGATTTTGGTCGGGCCATGGTTTGCAACGTGAGGGTTAAGGGAGAGTGTAACGTCTCCTTACAAGATGGTTCTAGGTGAGTCAATAACGGAGTTTTGAAGCACATAGAACACGTCTTGCTATATACCATTTAAAGGCACATAGATCAAGCCCCTACCCATCCATAACAAAATAATTTCCAACCGGTTACATATAATTTTAATCTTATTTTAATACATTAGAATTTCACCAAACCTCTCTCAGTTATGAATTATCCAGACAATGATTACGAAGTATTGTTTAAGCCTAAGCAGGACCCCGAAAGAAAGATCAAAAAATCCTTATTTCTCATTGGCATATTCCTTACACCCATCACACTGGGCGGCGCTTTATGGGGCTACATCAGGGCGTACTATCGTAAACTGCAAGATGAAGACCTACCCCCGTCTCTCGAACCTTTACACCCGTTTGCCAGAAAGGCAATGTTCGTTTTTGCCGCTGTTACATGGCTGATTATTTTGGGAGCCGCGTTGATTTTCTTTATAGCGGTCATGAGTGGTGGTGATTATGGAGGCCCGTCATTACTTTATCAGATCCTTGTGTTTTACCTGATTCCAAATAGCATTATCACATTCCTTGTAATGCGGAATTTTAATATATGGCGAGGAAAGATTTACGCCATGCGGTCGAAGGCAAATATGTTTGGTTCCGCTAAGTGGGCTGATAAAAAGGATTTCAGTGAATATGTGGGAGGGAAAGGCATCTACATTGGCGCAGGATATGTTTACAGTAAAATGGGACACCTAATTTCCGTGGCTGGAACTCGTTCAGGGAAGGCTACCAATTTAATATTTCCGAATCTTCTGGGAGCTAGTGATTATGATGGGTCGTGGCTCGTCATTGACCCAAAGGGTGAGGGCGCATCTGTTACTGCAAGTTATCAGAAGAGCATAGGGAACGACGTTCAGGTTTTAGACCCGTGGGGAGTTGTCAATGGACAGACGACAGCAACATTCAATCCACTAGATATATTTTCGGCAAATGACACAGAATCCTTAATTGACGATGCTACAATGATGGCGAACATGATTGTGCCTGAAAATAAAAGCGGCAAAGACCCTTATTGGGATGACAGGGCAAGATCAATAATAGCCGCCATGATCGCTTTCTGTATTGAGGCGGCGAATAACGATCTTGAAATCTATGCAAAATATAGCGACTTTCACTCTCTCACAAACGTTTGGCGGTTTCTGAGATTGTCAGAAGATGATTTTGCTGACTTACTCTTTGATATGACGCAATCAAATGTTGAATTTATTAGTCTGATCGCTAATGAGATAGTTTCCCTAAAAATTAATGCTGGCAATACTTTTGGCGCAGTGATGAGTACGGCCCAATCGCATACAGATTTCCTCAAATCTCCGGCATTACAAAAGTCTATTGAAAAATCATCTTTTGAAGTAAAAAACCTAAGCAAAAAGAAAACAACTCTGTATGTGGTGATTCCACCAGATAGGTTGGCTTCACAAGGGAAGTGGCTTCGTCTGGTTGTTTCCTCCGCGCTTCGGGCAGTTATTAGAAATAAAGGGCATCGGGTGACTTTTGTCCTAGATGAATTTGCAGCTATCGGAAACCTTGGCCCAGACATTAGTAGCTTTATGGCTGTGGGGGCTGGATATAATATAACCCTCTGGCCTATCTTTCAAACGATTTCTCAACTACAAGAGATTTACGATAAGTCTTGGCAAACGTTCCTTGGTAATGCCGCAGTTAAGCACTTTTTCGGGATCGGGGATAATGCAACGGCTAAATATGTCTCTGACATGATCGGCGGCTCGACTTACGTTGTTTATGATAAAAATATCATCGGTGAGGATAAGTCCGACCCTAAACAGCGGATGCTTGCTACACCAGACGAGGTGAGAAGAGGGTCATCTGACAATATTTTCACATTCGTGGATCAAAAACCCGCAGGAATGGTTCAAAAATGGAATTATTGGGATATGGACAAGCTAAAAGGCCGCTACGACAAGAATCCGATGTACGTTAATAGCGTGGACGCAAAGTAGGGCCTGACACACGATAGGCAGATTGCAAAGCTGATCTGTTATTCATATTCGCCGCGCTCAAATCCTTGTGACCGTCGTAAAGGTGATCCATTGATCCAAAATGCACGTCTTCCGCCTCGAGAATATCGGCGAGGGCGTGCATTGTTCTTTCACCTGATCTTGACTCGTCGTGGTCTGTAAAAGTCAGTACACGGGCAATTTGGGCCTTTTTTAATACAATGTAAGCCCCAGCTTCACCAATCATGCTATCGCTATTCGTGATAATATATTCCTCATTCGGCTTTGGCAGGCCGTTCATGTTTAGCCAGGTCAAATAATCCCAAAAGCCAGTAAAAACAAAAGCGGTCACGTCCGTTGCTTCCGGGTGGGCTGGAAATGTCGTGATTGCCTTCGGGCCAATACAGGTTTTAAAGCTGGAATGATCGCGGCGGCGGTTGTTTATCTCGTGGCCCCCTTTATCGTTTTCAAAAGCGAAGGTATCGAATTTCATGCCGTTATATTCGATTGCAGCCTGTTTGACATACCTTTCAACCAAGTCCTTTCCTACACGGCGATTGTCGATTTCCTCCCGTAAAGTGCGCTTTGTAATGCGCTCTGACAGGCTCTTGATCTTATAAACTTCGGAATAGGTCACACGGATTTCCTGCTTTGCGGGGGTTATACGGGGAAGGCTACTGAAACGCTCCAAATAATTCAAGGCGAATTTGGTTGCCTCTGGGTCGTTCCGTTGCATATCGTGGAAGTCGATTACAAGGTCGATTGTGTCGCCTTGTGGACGGTGGTAGCCATGGTCTTTGTAAACATTCAGACGCTTGCGGACGTAAAATGATGGGGTTTTCTCACTCCTAAAAGGGCTGAAATAGACTATATCTTTGGCGTTTTCCCTGAAAAGGACAGCTCCAAAATGCTCTGCAACCTCACTTATAGGAATTTGCTTTGCCTCCTCAATCCTCATACGGGAATATCGTTTAGATATGCGAATTTGCCATGATACTTCAATGCTGCTGCATTGTAGCCTTTTGCAGCCGCAATTTCAGAATAATATGTGCCGATATATTTACTCTTCTCTAATTTACTAGGCTTTATAAGCACCACCCATTTATCTGGGGATACTTTGGAAACACCTTTATATAGACTTGTAAAGTTTCGGTTGCCAGCCTTCTTACGGGCGTTCTGGCTGTTTTCAGACTTATTGCACACACGAAGATTACATTTTCTGTTATCAAGTGGGTTTCCATTTATGTGGTCAACAATTTGAGACTTGTCCGTGATGCCCATTATGAAACGGTGCATCAAAATATGACTCCTTACACGCTTCCCATTTTCATCCATGTGATGATGTTGGGTTCTGCTGGCATATCCCGTTTTGAGGTAATGCCATTTGAATTTAGAGATTCGGTCGAAGTCTTTTGTATCTACAATTGTAACAAAGCCCTTTGAAAGGGGGATTTCACGCGACATTTATGTTCTCCGACAAGAGGTTAATCTGGCTAAAGCTCCGTGTCGGCGTTGCTTCACTTACGGGGTATCCCCACCAGTAACCATAGATTAGCGTCTGCCGAGGCTTGTTGTCAATATTGTTTCAGCGTCAGTCATACCTCAACCCCCATCCATGCCAGATATCCAGAATAAATACAGATTCCTGTCATGAGAATAAAAAAAGCTATCATAGCCAATTCTTTCAATTTTTCGATCATTTGGATGCCTCGTATTCGGTTAGGGCTTGTTGATGTTCCGGCCAAATTTCATCCCAATAACTTCCGTCTGGTGCAACTGTGCCTGCATAATCTTCAAGTGACCTTAAAGCCTCGGCCAATGTATCAGCCACTTTGATGCGAACAAGACCAAATTCCTGACAATAATGGTCAATCATCGCCTCTCGTTCATAATGGTCATGCTCATCCTGCATGGCTTCATACTGTTGACGTTGGTATTCTTCCTCACGATACTGTTCTTCGTTCATTCTGTTATTCCTTTCATCGGTGGCATTGCTACGGCCAGCACGTTTTCAATCTGGTCACGCTCTTTGACGCTGTATGAGGCTTGTGCTTCCGGCCAAGTGGTCACTTCTTCGGCAATATGGTGACGGACGCTTTCGTATGTGTATGGGGCTGTAACAGCGATAAATAGCCAGCTTAGGGCTATAATTGATAGATAAAACTTAGTCATTTTTACGCTCCTTCTTGTGATACGTTAAGCATTCGCCTTGATAAGGAATTGTTTTTCCATCCCATGTAGATGTTAGGCAGTACCATTCTTCTTTATCCAGCATACAATATCTTTTTGGATGGCAACCCTGTAAAACCAGTGTACCAAGAATAATGACAGCCAGAACGCGCAATGTATTTATTTGGCTCATTTTATCATGATCCTTTCATGAATTGCTATAATTGCCTTTGTTAAAAAATAGTCTCGCTCTTCTTCTTCAAATATTCCGTCTCCATTACATTGACTTGTTTCAAATACCGTTTCACCTCCTGTATATGGGTACTGAGCATAAAAATACCCATGTCTTAATCTCAAATAACCAACTTGCTCGCCGTCCTTATATACATCGTATTGCTCTGGGCATGCGCCACAGGTTTGAACGAGATCATATCCCAATATTTCAGTCATCTGCGTTTCCTTTCTTGCTTCATGATAAGCGTTCTGATAATCTGGGCGGCTGTTTTGCAGTCTTCTTTGCCTTCCAGTTCTGATAAGGCGTCGTATAAGCCTTTGAGGTAGGTTTTTCGGGTCATTGCGCCTCCTAATCAATATAAAGAATGTCAGAATTGATAATAGCAGGGTTGGCCGCGACTTCGCTAAGTAGTTGTGTCAAGCATCCACCGCAAGCCGTAAAGCCTTGGTTAGTGTATTTGATAAGCCTACGCATTGAGGAAACTGCATAGGAAATCTTATTAATCACCAGCCTTTTTTTCGATAGATCCCATAGCGAGAAGTCGCCAATAAAAAAATCTGTACCGTCAAATGCAAACATGCATATTGTAAAATCAAAGCTGTCGATAACTGCCTGAATGTCTGGGAAGAACTCAAAATTGATACACTGGATTTTAAGTTCCGGTATATATTTTCCGTCAAAACCCTCTATCTCATGCTCCTCAACCTCTGACGGTAAAATGAACATCTTATTCTTATCGTTTTCCTTCAAAAGGTTTGCGCCGCGACCTTCAAGTTTTTTGATAAAATCGTCCATGGATTTTTCATCACGAAAGAAAAAGTCAAAATCACTATCAAGCTTTTGGCCTTCAAACGTCCTGCGTACCGACCCACCTGCCAACCAAACACCTTTTCCGTCGCCAATTTTTGGAAGTCTTGATAAAGCGTTTGCAAGTGATGTTTGTTCAAAAGTTTCGATATTAAGACGGCCCATTACGGCGTCCTTGCTCAGCTTAAGCATTTTATTATCCTTTCAAGCTGTAATAGATTGCTGCACCGAAGAATACGATAAACAGCGTGGCGATGGTGAGGTGGATTAATTCAGGCATTAGAACTCACCACGCGCAATAGCTTCGCATTTGGCGATGCTGGCTTTCAAAGGCGACCCCTCTCCCGCGATTTCCAAAGCTTCTTCGACCAGCTCGACGTTTAACAGAAACCATTTTACGGCTTCATCACGGCCTTCTGCGGATTTTAGTTGAGTAAGGGCAGCTTTGAAATCATCAGTATTAAACATTGTTTCTCTCCTTGGTTGATAAGTTGAGTATATCATGGCCTTACGATCTGTCAAGCACTTTTTTCAATTAATTTGATTATTTTCTGAATTATTTTCTGCTTTGTTTTCAGCCACAAAAGAAGATTACCCTTGAATTTGTCCGACATTGGCCGCTTTCCGGTTTCGATGTCGTGGACGTATTGCTTCCCTACCCCAGTTGCAGTGCCGATGTCTTGAAGTGATGCATTTAGGTTCGTGCGGATTGTTTTAAAGTCAGTCATGGGCTTACTTTCTGATTGTTAAAATAGTGGTGTTTACGTTTGTGTTGCTTTCGGAGAATGAGCCAACGGGCAAATCTCGCCAGCTACCGTCTAAAAGGCCGTGGTCATAACGTGCCGTAATTGGCAGAACAGCGGTTAAAGTGCCGCCTTTTTTCAGGAATTTGAGAGCGTGCTCAACGTGCTTTGCGTAGTGCTTGCCGTAAAATGGCGGGTTCATGACAACGCGGTCAAAATCACCCGTTGGAACAGTTTCAAGAAAGTTTGCGATAAGAACGTTGTGACCCTTTGCGCGACATTCGCCTGCACGCTGTGGATCAACCTCAATTCCCAATACATTCGCACCCTCTTTACTCAATTCATCCATGAAACGACCGCAACCGCAAGACGGCTCGAGAACCTTATCCCCTTTGGAAATACTGATATCATCCATAACACGCTTAACCACTTTTAAAGGTGTAGGGTAATATTGTAAATCCTTGGAAACTGCAGTCGATCCTTGTTTCTGCGTTGGCTTTTCTTCTGATGTGTCCGGTAAAACATCGCCATAATATTCAGCAAGAGCCATGTTGATGTCGCGCAAGGTGTCAGGCTCAAAAAACAAATGTCCGTTGCCGTTGGCGAACCGGCGGAGGTAAACGCCTCGGGCTGGCAGCTCTATCTCTTCGTTTTTATGATTGGTTGTTTTCCAAGGTTTTAGTAGTGAATTACCATCCTTTAAAATCTCATTGAGTTCAAAATGTTGAACAAGGGGCTTACCCTGATAAGATGCCAACGCGTTAAGAATGTTTTCCAGACGGTCACGACCCCAAGAACTGTAGCCGCCAACATTGGTAAGGATAACACGCTTTGGAAGACCCTTAACGCCGATTTTAACCTTGTCATGTGACTTGTAGGCAGGATCAAGAGCACAAAACACCTCTGCCAGCCCTCTCAAAATGTTCCCTTTTGGATCAACGATAAAGTCACCGAAGGTGGCGCGGATGTTTTCTAGCGTAAAAGGCACAGGGTTTGCCATTGATTGATCAAAGCGGCGCTTGTCCTCAGCGCTTGCAATTCGCTCAATCTGCAAGCCTTTGTAAACGTGCTGCCAAGCTGACTTCAATAGGGAAGTTTCAATAGTTGACGCGTAGACGTGGCCGGTATCAATTTGTGTATTGCCCCAGGTGCCAGCAACACAAGATGCGGCTTTCAGTTGATTTCCCGCGTTTTCGAAGGCTGCGACGACATCTGGAACACCATTAATTTTGGTCTGATATTCCTCAACGATGTCCGATAATTTTCTTTGTAATGCAATGCTTGTATTCATTTTTCCCTCTCCCTGGTTGATGAATCCAGTATATCACAGCCTTACGGCGCGTCAAGCATTATTTTCGCCTTTTTGCATTTTATTTTCCGTTAGGGATTGCGCTCAGGACTTGTCACGCTTTTGCTCTCTGTGCTACCATCGCAATAAGCCTTTCCACCGTAAACCCCTTAAAGGATGATTCATGTCCCGATTTTTCACACCAGAACAAGAAGCCGAATTACGAAGAAACGGTCAACAAACCGATGGCGGGAACACGATTGATTACAAGCCTGTCGTGAAACTATATGTGCCCAATGCTCGTGCAACTTGGTTATTGACTGAACTTTCACCTTTTTATGAAGGTATGGCCTTCGGCCTATGTGATCTTGGTGAGCCGGAACTTGGGCCTGTTTACATTCCTGAGCTGGAAAGCGCCATTCATGAAACAACTGGCGAGTTTCTAGTGCAAAAGGACGAGCTTTTTGTAGCCACACACACTATTGCAGTGTATGCAGAAGTTGCCAGCCGACATGGTGAGATGATCGAAAACAAAGAATTACTGGATGCTGCAGAATGGTATTACAAGAATGAAAAGGGCCGTCGCCCGAACTAATAAACTTTATTATAAATTCCTATAAAAAAAGAACTTATTTTCAAATAATATCGTTATCTTTGTATAGCACAACTTCGTGCCGCCTAAATATATAGGAGAAAAAAAGAATGACCTTCAGAGAATTTGAAGATTTACAAGTAGACAGTACAGTTAATGCCGGTAGAGATGAAAATCTAGCAAGGTATTTTGGGGTTTCCGTTCAGGAAATGAAATCGGTTGATTACGAAATTGAAGGTAACGATGACGGTAACTGCGGTTACCAAATTATGTTTGGTGAACGAACTCCAAAGTCGTTTCTTGAAAAAGTTGGGGCAGACAATGAACGGGATGTGAGTGTCCCTCCACATGCCGTAGATGGTGAGGATATTGATTATGATGCTGAATACTAATTTACTCTAGCTTGATCTCTCATTACGAGGTAATCGGGCATAAATGTATTTGACAACACCGGACAGGAGCCGCTTGACATTTCGTTAGCGGCTTCTTTCTGTATCTGTGGGCTGTACACGATAACGTCAGGCTGTGTATTAAAAGCTTCCCGAGCGCAGCCGGTCAATAACACCGATAGCATCAGGACGATTATTGCGGATTTCACGTTGCTTCTCCTTGACCTGTACGATCTTTTCAATGGTGATGGTTTTCTGCTTGGATTTGCCTTCTTCCATGCCGAACCAATGACCTGCAGCATAACCGACATTCAGGCCAATAATAAGAATAGCAGCATAAGTAATGTAGTTTAGGATTGTAGGCACAGTTTTGCCTCCGCTGTTCTGCGGCGTTCAAGCCCTTTAAGCTTCTTACCACCAGCGTAAACCCATTTCAACAATTCTTTGCAACCGTCCATTATATCGCCAGCATTAAGTTTTTTCAACATCGTTGATCTGGCAAAGGCTCCGGCACCAGCGTTATAAACAAAGCTTCCCAAGGCGGCGCGGCGTGTGTCAGGCATTGGTACTTTGACCAACCTGTCAACTGCACGGATTGCCTCACCAAGCTCTTCATTTAAAAGTCGTTCACATTCTGCTTTGCTTCGTGTCTGGCCTAGTTTCACGCCATCGGTGTGGCCGTAGCAAATTGTTGGGATACCCACTGGATCAATGTAGGCCATCAGATTCATACCTTCATAATAAGATACGATAGGAAGGGCGAATGATAATGCACCGGCAACCGCTATTCCGGCAACGCGTCCTTTGACGCTCATTTGCTTCTCTTTTTCAAGTAGACAGAAAACAAATCAACATATTTTGGGATCAAAAGAACAATCTGCAATAAGAGATAGAACAGGGTAACAATCGCAACCCACTCATTCAGCGTGTAGCTGTAAAGGACGGCCCCACCAGCTCCAACACCCATTTTCGCGATTGCGATCTTCTCTTCGTCCATTTTGGTCATGTCCTCAATTTACTGGTAAGCGTGTAAGTATGCCATAGGATTATTGCTTGATACAATACAACAATGCAACGTTCTTTGGGCGGGTCTCAGAAGAAACACGTGGAGTGCCGTTTATGCCATCGGAAACAATAGCAACCGTATTACCCCTAGGACGCTGAGTTCCTCCACCTCCAGTGGTGTTACTATTTCCTGCGTTCGGTGTGTTCCAAGAGTCGTATTCATGTTGGTGACCTTGGAATGCATCCTGCTGCTTCGTACCGATCGTTCGCGACGATCCACTATCAACACCGCGAATAAACTGGTCGTCATTTAAAGATGGCAAATTGAATGTTGTTGACCCATCTCCAAGTCCAAAATAACTTTGCAAGTAAGAGTGAACCCCAGATTGAGACCCGGTAGAGGCTATGGCTGTTCCATCGAAAGTAGAGGAAAGACTGAACGTGTTGGCGGTTAAATAAAGTACATAATAGTCGGTTGAGTTATTAAATCCAGTCGGAAGCGCTCCGGTCGTTGAAAGTCGAACTCTCTCACCGCCATAGAATCCATGAGCGCTTTTTGTGAATACTGCCGGTGAGGCAATTGTCATTGTAAATGTTTGATTTGTAAACGGTGCGTCTGTTACAAGTGTTTTGAACAGCGCCGCATTATCCCCTAACCTAGAAACGGCTTGTCCACTCGATTTCAAAAATCCAGTTGGAATTAACATGGTTGGGAACATAAAGATTGATCCGGTCGGAATAGCTAACGGTGCCTGAACAGGTGTTGTTAGTTCTACAAAGCCAGTTGAACTACGGTATACCCCTGAAAAATAAGTGCCTGCTACAAAGGTATTTGCAGGTAGGTCAACACCATTGATCTTCATAGTCTTAGCACCGTTTCCATTGGCATTGATCGTGGCTGATCCAGTATTCGCAGCAGTTGCAAATCCCCGGATAATCATACCATCAGAGTAACCCTTCGGAGCCACTGGCAATGTTAAAACCAGTGCATTCGCAGTTCCGGTAATCGGCCCGAAACCCTCAATCAAATTCAAATTTTCGTCCCGAACAGGTACAATGTCGGCAACGAAACCTAAATATACGTTCTTGGTTCCAGCACCAAAATTTACCGGAGCATTTGAGTTGCTAGATTCTAGAATTGTATTTCTAGACAATGTATCTACTGTTGCATCAGTGATGGTACCGATACCACATTCCCACGAGATCACTTCACCGCCTTCTGATTGAGTAATTGTATAGGGAACCTTGGCACCACCACCCACACCATCAACAAATGACTTAAATCCAGCAACCGGGCCAGCTAGATTGATCGTGCCTGTTCCTGTTGAAGTGGTGGTTTCAAAAATGCGGTCTGATGTCTTGATCGTCATGCGGGGATTTCCTCAATGCGAAAAGCTTTGTTAAAAAGGGAAAATTGATAGTTCACCTTTGGATTGATGCTTGCCATGGTGCCATAGTAAGAGCGAATTTGCAAAAGGTCTTTTTCATCTGGGTTTGGAATGAACAAAACATCCCTTGTGCGGCCGCAAAGCATTTCGATTGCAAACAGCTCTGTAAACATTTCATTTTCTGAGGCATGTCCAAGGGCAAAATCAACCGTCTTATATTTGACAATCTCCCGCGCCACCTGCCCACCGGACACCACACGTGAAACTTTTGAAGGATCAACAATGCCCTCAGCAAGGCCGTAATCCATGTTGGTTTCTGGCTGAAAAGCTTTGCTGACATACAGACGGCCAATGTCAATGTATGCGGAACCAGTGTCTTGAATGTCAATAAACCAGTAACGATAGGTTTGCGATGCAGAAAATGACATGAACATGTTCTTTTCCAGCGGATACCCACTGTCAACAAATCCAGTCTGGTTTGATCTGGCAGGAAGCAACCCTGTATCGTATAGGGCTGTCACTGGATCATTTGTGTTTGAGGCGCGCACTCGCACAGAAGCCAATGGGCTGCAATTATGTGCTATTAATGCAACAAGATTGATTTCTTTTGATGAAAGTAAATCGACCGTCAAAGAAACAGCGTCACCCAACACACGATAAACTGCCTTTAAATCCATTCGTTGCAGGTTTCCGATTGACAAATCACCGGCACCACTTGGGCCACTAATTACTGCGGCGTCAGATAGTGAGGCATTTGCCAAGATCATATTTTGCACGGCTATCCCCACAATTCAAAGACGGTTGCACCTGTTTCAGCATCCTCTGAAACGCCTGAGATAATGAATACTTTCCCTGCGTCTAGGTTGAAACGATTGTATATCAGTTTGATCTGATCGCCAATGAATAATTTGAATAGGCCACGGTAAATGGTCAATTGAAAGACTTGTCGGGGCTGACTGTAAATTTCAACAAGACGGTTCAATAATTCCTGGGCTTTGGTCTGGTCGGCTATGTTTGTATAAAACACCTTTTCAATCAAATCCTGACTTCTGCCTCGAATAGACCGATCTTCATTTGTCAGGTATCGGTATTCGTTTGATACAAAGGATCGAACAGCGTCAGTAGTGGCGGCGGCAAGCTCGCTCTCATCCTGTACCGTCCACGCCGGATCATAACCAACTGTTACACGCCATGAGGGTTTAATTACGCGGTCAAGCTTAATGCCCTGCTCGTCAATGGTGTCGATTGTAATAACAGAGCTTTCCACGGTCGGCGGGGAAACAGTGCCAGCAAATAAAAGACCTTGACGAGTGAATGTCCAGTATGCGCCAGTTCCTGAAATCAGGTCATTAATGACATCACTGGCAGCCATGTTCTGATTGATGTAGGTTCCAACATCACCAGACAAAACAGCGTCCAGCCTGTTCAAAGATGCCAAATCAATATACTGAGGCTCGATTGGATAAAGCCCTAAGCGTGTCGTGACAATGCGCTGAATAATTGCGCCGGTCTTTGAAACATATCCACCATTACCATTTTCGCCCTGCACATCCATCGTGATGCGTCCGGCTGGTGTCGATCCAAGCTTGATAAAACCGCCAGAAAGCTGGGTTTTGAATTGCCCGGGGGCGACGGTGGCAGCAACAATGTCTGAAACATCACCGCCACTGGTCAACGCTACGCCCCTATCGCGAACAGCGTCCACTTGAAGGATCGAACCGTCATGGATTTGGTATATCAGGTTGACGGAATCCACCAGAATAGGTTCGGCATTCTTAATCAAACCATAGGCAAGCGGTTTGTAAGTGTTGGCAATGTCTGCGCCGCCATCAATCCCGCCTGTTCCTCCGTAAATCCCTGAAACTATTTGCTGGTCAGTTTTGGATCGGTTGTCTTTGATTGTCAGAGTGAATTGATCGTCATCACCATCAAAATCATCAATTGCACCATCAAAGATTGTTGCAAAGTCGTGATAACGAAACCACTTGGCCCCGGCCTTTACAGTGACGCGGCGGGAAGACCAGAAATAGTCAGCTAAATGATCGAGGTCGCCATTTCCATTCTGGATCACAATCGAGCCATAGGACTGATTGCTATTGCCAAACTCATCGTTTGAAAGAACAGAAACATCGAACTGGAAAGGATTATTGACCTGACCAATGAAGTATTTATTTGCAAGAGTATCAGTTGGTTTAGTTACAAACCCTACATCTGACAAACACACCAGCGCAACACCGCCAAAATATTTAAAGCCGTAATCATTGATAGGCAGCGTGCCATATGGCGGCTCCCCTTTGAATGTGTTTTCCTGCGTTCCATCGTATGGATAGGCTTCAATCAGGTAAACAAGCTGGGCGTCAGGGTTTTGTTGAAGAATGAAAAACGGATCAGGCGTTGACTGGTCAAGATCATCGGCCAATTGGCTGATAGCGAGATCACCGAAGAAATTGAGGTATTCAGTCATTACGCCACTTTCATATAATTCAACATGCGCTCCATCAGCTTGCGCGTCTTTACGCTTTCCTTACGGGCTTCACGGGCTTCTTGGGTGTTTTCATCCAACATGGCGGCAATCTGACCATTACTGCGAACAATGTCACCGGCTGCGTTGCCAGAAAGAGCCATAATGCCTGCTGTTTGGCCTGCGGTAAAGACCTGCTCACCACCGCCCATACGAACCAGTTCACGTCCACGCTCACCGACCATGGCAAGACCCGGAGAGGCTGAATTAGTACCAATTGCATAGCCCGGAACACCTGCCGCCTTGGCGATTTCCGACACGCTGGATCGCACGAAACTTTCCAGTGCAACAAAGCTCACTGATGAAGCATAGATGCCACGGCCAAGCTCTACAAGTGTTGCCGCTGCACCCAAAAGATCGCTTGTAACCGTCAGATCGCCACCTTGGGCAGTTTTCAGAAGGTCGTCAAAGTTCTTTTGTGCAAGACCAAGCTTCTCCAATGGGGTCAGGGAGGAATTGGTACTGAGTGATTGACCGTCAAGGAAAGCCTTAAACGTTTTGGTCATCTCTTCCAGACTTGCGAAACCGGCAGCCTGAGCCTTCAATGCGCCAACGGCTGCATCTCTCTGTTTCTCCAAAGCTTTGGTGTATTCTTCAATCGGCAATCCAAGATTTGTAGCGGTATCAATAAGGCTCTGCATATTGACGTTGAGCGTTTTGATCGCTTCGGACATTGCATCAGCGGCGGCTTTGGCAGGATTGATTGTGGCATCGTATTGTGCGCCAAATTGGAAAGCTGCAGTCAAATTACCAGAGGAAACGCCCAACTTGTCAAAGATTGTTTTGAATGTTCCTTCAAGACCAGTGATCGACTTTGCCAGATCGCTGAAAATCTTATCTTGGAATGCCTGTGAGTTGTTTCCGAAGTTCTGGCCGTTGTAGCGCAGGCCGTCACGGGAACCCACAAGGATATTTGCAGAGCCGGAAGCTGAACCGCCCACAGATTGAACAGCGGTAACTGCATCTTGCAGAATGTCAAGGATGCCACCTGCATAGGCTGCATTCTGGGCGCTGTATTTCTTGCCTGTTTGTCCATTTGTGGTGCGTGCAAGCGTCGAATAATCAAGAGTACCGCCTTGTGATTTGTCGGAAGGCTTACCCCCGCCAAACAATCCACCGATTGCCGAACCAATAAACCCACCAGCGAAAGCACCAACCGGACCTCCGAAGAATCCACCAACAGCAGTACCGATTGAAGATAGCGCGGCATCAACGTACATATTCTTGTTCGCAAGTCCCAAAAGGTTTGCAGAAATACCGCCAACGGCACCGGACGCCATGTTTGCGAATGTACCTGCCTGCGTTACGAATTTCTGAACTGCAACGTTCTGTGCGAAAGAACCACCAAGCATACTTGACGCCTGTGCCGCATACTTGCCAAGCCCGGCTGTAATTGATTGTCCGGCTAAGAATGATTTACCGATGCTAAGGGCGCTTGATCCATAGGAGGTGAGACTACCAAGACCACTCTTGCCCATGGAATTAGCTGTGCCTTGTCCGGTGCTTGATGCCGCTGCGATGGCATCAGAAGAAAGACCCATCATCCCGCCGACACCGCCAACAACAGAAAGAACAATCGGACGGGCAAAAGCCTGATATGCCAGATCGGCCAGAAAGCTCTTGAACATGTTTTTCCAGCCGTTCAGAAGGGCTTTGAAACCGCCATCACTCTCGGTGAATGCAGATTTGAACGCATCCTTAAAGCCATCGTCAATCTCGCTGGCGAGGGATTGGAAGGCTTTACCCACAGGGCTGTTCAATTCGGCTTCAACTCGGAGCTTGTCCAGTTCAGCACGGGCGTTCTTGATGTTCTTTGCAATGGCTTCGGATTGCTCGTTTGTTTTGGCAAACGGCTTCAATCGCTCCATTTCAGCGATTTGGTCGTAAAGTTTTTCAGTTTCCGAGCGGGATTCTTTGATTGCGTCGGTTAATTCGTCCTGAATTTTCTTCTGTGCTTTAAGGGCTTCTTTGTTCTCTTTACCTTTACCGGCGATCTCTTTGGCAATCTTGGCGTAGTCCTGAGAAATGTCATGTTGTTCCGGTGTAATTGCTGCACTGAAATCATCACCAAACAAGGCAGATTCACGATCTTTTCGTGCTGCATTAGCGGCCTTCAAAGCCCCGCCGATGTCACTCGTTTGGAAAAGGTCAATCTGTGTCTTGTCAATTCCAGTCCATGAGGGAGCGTTACGCTTGACCCAATTCATTCCTTGAATTGCCTTATTGATGCCAACAAGCATTAAATTCACAGTTTCAGTAATACCAGCCACCATGAAATCAAATGTTGTAGCAAGCCCGTTGTAAATTACTTTTGCTCCCGTGCCAACGCCCCGTAGAGCCATGCCGATGGCATTTGTCGCACCGGTTGCACTATTCGCCTGTGCAATGATCTGATCAAAGCTGTTGACCATCTGCTTTGCGCCTTGGGCGGCTGTCTTTGGGAACTGTTCAAATTCTAAACGGACTTTCTCAGTCTGGTTTAAAACTGCGGCAAATACGTCACTGGAAAGCAATTTGCCTTCAACAACCAACTGGCGCATTTGTCCAGTTGTCACACCAATTTCATCCGCAATGGCTTTACCCACCGCAGGGATGTTTTCCATGATGGAATTAAATTCTTCTGCGCGTGTGTATTGGCTGGAAAGCGCCTGACCTAACTGCGTCAAACCAGCCTTCATTGCTTCTGGAAGCGCGCCGGACGTCACACCAAGCTTTGTGACCGTCTCGGTAAAGGCCAACATATCGTTGTTGGTGGCTTTGATTTCTTCACGGACAAAGGAAAGGCGTTGCAGGATTGAAAGGCTGGTATTCATCTCACTGCCAGTGGCATTTGAGATCCTGCGAAGCTCACCCATCATGCGGGTGGTTTCTTGTGTGGTTTTGGCTACGCTTTTTAGGCGCGCCTCCATGACCGTGTACTGATCGGCCATCTTAATGACTTGCAGGGCGCTAAATGCTGTACTCAGTGCTCCAATTGCTCTGGATAGTCCACTTGCTGCTACAGTTGTTGCGCGAGCCTGAGTTTCAAGTTGCTTTGTGCCACTAACAGCCCCCTTACTGGAAGTACTAATATCATCGAGGGATTTCTTGATAACGCGGCCACCAGATACATCTCCGGTAATCCCTACGACAATATTTACGTCACTCATTTCAGCCCCTTGCGCTCTTCAAATTCTCTAGCAGCTTTCTCCAATGACCTGATGTGGCTTTCCAAAACTGTGAAATCTTCAATGTCATTCACTCCGTTACGGATTGCCCACCTGTCAATGGATGACCAAGGTATCGGACCTACGCTCATTCCAATTGGCCTATCATAGCTCAATTCGTGGTATGCAATCAAGTAAAAGTCCAAGCCTGGGAGAAGTTTAGGGCGGCGGTCTAATGCGGCGACGGTTTGACCATCTCTTTGTAGACCTTCAAGCCATTCAGCTTTATCGCCCCACTCCTTTTCCCATACAAGGACTTCGGTTAGTTTTTTGCTTCTGCCTCAGTTTTCTTCTTGCGGAAGTTTGCGGCATCGGAGGCATCAGCTTTAATTTTTGCAAAAAGGTCAGGAGCAGAAATAAACAACTTTGCAATTGCTTTTTTTGCTTCTGCGTCGTAAGGGATTGTTTGTCCGTCAGCCGTCTTCAAGCCAATAATCACCGTTTCTGCATAAATTGCAGACATTTTCTGTTCTACAACTTCATCATCGTTATCATCTTCACTTCCAACCCGGGATTGAATATGCGGCAAAATCTTTTCCTTAAAAGCCTTTGAATATGCGGCATTACGATGAATGGCACGGCGCAAAATGAATGTGCCATAACGGCCATAGTCAAATTCTACACCTGCAGAAGTTTCAAGATTTGTGTCTGTTTCAAAGCCTTGTTGCAACGTTTCCAGAAATCCGGAAAGCAGGTCTTTCGCAACGGCTGGGGATGCTTTTGGTTTATTTTTCGTGGTCATGGTAGTCCTTCGGGTTGGACGGAAGCGATCTGCCCGAACAGACCGCCCCCTAACTTGCAAGTATTCTTATGGCCTACGGGGGCCAACTCGTTACGGTGTTCGCGTAAGACGGATTTGAGCGGCGGTTGTCGCGTCAAAATAGGCTTGGAAGCTGATTTTCTGCATAACGTCTTGGTTGTTGCCATCGGCAGACACGTTGTTTGCAGTCAATTTCAGTTTCGGAATGAAGAAAACGTATTTCAGTGTTGATGCACCACCCAATGAGAATGTCAGGTCTGTTGCTGTGTCAGCAAGGAACAATTCAAACAGCTCTTGGCTATCAAAATATGCTTCTGCTTCACCTGTGACCATTACCTGACCGGCACGAATACCCTTGCTGGCAACTTGACCCATTACAGATTGCTGTTCGAGGTTATTGGTGATGTTCAGTGAAAGAGTACGCAATTGAACGGTGCCACCACCAGTCATGGACAAGGAAGCAAAGTTGTTTGCAGCGTTCAGAACTGGGTTTGCGTTTGGTTCAGTGTATGTTGCACCAGCGATAATGGCCTGAGCTGATGTTGTGGTTTGGCACATTACATTGAATGAGCCGGTCACAATCTCTTTGGCGTTCATGTTCAAAGAAAGGCTGTTTACAACCGATCCCGGATAACGGTGGAATTGGTTTGAGTTTGCAGCATAGGTCTTTTCAATCGTGAAAGACTTCTTGGTAATACCGTTTTTCAGAACGTTGGTTGCCCATGTGTTGAAGAACAAGCCTTCAAGCAGATCATCGAATGATCCATAGGATAGTTCAAAATTGATGTCTCCAGCGGCTTCCTGACCAACGCGGGTCATATCAGCAACGTTACGATCTGGGCGAATTTCATTGCTGGAAACGTACTGAATGGCTGGGGCTAGTGTTTCGCCAGTCATACGCAATTTCTTGAATACTGGTGTAGCAGGCGTTGTGCCGGGTGTAACTTCGGCGACGTAGGCAAGGCGGGTTTGTGAGGAATCAGTCATGGGCGTTTACTCCTGTAATGCCGAGATTAGGATGCTGCTGTAATGTCTAGGTAGTATTCTTTACCCAGCTCTAAGTGGCTTACAACTTCTGCGTTCACTGTTCCAATTTCCAGCTTACCTGACGGGGTATACTTCCAAAACTTTGAGTTTTCATGCTCTGGATCGTTGTTTGCGTAAACTGGTGTAAACACAAGGCTGTTAAACTCTTGTGTTTTGCCTTCATTGTTTACAGGTTGGATTACACGATTGATACTGTCTAATTTAAACTTGCAGCGCATGGCTATCTCCTTGTTAAGCGATCACGTCATAGTAGAATTTGGAAAGTACATTGATCTGATACCATCCCGCGCCGTCATTGCCGATTTCTCGTGCTTGTACGTCGTAGAATGTTATACCAGAAATTTGTTTGCCCTGAAAGATGGGAATTATAAAATCAGCCTTTTTTCTAGCATCAATGCTGCCCTGACCTTGCGGTTGGAAAATCTGCGCATTGATTAAGCCGTGTCGGCGAAATCTATTCCCAAGTGGCGATCCAATGCTGGATTGATAGCCATCGATGTGAGAGATATTCAAGCGCACCCAGGTCTTTGTTTCCGGGATAGTGAAAGGCACATCATCGTAAGCAACCGGCGTGTTGTTCACCCATTGATCTGCAAAAAGCTTTCTAATTGCTTTAACTGCTAATTCATAGTTCACACAACACCTCGTTTCGCCTGACGGATAGCGAGTTCAATGCCCTTTTCGACAAAGTTAGCTGGGGCTTGCTGCGAGTAACCGTCGTTCAATCGCTGGATGTATGGCAGGTTGTTTGAGATGTAGTACGTGTCACCCTCTTTGTAATCCAATGTCGGATTTGTGTCAGGTGCGCTTGTGCTATCGGTAGTGGTATAGATGACGCTGTTTACCGATATATTCCAGTTTGCACGCGCTCGGCCCGTATCAACAGGAGTCGATTGGATAATGTAGGCATAGGCGAGCATGGCGGTCACTCGGACAAGCTCTCGGTGAACCTTATACACCTTGTTTTCCATTGCTGCCTTGATCTGCTCATCAACTGTCATGTTTCAAGGTTTCCAACAATCTGTTTTTCAAAATCTCACAGGCTGCAACGCCATCGTAAACATATGACTTCATGCCTTCGCTGTAACTGCTCGTGATCTTTTCGCCTTCCACGGCAGCAATGATACCAACCTCATGAATATGGCCTGATCGAACCATTTGAATAGCTTCTTGGAGCAAGACTTCTGCATCAGTCATCTTATGCTTCTGGCTGCTTATTAAGAAAATTGGCGCACCGCCGTTTTTCATTTTGACTTTACCAATCTTACAACCTGTCATTTTCTCACCTGCAGCTTATAAATCAATGGCGTATCACCCGGCTGAATAGTGCTAATATCAATGACTTTATATTCGTTTGTGCCGTCAATTACAATGTCGTTGTGCATCGGTGGCGTGTTTAAAGCTGCGTTGGCAATCATAACCTTTTTATCACCACGCAAGATGATCGTACCGTCAATCTCTTTTGCTCTGTATTCAGTGAAAAGCATTTTGACGCTTGTTTCAGTGATCGTACCACCCGAATTCGTGTCAGTGGATGGATTGTAAGTGTTTCCAGTTGTCCCGCGGATGATGGCTAAACGACCGTATTCGTCGATCTGCTCCCGTGCCATCTCTGCCATTTCACTGTAAAAGCTCATACGCGCACCACCGGGGCGTTGATCCCATTGTTTACCAACAACAGACGCAACAAGCCATCAATGGCAGGGCGTTTTGTTGTGGTACTGGATGCTGCAAAGTATTCAGTTTCGATCACGTCAACCTTTTTAGATTTGATTTGACCTGTGGGCGAAATTGACGGGTTTAAATCTGACTTCATTACTTCTAATGCCAGTAAGCACACTGCCTGTTTTAGGCGATCAGGAATGATGTCGTATGGAATTGTCGGCACGCCGTAGCGCGGCCAGAGTAGAGATTGGTCATCTTCGACTAGTGATCCACGGAAGGTATATGTTTGTTGAATGTAATCTGTTGCTTTAATCAAAGCGGATTGTTTGACTTCGTTTGAGCCATCCCAAGTCAAGTTGTTGCGAGCGAGGTGGTACGCATCAGCATAGACTAAATCCACTAATGAATTTGATCCTGCAACGATAGTACCATCCTCGGCCACAAACATAGTTATTCAGCCTTGGAAGCTGTTTGTTTTACAGTTTCCGGCACAGTGCCATCAGCTAAAGTGCAAGGTGGCTTGCCTCCGACTTTGGTGTCATAAGGACTGTGCTCAGTCGTATGTTCAGATGGCTCGTATACGTGATCGGCTACTTGTTTTTTAACTGTTTTCTTAGTTTCTTCAAGTTTGGTCATGTTGACCTCCTGTAAATTGGTTAGGAAAGAAAAGAGCCGCCGTTAAGCGGCTTTCGCTTTGAAGGCGATGATACCGACTTCTTTTGCAGAATACACGCGCGTCCAGTTGGTCGTCGTTGCCAGTTCAGCATTGTTTGGGGTTGGATCAGTGGTTGTGGCGGCAGTGTTCCAATTAAAGCCATTCGGGTGCATGATGTATTTCTTGCGAGATACCGAATACTCCTGACCGCTATTCACCAAAGCTTGACGCTCAACTTCAATAGGGGTTTTTAGACCTGCCTCCTGATACGTTACTGCTCCGCGTTTACCTAGGAAAAGCGTACCTATACCTGTACCAGCATCATAAGGCAAGCCATCATCAACGATAACGGTCTTGTCAAGATATTGAGGAATTGGCTTACCTTGACCGGAAACTGGCAAGAAAGTAATCAGGTTCTGCAACAGCAATGATGTGTAGAAGGCTGAGTGCATTGCTACCGATACGATCTGGTCGGATTGGTCACCAAGCTTGTTTGAAGCAACAATGAAAGCGTTGGCGCTAATCACAGCGGAAGCACCCGATAGAGCAGAAATGTCATAAACATTACCAGCCGCAGATGCAGCACCCAATGCTCCATTCAAGACGTTGATCAAGACGATTTGCTGGCGTTTAATCCAGTAATCAGCCCAGAACTCGGCCATGTCGTTAAGCGGGTCATCGCCACCCAAGTCAACGGCCATATCTGTGATACCGTAGGATTGACCGCGAGCCATGACAGGGGTGCTTTGTGTTCCATAGGTGAATTTGTTGACAACTAGGTCTTTAGTATCAGCCAAAATCTGTTCGGCATCATTTGGACGGTTGCGGAATTTAGCCGTAATGAATTTACCGCCTTTATCCAGTTCGTCACCCAATTGCAAGGCAACTTCTGGATCTGCACTGTCAGTTACGAAGCCAGAACGAAAAAAAGCTGAACGCTCGATAGATTTCTTTTTAATCAATTTGTTGAGTGTGACACCCACGGTACTGCCGGGAATGATCACATCAGAAAGTTTAGTGATAGCCATAGTGACTCCAAAAAATGAGAGAGGGGGATTTTTTGAAGGCACAGCCTTCTAAGAGGCCGAAACACAGTTTCGAGATTGACGGAGGCACAGCCTGAATGTCATTTGAGACAAGTATTACACAAAGCCAATAAAAAGAAAAGCCCCTTTTGAGGGCTTCCTGAATTTAGTATTTCGGTTTTTCAATCAGCGTTCGCTTTTCCATTTCAGCTTTGGCGCGAGGGTCCTTGTCTTGGATCATAATTAATTGGGTATCATTCATTTTGCTGTAATCCGTATGGCTTCCACTTCCACCGACTCCACTCCCGCCGCCGCCGTTACCAGCCGCCGCTACGAAGTATTTGCCTTCCTCAGTGCCAGCCCAAGCTTTGATCTTGTCCATCACTGGCAGGCTATCAATCGTGACAATCGCTTCATCGCCTTCATATTCGACCTTAATCTGATCTTTGAACATGGATTTCACAGCATTAATCATTGGCTTGGCAACGTTGGCCTCTGTCAGTGCAGTCATCAGGGCGTTTTCGCTGTGCAGGCTATTTGCGCGTTTATTGGCAGCTTCCAGTTTGGCAGTGGATTCGGCCATCTTAGTATTGAATTGGGTTGTCAAACGATCCTTTTGCTCGGATAAGCGCTGATCAATATTACCGCCACCTTTGTCCAGGCTAGCATTGTAATCATCGACACTAAAATCATCCGGCAAACCAGCAAAGCGTTCTTTCAGGTCATTCAGCTCTTTTTCAGCAGCTTTCTTCTCATCCTTGGCGCGACGCATTGTGTTGCGCAGAACTTCAGCTTCGTTTGGGTCAAAGCCTTCGACATTCAGAATGAACTTGCCATCCTTCTCAGTGTAAAAGCCTTTAAGGGCTTCGTCCAAGCCATCAAGGGTATCAAGGATTGCTTTTAATTTCATGGGGTGTCCTACGGGTTAGATTTCTCGGGATTTAAGCTCTTTAAGAGTATAGACCTTGCCTGATTTGTCAACGAACTTTTCAAGAGGTGTGCCGGAACGGAATTGCTTGGCACGTTCAACACCCAAGACTTCCTCCTGAAATTCTTTGCTTTGCTTTTTCAGGAACGCGCTGAATGTCGTATTGGCAGGTATTTGACCAAACATACTTGCACGGTCGCCGACTTCATCAACCTCAAAATAGGCAATCAGGACAGACCGGCAACGAAAATGCGCCGGTAACGCTGGTTCCTTGCCGAGATCATAAAGTTTCCCATCACGCGAGGCACAAATAATCGTGGTTCGGCTGTCCAGCGTTGCCACGTATTGTAGTTTCCGAACAATATCTGCATTCGCATTATAGACCTCTGATCGGGCGCGGTTTGCAACATGGCTAACAGCGGTACGTGTGACGGCTTCCGCATCCCTGCGGCTGATTTCTAAGATACCATCCTGAAAACGGGCTTTCTTCGTTCCCCTGATCCGGCGCACGATCTGGTCGGTCGTCTGGCCTTCGGTGATTCCTATACGGATAGCGTCATTCAGGCGTTTCAGCTCTTCCTGCTGTAACCCGCTCGCCCAGTCTTTCAGTAACCGGCCACGGAATGGCTGGCTTGTGACAATGGCTTTTAACTGGGCATTGGTTGGCATGACGAATGAGGCTTGAACCCCTGCGTTCTCTGATAGCCTAATCTGAAAGTCAGCCTCATAGTCCGCAAACTCACCCATTTCACCAGATAGCTGCTTTTCGAGTACGCTGTATACTTCCTCGCGCTTCTTACGAATATCCTGCAAGAGCTTTTCGAGGCGTTTAGTTTCTACGGCCGATAATTCAAACCCACGGCTTTCAATCGTGGTCAGTCTAGCGGCAATCAGCTCAACGAGGTCGTCATCAGCAGAATTCAGAAGGCCAATGATCTTTTTCAGCACACCGCCCTTGTAGCGCTCCAAGTAAACGGAGTGCTTGATCTGGGCTTCTAGGATGCGTTCATTAACGGTTGGCACTTATGATGCCTTTGCCTTGGCTAAAACTTTATTAGCGTAAATAATATCTGGGCAATCCCGCCTATCCTTTTCGTCCATATATGAACATGAGCCGTATCCAGCAGTCATATACTCCAATGCAGCAACAAGATCGGCGTAAGAATTACAGGCGCGGACGATAAATTCTGCATTTGCTCTTGTTTCATCAGCCTCACGTGGAGGAGCGCCATCGTAAATTGGCGTTAATACGTTCGCGATTTTATATCGAGAACCAAGACGATTACCACGAATTCTTATATACGGCTTATCAACTTCCTCAGGAAGGGTATGCCATGGGGTCGGTGTGTGTTCATTCATCTTTATCTCTCTGTTCTCTCCCTGCAATGATCAAGTGACGGCTCCACCAGAGAGTTTATGGACTAGAGGGGATCAATCCTGCCGCCACAAAATAATTATGAAATAAATAGAGGTGTTTGTCAATCTATCTTTAAGCCAGAATTTCAGGAGCATGCAATTTATTTTGCGGTATTGCTTTATTGCAAAATAGAAGCCTACTTTGCTCCCTAACCAAAATACAAAATCCGATGTGAAGACTACCTCTACCTTAATGTTCAAGTGTTCGTTAATTTTTCTTGCTGGGATGCTTTGGACTGGATGTTGCAGCTATAAGCAGACGATTTGTCCAGTGACGAACGTGCCAGTGAATTACCCGAGATCTCAAAAATGTGCAAAGCTTCTGTATGAAGATGCTGTGAAAACATGGGAGGCCGGCTTTAAGGGCGATATAGATATTCTTGGCAAAGTAAAGCTATTAGAACTCGATATAGATGCGAAGTCAAATGCTCAACTAATAGCGGAAAGACTTTCAAGTGAGGATGCCCTAATGCGTGAGGTTCTTAAATCTGCCACGATATTATTAGCGGCGAACCCATGTCAAGGGATTGTTGCTTATGAAAAGGCAATGAGCGATGCTGCTAATTACAAAATTCGTCTCGCTACCATAAATGCTGATGTTGTTAAGAGTCAAAGCAATAAAGCTGCTCTTACGGATGTACTCAGTGAATATGCGCAAGGACAGACGGACGGGAAAAATGTAGGAATAATCAGGGGTTCGTTGGATAAGTTTTATAATGACAATAAAAAATATCCATCCAGTTTATCAGAGCTAACTAGTGCGAACGCAATTAAAGCAATAGCGTTTCTCGGTCTTTCTATCTCTTATACCCGTGACACCGAAAGTTCTTACAGCATAAGGTTTGCAGGGCAAGATGGAAAGATGAATACCCCTGATGATAAATTTCATAAAGGGTTAAATGGCAATCCTGTCAATGGCTAATCAAATATTTATGGGATTATCTGTTAAAAGCGGATAGTCCCATAATTCACAGCTCTATTCTTTTAAATCCGATAACGCTGGTCCGTCATTAGAAATGGCCTCCTGCTCCTCCTCGAAGGTTCGGTCATCATTAATCCACTCGCTATATTTCAAAACAGCGAAGAACGTTTCTTTTGAAACCTCGCCCGATTGACGCGCTGCAACCCAAGCCGACAAATCCGCGCCTGTGAAGTTTGGTGGGAAGAAATCACGGTTAAGCTCAACGGAAATATCACCAGCAATACCCTGCCATTCAGCCGCAAAGCGAAGTGCCTTCTCAATCTGACGCTCGATCACGCCACACGTCGCGGATAGGACGCTGCTTTCACCGCTACGTTTAATCTCATGAGTCTGGGCTGCTTCCGCGCTGTTCTTCTCAGGGGCAAGCATTCTGGCACCCAATGACGCCATTTGCTTTTCTTTTCGATCCAGCAGATTTTCCAGCGTTGCAAAGCCATCAGCTCCAACGTGGGCAAATCCTACTTTGCTTTCTGCGTTTGGCAGCAACCAAGCGGTTCCCGTTCCCAATGCCAGCGTAATGTTTGTATCGTCAATCCCAGTGATGTACGGAGTTGGTAATCCAGAAACATGTGCGCCATTTTCAAGGTCTGCGCTGTTCATATAGTGGGAAATGTTTACGTCCACCAGCGATTCAATCGGTGGAGCAATGACGCTCATTGTCGGTTTACGGGACGAGACCGGATAAAACGGAATCTCCCCAAATGTCTGACCAGCCTTGGTTGGGGTGATGGTCGTGTGAACATACCAATCAGCGGCATTGCCCTTGCGCCATACAATCTGCTGATACTGACCATTGACGAGCGTCAGTTGGCGGATTTGTTGCTCTTGTTTGCCTTCATCGTTCTTGAAATGCTCACTTAACCACAAATTAACTAAGCGGTAAGCGTTGTTTACGCGCGCCAATTCCCAATTCAGAATGGCTTCGGTCTTCCAAAAGGACAGGTAAGGACGAATTTGCAGGGCGTCCGCCTGGGCGATTGTCAATGTCTCAGCAGATACCGGCATGTCAACCATGATCCCGCCCCGACCAGCACATAGAGTCTCGTAAAGGCTGGTTTCAGCAAAATCTGTCAGAGTTTCATCTGATAGTGTAATATCTTCCAGCCAAGGCTTCATCTGCTCTGGAACTTCTACTGCCATAGGCTTACGGAACACCAACCCACTCATAGCATCCACGGTTCGTCCTGTGGCGTTATAGAATAATGCGCGTGCTCGATAAGAGTCGTAACCAGCAGATTCCTGACCATCCAACTTAGGAAGGTAAGCTTCACCAGCCTCCTGAATAGCACGTTGCCCGGCTACTGCATCACGGCAGCGCTTCCAGACAGTTTCAAATTTGGTGTATTGGTCGTGCTTATCGTCAGGCTGTGTCATGGATTGTCCTATTGTAATAACTTACTATACATCTTCAGCTTCAAAAGAGAAATAGTCCGGCAGCGTTTTGACGTACTCATAAACTGCTTGGCGGATATCACGATCAACATTGTTGGAAATGACGTCTGTAAAGTGTGTGATTTCAAGCTCTTCGTTGTCCTCAATGATTAAAAATCTCTGCTCTGCCGGTAATCGGCCAGTATCACGCATCTCTTTCGATAGATAGCCATCAAAGCGGATATGGGCGCGTTTGTCGAAATAGCTGACATTCACAACCGCCAATCTCCAGTACGAAACCACTATTCCTGAATCCATCTCAATTATTTTGCCCAAAGCCATTTTATTCTCCTAATTAGATGATGACCCAGCTTGTGCCGGTTGACTGCAGACAAATGGTAGCCCATTGAGTTGTCAGGGTTCTGTTCGCAACGCCTTCAATTGTACCAACAACCGTAACGATGTTTGCGCTTGCGTCAATCTTTTTGATATTGAATATCCTGCCAGTATGAGATGCGGCGGCGGGTAAAGTTGCGTTAATTGCCACCGTAGCAGCGTTAACCAGTACCGTGTAATCGCTGCTTGCAAGCGTGGCACTGGCTGTGATTGTTCGGATCGGGCGAACGGGTGATATGTTTCTAGTTTGCTTGCCATTAGCGTCAACCATGACAAAAGCCACCCCTGTTCCAGCTTGGCCGCTATACGTCACCGTGCCATAACGGAAATTATCAGTATTGGTAGTTTGGCCGATTGTAGTGGTATTAGAGCCATTACCAGTAACCTGAGAGCCGATTACAATCTCGCCAGACGTACCGTTTTGTTTACTACGAGTAAACGGGCCGATCATTACCATTCCCGTTGCGCTGGTTATTCCCGTGCTGCCATCTGCTGCAAAGCGTCCAGCGTCTTTGTTCTGGGCTGTGTTGTTGCTGCCAGTTGTGATGGATTGCAGCGTCGTATTGCCAAAGCCCGCGTTACTCTCGCCGGTGGTTATGTTTTCACCAGCCAGACGACCGACAAAGCTGTTTTCATTACCAGTCGTGATGCTCGGCATACAACGGAAACCAAAGCCTGTATTGTAGCTTCCATCACGGATATTAACCATGCACTCGTAACCGAACGCCGTATTTTGTGATCCTGTATTTGTTGCTGCTAGGTTTCCAGCGTTAACACCATAGAAAAAGTTACTATTCCCGTATGTATGTAGAAACCTGTCACCTGCGCGGAAAATCACACCTTCTGATGCGTCTTCATTTGTTGATGGAATTGTCAGGCTTTTAATTGATAGTCGTTTATTGGACTTATTGTAAGTCAGGCCATCGTTACCGGCGTAACCGCCATTGTCGTTGAAAATAACCTGTGTATCATTACCAGCAATTGGCGCAGCGGGGCCGGGTACAGTTGAATCTGCTCCGGGATCGCCTTTATCCCCCTTTTCACCCTTCGCCCCAATGATTGAAGCGTCGGTGACGGTAATCGTCGTTACCTGCTCTTCAACGCTGATATCGGTCTGAGGTTCGCGGATCGTGATGACAGTAATCAACGCGTCACCTCTGGCGAAATAATAATCTTGCCTTGCAGGTATCTGCCAACGACAGAGCCTGAAACGAGTTCAAGATCGTAGAAATAAGCGTCTGATAATTGGGCTGTTTGTTCAGCAGTCAATGAGATTTGAATTTCACCTGTCTGCGGCGTGATGGTTATTCCTTCGCCAATTGAAAGTGACAGATCAGCCGTTGTCTGGCTTTTAACGCGGCGCAACTGCATACGAGCAGTAAAACTTGTGAGATTTACCGGGGCATCATTCTGCGTGATTGTGATGATACGGTTCCATGTCGTTCCCTGATCTATATTGAAATCGTGGTTTCCGGCCATCACATGCTCCTTGTTTGGTTAAGAATACCAGATATTTGAGCCTGCGCAAGAAGTTTTTAGTATTAAGGGAACCTTATACTGATAAGATGCGTCGCTTTGGTGTAAGCGTATTCTTATGATACTTGATAACATCCTTGATGCCAGCTCTTCAATCACTGACTTAACCGAGTTAGTGAGCGGACTTGTTGTTGCTGGAAAGTATTATTTGAGAAAATTCAATGAAGAAATCGAAAATTTCGAGCATCATATAAAAAAAATGATTTTCCTGGAATCTTAAACCTGTAATATCCGTTACAGCCCACCAACTCGGCCGATTGACATTGTTCTCTTAATGATCGGATACTGTTTCGCCAGAAAATATCCTTGAGCATCATTTATGTGGTCAAATCCGCTAGTTTTATCCGGTTCACCGTTCTTGTCGTAAGCCTGTTGCTCCAAGCTCTCAGTCAATCTTGGGCAGTTGTTGATGTTGATCTTCCAGCGTCTTTGTCCTTCTGCGTTCAGGATCATCCCGTTTACGGATAGGATACGATCTTTTACCGCGGGGTTGGTTGTGTCCACTCGAACGGTAAAGCCATTCTGCCGGAGGATTGAAAGGTCGCTTTCACTGGCATTGACTGACTTACGGCTCTGGCCGCTGGCATCGGGATAAATGGTTATTGTTCTATTTGGATAGCGGTCTTTTAGCATAGCCGCCATTGTTGGGGTGTCTCTTACGCTCGTCAGCTCATTTACAGAGATTGGCAGGTCATCACGGATTACATTGATAACTGCCGCCATATTCATGACGTTGAAATCCATACCGATATGCAGCGGCTCATGTTCGTTCATCGTCGCGTTGCTGTGGTTCAAAGCCCGGTCAAAATCCGCGTAAACACTACCACTTGTAAGGTTGACGAACTGCCCACGGAGATAGGCGCTGATCAATTGCGGAGGATAAGAGGCCAATAAAGAAGGAATGTAATCGGCTGGAAGGTTCAGCTCGTTCTCGTATGTGCTGGCCTGAATATGCCCATACATCTCACCCAAGGCAGGATTATCTCTGATCTGCTTGACAAACTGCTCGTAAACAAACTTGAAGCCTTCGGGTGTCGTGGTAACGTCGATCTGGTTTTTAAGCCCAGGCACGTTATAACGCATACGGGCAATGATCTTTCGCCATGCCTGCCGCGCCTTCTCGGTCTTCATCACGTCGATCTCATCAACCAACGCCTTACCAATCTTGAAACCCACGATATTGCTGGGGTTGTCCATTGTCCTGCAGATAATCGTTCCCCGATATATGCGGCCGGAATACAGCTCAACTTCCTTGTCAGAAATCTTGACTTTGGTTTTCAGTCCCCAATCAAAGGCAACTTCATCAATTGTAGGAAAGAAAATGTCTTTGATTTGCGGGTATGTTGGCGCGAAGTAGCCGGAATTGACCTTTGGAAACTCCCATGCGTGTTCACAAAGCCCTGACCCTCCCACCCATGTCTTACCCGAACCAAAGCCAGCAACAAACAGCCTGAACTTATGAGGAAGGGCAAGAAACTTAGCCTGCGGAAGATTAAGCGTCGGCATGTTTGGTGGCGTCCACCACATTCACAACAACTCTTACCGGCGCAATCTCGGCCTGATCGTCTGCGGCATCTGGCTTATCACGCCACTTTGCGGGTTGACGGTTACGAAGCCACAATGAGATTGCTGGGGTATCCGGTGGAGCTGCTTTGCGTACCTGAACTACCTGAACTTCTTCCCACTCCTCGATCTTGCGACCGTTTTCAGCATACTTGACCGTCTTGATCTTGAATGCTTGGTCTTCTATCCATTCGGCACCAACAGCCCTTTGGTGAAGCTTATCAGCTACTTCGGCATCAGCTTTGAGTTTCCCTGCGCGAGTGGCCTCGGAAAATATTGGATAAACTTTCCGCCATTCATAGATCGTATCAGGATTTACTCCAAAGAAATCAGCTAGTTCAATGTCAGTCAGTCCGAGCAAACAAAGTTTACGAGCCTGTTCGGCATATTCATCTTTGAATAGTGTCGGGCGTCCTGCCTTAGCCACGTTGCGCCCCTTGGGTTAAACGGTTGGAGCCTTGCTCCGATTGGTTAATTGTAGCCGCTTTGCTTCTAATGGTCAAATGCTTAATTTTATCGAAACGATATAAACTAATCCTCAAATCATGGCGCAATCATTTCCTGACCTTAAAGATCAAAAACTGAGTACCAAAGAATACGTTTTACTACTGGCTAATCTTACCGGATATCAATACACCTTTGCTTCTGCTGCCAATTTACGGTGGGGCAAAGATGGTAAAGTCAAGACCGCAGAAGAAGGAAAGAGCTTCACCCAGATTATGCCGGAAACTTCGGATGATGGTTTCTTTGACTGGTATTGCGATCGTCGTGAGGATTATCAGTTCTTTAAGTCAAAATCCCGTGCAACTCTGCAATTCATTTACTATTGGACTGAGTGGAAAAATACCGCTAAATAAGTATTTGTATTTACTTCCAATAATCTATGAACTTATTTCAAATAGCGGGAGTTTCCACCCAGTACACACAAAGATATTTAAGATTCGTGTGCCACAGTTAGTACGCTTGTTCAAATAGATTGGAAAGATATCTTTAAGAACATCCTTGTTGAAGTAATCGGTTTTGTAGTAATTTCTAACCTTAAATTATCAGACATGAAGGAATTAGTAGTAAAGATAGGCGTTTTCATTGTTGTAGGTGTCATTTTCGGATTAGTTCCGGCCTATGACTGGTCGTTAAGTGCCGGGGCCGCCTCACAAACCCGCTCGGAGTGGCAAAAAGCATATTTGGAAAATCTATAAAGCAGAAAACTTTGCACCGGGGTGCGTGGGTTCGACTCCCATCCTTGCGGCATTAGACAGGCCAACCTTCGGGGTGGCCTTTGTCGTTATTAAACACCTCCCTTTGTCCTTAATTTGTATGCTTTCAGTATTTTGGTTGCAAAAATAATGTCTGGGTCTTCCTGCTTTTCCTCGTCACTTATGTAGGAACAATAGCCATACCCGTCAATCATTGTTTCCAACGCCTTGACCAGATCGTCTGGTGCTGTGTTCTCCTGTAAGGCGGCTACCAAAGTCTGGCGATATTCAAAGGCCCAACTGTGAACCTCTTTCATATTACCGATTTGCTTAGCATCTGGGTGATATATGCCCGGCATCGCTTTCAAAGCCGCAGCTTTATCGCCTGTGGGTGCTGCTGGAATCAGATCAATGTTGTGCTTTTTACAAATCTCTGTTGCTAATTCAAAAGATAGGCCATCATCAATGATTTTAACAAAGGGTTTTCCGTTCATTTTTCCCTTTGATTTAGGATCGTTGTTGTGTGTCATATAGATTATGCCGCAGGTTCCCCAATGAAATGGGTTTACTATCCACCAATTATTATCAGTGGTGGGTTTTGATTGATCGGTCATTCGTCTTGCTCCATGCTATCCATGTCCAAAACTTCATCAGCATCATCTCCCCATACAAGAAGATTTGCTTCTTCGTATGTTTTACCCAAAGCGATAAGGGCATTTGCAACTGGGCCAAAACCGTCACATCCAGCATCTATTTCACGAGCTGCATCGCTTTCAATAAGTGCATCAACTAGCGTTTGTAATTCAATTTTATAATCTGTGGTCATTCTTTTATCTCCGGTGGGGTTGGTTTGAGGATGTACTCTAATCCGTGACACTTATCGCAGGTAAATTGATTTCCAATTGTGCTCATCGGCTTACCGCAACGGCAACATATTTGGCATCTTGAATTATTGACCGCAAGAAAGGGCTTCACTAATCTTTTTTCTATGCTGGCATTCATTCTTTCAATAGCCGCTTCAACTCCCTCTAATGATTCGGGTGCTGTCTTAGCGGCTATCAAGGTTTGTAGGACAGCTTTTAACGTGGCTTGGTGCGTATTAAAGAACACTGCTGCACGCTTCAAAGCCTCTTGACCCATTTCGGCAGGCATATTTACAATGTCCGATAAAGCCGATTCTAGCCGTTCCTTTGTTAAATTCATTTCGTTTCCCCCTGTTTGAACTTGTTGTAATTGGCGAGTGCTTTCTTGCGAGCGGTTGTAACGCCTTTATATGATTTCCGTTCATTCCTATCAGAATATTGGCCGAAGAAATTGGAATTATCGTGCTGCTTGGATAATTCTAGAGCCTCTGCCAGTGCATCAGCGATAGACACAGGAACGGATGGCGTTTGTAATTTACGGCGTATAATTCCGTCATAATCCATCTGCTCCAATTCATACTGCCAGTTATGTATCCATACGTCGATCTTCTGCTTATCTTCTGGCAATTTATAATCAGTCATTTACCTCTCCTTTGTTGATAATATATCCTATCCACAAAGGATATTCATGTCAATACCTTTTTAATGGTTTGGTGTTATTATTTTCAAATACTCCCCGAAAGGACGAATCATGTATTACAGCTCTTACGCTCTCACCCGTGAAATGAATGAACGCCGGATAGCCAAGCTAAAACAGGATTTACAGGGGTTGGAGGCTTATATTGATAGCTGTCAGGACGCAATGACTAAGCCATTTCTTTATCGCCTTCATGAGCAGATTGTCGGCCAGATAGAGGTTCTGCGGTGTGATAATCTCCGTAGATACAGTTAATTAACGATAAATGAACAGCTAGTGTTAATAAGGATTTACCGAAACAGTTACCCTTTGATGTTGATCGCCGTCCTCTGCTCCATTTATGTCTTTCGCCCAATTATTTTCCAAAACGTCATTTACCAGCGCTTTGAATTTTGTTTGAACATTTTCCCTGTAGGATTTTAGAGCGGCTTCATCTTCGACACTAACTCCAAATTCTGTTTCTGTCGTAAAATCCAGCTTAAATTTAGTAGTGCTGTTTACTTCCATTTCAGGATACATTGAAATAACTAGTGAATTGGGCGTGGTTAGACCCGTAAGGTCAACCAAATATTGCTCCTGAGAGGCTAAGCGGGTCTTTGGGCCTATAAAATCTATGCTTTCGAAGTAAGTCGTACCAGTTGCCTTAACACTAGCTTTATTAAGCGTCATTCGATACCTTGTCCCATTTTCATCCAAAACTATTAATCCTAACCCACGATCAAATGAGATTGGAGAACTATTAATAAACGAAAGGCTTTCTATTTTTCCCCTGCCGGTTATTACCAATTCTTTATCGACTTCCTTCTTTTCAGAGCAGGAAAACATTGCAGCCATAAATGCACAGAACAAATAGAATGGTAGTAAATAAGTCTTCATTTCGATAGGGGGTTAATTAGCTGGCAATTTAAAAATTTATCCGGCTACAAATTAGTGAGCAGCGACAATTAGGAGAAAATATGATTACCCAACTGCTCTTTGACCATAGGAGCTGCCAAAATTCTTATCGGAAGCAATCTCTTCTGGCATTGTCGCTATTACTTGTTACTCACCGCCAAGTGAAAGGTTATTAGTTGGAACCGAAAGGGCTGGACAGAGGCAGTGGCCTCCGCTGAGAACTCGGAGCTTTCAGACGCGCTTACCTCAAACCCTGTGCACTGCTAGGTGTCGTCATGCTTGCATCCCTGTCCAGCGATGAGATGTAACCCGCTAGCCTCACGGTTCATTAAATACATCCCATCGCAAGAAAGGTTCCGGTCATTACGCTGGCCGGTAAGCGCTGGGTATTCTGAATAGATGGAGATTATTTATACCACCCTCAAATGATATGGTCAAGCCCGTTTTGCTTTTTTCTTGGCAAATTCCTACATTGTTTTTCTAACCCTCAACGATATGGATCAGAAAATAAGGGAGATGCAAGAGCGTCTTGATAAAGTTGGCAAGACCCAGCCAGTCGTGCCAGTAAAAGAAAATGTAGATCGGTCAGCGATGGAAGCTCGCTTGAACAACGCACTCACTCCCATCAAAACGTCTAGTGGCCTGCCTGAGCGAATAATTACAGTTCCAGTGGCTAAATCTGCCCCAATAGTTGCCGTTGAACCTGTGAAGGCTACACCCGCCCCAAAAGTTGAAATACCTAACCCTGTTGAGCCAATTAAGGCTAAATCCATCCAAGCTCCTGCCAAAGCATACCAAGCGAAACCAGAAGCATTACCGATACCGCCAGCAAAACCAAGTTCGTCCACCGTTCCTGACGTTCCAATCGAAAAACCTTATCAACCAATCGAGAATGAATTGACCAGCACTTACTCCACTGTTCCCGATGCTGTTGAAGCTCCGCGTTCAAGCTGGATTCTTTGGGTGGGCATTGCTCTGTTTGTGGCGATTGTGATTGCTCAGTTGATTTGGGTAATGTCATAAATGGCTCTATTTCTTCTGGTTTAAGGGTGTAGTTGGTCAAGATAATTACCTACCGTTCGTCACTTTTGGGTTTTAGCATTGGTTTTTAAATCCTATATTAGTATTCTAAACTGAGAAACGATGGAAAATAATAAGCACTCTAAATTTAGGATTAGGCTAGCCACAATGGCATTTGATATTCTTGCATTTTTGAAGCTGGCTTTGCTCTCATAGTTTCAACAGGCTCACGCTTTAATGTTTAAAAATACGCGGATCATTGTCTTCCAGTCCCTCGGTCGCCAATCGTCTTTGTACAGGTTAGATTTACCCAGATTACAGGCTTTGCAGAGAATTTGAAGGTTTGTCAGTTTTAATGCCAAGCGTGGATAGTTCGACCTGGGCTTTATGTGATCGACGTGCATCTCACCGAACTTTCCGCAGCACATACAGCGGTTGCCGTATATCCTGAGTGCTCTGTATCGCAGTCTGAGCCATTTGTCTGTGTTGTAGAAATCCTGTTTCAGTGTGGCCCCCTGTATTCAATTAATAGTCCGCTTTCCGCTATTATCTTGATACCACAAGACACTAGACGGTTCCCTTTCGGGGCTATGTTCAAACCGTGTTTACCCAGACTAGACGTTTATTTGGCTTTGAAAACCAAAATCGGTGCCTCAATCCGCTTGATCCAACTGTTCGATATCTGATCTGTGCGTTGGCCGGTAATATCAATTAGCGGTCTGGATATACCCTAAACCTAAGCGGGTCATCGGGTGGTGCGGAAATCCTTTCATCAGCTCTGAGGTGCTTAGTTCTCTCGGCCTCCGGGTAAAGACACCCACGGTACAGACGGTTTTAAAAACTGGAACCGACAACAGGGAGCAACAAATCAAACTAAATGGACGTTGACAAAATAGGTGAACGGCACTATAGTACCTCTATCACCTAACTGTTGCCTCGAAACTTCCAGTTAGTCGCCCTGTCGGATGCTGCTAGCAACGATGGGGCTTTCTTTTATTGTAGTAAGCTATTCCTTACCAGTCAACATAAAATTTAATGAAACCGAAAACATATCAGCTATAAGGATGGCCGTTGATAAGCTTGGATTAAGGTTTCTACCCTTTTCAATCTCCCAAATATTGACTTTTGAACCACCGATATAATTGGCAACAGTTTGCAAGCTCCAGCCTCTTTCCTTTCTCATCTTAGCAAGATTATTCCGGAAATTGGCCTGTTGTATTTCTAAGTTCATTATTTAGCTCCCGTGCTAATATTATCACAGCTTGAGTGCCATATTTTGGTGCCTGACCAATCACCCATTGCGTAGTCAGGTGATTTAAACCCACGCTTTCCGCATTTACAACACTTATCCCAGAAACGTCTTTTTAATGCTTGTAAAGGGTGAATCTGAAATGACCAGTGATGAATATGCCAGCGAGGATGTTTGTACCATGGACGATTGTATCGTCTTACAGCTCTCCAAACGATAAAGAAGAATGACAGGAAAGTTTCTTCATCTTTGATTGAATTATATGAACTACGAACATTATCAACAGGATTATTAGCCAGAGAATATATATTATTTAGCTCTTTCGGGTTCAATTCTCTACCATACTGATAACCTTTTTTGTTCATCGCCTGCAAAGCTCTCCATGACCAATAAACAGCACCGTATGCGTCTTGATCATAACAAATAAATGCGAACGATTCATTATCACGGGTGTGGTACTGTTTTGCAAATAATTCTCGGTATTGAGATTTTGATAATTTAATAACTTTATCATTTTCTTCTTTGGTATAAAGAGGAGAAAACCAACCACAACTATCATCATCGCGTCCCCAGATCTTTCCTTTAAAATCCATAGGATCATTATGCCATATAGATATGAAGCTTTCTCTACGTTTTCTACCACTAATGCTACATTTACTAGTCCATGGATATTTGATTTCGTGTGCTACACAGCTTGGGTCGTGCATTATTTTTCTCCTTGAAAAAAGTCTAGTGCGTTGTAAATAATATCTCGGTATTCGGATACCGCTGGCAGTATTTCATCAAGCGGAAACCACTTACCCGGCCCCTTTCGTAAATCATCCAACGTCAATACCACGGCCACTTCTGGCATATCCTTGATGTCGCGATACAGCATTTCATAGACCATATCATTTCGGTCAGTATCTGGGTTCTTTGGATCGGCCTCGAAAAATGGCTTGAATGCCTGCAATGTCACAAAATACTTGGTGACCGTGGTAGAACAGGGCTTTATCAACTCAATCAAGCCACGCACAACACTGTCGCGGGTCATTCCTTCCGGTAAAGTGTAGCTAGAATGGTAGGTTGTTTCCATCCCCGTCATATCCGACTTCCAGCCGTGTTTCGCTACGAACTTTCTGGATGACTTTAATTGCCGAAGCCATTGCATTGCGGATTCCGCTCTGTCTAGGCTGATTGCTGTTTCCCGTGGCTGACTTGCTGCTATCATCAGCTCGGTAGTCATTTTCCCACCGGCCTTGATTAAGCCATGTTGCAGGGTGGCAGATATATTCGCGGGCTGTACCGTTGCGGTCACACCAATGCTGATATTCGATAACACCGTTGATAAGCTGTTCATCGGTTACCCCTAGCTTCAAAGCTTTGAGATAGGATTTTGAAGCCTGCAATTTGTTTATGCGGCGCGGGTAAAGCGAGTAAAATTTCTCGAAAGACATTCACGTGACCTCCAACAGTCATCCAACAGTTTAAATGGCTGGCGGCCTTGACCTGTTGGAACATCAAGCGAGGGTATAACCACCGCCACGAAATAGAATGCAGTTGAGATAGATCAAAGTCAAGAGATTTTTTGGATATTGAGTTGCAAATTTACATCTTGCCAACAAGACGAGCCATTCGTTTATTAAAACCGAAATCAAGAACCAATACCCTATAATGCGCCTATTCTCTGAAATAAACGCAAGAACTTCATTTAGAAATAGTGTAATTGTCTATGCACTGAGCTCAGCCATTGTAATTTGGTTTATGAGCCTTTTTTTGGATAGTTCAGAAAAAACATATATCAATGTTTTGGGTATCGGCGGGTTCGTTACTCAAATACTCGGTTTAATTATCGCATACTTTCAGATTGCATCTGTAAAAGAGGTTGCTGATCAAACCAAAACGCAGGTAATTGATAGCATAGCATTAAATAATACTGTTCTGATGATATCAGACCTGTCACGAAAAGCTGCAATTGTTGACGAAATTCAAGGATATTTAAGAGACAATAAAATTGAGATTTGCATTCTTAGAATGAAAGATTTGAAGATTATACTTAGTAGTCTTAAAAATCAGGAAAGATATCACAGATTATTTATCAAAAAGAATTTCAATGAAATCTTTGCCACATTTAATATTGATCTTGATAATTTTCAAAGGCATTTTCTTAACGAAAAGCACAAAATTGATAAAGGACAAATACTTACTAATTTGGAACAGTTGTCTACACTTCTATTGGCAGTAGAAATTAAACTTAAATCACCTGATCATGAATGAAAAACTTAAGCAACTTGTAGCTCTTCTAATTATAAAAACAGAAAACAAACAAGTTATATGGAATAAAGCAAGCGGAGATTATCAATTCAAACTAATACTTGATAGCGGTATTGCTGTAACTATTTCTTATTACGAAGGCGACATTAATGATGGTGAGAACTACCATATAGCTGTTTTCAATTCCAAGGGCGATGTCGTTCACCGTTATTATTGCTATGTTAATGATGAACACTGGAGTTTATTGTCAAAGTTTCATCGAGTTGCTAGTGATACGTATTATAACGTTGATGAAACATTTGAAGAATTGCTAAATTCAGTAAATAGTGAAGACGTGATAGGTACAGTTTCAGAAGAGGGGGACGATCTTCCATTTTAATAATTTCTATCAAGCTTTATGCTACTTTGGATATCTACTAATAACGCATTTAATTGATCTTCTTCGCTTTCAAACAATTCATAATCCTCTTGACGATTCGCGTATATTTTCGGGAATGGTTGCTTTTTTCGGCTGCGATCTTTTTTTGGTTTATTATATTCCATATTAATCTCTATGCTTGTAAACACGGACGAAAGCGACGCCGTGTTGACTAATTGTCTTTGTCTGAAAATAGCCACCGTATTTATTTTTATACTGGTCTAGGCAAACCTGAACGCTGCTGCGCTTTTCGATTGGGTAGTCTTGATGACCGCCAACGGGAATATCCTCAAACTTGTAAACTACGTTCTGTCGGTTAATTCCGGGCATCAGCCAAACTCCCGCATAACCCAGTCGTGGTATTCTGCAACGGCATCAACTGAGTTGATAATCTTGTACTCTCCCTGCCATAGGTCACGCCAAACAACTTCATCCGGCGTGAGCGCCTGGCTGCTCTTTGGTTTGGCACCGTCTTTAATTTCAATTACTGCAGTAAATTTGAATCCGCTCGGGAGCTGCATACTTACGACCGTATCAGGAAATCCCTTGCCGATCATATGGGTGTGTGCGACAGTCCAGCCCAATTGCCGGAAGGCTTTGACAATCACAGGCTGGTTATCATCTGCTTTGGCAGCGCGACGCATTAAGCAGCCTCAATCCACTGGCGAATCACTTCGCTGGCAGTTACTTTTTTCTTTTTAGCAGTTGAATGCAGCTTCTTCAATTGTACCGCAGTCAGCTTCATTGTGAAGGTTTCGTTCTTTTTTTCTTTTTTCATCATTTTCTCCAAAAAAGGTATTGACAATATTATTCATGCCATGTAAAACGGTATTTGTCAAGCGAAAGGATAAAAAAATGAACGACAATCAAATTATCGCAGTGGACTTCAATACGGTTTGCCCGTTGGAGAATGCATTGGAAAAGCTGCTGCTGGATGCCAGCTCGGCAATCAACATGGGTCATCTAATGCACCTAAACCACCCTTCAAAATACCGTCACGTTCTGGTTTCCATCAGAGAGATGGCGAATCAGGAACTTTACCACTTAGATAGAAAGGCGGCTTAAATGTCCGAAGTAGAATATCCAAAATCACTGGAGCTGGCAATGCTTGCTGTTCAATCAAAGCTCACTAACCCAATTAAGGATACTAAAAACGAATTTTTCAAAGCGATGTACGCAACGCTTCCTGAAATCAGAAACCTTGTAACTCCTATACTAGCGGAATCAGGGCTGTACGTTACGCAGCTTGTTAATTTTGATGAGCGTGCATATCTGGACACCATTATCACTCACGCACCAACTGGGAAAACAATCTCATCAAAAACACTACTAATGATGGATAAGCAGACACCACAAGGTCAAGGGTCGGCAATCACTTATGCTCGTCGTTATGCGCTGTGTGCAATGCTAAACATTGCTCAGGACGATGACGATGGACAGTCGGCTGAAAAATCAAAACCAGAGCCAAAGCCTGATCCAATTACTGCTGAACGCAAATCCTTCATTATTGATCTTGTAGCAAATGAAACAGATGTTGCAAAGCTCCGTACACTCTACCCATCAATCAAGAAAGAGTGCCAAACCGCTAATGACGAAGCTACATGGAAGCAACTTGAAAAAGTTATCACAGACAAAGTGACGCAATTACAACCACCACAGGAGAATACAAATGACACAACCAACTAATATGGGCGGCGTTCAGGGTGAACGTTTAATCCAGCTCATTGAACGAGTTGAACGATTAGAAGAAGAAAAAGCTGGTCTGGCTGACGACATCTCGGATGTTTACGCGGAAGCGAAATCAGCTGGATACGAAACGAAGATTATGCGTCAGATCGTGAAGCTGCGCAAAATGGATCGTCAGAAACGTCAGGAACAAGAGGAAATCTTGGAACTGTATAAATGCGCTATTGGATTGGAGTAAAATCATGGCTATTAAAATCAATTCCTCCGATACAACACGTTCTGGAAAAACTCAGTACCCGTTACTAAAAATTGATAACGAGGGTTTAATCATTCTCTTTACTAAGGAGGAATCAGGCGTTGTGATCCGAAAGGAAACAAAACCGCAGCCGGATACTTATCAGCGATACGTGGGAGAATTTTCGGATAGCTGGAATGAATCGCTATTCGAAATATTCACAGGAAAAATCACATTGGAGAATGAATAATGTCATCAGTAAACAAAGTAATCATCGTCGGAAACGTCGGTAAAGACCCAGAAATTCGTTCATTCCCCAATGGGGGACGTGTTGCAAACTTTACGGTTGCCACATCGGAATCTTGGAAAAAGGACGGTGAACGTCAGACGAAAACAGAATGGCACAATATCTCTGTAACCAATGACACCCTAGTTGGAATCGTTGAAAAGTACGTCAAAAAAGGCTCAAAACTGTACATTGAGGGACAATTGCAAACACGCAAGTGGACTGACAACAGTGGCGTGGAAAAATACAGCACCGAGGTCGTTTTGAAGCCATTTAAGGGTGAACTGACTTTGCTTGACAGTCGATCATCGAGCGATCAATCCGACAACGGCACATCCGATTCTCAGGCACAAAACGGCTCAGCCGGATCAGGCTTTGCCAATGATCTGGACGATGACTTCGATTCCGTGCCGTTCTAATGGAGCAAACATACCTCATAGTATCTGACCAGATTAAAACAAACGCGATTACGGCGATTGTCGGTCTGGAAGTTGGGCGCTATGAGGTATGTATCCGAAGAAAAGGCAAAACCCCACCACAACGCCGGTACTGGCATAAATGCCTTTCAGTGATGTGTGAAGGAACTGGATACGAGCTGATTGAATTGAAAACCATTATCAAAAGGCAAGTATTCGGGACAAAAAGCTTTACAACCCGCCTCGGTGACATTATCGAACGTGATATTTCATCGGAAGAATTGTCAATTGACGACTACGGAAAATTAATTGACCGCACTATAACACTTGCAGCAATGGCCGGAATCCCCCTGCCCGATCCTGCAATTTTTGGAATGGAGTTATCTAAATGAAATACGTTGAATTACTGGAAGCAATCCACAGTCACAACAGCAAAATTGACGAACAATATGGCGAGCTTTTAGAGGAAGATGTAGACGCCGCTGGCGACATAGACGAAAGCTTGGAATGGTGGTGTAATTACCTGCTGACCAAATACAACGATGACAAGGCCAACGCAGACGCGGCAAAAGAACTTGCCGACAAATACACCGCCCGTTCTAAGTCATTCCAAAACTCAGCAGACTGGCGCAAACAGGGGATTGAAACTCTTGTCGCCATGGCTGGCAAACCAATCAAGACCGTTGCTGGTAATGCCCGAATTCAGCAAGGCGTTGTCAGTGTGGTGGTAAATTGCCCTGCCGAACTGCTGCCAGAAGAATACAAAAAGGTTTCCTATGCAGCTGACAAAGCGGCAATCAAGCGTGATCTGGAAGCCGGAAAAGAATTGAACTATGCTGTGCTGGAACGCGGCAAACCGTTTTTGGTGATCCGATGACCCACGAACTGGACGGTAAAGCCTACATTTCAATAAGCCACTGGGGATTGTTCCTTGCTGTTTCCTAAACCAGCCAAGAAAAAGAAAATAAAAGAGGGTGACGAAGGGTTCCTGAAATTCCTTCGCACCCTCCCCTGCCTATGCACAGGAAAGATGGGCCAAGTTCAGAGCCATCACCTTCTGGATACCGGCCTTCGGGGCGCAGCTCTTAAAAGCCCTGATCGGTACTCGATACCACTCGATTGGCAAATTCATGATGCTCTGCATCGTGCCGGCGATGAAACCCTGTTCCTAGCCAGCCACGGCATTACCGACGCGATGCAAATTGCTGACGAGTTCTACGAATGCTACCTAAACGACGATTACGATACACCCTATGACATGATAATGAGGAGATTTATATGACCGATTTGTTCCTATCCACAATAAAAGACTTGGTTAACCAGCAAGCAGGATACAGCTCGGATAAGCATACTCATTCATCGATATGCACCATTGCAGCGAACTGGATCATAAGAAATTATAAGTGCCGTGCAGTATTGGTTGAAAGGGGCTGCGGAGAGGGTGAGATGCCAGATGTGCTTGGATTCTATTATAACGATTCGGTGTTGATAGAGGCTAAAATTAGCAGATCAGATTTCCTAGCAGATCAGAAAAAACCACATCGATCCGGGGACGCTCTTGGACTTTATCGGTACTATGCCTGTCCGCAGGGGCTAATCGAACCAGCTGAATTGCCGGATGGCTGGGGCCTTCTGTATATTACCAAAGGCGGAATTGTCCAGAAAAAAAGACAGTCCATACAATTTAAAAACAGAGACAAGGAAAAGGAATTTAGGATGATGACCAGTGCACTTTCCTCTCCGTGGAAATTGTTTCAGCATTGGACAGACTACACAATTCAGCGTCTTGCTGGAGTAAGATGGATGTCCCAGACAATGGGAGCTGACCTAAAGCTATTCTGTTCCCGCTTAGCTGTAAATCGACTAATTGAATCGGAGAGCGACAGTATTATCTCAAATGCGAAGAATTCACTTTTCAGTTTGTACGAAAACGACAATATTTCTGCGAAGGATTTCAACGCATTTCGAGCGTTGCTTGAAATTTGCGACCAGCCAAAACACAACCAACAACTTCACCCACAAACCACATTAGGAGACAGCATTTGACCGATCTATACGATCAAATAACAGGTAAAATCATTGAACAATTAGAGCAAGGCGTCGCTCCGTGGCGGCAACCATGGACGGGCGCAATGGAAACACCATTCCGTATCCCTGAAAACAAAACCACGGGCAAACATTACCGTGGGATCAACATTCCGTTATTGTGGAGTGCTGCCGCTGAAAAGGAATACACGACACACCAGTGGGCGAGTTTCAAGCAGTGGGCAGAAAAGAAAGAGTATGTCCGTAAAGGGGAAAAGGCCACGACAATCGTTTATTACGATACAATTGAGCGTCAAAAGGACGATGAGATCACCAAAATCCCATTCCTGAAAATGTCGTTTGTGTTCAACCGCTGCCAGCTCCAATCGTACAAGCCGGAAGAATTGGTAAAGCCGGATCAGACTGACTTTGTGACTCGCATTCAAAAGGCGGATGACTTTATCAATAATACCGGTGCGATTGTTAAACATGGTGGAAGCCGTGCGTTTTATAATCCTCCCCAGGATTACATTCAGATGCCGCCAACTTTTGCCTTCACAGGTACTGAAACCCAGAACCCAACGGAAGCTTACTATTCGACGAAATTGCATGAATTATCCCACTGGACGGCTCCAGAAAAGCGTTGCAATCGCCAGCTTGGTAAAAGGTTTGGGGATGACGCCTATGCGTTTGAAGAATTGGTTGCAGAGATTTCCTCAGCGTTTATTTGTGCAGAATTGGAGATTACAGACGGGCCTCAGCCGGATCATGCCGCGTATCTGGGGCACTGGTTAACAGTGTTGAAGCAAGACAAGAAAGCAATCCTGACGGCTGCCAGCATGGCTTCCAAGGCAGGGGATTTCATGAAGTCGCTACAACCTACTTCTCGTGATCTTTGTCCCTCCCCTTTGATTTAAATTTGTCGCGGAAATTATCCTTTTGCGCCTGTTGACGTCCGGCATCCAAGGCTTTATAGGCATCAGTTCCCAGAAATTTCGGATTCTTTTGCTCTTTCATAAGGTCTTGGAACGCACCGCCTTTTTCAAGCCAGTACCCTTGGTTAAACAGTTTTGTAACCCTTGGGTCTACACCATGCTCATCGCTCATGATCTTTGTCTTTGTTTTTGAAGCGGGCTATAAATTTCTCTTTCTCCGTTAATTCCGGCTCTTTCCTCGGTATCTTCTGTTTTTGGAGAGCTTCGTCCGACTTCATCATCATCTGGCTTCTGAAAATGTTTTTTTGAATGTCCTGCTGGGCGAGTGTGTTTTCAATGGCCTTCATCTCGCTGGGAGTCAACGCCTTTGCTTTGTTAATACGGTCATTGATCTTATCAACCTCGTCCTGATACGGGTCTTTGGAACGGTTCGCCCAAAATGCACGATTTGGATCATCTTTTGAAAGCTCTTTGTTTAGCGAAAATTTAGCTTTGAACTCCTCTCTTTTTTCGTCGTCTGTCATTTGTTTGCATGGCGGTTTAGGTACTCATCAATGCTGTCAAGATCGTAAAGCAAATGTTTTGGCAATGGTTGGCTGAACCTTATCTTTCCCTCGTCACGGAGCTTTTGGAGAGTGGTTTTGGAAGTAATACGCATGTAGCGCATGGCTTCGTTACCATCGACCCATTTGTCCCGTTTAGCGCCCATTTCCACTTTCAAACGAGTAACCATCGACTCAATGAGTCGGTTAAACTGTTCGTCTGATAGGCTGCGGATTTCCATGAAAGCAAGATAATAATTTTATCCATTTAACACAGCATCCAAGGCGTCATCTGCCGTCTTGTGTATAAAGTTATTCTGATAGGATATTGTTGTGCTTAGGCTGCTGTGCCGGTAAAGCTTTTGCAGCATCTGGGGACTGATCTTATCACCAGATATGTTTCCAAAGGTGTGACGGCTGATGTGGTTTGTCACTGGCTTGTCGATTTTGGCTTTTTCAGCAACCTTTTTCAGATGCTTGTTAAGGTTCTTAACACCGTAAGATATTTTCCTTTCGACGGTAAATTGATCATTCATGTCCTCAACCATTTTTAATTCTGGGAAAATAAGCCCATTAACAGGCTCTTCAGTTCGGTATTGATCCAGTATAGCCTTTACCTTTGGTGGAATTTTTAATGATCCGGGCTTGTCGTTTTTCGCCATAGCGTAGTAAAGGCGGTCGTTCTGGAAGTCTGACCACTTCATCCGTAATACGTCAGAAACTCTCACCCCGGCGAAATAATACGAAAACAAAAATATGTTTCTAGCGTGGTTAAGCTTCGGTTCGTTTGATAAGTCCAGATTTTCAACTGCCAAAACTTCCTCTTTGGTCAAACCAATCTTTGATGACTTAGGAATTTTTATCTGAATTTTCCCCCTGCCAAAAGGATAGCCCTTGATGTCGGCATTTTCCCCGAGTATGGCTTGGTTATAGAGCGTCCTGATAAGTATCAGGTGATTTACTATCGTGCGGTCACTGACTTTCTTATCCCCTTTGAGGTATGCCTTAAACCTGTTTAGCAACGGTACGGTGATTTCAGAAAAATCAATGTCCTCTGTTCCCAAAAATGTTTTAAAGTTATTAAGTCGGGCCTGATCGGTCGGGACACGGTTGTATTTACCCTCCTTTCTCATGTTTTCGATAAACTCATTTGCAATAGCAAAAAACGTCACGCCCTTTTTGGGTTTGATTTTCTTGGCGACAAACTTTGCTGATACGTCTTTCTTTTTAGCCTGCAATTCCAAGCTGGTATCGCTGGCCTCTGCAAGTTTCTGGGCGATTAAATTGTTGAGCCTCACTGAATTTCGGTGAGATTTTTTAACTTTACACGCAACGTCGTCCCAGTCTTCAAGCTTTACGCTTTGTCCCAGAGGGATATAGGATGATTTTCTGTCTTTTGTAATTCGCAAGACAAGCGCATAAGTCCCGTCAGCCTTCGGGGAGCTTCTCGTAACTATTTTTAGTGTTGTTGCCATGTGATTGTTTGTTAGTCAAACAAATATAATCATAATCTGTGAAACATTTGTAAAACATTCTACGGTTTTTCATGAATCAATATGAACTAACCAAAAACATAAAACACTGTAATTCAATAACTTCGACACCATAGTGATACATAGTAAACCACAGTAAACCATTTGGAATAGAATTCATAACCCTAAGGTCGGCAGTTCGATTCTGCTCCCCGCTACGAAAAGTGAAAGCCTTGAAAGTCAAAATTCTCTAACGGGAATATATACTTTCAAGGCTTTTTTAATTTAAATTATCTAATATTTTTGAGCAATAGCCGGCAAATTGCTCCATGAATTTCAGCCTTTCCCCTATAACAAATAAAACCTAAACACGCGTTATCTTTAAAGCATGAATAAAATAGTTGATGCGTAAAAAGAAACAATCCATAGCTGTAAATGTCATGACCAACGATTCCGGTGGAGATATTTCTATTGAAAAGATATCTGTCGCTAATTTACGTGCTTTGGAAAAAGTGTCAGAAATCAGTCCTGAAGATGCAGAACAATCACATCGGCATGACCGCCATTCCTTCTTCCTGCTTGAATCCGGAATAGTTTCTATTGAAATCGATTTCGAAAAATATGACATCAAACCTTCGTCGGTTATCTACATGCATCCTAACCAGGTACATCGTATGCTGGCTTTTGAGAATGTGACCGTATACAGTTGTGCAATTAATGACGAAAACCTGAATTCCGAATATCTTAAATTACTGGAATCCATCGCTCCTGCAAAGCCAATCGTATTGGATGCAGATACGTTTTCGGATATTGCACAGGCAGCATTGTTTGCAATGAAATTAGCTAATCGGAAAAACGAAAAACTTTATCATTTTTTGTTAAAAGATAGTTGCAACACAATTGTCGCCCTGATTATTTCCCAATATTTACAGCAATCCAAATCAAATGATAAACTTTCACGTTTTGAAATGATCACCAAAAAATTCAAGGAGACCTTAGAACGCGATTTTACAAACATAAAAAAACCGGCATATTACGCCCAGAACCTTAATATATCTACATCCTATCTAAACGAATGTGTTAAGCACACAACTGGATATCCGGTCTCCTATCACATACAGGAGCGTATTATTCTGGAAGCAAAACGTCTGCTTTGCTATTCCGGCAAATCGGTAAAAGAAATTGCAACCGACCTGGGATATGATGACTACCCCTACTTCTCACGACTTTTTACCAAGGTTACCGGAATGACCGCTATAACTTTCAGGAACAAAAACCACGATTAGTCCAATACCTACTTCGTATTCCTATTTTTTGCTTTATACTGGCAATGTTCCTTTGCATTGTCACAAAATCGCATATAAATGGAATCAATAAAAAATAAAAATATCGGGCGCACCGTACTTATTTCCGGTGCCAGTATGGCCGGACTTTCCACGGCCTGGTGGATGAATAAATTGGGTTACCAGGTAACCGTTGTTGAAATGGCAGAAAAGCCCCGAACCGCAGGTGGAGCTGTTGATATTAAGGAGGCTGCAATAGAGGCCGTCAAACGCATGGGAATTTTTGAGCAGTTAAAAGCCCATCAGCTGAATGTGGAACTTATAGAATTTAAAAATGCCGAAGATGCAACTCAAGGATCCATTTCGTTGATAAACAACGGAGAAGGACTCCCTGACGATGAGATAGAAATTGAACGGGATATATTTGTGGGTATTTTATTTGATAAGATAAAAAATAATGTTGAATGTATTTTTAACAATAGTATAACTGCCTTAAAAGAAACAGATGACGATATCGAGGTAACATTCAGGACAGAAGTTAAAAGATCATTTGACCTCGTATTAGGTTGCGACGGTTTACATTCTGCCGTAAGAAGAATCTCGTTTGGTCACGAAACTGCATACACACATTTCCTTGGAGCGTATTTTTCACTTACGATCCTGAATAAATTAATAATCCAACAAAAAACAATGCAAATGTATAATGTGCCGGATAAGGCTATTATGCTGAACGCTTACAAGAATAAGACGGATATTATCTTTTGTTTTAATTCAGAAAAAGAGATTCAGTACGATTACCGCGACGAAGAACAGCAGAAAAAAATTATTTTGGAGCGGTTTGCCGGTCAAGGCTGGAGAACAGAAGCACTGCTGGATGTTATCAATAACGCAAACCACTTTTACTTTGATAAATTCTGCCAAATAAAAATGCCTTCCTGGACAAAAGGCAGAGTCGCTTTGGTTGGCGATTCGGGTTATTGTGCCTCGCCAGCGGCCGGGATGGGTGCTTCATTGTCTGTAATTGGAGCAACAACATTAGCCGATGCGCTGCAAAAATATAACGGAAATTATGAATTGGCATTCCAGGACTACAACCAAAATTTGCGCCCATTCATTGAAGAGGTTCAAGCCCGGGCTGAAACAAATGTGAGAGAAAGTTTTATTCCAAGAACCGAAGAAGCTATCCAGAAAAGAAATATGAACGGTTTTTAGAATCTTATTTTATCCGGAAAGAGGCCTGAAAATCTTTTTCCGGATTCATTCTAATTTGCCAGGGGCACCTTGCTGGCTCGGAAAAGTATTCTTCCCTCATAAATTCATCAATCCCGGACAAACGGCGTTAACATTAAATTGTGTGGAATGAGGTTCCTCAGCCACCTTGATATACCGCCATTTTATTTTGTTACCAGGCCGGTAAGTGTCCGCCGTTAACGAAAGAGCGGCCATAGATTTGTTTTCAGCAACAAAATGCATTTCTGCTTTTTCCAGAAGATTTGTGTTGCTGGCAGTCTGCCATAAATATTAACGAATGATCAGAATATGTTGTTTACCGGCAGCATATTTTGATCCTATTCAGCCAGATTATAACTGAAATAATCGAAAAGCGACTAAGGAAAGATGGTAAGACAGCTTAGGTAGCATCTAAATTAGGCCACTTTTTATTATTACAGAATTAAATGCAGCACTTTTCGGTTTGATGATTATATCAGCCTTTATTCTGCAAACCAGGACAAATGAAATTATTATTAAAATATTTAAGCCGATATAAGGGGCTTATCCTTCTCGCTCTGTTACTTGCCGCAATTAACCAGATCTTTTCGCTTCTGAATCCTTACATTCTGGGAAATGTTTTGATAGATCCTTTCGCAAACAAAGCCAAATATTTCCGTGACAATGATCTTGGAAATGAGTTTTTCAAGGGGATTACACTGGGCCTGTTGATGATCATCGGTGCGGCAATGGTTTCCCGTATCGCAAAAGCGTTTCAGGATTATGTTGTAAACGTCGTAATTCAAAAATTCGGAGCTGACCTTTACACAGATGGGTTGAGGCACGCCTTACGTTTACCCTACCAGGATTTCGAAGATCAACGCAGTGGCGAGACACTTTCCGTTTTACAGAAAGTACGCGCAGATTGTGAAAAGTTTATTACCAATTTTGTCAACGTGCTCTTCGCAACTTTGGTCGGAATTGTTTTTGTAACGATCGTGGCTTTTAAGTTAAGCCCGATGCTGCCGGTAATTTATTTGATAGGCTCAATTGTACTCGCCCTGCTAACAAGTATTTTAAGCCGCAAGATCAAAGAAGTGCAAAAAAATATCGTCAAAGAAACGACTGCACTGGCGGGCTCAACAACCGAATCTTTAAGAAATATTGAACTGGTCAAGAGCTTGGGGTTAACACAGCAGGAAATACGCCGCCTTAACTTGACAACATTCAGGATATTGAAACTGGAATTAAAAAAGGTGAAAAGTATCCGCTCGATCAGTTTTATACAAGGAACCTTTGTGAATTTTTTACAGCAATGTATCATGTTCTCGCTTCTCTTCTTTGTCTTTCATGACCAGATCACGGTGGGACAAATGATGATGATGCAGTTTTATTCCTTTTTTATCTTCACTCCGTTGCAGGAACTTGGAAACGTAATTTTATCTTACAGAGAAGCAGAAGCTTCGTTGGTAAATCTTGAAAAGCTTTTAAGCAGGCCAATTGAACGAAAACCAGCGCATCCTGAACGGATTGACGCCGTGGAAACGCTGCGTTTTGACAAAGTGCATTTTCAGCACCAGACTGCAAAAAGACCAGCACTCGACGAAATTTCTTTCAACGTAAAACGTGGAGAAACAATCGCATTTGTTGGTCCGTCGGGTTCTGGAAAAACGACGCTGGTCAAATTGCTGGTGGGTTTGTATCATCCGAATAAAGGCAATATATACTACAACGATCACAGTGACAGCAGTATAGATTTTGACGAATTGCGCCATCAGATCGGTTTCGTGACCCAGGATACGCAGCTGTTTTCGGGTACAATCAAAGAAAATCTGTTATTTGTCAATCCGGCTGCGACAGACGAAATGATTACCGAAGTATTAAAAAAAGCAGCTTGTTACAATCTGTTACTACGCGCTGAGAACGGCATTGATACGGTAATTGGGGAAGGCGGACTGAAACTGTCCGGCGGTGAGCGCCAGCGCTTGTCGATTGCCAGAGCCCTGCTAAGAAACCCTCACTTAATGATTTTTGACGAGGCTACCTCTGCACTTGATTCGTTGACAGAAGAAGAAATTTCCAATACGATCCGAAATATTACAAACCAGCGCCAGCACATTACAGTAATGATTGCACACAGGCTTTCAACCATCATGTATGCCGACCGTATCTATGTGCTTGAAAAAGGAAATATCATAGAAACCGGGAGTCACCAGGCGTTGCTCGAAGAAAAGGGGCTTTATTATGCCATGTGGAGACAACAGATCGGCGAACGAAAGGATGTCCACGCCCTTGAATCATGAGTCAAATCCATCTTCCCGACGCCCGGACCTGGGGCAGGCAATTGCCTGTGACCGGGCTCTGGGAAAATGTCATACCTAATGGACGATTTTGAATACGAGTTCTTTCAGTAATTCTCCTTCCGGTGTACTAACACCATCCAATCCTTTCAGACGACTATCGGTTTCGCGTAAATAATGGATGACATGAGCGACTTTCGGAAGCGGATAATTTCTCGCTGCGAGGGAGTAATCTTTTACAAAAAAGGGATTTACACCCAATGCAGCCGCCAGCCCTTTTTCAGATTTGTCCTGGCTGGCATGCACAAGTAGTACCTTTGAAAAAAAGCCGAACAAAATAATGAGGATCGGAGCAAGCGGATTATCTTTTGAGTTAGCGGAAAAATGCGTGGCAATTTTATTCGCTTTAATAACATCACGCATCAGCAACGCCTTTTGAAATTCAAAGACATTATACTCTTTACTGATTCCTACAAACCGTTCGACCACTTCCGCATCAATCCCCTGGTCGACCCGAAGATTGACCATAATTTTGCGTATCTCATTGGTTAGTCTTTTGAGATCATTCCCAATGTTGTCAACCATCATCTGTATGGCCTTTGGGCTAATTTTTACTCCTTCAGACTGGCAATATGAAGCTACCCAGTCGGGCAGTTTATTATCATACATTTTTTTGGATTGCACGACATGACCATGTGTATTGAAAGCTTTGACGAAAGACTTTCTTTCATCTGCATTCGCATGAAAACAGAAAACAAGTACAGTGCTGTGAAGCGGATTGGTAACATAATCTTCCAGACGCGACTGCTGCTCCTTCTGATCTATCCCACCAAGCTTGTTGGCATCTTTCACGATTATGAGCTGTCGCTCAGACATAAACGGGTACCTGCGTGCATAGCTCAACACACCCGCTACATCTGTGTCTTTTCCATAAAGTACAAACTGATTGAACCCTTTTTCAGATTCGGATACTACACGTTCTTCGAGTGCGTCTGCAATAACATCAATATAAAATGGTTCGTCACCGTGTAAAAAATAGACTGGTTTGAACTTCCTGGCTTTAATATCTTTAAGAGCGGCATCCGGTGTTTGAGCCATAGATGTATTTGAATATTTTGTATGGTTAAAGCTTAAAAAACCCTACATACGGTTCCTATTGATAAACTGAGCCGCTTCTGAACGCAGTAGTGGAAAAAACAGATTGAATTTTTCATAATAAAACGCTTCGTTTTTTTCCAGATCCTTTTCAGCCAGATTTAGGATGTCCAGGAACTCGGCCCGCCCCGACAACCTCTTGAAAGTCAGTTCGATTCCATCCAGAGTTTCATAGGTATTGAGCCAATCCTGTTTGATCATGGTGCGGACCATAGACTTCATATGATCCGGGATCAACGCATCGTTTTTTAAGATTACGTTATAAACTCTGGTACTATACTGCCTGAGCGATTCGCTGCAAAATTGGTGAAAATATTTGGCTAAAAAATAATCAAAGTAAATATCAATTGCGATACCTGCTGTCTTTCCAAGCACTTCCGCAGCTTTATGCTTTGCCTCTCTGACGATGGGATGCTCATCTGTAAACATGTCAATGTGGCGATGCAACCTTACGCCCAGCAGAAAATCTTCGCTCCACCCCTCAATTTTTTTACCGAGCAACCGGCCTTTTATAAAATCACCGACATAATTTCCAATAATCACCTCCTCATCGTCTCCGGACAGCAATAAATGTGCTAAAAAATTCATAAAAAAAGACATTTTGGCAAAATTCCCGTACGTTTGTTCATCCTGAAATAAGATGGAACAATTATTTTACAACAACCAATATTTTAACCAGACAAGCAAATGAAAGTCGAAAAGAATAATGTCGTAGCACTCATATATAGCCTGAGAATACCTGACAATGACGGTGAAATGGATATCGTAGAAGTAGTAACGGAAGAAGATCCAATGTATTTTATTCAGGGTATCAGCGGACTTCCGGAAGGGTTCGAAGACAAAATTGAAGGACTTGCAGCCGGAGACACTTTCGACTTCGTTGTAGCGCCTGAAGAAGGTTACGGTGAATTTGATCCTGAAGCTATCGTAGAATTGCCGAGAGCCGTATTCCAGATGGAAGATGTCGATCAGGATGAACTGCTTGAAATAGGAAACATCGTTCCGATGACCAATGAAGACGGTGAGCGTATGCATGGACAGGTTGTGGAAGTGAAGGATGATGTGGTCGTGATGAACTTCAACCATCCACTGGCAGGCAAGGAAATGCATTTTCAAGGCTCAATTCTTTCTATTCGTCCTGCTACGACGGAGGAGATCAGTCATGGACACGTCCACGGCGAAGGTGGCCATCACCACTGATAATGGTTAATGGTTAATGATTAATTGTTAATTGTTAATGATTGATAATGGCCAAAAACAGGCGTCTATCAGTCATTAACAACTATCCATTAAAAATTGTTGAAAGTTTATGTTAGTGACTTTTAATCGTCTGAACTATGCACCGGTCAATAATTAATTGTTAATGATTAAGGGTTAATTGTTAATGACTGATAATGGCCAAAAACAGGCGTCTATCAGTCATTAACAACTATCCATTAAAAATTGTTGAAAGTTTATGTTAGTGACTTTTAAACGTCTGAACTATCCACCGATCAATAATTAATTGTTAATGATTAAGGATTAATTGTTAATGACTGATAATGGCCAAAAACAGGCGTCTATCAGTCATTAACAATTATCCGTTAAAAATTATTGAAGTTTATGTTAGTGACTTTTAATCGTCTGAACTATGCACCGATCAATAATTAATTGTTAATGATTAAGGGTTAATTGTTAATGACTGATAATGGCCAAAAACAGGCGTCTATCAGTCATTAACAACTATCCATTAAAAATTGTTGAAAGTTTATGTTAGTGACTTTTAAACGTCTGAACTATCCACCGATCAATAATTAATTGTTAATGATTAAGGATTAATTGTTAATGACTGATAATGGCCAAAAACAGGCGTCTATCAGTCATTAACAATTATCCGTTAAAAATTATTGAAGTTTATGTTAGTGACTTTTAATCGTCTGAACTATGCACCGATCAATAATTAATTGTTAATGATTAAGGGTTAATTGTTAATGACTGATAATGGCCAAAAACAGGCGTCTATTGGTCATTAACAATTATCCGATAAAAATTATTGATCGTTGAGTCAGTGACTTTTAATCGTCTGAACTATGCACCGATCAATCATTAACAATTAATAATTAACCCTTAATAATTAACCCTTAATCATTAACCCTTAATCATTAACAATTATTTTCCGTATTGCTCTACCTCAACTCCGAAAGTTCTTAAAAACTCAACACCTTCTTCCCTGCTGATCCCCTTGTATGCTGCATAGGAATGCAAAAAGATGACCTTGCTTATTTTCATTGTATAAATAACCCTTGCGCAGGCGATGCATGGGGCTAACGTTACAAAAAGCGTGGCCCCTTCTATATTTGAACCATTTTTTACAGCAAAAAGTATAGCATTCTGCTCCGCATGAAGTGCAAGGGAGCAACTTCCTTTCGCATCTCTGGGACAGCCTACATCCGGAAATTCTTCATCACAGTTGTGCGTACCGGCGGGCGGGCCGTTGTAACCGATCGAAATGATTCTTGTATCTTTTGTCAATACCGCACCCACCTGGGCTTTGATGCAATGTGAGCGTTTTGCAAGATTATTTGCAAGCTCCATAAAAATATCATCAAATTCCGGCCGATTTTTCGTTGTTAGTAAACTCATTCGATTCTTTAAAACTAAAATACCTGCAAACTTATATAAAGCATGAATTGGATTCAATATAGATTAACAAATAAGGGCAGAACATTTGGTCTGTCATTCTTATTTATTTTTCTGAGCCTCACTTCTTTTGCACAAATTTCTCCTGAGATCATTAATCTTACAAGGGAATCCTCTTCAATCATTCGTGGAAACAAATTTTTCGTCCAGGATGTTGAGGACAAACGGAAAACTAAAGGTGCTGTATTTGGAAAAATCATTTCGTTCGCAAATGAAAAACCTGCCGCCCTTGCCACACCGGTAGAGAAAGAACTGACTTCTTACTGGTCCAATGCGGCACCTAAACGGAACGAAAATCTTTTGCCTCTATACATTTCCATCAAAGAATTTCAGATCAGCGAAAAACGCCTTGGACCAAACCGCGTCTCCGGTGATATAAAGCTGGATGTTTCCTTCAGATGGTATAGAAATATGACGCCCGTTGAGCTTACGAACTACCAGACTTCTGCGACTTATACCCGTGCTGAAAAGGATTATGACCATGAAAAGCTAATCAGACAAATGCTGGACCAGGCATTAATCCACTTCCAGAAATGGATGACTTCAAACACGGGAAAAAATCCTGCACTGGCAAGAAATTTAAAAATTGTATTTAATGAAATAACAACTCAGGATAAAGCAGACACTGTTTTTTACAGTTTAAAACGACCGCTGGTCTGGTCGGACTTTCAGGGCCGGAAAAACAAGCCTGGGAGCCGTTATGCTGCGGCGGTATTTACTTCTTTCGCCTATGAAGGGCATTCTTACCCCAAAGATGATGATCTCGTCCTTCAGATTGATCTTAAAATCTTTATGGTGAAAAGCATGTCATGGGGTTTGCCGGAAGCAAAAAATACTGGCACACTGCGCCATGAGCAATTACACTTTGATATTACGCGGATCGTCGTGGATCGATTCAGGAAACGTCTGGAATCCGGGGATCTGACAATCGAAGATTACGACAGTGAAATTCAATACCAGTTCCTTGAAGCATTCAGGGAAATGAACAGAGAGCAAGAGGCATACGACGCCGCAACTGGCCATGGTCTTAACGCATCAGCACAGGCCGAGTGGGACCGACAGATCAGCAAGCAAATAACAGAGATTTACTCAAGGCAGTAAATAGGCCCCCTGAGTCTGTAAATCGTAAAGCCGGGTATTGCTCTTTTGAAAAAGAAAGTGCCAGCGTTCACGAGATCGCTTTTTTACTTCTCCGCCGATAAGAAACATCGTTGCTGCGCTGGGATTGATTGATTGAATTCGGGGATACTTTGCTGAGCTCAGAAGACAATAATCAACTGCTGCATTTGTAACAAAGTACTTGCCCCGGACGATGATTTTATTTCGCCATAACAACACAGTTCCTTCACCAATCTTTCGGATCGATAAGTCCATGAGCGGCACGTCGCCCGGGCCAGTGATGAAAGTCGTGTGTAAGACACCTTCACTGATCCCATAATTTTTAATGTAGAAGGCATAGGCGCTTGTATCCCTGGTAAAGGCAGAATCCGACAAAATTATCATCTGATCTCCTTGCTTGAAGCTTAAGACAGAGTATTTTGGAATGGAATGGATCATTCCTTTTTGCGCTGCATATTTCTGGAAAGAAGCGGAGGTTGAATAAATTACAAAAAACATTGTGAGTACACCGGTAAAGCGCAGCCAGTAAAATGCACGCGACTCATAGGTGTACCAACCAAGAAAAATAATAACATAAAGCAGAATGACCTCGAATTGGTCCAGGTAGAGGTTTTCAATAAGATAACCAGGCAGGCTTTTGGGCACGGCAACCGAAATGTTTGTCAAAAAAGCAAGTAGATAAACAAGCCAGCCTGCCAGCCATTTCAACCATAAAAAGGGCCATAAGCAGACGAAAAGCAAAACCAGGGCGGCTGGAAGCAATGCATTCGTAAACGTTATCACGAAGGGATTCACAAGCCAGAAATAGAAAGGGAACTGGTGAAAATAATATAGACTGAGCGGAAAGGTAGCAAGCTGAGCCGCAAATGAAAGTGCCGTGTTCTGCCAGATGTATTTAAGTAGCCAGTTTTGCGGCTGCCACCTAGACTCAATAGGTTTATAGAAGAGAAATATGCCTGCCATTGCAAGATATGAAAGTTGAAATCCCACGTCGAACAAGGCTTTCGGATCTAAAAGCAGGATAATCAGTGCAGATAGTGATAACGTATTGATCGACATTTGCTTTCGGTTAAAAACCTCGGCGATCACAAAAACAACACACATTAAAGCTGCTCTTTGAACCGAAGGGGGCAAACCGGTGATAACAGCGTAAAAACCAAGCAAAAGGGTTATCGTAATCAGGTAAATGTATTTTCCACCCCTGAGTCTCTTCATCCAGCCCAACAAATAACTCAGTACTAAAAAAATTATAGCGACATGCATGCCCGATACGGAAAGTATATGCACCGTTCCTGATGTGGTATAATCGTCAACCTGATCGGACCGAAGATCGTCTCTCCTGCCCAGGATCATCGCCTTTACCAAACCATAGGATCTGTCATCGGCGATATTCTCCCGAAACTGTCTGTCAGCCCACTGCGAAACATACTGACTCCATGCATAGATGCCCGACCTTTCATTCTGAGTCATTACCTGATAAGAATGATCCGGCAGATAATCCGTCCATGCGACACCTTTATTCCCTAGATATTTTTTGTAATCAAATTCCTCAGGATTTAACGGAGGTTTCGGACTTTCTAAGGCACCCTCAACGATAATCTGATCGCCGGCGGAAGGGATTTGAGATGCGTCCTGCGGTATACTTAAATAAGCCCTTGCATTTACGGTGACCCATTTTCCACCCTGATGAACGTTTTCTACCATTGCATCAACACGGATGGACCTGGCTCTTTTTTCCGGAATACTTACGATCCTGGCCTGGTAAAAATCACAGCCCTTGCCGGCTATCATTTCAAGTTGGTCGTTTAGCATTTCTTCATGCTGCCTAAAGGCAAGCACGCCGGCCAGAAAGAAAAAGAGCGAAAGGCATACCCCAAAAGCAGAAAGCTTCCGTTGCCTGAACAGGACACCACTTAAGGCTGCGAGTAAAACGATCAAACCGGTTTGACCAGTGCTGTTCAGAAGCAAGCCTCCTGAAAAATACACGGACATCTTTTCGGCAAATACAATACCCGCCATCAATGTCAGTACCAGCCCGACAAATGGTACCCGTGAAAGCATCGTTTTTTATTATTTAACTACAAGCTTTCTTGTGACGGTTTCTTTGTCGGTGGTCACTTTTAAGAAGTACAAGCCCGTGTGGAACTTCTTGATATCCAGCGTTACTCTCCTGCTCCACACATCGGTATAACTTTCGGCAGCAAGAAGATGGCCCAGCTGGTCATAGATTGAGATGGAGAAATTTTTATAATCAGCGAATCGAATGTTCGCATTTATTTCTTCACTGGCGGGATTGGGAAAAATATCAACAACCAGATTTTCTGACGGATCAAGTCTGCCTTCCTTCGCCGACTGAATTAACTTTTTACGTCTTGGACTTAATTCTAACACTGCCTGCATACGTCCAAGCTGGTCTCCGGTGAATATATTCATGCAGGAATCCGGTGAATAGTCCATGTAATTTTCAATCATATTCCGCGTCCGGATACCGGAACAATTGGAATATTTATCTGTACAGAAAGAAGTCTGGTTTGAACTTTCGGCCGGCGGCGTATCATTACAGAAGTCATCACCGCAGACTGCATCACCCCATGTATGAATCAACCCAAGCCAATGTCCGATCTCATGCGTCGTCGTTCTGCCAAGGTTATAGATCCTGCTCGAATTAGCGGCTGCACTTCTTCCAAAATAACGAAAGTCTATGATAGCTCCATCGGTTTTTTCATACTTCTCATTAGTGGTATTGAGACCATTTATTCCTTCAACAGACGGAAACTGTGCGATCCCCAGATAAGTCCCCAGCAGCCTGCACACCCATATATTAAGATACTGATCAGAAGGCCAGTAAATAATATCTGAAAGCAGCTGATCATCCGTTATCGGATTAAAGCTGTCTTTTAAAAAATACTGTGTCCTCGTTATCCCTGAAGTACTCTTACCATTTTCATCATATTCTGCCAGATAAAATTCGATTCCGGTATCAACACCAACCGGATCGTCGTTAAAGCCAGGCGTATTTGCTTTCCTTCGGTAATCTTCGTTCAGTACCGCGATCTGGCTTCTGATCTGTTCATTGGTGATGTTGGGATTGTCAATGCCGCCGATCAGATTATCTCTCCGGTTATGGACCACATGGACAACGACTGGGATGCGGATCAGCTCAGTGGTAGCCGAGGATCGCAGTCGTGAGCGATTGATTTTCAGAAATTCCTGTATTGCATTTTCCGTTTGAAGTCTGTCCTGCTGAAGTCCCGGATTTTTCGCTTCGCGATAAAGGTCTCTTTCATACGAACTGCAACGCGTTAAAATAGAATCTGGATATTGAGCAAAAACACTCCCGGGAATAATACCCAGGAGTGCAATAAATAACATGAAGTTTGGCTTAAAGCTCTGATTTTTCATAAGCAGCCAGAATATCCCTGACCAATCGATGGCGTACAACGTCTGAACCGTCCAACTCTACAAAACTGATCCCTTTAATACCTTTCAGTACCGCAAGTGAGTCAATTAAGCCCGACTTAAGGTTTTTAGGAAGGTCAATCTGTGATTTATCTCCCGTAATAATGGCTTTCGAGCTTGGCCCCATACGTGTAAGAAACATCTTCATCTGCATCGGCGTCGTGTTCTGCGCCTCATCCAGCAGAATAAAGGCATTGTTAAGCGTACGTCCACGCATGTATGCCAGCGGAGCAATTTCAATGACTCTCGTTTCCAGATACAATTTAAGTTTTTCAGGCGCTATCATATCATCCAGCGCATCATATATCGGTCGCAGGTAGGGATCTATTTTTTCTTTCAGATCACCAGGCAAGAATCCAAGATTTTCACCTGCTTCAACTGCCGGACGGGTAATGATGATTTTGCGAACTTCTTTATTTTTCAAAGCTCTGACGGCAATAGCCACTGCCGTATATGTCTTACCAGTCCCCGCAGGCCCCACTGCATATACAAGATCATATTTCGCCGCCGCCTCAACCAGAAGCTTCTGATTGGCTGTTTTAGCCTTAACCACCAGGCCCTTGTTGCCATAGATGATCACGTCAGCATCATCTTCTGTGTTTTGGACGTTCGGTTTGGTGATTCCGTTCAAATAAACTTTAACATTTTCATTGGTAACTTTCCCGTACTTTTGGTAATGTGCCACCAGTGATTCGAGAATGTCAGTGATACGCATAATTTCAGGTGCAGTACCCTGAATCCGTATTTCGTTTCCCCGCGAAATAATTTTGCTTTTCGGAAATGCCGCGGAAACTTCTTTAATATTCGAATTATGAATGCCCAAAAAATCGACCATTGAGACGTCTTCGAGCGTGATAATTTTTTCTAGCAAATGAGTGATCGTTTAGTGTTTAAGGAATTACTCTAAAATTTAGTAATAATAACCAAGAAATAATCTTTTATGATTCAGAAATTAAAAATTCCATACCACTGGTTCCAAACAAAAATAAATATATTTTGACCAACTATTTCATAATCAGTGATACATGAAATTATGAGCCGTTAAAAAAAAATACTTGTCATGAGTTTCTTTTCTCACTGCCCTGTTATGATTAATTTTGTCATACATGGAAAATGACAAATCGACAAATCAATTTAATAAGTCAGGTACAAAATCCGGCATTTCAAACCGAAAGCCGGCAGCCTCCCGTACCCAAAGCTTTGAACAAAATTATGGTAAACTCCCGCCACAGGCCATAGACCTGGAAGAGGCGGTTCTTGGTGCCTTGATGATTGAAAAAGATGCACTTACGGCTGTTGTTGATATATTAAGGCCACAAAGCTTTTACAAGGATGTTCACCAGCGGATCTATTCAGCTATACTGACACTTTTCGCTGATTCGGAGCCCATCGATATGCTGACCGTTATTTCCAAATTGCGCAGCACAGGTGAGATCGAACTGATTGGCGGGTCATCTTATATTGTCGGACTGACGTCAAAGGTTAATTCGGCAGCCAATATTGAATATCATGCCAGGATTATCACGCAGGCCTCAATCCGGCGTGAGCTCATTACCATCTCCTCTGAAATCCAGCGTGAAGCTTTTGAAGACACAACGGACGTTTTCAAGCTTTTGGATAAGACCGAACAGGCGCTGTTCGAAATTTCGGAGTCAAATATCAAAAAGAATTATTCTGACATGGGTTCTCTGATGCGTCAGGCATTGGAGGAACTGGATCAAAAGAAAAATAATAAGGACGGACTCACAGGTGTTCCGTCCGGTTTCAGTGCACTGGACAGAGTTACGTCCGGTTGGCAAAAAACGGAACTTGTCATTCTTGCTGCCCGTCCTGGTATGGGAAAAACAGCTTTTGTCGTTTCGTCGCTTCGGAATGCGGCGGTTGATTTTAATATGGCCGTGGCGATCTTCTCTTTAGAAATGTCATCAGTCCAGCTGGTCAATCGTCTTATATCGGCCGAAGCAGAAATCGACAGTGAGAAGATCCGGAAGGGAAGCCTGGCACCCCATGAATGGGAACAGCTTCATCACAGGATCCACAGGCTGACAAATGCACCAATCTACATTGATGACACGCCGGCTCTTTCGATTTTGGAATTGCGTGCAAAATGCAGACGGTTAAAGGCACAGCATGACATCCAGATGGTCGTGATTGACTACCTCCAGCTTATGACCGGAGATACCGGTGGGAAAGGCGCCGGTAACCGTGAACAGGAAATCGCAATGATCTCTCGTTCCCTGAAAAACCTGGCCAAGGAACTGGACGTACCCGTGATCGCGCTGTCGCAGCTGAGCCGTGCTGTTGAGACACGTGGCGGAGAAAAAAGACCTCAGCTGTCCGATTTAAGAGAGTCAGGATCTATTGAGCAGGATGCGGATATGGTAATATTCCTGTATCGTCCTGAATATTATGGAATTACAGAAGACGAAACCGGCAATTCCGTTGCGGGCGTAGGTGAAGTGATTTTGGCTAAAAACCGGGCCGGTTCTCTGGAAACCATACAGTTAAGATTCATCGGAAAGTATACCAAGTTCGCAGACCTCGACTCTCAGTTCGCACCTGCACCTTTTGTAACTGACCGCCCTATCAACAATCCGAATCCGATTTCTTCCTTTGAAAGTCAAAGCAGAAATACAAATCAGGCACCAAATGCAGGCGGGGGAACTTTGAGAAGCCGCGCAAATGATCTTAGCAATTTTGACTATAAAGGACCGGACAGTGAGCCGCCATTCTGATGTTTGTAAAATATGTCACTGTCAAAATCAAAGCCGTTTGAAACTTATTCAAAAGGCTTTGATTATTCATTTAATCCAGTTGCTTCAAGTATTTTATCGAATAATTTTAATAGATACATCAATAAAATACTATTCACTACTTTACCTCAACGGTCTTTTCTAATTAAAAGAGCCACGTTTTCGACATGATGTGTATTTGGGAACATATCGACAGGCTGTACTTTGGTAACCTCATAATCTTCAGACATCAAAGCAAGGTCTCTCGCTTGTGTTGCCGTATTGCAACTCACATACACAATACGATCCGGAGCAGCCGATAAAATAGTTTCCACTACGGGCTGATCCATTCCAGCCCGTGGAGGATCAGTGATGATGACATCGGGCCTGCCATGTTTGGCAAGAAAACCTTCATTCATGATCCGGCGCATATCTCCGGCAAAAAATTCAGTGTTCGTAATCCCATTTAAGGCTGAGTTGATTCTGGCATCTTTTACCGCTGCCTCGACGTACTCGACACCAACAACTTTCTTTGCCTGACGTGCTACGAAATTGGCGATTGTCCCGGTTCCTGTATACAAATCATATACGGATTCATTGCCGGTCAACCCGGCATATGCCCTGGTCACTTTAAACAAGTTATATGCCTGTTCAGAATTGGTCTGGTAAAATGATTTGGGACCAACCAAAAAGGTAAGATCTTCCATAGTTTCCCTGATCGTTGCCTCACCTGAAAAATTAATAACATCCTGATCCTGGTAGGAATCATTTCCTTTCAGATTTACGATGTAATTCAGTGACGTAATCTCAGGGTGATTTTCTTTCATAAAGTTCATCACCTTGTCAATTGCTTCGTCATTTTGCTCGCCAAACTGAACGATAACCATAATGTCACCGGTATTGGCGGTACGAACTACCAGATTCCTCAGTGTTCCGACATTATACTTAACGTCGTAATATGGTATCTGCTGGGCTTCTCCGAATATGTGAAGGGAATTCCGTAGGGCATTAGAAGGATCAGGCTGCAAATGACAGGTGTCTACAGTAAAGATTTTATCAAAACGTTTAGGCACGTGAAATCCAAGCGCATTTCTGGAAAACTGTTCGCCTGTATCCATCTGCTCTTTCGTCACCCATCGGTAATTTGAAAAAGTAAATTCAAGTTTATTACGGTAATACTCCGTTTTTGGTCCGGCAAGAATCGGGTTAATTTCTACATTCTTAATTTTTCCGATCCTCTGAAAGTGATCGACAACCTGCTGCCGTTTAAAATTTAACTGGTGGCTATAATCTATATGCTGCCATTTGCATCCACCACACACACTATAATGCTGACAATAAGGCTGGGTTCGCAATGAGGAGTATGAGTGAAACTTCGTTACCACTGCTTCCTTTAATTTCTTTTTTGTTCTCACTACCTCAAGGTCAACAACATCACCTGGTGCGACATTTCCCTCGATAAAAATGACTCCGTCCTCTGATTTATAAATACATTTACCTTCTGCCGCGAAATCAGTAATTTCAACACACTCGTACCTGGTACCCTTTGACATTTTCTTAAATTTTATTTCTAACTATTCTATCGTCTGTAACACCCCGAGCTGGCGACATCCATTCTTGCTGAATCGAAAATGGACTACAAACACACATTTTTAAATGTATTGTCTTTCTATCCCGGTTGGGGAAACAAAAATAGTTATTATAACTTTAACATTGGACTAACCGTAAATGAAGATAACGCTCATGCCTTAACCGGCCCGAATTTTGCAGGGTTAAATATTTGCGCTCGTGAAAGGGTCTATCAGTATCTAAAAGTATTTTACGTATACAACTTTTAGTATATATAAGCCTTACCAATCAAGTTAAAAGTATAAAACTTAATAAAAGTAACATTTAAATTTATCGGCTATTCCAATTAAATAACGCTAACCTTTACTCCTGATTATGATCTCTTCTCAACAAATGTCTTTTCTTACGGCACGTCTTGCAGTCGGCACGAGCATGTTTGGTCACGGACTGGTAAGACTACCCAAACTCGATGGTTTCAGCTCCTGGATGGTAGGGCAGTTTCAAAAATCAATGCTTCCTGACTTTGTCGTAGTACCGTTCAGTTATGTCTTGCCCATAGCAGAATTTGCAGTTGGTGTCCTGCTTATTTTAGGGCTGTTCAGCAGGCTTGCCCTCACAGCTGGTTCTGTTGTGATGATTTCCCTGATATTTGGATCCTGTATGATCGAGTCCTGGGACGCAATTCCCTCACAACTAATACACGCTGCCTTCTTTTCAATACTTTTAATTTTTGAAAAGCAATACAATGTCTTTGCTTTAGACAACCTGATAGATAGAAAATAAAAAACCGATCTGACCTTAAACCCTGTGCCGGAAAGAGTATAAAAGTATATTATATTAAATATTTTTACTCATATTTCCCTAACTAAAAGGCAGGTAAATAAGGAAAGAACTATATGTGTTATCAATATTATACATCTGGTATGACTCATACTTGTAATTGCCTATCTATGAGTCCTTCAATAAAAACTTTTGTTAAACAGGAACTCATTTGCCTATACATTTGTACTGTAACAAATAAAGTTACAGTATGAACAACGGACGCTTTGCTATATCAGTACATATTCTAACATTGCTTGAAGCGATGCAGGAAGAGTGGTGTTCGTCTGATTTCCTTGCCGGGAGTATCAATATTAATCCTGTGCTGGTAAGGAAGGAGCTTGTGAATCTTCGTAACGCCGGCCTGGTGGTCAGTAAAGAAGGTAAAGCAGGTGGAAGCAAACTGGGAAAACCTGCTTCGAAAATCCTGATGTCAGACATTTATGAAGCCGTAAAACCTGACCATATTCTGGGTCGAAGCGTTAATGAGCCTAATCCAAAATGTCCCGTCGGGCAGCAGATCAATCAACACCTGGGCGACTTATACAAGGAATCAGAAAATGCTTTGATCGCAAGTTTGGGCAAATCCACATTAGCTGAATTTTGCCAAAAGTTCAGCTAATTTATGACGAAAACTGTAACAATTTTTATTTCAGTATTTTTTTTTAGAAATTTAAACAAACATTCAAATGAAAGTAGCACTTATCGGAGCAACCGGTTTTGTAGGATCTCACCTGTTGACAGAACTTGTAAATCGAGGACATGAAGTAACTGCCATCGTCCGCGAACCGGCAAAAATCAACAATACGAACCCATTGGTTTCAGTAATACAGGGTGACGTTTTTGATACCGAAAAACTGACCGGACTTGTTAAGGGTCATGAGGTTGTCATAAGCGCCTATAATCCGGGATGGACAAATCCTGAAATTTACGCCCAATTTTTAGAAGGGTCACAATCCATTCAGGCGGCCTCCAAGGCAGCCGGGGTCAAACGTTACATCACCATCGGAGGCGCCGGAAGTCTGGAAGTTGCGCCTGGTGTGCAACTGATCGACACACCGGAATTCCCGCAAGAATACAAACCAGGCGCCAGTGCCGCCAGAGAATATCTGAATATTTTAAAATCAGAAAAGGAACTTGACTGGACATTTGTGAGTCCGGCAATAGAAATGCATCAAGGTACAGCAGGCATTCGCCGCGGCACGTACAGGACTGCACTTGACAACCCCGTTTTTGACGAAAATCATCGCAGCATAATATCGGTAGAAGATTTAGCGGTTGCAATTGTGGATGAACTTGAACAGGCCAATTTCGTGAATAAACGTTTCACCGTAGCCTACTAACGGGGCTGAAAATTTGAAGATGAACAGAGCGGACTTTATCAACGCGATTTCTTTCCTACCTATCACCTATAAATCAATGAAATTAAACGATTTAAAGAATATTACGGACAGCTTTAAGAGCAGCGATCTTATGCCCGTTCTGTTCACTGGCCATGGCTCACCCATGAATGGCATTGAGAGGAATGAATTTACAGAATACTGGAAAATACTGGGTCAGGAGATCGCAAAACCAGCGGCAGTACTTTGCATTTCGGCGCATTGGCTTACCAGAGGCACAAAAATAACTGCAATGCGGGCCCCAAAAACAATTCATGATTTTGGTGGTTTCCCAAAAGAACTTTTCGCAGTTCAATATCCTGCTCCGGGCGACCCGCAACTGGCCAGAGAAACGGCCGCCCTCCTAAAAAGTGTCAATGCCAGCCTTGATCACGACTGGGGACTGGACCACGGAACCTGGTCGGTTGTCCGCCAGATGTATCCTAACGCCGAGATACCCGTTTTGCAGCTAAGTATTGATTATTCAAAACCAGCAAGCTACCATTACCAACTGGCCAGGGAGCTTTCCGTATTAAGAAGTAAAGGCGTGCTAATAATCGGAAGTGGGAACATGATCCATAACCTGCGAATGATTGCCTGGGATAAGGCAGCTGATCCGGAATTTGGCTTCGACTGGGCTCTTGACCTGAATGAACAATTCAAAGGATTTATCCTTGACAGGAACCACGTGCCGCTCATTAATTATGAAAAGCTGGGCCCCGCGGCACAGTATGCCATACCGACCCCGGACCATTATTACCTTCTGCTGTATTCTCTCGGGCTGCAAAATAACACTGAACAGGCGATGATATTTAATGATAAGGCCGTCATGGGATCACTGACCATGACCTCCGTGCGGATCGGCTAACAGCACATTTTGCGGACGAAACCATTTTTCCGATCACTTCCGGATACGCGGTCATGAAGTTGTATTTGGAAAAAATAGTTTGAATTAAAAGGGATCAATTAAGCACACTGTCACAGCATATGGCATGATTTTTCTTTGTAATTTGTAAGGAATTATCAACCAAACAAACACAAAGTCATGAACCGAGAACTCATAGCCACCACGTCTATTTCTATTTTTGCCAGTCCGTCAGAAGTTTGGAAAGCTTTGATCGATCCTGAGATCATTAAACAATATATGTATGGTACTGAGACTGAAACGACCTGGAAGCTTCATGATCCTATTATTTTCCGGGGAGAATGGGACGGGATTCCGTATGTTGACAAGGGCGTGATTCTTGAAATTATCCCGGAACGGGTGCTAAGTTATTCTTACTGGAGCTCAATGTCAGGAACTGAAGATTTTGAAGATAATTATGCGCATATCACCTTTCATATCTCCCCTTTTGATGACGAGACCACGGTGACAGTGACACAAGATAACATTGAGAGTGAAGAAAAGGTCATCAAAGCGGAGGAAAACTGGATGGCTACTTTGACACAATTGAAAAAAATTCTGGAATTAAAAACCCACTGATATCATAAGGACTTATAAGGTAATGTGCTTTATAAGTCCTTTATTTTCTTAGGCATTAACAGGTCATCTTCCTATATAGCAGATTTTATGACGGACCAAATGATTGTCTCTGAAATCTGTCTTTTCCGACTTCAAAAAATCTTCTTCCTGCATCCATCTTGCTTATTATCAGCACTTCCATTGGATCTGCCCTTATGGGCGACAAATAATTCTTTCAGTCTGTTAACATTAATTTAATATTAAATCCGGTTCTTTGTGGTTTTAAAACGTCGTTTGAAATTCAAACGTATAATACTTTTGATATGTATTAAAAGTATAGTTATTTTAAAACATAAAATACTATTTATATTAATAATAATATCATATAGGAATTTATTTACGATACTTCCAATATGATAACAGAAATAAGCTTCTGTGAACGAGCTTATTACTTTATATTGACACCGCCTTAATAATAATTGCTGCTAATGAAAAAATGGATACCCTTTATCCTCTTATTATTGATTCTTTTAAAACCGGATCAAAGCTTTGCCCAGCGTTTTTTAATGGATCTTGTTGACACGACAAATCAAATGGGCAAAGGTATGTTATCGATATATGAAAGGTACAACCGGGTTAGGATCAGCGGATACATTCAACCACAGTTTCAGTATATCGGTGCAAAGGGAGCACAGACTTATGCAGGTGGGAACTTTTCAGAATTTTCGGACAACAGGTTCATGCTCCGACGCGGAAGATTACGTGTTGACTATGCGCATCTGAACGAAAAGAGTGAACCTACTTCCTATTTTGTCTTCCAGTTTGACGGGACAGAACGCGGCGTTGTCATCCGAGATTTTTGGGGAAGATTTTACGAGAACAAGTTCAAGATCTTTGCACTGACCACCGGAATGTTCGCCCGACCTTTTGGTTACGAAGTAAACCTTTCGTCTGCAAACCGTGAGACACCGGAACGTGGAAGAATGTCCCAGATACTGATGAGAACAGAACGGGATATTGGCGTGATGCTTACTATGAACAAAAGACTGAAAAACGGAAAATCTTCAGACTTCAAATTTGACATCGGTGTTTTTAACGGCCAGGGCATGTCTGGTCCTGTTGACTACGACAGTCATAAAGATGTGATCGCAAAAATCAGCATGAAGCCAAAACGAATAATAAACCAATCAAAGGCTATGTTTTCTGCGGCGATATCAGGATATGCGGGCGGTATTACCAGTCAGTCAGAAACCATATACAAAGTGCGAAAAGGTAAAGAGCAATACGTAATGTTGAAAGATTCTGCACGAAGCAATCTTGGTAAGGCAACACCCCGAAATTATGCCGGCGCTGACGCACAGCTTATTATTCCAAACAAGCACGGACAAACAGAATTCCGTGCCGAGTATATCAAGGGGCGACAGACTGCCACCGCTTTGAGCAGCGAAACGCCTGGAACCTATCCGGTGATAAACGGTTCGAAAGCACCGCTGTATGTCAGAGATTTTGATGGCGCATACTTCTATTTTCTTCAGGATCTGAACAGCGAAGACCACCAGTTTGTCATAAAGTACGATTGGTATGATCCGAACAAAAGAGTTTCAGGAAACGAACTCAGCACTGCAAATGGCTTCAGCAAAGCAGACCTGCGGTATAACACTTTAGGGTTTGGTTATGTCTACCGTGCAAATGAAAGCCTGAAATTTATGTTTTATTATGAAAATGTAAAAAACGAAAAATCATTGATCCCTGGTTTTTCAGAAGATGTACCGGACGATGTATTTACATGCAGGGTTCAGTATAACTTTTAAGATTTCTATAAAAAATGGCTGCGCGAAACCGCAGCCATTTTTTATAGAATTCAAGAGCCAAAGCGTTCCGTAAGCACTTTCTTTCTATATTCGAAAATTCCCTTGACTTCATTATGTACAAAGGCAGCGTCAACGATGTTTCCTAAAAAACCCAAAGGCATTTTGTAATTTAAAATATCACGCATTAATACACCTCCGTTATTTTCCGTAAAAAGATGCTGGTGGTGCCAGAATGCGTAAGGTCCGAAACGCTGTTCGTCAATAAAATATTGTTTATCGACCACCTGTGTGATCTCTGTACACCACTTTAAGGGAATGCCAAGAACCGGTTTTACAATATAGCGGATTATTTGCCCTGCATACATTTTTTCGCCGTGATGTTTTGAGGTAACGATGAACCCCATGTGCGCCGGAGTAATTTCTTTCAGATTTGCCGGGCTTGAAAAGAACGACCATGCTTCGTCCAGCGTTATGGGTAACTGCTGCGTAAAATATAATTCTCGCATTGATCTGTAAAAGTTTGATTTGTTTGGTTAGTATTAACTTCGCAACAATCATGCCCGGTAAATGGCCAGCTTCCCTAAACGCCTTTCATGCTCAGGGCAATTCTCTTTCTTCCGAGATCAACTTCGGTTACCTTGACCGTGACGATCTGCTGAAGCTTCACGACTTCATTCGGATCTTTCACATAGCGGTCTGCCATCTGTGAAAGATGGACCAGCCCATCTTGTTTCACGCCAACATCTACGAACGCGCCGAAGGCGGTGATATTGGTAACAATTCCCTGGAGCACCATTCCTACACGCAAGTCGTCCGGTTTTCGTACGGCACTGTCAAACTCAAATTTCTTCACTGGCTTCCTCGGATCCCTTGAAGGTTTTTCAAGTTCCTGCAAAATATCCTTTAGTGTTGGAAGTCCCACATGCTCCGTTATATAACGCGAAGGATCCAGTTGTTTCCTTAGATCGGGTTTTTGTACCAGGTCTTTCACGGTAGCGCCCACATCTGTTGCCATTTTTTCTACAATTTGGTACCGTTCGGGATGAACGGCGCTGTTATCCAACGGATTAATTCCATTTTCAATGCGAAGGAAACCCGCAGCCTGTTCAAAAGCTTTGGCGCCCAGGCGGGGGACTTTCAACAACTGTTGTCTTGATTTAAAATTGCCGTTTTTAGCTCTAAAATCGACAATATTCTGCGCCAGAGCAGGTCCCAGGCCCGATACATACCGCAATAAATGCTTACTGGCCGTGTTGAGATTTACGCCTACGGAATTTACGCAGCTTTCTACGGCTACATCCAAAGCATTCTTCAATGCCGCCTGGTCCACATCATGCTGATATTGCCCGACACCGATTGATTTCGGATCGATTTTTACCAGCTCTGCCAGCGGATCCATCAGACGGCGCCCGATTGATACCGAACCGCGGACGGTTACATCTTTGTCCGGAAACTCCTCGCGGGCAACGTCAGAAGCCGAGTAAATGGAGGCACCCTGTTCGCTGACCATAAAAAGGCCGATATCACTATCATTCCCCGCAAAAGATAAAAGCTTTTTTACAAAATCTTCCGTCTCTCTTCCAGCCGTTCCGTTCCCAACGGCAATAGCCTCGATTTTGTGCTCCTTAATTAAATATGTTAAAGTTTGATTTGCTTCGGTAGCTTTATCAAACGGATAGATCACTTTGTCGGCGATAAGATTACCCTGGCTATCAAGCACAACGACTTTACAGCCTGTACGGTAACCCGGATCAATTGCAAGAACGTTTTTCTGGCCCAGGGGTGATGCCAGTAATAGCTGGCGCAGATTTTCGGTGAAGATCTGAATAGCATATTGATCCGCCCTCTCTTTTGAGAGATTTGAAAACTCAGTTTCAATACCAGGTTTCAACAACCGCTTGTAACTGTCTGATATGGCCAGTTCCAGCTGATCCTTGCTGCCCGCTGTGCCTTTTAGGAATAGTCGGTCCAAGTTTTCTATTGCATGATCTTCATCAGGAGAAATATCTACACTTAAAAATCCCTCTTGTTCCCCGCGCCTCAATGCTAGTAACCTGTGAGAGGGAATTCTGGAAAGTGGTTCAGAAAAATCAAAATAGTCACGGTACTTTGCCCCCTCCTCTTCCTTTTTCTTCTTTACCTTGGCTGTGACAACGGCACTCCGCGAAAAAACAGAACGGACCCGGGCCCTAGCCTCCTGACTTTCACTAATCCATTCAGCTATAATGTCTCTTGCTCCCTGCAATGCGTCTTCCGGCTTTTCAACCTGTTCAGTCAAATAGGCCTTTGCTTTCTGTATCGGATCAGCTTCCTTGCCTGAAAAAATAAGCTGAGCCAGTGGTTCCAGCCCTCTGTCAATGGCCATGGACGCACGGGTTTTTCGCTTTTGTTTATACGGCAGGTAAACGTCTTCGAGCTCAACAAGTGAGAACACACCGTTAATTTGTTTCCTCAATTCGGGCGTTAGCTTTCCCTGGTCTTCAATACTTTTCAGGATCGCTTCGCGGCGCTTTTCTACTTCCTGCTGTCTGGTATATGCATCTTTAATAGCGCCGATCTGCACCTCGTCCAGTCCGCCGGTCACTTCTTTCCGATATCGGGAGATAAACGGTAAGGTCGCGCCTTCGTCAAATAATTGTATTGTGTTCCTAACTTGTTTTTCGGAAATATTGGTTAGTTGGGCAATCAGGGGGTAATTCATAAGCTATTTACATATTGGAAATCCAGATCGTAAATGTAGTCAGTGATTCCAAACAATGCTTATATTATTTAAACTTCGATGACGGTTTTCTCTAAAATAATGGAGAAATTGCATATCAGCTTCACCTTACCAACTGTATGAAACCAGCAAAAATTATCTTTCTGCTTTACCTGACATCCTGGGTTACACTCAACGAATCCTGCAAAGCGCAGACGCTCTTGATGACAACTGACAAAGGGACTATTTCTATCAAAATGAATCCGAAAAAAGCGCCCATAACATGTGAAAATTTCATGAAGTACGTGACAGCGGGAAAGTATGATGGGGCAAAATTCTATAGGACAGTCAGAATGAACAATCAGGCTGATAAAAATGTCAAAATTGAAGTGATCCAGGCTGGCTTGCAAAACGATACGACTGGTAATTTTCCAGCCATCGTTCACGAAACCACAAAAATGACCAGCTTAAAACATCTCAATGGAACCGTATCAATGGCTAGAACAAAACCTGGTTCCGCGACGTCCGAATTTTTTATTTGTATAAATGATCAGCCTGAACTGGATTTTGCCGGCAAAAGAAATCCTGACGGACAGGGTTTTGCCGCGTTTGGAACCGTGATCTCAGGAATGGAGGTTGTAAAAAAAATTCAAGCTGGCAAAACCGGAGAGGCAGAATTTAGTCAGACGTTAGAACTGCCTGTCAGAATTATAAAGATCAAAAAGCTAAACTAAACGATATTTATAACTTATAAATACGGTTCTCAATTCATTAGTTTAAATAAGTCAGGAATTCTCTTCGGTTTGACTCAGGTCCTCCTCATCTGTTGAAGGTGCCACGTGAGACCCGGGAGCGACTTCGGGAGCGTCGGGACCCGGAATATCCGGTGTTGGATTCATCGGTGGCATGATCGTAGGATTCGATGTATTTGGATAACTGTCAGGCAATTGCTTGTCCGGAAATTCGTTCATGATGGAGCCAAACAAGTCGTTGTATTGAAATTCTAACATGATATTATAGTTTGTTGATGAAGTTGTATGGTAACTAATAAAAAACTGTGCCCGGAAAAAACAAATCATAATTCAAGTCTGAGTTCCCACGGAAACACAAATTATAATAACTATACTTGTCTTTGTATCATGGATTGAATGATTCTAATTTTATTACTCGTTTTTTCAATCTGAATATTAAATATCGCATCTGGTGGCAATCGTTTTCCTCTCCCAAAAAACCGTGGGCGGGTTTCTAAAGCCTTGAATAAAAAAACAAATGCTTGCTTTCTGCTTGTTAGGTATGGTATTTTGCTAGATAACCAATACGTCAACATCAAAAAGATTACTATGAAATGTACCCAGAATATTTTTTCTATCGCCTTACTCGCACTGACTTTTTCAAACATTTCTGCACAAGGCACCAAACAATCCCTGATTATCGAAAACATAAAAGGCAAAAAGGGGAACTTAATGATTGGCTGGTACAATTCCGAAGCGAATTATAAGGACAAAAATAATCCGGTATACAAAAAAATAGTTGCTGTTGACCAACAAAAAGAAATAACTGTGACTTTTGACAACATCCCTGCCGGACGATATGCGGTCTCCTTATTTTTTGACGAAAACGGGAACAAAAAAATGGACACAAACTTTCTCGGAATCCCCAAAGAGCAGTATGGTTTTTCAAACAATATTATACCTGCCACCCGCGCTGCACATTTCAGCGAGGCTGTCTTTGAAGTTAAGGACGCACCGATGAGAATTCCTATCCGGTTAAAATAAAACATAAATAGAAGACTCTGCGAAAGTGGGCCCAGGTAGTTTGCATCGACTTAATTGATGGCGGGAAAGCCTGCTGGCGGATATTCAAACAGACATTGAGTCGATTATTTTTGCCATAGCATTTTTTCATGGCACAACTTTCATTATTTGGCTACTAAAATCTTATGCGTTTTGCAGGTACCATCGCGCATGAAAATTTGTATCACATAAATACCTGTATCAAGGTTTTTCACATCGATTCCGGAAGCTGGTATTGTCGTTGCACTGTAGACACTAATTCCGGACGAACTTTTAAGTGACACAGCAATTACATCTGCCAGATCAGGTATGTTAACGAATAATCTGTCCGAAGTCGGATTCGGATAGAAAACAGCTGAAAAGTTGACAACGCGGATGCCCTCAATTTTGCTATAAGCAAACGTGCCGTCCCGGTCAATCATTTTCAAGCGGTATAAGTTCTCGCCACTGACCGGTTTGTCATCAGTAAAGGTGTAACTGACAGTAGATGAACTTTCTCCCCGTGCATCGACAGATCCCTTAAAATTCCAGATTTTACCATCAATACTATGCTGGATGTCAAACTGCTGGCTATTTTGCTCGGAAGTTGTCTTCCAGTCAAGGTTCACCGTTGAGCCCTCATTTATGGATGCTCTAAGCCCTATTAATGTTACCGGCAACGGGCTTGAACTTGCTGATGCCAGCGTGAATATACTATAATTATCAGGTATGACTGCGGCAGTAGAAGTGATAGAACCTGCTGTTAAATTGCTCGCCCCGCCCAGTATTGAAGTCTGATCGATACCGGAACTTATTTTTTCCCACCTTAAACTCGTCTTGCTCCATCCTACAATGGTCAGTAGATCGATCGTACTGCCGGTAAGCTGCGCCACTCCGCTCGCTGCATTCCATGTGAGGGAAATTTTAGTCTCATTCTGACCGTCGATGTCCCAGAATTCTTTACTGTCGATCGCTGTGATCTTACTGTCTTTTTCGGTAGTTGAAAACGGACCTGCCTCTGGGATAGTTGTGGAACCGGGATCTTCCAGAAAATAGGCGCCGGTTGTTCCATCAGCTGCCGCTGCAAATGGCCGGTAAATATTATTATCACCTACGGGAAAAATGAAATTTGAAGATCCGTTTTTCTTAACGTACCCGTCTATATGTTTTGTGTTGCTGATGCCGGTCAGGGTCGACGCATCGGTAAAAGTCACTACCCCGAAAGGAGCCGATCTTTTTGTAACCAATACTCCACTCTGGGCCGAAGCAGCAAGTGAAGTAAACAACAAGGCACATCCTGCTAGTATATCAATCTGTTTAAAAATCATCTTCATCACGCCGAAACACATGCTTTTAAGTTAAACTAAGCACTAACACTACTAAACAATAGAAATACTTTTATAAATAATTACAATAGCTACTAGAAGTAGCGATGATAAAATTAAATAAATTCTATATTTTTTGATCAATTACTTACACAAATATATGTAATATAATTTCTACAATTCAATATAGTTTTCTACAATTGTTGAGTAAGGCTTAAAACATAAATCCGTTGCGTAAAAAAATATTTACGCAGACATCTCATCAACATTTTGGTGCTGATTGGTACTGGACAGACAGATTGGATGGGATTACAATATTCTACGAAGCTAGAAAGAAAACCTAAGCAAAATCTTCCAAAAAATTAAATATTTTAAAATCAGCAGCTTGATATAAAAATGCTTTGATATAAATTAATTATTTGTAGGAAAGGACGTCCACCTAATAAATATCAAACTCTTTGGAATACAAAACGTCTGCATCATGTTGTTTAGAAAACCACATTCACCATGAGAAATTTGAGAATCGGAATCCTGGATCAATCTGTTGTCCGAGATGAAAAAGATGTAAGAGGAGCAATTCTGGAAACAATCGAGACCGGCAAACTTGCGGAAAGCCTGGGATATAGCAGGTTCTGGGTGTCTGAGCACCACAACTCCACATTTATTGCCGGCTCAGTACCTGAAATGCTGATGGTTAAACTTGCCGATGCAACAAAACACATCAGAATAGGCTCTGGGGGCATAATGCTTCCAAATCACAGTGCCCTAAAAGTGGCTGAAAATTTCAGGATGCTTGAAACATTGTTTCCCGGCCGGATAGATTTAGGTATGGGCAGAGCTCCGGGAACAGACCGAATTACTTCGTCATTACTGAACCCATCCAACGACTTCAGTGAATCTAGTTACGTACGCCAACTTGAACATCTTCAGCATTTTTTTCAGGATACTGCTGGTACCGAAAGAGGATTCATTTATGCGACTCCACAGTCGGAAACAATTCCGATGCAATGGATACTAAGTTCCAGCGGAGGCAGCAGCAGTATTGCAGCTCGGTTTGGCCTGGGATTGGTCGTGGCAAAGTTTATCAACGGCTTTGTCACACCGGAAGTTGTTGAGACTTACAGAAAACAGTTCCGGCCGTCGTACCAGTACCAGAAGCCACATGTTATGCTTTCAGTGTTTGTAATCTGTGGCGAGACGGACGAATCAGCGAGAAGAATGCGTAAACTAATGGATTACATTCTAATAGAATTTGAAAAAGGGAAATTTGGTCCGTTTCCAAAAGCCGACGTCGTAAAAAATTATAAATTCACCCAAGGCGAACTCGAAAGATTGAAATACAACAGTGGCCGCGTCATCTCCGGAACAATGGAAGAGGTCAGGGAACAGCTTGTCACGCTTGCTGACAATTTCGAGGTGGATGAAATAATCATATCGACGATGACCGATAGCTTTGAAACCAGAAAACGTTCTTTTGAATTAGTCGCCGAAGCATTTAATTTGAATAAATTTGCAAATTGAATCAATCAGTTTGCCCGCCATGAATCGCTTTGACAGAATAACCGCCATACTTATCCAGCTCCAGTCACGAAAGATTGTGAAAGCCCAGGATCTGGCCGAAAGGTTCGAGATCAGTCTTCGAACTGTGTACCGTGATATGAATACCCTCGCAGAAGCCGGCGTGCCTATAATTGGCGAAGCTGGTATTGGTTATTCCATTATGGACGGATACCGGCTGCCTCCGGTAATGTTTACGAAAGAGGAAGCAAGAACCTTCATAACGGCAGAAAAGCTGATGGAGAAATTCACCGATTCTTCTACGAAAACACATTATCAATCGGCGATGTTCAAGATTAAATCGGTATTGAAAAGTACTGAAAAAAATCTTCTCGAAGACATGGAGCAGCACATCGAGATTCGTCACCAGCGGGAAGCCTTTAATCCTATCCTTAACAATACGCTAGAAACGATTTTGAAAGGTATATCTGAAAAGAAGGTGATAAGGCTGCAATATTCAGCGTTTAATTCTGATGAAAGTACGAGCAGGGAAATTGAGCCGGTTGGTGTTTTTCATGAGCATAGTTACTGGTATCTGGTCGCGTTTTGTTTGTTGCGGAACAGTTACAGAAATTTCCGATGTGATCGCATGTCAAAAATTGAACTGACCGACCGGATATTTAGTAAACAGCATGCATCCCTGAAAGAGTACCTAAACAGCGTTCCAAAGCTGGAAAATCTTCAGCTCATCGTAATCAGGGTCAGCAAACACATGATGCGATATATTCAGGAACAGAAACATTACTATGGATTTGTTTCAGAAAAGCAATCAGGCAATGAATTTGAGATCACCTTCCTGACTATTTCATTAGAAGGCTTTGCGCGCTGGTACACAATGATTGCAGAATTTGCCAGCATCATTCAGCCTCCCGAACTTACACAGCATGTCAGGAAGCGACTGGAATTTGTCTTAAATAATCTGGAAAATTCTTCTGCCACTGCTGACATAGGGTTGTCATGACCTGATGTTTACTTTGTAATGTACTCAAAACAAACGATTATGTTACGGGAGACAGCAGATTCATCATTGAGAAGCAGTTTTGATTATTTGACGTCAGCAAATGCTTCCTACAATTACGGGACTAATAAAAAGATATTGGAATGGTTTATTAACACGCCACCCGAACTTCTTCTTGAAGAAAAGACGGCAAACTTTCCGAGATTAAAGAAAACAATGGCATCCATGAAAGATATTCAGGATTTTTAACTTTCATTGTGATGGAGAAGCTGAAATCGCTTTAATCTGAAGTCCGGATATTTCCCTCGAATCCTATTTAAAAGATGCGAAAAACTATACAGTGTATTCTCTCGTCATTTTTCACGGTGTTGTTAATCGGCGCATGTCGCAATGCCAATGTTGTTGATCATATCAAACTCAATGTGTCTAACCAGTACTGCGCCCCGACCATTTCCTATGGACATAACACGGCATACCTGCCTCTTGCCAATACTGATTCCATACTTGCAAACAGCAAGGAACTTGCATTGCACATGTCAGAACACGACATTCTGATGGCAAACGCTACCGGAACGTTGGCGCTTGCAAATCAGCTTCTTATGGCAAAATCAGATCAATCAGTTTCCGGAAAAATAAGGCAACTTGAAATCAGTGACCGCATCCAGAACCATCTGCTTTTGTTAACTACAGAAATTTCGGGCGTTTCCGCCGAGCTGGACTGCGAGGGCGAGCGTGCTGATCTTTTCGCAAACTATCTCGACAATTTAAACGATAAAAAAACGGCCAGACTCACCGGAGCCTCGATCGTGATTGGAGCGCTGGCAACCGTAGCTGCAGTGGCTGTAAGCAACAATGCGGCACAAAATAGCATTAGTATTACCGGGGGTCTTATTTCAGCGGGGCTAGGAATTTTAACAATAAAACCCTCAGGAAAGAAAATAAAATATATTCATGATCGCAATGTTCTGGAAGACATCTGGTTCGAGCCAAAAAACTCGTCCATTTACTCTCCCTTCATCTGGTATATTTTAACTGAAAAACATTTCAGCAATAGCCAGCAGGAACCGCTTGTGCAAACGATAAAAGGTCGATGGAAAAAATTTGAACTCGATAACGATCGGGATAACAATACCATCCGGCTTTTGTTCAAAAGCGGAGGCATCTACGACGCGGATGAACTCCATACGCGGGCAACGATGCTGAATCAACTGCAATCCACCATCCGCTCGATCAACCAGGATATGCAGGGTTTAATTTCAGCGCTCAATCAGATCAATTACGAAAAGTAGGCACCTTAAGCTGTGAAAAAAATAAAGATTCTGACGATATCCGGAAGTTTAAGAACGGATTCCTCCAATACAAAAATCCTAAATGCACTGCCTGGCCTGGTGTCTGAAAATGTTGAATATAGACGCTATCAAAGTTTAGACAAATTGCCTTTCTTTAATCCTGGGGTAAATGAAGACAGTGAATTTGTAGCAGAGTTCCGGCAAATGCTGCGGACGGCTGATGGAGTAATAATTTGTACTCCTGAATACGCATTTGGTATACCAGGAGTTTTGAAAAATGCCCTTGACTGGATCGTATCCAGCGCTGAATTAAATGGAAAACCGGTATGCGCTATCAGCGCATCGCCGCTGAATGCCGGTGGAGACAAGGCGTTGGCCTCACTCCTGCTCACACTGGAGGCTTTGGGTGCATGGAAAAATACATCCACCTCATTATCAATCGCTAACGTGAAAAACAAAATGGATGCAACTGGTAACATAACAGACGAGAATCTGAAAGAAACCTTAACAAAAACCATACACAACCTTACTGAAATGATTCCGCTTAAATAGTAGTGACCCTGTTATGATGAGTCGCTGTTCCGGATGCTGGGAATCGACAAGGGCAGTTTAAAAATTCCTGCCCTCGTCGATTGCTAATTATCTACCCGGCAATTCCTTCCAGCGCGAACATGAATGCATATTGCAGCGCGATCTCTTTCAGATATTCAAAGCGGCCGGAGGCGCCGCCATGACCGGCTTCCATGTTGGTTTTTAAAAGCAGAATATTGCTGTCTGTCTTATGTGTACGAAGCCGTGCCACCCATTTTGCAGGCTCAAAATACTGGACCTGGCTATCATGCAGGCCAGTCGTGACCAGCATATTCGGATAGTCTTTCTTTTCAACGTTGTCGTAAGGCGAATAAGACTTCATATAATCATAATACTCCTTGACTTTGGGATTTCCCCATTCGTCAAATTCGTTGGTTGTCAATGGAATACTTTCATCAAGCATCGTGGTAACTACGTCGACAAACGGCACATCTGCTAAAACTCCGCGCCACAGATCAGGCCGAAGATTCACTATCGCACCCATCAGCAAGCCCCCTGCACTTCCCCCTTCTGCAAACAAATGACCGGAAGATGTATAATTACGAGAGATCAGGAATTCAGCACAACTGATGAAATCGTCGAACGTATTTTTCTTTTTGAATAATTTACCGTCCTCATACCACTGGCGCCCCATTTCCTGGCCTCCACGCACGTGAGCGATGGCAAATATAAAACCCCGGTCCAGCAAGCTTAGACGATTTGTACTGAAGCCGGCGTCCATGCTGTTTCCGTAAGATCCGTAAGCATACAAAAGCATCGGTGCATTTCCATCCAGCAATACGCCTTTTTTATAGACCAGAGAGATGGGGATATTTAAACCATCATGGGACAAAGCATATAATCTTTCAGTCAGGTATAATTCCGGATCATAGCCGCCTACAACCTCCTGCCTTTTTAAAAGCACTTTTCCCTTAGACACCATGTCGTAATCGAAGGTCGAACCCGGCGTTGTGAGCGAAGTGTAAAAATATCTTAGGGTTTCGCTCTTGTATTCCGGATTGGAACCAATATACGCCGCGTATGCAGGTTCACCAAAATCTACGTAGTGTTCAATGCCTGCCGCATCATTACGGATTCTCAATTGAAGCAGACCATTTTTGCGCTCCGTTACCACGAGAAACTTTTCAAAAACTTCTATCCCTTCAATCAGCACATCATCACTTCCCGGAATAACCTCTTCCCAGTTTTCAATGCCTGTCTTGCTCACAGGCGTTTGCATCAGTTTGAAGTTTAGGGCATTCTGGTTTGTAACGATCAGAAATTTATCATTCTGGTGATCAATGTCGTAAATAACATCCTTGATACGAGGCTGGAAAACTTGAAATTCACCTTGCGGGAAGTCGGCATCCAGAATGGAATACTCTGAGGAGACCGTGGCGGAAGAAGCGATGATTATGTATTTATCCGACTTGGTTTTTCCCACGCCGATGTAATTACTATTGTCTTCTTCTTTATACACGACCACATCATTGTCCGATGTTTCCCCGATGGTGTGCCGTTTGATCTCTTCACTCAGCAATGTTTTAGGGTTGGTCGCTGTATAAAACAGGGTAAGGTTATCATTGCCCCAGACAGAATTTCCGCTTGTCGGAAAAATGGAATCATTCAGCAATTCACCTGTCTCCAGATTTTTAATGTAAATCGTATATTGCCTTCTGGAAACCGTGTCGACGCCGTAAGCGAGCAACCTGTTGTCGGGACTGACACTGAATCCTGAGGCAGAATAGTATGGATAATCTTTAGCCAGTGCATCTACGTCGAGCAATATTTCTTCCGCAGCCTCCAAATTTCCCTTTTTCCGGCAGTATTTATAATACTGTTGCCCTTCGTCACTTCTTGTATAGTAAAAGTACCCGTTCCTGAATACTGGAACCGACTCATCTTTCTCTTTTATTCTTCCTTTCATTTCCGCAAACAGATCAGCCTGAAACTGTTTGGTTCCCTCCATCATTGTCTCTGTATAGTTGTTTTCCTCGTTCAGGTACGCTACGACCTTTTCACTATCGGGCCCTTCGGTGAAAAAATCTGCCATCCAGTAATATTCATCGATACGTGTATCGCCATGCATTCCCGTATCGTAACGCTTCTGCGCTGCGACAGGCGGTAAAACATTCGGCCAGTTATATGCTTTTTTCACTAAAATAATGTTTATTTCAAAATTAGACAAAGCCTAAATTGAGCATAAAAAATTGAATTTCTATTTTTTATAAGGCTTTAAAAAAAACAAAGACTGCCGTATCGCTTTAAAGCAGGCAGTCTTCGTCGAGGTACCTTTTACACCTCGTTCCTTAATCTTTTATGTTAAATAATGCGACAGCCTCCTGATATGTCAGTTTTTCATAATTGATCCGGATCGCCTGTCCACCTGGAATTACAATATAGCGAAACTGATAGGCAGTAGACGGATCTACCGTTGCTGCAATTGGCGTTGACCATATTCGGAGAGTATTCACCTGCAAGGTGTAGTCAATATATTCCTCTGTAAACTGTGACTTTAACGATACTGGTAGCTGACGAACGTAGTTATCAGATGTGTTGACTTTTGCATATACCAGCACAGCTCCCTTATCCAGAATATCCTGGGTAATTCTTGGCGCCGCCACATCGATATAAGATCGAACAAGACTATTGTACGTAGTCTTGCTCCATGTGCCTGCTGCTGCCCAGCTAGAGTAGAAAACATTGGCTGTTCCTGCGGGACCGGCCGGCCCCGTTGCACCTGGAGTGCCAGTACCTGCCGGACCGGCAGGACCCGCAGGACCCTCAGGACCTTTGCAACCCTGGATAAAAACTAAACCGATTAATAGGATGGCTAGGGTAAATTGTTTTTTCATTACGATCATTTCTTCTTTTACTGATGTTTTCCCATTGAATTATAAAGCGAAGATGCTGATTTGAATGGTCATAAGCAAAAATTGACTTTGAATTAGCCTTAAGTAAGCCAGAAAATAAGCCGGGTTGCATTATCTTTGATTTTCGTTTACAAAAATTCTTATGGAGAGACCCACCCAAAAGCTATTTCTACTCGACGCAATGGCGTTGATTTACCGCGCTCATTTTGCTTTTATAAAAGCGCCCAGAATTACATCCAAGGGGTTGAATACAAGTGCCGTATTTGGCTTTACGAATACACTTCTGGAAGTTTTACAAAAGGAAAAACCGACGCATATCGGTGTAGCTTTTGATACTTCTGCACCCACCTTCCGACATATTGAATATCCGGCCTACAAAGCCCAGCGCGAAGCGCAGCCGGAAGATATTAGCGTGGCCATTCCATACGTAAAAAAGCTGTTGGAGGCCATGTGCATTCCCATCCTGATCATGGACGGTTTTGAGGCCGATGACATTATTGGAACCATCGCTAAAGAAGCATCAAAAGCAGGATTTGAAGTGTTTATGATGACGCCCGACAAAGACTTCGGTCAGCTGGTGGAAGAGCATGTACACATTTATAAACCTGCGTTCATGGGCAAAGGGGCTGAAAAACTCGGCGTTAATGAAGTGCTTGAACGCTGGCAGATCAAACGCATCGATCAGGTAATTGATATGCTTGGTCTGATGGGCGACGCCGTCGATAATATTCCAGGCATCCCGGGAGTCGGTGAAAAAACCGCACAAAAGCTTATCGCGGAATACGATACTATTGAAAATATCATCGCTCATGCCGCGGAGATCAAAGGAAAACTGGGTGAAAGGGTCCGTGAATTTTCAGCGCAGGCAATCCTGAGCAAGCAGCTTGCTACCATTGACATCAAGGTTCCGGTTCCATTTGATGCCGAAGACCTTACGATATGCAGTGCAAACCGTGACAAAGTCAACTCGCTGTTTGATGAACTCGAATTTAAAACACTTCGTCAGCGGATTTTGGGAAGCGACATACCAGTGGCAGTAACTCCGGCCGCTCCCGTTAAGGCAACAGACAATAAGGGTCAATATGATCTGTTCGGAAATCCTTCGGGTGCCGGAAATAACGCATTAACACAACAGGATGTCGACATCGCTGGTTTTGAAGGGTCTGCCCACAGCGGTCAGGAAGCTGAGCCGATCAGTGTAGCGAGAAAGACTATCGACAATACATTCCATCGCTACCACACGGTTGACACGCCGGAAACGATGGCTAGTCTCGCACATTATCTAAGCATTCAGAAAGCTTTTTGTTTCGACACGGAAACCACCGCGCTTGAGACGATCGACGCGGATCTGGTTGGGCTTTCATTTTCCTATTTGGCTGGCGAGGCATTTTATGTACCAGTGCCGGCAGACAAAGAGCAGGCGCAGGAAATCGCTGAGTATTTCAGAGCAGTTTTTGAGAATGAATCGATTGAAAAAATAGCACAAAATATCAAATACGATATTCTGGTCTTAAAAAATTACAATATTGAGGTAAAAGGAAAACTGCATGATACCATGCTGGCCCATTATCTGCTGGAACCGGATAAGCGTCATGGAATGGATATCCTGGCAGAAACTTACTTAAATTATGAGCCTGTTTCCATTACTTCCCTGATTGGAAAAAAAGGTGTAAAACAGGGAAATATGCGGGATGTAGCCATTCCCGAAGCCACGCAATATGCAGGTGAAGATGCTGACATCACTCTTCAGCTTCATCAGTTTTTCGCCGGTGAGTTACCTAAGTATAATGCCAAAAAATTATTTGAGGAAGTAGAAATGCCGTTGGTGCAGGTACTGGCCTCGATGGAAAATACGGGCGTCAGACTGGATTCGAACGCGCTGGCAGAAATGTCGCTCGTGCTGGAAAGCGATCTTCGCAAAACAGAATCTGAAATATTTGAAATTGCCGGTCAGTCATTTAATATCGGATCTCCCAAACAGCTTGGCGAGGTATTGTTTGATAAAATGAAACTGATCGACAAACCTAAAAAAACGAAAACCGGACAATATGCTACCGGAGAAGAAATTTTATCGGAACTGGAAGGCCAGTTTGAAATCGCAAGAAAAATTCTGGATTACCGCGAACTCCAAAAGTTGAAGTCGACTTATGTGGATGCGCTTCCAACACTTGTGAGCCCAAGAACAGGACGAATTCATACCTCTTACAATCAAGCCGTTGCAGCAACGGGACGATTGAGTTCAACGAATCCCAATTTGCAGAACATTCCGATCCGGACACCACGCGGAAGAGAAATCAGAAAAGCGTTCATTCCCGACAATGACGATTTCCAGATACTTTCCGCAGATTATTCTCAAATAGAATTACGAATCATGGCAGCTTTCAGCGAAGATGCCAGTATGATCGAAGCTTTTAACCAGGGCCGGGATATTCACGCGACCACTGCAAGCAAGGTTTTCAAAGTCGAGCTTCCGGACGTGACTTCTGATATGCGGAGGAAGGCTAAAATGGTTAATTTTGGAATAATTTACGGCATTTCGGCTTTCGGTCTCGGACAACGTTTATCTATTCCACGGGGAGAAGCGAGTGAAATCATCCGGGCTTACTTTGAAGAATTCCCCGCAGTGAAACGGTATATGGATAAGGTTGTATTTGATGCCCGTGATCAGTATTATGTTGAAACAATTCTGGGAAGGAGGAGATACCTGCCGGACATCAACTCAAGGAACCAGACCAACAGGGGATTTGCAGAGAGGAATGCCATTAATGCCCCCATCCAGGGCTCGGCAGCAGATATGATCAAAGTCGCCATGATCAATATTCATGATTTTATCAAAAAGGAGAACCTTCGCTCACGCATGATACTTCAGGTACATGATGAACTGGTTTTTGATGTGCACCGCGATGAAACGGAGCTCATTAAAGAAAAAGTGGATGAGCTGATGCGCACCGCGATTCCTTTACAGGTTAAGATGGAAACCGGGATTGGTATTGGAGCGAACTGGCTTGAAGCACATTGATTTAACCTTATTTAAAATGTCCGGTCAGGTTGGCCGGACATTTTCTTTTAAGCAAGTGCTTCTCATAAACGCATCTGGTCAGGCTAAGTTTTCAGCATATTTATATGCACTACCGGTGTTAAGCAACAAGATGCTGTCATCAGGACTGATCCATTTATTGGCAAGTGCTTTTTGCATAGCAGGCACCAGCCCACCTCCTTCTGGCGCTACAAACAAGCCTTCCTTTCTCGCCAGGATTTTAACACCTTCCAGCAGCTCGTGTTCGGATACCGACATGGCAAAACCCTTCGACTCAGACAAGACTTCAAGCATCTGGATCTCTGCAAAGGGTGACGGTACCGCAAGGCCATTCGCAATGGAAGCAGTCGCCTGGTAGGCTGCTGCATTTTTATGTTTTCCCTGATACGACCAGACCATCGGCTGGCAGTTCTCAGTCTGCACTGCGATTAATCTAGGAAACTTGTCTGGTATCCACCCCACTGCCCTCATTTCCTGAAATGCCTTCCATAGACCTATAAGCCCCGTCCCGCCACCGGTAGGATAAAAAATCACATCCGGCAATGTCCAGTTCATTTGCTCAGCGATCTCAAAACCCATCGTTTTTTTTCCCTCAAGACGATAAGGCTCTTTCATCGTCGACACATCGAAACTGCCATTTTCCTCCTTCATTTTCACAACAAGTTTGCCGCAGTCATTGATCAGACCGTCCACCAGGATGAGGTCTGCGCCAAAATACCGACACTCCTGTTTGAATATTTCAGGGGTATGCCGCGGCATCACGACAGTCACCTCTATGTTGGCTTTTGCACAGTATGCAGCCAAAGCACCTCCGGCATTACCTGCCGTCGGGACAATACAGCTTGAAATTCCAAGCTCCTTCATTTTGGAAACTGCTACCGCCTGTCCCCTCGCTTTAAAAGATCCGGTCGGATTCAAGGACTCATCTTTGAGTAACAGGTTGGCCGTTCCTGTATATTTTCCCAGATTTTCAAGAGGTAACAAAGGAGTCATACCTTCCCCAAGCGTTACGATGTTGGCAGGATCCAGCACAGGCAAAAATTCAAAATAGCGCCATAAAGATGGGTCACGGCCAATTAATATCGATTTTTCAATAGGATCCGAAAATGCGTAACGTGCAAACAGTGGGGATTTCCAACCCTCTGCATCGTTCGCACAAAACGTCTGGATGCGCCTGTGATCAAACTTTTCCTTACTGACAGCACATTCAAGATGTGTGATATGAGATGCTGGATATTTCTTGGTTTTCATAATTCGGGTGTTACTTTGGGCAAAAGTAGACGCTTCATTATAACTAAACCAATGCTGTTTTACTATACACTATAACCGTTCGTTATGACGGTGCATGACATACTTCACAAACGCCTGCGCAAAGGGATCGTTTTCAGAACCATGGCGCTGGATGAAAAAGAATTGCCTGCGGATGTCCAGATCTTTTATAAAAATTTGTTTCAAGGTTCCGGCCTGCAGTTCTTTTCGTACAGATCTCAGTGGTAGAAAACCAAGGCAATCATCGACAAGCAGAAAATTTTTAAGGGCTTCTGTTCCGCCGAGGGATATATTGTTTCTAAGATCGGAAAGCTTAAAGTTCACTTTTTCGAGCGCGGCTTTCACAGAGTCAAGTGTGCCCGAGCCGCGTTCGCGCAATGCAACCGGATAATTTTTCAATTCATCAAGCATAATCGATTCCCGACTCCAAAGCTCGCTTTTTGGCGAACATACTGCGATAACTTCATCAGAGAGGAAGTAACGGTAACTGACTGAAGTCGTTTTCGTCTGGCCTTCTATGATCCCAAGATCGATTTCGTTGTTTGCGAGAGCTTTCAATACGTTTTCTGAATTTCTGTTCAGTAAGGTGATTTTCACATTCGGATGCTGTTGTCTGAACGATGAAAGGATCTCGGGAATGATGTATAACGCAACGGTCGTGCTGGCACCCAGCCGCAATTCCCCCTTGGCATTGTATTCATTTAATTGTGTGCTAAGCGCATAACTTAGTCTGATCTGGATATCCTTCGCCTGACGCAAATGATCCATCAGCAGGCGTCCAGGCACTGTCAGCTTAATTCCATTTCCAGCGCGTTCAAACAAACTCGTACTGTATTGTACTTCTAGGGCTTTAATATGTCTGCTTATGGCAGGCTGACTTAGATTTAAAATCTGCGCAGCTCTGGTAAAACTGAGATGAATGGCGACTTCGTAAAAGACTTCGTGCCGGAAAGATATCATTGGGCGATCAGGATGAAACTCATAAATATATTCGGTTTAATTATTTAGTTCAAAACATAAATTTAATTCCAACCAAATCTTGTCAAAATCTGTCTTATTCTTATTTACAAAATAACTTTATTATGAAATCGATCATTCTACTTTTTGTTTGTGCCTTTGTTGCTGTAGGCTGTAAGTCTGACAAAGATATTTCTCCGGGCGAAGTCTGGTCTGCCGGGTGTGTTACATTCGGATCTGACGATAAGGGTTATAAACTTTCCGGCATCTGCTGCGCATATGTTATTGTTCCAAAGATCAGCATTAAGAGCAATAATTCGTTTTCTTCCTCGGCGACATACTACACTTTTACAGGTGCCGGTTTCCAGGAATTGCCTGTGACAATACACGGTAAATTATCAGAGGACCGTAAATCACTGGATTTGAGTTACGAAGTTGACGGAAAAATAATAACGTTTGAACTAAGCGCAGGCGGTCCGAACATGGCCTGCCTTTGCGGATGTGATTAGAGTCCGGTACAAGCTGCCACAATTCTTCGCTGATCATTTTAAATTGTGTAATATATGATAACAACTTGCTGTGGCTGAAAAAATTATAAGATCTAAAGATGTATCTGAACCTTGCAAATAGCTGGTAATTCTTTATTTTTGAGGACAAATACTCAACGTCTCTCTACATGAAAAGCCTTTATTGTTTATTATGCGCAGTGTTCCTGTGTGTATGTTCCTGTAAATCCGACACAAATATTCCACTCCCAAGATTCTGGCACGACGGCTGCGCAAACTTCGCAGAAGATGAAAACGGATACAAACATGAAGGAAGATGCTGCGAGTGGGTATCAATCCCAAAAATCGACCTAAAAAAAAACAGTACCTTCAACACCCAGGGAAAATACAGCCGGTATACGGCATCTTCTGGTAAAAACATTGAGGATATGCCAATATCGGTTACCGGCTCGCTATCGGCAGATGGCAAAGTATTGGAACTGAGCTACACGGTCGACAATGAGGCCCAACATTATCAAATGATAAACAGCGATACACCGGTTTTATGTGACTGCCAGTGCTATTTCAAATAGTAACACTTTGTATGCATAACCTATCTGGTTTCAAGCAGAGTGGCGTCCATCATGGGAAAGTCCAGACTTCAAAAAAATTAATAATAAATCTTGTCATAATAGTAGAAAAAAACCCGTACTTCGCTTTTTAAATGTGAACATTACACTTAATATTTAAAATGCGTTTAATCATAAAACAAATCAGTTTCTTTCTTCTTGCTGTTCCGCTCTCGGTAACTGCACAGACCGGGAAAGGAAATTATTCGCCTGTACCTCTGAAAGACCTTTCCTCCTTTGAAAAAAGCGGTTCGAACTGGGCTGTAAAAGGAAGCGCTTCCATGCATCCGACTAAAATCGAAAATGCCAAAACGCAGGGTGGTGAAGGTGTGCTTGTTGGAACGGCAGGTGCAGCGATCAACACCAGAATAAAGGCGCAGGATCTTCGTATGTACGCGGAGTTTATGCTATCACCGGGAGCAGAGGGCAATATTATTCTTCCGGGTGGGCAAAAAGTACGCCTGGCTGATACCAGGGCAAAGGAGCCGAACGCACAGACAACCGGTTTCATTGGACAGTTTCCGATCCAGAACGCAGCCAAAGCACCGGGACTATGGCAAACGGTAGAGCTTGCTTTTGATGCATCCGTTTCAACGGTAAAAAATTCAGCCCGCTTAAATTCATTAAAAGTAAATGACGTTATCGTGCTGGAGAGCGTTTACCTGCCGCTTCCCAAAGCAATTTCCGAAGCACAGTCACTCGGTATTGAAGTAACCAAGGGCACCATCGCATTCCGTAATATCGGGTATCAGCTGCTGAATGACCGTAAGCCCCTAACCTTATCAAACCTCAGCTACAAATTATACTCCGACAAGTGGGACGCCAAGGAATATTCAAAATTGGAAAAAGAAGGCAAAACTCCTACCCTTTCCCAAGAGGTTACCAATGGAATGCGGGAGTTTCATCTTGTTTACGAAGGTGAGATGAATGTGGAAGAAGAAGGTGATTATGTCTTTACTACCATTTATTCAGGACCGATCCTTACACTGGATATTGACGGTAAAGAGGTTTTTGCCGGCGGAGAAAGCACGTCACAGGAAACTCATTCAGGATCTGCAAACCTGAGCAAAGGATCACATCGCTTTAAAATACATTATTCCCGTTTCCCATGGCGTCAGCCTGCACTGGGCCTTCGTGTGCAGAAACCGGGCATCCGTCAGTATGACCTTCACATTCTTTCTTCCTTACCAGAGCCTGAACCGAAGCCATACATTGGCGTCACACCAGAATTGCGCCCGGAAATGGTCCGCTCATTCATTTTGCTTAACGGAGAAAAATACAAACGTACACACTGTCTTTCTGTTGGCAGTCCTGCCGGATGGAGTTACACAATGGACCTGAACCGCGGTGCCTTATTACAGGCATGGAGAGGCCAGTTCGCTAACGTAACGGAAATGTGGTATGAACGCGGCGAACCTCAACTTCTGGAACCGGCTGGTTTAAAAGTGCCTGTCTCCGGCAAGAGCAGCATCGCTATACTGGAAAATGAAAAAGCCTCATGGCCGGATTCGTCTAACATTAACTATCAGGGTTATTCATTAGACGCGAACGGATTTCCTTCGATCCGTTATGGTATCGCATCGGCGACTGTTAACGATCACATCACCTCTACATCCGACGCCATCAACCGGACACTCGAAGTAAAAGGCAGTCCTGCAGGAGCATTATACTCGCTGCTTGCTTCCGGCAAAAACATTCAGATGGTAGAAAAGGGATTGTACCAGGTAGACGACCGCTATTATATTCAGATCGACAAAAAGGCGAAGGCGCTGCTGAGGACATCGGGAGATAATCAGGAACTGCTACTGCCGGTATCCGGCTCGGTTAGTTATTCGATGTTTTGGTAAGTTGCCTTGAACGCGGTCTTAAAATCTTATATCATAAGTAAATGAAAAATATAGTAATAACCAGTTTGCTTTCACTAGGCTGCCTTGCTGTGCATGCCCAGAATAAAGCAAAAACAGAAGATGATTATTATCGCATCATCACCATGCCTATTCCAAAAACGATCCAGATGGAAGTTGGCGGAATGGCCGTTTTGCCTGATGGACGCCTGGCAACTTCCACCCGTCGGGGTGAAGTTTGGATGATAGGAAATCCATACATGAAAGGTGACGGGCAGCCAACTTTTCACCGTTTTGCATCCGGTCTTCATGAACCGCTTGGATTGTTTTACAGGGGCAAAGATATTTTGCTTTCACAGCGTGGCGAGGTAACCCGCCTTGTTGATACAGATCAGGATGGTGTTGCTGATGTTTATGACTCATTCGCGCGCTGGCCGCTTTCAGGAAACTATCATCAGTACTCTTACGGTCCGATTCCTATGCCGAACGGAGAGATGCTCGTAACGCTTAACCTGGACTGGGTAGGACGAGGTGCCAGCCAATCGAAATGGCGCGGCTGGATGTTGAAACTCGGCGAAGATGGATCACTGACCCCCTATGCTACAGGACTTCGCTCTCCTGCCGGATTTGGCTCTTATAAAGGAGATATCTTCTACACTGAAAATCAAGGCGACTGGGTAGGCTCTGGCCGTATGACACATTTGGAAAAAGGTGATTTTGCAGGAAATGTTGCTGGTTTACGGTGGAGCAGCGAACCTGGCTCACCTGTCAAACTAAAACCAGAAGATATTCCAGATACCGGAGAACCATTGTATGATGTTGCCAAAAAAGTGCCTGGCATCAAGCCGCCGGCGGTCTGGTTTCCTCATACTTTGATGGGCATATCAACATCTGATTTTAAAGAAGATACAACCGCAGGCGCTTTCGGACCTTTCCAGGGACAACTCTTTGTAGGTGACCAGGGACACAGCAAGATCATGCGGGTGGATATGGAAAAAGTAAACGGCGTATACCAGGGCGCGTGTTTTCCGTTCCGTGAAGGTTTCGAGTCAGGAATCATACGGATGGTATGGGGACTGGATGGTTCCATGTTTGTTGGCCAGACGAGCCGCGGCTGGTCTGCAACGGGTAAAGAGGATTTTGGTATACAGCGTCTGGTTTGGACTGGCCAAATGCCTTTCGAAATGAAAACCATTCATTCAATGCCGGACGGATTTGAGGTTACCTTCACTTCACCTGTTGACAAAGCGACTGCTTTGAAAGCAGACGCTTATAAAGTGAATAGCTTTACCTACAAGTATCATCATACCTATGGAAGCCCGATCATTAATGCGAATGAACTGGCCATAAAAGGGATATCGGTATCAGAGGACGGACTACGGGCACGGATTGTTCTTGATCCTGCTGCCCTGCGGAAAGGGTATATTCATGAAGTGAAAGCTGAGGGCGTTCAGTCGAAAGACGGCTTGTCTTTATTGCACAACTTCGGATACTATACCCTTAACGAAATTGCAGGCGGCGCGGCATTAACAGCTTCGCAATATACCGCCAGCACAAAGTCAGGAATGGATCACAGCGCTCATACAGCAAGTGTTGCCGATTCTAAAACTCCTGAAACTAACTCTGCCAAACGTGTTACCGAAATGCCGGCTTCATGGACCAACGGCCCTGATCAGGTGATCAATATCGGAACAGTTCCCGGATTAAAATTTGATATTTCAGAGATTCAGGTGAAGGCTGGCAGCCGAATCAGAATCAACCTGAACAACAATGACGATATGCTTCATAACCTTGTGATCACCAAGCCAGGAACGGCCAATGCCGTGGGTGAAGCCGGATTAAACCTTGGGTTGAAAGGAACTGAAATGAATTATGTTCCAAAATCAGACGCGGTACTTTTCCATACCAACATTGTTGAGCCTGAGAAATCAGAGTCTATTTATTTCGTTGCCCCAAAAACACCAGGTATCTACCAATACCTGTGCACCTTTCCTGGACATTACACGTTGATGCAAGGGAAACTTAAAGTTGTTAAATAAGACCAAAACGGCCCGTATATCCCATACGGGCTGTTTTGAATTCTTCCACTCTCGGCGGTTTCTATCATTGTATTTATTTTTCGAAAAGACAGGAGATATTGAAGTGTCAAAATTTAATATAACCATTTGATGATTTATTTAAACAAAATACATTTTCAAATTGACTGATGCAGTAGAAGATTTTTCAGCTTCGTCCGATCCCAGTATTGATCTCTGGCGAAGGTTCAGATCAGGCGATGCAGCGGCCTTTGGAGCATTGTCCCAAACGCATTACCGTGCGCTGTATAACTACGCGTCAAAATTTTCTTCTGATCCTGAATTTATCCGCGACTGTATCCAGGAATTATACCTCGAATTATGGGAGCGTCGCACTTTTCTTTCTGAAACGGCTTTTGTAAAATCATATCTGCTTAAAGCTTTACGCCATAAGCTGATCAAGGAAAGCGTACGTCTGAAGCGTTTCAAGGAGCCAAAAGAACTATCATTCGAAGCCGGTGAATCTGACCTTTCCATCGAGTCAAAGATCATCGAAAATGAACATCTTAAACATCAGGTTAAACGTTTAAACGCAATCGTTTCCAATCTTTCCAAACGACAGCAGGAAATCATCTATCTCCGTTTTTACCAAAATCTTGAAAACGAAGACATCTCCCACATCATGAATCTCGGACGCCAGAGCGTCGCCAATCTCCTCTACAGGACGATCAAAGAAATCAAAGAAATTTGGATCCCGGCAGAATTTTTCTGGGCCCTTGTCTTTTTCTCCTGCGTCTGAACAACCAGCTGCTCGCCACCATATCACTATTTCAAAAAAAAGTTTAAATTTTTTGGTTATCGGAAGGCATTAAGCCGACATACATAATACAATAGATGTCAATTGTAAAATTGGAACTTTATATTGTATTATATACAGACTCATAAACCGACATTATATGCCAGAAATTTTATGATTGACTATCGACAATATGAGGTCGGGCAATTGGTATCTGACGAGAAGTTCCGGGGCTGGATTTTAAACCCAACGTCTGAGAACGAACGTTTCTGGGAAAGTTGGCTGCAGGAAAACCCTGATAAACAAATGCTGGTAGAACAGGCCGCGGCAATATTGTTGTCTGTTCAATCAAATGATGGTCTTGACGATGAAATGATCAATGAGCATATCAGCCGGCTGGTATTTTTGGCAGAAAAAAGTAAGACAAGGTGGTCGCTGCCGATTTTCCTGAACTCAATACTGATAAAACGTGCAGTTATGGCAGCCGCGACAATAACACTGCTTTCAGGATTAGGCTGGTATGCATACCAAAACCAGATTAACCAAAAGAATAGTATCACAATTCAGGATCATACTATCTCAATGGTTACCAGGAAAAATACGGCCTTTAAAGAAATGACAGTGCTTTTAAGCGATGGAAGCATAGCAACATTACTAAAAGGCGCAAGTCTGAGGTTTCCTGAAAAATTTGAGGGCGAAAACAGGGAGGTTTATCTAAAAGGGGAAGCTTTTTTTGATGTGGCTAAAATTCCAACCAGACCATTCCTCGTATTTGCTAATGAAACCGTCACAAAAGTTCTCGGAACCAGCTTTTTAGTAAAAGCAGTAGATGGTGAAAACACGGTCATGGTAATTGTCAAGACAGGTAAGGTATCAGTTTATCCCGAAAAGGATTACTTGACATTGTCGGCTAAGCATGATCGGGAAGTAGCTGGTGTTGTCCTAAGCCCCAACCAGCAGGTAGTATTTAACAAAAAAGATAACAGTCTTGATAAAGGTATCGTCGGGAATCCCGGCATGTTGTCATTGTCGACGAACAATCAGGAATTGATTTTTGATGACCGGCCTGTCGCAGAAGTGTTGCAAACGCTGGGAGAAATGTACGGAATTGAGATTATTTTTAATAAGGAAACCTTAAACGGGTGTCCGATCAGCACCACTTTCAAAGAAGAAAACCTCAAGCAGAGGATGAATGCCATTTGTCAGGCGATTGGTGCAACTTATGAAGTGGTCGACGGCCAGATCATCATCAATAGCAAAGGATGTCTTCATCAGACTTGACCGATTATAAAATAACAATACCCAATGCTCATCAAACAGACCCAGTGCCTATGAATTAAACATTGCCATATCCTTTTTTTAAAGAGTCAGTGGTCAATTGAGCGACCAACTACTCTGCGCGTCTCCGCGCTGCTCAGCACCATCTGAAAAGATGCAGGGGATTGCTTTGTCTTATTTTTTACGATTACCGAACAAAACAATCAAAATTATGGAAAACTCCGGACACTTGCTTCGGCTTACGTGTAGCCTCATGAAAAGAACATTTTACCAATTGATCCTGGCCTGTATGTTCAGTACTATCGCGTCGGCATCTGTCGTGGGCGCCCAGGAAATATTGAATCAGAAAGTGACACTTGAGGTCAATAATCAGGACATGAAAACTGTCCTTACCAGGTTGAATAAACTGACCCAGATGCGTTTTACGTACAGCTCGGCCGTTATCAATACCCAACGAAAAGTAACACTACGGGTTATTGAAAAACCACTTTCGGACGTGCTGGATGAGCTGTTGCGGCCAATGAACCTGGGTTATAAGGTGGAAGGCAAACAGGTGATACTGATCAAAGGCAGTACACCGAGCGGATTTATTCAGGAATCTGCTGAATCGTCGCCGGTCGATCGAAATATTACCGGTAAGGTTTCCGATGAAAAAGGCGAGGCTTTGCCAGGCGTAAGTGTCGTCCTGAAAGGTTCAAAAGCAGGAACAGCAACCAATACAGAGGGTACTTACCAACTCTCGGTCCCGGATGATAATGCAATCCTGATCTTTTCTTACGTAGGATACACGCCCGCAGAAGTTCCCGTAGGAAACCGCTCCACGGTAGATATCGCTTTGAAACCAGATGTGAGAAATCTCGAAGTGGTTGTCGTAACGGCGCTGGGAATAAAGAAAGATGCAAAAAAACTGGGGTATTCAACGGCCACTGTCAATACCGAAGAGATAACAAATAACCGTACGACGAATCTTGGGAACAGTCTACAGGGAAAAGTAGCAGGGCTTAATGTATCACCGCCAGCCAGCGGTCCGGGCGGATCTACAAAGATCCGTATCCGCGGACAGTCGTCATTTGGCGGGAACAACTCCCCTCTTATCATTGTCAATGGTGTTCCTATAAATAATTCCAGCGTTTCTGCAGGTGGATCGTCCGGAAACGGAACGGGTAACCCAACCGGAGGCTCATCCGACGCGGGTGACGGCTTGCAGAGTATCAACCAGGACGATATCGAATCTATGACCGTCTTGAAAGGAGCCGCAGCTGCTGCGCTTTATGGTTTCCGTGCCAAAGATGGTGCGATCATTATCACGACAAAAACCGGCAGTAAAAGTGCCGGGATCGGCGTTGAGATCAACTCTAATTTTCAGGCACAGCAGGCACTTGATTACACTAATTTTCAATATGAATTTGGCCAGGGAGAATTTGGCAAACGCCCTACCACCGTTGCCGAAGCCCAAAGCTCAGGTGTATTTGCATTTGGCGAAAGAATGGACGGAGCCATGTCACCGCAATTCGACGGATCGATGCAGCCTTATTCGCCAAACAGAGACCGGATAAAGGACTTCTATCGTACCGGCACCAGCTTTACCAATTCAGTCGCACTTTCCGGCGGAAACGAAAAAGGCAACTTCCGCCTGTCGTTTGCCAATACCGATGCCAATGCCATTGTCCCAAATTCTGACTACCATAAAAAGATCTTTAACCTGGGCCTGAATTATAAATTTACGGATAAGCTTTCGGTGCAGCTGAATGCAAACTATTCCAACGAATACAACAAAAACCCTCCTCAGATCGGGATTCAGGATATGAATGCCAATACGACTATCTATACCCTGGCGACCAGCATAGACGCGGACTGGCTTAAAAACCGTAAAGATGCAAATGGAAACGAGATGCCGCTTTCCCGATTCACCAACAGAAACAATCCCTACTGGGTAGCTTATGACCGTTTCGAAAACGTCCGGCGTGACCGGATTTTCGGGAACACATCGGTACGGTATGAGTTCACAAAATGGCTTTACGTTCAGGGCCGGATCGGCCAGGATTACTACACTAGGCCTTACAACTACAACCGCCCGACCGGAACACGTTCCATAGGCGCCGTTACTACCGGTTTCAACGGGTATTACTATCAGGATATATCCACGTTTAGGGAACGTAATATGGACATCCTGATCGGGGCTAATAAAACATTTGGAAATTTTGGAATTGATGTCACCCTTGGCGGCAATCAGCTGCTTCAGGTCAGTGATAATGTTTCAACGGCTGTGACGAACTTCTATGTCCGTGATCTATACACGATTGGCAATGGCCAGGTAAAAAGCCCTAATTATAATTACAGCAAAAAGAAAGTGAACTCCATTTACGGATCTGCTGAATTGTCTTTTAAAAACTTTCTGTACGTGAATGTAACCGGCAGAAACGATTGGTTTTCAACGCTTAATCCCGAATCCAACAGTTACCTTTATCCCTCTGTGAGTGGTAGTTTTGTATTCAGTCAGGCATTTGCTCAACTGCCTAACTGGCTGAATTATGGTAAACTCCGCGCTGCTTATGCTGAGGTTGGCGGTGATACTGATCCTTATTCCAACAACCTGTATTATGCGATCAATGCGAACCCGTTTAATGGCGTTGCGCTGGGAAATATTTCCAGCAACGTCAGTCCAAACGCCAACCTGCGTCCTTTGAAAGTAAAGGAGGTCGAAATGGGTCTTGAATTCAGGACTTTTGATAGCAGGCTTAATCTTGACATGTCTGTTTACCGGAAAAATACGGTTGATGAGATCTTGAATGTAAGTGTTTCCAACACATCCGGTTTTTCAGGAACAAAAGTTAACATTGGCAAGCTTCAAAATAAAGGGATAGAATTTCTTTTGACCGTTGTACCGGTTCGGACAGAAAACGTATCCTGGGAAACAAGTTTTAATGCAAGTTATAACATCAGTAAGGTAATTGAGCTGGCGCAGGAACAGCAGCGCTTCGATGTTGGCGCAGGGGAATTTTTTGGTATTGTGTCGCACGAAGTTGGAAAACCATTGGCATCTCTTCGCGGTTTTGACTACAAACGTGACGCTCAGGGAAGAATCATCACAGCAGGCGGACTTCCGCAGCAAGGTAATCTCACAACTTTCGGAAGTGCTATTCCTAAATGGGTCGGCGCCTGGATGAATACCATTAATGTAAAAGGATTCCGTATTTCAACACAGGTTGACTTTAAAGCAGGATATAAAATTATGTCCAACTCCAACCTGAACTTCCTGCGTGAAGGCCTTTCAAAACCATCACTGGTAGGTCGTGATGGCGGCGTGTTGTTCGATGCGGTGAATGCAGACGGAAGCCCTAATGACAAAAAAGTCGAAGCGCAGCAGTTTTACACCGCTTACAGAAGCACCAACATTGCAACGCCCTTTATATACAATGGAAACTTTATCCGCTGGAGAACTCTGTCGATCGGGTACGATCTGTCGCGGTATGTTAATAAATCCTTTATTAAAGGTTTAAACATATCGGCAATGGTCAACAACGTCTGGCTGATCAAAAAACACATTGACAACCTTGATCCCGAAGCTCAGGTGTCGTCGTCTGACAACCTGCAGGGAATCGAAACGCATACGCTTCCTACAACAAGAAGTTATGGAATCAACCTAAACATCAAGCTGTAACTTTTAATTAAGATCCCTATGAAAAAAATACATATATACCTGACAGTTATCGGCCTTTTCCTGGGCGCGACTTCCTGTGACAATGGTTTCGAGGATGTAAATAAAAATCCTGTTCTGGCAACAACCAGCGATCCTGCATACCTTTTTTCGAATGCGCAGTTCAGCTCGGCACTAGCCACATTTCATTATCAGAGTGAAATTGTTCAGCAGATTAATACGCCCTATACCGGGGTATTGGAAGGTGGCAATCACAACATTGTATTTGATCCGAATTCGAATGCAAATTTCAACGCACTATATCTGGGCATTGGTACAGGGAATGGCCCTGTAAATCTGTTGGGGACGGTTTTGCGACTGACAAAGGATAATCCGTTGAGAGCAAACATGTATCAGATGGCCCGTATATGGCGCGCCTATGTGTTTATGGTGCTGGTAGATACCTACGGAGATGTCCCATATTTCGACGCCGGGAAAGGCTATTCTGATGGTATAAACCTTCCAAAATATGATGATCAGAAATTGATCTATGACGATATTCTGAAAGAGCTGGATGAGGCCACCAAAGCCCTGGATGCTACAAAAAGCATCGAAAGCGGTGATTTATTTTACAAAGGAAATATCGGCCAGTGGAAAAAACTGGGAAATTCACTTCTTTTAAGAGCCGCTATGCGTTTTACCAAAATTGACGAGGCGAAGGCTAAAACCTATGTGGCCAAAGCGGTGGACCCGGCCAACGGCGGTGTGATGACGGCCAACACCGACAATGCCCTTATTGCCTTCAACAGCACCTTTAACAGTCCTAACGCCAACTTTTTTCAGGGGACAGAAAGAGGAAATGTTTATCTGGGAAAGCCATTCGTCGATTATCTCAAAACCACGAATGATCCGCGCAGCCGCGTAATAGCAGTGAAATACGAGCTTCCGGCTAACCCGATCGCTACCGCAGGAAAGGAAGATACTGATCCTGCCAGCCAACAGGGTGCACCTTATGGATACAATGAATCCACGATCAGTTCAGAGCCTGACTATCCCGGGAAAAGCGGTGCTGCTTTTAAATACTCCCAGATCAACCGCCGTACGCTTGGAAAAATTGATGCTCCGGAATTTTTTGTAACCTATTCGCAAACGCAACTGCTTATGGCGGAAGCGGTGCAGCGCGGTTACACCACAGGAGACGTAAAAGCTTTGTATGAGTCGGGTGTAAAAGCGCATATGAACCAGATGGCCCAATACGATCCCTCTGCGACGATTTCCGCTGCAAGCCAGGATGCTTATCTGGCTGCAAATCCTTTCAATGCGGCTACGGCGCTGAACCAGATCAACACCCAGTATTGGATTTCTTCGTTCCTGAACGGATCGGAAGCCTGGGCAAACTTTCGAAGAAGTGGTTTTCCCGCTTTGACTAAAAATCCATATCCGGGAGCTGACCCTTCGGTAAAAGATTTTATCCGTCGCCTGGTCTATCCGGTTCTGGAAAAATCGGTTAACACAGCAAATTACAACGCAGCCATTGCCCGCCAGGGAGCTGACGAACTGGGTACCCGTATTTTCTGGGACAAATAACGAGACATTATCAAATACCATTGCAGGCGATCTATCAGATCGTCTGCAATATTCCTGACCATTATTTATTTCTAAACCACCTTTTCCTATGCAGAACAAAACAAGACTGCTTCCCGCTTTATTACTCCTTTCCTTTTTTTCCAATGCACAGCCCATTGCACCTCCGGCCGATCAGATCAAAGCGATGACTTCTGCCTGGAAAGGTGAACGTTCGGCAGATGGCAGGCCGAAAGTCTCAGACGCAATTCTTGCAAGGCTGAAAAATATTTCAATCGAGGAAGCATGGGGCGTATTACGCAACAAGGGATATCAAAATCAATATGAAGGTGACTGGATTTTGATCCATCCTGACAGCGCGATGACTGGCCGCGTCGTAACCGCTCAGTATATGCCGCTAAGACCTGATTTACAGGATCTGATAAAAGAAACCGGTAAAAAAGAAGGACGCAACCCTGCCGGAGGTACTAATTCCTGGCCAATCGATATGTTAACAAACGGTGACGTGTACGTAGCCGATGGTTATGGAAAGATCGCAGATGGAACCTTGATCGGAGACAACCTGGGTAATTCTATCTATGCCAAATCGAAAAGAGGGACGATATTTTACGGCTCTGTGCGCGACGTGGAAGGACTCAGTGAGATCAAGGGATACAACGCCTGGATGAAGGGATCTGATCCATCGTACATCCAGCAGATGATGCTTACCAGCATTAATTATCCAATCCGGATCGGGAGAGCCATCGTACTGCCCGGTGATGTTGTCCTGGCAAAAAAATACGGAACCATTTTCATTCCATCCCACCTGGTGGAAGATCTGGTACTGACATCAGAAGTCACTGCACTACGTGATGAGTTTGGTCATCAGCGACTGCGTGAAGGAAAGTATACACCCGGAGAGATCGATACCAAATGGACAGATGCAATATCAAAAGACTTTCTCAAATGGGTAAACGCGTATCCTGGTCGCCTGCCAATGACAAAAAAAGAGCTTGACGATTATCTGAAAGAACGCAACTATTAAATAGACTTTTTCCATAATCCTTTAACAATCAATAACTTTATCCTTAATTTCTTACTATCATGAAGAGTATACTGAACCAGATTATAGCTTCAAATAAGGAAGTTGAACAAGCCGAAAAACTGGCTATTCAGAAAGAAATTGAAAATCCGGCAACCAAAGACAGTCGCCGGAACTTTTTAAGAAAATCAGCTGTGGGCGGAATTGCGCTGGGTACATTTATGTCAATGTCCATCGAAGATACCGTTGCACAGGCGACGTCCAAGGTCAGCCGCGCATCCAAACCGTCGGAACTTAAAATAACAGATATCAGATATTGCGTACTGCAAAATGTAGGTCGCACGCCCATCATCCGTATCGATACCAACCAGGGAATTTACGGACTTGGAGAAGTACGCGATGGCGCTGACGAACGGTATGCGCTGATGCTGAAAAGCCGGCTTGTCGGCGAAAACCCGTGTAATGTGGAGATGCTTTTCAAAACCATCAAACAATTTGGCATGCATGGCCGCCAGGCCGGTGGTGTATGCGGTATCGAGATGGCGCTCTGGGACCTTTGCGGAAAAGCCTACAACGTTCCATGCTGGCAACTTTTGGGAGGCCGGTACCGCGACAAAGTGAGATTGTATGCAGATACCCCCGAGTCAGATAATCTGGACGAATTCAAGGAAAAAATAAAGTTTCGGACGGAAACGCAGGGATATACCTGGCTGAAAATGGATATCTCTATCGGTATGCTTAAGAACTCTGTCGGCGGCGTGGTTAATAATAAGGTTTGGGGCGGAGGGTTTTCCCAGTGGTCCGGTGACTTTCATTCCTATGCCAATACCAAACATCCATTTACGGCCATCCAGATAACGCCCCAGGGACTGGACCAAATGGCGAAAGTGGTCGAAGATGTGCGCGGAATTGTTGGTTATGAAATACCCATTTCCTCCGACCACTATGGACATTTTGACTTGAATAACGCCATTCGTCTGGGAAAAGCGCTTGACAAATACCGTTTAGCATGGCTTGAAGATATGGTACCCTGGGAATATACAGATCAGTGGAAACAAATATCTGAAGCGCTGGAAACACCGACCTTGACTGGTGAAGATATCTACCTAAAGGAAGGCTTCAAACAACTGATAGAAGGCCGTGCGGTGGATATTATTCATCCGGACCTGGCATCTTCCGGTGGGCTCCTTGAAACGAAACGCATCGGCGACTATGCAGAGGACCACGGCATTGCGATGGCCATGCATTTTGCAGGCTCGCCTGTAAGTTTTATGGCCAATGTACATTGTGCCGCGGCCACCCAGAATTTTCTCGCCCTGGAGCATCACTCCGTCGATGTACCCTGGTGGGAAAGTATTGTAAAAACAACAGATGGCCGAAAACTGATTGAGAAGGGATATGCGAATGTTCCTCTTCAGGCACCGGGACTAGGTATTGAGCTGGTTGACGAAGAGTTGAAAAAACACCTTTCGCCAAAAGACAAAAGTTATTTCGCGCCGACCGATCAGTGGAACGACAAAAGGTCACACGATCGTCTCTGGAGTTAAACAAAACGCCGTCTGATTTCCATCAGACGGCGTTTTGTTTATACGGTATTTTGTGATCACAAACGAAGTCTAATCATGATACTGCAATAACTCGATCCTGTTCTCAAAGGGATCCCTGAATGAAAATCTGGTTCTTCCAATGATCGGTGTAAGATTTTTAACCGGAATGTGATGGCTTTCAAGAAGCTGGCGGCATTCTTCCAGATTGGTCACTTCAAATGCAGGATGTCGCTCTGATGCGTTGCTTCCCTGGTCTGTCATCAGGTGCAGCTGGATGTTTCCCATCTGATACCAGATTGCGCCCCGTAAATGTGGCCGGTCCGGATCGATAATTTCTTCCAGACCTAGTACCTCTTCATAAAACCGCCTTGCCTCTTTTTCCCTTCCTTCCGGAAAACACAACATGACATGGTCGATCCGCTTAAAATCAATTTTCATAATGGGGGTAAATTAAATTCAAATAGGGCTTATTTAACAAATATCAAAGTTTGGTTATTCACACTTGTACGGGCTCGTATTTTCAAATTTCTGTAAATTTCATGAGATCCTGAACAGTTTCTGTTTTTAAAAGGAAGAATTAGTGTTTATTTTACACAAGTGACGCTAGCTTTTCAATAAATATGATATCAGCCATTACAAAAAGTAGATTAAATAGTAAAATAAACCCACAGACGCTTCTCTTTTTCTTTCATAACTTTTTTATCAATGTCGGTACAACACTGGTATATGTGTCTGCCAACATCTTATTGCTTGAAAATCATCCGGAATATTCTTTACCCATAGCCTATATCGTGGCGGCACTCGCCGTGATGTCAGCCGGGCAGATTTACGAACACTATGAACATCATCTCGCGCTGGAAAAACTGAGCCTGGGGACAATGTTGTCATCGCTTTTTCTGGTGCTGGTGGTTATGCTTTTGTTATGGACCGGACATGGCGTTGCGACAGCCATCGCCATTATGGTCGGATACCGTATCATCTATTTGCTGATCAATCTTGAATTCTGGGGTTTGTCGGCCATCGTTTTCGACGTCCGACAAAGTAAAAGAATGTTCAGCGTGATCGGGTCTGGAGATATGCCCGCAAAAGCGCTCGGCGCCGTTCTCGCGGTTCTGATCCATTCACCGTCGGTTCTGATGATCCTGCTGACCGTTTCTTTGCTATGTTTCGCACTTGCATTTTATACGCAAAAACTTACGTTTAAACATACTGAAATCCCTAATCCGCATCATGCCAGACCCCGGCAGTCGGGCCTCTCAGATTCAAAATTTGTACAAAAATACTTCGGCGGAAACCGGCTTCTGACGGCCCTGTGCCTGGGAACCGTAGCCATCGCAGCCGCGGCGACCTGGATTGAGTATCACTTTTTTGTTAACGTAAAATATAAATTTCACAGCCAGCACGATACGATCGTCTTCGTTGGTTCACTGCTTACGGCTACATACGTCATTTCAACATTTGTTAAAATGCTGTTTTCCGGCAAAATCGTCGAGCGGTTCGGTGTTAAAATTACGTTATACCTCCTGCCGCTAACAACAGTTTTGATATCACTTGGACTTATCATTTCTTCCTATTTCAGGACAGACGAGCCTTCATTGCTTGTTTATTACTGTCTGGCATACATGCTTTTTGAACTGATTAGAAGAACGCTTTTTGATCCGGTTTTTCTTGTTTTTTTCCAGCCGCTTTCCACAAAAAACCGCCTGAAGGGGCATACGCTTGCAAAAGGCCTTTACGAACCACTCGGTATGTTGATCGCCGGTGTGTTGTTATGGATCATCTACACGATGGAGTGGTCAAACATCAGCCTGACATTTGACCTTTCTCTGTTATTTTCTCTCGCTGCGCTGATCATCTTCAGAAAAGCCTATTCTGAATACGTCCTCGAATTAAAAAGTGCGATTAGTAAGCGGTTTCTGAAAAGCGGAGAAATGGCGTCGCCAGGCGAAGCCTTACCCATCATCAAAGAAAATCTGAAAAGTGATAAGAAAGAAGAGGTGATCAATGCGATTGCCTGGCTGGTAAAGAACAAAGCTTCATCTTTTTATAAAAATGTCGATGTATTATTAAAAAATCCGTCTGAACTGGTCCGTCTTAAAACACTTGAAGCGCTTGTCGAAACGGAAAATTACCGTCCGTCAGATTCCTTTTATGAATATATTGAGCAAGAATCTGACACGCCCTGTCAGACTCTTGCGGTGCAGATTGCCTGTTCTTCGGAAGCCATGACCAGTGAGAAACTGGAAAAATACCTTTCCCATTCTGATCTTGATATTGTTAGAGGTGCTGTTTTAGGGGCGAGACAAACCGGCAAATCACCTACGCTGGTCCGGCAAACCATTCATAGTCTATTTGCATCAGGCATCGTCGATGCGCAGCTGACGGCACTCGATTGTGTAGAAGCCATGGAAGTGGACACATTCAAGTCACAGATAAAGAGTGCCTTAACAAGTAATAATGGTCTCATACAGCAAAGGGCGATCGAGGTGATCGGAACAGGAAACAACAGCGACCTGATCAAGGAGCTTCCGCCTTTTTTATTAGGAAAATTGTCGAAGGCGACCAGTCTTTCTTTGATAAAATCCGGAGAGGCCGGCGCTTCTATCCTGCAGAACTGGCTTGAAGTCACGCAGGGCGAGAAAGAAATATACTCATTTTTGAGGTCAGCAGAGAAGCAGAACAGCCCTGAAATAATACCTGTCTTATTTAATTTTGTTTCAGGTATATATCAATCAAAAGGCGAAGCGCATGCACCATCCTTACGCCTTCACAACGCCGGTTTGAGGGCGCTGAGCCATTGCGAACTCAGTGCCGACCAGCTAACCACGGCAAGAAACTTTATTGATATCGAGCTGCTTCATGCTTATCAGATTTTGAATGCCAGTGAGGCCGGGCCTGAAAGTTTATCTTGGAATGCCTCTTTGCAATATGAATTACTTCTGGTAAACCAGCGTTTGTTCTATCTTTTTACCATTTTATATGATAAGGATACTGTGCAAAACGCCTGGAAAGGGCTTAAAAATGCTTCGCAGGAGAAACGGGCAAACTCCTTAGAAATGGTCGAGAATCTTTTGCCTCGTGAGCTGTATCCTTGCCTGCGGGCACTTTTTGAAGAGATACCTTTACAACGAAAGCTCGATGCGCTGCGTCAGTATCTGAATATACCTGAAAAACCGCAACCGTTTGTTACCTATGTTTTGACACAAAAGGAACAATACTTCACTTCCTGGACCCTCGCACTGACAATCGAACGATGGACGCCGGATTCGGAGATTGAAAATCTTGATGTTTTTCTGACACATCCCGTAAGGCTGTTAAGAGACGCGGCGCAGGCGGCTTATCTGAAATTTCCTCGACATATATATAATCACTCATACGCAAACCAAATGAAGCATACCGCAGAATCTGCCCAGCAAATATCTGAAATGGAGCGTGTAATCGTTTTGAAAAATACAAAATTATTCGCTCAGACTCCGGAGAATGTTCTCAGTTCGATCGCTCCGATCATGAAGGAAGTTATCTACCAGGAAGGTCAGGAAATTTTTGCTAAGGGAGATCCTGGCGACAGTATGTTCATTATTTATTCGGGCGAAATCGGTATTTATGATGGTCCGAAACAGCTTGCTTTATTTGACAAGGGAGAAATTTTTGGCGAGCTCGCGCTGCTTGATACTGAACCGCGATCAGCATCAACAGTAGCCGAGACCGACGTACTTTTGTTCCGTGTTGACCAGGAAGATTTTTTTGAACTGATGGAAGAACGTGATGAAATTTTGAGAAACGTCCTGCGCATTCTTTGTCAGCGGATCCGGGTTCAAAATGAGAAGATGAGAGCAAATGTTTAGATCAAGCCTCTTATTTCTTCGAGTCTGCGCTGCTTTATTAATTGTCGTTTGGTTTTGGACGAGACGGTATGATAAACATGCGACTCCAGGAACTTAATCTGGATCATATTCCAGGTTTTTTCATCGCTAACGATCCCCCTGCCTTTCAATTCGTTAAACAAGCTGGCAGCAATAGGTTCAAAGTCTGCCCGCCCCAGATAGTCCAGGTCTGCATCACAGAGAATCTGTTCCAGGTGTGTCCGGGGTTTTTGCGGAATTTTCGTTGCCCTGATCATTCCGCAGATTATATCAATCTGTGCTTTTGTATACGAAAAAGCAGGAAGCTCGGCTCTGGCAATCCGGCAACCCTCTTCTTCATGATCTGGATAGGTATATAAAAATCCGCTGTCATGAAAAAGTGCAGCGGTTTTCAAAAGCCGCAGACTCTCCTGATCTGAAACACCTTCTTCCTGGGCAAGAAGCATCGCCTCCTGCATCACATCCAGGGTATGATGCAGGCCATGGTAATGCAATGCGGGCGAAAGCTGCGTGGCCAACAGGTTCAGAATGAATTTTTCAGCCTCGTCAATATCCATACAATTAACGTTCAGGAAAAGAATAATTATTCCAGTACTTCATAAATCTGCATTGCCTTTTGTTTGTTTTTCAGATTGACCTCACCGATCAACTGACACTGAAATGCTTCCTTTATTTTTTCATAGGCCCATTGGGGTACAACGATCTGACCAGGACCGGCCACTGACTGCAATCTCTGAGCGACATTCACTGCATCGCCAATAACGGTGTAATCCAGCCTCCGCAGCGTCGCAGATCCGATATTTCCACTGACCATTTCTCCCGAATTGATACCTATCGCCACATTTGGAAAATACTCAGTTTGATTATGCAGCTGCTCCTTGAACGTGTTAATCTGATTTCTGACTGCTAATGAGGCCTCAATAGCCCGGTCGAGATGGTAGTCGCCTTTAAAAACGGCCATTACTGCATCGCCCATAAATTTATCGACCAGACCGCCATGGGCAAGGATTTCCTTGACCATAACGTCAAAATATTTATTGATCATCCTGACGACATGATCTGCAGGCTCGCGTTCTGAAATAGAAGTAAACCCGCACATGTCCATAAAAACAACTGATGCTTCTATATTTTCACTTGAAGTCAGCGAATTTTCAAAAGCACCGCGTGTCATAAACTGCAATACTGACGAATCGACATACATCCTTAAAATGTCATTTTCACGTACCGCTTTTAAAGTTTCTCTTAACTGTTCGACATACTTCAGCGTCTTCTCCATTGTCACTTCAAGATCCTGAAAGTCAATCGGTTTACAGAGAAAATCAAATGCTCCTCTATTCATCGCAGTACGGATATTTTCCATATCCCCGTAGGCAGAAACGATAACTGACTTCAACAACGGGCTCAACTCAGAGAGCTTCATCAGCAAAGTCAGGCCATCCATTTCCGGCATATTGATGTCGCTCAGCACCATATCAACGTCCGGATGTTCAATCAGCATTTTTAGTGCTACTGCTCCGTTTTCAGCGAAAATAAACTCATACTGCTGCTCTCGGATCTGTCTCCGGAATTTTTGTTTGATGAGTAACTGCAGATCCGGTTCATCATCCACCACAAGGATTTTAGCCTTCATATCTTTCCTGTAATTTTTGTTTCAGTTCTGTGAAATTTACCGGTTTCGTCAAAAAGTCATCTGCTCCAAATTTCATAGCCTGCTCATAATTATCATGATCGCCATAGGCAGTAATCATCATCACGATTGGCGGCGCCATCGGATGTTCTCTTCTGATTGTTTTTAAAAGTTCGATTCCGCTCATTCCCGGCATATTGATGTCTGACAAGATCATGACGATTTCAGAGGCATGGCTTTCGAGAAACTCAATTGCATTTTCGCCCGAGAAAGCAAATGAAAAACTGAACTCTCCACTACGAATCTCTCGTCTGAAGCGTTGTTCAAAAAGTGCCTGTACATCCGGCTCGTCATCCACAACAAGTATTTTCATTGACCTGGTTAATTTTTTATTTCTGATTTAGTCACGGGTAAAGTAATTTTAAAGTCTGTTCCCTCTCCTGCTTTTGACGTCACGTCCAGGATACCGTCGTGCCCCTTGGTAACAATATCATAACTCATCGAAAGACCTAGCCCTGTACCCTGTCCGGTAGGTTTGGTAGTAAAGAAAGGCTGAAATATCTTTGTTTGCACGCTTTCAGGCATCCCGGTACCATTATCAGACACCCGGATATAAAGTTTTCCGCCAAAAAGCTTGGTAGTGATCTTTACCTCAGGACGATATTCTGCAAGGGCTGGATTTGCCTTGCACAGCTTTTTCTTCTCTGCAACGGCATAAAATGCGTTGGTGAAGAGATTAAGAAAAACCCGGCCCAGATCCTGGGGCATAACTTCAATCTTACCGATGGAAGTATCAAATTCGGTCGTAAGCGTCGCATTGAATTCTTTGTCCTTGGCTCTCAGACCGTGGTAAGCGAGGCGCATGTATTCATCCGCCAGCGCATTGATATCGGTTAATTCCTTCGTGCCCGTTGACGCCCGGGAGTGCTGGAGCATTCCCTTGACGATCGAGTCCGCACGTTTGCCGTGATGGGTAATTTTTTGCTGATTCTGGCTTAGATCGCTGATAATTCCATTGATATATTCTTTATCAGCATCTGCAATCTGCGTCTTATTAATTTCTTCTTCAAGCTCCTGACAAAGCTCCACCGACACTTCGGAAAAATTATTTACAAAGTTTAACGGATTCTGGATTTCATGCGCGATACCGGCTGTCAGCTCACCCAGCGAAGCCATTTTCTCACTTTGGATCAGCTGGTTCTGCGTCGCCTTCAGTTCATCATAGGCTTTTTGCAGTTCAAGGGTCTGGATCGTGAGCTCTTGTGTTCTTTCAGCAACCAGATATTCTAGGGAAGCCTTTTTTGCCTCATTCTCCTCGTCCCGCCGCCTTTGAGCTTCACGCTCTTTGTCTATAACTTTCTGCTGTTTCTGGAAATTATACCACAGTGCAAGCATCCATAAAAAAGCAAATCCCTTGGCTACATCAAAATAATCGTGGTATTCCTTATAAAGATCAGAAGAAACTAATTTGAGTATATCAGCAATGAAACTGACTGCGATATACGGAAACAAAGACTGAGCCGTGCTCCTTGCTAATTCAAATTCCTTTTCCGTGTAAATGATGAATAGAATATAAAGCACAAATGGATACCAGAGCCAGTGAACAAATGTTGATTCACCCAAAACGTAAAACGCCGAAACCAAGCCAATGGCTGTATATCTGGCAAGCAGTAGTTTTTTATCCCACTCGGGAAGTACAATCGCGGTATTAAGGCGTTTTCGTATGAACTGTATCAGAAAAAAAACGACTAAAAAGAAATCCATGCTCAGAAATTGATAGAAATAATGGCTAATGTTTTGGTCTCCGCAAGCAATCTATGCCCGTTTAGATAAAAAAATGTTCGAATCGTGAATCTATAAAGAATGTGCGTATTTTCTTCCATAATACTCAAAATGGTTACTAAAAAGTGAAGGTGACGATTTTCGACGTTTGAAGAATGGAAGATAATGTAAAACTATGCATGATTTTAATAATCAATGGGTATCAATTAACAGACATTTCTTTCAGGATCAACATGATACGATATGCAATAAAGTAAAGCGCTAAATATTATGAAAAACTGACCAAGGTCATAATTTCATAACATTTAGTTTTCCACATTTGCATTAAGTCAAATACATCAGTATTTGAAGTGAGAAATATTTTTTAAAGCCCCCGGCATTTTGCCGGGGATTTTTACTTTATGGTCTGCTTAGGGATATTTGCAAAAGAATTGCGGAAAACTTTTTCTGATCAAAACTGAGCCGGGTAAATCTTTACCATGAAAACATTGAATTGACTCTAACCGAAAGATCTGAGGTATTGACAGCATCCGAAAACACGGCGCAGACGAAACGATATTTTATAATTGTCTTATAATTAAATACGAAACTTGTTTCTATTAAAACAGTAAGAAGTTTAGCAATATTTTATCAGCCTGAATGCGCCTGCAGTAATTGCCGGTAGCTGTTTAGAACACTGGACTTAGATATAAAGCCTGCAAACCGGCCGGACTCGCGAACTACCGGCAAATGCCATAGGCCGGTCTCATCAAAAAGACTGGCCACTGTTACCACCGAATCATTTTCTGATATCACCGCTTTCGGTTGTTGCATCAGGCTCCCTGCGGTAAGCGAACCATCAAGGTCTCTTCCGAATAAAATTGGCCTTAGATCATCGACTGTTATTATTCCTACCAGTGTTAGATCATCATCCAAAACTGCCACCAGATTCCTTTTGCCATTTTTAAGAACCTCCCTAAGTTCCTCAAAAGACGATTTATCGTTGATAACCTGTGCATCTTTGTCTAACAGATCCAGTGTGTGAAGAAGCGATAACAAATTACGGTCGTGCTGTTTTGTAAAAATCTTCCCTTGTTTAGCCATTTTTTCCAAATCGGGTGAAATGGGAGAAAACCATTTGGCCATTAAAAATGAAATGACTGAAACGATCATCAACGGGATAAACAGATCATAACCGGAGCTGGATTCAGCGATCAGAAAAATGGCCGTTAATGGCGCATACAATACTCCGCTCATCACACCTGCCATACCCACCAGAATTAAATTGGTGACCGGTACACCTTCCATTCCGGCCTGCGTACACAACAGTGCGAAAACATACCCCAACGATCCGCCGGCAAAAAGAGATGGTGCAAAATTACCACCATTACCACCGGCCTGTATCGTGATTGATGAAGCGAAGGCTTTCAGGAGACATACCACAGCAACAAATACAATAATAACCCACTCGCGGTAGCCGATAAAGCTGAAAAAGCTATTTTCGATGACGTCTTTGATTTCTCCGTTGGTAAAGGACTTAATTGTCTCATAACCTTCTCCGAACAGAGGCGGATACAGGACGCACAAAAAGGAAAGAATAGCGCCGCCAATCATTGCTTTTTTGACCTTCGAAAACTTTAAATGCTGGAAAAATTCTTCTATATATTGGCTGATTACCAGATAGTACCGTGCATAAAACCCGCATAATAAACTGAGCAACAAGTAATAAGGAATGTTATGGTAGTCGAATGCACCGCGGGTATGAAACTGAAACAGCACCTCTTCCTTCAATAAAATCCTGGAAATTAAGCTTCCGCATACGGCGGCAACCACGAGCGGGATAAAATCGGAAAAGACAACGCCAGTCAGGAGAATTTCAAATGCGAACATCATTCCGGCGATCGGTGCATTGAAGGCGGAAGCAATACCCGCTGTCGCGCCGGCAGCCAGAAGTAAAGTACGTTCCCGGTAGTCAAGCTTGTAGGTTTGCGCAAAATTGGAGCCGATCGCGGCACCAGTTACCGCGATGGGACTTTCCAGTCCGGCCGACCCTCCCAACCCGACTGTAATGGCACTTTGAACAATTTGAGAATACATTTTTACAGGCGAAACGTTGCTGGAATTCTGTGCAATTTCATGCAGTATGACCGGAATTCCTTTTTTGTCAAGTCCCCGGAAGAACCATTTGACAACAACAGCTGTGATGACAATTCCCAAAAACGGAAATATCAGATAAAATAATACCTGCTCTTCGAAATGGACTTTGTGGGTGATGATATAGTGGATATAATGGACCAGCGATTTTAACACCACACCTGCAAGTCCGGCCGTGCAGCCGACCATGATCCCTGATAAGATTAAAAACTGGCTCCTGCTGAGTATGCTTTTGAGCCAGAAAATCAATATTTCGTAACTTTTGCCTTTGTCAATACTAAACCTCGTGAAGTCCCTTTTGAACTTTAAGAAGTTGTAATATTTTTTTATGTTTCTGCTCTTCACTCCAAATCTTTTATATTCAAATTAAGCGCTTTTTTATGGATTACCCATCAGTCTTTTAAATGAATATCAAAAATCATACTTAAACAGATTATCCGGAAAAATAAAATAAAAAAAGCCCGCCTGTAGATAAGCGGGCAGCACAATCATTTTAACAGGTAAACTAACTGTTGCCTCTTGCAAGCTGCACGGCAAGTCTGATATCAACACCGCGGTCATTGGCTCCATAGCGGGAACCGTAACCACTGCCGGTACCGATACCGACGCCCATGCCGCCTCCCATACCAATTCCACCACCGAGGCCAATGCCGATCCTTGGAGAAAATCCTGATTGTGAAGACGCTCCGTCAATTTTAATATTAACGCCCAGATTTACCGATTCCTTTGTATTCATCGCAATCAAACTAAGTGGAATCGCAATCTGTTCAGTCAGCTCCCCATTTTTGTCCATACCGATATGCGATTTGATACTGCCGTCAGCCTCAACCAAATTGATAAAATGCTGCCCTTGTTTGTCTTTCCAGACCGCTTCTTTATTGTAGGAATCCATCAACAGATCCAGACCCAGACTGTTTGGCAGATCAGTATCAATTCGCTTTAACGCTTTTCGATCTTCTTTCATGACAACAGGAAACAATAAAGCATAAGAATCTTTTTTCTGTCCTTCCGGACTAAACGAAATTTTTAATCCGCTGCTTAATATCTTCTGGATCGTATTGGGATCACGCGTTGTCATGGTGAGATACAGATAATGCTCGTCGTTGATAATACCATACGACAATCTGGATGCCTGATCTTTCTGATCGGGCTTTATCTCTTCGACATATGAAAATGGCGCATTCCATTTAGACTCATACGGAACCGTTTTCGATGCACTGCATCCTGCCAGCAAAGCAATGGCCAGCAGCCATCCGCTATTTTTTATACTTCTCATTTTCCTAATAATAAACACTGAATCTGATGATCATTAAACGTACACGCTTTAAAATCATTACGAATAATCAGAAAAATTCGTTGCATTATCGCCCAGTAATATATCCTTCGCACAGGAGCTGAACGATATAAATGGCATCTACGGAAATCAGTATACGGATACTGTTAACAATCTGCCGATCTTTTCATGCAGCTTTGTTGGTTCAAATGGTTTTGTTAGCGTATCATTCATACCCGATTCAATCGCCTGCCGAAGATCCTCTTCCAGGACGGTTGCAGAAAGCGAAAGGATCGGCGTCGAAATTTTCATTTCCATCCTGATACATCTGGCAGCCTGGAATCCATCCATTTCCGGCATCCTGGTATCCATAATGATCAGGTCAAAATCTCTGGACTGGACCGCCTCAACTGCTTCCTTGCCGTTGTTCACGACCATAGTGTCAATCAGCCAGGCTGAAAGATATCGGGTAATCAGCATCGCATTGATGTGGTTGTCCTCAGCAACCAAAACTTTTTTGCCAAAGTATGGCGACAAACTTTTAAATGAAACAACAGGCTTTTTAGCTGCCTGTTTCTGATTAGCATCTTTTAACATGACCGTAAAATAAAATTCGCTTCCTTTTTGAAACTGACTGGTGACCCTGAGCTCGCTATCCATCAGCAATACAAGCTTTTGAGATATTGTCAGACCCAATCCTGTTCCTCCGTAATTATGTGAAGTTTCGAGCGTAGCCTGACCATAAGCTGAAAAAATCGATGCAATTTTGTCCTCAGAAATCCCGATACCCGAGTCTTCTACTGCAAATCTTACTTCATGCAGATCGCCGGTTACGCCCATATGTTGTACTTTCAGTTTTACATGACCGGCATGTGTAAATTTTAATGCATTCCCCACAAGGTTCATCAGGATCTGATTCAGACGCATGCCATCAATCAGGACACTTTCCGGTATTTCTTTATCAACGGAAAGCGTGAGCTGGAGCCTCTTCTCATCTGCCTTGAAGCGCATCAGATCCACTATCCCCTTACCTACAACAGACAAATTGGTTGGGGTTGGAAGAATAGAAAATTTACCTTCATCAATCTTGGATATATCCAGAATGTCATTTAATATATTGAGCAGCGACCCCGATGAATGCAGCAGCATTTCCAGCAGTTCGCGCTGCTGTATGTCAAGTTCTGTTGCTTCCAGCAGATTGCCTATCCCGATGATCCCATTTAAAGGGGTCCTGATCTCATGACTCATATTGGCAAGAAAAGCTTCCTTTACTTTTCTCGACTTATCGGCAAGACTTCTGGCTTCTACAAGGGCTAGCTCGTGGGCTTTTCGTTTTTCAATATCATGAAGATTGATGAAAAGCAGCCTGTTTTTGTACATGATCCTAAGTTCCAGCCACACCGGCTGTCGGAATTTTCCAAAAAACTGATCTTCCACGACGATGGTATCGCCGCTCAGGTAAGTTTGGTTAATCAACACCCGCTGCAAACCTGACTGCATGGGTTCTACCAGAAGATCAAGCATTGAAATATTGAGAAGTTTGTCCGGATCCAGGCCCAGAATCGTCCTGACCGAAGGATTTATCGATAATATCCGCCCGGAATCGGCCTGAACGGTACAGATAATATCAGGAGAATTGGTTACTATGGTAGCATAGTTTTCGAGTAATCTGTTTTTTTCCCTGATTTCCCTCTGGCTTCTGGCAAGCCTGAGCAAAGAATCGACTTTAGCGTTGGTGATGTATGGGTCAAGCGGTTTGTATAAATAATCAATGGCACCAGTCTTCAGTCCGCGGACAGCATAGGTGGTTTCTTTTGAAATAGCAGTGACGAACACGATCAGGATTTCTTTTGTTTTGGGGTTCGAGGCAAGTGTTTCTGCAAACTCAAAACCATCCATACCTGGCATTTGGACATCCACCAATGCCACCGCTATCTCATTTTCCCAAACGATCCTTAGCGCTTCATTGGGTGAAGTAGTGGCAAAAATCGTGATATCATCACGATTTAAAATGGCTTTCAGGGAGATCAGATTTTCTTCCCTATCGTCCAGTAAAAGAATTTTAGTGTTATCCATCATTTCGTTGAGTAGCTGTAAACTATACTTCTGATTTCTTCAAACATATTATTGCCTAATACCTGATGTTGGCCATAAGCAAGGAGTGCCGCCGCAGGCATCCGCTCCGCTTCAGCAATCCCGGGATTCTGGACATAGGTTTTGAATCCTCTTTCTGCAATCATCTTCATTCCCGCTGCACCATCCTCGCTCGCACCTGAAAATAGCATCGCCGCTTTGATATAAATTCCCGACTGTGCTGCTGATATAAAGGTGGCATCAATCGAAGGTCTTGAAAAAAAATCCTTTTCCGTTCCATCAAGATAAAAACGGCTGTCCGGCCCAACCAGCAGGTGATAGTCCGGTACTGCGAAATAGATGCAGTTATTTTCTATCAGGTCCAGATGCTGCGGTTCTTCCATTTTAATCTTTGTTTTAGACCTGAATAGCACGGGCAACTCCGATACACTGGATTTGCCGCGGTGCAGCACAAAAACAAGCGCACATGACAACTGCTGGTCCAGTAACTTTAAGATTTCCTCAAAAATCACAAAGCTACCGGAAGAACCTCCGATAAGAACTAAATTCAGGGGCTCATCCTGGTGCATCTTCATTTTATCTTTTGATAAATGTTCAGTGCGGTATTGATGATCCTGAAATTTTGCTCGAATCCGGAATAGCGCAGGGTCTCCCTTTTGCCAAGGCACAAAAAGCCGAACATAGCCAGGCTTTCGTATAAAAGCTTAAAAACTTTTTGCCGTTGCTCTAGATTAAAATAGATCATTACATTACGGCAGCTGACCATTTGAAATTCATTAAAAACACCGTCTCCTGTCAGATCATGCAGCGAGAATACGATATTTTTCCTCAATTCCGGCATCATTACCGCCTGGCTGTATGCCACATGGTAATAATCCGACAAAGAATTTTTACAATCCGAAAGCAGGTAATTTTCTGAAAAGGTTCTCATATGCCCTAAGCCAAAAACCCCCTGCTTCGCGGAAGCCAGTACCCGTTCACTGAGGTCTGTCGCATAGATCAGCGACTTGTTATACATGCCAGTCTCTCTGAGCAAAATCGCGAGGGAGTACGCTTCCTCGCCCGAAGCGCATCCAGCAACCCATATCCGTATTGCCGGATATGATTCAAGATAACTGAAAACCTCGGTTCTCAGTTTGATAAAAAAATCCGGATCCCGGAACATTTCCGAATAATTGACGGTCAGTTCCTGAATAAAGTCATACACAGCCTTACCGCCCTGTTCGATGTGTCTGATCAGCTCCGCCAAACTCATCGTATGCTTGGCCAGATAGCGCGAGGCGCGGCGCAGCAATGACGGACGGGCATAACCTGAAAAATCAAACCCAGAAATTTCTCTGACTTTTACAATGAGGGATTCGAGCTCTTCATATTCCAAAGTTATCATACATCAGGCGGCGTGAAGCCAAACTTTTATCAGTGACAATAATTTATCTATATCCACAGGCTTTGAAATATAATCATTTGCGCCGGCAGCCAGGCAAAGTTCGCGGTCTCCCTGCATCGCCTTCGCCGTGACGGCAATAATGGGAATGTTATTCCATTTCGGCTGTTTCCTTATCTGCCTGGTAGCTTCTATGCCATCCATTTCCGGCATCATGACATCCATCAAAACCAGGTCCACATCATTTTCATCTGAAAGTTTTTCTAAAGCCTCTCTGCCGTTGGCCGCAATAGTGATGGTAAAACCTGCACCTTCAAGGACTGCGCTTAGTGCAAAAATGTTACGCATGTCGTCATCTGCCAGGAGGATTTTTTTACCAACAAAAACGCGCTCAGCATGTACGACCGGATTGCTGAACGAACTGTTATTACGGATCGTTGGATTCGCTTTGGGCTGGACTTTTTTAAGGAACAAGTTGACTTCATCCAGTAATCTGTCATTCGATTTTCTCGTTTTCATCACGACAGGATGCGCGTATTTCATCACCCGCTGAAGATCTTCCTGCGACAGATCTTCGGCAGTGTTTACGACAACCGGCAGGGCTGCCCATTTTGGTACAGCCTTGATCTCATCAAGCAGGTCTAGTCCGTTGATATCCGACAGACGAATGTCAAGTATAATACCGTCTACAACCTCTCTTGCCAGTAATGATAGGGCCTCTTCGCCGGAATAGGCATAGAGCACAAACAAATTATTTTCTTCCAGAAAATCGCCAAAATGTTTGCTTTGGAAGGCATCATCCTCAATCAGAAGAATTCGTTTTTTTTCAAGATTTGACCCTTCCAGTTTGAGCAGATCAAAAATGACCTCAGCGGACCTTTTGTCAACTGGTTTTTGCATAAATCCAATCGCGCCTTCTTCAAGTACACGGGCAATACTCTCGTCACCAGCCGAAACGGTATGCACAGGGATTCTCCGTGTCGTCTCATCAGACTTAAGTTCCCTCAGTACATCATCGCCCGACAGGTCCGGAAGGTGCATATCTAAAATGATCGCAGTCGGTTTGAAGCTTTTTACCAGATCCAATGCCTTATATCCTGTTTCAGCGACAACCACCTCAAAACCGCTCTCGCGCGCTTTGCTGGCCATATCGGCTGCAAAAATCGGATCATCTTCGATTAGTAAAAGACGATTTTCCTGCATCAACGGTGGCTCGGTCTTGGGTTCCGAAGGCTCTGACTTGATTTCCACCAGAGTCGGTGCCACTTCCATAACTACATCGCCTTGGGCTGGCAATCCTGGATTATCCTGCACCGGAATCGTAAGCGTAAATACTGAACCTTTACCAACTTCGCTTGTCAGCGAAATGGCCCCCTGAAATAAATTTGCGAGCTCTCTGCTGATGGATAACCCCAGTCCAGTACCTCCATATTTTCTGCTCGTAGAACCGTCAGCTTGTTGGAAAGCTTCAAAAATTGCTTTTTGTTTATTGGCGGGAATTCCAATGCCCGTATCAGCTACCTCAAACTTGTAACGGTCGGCGGATCGTGAAATTATCAGCGAGACAGTGCCTGGTGCAGATGTAAATTTAATCGCATTAGAAAGCAGATTCCGGAGGATCTGAACCAGGCGGACCTGATCGATATAGAGATTTGCGGGGCAGTTTTCACCTTTTACCAAAGCGAGCGCAAGGCCCTTGTTTTCTGCCACTTTCTGAAAAGTATTCCTGATTTCAGAGAAAAGGTAATCCATGTTGGTTTCCTCAGGATGCAGTTCAATTTTACCGGATTCAACCTTCGCAAGATCGAGGATATCGTTTATGAGCGTCAACAGGTCGTTTCCTGAGTTGTTGATGACAGATGCAAACTTTTGTTCTTCTTCATTCAACCGGTCTCCTTTATTCTCGGACAAGATTCGGGATAGTATCAGGATACTGTTCAATGGTGTCCTGAGTTCATGGCTCATATTGGCCAGAAATTCACTTTTAAATCTTCCGGTTGTTTCCAGTTCGTCAGCTTTGCGCTGAATCTGATCCCTGGCTTCCTCAATCGTGCTTTTTTGTTCCTCAAGCAGAAAAGCCTTTTCTTCAAGTTCCGTGTTGATTTGCTTTAACTCTTCCTGCTGGACACGCAGCTCTTCGTCCGATACCTGCAGAAGCGAAGTTTGACGGGTCAGTTCCTCATTCGTTACCCTTAGCTCCTCCTGCTGGCTTTCCAGCTCCTCGGCCTGCAGCTGGGTTTTATCGAGCAATTCCTGCATCAGCTGCCTTTCACGGGCTGCCGTGAAAGAGATAGCAACGCCATCAGCAACACGTTCTATTAATTTAACGACTTTTTCTTCCGGTTTTTCAAGATAACCCAATTCAAGGATGGCAACAATTTTGCCGCCCTGCATTAATGTTTTTATCAAAATCGAGTTTGGCGATGTCTCGCCAAGACCAGACCGCACCTTTAAATATCCGGGTGCAACCTCCAGTTCTTTCAGGCTCAGCTTTTCCTCAATGATCTGTCCAAGGATTCCGCTTTGTTTGTTGATTGACTTAGGAATTTCTGTACTGCGATCTACTGCATAGGTTGCTGCGAGATCCCAGACATTACCGATTCGGTTCACCAAATAGAGTACTCCTGTTGATGCGCCGGTGACTTCGGCCAGGCGATTGAGGAAGTCCCTCGAAAGCTCAGACTCAGCAGGTTCTCCCCGTATCACTACGCCTACTTCCGCGGCAGCGGATAAAATCCAGTTTTTTCTCTGATCTTCTTTTGATAGAACAGCCAGTTCCTCATTTGCCTTTAATGTTTCTTTCTCGGAATTGAGCTGCGCTACGTAAGTTTTTCTGATGAAATAGAACAGGACGAATATAACCAGCATAAAAATAGCTGTTCCTGCCAGAATAACCAGTTTAGCTCTGGTCGAGCTAAGTGCGGCGTTATCTTCCCTTGTCTTTAGTAAGCCGATTTCGGCGTTTTCTATTTTGTCGAAATGAATTTTAAGTTGTATTGATAATTTTTGTCCGCCCAGGACCATGGCACGTAATGAGTCCGCTGAATAGCTACCTGATTTTATCATATCTAGCTGCCTGCCCATCAGATCAAGGCGGCTTCGCAAAACAGGAGATAATGAGTCAAGCCTTGCAGATTGTACAGGATTGTCGGCGACGAGCTTTTGAAGCACATTAAATTGGTCCCAGGTTTTTTCACTCGCAGACTGATGTGTACGTTCAAAATTCCTGTTTTTTAACAGGGCGAAACCGCGAAGGTTTGTTTCTGCTGTCAGAAGCTGATTCCTTACTTCGGTTGATGACCTTATTACCTCACGGGTATGGTCAACCCAGCCTGCGTTTTCCTGCTGCAGAACAATTGCGTTATAGGAAGTGTAACCTACGATAATTACAAGAAAAACCGAAGCAACAATGCCTGAAAAGACTTGCTGTTGAAAAGAAAACCGCATAAAGAATGATAAATAACGAAGAGTATTGAATCAGAATTTTGAAAAAATCCTGTGAATATCAATAAAAAAAAATCACTTAACTAGCATTTGTCCAACATTTGCTACTCAAATTGTCGATAATTTTCTACAAGCAGTTCCAGGCAGTTCCTGGATACGTATATGCATGTTTCGTATTTGAAAAATTCAATAATTTAAAAGCTGCGAATTATTGTCTTTCGATTTTTTTAAACGGGTTTCTAACATTTCTATCTCATTTGGCTTATTTTTGAGATATCACAATTTCAACAGTTTTTAAATGAAATTATCCGCCTCCGCTGTTTTCCATATTACCGATGGATATGAAGAGTCTTTTAGCAAAAATGAAAATGGGCAAAAGCTGACTACCGGGAAATTCTTTATATTTTATGAAGGAGAAATTGCCGGAGAAAGCGTTTTGATGGAGCTCAAAAACTATCTGAACGATAAAAAGGCAACGATCTACGGGTTGGAAAGATTTAACGGAACAATTGCCGGGAAAAGCGGAAGTTTTGTCCTGGAACATTCAGGAACATTTGAAAACAATGTAATAACCTCCGTGAGGAAAATAGTGCCCGGCAGCGGCACCAATGAACTGGCGGGTGTGCGGGGTGAAGGAGTATTTAATTCCAGCGAATCAAAAGAGTTTCACCTCACCTTACAATATTCTTTCCCGGACTGATTCAATCGATATTCTTTGACATCCATAGCTCACAGGAATGATGTCCGCTGTTACCGAGCGGACTGTCCAGCAAAACAAAACCCAGACGTTCATAGGCTTTAACAGCCCTGTCCAGCTCCGACATTGTCTCGAGATATATCCTCTTATATCCTTTTTCTTTTGCTTCCTGAACACATTTCAAGATCAGTCTTTTTCCCAGACCGATACCACGCGCTTCCGGTATCAGGTACATCTTAACGAGCTCAATCGTATTCTCCGGCAAGCCTTCAGTGGGAAATATTCCTGCGCCACCCAGAACTTTCCCTTCATGTTTTGCCACGAAATAACTGCTGTTTTCTTCTTTGAAAAGATCACTGAGATGATCTGTACTTTCGTCATAATAAACCGTTCCAGGTTTATCAGCCTTAAATTCTTTAAGCGTATTGCGAATAATTAATGCCAGATCAAAGTTGTCAGCCTTTGTGATTTCCTTTATTTCGATATCCATGATTGTTTAATGTTTTATTGCAGGATCCACTCGATCCCATTGTTTTCCAGTGTAATTAATACAGAAGCGGCAGTTTTTCCCTCTCCGGCGTATACCTTCACAAGCCTTTTCAGATGTTGGCGCGACTGATCACTTCCAACTCCTGCGACAAAACTCATGAATACATAACTTTCGCCGGGCAATTGAACAATGCGGTCGACGTGCAGCATTTTCCCGCCCGGCAACAGCAGTTCTTTGTTAACCTGTACTTTGACCTTTTCATCATACAGATGTTTTAAGGATTCATTTTTGAGCAACGCTGTAACCTGAGAATACAGGTTTCTTGCTTCTTCGCGGTTCACAATTCCGTCCCGGACAAGTTGTCCGGCGGTATCTGCCAGGTCGGTGAATCGATTCATGGTTGTCAGCAGATGACGCAGTTTCTGTAGGTGGTCCTTTTTACGCTCGAACGTTTCCACATCAAAAATTCTTTCCGCCATCCTGCGCAGACGGAGAGAGTCGGTGCGATCATTGCTGATCACTTCGTCGACGATGTAACTTTCGGAATTGTTACGGGCATGGGTATGAAAACAGAAATCATCACCCTGTGATAATACATATTCACGCTGCACATCATTGTAAGCCGGTTCAAAATTTTCCTGAGCAATGTAATCATGCATCCAGCTGCTTACCTGAGCGGACTGAACCCAGTTTTTTTCACGTTTTGCCAAAACATACAAGCGCTGAACCGGCCTCGTGAAAGCGACATACAGGAGATTGAGATTTTCTACCAGAGTCCGTGTTTTTTCATCCTGATACTGGTCACGTACTAGTGTATCATCAAGATCTTTAACAACGGACACGAGTGAGCTGTTAAGCTTTTTTCGTTCAGTTATTTCTTCATTTTTCTGTACCAGACTGAGCTCGTCATAGGAAATATTTTCCAGATCGACCCATAAACGATCCAGTTTTGCATTTGGAGTCACTTTCCAATGGGCATAAGGTACGATTACGACAGGATATTCCAAACCTTTAGATTTGTGTATCGTGGTAATTCTTAAGGCATCAGTATCCGAAGGAATTGTGATTGAAAGTTTATTTTTAACAACTTCCCAATGCTGAAGGAAGTCGCCGAGATGATTACTTCGCCTCGTTCCAAATTCGAGAACAACATCCAGGAAACGGAAAAGATATTCGTTGTCCGTTTTATTTTCAAAAAGGCCAAACGTTTGCATCAGCAGTTCACTCAGCTCAAAAACGGTGAGCTGTCTCATCCTGAATGCAGTCAAAATTATTCCATAACTGGCAAAGTAGGAAAGAAATGTGTCCAGACCTTTTTGTGCACAAAGGACGCGGAGCGCCTCATGCTCTTCAGCCGTCGGATTCTCTTTTCTTATGATCCGATGAAATAAGTACGCGGCCTCGTATCGCTTTAGACGCTGGTCTGTATGCAAAACTTCCATGAAAGAAATCACAAAATGGACGGAACGTGAGTAACCGAGCGCCAAGGCATCATCGGAGATCAGCGGATAACCAATCTCTTTTAAAGCATTAGCGAGGGAGGTTGCCTCCTTCTTTTTCCGGCATAGTATGGCAATGTCCCTCCATTGATAGCCAGACTCACGGAGCTCTGTAACCAGTTCCAGACTTCTTTTGACAATAGCGTCACTTTTCGTATCCGGTTCCGAAAAGTCGTCATACACTTCCTGCATGTCCAAAAATTCGACCTGGACATGCCCGCCTTCATGCACCCCCTGCGGAATTTCTTGTTTGAAATTTTCGTCATAAACCGATTTTATCAAGGGGAACTCCTGACCAACGGTGTCTGAAATAAATCCAAAAAACTGATTATTAAAATCTGTGATCTCGCGGTAACTTCGCCGGTTTGTTCTTAAATGATCTATTTCAAGCTGGCTATCGACACTCCACAGCCTTTCTTCATTGTACACGTTGTTTCCCAGGATCGGGGCGAGCTGCATGACCTGGTTTTGTGCCAGGTGCAGGATCAGATCCATATCTCCTCCCCGGAAGCGATAGATCGACTGCTTGGCATCCCCGACGATTAAATTGAAGTGGCCGTCTGCAAGAGCATTTTCAATTAAGGGCAGCAAATTGGCAAACTGCAACTTCGAAGTATCCTGAAATTCGTCTACCAGAATATGATTATACTTTTCTCCCAGTCTTTCAAAAATAAACGGAACCGGTTCTTTTGCGACAATTTCAAGAATTCGTCTGTTAAAATCCGATATATGCACCTGATTATTTTGCCGTAAAAGTGCATCAAATTCTTTCCTTATTTCACCCAAAAGGGACAAATTGTAAAGGTGCCTGTCAAGCTGCTGATACAACGTGATCTTTTGCGATTCACCGGTTCTTATCGTTTCTATTTCATGATACAAGCGCTCCAGTTCTCCCCTGATGGACTCAATTTTATCTTTGACCGGCGCTGCTGTTTTAGCACCATACCAGTTTTCTTCACCAATAGTTTTTCCACTTACATAAGAATTTGGCGGCGTCCAGGTATTTTTCCCCTCACTTCTATCCTTGAAATAACCATAAATGCCCCGTGCTCCCTGATAAAAATCCTTGTCGACGAGAAATTCATTGATGATTAGTTCAAATCCGCTCAAAGCCAGACGTTTTACCGCTTCTTCCCTGCCCTTTACAAAGGCACGCATCTGATTACGGATTGCGACCCAATCGCCCATCTGAAGATCGGATACGCGCTGCATCTGCAGATAACTCTGTTCGCTTAACAGCGTGCCCGCGGTTTCGCGGATCTGAGCAGGCAGGGACGCCCAGCTTTTGCCTTCTTCTGCCTTCTCTCTATAATACCGTTCAACAATATCAGAAAGCACTTCTTCGCCCTCCTGACCGATCCTTGCCAGGAGGCGATCCACGGCGTCGTCCAGTAAAGCACCGTCAAGCTGCGTTTCGAAGACAAACGGAATTCCCAGCTCATCTGTAAAACTGCTGATCAGCCGTTGCGTAAATTTATCGATCGTCATGACCGAGAAATCTGAATAGCGGTGTAGTATCTGCCGGAAAACAAGCTGGGCCCTGACTGAAATTAATTCCTTTGCGCCTTCATATAGCGCAGGATCCGTCAAGGTTACCGGGTAAAGCTCAGTCACAACGTCCCGCAGCATAGGGTGTTCCGAAGCTGTGGAAGACATCGCGTCTGAAAACGTTCTCAGCATCAGCAGAATACGCTCTTTCATTTCATTTGCTGCGGCATTTGTGAAGGTCACAGCAAGAATTTGCCGGAAATAAGTATCAGAACTGGAGTGCAGGGCAAGCTTAAGATATTCTTTGGTAAGCGTGTAGGTCTTACCCGAACCAGCCGATGAGCTATATACTTTAAACACGATGTAAGTAGACTTTTTTGGAAAGTAAATATTGCATTTTGAAATGCTTTGAGCAATTTACAAAAAAAGCAGGCGAATGCCTGCTCTTCAATTTCACGCAATGCCCCTGATTCAGATTACAGATTAAAACGTATACCTGCGGATAGATTCGGACTAAAATAAAATGGTCTTGGCAATAATTCTACGTATGTACCACCCTCCAGAAAAACGGATATGCGATTGTCCGGAATGAAATATTCGACACCGCCGATCGCTGATCCGCCTAAAGAAATTGTCTTTTCGCGATCACCGGGGGCGGCAATATTTTGCTTGCTTCGCGGATAATAATTCCGGCTGTTGACCTGTCCGCCCAAACCGTAATAAACACGAACCGCTTCTGAATTGAAAAGTGGCGTCGTCCATAGGTAGTGAACCTGAATGGCTAAACCAGTCGTTTTATATCTTCCGCTTCTGTAGTCCCGGTCATTTGAAAATACACCACCGTATGTACCAATATTTACATCAATGGCATGGATGTTATTGAAATATTTACGGATATTTATACCGGTAGGTTCTCCCAGTTTAAAACCGACAGCCCAGTTATCATCCTGTGCCTGAGCAAGGCCGAAGCAAAGCGTAAAAGTTAAAATAAGTGCTAGTTTCTTCATAATAAAAATATTGGTGCGGGGTAAAATGGTTAGTAGTGTGACTTAGTTGTTATGCAATAACGATATTTTGCTGATATTTTTTCAAAGATTCCACCAAAACATGGTTTTCGTCTGCGGTACCTACCGTAATCCGCAGACAGCCGTCACACAGATGAACCCGCGACCGGTCACGGACGATGATGGCTTCCCTGATCAGATAGTCCATGACAGATCTGGCATCATCAAAGTGAACAAGGAGGAAATTTGCATCGGATGGATAGACTTTATTCACCAACGATAGATTTTCCAGCATGGTACGTAAAGAAGCTCTTTCTTTTAGAATTTCTTTTACCATTTCGTTTTTCTTTTCTTCTGCATCCAAACCTTCCAGCAGCGCTTTCTGCGCAGGAAGACTAATGTTGTACGGCGATTTTATTTTATTCAGGATTCTGATCAGTTCCGCAGATGCAAAACACATACCTGCACGAAGGCCGGCTAGTCCCCAGGCTTTGGAGAATGTTTGTAAAACGACAAGATTCGGAAACTCATCCAGACGACCTATCCAGGAGGGTGCTTCTGTAAAATCTACATAAGCTTCATCTACGACAATGAGACCATGAAAGCTATTTAATAATGTTTCAATGGCATCATCCTGCATCACATTCCCAGTCGGATTATTTGGCGTACAAACCCAGATAAGCTTAGTATCAGGCGTGATCGCTTTTAAAACCGCCTCTACATCAATATTATAATCAGGCGTAAGAGAAACTTTATCGATCTTCACATTATGGATAGATGCACTCACTTCATACATACCGTAGGTGGGCGGTAGAATAATGACGTGATCTTTCTCCGGAGTACAGGTTGCCCTGATCAACAGGTCAATAGGTTCGTCGCTTCCGTTTCCAAGGAAGATTCGATCGGAACTTATATTTTTAACCGGACTTAATTTGGCCTTGATCTCTGCCTGATATGGATCCGGATAACGGTTATAATGCTCTGCTGTTACCGATCCATAAGGATTTTCATTTGCATCCAGAAAAATACCGGCATGTCCTGTATATTCGTCTCTTGCGGAAGAATAAGGAGCCAGTGTTAAAATGTGGGGACGAATGACCGATGTCAGGTCGAAAGAATTGTTCATTGGAACTAGTAATTAGAGAGTTTCAACCGGCAGATTCGGTTTCACCTCATTATTTAAAATAATCTTTTATCAAACTGAAACGTTTCAAGGTGAACTACTTTCACTGAACCAGCCTGAGGGTGCGCTGGGTTGATCAGGTAATTTCGCTCAGCCGGTACAATCGCAGAAGGTACGCTCATCAACAGCGATTCGTTGCTCTTCAGCCATAGGTCGCCAACTTCCTTGCTCCATTGCTGGTCGGTATACCATTCCGGGATCGGCTCCGCAATATTTTTTACAGTAACGGAATCAGGGACGAACAGTACAACCACGACATATCCTTTTGGAGGAATAGGCTGCTGCCAGTGAACGATTATTTCCAGCATTGCCAGCGACCTTCGTGATGATGTATAGAGCATCGCATGTTGAGGTGTATTCCAGCGGCCGCCGTGATAGTAAGCCCCGATTCCTGTTAAATCATGCTGATATTCCGCTCTGGTTATCCTGAATAATTCCATTAAGCAAAAATCCCGTGTTCGATACGGCCCAGTTCTGTTTTCACCAATTCGATTCCTGCGTGAGTGCGAAGGAACTGAATTGGTTTTTCATTACCAAGAACCAAAATTTCACGGTTCAGCCAATCCAGAAAATAGTCCCTGCCCAATACGCGCGAACCGACTGAAAATAAATCCGCCAAAGCAATGAGATGGTCAGAAACCACGTTGCTCAACAGATCAGTATCATTATAGCGCTGCAAATTTCTTGGAGTTACGGGAAGAAGTAAAATAATATCCTTCATTTCCAGCCCAACCGAATCAGCAAGATGCTGGATTGCGGCTTTTGGAATTCCGTTTTCTGCCAGGTATGCAAGATCAAAATCGTTTTTAACTGAATGTCTGAGAACGGTATATCCGCCCAAACGTTCATTAACCATAAATGCTGTCATCTTTTTATTCATTTAAAAGACCAGAAATTAGTCCTTCAAATATACGACATTTTTCCGGGCATAGGAAAGTTGCAATCCTATAATTTATAAAAGCGATTTGAGACGGATACTCACGGCTCTTTTGTGTGCATCCAGGGATTCAGCTTCGGCCATCGCTTCTACGACCGGTCCGATATTCCTGATCCCCGTTTCTGTGATATGCTGTACCGTTATCTTTTTGACAAAACTATCTACCGAAACACCGCTGTAAGCCCGTGCATATCCGTTTGTGGGCAATGTATGGTTTGTTCCGGAGGCATAATCCCCGCAGGACTCAGGCGTGTAGTTTCCAAGAAAGATGGAACCGGCATTAAAAATTTGTTCTGCCACAGTTTCCGCATCTTTCACGCTGAGAATCAAATGCTCTGCAGCATAGTCGTTCAAAATATCAATGGCTTCATAAGTCGAACTGACCAAAATCGCTTTACTGTTCGCGATCGACTGCGCAGCAAGCCCGCGACGAGGCAAGTCTTCAAGCTGTGTTGTCAGAGCCCCGTTTACCTCCGCTAAAAACTTCTCACTTGTAGAAACAAGAAGCACCTGGCTATCAGCCCCGTGCTCCGCCTGCGACAAAAGGTCCGCAGCCACAAACGACGCAACGGCAGTATCGTCTGCATACACAGCAACTTCAGATGGTCCTGCCGGCATATCAATGGCAATACCTTCTTTACTGATCAACATTTTCGCAGTAGTAACATATTGATTACCAGGACCAAAAATCTTATATACCTTGGGCACACTTTCCGTGCCATAAGCCATCGCTGCAACTGCCTGGGCACCTCCTATCCTGAATGCAGCAGTAACGCCCACCAGCTTGGCAGCAAATAAAATAGCAGGATGATTAGAAGGCGTACAAAGAATAACTTCCTTACAGCCAGCCAACTGAGCAGGAATTCCGAGCATAAGAACTGTGCTGAACAGGGGCGCAGTACCACCGGGAATATATATCCCGACTTTCTCTATTCCGACACTTCGGCGCCAACAGGTTACACCGGGCATCGTCTCGATTTTCTCTACCGCCTGAAGCTGCGCCTTGTGAAAAGTATGGATATTCTGATAGGCCTGACGGATAGCCGCTTTAAGCGTATCATCAAGCTGCCCTTCTGCCGCATCGAATTCTTCCTGAGAAAAAGCAAAATCATTTAAGTCTATTCCATCAAATTTTTTTGCCAGTTCGCGCAGCCCCTCGTCACCTTTTGTCTTCACTAGATCAAGAATCGGCAATACCCTTCCTTCAATCGAAGAAGAATCCTGAACAGGCCTTGTAAGCAAGTCAGGCCATTCACTCCTATCAGGATAAGAAATTATATTCATAACTGATATTATTTGTTCATCGCCAGGCCGACAGCTGATTGCCGACAGCCAAAAGCCTATTAAAGAATCATTTTTTCTATTGGGATCACAAGAATTCCTTCCGCACCAGCCTGTCTGATTTTTTCAATATTCTCCCAAAAATCATTTTCATTGATCACTGAATGAATGGAACACCATCCTTCAGTCGCCAGAGGCATGACGGTAGGTGCTTTCATACCAGGTAGGTATTTGGTGATTTCATCTACCGCATTCGTCGGGCAGTTCAGTAAAATGTATTTATTGTTTTTTGCAACCTGAACCGATTTGATACGGAACAAAAGCTGATCAAGCAACTGCTGCTGTCCTTCGGTCAGATGTTTGCTCGCGATCATCACCGCTTCTGATTTGAAAATAGTCTCAACCTCCTTCAAACCGTTGCTTAACAACGTACTTCCGGAGCTGACAATATCACAAACCGCATCAGCCAAACCAATACTCGGTGCAATTTCCACTGATCCGCTGATCTCGTGGATCTGGGCAGTTACGTTATTTTCAGAAAGATATTTGCCTAAAAGTTTTGGATAGGAAGTGGCAATGCTTTTTCCTTCAAGATCCTGAACACCCGAATAATCATGTTCTCTCAAAACACCTATCGAAAGACGGCATTTTGAAAAACCTAGTTTATGAACCGTATTAACGTCTCTGTCAGATTCTTCTGAAACATTTTCACCAACAATTCCCAGATGAGCAACGCCATCTTCCACATAACCCGGAATGTCGTCATCGCGCAGGAAAAGAATTTCAGCGGGAAAATTGGTTGCAGAAGTTTTAAGCTTCCCGGCACCGTTGTCAAAACGGATACCACATTCTTTGATCAACTTCAAAGAATCTTCACTTAATCTTCCAGACTTCTGAATTGCAATTCGTAATATATTGTCCATGATATCTAAAAATGGGCTGGGGCTTTCAGCGATCAGCTTATAATCTATTGTTTATTTACTTATTAAATGACGGCAGCAATCAATTCTTCAACCGAACCTTTTTGCTGTTCTCCGGTTTTCATATTTTTCAATGTCAGCTGGCCCGTATTCATTTCATCCGATCCGATCAGGATGACATAGGGAATATTTTTGCGGTCTGCATAATCCAGCTGTTTCTTTAATTTAACAGAATCAGGATACATCTCAGCATTTAACCCCGCTTCGCGCAGTTTAGGTAATACGGTCAGACCATAACGGAAAGCATCCTGATCAAAGTTTGAAATCATCACCTGGGTACTGATCGCCTGGTTTTCAGGAAAAAGATTCAACTCCTCCATGACATCGTAGATACGGTCAACGCCGAACGAAATCCCTACCCCAGTTATGCCTGGCACGCCAAATGTACCTGTAAGGTTGTCATAACGGCCTCCTCCGCAGATACTGCCAATCTGCACATTATTTGCCTTAACCTCGAAAATTGCCCCGGTATAATAAGACAAGCCCCGGGCCAGTGTCACATCAAACTGAATGCGTGGATTTTTCAGTCCGAGCGATTCTACCATTTGCCAGACCTGTTCAAGCTCCTCGATACCTTTCAGGGCGATTTCAGATGAACCCAGCCAGCTTCTCAGATCAGCGAAAGGATTTTCTCCGCCAGTCAGCGTAAAAACGGGATCCAGCAGATGGATGCTATCCTCAGAAAAATTACGTTCGCGTAATTCATCAATTACTTTTTCCTTTCCGATCTTATCGAGCTTGTCGATCGCTACACAAAGCGTTCCCTCCTGCCCGTGGGCACCGATCATATCGGCAATTCCGGTCAGAATTTTTCTGTTGTTTATTTTTACCGTGAAATCTTCAATTCCCAATTTTGGAAGAATGTCATGAAGCAGCATTACAATCTCTGCTTCACACAAAAGTGAATCTGTTCCGACAACGTCGGCATCACATTGATAAAACTCACGATAGCGGCCCTTTTGCGGCCGGTCGGCACGCCAGACCGGCTGAATCTGGTATCTTTTAAACGGCATGACCAACGTGCCACGGTTCATGACAACGTACCGTGCAAAGGGAACTGTCAGATCATAACGAAGGCCCTTCTCAGCGATTTTTCCGGTAAGCGGCTTATAACCTGCATTCCAGTCAGTATCTGTAAGTTTACCGCTGAAATCACCGGAATTCAAGAGTTTGAAAAGAAGCTGGTCTCCTTCGTCTCCATATTTCCCCATCAGGACAGACAGATTTTCAAAGGCCGGAGTTTCCAGAGGCTGAAAACCATAGCGCTGAAAAGAACGACGGATGGTATCAAATATAAAAGTGCGTTTCACCATTTGTTCGGGACCGAAGTCACGGGTGCCGCGGGCAAGGCTTGGTTTACTCATTTAATTCTAATTCTTTCAAATAGTCAATGGCTCTTGCTGCGGTTTAGTTCCTGACTTATCCATTTCTACAATACCGCATTCGGGCGAAAAATGGAATTTAGCAGGCTCAAACCAATTACAAGCAGCATTTAAAAACGTAAAGTTAGAGAGGTTATGCAATTTTTATGACTATTCACTACTTTATTTACGCAATTTTCCCTAATTTTGCGGCTCTTTCACAAAACAATAATTTTAAAATGGGAGTTACGGAATTAAAACGTAAGAGTCGTAGAAATAAAGCTGTGGCAAATAATCGTACAGCAACTATCAAGAATCTTTTGCGTAAGCCAGAAGTAAGAAATGTCGACGTTGAGGCTATCAAAGCACAGTTTGAAGCTAATAAGCAATAATCAAGCGCCTCTCCGATACCATGTTATCAACAAGTCCCTGTCAATCTGTTTTGGTAGGGCTTTTTGTTTTTTTATCGGATTTGCCTTTTCGTGCGGGTATTTTGCGGATGGCTTTTGCATTTACTTTGCGTAAAAGCTGACGCATGCTGCGTCTCGTCTCGCGGCGAACATCAAGTAATATACGAAACCGTAAAGCCTCTCCGAAAAAGATCAGCCCGGTGTTAATCAAAGCAAGACTATACAATCCAAGCAAAACCCAAACCTGTGTGGGCTCACCTACCCGGCGTTGATGCACCGCTTCGTTCAAGACCATAAGACCAAAACTAAATAAAACAAGTCCCACCGGAGCCAGAATCAGCCACTTGGTGCGTGTTGACATTTTTTTAATAAGTTGTTTGCCCGGTGGCTTTGGATTGGTTGCTGGAATCATTATAAGAGTTTATTACCTAGTAAGAACATAAAATTATCAATTTTTAATCAATTGGTTTAATGAAAGCCATCATAAGTTTAGTTTTACGTTATATTCCCCGTCCATATCTGCAATTGGTGGGCCATTGGGTAGCGCGTTTCCTCAGCATTTTTTATATAGGAAAGAATGTTGAATGTCCCGTTTGTAATAGTCATTACAGGAAGTTTTTACCTTATGGACGTAATACTTCAAGCAGGGAAAATGCCCTGTGTCCACACTGTCTGTCACTGGAAAGGCATCGTCTGATGGGTCTTTATCTTAAACGCAAAACTAACTTTTTCACCGCTGACCTTAAAGTACTGCATGTCGCTCCTGAATATTGCTTTATCGACCGTTTCGAGCATATGAAAAATCTTGACTACATCACGGCCGATATCGAGTCTCCGTTGGCAAAGGTAAAGATGGATATCCACGACATCCCTTTTCCTGACAATACATTTGATGTGGCATTCTGCAACCATGTGATGGAGCATGTCGATGATTATATCCGTGCCATGAGTGAACTCCACCGGGTTCTGAAGCCAGGCGGCTGGGCGTTGATCCAATCACCTCAGGATATGAAATATGAGGTAACCTATGAAGACCCGACCATCACTGATCCAAGAGAACGTGAGATTCATTTTTTACAAAATGACCATCTGCGGCTTTTCGGAAGAAATTATGGAAGAGAATTGGAAAAAGGTGGTTTCACTGTAAAGGAAGACCGCTTTGTGATGGATGATCTGACGCCGGCGGAAGTTAAAAAATATTCCCTTCCAAGTCAGGAAATCGTATATTTTTGTCAAAAAACAGCTTAGAATAAAAAAAAAGAGACAGATATTTTTGTCTCTTTTTTTGTTTATCTCACGATGGGTATTCAATGGCAGCACCAGTCTCCCGGTGCGATTTATTTTCCCAGAGACGCTTCCAGCCTTCCTGAGCAAAACCGGTCCCATAACCAAACAGCTGGACAAATGCGGCGATAATACCCAGAGCCGCTACTTTGACACTTTTTGTCGAACGCAAGGCGTCAAGAAACAATGCAAGGATGATGATCACAACGCCGGCAATTCCCAGGAAAAAAAACGGTTTGAAAATCCAGAACCAGAGCGGAATACTGATGACTCCCGCTGTAAAAAGAAATGGTATGGTATGAACGAGTTTCAATTCTTCGGGATAGAAGCGGGCTATGTTGATGCGGGCACGGCCAAAAAATTTCAGCTGCCTGAAAAACTGGGCAAATTCTGTCCTTCGTTTGTGATAAATGAAAGCTTCCGGAATCAATGCCGACCGGAATCCCATACGCAAAGCGCCAATACTGAATAAAATGTCCTCTCCCATTCTGCTTGTCTGAAAACCTCCTGTGCGTTCGTATACCTCGCGGGAAAGCCCCATATTGAAGCTACGGGGATGAAATGTCCCTCCCATATTATTCTTTTTCCCGCGGATACCACCAGTCGTAATGAAGGAAGTCATTGAATAACTGATCGCTTTCTGAATCGGAGAGAAAGAAGGATGGTCGGTATCCGGCCCACCGTATAAATCGACATAATCTGTATTCAGCTTTTGGTCTACAACTGACAGATAATCAGGCTCGATCAACGCATCGGAATCGAGAAGTATGAAATAATCACCACCAGCCTTTTCAAAGCCGGTATTTCTAGCGAAACCCTGGCCTCCGTTTTCTTTAAAATAATAATGGATATCCAGTTTTGGCAGAAATGACTGAACAACGAGATCCGACCGCACTCTGGACCCGTCCTCGATAATTATCACTTCGAAGTTTTTAAACGTCTGAATAGTCAGACAAGTCAATAATTCCTGCAATTCATCAGGACGATTAAACACAGGAATTATGACTGAATATTTACGCATGTGATCCAATTACTTCTTTAAGCGCTTCCTCGTTAGCCTGAATAATTTTTTCTATATGACTATCTTCCAAAGCAGTAGACAAGAACATACTTTCAAACTGGGAAGGTCCCATATAAATACCCCTATCCAGCATCGCGTGGAAATATTTACCAAACAATGGCAGATCCGAAGTTTTTGCCGACGGAAAGTCAGTTACCTTCTGGTCGGTAAAAAACAGGGTATACATGGACCCGATATTGTTAATCGTGTAATTCAGCCCAAGGTTTTTCATTGAATTTTTAAATCCATTCACCAGTTTATGTCCGGATAATTCGAGCTGGGAATAAACCTCCGGATGGTCGTTTAGATAATTCAGCATGGTCAATCCCGCTGCCATGGCAATCGGATTTCCGGATAAAGTGCCTGCCTGATAAACCGGGCCTAACGGCGAAACCCAGTTCATAATCTCAGCTCTGCCGCCGTAAGCACCGACAGGCATTCCGCCTCCGATAATTTTCCCCAACGTCGTCAGATCCGGTTTGATGCCAAATCTTTCCTGCGCACCGCCTTTTGAAAGACGAAAACCAGTCATTACTTCGTCAAATATAAAAACGATACCTTCTTCGTCACATAGCTTTCGCAATCCTTCCAAAAAACCTTCAGCAGGAAGAACGCATCCCATATTTCCAACAACAGGTTCCAGAATCATGGCAGCGATATGCCCTTTATTTGCATCCACCAATTTTTGGACTGCTTCCAGATTGTTATATGGAGCCGTAAGGGTGTCGTTGGCAACACCTTTGGTTACGCCTGGACTGTCAGGAGTTCCAAATGTTACCGCACCACTTCCGGCAGCGATCAAAAAGCTGTCGCCGTGTCCATGATAACATCCTTCAAACTTGATGATTTTATCCCGGCCGGTAAAGCCACGTGCTACCCGGATTGCGGACATGGTCGCTTCTGTACCCGAATTTACCATCCTTACCTTTTCAATGGAAGGTACCATGGAAGTAATCAGCTCAGCGATTTCGACCTCTCTCCTGGTTGGTGCACCAAAAGAAAAAGAATGCTGTATTGCGTCAGAAACTGCCTTTTGTATCAGTTCGTTTCCATGCCCCAGGATCATTGGTCCCCAGGAATTGATTAATTCGATGTATTCGTTATCATCTTCATCGTATACATACGGCCCTTTTGCCGATTTAATAAAAACCGGAGAACCGCCAACGGCACGAAATGCACGAACTGGTGAATTGACGCCACCAGGAATAAAATTTTGCGCCTTGTCAAATAAGGCCTGACTTTTTGAAATATTCATAAGATAATTATCTAACAGGCACCCATTTTGTGCCGTTGTATTTTAATAACGGTGAGATCTGGTTCTCACGTGACTTTGTAAAGTCAAAACCAGATAAGAGGTAGTCGTCATCATACTTCCTTAGTTCTAATCCCCGCTTCAGCCCATCCTTGTATTTGGCAAGCATACGTCCGAAAAATAACAATTGATCGTAGCCCTGATAAGAATAAGACGATGGAAAGGTATTGGTTTCTGTCCAGTATGCTTTCTGGAATTCGCGGACCTTGTCTTTTTCCCGATCCACGTAATCAGTTTCGATCAGGTATAATCTTGAACCGTATTTTCCGAGTCGCGACTGCTGCATATTAAAACTGGCAGAATTAGCAAGAACCGGGACCGTGGTAAGTGATCTTGCATTCAGAATTTCAATGACATTAACGCCTGAGCTTCCATCTGATGCGAACAGGGCAACATGAGAAGGTTTTGTTGTGGCAAACTGCGACATTTTATTTTCAAGCCACTCACGTTCTGAAATGATCCTTAACATTTCAATAATTCTTCCGCCACGCGCCTTCACTTCATTGGCATAAGTAAAAGCCATGACAGAATCCTTTGCATTGTTTCCATAATAGATCGCCACAGCAGGTCCGGGAGCGACGGTTTTCATCCACTCTGCGGCTTTTTGAACCTGAAATTGGATTGACGGATGCGCCAGATACATGTTTTCACCCCGGCTAAGCAGACTCGCATCCGTTGACAACGGATTCAGCATGAACATATTGGCATTCGACACGTAACCGGCAGCTACGTCGAACGTTCCCGGGTATAAGGGTCCGATCACCAGGTCGGATTGCTGAAATTCAGGATTTCCGGTAATGCCATTAATAGACTTTAATTCGTTTGTCACATCGTAGGCAAGCAAATTAATTTTGATACCTTCCGTCTCCAGCTGCTTCTGCGCCTCGACCAAACCCAGATAATAGTCATAGGCAAACTGGTTTGTCCTTCTTTTGGTTGTCCCAAATTCATCCAGTCGAAATGGCAGCATAACAGAAACGTTGAAATATCCCTTGTCCCATTGTCCCGCTGTCCTGGGAATACTTTTTCTGGGACCATCGGCAACTGTGGAATTTTTCTCTTTGCTGCTCACTTTAAACTGAGCGATTAACTGCTCGGCCAATTGGGCATCGGTTTTGACAGAACCCGGAGAACGCTCAATAAACTGGATCAATTCGATTGCAATATCCCGGTCGTCAGGAAACTGGCGCTGGATTTCTTTCAATTTGGCAAGATCCTTAATGTCACCAAAATAATGCTGCTTTAATCCCTGAATGTCTTTGCCGTATGAGGAATCTTTAATGCGTTGGAAATAACCCAGCCCTTCCTTGTACTGCTCCGTAGCGAGGTAGTTTGCACCAAGCAGATAGTAAGCGTCATTGATCTGTTTCCAACCTGGATAGCGGCTTATGAGCTGAAGAAGCATTTGTTTGCTTTCTCTGTACCGCTTCAGATTGTAGGCAGACAAACCGTAATAGTAATGCGCATACGGAGAATAGGGAGTATTGATAGCGGTGTTTGTCAAAGGGGCCAGTTTTTCAATCGCGATATTGTAGGCTCCTTTTTTCACGTCAGAAACTGCTGCTTTGTATTTCGTTTCATTTTGAGCCGGTGTCTGAGCAAAAGAGATGTTGTTCAGACCCAGACAAATGAATATCATCAAAAGAACGGAGATCCTCATTGGTTATTCTGTCAGGTTAAAATAGTGGGACAAATTACGAAAAGCGTTTAAATGGAAAAAGAAACGGGCAATGTTTCCATTCCGAAACATTGCCCTTCCTGCATGACCCTATAAACTTAACTATTTGCGTTTCGTGCGTTTTTCAAGTTCAGCCTGTTTCTTTTTCGCCTCATCAGCAGCTGCTAATGATTTCTCAAGATACTTCTGAAACTTCGTCTGCTTCTTCTCACCGGAAGCATTTTTCTTGCGGTTCTCTTCAAGAATATTTCTGATCTTATCTTCGTTCACAAACTTTTTAATCAACAGCTGCTGACCGATCGTAACAACGTTGGATACAAAGTAATAGAACGTCAGACCTGCCGGGAAAGAGTTCAGAACGAACATGAACATCAATGGCATAATATAACTTAACATTTTCATGTTTACCGGACCAGGCTGTGTTGGCGTGATCTGATTGTTATAATAAGCATATCCGATACTGGAAATTGTCATCATGATCGTAAACAAACTCACATGGTCTCCGTAAAAAGGAAGTGATACAGGAAGTTTGATAAACGAGTCATACGTTGAAAGGTCGCCAGCCCAAAGGAATGATTGCTGCCTTAGCTCGATCAGGTTTGGAAACAGGAAAAAGAGTGAGAACAGAATGGGCATGGTAGCAAGCACGGGTATACAGCCACTCAGCGGACTAACACCCACTTCCTGATACAATTTCATCTGATCCTGCTGCTGTTTCGCCATATCGTCAGGGTTACGGGCTTTCAGCTCTTCAAGCTCTGGAGCAAGAAGCTTCATTTTCGCCATGCTGATGTATGACTTGTACGTAAGCGGCGTAAGCAATGTCTTTACAAACAATACAAGACAGATGATCAGCAGTCCATAATTTGAGATAAAACCTTCAAGGAAATTAAACAGCGGAACCAGGAAAAATTTGTTGATCGGTTTCAGGAAGGCATAACCAAGGTATACGTTCTGCTCAAAGTTTTCAGCCTGTACTTTCTGCACGATATGATAATCGTTCGGCCCGATATAGAACTGAAAATTTGCTTCATTTTTCTGAACTGCGGACATAGGTATTGATGCCGCAACATTGGCCGTTTTAACGATCGTGGTGTCGTTCACATTCACATCGGTTTTAACATCAACGTTTGTAAATGGATGTTTCTCCGAAATCAAACCAGCCAGGAAATATTTGTGTTTGATGGTAAACCATTTTACAGGATCCTCTGCTTTTGCTTCTTCGTTTGCGGTCGGGCTTTGGGTTAAGCTGTGAAGTCCGTCCGTATAATAATTGACTGTTATCGCCTTACGGTTTTCAGTCATATCATTTTCAAGTTTTAGAAGATCATTTTTCCAATCGATCTGAATGGACTTATCTCCGGCAACCAGACTATTTGATTTAATACCGTAATCGATCACATATCCTGCACCATGAACAACATAGGTTTGTTCTACAAACTGGTTTTTACCTAAGTCTGTACGGTAAGTTACAATTGCAGAATCTTTCTCCGCAAGTGTTTGATTGGAAGAAGATGTTGTAAAAAACTGATCGGCAAGATTGACATTCCCGGTTTGTGTCGGAAAATTGATCTGAAATTTATTATGGTTTTCAACGATCAGATATAAAGGCTTTTTGTCGTAAGTTTTGTATTTTTTCAACATCACTTCCTTCAAAACACCACCCTTGTTTGAAAAAACAATGCGGGAATCAGTTGTTTCGATCACCAGGTCCTGAGGAGCAATTTTCACTACGGCTGTATCGCCCGATGCGAGCGCCTGAGCGGTATCTGCTTTGATGGCTGCCTGTGCTGTCGCAGCCTTGGCAGAATCTGAATTCACTTGGGCTATCGGAGCAGGCTCCACCGGTTTTGGAACCAGAAACTGATAGCCGACCAGCATTAGCATGATGAGTACTAAGCCGATTACAAAATTTTTATCCATTCTAAACTAAAAATTATTGAGATTTTGCCCTCTTCGGGAGCGCAAAGGTAATAAGTTTTTCCTGATTGGCTTTCCTGATTGCAGGAATACATCAAATCAGGACACAACAGAACGTTTTTCCAGAGAATATGTAAGCGCTGCCTTCACGAAATTAACAAAAAGCGGGTGCGGATTCATGACCGTGCTTTTCAATTCCGGATGGAACTGTACGCCGACATAAAAAGGATGCCCCGGAAGTTCAACCATTTCGACAAGATTGTTATCAGGATTGATACCGGTTGCCATAAGTCCCTTTTCTTCAAAGGCTTTCAGGTATTTGTTGTTAAACTCGTAACGGTGACGGTGGCGTTCTTTGATGTTTAATTTTCCATAAATACGATTGGCAAGGGAATCCTTTTTCAGACGGCAGGGATAGGCTCCCAAACGCATGGTTCCGCCCATATTGGAAATATCTTTCTGATCTTCCATCAGGTTGATAACCGGGTGTTCCGTAGAAGCATCCATCTCAACAGAGTGGGCACCTTCAAGTCCTACGACGTTACGTGCATACTCGATAACAGCCATTTGCATACCCAGACAGATACCAAAGAATGGAATGCCATTTTCACGTACATACTGAATGGCTTCAATTTTACCATCAATGCCACGCTCTCCAAAACCAGGAGCAACCAAAACGCCATCAAGTCCCGAAAGTTTTTCCACTACATTTTCAGGCGTCAGACTTTCAGAATGGATCCATTCGATCGTTACCTTACATTCATTTGCAGAACCAGCATGGATAAACGACTCAACGATTGACTTGTAAGCATCATGCAGCTCGACATATTTACCGACAAGTCCTACTCTGATCGCATCAATCGGGTTTTTCAGTCTGGAAAGGAAGGTTTTCCATGAGTCCAGATCAACATCTTTGTCATTGTATATGTCTAACATATACAAAGCGCGCTGGTCAAGTCTTTCTTTTAACATTAAAAGAGGCACCGCATAAATGGTGTCTGCATCCATGGCTTCAATCACCGAATTGACCTGAACGTTACAGAACAAAGCAATTTTTTTGCGAAGGTCAGTTGGTAACGGATGTTCTGTACGGCAAACAAGGATATCCGGCTGAATACCCGACTCCTGCAACATTCTTACGGAATGCTGCGTCGGTTTTGTTTTAAGTTCACCAGCAGAATTCAGGTAAGGAATAAGCGTCAGGTGAATAATCAATGTGTCATTGTGTTCGAGCTCAAATTTGATCTGACGGACAGCTTCAAGGAAGGGCAATGATTCAATATCACCTACACAGCCACCAATTTCAGTTATAACAATATCATAATCACCAGTTTGCCCCAGCAACATCATATTTCTTTTCAATTCGTCCGTAATATGCGGGACAACCTGAACGGTTTTACCCAGGAAATCACCTCGCCTTTCAGCTGTGATAACATTATGGTAAACCCTACCGGTAGTAACATTATTAGCCTGAGAAGTGCTTACGTTTAGAAAACGTTCGTAGTGACCTAAATCCAGATCCGTTTCTGCACCATCATCTGTTACGTAGCATTCGCCATGCTCGTAAGGATTCATAGTCCCCGGATCAATATTAATGTATGGATCAAATTTTTGGATTGTTACTGAAAGCCCTCTGGCCTGCAGTAATTTGGCAAGAGAAGATGCTATTATCCCTTTACCTAATGAAGATGTAACACCGCCCGTAACGAAAATGTACTTAGCGGTCTTTCGTGCTTTGGAAGCCATAAGACTTTGCTTTTTTTCTATGATTACGGGATACAAAAGTACAGCAAAAAAGGCACATTTTCATGTGTTGCCTTTTAAATATTTCTATTCAGCGTCGTAATAGATTGTAAGTCTACGGTATTAAGTACTAAAAAAATATAATTTGAACATTTCCGTGAATGTCGCTGTAACCTGAAATTGCCCTGAAAGTACAATTTTTCATGTCGAACATTAAAAAGCCTCGAGCAGTAGGTTTATCGGATATTCTGATTTTATCTAAATAATTTTATTCAATTCCCGACTTTCAGCGCATGATAAAAATTTATTTATTGCTTGTAGCAAGTTGTGTCATCACATTGGCAACGGCACAGACGAGGATGGCAGAACCATCCTCCCCTATACGTGTCATCGTATTTGGAGCGCACCCGGACGACTGCGACCTTGGGGCTGGCGGGATTGCTACGATATATTCATCATTAGGGCACAAAGTTAAGTTTGTATCGCTGACGAACGGAGACAAGGGACATCAGTCCATGACCGAGGGAAAATTGTATTACAGGCGGCGGAAAGAAGCGCAGGAGGCTGCCAGGCGTTTCGGTATTGAATACGAGGTCCTGCACAACAACGATGGCGAACTCATGCCAACGCTGGAAAACCGCCTGGAGGTGATCCGGCGGATCAGGAAATGGAATGCCGATATCGTGATTGCACCACGTACTAACGATTACCATCCGGATCATAGAAATACCGGCGTCATCGTTCAGGATGCTGCCTATCTGGTGATCGTTCCAAACATCGCCAGCAACGTTCCTGCGCTTAAAAAGAATCCGGTATTTTTATATTTCCGTGACCGGTTCCAAAAACCCAATCCCTTCAGGCCTGACATTGCCATCGATATTACTGCCGCGATGCCTGCCAAAGTACATGGCCTGGACGCTCATGTATCACAATTCTATGAATGGCTGCCCTGGACAAATCAGGATCTTGACAATGTGCCAAAAGACGTAGAAGAGCGAAAAAAATGGCTTTTGGCCGCAATGGAAAAAAGATATGGAGTAACACCGGAGATCAGGCTTTCACTTGAAAAATGGTATGGAAAGCAGAAGGCAGAAGCGGTAAAACAAGCCGAAGTTTTTGAGATCTGTGAATACGGAAAACAGCCAACTACAGATGAGATCAAAAAGTTATTTCCAATGCTTCCCTAAGAAAACGGGCCTTACAATTATCAAGTTTGTAAGGCCCTTTTATGCTCAGGAAAGACGATCTTTAAAACTTTCATATCCGAAAGACCGGATCAATCGAAAGGTCTCATTCTCTTGCCATATACCGATGGAAGGAAGATTAACACCGTTAAAAGTTGTTGTTTTGACCATTGTATAGTGTATCATATCCTCAAAAATGATCTGATCACCAACCTCAAGAGGTTTATCAAAAGAATAGTCGCCGATGAAATCTCCTGCAAGGCAGGTCATTCCACCCATCCGGTAGGTAGGTTTTCCTGCCTTCGCTTCGTGGTATGCACCGCGGATCACTGGCTTGTAGGGCATCTCCAAAGTATCCGGCATATGCGCTGCAAAAGAGGTGTCAAGTATGGCAACGTCTATCCCCTGACTATCCATTACATCCAGCACGGTGGTTACCAGTTCGCCTGTCCTCCATGCAATTGCAGAGCCAGGTTCCAGAATAACGTCAATATTATATTTTTCCCGGATTCTCTGGACCAGGCCTATCAGCTTATCAATATCATATCCTTCCCTTGTCATAAGGTGACCGCCGCCCATATTAAGCCATTTTGCCTGGTGTAAAAGATCCGCAAAACGAGACTCTAGGGCTTCCAGTGTTCTTTCCAATGTCGAAGAACCATTTTCGCAAAGTGAATGAAAATGAATTCCGTCAATCCCTTCGGGTAAGGTGTCAGGTAGCTTATCACGCGTTACGCCCAAACGGGAACCTGGCACGCAGGGATTATACATATCTGTTTCTACTTCGGAATACTGGGGATTAACGCGGATACCACAGGATAATGCATCCTCAGGATGTTCGTTTTTAAACGCTTCAACCCTTGTTTTGAAACGCTCCCATTGACCAAATGAATTGAACGTAATGTGGCTGCTACGTTCCATAATTTCTGTGAACTCCTGGTCCAGATAAGCCGGCATATAGGTATGGGCCTTATAACCCATAAAATCATTGATCAGCTTGACCTCATTCAGAGAACTTGCTGTGGCGCCGCTCAGGTACTCTTTTACGATAGGAAAAGCGCTGTACATAGAAAAACCTTTCAATGCCAGGATGATTTTGCAGCCGGCAGACTTTTGAACATGGTCTATGAGTGTAAGATTTTTGCGCAGTAACGTTTCCTCCAAAACAAAACAGGGAGACGGAATGTTGGTGTAATCGATTGGCATTTTTATATACAAAATGAACGATGGATCAATGAGGTAAAAGCAATGTTTATTTACATTTGCATACAAAAGTAAAAGATTGGTTTGCTAAAAACACATTTTAAAAATTCATTTCAAATTAATAATAAAGAATTATGTCCTTCCTGGTACTTGATATTGAGATGACCGGCCCTGAGCCAGGTTGGAATGAAATCATTCAAATCGGCGCAGAGTTTTTCGATGACCAGTGGCGCTCACTCGGAACCTACCTGCAAAATGTCTATCCGGAAAACGAAGAAGCGTTCACGGCCAAGTCGGAAGAAGTACATGGACTTTCACTCGACGACCTCGAAGATGCTCCGATGATTTACGAAGTAATTCCGGAATTTGAAAAGTGGGTTAAAAAACTAAATTCCGGCAAACCGAACCTGTCAAACGTCATAATCTGCGGCCAAAGTGTTATTTATGATATTAATTTCTTGCGTTATGCGTACCGGAACGAAAAACTGAACTGGCCTTTTTCAAATAAGCAGATTGACCTTCACACTGTTTCCTATCTATTCTTTATGATGCTGGAAAAAAATGGACAATCTGTACCCAGATCGTTAAGCTTGGGCTCAGTGGCCAGTTTCTTTGGCTTTGAAAGAGAGGAGGAAACACACAACGCCCTCGAAGATGCCCAACTGACGGCCCGTTGTTTCAAAGAATTCTTCAAACTGATTGATAAAGTCAAATTGATATGATTGATTACAATCCGAAAGACTGGTTTAAATATATTTTTTATTTTCAGAAGGCTGATACGGTAAGAAAATTATCCCCGCTTATCCTGGCCATTTGCGTTTATACCTCCATTGTTGCCTATCTTATAATAGTCGTTTGGCGGATCGGGGAAAATACTGATCTGAAAAACATTTCTCTGATGCATTCGTTGCTTGGCTTCGTGATTTCAATGCTGCTCGTTTTCAGGACCAACACCGCATACGACCGATGGTGGGAAGGCAGAAAGCAATGGGGCGCACTCATGAATTGCAGCAGAAACCTCGCCCTGAAAGTGAGTGCACTCGTTGGCCCCGACAACCAGGAAGAAAGAGGTTTTTACAGCGTCATGATTCCTAATTATGCCTTCGCGTTCAAAAATCATTTACGCGGGCGCTTTATTGCCAATGAGTTTACGGAAACCACTACTTTTAAACAGTCGAATCTTCGCCTTGAAGATCACATTCCCAACCAGATTGCAGCTGCACTTTTCAATAAAACTGTCGAATTACAGCGTTCAGGAATAATTCTGCCTGAACATCTGATTATTTTAAATCATGAACTGGAAGCATTCACTAATATCTGTGGTGCTTGTGAACGAATCAAGAACACGCCGATTCCACTTTCATACAGTTCGTTTATTAAGAAATTCATCTTCGTGTACTGCATGACGCTGCCAATCGGCTATGTTTTCAGCCTTCATTTTTTGGTTGTACCTTTCGTTATGTTTGTCTTTTACATTCTCGCGAGTTTGGAAGTAATCGCTGAAGAAATCGAAGATCCTTTTGGCAGTGATGCAAATGACCTCCCCATTGAAAGAATATGCGCAGGCATACAAACTTCTGCCCACGCGCTCCTGAAGTGACAAAAACAGAAGATTCAGTCATAATTTCGGTTCAATTATTAGAATATGATTAGAATCAAAAAAAAATTAAAAATTTTTACAGGTCATATTTTAACGGAAGTTTTAAATTTTTTCGATTTTTTAATTGATTCATCTCAATTTTCAATCGCAGTTTTGCCAGTTTTGCAATTTTCCGTGAATGATATTATTATTTTACGATCTGATCGTTAAAATTCCACAAATTGCCCTAAAAATCGACAGTTAGGCGTGTTTCATAAATATTTGTTTCTTGCGTAGGATCCTCAGGGATTGTTGATACTAATCATTAGTTAAACAGCAAATATCATGAACAAGTCATCATTAATTATAGCCATTATTGTTGCGGCAAGCATTTCATTCACCGCAAAGGCACAGTCGAATCAGGTTGATCCGGGCATTTCGACACACAACTACAAACACCCAAATAAGGCTGCCAAGGCAAGAACGCAGCGTACTGATGAGATTGTAGTTTCGAATATCAATACCATTGAAACATACAGCAAGCAGCAAAATTCAAGGTATGTGAGCACAACTCCGAAATATGCACCACGTGCTACGCCGTTAGTTTTTGAGCGCACTTACCAAAAAGAAGGTGTTGATATCAATCCGCTGATTTCTCCCAGAAATTACAAAACGCCCGCTAACGCTGAAAGAGCTCAGAAATCAGAAGTAGCCAGAATTCAGTCAAAATCTGACTCAGTTACCTTCGTAGACTAGTACAAAGATTAAATTGTAAAAAAACCGGAACCAAAAGGTTCCGGTTTTTTTTTGCACCATCGAACAAAACCGCCTAACTGCAAAAATTTCTATATATTTTCAACAATATAAAAATAATACAAAAAGTACCTTTTTATATTATTGAAATAATACAAATAAAAGAAATTAAATTTGTGGCGTCATCGTTATTATGATAACAATGGAGAATAAGAAATTAATAACCCTTATAAGTTTAACACCACAACGAAATTATCAACTTCTGCGAATTTTTATATTTCTTAAAAGAAAAAAGTAAAACGCCAGAAAAAAGTTTACGGATATGTCATATACAGTTTTAGCACCGCCTCAGTCAAAAAAATATCTCCGCCTAGCGGTAGCTGCTTTTTTCTTTGTTCAGGGTTTAAGTTTTGCGGCCTGGGCAAGCCGGATACCAGATATTAAAAACATGCTTCACCTGACCGAAGGAGGTTTAGGAACGGTTCTGTTGGCATTACCGCTTGGTTTGATGGCAAGCTTGCCGATTTCCGGATGGATGGTGACCAGATATGGAAGTAAAAAGATGGTCCTGTTCGGGGCGATCCTTTACGCTGTTACCTTAACGTTCATCGGTTTTGCCACGCGTACCGAACATTTGGTCATCGTGTTGTTCGCATTTGGGCTTTGGGGGAATCTTTGTAACATAGCCGTCAATACACAGGCAGTTGCCGTAGAGCAAGTATATGGCAAGTCGATTATGGCTTCATTTCATGGCCTTTGGAGCCTTGCTGGATTTGTCAGCGCGATGATCGGTACATTCTTTATTTCAGTAAACATTCCTCCTCACATCCATTTCATGGTGATTGCGGTGGCTGCATTTGCAATAATTTTTACTGCGTATAAACATACAATGCCGGATAGTGAAAGAAATGCCGGTGAAGAACAACCGATGTTTGTAAAGCCAGACCGCGATCTGCTTATGCTGGGTTTGATTGGTTTTTGTGCTATGGTATGTGAAGGTGCGATGTTTGACTGGTCCGGTGTTTATTTTATGGAGGTCGTCAAAGTGCCGGCGTCGATGAAAACAATGGGATATGTTGCATTTATGGGAACGATGACAGGCGGCAGATTTGCAGGTGACTGGCTGGCCAACAAAATCGGCAGAAAAAAAATGCTTCAGGTAAGTGGATTATTCATGGCCTCAGGAATGGCTATGGCCGTCTTCTTCCCATACATGGCGTCCGCTACATTCGGCCTCTTGCTTGTAGGTTTTGGAGTTTCTTCTGTTGTTCCGTTGGTGTACAGTGCAGCGGGCAAATCTAGGACAATGTCTGCCGGCATGGCGCTGGCAGCTGTTTCGTCCATCAGTTTCATCGGATTTCTTATCGGTCCTCCATTGATCGGAATTGTAGCCCAAATGGCTGACTTGAGATTTTCATTTGCCGTTGTCGGCGTGCTTGCCTTTTGTACAACGCTTCTTTCTTCAAAAGCAAAATTGATCAGTTAAGCGAAACGTTTTTAATTGCACAGGTCATTTGGTATATTTTTATTAGCCGGATTGAAGTAAACTTCATTCCGGCTTTTATTTACATATTATGAAAACAAAAATAATTATCCTGCTTCTTCTCTTCGCTGCTTTCAGTACTCTTCAGGCACAAAACGATTCGCTTCGCAACCTGGATATAAATCTGGAAAACTATACTTATCCTTTTGAAGTGAAATTCCTGCCGTTGACTTTACAGGGTGAAAGCTTGAAAATGGCATACATGGACGTGCAGCCTGAGAAAGCAAATGGAAAAACAATTGTTCTTCTGCATGGAAAAAATTTTAATGGCGCATATTGGGAGCAAACGGCCGCCGCATTGTCTAAACTTGGCTTTCGTGTGATCATTCCTGATCAGATTGGTTTTGGAAAATCATCCAAACCAGAACATTTTCAGTATTCCTTCCACCAACTGGCGGCCAACACAAAGAAAATTCTTGACACTTTAAACATTCAGAAAGCCATTATTCTGGGTCATTCTATGGGTGGTATGGTTGCCGCAAGGTTTACGCTGATGTATCCTGACGTGGCGCAGAAACTAATACTTGAAAACCCGATCGGACTGGAAGATTACAAATTAAAAGTGCCGTATCAGTCCGTTGATAAATGGTTTCAAAGCGAACTGAAAAGTAACTTTGAATCCATAAAAAAGTACCAATTAACCAGTTATTATGATGGAAAATGGAAGAATGAATACACGCGCTGGGTAAATCTCTCTGCCGGATGGACGCTCAACAAAGATTATCCCAAGGTGGCCTGGAACAATGCCCTCACCTATGATCTGATCATGACACAGCCTATTGTATACGAACTTCCAAATATAAAAACCAAAACGCTGCTGATCATAGGCCAGCGCGACCGGAGTGCTGTCGGAAAAAATTATGCTTCTGAGGAAGTTCAAAAGACTATGGGAAATTATCCGGAACTGGGAAGAAAAACGCATAACCTTATAAAATCCAGTCAACTGGTTGAGCTGGACAACATCGGCCATTTACCGCATATCGAAGATTTTGACCGTTTTATTAAACCCCTGACCGATTTCCTTAATCAATAAATGGTTGCCCTCATTAAAATAACATATCATTAGCTTCCATAAGAGCCCTTTTTTAAAGTTTGAAAAGAAGGAAAAAATGAAAATATCCGGAAAGCAGTACAATGCACTGACATTCCGGATAGCAGCATGTGGCATATCAGGCCAGGAATTGTCTCAAATAATTTCGGCTTGTCAATATGGCGCTTTGGACATCTTTTATGTTGGATTCATAAGCTTTATCCTCAACTTCTATGACCACAGGTCCGCGGTACCTCACATCGGTTAACGCCCCAAAGAAACCACGCCAGTTTACATCGCCCAACCCCGGAAGTTTCGGCGAATGGTATTCCAGCGGATTTGCCATAATACCTACTCTGTCAAGTTTATCTTTGTACAATTTCACATCCTTCAAATGGATGTGATGAAGCCTTTCTTTATAATGATAGATTGGTTTGACCTCGTCCATCATCTGCCAGATCATATGCGACGGATCATAGTTTAAACCAAAAATAGGACTTGGAATTATTTCAAACATCCTGTCCCAGACCGCTGGGCTGATAGCAAGATTCTTTCCTCCGGGCCACTCATCGTCCGTGAAAAACATGGGGCAGTTTTCAATGGCAAGTTTCACATTATATTCCTCAGCCACTTTAACGATGGCCGGCCATACATCAGCGAAAGTTGCCAGGTTTTCCTTGATACTCCTGGCAGGATCTCTTCCTATGAATGTAGTGACAACAGGAATGTTCAATCTGGCCGCACCGCGTATGACCTGTTTGATATGTTCAAGATAGAATTCTGATTTGACCGGATCAGGATCCAGCGGATTTGGATAGTAACCCAAAGCAGAAATAGTGATCTGCGCCTCTTTCAAAGTATAGTTAATCTCAGAAACGCGCTGATCCGTTAAGTTATTAACGTCGATATGCGTCACACCAGCATACCGTCGGCTGTCAGCATTGCCGGCAGGCCAGCACATCATCTCTACACAGGAAAATCCGTTTATTCCGGCGAACCTGACGACATGCTCGAAACCGAAATCTCCTAAAATTGCACTGTTAAAACCTAATTTAAGCATAATGTAAGGAATTAGTATAAAACTTAAATCCAGGAAAATGACGATTTCCTGCGATCTCAAAAAGTGAAATTAACAATATCAATTGAAAAAATAATGAACTGCTCGTAAATGCAGCAATCGTTTTTGTGTTAAAGTTTCGGTTTACGAATTGCTGAAAACTACACTGAATGAAGATCATAAAAATTCAGTCCTTTAATCATAATCGGCCCCAAACATGTTGCCTCCTGTACCAACAAAAGACCCTATTTTAAAACCCGCTTGGTCTTATATAAAAATTGTTCATCAAGGAAATGTGACCTCCATCCATCATGGCAGCCATCTGTAACTATACAGCATCAATAAATCATTTGATTTTTAGTAATATTGATGCAAGAAAGCAGCAAACGGGCCTAATTTCAACACAAATGCGCTTGATGTTATGACTTATCAACTAATTAATAAAATTGAAAATGGCAGATTCTGAACCAGGGATCGGTAAAAAGATCCTGAGCTTTTTTATTAAGGAAAGTACCGAAAATATGCAGGCTAATCCTGTATCTGAAATACCGGCCGAACAGCCGAAATCGGTTCAGCCCGCAACGGTGCCCAACGTGGCAGGAACCGCTAACGTAGACCGGAAATTCGTTGAACACTTTGTCGATCTGCTTGAAAAAGCAAATTTGCCAGGGCCAGATTACTTTGAATTCAAACAGGCTTTACAAAGCATGGATGGTCTTGGATTGGGTGAAGAAAAGCAATTCCAGGCTGCATGGGCGAGCTTCAAAGCCATGGGCGGTATAAAAGACAACGCAATACTGAAAACATCTGCCGACCAGTACCTGTCAATTTTAAGCAGGGATCGGGAATCATTTTTAAAAGACGTTGAGCGTGCCATTACCGAACGGGTAGGCTCTCTTACCAACGAGGTAAAGAAACTCGAAGACGACAATGCTGCCTTTGCTAAGGAGATTGCCGGCCTACAGAAGAAAATTGACGACAACAAAAACCGGCTGGGTCAGATTTCGGGTGAAGTAGCTGAGCAAAGCTCAAAGCTTAATTCAAACCGCGACAGCTTTGAAACTACCTATAATAGTTTTGTTGAGCAGATCAATTCGGATCTTAATAAAATTAACCAATACATTAAATAACCTTCAATTATGGCATCACCAGATTTCACTCAGATCGGCGGCTCGCAGGATGATAGTTCCAAGCGGTCCTACTGGAGCAAGCCGGAAGGAATTACCTCATTGCTGTTCCTCGGCGGGCTTGGGGCTTTTGGCTTATATTACTGGAATAAGGTTGCAGCTTTCCTCATAGAAGTTACCCGGAACACCTTATATCTCGGACTTTTGCTGGGAATTTTGGCTGTGCTTGTGTTTCTTTTTACAAGCAAAGATGTACGTACGGCAGTATTCTTTCTATTTAAAACGCTGATGCGTAAAATTACAGGTCTGATCATCAAGCTGGACCCGATCGCAATCATGAAGATCTACATTGACGATCTTAAAGAGAAAAGGGAGAAAATGCAGGGGCAAATCAATATTCTCGCAGGCCAGCTTGTAAAACTTAATAAAAAGATCACGGAGAATAACGAAGAGATTAAGCAAAAATTTGCCGAGGCAAACAAGGCCAGTCAGATGACAGACCGGCCGGGAATGAAAGAAACAGCTTCGTTGGCTACCATTGAAGGCGCCGGTCTGCAGGAGATGAATGAAAAACTTTTTCCTCTGCAGCGTAATATGAAAACCATTCTTGAATTCATGGAAAAGGTGAATAAGAGTGCCGATTATATTATCAAGGAAACGGAGATCAAAGTAAAGTTGAAGGAGGCAGAGTACAGAATTGTTAAAGAAAGCTCCAACGCGTTGCGTACGGCGGTCAGCATTTTTAAAGGAAATCCTGACAAAAAATTCTATTTCGATGAGTCAATGGAATATATTCAGGATGATATGAGCCTGAAACTAGGTGAAATGAAACGCGCCATGGATCTTTCCCTAGACTTCATCAACGCGGTAGATGTGCAAAATGGTCTGTTGTCCGACAAAGGTCAGGCAATGCTTGAAGCTTATAACAAAGGAGATTTTAAGCTGATTCAACTTGATGCGCCCAATCCTCCATCCCGTTCGATCGACCCGCCGAAGAGTTCCAGTTATAAAGGTTTGCTGGATTAAGCTGATTTATTACAAATACATTTTCAATTTACTTTAACAAACAATGAAAAGACTAACCGTTGCCGGAAGATTATTAATAACAGCCCTGGTTATAGGTGCCATTTTTGTTGGCTATAAATATTTTGGCGGCCAGCAGGCTCTCGAGAAAGTGGCCCAGGAACAAAAATCAACTGTTGACTCGGTTTCTTCTGAATCTGAATCGCCAGATAGTCAGGAAAGTAGCACGAATGAAAACCCTGCCTCAGCCTCGTCCACGCAGGCATTCAACTATTCTGCGCCGGAGCCGGTTGATGGAAAATTGAAAGGTGTGGTTGAACTTGGTGCGAGTGGATTTAACTCTTTTATCATTAAAGTCGACAGTGAAAAACGCTGGAAACTGGAAAAGTCGGAGTTTGGAAACAGTCTTGTGACCGAAAATATGGCAACGGACGAAGATATCCGCATCGGTCTTAAAAAGTACATAGGCACCATGCTGGACTTTGGGGTTGGCAAAAAGGACATCCATTTCGTAGTGAGCTCGGGTGCTGCAAAAGCGGATGTGACAAAAAAGATCACCGCCGCCTTAAAGTCATTGGGATATGTTGTGAACCAGGTTACTGCTGAACAGGAAGGGCAACTTGCTTTGAAGTCGGTATTGCCGGCAGATTATGCAACAAAATCATTCGTCGTTGACATTGGTTCAGGTAATACAAAAATCTCCTGGATTGCTGGCAGCGGAATTAAAGCCATAGAAACCTATGGAGCTAAATATTTTCAGGACGGAACAGATGACAAAAAAGTGTATGATGAAGTAAGCTCGAAAGCGAAACAGGTTCCTTCTGAACTACGTAAGACTGCATTCATTATTGGTGGTGTTCCCTTTGAAATGGCAAAAGAAGTACGGAAAGACAAGGAACGGTATACGGTATTGAGTGCCCCGTCCGGTTATCCGAAATTATCCAATGCAAAATCGAAAGCCGGAATCAACATTTACAAAGCTGTTGCCGACGCGACTGATTGCCAGCAATTTGTTTTCGACTGGGATGCCAACTTTACAATTGGTTTCTTACTAACTTTATAAAAATTTAAAACTTTGTGTGGGGGGGAATGGAGAGCGGGATTATCGCTGGCCCATTCCTCCCCTTTATTATTAAAAGTGATAATGACGCTAAGAGATTTATTTGACCAGGTATCATCCAACTACTGGCCTGTAGCCACCTACTTCATCCTCATGCCACTCCTCGCCTGGGTGGTAGGCCAGATCGCGACCGGCAGTCGCGATGTAAAATTCTGGGGAATAGTATATGCTGTTATCGTTTATGCGATATGTATTCCCGGAATTTTCGCTGTTACACTAAATATTTACCTTTTTCTTTTCGAAAGGCAGAGCATCTGGCAGGCGAATATCATTATGCAATTCCTTCCGGTTATTTCGATGGTATTGACTTTGATGCTGATCAGGCAGAAAATACCATTTTCGTTGATACCAGGTTTCGGCAAACTTTCTGGATTTCTAACTTTAATCACGGCGATGATCGGCATCATGTGGTTTGTTGACCGGATCCATCTCGTTGCGTTTACTTACGTGCCATTTGTCTACCTTGTCATTGGATTCGTAACCGCTTTATTGCTCATTAGATTTGCGTGGAGCAAACTGTTTTGATCAATTCCTTTTACATACAAATCTCAGTCAGTGACGAGCAGAAGCAATTTGCCAGAAAGCTGGTAGAATATTCTTTGCAGCATCATAAAGTATCTAATATCTGGGATCTTCATGATGAAATTTTGTCGAAAACGAGAATATTCCGGTATACAGGAACATTGGGCGAGATAATTTTTGCGGACCTGTATCATCTTCCCCGACCTACAAGATCATTTGGTGCGAAGGACGGGCAGGACTGGGGGCAGGATTTTTTGATTAAATCCGAGGATCAGGATTTTTCTGTCGACATCAAGTCCATGAAAAGACAATCCGGTGACTTGTCAGCGCACTTTGTGCTGAACATCCCCTATTATCAGCTGCACAAGGCCGGGTCCAGAACGTCACATTATTTCTGCATATCATTCCATCAATCCGGGTCGGAGGGCACTATCGCTTCCCTTATCGGTTTTATCGAGAAAAAAGAATTGGCTGATGGTAATGTCGGGAAACTGGTTTTGGCTGGCACCAAACGAATCCGTAAAGACTTGTCGACGTTTATCTTTCAGGAAAATACATATGAAATTTTGCTCGGTGACATCGCCTCCCCGGTGCTGACGCAGTTCATCCGAAGTATTGACGGGTTTAAGTTGTGTTATTTGAAAGAATAAGAAGTATACTTATCTTCGACATCTGATTTAAAGGATCCAATTTAAAAACCTGATTCCGGATTTAAACACTATACTGTTTTCTTTTGGACCGCAAAATGCTACGACCCGTTTTCAAATCCGGCGGTTAAAATAATCCGATCGACTATCTATTTAAATGAATGGCTTCGCAGACACGCACATACGATAAAAAAAAGCTGCTCGGGCAGATCTATACGCCGATACATATAGTAGAAAAGATTTTAAAAGACACCGGTTTTTACGAACTGGATTTTGACTCACAAACAATACTGGATCCTGCGTGTGGCGACGGGCGTTTTCTTCTTTCCATTGCCCAGTATATTATTGATAATTCCACGGAAGGTTCGTTAAAAGCAAGGCTGGAAAATATACATGGCTGGGATATCGACCCGGATGCCATTGCTGCATGCAGGCAAAATTTGAACGAATTGGTCAAACCTTATGCCGTGGATATTGATTGGAACCTTAAGGTAATTGACGCGTTAAAACAAGTCCATCAACAGGACAAATTTGATCTGATCGTTGGCAATCCGCCGTACATCAGGATTCAAAATCTCGATCAGTTGCAACGAGATTTTGTTCAGAAACATTATTCTTTTTGTAAATCAGGTTCGACGGATGCCTATATGGCATTTATTCAGCTCGGCTGTAATCTTGTAAAAGATCGTGGCACCTGCGGATTTATAACGCCCAATTCTTTTCTTAGCTCTGAAACAGGAAAACCTCTTCGTGCCTATTTCGTGAAAACGCAGAGCCTAAGACAAATAACAAACTACAGATCGGTCCGTATCTTTGGAAACACAGGTACATATGCTGCCATCTTTATATTTGGAAAGGCATACCGTGATTCTTTCAGATATGAACTTAGCGATTATGATTTTCAATACGGGATCAGAAATATCACGTTCAAAGAATTAGATCACGATTCCCAATGGCACCTGTCGACAGATCAGACCAAAGATCTGAAAGGTACCGCATTGGGAACTCTGTGTCAGATATCCGTTGGAATTACCACGCTCGCAGATCACCTCTTTATTTTCAAAGTTTTGGAAGAAAAAGACGACTTGATAACGGCGGTAAGTAAAAAAGGTATAATCAGCACATTCGAAAAGGCATTGTTAAAACCAGTAGTTAAAGGTTCAAAGCTTAAAAGAGCCACCGATCCAATTTCAGAATATATCTTGTTTCCCTATGAAAAAGATGATTCCGGTAAACATAAGATTATTGCAGAAGATGTTTTGCTGAGAGATTTCCCTCACACCTACAGCTATCTGAAAAATGTAAAAGCTCAGCTTTTGAAACGCGATAACGGAAAAAAAAACTCAGTGGCCTGGTATGCCTTTGGCCGCGCACAGGGACTCGATTCCTCATTCGGAAAAAAGATTATTTTTTCTCCGATGAACCGCTCTCCGAATTTTGTCCTGTATGATCAACCTGACTGCACCGTATACTCCGGCTACTATATCAGGTTCGAAGGCCAATATGAGCACCTGCTGGCTCAGCTCAATTCTCAACGCATGGCAGACTTTATTACTGTTGCCGGGCGGGATTTTCAGGGTGGTTACAAGGGATATAATAAAAAAGTGATCGAAAACTTCATCATCACCGATACTGCTGGATAATTTTCAATTCTATTAACCTACTGATCAATGATTTGACGCACCGGCCAATTCCAGAATCCAAATCTTTGTGATATAAATTAACAATTATTCTATAAATAAACGAACGTTCATTTATCTTTGCAGTGATATGAGGACGAGAGATACGAACAAAGAAACGCAGATACGGACGAAGGCCATCGAGCTAATTGTAAAGCAAGGGTTTGACGGACTCAGTATGCATAAGCTTGCCAAGGCGGCATCAGTCTCAGTTGCTACCATTTATATTTATTTTAAGGATCGTGAAGATCTGATACAGCAACTTTATACCGAAGAATTTCAAAAAATGACCGAAGCAACTTTGGTCAATTTCAATCCGGAAGGCCCGTTCGACAGCGGATTAAAAATTCAATGGATGAATCGTCTGAAATATTGGCTGGACAATCCATTAAGTATGACTTTCATGGAACAAATGAAACATTCTCCTCTAATTGACCGGTCCGTTATAGACAGGAGATTCGTTGATGCCATGAGCCTGTTTGTCGAGACAGCCATATCGAGAAGCGAATTGATCCCACTACGCCTCGAAATTTATTGGGCGGTAGCATTTGCACCTTTATACCAGCTAGTGAAGTTCCATATTTCCGGAACAAGCATGCCTGGCAGACCGGCCTTTATACTGGATGAATCGCAGATTGATCTGACGTTGTCGCTGGTTTTGAAAGCGCTTAAGCCCTGAAATATTATTTAATTTTTTAAAGTAAAATACGCAGCCGTTCGTCATCAGAAATATCACACCTAAAATCAACCCTTATGCAAACGCAACAATTTGAAAATAAAAATGTACTCGTTTTCAAAACAAATTTACACCACCGGGACCTGAAAGTTATAGAGCCGGTGCTGAATGCAGAAACGAAAATTATCAAATGGAATGTGGATCTGACCGATATAGATAACGTTCTTCGGATCGAGTCACACGTGCTTCATACTGATCATGTAATTAAAATTTTGATTAATGAAGGATTTGAATGTGAGGAATTGGTTGATTAAAACCAAGCCAAATAATGGAGAAATACATTTGGCATTCAAATATTGCGTAATGGCACTCTTTGAATAATACAAATTTCTATTCTTGACCGGATTCAGTAATTCTTTCTAACCCAGCTATTGAAAGGATTTGATCTTTCGGCACTTAAACTCCTTGGATGCTCACATCATCTTGTAAATGTCATCCATGCAAAACGTAGTAATACCGGTATTAGGATCCCAATCTTTAATACATAAACTCCCTCCCCGTAAGTTGCTTTTTCAATGATGCAGTCAGGACATACTTCATTGAAAGCTTCTGAGTTTTGACTGTATTTATTTTATTAGAACTTTGAAATATTTCAACCGGTTTTATCAATCCGTAATACCGGGACCAACTTCTGTCACAGAGCAGGATATCGCGCCAACTAATTTAATTTCTGGGATAAGGCACAATGGTGATCAGGTTGTATATCTCAAACTCTGTCGTGTCCATACATCCTTGTTAGACACCTGTTAGTCGAATATGAAAATAGCTGCCCAAATCGTACCAGTCTTGGGATGAACCCGAGGACTATCTCTGGCTAAATTATTTATGTTTAACGTATCTGAATGCCACGCAGATCATTTTGCCGGCATTAAACTTCATTACTGCAAATAAGACAACCTACCTCTGTAACTTCTACTCCATGAATTAATAATGGAAAAAGATCCGGACACTTTTTTTCACAATCAGGACTCGCCACTTCCAGCAAAATATTAATTAATAAAGGCCAGATCGGTCTCCCGCCAAATTGTTATTTCCTGATTACCAGCGCGATAAAATTTGTTACTTATTATACATATAAAACTTTTAGTTTTTATAATACTTTCATAACTAACGAAACTTTAAAAACTTTTTATTTTGATTGATTAGTTCCAGCAATATTTTACGTTTATTTACAAATCAAACGGATTATCAATTCTTAACTTTTAATACATATAATACTTTTAAATGAAGATCATCAGTATTGTTAACAACAAAGGTGGTGTTGGAAAAACTACTTCCGCACAGAGCATTGCAGCGGGTCTTGCCAAATTTGCTAATGCACGGGTACTGGTAATAGACCTGGATGCTCAGGCCAGTTTGACAAAAAGTTTCGGAATTGTTCACAGCGGTTTAAAAAAAGACAGCGGTTCCTTTATTACAGGAGAATACGAGTTTGACGATATTGTAAAGCGTGTCGGCGACGTGGATATTTTGCCCGGTTCCGCAGAAATGAGCCATAAGGAAGACACAATCAAGTCGGCTCCCATATTCCCGTTCAATCTGAAAATCGCGCTGGAAAAAATCAAAGACCGTTACGACTTTGTCATTATTGATTGTCCTCCGGCTCTGAACGGAAATACCAGAATGGCGCTGGTGTCATGCCACCAATATTATGTGCCGCTCCAGGCCGAATTTTTGAGCTATGAAGGTCTTCGCAACTTCCTTGTTTATTCTGCCGAAATTAAAAAGATCAGTCCTACAACCAATCTTGGAGGAGTGTTCGCAACAAGGTATAATCCTAAAATCAGAAAGAAAATAAGTCATGAACTTATCAGTGCAACCAAGGAGCAACTTGGTGACGTATTTATGAATAGCTATATTCGTGACAATATTGCCTTGTCTGAAGCACAGGCAGGCGGCACTAATATCTTCGATTATGCTCCAAGCAGTAACGGAGCAGAAGACTATTATAAGCTAACGAAGGAAATTCTGGAACGTATAAACAATTAAAATATGGCAAAGGACAAGAAATTTGATTTCGCACCTCTTCCCATTGTGTCTGACATCAACGACGATTTTGAAGCTAATGCATCAAATCCTGAGAATAACGGCGCTCCGACAAAAGTTACATTCGACTGTGACTATAATCTTTTGGAAAAAATGAAAGATTATGGATATTGGGAAGGGCTGACGCAGAAGGACATTATTCTTGAAGCACTAACTCGGTATTTTGATACTGCAGAAATTCGTCCGCGTCCAGAAAAGATCCGGAACAAAACAAAAGTTGGCCGCAAACCAAAATCTTCCCTCAATTAAGAAATAGTGAACTATTGCTGGGTATCATTCCAGCAATAGCTTCCCGGAGGTCTGGTTACTACCATTGGTCAGCCGATACACGTAGTTGCCGGATTCCAGATTCTTCAGATTAATTTCTGTTGTTTTTACAAAAGATCTTCGAATCAATTTTCTTCCGCTCATATCGTATAAAGTAAACTCCGAGCGTCCGCCAGGACTAATCTTGATAAAGACAGTTTCCTTTGCCGGATTTGGGAAAACCCTAACGGAATTTTTAAGATCGGTGTCAACAGCAGGTAACGGATCAACAAAAACCCTCGTCTGGGATCTTGCGGAACATCCTGCCTTACTTTTCGCCTCAACCTCATACAGGCCTGCATCTGACAATTTCGCATTCAAAATAGTGGGATTTTGATTACCTGATTGGAAATTATTTGGCCCGGTCCATAGGTAACTGTCATTTTCAGACGCCTGCAATTGTATTGATGAACCTTCAAAATAAGGACTTTGGTTCGAAGCCCTCACGACGGGATTCGGGTTTACGATCACCTTGACAGACGCTTCAATGAGACTAGCATCCCGGCAATTGGCCCGATAAGTCGTGGTCCCAGCTGGCCGGACTGATATCATTTCAGTCGTTTCTCCTGTTGACCAAACCAACGATCCCGGGCAACCCAGTGCAGTAAGCGTAACCGGCTGCCCCGCACAAACCGAGTCCTTTGAAGTGGTAATCCGAAATCTTAAAGGGGCATTGCTTTTTTCTAATTTCCATGTGACCACCTTGGTCCTCGCAAATTGCCGCTCGTCCTGTCTGCTCATAAACGTCGAATCAAAAACATGCGCTGAAAGGGTTGTGATCCGGTTTCTCAAAACATCATATGGAATGGTGATCCGCTCTGCTTTTGTCCGCAGTTTACGGCCGTCAAGGGTCCATTCCACGGATAAGGAGTTAGGTATCGGCTTTAAAAGGTTTATTGAAAAAGCTTGTCCCTGCTCACTGATCACGACAGGTTCGCCATTTCCGGGCAAATGGTTTTCCACCGGATTTACCAGGTCCAATAAACGCTCCACAGTGGCTTCACGGCAAACGTTACAGAATTCCTTGTTCAGCAGCTCCATCAGACAGTTCATCGAAGCAGGTTTGAACCAATGTGATGCTTCACCCTCACCATGTCTGAAAATCCCGATATGCTCGGTTTTAAGCCAGTTTTTCCATTTAACAGACAAAGGCTCCGGGTTCTCCGTCATATTGGGTGCCTCCCAGCCATAACCTCCCCCGGCCCAGTATTCGTCGTTAAGGAGCGTCAGCGTATGTCCGATCTCATGGACTCCAATTTTATTTGCCTGACCGTCCAGCGTATGTACAGCAAACGAACCGCCGGAGCCGCCGTACCAGGGCGAGTTTGCCAGAATGACAACCAGATCATAACCGGGAAATCCCGTTGCCAGCAAGTTAGACAAAGCAGTATGATTGGAGATCGTGACTAGCCGGTGGATACGCTGCCCGAAAGACGATCCAAAATAAGTATCTTTCTTTTCAACCGGCTGATCAGGGTAGGCATCTATCGCAGAACCCGGATTTGTAATGCCGCTTTCCTTCGACGGCGTTCCGATGGACACGATGTTGAAGTAGTTACTATAACGGTTATACGGAGCATAGGCAAGGAAAAAATCAGCAAACTTTTTCGCTTCTGATCTGAATTTTGGCATATCGTCTTGCGTAAAGCCGTCTCCAAGAATCACAATGTTGACCCTGTTGTCCAGGGGGCCGGTTTTGTAGATCGTATCAACAGGAAATTGCTGTGCCCTGAGTTGCAAGCCTGGCAAGGTCAGGAATAGAAATAAGTAAAGAAGAAGTCTCATTTTTTTACCAGAAGGCTGAATATCCTGACTTCTCCTTTTGGAGTGATACTATATAGCTCAATTTTTTCTCTTGCAGGATCGTCCTGAAAACGCATGGATAATGTACCATCACGAGCTGGCTGCGTATCCTGGCTCAAATGCCCATCTTTATCAAAAATTTCCACCGAACGGAATAACGGATGTTCGTAGTATATTACAGTCGGCTGTCGTTGATCCCTGAACAAGTGTATCGCTTTAATCTGATTTAGCCTGCTCCTTCCTGACCCTGCCGGTTTCATCTTACCGGAACCTGCAACTGAGTTTACCAATTTTGCTTTCACCGGACCATTTTCATCTTCTTGCATAACCAGGAAATCCAGAAACAAAATGTGGTTTTCAACTTGTTTATCGAAATTGGGGAGTTTACCAATTTTGACAACAGACCTGGCCGGCGTACAATGAATAAGCTGAAAACTAAAAATAATAAAAAATAAAGTAGAAGGTTTCAGCATATGTGTCCGGATTGGGTTCTGAATGATGGACACTAAAATACGAAAAAGGGTTGCGGGCAAGCCTAATATTTTTTCATAATGTATTAAACGGTTACAATATTTTAATAATGTTTTCCATTTCGGCAAAAACCATCTCAACATCTTCGGTCGTTGTCAGATAATTGACAAACGCAGCTCGGATACATAACTGGTTATTCAACATTGTGGGCGTCATAAATACTAGACCCGTTTTGTTCAAATGTTCAAGAAAAACTGCGGTTTTATCATGCATTTTTAATCTAAAGCAAACCACATTCAGCCGAACCTGCGCGGTCAGTTCAAAGTGTTTAGATTCTGAAATGAGCTGGCCAAAAAGAGCGGCACAGCTTATGCTATCCTCAACAATCGCTCGGAAACCTTCTTTACCATAGGCTGCCAGACTAAACCAGGCCGGCAATGCTCTGAATCTGCGGGAATTTTCCGGCAGAAAGTTCAGGTAAGAAAAATTAGCTTCCGGATCACCCAGATATGGCGCATTCGAATTTTGAAATGTTTCAACCTGCAAGGTTGAATGTGCTTTCCTGATAAAAAAAACAGCACTGTCGTAGGGGACATTCATCCATTTATGACAATCGATGGTGATGCTGTCTGCATATTCCCAGCCTTTCAATAATTTCCTATGGTTTTCCGAACAAGCCGCAAAACCACCGAATGCAGCGTCAACGTGCATCCAGAACTGATATTTTTCTTTCAATTTCGCAACGGAATTCAAATTATCAAAATCAACCGTATTCACAGTGCCGGCACTGCAATTGACAATAACAGACTTCCCGGTCAGTGTCAATAACTTTTCCTCCAACACAACAGGATCCATCACTTCGCGGTCAGGCAGCAGGTCGATCCTGACAACATTATTACTCCCGAAACCTAACATCGAAAGCGATTTGATGACAGACGAATGTGGCGTTGCAGCCAGAACCACAATATCGCCAGACATTCCTTCCCGGGCGATATCCCTGCCAATGCGTGCACCTGCCCATTGCCTTCCCACTGCCAGGCCGGTAAAATTTGACATTGTCGCGCCGGAAACAAATCCACCCATAAAATCATCCGGAAGCTGGAACAGCCCTAGCAACAGGCGTATGGTTTGTTTTTCCAGAATAGCTGAAATGTCGCCGGCGCCTTGTGTGTTTTGTGTGTTCTGGTCGAAAACCGATGTCAACCAGTCTCCGGCCAGCGCCGCCGGGGTCACGCCGCCCACAACATATCCCCAATATCTGGGCCCTGCGCTTGACACAATCAGCTTGCGAAAATGTTCCTCGAAATAACCGAGTGCCCCGGACGTGCCCAGACCTACCTCTTGCAACGGATCAAGGTTAATTTGTTGATCTGATTGTGAAGTAGACAGCTTGCCCAGCTTTGAAAGGTAATCAGAGCTGTAATTCTTAATTTCCTGAAGTATTTCTGATAGATTTTCAAGATCCTTGCTAATTATACGATTCATTTCAATTGCTGTAATGTGCCCTGACAAAATTTACTTTCCCCTCCTCATCGAACTGCATCAGCTCAGCCGACTTCCTGTTGTTAATACTGGTGTAATAAAGTACGAGAGAATCTGTACCGGCCAAAGCGTCGTGGAGTTCAAAGTTCAGGTCAGGATATGCAGCCAGCCCCTTTTCGAAATATTTTTGCAGATCTGATTTTTCGGTAATCAATCCCGTGTCATTGTAGCCAAGATTTTTAATTACCGGAGAGTGAAATACTATATTTTCGGCATAGTGGTTCATGATTTTCTCAATATCATGGCTGTTCCAGGCGCTAATCCATTCTTGTGAAAACTCGCTGATGTTTGTCATAGAAAAAAGTTTTAAATGTTGTTTTACCGAACGTTCACAATTCTCCTGTGATAATTGATCTGACCTGTGTGCCATGCCAGATGCTGACAAAGGTGCATTAATATAAAGCCGTAGGTCTGATCATGATGGATCTGAACGACATCATACGGATAGGGTTCCGCCAGATTTTCCTCATTCATATCCCGTATTAATGGAGGGACCATTTGTAACAGATTGTCCAGTTCCTGAATCAACTGTTCCGCCGTAAAATTTCTTTGGCTAAACTCCGCCTCGCGGTCCCGGACATATGCGAAGCCGCCAATCTGCAGGCCGATGTAGGTTTTTAAATTCCCGATAAGATGCTGACAAATATGGCCTCCTGAGTTGATCGTTCCGGGAAGCTGCACCCAAATCAATTCCCCGGTAGAATATAGTGAAATTTCATTTTTAAGGCGATTTAGATCACGCTCAAACAAGTAAGCCAGTTCCTGAAGTTTCATGGTTATTATTATTTAGATTTTACGTTGCTGAAGTCCATAACCTGATCTGACAAGAAATACGCCGGTCATTGTCACTGCAAACGCGATCACAGTATACCAGGTAAGTTTTTCATGAAGGATGATAAATCCAAGCAGGATCGCAACAAGTGGATTGACATAGGCATATACAGATACCAGCCCCGCCGGCAGTTTTGACATGGCATACAGATAAGCTCCGAAAGCCAGGATTGATCCGAAACAAATCAGATAAAGCAAAGCGAATAGCGAGGAATTGTTCATCACCGGTAAATGTGCCCAGTCTTCACTGATGATGCTTAAAGTGAACAGGCCAAGACCGCCGGTCAACATCTGGACGCCGGCATTAAAGAATGCGCTGGAGTCTGACTTGTAAGTCTGGGTATACAGTCCGCCAAAACACCACGAAACACAAGAGAAAAGTGCGACCAAAATACCAGTCAGCCCATCCCTATTATGAACAAATTCAAGATTATCACCAAAAGTCAGGACTACGCCTGCAAAACCCAGCAGCATTCCTGCAATGATCTGCCAGTTCACCTTTTCGTTTTTCCGCAATAAAAGATTAAGTACAATCGTGAAGATCGGGATCATTGAACAGATCAGTGCAGCCAGACTGCTTGGGATATATTTCACTGCCCAGCCTACAATACCGGTCCCGAAAGTGATCATACACAAACCGGGAATGATTTGTAAACGTGCATTTCGCCAGTCCCACTGTCTCTCCTTCCCACTCAGAAACAGGAAACCCAATAGCAGTGCCCCTGCAATGGTGTTGCGGATTCCCATAAATAAAAGTGCCGGAAATCCAGCCACACCAATCCTTGCAACCAGATAAGTAGTTCCCCAGAAAAAACAAACTAGGATAAGCGCAGTGTAGGCTTTAACGTTAGCATTCATAACCGGTAAGTCAATTGGTTTAATATAATGGTTCTGCAAAAGTTTCGCTTTTTAATTTTCTAAAACAGATTCAGATTTTTAAATTTACACCATAACAGATTTAAAATCCGACTTTCAACCGCCGTTACAAATGCAGCCTGCCATCCACAAGGACGAATTTCTCTACACGATTATAGCAGAGCGTTTCGAGAATCAGATTGAAAACAATATACTTAAAACCGGAGAGAAACTGATGTCCCTGCGCGCATTAAGCAAGGAACAAGGCATAAGCATCAGCACCGCCTACAAAGCTTATATCGAACTGGAAAACAAGGGTTTTATTGAAGCCCGGCCCAAATCAGGTTACTTTGTCAGATTCAGTTCATCACAATATCCAAGAATGCCTGAAATGGCTGCGCTGCCCGCCAAGCCTTCGACGGTCAGTGTTGAAGAAATGTTAAGAATGGTCTACCAGACGTTGAGCCAGGAAGGGATCGTCAGACTGGCAACCGCTACGCCATCCAGGGAGTTAATACCCGAAGCGAAACTTAACAAAGCAATGATGGAGGCTATTCGGCGGTCCCCAGACAGCTGCACGGCATATGAGGATATACAGGGAAATATTACGCTTAGAAAACAGATTGCAAAGTATGCATTTAACTGGAATGGTAACATTACGTCGGATGAAGTAGTGACGACGCAAGGCTGTATGGAAGCTCTGGTGTTTTGCTTGAAAGCGGTTACAAAACCTGGTGATACCGTCGCAATGGAGAGCCCCACGTATTTTGGAATCTTTAATGTAATGCTTAGTCTTGGTTTGAAAGTGCTTGAAATTCCCACCGATGCCGAAACCGGTGTGGATTTAGACTATCTGGAGTCTGTTCTGCAAACGAACACAATCAAAGCTTGTCTTTTTGTACCAAATTTCGGAAACCCCACAGGCGGCATCATGCCGGACCTACGAAAAAAACAGTTGGTTGACCTTTTAGCAACCCACAAGATCCCGCTGATTGAAGATGATATTTATGGTGAAATGTACTTCGGGAAAGTACGTCCGAGAACCTGTAAAAGCTATGACAAAGACGGGCTGGTAATGCTCTGTTCGTCAGTTTCAAAAACTCTGGCTCCGGGTTACCGCGTCGGCTGGTGCATTCCCGGAAGGTTCCTAGACAAAATAATCAGTATAAAACTTAACAGTACCGTTTCCTCCGCGACACCGACACAGGCGGCCGTCGGTTTGTTTTTCGAAACCGGCCGGTATGATCTGCATATGCGAAAAATGAGGAAGATGCTGCATACCCAATCGCTTCGTTATATCCAGGCCATTTCTGATTATTTCCCGAAGGATACGAAAGTGAGCCGTCCGCAGGGAGGTTATGTATTATGGATTGAAATGGGTAAAAATGTCAATGCTTTTGAATTATTCGAAAAAGCATTGATGGAAAAAGTAAGTATCGCACCTGGGCAGATTTTTAGTACCGATGCCAGGTTTACGAATTACATCCGCATTAGTTTTGGCGCACCTTACACTGATGCGATTGACAAGAGCCTGAAAAAACTTGGCAAACTTGTAGAATCTCTGCATTAAATAGCAGCGATAAGAAAAATAATCACGATTGAATTGTCGGGTACTTTCAATTGCAGGTCAGATAATCGCCTCTGAATTAAAATTTTACAAAAATTATAGCTATGCAACAATAGTGCAACTTACTGACTTTCAGCACTTGAAACCCTGTTGCATGCCTTATCCGGTTATCTTTGTACAGATTAAATGTTATGATAATTCATACAGATCTGAAACCGGCGGCAACCGGTCATGATTTTTATACTGCTATTACATGAAAGAGGAGATTAGTATTAAGCATTCACATACCGACGATCACTGCTGCGGCGCAGAAGAAAACGGAAAGCATACTCATAAAGGTTCTGTCCACAGCCATACGAAACATGGTCACGATCATGGGGACGACGATCACGACCACGACCATGATCACGGTGGAGAGGATAACACAAATATTTTAATGAGCCGCTGGAGCTTGTGGCTGAGCCTGCTGATACTGGCTTCCTTTCTTATCGCGACTTATGGTTTTAAGCTCGTAGTGAACAGGTACGCCGAGATTGGTTTGATGCTGTCGGCATACTTACTCGCGGGTTATAAAACCGTCATGCGCGCATTTAGAAAAGTGGGACATGGTGATTTTTTCAATGAATTTTCCCTGATGACTATCGCCACTTTTGGTGCGTTTTACATTGGCGAGTTTAGTGAAGGCGTTGCAGTTATGATCTTTTATGAGATCGGTGAGTTGATCCAGGATCTTGCTGTCAGCAGATCGAGGCGTTCCATCAAAGCTTTGCTTGATATCCGCCCGGATGAGGTTACGGTTGTCAGAAACGGACAAAACCTGATCACTTCACCTTTTGATGTCAAACCAGGCGAGAAAATTTTGGTAAAAGCCGGCGAAAAAGTGGCACTTGACGGCATTTTGATTTCGGACAGCGCTACGTTCAACACAGCCGCACTCACTGGTGAATCGAAGCCGAGCGTAAAAGAGAAAGGCAGCGAGATTCTGGCAGGAATGATCAATACCGAAAAAGCAGCTGAGGTGGAAGTTAAGTCACTGTTCACGGATTCCAAGTTGTCCCGTATATTGGAAATGGTTCAGGATGCTACTGCACGAAAAGCGCCAACTCAGTTAATGGTCAGCAAATTAGCCAAAATATACACCCCTATCGTATTCGGGCTCGCTCTGCTCATTATACTTGTCCCTTACCTTTTTGTAGCGCATTACGAATTTCAGCAATGGCTCTATCGCGGAATGGTTTTTCTGGTCATAGCCTGTCCCTGTGCCCTTACCATTTCAATTCCGCTGGGTTATTTTGGCGGAATCGGTTTGGCTTCACGCAACGGAATTCTGGTGAAAGGCTCTAACTTTCTGGATGTTGTGACGGAAATCGATACACTTGTGTCCGATAAAACCGGAACACTGACCAAGGGTGTATTTAAAGTGCAACAGGTTGAGGCGAAAATAGACAGAGAAAAATTTCTTAATTACACAGCCTCACTTGAACAGTATTCCACGCATCCGGTAGCTAAAGCCGTGGTGGCCTTTGCCGATTTGAAAGATTTCTTACCTGTTACAGATGTTGAAGAATTTGCCGGTTTAGGTTTAAAAGGATACATTGAAAATGCAGCAATATTTGGAGGTAATATCAAACTGATGAAGAAATTCTCAATCGACTATCCCCCGGAACTTGAAGATATTACTGAAACGATTGTTGTTGTGGGGATCGACTCCCGCTACGCCGGCTACCTGACGATTGCGGATGAAATAAAGGAGGATGCCGGACAGGCAATCAAATCACTTCAGGCGCTCGGGATTGAAACGATTATGCTCTCCGGCGATAAACAGGCAGTAACATCTTCGGTCGCCAGGCAGCTGTCGATAAATCAATATTATGGCGATCTGCTACCGGAAGACAAGGTCAGGATTGTCCAGGAGCTAAAAGACCAGGGCAAACGTATCGCGTTTGTGGGGGATGGTGTAAATGACGCGCCGGTCATCGCACTTGCAGATGTTGGTATCGCCATGGGCGGTCTTGGATCAGACGCAGCCATCGAGACAGCCGACATCGTCATCCAAAATGACCAGCCCTCCAAGATCGTTTCTGCTATTAAAGCAGGTAAGATCACCAAATCGATCGTGTATCAAAACATTACGCTCGCGATGGGCATCAAGGTTTTGGTCATGCTGTTAGGCGCCGGCGGAATCGCTACCTTATGGGAAGCGGTTTTTGCAGACGTAGGTGTTGCCTTGCTTGCTATCCTGAATGCGTTCCGGATTCAGGGCAAAAGCCTTTGAAACCAATCTTCTCAACTTCGTATTAAAGTCCGGTTAACCCGGACTTTTTTATTTACCCTATACTAAAAAATTGAGCTTAGGTACACACTTCCACTTAAGCAGCATTTGCCCGTTTTGAAAAACGATTTCTTTATTTTGCAGGAAAACAGAGAGAATAAATTTAGTTGGCATACTAATTGCAACCGTATTATATTGTAGTCACTCAACGCAGTGTTTAACATCAGCAACAACGATCAGCGGTATGCCGGTAAGAAAGGAAAGTTCAGTTATTTCAATAGTTGTCAAGCAGGTTTTGTTATTAGCTATCTGTCTTTTCTCGACGGCTAGTTTTGGTCAGCAGCAAAGGAATTATTCGGTATTATGGCGGGGAAAAGAAGTCGGTTCACTTAAGGCTACTTACCAGTCACAGCCACAGGGACAATTTTATGCAACGGACAGCGACATGAAGATCCAGATGTTACTGTCTTTCCATATCGAGTCAAATATTACGAACGTATTTACAAATTCACGCCTGAAAGCGGCTGAGGTTCACCGTTTTGTGAACAAAAAAAAGAAACTGACCAGCACTACCCAATTCATTGAAAACCATTATGAATTGAAAAAAGACAAAGAAAAAGTTATCACGCTCAAAAGTAATATTCCGGCTACTGTGACCTGGCTATACTTTAATGAACCGACCGAAAAGACAGAAATTTTCTCTGAGACTTTTTTAACATTTTTAAAGTTTAAACAAATCGCAGCGTCTGTTTATAAAACAACACTTCCTGACGGAGACGTGATGACATATACTTACCGGTCCGGCGTTTTACAGCGTGTGGAGATTGAGTCCGGTTATGGTGAGGTTGTCTTTAAACTTAAAATATAATATCTCTCAAATCGGGTAAGCCCGAAAATTAATTTTAACTTCTAAAAAAGAAACCCTTAAAAACAAATCTGTCTTTACGAGCGTTGTTAATGCAGACTGATACCACAAGAAGATCGACCATAGCCGTTAATTCAGGTATGATTTTTTTGAAAGAACTGTAAACCAACCGATCGTTATGAAGAAACTACTATTATGCCTGATTGCCAGTTTGGCATTGCTACATTTCAGTTGTTCGAGGGACAAGGCTTTGGACAACGACCTGGAAGCAAACAATGAAGTGCAGATCCGAATTAAGAATGCCAGCCTGCTTCCCTTTCAAAATATTGAAGTTAATACCAGCGGCGGAATTAATAATTTCGGAAATCTGCCTGATAATCAGTTATCTGAATACAAAACCTTCAATTTTGCATATCCTTATAGTTTTGTAAAATTACAGATCAACGGAGAACCGTATATCATTGAACCAACAGATTATGCTGGTTTGAACAGGTTGAAAAACGGAAAATATACCTACGAAATTAGTCTGGATCCTGAAGGAAACCAGATTTTTATGTCACTTCAGAAGGATGACGTAATAAATTGAGTTAATTTTCGTGAGGGTAATGCGGATCGCAAATTGAGCATTCTATTACCTTCACGAAGAATTTTATACTCAATTGATACATGAAGAAATTATTTCTCTTTTCCTTATCTCTTCTTTTTAGCATTACTGCACAAGCCCAAACGGTGCAGCTAAAAGAAGAAAATCATAACAGCTCCGATATTCGTCAATACCAGCCACCCGTGTTCACGGATGCGCAAAGGCTTTCAAAAATCAAGGCTGCTCTTCCTGTCGTCGAAAAGATGTACAAGGAATATGCCGAAGTAAATAATTTTCCAGGACTTGCTTTTGGTGTCGTTGTCGATGATCAGGTAGTATATGCTGATGGATACGGTTTTACCGATCTTGACCGGAAGACCAAAGCTTCCGGAAAATCACTTTTTAGAATCGCCTCCATGAGCAAAAGTGTCACTACTATGGCGATTTTAAAATTGAGAGACGAAGGAAAACTGCGGCTCGATGATCCTGCCTCCCGGTACATTCCTGCGTTAAAATCCATGCCCCTTATAACCAAAGATTCTCCGCCTATCACAATAAGGAACCTGATGACTCATACAGCAGGCTTCCCGGAAGACAACCCCTGGGGCGACCGACAGCTTGATACAAAGGACGAGCAACTGATTCAGCTGCTTGACAACGGACTATCTAACTCGAACGCACCCGGTGTGCAATATGAGTACAGCAATCTAGGTTTTGCCATGTTGGGGAAAATCATTGGAAAAGTCAGTGGCATATCCTATCAGCAATACATCACCGATCATATTTTCAAACCGCTGGGTATGAATAATACGGTTTGGGAATATGCAAAAGCGCCGGCAGAATTGCTTGCACACGGCTATCGCCGGGAGGATGAAAAATGGAAAGAAGAAGCCTTGCTGCATGATGGAACCTATGGCGCCATGGGCGGAATAATAACCTCCGTCGAGGACTTTGGAAAATATATGACTTTTCATTTATCTGCGTGGCCAGCCAGAAACGACAAAGAAACGGGCCCGGTAAAAAGAAGTTCTGTGCGTGAGATGCAGCAGCCCTGGACTTTCAATAATATGAACTCAAATTTTAAATTTCCCGATGGCCGCACCTGCGCTTTGTTAAGCAGTTATGGCTATGGGCTGCGAATCAGCAGAGATTGCGACAATAAATTATACCTCGGACATACGGGTGGTTTGCCTGGTTTCGGAAGCCAGTGGTGGATCATGCCCGACTACGGAATCGGGGTCATTGCCAATGGTAATCTTACCTATGCAGGTATGAATACCGTCAACTTCGCAGTGATGGATACCCTGATCAAAATTGCCGGGTTGAAGCCCAGGGAAATACCGGTATCAGCTATTTTACAAAAACGAAAAGCTGAGATTGTAAGCCTCCTGCCGGACTGGTCAGATGTAGAAACTTCTAAAATATTTGCGGTAAACTTTTTTCCTGACAAGTCGTTAGCCATACGGCGAAAAAATAGCCAGCTCTTGTTCGGCAAAATAGGCAAAATCAAAAACGTGGGAGATCTCGTGCCGGAAAACCAGTTGAGAGGTAAATTTAATGTCGACGGTGAAAAGGGCACGGTTGAAGTTTATTTCACCCTAACGCCGGAAAATCCCGCTCTTATCCAACAGCTTGATATAAAAGATGTTCAGAAATAATGAGAGAAATTGACAATTTTTATATGCAGAAAGATGAGCCTGTCAGAAGCTGCCTCATTACATTGCGCGAAGCGATACTCGCGCGGGACCCGGAAATTTCGGAAGTTTGGAAATATCATATGCCCTTCTTTATCTTCAAAGGCAAAAGGATCTGCTACCTATGGGTTGAGAAGAAAACAAATCTGCCCTATATCGGCATTGTAAATGGGTATAAAATCGACCATCCTGAACTGATTCAGGATGGTCGTTCGAGAATGAAGATCATTAAATTCAACCCGTTACATGATCTTCCAATTCTGACCATTCATCAGATCCTGGACGCGGCTATGCTGTGATTAGTTGACTTTGCTATCCAACCAGAGTTTTCTGAAATCTTGCATTTCCCGGGTAACCGGCAGATTTAATTTCTCATTGGTCAGCACGATTAGCCTCGGATTCTCAACTAGCTTCATCATTGCCAGACTTGCTTTTTCACGATGAACATACTCGATACTAATTTCGTCACCAGGTTTGTGCGAAGCGAGTACGGCTTTTAACTCATCTTCCGTCTTGACAGGTCTTCCGTCGAGCTTAACAATACTGTCATCGATGTCGATGCCTGCATCATACAATGGCGTGTTTGTGATCGTGTTTCCAGCAATGACAAGCTCTGAGTTTTCTTTAAAACGAGGATTGCCAATCCATGCCTGTCCCTCAAATTCCTTTTTTAGTATCATACCGGCTTTTTTAAATAAGGGAGCATAATCAAACGAGGCGTGTCCGTTGACATACTTATTGAAAAAATCAGCAGCAAATATCTTATCACCAGACACCACTTCAAGCATTTGTCTGAGATCATCGATTACGTAAGGATTTTCAGTCTTGCCAAACTTCGCCCAGACAGCCTTCATATATTGATCCAGTGATGATTTCCTGCTCAACAATTCGAGATCCAAAGCCAGTGCAATGGACGCCCCGTAAGGATAATAAGAGGTATAAGTATTTTGATAATTTGTTTTGTCCACTGCTGTGCCTGCATCGACAAAAACAGCCATACAGCTGGCTTCCGCTGGTGATAGCAATCTTGCGCCCGGTGTATTTTCCTTGGTATTGACGAGCGCACTGAATGTTCCTGCCATATCATCCAGGTTTCGAAACCCGGCCCGTTTGAGAAGCAATTCACCATAGTACTGCGTGAAGCCCTCTGCAAACCAAAGCTCCCGGCTCATGTTGCTTTTTTCATAATTAAAAGGCTCCAGGCTTTTCGGACGAATGCGTTCCACATTCCAGGCATGAAAAAATTCGTGTGCGAAGACGCCCAGCAAATTGTCTGAGTTGTTAAACCTGACAGGCAACGCAATCATTGTACTGTTACGATGCTCCATCCCGTCGCCTTTTACATAGGGGTTGATACTGACCAGGAAGGTATACTGACCGTAGTCAAATGCCGGAAACTCACCAAAAACTGCTTCGCTCTCCTCTGTGATCCTTTTAATCTTACCAGCAAAAACCGTAGCTTCAGCATCGTCAGAATCGATTTCCAGAGCAAGCCGGAACGCGGAATTTTTCAACGACCAGTTTTTTACAATGAGTTTTCCAATCTTAACCGGAGAATCCATAAAATACTGAAGATCCGGAGCGGTGAAAACGTTCGGATTTGCGGTAGCTTTCAATTGCGTGGCAATCGTCCATTCTTTCTGGTTACCAAGGTCGAAGCTAACCTCAATCGGTGCCTTTTCCAGCTCTTTCACCCACATAAAAACGGCCGGATTATTGAACTGAATACTATGTGGGTCGATACCGGCATAGGTCCCATCGGGATGATTGGCATACAATGTGTAACGCACTTTCACGGCGCCTGCATCGGTTTCTACCTGATATACATCACCATCCAAACGATTGATGTGTAGTGGTTTGCCGGATTTACCTGATGCGGTCATATGATATATATTCTTCCCAAATTCATGCGTGGCATACCGGCCCGGGGAGGATCTGCTCATGCGGAATGTAAGCAATTTTTGCGGCGCACCGGTCACTGAAACTATGATTTCAGCTTCATGGTGAGCAATATTTGGAAAGGACACATTGTAACTTATTTTCTGCGCAGCAACGGGCAAGAAAGATAAAGCCAGAATTAAAATAGAAAAATAGCGGGTCATTTTTGAGAATCGATTTGACAACAATAACCCGAAGATCGAAAAAAAGACACGCGAAACAATCTAAAGGTACAATTTCACCATTTGTCGCCAATAGCGCGGCCGGTGAGCTTCCTCATTCCACTCGTAAAACTGATGCGGAATTTTTAGATTTTTCAAGGCCATACTCAATTCGCGGTTGTTTTCAAGAAACTGATCTTCTAAACCGATCACCAGTATTATTTCCAGTTTCTTGATCTGCCTCACAATACGTTTGTCAGAAAGCATGGCGATGAAGCGGGTTGGCATATTATAATAAATGGTATCGTTGAAATATCCGTCAAACAGGTCGTCGAAAAACGGAAGCGAAATAGTCAGGTCGTATCTTGCGCTCATCCCAACTACTTTAGTAAAAAGCGCAGGGTGGCGGAAAGCGATATTGACAGCGTGATACCCTCCTAAGCTACAACCTGCTGAAACGAGCCGTTTGTCTTTATTCTGCTTTCTTATAAATGGAATTACTTCCTTAAGAATGTAGCTTTCATATTGCCCGTGCCGCAAAATGCGCTGTTCAGGTTCTGCGTCAGAATAGAAACTTTCATTATCAATACTATCAACACAGTATATCTGCACTTTTCCGGATTCAATCTTATCCTGCATTGCGTCAATTACCTTCCAGTTTTCAAAATCATAAAAACGAGCTTCACGTGTTGGAAAAAAAATCACCGGCTCGCCCATATGTCCAAAAACCAAAAGCTCCATATCCCTGCCGAGTATCTTGCTGAACCATTTATGGTATGCTCTTTCCATTTCGTCCGCACAACGTTTGATTGAATTGTTATTTAATTAATAGGGCTGATATTTTTTCTGATAATATCTTTCCATACGCTGTAACCTTCTTTACTCAGATGGAGACCATCTTCTTCAAAGAACGACTTCCTGGGATAACCGTTTTCATTCAAAGTTTCGGGAAAGATATCAATGTAGTGCTGGAACGGATCATTTTCTGTTTCTATTTTTATCAGCGCATTTGTATCCTTAATCTGATCAAGCAGCTGCCAGCGCTGCAGACTCGGCTTGATAGAAATAAACGAACACGGAATGTTGCCGTATTTCTGCCTGATGCCGCTCATGAGCTGCCGGTAAAAAAGGCAGACTTCTTCAGGATTTCTTCCGTCGCCGAGATCATTATCTCCCGCATAAACAAGTATAGACTTTACGGAAGTCACCGGGGTAAAAATACGTTCAAAAAACCAGGCACAGGCAGCCAGTGTTGAGCCACCGAAACCCAGGTTTACAGGCTTAAAATCCACAAAGTCTTCGTGTAATGTGTTCCATAGTGTAAAGGTAGAACTACCATAAAAAACTGTTTCCGGAGCATAATCCAGATTCTGCAATACTTTTTCCACTCTCAAAACTTCCTCTTCGTACCAAAACATAAATTATTAAAATTTGACTTTTTAGTTACCACTCTTACCAAAGATATAGGAATGATGTTAACTCACGATTAAGTTTATAACATTATTGCCAAACACAGGTTTTGCGGGCTTTGTTTGTTAAAAAGTATACCAGCATGAATTTACATAGTCTGCAAGCAGCATTGCCCAACCCTGTCAAGGCAAACCAAGGTCATAAAAAGTATTTTTTTTGCTTATGGATTAGATGAGAATACGCAGGCCCAGGCATAGAGACGAAAAACACAATCTTGTCTTTATCACAATATTTATTGACACATACCTAAAATTTGTACAGTCACCTCTAATAGTTATCGCTTGAAAAAGATTATTATACTGCTGTTGTTTATCATACTTAAATTTGTCATTCAGTATGTTATTATTGGTCCGGATTACGACCTGCACCGCGACGAATTTCTTCACCTGGACCAGGGTAAACACCTGGCCTGGGGATATCTTTCGGTGCCGCCCTTCTCTTCCTGGACTTCCTGGCTGATTCTTTCCTTCGGAAATTCCGAATTTTGGGTTAGGTTTTTCCCAGCTCTTTATGGGGCACTTACGCTGGTAGTTGTTTGGAAAGCGATTGAGGCGCTGCACGGAGAAATGTTTGCGCTTGTATTAGGAGCCTGCGCAGTTACCTTTTCAGTACTCCTCAGAATCAATATGTTATACCAGCCAAATTCTTTTGATATCCTCTGCTGGACCCTGTTGTACTATGCAGTCCTGAGATATATGCAGACAGGAAAAAAACAATGGCTTTATACATTGGCCCTGGTTCTGGCGATTGGGTTTTTAAATAAATACAATATTATTTTCCAGCTCGCCGGATTAATTCCTGCGCTGATCATTACGAACAGAAGGATTTTTGCTGACAAACACCTGTATTTTGCGGGCATGCTCGCATTCTTTATTGTACTGCCGAATCTGATCTGGCAATACCAGAACGAATTTCCGGTTATTCATCACATGAAGCTGCTTTCCGAAACGCAGTTAGTTAATGTGAGTACCGGTGACTTTCTAAAAGAGCAGTTTCTGTTTTTCATGGGTTCGATTTTCGTGCTGATCGCAGCTCTTGTTTCCTTTTTCAGATATCCGCCACATAAAAAGTTCCAGGTTTTTTTCTGGGCCTTTGCGTTCACCTTATTTTTGTTTATTTATCTGAAAGCCAAGGGTTATTATGCAATTGGACTCTATCCGTTCCTGCTTTCATTCGGATCCGTCTATCTGGAAAAGCTCTTAACAAATAAAATTAAATGGCTTCGCCCGGTAGCCTTCGCTGCTATTCTGCTTTGCTCTATATTACTCTTTAGGGTGGGTTTTCCAATGCAAAGTCCGGAAGTAATAGCAGGTAATGCAGAGCGGTACAAAAATCTCGGTCTGCTGAGATGGGAAGATGGAAAAGATCATACCCTCCCACAGGATTTTGCTGATATGCTGGGCTGGAAAGAATTAGCTGCAAAAGTCGATTCAACCTATGCCAACCTTGAAGACAAAGCAAACACGATCGTGCTTTGCGACAATTATGGACAAGCCGGAGCGATCAACTATTATTCAAGATCTAGCCTTCAGGCCGTCACGATGAATGCAGATTATATCAACTGGATTCCATTAGAACAGGAAATTCAGAATGTTATTCTTGTGCAGGATGCAGATGATGATGATAAGGACAGAAAAAAAGAACAGCTCCTTTTTAGAAAAATTGAACTGACCGGAAAAGTTGAGAACCATTATGCCCGGGAATATGGTACCAGAGTTTATGCGCTGACCGGAGCAAAAGTATCCATTAACAAAATATTAAAAAGCGACATCGAGGAAAACCGCTGGCACTGATGATAACAAAACCTACTTTTTACATGAATAAACATTTCCTGATTCTAACCTGCCTATTCCTGTCGGCGCCTCTGCTGACGACAGCACAAAAAGCAAAAAGTCTATTCAACGGTAAGGACCTGAGCGGGTGGCATGCTGATGTGCCCGACATGGATAAAGATCCCAGATTGAAGACGCCCTTTATCATCAGAAACGGACTACTGGTAAGCCTGGGAACGCCTGGCGGCCATTTGATAACCGATAACCAGTATGAAAACTTTCGCCTGACATTCCAATACCGCTTTGCAGGAAAACCTGGAAACTGCGGCGCGCTCGTCTTCGTTTCGACGCCGAGAGCATTGTATGAAATGTTTCCGAAATCCATTGAAGTACAGATGATGCATGATAACGCAGGAGATTTTTGGTGCATTCAGGAAGATATCACAACACCGGATATGGAAAATCGCCGCGGTCCGAAAGAAAACTGGGGCGTTAACGGTGATAAATTAAGGCGGATCCCAAATCTCACTGACAACAGCGAAAAACCGCTTGGCGAGTGGAACAATATGACAATTGAATGTTTCAAAAATTCCATAAAGGTATGGCTGAATGGCGACTTTGTTAATTATGGATACAATGCAACAGCTCAAAAAGGCCAGATCGCATTACAGGCGGAGGGCTCGGAGGTGGAGTTCAAACAAGTGGAGCTGACGCCGATCAAACGTTTGACAAAATGATAGCGGATAATTTCCGTCATCAAAAAGCTAAGCGGCAATCAAGGTTAAAAACGGAATGACAAAATTTCCATACATTTACTGTACACATAACAATACCGTGACCTTTACCGATCAATCATTTCAGAAAAAGCTTCTTCATTAATTGCCAAACCGCTCGGTTAACGTAGGTATTATTAATTAAAAGAGCGAAAACAGAGAAATATGATATCCGGTTAAGTCCTGATTAAACCCAAATAATACCCATGCTTCAAGCGACGAAAATGACAATCCTGATGATTTTGATATCTGGATTGGTAAGCGCACAAATTCCGGAAAAAATTAAAAATATATTTCCCGCAGGCACGATCATGCACAACAATCTGGCCTATGCGGGAGACACATTGAAACGACATAAGCTCGACATTTATCTCCCTGAAAAAATTAAAGGAAATGTTCCGGTCGTTATCTGGATCCATGGCGGAGCATGGATGCAGAACGATAAATTCGCCGATATGGGCTATATGAAAAACACCGTTAGATCTTTTGTGGAACAGGGATATGCTTTCGCCAGTATAGACTACCGATACAGTACGGATGCTGTGTTTCCTGCACAAATTCTGGATTGCAACCAGGCTATTGGCTGGTTATATGCCAATGCTGAAAAGTATCACATTGATAAAAATAAAATCGCAATTATCGGTTTTTCGGCCGGGGGACATCTTGCTTCACTTGTCGGTCTCTCAAACAACAACCATGTTAAACAGTTTTCACCAGGAGGTAAAAATATTCCGTTCAAGATAAAAGCGGTAATTGATTTTTATGGCCCCGCTAACTTTATCGCGCTAATTCCAAAGGTGGAAATAAATGAGCCAACTGACCCATTGACGTTGTTGCTTGGCGCTACACCTCTGGAAAGGCCTGACCTGGCCACCATCGCCAGCCCCACCACTTATGTCGATACTAATGATCCTCCGTTCCTTATTTTTCACGGTGAAAAAGATGAATCCGTTCCCTACACGCAGTCTATCCTGCTTAATGCTTATCTGCGGCGCGCAAAGGTAAAGAGCGATATTACCATCGTATCGAATGCTCCGCACTATGGCGAGATGTTTGACGTTGAATCTAACAGAAAGAAAATTTCTGATTTTTTAAAGGCGTCTTTTAAGTAGTGGAAATATTGCCATCCAGATGAATTCCAAAAAGTTAATAACCAACTTCGCCATCATTCTCGTCATGATAGCCAACATTGGCTGCGACCAGCTTTCCAAAAAAATCGTTCGCCAGCAGGTGGGCTACTACGAGAATATCAGCCTGGTCAGTGACTGGCTGACCTTGACGCGTGTGGAAAATGAAGGCGCTATGCTGAGTGTCGGAAGTGGGTTACCGCAGACTTTAAAATTTATACTGCTCTCCGGCATTCCTATCCTGACCCTCGCTTTTGGGATTGCCTATATGTTTTTAAGAAAAAATATTTCCAAAATGAGCATGCTTGCTTTGAGTTTCGCCATTGGCGGAGGAATCGGCAATATTTATGACAGGGTTGTTCATGGTTCGGTAACCGATTTTCTCCATATAAACCTTGGGTTTTTTCAGACGGGCATATTTAACATGGCCGATGTATCGATCATGGTTGGTATGGGGCTGTTTCTTCTTCAATCGTTTTTATACAAAGCCAGCCTAACAGCCCGCAGATGAAACGATAAATCGTTTTCCAGGCTAATGTTATTATTGGTTTTGACTATTCTTCATCTTCCATATATGATCCTTCCTCTGTTTTTGTGGAATCCTGAATGGAATTGTTGATTTGATTCAACTCCTCCTCTGTCAGATCTCTCCATTTCCCCAGTGGCAGATTTTCCAGAGTTACATTCATGATCCTTACCCTTTTCAGTTTGGTAACGCTGTACCCAAGGTATTCGCACATCCTTCTGATCTGCCTGTTGAGGCCCTGTGTAAGGATTATGGTGAAAGTGTAAGTGCTGTCCCTCCTTACAAAACACTTCTTTGTCACGGTATCCAGAATAGGAATACCGCTGCTCATCTTCAGAACAAATTCCGGTTTGATCGGTTTATCAACCGTCACCACATATTCTTTTTCGTGATTGTTGCCTGCGCGCAGGATTTTGTTCACAATATCGCCGTCACTGGTCAAGAAAATCAAACCTTCTGATGGCTTGTCAAGGCGCCCGATAGGAAATATACGTTCGGGATGTTTTATGTAATCAATAATGTTCCCTTGAATTTGCCTCTCGGTAGTACAGGTGATTCCTACAGGCTTATTGAACGCAATGTACACTCCGGCTTTCTTAACTTTAAGCAACTTGCCATCTATCAGGACTTCGTCGCCGACGATAGCCTTATCGCCCAAAACGGCCATTTTGCCGTTTAATGTTACCCTTCCCTGCTCCACCAGCCGATCTGCCTCCCTGCGCGAGCAAAATCCGGTCTCACTGATAAATTTATTAATTCTAACCAACCTAAACCGATATTGATAATTAACATTGAACTCCTACTTCCGGGATAAAGATTGCAAAAAAAATTGAATTGAAATCAAAGATTCAGAGGCGTTACCCCTTTCTATATCATTGGTTAATTATTTTTAAACATTCTTTATGAGAAACGCTCCAAAATCTGTCTTTGTAAACCGTCGGTTTTTTCTTCTGATCTGTTTCCTATGGTTGTCTCTGGGAAATACTTTTGCGCAACCTGTTGAACGTGCCATAAAAATTATTGTTGCGCCCGACCGACAGGACTGGACGTATAAAACGGGCGACAAAGTTAAATTTACCATCTCTGTTTTTCAGAACGGCAACCTGATAAAAAATGCGGCGGTGCGTTATGAGGTCGGATTAGAAAAGATGGAGCCGACGCTCAGTGAAACCAAAACCGCAGCAAATGGCACAATCACCGTGGACGCCGGTACGCTGAAAACTCCCGGATTTTTAAGATGTATAGCTTATGCGAATGTGGAAGGCGGCGAATATAAGGGACTTGCGACTGCCGGCTTCGAGCCTGAAAAAATTCAGCCGACAGTACCGAATCCGGCCGATTTTGATTCTTTCTGGGACGCCGCGAAAAAGGACCTTGCAACCATTCCCATGGATACTAAAATGACATTATTACCGGAAAGATGTACTGAGAAAGTAAATGTCTACCATGTCAGCCTTCAGAATTACAGATTAAACAATCGTGTGTACGGAATTTTAACGATCCCGAAAAAAGAAGGCAAGTATCCTGCACTGTTAAAAGTACCCGGCGCTGGCGTAAGAGCGTATTATGGTGATGTAGCAATGGCTGAAAAGGATATCATAACGTTTGAAATTGGTATACACGGTATCTCGGTAATCATGGACCCGACAGTCTATACAGACCTCGGCCAGGGTGCCCTGAACGGCTATCCTGCCTACAATCTTGATGATAAAGACCGGTTTTATTACAAAAGGGTTTATATGGGATGTATCCGGGCGAATGATTTCCTGACTAGCCTTCCACAATATGACGGGACCAACCTGGCGGTAACTGGCGGAAGTCAGGGAGGAGCACTGTCGATTATAACTGCCGGCTTAGATCCGCGTGTAAAATGGCTCGGGGCGTTTTACCCTGCCCTTAGCGATGTCACCGGATATCTAAACGGACGTGCTGGTGGCTGGCCTCACTATTTTGACAAAACGAATGTCAAGTTTAACAACATCAAAGAGAAACTTGCAACCGTCGGATATTACGATGTGGTAAATTTTGCAAGACGTGTAAAAGTCCCGGGATTTTATATGTGGGGTTTCAATGATGAAACCTGTCCACCCACATCGATGTATGCAGCTTACAATGTAACTACCGCGCCGAAGGACCTAAAACTATATCTGGAAACCGGCCACTGGACCTACCCTGAAGAGCGCGAACTCATGAACACCTGGTTGGTCAGCAAATTAAAACCAGGGAAATAACGAGTCAGATAGGCCGATGCACCTACTTTATCAATCACTACTATCTTATGGACCGCAGAAAATTCATTGAACAGTCTGTCCTGGCCGGAGCAGCATTTTCGTCTCTCCCACTATTGACGGCACTTGAGAGATCCACCCAGTATAAAACAGCCCTGATCGGATCAGGATGGTGGGGAACGAACATACTTCGCTGTGCAATCCAGGCTGGCGAATCCAAAGTCGTCGCCTTGTGTGATGTGGACGAAAATCAGCTAAAACTCACCTCGGCCGAGGTCGCAAAACTCACGCCGGATAGGCCAAAGCTTTACAAAGATTACAGAGAGATGCTGCTAAAGGAGAAACCTGAAATCGTCATTGTAGCGACTCCCGATCACTGGCATGCACTCTGCTGCATTGCCGCCATCGAAGCCGGCGCGCATGTTTATGTAGAAAAACCGATTTGTCATACGATAATGGAAGGAAGGGCGATGGTTAATGCAACGCGAAAACATGGGCGTATTGTCCAGGTGGGGACACACCGGAGGGTTTCGCCGCACAACGTATCCGGAATGGAATTTCTGAAATCCGGAAAAGCAGGGAAGATCGGTATGGCGCGGGCATTTGTTCATTATGGGGGCGGTCCGGGGCAGAAGACCGCAGACTCGGAAGTTCCCAAAGGAATGGATTGGGATATGTACTGCGGACCTGCGCAACTTGTTCCTTATAACAAAACGATCCATCCAAAAGGATTCCGGAATTATCTGAATTTTGCAAACGGAACGCTGGGCGACTGGGGAATTCATTGGCTTGATCAGGTACTCTGGTGGTCTGAGCAGAAATATCCTAAAAAAGTATATTCAACCGGCGGACGCGCCATTCGTCAGGATAATACCGACGCTCCCGATCATCAGGTGGCGGTATACGACTTCGATGGCTTTACGCTGGAATGGGAACACCGGAATTTTGCTGCAAACAATGCCGAGAAAACACACCCTCAGCAAGCCGTTGGCGTTTACTTCTACGGTACAGAAGGTACATTCCATATGGGTTGGTTAGACGGATGGACGTTCTACCCTACTAATCCTAATAAGCCTGTCATCCATCAGGATGCCCAATTGAATAAACCTGACGATCAGAACATCCAGCAGCTTTGGGCGAATTTCTTAACTTCAATAAAAACAAACAAACCACCGGTTTGTGAGATTGAAGTCGGGCAACGGTCGACCAATCTGGCATTACTTGGGATGTTGTCTTATAAGTTAGGCAGAAGTATCATCTGGGATGGAGAAAAAGAATTGATTCCGGGAGACGACGAAGCAAATAAATTGTTGCGCCGAGACTATCGCGGCGAATGGAAATACCCTACTGTGTGACAACAAAAAAGCCGGCGTAACTTTTTAAAAAGTTACGCCGGCTTTAAATTTTATTTACGGCAATTAGTCAATTTTAATGACCTCTGCCGGGATGTTATATTGCGTAATAATCTCACGTGTGAAACGCACGTGCCCCCGTGGCGCCATAAGATACAATTTGGCACCTTTCATTCCTGCCAGCTCGCTCAAAAGTTTCCATTTAGAAACACTTCCCCGAAGTTGGTCTGTTTTCATGGACACTTCCAGATAATGTCTGTTGAACATATTTACACCTGTAACATCCGGCGTAAATTTCTCATTATCAGCAGCTCTTTCGTATGATTTTGGTGTTTCAAAGCCTTCCATATTCGCCTGAATCTCCTTAAAACCATGAGCTTGTGCCCATTTTACAACAATGGGAATAAATGATTCCTTTTCCATAAATAACAATGAATGTTTTTCTCCCCGACAGACGGGGAAACTCAACTTAAAATATTAAACTAAAACCTGAGAAGAGTGAAAGCGTCGTAACCTAAAAAGTCGCCAAACAAGCCACATTTCTTACCAATTGGGAAAACTACTACTTTTTTGGCAGAATACAAAATAAAAATGTCTTAGACAAAGGCTAATCTTCAAGTTCATCAAGAAAAAACCGGTATGCTCTTACCAATTCCTGATGCGTTTTGGTATTCTTCATATGCAACGCCAGATCTATTCCTTTCTGATAAATTTTTTCCGCTTTTTCATTCGCACCCTCTGCTGCAAAAAATGCCGCCGCGCTGTAATATGTGGCAAGATAGTCAGGATGCTGGTCGAGCAGGATATTAAAATACAATTCAGCCTTGGACGTGTCCGTCTTTTGATACTCAAGAGCGAGTGCATAAATGTTAAAAGGATCATTTGGATCCTCTTCGAAAAAAGCAATCAGATTTTCCAGCAATGAGTTTTTCATTTTGATAATGTTATGCTTGCATACTATTTAAGTTTTTCTGTATATTCGCCGTCATAGATTAATTTGTCAAAATTAAAACAATAGAAAGTGCTAACCATTTAAAGGTTTCAGATATCTGAATAAAATACCTTAAAATTACACACCTTTCAACTTCCTGCCTGACCATGAAAATACTCGTATGTATAACCAATGTGCCGGATACGACGGCCAAGATCAGTTTTACCGACAACAACACCAAAATTAACAAAGCTGGTGTACAATATATAATCGGGCCCTATGACGACTATGCGCTGGCCCGTGCTGTGGAGCTGAAAGAGCAGCTTGGCGGCTCGGTCACGGTGCTCCATGTCGGAGAGGCCGATGCGGACCCGCAGATTCGTAAGGCGCTGGCAATCGGAGCCGATGATGCGATCCGCGTTAATACCGATCCTCTTGACTCTTATTTTACAGCTGTACAAATCGCGAAGGTCGCCGCTGAACATCAATATGATCTTATATTAATGGGCCGCGAATCCATAGATTTTAACAGCGGAGTTGTGCATGGACTGGTAGGTGAAATGCTGGAAATCCCCTCCTACTCTCCGGTGATGAAACTGGAAATAAATGGTACAACGGCCACGATCGCACGTGAGATTGACGGCGGAAAGGAAACATTGACCGCTTCGCTTCCGCTGGTCTTAGGATGCCAGGAGCCTATTGCTGAATGGAAGATCCCTAATATGCGTGGAATTATGACGGCCAGAACGAAACCGTTGACTGTTGTAGAGCCTATTGCAGTAGATGAATTGACTGTCCCGGAAAAATATACCCTTCCGGCACCAAAAGGAGCCTGTAAAATGATTCCTGCATCGGAGGCTGAAATGCTCATTAAATTGTTACGAACAGAAGCAAAAGTCCTATAATCACCGCTGTTGACTATGCCGGACCGAAGGCAGGTCTTCCTTAAAATTTGATCAAAATGTCAGTACTCATATTTGTTGAATTAGATAATGGCTCTGTGAAGAAAACTTCGCTTGAGGCTGTCGCCTATGGCGCAGAAGTGGCTAAACTAACGGGAACCACGGCGACAGTCCTGGCGCTTGGAAAGACTGAGCCTGGTGCTTTGGAACAAACAGGGCGTTTCGGTGCAACCAGGGTTTTGCATGTTGCGGATGAAAAACTGACGCATGAAAACAGCCTCGCATATGCAGACGTTTTGGCGCAGGCTGTGCAGCAGGAAAATAGTAAGATCATTATCATTTCAAAATCAGGACTGGGTGACGCCGTAGCAGCACGGGCCGCAGCGAAGCTTAAAGCTGGAATCGTTTCCGGAGTTACTGAACTGCCGGTAATCAATGGTAGTTTCGCGGTGACAAGAAGCATTTTCACCGGGAAAGCTTTTTCACAGGTTGATATGAAGTCAGATATCAAAATATTGGTTGTCAAAAAAAATGCGATCGAAGCAAACGAAGGTTCAGGCACAGCAGGTGTTGAAGGCTTTTCGCCTGTCTTACGCGATTCTGATTTTCAGGCCTCAGTTGGGCAGATTGAAAAGGCAGGTACTGAGTTGTCGCTTACCGAAGCGGATATCATTGTGTCAGGTGGCCGTGGAATGAAAGGGCCTGAAAACTGGCAGCCCCTCCTTGATTTTGCCCAAGCACTTGGTGCCGCTACGGGCTGCTCAAAACCAGTTTCGGATCTGGACTGGCGGCCGCATCACGAGCATATCGGTCAGACAGGGATCAAGGTTTCCCCAAACCTTTACATCGCCTGCGGCATATCAGGAGCAATCCAGCATCTGGCGGGAGTGAATGGTTCAAAATACATCGTCGTTATCAACAAGGATCCTGAGGCTCCGTTTTTCAAAGCAGCAGATTATGGAATTGTAGGTGACATTTTTGAGGTACTGCCCAGGCTTACCCAGGCGGTCAGGGACCTGAAATAAGAAAGACTTTTTATTTATACCCCGACTTGCATTTTTTTATGCAGGGCGGGTTTTTTATTTTTGCGTACGAAAACGATTGCGCATTATTCAAAATGAATAATATCCGGTATTTTTGGCATAGTATTTCCCTGACTTACAGCACTATGCCTATTTAGTATCGAATGAACGACATTTTGAGCAATTAGCGGAATCATAGAATAATTTTTAGTACCCATTGCGCAAAATCACCAGAACTGTTTGCAAAAACGTTGCGTTAGCCCATTAAAGTCCAAACGTGAAAAAAATTAAGTTAGAAATATTGGGGCTTTCCCCAAGTCAGTCTCAGGCCGGTTCCTTCGCCCTAGTGTTGGGTGAAGAATTAGGTAACCGTCGCCTTCCGATCATCATTGGCGTGTTCGAAGCACAGGCTATTGCCGTGCAGATAGAGAACATTGTTCCGAATCGTCCGATGACCCATGATCTGTTTAAATCATTTGCGGAAGGAATGAATTACACTTTGAAGGAAATCGTTATATCAGATCTGAAAGAAGGCATTTTTTATGCAAAGATTGTTTGCAAGGACAGCCTGAGAGAAGTAGAAATCGATGCCCGTCCTTCTGATGCGATCGCGATTGGATTACGTTTCGATATCCCTATCTATACCTATGAAGCCATTCTCTCGGAAGCCGGTATCATATCCAGCTCTATTTCGGAAGATGAGGATGAGGATGAAGATGATGCCATCAAAGAAACTCTTCAATCCCGGGGAAGTCTGACCGATCAGTTAAGAGATCTTTCTTACGACGAACTTCAACGGATGCTCGACGAAGCACTTACAAAAGAAGATTATGAAAAGGCGGCGAAAATCCGTGACGAAATGGGTCGCAGAAATTGATTTTTGCTCTGCACAGTTCGTTAAAAATAGTTAAGATTGGTACCCAAAAGGCACCAGTGTAATATTAATCACTACTTTTGCCAGCATTACTTCATACGAGAGTCTGAATAAAACCGGTTTGCGAAATATCCCTTTTTATGCCTAAAAAGAAAAAAATTGGTAGTTATCCCAATGCTATGATTGTTATGAGCCTGACAGCCGCACTTTTCCTGATTGGGTTTTGCGGACTTCTTGTAATTCAGTCTAAGAAATTGGTATCCATCATTCGCCAAAATATTGAAGTAAGAGTTTTTATTGATAAAGCTGAAACAAAGGCGGGCCAGGATTCGATTCTGACCGCGTTGAAAACAAAACCATATGTTTCCGCTACCCTGGAAACACCGAATCCTATCACTTTTGTATCCAAGGAAGAAGCCGCAAAGGAGTTCATTGAAGGAACGAAGGAAGACTTCTCAGCCTTCCTGGGTGAGAATCCGTTGCGAGACAGTTACCGGGTGAAAATTGGGGAAGATTATTTCGAAGAGTCGAAATTACAGCTGATAAAAAAAGACATCGAGAAAATTAAAGGTATTTACGAGGTCGTTTATCAGGAAGATCTGGCTGACAATATCAACCGGAATGTGACAAAAATATACATTGTCCTTGCGAGTTTCGCTTTGATCATGCTGATTATCATTGTTCTGCTGGTGAACAACACGATCAAACTCGCTATCTATTCACAGCGCTTCCTGATCCGTAGTATGCAGCTGGTGGGTGCGACAAACGGTTTTATCCAACGTCCCTACATATTACGGGGAGCTATGCAGGGCACCATTGGCGGCATTCTGGCCGGCGGTCTGCTGATCGCCTTACAGCAGGTTGCTGTAAGAAATGTTGAAGGGCTGGCGATGCTTCAGGAGTACGATAAAATCGTTATTCTGGTGGCCGTTGTACTTGCACTGGGGATCATGATCGGTATCGCCAGCACCTACCAGTCGCTTGCCAGGTATCTTCGCATGACGCTGGACGATCTTTATTGATCCGGAAAATAAGTATTGACTATCAACTTTTTTATTTATGAGCAACACAAAAAACAGTCTTCCTTTTGGAGCATCAAACTACAAAATGATGCTGATCGGATTAGCCGTAATTCTTGGCGGATTTTTAATTATGAGCCTTGATACCGAAGAATTTGGTTTTGGTGTGCTTGGATTGACCATTGGACCTGTCATTGTGATCCTGGGTTTCATCATTGAATTTTGGGCTATTTTACGTAAACCCGTTAATTCATGACCATCTGGCAGGCAATCATTTTAGCAATTGTTGAAGGAATTACAGAATTCCTACCCGTTTCTTCCACCGGACATATGATCATCGCATCGTCATTTATGGGGATCAGTCATCTGGAATTCACGAAAATGTTCACGGTTAATATCCAATTTGGCGCTATTTTGTCAGTTGTGGTATTGTATTGGAAACGCTTTTTTCAATCTACAGATTTTTACTTCAAGCTTTTTGTAGCCTTTCTTCCCGCAGCAGTTCTGGGTTTTCTGTTAAATGATATCATCGATTCAATGCTGGAAAATGTGATTGTCGTTGCGATCTCACTTCTGGTTGGCGGTATCATTTTATTGTTCATTGACCGTATCAACAATGACAATACACGCGAAAGAGAAATATCTTATTTTGATGCTTTGAAAATAGGTTTTTTCCAGTGTATCGCAATGATCCCGGGTGTTTCCCGTTCAGCATCCACGATCATCGGAGGGATGCTACAGGGCCTGTCCCGCAAGCAGGCGGCCGAATTTTCATTCTTTTTAGCGGTTCCGACCATGGCTGCGGCTGGCGGTTATAAGCTTCTGAAAACCTATGATACCATTCAGGCTTCTGACATTCAGACTTTACTGATAGGCAACCTGATCGCTTTTGTCGTGGCTATGCTCGCCATAAAATTTTTTATCAATTTCCTGACAAAGTACGGTTTCAAGGTTTTTGGATATTACCGCATCATCTTAGGACTGATCCTTTTAGGACTACTTGCATCTGGTTATAAACTGGATATCGTGTAACTTGTGACAACGCCTGAGGCGAATTCAATTTAGATCAATATAGTTTGAGTAATAATAACACCATACCGGACGAAGGCGAAGTCCTGCTGATTGATAAACCTCTCAAATGGACATCATTTGACGTTGTCAACAAGATCAAAAGAGCCTGTAAGTATAACAAGATTGGACACGCAGGAACACTCGATCCTCTTGCGACAGGTTTACTGATCTTGTGTACGGGAAAGAAAACCAAAATCATCGACACCTATCAGGCACAGGAAAAGGAATATACCGGGACTTTTGTTTTGGGAAAAACAACGCCTTCTGTTGACTTGGAAACTGAGTTTGATGCTGAATACCCTGTTGAACATATTTCTGCTGATGTGCTTGAATCAGCTAGGCAAACCTTTCTGGGAACGATAGAACAAACACCTCCGATCTACTCTGCTGTGAAAGTCGACGGTGAGCGACTTTATAAAAAAGCCCGTCGCGGCGAGACAGCTGAAATAAAAAAGAGATCTGTTGAAATTTCGCTTTTTGAAATTGACAGTACGAACTTCCCCGCTATCGATTTTCGCATCATTTGTTCAAAAGGCACGTACATTCGTAGTATTGTAAGAGATTTTGGCCAGGTTGCTGGTAGCGGTGCCTATTTAAGTGTTCTTTGCCGCACCAGAATCGGCGGTTTTGAACTTAAAGATGCTCATAACCTGACTGATTTTATTTATAAAAAACGGGTTGAACTGAACCTAGCGGTTGACGAATGAACATATACCACAGCCTGGATTCCTTCGAAAGACTGGAATGTGCCGTTGTGACCAGTGGCACCTTCGACGGGCTGCATATTGGCCATAAAAAAATTCTTGCCCGGTTAAAAGAAATAAGTATACAGTCAGGCGGCGAATCTGTCGTATTGACTTTCTGGCCACACCCTCGTCTGGTTGTTTCAGAGGACAGCCAGGATTTACAGCTTCTCTCTACCATTGATGAGAAAATTGCCTTGTTCGCAGAGATGGGGGTTCAACATCTGGCTATCATTCCATTTACCCGTGCTTTTTCAGAGCTTTCTTCCGACGAATTTATCCGGCAAATTCTGGTCGGAAAAATAGGAACTAAAAAACTGGTTATTGGGTATGACCACCGCTTCGGCAGAAACCGCGAGGGAAGTTTCGAATTCCTGCAAAAAAACGCAGTCAACTATGGATTCGAGGTGGAGGAAATATCGCGCCAGGATATTGAAGACCTTGCCATCAGTTCTTCACGAATAAGGCAATCTTTATTGTCCGGCCATGTGGACGAAGCGCAGCATTTATTGGGCCGCCCCTATTCCATTACTGGTGTCGTTGTCAAAGGCAAACAATTGGGAAGAACAATAGGATTTCCCACGGCAAACATTCAGCTAAATGAATCTTACAAACTTATCCCGGCCAACGGGGTATATGTAATTAACGCAATCTACGAAGGAATTGCCTACCGCGGAATGCTGAACATCGGAGTAAGGCCAACGGTAGATGGGACGTTCAGGACCATAGAAGCTAATCTTTTCGATTTTGAAAAGGAAATTTATGGAGAAGACCTGACGGTTGAATTGCTCTCCTACCTGAGAGCCGAGCAAAAATTTGATGGACTATCCGCCTTGATTGAGCAAATAAAAAAAGATAAAGAGAATACGAATACATTTTTCGAAAATTTAAATTCTTAATTGCATTCTATCTTTTCCAAACCCCGAAGCCGTCGTGAGGACCAGGCTTCGGGGTTTTTGTTTTGCGTTTGAATGAGTAATCCATTTGCTAATCTTTTGGTATAATTATATTGCTATAGCTGAAAACACATTTTTCAACCATGAAAAAACATATTTACAAATTAGCACTCGTATTAAATTTTCTGGTCCTGCTTCCATCGTTCGCTCAAACGACCGCTGTATTGTTCAGGCATGTCAATCTGATCGATGGAACCGGATCGGCTGCAAAGCCAGATATGGACATCCTGATCCGGGATGGAAAGATAGCTGCAATTCAAAAAGGCATCAGAGATGCAGATGCCAGGGAGATTGATTTGACAGGAAAAACAGTGATGCCCTCTTTGATCAGCGCTCATACGCACATTGGGACACTTAAAGGTAATAATTCTGCCGCTGAAAATTATACCCGCGAAAATATTCTAAGGCAGCTAAAAAGATACCAGGATTATGGCGTCAATACGATTCTGACAATGGGAACGGACCGGCCTTTAATTTTCAACGGATTTATTGATTCCACCCAGGCTGGACTTCTACCGGGCGCGAGGCTATATTCGGCAGGTTCTGGTTTTAATACGCCGGAAAACGATCCGGCTTCCTGGATGAATTTGCTGTTGCGCCCATCCTCTGTTGATCAGGTACCTGAATTAATGGCAAACCTGTCAAAAGTAAAACCAACCGTTGTTAAAATGTGGGTCGATGACCATGGTGGAAAAGCAGAAAAAATAAAGCCTGAAATATACAAGACTATTATTTCAGAAGCGCATAAACGAGGAATACCGGTTGCCAGTCAGCTTTATAATCTGGAAGATGCACGATCGCTGACTGAATCCGGTCTTGACATTATGGCTCACAGTATCCGTGACAAAGAAATTGACGAGGCACTTTTGAAAAAAATGAAGTCAAAAGGTGTAGCGTATATTCCCACTTTGTCGCTTGATGAATATGCATACATCTACTCCCGAAAACCTGAATGGGTAGACGAACCATTTTTTAAAGCTTCGCTTGAGCCTGGGGTTTATGAAATGATCATTTCTCAGAAATACCAGGATCAGGTTAAAAATTCACCGGAATTTGAGAGAAATATGAAAGGTTTCAAGATAGCGCTCCTAAATGTGAAGAAAATCCACGACGCGGGGATTCTTATTGCGCTGGGAACCGATTCGGGCGCCTTCCCGATCCGTGCACAAGGATTTTCTGAACATCTCGAACTTGAACTCTTGGTACAGGCCGGACTGACTCCATTACAAGCTATTATGGCCGGAACCAAAAATGCGGCAACGGTTTTGAAGGTCAACCAAGGATATGGTACTATCGAAAAAGGCAAAGTGGCAGATTTCATTGTTTTAAATGCAAACCCTGAAAAAGAAATCAGAAATACGAGAAAAATTGAGGCCATATGGAAAGATGGCAAGGAAGTAAGTAAAGGACCGCTAAGAAAATAATTAATTTTTCAAGTCTTGATGTTATGGAAAATACGCCGGAAATACATTTTTTTATTGACGATGGGGTCATTCCTAATAGCAGATACCCGGTTCTTATTTACAAAAACGCGTTTGCTGAGCGAGGCTCAACCGGAGCAGAATGGCTGGAAAAACGTTTTGAAGGTAACAATTGGAAAAATACATGGCGAAATGGAATTTTCCCCTACCACCATTACCATAGTAATACGCATGAAGTTCTAGGAATTTATAATGGCGCTGCACGTCTTCACCTTGGTGGCGAGCAAGGGGAAAAAATTCAGGTAGATGCAGGTGATGTGATCATTATTCCGGCAGGAGTCGGCCACAAAAACCTGGAAAGCACCGAAGACTTTTCTGTTGTTGGTGCATATCCGGACGGAATGGAATATGATATTTTGACGGGTCAACCCGGAGATCGGCGGACAGCCGATGTCAATATTCCAAGGGTACCGTTTCCGTCAGAAGATCCGATATTGGGCAACGACAAAGGATTGATGTTGATCTGGAAGGGATGAAGAAATGCATTAAAAAAAACAGAGGGGTTTTGCAGCAAATTCTACAAAACCCCTCTGTGAATGAAATGATTCAAAAATGATTAGGCACTTCTGTTGTTCGGAGATTAGTATCCGGTATTTTGCTGCATATAACCCGGAAGGTTTGAAGCGCCGTCAATAGCAGTCTGAGGGATAGGAAATAGTCTCTTGTGAACGTCATTATTTGATTTTTCAGTCCAAGTACCTTCATATTTTCCAAAACGGATCATGTCGGTGCGACGGAGCATTTCCCAATACAATTCGAAGCCTCTTTCACGATATAAAAGCTCAATCGTCAACGAGGTTAAGGGCGGTGGCGGGGTTGTGGACGTTCTGGCAGCCCGCACCGTATTTACATCAGCAAGTGCTGTTGCATCACCCGCACTTTTACGCAATTTCGCTTCGGCTCTCATCAAATAAACATCGGCCAGACGAAGGATTGAAATATCCGCCTCTCCTTTATTTCTACCCGAATCCGATACCCTGCTGAATTCATATTTCTCCACACGGTATCCTGCACTGTAACCACTTCCTGCCGTCGTAAAGTCAATTTTCTCAGTAAAATTTACAGGCAAATCGCCGCGGTTACGACTTAAATTGGTCAGTCTGCCAACTTTAAGTTTACCATCTGGGCATCTTAGGAAAACACCGTTTACACGGATCGCACCATACTGCTGTCCGCGTAAGATACCACGGTTGATCTTGTAACTTGCATCAGCGACGCAGCTGTCCGCCGGATTGCTGTATCTTGAAAGATTTTCCTGATAAAAACGCGGATCACGTTTCGGATCTTCGGCACCATATGCCTGAACCCAGGTCTGATAAAAGTCAGAAGTAATTGCCGGACCATCTGTACCATTTGCAGCCGGGAAAGCGGCTAATGGAAACTGATCACCCGCAAGCGAAAAATAGGCAAGGCGATTGTGTCCGTTCAAATCAGGGCGTTGATCTACCGCAAAGATCAGCTCGGTGTTATCATGGTTCGTATTTCCGAAGATTGAGAAATAATCGGCCGATAACTTATATTCACCGGAGCTAATGATCTTGTCCGTGTATTCGATGACCTTATCCATATCCGTAGATGCGAATGTGATCTGAGGTGCATAAATATTTCTGTAAACGGCAGCATTAAGATATAATCTGGCAAGAAGACCCCAGACTGCTGCTTTCGTAAGGCGTCCGGAACCAACCGCTGCTTTGTTCTGAAGCAATGGCTCAACCGCCAGGAATTCCTTTTCGATGTAAGCAACCGCTTCTGCTCCCCGGACGATGGTAGAAGTCGTTCCAGGTTCTTCCTTGATGAAGACGATCCCAAACAGGTCAAGCATCATCATGGAATAATAAGCCCGCATACCTTTTGCCTCCGCCAGGTATAAAGCAGAATTGGCGTCCTTGGCAGTAGACAACGTAGTAATTGCTGTGATTGATCTGGAAATGCTTTGCACAATTTGATCCCAGGTACCCTTGATATTTGGATCAGTACTGGTCGAATTGTGCGCATGAAGTGCCAGGTATATACCGTTATCGCCCCAATCAGTACCTCCACGGTATGGCAGGATCGCTTCGTCGGTCGAAATTTCCTGTAAGGCGAAATAATTGGTATGTTTGTGCAATTCAGGTAAAAGAGCATAAACAGGGGCTATAAGTCCGTTGGCAGTCTGCTCGTCAGACAAAGTAGAGCCCAGGTTTTCGTCCAGCACTTGCTCTTTCAAATCGGTGCAGGCACTGTTGAACAGCAGCAAACCGGCAACTGTCAATAATATAGGGAATTTTTTATTCATCGTAGTAAGAATTAAAAACCAATATTTAAACCAAAGACGATCGTTCTGGCTTTTGGATAGCTCAAATAATCGATACCATAAGAAGTAATATCATTAACCGAACGATCATTGTTAACCTCAGGATCGTAACCGTTGTATTTAGTGGCAACAAAAAGATTTTGCCCTGTTACCGAAATCCGGATTGTCTGCACCCAGTTGTTAATGCCCAAAGCGGTGGTGTTCACGTTGTAGCCGAGTGCAAGGTTATTCAGGCGCAGAAACGAACCATTCTTAAGGAAACGGGTAGAAACCGGTGCCGAGTTAGTCGTAGATTCCTCCGGTCTCGAAATCGCCTCCGGCGTCACGTTCAATCCTTTGGATAGTCTTAATTTATAGAAGTTGGAATTGGCCGTATTGTCGTACAGTTTGTTGCCTGCAACTCCGTTGAAGTTTGCTGTCAGATCAAACCCTTTGAAACCAAAATTTCCGCTGAAATTATACATCTTGGTAGGAAGTGCTGATCCCGCTGCAATACGGTCTTTGTCGGAGATGATCCCGTCACCGTCCACATCTCTGAATTTATTGATACCCTTGTCATCAAAGCCTATGAACTCTTTGAGGTAGAAAGTACCGATCGGCTCGCCACTGATGTATCCGTTTATCGTTGCAGAAGTCAGGCCAGATCCTTGCGCAGATCCTGAAGGAATTACAGAATAGGGAGAATTCTTAACTTTGTTTTTAATAAAAGTAATATTACCGCCCAAACCAAAACGGATTCCGTTGGCCAGATTTTTACGGTACGAAAGATCGATCTCCGTTCCTTGGTTGACAATTTTCATATTGTCGACGTTAGTCCAGAAAGTACCCGCCGGCTGAACAGGATCCGCGGGAATTACTTCCAGAAGAATCTTTCCGGATGTTTTACTGAAGTAGTCAACCGAACCGCTCAAAGCACCCTTGAAAAGAGCAAAGTCAATACCTAAATCCGTTTGCGAAGACGTTTCCCATTGAATATTAGGATTTGCAAGACGTGCGTAGGTTGTTCCTGCTACGTAGGCGCCGGTATTGAACAATGGATAACTTGTTTTGTCAGTAACCGTTGACGTAAATAGCGCCTGGGTAATTTTTGAAGGTATTTCCTGGTTACCTGTTTGTCCCCATCCTGCACGAAGTTTCAGATCGGTAAACGGCGAAGTCTTCATGAAATTCTCTTCAGAAAGTCTCCATCCTAACGAGAACGATGGGAACACACCATATTTATTATTTGCTCCAAACTTCGAAGAGCCATCAACCCGAACAGTTGCGGTCACCAGATATTTATCTTTGAAGGCGTAGTTTACTCTCGAGAAAAACGATTGTAATTCGTTCAGCGTAGCTTCACCCGTAGGCCGGTTATTAACCATCGTCAGATCCTGTCCGACACCAGGGTTGTAAATGGGCTCAATGCCACCTACTGAAAATCTGTTAATACTGTAAGTTCTTTTCTGTAAAGATATTTTCTGATAGGAATGCCCTACCAGCGCTGAAAAATTGTGACTGTTTTTTTCTAATGTGTAAGTCACATAGTTTTCAAGGAGCCTGTTGCTGTTTCTAACATCCCTTGTTTCCAACCTTCCGTCCTGAAAAGGAACTTTGTTTGCAAGCGATTGTAAATCCTGCGTTGATGATGAATTGTCAACACCGAAGTTCAACTTATATACCAGTCCTTTGATGATCGTTACCGAAGGCGAAATATTTCCAATCACCCGGTTGGTAGTTGTCTGGTCTTTTTCCAACGCCAGCGTGATCAGCGGATTCGTACCATCCTGATATTGGAAAGGCGCCCCGTTTTCGTCATAAGCCGGATAGGTAGGATTAGCAGCAAGAGCCGCCCCGATCATACCCTGGTTAGGTCGTAGATTTTTCGTGTTGGTGGCATTTAAGTTGACGTCAACACTTACACGGTCATTAAGCAGCTTCTGATTTACATTTATTCTTCCGGTATACCGGTTCAGATTGCTGTTCTTAATGATACCATCCTGTTTCTGCATTCCAAATGAAGCGTAGTAAGTTGATTTCTCAGACCCTCCGCTCAGGGCTACGTTGTGATTTTGTGTAAAAGCAGTTCTGGAAATTTCTTTTTGCCAGTCTGTACTTCCTTTTCCATCAATAAAGGTGCCGCCCAGGTTTGTAGCCTCTCTACGGAAATCATCCGCAGAAAACACATCCATAGGTCTGGCCATTTTCGAGATACCGAAACTACCTGAATAATTTACCGTTGCGACGCCTGATTTACCTCTTTTAGTCGTAATTAAAATGACACCGTTTGCTCCTCGGGCACCGTAAATTGCCGTTGCCGAAGCATCTTTCAAAACATCAATCGACTCGATATCCTGAGGATTGATAAAACTAAGCGGATTGGTCGCTCCGCCGGTGCTGCTGTTGTCCAGAGCAAGTCCGTCAACAACAAACAAGGGGGTACTGCCTGTACGAACTCCTCCGGGACCGCGAACAGTGATACTGACAGCTCCGCCTGGCTCACCAGTGGCAGATGTTACATTCACACCGGCTACTTTTCCCTGAAACAATTGTTCAGGTGAATTGATGATACCGGTATTGAATTCACCGCTTTTCAATGATTTCACTGAACCCGTGATATCTTTTTTAGCAGTGCTCCCGTAACCTACAACGACAACTTCATTCAGATCGGCTGCCGACTCCTTTAAGGTGATATTAAGCGATGCACTGTTCGCATCTGTCAGCAGAAACTCGGCGACTGACTGTTTTTCAAAACCGATGTAACTAAAATCTATTTTATACTTTTTACCAGCTTCCAGCGCGCTGAACGTGAACTCGCCGTTTTCATTGGTGGTGGTACCTTGTTTATCATTACCGTCAACGCCTGAAATTACAACGGTAACGCCCGGAAGGCCCTCATTTTTAGCAGTAACAACTTTTCCCCGAAGCGGAATATCTTTTAACGTCCTTGAAGACAGATGAGATTTTTGCCTTGCCTTTTCAATGAAGGCAGTTTCTGCTTTTACATCCGGGACCAGCACCGCTGCGACCGACAAAAAGCAACAGCAAATACCTCTTTTGCTGAATAATAGAGTTTTTCTCATCATGTGGATTATTAAATTTTTAAATAGTGAATAGATTTACCGAAGGATTTTTCACGGGCAGAGTAAGACTATTGGCTAAAATTACAAATTGTATTATTGATATAAAAAATATAAAATACCTTACAGACTTATGCAAACGTTTGAAATATTCTGCAAACGTTTGAAATAAATCCTGTATACCAAAATAATACAATCGGGAACAAAAGTTGCGGGCGAAACGGAGCTGATAAATAGTTCGTATAGTTGTCAAAACAAAGCGCCTTTGATTAAGAAGGCGCAAAATTGCATCGGCTATATTACCTTATGATGAACTGAATGTGATGAAGATGTTGCCAAATGGACATAATGAAAAATCGCCGGCTATTTGTCACCGGCGAATTTCATAAAAATCATAATACGTTGTATAATTCCCGAATCCGGGGCGTGCTCCTAAATTTCTCTTTTGTAAACGTAATAGTAACTTCCCCATTCCTTAGTGAAGGACTGGACAGGTTTTCGATCCTGAAGTAATTTTTCCGTCACAAGATATTCATATTTTCCCTTCTCAAAATCACTAAATGCCTGTGCTGTCTGAACGCTGTGACTTGCCAGTTCTACGGAATCAAAATAGACATCATAATCGTATACTTTCGTTGTCTGTTTCGGTGTATATTTCAGAAGAATTCTATATTGAGCATCATACTGCCGTTCATCCTCGAAAGCAAACGCATTTGCGATAATAGGAAGGTCTTTTCCATCAACTTCCATTCCTGCCTTACTGCCAAGCAGATAGTTCAGCTTTTTGATCATTTTTTGATCGTCAACATTCAGCGCCTGTTCCCGGGCGAGACAAGCTACAGATTTTGGCACATAAAATTCGAACTCCGGATTTACCAATAATCTTGTGTCAGAAGGCAGGGTGAGAATCCAGGCGTAGGCATCGTGCATGTTTATCTTTTTACGTACCCGCCCATGATATTCAACCGAAGCGATGACGTGGGCAACTGCGATGATGCAGAGAAGAATAACAGCAATACGCCAGCCATTCAGATGTATTTTTTCACTGATCAATCCAAGCCCTAAACCCGTCAGAAACATGGTGACCACAGCAGCCGGCAAAACATGGGTATCATAAATAAGTGAAGAACGAAGCACCAAAAATAGGAAAAGTGCCAGGTTTGCGAGAAGCAGATAATAGATGCCCTTGCCCGTTTTTAGCATCGCGTATGCTCCCAAACCAGCTAAAATCACTGTGATCACATTAACAGGTTCTTTAATATACAATCCGATGTACTGCATATTAAAAAAAGTGCCCATGGGTTTGTCGTTGATCTTTGCAATGATTCCTCCGACGAATGACTTCATTACAACAAGGGTGTCGGTAATGATAAATGGACAAAAAAGTACAAAAGAAAGAAACATCATCAACAGCGCAAAAGCCATGTTTTGAAACCGCTTACCGTTGTTTAGCAGAAATACTGCCCCGATGAACAACGGTATAAAAAAGGCGAATATTAGTCTTTCAGCTAAAATCATCCCAAAAATTCCGGAATAAACCGCGATTTCACGACGGCTTAGGGCGTTGCTGAAAAGGATCCCGGCAAGCAGAAGAATAAACAAATTTCCGGACAGTGCTTCCGGCCTCAGGACCGGAGACGTATCCAGCACAAACGTAGAAGTGATAAAAATAAGCGGCAGGAACAATTTCACCGGCTCCGTAAGCAACTCGTGCTGCTGTCTGTAAATAATGATGGCAGTTTTATATAAAAGAAAGCCTACGGCTAAAATCTGGGCCGTGCGGCCAATGAGAATATACGGCTCACGGTTGACAAGGTACTGATAGGCCTTTGCATCAAAAATGTCGAAAATGGAAATTAATCCCGACAGGTTTCCCAGGTCCCGGACGGTTGCCAGAAAGCAGGATATACCGAATGTCAGGTAATAAAAAAGCATATGGGGAGCTGCCGGCCAGTCCAGGCCGCGCGGCGTATTTCCATACCAAAGCAAAACACCCGAATCTGCAACAAAATTTTCATCAGTAGTATAGTAACCGTGAAAAGGAGGGAAAACAACGCTGCAGATCAACAGCGAAAATATAACTAAACCCAGTAATGCGTACGTAATCGTTTTGCGAAATTTGGCAGAAATCATAACGTGAAATTCAATAAAAAATCAAATATGAAAAAGTAATTCTAAATTTGCATCAGCGAACATCGCAAAATTAGGATTACTTTATGCTAAAATTTATTTTCAGGTTTATTATTTTTCTGATAATCATTGCCGGAATTGCGGAGATTGTGCTCCGTTATAAATATGGTTTTTGCAACGCACCTCTTTACATTTCAGATCCTGATTTTGAATATATATATGCACCCAACCAAGACGTGAAGAGATTCGGAAACGTGGTGCGTACCAACAATTTTTCCATGCGGAATGATGCGCTTTCACCTTCAGATTCCATCATTATTTTATTGATCGGTGATTCTGTTGTTAATGGCGGCAGTATGACCGACCAGGACAGCCTTGCATCTGGCTTTTTGGAAAAACGACTTTCAGCATCGCTAAAAACACGGGTTCGCGTTTTAAACATTTCGGCTGGCTCCTGGGGGCCGGACAATGTGGCTGCTTACCTAAAAAAATATGGGCTATTTAAAGCTAAGCTCATGTGTCTCGTAACCAGCAGTCACGACGCCCACGACATCATGGGTCATGAAAATATTATCGGTATTGACCCTAATATGCCCGACAAACAATATAAATCTGCGCTGTTAGAAGTCTGGGAACGTTATAAATATCTCTATCCCTATTACATCGAATATTACTCGGCCAGAATCCCGTTTTTTTCTACACAAAAAGAAATTGATCCGGTTGCTCAGAAACCGAAAACCGATTCCCTTGCGATCAAAATTGAGGCTAAACGGGAAGAAAAAGTTAATACCCCGGAACCACCGGATGAAGGTATCCGCAAATCTGGTATCGGATTCAATCCGGGCTACGCACAGCTTGTCGCGATGGCAAAAGAGAATAATATCCCCTTCTTTATATATCTGCATCCTGAAATATCGGAAGTTGAAGCAGGGAAATTTAACGACCAGGGTGATGAAATTATGAAGTTTGCCCGCGAAAATGATGTCCGGCTGATCAGTGAGTTCAATTATGGGATATCTACAAAGCTTTACCGTAAAATGGATGTTGTGCACTTTAACAACACCGGGCAGGTTTTTCTTGCCAATAATTTATATCCGTTGTTCCTGGACTACCTTAAACCTCAACATTAATGCGTGTACTGGTTATTCACAATCAATTATGGGCGCATTATAAGTCGAAGCTCTTTTTTGAAATCAATGCCTGTTTAAAAGATGAATATCCGGAGAGCAGTTTTCAGGTTGTTCATATCGCACTTCATGAGGCGAGCCGGCAGGTCATGAAAGATGATGAAAGTTTTCGGTATGACTATCCATACAAGGTCTTGTTCAACCGGAGTTTGGATGCTGTGAGCTTTAAAGAGCGGCTTCCGGCATTGCTAAAAGCTTTCGATGATTTTAACCCAACGGTACTTAATGTCACTGGCTATTTCGATTATGCGCAGGTTTTGCTTATGATCTATGCCAGGATGAAGGGCGTAAAAGTGGTACTGTCTTCAGAATCATCGACGATGGACCATAACCGGTCGGTACTGAAGGAAAAAATTAAAAGCTGGATCGTTAACCGTGCAGACGCTTTTTTCTGTTTTGGGAAATCCTCAGCTGCTTATTTGTTGACCTTGGGTGTGAAAGACCGGCAGATTGCTGTGAGGCATGCTGCGGTAATCGACGAAGATATCGTGAGATCAAAGTACGCCGAGGCTGCATTCGAGGTTCGTTCGGAAGAAAGAAAACAAAAATTCATTTATGTCGGCCGGCTTGCAGACGAAAAAAACCTGGAAGTGCTCATTCAGGCTTTCAAATCGGTGACAGCAAAAAAATCGGACACTCACTGGGAATTATTATTTGTCGGGGATGGGCCAGCGAAGCAAAAGCTCGAACTACTATCCGGTAAAGATCTTTCAAACAACCGTATTAGATTTGCGGGAGGTTTTCCGTGGTTTAAAATACCAGGCTGGCTTGCAACAAGCGATGTGTTGGTGCTACCGAGCAAATCTGAGCCCTGGGGTCTTGTCGTCAATGAAGCAATGGTATGCGGGATGCCTGTTATCGTATCTGAAAAATGCGGCTGCGCAGACGATCTTGTCATAAACCATACAAACGGATTTACGTTTGATCCTGAGAGCCAGCCGGCGCTTGAAACCGCGATGCGCTTTTTTATCGATACGCCTGAGCAAATTTCAGCTATGGGACAAGAATCATTAAAAATCATACAGCCATTTTCCTCGAAAAACGTTGCCAAAGAAATGGTGAGTTGTTATAAGAAATTGGACACACAAAAATAGATATCGTCATTCTGTAACGATACCATACAAAAGAAATATGCGAATTTTAAATATTTGTGCCTATACCTGGGCAATTGGCGGGCCAGCAAGAATCATTTATGATCATACCACCGAAGTGCTGAGACAAGGACATCAGGTTGATATTTTGAGTCCTATGACACCAGGAGAGAAAATGTATCCTGCTCCGGAAGGCTCACGATTGATTCCTTGTAAGCGGACAACCCCCATCAGTAACTTTTACCGCGAGTTTTCTCTTGAAATGTATGATTTCCTTAAAAAGAATATTCAGGATTATGACATCATTCACATGCATGGTATCTGGCACTTTGGAAGTCTTGCCCCGTTTCTGATCCCGCATAAAGCGGCCCTGGTCATTACAATCCATGGCTTGCTTGACAAATGGGCAGTGGCCCACAGTAAATGGAAAAAGGACATTGTGACAGCACTTTATCAGAAACGGATTCTCGGCAAAGCCGATCTTATCCAAATAAACAATACTGACGAAGAGCAAGATGTCATCCGATATCTTGGTTTTCGTCCTGCTAACATGGTAATCATCCCCAATGGAATGAAGGTTTCGGAATACATCAGTCTGCCGAAAAAAGGCACATTCAGGGGAAAACACGGCATTAAGCCTCAGCAGCAAATGATACTTTTCATGGGCCGCCTAAATATTAAAAAAGGTCTGGATCTGCTGCTTCCCGCTTTCAAACAGGTCTGCGAAAAATTGCCCGAAGCAATACTAATACTTGCAGGACCCGATGATGGTTATCAATCCGAAACCGAGAATTTTATCAGCAAAAATAAACTTGGTGACCGCGTAAAACTGGTCGGAATGCTGACGGACACGATTAAAAAGGAAGCACTTTCGGATGCCGACCTTTTTGTCCTGCCCTCCTATTCCGAAGGGTTTTCGATTGCGGTTCTGGAGGCAATGACTTCAAAAGTACCAACGCTCGTTTCTGACCGGGTTGGGTTCGGCGATTATATCAGAAAATATGAAGCTTCCTATCTGACACCACTGACCAGTGAGGGCGTAGCGGATGGGCTTCTTAAAATATTGCAAGATAAAACGTACGCCGATCAATTAAAAAATCGGGCATTCCAGATGGTGACGGATAATTTTGACATATCAGTAGTAGCGAACCAATTATTGGAAGAGTACAAGAAAATTAAAAAAATGTAAGTACCTTTGGTACTCATAAAACATACACTAGATTCAATTTACCACATTTTCAGACCGCAGTATGGTTGATTTATCCGTCATCATTTTAACAAATAATGAGTCGAAACACATAGGGCGCTGCATCAAAAGCCTGTTGTTGATCACGGATAAAATATTCATAATCGACTCTTTTTCAACTGATGACACCGTTGCGATAGCTGAAGGGTTAGGGGCGGTCGTTGTCCAGAATCCGTGGGTCTCCTATGCTTTCCAGTTTAATTATGGTATTCAGCATAATCCTTTTCAGACGAAGTGGCTTATGCGCATGGATGCCGACGAATACATTATGCCGGAGCTTGCGGACGAATTGATCAACACGCTGCAGACAATACCCGAAAACACTACCGGACTCTACGTAAAGAGAAGAGTGGTCTTTATGGATCAATGGATCAATCATGGAGGCTACTACCCGATCTGGCTGCTTCGTATCTGGCGGCGTGGTATTGGCGTATGTGAAGAATTGTGGATGGACGAACATATCAAATTGAGTAGTGGGATCACGGCACAACTTCAGAATGATATTGTTGACCATAACCTGAACAACCTGACCTGGTGGACACAGAAACATAATCATTACGCAATACGGGAGGTAATTGATTTATTAAATATTAAATATAACTTTGGCAATAAAGAAACTGTCACACCTAATTTCTGGGGAAGCCAGGAACAGCGGACCCGCTATTTAAAAATTAAATATGCGAACCTCCCGCTGTTTACCAGACCATTCATGTATTTCCTTTTCCGTTTTGTCATAAAGGGCGGCTTTTTAGATGGAAAAAAAGGGTTGGTATGGCACTTTCTTCAAGGTTTCTGGTATCGTTTTCTGGTAGATGCCAAAATTTATGAAGTTTATCAGCGTGCAGGAAAAGATAAACAAAACATTGTTTCACATTTTAGGACAGAATATGGAAAAGACCTCCAGAGCCCAAACCAGTCTGTCAAGTTATAATAACAGCTGGTACAAGCCCGGTAGTAAATTGAAACAAATAGCCTGGTTCATTGTAGGCAGGATTGTCGTCAATACTTATTTACCGATACCTGTCTTGTTCAAAATATCGGTGCTAAGACTTTTCGGGGCGCGGATTGGCAAGAATGTTACCATTAAACCAAAGGTGAATATTAAATACCCATGGTTCCTGACAATGGAAAATGATATCTGGATCGGTGAAAATGTGTGGATCGACAACCTCACAAACGTTACTTTATACAGCAACTCCTGTCTAAGCCAGGGGGCTATGTTATTGACTGGAAATCATAACTTTACTAAAAGTTCTTTCGACCTGATCACAGAGCCCATCATCATTGGACAAGGTGCGTGGATCGGAGCCAAAGCAACTGTTTGCCCAGGGGTAACAGTTCATTCTCATGCTGTTTTGACGGTTAACTCAGTCGCAACCAGGGACCTCGATGCATACGGGATCTATCAGGGAAATCCATGTATATTTATTAAAACAAGACATATAACACATTGAAAATAAGTATAATAACAGTTGTCTTCAATGGTGTTTCGACCATAAAGCATTGTATAGAATCTGTGCTCAGCCAGGACTATGATTCAGTAGAATATATTATTGTGGATGGCGGTTCCAGGGACGGTACACAGGAAGTTGTCAAATCATTTGGAAATAGAATAGCGAAATTTCTGAGCGAACCTGACAAAGGGATATATGATGCGATGAATAAAGGTGTAGAACTGGCCACGGGCGATGTTATCGGAATTCTTAACGCTGACGATTTTTATGCTGATAAAAACGTGATCTCAGATATAGCAGACACTTTTTTGAAAACCGGCGCGGACGGTCTTTATGCAGATCTTGACTATGTAGATGGCATCGACGAATCGATTGTCAAGCGCAAATGGGTTTCCGGACCTTATAAATCTGACGCATTTCTCTGGGGCTGGATGCCACCGCATCCGACATTCTTTGTAAAGAAAAGCTGCTACAGAAATTTCGGAAAATTCCGACTCGACATGGGCAGTGCGGCAGATTATGAGTTGATGTTACGTATGATTTTCAAGAATGGAATAAAACTTGCATACCTTCCAAGAGTTACCGTGAAGATGAGAACGGGCGGAGTAAGTAACAGTACCTTCAAAAACAGAATAGAAGCTAATAAGAGTGACAGACGAGCCTGGAAACTAAATGAACTTAGGCCGTTATTTTTTACACTCTGGCTAAAACCAATACGGAAAATTGTCCAGTTTTTGTAGTCAAAAGCATAAGAATCACACACTGAACCTTAAAATAATCACAAAGGGCCTTTAAATAAGTATTTTGACAGGGGTGAGAATAACAAACTATTATTTCACAAATTAATTCGTCAAATTTGGCTTAAAATAGATTAACATTTATTGTTTAATCAGGTCATTAGCAAATCAAGAGTATGGAATTACAGCTACCAACATATATAATAAGCGAGGGAGGATTTAACAATATGGTGCATCATGACGTCTACCAATGTATCCTCTCCTTCCTCATTGCATGCTTTCTGTCCATTATTTCCATTCCAATCATTATCAATCTGTCAAACCTGCTGCATCTGACCGCTAAGCCCGGATTCAGAAGTTCACATCAGACAGAAACACCCACACTTGGAGGAATAGCCATATTTGCTTCTACACTGATTGCTTACTTTTTGTGGCCGCATTCTGAAAATATAGTTGACTCAAACCTCATTAGCCTGTCCATGACAGGCGTGATCATATTATTTTTCCTGGGATTGAAAGATGATATCCTGGCACTGGACTCAACCAAGAAACTGCTTGTCCAGATCTGCGCTTCTCTGATTCTTGTAGCGATGGGCAACTTTAAGGTGGACAATTTTTATGGGATTTTTGGTATACACCAGATCCCTTATTTTGTAAGCATCCCGCTGACTGTATTTATTTTTATTGCCATTATTAATGCCATCAACCTGATCGACGGAATTGATGGCCTGGCCGGTGGAATCAGTTTGATCGCAGGAGTAGGATTTGGTATCTGGTTTATCCTGAACAACCATTTTTCTTTTGGGTGCCTTGCCTTTGCCATGTCCGGATCTTTGCTCGGTTTTCTCCGTTTCAATTTCTCCAAAACAAGCAAAATTTTTATGGGTGATACCGGTTCTTTGATTATCGGTTACCTTTTATCAATTTTTGCGGTAGAGTTCCTGTCGTTAAATGTCGGTTACAAAAATGATAGCACGGCTTATTTTAATGCCCCAATTATCGTGATGGTTCTTTTAATCGTACCGATTTTTGATACTTTACGCGTCTTCATCGTTCGGATCGTGAAGGGTGGATCCCCTTTCGTTGCTGACAGAAATCATATGCACCATATTCTTATCGACTCCGGGCTGAATCATTTCTGGGCGTCTTTTACACTTTGGATGGTCACGATTCTGAACACGGTGTTGTTCTTTACATTTCACGGGGATATTTCTAATACCGCTTCTCTTTACATATACATTGGGATGTTTGTTGCTTACATGATTCTGGCTTATTACCTGAAAAGAAGAAGTGTTGAGATCAAAGCACGTAAGAATTTCACGAAGCCGACAACTTTGGAAAGTGAATAAGACTTATCGGCAATAAATCAGTGATGATCATGCAGACTTCGTTACATGAAGAAGGCGCTCCAAATCGGAACGCCTTCTTGGTTTATCAGCTAAAATTACTCTGCGCTTAATTCTTTATCAATCGTTGCGATGAGAGAATTTACCTCTTTCTGGACCGTCTCCAATTGCTTGTCGGTCATCGGACTTTGAATTTCGAGGATGTTCGCCTGAAGCTGATCTCTTTCCTTAGTAAGCTTATCCTGCTTTTCCGACAGTTTTGCTTTTGCATCACCATCGGCTGTTTTAAGTTTTTCAGCATTTTTCTTTAAACGCTCATTAAGCTTAGTTTCCTTTTCGCGTAAAGACGTCAGATATTTGGTTTGCTTCTCCGACAGCTTTTCACTGGCCTTCTGCAAATCCTCTTTTACTTTTTCCATATCACTGGAATCAGTCTCCTGAGGTACGAGCTTGCTTGCCTCCTCTGCTTTTTCCAATGCCTCTTCCTCAGCATTTGCCAGCTCCTTCCGGTCTTTATCAGTAGACGAATTACATCCATTTAAAATAAGACTCGCTACGAGCAGCGTGCTGGATAAAAATAAAGTTACGGACCTTTTCATCTCGGTTGTTTATTTGGTTTCCCTGCTCGTGGAAAATATGATACCATAATCGTTTAATACCCGTTTAATCTGTATTTTGTAGAAAACCGTATACTAATTGCGGACAATCATAGACTGTTGCCAGACAGTCCATTCTACCGGCACCTTGCCAAAAAAAACCACCCTGCAAAAAATCAGGGTGGCCGATCACACAAAAGATACTGTTAGTTTCCCCAGGCTGTATTGTAAAGTTTGTTGTGAATTTCTTTGAGTTTTGCCTCCGGCATCTTGATCACTTTCCGGTCGTAAGTCATTAAACCATTTATTTCTACCTCGACATCTGTTGTCTGAGTGTAAACCGCCGCAGATAATCCCCGCTTGATGAGCGGCTCGAACCGATCAATAAAAGTAGCGTATTTATCAAAAAGCGCGTCCTTCGTTTTGAAGCTCTGGTATCCCCAGTTGTCCTTTTGCTGCCAGGTATGCTGGTCCACCGGCAAGCCGAGGCCACCAAATTCTCCAAGAACGATTACTTGCTTCTGCCCGAATAAATCAGGACGTGGCATAGCTGGCGCAGGATAATGATGAAGATCCATGATATCACCAACAGGGAAAAAATTACCTCCACTGGCGCTGTTGACCAGACGGGTCGGATCATATGACTTTGTCCAGTTGGTGATTTCTGCTGTTTTAAATTGCCCCCAGGCTTCATTAAATGGCACCCAAACTACGATACATGGAAAATTGTAATTGGCATCCATAATCGCCTTCCATTCTGTCTTAAAGATACTTTCCGATTCGGGTGTCCGCTGCCTTTCAGTCTCATTTCCTGTAATTCCAGGATTTGGCTCCCATTGGTTGCCCATATCCCCGCTTGGCATATCCTGCCAGACGAGCATACCCAACTGATCACAGTGCCGATACCAGGTTGCAGGTTCTACTTTAACATGTTTACGGATCATGTTAAAACCCATTTCTTTTGTCTTTTCAATATCAAATTTGAGCGCTTCGTCGGTCGGGGCAGTGTATAAACCATCGGGCCACCACCCCTGATCCAACGGGCCATACTGAAATAAAAACTTATTGTTTAACAACATCCGCTGTATTCCATTCTGATCGGCTTTCATAGAAATTTTACGCATCGCAAAATAACTTTTCACTTCATCAACCACCTTTCCCTTCCTGACCAGGGCAATCTTCAGATCGTAGAGTGCGGGACTGTCTGGCGACCACAACTTCGGGTTCTTTATGGGGAGTATTGCATCTTCACCCGACGATACCTGCATTTCGGCTACGACCGAAGCGCCGTCGACGGCTGAAAATTTAACAACGTCGCCAGGCTGTGCATTTTTGATCACTGATTTAATTGTAATCGATTCTTTGTCAATGTCAGGCGTATGTTTGGTTGATGCAATGTAGGTGACCGGTACGGTTTCCAGCCAGACAGTCTGCCATATTCCTGTGACAGGCGTATACCAGATGCTGTTCGGGTTTTTAATTTGTTTACCACGCGGCTGCGGCCCGTCACTGCTTGGATCCCAGACGCGCACCGCGATATCCTGTTTGGCTCCTTTTACAAGATAAGGCGTGATATCAATTGAAAAGGCGTCATACCCGCCGCGATGAGACCCGGCTTTTTTACCATTTACAAAAACATCACATTCCCAGTCAACAGCACCAAAATGAAGAATTACATTCTGGTTTTTTATTTTTGATGACAATACAATGCTTCGCTGGTACCAGAGAACGCTATCCTTTCCAACGGTTTTACCAACACCAGACAGTGCAGATTCAACGGCAAAAGGAACCAGAATTTTACCTGCAAAAGAAGCTGGCTTTGTATCAGAGGACGATTTTGGCAAAATTGAATAATTCCATTGCCCGTTCAAATTGGTCCAGTTTTCCCGTATCAGCTGCGGACGTGGATATTCCGGGTGCGGCGCAGCAGGATTGACTTTGTCTGCCCAGGTTGTCGTGATCTTTCCCTGAACGATCTTCCAGGTATCTGACTGCTGGGCACTTACTAAACTACTAGACAGCGCCAGATGAAGCGCCAGACCGGTGAGTAATTTTTTCATTCAATAATTTCAGGTTGGTAATAAAAATGCTAATACAGACAAAAGTTTATTCAGCCTGAACTCTACTGTCGCGAAAAAGAGATCCGGCCGGCATAAATCACATATCAATATCAATCCGGACTTTGACAATCAAGTTCTAAAAAAACGGCTTTTAATGAAATGTGGATGACATTTCTACTATATTGCGAATACGATTTGTTTCACTTGTTTCGTTGATGATGTACATACTTCGCGACGAAAAACCCTGTTCTTTATGCAAACTTTTTACAAGACGCTTTTTCTACTATTAATAACGGCCTCGATATCTTCTGCGACTCACTTATTGGGTGGCGAAATCAGGGCAATTAATTTAGCGGGTTTATCTTATAGGATTTCTGCACAGATATATTTTGACGCCGTGGGTGGCAACTCTGCCGCAGAGGCGCAAAATTCTATTGAAATATGCTTTGGAGACGGAAGCACTGCTGTAGCCAGCCGCAAGAGTCTGACACCACTTACCGGAGATTCAAAAGGTATATCGGTAGGCATTTACGAAGTTACACATACCTACGCTTCAACAGGGCTCTTCCAGGTTTCAACAGCGGTCAGCAACCGTTCATATGGTATGCTGAACTATAATGACGATACCGCTCCGATGTTTTTGTGGACTGTATTAAACACCGCTTTTTCAAACAGCACACCGATCTTACCTGTACCGGTAACGACAGCCGGCGCGAATCAAATACTTAAAATCGATCTTAAGCCTACGATAACAGACTCAGATAGTATCTCTGCCCATTTGCAAAAACTCAGCGCTCCTTCGCCTGGAACCTGCGGTGTGCGTATGCTTGACGAAAAATATATCTTCCCAAACGATGTTGTTAAAAAAGGAACATTCTCGCTTGATCAGATTGACAAGAAACTGATCTGGAATGCACCGCAGTCGCTTGGGAAATACATCTATGCAGTAGTGATTGACGAATGGAGAGACGGAATAAAAATCTCTGAAACCTATCGGGAAGGAATTATAACAGTCATCGACAAGGATGGGCCGACGGTAGAAAGTCCTCCTTATGTCGCAGCTACGACATCCGGAATTATTGCTTCCAACCCGGACGGAGATTATTCTGAACTAACCTTATCATTGGACGCATACCCCGTACCGACAAGCGATTTCCTTACCATCAAGGTGGAAAGCAAGTATGCAACGACATTAAAAATTCAATTGGTCACGATAGAAGGTCGCATCATTCATGAGATCAACACGGTTTCTCCAACTGTGGAATGGAAAGATCAGATCGATGTGCGGCAGCTAAACAACGGACTTTACATTTTAAAAGCGACGGACGAAAGCGGCAAATTCGTTACTAAAAAAGTAGTGCGCTGAGTTAAAATATTACCCGGTCAACTTCTTTAATGTATTAAGTTTCACTGACAGCAAAGTATATTTGTTGCCAGTGAAATTCATTTAGACAGTCTTGAAAACATTTCTATATATATTACTTTTCGGACTGCTCATTTTTAATGTGTTGGGTTATTCTATTTATGTAATTTCAGAAAAGCAAGACACTTCAAAAGACCCTCCTACAACGAAGGGAAATGATCTCACGTTAAAGTTTCCCTTACAATTACCTTACGTCACAGGTTGGCAAAGCAGTGAATTATCGGATGAAGAAATTCTCAGGGGTAATGAATACTACAAGATCATATCGAAAGAAATTGTCCAGGATACTCTAATCGTTCACTGCGAATTTAGCCAGACTTCGAGAGAACGTTTCTGGACACTGGTTTCAAACTTTGATGACCAATCCAACGCTCATCGCCATCGTCAACAAGAGGAAACTGGCAAGCTTATGAAAAACTTTCTCAAAGAATATCTGAAAGCAGCCCGTAAACATACCTTTTATTTGTTCGAATGGTGTATCACTTCACTAATTCTATATTTTGAGACTCCAGTCGCTACACCGGCTATCTTCGTCGCTTCTCCCCCACCAGACCTATTCGGCTAAATCATTTCATGTAAGTCAATTGATCAGGTTTGTTATGTGATCACATTTCAGACATGAAGTAACTGACTATGTATAATTCAAACCATCGATTTTCGCTTTCTCGGCGGAGCAGAATATCTGTGCGATTTATGTTCCAAACCAAAACTCTATGTCTAATAAAATTTTTACAGATCAAGCGAATTTAAGGTATAATAAATTTGCTACCGGATTGGTGACAACCATTCTCATTATGTTTTCACTAAACCTACCCGGTTTTTCCCAAAATTCAGTGTCAGGAAAGGTTATTGGTATTAACGGGCTGGGTATTGAGGGAGCCACGCTAACACATTTGGAAACTGACAAACGAACAACGACGACAAAGGAAGGCTTTTTTGACCTCCCCATTTCTATCAATAGCGAATTGACTATTAAGGTGTCGTCAGTAGGATATCTCACCAAGAAAATAAATTTGAGCAGCCTCAACGAAGTGCACAAGGATCTGATCGTTATTTTAGACGAAGACGGTCGCCATTTAAATGAAGTTCTTATCGCGGAAAGGAACAAAATTGCTCTGTTTGAACGGCTTTCCGACATCCAGGGAATGTATTTGATCGCAGGGAAGAAAAGTGAAGTTATTCAGCTAAGCGGTGTTAACGCCAACATTTCAGAGAAAACTGCACGCCAGATATTTGCCAAAATTCCAGGTGTTTTTGCTTATGATATGGACGGAAGCGGTAATCAGATCAATATCTCAACCCGCGGTCTGGATCCGCACAGGTCATGGGAATTCAACATACGCCAAAACGGAATAATTACCAATTCAGATATGTACGGGTATCCGGCCAGCCATTACAGTCCGGCGATGGAATCCATCGAAAAAATAGAACTTGTTCGGGGCACTGGCTCCTTACAATACGGCGCTCAGTTTGGTGGTATGATTAATTATGTCACAAAACTGCCTGATACAACTAAGACATTTTCCTTCGAAACCATTAATTCCGGTGGCTCTTTTGGCTTGATCAGTACATACAATGCCGTAAGCGGAAAAATCGGTAAACTGACATACTCTGCTTATTACCAGAAGCGACATTCCGATGGATATAGAAAAAATTCAACATCCAACGCACAGTCGCAGTTTGCCAGCCTGGTATACAGCTTCAGTGATTCTTTCAATGTAAAAGTGGAATTGGGTCGTTCTTCATACATCTACCAGATCCCAGGACCTTTGACTGATGTTATGTTTAAACAGGATCCCCGCCAGGCAACAAGATCCAGGAATTATTTTAATCCGGATATATACATCCCTTCCATCGTCGTGGACTGGAAAATAAATACGTCAACAAAATTTCGGTTAACAAATTCTGGCGTTTTTGGGAATCGCAACAGTGTAATGTTTGATGCATTCGCCAACGTCGCTGATGCAATAGATCCCGCCACAAACCAGTTCAAGGCACGGCAGGTAGACATTGACAATTTTAAGAGCCTCACCTCTGAAATCCGCCTTGTCCATCAGTATACAATCGGTGGGATGAATAATTATTTATCTGCTGGTGTGCAGTATATGAAAAATAATCTGCGACGTCGACAGCTTGGGAAAGGGACAACAGGAAGCGACTTTGATCTGACTTTGACCAGCCCTGTCTGGGGACGGGACCTTTATATGAAAACAGATAACATCGCGTTTTTTGCTGAAAACCTTTTGTATATAACACCGCGACTCACCATATCGCCGGGCTTTCGTTTAGAGAGCGGTGTGACGGATATGACTGGAACGATTACGTATTATCAGCAGGAAGAACTTCCAAACCGGATCAGGCACAGATTCCCGCTTTTCGGAGTCAGCTCTCAATATAAACTGAATGAGCACAATAAAGTCTATGCCGGCTTTTCTCAGGCATACCGACCCGTCGTTTTCAAAGACATCATTCCAGCTTCTGTACTCGAGCGCGTCGACAAGCATTTAAAAGATGGTAAGGGATATAATCTTGAAGCAGGCATACATGGCCAGATAGGTCCGTTACTTTCTTATGAGGTTAGCGTATTTCAGATGTTATATCAGAACAGAATGGGAAATCTGGCGATTGAAGATGATCATGGACAGCCCTATATCTTTCGTACAACCACCGGTAATACCATGACTAAAGGTATCGAGGTATATGCAGAAATCAAGCCTTTTGGCAATACCAGGCAGCAAGGTTCCAATACGGAGTTGTCTGTTTTTACGTCGACGTCCTATTTTGATGCGCATTATCTCAAAGGGCGTTATGTTGCGAATAATGTAAACACTGATCTGAAAGGAAATAAACTGGAAGGGGTGCCATCCTGGATCAGCAGGAACGGCATTCAACTTGCCTGTAACAAGTTATCTTCCAGCTTGTTATATAGTTATGTAAGTGATCATTATTCAGATGCAATTAATACCATTGAGGCTTCCGTTAATGGTGCCCGGGGAAAGGTGCCGTCTTATGGAATATGGGATTTAAACAGCACATTACGCATCATGAAAGTTTACACCTTAAGATTTGGTATCAACAACATTCTTGACAAAAAATATTATACGAAGCGTCCTACCATGTATCCAGGTGCTGGAATCTGGACATCCGACGGTAGAAGTATTGTTCTATCTCTGGGAATAAAAATCTGACACGGAAAATTCCGTGTCAAAAGGTCTTATCATAGGTTAATAATAATACAGACAAACGGCTGGTCAGTGACTGGTCGTTTTCTTTTATTTACCAATATCCAAAAAAATAGCTGATTTTAATGCACAACTTTTGTTTTCTAAGCAATTCAGAAATATTCAAAACAACTAATGCGTAGTATTGAGCCGATTATCTTATCGAAAATATTGGAAATATTTTATGGACTGGCAACAACTAATGTTAGTTCTGCTGTTCGACATTGATCGCCGAAATCTTTTCTTTAAAAAGCTGGCTCCTTAACAGCATTTCTTTAATCATATCCAGGTGCGTGTAGGTAATCATGTGACCTGCATTATAAAGAAAAATGTACTGCGCTCTTTTACTTTTAATATGTTTTTTGGCAAAATCAATATTCGTAGGATCCGCAATCCAGTCGTTACCACCCTGAATGACGGTCGTCGGGACATTAAGATTTTGCCAGACTGGCAATAATTTTTTCAGCTCATCGGAATGACTGTATTTTTCCGCTGTTGCGGTATTGAATGCTCCGGGCAAAAAAAGCTGAATAAGCGCATTTCTTCCCCATTTTGAGAACCAGTAAAACTTTTCCTTATCCGGATCAATAACGGGTGATACCATGATAAGCTCTTTCACTTTCTCAGGAACCAGGGACACCATTTTTGCAGCAATGGGCGCACCATAGGAACGCCCCAGCACAATGACTTTCTGATCTGAATGATTTAAATCAAATACTGGTAACAGAGATTTTGCCTGTGTTGCAATCGAGGTAACATATTTACGCTTCTTCTTAAGTTTCAGCGCCGATTTGCCATAACCAACCCGATCGACTGAGACGATGTGAAAATGTTTTTGCAGATCTTCATCGTCCATCAGATTCATGTATCCCCACAAAGAACCCGGTGCTCCGTGTATGAGCAACAACATAGGTAAGGTATCCGCCCCTATGCTTGCAACGCAAAGCGAAAGTGTATCATTTTTGATAATCTGTATTTCAGGTTTTATATCTTTTGACGCATAATGTTTCCTAACCTGCTTCTCCGAAATCAAATAACGGGAAAAACACGACGTAAGCAGAACCGACAAAATCAGAATAATAAAGTGGGACCGAAAAAAATTAACACGACTCATAAGCTTCATTAATATTCCAAAGAATTTATAACTTCACGCAGCCAATAACTATTCGTTAGAAGTTAATAAAAAAAGATATTTGCAGCAAAAAATTCAAAAATCTAATGAAAGATTAATTTTTAAGCAGAAATTTTTGTTGCACATATACCTTACAAAAAAAATAGTGCCGATCGTACCGAAAGAAGTAAAAAAACAGGGAGTAATGACAGACCACCAGCAAGAATTGTTTTTTCAAAGATTAGCCGAGCAGAACGTAAACTTTCAGTACAAATTACCGTCGAGGCACGATGCCGGACTTTTTATCCAGGCGCTGATAAATTTTCTTTTCCCGATCAGCCATGATTGCCAGCAGAATGAGCACAAGAAGGACATGAAAACCGCATTTATGGAACTTCGCAGGCGACTGGATTGTATGCTTACGCCGCTCATACCGCAATTGCAATCCAGCAAGGAAGAAATTCTTGATCTTGTATTTGCGGGTATTCCTGAAATTTACGAGATGCTTCTAAAGGATGCTAAGTCGATCACAGAAAATGACCCGGCGTCCGTAAGTATGGAAGAAGTGATCGCCTTATATCCTGGTTTTTCCGCAATCGCAACCTACCGTGTGGCGCATAGTTTCGCAAAGTGTGGCATCCCGCTTCTTCCTCGCATGTTAACGGAATATGCGCATAGTCAGACCGGCATTGATATTCATCCGAATGCAGTCATTGGCCACTCATTTTTTATTGACCATGGCACTGGAATCGTGATCGGAGAGACTACGAATATCGGAAACAATGTAAAGTTATATCAGGGAGTGACGTTGGGCGCAACCCATGTATCGAAGTCGCTTGCCTCTAAAAAGCGGCATCCGACAATCGAAGACAATGTTGTCGTATACGCCAATGCTACAATCCTTGGCGGCGATACCGTGATTGGCCATGATTCCATTATAGGGGGAAATGCCTGGCTTGTTCGCGGCGTACCTCCCTACTCCATGGTTTATCACCAGAGCAAACTGGAAGTACGCCAGCAAGCGGCCTCTGCTACATAATGCTTTTTATAAATCTTCTGACACCTTCCATGTAGATAGGTTCTGCCTGCGCAAATGCATAGGATGGCTGTGTCGTCATCGTTATGGAAACAAATCCGTAAGTCAGGCACCACCATTCATAATATGTTTTGGTAACAGCTTCACCTGATTTTGGACGGAGTACGGCAATCATTTCCCATACCGGGTTATCCCGTATGCTCATGGCCTGCGAGTACACACGTTTGGAGTCGCAGTATGCGCCTTCCAGATTGAACATGACCTGATAGATTTCCGGGTTCTGTACTGCAAATGCCCAGATGGAGCGGGCAACTTCAGTCAGTTGTTTTTCCGGATTTCTGAAATGACTCTTAATTTTTATGAATTCTGCCTGCAGAAAATCAAATCCCTCGATCCTGATGGCTTCAAGCAATTTATCCTTACTTTCAAAATATTCATACAAAATTGGCGGGCTATATTCGATAAGCTCAGCGATTTTACGAATCGAAACGGCGGTCCACCCATCCTCGCGGGCTATTTCTTTGGCTGTCTTAACGATGTCGGAACGAACCTGAATTCTTAGTCGTTCTCTTCGCTCTACTATTCCCATATTTCGTATTCCTGTTATTAGTTGAGATACAGTTGTATACTTTCAAATATAGTCATATAGTTTATACATCTCAAGGGAATCTGTGTGCGGCAGAAGTTAAGACGCCAATAAAACACCCCGCTTATTTACTCCAATTATCCCCTTTCTGCCGCGCAGGCGCATAGTTTGCTTTTGAATTTCAGACCTGAAATATTTCTAGAAAAAGAAAATTTAATCTGCCTTTCGGATGGATCCGCTTTTTTCAAGTCGCTCAGCCAGACGATAGTTGGCCTCCTGGGCTCTAACTTTCGGGGTAGTAGTATCGTAAGGGACTCTCAAATTATTTTGATACAAGTCCAGCCTTACAGCCTTTTGATTATCGTTAACATAGTTTTTTAATACCTGCCGCATCTGCCCTTTTAACGTTTCGTCCAATATCGGGAAACACACATCAATTCTGCGGTGCAGATTACGGTAGGTCCAGTCGCAGGATGACAGATAAATCTCGTCATTGCCACGGTTCCCAAAGTGAAAAATCCTGGTATTCTCCATGTATCGATCCACATGCCGGCTCACGATAATATTGTCACTAATGGAAGGAAGTCCGGGAATTACTCCACAACTTTCGCTTATGATGACGTGAACCTGAACACCTGATTTGCTTGCCTGATAAAGTTTGTCAATGAGGGTGTGGTCCTGAATCTGGTTTAACTTGATAGTGATAAACGCCTTGAGACCCGCATTTGAATTCTTTATTTCACGGTCGATCAGATCAACAAGCTTTTTCTGGATCGTAAACTGCGTCACCTGTAAAAAGTTGAATGGGAGATACTTGTATTTTTTTGGCTCATCCTGTGTATATAAATAGCCAAATAATAACTCCAATTCATTGGTAAGCTCACGGTGACTGGTGAGCAGCGCATGGTCCACGAACTCCCGGCTGGTCAGCCTGTAAAAACCGCCCGTTCCCAGATAAGCATAACGCTCCCAACCTTTTTGTACCCGGCGTTTGATCAGTGCCATTTTTGCATGGACCTTTAAACCCGGAACACTAAAAATAATTTTGACTCCGGCATCCCTCATTTTCCGCGACCACTGCATATTCTCCTGAATGTCGAGTTTGGCATTCAGCTCCACATAAGTCACAACCCGCTTTCCGTTTCTGGAAGCACTGATTAAAGAATTCAGAATAAATGAGTTGGCACTTATTTTATAAAGTGATACGTGTATTTCTTTAACAAAAGGATCAATCGCGGCTTCATTAAACAACCTGACAATAGGATCGTAGGAATGATAAGGCAGATGCAAAAGCTGATCCGCACGCTGAATGGATTCAAAAACGGATTCCCTCTCCTCAAAATCGATATTCTGTATAGGTCGTTGAAAAGGATAGTCCAGCTTCCTGGAAAATGAAGGAAATTCAAGAAAGTCCTGCATGTAGATGTATTGGCCGCGTTCATGGAACTCGTTCATCAGCATGCCTGCCCGGTGTGATAAATATTCTTTAATATACAAGGGCATACCGGACTCGTAGAAAAACTGGAGGGGCTGTACAAAATTTCGTTTTTCAAGCTGCTTTAATATCCGCTGTGCCGTCACTAGAGGATATTCATCTTCGATCGTCAGTTCCGTATCTTTTTCTGCACGTAAGGCGTATGACTCAATGACCTCATACCCCGGAAATAAAACGGGAAGATTTTCACGGATAATATCTTCAACGAAAGCGACCTGCTTTTTGCCGTCCAGTTCAGGAAGTTCTATGAAACGCCCAAAAGGTTCGGTCGGAATATTTACTATGGCATACCAGTCATCATCAGGATCTTCTTTTCTGACGAGCTGGATCACCAGATAAAGCTCTTTTGATTCAAAAAAAGTCAGTTTGGAATTTCTCCGCCCATCCAGGAAAACAGGCTGGAGATACCTGAAAAGCTTATCAATAAAAAACTTTCTGAGAAAAGATATATGTTCAGGTGCAAATGGCTTTTTAAAATACAGGTGAACTCCCTGTTCGTTTAGTGCAGGCAAAATCCGGGTAACAAGAATCTCGTTAAATTCCCTCAACTGATTGTCTACGGTTTCGTAGACATGTTCAAGCAATGATTCAGGATATACATTTAGTTTAGTTCTGATGTCCTTGCTCACCTCCCCCATCGCCAGAAGATTCGGGATCCGCACCCGATAAAATTCTTCGATCTGATACGAATACTGTCCCATAAATTTCAGTCGCTCGCGGACAGGAACGGTTTCATCGTCTGCCTCGATCAATAGTCTGAAATTATTAGAAAGCCAGCTTAGATTTGTATCAAAATAAGGGTAGGAAACATCAATCATGCAACAATTCGAATTTTTTCTACAATATAATAAATGATTAAGTGATACAAAGAACGAATGACAGAATGTTGGCATTTACCCACGATTCTGTCATTCAAAAGTATTCACAAAATGCTTATTTCCCCCACTGATCGGGCTGAATACGCCATGCGCTGAGACGGTCAACCTGCTCGGCGGTTACATAATCATGCTCGACAGCAGCATTTATCAAGGCTTCATAATTGCTCAACACACTTAGTTTAACGCTCTTTTCTTCGAAGTTATCCTCGGCAAGTTTGAAGCCATAGGTAAAAATAGCAACCATTCCCGCCACTTCGATCCCTTCGTTTCTCAATGCATCAACGACCTTCAGTGAACTTCCGCCTGTCGATATTAAATCTTCAATAATAATGACCGACTGGCCCTTTTCCAGCCTTCCCTCGATCTGGTTTCCCATTCCGTGTTTTTTTGGCTCAGGCCGGACATAGGCAAATGGAAGTTCCAGCAAATCTGCAACCAGTGCTCCCTGTGCTATACCTCCCGTGGCAACACCTACTACTGCGTCAACATCAGGATATTCTGACCTGATCAGATCGGCAAGCGCTTTTTTGATAAAGGTACGTGTGTCCGGGAAAGAGAGTGCAACACGATTATCACAATAAATCGGTGACAACCATCCCGAACTCCATTGAAATGGTTTTTCAGGACTTAACTTAATTGCTTTCGCCTCCAGAAGTAATTCTGCAACTCTGCTTGCTATTGGTGTTTCTTCAGCCATTTTATTCGTCGGTATCGTCTTTTTTATTATTTGTGATCAATAACTTATCAATTCTGCTTTTGTCCATGTCGATCACTTCAAAATCGAAGTGTTTCCATTTGAAACGCTCACCGGTTTTAGGAATATTTTCCAGAACATGAAGTACAAAGCCTCCAAGAGTATTGAAACCGATAAATTCCTTGCGTTCAGACTCCTGCATATTCAGATCAAAATACTGTATAAAGTTGTCAAACGGGAGCTGGGCGTCAATGAGGTATGTTCCGTCTTCCCGCTCAATAATCTCTGATTCTTCCTCGTCCTGTTCAGAAATATTTCCCACCAGGGCATCCATTATATCATGCATTGTCACGACACCCAACAAGCCGCCATATTCGTCCACGATAATACCGAAATAAACTTTTTGCTCTTTAAATTTTTCCAAAGCCTGATAAGCCCTGTTGCTTTCGGGAAGGTAAACCGGCTCGCGCAGTATATCTGTCAGATCCGCAAGTTTGACCTCAAGATCGGTGGCAAGGAGGTCTTTGATATAAATTAATCCAACTACATCGTCAACCGTATCACGGCAAACCGGATAGATCGAATGCCTGGATTCAAGCACTTTTGCTTTATTTTCTTCAACCGTGTCTTCGACATCAAGCCATACGATCTCCTGCCGGTTGGTCATCAACGAAGTGATTTTCCTATCGCCAAGCTGAAAAACATTATGTACGATCTCCTGTTCAATTTCCTCAAACACCCCTCCGGTTGTTCCCTCCTGGATCAGGCTTTTTATTTCTTCTTCAGTCACAGAGTTTTCGCTTTGCTTGATATTGAGCAGCCGGATTATCAAATCGCTGGAAAAACTTAGCAGTGAAATAAACGGAGCAGTCACAACAGAAATCAAATTCATTGGCCTCGCCATAAATTTTGAAATTGCCTCCGGATTGGCCATTCCTATCCGCTTGGGAACCAGCTCACCGAGCACAAGCGACAGGTACGTGATTGCAACCAGTACAGTGCCAACTGCAAAAGTATGGGCATAAGGGGCCAGCAGCGGCATTCCGGAAATTAACTTTTCAAAATCAGCCGTGATGTTATCACCACTGTACATACCTGTAAGCAGACCAATTAATGTGATACCTATTTGAACGGTAGAAAGAAATCTGTTTGGGGAATTAGCAAGGTTGAGGGCAGCCTTTGCACTTGAATCGCCATTTCGCGCTGCCGCTTCAAGCCGGGATTTTCTTGATGATACCAGTGCGATCTCAGACATGGAAAAAATACCATTGAGCAGCACTAAAAGTAATATGATAAGGAGTTCCAAGAAATTATTATTTATTATTAATGCAAATTTATCAATAATAATCACTGTCTAAACTAAACTCTTTACTTAATTTTGCTCATCGACATCCGTACCCACAACAAATGATTATTTTTTTCGACGACCGTCCCTTCCGAATTGTACGGACAAATCAGTTAACTGCGGCAGAAACATCTGATTTTGATCTGATTGTTGATCTGAGACTGGAAAAGCTTCAAAAGTCCATGCTTACGGGCCACGTTCTTTTTTTGAATGCAAATGCTACCACAGCTATTCAGGCAATTGGCCTGCTGGAGAAAGAAATCCCCAAACAAATGTTATCCATTACGATGGCTACGCGGGAGAAGACAGATGTGGAAGAGAAAGTGAAGGGTCTTTATAAAGTCATAAAAGCAGCCGGAGGTGTTGTCGTAAAAGGTGATAAGTGGCTGTTTATGTACCGCAGGAAAAAGTGGGATCTGCCTAAAGGCAAACTTGACAAAGGAGAGAATTCTCAAACTGCTGCCATACGTGAGATTGAGGAAGAGACCGGCGTGAAGGCTGTTGTCAGAGATAAGATCTGCACAACCTGGCATACGTATACAATGAATAACAACCGGATTCTGAAACGTACTAAATGGTATCTTTTTGACTGTGTGGACGACTCACAGATGAGCCCTCAGCAGGAGGAACAGATCGAGGCACTGGAATGGTATACCCCGGCTTCGGCAAAATCTATTCTGATCAATTCATTCTCATCGATCCGCTATGTTGTCGATAGTTTGAAAAAAATTCAGAATCTGAAGGAGCAGTAACCAGAATGCGTGGTACGCATATTGATGGTATCACGCATTTCCATTATCATCAATTTTTGTTTTATGTTTAAGGGCACCAAACTTTACAGCATTTTTGCTAACAAATGTCCAAAATGCCAGACAGGTAATTTTTTCAGGACCAATAATCCATATCAGCTAAAACAGTTTGATAAGCTGAATGAAAGATGTGAATACTGTCAGGAGTCATTTACACGGGAGCCGGGCTTTTACATTGGATCAATGTATGTAAGTTATGCGCTATCCGTTGCGCTGATGGTCGTTTTCTTTGTCGGATTTGTATTGATCCTGGATCTGGATATGTATTATGTTTTAACGGCATTGGTTGCTTCCTATATCATCCTGATTCCGGTTATGTTCCGTCTTGCACGACTCATTTGGGTGAATATTTTCGTTAAATACGACCCGGTAAAGGGAGAGCTTGCGCAGGAGGCGAAAAAGTCAGGCGGGAGACACTGAGCTGAAAAGTACAGATCCGCAGCTCTATAAGAACTTACAATCCCGAGCTTTTTGATTCCCTGAGTTTATTTAATTCTGAAAGCGAGTAAGGTAAAAAATCGTCAACCGCCTGACCATAGCGGTGAAGGTCCCTGATAATACTGGAACTGATTGGCGCTAAATTAGGGGATGTAATAAGGAACACCGTTTCAATTTCCTCGTAGACAAAACGATTAACCTGAGCGATGCCGTTTTCATATTCAAAATCGGTTGTGTTCCTTAATCCCCTTAGCAAGAACTTTGCCCCGATTTCTCTGGCAGTTCTCGCGGTCAGATCATTATAGGTGATTACCCGGACATTCTCTTCTTTTTCAAATGTTTTTTCTATCAGCTCCTTCATCACATCCAAAGGAAAATAGCGTTGTTTGCTGGAATTATTTCCAATACCAACCACCACTTCGTCAAAAAGCCGGAGGCCGCGCAGGATGATATCCTCATGTCCTTTTGTGAATGGGTCAAAAGAACCCGGAAATAACGCTATTCGCTTCATATGGTAAAAGGAGAGCTGGTGAATCTGTTCGTAATAATGCTTAAATTAATGAGATTTGAGGATACTGCATTAATATTTATCAGGACGACACCAGGTACGTATTGAAAAGACCGAAATAACGATGCCCGGGAATGTCGCCGCAATGCGTGCTGTATTTTAACGTTGTCGGCCCGTTCCCTATTTCGATATTAGGAAAAAACCTGTTCAATTCTGTGAATGCCTCCGAAGCAGGGCTGACTTCACCATAACAGATCAACTTCATCTCTTCCGGCAAGTAGTTCAATTCATTCAGAGCAAAGAGAACGATGTAAGCCAGCTCCTGAGGTTGCGTGTATTTAAACCTGTTGCATAAGATTAATTGCTGGCTTTCCGTAACGATGAGCGTAAAATATCCCTTTTCAAGATATATGGACACCATTTTTATCTCCTGGTGCTCGGCGTGGCTAACCAGTGCGCCGATGATCAGCGGGCTGGTCAGGTGGTAAAATGCGATGTCAGATGACTCAAAATGCGTGACCATCCAGTCATACCATGACTTTGGAATACTGAATACATTATTGGCATGAACCAAAGGAATCTCGTGATACAGGACACGTTCGGCCTCGTCAACCGGATGTCCCAAAGCGAATTCCAGATAACTTGGTGCCGAATCTTTTTCAAATATTAACGATGGTATCAGGCTGAATGCATGAGAGTTAATAGCAACCCTTACATTTTTCCAATGATTAGACGACCATAACAAATGCCCGGTGAAAATCTTTTTCAGTCTTTCAAACACATCACCCTGACTGAGCACTACATCGAAATTATAGTCTTCAAGCCATATGCATTCCATTTTTTCATCCCTGACGATACAAAAACGTATCCGCCGCTCATCCACTTCAATGCACAACGTACAATATGGTATAGCATCCGCATCAAAAGAATTATCGCCTACCAATAACGTAGGTATTACTTCAATTGATTGATTTTCAATTTGTGCCACAATCTGATTTTAATTGATTTTTATTATACACCAGCTCAACATTACCCTTCATTCACCATATAACCTCGAAGTGCAAGAACCTCGTTCAGGGTTTTGCATTTTCGGAACAGGTTATGCGTGTGCGTATCAGGCAACGTTCCGATCTCTTGCATTGACATAAAACGTGCCTCCTCAAGAATCTGATTCGAATCTGAGAATTCAGGATCGTAGCCTTTCAGAAGAGAACCGGATGTAATTTTAACCCGGAAAAATATTTCCACCGCATGCAAAGGTGGGAGAATTAATTCATTAACAAAAAGCATTTCCCCAACTTCGACAGTTAGCCCTGTCTCTTCCTGAAATTCTCGGATCAGCGCAGCATGTGCATTTTCACCAAACTGCATACCACCACCTGGCGGGCTCCAGAAAATATTTTCCGGACCAACAGCCTTATGCCTAACCAATAAAATCTGATCATTGTCAATACAAATACCGCAGACTCTTATCCGCAGCTTGTGACCATACAATTGATTTAACTCCTGTTTTTCCGCTTCCAATGCATTTTTTTTGCTTTTGACAAAGATAGCGAAGCTACCAGATTTGACAAGTTTATGCTGGTGTAAGGCACAAGAAATTTTGCCCCCGTTGAAACAATAGAGGGTTAAATTAAGAATTCAGGGGTCAATTATGCATATGGGGTACCAGAAATGTACCCTTCAAGTGATTTAATGTGGGCTTTTTGCTCACGTATAATGGCAGAAACAATGTCGTTAATAGATATAATCCCCACCAACTCGCCTTTTCGGTTTACCGGAAGATGCCTGATATGTTTATCTGACATAATCTGCATACAATCTTCAATCTTCTGATCGGTTTCCACCGTAATCACTTTTTCTGTCATTACATCGCCAATAAGGGTTTCCCTTGACGCACGACCCATCAAAATAACCTTTCGGGCATAATCACGTTCAGAGAAAATACCTATCAGTTCGCCATCTTCAAGAACCAGGACAGCACCTATATTTTTTTCCGCCATTAATTCCAATGCATGGAAAACCGTTGTGTCCTTGGTTATTGAGAAAATAGCATCAATTGATTTGCTGGCGAGCACTTGATATACTTGCATAGACATTCTGGTTAAGGTGAAAAGATAGACTGGAAAACTAATATAGGTAATAAATAGGAAAAAGTACAATAAAATCCATGTATATTTTTGTTACTAACCGCCGACTTTGATATTCCCTTTTCATCGTGTAGTTTCGCAATCATGGAAGCAAATCAGATATTACCGTCGCAAAGACTTGTCAAAAAATTCCCTTTCAGGCCTACCAAGGGGCAGCTGCGTTTCTTTGCGCAAACGGATGATTTTTTGATCGAGGAAAGTGGGCTGGAACGCTACCGCGACTGTTTTTTATTGAAAGGATATGCAGGAACAGGAAAAACGACGATCGTCAGTACACTGATACAGGTCTTGAAAAACTACGGGTACAAATCCGTTCTTCTTGCACCAACGGGACGTGCGGCAAAAGTAATGTCAAATTACTCTGAAAAAATAGCTTTAACCATCCACAAGAAAATTTACAAACAGACTTCTGATTCCTTTTCCGGAAGCCTGACTTTTCAGCGCCAGAAAAACTACCACGACAATACACTTTTCATTATTGACGAAGCATCCATGATCAGTGATGAGGCAGAGTATGGCAGCAGAAGCTTGCTGGCTGACCTGATCGAATTTGTTTTCGAAAACCCCGGAAACAAACTCATGCTCATAGGAGACATGGCACAGCTCCCTCCGGTGGGCAAAGCATTGAGCCCTGCACTGGAAAAGTCTTATCTTGAGAAGACATTTTATATGTCCGTCTTTGAGGAAGAACTGACTGAAGTAATGCGTCAGGATGAACTTTCAGGGATTCTTTACAACGCAACCGAACTGCGTAATCAGCTAAAAAATGAACAGCCGGATATTCAGATCCGGACGAAATCTTACCGCGACACATTCCGTATGACCGGCGAAAAACTGGAAGAAGGATTGCGCTATGCGTTTGATAAACATGGTCAGGAAAACACGATCATTTTAACCCGCTCCAACAAATCAGCTGTGCAATACAACGAGTATATCCGCAGGCAGATCAATTTTTCGGAAGAAGAACTGGATGCTGGTGACAGGCTGATGGTGGTCCGTAATAACTATTCTGTACTTGATGAGGATTCCCCGGCAGGTTTTATTGCCAACGGCGATTTCGTTGAACTCTTGAAAATTAAAAAGACGCAGGAAATTCATGGATTCCGGTTTGCAGACGTTGTTCTAAGACTTACGGATTACGACAAACAGCCCGAATTTGAAGCGAAAATTATGCTTGACACGCTTCACTCCGCCGCACCTTCTTTGTCGTCGGAGGATAACCGGAAGCTATATGACAGCGTTCTGGAAGATTATTTAGAGATAAAATCTAAAAAAGAGCGTTCAGAGGCGCTCAGAAAAGATCCATATCTGAATGCGTTACAGGTAAAATTTGCTTATGCACTGACCTGCCACAAAGCTCAGGGTGGCCAGTGGAGCGCTGTATTTATTGATCAGGGATACCTACCCGAAGAGCAGATCAACAGTGAATTCATCCGCTGGTTGTATACAGCCATCACCCGGGCAACTGACGAAGTTTTCCTGATGAACTTTCACGCGACTTTCTTCAAAAATTAGTCCGTTGCAGCAGCCCTTTTGAGCCTGTCATTTATTGCTTTTCCAAGATCATTATCCGGTACGAACTCAGCAAATATACGGTCGACAGGCTGCGAATCAAGTGCTCTTAGAAATGCAAATAAATTGTGCGCCGCTTCTCTGAGGTCGCCGGACGGACTCAATATTTTTTGGTATTGTCTGTCTGTGTTATCTAAAAAGCGGTCAAACAAAAGATATGCCGCAGATCCTTCCGTCTCGTCCTGAAACTGGTTCCGATTGGCTAAAAAGAAAGGTTTCCGTGGTGCATAATGACTTTTAAGCATGCCAGGTGCCTTTGGATTTGATGACGAGTGTGACATCAAACCGACTTTTCCAATTACATCCTCGATATCCTCAATGGCTAAACCACCCAGACGATAAACGGTTGGGACATGATCAGCAAAACCAATGATCGTTGACTCGATACCAATTCCGCATTCCCCCCCATCCAGAATATAAGCGATCTTATCGCCCAGCTGCTGATTTACATGCTGCGCAGATGTAGGGCTGATGTAACCGAACGGATTGGCACTTGGTGCCGCCAAAGGAAAGTCCAGGGCTGCAAGAAGTTGCCGCGTCAACGGATGATTAGGAATTCGGACCGCGACCGTGTCCAGACCCGATGTAACAAGATCCGGAATAATTCCGGACTTGGGGAGCAGCAATGTCAATGGCCCCGGCCAGAACTTTTCAGCCAGCAACAGAGCCAGTTCGGAAATATCGGTTACGTATCCGCCAAGTTTTTCTATCGAATCAGTATGGATAATCAGCGGATCAAAAGAAGGTCTGTTCTTTGTTTCAAAAATGGATAAAACTGCTTTTTCATCCAAAGCATTTCCAGCTAATCCGTATACCGTCTCAGTGGGAATTGCGACTAATTTACCCCTTTGAAGAAACTCCTTCGCCCGGTTTATATCCTTACCAATATCAGCCAAAATGTTAAGCGCTTGTTTTAGAATATAAAGGTACAAAAAACGTTTTAAACCGTATTGCGGTAGTACTTTCTGTGGAATCTTAAGTAGAGATCTTTAAATAACGTTGAAACAGGATAAAATATGCTAAAACGTTTTTTCAACATCTTGATTAAAGCGTTAAGATCAATAAGTCCATTTCATTTAGATTGTTTTTAAATTAGTTTAAAAAGTTTTGAGATCGATCACTGTTATGCTTTCCGTGTTTATATTTATTGAATAAATAGTATTTTCTAAATCAATCCTTTACTATGTTCCAAATTAAAGAACAACCTGCTGTTTTTGATGTCTGTATTATAGGATCAGGAGCAGGAGGCGGGATGGCTGCTTATCAGCTTGCAAAAGCAGGTGCAAAAGTAGCTCTTCTTGAAGCGGGTGGATATTTTGATCCGGCTGATCCTAAATATATTACCCAATTGAAATGGCCCTGGGAATCTCCGCGACGTGGTGCGAGCACTACCCGCCCATTTGGCGATTTTGATGCAGCATGGGGAGGCTGGGAACTCGACGGAGAACCATATACACATAAAAACGGAACAAAATTTGACTGGTTCCGCTCGCGAATGCTGGGTGGAAGAACCAATCACTGGGGAAGGATATCGCTTCGTTTTGGACCAAATGATTTTAAAAGACATAGCATCGACGGACTTGGAGATGACTGGCCGATAGGATATGACGACGTGAAACCATACTATGACCAGGTTGATAAACTGATCGGAGTTTTTGGTACCGTTGAAAATATTCACAATGAGCCGGATGGCATTTTCCTTCCCCCCCCACCACCCCGCCTGCATGAACATTTCCTGAAAAAAGCAGGTAAGGCGGCTAATATCCCGGTAATTCCTTCGCGGCTGTCTATTTTGACTAAACCGATCAACGATCAGCGGGGTGTATGTTTCTATTGCAGCCAATGCGGTCGGTCATGCCAGGCTTATGCAGATTTTTCATCCTCTTCGGTGCTGGTCATACCGGCTTTAAAAACTGGTAATGTTACGCTGATCAATAATGCGATGGCGCGGGAGATTTTGACAGATCCAGGTTCCGGGCTCGCAACGGGAGTTTCATACGTTGATCGTGAAAAACTGACTGAACATACGATCAAAGCAAAAGTCGTCGTACTGGCGGCCAGTGCCGGAGAATCGGCGCGCTTACTTTTAAATTCAAAATCAGGCAGACATGAAGCTGGTCTTGCCAATTCAAGTGGTGTCGTTGGTAAATATCTTCACGATTCAACCGGTGCATCCAGAAGTGCATTCTTGCCTCACCTGATGGATCGGAAACGGTACAATGAAGATGGTGTCGGCGGTATGCACGTTTACACGCCATGGTGGCTTGACAACAAAAAACTAGATTTCCCACGTGGTTACCACATCGAATATGGTGGCGGAATGGGTATGCCAAGTTATGGTTTCGGTTCCGGAATTGAGGGATTAAATGGTAAATACCCAACTGCAAACGGTACGACTAAACAGGCCGGAGGGTATGGCGCGTCTTTGAAAGAAGACTACCGCCGCTTTTACGGTGCATATGTAGGAATGGCTGGTCGCGGAGAAGCTGTACCAAACGTCAACAATTACTGCGAGATCGACCCTAATGTAGTTGATAAATATGGTATTCCTGTTTTACGTTTCAACTACAACTGGACCGATTACGAGATTAAACAGGCGAAACACATGCATGATACGTTTGAAGAGATGATTCATGCATTGGGCGGCGTTGCATTAGGCAATAAACCTGGAGCTGATACCAATTATGGTATTGCCGCTCCCGGCCGGATTATACATGAGGTCGGAACGGTTCGTATGGGCGACGATAAAAAATCATCAGCTCTGAATAAGTTTTCCCAGGCACATGATGCTAAAAATGTATACGTTGTAGATGGCGGATCATTTGTTTCACAGGCCGATAAAAACCCGACCTGGACCATCCTGGCGCTATCGTGGAGAGCTTCCGACCATATTATTGAACAGATCAAACAAAAGAACATATAGTAATCACGTATGTGATTTAAATGATAGAAAAATGAAACGCAGAGATTCATTAAAAGCATTAACACTAAGCTCACTGGGATTTGCGGCGATGAATCCGCAGGAAGCGCTGGCCGAGGCCCGTGAGATTGAAAGTCAATCGCCGCCGGAAACTCCTCTTAAAATCCCCGGAGGCCGCCAGAAAGAAGAGGCAATTCGGGACGCGCAATTGATGAAGGAGAAGTTTTTCACTGCACCAGAGCTTGCTACGATCAAGATACTGGCCGACATCATTATCCCGGCAGATTCAAAATCCGGAAGTGCGTCAGATGCAGGCGTGCCTGCTTTTATTGAGTTTATCGTAAAGGATATGCCCCAGCATCAGGTGCCGATGCGCGGTGGCCTGAAATGGCTGGACCGGGAATCCAGCAAACGTTTTCAAAAAACTTTTGCCCTGCTGACCCCTGCGCAAAGAATTCAGATTGTTGATGATATCGCTTATCCTGAAAATGCTAAACCTATTTTCAGCCAGGGTGTTGCCTTTTTTAATCTGATGAGAAATCTTACCGCATCTGGTTTCTACACAACCAGGATCGGTATAGATGATATCGGCTATGTTGGGAACACGCCAAATATGTGGTCAGGTCCACCTGAGGAAGTTTTGAAGCAGTACGGCTTCACAAAAGAATAGTTTTTTTAAATGAGAATAGAAAAAAATGGCTGGTATCAGAGAATCTGACGCCAGCCATTTTTATATTAAAGCGACTATTTATTAATACAAAGCGTTACGCTGTGCTTTAACTGTTTCGTCTTTCAGGAAATCGTCGTATGGCATGAGCTTATCCAAAATTCCTTTTGGTCCTATCTCGATAATTCTGTTTGCTATGGTATGTACAAACTGGTGATCATGCGAATAGAACAATAAGCAGCCAGAGAAATCAATCAATCCGTTGTTTAATGCAGTGATCGATTCAAGGTCAAGGTGGTTGGTCGGGTCATCCATGATCAGCGCATTAGAGCCTGAAAGCATGGTGCGTGACAGCATACACCGAACTTTTTCACCACCCGAAAGTACCTTTGCTTTTTTAAGTGATTCTTCTCCCGAGAAAAGCATACGCCCCAGGAACCCACGGATAAAACTCTCATCCTTTTCTTCCGAGTACTGACGAAGCCAGTCAACCAGGTTCAGATCTACATCAAAGAATGAGGTTGGATCTTTGGTAAAATAGGATTTGGTGATCGTGACACCCCAGTTGAAAGATCCCTTGTCTGCTTTCTGCTCGCCGTTTAAAATATCAAAAAACGCGCTGATCGCTAGGGTATTCCGGCTAACGAAAGCGATTTTATCACCTTTGTTAACGCTAAAATTCATGTTATTGAACAACTTCAGGCCATCTTCGGTAGTTTTCGAAAGTCCCTCTACGGTCAGAATCTGATCACCAACTTCACGATCTGATTTGAATGCGATATAAGGATATTTCCTTGATGAAGGTTTGATATCTTCAATCGTTATTTTTTCAAGAAGTTTCTGACGTGACGTTGCCTGTTTCGACTTAGAAGCATTGGCACTGAAACGACGGATAAATTCTTCCAGCTCCTTACGCTTATCGTCCGATTTCTTATTCTGATCCTGACGCTGTTTCATAGCAAGCTGACTTGATTCATACCAGAAAGAGTAATTTCCGGAGAACATCTGCACCTTGCTGAAATCGATGTCCACAATATGCGTACATACCTCATCCAGAAAGTGCCTGTCATGGGAAACTACAATTACCGTATTTTTAAAATCGGCAAGGAAGTTTTCCAGCCACAACACCATTTCGACGTCAAGGTTGTTGGTAGGCTCATCGAGCAGCAGCACGTCCGGATTGCCAAAAAGTGCCTGGGCAAGTAAAACACGAACCTTGACATTCACATTTAAATCACCCATTAAGGTATTGTGTGAATCTTCACCGATTCCTAAACCACTCAACAATTGTGCAGCTTCCGTTTCCGCTTCCCAGCCATTCAAATCAGCAAATTCAGCTTCCAGATCGGCAGCTCTTTCACCGTCAGCATCCGTAAAGTCTTCCTTTTCATAGATTGCTTCACGCTCTTTCATGATCTTGTAAAGACGTTCGTGCCCCAAAATCACAGTATCCATGGCTGTATATGCGTCGAACTCGAACTGGTCCTGTTTAAGGAAAGTCATCCGTTCTCCGGGATTCATGCTTACCAAACCTGTCTGAGGTTCGATCTCACCTGAAAGAATTTTCAAAAATGTTGATTTACCTGCTCCGTTCGCCCCGATTATACCATAACAGTTTCCAGGTACAAACTTTATATTTACTTCATCAAACAACACCCTTTTGCCGTACCGCAAGGATACGTTCTGAACCGTAATCATCTTAAAACTGATTTTTTATGAATGAAAGTGCAAAATTACGAAATTTAGAGGGATAATTTATGATAGCGCTTCACGATATCCAGAGTTTCTCTAAACTTCCCAAACAAAAGAGGCCGATTGTACATCGGCCTCTCGATCCCTTTATCTAACAGCAGGTCAAGGTATAACACGAAGCGTATGTGCTCCTTTACCAACGCTTACTTTTGCTCCCTGTTTTTTCAAAGCCGGCGCATCACCTTTTGTAACGGTCCAAAATTCTACACCGCCCGTTCCGTTTCCATAATCCAGATATTCATAAACAGAAACAGCTACGTTCGATCCATCCTTATCAAAGGCTACACTCTGCGGATAGATTCCTTCGAACGGATAATCTGAAACTTTGGTCAATGCACCGTCGGCCGCTAACTTATAAAGGCTTAGCGAAGCTCCCGTTGCTGCGCCTGCTTCTGACCATGGACTTCCGCTTTTTGCTGCATTTACTGCTACCAAAGAAGTTCCGTCAGGACTGATAGCAAAAGATCCGGTATTAACCCCGACAGCGGTTTTACTGGCAATCTTGTGTTCAACTGCTCCATCCATTGAAAAATTTACCACAAACAGCTCTCCTTCACCAGTGCCTTTCCCAGCTGCACCCTTTGAATCCACTACGAAGTAATGCTTTCCATCCGGCGAAAATTTACCGAAACCTGGCTCTGTCCCCACCACTATTGGTTTGCCGACGAGCTCCACATTTTTGAGTTTTCCCGCTTCACGTAAAACTTTGTAAAGACCCACCTCATGGGTTTTGCCAAGTGTAAATGCAATGTAATCGCCTGATGGATGCCAGGAAACATCTACTATACTATTTGAGGAATCAATTCCGGACGGCAGGTTCAAAAACCTTGCAGGTTTTCCATCAGGTGCCGATTCGATGAAAACAAGATCCTTCCCAGCCTGACGCGTAGAAATGATCAGCTCATTTTTATTGATATCGATCGCGGTAGGATATTTTCCTACCGGAAATCCGAACTTCGCTTTTGGTGCTGCCAGGTTGGAAATGTCAACAACGAATAATTTCTCTCCTGCCGGAAATTCCAAGGCTGCATCCTTATATTCTGCGACACCGTCATCCGGACGCAAACGGCTTTCCAATACGTAAGCCAACCCGCCCGTTGCAGGTACTGCCATCGTTTTTCCCGAGCCTAGTGCCGAATTCGACACCAGTGCTGTTCCCACAGACTTGCTTCTTTCGATCGGAAACTTTATTGATGTTAAAAGATCTTTTGCTGTGTTGTCTCTTAATAGCTTTCCATCAACTACCGCAGAGGCTGACATATCAGCATCAGAAACAACCACAAGGCCTCTCGCGTTAAAGTTAATAGGCGATTGAGCAATCGCAGGAACGGCTCCCAACGCTGCCAAACCGGCAAATAATGCGACTTTTTTCATAGAAAAAGAAAGTTTTAGATAATTGAGTTTAAAAAAAATATAAAGCGTTTTTATCAAAAGAAACCTTGTAAGCCTGTTGCCAGGTGGTCACAAGGTCTCTTTTAACTGGTCGCAATATAGAGTATAAAACATTTATTCCACAAAATTTACTCCCGGGCACTTCCTATTTTTGGGAGCTAGCATGATATTCCTCTTTAAAATCAAATTTATCTGCAGATAGTTAAATCAAAGAACTCAGTACCCTACCCCGCATAACAAAAAACCCCGACAGTAAGCTGTCGGGGCAAATATCTAAGTAAAAGCTGCTTACGCTGCTACCGCCAATGAATTAACCAATCTGGCTAATTTCGACTTTTGGTTAGACGCTTTTTTCTTATGGATAATGTTTTTCTTTGCCAAACGGTCCAACATAGAAGAAACAGTTTTGTAAACTTCTATCGCAACAGTTTTGTCAGTCGTTTCACGCAATTTCTTCACGTACGAACGAGTTGTTTTGTGTTGGTAACGATTACGCAAGCGTTTCGTTTCGTTGGCACGAATTCTTTTTAATGCTGATTTATGATTTGCCATTGTATAATGATGATATTTTTCAATTCTTAGAATCGGTGTGCAAAAATAGGTATACGATATTAGAAACGCAACTTTAGCACAAAATATATTTAAATAAATGCCGTTTTTTACTTAACCAGCCGCTGTACATCAGACGAAAGATATTCTGCAACACGCGTTTCAAGCTCCGAAACCGGGATATTACTGAGCAGCTCACCTTCAACAGCCAAAGAAATTTTACCTGTCTGTTCCGAGATCACAATCACCACAGCATCAGTAGCTTCACTCATCCCCATGGCCGCCCGGTGGCGAAATCCAAGGGAGGATGGCACATCCACGCCATCAGCAACGGGCAACACGCAACGCGCAGCTTTTAACCGTCCATCTACAATGACAACGGCGCCATCATGCAGTTCACTGTATTGATTAAAAAGTGAAACAATTAATGGTTTTGACACCCTTGCGTCCAATAATTCACCTGTTTCGATGAACTTTCCAAGATCGTCCCTTTTATTGACAACGATCAAGGCGCCGTTAAAATTAGAAGCGATGGTCTTGCTGGCATCAATAATTTCCTTTAAGTTTTTATTCTTTAAATCGAGAACGGTATTCCCGAGTATTTTTTTCAGAAATTCGTTATTTGTATATATTGTTGACTTACCGATAATAAGGAGAAAACGGCGTATTTCCTGCTGAAATATCACAATAAGCGCCACAGCTCCTACCCCCATGAAATATTGGAGGATGGCTGTCAGTAAACCCAGGCCAAGACCTTTAACAACCAGGTAAAAGACATAAACAAACAAATAACCCAGAAAAACTCTGCTCGCTATACTGCCCCGAACCAGAAAGTAAACTTGGTATAACAGTATCGATACCAAAAAAACATCCAGAATATCGGTCCAGTTAACATTTAAAAAACCAACACGCATAAGAAACTCAATATATTTTCGAGACTAAATTACTATTTTTTCATTCATTCCTCTTGTTGCAAGCCATAGATTTACTGCTTCGACCGCAGGTTTCACATCGTGTACACGTAAAATTGATGCGCCGTGCTGAAGACAAATGGTGTTTAAAACGGTTGTTCCGTTCATCGCCTCACCGGCTCTGATTTTTAAAGTCTTGTAAATCATACCTTTTCTTGAAATCCCGACGAGCAGCGGACACCCAAGCAAGTGAAAGTCTGAGAGGTCGTTTACCAATGAAAAATTTTGCCCGGTTGTCTTGGCGAAGCCGAAACCGGGATCAATGATCACGTCGGCAACGCCCAGATTTCTCAATCGGCTCAGCTTCTGCTGCAATTCCTGCAAAATGGTCGGTACTAAAAAATCATAAGTGGTCAGTTGACTCATGGTTTGCGGAGTCCCCCGCATATGCATCAATATATAGGGAACGCCAAGTTCGGCCACAGTGTCAAACATGTCGTCATCTAAAAGACCACCGGACACATCATTTATGATGTGTGCACCACTGGAAACACACTGACGCGCCACTTTGGAACGAAAGGTATCAACAGAAATTATAAGATCCGGAAAATACTTATTCAACTGCGTGATCACAGGCACAACCCGCTCAATTTCATCTTCTGTTTCAATTTCCTTGGCTCCCGGCCTGGTTGAATATCCGCCAACATCAACAATTGCAGCTCCCTCTTCGATCATTAAACCAGCCTTATCAATCACCTCGTCCATGGACGCTATCCGGCTGCCAGAATAAAACGAATCGGGTGTTGCATTCAAAATACCCATCACACGGGGAACCGAAAGATCCAGAAGCTGTCCCTGAATTTTGATCGTTTTTTTATTAACTTGCGCCATATAGTAGCAGTATATTGTATTAAAGGTTACTGGCACCGCTGCTTAATAACAGGCGGTTTTTTCATAATCAACCGGATCAGCAATTGACCATGTCTGTATCTGCCTGATCCTACGGTTGCTATCAGTTTTAGAAATCATTAAGCCAAACACATTAATTACGCGTGAAATCGACCGAAGCGGAATATCAGGAAATCATCCAGCATTGCCAAGACCTTTTTACAAAAAAAAATAAGGATTACGGAACTTCATGGCGCATTTTGCGCATTCCTTCAATAACAGACCAGATTTTTATCAAGGCGCAGCGCATCCGGACAATCCAGGAAAAAGGTATCCAAAAAGTAAACGATGATATCTCCGGAGAATTTATCGGAATCATTAATTACTGTGTCATGGCATTGATACAGATTGACCTGGGGACGGATAAAAACGAGATTGATCCGGAAACACTCACACAATTTTATAACAATCAGGTAAGGGCCGTCAAGGAGCTTCTTTTTGATAAAAATCACGACTATGGCGAAGCCTGGCGGGATATGCGGGTGAGCTCCATGACTGATATTATACTGATGAAACTTTTACGTATCAAACAGATCGAAGATAACGAAGGTTTTACGCTCGTTTCGGAGGGTGTGAAATCCGGTTATCAGGATATTATAAATTACTCCGTTTTCTGCCTGATCAAATCAAACGGTCTCCAAACAAACTAAAACGAAGCAGCTTCACAAAATTGATTAAAATGAAAATTCTAGCGCACGTTTCCAGAGTTATTGTCGGGCTGCTGTTCATCTTTTCAGGATTGATAAAACTCAACGACCCGGTAGGTACACAATACAAGCTTGAAGAATATTTCGAAGTTTTTGCCACGGATTTTTCTGCTTTTCAACATTTCTTTGAGGCGCTGATACCATTTGCTTTATATTTCTCGGTATTTCTGTGTGCAGCAGAAGTTGTTTTGGGAATTGCGCTTCTCGTTGGTTACAAACCGAAGACCATATCATGGCTTCTGCTTCTGATCATCGTGTTTTTCACTTTTCTGACATTTTATTCTGCTTATTTCAATAAAGTGACCGATTGTGGCTGTTTTGGTGCAGCAATTAAGCTAAATCCATGGACCTCATTTGGCAAGGATGTTTTTCTTCTCATCCTTATTCTTATCATTATATACAAGCGAAAGATTTTCCGATCTCAGCCGACCGGTTTTATCGTAGCGCTCTCAACGCTGGCGTCTCTGGGAATCGCTGTGTACGTCTTGAGACATTTGCCAATCATCGACCTTTTGCCATACCGTGTCGGGGCTAATATTCCTGCACAAATGAAACCCTCAGAGCCATTAAAGTATAAATATATTTTTACCAAGGGCGGCAAAGACATCGAACTGGAGCAATATCCGACCGATACCACCATGATATTCAAGGATATGATTGTCATGAATGAAGATGCCAAACCAAAGATCACCGATTTCAGAGTATGGAATGATGAAGGAGATTTTACTGAGGAAGCGTTCAAAGGCAAAAAGCTTTTCCTGATCATTAAAAATCTAACCGATATCAACACTGCTGCATTTCCGGACGTTCAGAAACTGGTTGGGGTGGTAAAAAAACAAGGTATTGAGCCGGTTGTGCTCACATCTGCGAGCAGTGAGGAAATCATAAATTTCCTTTCACAGCATCAGCTCGCACTTCCCTATTATTATGTGGATGCCACTGTTCTGAAAACAATTTCCCGTTCCAATCCAGGTCTGTGGCTTCTCAACAATGGAACTGTGAAAGGCAAATGGCATTACAACGATACGCCTGCCGCGGAAGAAGTTTTGGAAGACGTTGCGAAATAGTTATCATCGGAGCAATATTTTAGGATACCAAATGAAAAATATATTTCTAATCGGACTGCCATCTTCTGGCAAGTCTACTTTGGGAAAAAAGCTCGCACGTATTTTAAATTACCGGTTTGTCGATATGGATAAACTGATCGAAAAAGATCAGCAAATGACCATTCCCGAAATTTTTACACGGAAGGGTGAGCCATATTTCCGTGAGGTAGAGAGCAGGATTTTAAAAAACACGTTGGAGAATCGCAGGGTTGTGATCGCAACGGGCGGAGGTGCACCGTGTTTTTTCGACAATATGGATTTTATAAAACGCAGCGGTGTAAGCATTTTCCTTGATGTGCACCATAGAGAGCTTGCAAAACGCATTCAAAATCATGGGAAGGACGACCGGCCTTTATTGTCTGGTGCAACTTCTCTGGAAAAGGAACTTGAGCAGAAATATCTACAGCGACTCCCCTACTATTCCAGAGCCGATTATACAGTCTCGGGCGACAGTGATGCAAGTCAGCTCGCTGGTATTATCTTACCGTTAATATAAAAAGCAGAGCCAAGATAGGGCTCTGCTTTTTATATTGCTCAGAAAAGATCAAAAGAATGTTCCAATGGAAAGCACTACGTTAACCGTATTATTTGAAATTTTCGCAGATGCATAGTCTGAAGCATTGTTTAAAACATACGGTGTGTAAACTGTTTTGAATGCATTGTAAGATCCCGACACATCAGCGAAAAACCGGCTGGTACGCACACCTGCGCCAACAGAGAACAGCAGTTTATCTCTTTTGATATCATCGGAATTAAATTTGTAAGGATCAGAAAGGTAAGCCAGCCCCAATCGCCCACGCCAAATACCTGCACGGTATTCGCCACCAAGCCGGGCATTAACAGCGCCTTTATAGGTATCCTTTATTTCAGCTTTGTAATCATCCCTGAATGCATTGTTATCAGCACTTGACGAGTAAAACTTGGTTCTAACACGCATTGCGCCATAACCCACATACTCGAGAGAGCCAGTTAGAAATCCTTTGTTTGATAAGAAAACGGTTGCGCCGAGCGAACCGCGAAGCGGACTTGTTATAGAGTATTCAAAATCGTTCGGTGCTACCGGAATGTAGTTTTCCAGCGGACCAGCTTCGTTTCCATTATCATCCCTGATTGATCCTCTGATATAATCTGCCTGGAGACTCTGATTAAAAGTTTCCTTGAGAGCCATGAACGTAGGCGACGTTAACGCTCCCCCAAACTGTAGGGTAGGAGAAACTTTATAAATTAATCCGAACGTCGCGTTAATACCATTACCTGATACCGACAGGTTCTCGCTTGCCGTAGCATTGTTGAATACGGTCGGATTGACAAAATTGTCTGTAAAAGTATGGGTATAGTCATATTTTATTCTGGTGAATCCTATCGAACCGCCGACATACAGTTTATCGTCGTAATTTCCGGCATAGGCAACCGTCCATTGTGTCTGGCCCCCTTCAGAGTCAAAAGCACCTGTTTGGTTAGAAGCTTTCTGTCTGTCATCACGCGCATAAGGAGACCCGGCACTCGTGGTCGGATATATATACTGCATACCGAAATAAGCAGCTGCCTCGGAATAAGCCAGTGGAAGCTCAGTACTGGTACCGGGAAGGTAATCCTGCTGCAGATCAGACTGCCGAAGTCCTGCGTTATTTGCATTGTCTATAACCTTGTCGGCATAGGCACTTCTGTTGTTGAGTCCTGCATAGCTGAACCTGTTATGAAACGACTGTTGCCTCGAATAAGAGATCCCCAACGAGGACCTTTTCCATTTTCTCTGAAAGCTCGGCTGGCTGGTGATGACTAGTGATGCCTGGGCCAGATTGAAATTAGATTTACTATCAGAAACAGAATTACCGATATAACTGGACTTAGTACGGTAGTTTGTCAAAGAAGGACTTAGACTAAACTCAGATCGTGAATAGAAGCCAAGCCCGGCCGGGTTTCCGCTGATCGAGCTCGGGTCGCCTCCAAGTGAGGTATGGTTTCCACCAAGCCCCTGGAAACGGGCACTTCCTGTTTGATTTATCTCTGAATATCTAAAGGCATCAGAGCCATATTGTGAAAAGGCAGGAAGCGATATTGTAATACTGCAAAAAATTCCTATCCAAACTCCGGTTCTCGACATGGGAAAATTAGCGTTTTAATTGTAGATATGGTTATCAAACGAAGACCCTGCAAAATTATGACATTTTGCAGGGTCAGGTAACAATTATATTTTTGATCTGTAAAAAAATCATTCCTTAACGATCAGCGCGGCCCTCTCGATGAAGAAGAACGGCCTCCACCGCCGCCACCGCCACTTGGGGCGCTGTAACTCGGCGCACTGTACGTTCTGGCAGGCGCACTGTAGGTGTTGTTGCTTCTCGAAGGAGCACTGTAATCGTTATTATAACTCCTTGCAGGAGCCTGATATGACTGGGTGCTTCTTGAAGGTGCAGAATAATTTGACTGACTTCTTGAAGGTGCAGTGTATCCATCATTGCTGTAAGTTCTTGAACTACGGGGAGAATAAGAATTTACATTGTCTGAATAGTTACTTCCAGATGACTGACGTGGACGTGAATAGTAGGTGTTACCGCCATTACTTGAACCAGCATCACGTGAATATGTCCTCGCATTTGAATTGCCGGTTGCATCGCTGACACCTCGTCCGCTGTTAGAATAAGTACGGCCACTTGATCTCGGGGTTGAATAATAAGAATCCCCCGATGTGCGGGCACTGCTGCTTCGTCCGGAATTGTTGGATGTACGCGGCGTGTTAACGAAATTAGAGTTATAACGATCAGAAGATCTCACACTATTATCAGATACGCGGTTTCCATATGTCCTGGCAAATCCTCTCCTGTCGGTATTGTTATTAACTACGATAACAGGAGCACTATAGGCCCATGGATTATAACCGTAACCATATCCGCCGTATCCTCCGTAACCACCATAACCGAAGGCGTCATATCCGTACATACCGGATCCGTAACCTCCATAAAAAGGGTCATAACCGAAAGGGCTGTAACCATACATAGAGTACGGCGAATATCCAAAACCGCCCATGCCATAACCCATTCCCATACCATATCCCAAGGCTATTGACGGCCTCATTCTGAACATATTACCAAATCCAAAACCGAGACCCAAACTCAGGCCGGAACCTCCGAAATACGGGCTAAAACTATCGTATGGACTAAAACCATAACCACCTGACAAACGGGTCGCCTGATTAAAACCATCTGTAAATCCTGCATTATACCCTACATTGTCATTCAGGTTTCGTTGAACACCCCTAGCTGACAGGTAAGAATCATCGTAATAATCCGCATTTCCAGACAGCTGGTCGTAATCAGAGCCCTGGTAATCAGGGTTATTAGAACGTGAAACATCCTCTTGTGAACGTCTGTCTTTTACTCTTGTATCTCTTGAAACTACTCCCGAATTTGAACCACCTCCGTAGAGGTCGTCATATCCTCCCTGAGAAGCATATTGGTTGTTGGTACAGGCACCAACTCCAAAAAGCAATATCAATGAAAGATATTTTAAATTATTCCTGCTCCCCATGGCTCTAAGTTGTTTTATAATGTTGTCTCTAATAAGCTTAAAATTTTGTACCAGACACGAATAAAACATCATTGTTATGACATTAATTCCAAAGTTAACATAAAAAACTATCTTTGCAACATCAATAAAAGCGTCGTGACAAACCGTCATACTCCTTTCCATTACCTAATATTTTAGAAGAATGAGTAAAGCCTTACCAACACGCAGTGAAAATTACTCCGAATGGTACAATGAACTTGTAAAAAGAGCCGATCTGGCTGAAACTTCCGCTGTAAGAGGCTGTATGGTGATCAAGCCGTATGGTTATTCTATCTGGGAGAAAATGCAGCGGGCGTTGGATGACATGTTTAAAGAAACTGGTCATCAGAACGCATATTTCCCCTTATTTATTCCCAAATCGTACTTAAGTAAAGAGGCTTCGCACGTTGAAGGTTTTGCCAAGGAATGTGCCGTTGTAACCCATTATAGATTAAAAAATGACCCAAATGGCGGAGGAGTTATCGTTGATCCGGAAGCAAAGCTTGAAGAAGAACTGATCGTTCGCCCTACATCAGAAACTGTCATCTGGAGTACCTATAAAAACTGGATTCAATCCTATCGTGACCTTCCGCTTCTGATCAATCAGTGGGCTAATGTGGTTCGTTGGGAAATGCGTACACGTCTATTTTTAAGAACCACGGAATTTCTCTGGCAGGAAGGACACACAGCGCATTCAACATCTGCTGAGGCCGTTGCGGAAACAAAACAAATGCTTGAAGTTTATGCCCAATTCGCGGAAGAATGGATGGCGTTGCCGGTTGTAAAGGGTGTAAAAACGGCTAATGAGCGATTTGCGGGAGCAGTTGACACGTATTGCATCGAAGCGCTCATGCAGGACGGGAAGGCTTTACAGGCCGGAACTTCACATTTCCTTGGTCAGAATTTCGCCAATGCTTTTGATGTGAAATTCCAGGACAAAGAAGGTAAACTGGAGTATGTTTGGGGAACATCCTGGGGCGTCAGCACGCGTCTTATGGGTGCATTGATCATGGCCCATTCGGATGACAGCGGACTTGTTTTACCTCCTAAGCTTGCCCCGATCCAGGTCGTCATTGTTCCGATTTATAAAAATGAAGAACAACTTGCCCAGATTTCTGAAAAAGTGGGTGAAATTACAAAACAATTGAGGAAAAAAGGTATCAGTGTCAAGTTCGACAATAATGACGCGTATAAACCTGGTTACAAATTTGCGGAATACGAATTAAAAGGTGTTCCGGTCCGCCTTGCTATGGGTGCACGTGACCTCGAAAATAATACAGTCGAAATTGCCCGCCGGGATACCAAAACAAAAGAAACGGTATCGCTCGACGGTATAATCGATCACATCAGTGCATTACTTGAAAATATACAGGAGTCCATTTACAACAAAGCGTTGGCTTTCCGCGAGGAGAACACATTTAAGGTAGACACTTTCGAAGAGTTTAATCAAGTCCTCGATACAAAGGGAGGGTTTATTCTGGCACATTGGGACGGCACGCCGGAGACGGAGGAAAAAATCAAGGAAGAAACTAAAGCGACCATCCGCTGCGTTCCATTAAACGCAATCGAGGAAGACGGTGTTTGTATTTACACCGGGAAACCATCTTCAAGACGCGTTGTTTTTGCGAGAGCTTATTGAGGCTGCATAAACGTCAACTGTAATATATTTTTTAACAATAGATCTAATAAAATGAAACAAGCACAAGCAGGTGATACTGTCCAGGTACACTACACAGGCACCCTTCCGGATGGCCAACTGTTTGACTCCTCAGCAGGACGCGAACCATTGTCTTTTCAGTTAGGAAGTGGAATGGTAATCAAAGGTTTTGACGACGGCGTGACCGGGATGGCTGTTGGAGATAAAAAGACAATTCACATTCCCAATGAAGAGGCATATGGCCCTATTAACGAGGATATGGTTGTAAATTTCGACCGTAGCCAGATTCCTTCAGATATTCCTTTGGAAGTAGGTATAACGCTGAATATGCACCAGGACGGCAATGGCCAGGTTATTCCGGTGATCGTGAAAGAAGTAGGCGAAAATCATGTAATTCTTGATGCAAACCATCCTCTTGCCGGTCAGGATCTGATCTTTGAACTGGAACTCGTAGGTATAGAATAATTTAGTGAAACTTACAAAGACGGACCGAAATTGAGTTTTCGGTCCGTCTTTGTTTATAATCTATATGTTCCCTATTCAACCCACTTCAGGCTGAACAATTCGGGCTTTCCCTTATTTAATTTTAAAAGAACTTGTTTATCAGCCAAATCATTAAGCATCCGTTCAGCTCTTTTTTCAGAAATATTGATGATCCTCGAGAACACTTTCGCCGTTACAGAATCGTATTCCTTCAGATACTGAATCAAGGTCCTCACATGACGGGAATCCAGCAGCGTTTTCGTATCAATGTCACTCTGTCCTTCAATGAACAACCTAAGTGTGGGAACACTTTTATCCTTCACTCTGACATAAATTAAACGCTGACCTTTTTCATTGATTGCGTAATGCGGCCGATCCTGACTTTCATCGATTTCAATTCTGAGCAGTGTACGATTATCAAGCCTTTCGGATTTAAAACGAACGGGTATCATTTTATCAATCAGCTCAGTACAAGCTTTTTCCAGTTTCTCCAGCTCATTCAACTCAGAAGCTACACCGAATAACTCCCTGTTGTCCCCTACTCCGACAAGCAAAACACCGCCGGAAGTATTTGCAAATGACGCAATCGTCTTCGCGATTTTGAACGGACTGTCGATTGTCCTTTTAAACTCCACGTTTAAACCTTCTCCTTGCCGAATTAATTGAATTGTACTTTTTATCATTATTAAATTAATCCATATTTTTTGCCTGGCAATGACCTTACTACACCTTGAAATTCAAGATTTAACAGCAATGCCGCCAGTTTGTTGAGATGCATTGCACTTTGCCAGGAAAGTTCATCAAGCTGCATGGTACCCTGCCTTTTCAACAAAGATAATATCTGACCTTCATCCTGAGTAAAGCCATCAAATTTCAAATTGGCACCATCAGCGTTATCCAGTCCTTTAACATTTAAATTCCCATCTTTGTTCTGCAAATTCCAACCGATCGCCTCGGCCATGTCGTTTACCGAAGTAAAAATCGCTGCCTTGTTATCTCGTATGAGCTGATTGCAACCTTCTGAATGAGGACTATTTAAATTGCCGGGAACCGCAAAAACATCGCGATGGTAGTTCTGAGCAAACTCAACAGTGATCAAACTCCCACCTTTTTTTGCCGATTCAACAACAATCGTTATATCACTCAATCCGGCGATGATACGGTTTCGCGCTGGAAACCGCATAAAATCGGGCTTGGTATGAAGCGCATTTTCAGTCACGACCCCACCATTTTGCTCCATTTCTTTTGCTGTCCGCTGATGTGCCGCCGGATAGATCAGGTTAAGTCCGCTTGCCATAACCCCGACTGTCGCCAGATTATGTTTAAGGCAAGCACGGTGCGCCGTGATATCCACTCCATAAGCCAGTCCGCTTATTACGAGCGGATTAAAGGGAACAAGGTCTTTAATAATCGCCTCAGTTACCGACTTTCCATAGTCACTGATCTGCCTGGTACCTACTATTCCGATGGTCCGGTAACTGTTGTATTCAAAATGTCCTCTTGAATAAAGCACCACCGGTGCATCGTATAGGGGTTTCAGTCGGCTGGGATAAAGATGGTCAGAGAAAAAGTGAAGATCTGCACCGCCATAATAACAGTTTTTCCACTCCACCTCGGCTTGCGACAAGCCGTCTTTTTTGAGAATCATCCTGGCAACTTTATCGCCTATTCCCGGAATCTTTATAAGTTTTTTATAATCTGATGTAAATACTTTTTCAGCGCTTCCGCAGTAACTTATAAGTTGGCGGATCGTAACGGCTCCAATACCTGGTGTGTTCACCAATGCCAAGGTGCAAAGCTTTTCGCTTTCGGGCAATTCTGTCATGATTCTTAGTATGTGTGTTGATATGCAAATTATGAAATATTGATTTCGGATTTACTTTTCTACACATAATACTTCATTTTTAACTGGCACGGGAATTGCAATTCCGGATTTATAATTAACGAGTCAAAATCCCTACATGGAAAATTTAAATACTGAAGACACTGACGTCATAGAAAATTTTGAAGGAATGGGTGCGATCTGCCACCCAAACGGAGTTCATTACAGAGTATGGGCACCTCATGCAAACAGCGTCGCTGTTGTCGGTACTTTTAACGACTGGAACGAGGAAGCGCATCCGATGCAGCAGGAAGAAAACGGGAACTGGGGACTTTTTGTAGAAAGCTCAAAAGAAGGCGATGAGTATAAATTTGCTCTGAAAACGCCAAATGGTGATTTTCAACGTAACGACCCCTACGCTCTGAAAGTGACAAACTCCGTTGGAAACAGTGTTGTATATAATCACGCTTCATTTGACTGGCAAGATGTAAACTTCAATATGCCGAGCTGGAACGAAGTGGTGATCTACGAAATGCACGTTGGAACATTCCACGTTAAAGAAGGCAGTAACGTCGGTACCTTTTACTCAGCTATTGAAAAGCTGGATTATCTCAAAAGTTTGGGGATAAACGCCGTGGAGCTTATGCCGAGCGCGGAATTTCCGGGTGATCGTTCCTGGGGGTATAACCCGGCGAATCCATTTGCCATTGAGTCTGATTACGGCGGACCAGACGGATTGAAAGCGTTCGTTAAGGCAGCACATGAATCTGGCATCGCTGTGATTCTAGACGTGGTTTACAATCATTTTGGTCCATCCGATCTTGATCTTTGGAGATTTGATGGCTGGTATGAGAACGAAGGCGGCGGGATTTACTTTTACAATGACTGGAAAGCAGAGACACCATGGGGTGGCACAAGACCTGACTTTGGCCGTGGCGAAGTAAGACAATACATTCATGACAACGCCATGATGTGGCTGAGAGACTATCGAATCGATGGTTTAAGAATGGACATGGTGGTATACATCAGAAATGTAAAAGCCGATGGTAATCCTGGTAACGACCTGCAGGAGGGCATTTCGTTGATGCAATGGATTAACAAGGATATCAAGGACAACTTCCCAAATCGTATAACCATAGCCGAAGATATGCACTCGCTGGATATGGTCACCAAATCCGTTGAAAATGATGGCATGGGATATGGCTCTCAGTGGGATGCTGAATTTGTTCATTCAGTTCGTGATGCCATCATCACAGCCAATGATCAGGACAGGGACATTCCGGCGGTTGTCGGCGCTATTACAAGCAGATATAATTCAGATTCTTTCCAGCGTATCATTTATACTGAATCACACGATGAGGTTGCCAATGGACAGGCGCGTGTAGCCGAAGAAATCGCGGATGGCGACGTTAACAATTGGTATTCCAAAAAACGGGCAGCTTTGGGTGTTGGACTTGTTTTAACATCACCAGGTATTCCGATGATTTTCCAGGGACAGCCGCTTTTGGAAGATAAGTGGTTTTCTGATACAGATCCTCTGGATTGGTCACGGGAGACCAAGTTTGAAGGTTTTAAAAATCTTCACAGAGATCTCATTCACCTGCGCAGAAACTGGTTCGGAGTTACTGAAGGCCTTCAGGGGCAGGATGTGCATATCATCAGGGCTGACAATGAGAAGAAGGTAATTGTTATGCACCGATATAAAAACGGAGGGCCTAAGGATAGTGTAGTCGTCGTTTTAAATTTTTCAACCGAAACATTTGACGATTACAAAGTCGGCTTTCCAAGAGCAGGTTCGTGGAAACTTCGTTTTAATAGTGATAATGAAATTTACGATCAGGATTTTTCAAACCTTGGCGTTTTTGACGTATCGACAATGGACGGCGAGTTTGATACGCTTTCTCAATTCGCATCTCTGCAGATTCCGCCTTATTCTGTGCTTGTTTATTCACAAGAAGATTAATCAAGATTACAAAAAAAGCTTCCCTATCGGGAAGCTTTTTTTATTTGATCACACTAAAAAGCCTTTTCCATCTGATTTTGTCTATAAAACGCAGTGGATCAGGATCAATTGACATCCATACAAATACCGCTTTGCCAACAATATGATCTTTTGGGACGAATCCCCAATACCGTGAATCTGCCGAGTTATGCCGATTATCTCCCATCATAAAATAGTAATCCTGTCTGAAAATGTATTCACGGATCTGCGCTCCGGCCTTCATTATTTTCCCATCTCTTATTTCAACATTGTCATTTCCTTCAAAATATTGGATCAGCTCGCCGAATAAGGCTATGTTCGCAGGCGTTAATTGAATAGTCATTCCTTTCTTTGGTACAACAAAAGGCCCATAATTATCTTTGTTCCAGTCAAAAATTGCGGAGTTAGGATACAGGTAATTTTCCTTCATACCTTTGGGCAGCACAGAAAGCTGTACACGTTTAATAAAATCGTAAGATTTAAGTTTTTCAGCAGTTTGAGCGGTGGTTTTTACGATATAACCTGACTCGTCATTGGATGACAATGTATCGTCAAAGGTCTCGGTATAGGGCGAATATTCAGTAATACCATTTTTTCGGAATATGTTAACTTCATTGATCGCAGTGGGTGAGGATACAAAGTAGTCACTCTGCAACCCCTTAGGATTTTCGGTTGCAACACCGTTTACATAAACCTGTCCTGCTTTCAGTTCAAGCCGGTCACCGGCCTGCGCAACACATCTTTTGATATAATTCGTCCTTAAATCAATCGGATGCGGTTTCAGATTGGGCAGCACATTGCTGTATTTCTGATACACCCCTAAATTTTCAGAAGGTATATTAAAAACGACAACGTCACCCCTTTTGACATCTGAAAACCCAGGTAGTCTAAAAGTAGGTAAAGTTATCAGCTCACTGAACGACGGAATTTCGGTTCCCCAGATCGTTTGATGTGTTAATGGGACCTGCAATGGAGTAATAGGTGTCCGTGTACCGTAGTGTAGTTTGCTTACAAACAAGTATTCGCCAACCAGCAATGTATTTTCCATTGAGGAAGATGGAATGACAAATGCCTCGAAGAATAGCCACCTGATCAGCGTTGCCGCCATCACAGCGAAAAGCACTGAATCGAACCAGTCGCGCAATGCTGACTTCTTTTTCTTTTGGCCGGATAAGCCCGGCCGGACTTCTTCTTTTAATGGTGTGATCATGGTTAGAATGTTTACAATACAATATTGCAATATTCATTAATACAAAACAAACAGATATATATAATTTTACTTTATATTTTTAATAACATAATAAATAAAAAAAGGAAGAACGCGCGCGGCTGTTCTTCCTTTTTACTATTCAACAAAGATCTGCTATTCTATGATTCTGAACAATCTGCTCCATCTGATCTTTCCGAAGAAACTTGTCGGCGCCGGATCAATTGACATCCACACAAAGACAGCTTTACCTACAATATGATCTTTTGGAACAAAACCCCAGTAGCGTGAATCAGCTGAATTATGGCGGTTATCCCCCATCATAAAATAATAATCCTGATCAAAGGTATAGGAAGTGATCACCTTGCCTGCAACCTTTATACTGTTTGCTTCCAGTTCAACGGCCTCTTTGCCCTCATAATTTTTGATCACCGGACCATACAAAGCAATGTTTTCCGGTGTAAGCTGAACGGTCATACCTTTAGCCGGAATTGTGATCGGGCCGTAGTTGTCACGGTTCCATTTGAACAGCTGGGAATTTGGATATAACATCGGCTCGCTGATCTCTTTTGATGCTTTCACCAAAGTCACTGCCTTTACGAAGTCATACGTTTTCAGTTTTGCAGCCAGTTCAACGGTCGTATAAACCAGATAGCCCGACTGGTCGTTGCCAGCAATGGTGTCGTTGAAAGTCTCCTGGTAGGAATTGTATTCCGATATTCCATTGTCCTTAAACACTTTTGCTTCGTTGACACTGGTTGTCGTCGCTACAAAATATTCATTCTCCATCCTTGGCGGATTTTCAACTGCTTTTCCATTAGCAAATACCTGAAGATCTCTGACTTCCAGTTTATCACCAGGTAAGCCCATGCATCGCTTGATATAATTGGTCTTCAAGTCAACCGGGTGCTGGAGTTCCGGCGGGTAATTAAATACCACCACGTCACCTCGTTTTACATCGCTGAATCCCGGCAATCTGAACTGCGGCAACTGTACGGCATCCGTATAAGAGGGGATGTTGGTACCCCAGATCGTCTGGTGCGTTAATGGTACCTGCAAAGGCGTTTTTGGTGTACGTGTTCCATAGTGAAGTTTACTTACAAAAAGAAAATCGCCTACCAAAAGGCTGTTCTCCATCGAGGGTGTCGGAATTGTAAATGCTTCAAAGAACAACCACCTTATAAGTGTTGCAGCAATAACTGCAAACAAGATCGAGTCAAACCACTCTCTTACTGCCGATTTCTTTTTAGAAGATGTATTAGAGGTTCTTCCCTGGATAAAAGCCATATTCGAATTATTGATAGTTAAGCGTTTAGTCTAAATTTTTTAAAAGATCGTCCATGCCAAATACGCCTTGCTTACCGGGAAGCCATTCTGCTGAAACAACAGCGCCCTGTGCAAAGCCCATACGGTTATGCGCAGTGTGGGAAATTTCGATCGTATCCACCTCGGAAGTATAACGAATGATGTGTGTACCCGGAACCTCTCCTTCCCTTTCTGCTTTGATCGTGATGAAACCGCCCTCATTTTCGGGAGCTAGCTTCCAGCCGTGGACTTCCGGAATCTCTGCCGATACCCCTTCTGCTAATGTGATTGCAGTTCCGCTTGGAGCGTCCAACTTGTGTATATGATGAATTTCTGTCATTGAAGCCTGATAGCCCTGCCCATTCATCAATTTGGCAAGATGACGGTTTAAGCGAAAAAAAAGATTGACGCCGATGCTGTAATTGGATGCATAAAAGAATGAACCCTTCTGATCGGCACATAGATGCTCAATCTCGGCACGATGCTCGAGCCAGCCCGTGGTACCACAAACGATTGGCCATCCTTTTTTCAGGCAATAGGTAATATTTGAATATGCAGATTCCGGAGAACTAAATTCAATCGCGACATCTACATCATCTTTCCCGAGATTGTCCATTTCGGACCGGTTCTGCAAGTCAATTTTGCCAACTATACTGTGACCTCTATCAAGGGCTATTTTTTCAATAGTTTTGCCCATTTTGCCGTAACCCAGCAATAATATTTTCATTTTAAAAACTTAAATTTCACTCAAAATTTAACTTACTACCCTTCTATTTAAAGTTAAAAACCAGACTTAAACCAGGAGTTGGCCTGGTCATATTTGGCTGCTGCACTTTTGGTGCGACCTTTAACGACAAATCATCTGACAGATCAAAGGTCTTTAAATGGGCAGCCACATTTGCTTCAATGATCGAGAGCGCGTATAGCGCAACTGTAAAAACAATGGCGGTTTCCCTGAATCGCCTGTATCTATTTTTCTCCCTTCTCACCTGATCGACGGTCAACTGAAGCGAATCGACCCGCTCTCCATTTAAAATACCGCCGCGGTAAAAAACGGGTAATGGAGTGTCCGACGTTACGCCAGTTTTCAACTGACCATACCTGCTACTGCTTTCATCGAGATCGTAAAAGTTCTTATAACCTCGTACAAAATCCTGATATCGCACATTCCAATAGATTGCTGTCCATGTTCCGCCGGCAAACGCTGCATAAACGAGTGGCACCTTCCAGTAATCACGGTTGTAAATCTGACCGGAACCTGGCAAAATTGCAGCCAGTTTGGTTGCCTTTTTAGGATTAGGCACCCACTTTTTGTTTGGTTTCATAACGGAAGTGTCACCTTTCACCACAGCCGCCGTATCTGAAACCACTATTTTCACCGCTTTCCCATTCTCACCATCCGGTTTGACAGTCTGAGCATTTCCTCTACCTGAGATAAAAAGGATGACGCTTATAAAGAACCACTTTTTCAAGCTTTACTCTGAAATTTCAATGTTTCCAAAATCTTTTTCAACTCATCCTGTGATCCAAACGGTATTTTAATTTCACCCTTATGGTCATCACTACTTTTAACTGAGACTTTCGCTCCAAAAAAAGATGATAATTGGAATTGCAGCGACTTGATCTCCTGATTTGTCGCGGCAGGCTTTTTCGTTTCAAAGGAAATACTGCTCATCATGCCAAGTTTACGCACCTCCTCTTCTACCTTCCGGACCGACCATCCCTCTTCAATGATCTTGTTGAAAATCTTCAACTGGATCTGGTCACTGTTGATGGTGATGATGGCACGGGCATGACCCATACTGATGCGATTATCGCGCAATGCAGCCTGGATAACTGGCGGAAGTTTCAGCAGCCGGATATAATTATTGACCGTCGTACGGTTTTTACCAACCCTGACGCCAAGCTCTTCTTGTTTCAGGTTACATTCCAAAATCAGGCGTTGATAACTTAAAGCGATCTCTATCGAATTAAGATTTTCACGCTGAATATTTTCAATAAGTGCCATTTCCAGCATCTGCTGGTCGTTTGCCGTGCGGACGTAAGCGGGAATGCGTGGCATACCTAATGATCGGGACGCCTGTAAACGACGCTCGCCTGAGATCAGCTGATACTGATCCGGGCCTAACTGTCTCACCGTAATCGGCTGGATTATTCCCTGTACTCTGATCGAATCTGCAAGTTCCTGAAGGGCTTCCTGATCGAACTTTGTACGAGGCTGATAAGGATTTGCTTCAATCTGATCGAGCTCAATTTCATTCATCGAGCCAACGGAATCCGAAGAAGAAGGTCTGGAAGCCGGGCGCGGTGTGTTGTTCACCTTATCCGAGTCCTGCAGCAATGCACCTAATCCTCGTCCAAGGCCTGTCATTTTTTTATTTTTATTGCTTGTTTCCATTCTGCGCTATGATCTCCCCTGGTTTCTAATGATCAATTGACTCCCTGATGTGCATCCGTAGAAAGTAATCCGTTTTTAGTCAGGATTTCTCTTGCCAGATTCAGATAACTAATAGCACCTTTACTATCTGCATCCTGCGCTAAAACGGGAATTCCGTAACTCGGCGATTCACTCAGACGAATATTTCTTGGAATGATCGTATTGAATACCAATGATTCGAAATGACTTGTGACTTCATTAACAACCTGATTTGACAAACGAAGGCGCAAATCATACATCGTCAGCAAAATGCCTTCAATCGCGAGATTGGTATTAAGCCGCGACTGGATGATCGTGATCGTATTCAACAGTTTGCCTAAGCCTTCCAATGCAAAATATTCACATTGAACGGGTACTATGACAGAATCTGCCGCTGTTAAACTATTGATCGTTATTAAACCAAGTGATGGAGAACAATCGATAATGATGAAATCATAATCGTCACGAACTTCCGCGATCGCATCCTTCATGCGCTGCTCACGATTTTTAAGATTGATCATTTCAATCTCAGCACCCACAAGATCGATGTGCGACGGCAAAAGATTCAGGTTAGGGAAATCTGATTCAAGAATAACTTCGCTTGTACGGACGTCTTCAACCATACATTCGTAAATGCTATTCTGCATTTCCTGAGGGTTAAATCCCAGCCCAGAGGTCGAGTTCGCCTGCGGATCTGCGTCAATAATAAGTGTTCTAAATTCTAACGCAGCCAAGCTGGCAGCGAGATTAATTGCGGTAGTAGTCTTACCTACTCCGCCTTTTTGGTTTGCAATTGCAATTACTTTGCCCATGAATTGTGTGAGTTACCAGTGCCAAATTTCAATTATTCGGAGCAATTCACCAAAAAATGTTCCACGGACTTTTAATATAAAGTAAATAAATGCTGATAACCAGGACCTTATATTACATTAATATTTGTTAAATTTTATAAATCTGATCAAAATCGCGAATGTTTCACGCCCAAACCTCCGTTCCTTCTGTGCAGTTTTTACACATTTCTATCTCGGAACGGGACCTGATCAGCGAAGCACGGAAGTCTGTATATTTTTTACCGCGCCACAGCTCCCTGAAAGTGGAACGCTTCATATCACCAAGCTGATATTCGGCATCCTTATCAAAACAACAAGGAACAACGGCCCCGTCCCAGGTGATCACACAGGAGTGCCACATTTTCCAGCAGTGGTCAACGAACTTGTTTTTGATAGAAAAACGACCGCTTTCTTCTTTTTTATATCTTGAATATTTATCAATCGTCGGCATCAATTCGGACCCATCTTCATAGTCATAGATTTGAGCCGTTTTAAGTCCGACTTCGTCTACACCCATTTCCTCGGCAAGTTTTTTGACATCTTCAATCTGATGCTCGTTCGGCTTAACCACCAGAAACTGGAAAATTACGTGCGGAGTGCTTGAATTAAGCTCTTTTTTCCATTTTATTATGTTGCGTGTCCCTTCCAATACCTTTTCAAGATTACCACCAATACGATATTGCTGGTAAGTTTCCTGCGTGGTTCCGTCAATCGAAATGATCAAACGATCGAGCCCTGATTCAACTGTCTTTCTCGCTTTCTCATCAGTCAAATAATGTGCATTGGTAGAAGTGGCGGTGTAAATTCCCTTATCGTGCGCATATTGCACCAGTTCGAAAAATTTTGGGTGGAGGTATGGTTCGCCCTGAAAGTAAAAGATGAGATATAATAAGGTATCTGCTAATTCATCGATAGTCCTCTTGTACAATTTCTCTTCCATCATACCTGTTGGCCGGGTGAAGGACCTAAGGCCGCTTGGACACTCCGGACACCTCAGATTACAGGACGTTGTAGGCTCAAAAGAAATAGCAATTGGCATTCCCCAGTGCACTGGTCTGCCGGTAGATTTTGAGTAAAAATAACTGCTTAATATCTGAATGGCATTCCATGCACGCTTGGGAGTGACCTTCGACATCAGGTTCAGACCATCTTTAAAATTTTTATTCATCCTATCAATTTTTGGCTTTCAACAGCAGCTATAAAACTTTGCATCGAGCTCTTTAACAACATTTTAGACCCTACCTGTTAAACATAATAGTCCTGAATTTACTGGACAGCAATACCTGTTGAGTACTTAATTTCAGATATGACAAAGTAACTGCTAATGTGTAACACGCTTTTTAGTGCAGAAAGTTTGTGCTGGTAAAATTGATTATATGCTTCTCCATCCTCTACCACCACTTTCAACATGTAGTCAAAGTTGCCTGAAACAACTGAGCATTCCAAAACTTCGCTCATATTAACGATGGCCTGATTAAAATCTTCAAAACTTTCCCGTTTCTGTTTGTCAAGCGTCACATTGCAATAAACGATCAGCGATTTTCCCAGTTTTCTACGATTCAGGAGGCATACGTATTTATCAATAAAGCCTTCCCGTTCCAGCTTTCTGATCCGATCATGGACAGGCGTGACAGAAAGATTGATCCGGCCGGCGATTTCTTTCATCGTATATTGCGAATTTTCCTGTAAAAGCTCAAGAATCCGGCGATCCGTTGAATCAAGTTGCATAAAAGTTATTTTTTGTTATTCGGAACAAATATCTGGTAAATGAAAGAAAAATTTTCTTTGTTGAAACACATCGGGAGTTTTTATTTCTATATATGCTTAACTTGAAAGAATGTTTTTCCATGATCTTATATTTTTACATTCTAATCGAAATTCACTCTTTTAAAATATAAATTGTTATTACTATGATCATCGGCGTTCCGAAAGAAATCAAAAACAATGAAAACCGTGTGGCCGTTACGCCAGCCGGAGTAACTGAGTTTCGCAAACATGGCCATACGGTTTTCGTTCAGACAGAAGCCGGTAAAGGAAGCGGCTTTTCGGATGAACAGTATGCTGAAGCGGGTGCAGAAATCCTCGGCACGATCGAAGAAGTTTACGCAAAGTCGGAAATGATCGTGAAAGTTAAAGAACCGATTCAAAGCGAATACGCACTGATCAAAGAAGACCAGCTATTGTTTACTTATTTCCATTTCGCATCCTCAGAACCTTTAACCCATGCCATGATCGAGCGCAAAGCGGTTTGTCTGGCTTATGAGACGGTGGAAAAAACAGACAGAAGTCTGCCTTTGCTTATCCCGATGAGCGAAGTGGCCGGACGTATGGCAGTACAGGAAGGAGCAAAATATCTTGAAAAACCAATGGGTGGATTTGGCATCTTACTTGGCGGCGTTGCAGGCGTAAAACCGGCCAATGTACTGGTTTTAGGCGGCGGAATAGTGGGAACGCAGGCGGCGAAAATGGCGGCAGGACTTGGCGCGAATGTAACGATCGTCGACATCAGCCTTGCGCGGCTTCGTTACCTGGAAGACATTATGCCAGCTAACGTGGACACAGTGATGTCAAACGAATACAATATTCGCGATCTGATAAAGAGCTCGATCCTTATTATTGGCGGTGTCTTAATACCTGGTGCAAAAGCGCCCTCGCTGATTACCAGGGATATGCTTAAGCTGATGAAGCCAGGAACAGTGATGGTCGACGTAGCGATCGACCAGGGTGGATGTTTTGAAACTTCACATGCTACTACACACGAAGATCCTATATATGAGGTAGACGGCGTTGTTCACTATTGTGTGGCTAACATGCCGGGTGCAGTACCTTACACCTCCACCCTCGCTCTGACCAATGCAACCTTGCCGTATGCCTTGCAGCTGGCAAATAAAGGATGGAAAGCCGCTTGCGCTACCAATGAAGAATTACGCAAAGGCCTGAATGTTGTCAATGGCAAAATTGTCTTTAAAGGTGTTTCGGATGCTTGGAATCTGCCTTACACAGAAGTAAGCGAAGTTCTTTAATTGAAATTAATATTACAGGGCTATATTCAATTGATATAGCCCTGTATTGTGTTACAGACCGAAGTTTTTAGATATACCAAACCCTGCACCGCTGCCAAAATTAAGTCCAAAACTGCTGCTCTTCTCCTGCCCTTTTATTTTACTAGTGCCAAAACCCAGGCTGCCGAAATTAAAGTTTAATGCAAACCCGTTTTTCAGGTTCACTCCAATCGCCGGAAAAAGCGTTGACTCAAATCCAGCCGTTTTAACTCCTGACGTTTTCCCTGATAGAAAGTTTGTATTTAACTGTCCGTAGACGGCAAAGATATCTGACAAAGGATATGCATAACGAATAAACGGTCCGGCACCGAATGAAGTCGATTTGATTTGCGGAGAACCTGTTTTGTGTGATGAAGTCTGAAGATTCACCCCGCCCGTCCAATGATCGTTCCATTGATAACCGACCGCCGGTGAAAAAGAGAAACTGTTGGTTTTCACATCTGCCGGCGACTTGCTCGAATTGATCCCAAGGTTACCATATACCAGAATCGAATTGCGCTGTGCATGGGCAGATAATCCGGAGCAGGTCAAAAGGAGACCTAAAATAAGTTTTTTCATCATAGTGTGTTTTAAGTAAGACCAGAATTTTACCCGATCGGGCGATTTGGCTGTTTATACGGGCGAAATACAAATAAGTAACGGTACCAAATCCTAAGAAAATGTCACCTGACGGCCGCTCAACCTACTATTCCGATCATCCTTTTCACATGCCTCAGAACACTATTCTAAAAATATTACAATTATTATTCACAAACATTTGCGAATTAAAATATTATCCGTACTTTTGTAAAAAATTAGAACGAACATCCGTTCGCTTCTCTGCTTCATATCACGGTCCGGCGATTATTGTTTTAGCGCCACCAACCTTTAAAAACGCCTGGTTGGTTTTCACCCGTTTCGTCATGCAGAGCCCCACGGATGTCTTGTGGTGGGCTTAGCGCAATCCCTTAGATTTAATATTACTGACAGTCATCAGCGTTGTTGTACCAAACCGTATTCTTTTCGGTTTATCTTAACAATCAGACATGATTTCAAATTGTGCAGGTTTTCAATATTGTATTTGATATTCGTCATGAAGGATATCGGGTCTGGTATTGCCGGCAACCTACTGACTTCTAATTCTTAAAAAGAATTTTAAAGAATTTAACAATAACAAGATAGATGACTACTGAAACAATTGAGACAATTGAAGATTTTGAGACCTTCGCTGATTTAGGACTCTCAGAAAACATCCTTAAAGCCTTAACTGAAATGGGGTTCACAAAACCCTCTCCAATACAAGCGCAAGGTATCCCTGCTGTAATGCAAGGATCTGACGTAATTGGTCAGGCTCAAACGGGAACCGGAAAAACTGCTGCATTTGGAATACCTGTACTTGAACGTATTGATACATCTAGCAACGCTGTTCAGGCACTTATACTTTGCCCTACAAGAGAATTAGCTGTTCAGGTTTCCGAAGAATTAGGAAGACTTGCAAAGTTCCAGCGTGGAATCAGAATCGAAGCTATATATGGTGGTGATTCTATCGATCGCCAGATCCGTTCATTAAAAAGAGGTGTGCATATCGTGGTGGGAACGCCAGGACGTGTAATGGATCACATGCAGCGCCGCACTCTGAAATTCGACGAAGTCCGCATGATGGTACTTGACGAAGCAGATGAAATGCTTGATATGGGATTCCGTGAAGATATTGAAAGTATTTTGGCTGACATGCCTGAAGATCGTCAAACGATCCTCTTCTCGGCTACGATGTCTAAGCCAATTATGTCAATCACAAAACGCTTTTTGAATGATCCTGTGTTGATTAAGGTGGTTCGTAATGAACTTACAAATGTTAACATCGAACAGGTTTATTTTGAAGTGAAGCCACAGGCAAAAGTGGAAGTAATGACGCGTTTGATCGATATGTATCATCTGAAATCATTACTCGTTTTTTGTAACACAAAACGTAAAGTAGACGAGATCGTTGAAGATCTTCAGCTGCGCGGTTATGCTTCTGAAGGTATCCACGGTGACTTGCGTCAGCAACAACGCAGCAACGTAATGAGCAAATTCAAGGCAGGCGTTACAACCATCCTTGTTGCGACAGACGTGGCAGCGCGTGGTATCGATGTCAGTGGTCTAGATGGTGTTATCAATTATGACATTCCATTAGACGAAGAATATTACGTACACCGTATTGGCCGTACCGGTCGTGCAGGTATGTCAGGAAAAGCTTTTTCTCTGGTTGCCCGTGATGAAAAATTCCGTCTTAAATCGATTGAAGGTTATACCAAATCTAAAATTGAAAAAGGCGTAATTCCTTCTTATGAAGATATCGTTGGTGTGAGAAAAGCACGTTTTGTAGAAAATATTGCTGCTGCAATTCAGGAAGGCGATACAGATCTTTACGAAGATGTATTGGAAATGCTTCGTCACAGTGGATTTACTACTGAGCAGATTGTTGCTGCCCTTGCTAAACAAATCATGGGTGTTCAGAAAAACGAGTATTCTGAAGGAAACCTGGCATGGGAAGAAAGACGTGGCGAGCGTCGTGAAGGCGGAAATGACCGTTTCGAACGTCGTTCATCCGGATCAACCGGAGGCCGTTTTGACAGAGGAAGCCGTGATGGCGGAAGAGACGGTGATCGTCGTGGAGGCAGTGATCGTTTCGCAAGCAGAGAGCGCAGCGGAGAATCGCGTGCACCACGGGAACGCGACGGAGAAGCAAAACGTACTGCTGCACCGGAAGCTGGTATGACACGTTTGTTCTTAAGTCTTGGACGTAAAGATCATATCATGCCGCGTGATATCGTTGGAGCCATTGCTGGTGAAGCAAATATTCCTGGTAAAACGATCGGAGCTATTGATATATATGACAAATTTACATTTGTTGACGTACCTGAACGTGATGCCCGCACGGTATTACGCGCCATGGACGGAAACACAATTAAAGGCAAAGCAGTACAGATTGATATTGCAAAATAATCAGTCGGATATTTCTGACACCAATATATGAATTAGAAAGGGACTTGTAAAAGAGTCCCTTTTTTTGTTATTTTTCCGAATGGAAAACAGCAAAAAACAGGAAGTCTGGCTTCGTGGCCCACTTTTCAATGTAACTCCCCTATTAAATCCTGTTGCTCATGCACTGCTTCAGGTCCAAGAAGAAATTAATGACATGGATCCCAACTTCCCGTCCGGCTTGTTATGGAAAAAACCTGCAGGCCTGGCCTCGGTCGGCTTTCATCTGCAGCATCTGGCCGGTGTTCTGGACCGGCTCTTCACCTATGCCCGAATGGCAACCCTTACAGATGAACAGCTTTTGTATCTGAGCAATGAAGGAAAACAGCCATCTCCCTCTACCTCATTTGTTGATTTACGGGAAGTACTCAACAAGCAGTTTTTACTTGCCATGCAGCAACTCGAAAGAACCGACCCATCCACCCTGCTCGATTTGCGCGACGTTGGCAGGGCTAAGATTCCGTCTACACATCTTGGACTGCTAGTGCATGCGGCCGAGCATACCACCAGGCATTTTGGTCAATTGCTCGTCACGTTCAAAATGTTGCTGGCAGAAAATAACGAGATCAGCTAGCTGGATTTTCTAATAATGAACTCATTAATGAGTAGGTCAAAATGCAGATGATCTTTTATTCCTATTAATCCAGGATCAATAAAATTAGATATTACTATTCACAGCAGATTTATCGTACACTTTGCTCGCAGTCTGAAACATTTTGCCAACATTGAACTTTCGGCAGATCATTACAAAATCAAGGTGTTCCTAAACAATCATCCATACTAGCCGTCAGTAACACCCTGCTTCAAAAATGAAAAAGGCTGCCAACATTAAATTCATACGATCATGGGCAGATATCCGGCACCAGCTTCACTCGAATGTTTCCGCTGTTTCTGAGGGCAATGAAGAACACAACAAGCTTGGAAGCAGCATAACGGGTAAAATATTTCCAAGGCTCGTATTCTTATTCAAAATAAAAGTGCCGAAAATTCAGTTAAAATTGAGAACATAAATTTCCATTTATATTAATAGTACTTTTATTATGACTTATAATCGTAGGTTATTTTTAAAATCAGCAAGTGTAGCAGCGGCTGGCTCACTGGTTTTCTCTATATCATCATGTGGCGGTTCCAAAGAGAAATCTTCCGAAAGCGCTGACTCTACCGGCGCAGCCGGCAGTGCTTCAGGAGCACCTTCAATTCCTGACTTCGGCCTACAGTTATACAGTGTTCGTGATTTGATAGGCGCAGATCCAAAGGGTGTACTGAAACAGATAGCAGGATTGGGATACAAAAAGATCGAAAGTTACGCCGGTGAAAAAGGCTTTTTATGGGGTATGAAACCAAAGGAGTTCAAAGCCTATATGGACGAGCTTGGAATGACAGCTGTGAGTACCCATGCCGACACGACGAAAGACCTGGAAAAATCGGCGGCAGAAGCGGCAGAAGCAGGTATGTCCTATTTGCTCCAGCCATACATAGGCGCTCAAAAAACACTTGACGAGTGGAAAAAACGTGCTGACGAATTCAATAAACGTGGCGAGATCTGTCAAAAGGCAGGTGTCAAATTCGGATATCATAACCATGATTATTCATTCAAAGATCAGGACGGAAAGTCGCCGCAGGAAATTCTTCTGGACGGTACAGACAAATCGCTGGTACATTTTGAGCTGGATCTGATGTGGATCGTTGCTGCGGGAAAAGATCCTGTAGCCCACCTGAAAAAGTACGCCGGACGTTACGATCTATGTCATATCAAGGATCTAGTCAGCAAGCCGGAGCCACACTCCGTTGATCTTGGCACCGGAGAAATTGATTTCGCAAGTCTCCTGAAAGTCGGTGCTGATACAGGCATTACACAATTCATCGTGGAACAGGAAGAATATCCGGGAGAGGTAATTACAAGTATCGGAAATGATGCTGCTTATATGAAGAAACTCATTTTTAAGTAATCAGTCAGAGATCACTTTCGGGACGCATATTCAGAAGCCGCTGCAGCCAGCTCCGCTGTTCAGCGGCTTCTGCTTTTTCATCCGGACTGGTGTCCGGTAGCGACCTTAGATCTGGCTGCCCGGCATTAATCCAGCAAGTATACCATACGTCGCCGACCATGGAAACAGACGCTTTCATCTGCCGCTCGACCTGGCCCTTTAATAAACGGTGATACTGGTCAGAAAAGTCGCGGGAATATGTCCTTACAAGCACATTATTCCTTAGTTCGTAGCTAAATTTTTTGTCCGGCTCAAATGATTCGCTCAATTGTTTTTCAAAGAGAAAAACGGAATCACTAGCGGTATGTGCACGGTTGACACTTTGCCAAATCGTTTCAGCCAGATCATCAAGATAGTGTGCCTGCCCGATCCAAAGATCATACTGTTCCGCATAAAGCTCCGGGAGCCTCGACTCCCAAAATGCGTGAATTCCTTCTTGCTGCGTAAATTGTCCGTTGTAGTTACGTGTAGTATGTAATGGAACATTTGAATCCGCTATATAATGACCCAGGTCTGCAGAAATTTTTAATATCCTTTTCGAGTTCTTTTCTTTGAAAGCATCAGTCAATTGAAAAGCTGCAGTTTGGATATACCAGGGCACGATACCATGTTTCCTCAAACTATCCTCACCCACTTTCTTCACTGCCGCTGACCAATATTTTGGTAAGATCATAAATGCGCTGTCGCCGTAGACATCAAGATCTATAAAATGGCGCTCAGCTTCACCGATCACTGCATACCGGCGACGGTCCGGATTCACTGCATTCTCTGTCAGATAGTCGATGTGATCTTTGTAGAACGGCTGCATCTCAGGAGGCAGTCTGTAAACTGCCAGACGGTTAATTCTCCGATGTGCCCAGAATCCCCACTGCGTGGAAAAAGCTGATCCGGATAACCAAAATATAACGCAAACACCAAAAACACGGGATTTTAGAAAATTATTTTGAATATTTTTCCTTAAAAACGATAGCAAAATAATCACCTTAGCCATACAAAGTTTTGTCTGCTCATTGATTGACATTTCAAGACTTTATACTGAAAAACTAAATAACCGTCACTTATTGATTTAGAAAAAGACAGCGTTTTACGAAAATTGACTATTTTTTTACCACAAATGCTAAAACCGCAACCCATTTTCATCAGAAAAGCTTTTTTTAAGATTCGCACTCGAAAAATAAAATATTGCATTAGAACATTTTACCAATGAATATTCTAAAATACCCCCATTTTACAGAATACATTATATATTTTATTAAAATAGTACAATGATAAAATTTTGTTTATTTTTGCTTATCAATAGAATAAGTGCATAAGCTGATTTAGATACAATGAGAACCAAAAATAAAACATTAGGATATTTACTGCCGGTATTTTTACTAAGCATTTTCATGCTTGTCATTTACGGAGCATACGTCCCACACAAGCCGGCAGAAACGCAGCGCGTAGTTTGCATTAAATTTAAGCCAGGTACGACATCAGAGGATATTGAAAAACACATGCGTGATTTTGCAAGCCTTAAAAATCATGTGAGTGATGTGGTAGCGTACTCGGCAGGAAAGGTGCAGAAAACAGACGGAAATGCCAATGCGTATGATGTTGTACATTATCTGACATTCCGTACAAATGACGCGGCAAAAAAATATGCGCTCAATGCTGACCGCAAGGAATTTGTTAAAAACAATGAAGCAAACTGGGATAAGGTTTTGGAAATGAATTCCAGCATTGAAAAATAATTATTAAATAGTAATAGGAGTGAAAATTATTAAAAAGAGTCGGGATTTCCCGGCTCTTTTTTTGTAAAAGCACTACCAGTTAATCTGCTCCTTTCCCTGCTGCTTAAGGTAAGCATTGGCCTGACTGAAATGTTTACAACCAAACCAGCCGCCGTAGTTGGCTGCCATTGGGGACGGATGTTTTGCCTTTAAGACATGGTGTTTTCCAGCGTCTATTATCTTTCCTTTATCCTGGGCATACTTGCCCCACAATAAAAAGACAAGATCCTGCTTTTCATCGGACAGGCATCTGATCACAGCATCGGTAAAAGTTTCCCAGCCTTTGTTTTGATGTGAGCCAGCCTTGCCAGCTTCAACTGTTAGGGTTGCATTTAAAAGTAAAACACCCTGGTCTGCCCAACGTTCCAGATTTCCTGATTTGGGAATATCCGTTCCAAGATCGTCCTTAATTTCTTTGAAGATATTGATTAACGATGGCGGCATGCGGACGCCATCCTTCACAGAGAAACAAAGACCGTTAGCCTGACCGAATCCGTGGTAAGGATCCTGCCCTAAAATGACGACATTGCAACGGTCAAAAGGGCAATGATCGAAGGCGTTAAATATTTGTTTTGCGGGCGGGAATACCTGTTTCGTGGCATATTCTTCTTTCACGAAGGCGGTTAGCGTAGCGAAATAGGGTTTTTCAAATTCTGCTGATAATCTCTGTTTCCAGGACTCATGTATTTTAACATCCATATGATCGAACTATTGAATAAAAATTCAAATTAATTGATTTCTGATTTGGTTTTATCAGGAAATGATGACTATTTTCGTTTATATTGGAGTTTACAAAATATATACCAGCTCCACCTGTAAAAAGGAACACCTCACCAGTACCGTTAATGCATATGGTTTCGAAAGTAACAGACGGCGTTAAAGTCACAGTACTTACAGAGTACCAGCCGGATTATTCAAATCCAAGGCAGGACCACTTTGTATTTACGTATAAGATCCTTATTGAAAACCATAGCGAACATACCGTGAAACTTTTGCGGAGGCATTGGCTGATATACGATGCGAATGGTACCGTACGGGAAGTTGAAGGTGAAGGGATTGTAGGTTTGCAGCCCGTTCTGGAACCCGGCGATGTTCACGATTATGTTTCAGGTTGTAATTTACGTACAGATCTGGGCAAGATGGCAGGTACTTACCTGATGGAAAGAGTACTGGACGGGCGACAGTTTCGCGTGATTATTCCGGCATTTTCCCTGGTAGTGCCTTATAGATTAAATTAAAAAATAAACAATTGATTACTGCATATTTCAAATACCTTCTTTCATCCGGGAACGAGCATTCTATCCATTCCCCTTTCCTGTTCGAGCTTTATACCCAAGTTATTAAAGATAAATCTGAGAAGCACCCGGATTATCCCGGCCTAAAATCCCTCAGAGAAGAGCTGCTTGCTTCGAATGAACAAATTGAGATACTTGACCTGGGTGCAGGTTCACGGATCAACAGATCCAATTTAAGAAAAATAAAAACGATTGCGAAAAATGCCGAAAAACCTGAGAAATTCGGAAAACTTTTTCACCGTTTAATACGTCATTTTCAGCCGGAGAGCATTTTAGAATTAGGAACTTCCCTGGGTTTAACAACCCTGTTCATGGCGAAAGCCAAACCAGAGTCGGAAATAGTTTCTTTTGAAGGCTGCCCGGAAACAGCAAAAATTGCTGAGAGGAATTTTAAAATATCAGGGGCAAAAAACATAAAAGTTGTTTTAGGGAACATCGATAAAACGCTGCCTGAAACGCTTAAAAATTTTGAGAATGGCTTGGACTTCGCCTACTTTGATGCAAACCATCGGTTCGAACCAACTGTAAGATATTTTGAAAACTGCCTTCCTTATGCAAAAAATGATTCCGTTTTTATCTTCGACGATATCTATTGGTCCAAAGAGATGACGCAGGCCTGGGAGCATATCAAGGCACACCCCCAGGTCACTTTGACGGTGGATCTATTTTGGATCGGACTGGTGTTTTTCAGGAAAGAACAGGTAAAAGAACACTTTGTTTTAAGGTTTTAGGCTGGAAATTTATCTTTTTCTGTCACTTACTCTGTTCCTGCCTGTTTCACGATTTCATGCACGAATCTCAGCTTTTCTTTAATCGTCCTACTGATTACGAAAGGATAAAGGTCTCGTAACCCCATGCTTCTGTTCAGACTGTTCATTGCAAACGTGAGCGGAAGCCACATATCAATAATACTGTCGAAATCTATAACGGTGTAGGGATCAACAAAGGAAGTGTTCATCTCATCAGACGCCACTTTTGGTTGAACATTCAACCCGAAAGAATCGGCAGTTTCCAAAGTATCAACAATGTGCATATAATGCGCCCAGGTTTCTGCCCAGTCTTCCCATGGGTGTGCACTTGCATATTTACTGATGTACTGTTTTTTCCAAATGGGTCTGGAATTGTTGGAATAATACTGTTGCAAGGCGTAGCCGTAATCCATCCTTTCATCGCCAAAAAGTGTGCGGAAAGCATTGAGTTTTTCTGTTCTACCAACAAGTATATCCCAGTAATAGTGACCAATCTCATGACGAAAGTGGCCAAGTAATGTACGATAAACCTCATTCATCTGGTTTCGGGACATCTCCCGGTAAATGTCGTCAGCCTCCGCTATATTGATCGTAATCAGACCATTATCGTGGCCCGTTATCACTCTTTGTCCATAGTAAGCATTACGGTCAGAAAGGAAATCAAACATAATGCCTCCAAAGGAACCTGCATTTTTACTTTTTACCTCCAGGCCAAAGCGAAGCAATGAATGAATAAGCCGGCGTTTAGCCGTCTCCACCCGGTACCACTTGTCGTAATCTTCCTTTTGTCCAAGGTAAGGAATGGTTCTGTTCAGCTCACATGCTTTACAAAATGAGGAGTGACCGCCCACAGGTACAAGCCAGTTACAGACATTGTAACTATGATTCTGACAATAATAATATTGCTTGCCTGATCCATTAATAAGTGCATAAGACTTATTTTGGTCTGGTTTTAGTGCATAAAGTTTTAATTCATCGGTCTCAAAACCAAGCGAAGAATGACAATACTGACAATAAATATTTTCAAAATAAACCGCGTGACCGCAGTTACTGCACTTAAATAACTTCATATTCAACTACTTATTTACGGGAAAGAAACAGATTCCGGGAATCAGTTATCTTTATAAAATATTTCCACGCATTATCTCAGCTTACCCTATGCATATAACGTCAATTCTGGAAAGTTTGCTTCAAAACGACATCATATCAAAACAGCAGTCAGAACATATTGCGGGATATGAGGAAAATAAAAACTTTTCTATTCACTGGGAACTTCGAACTCTATTATTAATCGGAATAAGCCTTTTCACGTCCGGAGTCGGTACTGTCATCTACCAGAATATTGACACCATAGGTCATCAGGTTGTTATAGCCATCATTTCCTGTCTTGTCATCGCATGTTTTTATTTTGTATTAAAAAACAGACAAAGATTTTCTTGGGAGAAAGTAATTCCTGGAAACAACTACCTTGAACATGCGCTCCTTTTAGGTTGCCTGCTTTTTCTGATCCTTGAAGGCTACCTGCAATTCCAATACAATCTATTTGGTACCCGATATGGATTAGCAATTTTCATTCCAACATTCATTTTCTTCTTCCTTGCCTACCGTTTTGACCATCGTGGCGTGTTGTCTATGGCCATTACCGGTCTGGCGTCCTGGCTCGGCCTGACCATTTCCCCGATTGCGATTTTAGAAAAAAATGATTTCTCATCCCCAGGTTTAATCCTGACCGGCGTTGTACTCGGCACACTATTGTGGATGACCGGCTGGGCCTCCGGGGCCAAAAATTTGAAACAGCATTTCGCATTTTCTTATATTTTATTTGGTGGCAACCTTGCGGCTGTTGCTGGCCTTGCCGGTGCGTTCAGCCATGATATAAAAGCATTTTATCTGATATCTACTGCTATAACCTGCGGTTTCCTCATCTATTACGCTCAGCAATCCCAGTCATTGCTTTTTCTTTTAATGGGCGTAGTTTATGGATATATTTTATTCAGCTATATACTATTTGCTTATTTGCCGGATTCCGTTTTAGCCGCATTTAGCATATACTATTTTATGTTCAGCAGTGTTGGAGTAATTTTCTTCCTTCTGAACGTCAAAAAAATAATACGACGAAAAAAATGAAAAAAGCCTATAACGAAAGATGGGTAGAAAACCTGATCATTCAGGAAAAAGGAAAATCCTGGCTAAACACTAAGTTATTGAGCACTGCTCAGTTTGAGCAACTACTTGCTGCATTTCCCGCATCCTTTTACAGACCCGGCACATTTGTAAAAATTGGACTATTTCTTTTTACACTTTTGGGAGGCAGCTTCTTTGCCGGCTTCCTATCTCTTTTTTTTATCGAAAACGCTCAGCAAAAAACATTTGCAGTTCTGGGCATCATGTGCGCAATCTGTTATTATGCGGCGTTGGAATATTTTATCAGGCGCCGGCATTTATTCCATTCAGGCATTGACAATGCCTTGTTATATTTGGCTAATGGTTCAGCCATAGCGTCCTTGTACATCCTGTTTGACGGTCTGGAAATCTGGCAATATTGCATCATTGCTTTCTTGATGAATACTTTAACAGCGCTTCGGTATGCCGATCTGTTTACCGTTTTCCTCGCACTTGTATCGCTGTTTGTTTGTTTCACGTCGATCGTTTTCAAGTTCCCGGCGGGAAAATTATTGATGCCTTTTGCACTAATGTTATTCTCGGTAGCCATTTTCCTTTTGAATAAGAACAAATTGCGTTCCTATTACGCCGGTTGTCAACGCCTTGTCAAGATATTCACGGTCTTTGTTTTTTACCTGGCCGGAAACTATTATGTCGTAAGGGAAGGGAATGCCTTACTTGCCGGATTTTCAATTGATAATGTACCCCAGATACCATTCGCAGTGCTTTTCTATGTTTTTACTGCCTTGATTCCAATCCTGTACGGTATCATTGGACTCAAATATAAAGACAGGATTTTTCTGATCGCCGGGCTGATAAGCGCCGGCATTTCGTGCTTTACCTATCGGTACTATTTTGACGTTATCCCTGTTGCGATATTATTAATTTTGACTGGTACCGTTCTGGTTGCAATAAGTGCATTTGCTATTCACTATTTAAAAATTCCAAGATACGGAGTAAGTGACGAGTCAGTTGTAGATAGAAATACAACCGGAATAGAAAGTATAGTCATTGCACACGAGTTCGGACAGTCACCAGAGGCGACCGGCATAAAATTTGATGGAGGCAGTTTTGGCGGAGGCGGTGCAGGAAACGAATATTAACGATTAAACGGCCCTGTAAAATTTGAATTCAATGCCTGCTCACTTAACTTGCATCAAAAACTTATATGAAAAAACATTTTTTATTGGTCATCCTGACAACGCTTACCTTATCCGCTTACGCCCAAAAAACGAAAAAAACTTCCGGAAACCCGGTTTTTCCTGGCTGGTATGCAGATCCTGAGGGTATTATTTTCAATAATCCGAAAGGCGGTAAAGAATACTGGATCTACCCAACTTTTTCAGCGCCATACAAGGATCAGGTTTTCTTTGACGCCTTCTCTTCTAAAGATCTGGTAATCTGGACAAAACATGATAAGGTGCTGGACACGCTGAACGTTAAATGGGCCAAAAAAGCCGTGTGGGCGCCCTCGATTATTGAAAAAGATAAAAAATATTATATGTTTTTTGGTGCCAACGATATCCAGAGCGACAATGAATACGGTGGCATCGGCGTGGCAGTATCCGACAAACCGGAAGGACCTTTTAAGGATCATTTAGGAAAACCGCTGATCGATAAGTTTCATAACGGTGCCCAGCCTATAGATCAGTTTGTTTTTAAGGACAAGGACGGGCAATATTACCTGTATTATGGCGGCTGGAAACATTGTAACGTCGCTAAACTCAAAAATGACTTCACAGGATTTATCCCATTTGAAGACGGTAAGATCTTTAAAGAAGTTACGCCGGCAAGTTACGTCGAGGGACCTTTTATGTTCATTCGTAACGGAAAATACTATTTCATGTGGTCTGAGGGCGGCTGGACAGGCCCAAACTATTCGGTAGCCTATGCAATCGCAGATTCGCCGTTTGGTCCTTTTGAAAGAATTGGTAAAATATTACAGCAAGATCCTAAGGTTGCTACCGGTGCAGGCCACCATTCCGTTATTCAGGTTCCGGGGAAGGATGAGTGGTACATTGTCTACCACCGCAGGCCGTTGACCGAAACTGACGGAAATCATAGGGTAACATGTGTAGACCTGATGACCTTTGATGACAAGGGTATGATCAACCCGGTAGTCATCACCAACGAAGGTGTTAAGCCTCAGCCACTGAAATAATATTTTCATAAAGCGGAAATTATTTATTAGCAGGTTAAGAAGGATTTTGTCTAATATAAGTCATCCCTTCATACGAGCAAATTAAAATAAAGCTACTTGTTATTCTAATAACATTTTAGGCCAAAGGATCTGACTTTCAGGTCCTTTGGCTTTTTTATTAAAGGGTATCAGCTATCAGATACCGGAGCACTCCAAAAGTTTCTCTTACCCGAGGCATCATTATGCTGGCAGACAAATTTATCTTCATCCGGATCAGATTAGTTCTTTTATTGTCTTAATTTCACAATTATTGGATAAAATGAAGTTAATGGAATAATTTTTGCTATCTGTTCAACGACTTAATGTTGGGGTTTCGAGGTATGCAGAAATAAACAGGTACATTGAATACACAAAGCGACACAATCAATTCAGACCATAATATAGGTTATCAACTTTTGCATTAATTTTTGATGAGCACGAAGCCAAAAGAACATGTTTTTACAAAAAATTTAGATCACGCCTTTCTATCAGTATACAACGGCTATAAGTTTTTTATCCGATTTTTCAGAGAAGCCTTCCGCGGCAGAATGGAATTCCAGGAACTCGTGAAGCAATGTTATGCGATCGGGTACAAATCGCTGCTGCTGATTGGTATGACAGGATTTATTACCGGGATGGTTTTTACAAAACAGTCCAGACCGTCACTTGCTGAGTTTGGAGCAACATCCTGGCTACCCTCTCTGGTGTCGATCGCGATCGTACGTGCGCTGGCTGCCCTGGTAACGGCACTCATCAGCGCTGGAAAGGTTGGATCAAGCATCGGTGCAGAACTAGGATCGATGCGCGTGACAGAACAGATCGACGCAATGGAAGTTTCAGCGATTAATCCATTTAAATTCCTGGTCGTAACCCGCGTACTGGCTTCCACCATTACGATACCTCTTCTGATGTTTTATTGCACGCTCGTGGGTTTGATGGGTGCATTTTTAAATGTTTACCTGAATGAAGGAACCAGTGCAGTTGCATTTATAGAGAAAGCATTTGAACAAATTACTTTTCTGGATCTGGGAACGTCGGTGGCCAAAGCAGTAGCCTATGGTTTCACTATTGGTATTGTGGGCTGTTACCAGGGCTACAATGCTACCAAAGGAACAGAAGGCGTAGGAAAGGCAGCCAATACATCGGTAGTACTTTCCATGTTCCTAATTTTTATCGAAGAGGTTATTATCGTTCAGGTGTCAAATTATTTCAGAGCGTAGGATTATATGCAGGAAAATACAAACAATGAAAGTCCGATTATTTCGATCAGAGACGTGTATAAATCGTTTGGCGATCTGCACGTACTGAATGGTGTTGATCTGGACGTATATAAAGGGGAGAATGTCGTAGTCCTTGGAAGATCAGGGACTGGAAAATCCGTATTGATCAAAATAATTGTCGGGCTTTTGCAGCAGGATAAAGGCACGGTGAATGTGCTCGGAGAAGAAGTATCAGCTTTGCAGGGAAAAGAGCTTAATGAACTTCGTAGAAAAATCGGCTTTTCATTTCAGAACAGCGCGCTCTATGATAGTATGACAGTACGCGAAAACCTCGAATTCCCACTGGTTCGCAACGTAGCGAATCTTACAAAAGCAGAGGTCAAGGAGCAGGTTGAATCGGTATTGGAATCGGTTGGTTTGTCTCAAACCATCAACCAGGTTCCGTCGCAGCTATCGGGAGGGCAACGGAAACGGATCGGGATTGCCCGCACGTTGATCCTGAAACCTGAGATCATGCTTTACGATGAACCTACGGCTGGTCTGGATCCGATCACCTGTATTGAAATAAATGAACTGATCAACGAGGTAAAAGAGAAATTTCATACTTCTGCGATCATCATCACCCATGACCTGACCTGTGCACGGCAGACGGGTGACAGGCTTGCTATGCTGCTTGATGGCAAGTTTGCGATGACCGGCACATTTGAGGAAGTGTTTGCTTCGAATGAAGAAAGAGTTAAAAGTTTTTACGATTATAATTTTATTCAATAGTAATGGAAACAAACAATAAAAAACGCTCCGTTGTAGTAGGTCTATTCGTCATCATAGGATTAGTAATTTTACTCGTCGGGATACTTACGATTGGAAGCATGAGAAAAGTGTTTTCATCCAATATTACCGTAAAAACTATTTTTGAAGACGTAAACGGTCTTAAAGCAGGTAATAACATCTGGTATTCCGGTGTCAAGATCGGGACGGTGAAATCACTTCGGTTTCTTCCGAATTCGCAGGTGGAAGTGATGATGAACATCGAGGAAAAATCTCAGGAGTTTATTCGTAAAAATGCAATGGCAAAAGTCAGTACCGATGGGCTGATCGGTAATAAGATTATTGTCATATACGGCGGCACGCAAAAAGTGCCTTCAATAGAAGACGGTGACCAGCTGGCGGTAGCAAAAGTGGAAAGCACGGAAGAAATGTTGAATGTGTTGTCCGAGAACAACAAAAATCTTCTGTCGATTACGGATGCATTTAAAAAGATCAGCAAAAATATTCTTGAAGGCCGCGGAACAGTCGGTATGCTTCTTAATGATGAAACGTTATACCGTGATGTAGACGCAACACTTGCAGGTTTGAAAAAAGCTTCTGTCAATGCTCAGAACCTTACTGCCGCCTTGTCGACTTATGGTTCTAAACTGAATCAGAAAGGCGGGTTAGCCAACGATCTGGCGACAGATACTGTGATTATGCGTGACGTCAGAGCAACGATGGTTCGCCTGAATGAAACTGTTGCCTCAGCGAACACCATGGTTAACAACCTGAAAACGGCAAGTGCAGACATTAATTCTAATACGAAAAGTCCGATGGGCGTTTTGTTACATGATGAGGGCACAGCGTCGAACCTTAAAAATACCATCCAGAATCTGGAGACCAGTACAGCGAAGTTGGATGAAAACATGTTAGCACTTCGCCAAAACTTCCTATTCAGAAGATATTTTAAGAAAAAAGACAAAAATGAAGCGAAAGAGAAAGAAGAGATAAAAAAACAGGAGGAAAAACAGGAATCGGAAAAGCAGTAAAACTTAGCAGGCAACTTGCTGCCAGACAGGGTAATCTGGATTTATTTAAGTAAATTTACATACTAGTACGAGGAAAAAGGAGAACTAGTTATCACTGTGGATTGTAATCTATTCTATAAAATTGTTTTTCTTAATGAAAAAAGTTAGGATATTCGTTACAATTGTTTCCGAGTTTTGAACTGTTTTAAAACCTATATAATTCAAAGAATATCTGAATGGCTCTATCACTTAACCCCGCACTTGACGTAAATTATCTTAATCAGATTTACGGCGACGACGCATCTATTGTACAGACAATATTTGAAGCTTTTTTATCTGACTCGCTTCCACGCTGGGAAAGCCTGAGAGCGCTGATAGAAAGTGAAAATATTACAGAAGCTGCAAGCGTCGTTCATGGTATCAAACCTTCCTTTACCATGGCAGGTCTTACAGGGATCCGAACAAAAGTGGAAGCGCTTGAACGTGATATTCACAATGAAGTAGATAAGACGGAACTGATTGCTCACTACGAGGATATCAATGCAGATGTTGTTCAGATTATTCCGATTCTGGAAGAAGAAGCTAAAAAGCTTGGACAGCTGGCGTCCTGATTATTCCGGAAGTAATTTATAGCAGGCCTCTGAAGTTTAAAAGCTTTTTCAGAGGCCTTGCCTTTTTCAGACCGTTTTCCTCTTTGCTTTCTCCCAGGCTGCGCTCTGGCTACCCTTATAATAACGGTTGATACCGGCGATCACTGCATAGTTCATGACGCAGAAGTAGTATGGTACAAAAAGTGCCTTGACCTTCATCTTACGTTTCTCCAGCAGCCAGCCAGCCAATGCAGCTCCGTAAAAAGATACCTGACCGGCCAACATCAGCCAGTAGATCACACCGGGTTGTTTGAAACAGATGATGATATTAAGGATAAAAACGAGGATCATTAAAAACGGGGTGATGGTCCAGCGCAGCACGCGGTGACTGACATACTGAAACCATAATAGCGGAAAATCAAACGGTAAAAAAAGCTTTTTCAACCTTAATATCGATTGAATACCGCCTGCCGCAATCCTGACTTTTCTTTTTAATTCTTCTTTTATGTTGTCAGATGATAGCTCGGAAGCATAGGCTTCGGGCTCATAAATGATTCTGTAACCTTTTTGTGCAATCAGCATTGAAATCATAAAGTCATCAAGTATCGTATCTGGTTCTACCTGCTGGTAGAGCGACCGCCTCACACTGAACAATTCTCCTGCTGCACCGACAACTGAGTAAAGTTCCGAATCCCATTTTTTTAATGCTGACTCATATTTCCAGTAAAACCCCTCACCTGCTGTGGCATCGGATACCTCATCCTGCATGACTCGCTTTTCACCTGAAACAGCCCCTACATACGGATCGGCATAGTGCCTTGCGATTAGCAATAAGGCATCTTTATTTAAAAATGTGTTGGCGTCTGTAAAAACAACAACTTCAGAGTCGACCTCATGCATGGCACGATGAATTGCATGGATTTTTCCGTTTCTGGCGGCAGAGTGCATTAATTTAATTTCCGAAAAACGCGAAATAAGGTCAGGTGTTTTGTCCGAAGAACCATCTGTGATAAACAGCAGATGGAGCCGCTCTTTAGGATAATTTAATTCGAGCGTATTGCGGATCTTTTCGGTGATCAGATCCTCTTCGTTGTAGGCTGCGACCACCAGTGTCAGAGAAGGGAAATCCTGGTCCAGGCCAGGCACTACCCTATTGCCTTTCAAAGCTCTTCGCAGCCTGACGAGAACATAGAGAAGGATCCCGTAACCCAGGAAAGTATAAAAAACGATAAATAAACTTAGCCAGTAAAGAACTACCATAGATTAGAATTTGACGGGATATCCCAGGTTTTTGCTGTTTACAGAATTTGAAAAATGCCAGGTGATGGCTTTTAGAAAAAAAGGAATGAAGCTGAACTCTTTGTTTTTCACGTAGCCAAACAAATTCCTTGGCACCACCGTAAGTAAAAAATAAAGGCAAAAAATAGAGAAAGTAGTGCCAGAGGTATTTTTCCTGATAAATAAGATACGGTTACGGGTCATAAAGAATTCCTTCAACGTCGAACGTTTGCCAACCGATACCGATTCTTTATGGAATATCAAAGCCTGCAAATTGACATGGATCTGATAACCGGCCTGCCGGATCCGCTCGCACCAGTCCAGTTCTTCATAATACAGAAAGTAATTTTCTGCCATAAGACCAGCCTTTTCTACTGCCTCTCTCGGCAACATCATGGCGGCTCCATGGACATAACCCGTCTGTCCGGTTAAGAAATCGAACTGCCCTTTATCTATCTCAAACTGCCCGATACATCTGTTTCGCGCCGTATAATAATTCATCTGCGTGTACCCCGCATACTGAAGCAATCCCGGTTGATCAAAGTAATGGATTTTAGGCGAGACCATACCGATCGCTGGGTTTTGCTCCAGGGTAAGCACTAGTTTTTGAATCAGGTCGGACGTTACCTCTGTGTCATTGTTTATTAAAAAAAAATAATCACCGGTTGCAGCCTGCAGACCGATATTATTACCTCCTGCAAAACCGGTATTCAGCTCAGACCGGATGAAAATGACATCTGCATAGCGCTGCTGCCAATCGGGCACATGATTTTCTCTGCTGCCATTGTCTACAACAATGATTTCCAGATTTGAATAGGTATTTACCTCTGCCAGTGACCTAAGTAAATCCTCAGTTACCTGAGGTTGATTGAAATTCACAGTGACGATAGATACTCTTTTCATTCGATAGAGATGTGGCAATTGAATGTAGATATTTTTGAAGAATTAATTTCATTGATTTGTAGAAGTATTTCAAATTTAATAATAAAAACATAGCTTTAAACAAAATTTACAACGTGACCATACTTTTTGCTCAAAAAGCTTGTTTGCTCCCTCTATATCTGATGAAAATATAATTTACTGAAAGAAAAGTGAAAATATCCCGTTTGCTCGATGGCAGTAAAAAAGCCAGTTTCCGAAGTGCTTCCGACAGTGATGCCCATGCTGTTTTGGGTTCAAAAGTGCGGGAATTGGTTGAGGTGATTGAGAAGACACAAGTTGACAGCAAAAGTACAAAAATTTATCAGCAACAGATTGCTGATGCTTTTGAAAGATCACAGTTCAAAGCTGAGCAGCTCAAACCCTACACGGCTCTGGACCAGGACAATAACATGTCCCGTGAGGAATTGCTGGAGGGACTTGAAAAACTGCTTTCAGAAACTAAAATCGATAGTGAGATTAGTAAAAGCTATCTCCGAAAAAACGCGTTTCAGAAATTGTTGATGTTCATTCTTGCAATACTTCTCATCGTGGTTGGGTTTGCGATGATCATTATGCCGGCGCCGCCTAGTTTCGAACTTTTCACTGTTTTTTACTTTAATGCAAATGATGGAGTCACCATTATGGACCTGGTATCCCTGCTGATCATTTTCGGCGGAGTATTGCTGTTTGTTCTAAACTTCAACAAAAAATGATCGCATTCCCAGACCCTCCCTCAAAGGTAAGAACGATTCTGATTGTAGAAGACAATCTACTTTTCAGAAAAGTGATCGAATCTTCGTTACGAAAAGCGGGGTATACCTGTCTTCTCTCAGATTCGGCTAATGAGGCGCTCACCTTACTCGAAAATGAAAAGCCGGATCTTATTCTATCAGACTACGATATGCCCGAAATCAACGGTTTTGATTTCAGGCAGATGGTTCTGCTTAATCCAAATATACGTGATATCCCTTTTGTTTTTCTGACATCGTTTACCAATGATTCGATGATCCTGGAAGGGTTGAATATGAATGCTTTGGATTATATCAACAAGGAAACGCACATGCCGGTGATCATCTCCAAGTTGAACAATATCATTAAGTCGCTTGAAAACGAACATATCCGTTCCATACGGGAACTCCGGATTGCAGCAGAAACGCTTAACGTTAAATCGGTTCCTGAAAAAAGTCCGGAGCTGAATGGCTTTGGAGTCCATTTCTGGCATAAGGGATATCTGGGATATCCCGGCGGCGATTTTATTGACTTTATCAAGGTCGATGAACGCTACTGCTTCGCGCTCCTTGGAGACATTATGGGTAAGAAATGGAAGGCCTGGTTTTTCACCTTTGGCTTTATGAGTTATATCCGTGCAGCCATAAGATTTTGTGCACTGGATAACGACCTGACCTTGAAAAACATCGTTCAAAAAATAAATAAACTGGTGTATCTGGATGAAAACCTGCAAAATATTTTATCCAGTTTATCACTGCTTCTCATTGATAATCAAACTGGTAAGATCTGTTATACAGGCGCTGGCGATCTGCCTCTCATTTATTATAACGCTCAGCAGCGTAAGGCTGCTACGATTCTGTCATCAGGATTACTTCTAGGCTTACTGGAAGATGGCTTTTACGACGAACAGCTTATCGAAATGGGACAGGGCGACCAGCTTGCGATTTTTACAGACGGCATGATCGATATCCCATCGGACGGCGCCAAAAAGAGCGATTATCCATTTTTTGTCGAAAAGATCCGACCTTTTCTGGGGAAATCCGAAAGCTTCAGTCTGATAAAATCCAATGTTTTGGACCTCATCAATGACAGCAATCAATTAGACGACGCAAGCATCATATTTATCGAAAAACAATAACCCAACATGACACTTAAGGTTGAAAAAATCGGCGACGTCGCTCAGGCGACAATTGTACCACAAGAAGCAAGTCTTTCTAATGCGGATCAGTTTAAGGAAGAAATGATAACACTCGTAGCAGAAGGCGCAAAGCTCATCATTGTCAGTTTTGAAAACGTAAATTATATAGACAGCTCTTTCCTGGGAAGCCTGGTAGTTGCGCTTAAGTATGCGATGCCCAGAAAAACAGACATTTACCTCGTGTCCTTGAAACCTGATGTGAAAAATTTGCTTACGCTGATCAGAATGGATAAGGTTTTCAAAATATATAAGGACTTCAGTCAAGCCATGGAAATGTTGGATTAATACATGAAAAATAACGGGTATAGAAAATCTTTTGTGTTCTCAAACAAAGCAGAAGATGTTGCTTTGGTAGTAAGAAGTTGTGTGGAATTTATTGAGGAGCCGAAGAATACAATCGCTGTGCCTTTGGAAGTATTGTCAAGAATAAAATGGGCACTTACAGAATTGCTCATTAACGGAGCGAAACATGCAGGTACCGATGAATCCTTTTTACAAATCATTTTTGAGGATCATTTATTGATCCTTGAGAAGACTGATTTCGGAAAGCCTTTAACACTGGCTGTTGATGATGGAGATAAAACGTTATCCTGGCCACTACAGCAAGACGGTATGCCTGCAAGATATGAGGTATATCAGAATGGCATGGACTCGCTTCAGATCGAGATTGATTCAGGGAACTTTGCTGTATTCAGCGTTACGGAGATGGCTGATGTTGTTATGCCCCAGCTTCTTATCAGCACAAGCGAACATTTCGGATTGATGATCATTGCAAAAGCGTCGGACCGTTTTAATTATGTATATGACGAGCTGAATAAGAAAAATATTTTCAACGTTATTTTTAAGTGCATTGAATGAAAAATTCTACAGATCAAAAACATCGTTTTGAAGTACTTGACATGTTCCGGGGCATTTTTGCTTCGCTGGTCTTTCTTTTTCACCTTGGACCATTCGCAGATACACCCATCATTAACAACAGTTTCATTGAAAACTCGGATATGTTCGTTGATTTCTTTTTCGTCCTCAGCGGATTTGTGATCGCTTACAGTTACCAATCAATGAAGTCCTGGCAAGAGTTTAAGCTGTTTATGACAAAACGGGTTTACAGGATCTATCCGCTCCATTTTTTCATGCTGCTGGCTTTTGCCGGAATGGAAATTGCTAAAAAAGTGCTTAATCCCTATATCAAGGTCAATAATCTTGAAAATCCGGCAAACAATCTTTTCACTTTTTTCTCGTCACTTTTCCTGCTGAATTCAACACCATTACCAGGAGTTAAGGATGTTAGCTGGAATATCCCCAGTTGGTCGATCAGTGCAGAAATGATATCTTATGTAGTTTTCGGCCTGACGCTTGTTACTTTGTATGCACTAAAACTCGTTTCACTTCGTAATCTTGTCTACGCTTTAATTGTACTGTTATCTATTGCAGGCCTGTGGCAGGTCTCACAAAGTTTTCAAATCAATTACAGTTTTAATTATGGTTTTCTACGTGGAATCCTTGGGTTTTTTACCGGCGTTTTGTGTTTTAACGTCTTTGACAAAACACATCAGAGTGTCCGCAACCTGCCGCCATTATTATTTTCCTTCATGGAGCTGGTGTCTTTGTTATTGATATTTACAGCAATCACGTATGGAGAGCTACTAAAACCCTGGGGCGTTGTCTTCGAAGTACTTTTTTTTCTTTGCATCTACATCTTTTCCTTTCAAAAAGGTTTTATGTCAAACCATTTGAAAAACGTTAGGGTATTGCAAAAATTAGGGCAGTACTCATATTCCATTTACATGTCCCATGCGCTGATTATAAGCCTGTTCAACGTACTGTTCATCAGAATCCTGAAGTTTCCTCCAAGCGCTTATTCCTACTTGTTTATCCTCAATTTTCTGCTGATCTATGCCGTATCAGCCTGGACCTACAAGCATATAGAAATCAGGTTTCAATATAAAAAGAAGAAGTTTACACCTGAAAATACAATCGTCCATTCGGAAGAGACCAAATAAGAACCAGCATATTTTATTCTGACCTGGATTCAGGGTTTATACTGCCGGACTGGTAATGATTCGGTATGGCATCAGCAGGGTCCGTGGTCGATCAGCCGTAGTATTTTCACCGACCTAATATTCCAGCTCAGACATCATCTGGCTGCAAACTTTACCCAGTAAGTCCTTAAAAGTCCGATAGCTTCAGTATATCCCGTTCTAATAATACTCAGGATATTAAAGGGCTGAAATCTGTTGAGGCCCCAATACCCCACTCCGACACCGATCAAAGTGGGCACCACGCCAGCAAATGCAACACCATAAATACTTCCTGACACATAAATTCCCAGGAAGGTAGCGCACACGCTGGCCACAAGCATTACCAGAACTTTAATGAAATTTATTTTAGGCTGATGAATAACATCCAGGGTCAGTGCAAAAAACCTGTCCATCGGATAAAGCAACGCAAAGATCATAAAGATCCTCATGATGTTTGCTGCCTCAGAATCTACATATTTACTTCCTCCAATGATACTGATCGCCACGTCTGCCAAAACCACCGCACCCAGACAGGCAGGAAATAAGGCTACGGTTATCAGGCCTGTATAACGTTTCATTGTTTCAATAACCTTTTCTTTATTACCCGCGTTGTACGCAGCAGAAAGCTCCGGCATCCCCGTAGCGGCAAAACTTCTCAGGGGTATTTCTATGATTTCCATCAACCGCTGCCCCAGATTAAAGACAGCCAGTGCAGCCGGCCCCAACATAAAATTAACGATCATGGTATTGGACGTACCAAACAGGTTCGAGCTCAGTGTGGTGCCAACACTATACTTTCCGAAGTGAAAAATTTCAGCAATACAAGCCCAGGTTCTGTTCTTGAAACAGGATATCCTGGACCATCCCATCAGGATCGTGAACAAGCTTGTCAGGATTGCACTGCCCAGATATGCGTAAATGATATTCTGCAGACTGGCCGTTTTTGTAATCGCCATGAAGATCACAAACAATATAAAAATACCCTGACTGGAAAAGCGGATGTACAACAGATAATCAAAACGCTGCTCGGCCTGAACTACACAAGAAGCAATGAAATAGGGCAGTGATGCGACATATATGATGCCGAACCATTCCACAAACAAAACTATGGAAGGATTTTCAAGATGTGAGTTGAAAAGATAGGCAGGAATATTAATCAATACCAGGACCGCAGTGATCGAGCCACCGATAAACCATGCGGAACCGACGACCTCTCTGGCACGTTCAGGGCTGGCTCCGGCATAGAATTTAATAAATGCGGTTGTTAGAAACCCTGACCTGAAGGTGTCGACAAGCAACAATATCGAAAGGAAAAATACCCACATACCAATGCTCGCCACAGGCAAAGCCCGGTATAAAATGATCATATTGAGCATGCCCAGAACTGACATGATACCATTGCCGGCAAGAGATAAGAAATGTTTGTTTTGCAGTTTTTGTAAAAGTGATGCGACCATTTAACAACGGATAGGTTTAAAAAGGCAGGTGCTGCCCGGGCCATGCAAATACGTAAATTTTTAATTACGATTTGCCGCAACTACGAATAATTTCTACGGAAAAATTGAGTAATTTGCTACCCATATTACAAAGTACTTAGATTCGGAGTTTTTAATAAAAATTGTCACTCAACGTATGATTAAAAGTTTTACCAGCAAATCTAACTCACATGAAAAAGAGCTTCCGTATTTGTACCTTATTTTGATTGCAGGCATTTCGCTGCGTTTGTATCATTACCTTGACAACAGATCGCTCTGGGAGGACGAGGTGTTTTTAGCATCAAGTCTTATCCATATGAATTTCACTGAGCTCGCTACCTTACCTCTTGATTATCAGCAACGTGCTCCGATCGGATTTCTATGGTTTTCGCGCCTGAGTGTTTTATTCTGGGATAAAAAAGAAATGGCACTCCGGCTGTTCCCTTTCGTTTCCGGTATTGCAGCCTTGATCGCCTTTGTGCCGGTCTCACGATATTTTCTTAAATCTAAAATCAGCTGGCTTGCTGCCTTATGTATCGTTGCCTTGGCGCCACCGATCGTCTATCATTCGGTTGAAGCGAAACAATATGGAACTGAATTTCTGGCAACTGTCTTGTCGTTATTACTCTACACTGTATTTAATAGAGAAAAATCCGTCGGGCGCCTGCTAATTTGGGGCGTATGCGGTGCCCTGATCCTGTGGTTTTCATTTTCTTCGCTGTTTATACTATTTGGTATTGCCGGTGCTGTCAGCCTGACATACCTGGTTAAAAAGGAATGGAAAAGTTTCTTTCTTTACCTGATTCCGTTCTCAATCTGGCTGCTCAGTTTTCTGGTCCAGTATGTATTTTTTATCAGTCGTTTCCCTGAGGAAGAGTGGCTTGTACAGTTTTGGCGAAACAGGGACGCATTCATGCCACTGCCGCCTCGCTCCGCAGGAGATCTTTTATGGCCGGTCAAACAGATCTATTCTCTTGTAAGGTATCCGATTGGACTGACATGGATTGACCTTGATTATCTGCATGAGTATTCCAACCTTCAAAGGTTCCTGGCAAGAATGCCGGTTTTACCGATTATCCTCGGACTGTCGGGACTATGGTTTTTGTTTAAATCAGAGAAAAGGGTCCTGCTTCTGCTGTCTCTTCCGGTGATACTTGCGCTTATGGCTTCTTCGATGGAACTATATCCGCTTCGGGAAAGACTGACAATCTTCCTCGCTCCAATATTTATCCTTGTCATGGGCAAAGGCATCGACTGGCTGTTCAATCTTCAAATCCCTTCAACCGCAAAAAAGATAATCGTTGCGGCATTGCTTGCTGCACCTGCATATAATTCGATAGCACAGGTGTTAAATACCAACCTTTTTGGAGACTACAAAAAGTCCAGACAACGGGAGGCCATGACGTATCTCCAAAAACATTACCAGCCGGGAGACGTAGTGTATGTATACTGGAACAACTTGCCATCGTACCTATATTATCAAAAGGCCTACGACTTCAAATTTAATACGATACGTGGAAACGATGTGAGGCTGGCATCGACTGGTTTTGTTCATTATTTCCAAAATCTGTCAGGCGATTTCGATAACATCAAAGGTTATAAAAGATTATGGTATGCTTACAAGCCATACAACGGTATTAAAATAGGAGATATCGAAAATGAACCTAAATGGTATTACCAACACAATAACGGCGTTCAAAAGATGCTTTCAAAAATCCAGGAGCTCGGCACCGTAAAAGAGACCTACCCCGCATCAGCGACTGGCACTGATATAAAGTTGTATTTGCTGGAACTGCATCCAGACATGGAATAACCGGAATTTTGAATTAAATGAACCTAATTTACCTATGAGCTTATTTGGTTTACCAAAATGGATTTATCCTCATTTGTTTAAAAACAAAAAATTCCAGGATCTGACTTCGCAGGAAATTGAATCTTTGAAGAAGGCGATTTCGGGATTCAGAAGTGAAGCACCAGATGTTTCGGTTGTTATCCCGGCCTGGAATGAGGAAAATAATATATACCGTACGTTGTCGTCCCTTGCTGCAAGCCAGTCCCGTTATAAGATCGAGATCGTTGTCGTAAACAATAACTCCACGGATGGTACCCAGGCAGTACTGGATTCCCTTGGTGTCCGAAACTATGTACAGCCGGTACAGGGAACCCCTTTTGCAAGGCAGATGGGCCTGGAAAAAGCCAGAGGAAAATATCACCTCTGCGCTGATTCTGATACATTCTATCCGCCTGACTGGATTGATCTGATGGTTGCGCCCATGGTGAAAGATGCCGGGATAGCGGGTGTTTATGGCAATTACGCGTTCATCCCGCCCGAAAATCAGGGAAGATTCGGGCTATGGCTGTATGAACAATTTGCCGGAATGATGATTCAGATCCGAAAAAAGAACCGGGAATATCTCAATGTGTATGGCTTCAACATGGGTTTTGTGACGGAAACCGGCAGAAGCACAGGCGGGTTCAAAGTCAGCGGATCAAGGGTTTATGCCAACATTGTCGGCAGTGATTACGAAAATGAAGCGGAAGATGGTCGTATGGCACTGAACCTGAAAACAGCCGGAAATCTTAAAATGGTGTCTGATTCAAAAGCCAAAGTTTTCACATCCCCACGACGCCTACTTGATGACGGAAGTATTTTTAATGCTTTTCTGAACAGGGCCAAAAGGCAAGCCAAAGGTATGCGCGATTATTTATCCTAGTCTATCAACTGTTATGAAATATTCTTTTCCGGACACCACCTTGCTCATTACGCATTACAACAGAAGTGGATCTCTTGAAAGGCTTCTCGAGTCTTTTGAAAAACTCGGGTGTTCCTTCGCCGCCATAGTCGTGTCTGACGATGGCAGCAAACCTGAACATTTACAGAAAATAAAAATATTGGAAAGTCGGTATCCGATTGAGGTTGTAACGACGCCTGTTAATAAAGGTCTTGGCAATAATATTAACAAGGGCCAGGATCAGGTAAAATCGCCATACACTTTATATGTGCAGGAAGACTTTGAACCATCCGCCGTTTTTCCCGAGCATTTTAAGGACGCATTGACCTTCATGCGCGGAGATGAAACGCTGGATATCGTACGATTTTACGCCTATTTCTCATACCCAAATCTCAGGCCATTCCACAAAGGATTTTCTGAAATGGTGTACTCCTTCTGGGATTTGAACCACCTGAAATTCTATTATTACAGTGATCATCCCCATTTGCGGAGAAGCAATTTCTTTGCAAAATTCGGCCGGTATCCGGAGGGAATCAAGGGAGACCTGACAGAGTATAAAATGGCTATCAGTTTTCTCCAAAAAAAAGGAAAAGGGCTATTTTATGATAACTTCACAGAACTGTTCTTTCAGAAAAATTCTTCCGAAGAGCCCAGTACCATGGAGCGTCCGGACTGGCGACTCAGCAAGAACCCCGCAATAAGGCTTAGCCGCCAGTTATACCTCAGATACCGGTGGTTGAAAAATACGCTTGATCTGGTTTTCATGAAATAATTTATGCATTTGAAGATATGTCAAAGGAATATTTTTTCGAAGATGTTACGCTTTTAATTACCCATTACAACCGCAGCCAGTCACTGGAATCTTTATTGATATCCTTCCGTGATCTGCATTGCAGATTTGGTGATATTGTAGTCTCAGACGATGGCAGCAAACCGGAACATCTGGAATATTTAGATCATCTTAAAAGTAAGTTTTCTTTTAATCTGATCACGACGCCTAAAAACAAAGGTCTTGGAAATAATATCAATAAAGGACAGGATGCCGTAAAAACACCACTCACGCTGTATGTGCAGGAAGATTTTACGCCGACCGCACGCTTTCCCGAAAGTTTTGGTCACGCCGTCGGACTAATGTCGGGTAAACCGGCGCTTGACGTAGTGAGATTCTATGCATACTTTGAATACCCTTATTTAAAAAATCCTGAAAACGGATATTACGAAATAGATTTCAAAATCTGGAAACCAGGCTATCAGAAATTTTATATTTACAGCGATCATCCGCATCTCCGCAGAACAAGCTTTTTTCAAAAATTCGGTCGATATATTGAAGGTGCCAAAGGTGATGTAACCGAATATGCCATGATGATGTCATTTTTGAAAAAAAATGGAAAAGCCTTGTTCTACAAGGATTTCACTGGCCTCTTCATCCAAAAAAATTCAGAATCTGAGCCAAGTACAATGAAACGCAACGTCTGGCGGGAAAGCGACAACTTCTTCCTGACGCAAATGCGCCATTTATACCGTCATCTGAAATTTAATATTGACTATTTGAAATAGCCTGATAAATCTCTTTCACGCTGTTTTCCCAGGTATGCGTACTGGCAAAATGTCTGCGATCGGCGGATTTTTGTTCTGAATTTTCGTGCAGAGCCAGTTCGATGAGCCTTACATAATCTCCGTTATTTTCAGCCAGGTATACATGCGATGCAAAAACGCTCATTGCATCTGTTCTGGTGGCAACAATAGGTTTTCCTACTGCCAGATATTCGTCAATTTTCCTCGGATAGTTCCCAATCGTAACCTCGTTGAGCAGTTGTGGATTTAAGCAGACATCAAATGAATTAATATAAGCAGGCAATTGCGAAAAATCCTTTGATCCGGTGAAAATTACATTATTTAATCCGTGTAATACACTCGCCTTAAACTCATTATCTTCCGGACCGACAAGAATGATGTTCCAGTCAGGACGGGTTTCGGCGATGTAGCGCAAAAGATCCAGATCCAGACGAAGGCTCTGCAAAGCGCCAACATACCCGATCCGCGGCCTGGTTACTGATAGCATGTCAGCAGGATCAGGGCTATTCACACCATCTGAAAAAATTTCGAGATCGCAGCCCTGGCCGACATAATAAGAATTGCCATTGTATTTTTTACAATAATCAGCAAGATAGGTTGAATTGGCAACACAGATATCACTCTTGGCAATCAGTTCCGGTTCCAGCTGCTGCCCGTGTTTTTTCCAATAATCTACCGCTAGCATATAATCCCTTGAATAATACAGAGAAAGTTTCGGTTTGAGAAAGTCTTTCAGATAAAAACTTCTGAAGATGTCGTTGTCGTTGAAATGAATAAAATTCTGGAAACCAAGTTTTTGAACTGCTTGAAGTATGCTTTTCGCAAAAATCCGGTTATTTCGCTTATTAAGAAAATTAAAAACGTTTTGGGAAGAGATCCAGTTGATGGATTCTATTATCCTGTCGGGATACAGTACCCAGAGATTGTCCTGAATTTTTTCCAGCCCGTCCAGCTTGCCTGCAACAATCTTTTTCCGTTTTTCAATTTTCGGATCATTACCATTTCTTAAAGAGCTGATCCTGTCCAAAGCGGAATTGACATACAAAACCCTGTTGTTCTTGCTAAATTCGAGGGCAATATTTTTGCAGTTGCTTCCAATTTCAACATCCCAGGCTTGCTGTCCGGTTATGATAATATCCATAAATAAATTGGTAACGTGAGTGAATTAAAATAAAACGGACATTTTAGTGATGATTTTTCGCATCTAGTAAATCAAGTATATCCGGATGATTTTTTGCATCAAACTTCCTGCCGAAAAACGCTCCGGATATTTCGATTTTGACCTTATCCTTCTCTGTTAAAATCTTGGGACTCGCTTTCCCGGCAGACCAATCAATGTAGCGGAGATTGTTGTTAACAAGGTTTTTTCTGAATGCAGAATTATACAGGATGGTTTGAAAAATCATCTCATCCGGCGCCCAGGTAAGTTTAAAGAATTTTACCACATGTGGATGCTGATGCAAATAATCGAGTATATATCTGGTTGCCTCCAGCGTGATTGTAAACCATTGAGATCTCCCCACGGGTATCAGCTGTTCAGGCATCTTCCGTTTCGGCAGCAGACGGTTCATCCACTTTTGGACCAGATACTTTCCGGGAAATGAATAACCGTCCAGATGATATTCCGTAACCCGGGAGATGGCTTCCTTCCAGTCGACGTGCACCAGCGAATATTGCACAAAACTTTGTCTGTCGCCCATGTCGAGAAAATTATGTATTTCCACAGCACTTTTCAGCGGATAATCTACGCCGCTCAGCAAGTTTACATAATCGACAGGAAGGCCGGAATCGACAATATCGCGGAAGCCGTTGAGCGTAGCCTGGACAATGCTGTATGCTCCCCAGCGAACATCCACCCGGTCAGTAAGCCAGTAAACTTTTTCCTGTTTGATATGAAGTTTAAATTCCGCAATAGGTGCTTTTTTATCCAGATGGATAAAAATCCAGGCATCCGGATGCTGCAATCGGTTCACGAGTCGCCCCAGCTGTTCGGGTTCACTATGCGCCAGTATCAGGTGAGCAATTTTCATCTGTATCTTGTTTCAGTAGAACGGATTTTAGATAAACGCCGCTCCTCGTTCACGGCAATTTCCTTGACATCAATCTTCTTGGTGACATTGATGAGCGCAATCGCCAGATAAAAATAAATACTGGAAGGAAACTGTACGAGTGCCTCCTGAGGGTAATTACCGATGTTATAGGCAAAGACGATCATAAGGACAGCAAGACAATAAGTCTTCAATTCAGGATTTTGAATCGTAAAATAATTGTTAATACCTACTTTCAGGATGCAAAACATCAGGCAACAGAAAATCAACAATCCGAGCCAGCCGAGTTCTACAGCAACACGCACATAACCGCTGTCCGGCGGAAATTTGGCCAGGTAGGAATTGGGAGCAAAACGCTCACCCCAGGTCCCTGTCGCTCCCAGTCCCCCGCCAATGGGATGGGCAAGAATGTATGGCTGAATTCTTTTTTGATTCTGTGCCCTCAGATTGAATGAATCGTCATTGGCAGGTTTGAAGGCTGTCTGAAAACGCACAATATTTGGATTACTCGTCGGCGCCATAATCAGAAAAAGGATGAATACGCCGGCGATCGCAGTTCCTACCAAAACTTTTTGGCTAAATCTTAGGATGAGGAAGAGTACCATGGTTGCTGGCAAAAGCACATATGCTCCTCTGGTACCGGAAAAAAGCATCGCAGAAAAGAACAGTGCGATCATAGCAAACAGCACCATTTTCTTCCACAACTGCCGGACGTACGTGAGCATCGCGATACAAATGATACTGCTTACAACCATATTATAAGAAAAAGCAACAGGATCAGAAAGGATTGAAAACTTGCGCCAATGGCCGTTGATAAAAAGCAGGTTTGCAATATTCGGATCAGAATGCAGCCATCCATCCTCGGCCTCGGAAAAACCGATATACTCCTGTTTGTATGCATAGACCGCAGCGATGAATGACAGCAATAACCACAACTTCATAATTCCGCGGATGGCTTTCACCGACTTGATCTGATACATAAAAACGAAATACATCAGCATAACAAAAGCGACCGATCGGATGGTGTATAGCCAGGCCAGCCGTGACTCCGCCGTGGGATTAATTACCTCCATCAGGTTATATCCGATCCAGATCAGAATCATCAGACTGATGGAACCTTTGAATACTGTCCAGTCAGGCTTTGTTTTCTGATGAATAAAAAAACCCAGGATCAGCAACACCTGGATGCCATCCATCGCTGTTCCAAGGGGAAAATTGATGCCTAGCCTCATGATTGCAAAAAGCATATAAGCCATGATCAGCAGCACGTAGATTCCAAAAATAGGGTAAGCAACGATTCCGTAAAGTGTTAACGGAACGATGAGAAAAGCCATGATGGCAACGCCCATGGTGGCTCCCATATAGGTGATCAGCAGGCCAAAGATCAGCGAAAAGACAAGAAGCGTCGCAATCCCAACCGGATTTTCAAATTTTTCGACCCAAAACCATTGTTTTATTTTCCCTAAAAACCTGTTTCTGGGGTTACTCAAATCTTTTCGGAATATCCGGATATCTTTCTCCACTAAAAAAACAGGATTTTAACAAAAAAAATAAAGACACTTACAAATGACAGGGCGATGGCAGCCAGCCTCGTTTTCTTTTGAAGCGGAGACAAATGGTCATATGCAGTTTTTTCCTTCTCAATATGTTTTTCAGGATATATCTTCATCGCTCTGATTTTTCAGTTTCTGTGGAATGATTCCCATGTTTGGTAGCCACCGAAATTTGATTGGCTTTTCCTGCCTTCAGCAAGGCTGAAACCTGAAAAAATATAAATTTCGGAATGTTAATCAGCGACTGGTAAATGCGGGGATCAGTATCTGAAGTTTTCAAACTGATGTAAAACCCAATGACGAATACGGCTAAAGCGATAAGCCAGACAAGTGCAGCGACAGGCGCAAAAAACAAGTTCACGAAAAGAAAGAAAACAGAAAGTAGCAAAAAGATAAACAAGGGCGGACGAAGCAGGACCAATCCGAAGAGTACCTGATTCCAGTTAAAATTTGTCAATCCTTTGAACAATATTTTAAATCCGAAACCGAAATATTTGAACCAGGTGTTAATCCAGCGCGCCCGTTGGTTGACAAGCTGATCAGTGCCGCTCGTTTTTTCGTCATAGACTATTGCCCGTTCGGCAAAAGCAATCCGGTACTTTCTTGATACGATTCCCTCCTGTAAAACTTTATCGAAACCTGCGCCCGTCACGTCGAGATGTTCGAGGCATTCCCGGTACAACGCCGTTGTGAATGCCATCCCTGATCCGGCTAATGTAGCCGAAGAGCCTGCACCAAATAGTACTTTCCCATCGTAAAAATGGTAATAAATATCGCGTGCCGCATCCAGACAGGCATAGGTACTTTCCAGATTTTTCGCGTCCCTGACACCCTGAACCGCATGATAACCCTGAGCAAAAAATACATTCAGCTCATTCAGGTAATTGGGATCGGTCAGGTTGTCACTGTCGATAATTGTCAGATGTGAATGCGGCCTTACAAAACGGTTGATCGCATAAAAGTGAGATCGCGTGTTACTGCCTAATACCTGTTCCGGCCTCAGGACGGAGACCTTATCGGACCCAAATTCTAAATTGCTGATATCACATTTATCAGCAACCACATAAATATGATAGTTTGAATAATGAAGTTTTAAAAGCGAGCTTACGACAAAAGGTAACTGCTGGGTCTGCTCATAGGCTGTGACAATGACCGCATAATCCGGCATGATGCTGGTTTCTGCCTTGGCGGTACGCGCGGTCCACTGTTTTCTGACCAGATAGAAAACCAGCAAAATAACCGGAAAGACCAGATTGAAGCCAATCAGATATTGGAGCAGGATCCACAAGAGTTCAATTACCTTCATACTTCAACCGGTTTGCTAAGTTTGCCAGCTTGTTCTGGGATATCACTTGTATTGGTCAAAACCCAGCCCGAAAATTTGTCCTGAAGCTGGTGTAAATATTGAATTTTTGACCGGTCTTCTTCTTTAATCGAATGACCGGCGGCAAAAACGGCTACCACTTTATCAGAATATGCGATCCATTCCTTCGATTTATTCATCGCAGCCAAAGAATCCGTTTCAATTAAAATAATGTCAAACTGCGATTTTAAGAGATTAATCTTTTCCGCAATCTGCCGCTCATCTGCTATCTCTAAAAGTGAAATATCACCCCCCTTGTTTCCAAGAATACTGATCTGCCCTGACACCGCCTCCGGTATCACCTGCGTTTTAACATAGTTTTCAAACAGGTTGATATCCGGATTTAACTTCGAAATATCTGGCTGATTAAAATTGCCGTCGACGATCAGTACTGTCTTATTGATCTTGGAAAAAGCCCAGGCCAGAGCAACAATTAAAGACGTTTTGCCAACACCGTGAGAAAGGCTTGTGAAAGCAATTACTTTGGGATCAGCAAGCTCATTATCAAGCTCATAACGAATTGAACGGACCAGATTTTTATAGAGCCTTACCGGTTTCGCATCGGAATGATGTATATCCGAAAGACTCAGATCTGAATCCCGCCCGATTGCATTCGTATAACCTAAAACCGGGTTTCCGGTGGCATTGGCAAGCTGTAAAGGAAATCTGATCGATTTGTCGATGTAATAGAGAATAAAGAAGACAAATACGCAGAATGTAAGGCTTATCAGCCCTGAAAGTATAACCAAAACCATTTTCTTCGACGCCTGAACTTCACCGGGAACAGCTTTCTCGATCATTCTCAGATAAACCGGAAAGCTGAATTCAAGACTTGCTTCATTATAACGCTGCAACGCCTCAATATACTCTTTGCTGGCAATGTCGATCCCGGTTTCGTATTCCTGGATCTTTGCCTCATTCGGCACAAGCCCGTCAAATTTTCGGTTAAGCCGGGTTAGTTCACCCTGTATAGACGAAACGCTGTTACGGGCAAGTTCCAGAGAAATTTCCATAGCCATTTTCTGATTCACCAACTCTTGTTTCAAAGCCATCGGATTGTAGGCATACTTGTCTGAGGCAGCAGCGATCTGTCCGGTAAGTTTGTTTTTCAGCGAGTCAAGGCTCGCTTTTACCTTCGGATCAAAATTGCTCTGAATATACCGCTCGTTCAGGCTTTTCAGATTGATCTTGGTACTGACAATGTTCTGGTTGATCTCCGTCAGTGCACTCTCAAAGTATTTGCGGTCTGCCGGGTTAAATTTTCCATCAATATTTTTTATCGCAGCACCGTAAGCGATGATATCTTTCTGCGCCACCTCACGGCGTGTTTCAAAGTCAGCCATTTGTCCGTAGATACTCTTGGCCTGCTCGTTTAAATTTAAGACCCGGTTCTGGATCTTAAAATTTCTGAGCGTGTTCATGCGTTCGTTCAAAGCAGATAGTTTCTGAAGCATGAAGCTTTGAAGGAAATCAATCGTTTTCTTATTGTTGTCTATTACACGGGAAGAATTCAGGTTGATAAATTCCTGCGCCAGCGTGTTCACCACATAGGCTGCCAGATCAGGATGCTCCGCCTCATACTGAATATCGATATAGTCACTCGAGCCGGTCCGGTAAACAGTCAGTTTTTCCTTTAAAGATCCGGCATCGTAATGCATATCTTCGATTAGTTTAATCAGACTATTTTCGTACTTGTTTCCCACAAAAAGTTCTTCTCGCGCTTTGTATTTCCTGGTGATCAGCGCGATCGCCTTCGCTTTGTCAGACTTGCTCATGTCCCTGAGCTCCCTCACAGGTTCGCGCCAGGTTGAATCTTTCACACCTTTGAGATCATTTAGTATTAGCCGATATGATACCTGATCAACTGTTTTTTTCAGCAGCATGACCTGAATCAGGCTCTCAAACTTTCTGGCGATCTGTGTGTCCTGCTCATCTTTGGCCCTGGTAACCACCTGGTCTGTCTTATCAACGAGCCCGGTTGCAATTCTGCCCCGGGATTCAAAACTGTCAGGAAGTTTTTTTACCAGAAAATAACTGACAATGACCGTGATAAGCGGAACAACGATCAGTGTAATTTTATTTCTTTGAAGCAGCCTTAAAAATTGTAAAAATTCGGTCATTTTATATTTTCCAGTTTTTGTCCCAATAACTCTTCAAGACTGGTTTTTGCATTCAAAACATCAGCCTCGGCATTGATAATATTTTGTGAGTGATCCGATTGCAGAATCAGTGCTTTATTATAATTTTCAAGACTTTCCTCCCCTTTCTCAAATCGGTGTTTGATATTTGCGAGCATACTTTCTACATCCAGGACAGCACCCATTCTAACACGGAGCACAGCTACTTTTTGTATGTAAGTAAAATATCGTTGTTTCACTTCTGCCTCCACATTCAGTTCATAAGCTTCCTTGTCATGTAACGCCGCTGCAAATTCACCCTTGGCCTGTTTGATGATACTTGGCTTTTGGAGCAGAGAACCAACATTGGCAAAAAAACCAAGCTGATATCCACCCAAAAAGCTGGCATAACCACCGGTACCATTGTTGTTGTTAGGACTGTACAGGTAACCGGCAGAAAAAATATCAAAGTAGGATAACCTTGCTTTTTTGATACCATATTCAGCAATATTAACCCGGTCCTGAAACATTTTCACTTTGGGATAATTCTGTTTGCATACATTGATCAGCTTGTCCAGATAGTCATAAGAAATATCTTTCGAAAGCGATTCCTGTGCATTTGCAGTTTGGACGATGAAAAAGAAAAAAAATAGAAGTACTCCGTATCTCATCCGCATTAATTTTTGAAAAAATAAAATATTAAAACCTACTTTTGCTTTTGGCCTGTCCGGCTGCTGCCAGATAGCAATAAATACTCAACGTCCTCAGAATATACCCCTTACCTATGTCAGTTACACAAAAAATCAAAAGCAGTCCAAGACTGAAAAGCTTCATTCACTGGCTCCTGATTCCCACCAACCAGGCTCGTCCAAGGCTTTGGGTCAGATTATTATTAAATCCGTTTTATCATAAAAAGGGAAAAAATGTAATCATCCGACGTTGGGTAAGAATGGACGTCGTACCCTTTAATCCCTTTTCAATCGGAAACAACTCCGCTATCGAAGATTTCAGTACGGTTAACAATGGCGTTGGAGAAGTTCAGATCGGCGAAAATTCCCTTGTCGGCCTTGGAAATGTCATTATTGGCCCGGTTAAAATTGGTAACAATGTCATACTTGCGCAGAATATCGTGGCAAGCGGATTGAACCACAATTACACAGACATCCACCAGCCGATTCATAAGCAGGGTGTCACTGTGGCGCCGATTACGATTGAAGACGATTGCTGGATTGGTGCAAACTCCGTCATCACTGCGGGTGTCACAATTGGCAAACATAGCGTGATCGCGGCCGGGGCGGTTGTGACCAAAAATATTCCGCCTTACTCTGTCGCCGTCGGAAACCCCGCCAGAGTGATCAAACGATACGATGAAACGCAAAAGGAATGGATAAAAACGACCTGACATAAGTGAACGATAAGGAAAGCAATGGGTATTATCCTATCAGTAAAAGCCGGATTTATTAATGCCGGCTGCACTTCTAAACATTCTCTGACTGGAACAGCGCAGGGAATGTTTTAAGAATAATCTGCATATCCATTTTGAAAGAGAAGTTTTTTGCATAAGTAATGTCAAGCTCTGTCCTTTCTTCTTCCGACATATCTTTTTTACCTTTACCCCTCTTTGTCACCTGCCAGAGCCCGGTAAGACCCGCTGGCCCGGCAAACCTCAGAATGGCGCGGTCGGTCGTGAGCTTTTCAGCTTCATAGAGCGGCAAAGGCCTGTTGCCCACAAGTGACATATCGCCTTTCAGGATATTGATCAGCTGAGGAAGTTCATCCAGACTGGTATTTCTCAAAAAATTACCGATCCTGGTAATTCTCGGATCGTTCTGAAATTTCATAAAAGCAGCCTTCTGGTCTTTCTGCGTCTGGTGCACTTTTTCACAAATTTCTTTTCCGTCCAAAAAGAGCCTCCGATTACAGGATCCTCCACGCTGACATTCTTCACACAGGTTCGCATTTTCAGCGCTCACTTCAGTCACCGGAGTTTTGACATTATACATATTAAGCGCAGCCATTTTCCTGATCATCTGATCCGCATCCGTCCGCATCGTTCTGAATTTATACAGATCAAAAATCTTATAACCGCTGCCTACACGCTTTGACTTATAAAATACCGGCCCTTTTGAATCCAGGCGGATAAGCAAGGCGACTAAAAGAAATACCGGAGATAACAATATTACAGCCGTACCGGTCGACAAAACGTCAATCGCGCGCTTCCAAAATGGAGTCTGATTTTTTTCGGATTCAATTTTCTGAGAGGCTTTACGAGCGACATACCATTTTCGTTTTGTAAAATAATGCAGCCGGTTCAGTAGGTCGCCCTCCGTAAAATCTGTCGCGAAAATATCATCTGCTTTTTTAATACGGGCATTTTTTATAACCGCAGGGTTAAGACTATCAACCAGTACGATAAACGGGACGTTACCGAACCCGGCATTATTTCTAACGATATCAAGCAGTTCCCAGGCGCCGCTTTTTACATGCGCCAGAATGGCATCAGCGGGAAAGTAGTCTTGTAAAGCCTTCAGCAGATCCTCCTTCTCTTCAAAATATTCTATCTGAAGGTGCATGCCAAAATTGGCAGAAAACCACAGATATTGTTCAAAATCCTTGGTGAGATAAGCAATTCTAAACTGCGTGGAAGGAGTAACTTTCGTATCCACAAAAGCACTGTTAGACTCATTTGTCCATTCCATAATATGAGGGGTTTACGCTATCAGGAATATCTTTTGCTGCGTCTTAAAATGGCATTGATTTTAGCATGGACCTCAACCGGGTTAAATGGCTTGACCATGAAATCATCTGCTCCCAGATTAAGGCACTGAATGCGCTCACTGCTTTCGTCTGAGCCGGAAAGAATGATCACAGGGATATCTGCATAAAGATTACTGGCTCTTGCTGTTTTCAAAAATTCTTTACCGTTGAGGTTAGGCATCTGTAAGTCGGCAATGATCAAATCAACTTCGTTGCCTTCTTCAAGCCACAGCATCCCTTCGGCGCCATCGCTTTTAACAAAAACATTGAAATCTTTTTTGAGAAAATGTTCTAGTATTTTACAGATACTAGGTTCGTCATCCATTACCAGTAAATTTTTTCGTGGGTTCATATTTTGAGTAAAATCGGATATACTTATTGTAAAAAAATGTGTGTATAGCCTCAGCCAGATTTAAAGATGTCAATCAACAATTATCTCGATAATTTCATGAACTTCTTAAAATCTGTGCTTTCCTCAAGATATTGGAATAATGATATGATACAGAATTCAGATATTTTGCAAACAAGCAAAGTTTCAAGCTGCCTTGTGCCACTAAGTAGATTCATTTTGTCGAATAACTTTCAAAGTAAAATTACGAACAATGTCTACAATCACAAGAACAATGTAATAATATTTTCCATTTATTCCTCCAAGGAGTAAATGCGAGCAATTAAGACGGGTATTATGCGTTTTATCGATCCGAAGTAGTTGGATGGATCCGTTTACGTTACCGGAAACTCATGTAAATTTGCCGGTGCTCCCGACATGAAGGGGTGAAATAACTTAGACAAGTGCAAAGGTTTAGCTTTCGCTGAGCGCTTTCTGGATAAGATCTGTTCCTGCTTCACTGAATTTCAAAGCAAGTGCATGATTTCTTCCGGGTTCACTCATTTTCCCCCAGGTTTTTCGCAGAATATCGATCATCTTTTCTTCACTTAGTTTTTCAATCAGATCGTCAAACTGATATTGAAGAAAAACAAGGCAGAGTGCATTTTCTATCGTTTGTACATCGTCATCCGATTTGAGCTTTTGCTTCTGAATAATCTCTTTTACACGTGTAATGGTCTCCTGATCGTAGCCAGCTTCATCAAGCAGTTCCGATGCTTTTTTGGCATGGAACTTGCCCAGATCACTTCTCCATTTCAAATATCCCACCCGGCCTTCCGGATAAGAATCACGGGTAATTTCCCAACGCCCGATATGCTGCGCCCTGGATGCAAGCAGCAGACTTTCAGGCGCTTCAGGCTGCAAAACCCTTACCCAGTCGTATCTTTTCAGCGCATAAAAATATTCTGAAGGATATTCCACGCCATCCCAGATGAGGGTTTCTGGCGATTGCTGATTGTAAGCATCAAAAAGGGAAAACGCTTTTTCTAATTTATCCATGAGCACTTGCTGTATTAATCCACTATGATGCAAGTAAAGGAAAATAAGGTAAAATCTAACGAACGGCAGAATAAGTGTGAAACAAAAAAGTTTGTTACCACCGCTGTTGCAGTCGATAACAAACTGAAAGATCCTGCATTCATAAGATTACAAATGCTTTAAATGCTCAGGCAACGGGATATTTACACTTAGGGGGTCGCACACCGGAGCCAGCCTTTCACTGGAAAGTGGGATTAGCCCCGACCAGATCGGAAGTTCAAGATCTTCCTCTTCATCATTCGGCATACCCGTGCGCATTTTTGCTGACGCTTCCTCAAGGCTGAATGCCAACGCCGTCGTTTTTTTGACTTCATTAGGTTTCGCGGTCCGCAGGTAGTCCCAGCTATCCGGTACTACTTTATTTGTAAGCCATTGGAACGATGCCAGCTTTTGATCATAGTCCTCGATCACCTCAGCCCTTGAAAAGATAACAACTGAACGGTAATTGACCGAATGACTGAAAGCTGATTTGGCAACGACGAGTGCATCGACCAACATCACGGTGATGCAGACAGGAATTCCGGTTGCGATCTGCCTGATGAAATGGCTTCCAACCGAACCGTGAATATAGATTTTGTCTCCATCACGGACGAATGAAGTTGGAATTGAAAACGGTTGGTTATTCATTGAATAACTAATGGTACAAAAAAGGGCTTCGTCCAGTATCGGATTGATCGTTTCTGAATCGTATGTGGCCTTTTTTGCAGCTCTGCTTGGAACAAGATGTGGTAATGGTGTCGACATTTCGTTTTGTTTTTTTACAAAATTGTCTGTTTATTGGATCAGCATAACAATCCAATTTTCACAAAACCAGTAGTCCAGTTAATGCAGCCTCTTTCGTCGTTACTCGTCATTGACAAAAATGAAAAAACTGCTGTCTATCTGCAGCTATCTAACCAGCTCACAGAGCTGATCAGGACAGGAACAATGCAGCCCGGCCAGCAGCTGCTCAGCAGCAGGGAACTGGCAAAGGCCCTTTCCATACACAGGAAAACGGTTGTTCGCGCCTATGACGAGTTATTGGCACAGGGCTGGCTGGAAAGCAGAAAAGGCAGCGGCACATTTGTGGCGCCACATCTGCCTGAAATAAAGCCGCGTTATTTGGCTGAATCCTCCGGTATTGATTTAGACAAAAGAAAAACCGCTGGTTTTGCATTTGCAGAAAAGGCGCATTTGCAACGCAGTGTTGTAAAAAATATGGCAATACTACGCCTTGATGACGGATTTCCTGATCCGCGGCTTGCCCCATTGGAAGAATTGTCGCGTGCCTACAGAACACAACTTCTCACAGGAAACCCGTATGTAAAACTTGGTTACAGTGAGACGGCAGGCAGCTATTGGCTCAGGCAGCAGCTTTCAGGTTATTTGAACGAAACCCGTGGCCTGAAAACTTTGCCGGAAAATATCCTGATTGTTCGTGGGACCATGATGGGCCTGTACCTTGCTTGTACGGGTCTGCTAAATCCGGGCGATAACGTGGCTCTGACACCGATGGGTTGGTCCGGTGCCAGAATGAATTTTATCCAGGCCGGCGCCAATATCATCAGGATCCCTGCTGATAAACACGGGATCAATGTCGACGCTCTCGAGACCGTGTGCAGGAAGCAACCTTTACGCTTAGTGTATGTAACTTCGCACCACCACTACCCTACTACTGTGGCGCTTCGTGCTGATCGCCGCCTCCAATTATTAGCCTTATCGGAAAAGTATGGTTTTATTATTTTTGAAGATGATTATGATTACGACTTTCATTATTTAAGCCGGCCGCTCCTCCCACTCGCCGGCGCAGACCAGGCAGGAATGGTGCTGTACTGCGGCTCTTTCACCAAAACCATTTCGCCGGCATTCAGAGTCGGGTATCTGATTGGTTCCCAAAATGTGATTGCCCATCTTTCAAAACTACGACGGATCATTGACCGCCAGGGCGACAATATGCTTGAAAATGCTTTTGCAGAGCTCCTTCAGAACGGAATTATCCAGCGTCATTTAAGAAAATCCTTACGCATCTACCGGGAAAGAAGAGACCTGTTCTGCCATCTTTTAACCTCACGTCTGTCCGATCGAATTGACTTTCAGATACCGGATGGCGGCATGGCCGTATGGGCACGATTTGACCCAAATACAGATCTCACACTATTGGCCGGACAGGCACTCGAAAGAGGGCTGTATTTTTCCGACGGAGCCGGCAGCGGCACCTCAGATGAACATCTCAATGCGACGCGCCTGGGTTTTGCATCGTCTACACCAGCGGAGCTTGAAGTAAGTGTCGATATTCTATGTAAGCTGCTGGAATAACAGAAATCTCCTGAGCTAGTATTTAAGCATCAGGTTCAGAAGTTTCCTGTCTAATTTGCGCCCGTGAAAATCTTCGTAGGCCACATCAGTACGGCCAGAATCCAGTATACCAAAGTCGCCGGCGAACTCCCATAAAGAAAAACCAATGCCATTGGAGGATAGAATGTCAAGGACATCTTCAAACCAGGCTAAAAATACAGCATGGGGAGTCTTGTTCCAGCAGCCACATTCTCCGCAGTGTACACCTACTCCCTGGTTTACAAGATCGATCCAGGGCTTATAATATTTTTCAAGCATGTCACGGCTAAGATACTGATTGCCTACCTGCCCCGGCCATTTGGGTAAAGGCAAATTTTCAGGGTCTTTGTTTGCCCAGGGTGCCTTATAATGAGAAATAGTGCCCGGATGATATCCCCGGCAGCTTTGACCTATATTCAGGTCTGTAATCTCGGGAATCACCGTCGACCCGACGTCATTACCGTCTGCAATAATCAGATGGCCCGGGTTCTCTTTTCTTATCGCTTCTGAAGCTGCCATGGCCACTTTTCTATACACAGCACCCGGCACCGAGCTCCTCCTGGACAGCTGATCATTCATATCTTCACGCAAACTTGGTTCATTGAGAAGGTCAAAGCTGATCAGTTTTGAGGAGACATTTTTATATTTTTTTGCCCACATATTCCAGTGAAAGCAAAAGGCATTTAATGCTTCCTGATCAGTCCACAAGTTATAGGGCTCGTGAAAGCCGGCATTGACACAGTACCCCGGAGCCCGGTGCAGGTTAAGGCTGACGTGAATTTTGTATTTGTGGGCAAGTGCAACGAGACGATCAATCCGGTCAACGACTTGTTTATCAATCTGGTAAACTTCTTCCGGTCTGATATTCCTGCTTCTGTCAAATTTTGTGTAATATGGATAGGCCATTGGAATGCGTATAAAATCGAATCCCCAGTCACTCATCCATTTTAGTTGCTCCTCGTCTGTTTTCTTCCTTCCTGATGCAGGATCGGGTGAAAAGAAATCGAGCAGATTAAATCCCTTCCATTTAGGAAGCTTGTTTTTAGTTGCCGGCCATGTCATCTGTCCCGCTATACCTGGGAAGGCTAATCCCGCACTTGCGAGAATCCCCGCATTTTTTACAAATATTCGTCTATCCATAACATTGAGGCAAAAAGATACTGGTAACAAAATCCCTGAATCCGGATTTCTACTAATTAAATACTGAAAGCTTTAGATTTTCAACTGATCAATAAAATCTGCCAACATACTTGTTTTCAACCACAGCTTTTTTCATCTTCCTGGGATCGATAGGGCCTTGCTGTGCGTATACAATTTTTCCTCCGGGCTCTACCAATATGGTATATGGAAGTGCTCCCTGCCAATTGGGATCGATAGCTTCGATCAATTTATATTTATCTTCAATATGAAAGATAAAGTTTTTGTTCGAAGCGCGCTTACCTTGCAGGAATTTCAGGGCCTTTTCTTTCTTATCCGGGGTATCTGCACTGATTGAAATAAATTCAAAATCACGGTTACGGTACATGTGGTGCATTTGCATAAAATCAGGAAACTCAGTTACACAAGGTCCGCACCAGGTCGCCCAGACGTTGATCAGCCTGAGTTTATCTGACTTATTACTGATCAGCTCCCTGATCCCTGCTTCATCGATCGTTTCCAGACTTACAGGTTCCTTGGCCCATCCGGCTTCTTCGTCCTGCACATTATGTTCTTTGGTAGCCCACTTCATTGAGCATCCAAATGTCTTCGTTGTAGGTACAGTGACGGGTTTATTGGCAAGCAGTTCCTGAATGGCATTGAAGGCATCCCTGTTTTTTGGTGTGCCTGTTGGTTTTTCAACATCATCAATCCTGCCGGAGTAACGCAGCTTCCTTTCTTTGTCAAAAATAAATATGTGAGGCGTAGCGACGGGTCCGTAAGCGAGAGCCGTTGCCTGATTGTCGCCGTCATACAGATAGGGAAAATTATAAAGCTTATCTTTTGCACGAAGCTGCATTTCTTCAAACGTATCACTCAGGTCTGTATAGCCAAGCTCATCCAGGCGGATGGCCTTCGGGTCATTGGATGATATCGCTACAACTGCAACCTTCTTGCTTTTAAACTCCGAAGCCATAGCAATGAGACGATCTTCGTAGGCCTGGGCGGTTGGGCAGTGGTTGCATGTGAATACAACAGCCAGAATATCAGCGTTAGCAAAACTTTTCAGCGAGTAATTTTTCCCGTCAATGTTTTTTAAGTTAAAGTCCGGAGCCGGCGAACCGATAGCTAAAGTTGTGGGCGGGGCGACAGCAAAGATCCTTGTCATGGTAAGCGACAAAAGGATAACGGCAGGAACTAGCAGGGATATACGCATATCGATAAGATTTAGCTGTATCAAACATTATAAACAACTTAAATCAAAGTATTTAACGAAATATTTATACTTGCTAAATCTTACCGTAATTATACACTTTCTTATAAGGCAGCTTCTTCCAAATCCGATTCATTGAACGGTTCTGACACGACATGGCTATTTTCGTTCACCCAGGTGCACCAAACCTTACCGTTATATTGCCTGTGGGCATGCTCATTTCCTTTCTTTCCTGAGAATATTTCTACGACAACTTCCGTTTGGTACTCATCAATCTGCATTAACTGTTTACTTCCCTTCCTTCTTACCCAATCATCTTTCATGAATTTCGGCACAAACATACTGTATTAATTTAAGGTTTGACATGCGTAAATAACCTTGTATACAGCTCTCAAACGTTGAATATTAAATTTTCTTTTATGATTTATTAAAATCATACCAGATAATCCATTTCATGATAGATTTATGATCCCGAGTGACGAAAATCAAAAACGACGGTCAGGCAGACCGTCGTTTTAATTATGCACTATAATAATGCGTATATAAGTGTCACAAAGCTGAAACCCGATTCCATCAGGCATATCGATTGAAACGATTAAATAGAATTAATATTACATTTAAGTCATATTAATTCTATAATTACTTTGTTTTTAAAATTCCTTCATCTACTTTTATGGCACTTATTTTACAAGTGTAGAGGAGGGTTAAAATGAGCAAAAGAGCCTTGATGATGTCAAGGCTTTTTATTTATCTCCCTGTCTGGCATAAATCAGTGAATCCACGCACGCCTGATATAGTCTTACAAAATAAAAGGTCCTGCCCATGAAACCAGGCAGGACCATTACGATTTATCAGGATATCATATTTTATTCTTCAAACTTCTTGAAAACGCTCGTCGCAATGTGCCCTCCAAAACCGAAGGTATTGCTCATCGCATAATTCACTATTCTGTTTTGTGCAGTACCTAGTGTCAGATTGAATTTTCCTTCCAGCTCCGGATCAATCTCAGTCGTGTTAATCGTCGGAGGAACAATGTCATGCATGGTTGCCTTGATGCATGCTATTGCTTCAATTGCCCCTGCTCCACCCAGAAGGTGACCTGTCATTGACTTGGTTGCGCTGATATTCAGACCTGAATTAAATCCGAAAACACGCTCCACCGATTTTAGTTCACTGGCATCACCCATGGGGGTCGAAGTTGCATGAACGTTCAGATAATCGATTTCCGAAGGTTGAAGATTCGCCTCCGCTAGTGCTTCCAGTATTCCCAGATATGCGCCTTCACCATCGGGATGTGTTCCGGTCAAATGATACGCATCCGCGGCCATGCCACCGCCAACGATCTCCGCAAGAATGGGTGCGCCACGTTTGACAGCATGCGCATAACTTTCAAGAACGAGGGCCCCTGCACCCTCTCCCATGACAAACCCGTCTCTGTTCACATCGAATGGACGCGAAGCCCTGGCCGGATCTTCATTGAATGTGGACAGTGCTTTGGACGCATTAAACCCACCAATTGAAGTCTCATTAATCGGTGCCTCTGAGCCGCCGGTGATGATCATGTCAGCTTTTCCCCAGTGTATATAATTGAAAGCATCGATGATCGCTGTGTTAGAACTGGCACAGGCAGATACCGTTGTAAAATTCGGGCCCCTGAGACCATACTTTATAGAGATAACACCCGAGGCAATATCCACAATCATTTTAGGAATAAAATAAGGATTAAACCTAGGTGTTCCATTGCCCTGTGCAAATTCCATCACCTGCTCCTGAAATGTCTGGATACCTCCGTTCCCACTTCCCCAGATGACACCGATCCTGTTTTTATTCAAATTATCAAAATTTATGTTCGCATTCAAAACTGCCTGTTCAACAGCGATTAGCGCATATTGGGTAAAAGGATCGTATTTCCGGGCTTCATTTCTTTCAAAATAATCCTGCGCGTTAATCCCTTTTAGCTCACAGGCGAACTTGGTTTTGAAATTGGTTGTATCAAACTTTGTGATGTTGGCTGCGCCACTAACCCCATTAATCAGCGAACTCCAGAACGCATCTACACCATTGCCTATCGGCGTCAGCGCTCCAAGTCCGGTTACAACAACGCGGTTCAATTCTTTATTAACTTTCATTTCCTGCCTTGATTTAAGATAGCATTTTTGGTTTGTCTGGCGTTTTGGACGCGAATTAAATTTTCTTTTACCAAAACCTAAAAATATTCCCAGCCTAATAAAATTCAAATTTACCGAACGATCGGTACAATAAAAACATTTTGAATTATATTTATTTTGGAACTCCCAGCAGTTCAGGAATAGCCGCCACGCTGGCTTTAAAAATTTCCTGATTGTCCATGGCGCGGGACAACACAAGAGAACCCTGAATATTGATGATCGCCTGCATCGATTTTCCCGCAGCCTCACTTTCGGACATGCCATTACCTTTTGCAATAAAAGAAAAAGCGTCCTGAAGTATGTTAAAACAGCTCCTGATCGTTTCCTGGAAATAGGGCGTTTCGCTGCACGCAGACAACATTCTTAACGTACAATTCCGGGTTCCGTCTTCAAAAAGAAAACGGATAGCATCGAGCGCTTCGGTTAGCCGGTCAGACATGCTGCGCCCCTCATCATGGAGAACTGAATTTACATGCTCCTGAAACCATGTTTCCGTTTTTTTCAGGATATGCGCAGCCATATCTTTTTTCCCGCCTGGAAACCTGTGGTATAAACTGGCCTTTTTCAAACCCGATGCCTGAGAAAGCATCTCCATCGACGTGCCATCATAGCCATAGCGGGTAAAAACCTCGTTTAGCTTTCTGTCCACATCTTCCGGAAAAACTTTAACTGCTGCCATATCAAACTGTTTACCGATTGTTCGGTAAAATTAAAGATTTTTTATTCGACTAACCAGCGGTTTAAATTATTGTATTTTGCTTCGAGGACAAACTTATAAAACCCTTTAGGTAGTTTTGAAATATCAACAGTCGCCTTCTGCTCCCCGGCAGGCACTTCCTCCATAAGATAATAGACATCGCGGCCGCCCTTTTCAAAATTATTCGTGGCAGTACCCCAAACTTTTACGGATCCTTCGTCAGCAACAGTTTGCCATGAAATCTCAACCTTGTTTTTATTTTTCTTTGCCATCGGATTCAGGATGGAAATCTTACCCGTCAGTGGAACTCCGTCGATTTCAAATGCCTGCGCTTTGGGAATCCCGATATCCATGTGTTTTGCAATGGTTGGCATAATGTCTACGATACCGGGATTGGAGGCGAACCTGCTGTTGAGGCCTTTGGCATTGGTAACGATCCATGTTGCCCGTTCGCGGTCGGACTGCCCGCCATGGCCCTGCCCGTTCTTTGCATCCCGGCCGTGGTCGGTGGTGATAACAACAAGCCAGTCTTCGGCAAAGTGTTTTTCCCGATACCGGACAGCTTCCCATAACCGCCCCATCTGCGCGTCCATCATTTTGATGGCATCGTAAAATGCCTCGCTGTCACCAAATTTGTGGCCCATGTCATCGGTATATTCAAGATAGACCCATGACAGGTCGGGACTATCATTCTTTATTTTCGAAGCAGCTTCGGTGACAACCAGTTCGTCGATTTGATGAATGTAGGTTTTCAATTTATCATGAGGAAAGCGAACCGTATCCAGTTCCAGACCATCGAATACGTAATCCGTTTTCAGGTAGTTCGTCTGCGGCAAATTGTCACCGACGAGTTTGGTCCTGTTATCCAACCAGGTTGAAAAAATTCCCGTTTTTTTATTTGGATATTGCTCTTTGAAAAAGCGGAAAATCGTATGGTAATTATAGTTTGGATCTTTAATATCATTATCCCACACGTTATGCTTATTTACCCAGGTACCCGTCAGCAAACTATTGTAACCAACTGCAGAGATAGTCGGGGTCTGGGAATACGTGCCCTTATCGCCGCCCACATGTGCACGCGTGTATCCACCCACTTTGGAGATCGAGTCCAGGTTCGGTTTAGCCAGCTTTTCCAGCACGTCGTTCGGTATCCCATCCACAATCACGAAAACCGTTTTGTTTTTTCGCATTTGTGCTTGAATCGTGAAAACAGGGATAATGACCAGCAGCAAGAGGATAATGATTGATTTTCTAAATTTCATAGGGATAAATGGTGGACCAGATAAATACAGGAAAAGGCGGCTGAAATTAATAAATCATTCCGATCAAAAACCGAATAGCAAATATTTAGCGCATCCCTAAATAAACAGGGGAATATGGCTGACCATATTCCCCTGTTTGTTTATCTCTTTATGACTGTCTGTTTATACTTCAAATATCAATTGCTCATCGCGGTCGGAAATCTGTATCTGACGGATAAAATTGTCATAACCACCTTCGTCCTGATGGTCACTGTAAACACCGTAGGTATCGATGCTATATCCTGTGAGGCCGTCTTTAGCCTCAATAATGTATAAAATCGAGGAGTCTGCCGGATCCGATTCCCCTTCAAAACGATACGTTTTTATAATTGTTAAATCTTCCGCCTGATAACATTTGCCTTTCCCCGCACTAAATCCACCTTCCGTCCAACGGAATTCGTTGTCGAGCTTTTTCAACCTTAATTTTTCTAAAACATGCGACAGTGTTGCCATTTCTGTAATTCTGGGCGACGTGTCGGAATCGTTGGCTGTGATGTTATTTTCCATAATATAAGAGGCAAAATTGCCCGTTTGGTTTATTTCAATATTTTTTATCACTCAAATATTGTGCCAAAATCATGGAAATGAAGTCTGCCCCGGCGGTCCGGAACAAATTGAGAACTGGATAAACGAGAATAAAACGAAAGAAATGACCTGAAGTAAGCGCTTGAATCAGCGATTCACTTTCCTATTTTTTTACTAATTCGATGCTTGTGAAGTTTTTGTCGTTTTGAATTTTTCGTTGATCCGGTTTTTTGAAAGCAAAGGCTACGATCATTACAAGAGTCAGCATTGAGCCGATAAAAATTCTGTCACCATGTTTTTCAAAGTACAACCGAAGGGATTTAAATAACGAAATTTCCATAAAACTTAACTTCTGTATTGATTGATTTTTACGCAATATAAATATTTTATTTTCTATTTAACGAAAAAACCTATTTTAAATACTAACTTATACCACTTCCTCCAAATTAACGCATCCATCAAAACATCCCTTACAGCCATATCTACTGGCGCAATGTTGTGGTAAATAAACAATGGCACTGAATTTATAAGTATACTTGAAACCGGTTAATTACAGTAATAACGCACTTTTTCAAAAAACTAAATTCAACAAATGGAGATAAGCTATGAAAAAATCCTTCATCGTCCGATGGGCAGTAAGGTAAAGTTGATTGTAACGGCTAACGTTAGTCAGGATAGCTGCGAATGGGATTACCGGGCTGAAACTTATGAACTTGACGGGTGGGTTGACCCGATCGTAAGAGCCAAAAATCAAGGAAGAGAAGAAAGGTATATCGATTATGTAACACCTGAGGAAGCGTATGATGTCCAGAATGAATTTTGGCAATTGCTAAAACCGGCTCCAAAGCAGGCGATGCAACAGTAGTAATGTTGATGGATTTTGTGAATGATACCGGGTAAATTTTTTACCTTTGGATTGAATTGTTTCTTTCGCGACCATGAATTATTTCGATATTTTCCGCATTCCCTACGAAGACCTTACACTGATCGCGATGAATCCGGAACTGGTCGTAACTTCAGTGAGTGAAACGGAGGATGGATACAAAGGAGAAATACGACTGACCGGGGAGTATCCTGATCGGGAAGATCCCGTTTTATACTTTCACAAGAACGGGTTTGAAAATGTCCAGGATGCATATGACGACCTTGACCAAATGATGGATACAATAAAAGTGGCATTTCAGAATACCAAAAAAAGCGAAGCGATCCGAAGAGACAATTTATTATAACAGTTTATTACTTAATACCATTAACCAATTGCCCCACCCCTCGTAACTTATGGAAAAAGCATTCAGCATTTTTATCCTGGATCCTGAGAAAGGAATATTACCGCTTCCTGTCAACGCGCAAAATGAGGTTGGAAAATGGTACACCGAATTTCTTTCCGAAAGACATGCTGAGAAAGTTGTAGAACGACTGATGGGTGAATATGATTACAACGGCTCCAAATACATTATTCTTCCTGTTTATATCAAAGAATAGTTTCAGAATTGCGGAATGACCACTATTGGTCATTCCGCTTTCCCCTACTTGATCTTCTTTACCAGTACCCGGATTTTATTATCCAGATGAATGGTATCGCCCGACAGTGACACCATATCTCCTACTTTTAGAACTTTGTAGTCTTTTTGCAGTCTAACAACGCTGAAAAGAGCGTCAAAATTTTTGTTGTCTTTATCCTTCAAACTTGCCGTATAACCATCCTTGCCGAATTCTATAGCCTCGACAGTTCCTGCGGCCGAATATTCCCTGCTAGTTGAACACGACGTCAGGAAAAAACCCACTGACAGTGACATGAATATGGTCTTGATCCAATACTTCCTTTTCATTATGCTATTTGAATTAATGTAAACTAAACGTTGTGTTATTGGACTCCCAAACAGGCAGATTGTAACACTATGCCTTACTGCAAAGCAACAGTAAAATACGTAAAATACGTAAAATACGTAAAATGAAGAATTGTTGCGGTGCTTTTATTTCTATCCTATGTGTCGGCCATTTTACCGTTATTCCGGAAAGTGCTTGTCTGCCTCTCTTCAGCGACGGAAAGAAGTGGCTCATACTGACATCTATGTCCATTATTTTCCCCGTTGAAATAGATCCGGTTCTGAATATAAGTAAATGGCAGACGGCATAGATTTTTCAGCATTTGGAAACATAACTAACCATGAAAAAATATGCGAGCGATATGGACAGGGGCTATCGGGTTTGGCCTCGTAAATATTCCAGTTAAGTTATTCAGTGCCGTTCAAACCAGCGAACTTGACCTCGACATGCTTGATAAAAAGGATAAGGCAAACGTGAAATTTCAACGCGTCAATGCGAATACCGGAAAAGAGGTGAAATGGGAAAACATTGTTAAAGGATTCAAAGTAGATGATGAATACGTCGTGTTGGACGACAGCGATTTTGAGAAGGCAAGTCCTGAACAAAGCAAAACCATCGAGATCGCTGAATTTGTCGACGAAAAGGAGATTGACAGCATTTACTATGAAACGCCGTATTACATGCAGCCCGAAAAATCGGGCGCAAGGGCTTATGCACTTTTACGGGAAGCGCTGGAAAAAACAGGTAAGGTCGGGCTCGGCAGCTACGTATTGAGAAATCGTGAAAGTCTGGTTATCATTAAGCCGATCGGTGAAGTTCTGGTTTTAAATAAAATACGTTTTCACGATGAGATCAGAGAAATTGATGATCTGGACATTCCACATGTTAAAGTGAAACCGGCTGAAATGAAAATGGCCGTTAACCTGATCGAACAATTGACTACTGACTTCGATATTAGCAAATACAAAGACACATATACCGAAAAACTTCTGGCTCTGATAAAAGCTAAATCAAAAGGTAAGAAAACGACTGTGCCTACGATTAAGGTAGTTCATTCCCGAAGCCGTGATCTGATGGCCCAATTGAAGGAAAGTCTGGAAAACAGTAAACAAAAAGCATCCTGATGTCACTTACTAAATATAAGCAGAAACGAAATTTTGGCGACACGCCTGAGCCCGAGGGCGAAAACGTGAAGGAAAACCTCTTCCGTTTTGTGGTCCAGCGCCACGATGCGACGCGGCTTCATTACGATTTTCGCCTGGAACTTGACGGCGTTTTAAAAAGCTGGGCTGTACCAAAGGGGCCGTCTATGAACCCGGAGGACAAAAGGCTGGCAGTCGAAGTTGAAGATCATCCGGTAAATTATGCCGATTTTTTCGGAATTATTCCCGAAGGCAACTATGGTGCCGGCACTGTCGATATCTGGGATCACGGCGTATACTTCCCGGTGAATGAGGATTTAGAAAAAATCACTGAAAAGGAAGCGCTGAAAGCCCTTAAAAAAGGAGAACTAAAAATTTTTCTTAAAGGTGAAAACCTCGAAGGTGGGTTTGTCCTTGTGCGTCTGGCGAACGACGAAAAAAACTGGCTCCTGATCAAACATAAGGATGCATTCTGCGATTACAGCCGATATGATATTGAAAAAATAAAACCAGTTGAACCATTCGACGCCAGGAAAGCTGCAGACATCAAAAAGGAGCCCAAAAAGCAGGTAAGTAAGGATGATGATGTGGAGGTCCATACAGCGAATCTGAGCAAACCGGTAAAGAAAAAGGGGAAACCGGAATTGACAAATCTTGACAAAATATACTGGCCGGATGAAAAAATCACGAAAGGAGAATTGATCGATTACTACGATTCCGTTTCGAAATATATTCTTCCATACCTGAAAGGCAGGCCGCTCTCTTTAAAAAGAAATCCCAATGGTATCAAGGGGCAATCCTTTTTCCAGAAAGACGCAGGTGACCATGCCCCGGATTGGGTGACGACTGCTGAAATTCATTCTGAGTCTAACGACAAAATGATCGACTATCTGGTTTGCAACGACAAAAACAGTTTGTTGTACATTGCCAATCTGGGTTGTATAGAACTGAATCCCTGGAATTCAACAGTCAAAAACCTTGACAACCCCGATTATATCGTGATTGATATTGATCCATCCGATAAAAATACGTTCGACGATGTGATAGATGTCGCACTGGCTACGAAAGAGGTACTGGATCAGGCTGGGATTGACGGCTTTTGTAAAACTTCCGGCTCCACGGGACTTCATGTTTATATTCCATTTAATAAAAAATATTCGTACGATGAAGCAAAAGAATTTGCCAATATTATTGCGATAATGGTCAATGAAAAACTTCCGAATATAACGACTCTGGAAAGATCACTTTCAAAAAGAAAGAAAAATCAGATATACCTGGATTACCTGCAGAACAGGATCGGGCAAACCCTGGCCTGTGCATACAGTGTCCGCCCAAAACCTGGCGCCACCGTTTCGACACCACTAGAGTGGACTGAGGTAAAACACGGCCTGGACTTCCACGACTTTACGATCCGGAACACGCTTGCCAGGATCAAGAAAAAAGGAGATCTATTTAAGGGTGTTCTTGGGAAGGGAATCAGTTTGGAAGATGCACTAAAAAAGCTTGAAGAAGCACAGCACTCATAACATTCGTTATGAGTGCTTTTTTCAATTCCAATTGTTAAGCAGCCTACGTAATATAAGGATTTGCCCCAAATGATAAGACGTGTGATCAGCGATCAGCAATGCTTCTCTAAAAATATTCTGCCCGTCACCATATGGAAATGCCGCATACAGGTCCACCTCTTCATGTTGCATCAATGCGAAAAAACGCTCCCTGTCATGATGGATTTGTGTGATACACGCCTCCCAATCCTGATCTGAAACCGTATCAGGGTTAACTGACCAGTAACCTGCCGGCCATTCCGGAGACTGATGCTGCTCTGACAAACAGAACTCGACAATATCCCACTGGGTGATCCTGATATGATCGAGCAGCTGCCATATGCTGTATGGCAGCTCTTCTGGCTTAATCGTGCGCAGATTCGCTGGAAGCCCGTCGACTGTATCATCCAGCGATACATGTGCATTTCCTTTTTCGATCAGCTTGATGAGTTCTTCTACAATTAATTTTTTTTGAGGATCAGTCATGGTATACTTGAAGATTAAGTTTTGATATTGATTACAATAAACAACTTTAATGCCTGCATGCTCAGGATTTTTTTGTGCGAATTTTGTAAATAAACAATGCAGTCTATCACATCCTGTTTTTATTCCTTATTTTAGGGAATTCAATATTTTCAACCAATACATCTAAACCCATGAGTTCTAACCGCCGGCATTTTATTAAAAGTGTGACTGCCGCTTCGGCCCTGATTGCGACCGGAAGCGTCGCCAAGCCTTTCAACATCATCCGGGACCTGAAAAAAGTGAGTCCTAACGACAAAATCCGATTTGCAACCATCGGAATGGGTATCCAGGGAAACCAGGATACAAAAGCGGCTTTGCGTGGGGCGCCGGATGCGGAGTTTGTAGCAGCTGCTGATCTGTATGACGGACGACTGACCCATGTAAAGGAAACTTACGGAAAAGATATCTTTACGACGCGTGATTACCGCCAGATCCTGGAACGTAAGGACATCGATGCTGTTCTGGTCGTAACGCCAGATCATTGGCATGACCATATAACCAAGGCTTCTTTGCAGGCTGGCAAACATGTGTATTGCGAAAAGCCGATGGTTCAGCATATTGACGAAGGAAAATCGGTGATCGATTCCTGGAAAAAATCAGGTAAAACGATGCAAATTGGCAGTCAGCGTATTAGTTCTGCCTCTTTTAAAGAAGCAAAACGGCTTTTCCAGGCAGGTGAGATAGGTGATATAAACTATGTCGAATCTAATAACGATCGTTTTAATTCGCTTGGCGCCTGGAATTATTCCATACCTACAGACGCTTCCTTAACCACGCTTGACTGGGACACGTTCTTAGGAGATGCACCTAAAACAGCATTTGATGCCAAACGCTTTTTTAGGTGGAGAAATTATAAGGACTATGGAACCGGTGTTGCCGGCGACTTGTTCGTTCACCTGATCACGGGTGTTCATTTTGTAACGGGTTCTCTGGGACCGGAACGTATTTTCTCTTCGGGTGAACTCAGCTACTGGAAAGACGGGCGCGATGTGCCCGACGTATTGGTCTCGATCCTGGAATACCCAAAGACTGACCTTCACGCAAACTTCCAGATGGTATTACGTGTTAATTTCGCAAATGCAGGTGCCATCGCCAACAACACCCGCATCATCGGTACAGAAGGGCAAATTGAATTCACCGAAAATAACCTGATACTGACGAAGAAAAAGCTGCCAAAAGCACCAGGGTATGGTGGTTATGACAGCTTCGGAACATTTTCAGCCAGTGAGCAGAAGGAATTCGAGAAACAGTATAACGCACAATATGCTGCGGATACCAGAAAGGCTGATCCTGTAAAAGAAGTACGTTTTGATGCGCCGAAAGAAGACGACGCACATGCAAATCACTTCCGCGACTTTTTTGAAAACGTGAAAAAAGGTACCCTGGGAACTGTTGAAGATCCTGTATTTGGATTCCGTGCTGCTGCTCCGGTGCTGGCTTGCAATGACAGTTATTTTAAGAAGAAGATTATCCAGTGGGATCCTGTCGAAATGAAAATTAAAAAATGATTAAGAATCGGAAAAGCGTTTCTCATGAGGTTCATTTGGTATAATAATAGTATACCTTCGATCAATAAAAGATGATATACTGCCCTTTAAACAACATGCTTACTTTTAATAAATTCTTTACTGTTACACTTAAAACCCCATCGTAATGAAACCAGGAATCGGAATATCTGACGAAAACAGAAAAATAGTCGCAGACCAGCTTGCCATACTTCTGGCAGATGAATTTGTGCTATATACAAAAACACTTAATGCACACTGGAATCTGGTAGGTCCGGATTTTCATTCGGTCCACATTTATTTTGAAGAATTATACAAACAATCTGCTGAAATTCTTGACAGCGTTGCTGAAAGAATCCGACAGCTTGGACATTTTGCTCCTGCGAAACTTAAAAACTATCTGCAGCTAAGTCATTTGACTGAGCAATATGAAGGCGGAAACGATAGCCTCAGCCTGATTAAATATCTTTTGCAGGACCACGAAAGTATCATTGAGTTCATCAGAGGAAATATCGACACTTTCGCCGATCAACACAAAGATGCGGGCACGAGCGACTATGTAACCCAACTGATGGAGCAACATGAAAAAATAGCCTGGATGCTGAGAGCACATATCCAGTAATTAAAACCAATTCAAACAAAAACACCGGAGTCGGTCCGGTGTTTTTGTTTATTATAAAAGATACGTATGTCTGATTCTGTAAAATTTAAGCTGAAAGAAGATTCGTCGGAGATAGAAATTTTTGAATCTCAGATTGAGGAGATTTTACCTGACGCCAACGCCCTTTTCAGTCTGATTATCTTAAAGGATGGAGCTAAACATTTTGTTTATGGCACTGAAAATGAAATTCTTGAAAGCTTTCAGTAGGTCAGTTCGACTGCATTAGATTGTTGATGAATTTTTCCAGGACAACGACATGGTTGTGTTTTTCGTCACTGGAAGCATACAGCAAAGTCACTGTTTTATGTTTCTTGATTCTGTCGACCAGATCATGCACAGATGACATGCAATGGCGCAATTCAAAAGTATAATCCTGCCTGAACTCTTCCCATTTTTCAGGATCATGATTAAACCATTTTCTTAAATCCGTAGATGGGGCAACACCTTTAAGCCATTCATCAACGTTTGCCTCTTCTCTTTTCAATCCGCGAGGCCATAAACGATCCACAAGTATTCTGAAGCCGTCAGCTTCATTTTTCGGTTCATAAATTCGTTTAATGTGTACGGTACTCATATCATAGTTAGGGCTATATAGTTCTTAGACTAAATAAAAACTAGCTAAAATTAAAAATAGTTTCCATAACAACCAATCTTATTTTGGTAATATTCAGAGGAATTACCGGCCAACATCCGTTCGATCGTAGCGAGATTGAATATTACCTATATAAAATTTTGGAAAAGTGAAATGCCAACTTTTCTTATCAGCTAATTGATAGAAGTTATTCTACTGTAAATCAATCGATTACAAAGCATTTTTAAAACAGGACGTACCTGGAAATGACCTGGCTTTATATCCCTTCCTTTTAAAAAAAACCAACCAAACGATAAATATAATATCAACCGATTTCTGACCGGAAATTTTAAAATTCAATACGCGGCAATGTTACTCAGCAGACGATGCAGGAGCAGCGACGACAAACGCTTGTTGATCTCTTCCTCATTGTCCGTGTACTGTTGCCATTCAACCTCAGTGAAATGGCCGATGATCATTCCCTTAAAAAGCGAATGCAGCTTCACGTCCTGTCTTAATGCACTGGTGATATAGATCCTTTTGTCAGGTTCGGTAAATTTGAAAAATGCATTTTTCCTTGCTGCCGCGTATTGCCTGAATGCACGGATCAGCGTCTCATTTTGTAACTTAAGAATCGGTCGTAAAGTCTGGTTTTGAAATTGTTCAGCGACATGTTCAGCTGGTTCTGTAAGCACTACCGGCCTTAAAGCAGAAAGTAAAACATCAGTTTGTTCGGACATATTAAACTATAAATGATTGATAACTTTGCAGTGAAAAGAAAACAAAACCGGCGGCATGTTCCTTCCCATACCGCCGGTTTTATAACAATAAGTAGCCAAATTATGGTTCAGGAACTGACTTAACTTTCTTTTCCATTTTTCCGAATATATAACGGATACCTCCCGTTACGGTGATTGACTGATTGCTGTTTTTTACCGAATAAAGCTCATTGCCAATTTTTGTTCCATCCACATTCACAGCATTGTCAGACCCAATAACCACATCATAGGAACCTTCGATCATAAACTGTAAACGTCTTCCAAGCGGCAGTATCACCCCGACTTTGGGAGAGATGCCCGGTTTGATGGTTGACTTGTCGACAATGATGTTGTATCCCTGTATTTTTTGGATATTCAAACCGGCCTCTAACCCCGCATAGGGTTTAATGCCTCTGGTGCCAAAGTAGTACTCTGCCATCAGATTTACCGGTATGTTGGTTGCCTTTCCCCTGATTGTTTTCAACGCAAGCTCCCGGTCGATATTTTCAGTGATGTATCTGGCCGATACACCGACCGCGATATTTGGTCTGACGAAATATCGGTACTGAGCGCCGAAGCCGTATGAGCCTTTTGAATCATCGCGCTGGTTTGTACTACCATAGCTTCCAACCAAGGTGAGCGATTTTTGTGCTGAGACTTCTCCGGACAACAGTAAACATAAGGCGAACAGGGCGGGCAGGCCAACTAACTTTTTCATAAATTTTAAAAATTTTATTTACTCCACTATTTCACTCCATACGCGAAGGAATGGCGTTTTGTTGACTAATAGTGAAATAAACGGCCTTTTTAATAATTTTCTAATCGAAAAGTAAAGTCTCTTTGCTGAATTCGTACGCTCTCAAATGGATCACAATTAACCGGACTTCTGCAAACTATAATTTCAAAACCCTGAAAACTTTCTTATAATCCTGAGAAATAACCTCGACGACATATACTCCGGCTTTGAAACGCGGATCCGACAAATCGATCCGTTGCTTCTGTCTGGAGCCATGTGCAGACACAGTATGTTGAAACACAAGATTTCCTTTAAGGTCAGAAACTGTCAGATAAATGACCGCTCCTGCAGTGGCCTGAAACTGTACTTCAAAACTGCCACGCGATGGATTTGGGTAAGTTACCCAGTCTGCAAGCCTGTCAAAGCTGACCGATCTCGACGCTGAATATTCGGAGCGGCCATCGTGATCAACCATTTTAAGACGGTAATAATAAATGCCTGCCTTGTGAGATTCGTCATCGGACAATTGATATGTTTTAATACCTGAGTGCCCGTTGGAAGCCGGGACAGTCCCTATTTTTGCAAAACGGTTACTCTTGAAATTTTCATTGCCAACCGCCCGTTCGATTTCAAACCGGTCTGCATTGACTTCGGAGGATGTCGCCCAGGTGACCGTGACTTTATCAGGATTTTCAATCACGGGATCCTGAACTGCGCTGAAACTGATCAGTTCAACGGGAAGCGGATTGTCGTTAGTAATCCCACCATTGCTAAACCAAAACTCTGAAAAATCCCTGACGCTGATCTCGGCATAATAACCTTTATCGTAAGGGACTTTCACCGTACTTGCGGCGGTGATAAATGACCAGATACCAGAAATGTTATTTCCGATTTCGCCGTCTTCCCGGCCTTTATCGGTATCCGTATATTTGGAAACACCAACCTGATAGGCGGAGCTGATGTTGGTACAACCGCTACATCCGGTGGCACCGATTAACCGCTCTATTTCCGAATCAAGAAAGTAAAGCCGCACTGTCGCCACTGCTGCAAGATTTGTGATACCAGGTTTGATCGTCACATTTCTGTCCAGGTAGTATTGATGCCCGTCATTGCGTACCGTACCGGTATTGAAAAAAGCCTGTACCGCGGTGGTGCCAATCGGCTGTCCGTTGGGATTGATGGACACCACAAGTTTTCCGTTTTGTTTAAAATCAATCCAACCCGCATTATTTGGCTGCTGCTGTGAAACGGGTGTCAATGTCGTCGTTTCGTCATAAATTCCTGAATTCCGATCGTAAAGGTGAACATCATCGATCGCAATTCCCTCCCTGGTGGTGCCCGGGTCAGCATTCATCACTACCCGAAACCGGATCGTTCCGTTCGTTGCCGGCAGGGGAATCGTTCCTACATGCCACCGGGTGTAATTTTCAACACTCCAGGCAGATTTGTCCTCCGTTACCTTCGTATACCAGTTTGTCCCCTGCCCTTTCGAACCCAGCCGAAGCCAGGTATTTCCATCCACAGAATATTCCATAAATGCCAGGTCGCAATCTTCCTGAGGACAATACTCAATATCGAGCGCCAGGCTTAAACTAAGTGTTGGATTGGCCATTCCCGTAAGATCAAAACAGGGAGAGTATAAATAGGAGTTTTCCTGATTGTTGTAATTACCAGTAAGATTGGTCTTCCAGGCTTTGGTACCACTGGCAGCCTTGTTAATCTTTGCAGATGAGGGGTTTCCATAGGCCCAGGAACTGTTGGTGCCGGCACTATGCCAGTTTCCGTTTCCAGTTTCAAAGTTTTCCAGATACGGGAAGGCAGCTACCAGCGTGTTGTTATAAAACGACAGGCTAACCGAATTATTTTCCGGGTAGCTGTCTGTTGGTAAAGCAGCTGAAACTTTAAGATTATACGGCCCGCTTGCGGACAGATCGAGCTTGGAAACAAAAGTATACTGGATTGTTTGCCGTCCGCCAATGGAAGGTATAATTTCAGTGATTTCCTGTCCGCTTCCAAGCTTGTAAGATACCGATACATTGTTCACCGCATTGTCGGCGCTGTTGCGGATGGAAACAGTTAGCGGATGCTGATTGCCCAGGCCGCAGCTGGTTTCTGCAATGCTGTTAATGGAAAGAAGCTGGACATCGTTTGTTTCTATTTTTAAGGATATATCGTCGAACGAGTATCCTGCACCACTGGTCGGGTCAGCTGTAATCCGGGTGCCATGTTGTCCCCACCTAATCTGCGTACTGGCAGAAAAGTCCTGTCCGTTTTCCTGTAAAATATTTCTGAGCTCAAGACTTTTCGAGAGTTTGTAAGACTGGTTCGGACGGTTCTGTTCAGCCGCCAGATCATAGATTGAAATCCAGGGATCATTATAGTTACCCCGTATCCAAACCTTATTATCCGGATGGATGTTTTGTCCATGATTCTTATAACGGAAATAGAGCCGGATGTCGTTGGTCAGATTATAATTGGACAGATTGAATGTACCGTATAAAAAGTTGGTATTGCCTTCCGGAGAATACCTGTCTGCATCCAGAGTCAAAGCCCGGTTTCCGGAATTGGCCATGCCGGAATTGACAAATGTTCTTATCCGCCCCGCCCTGGTACTATTTGTAAAGTCGTATCGGTCCGCACCTGTTAATCCTGATACATCATCGGTATAAGATTGATCAGCGGCGGATTCCAGATTATCGGTAAAGGGTAAGGTAATGGTCTGATTTGGCAACTGCCTGACCAGTTTACTTGCCGAATTGTTTGAATCAACCAGATCCCCGTCTTTTGATACCGTCGCAGAAATCGTGTATGTGCCAAGCGATGCCAGGTTTTCCTGTATCGGAAAAGTATAATCCGTTGCAGCACCGGGACCGATCGTTAACGGAACGACAAAACTATGATCATTGCCATTGTTGATGTTATAACGAACGGAAACGTCACCTGAAGAAGTTTGATCATCCAGGTTCTTGATACGAATTGTAATCCCTGTGTTTGATGACAGTGCCGAAGAGGTAAATTGCCTGCCTGAACTGGCCGGAGACACAATCGTTTCCAATATAAGATCATTATTTGATATCGAACCGGCACAAGTACCCGAGTCAGGTTTTCTTGACAAAGAACTAGCTCTCGGACCTGGATTTCCATTGATCCTTGCACGGACAGAAACCCATTGAACTAAATCCTTTGATAAACCGCTGATTATAAAATTCAGGCCGGGCGTAGTTCCGGCAGACACCATTTCGTCTCCCCTAAGAATCATGACTTCATAATCCGTCGCGCCTGCAACTGCATTCCATTCCAGCGCAACATAACCCTCGCACTGGATATTCGCAAGCCTGAACACGGGAGCTGGTATGATCGTGAAGGCAGCACTTATTGTTTCTTCGCCGGTAGCGGTAGATACAATTTTTATCCGCGCTTTGTCAGTCACGTCTGCCGGGACAGTCCAGGCTTTCAAAGAGTTGGAGCTCAAAGCATTTCCAGGAAGGTTCGCCCACGTTCCTCCGTTATCTTTGGAATACTTTATCTGAAATTCATTGGATGACAGGCCAAATGCATCCCAACTGATATATACCTGATCATCAGGAGCGAGGCGCTCTTTTCCAATGGGATAAGTCAGGGTCGTCGAAACGGGTATGATGTCATAAACCACGTAATATTCCTGATCGGAACCCTGCGTAATCGCATTTCCGTTTACATGAATTTTGTACGTACCGGGCGCCGGATTATTGATAACGGCCTGCTCCATATTGTTTGTGTGATCCACACCAGTAACCGCCGGCAGACTAACATTCGCCGCACCGGGATCGAGCAGTTTTGGCAATATCACAGAACCCGAAGTAGTCTCGACCGTCAGATCGAGGTCATTGACAAGTGTTTTCGCAGCAAGGATTGAGGCGGCCGGATCATTCCAGTATAACATGACTTTGACAAGCGCCGTATTAGCCGGTATCTGGATATCGAAGGAATTTTTCACAGAATTAGCGACTGTCGCGGTCTTGTAATGATCGGCCTCCAGCATCCGGATAGAGCTGAGCAGATTGAGCCAGCCATAGCCATACTGAAAATCAGGTCCGGGATTACCTTTGTCGGTACTCCCATTGCAGATCAACGCTTTCATCAATCCGTTTTTCGGGTTATTCTGGTTGTGCCGCTTGCGATATTGCTGATACAACAGCGCCAGCCCTCCTGATACGGCAGGAGCTGCCATACTGGTGCCAGTAGAATTTATATATCCGTTATTCAGCGCATAAGATGAGACAACCTGTGTTCCCTGTGCAGATATTTCCGGTTTGATACGCCCATCCGAAACGGGTCCCTTGCTCGAACTTAAGTTAATCACCCCCTCACCGGTTGTATTTCCTACGGTCAAAACATTCTTAGCAGCCTGGTAGCCTCCGATCACATTGCCAAAACCCACAAAAGGAGCACAGTTTGTCGCCCCGCTATTGCCTGCTGCAAATACATGCTGCAGATATGGCATCTGAAAAGCCTGCTGGTCAAGAATATTCGATGCCAGGTCATAATCTCCAAAAGACGAGCAATCAGAGACATCATTCCCATAAGAATTATTGGTAATGACCATCCCGAAATCCTGAACGTAGACAGGTGCGTAGGCCAGAATATTGGAATAATATTGAGAAATCATTTTTACTTTGGGAGCATAGCCAGCATATTTTTCGTTCACAATGCCAGCACCGCCCAGAGTTCCCATAACATGTACACCATGAGTGCCTGAGTCGATGGCCATTCTGTTGATCACGCGGTTGACCAGATCGGTGTGCTGTAAAGGATCGGCGTTGTCTCCAACACCTACAACGACACCTTCTCCATGCAGTTCAAGTCCTGTTCCAACTGACGAAGCAAGGACATTCGCCCTCCCGTTAACAACGCTGTGGTTATTAACGGGGGTATCCTCCTTTGGTTTTGCCTGAATGTATTGTATGTAGGGCAACCCCGCGACATCCATTAATTTGTTCTCAGGAATTCTCAGTTCAAGAACCTGATAGTTTTGATACGCCACAGATGTAACTTTATACCCTTTCACTTCAAGTGCTTCAATGATTTCCGCTGGTTCAAAAGACCGAATAAAACTAATCCAGACGTCAATAGATCCATCACCTGTTTTTGCATGAGCAGGAATGATGCCTCTGGCCAGCGTATTCTGTAGTTTTTGCTCTGGTCCAGGATTTAGAATGGAACGCGCTCCGGATCTCCGCAGCACAGCGTCATTTAATGGTCCGCTCACTGTGGCTGTATACGCCATATTTGGTACATAGTCCAGCAATTCAATACCCTCCTTTTTTAAGGACTCCTTTTGCAAAACCGATGGGATTTCGTCGAACTGAATGATTACAAACGCTTTGTTTTTGAATGGCACCAGCTTTCTGCTCAGTTCACGGAGCTTGACCGGATCAATGTTTCGTTCGGGATTGACAATGCCATTTTTCAACACAAGCTCCATGCGCGGGAGTTTTTGCGCTAATGCCTGACCAGAAAAAATGACGCAGAGTAGAGAAACTTTGAGTAGTAGTGATTTCATAGATGTGTGAAAAAAGTGCGACTTACTTAAAGGCTAATTTCAATAAATAAATTCACATTTCAACTTATTACACCTTTGGAAGGCTTGAAGATTAATTCAACAACCTGGGGTATGTAGTAAACACCGATATACTTATCCATTATTTACAAACAAATGGAAATCAATCCTTTACCAAAACTGGCATAAAACTATTAGGAGTATTCACAAACGTGCAAAGGCACAGTAATACTGATTTAATTAAATAAACACAGATTATGAAAAAGCTAATTGTATCGGCCGTAGCCTTGACTCTTATATCATTTGCATCGGTACAGGCCAACCCTGTTGAAAAAGAGAGAACTGTAACAAGTATTAATCAAGATAAAGTCTCAGTTAAACCGGATGATCTTCCTGCTGCTGTCAAAGCAACGATCAGTAGTGAAGCGTTTGCAGGATGGAAAGTGGTTGAAGCGTTTCTGGTAACCGCAGACAACAAGACACAATATTATGATCTTTCAGTTAAGAAAGGAAATGAGAATGCACGTGTCAAACTGGATAAGAATGGACGAAATGTCGAATAATATCATTCTGATTCTCTGAATAATAATTCAATACCTTTACTCAACGTTGATATGACCGGAGCCTGCTCCGGTTTTTTTTGTATTCACGTGATTTTGATTAATTCAAACAGGCTGATTTCATACATTTTAACGAATAAAACAGAGCAAAGCTGCTCTGTTTCGATCATCCGTCTGCCCGTCCAAATTTATTCTGACTATCGTAGGCAAGGCCAAGGCCTACACTGGATAATTTGTTTTCATCAGCGAGTTCGGCATTAGGGAATAGCTTTCTGAATTCAGATTGTATCAATGGGACCTCGGTAGATCCGCCGGTGAGGATCACCAGTTCAATATTTTCTTTATCGACGCCCGCATCAGACAGACATTGTAAGGCTGAATTGGATATTTTTTCTATCTTTTGATGAATAGCTCCGTCAAACTGTTCGCGGGTTACCCTGGCAGTCAGGCCTTCTTCTAAAAAATCAAATGGCGCGTCGTATTCCTGTTGTGAGGTTAGCGCTATTTTTGTTTCCTCAGTCGCAGCCAGCAGTGTATGTCCTGTTTCCTGTTCAAGCACTTGTAAAAGTCTTCGGTACCGCGTTTTGTCGTGGGCCTCAAACAGAATTTGTTTGGTCTGGGAAATAATTTTTGTTGTGTAAAGGAAATTCACTTTACTCCATTCCGATAAATCGAAATAATGGTACAAAGGCACTTCGAGATTTTTTGCGCCGTAAGTGCTCCGGTAGCCCAGCTCAGGCATGATCGCTGCCAGACTAAGATCCTTGTCAAAATCGTTTCCTCCAACCCTTATACCCGTATTGGCCAGAATATCGGAGCTCCGGTCAGCTCTGTTGATATATTTGTTTGATAAACGAATGACCGTAAAGTCGGAAGTACCACCGCCCAGATCCACCACAATGGCCAGCTTTTCACCGGAGATATTAACCTCATGAGCAAAGGCGGCTGCAATCGGCTCAAACTGAAAATCAATGTTCTTATACCCTAATTGCCTGGCAATGATCCTTAGCTCTTCCTCGGCTCTCGTGTCCGCAGCACTGTCATTGTCTACAAAATGCACCGGCCTTCCCATCACGACATTCTCGATTTCCTGGCCTGCTTCCTGGTCTGCCTTTTCTTTAAGCTTTTGTAAAAACGAGACGATGATATCATTAAATCGCATCATTTCGCCATTTACCATGGTACCCTGACGCATAACCGGTGTACCTAGAACGCGCTTCAGACTACGCATAAAACGTCCAGGATTTCTTTCGAGAAACATGTTGACAGCTGCTCTCCCGTAAAACGGGACGTTTCCTTTTCTAAGGAAAAACATGGCACTTGGTATCGTTGTACTGGAACCCTCTACCTGAACGAGATGGACGTCACCCTGATTTGCTATTGCTATACTTGAATTGGAAGTTCCGAAGTCTATTCCGCAGGAGATACTGGTCATTATAATCTGTAAAAATTTGGGGGCGCAATTTCGGATTATTTGCGCTACTTTGCAATTTACAGTGGAATAATTATATCAGATAAGACAAAAAAATTACATTGAACCGGTAAATTAATGTACCTCAGGCAAGTAAATGATAAAAGTCGCCCCCTTGCCTTCTTCGCTGATCGCTGTCAAATGTCCATTATGATTTTGTACCACCTTCCTGCATAACGCAAGGCCGATCCCCGATCCCGAATATTCACTCCTGCCATGCAGACGCTGAAACATCTGAAAGATCCTGTCGAGATTTGCCATGTTGAAGCCAATACCATTGTCCTGAATTTCAATTTTGATATAATCCTGATCGGAAGAAAGATCAGATGAAATTTCCGAATCCGTCTGATAAACTCTTGAACTCCGAATATGAATGACCGGTTTCACATCTTCCGCTCTGTATTTGATCGCATTGCTGACAATATTTTGAATAAGCTGCGAGAGCTGCCGTGGATTTCCCCAAACCGGGATCAGGTCTTCGGTGACGACCCGTGCGCCAGCTTCCTGGATAACGATCTCTAAATCTGAAATAACATCTGCCACCACTTTGTTCATATTAACATGCGAAAACTCGCCGTCTCTGGTTGAAAGCCGCGAATACGCCAGAAGGTCGTCGATCATCAGTGACATGCGCTTTCCGGCATCCTGCATACGGTTAAGCATGAAAACACCCGACTCGTCAAGGATGTCCTCATACCGGGTCTGAAGGCGCGAGCTGAACGACTGTATTTTCCTGAGCGGTTCCTGCATATCATGGCTGGCCGCATAGGCAAACTGCTGCAAATTACTGTTTGAAATGGTCAGTTCATGGTTGGCCTTTCTGAGTTCATTGGTCCGCTTCTGGATCCGATTCTCAAGTTCGCTGGCGAGCTGCCGGTATTTCTCTTCACTTTTTTCAAGCATCTGCCTTGATTCGATCTGGGCTGTCACGTCAATGGCCATGTCCAGAATCCCGTAAACTTCGCCATTGGCATCCCGTATCGGCTGATAGGTAAAGTCAAAATAAAAAGTCTGCATAACGCCGTTCATAACCAGGTCCGCACGCGCAGCATCGGAATGGTAAGCTATTCCGGTAGTGTACACATCGTTCAGTATCTGATTAAAAGGTTGGTCGCGAAGTTCCGGAAGTACATCCATTAATTTCTTGCCAACTACATTGCTTCCCTTCCCCCAGATTTTAAGCATGGCTTCGTTCGGGTTTTCGATAATCAGATCTGGTCCTATAAAAAGTGAAATTGCAATCGGAGCTTCTTCCACTAAATTCCTGAATTTCCTTTCGCTATCTGCAATCAGGGTCTTATTATTCACCTGTTCGGTGATCTCGCTCGCTACGATGATAATCCCCGTAACCCGCTCAGATTCCACCAGCGGAGCATAAACGAAATTGAAATAAAAACTTCCCTTTTGTCCATCTCTCACCAGCTCAACCTGGCTTTCTGAACCATAATGTGGGATTCCGCTTTGATAAACCTCTTCCAGTATGGCTGGATAGGCTTGTTCAGCCAGTTCTGGCAACCCTTCCAGGATCGGTTTTCCTACCACCTTTCGGTCTTTTCCCCATAGCTGGAGCATTAAGGGGTTCGCAGCTTCAACGACCAGATCGCTTCCTTTAATGAGCGCGATGGCAACGGGCGCCTTGTCAATGAGTGTTTTAAGGTTGGCTTCGCTCTCCATTAGTTTTTTCTCTGCCTCTACCCTGTCTGTGATATCCATGACTATGCCCGACAGAGACAAAGGATTTCCCGCACCGTCGTACAGGTATCTGCCCAGAACTTTCACCCAATGTACTGAACCGTCGCGCCAGATGAATCTTGCTTCATAGTTAAGCTCACCCGTTTTGATGCACAAATCATAAGCTTCGTTACGAATAATAAGGTCGTCCTGGTGGATGTGCTCAATAAATACCTGTCGTTTCCTGGTAACGTATGCCGTTCCGGTCAATATTCTGACAAAGGTCGGAGAATAAAAAAGCTCGTCTGTTGACAGGTCAAGTGTGAATGAACCAGCCCCCGAACCTTCAATCGCAATGGCTGCCTGCTGGTCTGCAATGGCCGCCCGTTCACTGCTATGGATGTAATCTGTTATGTCTTTGGATACTCCCGAAAAACGGTTTGGTTTTCCATCTTCATTGAAGTAGACCTGGCCGGTTGTATGTACCCACCGCTGGCTTTTGTCTATTGCATCAAAAGTTCGGTACTGAATATCATATTTACCACCTGAGCTGGGGTTGAGCGCCCATTCAATCGCTGCGTTTATTCTTTCCTGATCGGCATGGTATACACTGCGTATCACCTCCTCCGAAGAAATTACCTCTGAATGGATGAAACCGTGAAGCTGCTGCGAACCCTCTCCCCAGTGCAGCATTCTGGTTTCAATATCAAGTTCCCAGGCGAATAGCTGTGCCGACGAAAGTGCGAAACGGAGCCGCGACTCACTTTCTTCCAAAGCCTTCTGTGCCAGAACCTGCTCTGAAATATCCTGCATCGATGCTACCATACGAACCGGTTTGTCATTTTGCAGGATCGTATACCCGCGGTCGTGAACGTAGGCATATGAACCGTCTGCCTTTTTAAACCGGTAATATTCCGACCAGTTGGTTCCAAGTTTATCGATCAGCGTCTGCATGTTTGTGATCACCCGTTCCTGGTCATCAGGATGGATTCGGTTGTACCAGGAATCAGGGCCGGGCTCCAAAGCATCCACTTTATACCCAAAGAGTGATTCGGTTACATCATTCCACCAGATTGTTTTCGTCTCAAGATCCCAGTCCCGGATTACATCATGTGTAGCCTTCGATACCAGGTCAAATCTTTCCCTTACCCGGTCAAGATTTTCTGCAGTGCCGTCTGTTTTATTCATTAGTAATGGTAAATATCCTGATGCCACCTGATTTGGCTCTCCGTCCGGTCAAAATGTAAAGAGGTGACCTGGCAAGGATAAGGCGCATCCGACGTAAATCTAATAAATCCGGCTTAAAAGATGGTGCAAAAACGAAGTATATAAGGTGCATTACACAATAAACTTACTGAAACCGGATAAAAATCGCTTCACTTTTAAGGCATTATACGAACATTTACTTCATTTATTAAGGGTATTTAAACAGCATTCAAGTCTTTGATTATATCAGAAATAACTTTCCGAAAAGACACCCCATTCACCGCAGCTCATAATGAAGAAAACAGAAGAAAACCGACGTAAATTTATCCGGAACACCATGGGTACCGCAGCAGGAATCATGATGATGTCGTCGCTGCCCGGTGAAGCAAAAAGTTTTTCAGGCACCACAAATTCCAGCAGCCATGAACCAGTTCAGGAGGAGTTCGGAGAAGCCGGCCGCATAAAATTCGCGGTGATCGGCATGAACCATAATCATATTTACAGTCAGGTCGAAGCTGTCATACGTGGTGGCGGCCAGCTTGTTGCATATTATGCTAAGGAAACTGATCTGACAACTGCTTTTGGAAAAAAATACCCCGAAGCAAAACTGGCAGGCAGTGAAAAAGAAATTTTAAATGATAAGTCTATTCAGCTAGTCCTGAGCTCCGCCATACCAGACGAACGTGCGCCGATAGGTATCCGGGTGATGCAGAGCGGAAAAGATTATATGGCCGATAAGCCAGGTATTACTTCTTTAGAACAGCTGTCCCAGGTCCGCAAAGTGCAAAAGGAAACAGGCAGAATCTATTCTATTATGTACAGTGAACGTTTGGAAAACAGAGCTACTGTAAAAGCAGGAGAACTTGTAAAATCGGGAGCTATAGGAAAAGTGATCCAGACTATTGGGCTCGGTCCACATCGTATGTCCTCAAATTCTCGCCCTGAATGGTTCTTTGATGCAAAACGTTACGGAGGTGTGATCTGTGACATTGCATCACACCAGTTTGACCAGTTCCTGTTTTTCACAGGGTCAACAAAAGCGGAAGTCGTCGCTTCACAAGTTGGTAATGTCAATCATCCTCAATATCCGAAATTTGAAGATTTTGGTGACTGCATGATCCGTGGGAACGGAGGTGCCGGCTATATCCGTGTGGACTGGTTTACACCGGACGGACTAAAAAGCTGGGGTGATGGAAGGCTGACCATATTGGGAACAGAAGGATTTATCGAGATCAGGAAAAATGTGGACATTGCCGGACGGGATGGCGGGAATCATCTTTTTTTAGTTACTCAAAAAGAAACCCAGTATGTTGACTGCAGCAAAGAACCGCTTCCTTATGGAAAACAACTGGTTGATGATGTGCTGAACAGAACGGAAACAGCCATGTCTCAGGAGCATTGTTTTCTGGCTACGGAGCTGTCGCTGAAGGCTCAAAAACAGGCACAAATTTTGAAACTTACCGTCTAAAAAAAGCGAAAAACTGAGTAAAAGTATCAAAAGCTAAAAGCAAATTGCTTGTACGATTTGAAATCAGGAGGTTTTACTCTGAAAGAAGCCTGACGCATCATCTTTTTCGCTGCGATAAATAGATCAGTGCAGTCCATCGAACGCAGATCATTTTCCTGTGGTACAATAATTGAGTTGTTTATACTTTACACTGTTTAAAAATAAACGAATTCATAATGGCAGCAAATACATCCGTATCCTTAACATATAGGTTAGGGAACGAATTAGAAATCAATCGGTTAGGTTATGGCGCCATGCAATTATCCGGCTTCGGCGTCTTCGGTGAAGTAGAAGATCGTGAAAATGCGATAAAAGTTTTGCAGGAGGCTATCGCTTCTGGTGTAAACTTTATTGATACCGCTGATGCTTACGGCCCTCACCTGAATGAGTCACTGATTGCAGATGCACTAAATCCATACAGCGCAAACTTGGTGATCGCAACAAAAGGCGGATTTACGCGACCGGGTCCTAATAAATGGGTACCGAACGGAGATCCAAAGTTCATCAGCGAAAATATTGAGGGCAGTTTGAAAAGACTGAAGGTCGATGCGATCGATCTCTGGCAGCTGCACCGCTTCGATCCAAAAATTCCTGTCGAGGAAACGCTGGCTCCTGTTGTGGAGGCCGTAAAAGCAGGAAAGATCAAATATGTTGGTTTGTCGGAAGTGAATATTGAACAAATTGAAAGAGCACAGCAGGTCGTTCCGATCGTATCTGTTCAGAATATGTATAACCTGGCTAACAGGCAGTGGGAAGAAGTGCTCGACTACACCGCTAAAAACGGACAGGCATTTATTCCCTGGTTCCCGCTTGCTTCCGGTCCTCAGAAACTGGCGGAAAAGCTTGGTAAAATTGCAGAGGCTCACCAGGCGACGACTGCACAGATCGCACTGGCATGGCTGCTTCAAAGGTCGCCAAATATATTGTTGATACCAGGTACAAAATCAGTGAGCCATTTGCATGAAAACCTGAAAGCTTCTGAAATTCAGCTGACAGAGGAAGAGTTTGAGCAATTGTCTAAATAGAGATATAGAAATGGCGCTTTTCATGAAGTTGAAAGCGCCATTTTTATATTTTTCAAAAACTTTGTTTATAGCTGACTAGCTGAAATTATTCGGATGGAGACAGGCCTTCCAATATTCAATAATCAATGCGATCTGATTTTTAAAGGCGTCAAATCCACTCGCTTTTTTATAATATCCTTGAATAGTAGACTCATAGGCCACCTCTACAAGATTCGCGCTTCCTGAAGTACTCAGAAAAACAAATGGGATCGCTTTCTTTTTAAGATACTCATTATTGTCGATCGTTTGCCGGAGCTCCAGACCGTTCATCACCGGCATATTAATGTCGCAAAGAATTAAAAATGGCTGCTCCTTCGTTTCCTGAAGATAGTTTAGTGCATCCAGGCCGTTGTTAAAAAAGTAAAGTTTATTCGATATCTGCATCTCTTCCAGAACACTTTGTAAAAGATACTGGTCGTCTGCATCATCTTCTATTGAAATAATTGGGCCCTTCAATGACATATTTAAATTTGGCTTTTTAAAGCTACCAAGGTTCAAAGTTCACACTATTTACGACGTTTCAGTTTTTTTTCCAAAATAAAGTAGCTTGCAACAGGTATTATTCCTCATAGCTATACGTCTATTTTCCGGCTCCGTCATTTTTAGTTTGAGCGTGCATATCGCATTTCTTTGCCCTGGATCATGAATGAAAAGCGAAGTTAACATAACGTATAAATCCAGAAAACGCGCTTCTGGTCTTCCTGGATATTATTTTTAAAACAAAAGTTATATCGAAAGTCTTTCCCTAATTATATTGGAATTCCGTTTTAAGTCTGGTAACTTGATTTTTATTCATAAATGATCAGCGGTTTAAAATCTTAAATAAAAGAGGAAATTAAATTGCTGTGCTCATCAAAATATTGATTTTATCAATTAACAGACTAAATAATTTAAAAGAGAATCTTAAAATGGGATCAGATACAAAAGAAATAGAACAGTTAGGGATTAATACTGCAAGGCTACTGTCCGTTGATGCAGTTCAAAAAGCAAATTCAGGACATCCGGGAATGCCTATGGGGGCGGCTCCTATGGCCCACGTTTTATGGTCGCACTTCATGCATTATAATCCAAAGAACCCGGAATGGGCCAACCGGGACAGGTTTATTCTATCAGCTGGACATGGATGTATGTTACAATACAGCTACCTGCACCTGACGGGCTATGATTTGTCCCTTGACGACCTCAAAAATTTCAGACAACTGAACAGTAAGACAGCTGGTCACCCGGAATTCGGTCTGGCGCCTGGTATAGACGTAACGACCGGACCGCTGGGTCAGGGTTTTGCAAACGGCGTTGGTTTCGCCATTGCTCAGAAACATCTTGCGGCCCGGTACAACAAGCCGGGATTTGAAATTTTCGATTACAACATCTATGCGATCTGCAGTGATGGTGACATGATGGAGGGCGTTACTTCAGAAGCAGCCTCACTGGCCGGACACCTTGAGCTTGGGAATATTATTTACCTCTACGACGACAATCATATATCCATTGAAGGCGCAACGGATATCGCTTTCACAGAAGATGTAGCCAAGCGCTTCGAATCTTACGGCTGGCATGTGCAGGTTGTTGAAGACGGAAATGATATCGGTGCATTAAATATTGCAGTACGAAATGCACAAGGCGAAAAAAACCGTCCTTCGCTTATCAAGGTCAGAACTCAGATTGCTTACGGAAGTCCTAACAAAGTAGATACGGCCGGTTCACACGGCTCACCCCTGGGCGCTGACGAGGTAAAGCTGGTCAAGGAGTTTTTTGGCTTTGACCCTGACCAATCCTTTGTTGTCCCGGAAGAGGTCGCTGCCTATTACAAGTCAGCAGGAGAAAAAGGTACTGTGCTGGAAGAAAAATGGAACGAACTTTTCAGTGAGTATAAAGAGAAATTCCCTGAGCTGGCGGCAGAATATGAACTCGCCAGCAGCGGTGCATTACCAGAGGGCTGGAAAGAAAACCTGCCGGTATTCGAGGCCTCTGATAAAAAGATGGCTACGCGCCAGGCATCCGGAAAAGTTCTGAATGCGATCGCTGCCAGTATTCCTAACCTGATTGGTGGTGCAGCTGATCTGGCACCTTCAACGGATACGAACTTAAAAGAATTCGAGTCATTCACACCTGAAAAAAGAGATGGAAGAAATTTCCATTTTGGGATCAGGGAACATGCGATGGGATCTGCACTGAACGGAATGGCCCTGACAAAAGGAGTGATTCCCTTCGGCGCAACGTTTCTGATTTTCTCAGAATACATGAGGCCTCCAATTCGCCTGGCAGCCATTATGAAGATCAAACCAATTTTTGTTTACACCCATGACAGCATAGGGCTGGGTGAAGACGGCACAACACATCAGCCGGTTGAGCAGCTCATTTCTCTGCGCTCAATTCCAAACATTACAGTGATACGTCCGGCGGATGCCAATGAAACAGCACAGGCATGGCGTGTTGCTTTGGAACATACGGGCGGGCCTGTGGTCCTGGTGTTCACACGCCAGGGTTTAACGGTTTTGGATCAGACGAAATACGGCCAGGCGACGCAGTTAGAAAAGGGTGCCTATATCCTGTCTGAAGCAGAAGGAACCCCAGATCTTATCCTGATCGCAACAGGTTCCGAAGTTGAACTGATCATGTCTGCACAGGTTAAATTAAAAGAAGAAGGCATTGCAGCGAGGGTAGTGAGTATGCCTTCGTGGGAGTTATTTGAAAAACAGGATGATGATTACAAGGAACAGGTATTCCCGAAAACGATCCGAAAACGACTTGCCGTGGAAACAGGTTCTCCCCTTGGCTGGCACAAATATGTTACCGATGAGGGCGGCATTATTGCAATGACCACTTTTGGTGAATCCGCTCCTGCTGAAGAATTATACAAAGTTTTCGGTTTCACGGTCGAAAATGTAATTAATAAGGCGAAAGCGTTGTTGAATAAATAATGCTGAACGGGAATAATCGGCCTTAGCTAAGGTTAAAGCCCTGTTATTTTCGTCCAAATTGAATGATTAATAGAAAGTTAAATTTTTAATTCAAATTAAAGTTGGTTATGGCAAGTAACAAAGTAAAGCAGATCCACGATTTTGGACAAAGCATCTGGTTGGATTTCATTGACCGTAAGATCATTAACACAGGTGAATTAAAAAAATTGGTTGAAGAAGACGGCGTTAGAGGCGTCACTTCAAACCCGGCTATTTTCGAAAAAGCCATTAGCAGCAGCGCTGATTACGATGCAGATATCAGCGAATTGTCAAAAGGAGATAAAACAAACGAAGAAATATTTTTTGGTCTTGCTGTAAGCGACATTAAACTTGCCTGCGACCTGCTGCGCCCGGTTTATGACGAAGAAGTCGTTGGAGCAGACGGATATGTTAGTCTTGAAGTGTCCCCGTTCCTCGCATTGGATACAGAAGGCACAATCAAACAAGCGCTTGAACTTTGGAAAGCGGTTGATAAAGAAAATGTGATGATTAAAATTCCGGGTACAGAGCCTGGACTTCCGGCTATTCAGAAAGCCATTGCCGAAGGTTTGAACATCAATGTTACATTACTTTTTGGCCTGGATCGATACGAAGCTGTAACTGAGGCTTACATTTCCGGTCTTGAAGAAAGAGCTGAAAAAGGATTGCCGATTGATAAAATTTCTTCTGTTGCCAGTTTCTTCCTGAGCCGTATTGATGTTCTTGTCGATCCGATGCTGGATGAAAAAGGTCTGGGTGAGTTGAAAGGCGAGGTGGCCATTGCATCCGCGAAAAAGGCTTACGAAATATACAAAAGAGTATTCAGCACAGAACGCTGGAAGAAACTTGCTGATAAAGGTGCTGTGCCGCAACGTCTGCTTTGGGCGAGCACAAGCAGCAAAAATCCTGCGTTTAAAGACACAAAATACGTTGAAGCACTGATCGGTCCTGATACCGTTGATACGATTCCATTGGAAACACTGGAAGCATACCGTGACCACGGGGATCCGGCGAGCCGCCTGGAAGATGATCTGGACAAAGCGACAGAGATTCTTGAAACGATCAAAGCTGCTGGCATTGATATAGATGCCGTTACAAAACAATTGGAAGAAGAAGGAATTGATAAATTTAATAAGCCTTTTGAGAAACTGCTTCAGGCTATTGAAGACCAAAAATCCAAAGTCAACTAATTTTTAGTAATGGAAAGTACTGATCTTAAAATTCTGTTTTTTGATATCGGTGGCGTGCTCCTCAGCAATGGCTGGGGGCACGAATCCCGCCAGATCGCAGCAGAGAAATTCGGACTCGACTATGCCGAAGTTAATGTGCTCCACAATTTCATCTTCAATGTCTACGAAATTGGCAGCATTACCCTTGACGAATATCTCGACACAGTCATCTTCAATCATCCCCGCGATTTTGCCAGGGAAGATTTTAAGGCATTTATTTATGCCCAGTCAGTCGAACTCCCTGATATGCTGAAATGGCTGAAAGAATGGAAAAAAGACTGTGGGTTCCGTGTGATTTCAATTAACAACGAGGGCAAGGAACTTAATGACTACCGCGTAAGGAAATTTAAACTCCACGAATGTTTTGACGCTTTCATTTCCTCTTGCGAGGTAAAAATGCGTAAACCTGATCCGGGAATATTTAATCTTGCCATGGGTATCGCTCAGGCGACCCCGTCACAATGCGTCTATTTCGACGACAGGATCATGTTTACGACCACGGCGCAAAAGTTGGGAATCCGCGCGTTCCACCATACCAGTTTCGAATCTACAAAAGAAATTCTTGAAGGTTTAAAAAGAGAAAAATTTCCACAATCATGAGTGATCAGCAAAAATATAATTTCGGGATGATCGGGCTTGGGACCATGGGCCGGAACTTACTGTTAAACATCGGCGACCATGGATTTGCAGGCGCAGGATATGATAAAGACGCGACAAAAGGTGCGTTACTGGAAGAAGAAGGGAAAGATATAAAGGTAAAAGGCTTCAGCGATATTAAAGCCTTTGTCGGCAGCCTGACCACGCCGAGGGCCATTATGATGCTCGTGCCGGCGGGGAAAATTGTTGACAGTGTTATTGAAGAACTGCTGCCGTTACTTGACAAAGGTGATATTTTAATTGACGGAGGAAATTCTCATTTTGTTGATACCAACCGCCGTGTCGGGTATCTGGAAAACCTTGGATATCACTTCTTTGGTATGGGTATCTCAGGAGGCGAGGAAGGCGCCAGACGCGGACCGAGTATTATGCCTGGTGGCGACAAACAGGCCTATGCGGTAATGAAACCAATTCTTGAAGCGATCGCGGCGAAAGTGGATGGCACTCCCTGCGTCACGTATATCGGGCAAGGTTCGGCAGGCCATTTTGTCAAGATGGTACATAATGGTATTGAGTATGGCCTGATGCAATTGCTTTCAGAAAGTTATGAAATCCTGAAAAATGGTTTGAAGATGGATAATGATTCCATTCAGAAAATTTTTGCCGGCTGGAACGATGGCCGTTTACAATCATTTCTGGTAGACATCACGGCCGATATATTCAAATATAAAGCCCCGGGCTCCGACCATTTGCTGCTCGATGACATCAAAGACGAAGCCAGGGCAAAAGGAACAGGAAAGTGGACGTCCCAGGCAGCGATGGATTTGCAATCTCCGATCCCGACCATCGATACGGCCGTTGCCATGAGAGATCTTTCAAAATACAAAGATCTCCGTACAAAGGCTGCCAGGTTATACCGGACTGCTGACATTGTCGAACTTGATGTAGATCAGCAAAAGTTTTTATCTGAGCTGGAACAGGCGTTTTATTTCAGCATGATCATTACCTATGCGCAGGGAATGCAAATGCTTTCAAACGCATCCGCAGAGTACGGATATGGACTAAACCTCTCAGAGATCGCTAAAATATGGCGTGGCGGATGTATCATCCGGTCATCCTTTTTGAATGATATCTACAACGCATTCGAAAAAGATAATGATCTGAAACATCTTTTGCTAGATGAAAATGTTGCAAAACTTGTCAACGAAGCGATTCCTGGTGTCCGCTCGGTGTTGTCCAAAGCTGTTGCAGGCGGAATTGCGCTTCCTGCATTTTCTACATCGTTGAGCTATTTCGATGCATTCAGAAGTGAAAGAATGCCTTCGAACCTGATTCAGGCACAACGTGACTTCTTTGGCGCGCATACCTATGAACTAATTGGGAAAGAAGGTGTTTTCCATACACAATGGGTTCCAAAAGGTGAATCAGAAAACTAGAAATCTGTCTGTAAAACAACGACATCATGTATTCAACAATAAAATCACAGCCGACCATATTTATTATTTTTGGTGGTACCGGTGATCTTAACTCAAGGAAACTGGCTCCGGCTTTATATAACCTGTTTTTAGAGGGCTGGCTTCCGGACGAGTTTTCCATTATCGGAACAGGCCGTACGCCCCTTTCCGATGATGATTTTAAAGTAAAGATCCTGGAAGGCATTAACTCTTTTTCAAGAAGCGGAAAAGCTGCGGATGATAAATGGGCAGAGTTCTCAAAACATCTTTACTATCAGGTGTCTGATATCAATGACCACCAGACCTACAAAGAATTTGGCTCAAGAATTGAAAAGCACAACAGCGAGTGGGGCAAAAAGGCTAATGTAATCTATTACCTGGCTGTTTCGCCGAATTTCTTCCCGATCATTGCCGAAAATATTTCAAAAAGTAACCTGGCCGATGATCCTGAAAAAACCAGAATTGTTATAGAAAAGCCGTTTGGTCATGACCTTGATTCTGCGGTTTCTCTGAATAAACTGTTATCCGGCATTTTCGACGAAAAACAGATCTACCGCATCGACCATTATCTTGGCAAACAGACGGTGCAAAACATCATGGCTTTCCGCTTCGCAAATGCCATTCTGGAACCTATCTGGAACAGGAATTACATCGAACACGTGCAGATCTCGGTTACCGAACAGCTAGGTGTTGAAGAGCGCGGAGATTATTACGACGGCTCAGGCGCGATGCGCGATATGATCCAGAATCACCTGCTTCAGCTGCTGTGTCTTGTAGCGATGGAGTCTCCCGTGAGTTTTGACGCCGACGAAATTCGTAACCGCAAGGTGGATGTATTGAAAGCGATGCGTAAGTTCACACCCGAAGATGTGCGCTTGTCGGCCGTAAGGGGTCAATATGGAAGCGGCTGGATGAAGGGCCAGGAAGTGCCGGGCTATCGTGAAGAGCCCAAGGTGAATCCAGAGTCTAATACCGAAACATTTGCGGCGATCAAGTTTTTTGTAGACAACTGGCGCTGGCAGGGAGTCCCGTTTTATGTTCGCACCGGAAAACGATTGCATCAGTCTGCATCCGTGATCACCATTCAGTTTAAAGATGTACCTCATTTTGTATTCCCGAAGGAAGCCAATGAAAGCTGGCAGCAAAATCGCCTGATCATTAGTATACAACCGGAAATGAGCATACGTTTACAAGTTCAGGCCAAACGTCCGGGACTTGATATGTATCTGAATTCTGTGGATATGGTTTTTGATTATAAGGGCACCTACACCGAACAAGCTCCGGAGGCATACGAAACCCTGCTTTTGGATACGATGCTTGGAGATCAGACCTTGTTTATGCGGGGAGATCAGGTAGAAACGGCCTGGGAACTGATCATGCCGATCCTGAACGCATGGCAGGGAAGAAAAAGCCTTAATTTCCCTAATTACTCAGCTGATTCCTGGGGACCTGAAATTGCCGAAGCGCTTATTGCACGTGACGGTTTCCACTGGTTCACCCTTCCGATCAAGAGCAAGAAATAAAAAACCACCAGTCAAACAAACAGGGGAAGCGCATTTCGGCGTCTTCCCCTGTTTTATTTTTACCTCTTCGAAATTTCCCGTTCAGGAATTCTGGGCGTGCGCCTTATGCAGCATTCCCCTTCTCTCCTTTCGTTTCAGCCTTTCCAGATTTTTTCTTTTACCATATTCAAGCAGCTCACGTCCGTAACCCGTTTTGAAAAAGTGAGATTCCAACAGGCAGATCGTCGCTTTGCGCCAGTTTCCACTATCGATCTTACACCCGGTTTTCCGTTCAACTTCCTCATGCATAAGCATATCCCGTTCAGAAAATTGTTCAGTACCAAAGTGGTATAAGTCTGCATCACACATAATCTGCTGTAACAGATTTTCAGGTTTTTGCGGCATCACTGTGGCCATGATACACCGGTGAACTTCAATAATCAACTCCTCTTTTACACCAAGATTCCTTAAAAAACCTGCTGCCATATCAGCTCCCCGTTGCTCATGCCCGCAGGCTTCACCTGTGTAGTACCCCGTGTCATGAAACCAGGCAGCCGCAACGACAATAAAAGTTTCCTTGTCTTTCAGTCCATAGTGATTGGCCATTTTTGCAGCATGCATTACCACATCATACGTGTGAGCAAAGTTGTGGAAAGTCAGCGTAGCATCTTCCTTCGCGTCGTAAAAACGCTCAACATACTGCTGAACCACATCAAGAATTTCCGCGTATTTCATATTCTGGAAACAAAAACTAACTTTCACTTTCTATCCGGCTCAACTGAAAGAGCTTACCACTCAATAACAAAACCTGTACCAAGATATAGTCACAATTGGAATACATTTTGAATTTATGCATTGAGAACGGACTAATCAAGAAAAAATTTCTTTAATTATTTATTGCAGGCCAAAATTCTGAAAAAACCTAAAATTAATTGATGTTCTCGCCCCATTCTCTAATTAGATTCTAATTTCTTTATCAATATGGTTTCCTTTCATTAATCATCAACCTTTTTACTGATCACTTTTCCATTTTGATCAAAGGTGATATCCAGCTCAGAACCTGTTTTCTTCAGCTCCACTTTGTAGGTAACAATACCGGCATTGTCAGTCTTTGTCGGATCGTGAATAGTGTATCCTTTGTAATCCTTACTGATCGCCGCCGTCACGTCTTTTGGCAGTTGGTCTGAATTTATTTCTTCCTTATGTTTAACTACTTTTCCTGTTTTCTCAAGCCATAATTCGTGATCATCTTTTCCGATTTCGAATTCCACTTTATAAAGCGCCGCCTTCAGCTTCCACTCCACATCCAGGGCCTTAGGGAATTGCTGTTTGAACGTATTCAAAACAACGGAAGGAACTTCTGTTTCTTTCAGGTCTTGTCCAAAACTTACGGCTGCATAAAACATACTGCAGGCGACAAAGATCAACTTTTTCATAATATTTAAATTTAGTTTTAACAAAATAAACACTGAATTCCGGAAAGAATCTGGAATCTTAATACTTCTTTCTTTTTGGTGGTTCAAAGATGACGCGGGCTAAAAAACTGATGCCATGATCTTTCAGACTTACCGGAATTCCTGTCACCAGGCCCAGTGCAAGATTTGAAGTGATCATCAGTTTTACCTGAGGCCTCATAATTGTCTCAGGCTTCCATCCCAGATACTCCTGATTCACTTCCAGACCAATGAGATTCCCATTGTTCGAAACTTCATAATGCATGCTGGCATTCACCTGAAAATAACGCTCCGGCTTCCTTTCTCCCGAGGTATATTCCCATTTAGGACCAGTATAAACCATTGAGTGCAGGCGTCTGCCCCAGCGTTTGGCTGCAACAAAAAACGGGCTCATACTATGTCCTTTTAAAGGTACAGAACCGTGACTTAAAGCATAAAATGAATGTGTTCTAAACTCGTGGATATAACCAACAGCCATGGATAAATTGTTTTTCGGTGATACCAGAAATGTGTATTGTGAAGCCAATTTGATGCCTTCCATTCTGTTTCTAGGTGCTTCTTCACCAATTTGATGTTCAAATGCGGGTTTGTAAAAAGTGAACGGAACCTCAACCTCTAGTCCCAGCCGATTCACCGGTGAAAATTCATATTCAAAAAAACCGGTATTTGCCACATAGCCATTCTGCTCCTCCATTCCCCACCCTACGTTCAGTTCCTTTTCACCTTTGCGTGCACCAAGGTCACGTATGAGATCAATATACAAAGGCTCCGCGTGGTGAATCTTCACAGGCAGCGTCGACAAAGAATCAGATTGGCCAAAAGCTGCGGAGCAGATAACAAAGGCAATGAATGTGCTGATGATGTGTTTCATACTTTTAACATTTGATTCTGCAATGTTAAAAGTCAAAACCGGAAAGAATCGGTAATCGAATTTTTCTGAATATCTATTTGAAAATTACGGTCATCGTATGTCCGCCCTCAAAAGTATAAACAACCGACAAGCCGTAAAGGTCAGCAATTGCTTTTACGATGGCGAGGCCAAGACCAGTATTATTTTTCTCATTCGACTTCTTATGAAAGCGCTGAAATACTTTCTCGCCGTCCAAGGCTTGACCTGCTCCGGAATTTCTGATCATGAATCTATGCTGACTGATTGTTATGTCAACTCTTCCATTATTTATGTTGTGAACGATCGCATTTTTAAGGAAGTTTGTCACAAATATCTCAGCCAGGTTTTTGTTCATCCGAAAATTGAGCTGATCATTTTCCTGGTATGAAATCTGCACATTTTTATAGTCAGCAAAATCAGAAAACTCTTCTAAAAGATTAGTGAAAACAGCATTAAAATTGACCACTTCATTTTCCTGAAACTGTTTGTTTTCAATTTTTGATAATAAAAGAAGAGATTTATTAAGACGTTTCAGACGCTCAAGTGTTTGAATAACCTGCCCGATCGCAACCAGGTTCTGCTCTGTCAGATCTTCCTTTTCAGATAGCAGTTCCAGTTTGTTAATGCTGATGGCAAGCGGTGTCTGCAATTCGTGAGAAGCATTTTCGATAAACTGCTTTTGTCCCTGATAAGATTCCAAAGTCCTGTTCAGCAATAAAGTAACAGCTTCGTTCAGCTCTTTAAATTCTTTGACAGGCGTTTCTGCCGGCGTGATCATCGGATCTTTCCCGATCTTAAACTGTTTCAGTTGTTCTAAAAGCAGATAGAAGGGCTTCCACGTTTTCTTTAACAGAAAATTATTAACGATCAGTATGCTGACGATCATCGCGATGTACAGCCAGATCAAAGAATACAAAAGATCTTCGATCAGATCATCTTCTTCAACCATGGATGATATGACCTTCAATTCGTAATATTTATTATTCAGGGCAAAAGCAGATGTGAGCATCCGCACGGGCTCATAATCCTCTTCGTTAAGCATGTACATCAAGGTATCCTGATGTATATCTTTTCTTGAAATTGCTACGGCTTCCGGCAGCTCCCTGATTTCATAATTACTTTCCGCAAATTCCGGTTTATTTAAAATGGATGAATCTTCCTCTGCCTTCTTTATGATCAGCAGTTTATAATTGTCAAGACCATCGTCCAGGCTGTCGTATACTTCATCAAGCATATTAATATAAAAAATGGCAGCCCATATGCTGATGATCACAAACAATGTTATCGACAGGTATTTTAATGTATGATTGAGCAGCTTCATAAAACGACCAGTTTATAACCCAGGCCGTAGACGGCCTGGATCTCAATTCCGGCCCGGCTCTCTTTCAATTTTTTCCTAAGATTTTTTATCTGAGAGTAAATAAATTCGTAATCGTCTGCCTCATCCATGTGATCGCCCCAGACGTGTTCAGCCAATGAAGTTTTATTAACGAGCCGGTTCTTATTGACCACCATATAACTGAGAATATCAAATTCCTTTCGGTTCAACAGCAATGGCTGATTGTTGATATCAAGCGTGCGGTCATCCAGGTCAAGTTTTACGTTAGCAAGCTCCACTGTATTTTTTCCACCAAACGATTTTCTTCGCAAAACCGATTTGATCCTTGCATTCAGTTCTGCGATATGAAAGGGTTTCGTCAGGTAATCGTCCGCCCCCAGTTCCAGACCGGTAAGCTTATCATCCAGCGAATCTTTTGCAGAAATAATGATCACATTGTCTGATTTATCCAGCTTTTTAAGCTCCTTTAAAATATCTAGACCACTGCCACCCGGCAGCATAATATCGAGTAGGATACAGTCGTAATCGAACGAAATAATTTTATCAAGCGCACTGTTATAGTCACCTGCGCTTTCCACAAGAAAGTTCTCTTTTTCCAGCGACTGACGGATCACCTCCATCAATTCAGTCTCGTCTTCAATAATGAGTATTTTCATAGGGCATAAAGTTGACAAACAAAACTGGAAAGAAACTGGAACAATTGTCAAAATATTTCAGCAATCCGGCGTATATGGCATTGCTATTCTTTACGCTAAAAAAATAGCGCCGCGTCATTCAGGAAAGCAGTGAACGTTTAGTTAACAGCGTTAAAGATTGGCTTCTGAATATAAATAGAAGGATTTCCACCTTCTACCTTGATTATAGTTGATTGAAATTGGAACGCAGGCAATCTCGATTATGACGTTACAGTTTAGTCAGCTATTCATTTTCAGGCAGATAAATAAATGATCGTATATAGATGAGATGAAAATGTTTTATATTTTGGAACAAAATAAATCATCAATCTCACCATGTATGAAACACACCTTACTTTCATTAGTATTATTTCTTCTGCACGTCGTTCCAATTCTGGCACAGGACACCCTAAGGCTTACATTTGATCAGGCACAGGAAAGATTTCTTCAAAAGAACCTTGTATTAATCGCACAAAAATTTAATGTCAATATCGCAGAAGCAGGGGTAAGTCAGGCGAAACTTTGGTACAATCCCAATCTTTTTGTTGAAACAAATCTATACAATGGTTACACACATAAAATTCTACCCTACGGCAAACAGGAAGACCTTGTAAACCCGACCGGCGGCGTTTTTAATATTCAGCTTCAGCAGATTCTGAGCCTGGCCGCCAGCCGGAGCAAACTGGTCAGACTGGCTCAGTCCAACGTCGCTTTGCAGCAATCGGCTTTCCAGGATGTTATGAGAAACGCCCGTTTTTCACTTGCTCAGATATTTGGTAATCTAGTCAACGAACAAGCCAAACTTGGTATGCTCAATCAGGAAAGAACCAGACTTGAAACACTTTTGGAAGCATTCAGGGCACAGCTTAAACTCGGTGTCATAGCACCCTATGAGGTGACCAGACTGGAATTGGAACAGAAAAATTTCGAACGTGACCTGGCCAACCTAAACGTTCAGATTGCGCAGGATGAATCTGAAATGCGCGTTTTGATTTCCGAAAGCGGAACGGTATACATTGTGCCAGTTCCAGTACAAACGGTTATTCCGCCGATGCCGGCTTTGCCGCAGCTGCTTGACCTCGCCTACGCGAACCGGCCGGACCTGCTGGCCGCTCAGCAGCAGGTCAATTACAACCAAAATAATTTAACCTATCAAAAATCACTGGCTGTACCGAACCTGACACTCGGGGCCGATTACCAGCGCGTAGGTTCTGCATTCCCGCATTATGTTGGTGTGCAAGCTCTTATTGACCTGCCTGTACGAAATAAAAACCAAGGTAACATTCTGAGTGCCAAAGCCGGTATTGATCAGTCAAAGGTTACATCCGAGCTTGCCCGTCTGCAGATTGAACAGGATGTCATAACAGCTGCCCGGCAATATCAGCAGGCAATGATCCAGCAGCAAAAAATTTCGCCTGCTTATTTGGAAAGTATTGAAGAGATTTCAAGGAATGCGACTGAGGATTATGCAAAAAGAGTCATCGATCTGGTTAGTTTCATTGATAAGATCCGCGCCCACCGTGATGCACAACTCAATTTGATCGATCTTCAAAACGACCTGTTTCAGTCGCAGCAGCAGTTAAACTTTGTCACCAACACCAAAACCTTCTGATATCATTATGAGAAAAATTTTACAGCTAGTGCCTCTTGCACTTTTTATGTTTGCTGCCTGCAACCGCTCTGAAAAACCCAGGGAAGCCGAAACCAAAGATACAAGTTCAGCGTTCCGGACGGACACAGTGGAGTTGAGAAACTTTGAGGAAGAATTACAGTTTACAGGTCAGGTATCCTTCGATGAGAAAAAGGTTGACAAAGTTTTCCCGATTGTAAGTGGGACTGTAACGGATGTTAAAGCTGATCTGGGCGCTTTTGTAAGAAAAGGTCAGGTATTGGCCAACATTCAAAGCAGCGACGTGAGCGATTTTTTGAAGGATCAAAATACAGCAAAGTCGAACTATGACATCGCAAAAAGAAATGCCGAAAGTGTAGAGCAGCTTTATAAGACCAAATTCTCGTCCGAAAGTGACCTTGTGAACGCACGAAAACAGCTCGAAATCGCCGGCTCTGAACTGGAACGTGCCAATCAGGTTTTGAAACTGTATGGCGGAGCAGGCAATGGAAAGCAGCCCACGTTCACGGTGAAAGCACCGGAAAACGGTTACATCGTCGAGAAAAACATCAACGCGGATATGCAGATCCGTTCAGATAATGCTGCGCCGCTTTTCACAGTATCAGATCTGACAGATGTCTGGGTGCTGATCAATGTTTACGAATCTGATATCCAGTCTGTAAAACAGGGATCTGTCGTGAATATCACAACGCTGGCCTATCCGGACAAAGTTTTTACCGGCACGATCTCCAATATCAGCCAGGTGATAGACAATGACAGCAAGGTCCTGCAGGCGCGGGTCGTGCTGCCTAATCCGGGTGGCCTTCTAAAACCTGACATGTTTTGTAATGTGAAGCTGCATATAGAAAAACCTGAAAAATTATTGGCTGTGAGCCCGATTTCTGTGATCTTCAGCCAGGACAGTTATTTCGTGATCAAGGAGATAAAACCGGGTGAATATAAATCAATACCGGTGGAAATTCTGAAAAACACTTCTAAGTTCATATACGTGAAAGGTAATCTTCAGCACGGCGACAAGGTAGTTACGGAAGGTGCATTAATGTTGTTCAGCGAACTAACCGGTAACTGACGCTATGGACAAACTTATAAAAAGCATCATCGGATTTTCGCTTAAAAACAAGGCGATCATTTTTTTCATCACCCTGCTGGTGGTGGTTGCCGGTGCGGTCAGCTTTTACTTCACGCCTGTCGAGGCCTATCCGGATGTCACCAATACGGAAGTCGTTATTATCACGCAGTGGCCCGGAAGAAGCGCCGAAGAGGTTGAACGTTTCATTTCCATTCCTATTGAAACCGAAATGAACTCGATCAGCCATAAGTCGGCCCTGCGGTCAATAAACCTGTTCGGTCTGTCATTTATAAAAATTGTATTTGAAGATGGCGTTGACGGCTTTGCTGCACGCATGGAAGCGTCACAGAAGCTCGCCAATATAAATCTTCCGGAGGGGGTAGATGCTGAAATACAACCACCGGCCGGCCCGACGGGAGAGATTTACCGCTACACCCTTGAATCGAAAACAAAAACAAATACCGAGCTCAAAACAATCCAGGACTGGGTCGTTGAGAAAAACCTTAAAGCAGTTTCTGGTGTTGCTGACGTGGTAAGTTTTGGCGGTCATATCAAAACATTCGAAGTCAGCGTCAACCCTAACCTGCTGGCGAAATACAGTCTGACAGCCCTGGACGTGTACAGCGCGCTGCAACGGGCAAATGTAAATGTTGGAGGAGATGTTCTGAGACAGGGCCAGCAGGCATTTGTCGTCCGCGGAATAGGAATTGTTACCAGCGTTCCCGACATTGAAAAAATCATTGTTAAAAATCTCAACGGAGTTCCGGTGCGTATGACAAACATCGGAACGGTACATGAATCGGCGTTGCCCCAGCTCGGCATCGTCGGACGCGACAGTCATGACGATGCTGTGGAAGGGATTGTTTTAATGCGGAAGGGTGAAAATCCGGGAGAAGTGCTGCCTACTCTGAAAACGAAGGTAGACTACCTCAACAATGTCGTTCTGCCAAACGATGTTCACATCAAAGTTTTCTATGACCGAACAGAGTTGAACAGCCATACGCTCAGCACTGTCGGAGAAAATGTAGCCATGGGCATTACGCTGGTCACCGTTATTTTACTGATATTTCTGGCCGACTGGCGTACAACAGTCACTGTTGCGCTCGTGATACCGCTTGCCTTGTTATTCGCATTTATTTTAATGCGGGCAAAAGGGATGAGTGCGAACCTGCTGTCCATCGGAGCGATCGATTTTGGAATTATCATTGACGGTGCGGTGGTTATGGTCGAGGGACTTTTTGTCATGCTCGCACATTGGGCTGAAACCGAAGGCATGGAAAAATTCAATAAGCGCGCCAAACTAGGGAAAATCCTTAAAACTGCGGTGGAAATGGGTAAGTCCATTTTTGTCTCCAAACTGATCATCATTACAGCACTGCTTCCTATTTTTTCTTTCCAGAAAGTAGAAGGAAAGTTATTCAGTCCACTGGCATTCACGATGGGTTTTGCGCTTTTGGGAGCATTGCTTTTAGCATTAACCTTTGTGCCGGTTATGAGCAGTATTTTGTTGAATAAAAATGTTCGCGAGCGCCATAACCCCATTATATCCTGGCTTAACCGAAACTACGCTCCCCTGCTGGATCATGTTATGCTACATCCAAAACGAGCTGTGATCACTGCTGTTGCGGCACTTTCGATTGCGATATTTTCATTCCGCTGGGTAGGTTCAGAATTTCTTCCGCACCTAAACGAGGGTTCCATTTATGTAAGGGCCAGTATGCCACTTTCAGTAAGTCTGGAAGACAGCTACCATTACACCCGGAAGTTCAGACAGATCTTCGAGCAGTTCCCGGAAGTGCGCGGTGTGATTTCTCAGACTGGCCGGCCAAACGATGGCACCGATGCGACCGGATTTTTTAACCAGGAATTTTTTGTGGACCTTTTTCCAAAGGAAGAATGGAAACGCGACATTACAAAAGAGGAGCTGATCGCAGAAATGCAGGCCAAACTGGCTGGTTATAAGGGAATTGATTTTGGTTTTTCTCAGCCGATATCCGATAACGTGGAAGAAGCTGTGTCTGGCGTGAAGGGTTCCATCGCGGTGAAAATAACAGGCGATGATCTCAATTTGCTCGATAAAAAAGCAGATCTGGTATATGCACAACTCCAGACTGTACAAGGCGTGGAGGATCTGGGGATTTTTAGAAATCTAGGTCAGCCGGAGCTTCGGATCACACTGAACCCGGATAAGATGGCACAATATGGGGTGGATGCAGCCGATGCAAACGCCGTTATTGAAATGGCGATTGGTGGGAAGGCAGTCAGCCAGGTTTACGAAGGCGAGCGAAAGTTTGATCTGCGTTTACGTTACGATCTTCCCTATCGCTCCTCCATCGATCAAATCGGAAATCTGCTTGTGCCGACCTTGAATGGCGGCAAAATCCCGCTTAAGGAGATTGCAGGACTTAAAAACCAGATGGGGCCTGCATTTATATACCGGGAAGATAATGCGCGTTTCATTGCTGTGAAGTTTTCAGTACGTGGCAGAGATCTGGGCAGCGCGGTGGATGAGGCAAGGAAAAAGGTGAAAGAACATGTGAAACTGGACAAGGGATATGAGATCAAATGGAATGGCGAGTTTGAAAATCAGGAACGTGCTGAAAAGCAATTAATGGTAGTGGTACCAATTAGTATTTTATTAATATTTTTTATACTTTTCGCATCATTCGGAAATACATTGGATTCTATACTTGTACTGCTGAACGTACCGTTTGCTTTGATTGGCGGAATCGCTGCTTTGTTGCTCACCGGTGTCAATTTCAGTATTTCAGCTGGTGTCGGCTTCATTGCATTATTTGGTGTGGCAACGCAGGACGGTGTTATTTTAGTCAATAAATTCAGGCACAATTTACAGGCCGGTATGCCGCTGGTAGAGGCCATTAAAGATGGGGCCAGGTCACGTTTGAGACCTGTAATCATGACAGCACTGATGGCGTCCCTGGGGCTACTGCCCGCGGCACTGAGTACGGGGATCGGCTCTGAAACACAAAAGCCTCTGGCCATTGTCGTCATTGGTGGCCTGATGACGGCAACTTTATTATCGTTGCTGATTTTGCCGACGATCTACGAATACATTTACAGCAGCAGGGAAAAAAGAAAAAATCTTTTAAAATAGGTAGACCAGGAAGTATCAGATATGAAAAAAAATTTGTCCGCAGGTTTTTGTCCCAATCTTTTCAAGATTGTATTGGTGGGCACTTTTCTTATTTTTTGTTCTGGTATACTGCGGGCACAAAATGATACTACCCGGACTTCCAAAGCATCATTTATTTTCAATCTGGATTCGCGCAACACGTATCTAAACCATAAGCGAATCAATATCTGGGGCGTAAGAACAGGTTTAAGCTTTGGAAAAAAATCGCACCGCATTACGCTGGGTTATTACTGGCTGGGATACAGCGCCTCACAGAACCTGATCCGGTGGAAGAAAGTACTTTCACCATCTATACATTTGACAAATATCCGGCAGACTGACGTTCAGTTTCTGAGTCTGGCATACTGGTATCCAATCCTGAAAACCAGCAAATGGATTTTATCCGCTCCGGTAGAAATCGGTATTGGAAAACAATCCAGCCATTATAAGGATTTTTTTGAAGACCTGATCATGCGAAGAAAAGAACGATATTTTCAGCCTTTCCAGGTCGGTCTTTATGCCGAACATCACCTGACTCCGTGGGCAGGCCTGAATGTGCAGGCCGGTTATCGAAATGCGATGTCCAAAGGGAATATCGACCATAAATTCGGGGGTATTTATTACAGTTACGGATTAACCCTTTACCCGGAAACGATTTTTAAAGACCTGAAAAAATGGAAATCAAAAGATAGGTAGCTGTTTAAATCCTGGCAGGTATGTTGACTTGACACAAAAACAGGCAGCCAATATGGCCGCCTGTTTTGCTTCAAAAGATACAATCACAAATCAAATTTTACCGGCGTCCGCCGCGGGCACCGCCGCCGCCTCGCATACCGCCGCTGCTATATCCGCCGCGGTTAAAGCTGCCTCCGTAAGACTGGCTCCTGAAATTACTTCCGCCGTTGTTATAACTTCTTGGTACGTTATTATAGGTTCTTGGCGCGTTGTATGTTCTGTTGTATGAACTCTGACCCTGCATCACACGGGCACCCTGAGAAAACCCTCTTCCCGGATTGTTATAGGTTCTTGGGCTTATCCAGTTGGATCTACCTGCTGTCTGCGGACTGTAATGTCTCGCGGCCGCACCTGCGAAGCCATTGCCTGGGGACGAATATCTTCTTCTGGAAATATAGTTTTCCCGGTAATAGTTGCCATAACGACGATACAGATGTGGATAATACCGGTATGCACCGCCGAAGAACCAATTGGAGAAACCGAACGTCGGGAAGCCATAACCATACAATCCCATACCATAATACATGCCGCCACCAAAACCATATGCCCCGGGATACCACATTGCGGAACCATACCAGGAAGGATAGCCAAACCAGTATGAATACGGGTTATTGTAATAGTTGATTACCTTGTCGCCAGTGGGCGCCGGATAGCTGTAACCTTTACTTTGCGCATACTCCCGGGCGGCCTGTTTATACTCCTGCTGAGCCTGTGGATCTTGAGCTAATTCCTGGTTGTAACGATCAAGATCCTGTTTATTTTCTGCCAGGATCTTATCATGTGCCCCGGCAAGCTTCTGACGGGTTCCATCAGGATCATTTTTAAAATCCTCTCCAAGAAGTGCGGTCAGGTCGCTGTGATCGTTCAGGATAGACAATACGTCCGGCATTTCCTGCAAAGCTTTGAACGCCTGCTGTGCGTCTGCATTCAACGGACTTATGAGATTTTGAAATGAGGATACCGCCTGCTGATTCAGATTATCCACTTTAACCAGGTCGCTGTGATGATTCCGGTATAACTTCCAGGCAGCTTCCTCCAAATCTTTTGAAGGATTGACTATCAGACTGTTAATTTGGTCCTTCGATTGTTTGCGAGGCAACGTTGCCAGCGTGTGCATCAGTTCAGGATACCGGGAGATCTCATAAAACCAATTTTGCTTTTTTTGCGAATATCCCTGGATAGTACTTTGAAATCCTTCGGTTGTAAGCGCACGGATCCCTGCCACTTTTTCCAGTATCTCCGGGTATTGGGTAGCGATTAATATATTATTACGGACTTCACTGTCGTACTGAGCGAGAGTCGGAACGATGCTTTGTTCAACCGGTCCTGAAACTTGCTTTTCATAGGTCTGACCCGCGTAACCCTGATCATCCTGGCTAAATGCGGTCAGAGAAAAAGCAAAAAGTGCGAAGGATGCGAAAACAGACGTCACCATTCGCATGTTGAAGGTACCTGCTCCCTTCAACGGCACTTCCGGATTACCTTCTTTAAGAGTTTTCATGTGCTTCTCAATTATGAATTTAAATTACTTTTAAGCCTTTGATGTATTAAAACTACAACCTGATTCTGTTGAAATTTTGAAGTTCCGGCCTTTTTTAAAACAAATGATGATGTTGTTTTAAAAACCTCAACAGGTCCATTGTCAGGACCCTGCTGAGGTTTAATTTGAAATGATTTACAGATTGTCACCAAGCCGTCAGGACTGACGGACCGGGAAGCTTTTCATTAATTTTTTAACGCCCTTATTAATCCTTTTGTCCAGATTGTTCGGATTGGTTACATCTCCGGAAATTGCTCGCTGCCAGACAATTTCACCGGTTTTCGCATCGACCACATCCAGAATCAACGTTCCGTCGGTGGTGTTGGTTGACCTTGGAAATCCGCCATAGCCGTAACCATAACCGCCGTAAGGCATTCCCCAGCCAAACCTGCCCCAGCCCATCATCGGATAGCCCATCATCGGGTATCCGCCGTAGTAATTTTTACGAACACGTTGTGTATACGTATGAAACTGAAGTAAGTAGTCAGGGTTTTTAGTCTCCCTTACCAATCCCTTTCCGGTCAAAGCTGCGTCAAACGCTTTCTGTATCCGCTGACGAGAATAAGTGCTGCTGTACATCGGATTGAGATTAGCCTTCATATCCGGTACAATCCAGTTATAAGTCTTAACCGGGGCGTTATCCGGCATTTTCGGATGTTCACTGTTTGCAAAAGCAACTGTGCTCAAAATGGCAAGCACACCCAATAAAATCAGATTTTTTTTCATTTTTACGATGATTAAATTTTTAGGATTTAAAAAAATAAACATAGCAATCGTGTAGGGACGGGCACCAGGCCCGTCCGGCCAACATCACAAACCAATCGCATAATATTGTGTTTCCTGACTTCCCGGATATACTCCCTCGATCATGACCCCACCTCTTTTTCCTTCCAATGCTTTAACTGCCTGCTGCGCGCTCCCTACCGGTGTTTTATCTATTTTAGTTATAACGAATCCATCCTGCATATCAGTATTCTGACGGACTTTTCCTGCATTAATTTGATTAACTTTTACGCCCTGCTCAATGTCCCATGTTTTCTTTTCCTGAGCCGTCAGATCCTGAAGCTCGATACCAAGATTATCCAAAGTTTGCGCAGCCTTTTCGGCAACCAGGGTTCCGGCGCTGCTTTTCAGGGTTACCGAAACTACTTTTTCGACGCCGTCACGGTTTACGCTAACGAGTACTTTGTCACTCGGTTTATGCTGGGCGATCGCTTCCTGCAGCTGTGCTACACTTTGGATGGCATGTCCGTCAATGCTGGTGATCACGTCACCGACTTTAATACCCGCTTCACGGGCAGCACTTTGGTCCGCAAAATTTTCCACACGCACACCTTCACCCACTTTCAGATCATAAGATTTGACTTTGGCACCATCCACCTCACTGATACCTACACCAAGGTACCCGCGCTGAACGGATCCAAATCTGGAAATATCTTCCACAACTTTATGCGCGATACTGGACGGTACGGCAAAAGAATATCCTGCAAACGAGCCTGTCTGGCTGGCAATTGCGGTATTGATACCAATCAAATTACCGTTTAAATCAACCAAAGCTCCACCAGAATTTCCAGGGTTAACAGCTGCGTCAGTCTGGATAAAAGATTCGACAGGCGCCTTAGAGTTCTCTCCAAGAATGTTAATGCTCCTGCCTTTTGCACTGACTATACCGGCTGTAACCGTTGACGTCAGATTGTATGGATTACCCACAGCCAATACCCACTGCCCTACCTTCACGCCCTCCGAGTTCCCAAAAGACAACGCAGGAAGATTTTTTGCTTCGATCTGGATCAAGGCAATATCCGTGTTGGGATCAGAGCCAATAACTTTTGCTTTAAATGTCCGCTTATCAGCAAGAGTTACCTCCAAAGATTCCGCTCCCTGGATCACGTGATTGTTTGTTACAATAAAACCATCCGGATTGATGATCACGCCGGAACCGGAAGCCTGGGATTTTTCACCCCTTCCTCTTCCCTGCGGTGCGTCCTGCCCAAATGGATTTCGCCCGCCGAAAAAATCTTTGAATTCATCCGGAACTTCCATCTGGCTCACATTTCTTTCTGCCTTCATTGTAGACTTGATATGGACCACGGCAGCGGTCGCCTTCTGTGAAGCAAAAGAAAAGTCGGCAGGAATCATCGCCACGTTGGCCCCGGTATTTTTTTCATTCAGCCTGGCCTTTACCACCGGCATATTCGTTTCTACCCAGCTGGAAATTGTATCAGGTTTGCTTAGATGTTCATAAGCAGCAAAAGAGGTTCCGCCTAAAAATGCGAATGCCAAAGCAACAGGAGCTAATTTTTTTATATTTTGTTTTTCTAACATGACTACAATAAGATGATAAGTTATAAAGATGATTAACTGACGATGGGAGCGTTCGAAAGAAGTCCAGCTGAAACTCTATCCTGACACTTTGCCTCGTTTATTAATTCAAATTTGCAACACGATCCTGTTGTAATTTTGTGGAGATTCTGAAGAGATTCTGAAGTTTAACTTTTTTCGAAAATATTTTTGAAAAAATCTGTAATGGCATAAAAAAAGGAAGGTTAAAAACCTCCCCCTTTCCTTTGTTATTAGCCATGAAAAATCTTTATATCACCAACTCACGGTCAGAATGTGCCATTCGTCGTCTATTTCATATTTTAAATTCTGTCCGTTGACCTCGCTAATAGTTTTTACCAGCGCTAATCCAAGACCCAACGAAGCAGATAACGTACTTTCTTTGCGAAAACGTTCAAAAAGTTGCTCAGGATTAGCATTGAGGGGCTTCCCGGTATTTTTAACCGACAACATTCTTTCACGTAAGGTAACAATAATCCTGCCTTTTACAACGTTATGACGAATCGCGTTCGTTAATAAATTATTTACCAGAATTTCCGCAAGCGCCGGGTGAATAACCGGCCCGATCGGTTCCAGGTCTGTCCGGATACTGATCTCCTGCTTTTCAATCAGATCTTCAAGGTCCCGGAGTTTTCCGTTGATGATGGGAACCAGATTTACCGGCTCATTTCCTGCCAAAAACTGTCGGTTCTCAATTTTCGTAAGCAATAATAATGCCTGATTCAAACGCCCGAGCCTGTTTGCAGCTTCGCTCACCGAAGAAAGCGCTATTAACTGGGATTCCGTGAGGGATTCGTCCTGAAATAACCCCTCAATTTTTGAAAGAATTACAGCCAGAGGAGTCTGGATTTCATGTGACGCGTTTTCAGTAAACTCTTTCAGATTCTGATAGGCTGTTGTTACCCGGCTCGTTAGATGGGTCACAGACTGGTTCAGCTGATTAAATTCCAGTGTTTCCTCTGGTTCGAAAGTGAGCGTTTCGTGCTGCTGGATCTGGTAGTGATCAAGTTTTCCCAGTGTCTGGTAAAACGGTTTCCAAAGCCGTTTGGAAAGCCAGCTGTTCAGCAAGAGCAGAGAAATCAGCATCAGGGTAACGATGAAGGTAACAGTCATCACAACGGCTTCCATCAGATGTTGTCTCTGAAGCAGCATCTTGCTTATCGTAACCCGATACCACTGCCCGAGCGCCCGCTCATAAAAGACCAGCTGGCGGTAGGGCTGAAATTCTTTTTCAGCAAGGTTCAGCATTGTTGTCTCCCTTATGAAAGCCTTGCCGGGATAACGGACAGGTTCAAGCTGAAGACTGTCTCCCAGCTGTAAAATATATACCGGCAACGTTTCAAGATGCCGGAGCTGCCAGCTGACCTTGACCTGACTTTGGAACAGATCTTTATTTGCCTCGCGATCAATGAGATAACGTACCGATACATAGAACAATCCTGCTCCCAAAAATAGGACCAGCATGGAAGTTACCAGTTGGTAGCGCAGGATCTGGATCAGTAATTTCATTGTTCGCTAAACTTGTAACCTACGCCGTAGATAGACCTGAGATAATCAGGACAGCCTTTGTCCATCAACTTTTTTCTGAGGTTTTTGATGTGCGTGTATATAAAATCAAAGTTATCCATCAGATCCGCATCGTCTCCCCATAGATGTTCAGCAATGGATTCCTTGGTTAGTACCCGGTTTTTGTTGGCAATCAGGTATATCAAAAGATCATATTCCTTCCTTGTCAAAATAATTTCATGATCTTCAACAGAAACAAAATGTTCCTGCGGCTCGATCACTATTTTACCAAACCGGATCTGTTGATTGCCTTGAAAGCTTCGCCGCCGGATCACGGCCTGTACCCTCGCATTAAGTTCCGATAAATGAAATGGTTTTGTAAGGTAATCATCAGAACCCAGGTTTAACCCTTCGACCCTGTCGTCCAGGGAATTTTTCGCAGAAATGATGATAATACCCGTTTCCGGAAATTTCCTTTTCAGCTCGCGAACGGCATTTAAGCCATCGCCGTCTGGCAGCATGATGTCCACCAACACACAATCGTACCGGTAAATATTTATTTTCTCGATCGCAGATCCATAATCCTGCGCCCATTCACAGATGAAATTCTCACGCTGGAAATAATTCTGGATACTGGTCGCCAGCGCTTTCTCGTCTTCAATGAGTAATAGCTTCATATCCTAAACTTTTGTGCAAATGAAATCAACAAATCTGGTGCAAATCTGTAGTTACCAAAAATTTTACCTGTGACCTTTTCCCAGCCACAACAAACCGTCTATGACAAGCTTGTTCTGCACCTTATTTTCGAAGGTATAAGACAGCGTTTTGTTAGTCTGGTGTTCATAATCAATGTCATTATGCCCCATATTAAGGTAAAGCATTTTATAGTTAACGTTGGTCCACACGACCGGATAGTACCCGCTATGCCAGATTTCATGTTGTTTCGGGCCGGTACCTAACGGAAAACTGGCGGGATCGATCGATAACAGGATCCTGATATCCGGGTTTTTCCGAAGATCATGCTCCCAGCGGTACCACTCGTTTGGCGCCGACTTGAAAGTAACCGGCAAATTCTTCGTTGCTGCAAAATGAGTATCTTCAACACGTAAGACAGCAGAAGTTGGCCGCCAGGTATTACTTGCATACTGTCCGGATCCTAAAAATTTTTCGTGGTACCAGTCCCAGTCCTGATTAAAAGCAGACGGTGTCAACGCAAATGCGGCAAAATGAAAGCCCATCCACGCACCTCCGTTTTCCATGTATTGCTGAAAAGCTGCCCGTTGTTCCGGTTTTTCCGGTCTGGTATCCAAGAATAACACCACCTGATATTGAGCTAGAAACGCACTGTTCAGTTTGCTCCAATCACTGGTTGAGTCGTATGTAAACCCGTTCGTAATTGCCGATTCAGCGAAAAACCTGTTAGCCTCATGCACGTAACTGATATGCGCCTGATCATTTTTTCCTGTATAAAATGCAATCACTTTAAATTCGGATTTTTTATTCTGAGCCACTGCATCCGTCTCCATCAGCACAAAACACAAAAAAAGAAGTAATGTCGGAAGAATAATTTTGGCCGGGAGCTTTCTCATTTATTTTCTATGTTTCAAGGTTTAGGCAGGAACCGGAAACAGCTTGTGCTGACGGGTTACTGTTTTGCAATTTATAAGAATATTGTCAATTGAATCCTGTCAGCACTCCGCCTCGTTCAATTTCGATGCGGGAGCTCTGCTGGTCGTGAATTGCTGCATGGTCCGGTAGGCTTGGAGAACGTTATAACCAGCCCCGCTTTTTAAACCAGTAATAAATGCCTCCGGTGATTGCGGCCATAAGCAACATAACACCCGGATAACCGAATTTCAGTTTTAGTTCCGGCATGAATTCAAAGTTCATTCCATAGATCCCGACGATGAACGTAAGCGGCATAAAGAAAACTGAAAATATTGTCAGGACGCGGATGATTTCGTTCGTTCTTTGAGACGATAGTGAGAAGTAAATGTTTAACAGATGATTTGTATTCTCCGAGAGCGAATCGTAAATGCTATGAAGTTTGACATACAAATCCCGCGTATCGCGGGTATAGGTATTCCCCGGTTCGTCGTCAATTTTGTCTACAATCTCAAAAGTAAGAATGAGGATACGGCGCGTTACATCAACTTTTCTTTTAAGGTAGTATAAACTTTCAAGAAGTGACGTTTTCCTGTTTTTCAGGAACATATTGGTTTCAGAAACTTCGATTTCCCTGTTCAGCCGTGTTGCATGACTATCATAGGTCGCAAGCCCGGTCTTGATGATCTCATTTAAAATGTGATGGGTCGATTTGCAGTTTTCAGAGTGAAGGTATTCATTTTTGATTTCCTCCGCCTGTGGCCAGTCTTCTTTGTGAATCGTTATAATCCGATCCTTATTCATAAAAATCGAAATTTTGTCCGTAAGCTCGCGGACCGTGTCTGCCTGGTTTACCACCGTTGCGGTATGCAAACGAAAAATAATGAAAATGTCTCCCTGGTTTCCAACGATCTCGTATTTCGGTAGGTGATCCGGCTGGAGACAATCATTGACCGATGATTCATGGAGACTGTACTTTTTGGCAATCTCACGTAATTCAGCAGCTTCCGGATTGGTAACATCCAGCCACTCAAAAGGATGGTCTGATTTTTCTGCTAATATTTGGACCATTGTTATCAAAAAAAATGTATAAAAAAATCAGGCAGCCAGGATGCTTCACACGTCCCACTTGCCTGATAAAATCTAATACAACTTTTATTCCAGTATCAGCGGATACCTTTAAATTTGGCTTTAATAACTTGCAGCTGGTCTTTAAAAATAAGCCTCATGCTTTCTTTTAAGGGAAGTGTTGTGCGCAATCCGCCAGCCGGATAAGCGGCATAAATTGCCACAAGACCGAGCTGTTGTTCGTCCATAAAACCAATCACGATCTTGTTATCAGTGAAATAATAAATGGACTCACTCTCGCCAATATATTCGTATCTCTCAGCAAGAAATGTGGCTGCTTCGTCCAGCACTGCCTGGGTTTCGGTCAGTACCAGGATCGAATTTCTTAATGCATTTTTTTCGAATACATAAGCAACGCCGCGAAGCTTGGCATTCTCTCCCTTGTAAGCGATCGCAGCAGTATCCTCTGACTGTATCGTCCGTTTTTCTTTCGCTTTCACTGCGGCCTGCGTTGCCTTAAAATCCAGAACGGGTTCAGCGCACAAAGTGCTGTATGGGTCAATCGTTACCTTCGACTCGGACGACGACTTTCCGTCTGGAGAAATCGCTTTAATGGTTGTCTGCCCGATACGTTTTCCCGTAAATTTTCCGTTCTGATCCACTTTCCCGACCAGCGTATCGCTGGAAGTCCACTTGAAATCCGTTGCGCTGACAGCCGCCGTTCCTTTTGTAAGTGTATATTGATGTGTGTCGTCATAATGGAGCTTCAAATCCGCATCGCTCAATACGGTGGCGGGCTCGGCATCTTTATCTTTTGAACAGGAAAATGACAGAACAGCCAGAACTATAAAAATGGACAATTTTCTCATATTGAAAATGTTAGGATGTGAAGAAATGTAATGATATAAATAATTAATACAAAAAGCTAGTCCGTTAATAAATCGGGTAAAAAGTGTTTTGAAAAGCCCGGGACGGGATTGATCTGCCGTCCTGACCTTTGCAGCCGGCGGTGTTGCCATGGCATAATAATTATGCATTCTTAGCTAATTTCCATCTAAAAACAGTCCAACAATGAAAGACCACGCAAACGGACGTTACCTCACTGCCGCGATTGTAATCGGCGGAATCGTAGGGACTTATTTTTTCAGTCGTCCTAAAAAAAAGGGTGTAAAAACAGCGCTGGATCATAAAAAGCAGAAAAAAGTTGACCGGAACCTGGTAACGCCTGCCAATGCTACATTCGGGATCGTCTGGTCGACTATCTATGCCGGAACGATCGCACTGGCAGTACACCAGGCTTTACCTTCGGAACGGCAAAATCCCAGATACAAGAAAGCGCAGCCCTGGTTAAGATTGAATTATATCCTGAGCGGTGTGTTTGGTTACTTTTTTTCGAAATCAGACAAAACTAGCCGGATCGGCGCTGCTATCACTACCATAAGTATGCTCCCGGCTGCGATTGGATTACATCAGGCATTAGAGATCGGACAAACCGAAGTGAAAGGTCCGGAGAACATTCTCAGGAAATTTATAAGTCTGTACACCGGCTGGCTTACCGCTGCTACGGCGATCAGCCTAACGACCCTCGTTCAGGAAGCAGGTTATGCCAAAGCGCCGGAGGAAGCAAAAAAGTGGGCGCTTGGAGCACTGCCTGTTACCGCTGGCCTGGGCACTGCCGCTGCGAACCGCCTGAACGATCCTTATTATTTACTTACATTGATTGCTGCGCTGACCGGCATCGCTGTGAAACAAAAGGACTCAAACACGGAGATAAGTATTCTGGCCGGTACTTTATCAACGTATCTGATTGGCGTATTTCAGAAGAAATTGAAAGAAGAACAGGATTATCTGAAAACAGGGAACATCTGATTTTCTTCGGCAGATCGCAGATACGATCTGCCGCTTTTTTTAAATATCGCCGAATTCCCAGGCGCTTTGGTAAGCCCCAAGTTTTTCTGCATAAGTTATAAATTCAGAATAAAATGGCAGCCCGGCAAGTGTGGCACTATCACCGATCACAACAAGCTTTTTCCTTGCCCGCGTCATGGCCACATTCATCCTTCTGATGTCAGACAGAAAGCCGATCTCTCCTTCTGGATTACTTCTCACCAAACTTATATAGACAACATCACGCTCCTGCCCCTGAAAGCTGTCAATGGTATTGACGGAAATTTTAGCTCCGTATTTTTGTAATCCCGGGGAATGGACCAGCTGGTCTTTTAATATTTGTATCTGCTGTTTATAGGGTGAAATGATGGCGATGGATGGGAAATCCAGGAAGCTGCTGTCGTTATGGTCAGCTTGCTTCCTTTCCAACGTTTCCGTCAGTAAGTTCAGATGTTTAAAAAGAAAAGATGCCTCCTCAGGATTTGTAGAGCTGGTACCTTCCAGTTTTTCATCAAACCCGCAGCCGGCCGTATCGATGAACGTGATGGGCGCATCGTTCTCAAACAGCACATGGTTTGCAACGGAGGCATTCGCTTTAAGTCTGTTTTCGTAAAAGACTTGGGAAGAAAACCCCATAATAGACTCGTTCATACGGTATTGCTCTTCCAGAAGCACAACAGATTCCGGATGAAGAGATACACATTTTTCCAGCAGTGTTGTCGCTAATCCTCTTTTTGCAGCTTCATTGGACTTGATCGTGGGTGATAGCTGACAATGATCTCCTGCCAGCACTACTTTTTTGGATTTAAGAATCGGAATCCAGCAAGCTGGTTCAAGTGCCTGGCCGGCTTCGTCAATGATCACTGTTTCATACTTCAGATTTCTTACCGTATAATGATTTGCACCAACAAGTGTGGCGGTAATCACATGTGACTTCGAAACCAGATCATCGATGATGTACTGCTCTTCTTTTCCGACATCCTTCATGATACGGTGCGCTTCGTCGAAAAGCGCTTTCCGTTGGTCACGTTCGGCCTTACCAAAACTGCGCTTGTATTTATGAGCCATGTTCTTATACTCATTGGCCTGCTTTTTGAGGTTTTTGATTTCTTTCATCCGCACATGACCGGCCATTTTGCTGTCCAGCGTAAGCGACATCAGACGCTCCGAGACCCTGGCCGGGTTACCCACCCGAAGTACATTCATGCCCTCGTCGGAGAGCTTTTCACTTAAGAGGTCCACTGCAGTATTGCTTGGCGCTACGACGAGTATTTGTTTTCTATCCCGTTGATATAAGGCTTTGATTGCCTGAACCAGCGTCGTAGTTTTTCCTGTGCCCGGAGGCCCGTGTACAATCGCGAGCTCGTTGGCAGAAAGGATTTTTGTAACCGCGTTTTGCTGTGAGGCATTCAATCCGGGCGCTGTGTAAGAAGCAATGTCCGTTTTGAATGACGGCTCTTTTTCTCCCGCCAAAATTCTTACCAGTCGGCCTGTTTCCGTATTTTCATCTGTCAGCGAGGCGGCTTTCAGTGCCTGCTGCATTTCGTCATAACTGTTGTCATCGAAAAGCAGATCGATGCCTAACTTTCCATCCCTGGACCATTCCGGCAACTCGTCAGTGCGCAGTGTTATTTTTAGACGGTTACCGCTCTGATGGGTGATAGTCCCCTCGCCCCTATCCTTTTTGGGTTCATGATTCGAAAATAAAACGGCAGGCATACCGAAACGCAGCTGGTGCGGAACGTCCTGATGGGTAGTACGCTCCACTTCCACCGTGAGATAATCTCCTCTGCTCATTTCCGAACCCCGGATGGCGATCGGATACCAGGCTATACCATTCGCCCTACGCTCCGACACAGACGTTGATTCTGTAAGTTTTAAATAAGACTGGCGGTCTTCTTCCCGCTCAATATTCAGCAGCTCAAGCAGCTTTTTAAAATAATCCATAAGACAAAGATAGTCAATCAGGAAGTCTTGCTGAACAGAAAGGCGGCGTGATAACCTTCGAGAAGCCCATTTGTTTGAATCTTACAAGTAAAAATTTGATTTCCATACACTGATCACACAATTTTCATCTAATTTTGTCAAGATTTAAAAACCAGACATTCGGTCTCGGTTAGTAAAACGCACTGAATCATTAGCTATGAAGACAAATACAGAATCCATTGAATCATTTTATAAGGAAAAATTCAACCACCTTCCTGAAAACCTGCAGCAGGAGCTCGGGCATTTCAATGTATTCCGGCTGGAAGATTGTGTAGGCAGCAACGGCACACCGGTGAAGTACAGCAGACGGGATTTTTTCAAAATCAGCCTCGTACGCGGAAAATATCTTTATCATTATGCAGAGAAGACAATAGAAAGCGAAGGAAGTACGCTGATATTTTTCAATCCTATGATACCCTATACCTTTCAGGCCCAATCGGAAGCAGAAAGTATGACCGGGTATTTCTGCATTTTTAAAGAGTTTTTCTTTACCGAAAAAATGCGGGGTGGATTTGGTGATTTACCCATGTTTGCTCCCGGAAGCAAACCCTCCTATTCTCTGACACCGGAGCAGGATCTACATGTGAGCAACATATTCGGGAAAATGATGGAGGAGCTTAATTCAGATTATCGGTTTAAGTATGATCTCATCCGGAATTATGTTACGGAACTGGTTCACTATGCATTAAAAATGGAGCCAACGGAAACGCTTCATCAGCATACCGATGCAAATACCAGGATCGCCTCCATCTTTTCTGAACTGCTCGAACGGCAATTTCCCATCGAATCTCCCTCACAGCGGTTCACAATGAGATCGGCACAGGATTTCGCTGAAAAACTCTCCGTCCATGTCAATCATTTGAACCGTGCGCTGAAAGCAACTACGGGGAAGACCACTTCGCACCATATTGCGGAGCGTGTGACCAATGAAGCCAAAGCACTTCTGAAACATTCGAACTGGAACATCGCGGAGATCAGCTACTGCCTCGGATTTGAGGAGGCTGCACACTTTAACAACTTTTTCAAAAAACAAACTGAAATAACGCCCTCAGCATTTAGGGCTATTTAAGTCAGCAATTTCAGTTTCTTTGCCCAACGCGTACCGATCGAAAACAATGGATTTTCGATTGTTTGAATTTTGTAATTATTGGTTTGGATGCTGTAATCTGGTCACAGGGTCTCAGCCATACCTTTGTATTACAAATTTAAACAAGATAAAAAATGGAAAATCAACAAGTGTGGTTCGTAACAGGTGCATCAAAAGGGCTTGGACTGATCCTCGTTCAACAACTATTAAAGGCAGGGCATCAGGTGGCTGCAACTTCCAGAAAAAGGGAGGATCTGATTGAAGCCGCAGGAATCGGAAATTCTGCAAATTTTTTAGCTCTGGAAGTAAGTCTCACAGATGAGACTCAGGTGCGAGATTCAATTGCTGAAACGATCCGTGTCTTTTCAAAAATTGACGTCGTCGTTAATAATGCAGGATATGGACAGGTAGGGACGCTGGAAGAATTGTCTGATTCCGAAGCACGTAAAAATTTTGACATCAACGTTTTCGGTGCTTTAAATGTGATCCGGTATGTGATGCCACACCTGCGTGCACAACGTTCAGGGAAAATATTTAACATCGCCTCAGTCGGTGGATTTTCAGGCAACTTTCCGGGATGGGGCATCTACTGCGCTACCAAATTTGCAGTAGCGGGCTTCACCGAGTCGCTGGCAGCGGAGGCGAAGTCATTCGGGATCAGCGCAACCGTCGTATACCCGGGGTATTTCCGTACCAATTTTTTGTCCAAAGAATCGTTAACGGTGCCCGCTAACCCGATTGCTGCCTATAAGGAAGCAAGGGAAGGCCAGCAAGCCCACGAACAGGAAATCAACGGCAACCAGCCAGGGGACCCGCAAAAAGGCGTTAGCGTTTTAATTAAAATGGCCGCAGAAAACTCGCTGCCGGTACATCTGTTTCTTGGTCAGGATGCTTACAAAATGGCCGCAGAAAAAATCCGGACCATTCAAACTGATCTTACTGCCTGGGAATCGCTGGCTATATCCACCAATTTCGATGTTAACTGATCAAAAATCACCATTGGAACAGCAAAATAAAACCCAAAAAACATGGAAAACAATCAGCAATTTGTGGGCATTTGGGTGACGAAAGATGGCTACATCCGCCACAAACTACTGCCCCACGGCCGCTACGACGAAGCGAGAGGTAACCGAAAAAGCGCGTACCAGGGTACCTATAAAATTACAGGAAACCATATCGAATATCAGGATGACACGGGGTTCACTGCGGATGGCGATTTTAGAGAGGGAATCCTTTATCATGCCGGGATGGTTCTTTACCGGGAATCGATGTAACTTTTCCAAAGACGGATCGATCAGCCGGCAAGCGATTGCCTGATGCTGTATCCTAAAACACCAGAACCGTTGAAAACAGTTTTGGTGTTTTAGGATTTGCAGTCGATCGGAGCCGGTTTTCATTTAACTCTACTTTTTTAAGGTGCTTTCGAGTAATTACCAAAGGCATCGTACCTTTAATAAGAAACGATTGTTAAAAGGTATACCACTCATACCCCGGACATTTACAAGATGCTAACCAAAAGATTTCAAACCATCGCTGCGCTGATTTTGCTGTCGGCCAATACGATTTGTCAAGCCCAGCAGGCAAATGTGAACCTGGATTGGAATCCGCAGAAAAATACAGAAAACCTGGTTCCCTACGGCGGAAATATCGTCTCACCCGATGTGCAGGACGATCATACAATTACTTTTCGTCTGAAAGCGCCTGAAGCAAACCAGGTCATGCTGACTGGCGGACCTATGTTACTGGCACTGCAAACAAAAGAACCCGTTCCGTTTAAAAAAGGACCGGATGGCATCTGGTCTCTTACCGTCGGTCCGGTCAAGCCCAATATTTATGTTTACAGGTTTATCCTGGACGGGGTGCCTATTGTTGATCCTAACAACACGATCACCGGCTCGTCTAATCAGCCGGGGTACAGCAGTGTGGTGGTTCATGGCAACGGACCTGCCTATTACGACGCAAAAAAAGTGCCTCACGGCAGTGTGAACCGCCACATTTACCATTCCGAAGTATTGAATGGTGAACGTGAAATGTTTGTTTATACGCCTCCGGGGTTTGATTCAAAGAAAAAATATCCGGTGTTGTATCTGTTAGGCGGAAGCGGCGAGCTTGCTTCCGGCTGGATGCTTGACGGACGTGCCAATTTCATAGCCGACAACCTGCTGGCAGAAGGGAAAATGGTCCCTATGATTATCGTCATGCCCAATAACCAGGTTCTGCACAGAAGTGATCCAAAACATCTTGACAAGACCTACCTGCTTTTCGAAAAAGAGCTAAGAAACCAAATCATCCCTTTTGTCGACAAGACTTATAACACAATTGAAACGCCAAAAGGCCGAGCGCTCGCAGGGTTGTCGATGGGCGGCCGCCATACCCAGATGGTGGGCATGAACGATCTCGATCTTTTCAGTTCCTTTGGTATTCTAAGCGCGGGCGATATGGAAACAGAAAAAATGAATGCGGCTTTTTTTGCAGATCCAAAAGCGGCAGATAAAGTGGATTATCTTTTATTGGGGCTGGGCAGCGGTGAGACCAGTGAAAATGTTGGAAAAAGGTCAGCCTCAACGCACGAAATCCTACAAAAGCATGGTATCAGGCACGACTACTTCATAGGCAGAGAAGGCGCGCATGACTGGGGAACCTGGCGTTTATTACTGAACGAAAAACTGCTGCCAAATTTGTGGAAGCAAAAATAGCCCTATCCTATCACAGATAAGTCTGGCGGAGTACTGCCGGTTTTCAAAATATTTTTAAGCAGCGACGATATCATCTATTCAAGTGTTCGATGATTCTTAAAAAATTCGCTGCCACGCGGAGTGAACGGCCATTTTTTTTAAGTTTCGCAACCGATTTTTCTGTTAATCCTGAAAAAAACCTACATTTAATAACCTCGACTAGTCTTCCGTGACCGTGTTAATAGCTTCGTATGGGTTATTGTAATTGGTAATTTAATTGATTCCAATTGTGTATACCATCCAGTCCGTTTGTTACACTCCGTTGATATGCGCGCTAAAAAAGTCTGTAATAGGGTCGGTTCGCAAAGGGAGAAAATGGCCATGGGACAGCCAGGAAAATGATCATAAGAGCAATTGCAAAAAAGGCCGCCATAGTTTGGAATTTGCCCCGATCACTTGCCTGTTTTTTTGTCAGTGAAGATCCGATGGTGATGACAAAAATGGCTATCGTCATCAGGGTAATATGGATTATGCCAAAAAACTTTAATTCAAACTGCTGAACAGCAGCACTATAATCCGATCGGAAATAAGCTATCAACGGGCTTTCAAAATACAGAACATACCCTATTGAGAGCTGTATGTGGGAGATCGTGGTCGAAACCTGACGAATCGTATTGTCTGAGCTACGAAACTGCCGGCGCATAACCCAACCTGATATCGCGTTGACCACTGCGTAAGACAGACTAATGACGACAAGCCAGCGAAAAACAGAATGAAAAAAAAGAAGATAGGAATACATGGTTTCAGATTTTGAAAATGCAAATATCAATTTAAACAGGAAAATATCGGAGTGCAGCGTTCTTTTTCATTATTTTACCTCAAATAATTATTCTGATGTCAGCGATTCCTGAATTTAAAATAGCGCGTTTTGGTATACAGGCGCCATTCATATTTGCAAAAGACCCACTTCTGGCAATCCGAAAGGGCTTTGATACCTGCGGAGATACCTTCCGGTTAAAACTTTTCCGTGAATTTCTGGTCAGCCGCGACCCTGCTTTTTTCAAGCATATTCTGGTAACAAACAATAAAAACTACAAAAAAGGGAGCTCGTCTAAAATGTTGAACCCTGTCCTTGGCAACGGACTGGTGACAAGTGAAGGGGATTTTTGGCTTCGGCAGCGCCGGCTGGTACAACCTGCCTTTCATAGGGAAAGTTTACAGGAACTGTTCGTAACCATGGGGTCCATCACCAATGCTTTTCTTGACGAAATGGAAGTTTTTCGGGGGAAATCAGCTGTGGATATTGATGCGAAAATGATGGGTATCACCGCAGACATTGCTCTCAGAACGCTGTTTGGGAATATCTCCAACGAGGATAAAATGCAGATATATCACCAGGTGAACAGAACGCAGAAGTACCTGGTCAGCAGAGTTCGCAGGCCTTACCGCATTCCGCTGATGGTCGTCAATGGCGAAAAGCGCCGATTCAAAACGGACCTGGATTATTTCAACAAACTCGTTTTTGAATTTATCCGGCAGCGGCATAATTCTGAGGACAAACCCAATGACCTGCTTCAATTATTGCTGGACAGCCTTGATGAAGAAACCGGTGAGCGCATGACCGATCAGCAGATCCGTGATGAGGCGATTACGATGTTTGCTGCCGGCCATGAGACTTCTGCAACTGCGCTGAGCTGGCTGCTGCTTGAACTGGCAAAACAGCCGGAAGTGGTAGCTAAAATGCGTGAAGAGTCGAAAATATATGAATCGGTACCCACTTTTGAGCAGCTGTTGTGCCTTCCCTACACGCGCCAGGTCATAGAAGAAGGTATGCGGCTTTATCCACCCGCCTGGACCATGACGAGAGAGGCACTTACCGACGATCAGGTCGAAAATCAGTCTTTCCCCAAAGGCATTTCAGTGATGATGTCTATCTACGAGCTGCACCGGAACCCAAACATCTGGAAAAATCCGCTCATGTTTGATCCTGAAAATTTCAGTCCTGAAAACGTAAAAAATCGTGATAAGTTTAATTATCTGCCTTTTGGCGCAGGACCTCGGCTATGCATCGGACAACAGTTTGCCATGATGGAAATGCAGCTTATATTATCTGCGCTGATCAAGCGTTTTGATTTTGTAACAGATCCTTCACACAAAGTTGGGATTTATCCGCAGATCGTGCTGAAATCAACAAATGGTATCAGGCTGTTTGTCAAATAAGAGTTCCAAGGAATATCAATAAGTCGTTCGATGCTTATTTTAACCATGGATTAAACAAAATTTAACGCCTGCCTTATCAGAAAAATCGGTTAAAAACGAGAAATCCGGGGTGCAATTAGTTAAGCGCATCTTTCAAATCGGTATTATTGATTTGCGGGATGCCAAAATGATACACTTTTTGAGCAGTTTGAGGTAGTCAAACCGCGGTCGGCTTTGGTTTCTGGAAATGGAGGTAATTTGACACAATCGCATTCGAACAATCGAAATTTAGTTTCCGCCCAATTAGCGGTATTGTAAATAACTTAGTTATGTAGTTAAGCTATTAAGCCATTATCTGACTTTTATATATGTCATCAAAAATCCCGCAGTACCCATAACCCCCAACGTGTCTCCAGACAGCATACCCGTGTAGTTGAAGCCGTCGCTGTTATATACAACTTTTTTATCAGTCAAAGTGTAAGGACGTACAAGAGGACTTGATTGTTCGCCATGATGTTTTGATGAAAATTCGACATCCTTAGCCGTTTTAAATTCTAGATAATTATAATGATCCGGATTGATCGTTCTTTGCCAAATTGTACCAACTAGCTCGTTTGTTGGATTAATTGTTATATCAGGGGTTATATCCGGCTCTGTTTTGTCTCCTTTGGAGCAAGAGATCATTAAAAGCAAGAAGGCTAGTGAAAGTAACATTGATTTCATAGTTGAACAGGTTTACGATATAACAATGATTTCACTTTGTTGTTCAGCATGTTAGAATACTAGTGAAAGTAACTAATTATATATTAATTAACAATTTGAAATAATCTATAATCCAGGTAGAATCAAGCATTCAAGGATAAGCTTGTTCACTCAGGGCAGCTGCCAAGTCAGAACTAAATGAAAAAATGCCTTGTCCTTCTAAACATCCAACAATATCGCTAGAACCCCACCTCAGTCATTTTCTGTTTTCCATCGCTTAACAGAAAACCGCCAAAAGTAATGACAACAGACACTATCTTACTTTCACATGAATAGAAAAATAATTTGCTGGAATCTCGAAATCAGCCCGGGCAACCATATCATACTGCGATGATATGGTTGCCCGCCTTAAGAGTCCTCGTGCCTTTACTCATCGGAAAGGTTAAAAGCGAGTAAGTGTCTTTTGAAAATAACATCATATTGCGCAGCGATGGTAGCTTGTTTTGCCTGACGACAGGCGCTGACAATTGTTTGCAGAATGTAAAGATCCGTGTTAATATCAGTACGGGCAGATCGGTTTTTGTTTGCAAATTCGAGGTTTTCGTCCGCACGCATCGCCATGACTTTTGCGGTATCCAGTGCTTTCTTGTGCTCTCCCAGCGCAAACAACGGCGCTATGAAATTTGATGAAATTTCATCGAAGGGAATACTGGCATCCGGCATAACGGCCATTGCCTTCCTGAGAACCTGCCGCGCTTTTTCTTTTTTATTTTCTGCCAGTAACTGATTGGCCAGGCGCAGGAACGCGATACGGGATGTTGCCACCGGCGATCCGCGGTATGTATGATCATAGTTCACATCCTTGTCGCTAAGCCCGCGCCAGGCCATCTTGTGCATCATATTATCGTACATGATATCTGAATTTACATAGCCATCTTGCGCACCCGGTACTTGCACCGGCAAGAGCCGGTAGGCATATCCTTCAAGCTGCATGTATTCTTTTAATCCAAGATTATTGGCACTGCCCATGGTAGTAGAAAAATAGACAGGACGCTTCCAGTTGTTGCTTGCAATAACATCCAGCATCACCAGATCTGCCTTTAAAAGATCTTTATTCCCGATCGTCCACTTCATAGAATCTGTCAGCAGAGGCACCAGGTCTTTTTTTATGATATTCATTTTTCCAATTCTTTGCGGGTCGACTGGAAGAAAAAGAACGGACGAAGGTAGGATCGCCGTCATATCTCCGCTGACAAGCGGTACCTGGATAGCTTTGTTTCCCAGTTTAACCAGTTCCAGATATTCCTTCAGATCTATCCCTGACCTGACGCTGGGAATTTCATAAAACGGAATGTATTCGTTTTTCCCAAACGCATAATCATCTGCATTCAACGTGAATGGCAATGCCTGTGATTTATTCGTTTTTCTCATCAGCTGTTTGATATACCAGTCCGCGCCCAAAAAAGTCTGCACACAGACGCGAACGTCGGTTCTAAACCCTTCCACTTCCTGGACATACCACAACGGGAAAGTATCATTGTCGCCACCAGTAAATAAAATGGCATTCGGCGCACAGGAATTCAGAATATTTCTGGCAAAGTCGACAGAATGAAAACGGTTGCTGCGGTCATGGTTATCCGAGCCCTGAGCCAGCATAATAAGCGGCACAACTAAGCTGACAATCCCAGCTACGATATTTCTGTGCAAAACGCTGCCTGCAATTTTCCCCAATCCGTCGGACACAGCAACAACGCCGAGCCCGATCCAAATGCAAAAAATATAAAAAGACCCTACATAAATATAGTCACGCTCCCTGGGTTCTGCTGGCGGGGAATTCAAATAGATAACAAGAGCAAAACCTGTTAGAAAAAATAAAAGGCAAGATACCAGCAGATCTCTTTTGTTTTTAAAATAAAGCGTGAACAGTCCTGCGACTCCGAGAAGTAACGGAAGCATGAAAAAGTTATTATGCCCCCTGTTTTCAGCAAGCGAAGACGGAAAAATTTTGGTAACATCCCACGGATACATCGCCCCGGCACCCTCCACATCACTTTCCCTACCGACAAAATTCCATAGAAAATAGCGCAAGTACATATGCCCCAACTGATGAGAAAACAAAAACGAAATATTTTGCCTCATGGTAGGTTTTTGCCCTTCCGCAAGCCCGGTCATTTTTTGATAAAGCTGCGGATGACCGGGCTGATTGCTGTACATCCTTGGAAAAAGCATACTGCTTCCCACTTCATATTCATAATCGAAACGATAGTCCCGGATCACATATTTACCGTCTTTTTTCATGTAAACAGCTGTTTCCTTCTTCTGGCCCGTCGGCTTTGAGGTAAAGGATGGGCCATAAAGCAAAGGACGACTGCCATACTGTTCTCTTTTTAGATAGGAAACAAAACTTAAGAGGTCACTGGGATCATTTTCGTTGATCGGCGGATTGTATTCCGATCTTACCAAAACGGTGAAATATGAAGCGTAACCAATCAGCACGAACGCAAGCGAAATCAGGGCTGTGTTCAGGCCAACCCATTTTTTGTAGTGCGTGTAGCGGATACTCCAGGCGAGTGTTCCCAGAAAAAAGACCACAAAAATCAACAGGCCGGATTTATAGGGCAGGCCAAAGGTATTGACAAAAAACACCTCAAATTTTCCAGCCAAAGTCGGCAACCCGGTAATAATTCCTGTATTGATGATAAAAAGGACCAGCAATCCGGCTCCAAAGGCGATTACCATGCCCAAGAAATCAGGCTTTTTATTTTTTTTGAAATAGTATACCAGAGCCAATGCGGGTATAGTAACGAGGTTTAATAAATGAACACCGATAGAAATGCCCGTCAGATATGCAATGAGTATCAGCCATCGGTTTGCCTCTGACGGATCTTCCTTGCTTTCCCATTTGAATACAGCCCAGATAACAACGGCGGTAAAAAACGATGACATGGCATAAACTTCCGCTTCAACCGCCGAAAACCAGAATGAATCCGACCAGGCATAGGAAAACGCACCAACAATGCCTGATCCGAGAATAAGGACGACGTCGCTGGTCAAAAGCGCATTTTCTTGTTTTCCAATCAGCTTCCTGACCAGCAATGTGATCGTCCAGAAAAGGAAAAGTATCGTGAAGGCGCTGCATACCACAGAGACCATATTCACCCAAAATGCTACCTCTAATAAATCTCCCAGGGCGAGCATGGAAAATAGGCGGCCAATTAAGAGAAAAAATGGAGCACCCGGTGGATGAGGCACCTGTAATTTGAAAGCACAGGCAATGAATTCGCCGCAGTCCCAGAAACTTGCAGTCGGCTCGACGGAAAGCCTGTAAGTCAGAAAGGCGACAGCAAAAACCAGCCATCCGGTGACGTTGTTGATTCGTTTGAAGGTGATCATTTTTGTGATGTGTTTTGGCATTCCATAGTCAGCAGATATTTATTTACTGAATCTGAAATGATTGTCGGAAAAGTATGAAATCCAAAACTAGCGCAACATGAATATGAATATTCTATGAGAAATCTTAAAAAAGGTTAAGAACTTAACCGGTTCATACAGAATTAACTTTCTTTAACGACTAACTGGCTTCCGGGCACTTTTTGGCAAAATTCTCACTTACTACCATATGGTCCGACCGTTTTGTTAACGCGGTTCAAGTTAAATTTTGAATTCAATATTGATGCTATGGAAGTTTTAGTGGTGCTGGCCGTTTTTGGCTATATATATTATTTGAGAAACTATGCCGATTTAAGAACGAAATCGGAGAAGGAAACCGCAGCCCTGTCTAAAGGAATCCATCTTTTCAGGGAAAACCATATCCAGGAAGCATTTGCCTTTTTTGACGCCAAAATCAGCGACAAACCAAAATCAAGCGTGGCTTATTTATACCGCGGGCTTTGTTATAAGGCAATGGGCGACAGCGTTGCAGCCATGAAAGACATGATCACGGGACTTAGCTATGATGGGACGCTGGCAGAAATCCATCTTGAAAAAGGCAAAATGGAATTTGAAAGTCAGCGTTATGCTGAAGCGCTTGAATCGTTCAACAAGGCCGTTTTGTATGATGGGGAAGAAAATCAGGCTCCGTACCACTGGCGTGGAAAAACATGGCAGGCGCTGGGAAACGACATCGAGGCGCAAAAAGATTTTCTGAAAGAAGGTGATATTTTGAAGCAAAAACTGGCGCAGGGGCCTGCTGTTACACAGCCTAAAACACCACTCATTGACAAAGAACTTGCTGTAAATTCTGTCCTGATCCTGGTGACAAGTGTGATCATTATTTTGACAATCAAGGACGCTGAGAGTATACATCTCCCCTATCTCCTGGCTGCGGTATCGGCGATTTCCATTGGATTTGTTGAACCAGTCCGCGGATGGATTCTCGCTATTAGCCAGTGTATACTGCTGCTGGGCGGATACTTTTTCTTCACCGGGATCCCCGAAAGCAGCGGCAGGCAGGAGCTGGAAAATTTCAGTCTCTATGGAAGCTGCATCCTGACTTTTGCCGGGAGCTTTATTGGCGGATTTTTTAAAAGAGCATTAAACGCGGGTTGACCCGATTTGATATTCCATGGCATTGACTCACTATGCCAACTACGTATTTCATGTGTGGGCTCATGTTTCATTACAGCAGTGCTTATCCGCGCCTGGAACCGGATGCTGACAATGGAGCCAGGGATATTTAAAAAAATCATCAGTAACCAGAAGATTCTTTGAAGTTATATTTGTTCGCCGATCCTATTTGAGCTGTTTATGCGTGTAAAGCTGCCGGTAAGTTTGCGGGCTCAAACCGGTTGTCTCTTTAAATCTTCTGTGAAAACAGCTAAAATTCATAAATCCGCTCTCAAAACCCAGCTGTTTGATACTGACACGATTGCCAATCAGCAGTTTACAGCAATGTCCTACTCTGATCTCGTTCAAGAACTGTGAATATGTTTTTCCGGTCCTGGCTTTGAAATACCTGCAAAAAGAATTAGGTACCATGCCTGCAACCGAAGCGATCTCATCCAGACTGATTTTTTGTTTGAAATGAGATAAAGTGTATTCGTAGATCGCATTGATTCTGTCATTTTCGGACTCCGACAAGTCGTATTGAAAACCGGCCGAAGAGAGCGGCATATATTCTTCGGACCTCGCGATGATCAGCAGGCTTTGTATTAAGAACAAAATGCGTTCCGGCCCTTCTGCCACACGCATTTTTGAAAGCAGCGCCGCGATCTGATCTTTTAAATCGCCGGTCAGCATCAGACCTCTTTTTGCTTTCTCCAGCGTTATTTTCAAAGGCTTATTTTCCGCCAGTTCAAGAAACCGTTCTCCCCAGAAATCTTCGGTGAAGTGGACAACCGTTGAATATGGCAGCTGATTTTTAGCAATCAGGTTTTCTTCATCGTCGTCACGCCAGTAATGTGGCAGGTTCGCACCGACCAAAACAATATCGTCTGCCGCGAAACGCTTAATACTATCGCCGACAAACTGAGTACCCGCCCCTCTGTGAAAATGAATCAGTTCAATCTCGGGATGATAATGCCAGCGGTTGTTCAGGTTTGGAATCAGGTCCTGCCGCACACTGAAAGAATATGCCGGTACCGTCGGGACTTTAAGCAGCTGCGGTTTCATAGAGATATTTATACACCTTATAAGACATGAAATTAAAAAACATGTTAAGATATCTTATTACTTGGATAAATATGATTCTATTCTTTATAATAAAATATAATTCCTTTGCATTGTTTAATTTTAGACTCCTTAAACCATAAATCTTTCCTAACCTATGACAGATCGCAAAACCCGTCTGGCGATTATCCTTATTACTTCACTCTTTTTCCTGTGGGGTTTTGCATTGAACCTGAACCCCATATTAATCCCGCATCTTAAGAAGGCCTGCCAGCTGACGGATGTGCAGTCTGCCCTGATTGATTCAGCTTCCTATATTGCCTACTTTTTGATTGCGCTGCCAGCAGGCCTTTTCATGAAAAGGTTTGGTTATAAAGCGGGAATCACCCTAGGCCTGTTACTTTTTGCATTTGGCACTTTCCTTTTTTATCCGGCTGCCGAGCTTCGCCATTTCGGATTTTTTCTTGTCGCGCTTTTCATTATTGCAAGCGGGCTCACATTGCTTGAAACCGCAGCAAACCCCTATATCACAGTTCTTGGCGATGCCGAAACTTCGACCCAGCGTCTGAACTTTGCGCAGTCTTTCAACGGGCTTGCTGCGTTTCTCGCACCGCTGATGGGAGGTGCGTTTATTCTCTCCGGAAAAACGCTGACGGAGCAGGAACAATCATCTATGTCTGTCGCCCAGCTCAATAACTATCTTGCCGAAGAGGCAGGATCTGTACAGATTCCCTTTATCGTAATTGGAGTGGTGGTGCTGATCGTCGCCGTTTTGATATGGAGAACGCAGCTTCCTGAAATCGTGGAAGAACCAGAAACTGAGGAGCAGGCTAAAGGTTCTGTTTTCGCTGAGAAAAACCTCATCTTAGGTACCATTGCCCAGTTTTTTTACGTTGGCGGACAGGTATGCGTGAGCAGCTTTTTTATTCGATTTTCGGATAAGGTCGCCGGAATCGACGAAAAAACCGCTGCCTATTTGCTATCCGGCGCTTTGCTTAGTTTCATGATCGGGCGGTTTATCGGGACTTATCTGATGCGCTTTGTATCGCCTCCGCGGCTGCTTGCCATTTACAGCGTTCTGAATGTATCACTGCTTATCGTTGCCGTATTGACTACCGGTATGGTTTCCGTTTATGCGCTCGTGGGTGTTGAATTTTTCATGTCCATCATGTTCCCGACCATTTTCGCACTCAGTATCCGGGGCTTAGGGCCGAAAACAAAGATCGGCTCGTCGCTCGTGATCATGTCTATTGTTGGTGGCGCAGTTTTCCCTGTCATCATGGGCTGGGTTTCAGATCAGTCATCGATCCAGACGGCCTATATTGTACCAGCTGTATGTTTTCTGGTTGTATTGTATTTTGCCATAAAAAACGGATCTGTTAAAAATGTAACGCTTGGCGTTTCGCATTAATTTAACTTTTATCAACATTATCAATTGTTTCAAATGGACTTAAAACTTAAAGATAAAATCATCATTGTAACCGGGGGAGCTAAGGGAATCGGAGAAGGGATAGTTCAGGTTCTTGCAGCAGAAGGTGCCATACCCGTAGTGGTTGGAAGAAATGAGCAAGACAACCAGGCGGTCGTTGACCAGATCACCTCGAAAGGATTACAGGCCTTTCAGGTCGTTGCAGAACTGACGCAACCTGAGCAATCCGAAAAAGCGGTTCAGGAAGTACTTGCAAAATTTGGCCGGATCGACGGGCTGGTAAACAATGCCGGTGTCAACGATGGTGTGGGACTTGAAAATGGCAACTACGTCGATTTCATTGCATCCTTACATAAAAACCTTGTGCATTATTATCTGATGGCCCATTATGCGTTACCGGCTTTAAAGGAATCAAAAGGTTCGATAGTCAATATTACCTCCAAAACGGCAGATACAGGACAAGGCGGAACTTCTGCTTACGCTGCTTCTAACGGCGGAAGAAATGCTTTGACACGTGAATGGGCAGTTGAATTGCTGAAATATGGTATCCGCGTGAATGCCATTGTCGTGGCGGAATGCTGGACGCCGCTTTACGAGCGGTGGATAGAAACGCTTCCGGATCCGGAAGAAAAACTGAAATCGATCGTTGCCCATATTCCCTTGGAAAACCGGATGACGACTTCAGAAGAAATTGCCAGTACAACGGCATTTTTATTGTCTGAGCGATCAAGTCACACGACCGGGCAATTGGTATATGTCGATGGCGGTTATGTGCATCTGGACAGAGCTCTCGCCAATTCCTGATTGTTGAGAGAAGGTATGATCCGCATATCAAACAGCAGCGATATTTTTTCCAAACTTATTTTTAAATAAAATGAAAACCCTTGTCTGTACCACTCCCGGACATTTTGAATACCAGCAAACTGAAAAGCCGGTTTTGCAGCCCGGACATACGCTTTTAAAAATCAAAAGGATCGGCATCTGTGGAACGGATCTTCATGCTTATGAAGGAACTCAGCCATTTTTCAGCTATCCCCGTATTCTGGGTCACGAGCTGGCTGGGGAGATTGTTGAATTGGATGATGCACCGGGTTTTGAGATCGGAGAAGCGGTCACATTCGTGCCTTATTTTTATTGTGGCAAGTGCATAGCATGCCGTTCAGGAAAACCGAACTGCTGTACGACAATCAAGGTTTCCGGTGTGCATATTGACGGTGGCATGACAGAATATTTGTCGGTCCCTTCCTATTCGCTCGTGCACGGTGACGGATTAAGCTTCGACGAGCTTGCATTGGTGGAACCGCTCGCTATCGGTGCACATGGGGTAAGGAGAGCTGGCATAAGCGCCGGCGATGTTGTTCTGGTCGTCGGCGCCGGTCCGATCGGACTTGGCACCATGGAGTTTGCAAGAATTGCCGGCGCCACCGTTATTGCGCTCGACATTAACGATTCAAGACTGCAATTCTGCCGGGAGAAAATCGGCGTGGCGCATACCGTTAATGCGATGACAGAAAATGTTGCTGAAAAACTCAGTGAGATAACCAATGGTGATATGCCTGTCGTAATTATTGACGCAACAGGAAATTTAAAAGCGATCAATACAGCATTTGCATACCTGGCGCACGGCGGCACCTATGCCCTGATCGGTTTGCAGAAAGGTGAGATCACTTTCAGCCATCCCGAATTTCATAAACGCGAGGCCACACTGATGAGTAGCCGGAATGCTACCCGCCAGGACTTCGAGCACGTCATCAGCAGCATGAAAAAGGGACTTGTTGAGCCCACCCATTATATTACCCACCGTGTCCGGTTTGATGACATTGCGGATGCGTTTGAAAGCTGGCTGGATCCTCAGAATGGTGTAATCAAAGCGATGGTATCTTTACCCTGAATGTTTGGCTGACCTTTTAATTGTACATCGCCCCCATTTTTTTCCGGAAATCTTCAGGTGTATAACCTGTCTGTTTCCCGAAAAACCTGGTAAAATAAGACGGCTCTGAAAAACCAAGCTCGTAACTGATCTCCTTGATTGGTTTTTCACAGCAGCTTATTTCCCTTTTTGCTTCCAGGATCAGTCTGTCATTAATGATCTGATTAATCGTCTTACCGAACGAAGTTTTGGTAAGTTCATTGAGTCGCTTTGCACTGAGAGAAAGTTCATGAGCATAAAAAGCTGCCTTTCTTTGCGCCTTGAAATTTAGCTCTACGGATTCAATCAAAAACTGTAAACGCAAGTCGGGCTTATTTTCTCCTGAATCATTTCTCTTCAATTCAATACAATGCAGGAACCAGCTCCTGATGTAGGTTTCAAGGATTGCCGGCCTTTTCTCAGCACCATATTCTGTCCGGATCAAATCGAGCAAGGTATGAAAGAGGTCTAAATTTTCGTCAGGAACGGTTACGGAAAAGTTTGTCGAATGGTAAAAAAGTTTGAAGATATCGCTGGCAATCAAGCGCTCAAAGAATTCTTTTGAGAGCGCAAAAAGAAAACCGTTTTTACCACGCCGGTCCATGTTGTGGACCTGATCCGGCAGAAGCAGAAAAATCTGGTTCACGGCAATAGGAAATTTTACAAAATCGATGAAATGTACCTGATTCGGGTCAGGATGATTAAACCACAAAACCTCATAGAAGTCGTGACGATGTATCCCGTTGAAAAAGTGCTCATCTCCACCTTCAATGGTCGTCATAGCAAAAAAGTCATCTCCCATCACGTGAAGTGGCAATTCGCTATTTTTGAACATATCCACCTCATCCGCACTCAGCCCGTTACTCCTGTATTTCATACTCCCTCCATAATAAGAGCCGGAATCATCAGCCCTGCAAGTAATTTTTCGCTAAATTATTTATTTTAATTCTAAATAAAAATAATTCTTCATTTGATCTCCCGAACCTGATATAAGTTTCTTCTATTGGCTCCCGGCATACGTAAAACAAAACCCTGTTTGACCATCCAGTCCAGCATCTGATAGATTGTAGCCGGACTGATCTTAACACCGTTGCGCCGGAACATCATATACAGCGTATCCGCCTCCGCCTGCCCTTCCAGCTTTTGTAAATAATCTGCAAGCAGCAGACGTTTTTCCGTACATCTGAGATTATTCGATGCACAATAATGTTTGATTTCATCAGAAAGGATCATAAGCGCCAATCGTTAACAAATGAACTTCGCTGAGTAAACGGCCTACACTATACGTAACATTAGAAATAACTTTATTAAATGTTAGCCCCTTAAAGTCAAAGAGATGAATCTACGCTGATTTCTTCAGCTGATTTTCTGGCAGCCGGCCTGAATGCCGGAACGGGTTGTGCACTGTCTGTTCCTTTCGCATTTCTTCCGGCGTTTTTGGAAAAAACGTTTGCAGATTTCTTCATTCCTTTTTTATTTCTTTTTCCCCACCAAACCAAAAACCCTGTTACAGGCAAACTTGCCCCAATAAGACTCGCCAGAAAGGCAAGCACTTTCCCCGGAAAGCCCAGTATACTTCCTACATGGATATCGTAATTCATTTTCCTCAATTTGGTACCAAAAGGAGCACTTGCATATTCAGCGCCATAGACTTTATTTTTTGGCAGTTCTTTTAAGGTATGCTGGTCAAATACATAACTTCGGTTGTTATAAAACTGGCCGCTGCCTGGATAAATCGTGACGTTTATTGCGGACTTCGGCTTTGCCGGATCCGGGAAACTGTAATAAAACCCTTCTGATTCAGGATGTTTTGCAATAACCGACAGCCATGCCTGATCGATCGCCTGCTGCGGGGTATAGAACTTATTGGCCATCAGCGAATCTGAATGCGCTTCGCGCTCCCTTCCGGGCAGCGAGTCTCCGCCGGAGGTTACCCAATACAGTCCTTCGCTGTACCATTTGATACCGTAAACCATGCCAGTCATCGCGATGGCGAGCAGGAACAGCAGTGAATAAAACCCAAGAACATTGTGCAGATCCAGGTTGACACGTTTAAAGGATGCACCCCATTTAATTTTAAAACTCTTGTCACTTGTGCTTTTAGTCCATTTTTTCGGATACCACCAGACCAACCCTGTTATTAATAGAACGACAAACACCAGGGTTCCATAGTTAACGACCGGGCGGCCGATCTCAAAGGGCATCCATAAAAAGCGGTGGCCGTTCAGGACCCAGCGGAAAAAATCCGTTTCTCCTTTTTTATGGACATTCCTTACAACGATCTGACCCGTGTACGGATTTATTTTCAATGTAATATTAGGGCCCCGGCGTTCGCCCAGCCCCAGGTTGATTGTCCTTCCCTGCTGGTAATTGGCATAAGAAACTTTAACCCCCGGATATTCCCTTGCAGCAATCTGCATCAATTCGGATGGCATAATAACGGGCTTCTCCTGGCGTGCCACCCTTGTCTCAGGCTCCAGCAAGCCTGTAATTTCTTCATTGAAAACCCATATACAGCCTGTAATACAGACGATAAAAACGATAATTCCCGATGCAAGTCCCAGCCACAGATGCAGCCAGTTGTTGATTTTCCTGAAAGTTGACATAATCTGTAAATTTCTTCTTCGCTGACACTCCGCTATGGCAGGACTCTTGCCGGCTTTGGATCCGGATGGTCAATCCGGCTTTCTGGTGGTATAAAAATAATTTCTGAACTGAGTTCAGTTTCGTTTTAAATATGGCAGATCCAGTATCTGCATACATACAGGAAAGATCCAAATGAATCTGTTCAAGCAATTTGAAAACAAACCCCGGTGCCGCTTGCCGGCCGACCGGGGCTTGCTTATTTCAGATACCTTTCTAATTATTTCACTTTCACGATCGCTGTGATCGCGCCGCCTTCTACTTTCAGACCCTGTTTTGCTGTCGCTGTTGCAATGTCAACACCATAAACCCAGCTTCCAGCATCTGTGTTGATTCCGACAAATACTGTTTTTCCGTCAGCGCTGATTGTGTTGTTGTTGTAAGAGGCCGATCCCGATGCAATGCTTTCCGGAGCGCCCGTTACCCAGGTGAAAGTCTGGTTGTAAAGATCCGCAATGGCCAGTCTTTTAGCGCCGGTCGCCGTGTTAACTGTTCCGTACATGTAGAGCAGGACTTTGCCTTTGCTAAGATAAGTCTGGTTGGCAATGTGATATCCGCCAGATTTTTCCTGAACATTAAAAAAGTAACTCTGATCAAAATCAGTTGTTGCTTTTTTTACCCTAACGATCGCGGATGGTTTTTTGGACGTAGCAACGCCGCTATTCGACGCAGAAGCCGGCGAGAAACCATAAACATCACCATTTTCGTCTACCGCCAAACCGTTATTGAAATAAGAACCGATAAAGCTGGTCCTGTTGTCTTTAATCACTTTTTCGAGCTGCATGCCTGGATAAGAGAAAACCGCAATCCAGCTGCTGTCAGGATAAGCCGTGCCAAATGCATCCGGCGCCACGCCTTTGATGCTCATATAAGGAGCGAAAACTTTGTCACCGACCTGGGTCGCCCAGGTAAAGTGCGCGCGCTCGCCGTTGCCCGCCAGCTTCACAATGTTCACCTGCCCTTCACCGACAATTTTAGACTGATCGGCATTGATTCTGAACCAGGATGCACTTTCGTTTCCGCTTCTTGGTACTTTCATCGTTAAAATATCGTCACCGGCCGGGGCAAAAACCTGGACCGTCTCGCTCTGGAAATCAGATGTTTTTACCAGTTCTCCTTTTTCGTCCACGCTATAGGTTGTTACCGCCCCCGGATTTCCCTGACCGTATAACAAGCTGAAAAACTTTCCTTTGTGGGTAACATAATAACGGTAAGACCCATCCTGCTCTATTCCTTTGCCAACAGTACTGATTGTACCCTGAGACAGGTCACCCGTAGTTAGTAGATAATCGGCAACACCCTGCGAGCCAATCGGCGTGGATGCCACAACATATCTGGATGCAGCGCCACCACCTGGCTCTGTACCCGGATCAACGGTTTTGTCATCGTCGCTGCAAGATCCCAGGAACATTCCCATACCTAACACAAAAAACCACTGCAAATAGGACTTTTTCATTTTCGTTAATTATAATTGTTGAATTGATTATAAACTTATTTACTGATAAAATATCTAAGCTTGACATAGAAACCACGGCTCGGCTTTTGCAGACTAAAGTTGTCATAAAGCTTGGCGTCCAGCATATTTTTGCATTCGAAGGCCACATTGTATTTCCCGTTTCCCATCGCGTAGACAATATTCACATCATGGCTTAACTGTCGCGGAATATCGAGTTTATCGCTGCCAAGACTTGGCCAGTAGAGGTAATAAGCGTGCACAAAAAGGAGGTTATAACCAAAGGTCAGCGTATTCCCTTTTTTTCCGAAATCTTTTAGAAACAGCGCGGCATCTGCATTGCCGAACATAAACGGCATATTAGGTATCCGGTCGCGGTACAAAGGACTTTCGGTAGTATATCCGTCTTCAAATCTTGTATTATTCCGTAATTCCTGATAAGTAAGATTCACTCCCGCCGTCAGCAATTGTTTGTAAGAATAGCGCACTTCTCCGTCCAGTCCGAAGTTTGTCACGTCAGCGAGGTTGTCCATCACCTGCTTCGTCTGATTAGCATTTAATTTAGGACGGATGAACCCTTGCGCATCACGGTACAAGACATTTGCATCCAGGCTTATCCTGTGAACTCTGCTAAAACCTGTCTGGTAATTAATCCCAAGATTATAATTATTACTGGTCTCCGGTTTGAGGTTGATATTTCCTTCCAGATTGAGCAGGTCACCAAATAGTTCATCCGTTTCTGGCAAACGGTAACTCTTTTCAAAAGAACCTTTTAACTGTATATTCCTGGCAAGAAAATAGGTCGAAGCGATACCATATCCCAGTTTGCTGAATTTGTTTTTCTGATCCAGATAAGCAACATCTCCCCAGTTTCCACTGGGATTGTAAGAAACAGAAAACTTATTATTTTGTGTAAATTGTTTAATAAAAACGGAAGTGTTCCAGCGATCGCTATAATCATATTTGTAGCCCAGGCCCAATACATTTTTAGTATTAATCCGTGGTTGTTCATACCGGTCTGCGTCCGGATACAACTCGTCTTTTCCTTTACGGTTAAACGTATTATATACATTATTGATCGTCAAAGAATGTTTGTTGTTGATCTGATAGCTGACGTTGGCCGTAGCCAGACCGTTATTATTGCGGTATTTATACAATGAACGCTCTCTTTCACTACCCAAGCCTTCATATTGTTTGAACTGCTGGAACCAGTTGTAGCGCCGGTAAACAGTATCGATATTTTGTTCCTGTCCCAGGTTATAGTTTGCGGCGATATTAACGTTCAATCCCCGGACAAAAAGATCTTTTTTCTGGTATTTCAGGCTAGGCATCACAATGTTCCCTCGCCTATGCCACTGTCCGAACACGCTGACCATTCTGGCACCGGTTTGTATTTCGGCCTTGTTTTTGCCAAGCGTGATGCCAACCAGCAGGCGGTCAGCAAACTTTTTTCCGACCAGCCCGATGTTAGCGATCACCGTTTCATTATGGTAGGTATCATGAAATCTGCGCAGCCTCTGATCTCTGAAATATTCTCCCGTATTTACATCCGCCACATCGACATTGATCCAGTAATTGTTATCTGAATAATTCTGAAATGCGTTTAATTGTGCAGTGAATCCATTCTTCGCAGTGAACCCTGCGTTGATGGTCGTCCGGTGGGTATTGAACGAACCGTATGAATAGGATGCGTCTAGATAGCTGTTCTGCTTCGTGTTTGTTACAATATTAACTGCGCCGCCCAGCGCATCCGATCCCAGCCAGATGGGAACCACACCCTTATAAACCTCGACCCTTTCGGCCAGATTGATCGGAATGTTGTTTAATTGAAAAGATGAACCGAAGTTGTCCATCGGCACGCCATCCAGAAAAAATTTGACCTGGCGGCCAGTAAAACCGTTCAGAGAGAAATTCATATTGGAGCCAACACCGCCGCTTTCCCGCACCCGGACGCCTGAAACCCTGTCGAGTGCATGTGACAGATCCAGTGTAGAGTTCTGGAGTTTTTTGGCATCAATGGCAGTTACATTGTATGCCTGGCGGTTAATTTCCTTTGTTTCTGTCCTGCCAATGACTGAAACAGATTCCAATTCCCGGGTGTCTGAAATAAGGTGAAAATGATGTTTATGATGATCTCCGGCTTTCACCGTTATTTCCTTTGTCTGAGGCTGATACCCCATAAAAGAAACGATTAACTGATAGGAACCCGGTTTTATATTTTCAAGTGAATACTTTCCATCTGCACTGGTGAACGATCCGGAGGTGCTACCCTTTAATGCGACAGCAGCTCCCGGCAAAGTTTCCCCGTCCTCTGATCTGACATTTCCGGAAAGTGTGGCAAAGGGGTTCTGAGCGAAGGTTATAAATGACAGGGCGCATAATAGCCCTGTATGCAGAATTTTACTAATTTGCATTGCTTAAAATGTTTCAGCGTTTGAAAGCATTGCGCGTCTGCGCAACGGGCCGGGTGGTTGCAGCCATCCGGTTTTGTTTTTACTTTTTAATCAGGGCTTGTAGTGATCAGGTCATATTTTTATTTTTTTGTAAGCAACTTTCACTCGTTTTACCGCGTATTCGTTTAGATACCGACACGATCAAATCAATTATCGGATCATAGAACCAACCTATACATAAATAGACTTATTCTAAATAGGCTCACAAAAGTACGGGTCGGCTATCGGTTACACTTACACAATTTGCCGGTTAAGTTGCACAATCTGCACATTTTCACTTTTATTTTTATCTTCAAAATCAGCTGGCGTCTGTTTCGTGCATCTCGTGGCCTTCCCCGATAATATAGGTCCAAAGCCTGCATTCATCCGTCTCAATTATCTATTTTGTGATTTTATACATCCACATTTTCCTGGTAGTATATATTGAAAAGTACTTGTTTGACATTATGCATAAAGCCATGAAAAGTCAACTTCAACTTTTGCTGCTCCTGATTTTTGGGATGCTTAGTGCCGCATCATGTAAGAAAGAGAATACCCTGAAAGCTGAGGTTAAATATTCAGACGATCAATACAATTTTACCACGCATTACAGTCCTGAAAAGACCAAAGAAGTCCAGGCAACAATTAGCCAGCACATTTCATCGGCGCAGTCAAAAGCAGACGGAGACTGGAATCAGCTGGATGTATCGGGCGATAAAACAACTTTTAATGTCATTTCCACACCTGGTGACCTAAAATTCGAATTTTATAAAAACGAAAACAGCAGATCTTCCTATCACCGTATATAGGGATTGTGCAAAGAGATTCGGGATGTAATTACTAAAAATTGAGCGAATCCTGATCACTCCTATACCGAAGATAATTATTTCAGGAATTAAAATCCTCCGCAAAAAAGACTGGCTGTGTTCAGTCTTTTTTGTTTTAATGATATTTTTCATGAGCCACCTTCGGCAAGAATCCAGTCGTGCTACTTTCTGCATATGCCGTCTTAAACAATCCGTTTGAGGTTATAAAACAGAAATTTAATGAGTAATTATTACAAGTGCATTCTGATTTTCTTTGTTTTTCTAAAAAGTTTAAGCATTTGCCCCGCCCGGTCACAGCAGGCGAATATGTTCATAGTAAAAGGTATAATCACAGATTCCTTAACCGGAAAAAATATTGAATTTGCCACCCTCAGTATCCTTGACCCTAATCAAAAAGTAATTGCCCTCACCTACTCCGATGAAACCGGATCGTTCAGGTCGGCCGATATCGTAGCTGGTTCTTATGCGTTGAATCTCTCTTTTATCGGTTATGCGCAGAAAAAACTGCCCTTTATCATCAGTACTGAAAAACCGGTATTTGATTTTGGAAAAATATTTCTCATCCCGGATACAAGGACACTACAGGCTGTGACAGTAACCGGCACCCGACAACTCGTGGAGCAACAACCGGGTATGTTGATTTATAACGCCGAAAAAGACATCAGTAACAACGGCGGTACTGCCGCCGATGTATTACGGAAAGCACCGATTCTGAACGTGGACGCCGCCGGGAATGTCACCATGCGGGGAAATGCTAATCTGCGCATCCTGATCAATGGAAAATATTCAGGCCAGATGGCACGCAGCCCCGGTGACGCATTGAATATGATGCCTGCCGGATCTATAAAATCTGTGGAAGTGATCACTAGCCCTTCGGCAAGGTATGATGCCGAAGGAGCGGCCGGCGTCATTAATATCATTACCAAGAAAGGTCAGAAAAGTGTAAGCGGCACACTGGAAGTGGTTGGTGGAAATCTGGAACAAGGGTTGAACCCCAGGGTATCCGTGAATCGGGATAAGTGGAATATAAACTCAACACTTCATTTGCACAGGTTTAGAAGTAAAACGTTATCCTATCTTGAAAGGGATGCCCTCGAAAACGGTGTAAAAACCGGAAAACTCTTACAGCAGACGACCAGTGACAACACTAAGCCCCACAGCTCTGGTGACATTCAGATCGAGTTTTTACCGGATTCCGCAAATCTGTTTAGCTTCTCTCTGAATGGGTGGCTCGGCAACTGGCCAGATAATAAGGAACAAACAAACCAGCGTTACGACGCGACAGGCCTGCTGGTGGAAGCATATCAGCAGCGTGCAGATACAAAGGTGCCCAGTAGAGGGATGGACCTGAATCTTGGCTACACGCGTAAATTCAAAAAACCAGGAGAAGAACTTTATCTGATGGTGCAGCACAACCGGTCAGTTGATCAGATTAATTACAATTCCCTCAGGACGAGTACTGAACAGGTTCCGGTTTACAGAGAGCTTAATAATAACCGCACTAAAAATTACGAGTGGACCATCCAGAGTGATTACATCTTACCACTGCGCAAGTCGGGCAACCATGTCCTGGAAACAGGACTAAAAGCGATCCTGAGGACGGGCGGCAGTGACTATAAGCTGCGTGAAAGTGTGAATGGCCAGCCAGAAACCACGATTCCGATCCCGTCCCGCTCAGATATTTTTGATTACAGCCAGCACGTCGTGGCGGCATACGCCCAATTAAAATTTAAATGGACCGGCGGTTGGGCAGTTCACGCCGGTGCACGGATGGAGGGGACCTTTATGGAAGGAATACAGCGAACTCAGCAGAGCTCTTTTAAAAATGATTTCTGGAATTTTGTGCCCAGTGCCACGCTGTTCAAAAAGCTAAATCCTAAAAACAATCTGACTCTAAGTTATACCAAACGAATATCACGTCCTTCCTTATGGGACCTCAACCCGAATACAAATAGTCAGGATCCCAACAACATAACCGCTGGAAACCCTGACCTGCGGCCGGAAGAAGTGGAACAGACTGAATTTACCTATGCCTTACAGACCGAAAAGGACCTTTTTATGAACTTTTCAGGATTTGCCAGGAAAACCAGCAATGCGATCGAAAATGTCATAAAAATCGATGACAACGGGGCAGCCACTGCCACGATGCAAAATCTTGCTTCCAATAGTCAATACGGATTTAACATGTCCGCCGCACTGGCGATAATGCCAGGCTGGAAGGTTAACAGCAACGCGAATGTGAGGTACGCAAGTTATCGCAGCGGAGCACTTCTTATCAGCAACGAAGGAATGGCCTGGGGAATCAATCTGAATAGCAGTTGGAAACTAAAAAATCACTACAGCGTACAATTTTACGGCGATTATGATGCAAGAAGCATTACTCTTCAGGGAAACGAATCATCCTGGTTTTATTACAGTCTTTCCGCAAAGAAGGAGATACCGTCGAAAAAAATGACGGTCAGCCTGACGACCGTCAGTCCGTTTGGCAGCTACCTGTCGCAGCAAGAAACTGTGAGAAGCAACAATTTTGAGTCCATAACGAAAAACCTCCGCATGATGCGTTCTATAAGGATTTCTCTAAACTGGGAGTTTGGCGGATTGATAAAAAGCAACAGCACCAGAAAAATAAATAATGACGATCTTAAAAATGTGAAATCAGGAAGCTGATCAACCAGATCTCTCCTTGTTAATGAACACCACGCCATCGGACTTACGGAAAAAGTGCCGGTTCCGCCTCATTTTTGGTGAAAAACAAATCGATAATGGATTTATATCTTTGCATAAACCTGGCGAAAAATATTGTTAGAACATTTTCATTCCGTTTATGATACTAGAAGCAGCGATCTTACATGTTAAAACAGATCAACAGATTGAATTTGAAAGAGACTTTGCGTTGGCCGGCAAATACATCAGTTCGACACCTGGCTACATAAGGCACAGTTTACAAAAATGTGTTGAACAATCTAATAAGTACTTACTACTCGTAGAATGGAAAAAGCTTGAAGACCACACAGTCGGTTTTAGAGAGTCTGACGCCTATAAGGATTGGAAGCGTCTGTTACACCACTATTATGATCCATTTCCAGTTGTAGAACACTTCGAAATGATATTTACGAACCCGGAGTAACAATCCTGGATAAAAGAATATAGTCTGTCATATCAATTAAGATGTTTCACCAAAAATGACAATGAATCAATTTACAGCAGAAAAAAAATAAGCCGGCTATTTTGAATGTGAACAGACTTAGGGTACGCTGCATAACAGTCGTACCTTTTTTTATTCAGGATCCGCGACGCGCTGCCTGGCCTTCTTCTCAAAACCTTAAAATTGAACAACAACAGCCGGATTCAACATGGAAATGTTACATAACGTTTTGTAAACTAACTGTTTATATTTTCAAAAAAAATTGTATCTCAACTACAAATAATTTCGATAATATCGGTAAAACTTCTTGTGGTTGTCTAATCTTGTTCTAATTTTGTATTAAACCTGCTCTAAAAATGCTTTATGAATAAAAAATATGTGCTACAGGCATTCGACCAAAACCTCAGGGGCCGGTTCGATGTTCTTGTTCAGTATTACGGTGATTACCTATTTGAAATACCCGCCTCCATCATGGTTCAGCAGATTCAGGACGAACTTGACATTACTATTTCGGAACAGGCTATTTACAATCTTAAAAGAAGATGTAAAAAGAAGAAAATTCCTTCTGCTTCCGGACTGGCTGTTTCCGGCTAAACCGGCGGTCAGTATCAGATCATAAAACCTTACCCGGTTATGTTGACTTACCATCCATAGCCTCTGTTTACAGCAGGCACTCAAATAAATGAAAAACAATAAAACGATTTATCTGGTCGATGACGATGAAGATGACCGGATGCTCACCCGGGAAGCGCTTGAAAGTGTAATCAAGGGTATCCGCATCATCGAATTATCTGACGGAGGCGGGCTGATCTCACTGGCAGAAAGCGGCGGCCTGAACGAGCAGGCTTTAATTCTGATTGACATGAACATGCCCCGCCTCAATGGACTGGAAACGCTGTCATTGCTCCGGCAGAATCCCGAATGCCAGCAAATTCCGGTCGTAATGGTGTCAACAAGCAGCCATCAACCCACCATCCAGAAGGCTTATGAAGCTGGTGTGAATGCGTTTGTTGTGAAACCGATCACCTTTACGGATTATATACGGCTGGCGCACGCGGTGAATATTTGTTTTTTAAACAATTACCTGTCGCTTAACCAGCCCGTATTATCCAGATGTTTCAAGGGCAAGAGTTTATTGCTGATCGAAGACAACGACGATCATGCGGCGCTGATGCAGATGATTTTCAAGCAAAGCATGCCTGAGGTTGAAATTTATCATGTCGCAGATACGGAAAGTACGATGAAATTTTTGGCCGGCTATCCGGGCATCTGTCCGGCACCGGTTGAACTGATCATACTGGACCTTTATTTACCTACGCGCCAGTCCGGCCTTGATCTTCTCGACAAAATAAGAAACCATTTTGTTGAACGACAATTACCTCTGGCACCCATTATAGTCCTAAGTTCTTCTGATCATCAGCAGGATATCAGAGCCAGCTACCAGAGACGGGCCAATGCCTATATGGTGAAATCCCACGACCCTGTCCTTTCGTTCTCCCATTTGAAAGAAGTTTGCCAATTTTGGTGGGGAACAACGAAGTTGCCTTGTTGAAAGAAAGTTTCCGATCGGACTTATAGTAGTTCGGAAAACTACCAGTTTACACTCATACCCGGCTAATGTTAAAAGAGAAAAATACCAATTACCAAAATCTTACGCCTGATCAGCAGCCTGTTCCCATTGTTGCCATTGGCGGATCTGCCGGCGGGCAACAGGCAATCACAGAACTGCTGGATCACCTTCCATCAGAAACCGGACTTGCTTATGTTTACATTCAGCATCTTTCACCAGACTTTGAAAGCAAGCTAGACGATATATTGTCTGCACACACAAGCATGCGTGTGCGGGAGGCGGAGCATCTGATGCAAGTAGAACCCGACCATTTGTATATTATACCGCCTGGAAAAGACCTGGAGGTGATCGATGGCGTTCTGAGCCTGATGCCAAGGAAACCGAGACCACAGCTTCATTTGCCCATCGACCAGTTTTTCATTTCGCTGGCCAACCGCCAAAAGGACGGCGCTATCGGAGTGGTACTTTCAGGCATGGCGAGTGATGGGACTGCTGGGCTCCAGGCCATTAAAGTCGCTGGCGGAATAACTTTCGCACAGGACGAAACGGCACTTTATTCAAGTATGCCACTATCGGCGATCAGTGAAGGGGTAGTCGACATGGTCCTTTCTCCAAAAGAAATCGCCCTGGAGCTTAGCAGGATCAGCAAGCATGCGCAGATTTTTCAGCTGACGAATGAGTCCGTGCAAACCGATGCTGATGATTCTGAAACTAGCGATGACGAAGACCTGAGAAAAATTCTGCTGTTCATTAAATCAGCTGTCGGTTCTGATTTCACGCATTATAAAAAGACGACGATCAGAAGACGGGTACTGCGCAGGATGCTGCTTTATAAGCTGGAAACACTGAAAGACTATGTGCAGTATCTCAAAAAAAATCCTTCGGAAGCAGGCATACTTTATAATGATCTTCTGATCAATGTAACCAATTTTTTCCGGGATAAGGAAACGATGGCCCACCTGAAAAAACAGGTACTGCCCTGGATTTTGAAAAACAAACCCGCCAACGAGCCTCTCAGAATATGGATTGCCGGCTGCTCCACCGGACAGGAAGCGTTTTCCATCGCCATGATTTTAATGGAAATCATTGGCGACCGGGCTGTGAGTATCCCCATCCAGATTTTTGCTACCGATCTGAGTGAAAGCGCTATCAATAAGGCACGGCTGGGCGTTTATACAGCTGGTGAAGTTGCAGACGTATCCGCTGCCCGCCTTGACCGTTTTTTTACCAGAAGTGATGAGAACTTCCGGATCAATAAATTCATACGCGACCTGTGCATTTTTGCTCCTCACAACGTACTGATCGATCCACCATTTTCAAGACTGGATCTGATCAGCTGTCGAAATCTGCTGATCTATCTGGACGACGTCCTTCAAAAGAAAGTACTGGCAACTTTCCACTATGCTCTGAATCCGGAAGGTGTACTTCTACTGGGAAAGTCTGAATCCACCGGAAGCTCGCCCGTGCATTTTACGCAAGTGGACAAGCTGCACAAAATTTTCACACGGAAGAACAATGTGATGTCCAGAATGCCTTTGGACATGCATGCAAGGACAGTATCGCGTGACGGATCAGGCAAGGTCACTTCTTCAAAAAACAACGAGGTAGTAACAGTCAGCGAACTAGACAAACTGGTTGACAATCTGCTTCTAAGCAAATATGTTCCGGCAAGTGTCGTTGTAGACCAGGACCTTGAAATCATTCAGTTCCGGGGTGAAATGAACTTGTTTCTGCATCCGTCGCAGGGAAAAGCCAGTCTAAATCTGACCAAAATGGCACACGCTTCGCTGGTTTTTGAATTGCGGAATATCGTGCACAAAGCTAGAAAATCAGCCCAGGCGGTAAAGAAAAGCGGGCTTGAAATTCTGGTCAGCGACAGGAAGGTTTATGTCGATATCGAAGCAGCTCCTGTGACCAACCCAGCCAACCAACAGCTTTTTTTGATCCTTTTTGAACAGGTTCAACCCAATACTGTCCTGCACGGAGAAAATGTGATCGACGCCTATAAAATTAATTCCCAGCTGGAAGCAGAACTCGCAGCACTCCGGCAGGATATGCACTCGATCATTGAAGAACAGGAAGCCAGCAATGAGGAACTGCAGTCTGCCAATGAAGAAATCACCAGCAGCAACGAAGAGCTGCAAAGCATAAATGAAGAACTTGAGACCAGCAAGGAAGAGATTGAGTCCGCCAACGAAGAGCTTCAGACCATCAACCAGGAATTGCAGGTCAGAAACGATCAGCTCACCGAATCGTACGAATATTCAGAAGCAATTCTTTCCACCATCAATGAAGCGACACTTGTTTTAGACAGTGAGCTTCGTATCAGAAATGCCAACGACGCATTTTACAGGATCTTTCAGTCAACTGCGCAGCAGACAGAAGGCAGAATGATATATGAACTCGGCAATCAGCAGCTTAACTTTTTAGCGTTTCAACAGATGCTGCATGAGGTGAAGAACAACAGTACTTCCGTAAGAGGATTTGAAGTAACCCTTAAATTTTCCAAAGGAGAAATGCGTACGATGCTCGTTCATGCCAGAAAGCTCGTCCAGCAACGCAAACAGACGATCCTCATTGTTTTTGAAGATATCACTGAACATCGCAGGGCTCAGACGCTGCTGCAGGAACGCCAGCGTTGGTTTGAAGAACTCGTGGACAATACGCCTGCTCTTATACGTGTTACCGATACCAGAGGTGAAATCAGTTTTCTGAATAAAGCATGGACCGAATTTACGGGAGAATCATTTGAAAAAACAAATCCTTATCTTTTTTTAGAAGCGATACATCCGGCAGACCAGGAGGCATACAAAAGTGCTGTCAAAGCGGGGGCAGCCAAACGGGATCGGTTCAGTTTTGAATACCGGCTTCGCCGCCATGACGGAGATTTTCGTTGGGTTCTTGAAAATTCAAGGCCGATGTTTTCCCAGGAAGGAGAATTTACCGGTTATATTGCGAGCTGTACTGAGGTGCACCTGCAAAAAACGTTGACCCAGCAGCTAAACCAGCACGTGGACGAAAGGACAAGTCAGCTGAGAGATGCAAATCAGGAACTTGAAAGCGCCAACAACGAACTGACCCAAACCGCTGACCGCCTTCAAAGTGTGCTGAATGGCGTCCTTGCCTCGGTCACACTGATGGAACCGGTCCTTAACGACCAGGGCCAGATCATTGATTTTACCACTTCCGCCTTCAATCAGAAAGCGCTTGAACTGGTTGGGCTTACCGAAAGTGAAATGACGACACAAACACTTCTGAAGTCAAACCCGGTTTTCAGGGAATCGCAGCTGATTGACTTATTTATTAAGGTCATGACAGATGGTGAGTCAGCATACAAGGAAGTCAGTGGACTGAACTCCAACCCGGATGAAACCTATGCATTTTTGATTACCCGTCAAATTGACAGAAAGGGCATCGTTGTTACGGCTCTGGACATAAGCAGCCGCAAAAAGGCAGAGATCGAATTGACCAGGACGGCAAATAACCTCCAGGCTGTACTTGACAGCTCGCCTGCTTCGATTGGGTTTTTCAAAGTTTTATATGATGATGAAAATGTTGCCTCTGATTTTCAGCTGCTCGTATGCAACCAGAAATTTGGAAGCGTTTTTGAAATACCGTCAAATCAGCTGATCGGGAAATTTGCTTCTGAGCTGTATTCGCCTGAATATATCGAAAAGATGAGGCAGGTCCTTGCAACCGGCGCACCTTATCATACTGAATATGAACACACGGATGGCCGCTGGCGGGGCACTTCGCTCACCCGCCATCACCACGGCATTGCTGTAACGGAACTGGACATTACTGCCCTCAAATCAGCACAGCATCAGCAGGATCATTTGATCAGCCAGCTTGACGGATCTTTTAAAATGATCGAATCTCTGGCTGTAATGAAGGAATATGTCCAGCACCGCGGTTCCTTTTTACGCTCGTCATTCCACGACCTTCGTGGCAGTTTTGGTATTATCGTCGGAGCTGCCTCGCTTTTAAATATGATGGATACAGAAGAAGAAAGGGCAAAGGTGCTTGATATGATCCAACGGAACCTGTCACATGTAACATTGATGATGAACCAGCTCCTTGACTATTCCCGGTTGGAATCAGGAGAAGAGAAACTGGAAATTGTCACTTTTGACGCAGGCGAAATGCTTACAGAGCTTTGCGAAGGCTCCATCAGCGTGGCCAGAGACAAGAAGCTTTCACTACAATACGCGGGGCCGGCATCTCTGGTCGTCGAAGGAGACACTGTTAAGGTGAGGCGCATCGCACAAAACCTGCTATTAAATGCAATTAAATATACCCACGAAGGAAGCGTTTCTGTGAGCTGGTCAAGCGTCCCATACGAAGGGCAAGAAGATGCCAGATGGCAGTTTTCCGTACAGGATACGGGACCCGGAATTTCCAAAGACCTGATTTCGAGGCTTTCAGATTCACAACATCATCAGACGGCAGAAGCTCGTACCGTGGCGCCTATTGAGGAAAACAAAAACCAGGGCGAAGGTATTGGATTGTTCATTGTAAGGCGATTATGCGAGTTGCTCGGCGCAGAAATGCAAATTTCCAGTGACCCCGATTCCGGGACAGTATTTTTTATAACCTTTCCGCAGACTTATCAGTGAGGTTAAAAACATCTGTAAAAAGCAAGTCGGAAAACAGGTTTACATACAAGATGCAGGCGCTAAAAGCAGTGTAATCAAAGAAGTCAGCACGATTGAGCAGGGTTTGTGATACCCATCCTTTGTGCTGACTTCTTAATTAAAATCCTTTTGCAAAAATAGAATACCTATCGCTTCTCCATCCGGACAACCTGATTCTCAATGGGTTTTACCGTATTCAGGTATGCAAAAATAGCCCCGAGATCATCTTCCTTCATACCGGAGTACATCGTCCAGGGCATAGGCGTATTCAGTTCGCCGCGTGCCAGAATTGGTGAAACATAACTACTGTCGGCATATGCTTTGAAACGTGCTACAAACGCTTCTTTAGTCCAGTTGCCAATCCCTGTCTTCTTATGCATGGTGATATTTGGCGACCGTGTGACCCCGTGAGGACTTGCAAATTCCATCCCTCCCCCGAATTCAGTCCCGGCTATCACACTGCCCTTTTCGGTTTTACTATGGCAGTCCACACAGCCTGTGGCAGTTATCAGATATTTCCCATATGCAATCTGATCTTTTTCCGACGGCCTTTTAGTAAGTGATGCCGGTTGGGGCATGGTATTGATGAGAAAATTAACCGGGAAGTCCGCTTCTGATTCCGGGACATCGTTTTTCACTTCCGGCAGTTCGCGTATATAAGAGATGACAGAGAAAATATCCTCCTGATCAAGTTGTCCAAAGCGATGATAGGCCATTACCGGGAACAACGCTTTTCCGCTCTTATTGACACCGGTGGTGACTGCACGGTAAATCTCGCCGTCCGTCCAGTCGCCCAGTCCGTAACTGGTGATGTTTGGTGCATAAAAATTACCGGGGAACCCCATGTCTTTAGTGAAGGCTTCGCCTCCACCCCCAAACCCGCCTGCAAGTGGTCCGGCATAACGCGTCCAGTCACGCGAACTGTGGCAATCCATACATACCGTTACGTGATTTGCCAGATACTTCCCCCGTTCGATCCTGGCGGCTGTCCTTTTAATTTTCATATCCGGTGCAGGACCAGTATCTGGCAGGAAAACTTTTACATAAACCATTGCAAGAACCAGCAGAACTGCCAGGCCAGCAATCACTTTTCCCATCACTTTCAGTGCTTTCATGGTGATAATTAATTTTGCTCTATTCGTTTTGCTATTCTATGTACTTGATGTCAAGTTGGGATGTGGAGGTGCAAATGACTGAAAGAGTCTTTTACCGCACAATAGCATATTCTTGCTATTGCGCAGATCAAAAATCAGCCGCAGGAGGCAAAATCAAACGGTGCCTCACGCCTTTTGCAACTTTTGGAAGCATTTTAGCGAGAAAAATCAGCTTTTTTCAACCGCTAAATAAGAAATGCATTTTTCTTCTGCTGATGAGCAACTTTAATGGTTAATATCGTCGGGCAGAATACGAATTTTAAACCCCCACATGCCGGAAATTTTTGCCGCAGCTTGCCGGACTTGGCTAGAATTTAAAAGCGGGCAGAATGGATGTTGACGGGTAAATCCGGAAAACAGCAAGATAAATGAACACAGAAGGGACAAACAGACAAAGCGGCAGATTAAACTAATCTGAAAGATGGGCGGCTGCGCTGCGTTTCTCCCGGAAGACGTAGCTAGTATGTGCTATATTTTCCGGTATTGAATATTACTAAATTTACAATATGGCAGCAAGGATCATTATTTTCGACGACAATCAGGAAAGGCTTAACAGCGTGGCTATGTTGTTAAATCTTTCAGCAGATCTTAACTGCGTCGGCACCTTTCACAATGCAGGCAATCTGGCCAATGATATCAAGATGTCAAATCCGGATCTGGTGCTTATGGATATCGATATGCCTGGTATCAACGGCATCGAAGCGACGCGCCAGATCAGAAAACTTTTTGGTGCGCTGCCCGTATTGATCCAGACAAATTTCGAAGAAGACGAACGAATTTTTGACAGTCTTCGGGCAGGTGCCAACGGGTATCTTTTGAAAAAAACCAGTCCCGAAAGATTCCTGGAAAGTTTGAGAGAAGCCCTTGACGGCGGCGCTCCTATGACAGGAAGCATTGCCGCCAAGGTACTTCGCTTTTTTTCAACCGACAGTCAGGCAAAAAAAGATTATCATCTGACAGAAAGGGAAAAACACATACTCAGCTTTCTGGTCAAAGGGTACAGTTATAAACTTATAGCCTCAGAATGCAGCATATCATACAATACCGTAAACAATCATATACGCAACATTTACGACAAACTGTATGTCAACAGCGCGACCGAAGCCGTTAGCCTGGCCATTAAGGAACGACTGGTTTAAGCGTATTCCTCGTCTAATTAATCTCTTGATGTGTACTTACCGCAATCCTGTTCCAGGCATTAATGGTCGCTATGGCCATAATAATATCTGCTACCTGTACTTCTGTAAAAAGCCCGATGGCTTTCTGATAAGTCGCGTCAGTTAATCCCTGCTGGCTGATCAACGTGATCTCCTCGGTCATCGCCAGAACCGTTTGTTCCTCCTGAGTAAAAAACTTTTTAGCCTCTTTCCAAGCGCTTACTAAAAAAATCCGCTGGTTTGATTCACCATTTTTCAATGCGTCTTTCGTGTGCATATCGATGCAATATGCACAGCTATTGATTTGTGAAGCGCGTATTTTAATAAGCTCTTTTAAAGTCTTGGAAAGCTCCGATTTGGCAAGATACCCCTCTAATGCATACATGGCTTTGTACGCCTGTGGCGACACGGTGTTGATACTGATGCGTTGTTCCATTGTCTTCATTGTTAAAATTTGTACAACACAAAGGTCAGTAACTGAAAATATGCAAATCTTAAACTGGTTTAAGAAACGTTTTTCCTGCGTATTTCACTCAGATATTCAGGTGTAAAATTGAGGTATGAAGCGATCAGATACTGGGGAACACGCTGTAAAAAGTCAGGATAATTCTTGCTGAAATTCAGGTATAGTTCCTCTCTCGAAAAATCGTATAGAAATTTTATGCGCATCTGCGCTGCCGCATATGCCTTTTGATAGACACAGCGGAAATATTTTTCCATTTCGGGATGCTTTGTAAGCAGTCTCTCCTGAGCGTCGCGGCTAATGGAATAAACCTCAGTATTTTCCACAGCCTGCATGTAAAATCCACTGGGCGACTGCTGTAAAAATGAGAAGGTATCCGTCATCCACCAATTCTCGATCGCAAACTCGATGGTTTGTTCCATTCCCTTTCCATTGACAAAAAACTTCCGCAGAATTCCTTTTGACACAAAATAGTTCTGTTTACAGATTTGCCCTTCGACAAGCAGATTTTCCTTTTTCCGGATGGTATGGTGTTGGAAAAATGAAAATATATCTTCAAATTCCTCCTGGCTGATCATGATAAACTTATCCAGATGCATTTTAAGAATTTGTGACATGACAGTTCGTTTTATTGTGGATGAATATTGCAGAAACGGCTGATTTGCATCAGAGCAAGATCTGACAATTTGCTCCTTTAGACAAACACCTGTGTCCGCGGCCTTCAATTTTTAGGTAAAGTAAATGAAGATTGTAACCGAAACCGTATCCTGACGCTGTAAATTAGCAGATTTTTGTAGCCTCGTAAGCAAAACATATATTATGTATCTTGGAATCGACGGGTGCCGTGCCGGATGGGTGGTGGCAAATATTGATGAAGAAAAAAAACTCAGTCACCGTGTAATCGCCTCTTTGCAGGCGTTGAAGGACGATGCCTGTCAGCTGGCACTGATCGATATCCCCTTGGACTTTGCAGAGCAAACTTACCGACCCTGTGAGATTGAAGCACAAAAATTATTAGGCTCTGCAAAGCGAGCATCCATTTTTCTGACGCCTCATCGCCAGGCCGTTTTTGCAACCAGCTACCCAGAAGCAAACCGGCTCAACAGGTTGTATCTCGGTAAAGGTCTGTCAGTTCAGAGCTGGAATATCTGTGGCAAGATCAAAGAGGCGATTGGCTTTATTGGCATTTTTCCTGCGTTTCCTTTGTGTAAAGCACATCCTGAGCTGTCTTTTTACTTCCTTAACAACCGGCGCTCATTGTTATCAAAAAAAGCAAATAAAGAAGGCGCCGCCGAGCGGCTCGAGATTATCTCCCGTTGTGGAAATAACTACCCCGAAGTAATCGGAGAAACACTTCGAAACACCAAAAGAAAGGATGTAAAAATGGACGATATCATCGATGCGACCATCCTGGCCATCAGAGCGGCGGCTTCCGATATCAAGGCAGTACCGGCAGGAAAAAGTAAAGGTGACCGGGCAGCGATCTTATATTAAACTGAATAGGTAACGATTGTAATATATACCTTTAATCAGAAATGTATGTCAGGATCCAGAAGACATTCCGGACTGGTTTCAGCGCCCTGATTCACTATTTTTTTTGGCCGCTTAGCCAGATTGTGTATTTTTGACACATCTATAACCATTTTTACAATATTCAATGAAAGGAAAGGCGCTTGCATGGCTTCTGATCTTTGCAGCACTCAGCAGCAGTGCGCAAACAAAAATCATACTGGACACGGATCTTGCGAAGACTAAAATTAACAAACACATCTACGGACATTTCGCGGAACATCTCGGAAGAAGTATCTACGGCGGCCTTTACGTTGGCGAGGGCAATACTTCAATCCCGAACAAGGCGGGCGTCCGTGATGATATTGTTGAAGCGCTCAAAGATCTGAAGGTACCAAATTTGCGTTGGCCCGGCGGATGTTTTGCTGATGCTTACCAGTGGAAAGATGGTATCGGACCAAAAAAAGACAGACCCAGCATGATCAATGCCTGGTGGGGAGGTGTTAAAGAAGACAATAGTTTTGGTACGCACGATTTTCTGGATCTCTGCGAGCGCATCGGTGCTGAACCCTATCTGGCAGGAAACGTGGGAAGTGGCTCGGTTAAAGATTTGTCAGACTGGGTATCCTATGTTAATCATCCCGGCGGAAGTCCAATGGCTACGCTGCGTCAGCAAAATGGCAGAGAAAAACCCTGGAACGTAAAAATGTGGGGTGTTGGAAACGAAGCCTGGGGATGCGGTGGAAATATGACCGCAGAATACTATGCCAACATTTACCGCCAATATGCCACCTTCATGAATGACTGGAGCAACGACGCTAAGTTGTTCCGGATTGCCTCAGGCGCGAATGATGGTGACTACAACTGGACTGAGACATTAATGAAAAACATTCCGCTGACAATGTTATCTGGTGTTGCTTTGCATCATTATTCAGTGCTTGACTGGAAGGATAAAGGTCCCGCGGTCGCTTTTAATGAAGCGCAGTATTTTAAAACAATGCAGGAAGCGTGGAAAATGGAAGAATTTGTAAACCGTCACAGTACCATTCTGGACAAATATGATCCTGAGAAAAAAGTAGCCTTACTGGTCGATGAGTGGGGCGGATGGTATAATGTGGAAGAAGGGTCCAACCCGGGATTTCTCTATCAGCAAAACACCATGCGGGATGCCATGATCGCCGGTTTAACTCTGAACATATTTAACAACCATGCAGACCGCGTACGTGGTGCTAATCTGGCACAGATGGTTAACGTTCTGCAGGCAGTCATTCTGACCAAAGATGAAAAAATGCTGCTCACACCAACCTACCATGTGATGAAAATGTATAATGTACATCAGGATGCGGTCATGATCCCGATTCATGTAGACACACCTGATTATACATTTGGTTCTGATAAACTCGCTGCCGTGTCTGTTTCCTCCTCCCGTGACGCCTCAGGAAAGGTCAATATTTCATTGACCAATATTGATTACAGCCGTTCCAATGAAGTTGCGATCCAGCTTAAAGGTGAGTCTTTTTCTAAAGTTTCAGGTTCCATTCTGACATCACCAAAAATGAGTGACCACAACACATTCGAACAGCCTAAAAAGATAGCAGTGACAGACTTTAAAAATGCCCGGCTGGAAAAACAGATTTTAAAACTTACGATCCCAGCACATTCTGTGGTGGTTTTGAAAGTCGAAAAATAAGGATGCACCCGCGTCTTTTACGAAATTAAATTACCTGCAACCCTTTTAAAACAGCAAAATAGTTCATGTTGTAAACGGTTGCAGGTAATTTTGTATTCAATCCGCACTGTCCGGGTCCCAACTGTATTGACATGTTCCTGGTTAATTAAAAAAGCCGATATCTATCCCGCCTGACGGCAGTTTTCAGGCACCAAGCACAGAAAAACTGTTTCTTCCCAAAGCTCTATTTACGGGGCAAAATCCCGATGAAGCCCTGGTCAGGAGCATTCCTCCAATAATCGAAAGCCCTTTTCCGGCCAGCGTGTTTTTCTTCTTTACGCCATAAATGGTGAGCAGGATACCGGCCAGTGCAGATACAATACGTTCCTTATTGCCGACATTCTGGTGTTCTGCGACAACTTGTGACACCTGTTGCGCCTTTTCCTTTATTGTTTTTGTTGATGAGTCCATTGCTTAATAAGTATAAATGATTTGCTGCGCGGGTAAAAAACAACCATGCCATCACAAAGTACCCGCCGCCGTTTACAGACGGCAAACATTGTAAATGGACCAGGTATTCAAAAAAGCCGGAAGATTGGGGAAACGCCTCCTCACAAAACAAGTATCATCATTAACAGCCTTCACAGGGAATGTCCATGGGCGGATTATATAATTGTTGAGTAAGGAAAGCGCATCATCGTTAATCAGCATTTATCCCATACTGGTTCCATAGGAACATTGGGGGAAACAGTGCTGGAATAATTTTTTACCATGTTGCATCTTTTCATTTAACGCATCAAAATTATGAAATCGATTAAAAATGCATCTTTAATGATTGGCATGGGCTTGCTTTTAAGCCTGGCAGCATGCAACAGTAATAAAGGCAACGAAGGAACATCCGCAACCACGGACTCGACCACGATGGACAATACGGAATCACAGATGAGCACTGATACGATGTCGGTTGACTCTACGACGAGAAATCCTTAATTCCGAGACTGGACTGTTCTAAATCCAGCTTGCAGAGAAAGCGGACCTGTTGCTAAAAAACGCTAGCGACAGGTCCGCTTTCCATGATACCGCTACACTTTCTCCCCCGCAGCATCCTGCAAAAAACTACCCTATCAAAGCGCACTAAATTTAAATAGAACTCAATCTGATTGCTACCTGTATGTGCTGACAACATTATTGTTACGAATGAAGCCTTATGAAGTAATAAATACCATTTTTAGTACGTAATTTGAGCGACCTTAACCAGCTCCAACCAGAATATAAATATTGCATGATGAAATGTTTTTTACAGGGCCTGACGATGTATCAGGTAGATAGAGGCACAGTATACGTATTTAGTAGTAACCAAATCAAATGAGTTCGACACACAACAATGAAAAGGCCTCGGCAGCAGGTCTTCTGGTAGCTTTAGGAATTATTTTCGGCGACATTGGTACATCACCTTTGTATGCCATGCAGGCCATCATCGGTAATCAGGCCATAGCACTCGATGTCGTTTACGGATCAGTGTCTTGCATTTTCTGGACTTTAACCTTACAGACAACGGTCAAATATGTCATTCTTATTCTTCGTGCTGACAACAACGGAGAAGGGGGAATACTTGCCCTGTATGCCCTGGTGCGCCGAAACGCAAAATGGCTGACCGTTCCTGCGATCATCGGCGCAAGCACACTGCTTGCAGATGGTATCATCACACCGCCCATTTCAGTCTCTTCGGCTATTGAAGGTCTTCAGATATTATATCCTCAGATTGAAACCATCCCGATTGTAATCAGTATCCTGACCTTACTTTTTGTTATCCAGGTTTTTGGGACTACGATCGTTGGGCGGGCGTTTGGTCCTGTGATGCTTGTCTGGTTTTTAATGCTGTTGGTTCTTGGACTTTCACAGGTGCTTTATCACCCGGAAATCTTTAAGGCATTCAACCCCTATTATGCTTACCAGTTGCTGGCAAACCATCCCGGCGGTTTTTGGCTGCTGGGCTCTGTTTTTCTTTGTACAACAGGGGCCGAAGCGCTGTATTCAGATCTGGGACATTGCGGCAGGGGTAACATACGCATCAGCTGGATCTATGTAAAATCCTGTCTGGTTATCAATTATTTCGGCCAGGGTGCATGGCTGGCGATGCACGTCGGCGAAACACTAAACGGTAGAAAGCCCTTTTACGAGATCATGCCCGATTGGTGGCTGCTGCCAGGTATTTGTGTCGCGACGATGGCAACCATCATTGCCAGCCAGGCTTTGATCAGCGGCTCCTTTACACTTATTTCAGAAGCGATCCGCCTCAATCTCTGGCCAAAGGTACGGCTGGTATATCCCAGCGATCAAAAAGGGCAGCTGTATGTTCCGAGTGTGAACTGGCTTCTCTGGGCAGGATGCGTTGGTGTGGTACTTTATTTTAAAGAGTCTTCACATATGGAAGCGGCATATGGCCTGGCCATTACACTTACGATGATCATGACAACCCTGCTGTTTTCATATTATCTTTTTGTACATAAAATCAACAAAATATGGGTAGCCGCATTTATGGCTGTTTACCTGGCCATCGAAGGTTCATTTCTGGCAGCCAATCTGCTAAAATTTACACACGGTGGGTGGGTATCGCTGCTATTGGGTCTGATCATCGCTGCCTTGATGGCGATGTGGCTCCGGTCGAGTATAATCAAGCTCCGGCTTACTGAGTTCGAAGACCTTGACAAACACATACCTGCTCTCAAAGAATTAAGCAACGATATCAGCATACCCAAGTACGCAACCCATCTGATCTTTATGTCGAATGCCGCGGGCGAAAATGAAATTGAAAATAAGATCATTTATTCAATATTTTACAAGCGTCCCAAACGTGCGGACATCTACTGGTTTGTGCATGTGGAAACTACGGACGAACCCTACACCATGGATTACCAGGTGACCGTTAAGGCAGAGGACGATGTGATAAAGATCAACTTCATGCTCGGTTTCCGGATCGAGCAGCGCATCAATATGTTTTTGCGAAATGTTGTGGAGGATATGGTGCGGAATAAAGAAGTAGATATCACAAGCCGGTATGAGTCCCTGAACCGGCAGAATATTAGCGGTGACTTCCGCTTTGTCGTTCTGGAACGGTACCTGTCCGTTGACAACGACCTTCCATGGCATGAAGAATTTATCATGAAGTTCTACTTTGCTGTCAAGAGCATTACTAACTCAGAATCGCAGTGGTTCGGACTTGACAATAGCTCCGTTAAAGTGGAGAAAGTACCGCTGGTTATTCAGGCCAAAAATCAGATCAGGATGAGAAGAGTTTATTTCTAAGCGGAAATCTATTTAAGACTTCACTCCTATCCTGACTGTTTTTAATCGTTGATGTAGACATGGAAAGCAGACGATCTCAGACTTGGCCGTTATGATATTATCGGAGCATCGTTTGTTGTAATTGGTGTGTGTATTTTTCATTTCAAGCACGTGCCAGATGAATGTATGAAGGAGCGGCACAATTGACTTTACCCGACAGCCCGACAGACAAGACAGGCTTAAGAATTGTGCTGGAAAGGTCAATGTCGTATACTCTTCTTAACCTGAACTATATCTGATTTTATGAAAACCTTCCTGCGAAGTCTTTGTCTGTTCTTCATACTGCTGAACGCCGAGGCGCAGCCGAATGATGGTTTATCAAAATATAAACCTTCGGATTTGTTTCCAGCCAACTCATTTCTTCCGGCAGCAAGTCCATACCGTTCAGCAAGCGGAGAACCAGGTCCGGCTTACTGGCAAAACCGGGCAGACTACGAAATCGATGTAAAACTGGACGATCAGTCCGATGTCATTGAAGGCATAGAAGCTATTGTTTATCAGAACAATAGCCCTCATTCATTAACATTTGTATGGCTCCAGCTCGACCAAAATGTTTATAAAAACAATTCCAAAGGGCGTGATGCAAAATTGTTTCTGACAAACGGCGATAACACGAAACAGCTTAATAGCGGTTTTATGATCAAATCTATCAACGTTCAGGATTCTAACGGTAATAAAATTAATACATCTATCGATGTACAGGATACAAGATTGAAGGTTGCGCTTCCTCAACCGCTGCCGCCTGGTAAATCTATAAAACTGAATATCGCCTATACGTACAACTTTCCTAAAAATTTCAAAAATGCTGATTTTAACGTAAACCGAACGGATATCTTGCCAACGAAAAATGGCGCTATCTATGCGGTTGCGCAATGGTATCCGCGCCTGTGCGTACTTGACGATGTGACTGGCTGGAATACCCTGCCCTATCTTGGAAATGGGGAGTTTTACCTGGAATATGGAAATTTCATTGTCAATATTACAGTTCCATCAGCCTATCTTGTAGAAGCTTCCGGCGACCTAATTAATCCGGAAGATGTATTAACTCCTGTTCAGCTTGAACGCTGGAAGCGAGCGAGAACATCCAAGGATAAAGTTTACATCAGAACTGCGCAGGAGGTCACAGATCCTTCTTCGAGACCGCAAAAGCAGTTATGTACCTGGAAATTTAAACTAAATAATGCCAGAGATTTTGCCTGGACTGCTTCCAGATCATTCATCTGGGATGGTATCGGAATTGACCTGCCGGAAGGAAAAACGATTATGGGAAGCTCTCTGTATCCGGTTGAATCAAATCAAAAAGACAGCTGGCAGCGGTCGGCTGAATACATTGCTTTTACAATCAAAAATTTTTCAGAACAATGGTACCAGTATCCATATAACAAGGCAGTAAATGTTGCTTCCAATCTGGATGGCATGGAATATCCGGGACTTGTTTTCTGTTCTGCGAAAGATAGGGGCAATATGTTTTGGGCTGTGGTCAACCATGAGCTTGGACATACCTGGTTTCCGATGATCGTTGGAAGTAACGAAAGGAAATATGCCTGGATGGACGAGGGATTAAATGCATTCATTGACAACATAGCAACCAAACAATTTAATGGCGGCGAGTTCAGAGGTTATGATGAGATTGACATCCCGCGGTCGGCACTATTTGCGGATTCCATTGTACCTATCATGACCAGACCGGATGTCATTCCTCCCAGCCAGGTTTACAATGTCCAGTACCAAAAAGTTGCCTACGCACTCACGCTGCTTCGTGAACAAATCCTTGGCGAAGAAAGGTTTGACGACGCACTAAGGAAATATATCAGAGCCTGGGCCTACAAGCACCCGACCCCGAATGACTTTTTTGCAAGTATCAACAACACTTCCGGAGAAGATCTTACCTGGTTCTGGAAAAGCCTCTTCATCGAAAATTACAAACTGGATCAAAGGGTCATGAAAGTTATAAACCCTTCGAAAAATTCCGAAGGGAAAGCCATGATCACGATTCAGAACATGGAAAAAGGCATCATGCCACTTCATGTCGGCATCACTTACAAAAATGGAGAAAAGGAAGTCCACAAATTCCCGGTGGAAATCTGGCAGCAAGGTTCAATGTATACATTCAGCCCTGATCAAGCCGGAGCCATCACAAACGTTGTTCTGGACAGTGCGCGCGTTTTTACCGATATAGACCAGTCTAATAATTGCTGGCCGGAAAAATAATTAGCGAATGCCGCAGTGAATAACACACCTCTGCTCAACGGTAAATATGCAGGTCAATTAACGCAATCGATCCGGCAGCCCGCAGCCTATCAGCTTTGTGCAGGATGTTAATACAGGTGACACACGTCAATATCTTGGATAAAACCTTACCTTCAAATGCTATTTTCAAAAATAGACGTTATGGTTTTGTCATCCGCATTGTAAATCATTTGCCAGCGTGCCCAGATTTTTCCTGACAGCGATATTTTTCTTTGTTATATCCGCTGTTTTTGCCGGTAGCGCAGATCGTACCACTATTTCCGATCCGGTCATTATTAAACGATATTCGCTTTTACCTGATCGGGGTTATTCATTTGATAGGATATTAGCAGATACCACTTTAAGTTTTAGAAATAACGAACTGCTCAGGCCGGCAAAAGCGTCGGGGTACTGGTTAAAACTACTGGTCATAAATCCTAACCATTATGATGACAGATATTATCTGCGTGTTTCTCCCTATTTTGACAACACGCTTTATTACTGGAATGCAGAAGCAGGAAAATATATCGGAGAAAGGGCTGGTATTTCAGTGGCCGGAGATGACCGAAGGCTTAAAGGTATGATGCCAGTAGCCTTACGCGCAAAATCACCCACGACACTCTGGGTTAAAATAAACACCGGAAGCTCGCCGCATTTCACGAGGGATATAAAACCTCTGATCAGCTTTGAAAAAGAAAATATAACAGATAGCCGGGAAGCCATGTTAAAGATGGTCTGGATTGTGTCGACAGCCGTCCTGTTCCTGTTGCTTCTCAATAACCTTTATGTCTATTTCAGGCTGAGAGATAAAGTGCTGCTTTATTTTGTACTCGGTCAGGCGGGCGGCATCATTTATCTCACCACCTCACGGAGTTTTCTTGCAGCGCTCGTATTTTGCCCGCCCTTTTCATATGGTGTAACGGAGAATGGAAAAACTTTTCCCTACAACCTTAATACGCTGCTCATGCATGCCGGCGTCGCACTGATCATTTACGGTTTTACAGAGCTTACCCGGTCCTATCTCAACACCGGCAAAACATTACCTTTCTTCGATCTTACGCTCCGCTACGGGCTAAAAATCTATCTTTTAGTAACGGCGATACTGGTAATCATAAACTGTTTTGTTGCTTATATTGAAACCGATTCCTTGTACTATGAGAATATACTTGTAGTACTGATCCTTGGATTTATCGTCATAACCAGTATTTCAGGATACCTCAAAAAACTGCCGCTCGCCCGTAACTTTCTGGTCGCGATCAGCCTGCCGCTTGTTACCGTATTGTTGATAGCGATCAAAAATATAATGATCAGTACCTCTGCTGAGGAATTCGTTTGGTTGCCGGATGCCGCCGTGATCTGCCAGGCGATAGGTGTTTCCATGGCGATCGCTGCGCGTTTCAGTGCGATGCAGAGAGACCTGAGCAGCAAAGAGATGGCAATGCAGGATTTGTCTTTTGAGATCCGCGAAATCGAATTGGAAAGGCGGGTAATAGAACTGGAAAATAAACAGATATCGACCGACCTGCACGAAATGACCTTAAAAGAGAAATCTATCCTGGCGCTGAAACAGCAAAAGGAAGAAGACTTTCAAGAAGAGAAAATCAGAAATGAACTTTTGCTGCAAAAACTTGAAATGAACCAGCGTGAGCTTGCATCTGCCAGTTTGTACATGGCGCAAAAAAACGAAATGCTTGCATCTTTAAAAAATCAGATTAAAGACCTGAGCGTTAGTCACCCCGGCTTTAAACAAAGTGAGCTCCAGGGGATCAACGCAATTCTGAGCAGCAGCCAATATCTGGACGAAGACTGGGCAAAGTTTAAACTTCATTTTGAACAAGTACATCCGCACTTCTTTCACGACTTGTTCATTAAGTACCCAACCCTGACGAGAAATGAAACCAGACTTTACGCTTACATTCACATGAAGTTATCTGCCAAGGAAATTGCAGCGCTGCTCAACATTGACCCGACAAGTGTACATCGCGCTAAAACCAGACTCCTAAAAAAAATGGCACTCAGTGCCAAAAACGATGCATAGACTCAGTTTTTTGGAATAAAAGTGAGTCTATTATACATCTTGTCCATATTTTGTCTATATCCGTTTTCAGGTTTTCAGAACGGAATAGGTTTGTTTTGTCAAGGTAATCAGCCTGCGACCTCACCCTTTATGACCAACCTGTTTCGCGTTTGACCGGATGCATTTGCTGGCACTTTTCCCGCACGGCAACTTCGGCTTTTTGCAGAACCAGGATGGGGAGCACGGGGTATTGGCAGCGAGCTGATCAAAAACCTGCTTAACCAAAATTAACCCATAGACTTTACAACAAAAGATGGCACACCTTGAAGAGTTACAGGAAGCTCCGACGATCCGCATACCGGTAACAGGAGCAGAAACAGGGATCGGGACGATAGATCCTCAAAAATCCGGTTTTGAAGACATTACAAATTTCGTCAATATGAACCGAAAAAATAGTGAAAATGGAATCATCACCCTGAATCCGATCACAGAAAAACAAAATCAGGAACTACAGGCACTTCAACAGCGGAACAAAGAACTTGAACAGGCCTTAAACGAGGCGAAACGCAGGATCCTTGCATTAAATACGATGCTGGACATGCCTGATAATGACGGATCGGGCAGTACACTAAAATACGAATAAACAACAGATTACTCCAACAGGCATTGTCATCCTGCTATCTAAAATCTTTTCAGAAATACCAGTGATTCAGCATGAAAATCACACCGAGATAGCAGGATGCCAAAGCCACGCAGGACAAATAAATTCTAATCACCTTACCCTTTATATATTTCCAGTTGTAAACCAGCAAGCTGACACTGCACAAAACAAGCAGTAAAAACAGCCATTTTGCCAGAAACCAGATGATAAACAGGTCATTTACCGGCGTAGCTTCCTTCATGTGATCGAAAAGCCGGGCACCTGCCCAGATAATAATCAGAAGCATGACGGCAGACGTGGCCGGTAAAATCCTTACCATGGCCTGGCTTTGGGGTGCCTTTTTCAACGCGATAAGCAGGATATTTATTAAGCCAAAAATCACTGTTGTGAACAGGATAAAGACACTGCATGCAAAAAGCAGAACAGGTCCCCAGGCCCAGAAGGCAGTTGTTTTTTCGAATACCATGGTTCCATCGGCTATCAAAGGTCTGTCATCGTTATCTCTGAGGAATACAATCCGTGGATTTGCAGCGTATTTATCTTTATACCTGAGCCCTGTTTTGTCCACAGCTTCCCACAACATCGCCCCCCGACCGATGATCTGAACGGCCAGCGAATTCCCGGCAGCTTCTACGTGAATCGTATTCGTCAGGCATTCCAGAAAACCTGTATAGAGCTGTCCGGGATTGCTCAGCCTGTAATAACCCAAAAACGGAGCTGCCGCTGATCGATTGACCGGGTAGGTTGATATCGCGTCTTTTTTCTCGACTTGCTGCAAAATAAAGGCAGCAATCAATTGATCCGCATACTGGAAAAATGCTTCATTATGGGTATTCAGGGCAAATCCATAACCCCAGCCTAACGTCCGGTTGTAAAGGAAAGCAGACAAAAATCCGCCGATGGCGCCTTTATGTCCCCTGAACACATGCCCATCCAGATCAAAAGCCTCATTTCCAAAACCATAACTATTTGTAAGACCGGCTCTGGCAGAAAGATACGTATGCGGCGTTTCCGATTTGTTCAGCATTTTGCCGGAAAGAAAAGTACCGTTGGGTATCTGCCAGTTTTTCAGATACCATTTCAGAGCCCCGGAAAAATCAAGCGCACTGATATTCAGGGAACTGTACCCGCTGTTGAATGCAGGCTGATGCGGAACCAGCTGATATTGACCATCTTTCCATACATATCCCTTGCTAAACCTTCCGCTATCATCGGCTGTCAGAGCGACGTTGGCATAAGGCATTCCCAGGGGAGTGAATACTTTTTCACGTAAATACCCGCCCGTAGGTTTATTTGAAATTTTTTCAATGATATAATCTAGTATCGCATAATTTACACCTGAATACGCATGTTTTTCTCCGGGCCTCCACCGGGAAACCATAAAATCCCTGAATACATTAATCGCCTGAATTCCCGGATGCTCTTTTCGCGAAAAATTATATTCTTCAAACGGTGATTTGTCGGTAAATCCAGTCGTATGTTCCATCAACTCCGAAATGGTTACAGGGTTATCATGTTCCCATTTATTCTGAAAAGGGACTTCGGGAGCTAGGTCTTTCAAACGGGAATCAAGGGATAGTTTTCCTTCGTTTACAAGGTTCAGTATTCCCAATGATACAAAAAGCTTCGTGATCGAAGCGCCCCGGAATAGCGTTGTGTCGTTCACCGGCGTCTTTTTATCCGGATCCGAATAACCCAGACCGCCGGTAAATAGTACAGAATCCTTTTGAACGATTGTAAACATCATACCGGCGATATGCTGCTTTTGCATTTGGGTTTCCAATCTTAATTTTAGTTCAGTAATGTTTTTTGGTGGCATCTCCTGAGCGACAGCCGTTGCCGCTCCGAAACCAAGGATCAACACAGGAATCGACTTGAAAAATGGGAATTTGCAGCGCATATTAAATCGGTTATTAATGAATAAATAATATCCGAATTAGAAGATAAATGGGGTGAGGCACGTTCGGATGTATCCAAACGAACAGATTAAAAGCAGAGAACTCCAAAAGCTAACCCGTGCATAAAAGTGACTATATCAGGTAACGTATTAACAGTCAATAAAATATATCAAACTGGCTCATTTTCTATGGGCAAGTACAAATTCACTTGGCGTTTGTCCTGCTTGTTTTTTAAAAGCAGTGTTGAAGGAGGTTTTGGAATTAAATCCAGCCTGGAAGGCTATTCCGAGCATATTAAGTTTTTCGAAGTTTTCAGATAAGAGCAAAGATTTTGCTTCTTCAACACGGTATCTGTTCGCATACAAAAAGAAATTAACACCGTACACTTCGTTTATCAGGTATGACAGTTCATGACTTGTTATCTGCATTTTTTCAGCCAGTGCCGGCAGGCTAAGTTCATTATCCAGGTATACTTTTTCTTTTTCCATAAGATTTTCCAGCTTCTGGCTCAAAATCTTCACCTGGCTATCCGATAGCCTTTTTTGTTTTTCTGTCTTTGCTGCAATGACAATTTCTACCTCCGCCAGGGCTGGGTTTGTGAAGGGATAAATTTCTTTTTGCTTTAATGAAAAATAAGCAAGAAAGTAAACACTCAGAAGATATAGGAAAGGCGTTAAAGCCATGAAAGGTGCGAAATGAAAAATAGCAAGATTTAACCAGGCAAGGACAACCACTGCCAAAACCCATAGAAAATATTTGAGCCACGACAGGTCGATCTCTTCCGTCGAGCTAGCGATCTTCCTGATATTATGCTGGTGCCTGGTCAGTTTCATGTATGCCAATCCCCAGTAGGTCAGGGTTTGCAACGGCAGCGCCAGCCTGAAAAAAGTGAGCACAATCTGAGCTATTTGCTGGTTTGGGAACCTTACATTCTGCCCGGTCAACATATGTGGAAGTAATAACAGTCCCGCGGCAGCGAACAGCAAAAAATGTAGTATGTATATTGCCTTAACTTTTTTATCAGCAGAAGTAAAAGACAGTACGCTTAAATAGAGCAACGGAGCAGACAAAAACCGTCCCGCCTCCATGAGATCCGAAATGACAGGAATGGAATGATGAAGGTTTAGCTTGTGGAAAAATATTTCCAGCATAGCACCGGCAAAAGTGGCGGTAAAGCAGGCTAACCAACGATTTGCCTGTTTATTATGGCTTTTAGGATTTGTAAAAAGTAAAAAGGAAAGCAGGAAAGCACCGCCGGCTGCAAGACCAATAAATAACAGATCGTACATTTGTTTGACTCTTGAACGTTTGGCCTGAGAAAAAAGCTGTTAAACCTTAAATGCAGGAAGTTTCAAGTTCTACCCTTTTCATCTTAACCAGCAGCAATGTTTCATTGCCGTTCAACACACATAATATTGACCAGCAATATTTCATATCCCGGTTTGAAGAATGGCTTCCGCTGCCAGCCGTCCGCTCTTCATGGCAGCATGGATCGAACCGTTCATGAGATGATCGCCGCACACAAAGCAATAAGGATTCACCTTCATTGCCGCAGCATCAATCCTGTCCCTCACCTGATCATCGTTGGGTAGCGCGTATGAGATATGGTAGGTTTTAAGATGTTTCCAATGCGAAGATTCTGGAAACCATTTTTGCATTTCCTTTTGCACATGGGCCTGGAGCAAATTTTCGTCCGTGCCGGAATGATCCCCGATGAGCGACAAAGAAATCAAAGAAACACCGTTATCAGAATAATCAGAAGACACCTGATCCATAACGGCCGTGTTATTCACGAGTTTTCCAGGCATTGTATTGAGTGCGATCAACGGCCTTTTAAACGGCTTGCTGGTTGAAGTAAAATACATATTTGTAACAGCATGATAAACTCCGGCAGCTTTTTTATAAGGTTTCGGAAAGTTTAATTCGTCCGTCGCGACCAGTACGTAACTGGCTTCATACGCAGAACCGGTTAATGTTGTTACCTTATTTCCATCGACTTCTGTCACCCGCTGATGAAACTCGATTTCGCCTGAAGATAAATCCCTGGCTAATTGTAAAGGGATCATCCCCATTCCTTTGGCAGGAACGGCAGCATCACCTTCGCTGAACATTTTAAATACAAATTCAAACATTCGGCTGGATGTACTGAGTTGATCTTCAAGGAAAATACCCGTCATGAATGGCCTGAAAAACTGATTGAACATACGATCGCTGAAACCGAAATTTTTCAGATAAGCCGCTGTGGTTATTTCCTGTTCCGAAAAAATATCATCGATACTCCTGCCGGCAAGTTTCATTTTTAGCCGGAGCATCCGTAATTTATCGGCAAAAGTACCTGCCGGTGATAATAAGGTACTTATCAAACTGGCTGGCTGACGGAGCGGATCACCAATGACCGAGGTTCCATTTTCGTTCAGGATTAATGCACCGGGGTCGAATCGGCAAAGATTGAGGTCTTTGTAGTCCAGAAATCGCTTCGTTTCCGGATAGGCGGTTAACAAAACCTGAAAACCCCTGTCAAGTTGAAACCCCTCTACCAAATCCGTGCGAACCCTGCCTCCAACCTGATCAGAACCTTCCAGGATCTTAACCGACTTTCCGGCTGATTTTAGAACTTTGGCAGCCGTTAATCCTGCCAGGCCTGCGCCGATAATAATTACGTCAGTCGTATGGTTATGCATCAAAACTATGTTTTACTTCCAGGTTATAATACGCCATTAGCTGCCAACACATCATGCTTGCAGCAGACGTGGATGATGGCAAATCTTAAAAAGAAAAACCAGCTCTCAAAGTCAGGCGGTTAAAGTCTTCTTTTTTTTCGATTCCCAGTACCTGCACAGAGGATCGCTGAAATCGGTAACCCGCTGAGATGACAAAGCCCGTATTGTTACTGAACAAAATCTTCAACCCAATCCCGGCGGCCACCGTAGCTCCACCGCCAAAGCGCACACTATCCACATCATTGGAAGTTGCGTTAAAACCATGCCCGGCTTCTACAAAATAAAAAGGCAGTTTATCGCCCTTCTGAATGAAATCGCCACGCATACTTAAAACTACCGGCACGAAAGTCTGCACAGCATATAGGTCAGCACCAACGCCGAGCCCTGCATAAACCCACTGATTGAATTTATAACCATTGGTCGTTTGGAAAGAAAAAGCAGAAGTGGTCACGCCATTTGACGCACGGTTGCTCATAGCGAGCGGGCCAAGTTCAGTATAGTGCACAAATCCTTTCTTTTTATACCGGACATTAGGACTAACATATTTTACATCCTCAATTCTGTCGATCTCATCCGGCTGAAAGGAAAAAATGCTTTTGTCAAACATTTCAATTTTAACTGCAGGCTGCTCTTGCAAAAGTTTGCCCTTCAGCACAGACCCGTTTTTCAGATGAACCTGAATGTATCGCTTATCCTGGCTGAAACAGCTCGCTGTCAGACACACTATGAGCATAACTGTTAGCGTAAAAGTCTTTTTCATTTTTGTGAGAGGTATGATTTAAGGTCTGTCAGTTGTCAAGCCAAATTTTAAAGTCGGGACTTCTTTCCCTGCTTACATAGGTGTTCTGCTCAAAGGGAGGCTTAAGGAATACCTGCAGGCGGCTGGAGAGCAGCGATTTGACTTTTTGTATGGATTGTATCCTGGCGATAATTTTCCGGTTGATCCTGAAAAACAGGTGCGGATCCAGTAGTTCCTCAAGGCTTTCAAGGTTGTAGTCCACCAGATACTTCCGACCTTCGGGCGTCACCAGGTATACCACCCTGTCGTCAGCATAGAAGTATGCCACCTCATCGATGCTTTTGTAAAGAATCGTATCTGCATATTTCACCAGAAACCGGTGTTTGTATTTCTTGCTGAAAGACAACATGTTTTCCTCTATCCGTCTGATATCCGCAACAGAAATTCCCCGCTGCCGCTCGTTCAGGTTCTGATATTTGACGAGTGCATTGCGAAGTTCAACTTTGTCGAGCGGTTTCAAAAGATAGTCGATGCTGTTGAGCTTAAATGCCTGCAAAGCATACTGATCATAGGCGGTCGTAAAAATAACAGGACTTCTTACAGTTATTTTTTCAAAAAGACGAAAACAAAGTCCATCGGATAAATGAATATCAAGCAACAGCAAGTCAGGTTCGGGATTTATACCAAGCCAGGAAACAGCGTCTTCGATGGATTCAAGGGTGTCCAGTACTTCAATGTCCGGGTCAAATTCCCAAAGAAGCTGCGATGCTCTTTTTGCGGAGAGCGCTTCATCTTCCAAAATAAGAACTCTCATAGTTTAAGTAGAATTTCAATCGGGTAAGATAATTTTCATCGTTCAAAAAAGGAAGCGTGTGTAGGCCTGATCAACGGAATTGTCACACTGAAAGAATCCTCGGTCTGTTTCACTTTAAGACCCTGTTCACCTAAAAAGACATACCGCTGGGTAATATTATTCAATCCCAATCCGGTTGATTCCCCATCATTCATTTTTTTTAACTGCAGGTTGTTCCTAACCGTGATCGTTTCGTTATCCATACACAATATTTCCACATGGAGCGGTCGGTTTTTACCTATAACATTGTGTTTGACTGCGTTCTCCACGAGCATCTGCAATGAAACCGGTACAATAAACGCCGATTGACATCCCTCGTCTACCCTGATCGTAACGACCAGCCCCGACTCAAACCGGGTTTTGAGCAGATAAAGGTAGGATTCAATAAATTCTAATTCTTCTTTTAACTCGATAATTTCCTTTTCAGGACTTTTGAGCACATACCTGTAAACCTTGGAAAACTGTCTTACAAACTCGACAGAGGCATTTGCGTCCATCGGGATCAATGCACTTAGCACACTTAAATTATTGAACAGGAAATGCGGATTTACCTGGTTTTTGAGGGCCTGGAGCTGAGCCTGACTGCTTATTCTTTTATAAGTTTCTACTTCCTGATTACTCTTCTCAAGCTGCTGATGATATAAAAAGATGACATTGATTGTGTTGAGAAACAGGTTCACCCGGAACGAGAACATCAACAGTAACTTCAAAGGAAGAAGCCAGTCGTCCCAGATTTCCGAGATGGTAAAATACGCTGTGACGCTGCCGAGTGATACAGTAATTAAAAAAACAGCCGGAAGACTTGCCCCAAAAGTATAACCGATCCTTGTCCAGAACGATTTGATTTCAAGTGTCGAAAGAAAGTTATCCAGCAAACGGTTCCCTTCCCAGATGGCAATGGTTAAAACCAGGAACAGGGCTAAGATGACCGGCTTGGCGGTAACAATCGGGTAATGCTCAAAAGATTCAACCAGCAAGGTATTCAAAAAAGAATATCCTCCGAGTAAGATCATAAACCAGAACCGGTACCTGATTGAAAACATGCTGCGTGTGATTAACCATAAAACATCGGTAAACTACCTAAAACAAGATAGTTTACCAATGTTCGTGATGAAATTAGTTAGGGCATCAGTACTTTGTCGATCACGTGGACTACACCGTTCGTAGCAAGGATATTGGCAGATGTAATATTGGACGAACCGCTCGTTTTGCCAACTACTTTGGCACCACCTGAAAGGTTAAACGTTAGCTTGCCATTGGTATTGGCAGTAGCAACTTCACCGGAAATGTTAGGCAGATCGGTAGAGAAGACACGACCTGGTACAACGTGATAAAGTAATACATTAGTTAACAGCGTTTTGTTGGCTGGGTCAAGTAATGTTGCTTTTGGCATGGTCTTATACAATTCCGTAAAAGCCGCATTGGTCGGTGCAAAAACCGTCAGTCCATTGGCAGAAGCCGTCGAAAGGGCGGTTGCTACCGCAGGATCGGCAGCAAGTACCAGTGAGACAAGTTCAGAGAAGTCAGCATTTCCTTGAGCGACCTGAACCAGGCTTTTTGTAGGCGGCACGATGACGTTGTCAATCACATGAACCACACCGTTCGATGCGTCCACGTCTGTTGCGATCACTTTGATGTTACCGTTGATGAAAACGCCGTCAGCATTTTTTGAAAGGTAGATATCGTTGTTCGTGTTGACTGTTTTTGCTGCTCCGCTTTTCACATCAGCCGCTTTCACTTCACCGCTCAATACGTGCGAAGTCAATATGTGCGTCAGGGCATCTTTGGTGAGTCCGTCAAGACTGGTGATACCTGCCTTCGAGAAAGCAGCGTTATTTGGAGCGAATACCGTAAAGGGACCCGAACCCTGCAACGTACTTACCAGTTCGGCCTTGGTGAGCGCTGCTACCAGGGTTGAGAATTGCGCGTCGGCGGAAGCCACGGCAACAATATTGCCGACTGCCGGCGTCTGCGGCGTATCATCATCGTCGTCGCTACAGGAAACGATCGTTGCTGCGAAGGCAGCGGTCAGTAAAAATGTACCTACCCGATTAAATCTGCTTAATGTTTTCATTGTAGAATGGATAAAGATTTATAAATATTTCAATACTTCACTGTAATTAACCCTGTCCAGGACCAAGTCATTGCGTCAACGGAACCCAGTGACACTATTTATGTAGTGAACCGTGGAAAATAAAGGAGTGAACGGAACATCCCGATTATTGTTAAATCGAGTCCTAATCAAAATTATATCAAGTGTAGATTTCCTTTCTATGGAACGAATTCCCTGAAACACGGGACGATAATTGTTGTTGGGCAGAAAATAATTCTGAAGCCTGTTCATTGTAATATAAGGCTTGCAGGAGCATATTTTAAACTGCTGCCTCCAGTCCCGATATTACAGACAACTGCCTGAATAATTTGCCTTAACACGGTATGTCATTGGCAAGCTTTTTATAAGGGTGAGGCGATTTTAAAACAGCAAGACTATGAAAAAATCGTTAAAACCTATTTCAGAACAAACTATGGTCATCACAGGCGCATCCAGTGGTATTGGACTGGTTACCACACGCATGGCAGCATCGAAGGGTGCAAAGCTGATACTGGCAGCCCGCAACGAGGATGCCTTAAGCAAATTATGTGAAGAGCTCCGCACTAAAGGATGCGACGCCATTTATGTGGTTGCGGATGTGGGGCTACAAGAAAATATTACCGCCATCGCAGACGCTGCAATAGCCAGCTACGGAGGCTTTGATACATGGGTCAACAACGCCGGGGTATCTCTTTTCGGTAACCTTGAAGACGTACGTATTCCGGATATGAAGCGCATATTCGATACTAATTTTTGGGGCGGACTGTATGGATCTCTGACGGCAGTCAGCCATTTTAAAGAAACGGGCAAAGCCGGCGCTCTGATCAATGTAGGAAGTTTTTTTGGCGACAGGGCGACTCCAATCCAGTCTATTTATGGTGCTGCCAAACATGCTTTACACGGATTTACGGACTCATTACGCATGGAACTGGAAAAACAAAAATCACCGGTATCCGTAACGTTAGTGCATCCGGGAAGAATTGACACGCCCTACAATGAACATGCCCGCTCCTACCTGGATCAGCAGCCGGCCCACCGCGGTATGATCTACCCCCCGGAAGCTGTCGCCGAAGCCATTTTGTATGCCGCAGCACACCGTACCCGCGATATGTTTGTTGGCTCCCAGGCAAAGTTTTTCGCTGTCCTGGGTGCTCTGGCGCCAAGGCTTACCGACAAGATCATGGAGGCCTGGCTGTTTTACTCCCAACGGTCGTCACGGCCATCCCGTGATATCGAGGACAACGCCCTATACAAAGCCGGATACGGGCTTCATGAAAGGGGCACTCACGAAGGCTGGGTTCAATCCAGCAGCTGGTATGTCAAGGCGTCCAAACATCCGGTGCTTACAACATTAATTTTGGGCACAGGAGTTGCGCTGCTTTGCGGATTATCGATGCAAAACAGAAAATCATTGATCTAGTTGTCAGTAAAAAAATCAGATCAGGCTGGATTAAAATGCAGGGTCGGGTTGAGAAATTAAGTTTTGCGGATTATGGGTTATCTGAAAAATACTTTGCTAACAACGGGCATGTTGCTTGGTGTGAGCGTGCCGGCATTTTCCCAGGTAGAAATAATTGAGCGGCTGCCAGACAGTGCCTATGTGGCGAACTGGCGGCCCGTCTACAGGAATATGATTGTCTCCTATGTTCAGCTTCCAGGCGATTCAGCTGAATACAAAAAGATGAAGTTGTATGTCCAATATTTGCCGAAGCCCGGAATAACAAGAGAGGAAGAACAACTGAAACAGGAAGATCTGGGTAAGAGACGATATCTGGGTGCTATACTGTTGAGAACTGGAAGACGATTTGCCAAATTACTGGACGACAGCGTGCTCGGTTTAGAAAATATCAATTTGAGAATTGAAGATTTGCTATTTAATAAAGAAAGTTTTTCGGCCCGGTAAAGACACTTGACTTAGTCAATGCCGGATTTGAGGTATAAAATAATCATCAAACTAAAAAATAATATTATGTCAGATCAAAAACATGCCCTGATCACCGGTGCCACCAGTGGAATCGGGCTGGAACTTGCAAAATTATTTGCCGCAGATCAATACAACCTGGTTCTGGTGGCACGGAGCCAGGATGAACTGGAACGGACTGCCTTTGAGATTACACAGCAATATGCGGTAGAAGTGATACCCATTGCCCGTGATCTGTTTAAAAGAGAAGCTCCTTTCGAAGTTTACGAAGAAGTCTCCAGGCGTGGTATCGTCATTAATGTTCTTGTGAATGACGCAGGCCAGGGCCAATATGGAGAATTTATTGAAACGGATATTAACCGTGAACTTGACATCATCCAATTAAATGTTGGTGCTTATGTGACGCTCACCAAATGTTTCCTGAAAGAAATGGTAGCCAGAAATGAAGGAAGGATTTTGAATGTCTCATCGATCGGTGGCGAAATGCCTGGCCCTCTACAATCCGTCTACCACGCTACCAAGGCTTTCGTCACTTCCTTTTCAGAAGCCGTGCGTAATGAAGTTAAAAACACCAATGTTACGATCACCGCATTACTTCCTGGTGTAACAGATACTGACTTTTTCCAGAAGGCCGATCAGGAGGATGCAAAGATGGTAAAGGAAGGTTCGCTGGCAGATCCAGCCAAAGTCGCCAAAGATGGTTATGAGGCGCTCATGGCAGGCGAGGATAAAATCGTTTCAGGATTTAAGAACAAAGCCATGGTCGCATCGAGCCATGTGATGCCAGACAGCACGGTGGCAGCAACAATGCACAATATGATGGAACCCGTGCCTGACCGAAAAAACGAATAGCAGAAAGCAGAAATGAAAATCCGGGCAGTCATTCCGTTACCCGGATTTTCATCATAGTATATTTCGAGTCCTGCACTGAGACAGGATTCACTTTTCTTATTTTTTGAACATTTTACAACTTCAGACCCTTCCAGAAAGGAAGGAAAGTGACTGTAAAATTAAGGTAAGGCGCTCCTGAACTTTTAGTCTTAATAAAATAATCTGAGGCGCTTCCGTAAGTATCAATTGCTTTGGTCATCGGTGTTGACATCAGGCCGGCACTAAGACCCACTATCACAATTTTAGACAACAAGTGCTCAAAGGTAACTCCGGATTTTATCGTGAGTGAGGTGCTGATGGCATTGGTTGGGAGATCCGCTTTTTCAGGATCGAAAAAGAACATATTTCCTCCTAGTTCGCTGCCAGCCGAAAGAAAACTTTCGGCTGATAGTTCTTTTCTGAGCACCACTCTGGCCGGAAGGTCAGCAAGCAGCTCAAGGCCGAGGTTTGGAAATTTCCTGGTGTAACTGATCATAAGATAACCAGGCACAACTAACGACCGGTCTGCGACCAGAACAGCACCCACTGAAAGGCTGGTTATTGGGATCCTGATCAAATTGACCGAGGCAAGGCCCATCCCGGTCACACGCGTTCTATCAAATGAGGCATTGGTGAAAGCAGATAAGATCGCCCTGTATGTGACCGGCCTCCCGAATACTGAATCTGAACGGGTAAAACTGCCTGAAAAGTTGAATGTCGTAAAGTCTGTGGTCATATTGTGAACAGCCAGCCGCGGCGACGAATTAACCACGTTGCTCAGTCTGGCATGTTCATTGACCATTCCTAACTTGCCAGACACTACGTTTTTACCCCAGGAAACGACAGGCATATTAAAATGCGCTTTAACCCTCGTAATCCTGACCCTGACAACATAGGCGGTGTAAAAGATTCAGCAGCGATTAGAAACGGTGAATTGGTTTTTCGTGGTACGGTTAAGTTGCCAGGCAAAGGCACGTTGTACACAAAACCTGATTACAACGTGATCGAAGTGTTCATAGAGCCTGGTGAAATTAAGATCCTGAGCCCGGATTCGCTGACCAATGCTGTTGTTGATGCAGGTCCGCTTAACAAGGATTTTAATAAGCTCGTCGAAATGCTTGGTCCGGTTACTGAAAGACGAGCGGACCTTTACAGGCAATATTACAATGCAAGGAAGGAATTGCCCGAAAATGCAGACAAAAAAGCATTTGAAGAAAGCTGGGAGCAAAAAGGCAAATGATCCATACGGATAGAAAAAAGGTTTATGGTGAATTTGTCCAGCTGATGCCGGACAGCCCGGTAAGCATCGAAGCGATCCAGTCATTCGGTGGATTCACTCCGGATCCCAAAGAGCTAAACATTCTTTTTTCCGGGTTAAATGAATCAGTGCAGAACGGTCCGTCGGGTATAGCTTATAAAAAAGTATTGACTAAGCTTTCTCAAACCAGCATAGGCGCTGTTGCTCCAAACTTTACCCAGACAGATACCACCGGCAAGCCTGTCTCTCTGACAGACTTTAGGGGAAAATATGTCTTTCTCGACTTTTGGGCAAGCTGGTGCGGACCTTGTCGTGCAGAACACCCTGCATTGGTAAAGACCTTTAATGAATTCAAGAATAGGAATTTTACCATTGTTGGCGTCTCTCTTGATCAATTAAAAACCAAAGAGGCTTGGTTAAAAGCCATCGATAAAGACGGCTTAAAATGGACGCAGCTTTCAGATTTAAAGGGCTGGGCAAACGAGGCGTCCACGTTATACAATTTGCAGGCTATTCCAAGAAGCTTCCTCATAGGGCCCGATGGTTTAATTATCGCAATAGACCTCAAACCAGATTCTTTAAAGGCGAAATTAGATCAAATGTTTACCAGGCAGTAGTTTCAGGTTGTTGGAATACCACGTGCTGAAAGTCATTGGACCAGGTGTTAGTTCGCAAAGCAAGCGAGCGGTTAAGATGCAAAAAACTGGTTAACAAAGAATCCATACTTGCATCAAAATCAATACGTTCGAATAATGTTTTGGTCTTTGGATCTGCCAACCCCGGTAAATTTTTGCTCCGCTTTGGATTAGTTTTCGCCCAATTTGGATAATTTTAGATTATCCGCATTGCAGACCTTTGTACCGGACAACAAAACAAAGAAGATGGTACAATCAAAAGGATATGCAGCGCAAAATTCAAAGAGCCATCTGGCTCCATGGGCATTTGAAAGAAGAACACCGGGACACAACGACGTATTGATAGAGATCCTGTATTGTGGTGTTTGCCATTCAGATCTGCACGCAGTCAGAGATGACTGGTTTCCCGGTATCTTCCCGATGGTACCAGGACATGAAATTGTCGGCAGAGTAGCCGAAACAGGAAAGGATGTTACGAGGTACGTTACCGGTGATTTAGTTGGCGTCGGTGTGATGGTGGATGCATGCCTGGGCTGTGAAAATTGCCGACGCCAGCAGGAACAGTTCTGTGCCACTGGTGTACAGACCTATAACGCCATAGGCCATGATGGCTTGCCTGTTTATGGAGGCTATGCCAACAATATTGTGGTAAGAGAAGAATTCGTCCTGTCTGTGTCTGAAAAGCTGGCGCCGGAGGCCGTAGCTCCTCTGCTTTGTGCAGGCATCACGACGTATTCACCCCTAAAAAAATGGAACGTCGGGAAAGGACATAAACTTGCGGTGGTCGGTTTGGGTGGTCTGGGCCACATGGCTGTCAAATTTGGTGTGGCTTTTAATGCTGAGGTAACGGTACTAAGTACCTCAGAATCGAAACGTAAAGATGCCGCTTCTCTTGGCGCACATCATTTTGTCGTTACCAAAAATGCAGATGAACTTGAAACAGTTAAATCGTCGTTTGATTTTATACTGGATACGGTTTCAGCGAAACATGATATCAATCAATATTTGTCTCTTTTGAAAACCAACGGTGTGCATATTTGTGCTGGAATACCGCTTCAATCGTTTGATGTTTCGCCATTTGCTTTGGTTGCAGGTAATAAGGTACTGGCAGGATCGGGTGCAGGCGGACTTGCCCAAACCCAGGAAATGCTCGACTTTTGTGCGGAGCACGACATCGTTTCGGACGTGGAAGTTATTGACATCAGGGACATCCATCATGCTTTTGAACGCATGGAAAAAGGCGATGTCCGATACCGTTTTGTGATTGACATGGCAACAATAAATCACTAGAGAACCGCAGAGCCCAAGTTTTTCTTTGGCTCTGCTTAACTATTTATGATGAAACAGGAAAGAAAAACACCTTACAGGATCGGGAGCATTTCGGAGCTGCACCGGATTCTTGATCTTCCCAAACCGTTACATCCGTTAATCAGCCTGATCGATTTTAGTACGATAAAATGTTATGACGATGAAAACCTGGAAAGCGTAGCTTACAATTTCTATTGTATCGCTTTAAAAAAGGGGTTTGTGGGTAAAATGAAATACGGACAGAATCAATACGATTTTGACGAGGGCGTCATGACATTTTTCGCACCCAATCAGGTCATCTCAACCGAAATTATCGCTGATCTGAAATTATCAGGATGGTGGCTGGTCGTTCATCCGGATTTTCTAACGGGATATGCCCTATCGCAAGCAATAGGCAAATTCGGTTATTTCTCTTATGCGTCCAACGAAGCGCTCCATTTGTCAGATGAGGAAGAGAAATTGATGAACAATCTGATGGAAAGCCTGAAAATAGAATACAGTAACAGAATCGACCGATATAGCCAGGACGTAATGATTGCACAGATCGACCTGCTCCTTCAGTATTGCAACCGCTTTTATAACCGGCAATTTATTACACGTAAAAACCTCAACCACGATTTACTAAGCCAGATGGAGCTCATCCTGGCTGGCTATTGGGAAAGTGAGGCGCCGAAGCTGAAGGGTCAGCCCACTGTTAAATACCTGGCCGATAAACTGCACGTATCCCCACATTATTTGAGTGACATGCTTCGTGAGTTTACGGGCCAGAGTGCGCAGCAACACTTACATCACGCTTTGGTCGAACGCATTAAAATTTTATTGACCGGCACGCGGCTGAGCGTCAGTGAAATTGCCTACCAGCTGGGATTTGAATACCCTCAGTCCCTTAATAAATTATTTAAAAAGAAAACAGCAATTTCGCCAACAACTTACAGAAAATCATTTCATTCCAATTGATAAATATTGGAAATCAGACTTTGCACGGACCTGTGAACCGAAAATTTTAAGCACGCTGAAAATACCGGCATTTCTGACGCCTGACAGTTTCGACTTGTTTACCCCTACCGCCGATTGGTCTGCGGAAGTCTGATAACAAGGCAACAGCCACCTATTACAAATTGAATTATTTATTGAAAAAAAAATATTATTTATAGTATGGGGATAGGCGTTGTTGCCTTGTCTATATAATTGAACTTGTAATCCGTCCAAGATTAATTATATGGTATGGCAATTAATTATATAAAAAAATCAACGCCTGACTCAGCTTCAGCACAGATGCCCGATCTGAATGTGCCGGTATCTGAACCAGTGATCCTTCACGATGAATACCTGATTCGGGAGATGTTCAGCCAAAACCCACAAAAGGGCTGTGCCTTATTATTCCGAAGATATTACACCAATCTGTGCAATCATGCCATCCGCTTCGTCCACTCTGACGAGGTGGCGGAAGACATTGTTTCAGAGGTATTTGCTTACTTCTGGCAAAGCCGTACTTTCGAAATCATCACGACCTCCTACCGGGCCTATCTCTACAAAGCCGTCAGAAACCGGTCTTATAATTACCTTAAATGGGACATGGACCGAACCTCACCGCTGGAAGCTGTGACCACTCCATTTGCCGCACAGTCACTCAATCCCTGTGAAGCTTTATTATACAGCGAGCTTCACCAGCAGGTTGAAAAGATTGTACAGGAAATGCCACCGCAGTGCCGCAAGGCCTATTTATTGAAACGGGTGGAAGGTAAAACGCTGGAAGAAATCGCTACTGAACTGCAGATCAACCCGAAATCTGTGGAAGCACTTATTACACGTGCCATCACAACGCTCCGCAAAGGATTAAAAGACAGCTGGTTTATCTACCTGGGCCTGCTCCTGTCAATAAAAGTATGATCCTGATATGGGGTTGTGAACGCTGGAATTGTCTGTTCTGCATACTGTTTGAAATGCATATCTGGCACAAACCCGCCAACGGATTTCGATTGCTGTGAAATTATCAAAACAGTCCTTAAAGGGCTGAAAAGCTAACATGTACAAGATGAAAGAATCACTATCAAAGGATGTCCTGTTCGATTTTTTTGACGGAAGGACCACATCCATTCAGCGGAAGCTCATTGAAGACTGGCTCACTGACCCGCAGAATGAAGAGCTGTATTACCACTATCTGGACGAATGGGAAACCCGTCATCCACAGTTTTCGCCCAAAATCGATTCTGCCTTGTCTGACTACATTTCCTTCATTGAAAATGAAGCGGTAGAAAAAGAAACTGCTTTCACACCGGTTAATAAAGGGAAACAGCTTGTCATCACCAGGCAATGGTTGTGGAGTGCGGCAGCATGTTTACTCCTTGCTGTTGGTTTTGTTTTCAGAAAAGAGCTGATGTATCAATCGCTAATTTCAGAAAACGGACAGATCGCCTCCTACCAACTATCGGATGGTACTAACGTCGTCCTCAATGCTAATTCTACTTTACGTATACCCCGGATGGGTTTCGGTTCCGGCAACAGGGAAGTTATTCTGGAAGGAGAGGCAGAATTTAAAGTAGTCCATACGGATAATAACAGCCGGTTTATCGTAAAAATGGGCAAGGATTATCGCATTGAGGTACTGGGTACTGAGTTTGTCGCTTTCTCCAGGGAACGGGGCACCAAGGTGTATTTAACGAAAGGAAAAGTAAAACTCAGCCTGCCAAAAGGAAAGCAGCTTTACATGAAACCCGGAAACTTATTCTTTTCGGGAACGGATGGACGGTCTGGCCTTACCCGGGCAGCAGCGCCCGAAGAATTTCTGGCTTGGAAAAAGGACTTGTTCTATTTCGACAACACGCTTTTGTCGGAGGCTGTGGAGCAAATGAATGACCGTTTTAAGGTAAATGTCCGTATTCTGGACCCTGCTCTTGGAAAACGCAGAATCGGTGGTGTCTATAAAGCCAGGCAGGCGGACGATCTGCTGGCGATACTATCTGAGCTGCTCCAGCTGGAAGTGGTAAAACATAACGATTTTATAGAATTGAGAAAATCCGTAACCAATATAAGTCATGAGTAGCAGATTTCTACAAAAAACCCGAATCGTGCTGACCCTGTTATCTGTTCAGCAGCTGTGTACTGCGCAGACTATTTCCTTAGCAAGTCAACAGGTACCTATGCGCGAACAAAATACGGAAAACCGTAACAGAGCAAAAAACCTGAAAGATTTACTGATCGATCTGGGCAGGAAGCACCAGGTAAGCATCCTTTTTGATGAAGAAACGGTTAAGAACATTCTGGTCACAGGAGCCGACTACCACCAGGAAGCAAACAAACTTGAAAAACAGCTGACCGATCTGCTCAAACCATTCAATCTGCGTTTTAAGAAAGCAGGTAAGGAAGCATACGTGATCATTCCCCGATTTGAAAAAAAGACCGTCGAACCCGCCATTGCTACCATTGAAAGCGCCACTTCTTCTCCGGTTTCAGCGACTGAGACATTTAATACACCCCAGATAGCGGTATCCAAAAATGCCAGGATTATTCCGGAGGAATTCCAGATAAAGGGTAAAGTCACCGACGAAAGAGGAGACGGATTGCCTGGCGTAAATGTGATGATTAAAGGCTCCCAGCGTGGCGTTACAACTGATATTTCCGGAAAATATGAAATAAGCAGTCCCGGTGCCAACGTTGTTCTGGTCTTTTCCTTTGTCGGGTATTTGCCTAAGGAAGAAGCCATTGGTGATCGGTCCACCGTAGATGTCTCTCTGGCTGTCGACACGAAAGCCCTCGACGAAGTCGTCGTGATCGGGTATGGCACTGCTAAAAAGAAGGATCTCACCGGGGCTGTATCCGTCGTCGGGCGTAAGGAATTCGGAGATGTATCTGCTACATCTGCACAGCAGCTTCTTCAGGGAAAAATAGCTGGCGTTCAGGTCGTCAACACTGGGGGACTGCCGGGATCCAATGCCAAGATCATCATTCGGGGTGTAGGCTCGCTTACTAATTCCGACCCCTTGTATGTGATTGACGGCATCCAGGGCGGTGACATCAACTCGGTAAGTCCATATGATATTCAGGATATCACGGTTCTGAAGGATGCCGCGTCGGTGGCCATTTACGGAGCTTCGGCAGCAAATGGAGTCGTATTGATCACGACAAAAAAAGGAAAAGCAGGTACTCCAAAGGTAACCTATAACGGCTATGTCGGTGTTGCCCAGGCGTGGAAGAAGCTTGATATGCTCGATGCTCCGCAATATGTGCAATTGCTGAAAGACATTGATGAGGCGCAGGGAAACAAAGTGCCGGACAAGCTGAATACGCCTGATGTTCTGGTAACGAGGACAGACTGGCAAAAGGAGATTTTTCGGAATGGGAAAATTACTGAACATCATGTGAACGTCACGGGCGGAAGCGACAAGGCGACCTATAATTTCTCAGCCGGCTATACCGATCAGGAAGGTATCATGAAAGATTACGGATATCAGCGGATCAACCTACGCACCCAGCTGGAAGAGCAGATCGGCAAGAAAATCCGGCTCGGACAGACCATTAATTTTAAATACAACAGAACAACGGGCAACGTGGCCAGTTTTGTCGAAGCGCTCCGCATGCCGCCTTATGCACCTACCATGGACCCGGCGAATCTGGGAGGATACAGCAGAGTTACAACGATCCTGGATCAAAACGATGCATTAAATCCTTTACCCGGCATTTACCTTACTGAAAAACTAGCAAGAAGTGTCTCCAATCTGTTCCAGTTATGGGGCGAAGTGGATATTTTGAACGGCTTGAAATTCAGAACACAGGCAAACATCGGCCTCTCAAATGCGAACAGTTACAACTATACAGGTGAATATCTGAACGGCAATCTTAAAACCGATCGGAAAATCGATGAAAGTTATTCATTCTCCGTCTCTCCTATCATTGAGAACATTCTGACCTATTCTAAAACAATCGGCGCACATGATTTTTCAGTCATGGCAGGGAATACGTTCAACGAAGGCAACAGAAGCAGAAGCGTGAACCTGACAGGATCGGGTTTTACGAATGATCTCATCAAACAAATCGGCGTTTCCAAAACGAACAGTATCACCGGAGCCGGATCAGGGATCTATGCCTCACGGTCATACTTTGGCCGGCTGACCTACGCCTTTCAGGACAGGTATCTGATCAACGCTTCTCTGCGACAGGACATCAACCCTGCCTTTGGAAAGGCATATCGAAAAGGCAATTTCCCATCCGTTGGGGTCGCCTGGAAAGTAGCCAATGAAGGTTTCATGAAAAACGTAACATTCATTTCCGATCTGAAAATCAGAGGCAGCTGGGGTATTACAGGGAACGCCAACATTGGTCTCTTCCTTACAGACCCAACCGTATACCGCGGTTATGGAAACAACAATATTGTCTATTCATTTGGTGAAAATAAAGCATTCCAGCAAGGCGCGACCGTTACCCGGGTGCCCAATCCATTGCTGAAATGGGAGGAAACGACACAGACCGATTTCGGTCTTGACTTTGGACTTCTTCGAAACAGATTTCAGGTAAGTCTGGATTTTTACAAGCGTGACAGCAGAGATCTGCTGCTTGACGTGAAGCTACCGGTATCCACCGGGCTTGGGGATGTTTACAATGATGCGAGCATGGTTCAAAATGCAGCCAACGCGATCAACAAAGGTTTTGAAGTTGCACTGGCATATGCAGGGCAGGCAGGTGATTTCAGTTACAGCATTTCTGCCAATACAGGTTTCAACAAAAACACTGTAGTCTCGCTCGGGAACGGCGGCCCGATTGTCAGCGGCAGTACGAACGGTGGAATCAACATCACGAAAACGGACGTTGGCGCTGCAATCGGCTCTTTTTATGGCTTTCAGGTTGATAAGGTAGTTTCCGGCGCAGCGGAACTTGCCGCATACAACGAACGGGCAGTCGGTATGGGCTTTAAAAGTTACCAGGATGGTTTGAAAGCTGGTGATATCGTTTACAAAGATCTAAATGGCGACGGCAGGATTACAGATCTGGATCAGACGTTTTTAGGATCGGCCATTCCTGTCTGGACCTATGGAGGCTCTGTCAACTTAGCATACAAAGCAATTGATCTTTCCATGGGGCTAGCCGGTGTGGGAGATGTGAAAGTATACAATGCGTTACGTTACTGGACAGAAGGAACAACACGTCCTTTTAACTCTTCCACAGCGGTGTTGGACGCCTGGAAAAAAGACGGCGATGTTACAGACATGCCGAGGTCGGGCCAAAATACACCATCCAATCTGCGGGCGTCTGATCGCTTTCTGGAAAATGGATCATTTATGCGCCTTCGTAACCTTACATTGGGATTCTCGATACCTAAAACAGTTTTAAATTCCGCAACAGGAAGGGTGTTTTCAAATTTCCGGATCTATGCCACGGCGATGAATCTGCTGACAGTTACCAGGTACAAAGGCTATGACCCAGAGGTGAGCGCCAGTGTGAACGATGCCAAATCCTTTATTTTTACAAAAGGCGTTGACACAGGTCAGTACCCGCAGCCGAGGACTTTTCTCCTAGGCGTACAGGTAGGGTTTTAAAATTTTCCAAAAAACTTCATTTTTCTGATTATGAAAAGGCAAATACTTTCATTGGGGACACTCGCCTGTCTGACATTAGCCGGCTGCGACAATGCACTGGACAACGTTAAAAACCAGACGAGCTATAATGACGATACCTATTTCACAACGCCGGCCACCATTTCTGAATCTTTGACCGCCGCCTACGGCCTGATGCTTTATAAAGGGCTCTATTCGAGAGACTTCTATTACCTGATGGATCTGACCGGCAACGAGGCAGAGGCAGATGCGCCCCTTTTGGGCGACGTATTGCAGCTGCATGATTATAGTTATGCGGCCAACCATGCGCAAATCAATGACCTCTGGTCAACGGCTTACAAGCTGACATTCAGATCAAACCTGGTTATTGACAAAGCTGCCAAGGTTGTTCCGGCTTCTGACGCGGAGAAACTCAAACTTACCCAGTATATTTCAGAAGCTTATTTTCTGAAAGCTTATGCCGAGTTTTTACTTGTGACACTTTGGGGCCGGGTTCCCATCCGCAAGGATTACAGTACAAACACCGAGTTGTATTTATCAAGGTCGAGCACAGAAGACAACTGGAAACAGATTGAATCAGATCTTGTTCATGCGATCGAAGGACTACCTGTCTCATACAGCGCCAGTGACCTCGGCCGGGCAACGAAGGGTGCAGCCATCGCACTTCTTGGAAAATCCTATCTCTTTCAGAAGAAATATGCAGAAGCCGCGGCACAGTTTGAACTGCTTACGAAAGCGCCATATACTTATAATCTGGTCCAGAATCTAGATGAGCTTTTCACCAGATCTCCTTTAAAAAATTCGGAAACGGTATTTGATATCCCGCACAAAGAATGGGGCGGCTGGGCTGAAGGGAGTCCATATTACATGTTTGGCTCCCAGGAAGGTTCAGGAAGCGGTAAAAATACGCTCACCGGACGTGCGATGGAATATGGGTGGAACGACTGGCGTAACGTATTTATTTCAGATGCCGCAGTCAGAGCCTTTACCTATAAAGACGAATCCGGTAATGCTTATGTTGATCCGAGAGCGAAAAATACTTTTTATGGAGACCAGGCTAGCGGCGGCGATGTTACCTATTGCGACAAATGCACAGGCGGACCGAAGCCTTATCCCTATGCGGAAAATGGCAATGGTTTCCGGTGGAGAAAATATGAGCCATACGAATACAAGGAGAAAGGAGAATTGCCGCAATCGGATATAAACTCACAGGTGATCCGTTATGCGGATGTACTCCTGATGCTGGCAGAAGCGCAAATCAACACAGGTAAACTGGCAGATGCCTTGCCGTTGGTTAATAAAGTGCGGACTCGCTCCGGCGCATTTGCGTATACGTCACTGGGAACTAAAGAGGAAGCCATGAAAAAAATAATGCTTGAACGCCAGCTCGAGCTGACCGGAGAGCAGGTGCGCTGGTTTGACCTGATTCGCTGGGGAGTTGCCAAGCAAACACTGAACGCTGAAAAGAAGGCAAAATACCCAACATCCAGTCAGTCTTTTTTCCAGGATAAGCACGTATTGTTCCCGATACCTTTGGCAGAAAAAAACACCAATCCGCTTGTAGCGAAAGACATTGTTGATGACTGGAATTAATGTGCGGATTTTCCCGAAACGGGGCTGTCTTTTAGACAGCCCCGTTTCATTTTGGTACTCACCGATATTCAGACAACGAAAAGTTTAAGTTACGCTTCGTTGTCTCTGATTTCACTTCATTTTAACCTTTCGATGGCAGAAATGGAAGTTTGCAAATAAGTTACAGGTACAAATGACACAGAGGAATCGTACAAAAACTTGTTCTCTTCTTCAGCTTCGACAACTTTGCTAATGTTACTGATTGACTTTTCACTTCATATATGGGCTAACGTCAGGGCTTTGCCCTCGCATACCTTTTGCTTCCCGCTCAATTCCTATAACTTCATGAAATGATACAGGTCCGTGCGCTGGATTGAACTACGATCTAATTCAATGTTCCTCTTTAGGTATTGTTAAGTATTTAACCTATCCATGCAGCTCGATCTGGTGGTGTCTTTTTAGTACCATCACATAAAATTTCTATTTTGTGATATCGCCGAAAAACAAATAGCTGATGCCAAAAAACCAGAGCAGTAAATGCACGTGTTGCGATCCCTGCTCTGGCTTTCAGCTTCGACTTTTCCGGTTGCCAGGATATTCTTGTATGTTGCCCTGTTAGTCTTGAACCTAATGGGTAGATTTATATCGGATCAGGCCCTACCCTACTGCTTAATGAATTTATGTACCCCTGACCGTCCACTGGCTGTTTTAATTTTCAAAATATAAAAACCTTTTGGCAAACTGACTACGGAAATTCCATTTGCGGGGTATCTCCCAAAGGTGCTGACGGGTATCCCTGAGGTATTGTAGATGGTCAACCCGGTGATATCAGCGGTATTTTTCATTTCTACAAGCAACTTTTCTGACACCGGATTAGGATATGTGCTGATTTCAACGTCCTGGTCGGCGAACTTTACAGCACGGATCATACTGTAGGCGAAAGTTCCGTCAAGATCCGTCATTTTCAGGCGATATAAGTTTTCTCCTGCAAGTGGCTCAGAATCAAAATACCGGTAGTCTTTCAAAGCAGTACTGTTGTTAACGGCATGAACAGAACCTATTTTTTCCCACCTAAGTGTGGTGGAACTTCTTTCGATATCGAAGTGACTGCTATTAGTCTCCTGCGCAGTTGTCCAGGAAAGCCTGGCTACGGATTCTTCCTTTGTCGCTTCAAATCTGATCAGCGTAACAGGCAGTGGATCATTGACCACTTTCAATGTCAGTGTCCCGTTAACTTTGTCATAGGATGTCTCCCATGCTCTTGCCGTAATTTCAGGAAGGTTTACAGTCGTAAAGGTCCCGGTGAGGCTTGCCGCGTCAATGATCGTAAATTCATCTCCCAAAACGGGTGTGTAACCGTTAATCAGTGTAACATTAAGGGTCCCCGACAAGGTTACATTGCCCGTGATTTTTATTTGATCGTATTTTGTGCCTGCCGTCGTCCCGCCTATTTCCATGTCAACCATACCGTTGTTTGCAAGATTGCCGGTAAATGACAAGGTACCGGCAGAATTTCCGGGAGCCAGCCTTCCTGCATTGGCAAAATTTGCATTGACGAGCGTACCGTTGCCCTTAAGTATACCTGCATTAAAACAGGAACCTGTTACCGTTAACATATTTGCGTTTAGCTGAATTATGCCATTGTTATTCAGCGTAGCCACCTTTGCATTAAAATTTGCGGGCAGATTGATTGACTGATTGGCAGAGACCGTTGAGATCGCTCCCTCAGCATCGGGATAATCTGTTGCCTGAATCCAGAAGTTATTATCGGGAGAAGATTCCCAGGTAGCAGCCTGATTCCAGTTTTCATTGCTGGTTTTTGTTCTGTAATAGTCCGAAAGAGCTGAAATTTTATACATGCTGTAAGCCCCAGCGGTAGTGAATGCACTGACGACCTGCGGCTGCAAGCCACTGACTCCTGTAAAGTCCAGGCGGATGTTACCATTTCCTGAGCCTGTATTGATATTAACGATATAGATGCTTCCGCTGCCGGACACGCCTGTTATCGACGCGCCTGTTACGCCTGATGTAACTAAGGTAAAATCTGCCGCGTCAACACCAGTTACATTTTGTGCAAACGTTACCGTATAGCCAACCTGTCCGCTGTTCGTAGGAGATGAATTTTGTTTTACAATTGAAGTTACACTGGTCAGAGTGTAAAACTCAATTTCGTTACCATATGCAGTCCCTTCTGAATTGATCGCATAGGCTCTTGCATAGATACGTGCACCAGCGGGCAATCCTGCAACAATTTTGGAAAAAGTACCTTTTCCTGCATCAATCTGTACCTTATTGGAGGATGCAGTCGGTGCTGGTGAAGTGCTCCACACGATTCCACGGTCACTAACTGAAGCATTGCCATCGGTGGTAACGGAACCACCAAACCGGGCAGTCGTCTGGGCAACTTCGCTGATAGATGATGTCGTCACTGTAGCCTTCGACAATGTTATACCCGTCGTAAAACGTAATGTGGCATTGTTGCTGATACCAGCGAAAATACGGCCATCGGAGTCTGCAAATGCAGCTTTGTCAATCGTCACATAATAACTTGTTGCATCATCAAGGTTCGAGGCAGGGTCAATTGTAATCGTATTGGTTCCGTTGCCTGTTACCTGCCCACTGTTGGCTAAAATCGTTGTAACAATGTTATTGTTATCAGAGCGTCTGATCTGGATATTCTTGTTCACAGCAGCACTTACCGAACGGCTGAACGTGAGCGAAATGTTTCCACCCGAAACCACGCCAGTAGCCTGATTTGCCGGGTTGGTAGCCGTGATAACAGGCGGCGCATCATTTTGACGGAAGAAATAATTTTGCTTGGCAGCGTTGTAATTGGTTGTAAACACATCAACATCCTTATCATTGTCCCAGTCTGCTACAAATGCTTTTTCTGCATTATTAAAAAACGCGCCTGCATTGGAAAGCGTATTGAAAGGATTACCAGGTCCGGTAACCTGGGTAAAGACGCCGCTCCCGTTATTGCGCCAGAAAACAAGGGCTGCAGATCCATTTGACGTGTGAAGATCAATATCACCGTCGGCGTCAAAATCACCGGACAGAATCTGGTTGTCTGTGGCGATTGTCATCCCGTTAAACGGATTCGCAGCACCCGTTTGCAAGGAGTAGACCCCGCTGTCATTGCGGTAATACTCTCTGACCGAAGCATTACCTCTTTTGGTTGTAAGAATGTCCACATCACCATCATTATCCCAGTCTGCCACATAGGAAAAAGCTGCGTTTGAAAATGCGGCTTTGCCCGGGAGGTTATTAAATGGATTCTGAACACCGATCGTTTTTGTAAAAATACCGCTGCCATTATTTCTCCAGAATTCGTTGTCAAGCTTCACGTCGGGATTTCCGGGCTGAGATCCGGGATAGTTATGCAGATCCACGTCGCCGTCATTGTCGAAATCTCCAAAAACCAGTTGGTTATATCCGCTTACAACGACATTAAAAAACGGGCTTGCTGCATCTTTTAACAAGGTATATTTCCCGTTGTCATTTCGGTAGAAAAAATTCAACTCATTTTTGGCTGAATTACGCATAGGTACATAAATGTCATCATCCCCGTCGTTGTCCCAGTCTGCAACGAACGCCCGATCAGCAGCGTAAAAAACTGCATTTAAATCCACAAACTGAAATGGGTCTGCTGCACCCGTAACCTTCATGAATGAACCGGTTCCGTTGTTTTGCCAAAAATCGTTCGTTGTGGCCGAACCGTCCCAGGAGTGAATATCAATATCACCGTCAGCATCGAAATCGCCATAGATCAACTGGTTGTCTGAATTAATCGTTATCGCAATGAACGGGCTGGACGCCCCGGTTAACACCGAGAACTGCGGAATAAGCAAACCACTGAAATTTACGTCTTTAATGACGTGATCTTCCCCAACATTTCCAGCCACATATTCCAGATCCCAGTTTCCTCCCTTTAGTGCGGAGCCCGTATTATCAACAGAGGCCGCCACCGAAACACCCAATTGCTGATGAAGTCTTTTGATAAAACTTTTTCCTGTATTTCCGCTTGCAAGCTGACAACTATAAATGAGCAGTTCTGACTGGTCTGAGGCAAAACTTTCAGAAACCGCATTCCAGAACGATCTGAATTTTTCCAGATTTTGTTCCTGAAGCTGCTCACCGGCCAAAATGAAGCTGCCATCAGTACCATGCGTCAGAATATGCAGACGTTCGATTCCGGATAATGACCGGACCTTCGCTTCGAGGGAAGAAATGCCATTATCAGCCAGAATGACCAAAGTGCTCTTGTTCGATTTGCTTGCCAGCTCCTGATAGTTTTCGAGAGACTTATCTATGATAACAACATCCTTAAAAGACGATTGGCTAAAAAAACCATGAGTCTGTAAAAATAAGTAACCGCAGATGGAAGTGCATACTGCAAATACGAAGTGCATAGAAGTTTTTTTCATATTGATTTTTTTTGAGGTGTAGGAATTCTTCATAGCGATGATGGATCGCTGCTTGCAGGTAAACTTTGATTAAAATGGTATTATTGGCTAGCCCATCATGTCAAGCAATGCGCAAATGGGATATTCTTAGGAAGGCAACCATGCAGCTGCTAACTAATCTTTTGGATACAAGACCAGCGGTGTAGGATTGTTTCTATAATCATAAATTATCGGTTTTACATAGCGTTATCTAATTTTTTCGAAATCTATGTTTCCTTTTTTTCTAAAATAGTAACATGCCGACATTTATTATTTTTTTTATATATTTTTCTCTGTAAACTGGATATTTATAAATTTCCGCCCGCTAAGCTAAATGGTGTTGAATAAAGATAAGGCAGTAAAAAAACCGTTGAGTCCGGGGATTCAACGGTGTAGCAATAATTTAGAACCTGTTAGAGGAACTGCCTGTCGTCATCAGACATTAGAATAGGACCATTCAACTATCTGGCTCACTGCTTTTTGAATTTCTTTCATATCTTCCAATTTGTTGATATCAATCCCACAAAACGAACTTCCGTTGACCTTCGCATTAAGGACAAGATAATAGATCCCTGGTACTATTACCGCAAGAAATGCACGGAAGTTAACGCCTGAATCTTTAAAATAAGGTTCAATAATATTAAGTAACTCTTCCCCTACCCTTTCCCTGGCATCGGCCAGGCCGCGGGCAATGTCATTTGGTCTCGATATCTGCCACCGCATTATCTCCTGCATTTCTTTGTTCTGAAAAACGTACAAAATCTGGCTTTCCAAAGCTCGTTTCGTGAATTCTTTTCCGCTGTCGTGCACGTTAGCCTCGAGCATCGCTTGCAATTGCGTCTGCATGGATATCCAAAAGTCTTTCTGCGCCAAATAAACTTTGAACAACTCTTCTACATTTCCAAAATAACGGTATATAAGTGTCTTGCTTACACCTGCCGCATAGGCAATTTTAGAAGCCTTCAACCCGAAATAACCTTTTGTCATGAAGATTTCGCCCGTTGCCAGAATAAGCTTCCTTTTGGTTTCTTCCTTATCCTTTTTATTTAAAATTTCCACGGTTTTAAATTTATTGCCTATTAGACCATCAGCAACAGCGCGATAGAAGTGCGTTTATAAGAAACAGATCATACAAGTCTCCTTATCCATCGCAAATGATTTTTCATCAGACTTGAAATACCTACTTCCGAAGTTGTATTTCAAGTCAAATGAAAAGCATTTCAATACTGTAAGGAATTGACCTATGATCTTCTTTTGTTACAAAGCGAGCCAGGCTCAAAAATCATGATGAATTTTCTGCCCCAGACATAAGTTGGAGTCACGTCGTAAACGGTAATTTGCAGGTAGATCGAGAGTTTCCGTCTTTGGATGATCTTCGCCGGAAGTGATATAGCAGCGAGGATGGGTTTTATTTCAATTTTATTCCCAACACGATATAAGGTAAGAAATGAATGTTTCGGGAGAATCTTAATCAAATCGCTCAATCAAACATTCATTCGGTCTCGTAATTTGCCAAATCCAAATGGTGACCGAATAGGTGACCGAATGGTTTGATATATCTTGATTCAGAATAACCTGCTTTTTTGTTAACTGTGCTGTAAATCAATGCATTTTAAACAAGAAAGGCACACTTTCGTGTGCCTTTTGTGATCCCGCTGGGATTCGAACCCAGGACCCATACATTAAAAGTGTATTGCTCTACCAGCTGAGCTACGGAATCCTATTTATAACTTCTTTTCGTGTCCAAGAGGAGAGTCGAACTCCCATACCCAAACGGGCACTACCCCCTCAAAGTAGCGTGTCTACCAATTCCACCACCTGGACAAAATAAGGATTTCTTTCTTGCTCTTAACTAACTAATTAATTAAGATTCGCAGTCTCGCGTCACACACTACCGTGCCGCTCAATTGTGATGCAAAAGTATGAATTAAGATTTATGTTCCAAATTTATTGTTAAAGTATTTATGCTTTTTTTTCGCATCATTATTTAACATTCTAACTTTGAGAAACTTGCCTTTAACTTTATTTTTTTACGCCTCACCGACAATTGTTACATTGATATACTTTAATTGACAGCAGGCATGATTTCTGCTGACGCTTCTTTATCATCACAATGAAATTTTTGAAACATTACACACCGCTTTGGTTTTCCCCGAGGGCTTTGAAGTCTTCTCTGACCGGTGTGAAACAATCAATAACCTTACATGTGGTCAGTGCCTTTGCTGAATGTGGAACAAAAGATGGCATGTAGGCCGTCATTCCGGCCGTTAATAGAGCTGTCTCCCCGTCAATCGTAAAGAGCAATTCTCCTTCGAGTACATGACACCACTGTTCATGAATATGGCTGTGTTCCGGAAGTTCAGTTCCGGATTCAATCGTAAAATGACCAAAAGTAGAGGTTGCTGAATGGGCAAGTGTTCCGGAAATACCGTCCCAGATCTTAACAATTTTACCGTTATTGAAATTTACAAATGGCATATTAAATTTGATAATCATTAGTGGACTTCGAATATATACAGCTCCTGGCACATCACAAAAAGATATGCCGCATAGGTCACTAATACTTCAATGTAATGATTAGAATAAATACCCCAAACAGATGTCGGGGGTATTTAGGATACTACTATCCACAAATTAGGTATATATACTCAAAAGACCTATTCAAATTCTAGCTTTACCTTATCACGAAGATCGATAATGCGCATCGCAATTTCAATGCATTCTTCAGACGACATCTGCTCGATCGTATTCAACACTGCATTAACTACAATACGGCCGTCTGCGTCGACCTTTGGTCCCTTTTGCTTGATGGCATCTGTAATGTTCTGCCACTCCGGACTGAGTGCATCGGAAAAGTATTTTGGCGGTATGATGTTGAAGTAACCGGCCTGAGATTTAAGAAACTCCTTGGACAACAAAATATTGGTTGTCAGGCTGGCCACGAGCTTCGACAGCTCGATATGCACGAAGATATTTGACTTGTTCACGTTGAGTTTAATGAGGGTTTGACGTTTCGCAGTGGTTCGTACATGAATACAACATAACTGCTCAGGAAAATTAGGTAAAAAACTGAAATGATACAACCATATATATAATATTCATTATAATATAATTTTAAAGCCTGATGTGAAAACGTTAGGACAGAAGCTCTAAACGCACTTTTTTATCTAGATTAAAAAATCTACCAGTGATAGAAAATTTATTCGCAGCTTTTAAATTATATAGTCACGATTAGAAAGGGTGTTCAATGCTTAATTAAGTCACTTATAGGAATAAACGTCTGGCTTAATCGATGCTTTTAACTTTGCTCCCTTAGTGCCCTAAAATTCAAACGATTCTCCTTTTTTTTAGAAAAAAACCAAGTAATACCTTAAATTGGTACCGTTGCCTAAATGGTCGTCCGAAGTCTTTCCAGATTTTTCAGCACTTTTTTGTCGACCTGCTTACCCATTGAAGCTAATTTATATGCCACCGTCCTATGCGCCTAAAATGCTTCGTCCTTATTTCCTTCACTTTATTCCTTTTGGTCTGCGTATCATTTATCGCAGATGCACAAAGTTTTGATATTGCCGACCATAAAAAACGTGTGACGATTCCTTTTAAACTGATTCGAAACATGGTCGTAGTAAAATTGATGATAAACAATAATGGCCCGTACAATTTTATCCTGGACACAGGCGTCGGGCTTATGGTAATTACAGAACCCAAACTGGTCGATTCCATTGATATTTCTTATAAGAAAACAGTTCAGCTTTACGGGCTCGGCGATGGTGAATCGCTGGAGGCTTACATTGTTTCCGCTTTGAACATCACTATGCCGGATGTATATAGCACCGGAGTCGGTGCGGTTATCTTTAAGGAAGATCATTTCGGTTTGTCGAATTACGCAGGGACGCCGATTCATGGGCTGTTGGGATATGAATTTTTCAATAATCTGGTCGTTGAGATCGACTTTACAGAATATGAACTGAACATATGGCGGCCAAAAGATTTCAGGCCGGGACGAAAAATTCACAAAGTGCCAATTACCATCGAGAACAGAAAGCCTTATGTTGAAGCAAATTTGGTATTTCCTGACGGAACAAAAAAAACCAGCAAGCTGGTTGTCGATATCGGTGCCGGGCATTCGCTGTCGCTGGAAGATGCGACAAAACATGAGCAGGGATACCCAAAACTTAAAATGGCAAATCTTGGCATGGGTTTTACCGGTCCGATCAGCGGATTCTTAAGCCGGATCAACCGTATCGATATCGGCAAATTTAAGTTCAGAAATGTGCTTACGGCCTTTCCTGAAATTGACGCTTTCAAGCGGGAACGGTTAATCACTAAACGTGACGGAAATCTGGGTTTGGGAATTTTAAAAAGATTCACCGTGACGTTCAATTATCATGACCACGCCATGTATCTAAAACCGACCCAGCGATTGGGCGATCCATTTGAACATGACATGAGTGGCCTGGAATTTTTTGCTGGCGGCCCGGGCCTCAAGCACATTATCATCAGCCGCGTGGAACCAGGCTCATCAGCCGATGACGCTGGACTGCAAAAGGATGATGAAATTTTATCGATCAACCTCATGCCGGTATCTGGCATGTCGCTCGAAGAAATTGATGCGTTTTTTAAATCAAGAAATAACCGCAGTATGGTGCTCGAAATCTTCCGGAACAAGAAATATCAAAATGTCTTTCTTGTTCTGAAAAGGAGAATCTGAATGGTAAGCTTATGTAAAAACGCCTTGTCTGGCTCTCGGTTTTTGTTCAGAAAAACACCGGAAAATTTCAGGTCAGGCTGTCTTTTTTTGATTTCAGGATGAGCAAAATAAATACTGAGGCCAAAATGAGGACCGCATAGCTGTATCCCAGATTATACTCGTCTTTCGCCGGCAAAAGAAAGACAATTCCATAACTGAGAAATGAGACGATTACATAATTAATACCTCCGCTGAGTCCACTCGCGATACCCGCATTTTTTGGAAAACGGCTCAGGCAGTAAGTAAAGAAATTGTTGAATGTGTACCCTGCTCCTACATGAATGATAAAAGCAAAAAAGACCAGTGCATAGAGTCCGGTAACAAATTGAATACTTGCCAGCATCACAATCACAAATATCACCTGTAAGGCGATGTTGAACGTAATTCTTTTTAAGAAAGGCTTGTTTATCGTTGCCTTCCCAATAAAACCACCAGTGAGCCAGGCAAAACCAAGAACCAACGAACCGTAACCTGAAACCACAGGCGACAGATGAAGCGCATGTTCAATAATAAAGGGGCCTGTCATATTATAGATCATCACCATACTGTATGCCAGCCCGATCATTGCCAGCCCGAGGGTAAAACTGGCCGTTGTGAGCATACCTGCATAAACACCGGCAATCTTTCTGATGTTAAAATCTGAAAAATGCCGTAATGTTTCTCCGCTGAAAAGATACTCCAAAAGAGCCATCACAGCGGCAAATACTGCCAGGAAATAAAAGTTAGATTCCCAGCCAAACGAGGTTTGCAGATAGCCGCCAACAAAAGGTGCCACGATAGGACCTGTTGACCAGATAATCGAAAACAAGCTCAGGTAGTGCTTGAGCTGTTCTCCGGAAAAAAGATCTATAAAGTAGGCCCGTTTTGAAACGACAATGGCACCCACAGTAATGCCATGCACGATTCGCATGACGTATATGATGTAAATATTGTTTGTATTCGCTATCGCAACACTGGCCATCGCAAAAATGATCAAACCTGCAAGGCTTATGTTATAACGCCCGAAACTGTCCAGAACACTTCCGATAAAAAGCTGAGTGACGCCATAGCTGATCAGAAATAATGTTAAGGTAAGCTGTACCTGAATATCACTGACCTGCAAGGTTGCCGCCATCGAAGGCAGTGAAGGGAGGTAAATATCGGTGGCAAATCCTGAGAGTGGAAGTAAAGCGAAGGCGAGCAGATTGGCAATTCCCTTTTGCTCTTCTTTAATATATTTTGATGACGAAACTGGTGGCAACATTTTTACTCTTTTAAATACGCAGGAAAGAAAACGATTCTCCCATTAATCAGTTACTACGCGGACATAACCAAGATTATATCAGGTATCTTTTGTCAACATGATTCAAGGGTAACGGGTTTCTTTTTTTGTATTTTTTGAAGCAAAAAAACTGTAATATTTTAATAGAGATAATTTCAGTCAAGCTGAAAGCTGACAGAATAGGTTGCATGTAATGCATCAGAAAGCCCGACAAGAACCTGTTATAGAATCCGTTACAATACAACAAATTGTCTGCTGACATTCACCTGCGCACCTTTTATACGGACTACATATTTACCAGATGCCAGATTATTAACCGGGATTTTAATCTGGCCCTTCAAATCTTGTCTGAGGGTCAGCATCAATTTTCCATACAGATCGAATACTGTAATCTCAGCGTTGTCGACGTCCTCACGGGATTCCAGATAAATAGCTTCACGCGCGCCCGGATTTGGAAAAACAACAATGTCTGAAGAGCCGTCGGTAATCACTTCCAGTTCATCTGAATAAGGCGAACGGCACGTCAAAATGTTATTTCCAAGCACATAAGTAACATTTGCGCTGGCTGAATACTTCCCGCCTGAAGTGGTACGAAGAATATCAGAAGTCGTAGAAAGCAGTATTTCCTGGCCTCGTTTCCATTCGTACTTTTCGTCAGCATCGGCCTGATCAAGCACTGCTTCTGCCGTGAAAGGACCGGTACGTTCAATGATTGGAACAGGCACACGGGGACGAATCACCAGTGAGGCAGGGTCGGAGCTGTCAGACAGGCAGCCGAAAACATTTTCGCTTTTTACGAAATAATCACCACCATCCGTAACGACGAGATTTGCGCCTGTCAGCAGGCTCTTTGCATCGCCTTCCTTGTACCAGTTGTACAGGTCACTTCCCTCATTGATAGAAAAAGTGAACGATGAATCAGCACAGGCTTGTTGTGAACCTATTTCACGAATGGTTGGCTTGCCCGGTTTTACAGGACTGGAAATAATCATTGTCTGCGTACGTATTGCATTTCCGTAAACGTCTTTTAGCGTAGCCATATATCGCCCCGGCTCGCTGACAATAACAGTGCGTCCGGATGCCGACCGGCTGTTTCCGTTCACTTCCATCGTCCAGTCGTAAGACACATAACCATCAGGTAAAGAAAGGTTTACGGAAGCATTGTCATCTGAGCAGGCGCTGCTGATCTTTGGCTGCTGCGAAGGAAATACAGGATTGACGTTCAGGAAAAAGTCGTTTGTCAGTACATTGTTCCATGCCGTGGCCAGCACATTTAATGCGGCCGTCCCCAAAAAGTGTGTTCCGTCTTTTCTTTCTGCCGGTAAATTATCAGTCTCCGGACCCGGATAGGTGGTGGACGGCAATTCATTGAGCACTGCGTTTTGCCCTGCGATGACATTTGCATTGGCCACGGAAGCACCCGCGCCGTTGCCTGCTCTGGAAGCACGGGCAATAACCCAGGTTGGATTTTGATTGATATCGGCGGCAAGTTTTGAGATGACCGATTTCAAATCCTCCTTGTAGGCAGGTCCGGGAGTATTCAGAGGATAATTGTCTGCCTCGCCCTGCATCCAAAGAATGGCGCGTGCACCAAACGGCTTTACATAATATTGCATAGCAAGCTTCAAATTGCCATAGGGCATTTGATACGGCAGTTGATATGTGGCAGAATACGGACTCGTTGTTACCAATCCCCGGCTGCTTTCCTGCCAGTTTCTGATCGACGTGCCGGACCAGGCCGTATTTACAAAAAGGACGGGAACATTTAAACGTTGCACCAGAAAATCACCCAGGATGCCCCAGCACCAGGCGGTGTGCCCACGTGGACCCATTATATTCGGATTTTGATTCTGATTTGTCCAGACTGTTTGCAGCTGGAGGGGCTGAATATTGGCGACCGGCGCTTCCCGCCAGTTGTTCAAGGCGTCGTTGTCGTAAACAATATAATTTACCCGATCGTCTTTTGCTGGCGGCGGAAGCGGCAATGAGCGGTCTGTTTCGTCTTCACCCTGTGCATTGGACTGGCCGGCAATAACAAAAACCTCGCCTACCCCAACCCGTGAAATGACACCAATGTTTCCTGCCTGGATGCCGGCTTTGCTGGCCCTGACTTCTATCTTATACCATCCGCCTGCTATTTTGAGCGTTCCACTGAAAACGCCGCCGGTTGGTTTCTCCTGTAAGGTCGACCACTGGATATCTTTTCCCTGTCCGGCATTGACAGCGGTGGCCCGTACTTCAATTTTATCAACCGGGATCGCATAACTGCCACTGATCGTCACATCTGCGGAACCGCCTAACTCGCGTTGAAATACGGCTCTTTCCAAAGGAGAAGTAACGTCAATCTGGGCATTTACCTGAAAAATTAAAAAACTAAAAAAACTACCAAATATGATCCGGAGGGTTGATAAACTTGTCTTCACTTATAATAAATTATTTCATTACTGATTTAAAAGAGGAATTACAAAAGTAGTTTTAATTATACTTTCACATACAAAAAAGTATAATTATTCTGTCCGGTTAACAAACACACTTACGGGTTCAGAAACACAGATTTATTATATTTAGCGTTCGGATTTTAGTAACAAACTGTATGCTAACAAGATATAAATTTTATTACCATAATAAGATCCAGCAAAATAATATTCCCAATGACTGTACGCAGCCAGATGAGAAAAGTCACTAACTGAGTAAAATTATATTTAATAAATAATAAGAAAGCCTGATTATTTCGTCTGAATAAGTCAGAAAAATAACCAGGCAACCGGTCCGAAATAAACTTCCGGTATGTCAATCTTCGTCAGAAAGCTCTATCCAGGTGGGTGCATGATCGCTGGACTTTTCCCAGCCCCTCACCTCTTTATCGACTCCGGCATTTAGAAGACGTTTGTCCAGCTGAGGGCTCAGTAAAAAATGGTCGATTCGCAATCCGGCATTTCGTCCATAGGCATTTCTGAAATAGTCCCAGAATGAATAAATCACTTGATCCGGATAAATCTTCCGTATTGCATCCGTCCACCCCTGTCCTATCAGTTTTTCAAAAGCCGCACGGGTTTCGGGTCTGAACAATGCATCATCGACCCATCTTTCCGGCTTGTAGGCATCGAGTCCTGATGGAATAACATTGTAATCTCCCGCCAGTACAACCGGAATTTTTCGGTTGAGTAAGCTAGCAGCATGATTGGTGAAACTTTCAAACCACGCGAGCTTATAGTCGAATTTCGGGCCGGGAGCCGGATTGCCGTTTGGAAGATACAGGCATCCTATCAAAATACCATTCACGACAGCTTCTATATACCTGCTGTGCGAATCATCGGGATCACCGGGAAGACCGCGACTAATTTCCTCCAATTTATGGCCGCGCGAAAGAATTGCGACGCCGTTCCAGCTTTTTTGTCCCAGCCATATCGCTTCGTATCCTGCATCATTGATCGCCTGTTCAGGAAATTTTTCCTGAGGTGCTTTTAGTTCCTGCAGGCAAACCACATCTGGCCGGGTGTCTTCCAGCCAACGGAGCAAGACCGGCAACCGGCCATTTACACCGTTAACATTATAGGTCGATATTTTCATAAAGTCCAGTTTAAAAAGTACGCGTTACCATAGGCTTGATACTGAGGCTTTCCACATTGTAGGCACCAAAACAGCCAAGTCCTCCTTCGATATTTGTATATATCAACGTCGGCTCCACGAATGGATTGTCATCATTGCGGTTGTCTTTCACTGACCGGTAAAACCTGTAGTAATTTTCGTCGAGGTTGAGTACCTCAAAATATACTTCTTTAAAAACAGGATCAGAATAAGCGGTGTCCAGTTTCCCGTCCTGATTGACATAACTGAAACTGTAATGTCGCGGAAGCTGTACGTAAAAAACAGGGGCATTAAAAGTAATTCCGTCCAGATTAATATCGTTGACAAGATAATCCCTTTCAATCTCAAGGTACCTTTTGTTATTACTTCTTACCGGACCTGACCCGCCCGTTTCGGCTATATAACCTGGATAAGTTTCCTGAGAGAGAGAATATCCGCGAATACTATAATAATTTGTTTCACCTTTAATGTCATCCCAGGAAATTCTGACCCGAGCCGACGAATCCCCGGCATATAAACGCCCGACTACCGTGTCTATTGAGTAGCTTTTGAACGTAACCTTTTTTAGCGGGACTGTGCAGGTGGATCTCACGACACGTTTTCCGTCATCAACGATTAGTGTGTACTGCCTGCCAGCTTCAATTTTAAACTGTTTTGCTGCAATCGTATATGTACCGGTGGAGTCGTCATATGGAATCTGGATCTGAGCACCGGGCCCGGACAAAGTGACCTTGGCATTTTTTATATTTACAAATTCATAGGTCGAGGGCCCAAACAGCGGCTGCGAGGCAGTGACGCGAACCGTAATTTCTTCCGACTGCGGCGATATGTAACTTTCCACCGTCAGTTTCGATTCTACCTTTGGCAGTTTATCTTCGTCCAGATCATTGACAAGCGTTTCGCAGCCTGAAAGCGTAGCCAGACAAAAGAAGGCGGCTGCAAAGTGATATAATTTGTTCATCAGAATTTGAAATTATAACTGAACGAAGGCAAAACCGGGAAAAGTGAATACCGTGTGAGCACATTGACATACTCATTTTGCTTTTTCCCTTCCTTTCGGTCGATGTTGTAAAAAAATGGATTTTTGCGGTTGTAGGCATTATATAATCCGAATTCCCAGGTTCTTTCATGTCGCTTTTTCTTTTTATGAAACTGAATGGCGATGTCCATGCGGTGGTAGGCTTCCGCCCGGAAAGAGTTTTTCTTTCCGTATTCGGTCGTGACGCTCGTCTGCCCGTTGGAGGCTCCGTCGACAAAATACCAGTTCCTGAAAGTCGTGAAACGTGATACCGGCAAAGTCAGCGCATTACCGGTACCATATACCCAGGTTGCAGAAAGCGTTACGCGCTTACTGAGCTCATAAATCCCAACCACCGAAATGTCATGCCGCCTGTCGTAACGAGGGAAAAACGTCTCCCCGAAATTCAGTTCGGGAAATTTCCATTTGGTCCAGGATAAGGTATAACCAACCCATCCGGACAACTTCCCGGATTTTTTCTGGACCATGAACTCAGCGCCGTAAGACCAGGCTTTGCCGGCGGTTACATTGTCTTCCCAGTTCAGTTCGTTGGCGTTGGTACCGTCCAGACTGATGAACGATGAGCCTTCCTTATAACTGATGATGTTGTTCATTTTCTTGTAGTAACCTTCCAGCGTCAGAGCCAGACCGGGCCTTTCCAGGTCTTTGGCAAATCCGACCGCAACCTGGCTTGACTGCTGAGGTGCAACGCGGTCTGTTGTCGGAACCCATAAATCCGTTGGCAAACCAAGACCGGTGTTACTGAGCAAATGAACATACTGGTTCATTTTGGCATACGATGCTTTCATTGAAAAATCATTTGCCAGTTTCCAGGCCGCTGAAAATCTTGGTTCAGGCCGAACGTAGGTCTTCGTCCGGGTCTGAAAAGAACTAAGCCTGAACCCTGCATTTACTTTCAGGTTTTTAAATGCCTGCCAGGTATCTTCGACATAAATCCCGGCTTCGGAAGTATTGATCGGCTTTGCCTGCAAATTGAGATCGTTGTTCGAAAAATCTCCCGCTATGGCCAGAGCGGACGGGACAAATTTATGGGCAGTTGCCTGGATCCCAAATTTCATCCAGTGTCTGGTATTGGGATAATAATCAAAATCTGTTTTCAGACTAAAATCGCGAATGAGGCTGTTGTAGTCAAGGCTGAACTGATCCGATACTGTTCCATTTTTAAGGTCTTTCTCATTGGAAAAAATTCCAAAATTGAAATGGCTGTATATCAGCGAAGTATTCACAAAAAGTTTCTGGCCGATCAGGTGATTCCAGCGCAGGGTAGCTGTTGCATTTCCCCAATCCAGGCCCGATTTATTGTCGCTATAACCATCTTTTTCACTGACCTTAAATTTATCCTGTCCAAAATACCCGCTGATGTACAGCTTGTTTTTAGCGCCAAAGTCATAGTTTAGCTTGGCATTCAAGTCGTAAAAATAATATCCCGGTTTAACCTTGCTATCACTCCCGACCTGTTGCTGAGCGATCAGCGGCGCTGCCAGCACATCGATATAGGTTCTTCTGGCTGATACCAAAAAAGAAGCTTTTTTGTTTGCTAATGGTCCTTCCAGGGTCAGCCTGGATGAAATAAGACCGATCCCGCCCTCTCCATGTAACTTATCCTTGCTTCCTTCCTTCATGTTCATCTCAACCACCGACGACAACCTGCCGCCATATCTTGCAGGAAAGCCACCCTTCGTCAGTTCGACACTCTTGAGTGCGTCGCCGTTAAATACTGAAAAGAAGCCGAACAAGTGGCTCGCATTGTATACCACGGCATCGTCAAGTATGATCAGATTTTGATCCGGCCCGCCACCGCGTACATACAGTCCCGTCTGTCCTTCTGTACCTTTCTGCACCCCCGGCATCAGTTGAAGCACCCGAATGACATCCTTTTCTCCAAAAAACGCAGGAAGCTTTTTGATCTGCGAAATAGGCACCTCGATCTTGCTCATCTGCACCGACTCGCTCACTTTTTCACTCGTCCTGGCGGCTGACACCAGAACTTCCTCCAGCTGATTGGCAGAGAATAGTTCAATGCTGAATTGCTGATCTGTCCTTGCGCTGATCCGGATATTATGTTTTTCGTACCCGACAAACGAAAAAGAAATGCTGGCAGAATCGACCTTAGGAATTGTTAATGAATAAAATCCATAGGTATTGGTAGCGGTGTTAAAAGCAGAATTTTCTATATAAACATTTACACCCGGAAGCAATTCCCTGCTCCCTTTTTCTCTTACAAAACCACTGATGGTAACATGTTCCTGAGCTAAACTTTGAATTGAAATAAAAATCAGAAGCAATAACGGGTACAGCTTTTTTTGCATTTAATTAAATATTGAATCGTGTAAGTATAGTTTGTTATCCCGGAATGCAACGATAAATGAGCGGGCACCACTACTTCCCGGTTTACCAGCAAAAAGAGGTTTTGGCCTGTAATATAAAGCGCTTTTCCGTCCATGTCACTACAAAGAGCCAAAAGGAATATAAAAGGTTGTATACAGGGCTAATTTAATTTAAAAAAGGAATAATAGAAGATTAAGCAGAAATTATAAAATGCGTAAAAAAATGAAAATTCCTGTCAGAGAATTGACAGGAATCAGATTAATGACTGGCTCAGCCAGTCATTATAAGAACGCAGGCCTTTTTTAGGTGGCTTTAAATAAAACCTGCCCGTCTCCCTGTACATACCAGGCTGTGACCGGATTAAAGTGATAGCCCATATTGCCTCCGCGCGCTGCCATAAGATCTTTCAAAAATGGTTGGGTATATCCGGTTTCATCGACCGTACGGCTCAGTATCTCGGTTGGCGCACCGTTCCAGTTCCACAAGTACCTGAAAGCGGTGTGCGCCTTATCCATCACCGGGCCCTGTAAGGCAGCAGGGTTCCAGGTCTTTCCTGCATCAGTGCTCACTTCTACGCGTACAACTTTCCCCCTTCCGCTCCAGGCGATACCCCTGATTTCAATCCAGCCTTTTTCAACTTTCTGTGCAAACGAAGGATAGGTGATAATGGACCGGGCGTCAATGGTAAAGCTGAACTGTCTGATTTTACCACCTCCCACTGCTTCGGTATACCTGGAAGTTTCTTGTCTCGTCATAAAGGGCTGGTCCGACAATTCGATTCTTCTCAGCCACTTCACATTGATATTTCCTTCCCAGCCCGGAAGAAACAAACGAACGGGATAGCCCTGTTCAGGCCGGATTGCTTCACCATTCTGCGCGTAACAAACAATTGCATCGTCCCACCCCTTCTCGATCGGAACACTCCTGGTCATCACCGCCGCGTCGCCGCCTTCAGCTAAAAACCATGTAGCGTTCGGATTTACGCCTACTTCACGAAAAAGTGTAGATAACTTCACACCTGTCCATTCACTCTGGCTGGTAAGACCGCATATTTGCTGCGGTGTTATTTTCCCATCCGTCGCGCCGCGGTAGTTACCGGAACATTCAAGAAAGGCAATGCGGGAGACTGAGGGAAAACGTTTCAAATCCGCAAGAGTGAAAACCGTGGGTTTATCAACCATTCCATGTATCACCAGCTCGTATTTTGCTGGGTCGATCGCGGGAACTCCGTTATGATTTCGCTCAAAATGAAGATCTGACGGCGTAATCGTGCCGAACAGATCCTGCAAAGGTGTTCTGGAAGAAATATCCGACGCCGCCTTAACAGGTTTCTCAAAAGATGACCTTGTTCCCAAAACTCCCGGTGGCACGCCCGGCACTTTCGTCGGGTCTTCTAAAAGGTGCAGCTCGGATTTGTTCAGCGCTGCCTGAAAACTTTTTCCCGAGGCCGTTTGCGCCAATACGACTGCTGCCGTGGCAGCCCCACCGAGCAGTGTTCTCCGACTGAATTTTTTCTCTGTGTAAAGCGGATTATCTTCCTTCTGATCAGGCATAAATTCTGTTCATATTGACATATACTATCGGATTTCCGGGCCATCCCGGCGGTCGTCGGGAACAAATAAGTCTTTTGCCGGCATTACAACTTTTGGCAGCGTTTTCGCATTGATTCGTTCCGTTGGTTTTATCAGTCCGTTCTCGGAAAGCAAAAATGCCGTCAGATCATAGACTTCCTGGTCGGTCAATGAACCCGGCTGGTTAAAAGGCATGGCCCGTTTTATGTAGTCAAAAACAGTCGTTGCATAGGGCCAATAATTCCCGATCGTTCTATTTTTTGACTTTGCTTTCTGATCAGCAGGATTTTTCACGGTGACCAATACATCACCAGGGCCTTCGACGCCTGTGATACCATGACAGCCGGCACATTTCGCTGCATATACAGTTTTTCCCTCTGCAGCTTTTCCGGAACCTGGTGGGAGACCTTTTCCATCGGGCCTTACATCGGTATCCAGCCGGGAAATTTCTTTTTCCGTTGCCCGCCTGCCGAATCCAAAACTGGGCGGCCTGTCTAACGTATCAGCCTGAACATCGTAGTTAGCAATATTCAGGCTTTTCAGTGAAGTCAATGTGAGGATCGAGAGCAGGCAAGCTATCCCAATCAGCATTCCGGACTTAATCGTATTTACCTGCATCAAGGGAGCTTTTTGGCAAGACATAATTTTTACTGACCCGGTCAAGTACGACATAGAGCGAATCCTTATTCTGGTCGATTCCCCTTAGAACAACCCGGTTTCCGTCGGTAGTCTGGTAGCTAAGAATCATACGGTTGCGTTTTTCGTTCCCGGGCGCTTCCGCAAATTCACGGTCACGTCTAGTCGAAGCAGCCCTGGGATCAATTTTTGAAACTTCGTCGCCGATGTTGACAAGCGCAGCTTTGCTTATCCAGTTCGGATCTGGCAGCTCTTTCGGGTCAGCCTTTTCTCTTTTTGGTTTTGATGCTCCTCCGGAAAGATCTGTTGCGTCCCGGGCTCCAAGTTCACGCCCTGACTGGGTCTTGAATTTGTCCTGAAGATAAAGTACATGCTCCACAGGATCAGCGTAATAATGAAAAACCCTCTGTCCGCCGCCGGTACCTGTCAGCTCAAAGGTTCTGCTGATATCTCTCATAGGCGACCCGCCTCCATTGGAAAGATCAAGTGGCGTGGGTTTATTGACTTTAAATGTCAGCGTCGTCCATTTTTCGAAAGTGGCCCACTGCCATCTTACCGTATCCTGTGGCGAGTAAGGAATTTCCTTATTATTGATCCGAAACTCGGTCACTTGATAGTTGCCGCGAAGCGTCTTGATTCCGGCTGTTGAAGGTTGTTTATAGGGGTCATAGAGAAAATTGACCAGTGACAGATAAAAAAACAGGAATAAAAAGACCCCGATCACTGCGGTTTTCACACCTACGCGCGCATATTTTTGCCAGGTTTTATTAAACGTCGGATAATAATTTACCGGAACAGTAAATTTTTCAAGTATGAAAAGGTTATAAAGGCGTGGAATATCCTGAACCATTAAAAAAGCAGACAGGATTACAAAGTAAGAACTATACACATGCACGCCGCCGTCGTAAGCAAAATTGACATAAACAATGTCGCCCAGTGCTCCGAACAGCAGTACAGCGCCCAGGAATGTTGTTTTCCTGAAAAACAGAAGGACACCACCGGCGATTTCAACCACGCCGGCAAACACCTGATACCAGGGCACAATGCCAACTGACAACCAGTAGATTTTCTGCAATGTGAAGTCGCCAAAATCTGTATTCAAAAGTCCGAGAGACGGATAAGGCATCTGTGTAGGAAGCAGTTTTGTGAACCCGAACCCTATTATCCCGATCCCTGCGCGGTAACGAACGATAGTCCGCAGCCAGTAATTTAGTTTAATATAGTTCTGCGGATCCTTCTTCAAGATCTTCACCGTCAGCGTCCACAATGCGCCAACTACCACAGCAAAAATCAGTGTGATGACGTAAGTCGCATATCCGTTCAGACTATTGCCAAAAAGGGTTCTTCCAAAAATTTCAAGACCTGAACCAAATCTTGCAACGTCATAGGGATCGCGGTAATGAAGGTTTGTCCAATCTATTGAAAATACGACCTTGTACCATTCCGGGTTCCAGGGAAGCGAAATGCTGACAAAGAATACGAAGGCAATACGAAACAGAATTTTCTGCCATTCCGGCCATTGCTTTTCCGACCGGCCTGCTGTGTTTATATCGGTGATCAGACCGCCCACACCACTGGCATCTTCCGCGATCTCTGCTGAATTACTGGTTGAGATTGACATATGAATATAATTTTATCGTTTATTATCGAACCGTCTCATTTTAAAGTTTTGGGGTTCCTCTTCTCCCAAGCTTTTTGACTTCGGTCTGAAGGTATTTTTTGTTTATCTTTTCGAGTCTTACAAAGATTGAATCACTGTCGCTGTTGACCCCGGAAAGAATAATCGTTGCGGAATCCGGCCGACTGTAATGCAGCTGAAACTTGTCAGATGCTGCGTTTCTATTTCTGTTTTCAAGACTCAAAACTTTTTTCACTTCATCAATCCTGTAACTGTAATAATGTCTTCCCGCAGAACCTAAAAACTCATACACCCGGTCTTTATCATTTTCCCTAATTTCTTCCACATTGGTAGAGTCGATAATGACAGGTTTGTTGGAGCGGATACTTAACGTGGCCCAGTCTTCAAATACAACATCTTTCCAGCGCACCGGGTCAATAGGAGAATAAGGCAGAACCTGATTGTTGATCCTGAATTCGGCCACATTGTAGATTCCGGCTGCTCCGGCTAATCCTGGTGCTTTCGGATATTGATAGGGATCATGCAGATATCCGTTTCTTGTCTTAAAGCCAAAAAGAATTACAAAGAAAAAGATGTAAAAGATCTTCAATCCCAGCCGGCCATATTGCTGCCATTTCAAATGATAGGTTGGATGAAAACGGTTCGGTAACGTGGGCCTTTCAAGTCCGAGCAAACTATAAAATCTTGGAGCATCAAAAGCAAAAAGAAACAAAGCGAGCAAGATGAGATAGAAACTATAAACGGCTTCTCCCCCGCCATATGCCAGGTTTGACATAAATACGTTTCCTGTAAAAGGAATAATGATCAAAGTTCCAACCGACGTTGTCCTTCTGTTTAGAAGCAACAGTCCGCCAAGGATTTCCACCAGCCCCAGAAAGGACTGATAACCAGGAACGACTCCGAGGGTCAGTGCAAAAATTTTCCAGTCAGAAAAATCGCCATACTGCGTGTTGAGATTGCTGATGGACGGAAGCGGGGACTGCATAGGGAAGAACTTGATCAGTCCATAAGCAACAAGCCCCAACGCGAGGCGGTAGCGAACAAGTACCCGGATCCAGTAATACAACCTATTATATTCTTTTTTTTCCCGGTCAAGAACACCCCAAATTATGCCGCCAATCAAGGCGATGATCAATAGGCCAATCAGATTTATAAAGGAGTTCGCCGCGAAGAAATCAGGCGAATAATGCGCCAGATTAAAAAAGTCTCGGTAGTGAAGGTCCAGCCAGTTGATTGAAAACACTGTTTTGTAATACTTCCAGTCAAGCGGAAAAGCCAGCAGAAAAAAGTACAGGAATGAAATTCTGAACGCCGTTTTTTCAGTTTGAGTCCACTGCTTCGCATTTACTCCCGCGTTGCGATCAACCTGTAGATTACTCGAAAAATTTACTGTTGCCATAGCTTAAGGGTTTAAGAATTAATATCCGGGATTTTGTACCAAAGCTTTGTCTGTCTGTAGCTGCACGGACGGTATCGGCATCAGATACCTGTTAGGATCTGCAATGCCCAACACGGCCGCAGCCCGGCCAGTACGCACCAGATCAAACCAGCGATGTGGTTCCAGCGCAAATTCAATTTTCCGTTCATTTTCGATTGCCAGAAGCAGATCTTCCCTGGTTGACGCGGTGGTCGCTGCAAGACCTGCTCTGGTGCGTATCGCGTTGACATCCGCGGCCGCGTCGGTAAGTTTTGCCAGCTGCGCCCGCGCTTCCGCCCTGATCAGGTAGAGCTCTGCAATGCGGATCACATAGGATGGATCAGAGCCTGGTGAGCGGTAATACAGGTTGCCATACCACCGCGACTGGTTGTCTTTAGCGATTAGTGTGCTTCTGTTGCCACCTTTGGTTGGATCGTTCACAAGCGCCACAAAAGCGTCGTTCGGAGCCCACTGACGGGTACCGCCGTTGGTTTGCGGCTGCCATTGACCACGATGATCATTAATTTCGGAAGTACCGTTGTAAAAGATCTCAAAAACTGATTCCTGGGTACCACGTGCATTGTTCACAAAAAAAGCATTGTAAGGCGCGAGCAGTTTGTAGTTTGCAGCATCCGCAATAACCTTCGTTGCATATTCCTCTGCTTTCGCCCAGTCTTTCTGGTACAGATAGTAGCGCGATTTTAAAGCCCAAACCGTTTTTCTGGTGGCATGGAACCGGTTTACGGTTTCAGCGAGAAGTGGTTCTGCCGTATCCAGATCTTTCAGGACCTGTTCGTAAGTTTCCGCCTGCGTGCTGAGCTTGATTCCCGAATTATCGGATGGTGTAGCGGTGGGCTGGGTGATTAGCGGTACACCGCCCCAGGTTCTGGCCAGGTCAAAATAAGCCAGGGCACGGAGAAAATAGGCCTCACCTACGATCGGGTTTTTCAGTGCATCCGTCAGCGTCGGATCTGTTACAGCAGGCACCTTGGCGATAACCTGATTTGCACGGTTGATGGTCGCATAGATGGCTATCCAGGCGCTGCTTACGGTGGCATTTTCTGCACTCACCTTATGATTAATAAACTCCTGAACCTGTGATTGCGAACCGGTCCATTGAATATTGTCGCCAGACAAATAACCAATCGACTGAAAGGACGTACCGTAATAACTGGAATTGGCAACGGCGTTGTAAACACCACGCAATGCCGTTTCTGCTGATACTTTATCATATATGGTCTGCTCGTCGGAAATGGAAGCTTTCGGTTCTACATCCAGAAAGGAATCACAGGATGTAAGTGTTGCTAAACTCAGTGACAGGGCAAGTAAATAATTAACTCGTTTCATGTTACTTCTCTAAGTTTTGAGAATTTATTTTATAACCAGGCGGTATTAAAGCGTAATATTCAAACCGACCTGTACAGAACGCGGCTGAGGCGGCGTGCCCAGGTCAATACCCTGTTGATTGGCCGCACTGCTTGCACTGGATTCAGGATCAAGACCAGTGTATTTTGTAAAAGTCAGCAGGTTCGCGCCCTGTAGGAACAGTCTCAGCGTTTCGATCCTTAATTTGCTGGTAAATACTTTGGGTATCGTATAACCAACATTCAGGGAGCGCAAACGTAAAAAAGATCCATCTTCAAGCCAGCGGCTGCCACCATCGCGATAATTGTTCACATTCACCCCGTCAGGTCTTGGCACATCCGTTACGTCACCGGGTTTTTGCCACCTGTCATTGTTGCTTGCAAGAATGACCCGCGCTGCATCCCTTGCTCCGCCTCCTTCACCAAAAAACTTATTGTGGTTGTAAATCTTGTTGCCGTACTGATAAGCAAAGAAAACAGCGACGTCAATTCCCTTGTAGGTAAAGTTGTTCGTGATTCCACCAAAGAACTTTGGCCAGATACTGCCATAAACCTGGCGGTCATCGACCGTGATCTTCCCATCCTTGTTAACATCTTCATAAACCGTGTTTCCAGTCTGGGAATCCACATAAAGTTGTTTGTATACCCAGAACGAGTAAAGCGGAGAACCCTGCTGCTGGAGGATCAGATCCCTGCTTCCATAACGGAGCGGATTAGCCAGTTTTTCAATATTGTTTACATTTCTGGCTACATTAAAATTGGTAGTCCAGGTAAAGTCTGCCTTTCTGATATTAGCCGTCTGGATGCTGAACTCGAAACCTTTGTTGCTGATCTCAGCGGCGTTGCTCCAGTAGGTATTGAACCCGCTTGTTCCCGGCAGCGCAACAGTCAAAAGTCCATCAGAAGTATATTTACGGTAAGCGTTTAATTCAACAGTGATTCGCTGGTCGAATAAGCCAAGGTCAAGACCAACGTTGAACTGACTCGTTTTTTCCCATTTCAGATTTGGATTCGAAAGCTGCTGCGGCGCTATTCCCGGCAGGCCCTCATAGGAAGAACCACCAGCCCACAGACCTCGCGCTGCAAAGTCGCCGATGCCGTTCTGATTACCAGTGATCCCATAACTTGTCCGGAATTTAAGATCACTGATAACCCGTGAATCTTTAAGGAAATCTTCCTGTTTAACACGCCATGCTGCCCCGACAGCCGGGAAATAACCCCATTTATTGTCCTGTCCGAAGCGGGAGGAAGCATCGGCACGAATACTTACATCAGCCAGATATTTACCTCCGTAATTAAAATCAGCACGTGAGAAAAAAGACGTCAGCGTATTTTTACTCCAGTTCTGAGAACTTGTAGTCGTGGCAGCAGAAGATATCTGTGTAAAAGAATTATTGGCGAAACCCCGCCCTTCTGCGGCCGTTCTGGACGAAACAGAACTTTGTAACGTATTTCCAACCAAAATTCCGAAAGAGCTTTTTGCACCCAGGTTTTTGCGGTAAGAAAGCGTTTGCTCATTGATCCAGGTCGTATACTGGCCGATACTGGAAGTTGCCAGCCCTGCAGGACTTCCGGCAATAAGATAGGTATTCCAGTATTCTGATTCGTCGTAATTGTTGTAATCTATACCAAAGCTCGATCTGAATTTTAGATTTGGCAGGAGGTTTGCTTCCACGTATAGGTTTCCGATGTAGCGAAGACTGGTCGAGTTGACATCGTAATATTTTAATAATAGTGTCGTGTTATCAAAACCTGCACGTCCTACGAGTTCGCCGTTTTCATTTGTTGGAGACAGGTAAGTCGGCGTGTGAAGTGCAGCCTGTAAGAGCCCGCCTGCCGGTCCGTCTCCCGCCCTAGCCTGGTTACGGAATGTACGGGAAAAAGTATTGCTTACGCCAACGGTGACCGCGTCATTTACTTTCTGGTCAAGATTGACCTTGAAACTTGCCCGCTGAAATGTGATCGGTTTAAGGATTGATTCCTGCCCGTTAAAACCTCCGCCAATATAATATTTTGTTGTTTTGGTACCTCCGCTGAGTGACAGGTCATAGTTCTGAAGGTGTGCTGTCTGAAAAACCTCACTCAGCCGGTCGTAGGTTTGCTGCTCCTCCGGCAGGCCGCGCCCCCCTTCGGAGACAGGCCGGAACGGGCGGTTTGCTTCTGTCCGGTTTAAGGTCGGGGTATCCTTTCCTGTATTTATCCACCATTCGTTGACCAGCTGCGCATGCTCCGGCCCGGTTGTAAGGTCCCAAAGTTTTGCTGCCTTAGCCCATCCCTGGGAAGTGCTGAAGTTGATCTTTGGCTTCTGGTCAAAATTTCCGCGTTTCGTAGTAACAATGATGACACCGTTGGCTCCTCTTGATCCGTAAAGCGCAGTAGCTTCCGCATCTTTCAACACCTCGATACTTTCGATATCGGATGGATTAATGTCGGCGATCGGGGAAGTCGCCTTACCGCCGGTACTCAATGTCTGATTACTTGTGCTGTTTATGAAAACACCATCAAGCACATAAAGCGGATCATTACTGGCATTGATGGAAGTAGCTCCTCGAACGCGGATATTTATTGCCTCGCCCGGCACACCAGTGCTGCTGGATATCTGGACACCGGCCACTTTACCCTGGAGCTGGGCATCAAAACTTCCTGTCGGTATACCTTTTGTTTCCGAAGGGTCAATTTTTGTGATCGAACCTATCAGATTTTTACGCTCCTGGGTTCCGTATCCCACGACAACAATTTCATTGAGAAGTTTGTGGTCAGAAGCAAGTTCCACATTGATGGTGCTCCTGTTCCCGGAATTTACCTGGATTGTTTTGTAACCGATAAAAGAGAATGTGAGCAGTTCGTTAGGCTTTGCAAGCGTTATTTTAAAGTTACCTTCCACGTCTGACACCGCCCCCTGGCTGGTGTTTTGTACGCGGATACTAACACCAGGCAAAGGCTCCTTGTTTTCATCGGTTACCTTACCGTTCACTACCAAAGATCCGCCGGTTGATTGGGCAAAAAGATCCGTTTGTGAATTTAACATCAGCAAAATCATAGCAAAAACGACTATGATCCTGTTCAACACAAAGTCTCCGGGCAAATGAGACCTTGACTCATTAGTAATAAAATACATACATTTGACTGATTTAATTTAGACGATTGAATCTCCTCCGCTCTGTCTGATTCGATGTACCAGATCGAATTGTTTGACAGGGCGGTTCTTTTTTATACACTTCTATTAACTTTCTAGCCGGCCATACTTTATAATTGATTTGTTCTATAAATTATATAGAGTTAGGGCCAAAGGGCAAAATATTTATCATTCTAACGGTTCTGCCTTTTACCGAAAAGTGAACTTTACCACCACATACTCTACTAATTCAATAGACAAAGTAATGTTATTAAAAGTTAATCTTCAAATATTTTCTATAAATATTGAAAAATAGTTGATAAATAAAATATAATACACTGGCTTAGTGAATTTTGCAAATTAAAATAATCAGCTTCTTCCAAATAAAAGCAACGCTGTAAAGCCTGAAATTTCAGGCTCTACAGCGTTGCTTTTATTCACCCAGCTGGCATTCATACCACCTGTAGAAACCTTAGAGTGGATATAATGATCTGTCACCAAACCTAATCACTTCGTTAAGCTGTGCGGCATATTGTTTGGTTTTCGAAACATCGCCCTTCTTTTTATATACTTTATAAAGTCCCCATAGCGCATTTGCACTGTTGGGACGCTTTTTTTCCAGCGCTTCGTAGGCTCTAATCGCCTGGTCATATTGGCCGGCTTTCAGGTACACTTCACCCAGGCTGATCAGAACGGGCCGGGCGTAGGAAGGTGGTTCACTGTAACCAAGTTCATGCTCCTTTTCCCGGGCAATTGTCAGTATTCTGATGGCTTCGTCATTTTTATTTTCCAGACTTTTAATAAGGCCCTGCAATTCCAGCGACGCAACATTTAAGTCTCCCAACCGTCTCGCCCCTATTGCGTCTGCCGCGGCAGACTGGCTGCCATTGCGGTATAAGTGGGCATCGAGGGCATCTGAATATTTCACGGCCTCCTGTATTTTACCGCTTTTCACTGCATCCATACCCAGCGCAAAAAGATAGAGTCCGTCTTTGTAAGCCAATGCTTTTCCTGTAAAAATGCTGTCCTTATCGTTGATGCGTTTCAGCCGGGCCGCAGCTCTTTTATAGTTTCCAAAACAGAGCTCCATTTTTGCCGGCGCCACAATTCCCTGGTAAAAAAAACGACCTTCGTATTTAGCTTTTCTTTCTCTTGACACAGGCATACGTTCCAGTTTCTCAGCATAATACAATGCGGTTTTGTACCGACCGTCCTCTGCACAATTCGAAAGCAGATAGTTGATATTGTGAATATAGTTCCAGGTATCTACTTCTGGAATTCCCTGTTTTTTCATATATATTGAATCAACCGCAACCGCCGCAACAAAGGCTTCATGTGCTTTCTGATACTGTCCAAGTTTAAAATATACATGGCCTGGCATGTGTACCATGTGCGCTGCACCCGGTGTCAGCTGGCTCATTTTTTCAGAACTTTTTATTGCTTCTTCAGGACAGCAGTTTTCCATCAGATGTATCCAGTAATGGTGGGCACCGGCATTGTCAGGTTCAGATTTCAGAACGTCCCGGAGCAGGTATTCGCTGTAAATCTGGCCTTCACGCGGATTGAGGTCAACATCGTACCCCGTCATTTTGCTAAGTGCCAGAAACAGCTTGGCATCCACATCGTCGGGGTATTTGTGTACCAGGACTTCCAGTTTTTTCTGGTATTCCTTCCGGCTGCTCTCGCCTGGAACATCTCTGAGCAGAATCGCCTCCGCGTACAGCAGCTCATGCTCAGGAGCGTTGACTTTTAAGGCTTTAAGTTTCGTCACGGCTAGTTTTTTGTCGTTGTCAAAGTCGGTCCCTTCTGTTGCGCCGATGGCACTGTAGAGGCCCCAATAAGGCATTAAAGCAGAAGAATCCTGACGGATCGCTTCTTTGAATGAACGGTAAGCCTCGAAATCCCAGAAGTCGTGCAAGAGCGCTACGCCCTGGTTAAAGAACTTTTGTGTAAGGGCTGAGCGGGTCGCAATTTTCAGGTGCGAAGTACCGATCCCTTCCAGAAACTGCGCCGGCGGAAGATGATGGACATAAGCCGTTTCTTTCCGGTAAGCCTGAATATGGTCCAGGTGATTATGCGCAAATTCATTCTCATCTACGTGCGTGGCATGTGCATGGTCAGCACCCTGCGTTTGCCCCTGCCGGTCTCGCTGGGCAGATACATTCAATGAAATAAAACAACACAGAAAAAGAAGAAATCTCATATTTTCAAGTTAAAAGCCCACAGATTGATCAATGTTTTGCTTCGGAAACTATACCCTGCGCTGCGGAGCCGGCTTCTATTGCTTTCCCTTCCTGTTTCCATCCAAGGATCCCCCCTTCCAGATTCACGACTTTTTTAAAACCATGGTCGGAAAGGTAGCCGGCCGCATCATTACTTCGCTTACCGCTCCTGCAATATACGTAAACAGGTTTATCCTTATCCAGCCTTTGGACTTCTTTTTCAAATGCGGCTTTGTCTTCCCAGTTTGCCAAAGCTGATCCCTTGATATGGCCCTCCTCAAACTCTTCCGGGCGGCGGACGTCCAAAAGCTGAATCCCATTTTGCCGGATCTCCTTTTCAAATGCAAAGGCTTTTACATTCGACTTATCCTGCGCAAAAATGCTCAACGACAAAGAAACTAAAAGCGCAGATGTCAATAATACTTTTTTCATTTTTGATGGTTGAAAACAGGTTAAAGAATAGTCATAACAAACCGGAAGATCCCGGTCCGGATACAATAAAATACCCATGCATCCGGACCAGGTGTTTCTTATTGAAGCAGTAGTTTGTTCGATGTAATTTCTGTGTTGGGGAGCGGGAAAATATAATTTGCCGATGACGGCTCCACTGCCGGCGCAATGAGTGCGCTGCTTGATTTTGCGGGAAGTGTGAACAAGTTACGTAACAGATCATTGGATCTGAACCCTTCACCCAAAAGCTCAATTCTCCGTTCTTTCAATATGGTTGCTACCAGGGCAGATTGGGTTGCAGTTGCTGCAGTTGGAAAAGTATAACCTGCGTCGGATCTTGTTCTTACAGCCTGCAGCAGACTAATGGCTTTGGGCAGATCACCTGTGCGGGCCGACGCTTCCGCATAATTCAAAAGCACTTCCGAATAGCGGATGATAGGCAAATAATCCAGAAAAGGAGATGGCTTGTTGTATTTGGTAAGGAATTGTACGCCCGAAGCGGTTCGGGAGAAAGTCCTTCTTAAATCCGTAGATTTCCATTCCGTATCTCCCCATATCCCTGCAGGGTTTAAATTATATTCAGCGTTTGCATTAAACACATAAGGAAAAGAAGACTGCCCGGTAACGTTGTCAAGTTCCGTCATCGGCACCGACAAAATCGATTCTGTACTCGTATAATTTTTTGTAAAGATCTCAACGATGTTTTGCAGTTTATGCGGAACGCCCGTGGAAGCAGTAAAAGGTGCTGCATCCGAGACGATCTTTTTTGCTTCCTCTATCACCTTTGCATAGTTTCCATGATTAAGATAAACTCTGGTTTTCAAAGCAATTGCCGTATTTCTATGCGCTCTGGTTGTGTTTAATAGCGCACTGGAATAACCAAGCGGAAGATCCTTTTCAGCATCATCCAGATCTTTGATGATCTGTGCATAAATTTCAGCAACCGTACTTCGCCTGAGATCATTGTTTGCACTCGTGGTTTCGGCATTGAGCCGAAGCGGCAGTCCCGGAGAAGCTCCTTTGTCCTCGTTGAATGGCCTTGCATAGAGGGTTACCAGGTCAAAATAACTAAGGGCTCTTAGAAATTTGGCTTCCGCAGTGTACTGTCTGCCAAGATCATCCGATACTTTTCCGGGGTTATCCGCAACTCCCTTGATCAGGATATTGGCATTGTTGATGGCGCTGTAAGCAGCGGCCCAGAACCCGGCGACAAAATTCGACCCGGAATTCAAAGCCTGGCTCCAGGCTTCAAAAGCAGTAAAGGTGTTACTTGTGCGGTTGATAAACTCCTCACCCCTTGCTTCGGAGTAAGTGTAATAATTACCCCCGTAAAAGTTGGCAGCCTTCGTGGCCTTGTAGATACCATTGACCAGTCCAAGAACTCTGTCCGGCGTGTCAAAAGCATTGGCACCGCTGATCAGGGTTTCAGGTTGCGGATTTAAAAGTTCGTCGCGGTTACAGGCAAGTACTGACAGGCCAAGTGCCAGAGAAAGATATAATTTAAGGTTGTAAAACGAGCTGTTTTTTAACTTTTTCATTGTCATCGTTGCTAAGTTCTTTAATTAAAATCCAATGTTAAGACCAGCTGTAAAAGTCCTGGCCTGACCGATCGAGTTTTTCTCTACGCCCGGCGTCGTATTTGAATTTCCATTCACGGACGACTCAGGATCAGTTCCTTTGTATTTTGTCCACAGGAAACCATTGGAAACCTGCGCGTAAACCCGAACCGAAGCGATGCCGGCCTTGATAAACAGACTGGTGGGTATACGGTAACCCAGCGAAGCATTCTGAAGTCTCAGGAAATCGGCTTTTTCAGCATTTGCAGACACTGGAAACGAGGATCCGCTTGAAAGCTGATCGTTGTAAACAAGTCGTGGAATGTCGGTTATATCACCAGGTTTTTGCCAGCGGTTCAAAATTTCCGTCGAGTTGTTATAAGCACGCTGATCCAGCAAAGTCGCTCTTGTTCCGTTCATTACCAGGTTTCCTCCTGAGTAGGAAAGGTTGATACCAAGGTCAAAGTTTTTGTATTTAAAATTGTTGATAACCCCGCCATACCACCTTGGCAGTGCATTGCCGATCAGGTAATAGTCTGCACCGGTAATTGCCGCTGCTTTAGACCCGTCGAGATAAGTCCACTGGCTTTCTCCGGCTGCGACTACCTGGCTGTACTGCACCGGTTTTCCGGCTGCATTCACGAAAATCCTGCGACCGTTTTCCGGATTTACACCCGCTGTTTTCGCCCCGTATAAACTTCCCACTGAATACCCGACCCGTGTAATGTTGGTTGTTTCATAGGACACGTGGGTGGTTCCGACGATATCCGTATTGCCATCAGCCAGTGCCGTTACCTTATTATTAAGGTTTGTGTAGTTAACCGATGCATTCCAGGAGAAATCTCCCTTGCGGATCAGGTTTGCGTTTACACCGAGTTCTATCCCACGGTTATACATAGCGCCCACGTTGCCCAATATTGAGTTGCCGGGGATACCTTTTGAAACTGCTTGCGGAGCACTCAGGATCAACCCGTTTACATTGTTGTTGAAATACGTCAGCTCAACTTGGACGCGGTCATTCAGGAATCCAAGATCAGCGCCGATATTGGTCTGATCACTTGTCTCCCATCCAAGATTGGCGTTACCGGCCTGAGAAATCGCCGATGTCGGAACACTTCCGTAAAGGGAACCGCTGTACAATTCAAGTGAGCTGAACGCATTGCTTAAATTGCCATTTCCGACACGGCCCCAGCTTGCACGGATCTTAACGTTGCTGAGTATCCCGGCAACGGCAGAATTCTTATAAAACTCCTCTTCCGACAATGCCCAGCCTGCCGATACACCTCCGAAATTTCCATATTTCTTATCGGTACCCAATGCCGAATTACCATCCCTTCTGAAGTTAAGCGTCAGGAAGTACTTTTTGCTCAGATCGTAGGTGATCCGTGAAAAAAACGACAGATAGGCCCGTTCGCTCAGCTCGTTGTCAGATGCTGTGATCGAGCCCCAGTTCCCCTGGTAATTCTGGTAAAAAGGATCAGAGGTCTGGGTTCTTGTAGCCCCCCACGACGAATTGTTAAACTTTTGTACGTCATATCCTGCAAGCACCGAAACGGTATGTTTGCCACCAAAGGTTTCCGAATAATTCAGGGTATTGGTCCAGTTCCAGCTATCCCGTACGGCCGATACATTGCTTGCCGATCCACGGCTTGAAAAACCATTTCCCTGAACGGGGCTGTCAAAACTTACATTATCGGTACGAAGACGGTCGATTGAATAAGAAGTATTAAAATCAAGATTTTTCAATAAACTCACCGTTGCGCCAAAACTCCCGATTACACGGTCATTCTGAGAGGTATACCGGTTCAGTTCCAGCAGCGCGACCGGGTTTCCAAAATTACTGACCACCTGGTTGTTTCCCATACCAATGGTATTAGGACTTGCCGGGTTGATGTTGTAACTCCCGTCGGGATTGACAGCGGGCACATTCGGAGGCAACGAAATCGCCAGACGGGCTGCTCCTACCAGAAAGAAATTGGAACCCGGCAAGGAACCTGCATACGGCGACAGGTTAAAACTGGTATTATAGGAAACGCTTCCTTTTAATTTTAGCCAGCTATTGATCGTTTGGTCAATATTGAAACGGACCGCCTTTCTCTTAAACTCATTTTCTTCCAGAAATCCTTTTTGTTTGGTATAGTTTGCAGAGAAATAATATTTGGTCGTTTCTGTTCCCCCGGACACGCTCACATTATGATTCTGAGAGGATCCTCTGCGGTAAATGTAGTCGTACCACCGGGTGTCGACAGGAGTTCCGTCAGGATTATTATTTTGGAAAAACAGCGCCGAAGCCACTTTATCGTTGCTTGCATTGCCACCTAAAACCTTGGCATTCAACACCGCTTCATTTTTAATGGCAATGTATTGTTCTGCATTTAAAAGCTCCGGATTTCTTACCACATCAGAAAACCCCGCCCAGGTTTCATAATTGATTCTTGGCTTGCCGGTTTTTCCTCTTTTTGTCGTGATAAGCAGGACGCCCGCAGCGGCACGGGATCCATAGATTGAAGTTGATGCAGCATCTTTCAACACATCAATCGACTCGATATCAGCTGGATTGATATCACCAAGCGGATTATTCGGCACTGCCGTACTGGCTGATACATTGCCTGTATTGATAGGAATTCCATCCACCACAACAAGCGGATAGGAACTCAGGGAAATCGAATTCACACCTCTGATCCTGATAACAGGAGGATTGTTGAGTACTCCGTTTGGCTGCGCGATACTGACGCCGGCCGCACGCCCGGCAAGGGCCTGATCAAAACTTTGAACAGGCTGCTCCTTAATCGCCTCGCCGGTGATACGCACAGCAGAACCGGTAAATTCTGCTTTCGACTGTGTACCGTACCCCACCACCATTACTTCACTCAACTGCTTTGTATCTGTTACAAGGTCAATATCAAAAACCGCCTGACTTTTCGCAGATTGTTCTATCGGACTGTAGCCGATGAATGAAAACACAAGCACTGCGTTTTCCTTTACCGATAGGGTAAACTTCCCTTCTGCATCTGTTATCGTGCCATTGGAAGTTCCCTTTTCCAGGACTGACACGCCGGGCAGTAGGTCTCCGGATTCTTTGTCTTTTATCGTACCCCGGACTATTTTTTCTGTCACATTTCTTATGCCGGTTTCGATAATCGGCTCTGATGAAAAATGGTTATGCCTCGCGGCCAGAGACGGGTTTGTAAGTAGCAGTGCAGCCAGCGGTAAGACTGCACGTGCAGGTTTCCTGATAAGCGATTCGTGAAAAAGCGCGATGTAATGATTTGCCATTCCTGATGGGATTATTAATGAAACGATATAAAGGGTGGTTTGGATAACCTACACCATTCCCAGCCACTAACGCCTATACATATACGCAGAAGCTTATTGAAAATGTGATATACAGTGAACTATACCTGTCAGGACACAAATGTTGATCCCCGGACGAGTTATTCAGATGATTTGAGTGAAATGATTACATACAGCAACAGCAGGCCTCACGACCTGAGCAGATTGTCAGAAATTTTGAAGACGACTTAGACGGGGTGAGTACAGATCTTGGTTTCATAAAAATATGATTAAACGATTTGTCTCCTTACCAATAGGTGGTTATAAGTAAAGATCAATAGTATACTTAATTGATAGACAAAATAAATTAATTAAAATTGGTATTACAAGCATTATTAAAATTAATTGTGAAGAGTAAAAAACATTAATTGTTACCTTCAATTTGAAATAGAAATTATCCAATTAGCATGGATCTTTTTTTGTTGTTTGGTAAACGTCATTGTTACATCTAACTTTAAAATAGGGGTATATTTATTTTTTCTATAACTAATTAATTATTTAAACGGATTCATTTACATTTGTTTTGATTTTGAAAAATGAATCCGGTTATCATAACCTAATGACACCATTTGACAATGTCATACTCAGCTCCAGCCATTGATGAAAAAGAAATTTTGCTGCTCGTCGCTAAGGGTGATGAGCGGGCATTCAGGGTACTGTTTGATCAATACCACCAAAAGCTGGGTACACATATTTATAACATCACGAAGTCCCATGAGCTTGCCGAAGAAGTTGTTCAGGACGTATTCTTAAAGATCTGGACGAACAGAACATCGCTGTCGGACGTCGTTCATTTTAAAGCATACCTCTATGCAGCGTCAAAAAACCATGCACTTAACTGTCTGAAAACAACCGCACAGGAAAAAGTATTGACGGGAAATCTTAGTGAGCTGGTGCAGGACATCTGTTCAGACGAACCAGTTGATGAAAGTGAACGCTACCTCCTTGTTGATGAGGCCATTGATCGCCTTCCCCCCCAGCAACGAATTGTATACTTGCTGAGCCGGCATGAGCGTCTGCAATATGCTGAGATCGCAGACAGACTTAGCCTATCCCGTGAAACTGTCAAAAAATACCTTCAGATATCAACAGAATCGATCACTTATTACATCCGTAAAAGATTGATTATTAGTATATTGATTTTTGTATCCTATTTTATTTAAAAATATTTACATTCGAATACCCCCTTTTTTCACAGTTTTTCTGTCTTAGGTACAAACACCATGTTAGTGCTTACCGGATTAATTGTTGAATTATGAGTAAATTTTCTACCAGACTGACTTATCTTTTTCACCGGTATTACGCCGGCGAAGCTACCCAGGCGGAAACCGACGAATTTTTCGGACTGGTACAGAGCGCAAAGGACGATCAGGAGTTGAATGATTTGCTGGCAGATGCCTGGGAGCAGTTGAACGGCGACCCGTACCTCTTCAATAATGAGCATAGTGACAAAATTATAGATTCGATAATCAGCAGGGAATACCAGGAGGAGGACGAGGAGCAGGAGGCACAAACAATAGTCAGAAGTTTCTACTGGTGGCGGTATGCAGCGGCAGCAATCCTATTTATTTTCGGTTTTGCCGCAGTTTACAAATTCCAGCATAGGCCGGCAATACAGTCTGCTGAAGCCGTACGCCCCGTTGTCAAAGATGTCCTGCCTGGTGGTAACCGTGCTATGCTTACCCTTGCAGATGGATCGACAATTGTCCTTGACAGTGCGGCGAACGGAGTGCTGGCCAGGCAGGGAAATACCGAAGTAAGTAAGAAAGCGAACGGGCAGCTGGTTTACAATGCATCCAGGCCGGAAAACAAACCGGCCTCTGACCAGATGAATGTACTTTCAACACCTAAGGGCGGACAGTACCAGATCGTGTTGCCGGATGGAAGTAAAGTCTGGCTCAATTCTTCATCGTCAATTAAATTCCCGGCTGTTTTTTCAAACAACGAGCGTATCGTGGAAGTGACTGGTGAGGTTTATTTTGAAGTGGTTAAAGACAAGACGAAGCCATTCAGGGTCTTATTTGGTGACTCGGAAATTGAAGTGTTTGGAACAAGCTTCAATGTAATGGCCTATGAGGATGAGACTTATTCCAGAACCACGCTGGTAGAAGGATCTGTGGGACTTAAAAACAAACAATACAACCGCCGCCTGAAACCAGGTCAGGAGGCATCGGTCAGCAGTGCAGGCAAAATAACGACTGAAGCAGTTGATACTGACGAAGTGATCGCCTGGAAAAAAGGGCTCTTCTATTTCCGGGATGCAAGTATCGAAGAGGTAATGAAAAAGGCAGGCCGCTGGTATGATATCGATGTTGAATACCAGGGCAAAGTGCCGGTAAGACAATTTACAGGAAAGGTTTCAATGGATGTCAACATTTCAGAATTGCTTCTGATGCTCAAATATGCAGGTGTCAATTGCAAAATAGTCGATAAAAAAATCATTATCTCTTCCTAAACCCAATTTCGTATATACCATAACGTTCAATTTCTAAACTTAAAACCTTGAATCCATGAACACCTTGATAAAAGCACCTACCTGAATTTCCGGCCGCTCTGAAATAAAAATGGGGAAAATGCTGCGAACATTTCCCCCGGATGAGTTCAGGCCGGCAAATCAGTTTCTGGATGGAAAGCGATTATTATTTACCTAAATCTAACAAATATATGAAAATAAAATTTTTACTCCGGCGTGGAAAATCTAACCGGTTAGCCATACCTGCTAAACTAGTATTAACCATGAAACTGGTAACGATACTGCTTATGGCAACTTTGTCGCAGGTCACTGCGATCGGGTATAGTCAGAAAATTTCTCTCGAAAAAAGAAACGTATCCATTGAAAGCGCTTTTAAAGCAATCGAAAGCCAGACCGATTTTCTTTTTTTATATGATAAACTGGACCTGCCGGCTTCCAAGACTGTTTCGGTAAATATAAAAAATGCTACGATCGATCAGACTTTGAATCAGCTTTTTCAGGATCTGCCCCTTTCCTACAAGATCTTCAGGAAAAATATTGTGATAAAAAAAGAGGTGAAGACCAAGACTGAAGCTGCTGTGACACCTTCTGAAAAACCCGCTTTTGTTCAGTCAATCAATGGTAAGGTAACGGACGACAAAGGTGAAGGACTGCCCGGTGTAAACATTGTCGTAAAAGGCACGCAAAAAGGTGCCACGACCAATACCGCAGGTGAATATCAGATTGACATCACAGAAAAAGGTGCTATCCTGGTTTTTTCCTTTGTTGGCTATCTGACCCAGGAGCTGGAAGCTGGTAATAAAACTACACTTGATGTCACGATGAAAGTGGATGATAAGGCCCTTGAAGAAGTAGTCGTCGTAGGTTATGGAACGCAGCGAAAAAGTGACCTGACCGGAGCAATTTCCTCAATCAAGGCAGAAGATCTCAAGAAACTACCGACAACATCTTTCGACCAGGCTATCCAGGGACGCGCCGCTGGTGTTCAGGTTACACAGGCATCATCTGCACCGGGCGGACGGGTTTCCATCAGGATCCGCGGAGGTAACTCTCTGAGCAGCGGCAATGAGCCTCTTTATGTGATTGATGGCTATCCGATCACCGCAGGCGGCACAGCTGGCGGTAACGGAGCGGGGCAAAATCCCCTGGCTTCCATAAACCCCAGTGATATTGCTTCAATGGAAATTCTGAAAGATGCGTCGGCCACTGCGATTTATGGTTCACGTGGCGCAAACGGTGTGGTGCTGGTGACAACAAAAAGAGGAAAAGCCGGAAAAACTACGGTGACCTATGATGGTTATTACGGTGTACAAAAGGTGATTAAGAAACTGGACATGATGAACGCCAGGGAATTTGCAACGCTTGTCAACGAAGCGCGCGCAAACGACGGCGTGACGACACCGGTTTATCCCAATCCGGCTGACCTTTACAATTTCCCAGATCCGGCAACGATGGGTGAAGGCGTTGATTACCAGGACGAAATATTCCGGTCCGCTGCGATTCAAAACCATACACTGAACATTTCCGGCGGGAATGACAATACCAAAGTAGCTGTCTCGGGTAGTTATTTTGACCAGAAAGGCGTGCTGATCGGTTCAGATTTCAAGCGGGCTTCCATCCGGGCGAACATTGATACCAAGTTAAGCAAAAACATCATGTTCAGCACCAATCTCACCGGCAGCAAGGTCTGGGGAAACAACGGACGCTCCGAAGGAGATGGCGGCGGTAATGCCAATACGGTCAACGCAGCTTTAATTATGCCCCCAACGGTTCCGATCTTCCAAAAAGACGGCACTTACACAAGGCTCAACCCAACGCCCGGAGGTTCCACCGTGCACAATCCGGTTCCGATTGTTTTGTTCAATAAGGACTTTCAGAATGTAGACCGATTGATGGGAACGATGGCATTTACCTGGAATATTATCAGCGACCTTTCATTAAAAGTTTCGGTCGGCACCGATATGTCCAATGCAAACCGTGAGACTTACGAACCCCGGGAGACGGTCAATGGCTTCAATGCTAACGGCAGAGCGGGTCAGTCCAACCGCCGGTCGATGTCATATCTGAACGAAAATATCCTGACTTACAACAAAGCGATAAACAAACATCTTTTCAATGTTGTAGCCGGTTATACCCGTCAGATGGATAAAGACCAGCAGTTCAGCGCATCTTCAAGCAACTTCCTGACAGACCTGTACGGAGCAGACAAGCTGGATGCAGGCGCAGTATATGCAAGTCCTGTTTCCTGGAAGAATCAAAGTCAGCTTGTATCGTATCTGGGACGTATCAACTATACTTTCAACAACAAATATCTGCTTTCCCTTACCGGCCGTTCCGACGGAAGCTCTAAATTCGGAGCTAATAACAAATGGGCCTTCTTCCCGTCCGTAGCCGTTGGTTATAAACTATCAGAAGAGTCATTTATACAGTCCATCGATGCGATCAGCAACTTGAAAGTCCGTGCGAGTTATGGAAAAACCGGTAATCAGAATATCGCTAATTATCAGTCTCTGGCCCGCCTGAACGTTTACAACTACGACCTGAGCGGCGCGCTGGTGTCAGGTCTTGCACCGGGAAACATTGCCAATCCGGATCTTCGCTGGGAGACCACCGCCACAACAGACGTAGGGATTGATCTTGATCTGTTCGGGAACCGCCTTAATTTTGTGGCTGATTATTATTACAAAAAAACGACTGATCTGCTTTGGAATGTAAGCGTTCCACAAACCTCCGGTTTTGGCTCAATTTTCAGAAATATCGGAAGCCTTCAAAACAAGGGGCTGGAACTGAGCATCGGCGGCGAGATATTTGTAAAAGAATTTAAATGGAACTCTCAGGCAAACTGGTCTTTAAACAGAAATAAAGTACTGGATATCCCGGGTTATACGCCGTCGACACAAAGTGAAATATCCGGCCACTTAAAAATAAACGGAAGCTGGCTGGAACCCGGCCTTCCTGTAGGGGTTTGGAATCTGCTGCAATATGACGGCGTGTTTCAGAATCAGGAACAATTTGACAAAGGTCCGCGCTCTGCTGCCAACGATAAACTGGGAGATGCCCGTTTTATTGATCGCAATGGAAATGGTTCGATTAACCTGGCCGAGGACCGTATGATCGTTGGTGACCCCAACCCGGATTTCATTTACGGATGGTCAAATAATTTCTCTTACAAGGGATTCGATCTTTCCGTGTATATGCAGGGAACCTATGGCAATGACATTCTGAATGTGCAGCGCGCGGAAAGTAACGTTTCAGGACCCTGGGGAAATCAGCGTAAGGAAATTGTTGACCGGTGGTCGCCGACGAATACAACTTCCAATATCCCCCGTGCCCGCGTGACGGTCAATCCGTTGCTTTTGCAATCTTCCTGGCTGATCGAAGACGGATCTTTTTTACGGGTGAAAACGGCATCACTCGGATACACCTTCAAGCCTGCGAAGGGCATCAGCTCGTGCAGGGTATATGTTACGGGACAAAACCTGCTGACTTTCACAAAATACTCGGGATTTGATCCGGAAGTGAATTCGCCCGGTAACAGCAATCTTCAGCTCGGGGTTGACTATAATGCCTACCCTGCTGCGCGGACATTTATGGTGGGTGTGAATGTTGGTTTTTGATGATCAAAATGATATTAAAAAATATGAAGATGAAAAATAATATTAAAATATGGGTTGCTTCGGCACTCTTCCTCACAAGCACACTCGGGTGTCATGAGAGCTTTCTGGAGGAAAAAGTATATGACACCCTGACCCCGCTTAACTTCTATAAAACCGAAGCAGATATGCAGGCCGGCGTTACGTCGGTATACAATGCGATGCACTCGAATGACTGCTGGGGAAGACAGGTCTGGCTGGCAGCAGAATATCCGGGTGAATCTTCCTGGCCGAACAATTCAGGCGAAGCATGGCGTTCGGAACTTGATCAATATACCTGGACACCAAGCTCTACGGGTTTCAAGACCATTTGGAGCGGACTGTTCAGAATGGTAAACCGTGCCAATACTGTCATTCAGTACGCCGACGGAATCACCTATACTACGCCGGCTACAAAAGACCAGATCCTCGCTGAGACCAGATTTCTGCGCGGACTGGCCTATCTGACACTTGTCCGTTTTTTTGATCATGTTCCCTATGTTACGGTAGAAAATGCAACCGATCTGTATCCTTCGAACGCCAATACTGACGACAAGGTATGGGACCTGATCATTGAAGATTTCAAATTTGCACTTTCGGTTTTGCCACCGGTTCAAACCGGCAGGAACATAGGCCGTGCCACAGCAGGTGCTGCACAGACGATGCTTACAAAAGCCTATCTGACAAGAGCGGGAAAACCTTGGAATAAGGCAGAATACTGGCCTCTGGCAGCGGAAGAAGCCAATAAAATAATCAATAATGCTGGTTATGGGTACGGGCTTCACGCAAACTATGGGGATGTTTTTACGCTTGCCAATGAACATGGAAAGGAATATATTTTCAGCCTTGAACTTGAAAGCGGAATCAACCTTGGGAAAGATCTGCCAACTTTTACCGGCATTAGAAGCGGTAATCAGTTGAAACTGGATGGCTGGTCCTCGCTTGTAGCCGAAACGAAATTCTTTGATTCCATGAGTCCGCAGGATAAAAGAAAGGCGAAAACATTTGTGTTATCCTACAATGATATCCGCGGCAATGGAACGGTGTATGAATACCCAAAAACGATCACGCTTCCTCACTTTAATAAACTGATCAATCCTGATGATACCAAGGCAACAGGTACCGGAGACTATGCTACGAACCTGCCGATCACACGTTACTCTGATGTACTTCTGATGCATTCGGAAGCAGAGAATGAAGCTAAAGGACCAGGCGCCGAAGCTGTCAAAGGAATCAATCTGGTTAGACAAAGAGCGGGACTTGCCGCTCTGACACCTGGTTCAATGACAAAAGAGTCTCTACGCGAGGCTATTATTCAGGAACGTGCCTGGGAACTTTGTGAAGAAGGCCATGCTTATTTTGACCTGAAACGCCAGAATGCAATCATCAAGCGCATCACCAATTTCAAGCCTACCGAAAAGAGTTATGCGTTTCCAATACCCCAGGATGAGCTGGACGTAAATCCAAACTTACAGCAACATCCCGCGTACAAGTAACAGCAAATATTAATTAGAAAAGCGGTTAATGAAACGAATCATTAACCGCTTTTTCATGATGTCTTTTTTTATTTTGTCAGTATCTGCACTTTACCGCCGCTTTTAAACAGATCATGAGAAACGAAATAGCCTTCATTCTTTTTCCCGTTCACCAGGATTGAAGTCAGCGCCCTGCCCTTTCCTGGTTTACTGATGTGAATAACTTTTCCATTGGCTGTGTGCCAGGTAACCTCGTCGAACAACGGGGCTGTCACCAGATATTCAGCATCTGTTGCAGAGAACGGATACAAACCCAAAGCGCTGAAAACATACCAGGAAGACATTTCGCCGGCATCGTCCATCCCACAGAGTGCGAGTCCCTCATCCCCGATTCCATATAGATTGTTCAAAATATGATCCAGAATTTTTTGAGACTTTTCCGGTTTTCCGATGAAATGATAAGCGAACGGCGCTTCGTGGTCGGGCTGGTTGCCATGACAATACTGCCCAATCATCGTTTCTACATTTCTGGCGATGTAATCCGGATTCCAGGGAACAGTAAACAGTGAATCAAGTTTGGATTCAAAACCCGCAGCGCCTCCATACAGTTCGATCAGGCCCTTCATATCGTGCGGTGCATAAAACGAGACCTGCCAGGCATTTGCTTCCCGATACATGTATTCGTAATATGGATATTGCGGATTGAATGGCTTTATCCAGGTCCCGTTTTCCAGCCTCCCTCTCATAAAACGGGTTTCAGGGTCAAACATGTTCTTATAATTTTTTGATCTTGCCATCAGGATCCGGTAGTTGACCGTATCGCCCAGGCTTTTGGCAAGCTGCGCGACAGAATAGTCATCGTAGGAATATTCCAGGGTTTTCGAGACGCCGGCATTGGCTTTGGTTTCTACCTCCGGGTTGGCAACATAGGGATCTGAGATATAACCCTTTTCAATGTATTCCTTAATATGAGGCCTCGCTCCTTTGTCGGCATTGGCATTTTTTAGTAAGATCTGATATGTACCTTTGACATCAAAATTGTCGATACCCCGCAGGTATGCGCCTGCGATGGACGAAGCACCATGATCGCCATGAAAAAAAGTTGGAATAAACCCGGTTTTATCGCCAACATCCTTCATCGACTTAATCACATCAAGGCTCACCTTTGGCGAGATCAGCCCAAGTAAAACATCTTTATTCCGGTAGGTATCCCATAAAGAAGGTTCTGTATAATAGTCAAAATCTCCTTTGACAACTTTTTTATTGGCATCTGTATATTCTCCGTTGACATCGCTGCGCAGCGCCGGCCATAAAAATGAACGGTACAGACAGGAGTAAAACATTTGTCTGGATTTATCCGTGCCGCCTTTTACCTCAATAGAAGCAAGAAGCTTTTCCCATTTCCCAGTCGCTTCTTCTCTGATCTGAGCAAAGGTTTTTGCCCCTATTTCGCTTTCCAGATTTTGTTTCGCATTTTCAATACTCACGAACGACAAACCCATTCTAATCTCTACAGGGGATGCATTGCCGTCTTTTATATGAATAATGGCAAAGCCCTCTTTCGACCCTTCCTGTTTTTCTTCCAGTCTCTCAATGCCCGTACTCAGCTTTGCGTAAAAGTAAATTTTCTCTCCGGTTTGCTGATACCCTTGCACAACATTTTCTCCCACCTGTTCGATTTTCCAGTCGGACACCTTGTTGTTCGCCCTGGCCAGGTCAAAAAGGATCTGTCTCGCTTTATTATCTTTATAGTCATATTGATGGAATCCGCAGCGCAGCGTTGAAGTCAGTTTCACATTGACCTGATAGTCATCGAGATAGACCTGATAGAAGCCGGGAGCTGCGCTTTCTTTCTTATGTGAGAATTTTGAACCAAATGTTACGCCTGGGTTTGACAATGGAAAAACAGGAATATTACACAGATTCCAGTGTCCTTTATTCGTATGAGTGAAACCCAAAATAACCGAATCCTCGTACTCATAGCCCGCGCCTGAGCCATATTCGGTCATAGGGCTCAGCTGCACCATCGCATTCGGTAAGGAGCTTCCGGGAAAGGTCAGTCCTGCCCAGGAGCGCCATCCATCCGGCAGTTTGTAACCCAGGATCTTCGGGTCAGTCAGCGGCGCCGTTCCAATGAAAGTGTTTACATACTGAGTAAAAACCGCCTTTTTCTTCTGGGCATAACTCTGTGATAAGGGGATTAACACCAGCAATAAAAGGCTTAAAAATTTTCGAATTTGAGTAGTCATTGTTTACTGAATAATTAAATTTCTTTTGCATACCAACCCCCGATTTGGCCAGGACAGAAACAGGAGTTACACTATAAAGACATACAGCGGTTACTTCTATTCTAAATGACTTGTTGAAATCATCCGGAAAAAGGTTAATTATTCTGATAACCCTGAGCTTTCAACCCTTCGCTCCTGCAATCTGCAGAGCGTTTTGTCAGAACAAAATTACCCGATCCTGGTAAAGTTGCCTTTGAATTAAATACCTTCGGGTCAATTAATAGTCTATTCCTTTAACAATCTATTTTAATGAAAAGAAGCGTATTTTTAAAAAACTCTGCGCTACTGGGTACGGGCCTTTTGCTGACTGATTTCCCATCATTTGCCAGTGCCGATTATCCTGCCGTCAGAGTTCCTACAGGTCAGCGAAAATTCAACAGCAAGGTGATTGAAGATTCAATCGCTGAATTTAAGTCTTCCGTAAAAGATAAAGAACTGGGTTGGTTGTTTGAAAACTGTTTTCCCAATACGCTCGATACGACCGTGACCCATAAAATGGAAGGTTCCCGACCGGACACCTATGTGATCACAGGTGATATTGACGCTATGTGGCTTCGTGACAGCAGCGCTCAGGTGTGGCCTTATCTGTATTTTATCAAAAAGGAAAAATCGTTACAAGATCTGATCGCCGGTGTGATCAACCGCCAGACGGTTTGCATCTTGAGGGATCCCTATGCCAACGCATTTTATGACAGTCCGGATAAGGTAGGTGAATGGGCAAGTGACGAGACAGATATGAAACCCGGCCTGCACGAGCGAAAATGGGAAATTGATTCGCTTTGTTATCCTATCCGCCTTGCCCACCGCTACTGGGAACTTACAGGTGACACTACCCCATTTGACAGTAAATGGAAAGAAGCTGTGATGCTGACCCTAAAAACATTTAAAGAACAGCAGCGCAAAAAAGATGACGGCCCTTACCATTTCCAACGCAAAACTTCCTGGGCGACCGACGGCGTACCTATGGCTGGATACGGATACCCCGTTAACCCGGTAGGTCTAATCTGTTCGGCATTCAGACCGAGCGATGATGCAACGATCTATTCTTTCCTTATCCCATCAAATTTTTTCGCTGTTGTCAGTTTAAGGCAGGCCGCGAAAATGATGGATAAAATTGCTGGTGATAAGGCTGCTGCCACAGAGCTGAATGCATTGGCAACGGAAGTGGAAGCGGCGCTGAAAAAACATGCGGTGATCACCCATCCGCAATATGGAAAAGTATACGCCTACGAAGTCAACGGTTATGGAAGTTACAACCTGATGGACGATGCGAATGTGCCAAGCCTTCTGGGGATGCCATATCTTGATGCCATGCCGGTAACGGATCCTGTCTACCAGAATACCCGAAAAATGCTGTTGTCATTGAACAACCCGTTCTTTTTTAAGGGAACAGCCGGCGAGGGAATTGGAGGTCCGCATATCGGCAAGGATATGATCTGGCCTATTGCCATCACCGTACGGGGACTTACCAGCACAGACGACAAGGAAATCCGCGCCTGCGTGACCATGCTGAAAAACAGTAATGCCGGCACCGGTTTCATGCATGAATCATTTCATAAAAATGACGCAAAAAAGTTTACGCGGTCATGGTTTGCCTGGGCTAATACACTTTTTGGTGAGTTTCTCTGGGAAACCTATAAATCCAAACCGCATCTGCTTGCCTAGCTGCTCCTGAATTTCCTATTCCCGAAATACTTACAGATCCGGGATGAATTGACAGGACTTAAAAAATCCTCTGCCGGTTGTAATCAGCAGAGGATTTTTACTTACTTTTTTGAATACCAGTTACGCAAACGGACATCGATGGATTTGTCCTTTTCCTGAACAGCCTTTTTGAAAGCCTCCGTATCGCTAAGTCCATTCGCACCACGGTAGTGGTACGGATAAACGATCTTAGGCTTAAAGTCAAGCACGGCAGAAGCGGCTTCGGGCACATCCATGGTATAAGGAAGGTTCATACAGACAAAAGCAATGTCGATATTTTTCAAAGACCTCATTTCAGGTATTCCGGCCGTGTCGCCACTCAGGTAGATAGTCTTTCCACCCATTTTTAGAACGTAACCATTTCCTCTTCCTTTGGTATGTTTCGCATCAGCGGCCTCAGGAAGATTGTACATTGGTATCGCAGTGATCGAAATATCAAGTTTCGTGATTGTCTGACCATTACTTACCACCACTGTTTTAGATTTCAGTTTCTCTGGCATCTTATCAGCTACGGCCTGAGGTGCCACGATCACCGCGTGAGAAAGATCCAGCGCTTCCAAAGTTGCCGGATCGAAATGATCACCATGAATATCTGTGATCAGGATCAGATCTGGTGCGGCGATACCTTCGAAAGTTTTTGCGCCTTCATAAGGATCTGCATAGATCGTTTTTCCATTCCAGGTCATGGCCAGGGTTGCGTGGTTGAGAGGCTGGATTTTAAGCGGGCCTTTGGAAGTTTTCACCTCGTCAGCCATCGGCATTTGGGCTGTTGCCATACGGCATAACAGCATGAATAAAAGCGAGAATTTGATTTTCATAAAGTAATTGATTTCGTTTTATCAAAGATAGATCACCCGTACGTCTGTTCAAGTAGCTCCGGGCTTTATTATATCATCTTTTCCATTTCTTTTAAGATCAAAGATTGCTGGCCTGGTTTTTTACAACCACCGGAGGTAAAAAGCTGCATTGATTCATTCCAAATCAAACCAATGATGATGGCCTTAAAAAATGTAATGTGCACACTCTGCCTCTATGTTATGGCAACAGTTTATTCAGTTGCACAGCCGGCAAAGCAGGGATCCAAAAAGATCGTATTTATAGCAGGTCCGGACAGCCACGGCAAGGGTGAGCATGAATACAATGGAGGTGCAACCTTTCTGGCAGAAAAAATAAAGGAAGGTATGCCTGAGATGGATACTGCTGTCTTTCACAACGGCTGGCCAAAAGACACCGCCGCTCTCAGGGGTGCCAGCACCATAGTCCTGTTTTGTGACGGTGCAGAGGGGCACCTGATTATACCTCACTTGGCGGAGCTTGAATCAATGATGGATCGGGGCACCGGATTTGTCACACTTCATTTCACGATGGAAGTGCCTAAGGGTCACGAAGCAAACCGCTTTCGCGACCTGGTGGGCGGATACTTTGAGACCGACTGGTCAGTAAATCCTTTCTGGTCACCCGAGATAAAAAGTCTTCCTGCACACCCGATAGCCAACGGAGTGAAAGCCTTTTCTGTCAGGGATGAATGGTATTATCATATACGCTTTGTGCAGGATGAAAGTACCATCATACCCATACTTCATGTACTTCCTCCTGACTCGACCCTGAGCAGACCGGAAGGCAGCCATACCAACAATCCACATGTCCGTGAAGCCGTTTTGCAAAGGAAACTACCTCAAACGATTGCCTGGGCATACAACCGTCCGGAAGGCGGCAGAGGTTTCGGCTTCACCGGCGGACATGTCCATGCTAACTGGCAGAATGATCAGTTCCGGAAGCTGGTTTTGAATGCGATCGTCTGGACAGCAAATGGAACAGTGCCGGCACATGGCGTCATTACCACCACACCTGACCTGAATGAACTCGAAATATTGACAAAACCTGCACCTTGAATTTAGGGTAAGTTTATCTAGATACCTTAACTAAGAATTTTATACATGGTGCGATTATCCAGCATCGCGATAAAATGCTGGGTTGAATATTTATTATACATACAAAAAATATAATATGTAGGAAAAGTTAAAATATAATTTATGGCAGAATTTGTATATTTTTTGTCATTGCAGCCAAACCGTGGATGTCGTATTTTTGTATCAGATAAGTGTGTTCAAGGAAATGAACCAAACAATTATTCATTTAAATCAAGCTGATCATGAAAATAGCAATCAATGGTTTCGGTAGAATCGGACGTATGACATTACGTGCACTGCTTAACAAAAACAATGTCGAAGTGGTAGCCATAAATGATCTTACCGACATAAAGACACTCACCCATCTCTTGAAATATGATTCCTCACACGGACATTTTCCCGGACAGGTTTCGGAGGACGGGGTAAACATTATAGTGAACGGAAAGCAAATTGCACTGTTAAGTGAAAAAGACCCTTCGAAATTACCGTGGAAAGAGCTGAACATCGACGTTGTCGTGGAGTCTACCGGAAGATTTACAGAAAAGGAAAAAGCCCATGCGCATATCCTGGCAGGTGCAAAAAAAGTGCTGATCACCGCGCCCGCAACGGGTGGCGTTAAAACAATCGTCAGCGGCGTGAACAACGAAATGATTACTGCAGGCGAAACGATCTATTCGACCGCATCGTGCACAACCAACGCCATAGCGCCTGTATTGCATATTCTGGATAAAACTTACGGAATTGAATCAGGTTACATGAGTACTGTTCATGCATTTACAGCCGATCAGGTTTTACAGGATGCTCCGCACCGTGATCTACGCCGGGCCCGCGCCGCCAGTCAGTCAATTATTCCGACAACAACCGGTGCTGCAAAAGCCATTGGTGACGTGTTGCCAAATCTGAAAGGAAAACTGGACGGATTTTCTTACCGGGTACCGGTCGTTGACGGGTCGATTGTGGATTTATCACTAAATTTAAGCAAAGAAGTATCCGCACAGGAAATAAACGATCTCTTCAAGAGCTATGCCGACGGCGAATTGAAAGGAGTACTGGAATATACTGAAGAACAACTTGTTTCCGTAGACATACTCGGCAATACCCATTCGTCTATTGTAGACGGTACGTTGACGCGCAGCATAGGCAAAATTGTCAAGGTTGTTGCCTGGTATGATAACGAAGTTGGTATTTCAAACCGAATTGCAGAACTTGTTTCAGAAATATGAAACATTGTGGCAGGATAAAAAATGGATCAATCTCAGGAAACTAAACTTATCGTATTGGTCGCATTCCCGGATTTGCCGATGCTTGAAATCGCAGGTCCGGGTGATGTATTTTTCCAGGCATCCAGGGCAGTCGCTGAAAAGACAGGTATACAAAACGCGTATCAGGTTATTGTCCTTGCCGCCGACCGTTCCGACCAGATTGTTACGCGGTCGGGCATTACTATCGCTTCACCTTTAAGGATCGAAGACATCACAAGTCCCATCGACACGATGCTGATAGCCGGTTATAACTTTGACAATCCGGTTATCGAGTCATCTGACTTTTATAACTGGCTTTCAGGAATGTCGGGGAAAGTCCGGCGGATCGGATCCATTTGTGTGGGTACATTTGCACTGGCAAAGGCTGGTCTGCTGGATGGAAAAAAGGTGACCACGCACTGGAACAAGGCCGGAAAACTTCATCAGGACTTTCCGAAAGCACAGGTTGATTCATCCCGGTTTTTTATCAAAGACGGCAATATTTATACTTCCGGCGGCGTATCCTCCGCAACAGATCTGGCCCTTGCTTTGGTCGAGGAAGATTTTGGCAGGGAGATTGCTGTTGCCGTCGCCCGTAATCTGGTCTTGTATCTGAAGAGGCCGGGGTATCAGTATCAGTTCGGAGATCTGCTTCCGGCCAGCGAATCCGGACATGGACTAATAGCCAGACTTCAGGAGTGGATGATAACCCATCTGGACCAGGACCTGAGTGTGGAACATATGGCAGAACATGCCCATATGAGCCCGCGGAACTTTGCACGTGTTTTCCTGAAAGAAACAGGACTTACGCCCGCAAAATATGTGGAGAAGCTTCGGGTTGAGATCGCCAGAAAACTATTGGTCGAGGGTGATCTTTCCATGGATCAAATTGCTGTAAAAACCGGACTCGTGAGTATGGTTTCCATGCGAAGGGTTTTTCTCCGGAACCTGATGGTAACGCCCAGCCATTACAGAAGGGCTTTTAAAACTGCTTTCCAGGACGCAGGTCTGGTAGAAACTTAAGTCATTCCTCCACCGGTTCCAAAGATAGGTCTGCCGGCTTACTTCCTTACAATTAATTCTATTTTAGCTCAATTCCGGTATTTATATCAGCATCTGTGAAAAAATTGTCGGTTTACAATCAGAAAATTGCTAACTCCGGAGCTTGATTTGAAAACGACCTAAGCTGAATTAGATGAAGGGTTAGATGTGTAAATTAAATGATTTGGATTAGCAAAATATAAACTTTCGACACTGAAGGCCAGCCAGCCGGGATCCAATGTAAATACAAAAACAACACATCATGGAACGAATATCTTTCGTTTTCACTAAGGTTACCGGATGTGCATAAATAAATTTTTGCTCATCATAATTACGCTGTATACCAGTACCTGCCTATCGTAACGTTTATTATTAATTTGTAAAATTACAGTCAAAACCAACGCATATCGGATATCAGACGGCTATTGATAATACGGTTTACATTGCTTTAAACACCTTTTTTAGAACTTTTGTTTATCTTTGCGTAACGAATTAACCAATCTACTTCTCCATGTGAGCACTTATTTCTTTCAGGAAAAATAAAAATTCAGGTTTTTAATCCAACCTGACATGATTTACTTTAGAAAGAATTATAATGCTTATTTTACAAAATATTGCCTACTCCCATCCGGACAAGGATTTACTGTTTAATAACATAAATCTGAATGTCAACAGACATGAAAAAATAGCCTTGATCGGCAATAATGGTTCAGGAAAATCAACCTTGTTAAACTTGTTAGCAGGTATTGTTAAACCTGCCGAAGGCACCGTAAGATCAGAGGCGCCGGTATACTTGGTTCCTCAGATTTATGGACAGTTCAATCATTATTCGGTTGCACAGGCCCTTGGAGTTGATAAAAAGCTAACCGCGCTTCAGGAGATCCTAAGCGGAAACATGACTGAATCCAATCTCATTGAAATCGATGATGACTGGACGATTGCGGAAAGATGCAGCGAAGCACTTGCATCCTGGCAATTGAATGACATTGATTTGTTCCAAACGATAGGCTCCCTGAGCGGTGGACAAAAAACGAAGGTCTTTCTGGCCGGCATCAGCATTCACCAACCTCAAATCGTACTGTTGGACGAGCCCAGCAATCATCTGGACCTTAAAAGCAGAGAAATCCTTTACGACTATATCCGTTCAACGGCCAACACCCTGATCGTTGTGAGCCATGACAAAACTTTACTGAATCTTCTGGATACGGTTTATGAGCTGGGAAGAAAAGGAATAACAGTTTACGGGGGAAATTACGAATTCTACGAAGCACAGAAAAAAATAGAAAACAGTGCGTTAAACCATCATTTAAAAAGTAAAGAAAAGGCGCTTAGAAAAGCAAAGGACACTGAACGCGAATCCATCATACGTCAGCAAAAACTTGATGCACGGGGAAGAAAAAAACAGGAAAAAGCCGGATTGCCGACCATTGTCATGAACGCTTTAAAAAATAATGCAGAACGGAGCACATCCCGTATCAAAGACATCCATGCCGGTAAGGTAGGTGCTATTGCGCAGGATTTGAATGAATTGCGCAGAGAAATACCGGATACCGATAAAATGAAAATGGGTTTTGACCATTCAGCTCTGCATCAGGGTAAGGTGCTGATCAATGCTCAGGATATCAATATCGCTTATAGTGGTGACCACTTATGGAAGGAGCCGCTGAGTTTTCAGGTAATCAGTGGAAGGCGGATTGCGATCAAAGGCTCGAATGGCTCCGGAAAAACCACGCTGATAAAAATGATGCTGGGGCAATTGCAGCCGGATCGGGGAACGATCCATAGAGTGGAAAACAGGGCCGTTTACATTGACCAGGACTATTCGCTCATCGACAACGACCTAAGCGTTTATGAACAGGCACAGCAATTTAATTCGGGAACTTTGGCCGAACATGATGTAAAAATCCGTTTGAGCCGATTTCTATTCGATAAAAACGTCTGGCAAAAGCGTTGCGACAAGCTGAGCGGAGGAGAAAAAATGCGTTTGATGTTATGCTGTCTTACCATCAGCAATGAACCTCTGGATATGATTATACTGGATGAGCCTACAAATAATCTGGATATCCAGAACATTGAAATTCTCACTGCAGCAGTCAACGAATACCAGGGAACGCTGCTGGTGGTATCACATGACAGCTATTTCCTGAGGCAAGTAAATATAGATGAAACGATCGAATTAGACTGATGCAGCCCGGGCGCATCAGTGAATGTCACCCGACCATGCCCCGGAATTCCAATGGTGAGAGTTCGGTCTTGTTCTTGAATAATTTGCTGAAAGACTGCGGATGTTCAAACCCGAGGGCGAAGGCAATTTCGCTGACCGATAAATCCGTGCCTGCGAGTTTCTCCTTTGCAACTTCGATCAGTTTGTTGTGTAAATGCTGCTGGGCGTTCTGTCCGGTCAGCATTTTCAGCAGGCTACCCAGATAATTCGGCGATATGTTAAGTTCTTCTGCCAGATAGGCTACGGTCGGCAAACCATTTTTCGCCACGAGTTCACTGCTGAAATAAGAATCGAGAACATTTTCCAGGCGGGCAAGTATTTCGTGATTTGCAATTTTCCTGGTTATAAACTGGCGCTGGTAAAAGCGGTCTGCATAAGTAAGCAGCAATTCCAGCTGGGCGATGATCACCTTTTGACTGAACAGATCGATATTTGCCTGATACTCATGTTCCATGTTCTGCACCAGCGTATTTATCATCCCTTCTTCTTTCTCAGACAGAAACAAAGCCTCACGAACAGAATAACCGAAATATTCGTACTGACGAATCGTTTTTGCCAACGGTGTACCCCAGAGAAAGTCAGGATGGATCAGTAACATCCATCCTGACTGGGTTAAGGGTGTATCTTTTTCAATGTTCAGCCTGATCGGTTGGCCGGGTGCCATGAAATACATGACACCTTCATCGAAGTCATAAGTATGCTGCCCATACTTTACCTTATAGTTCAGGTTCTTTTTAAGCGCAACCGAGTAGAAGTCTTTTACAATATAATAATCATCTGTCATCAGATGATTCATCATCGACACGTCGATGACACTCACCAGCGGATGTTGCGGTTTCGGCAGTTCTCTGAACTCATGAAATTCAGCAATCGTTTTAAAACGGCGCGGCTGTACGTTTGACATATCACAAAGTAGAGATTATTGCTCTTTTTTTCTCAATATGATTTAAATTTTAAAATAATCACTTTCCTCAAGGTCTGCTATCAATCCGGACCGGACAGGTTTCCAGCCAAGCATTTCCGTCGTCTGCACCGAAGAGGCCGCACAATCCATTTCTGCAAAATAGTTAAACCAGGTAAAATGTCCGGCTGCTTCCTCCGCTGTTTTTCCACTGACCGGAAGATTTAAACCTTTGCCTACAGCCTCTGCGATATCACGGAAAACAATGCCTTCTTCGGCAACCGCATGATAACGTACCGGCCCGACAGCATTGTTTTCCAGGGCAAGCCGGAAAAGTACCGCAGCATCCAGGCGGTGAACCGCAGGCCACCGGTTTTTAATGGTTTCATTATAAACGGAAATCCCTTTTTCCTTTGCAATGCCGATGACGATAGGTACAAAACCATGATCACCTTCACCATGAACGCTTGGCGGAAGGCGCACGACCGCTACACGAACGCCCATTTCAGCAGCGGCATCCGCTGCGATTTCTGACGCTATTCTGGGATTAGTCGCGATTTGAGAAGGCATATCCGTTTCTGTTGCCAGACGGCCAGGTGTGCCAAGCAATCCGACGCCGGATGTGATAACCAGAGGACGATTGGATCCGGCGAGTGCCGCCCCCAAGGTTTCAATAACCTGCCTGTCAATTTCACAAACCTCGTTGTACCTTGAGAAGTCGTGGATAAAACCCATATGGATAACGCCATCACAGGCAGCTGCTCCCGAACGCAGGCTTTCAAAGTCTTCCAGGTCGCCGGGATGAGCTTCGGCACCGGCATTGGTAATTATTTTTGCACTTTCTTCCGACCGTGCCAGCGCAAGTACCTGATGGCCTGAGCGAATCAATTCTTCGATGACAGCGGAGCCTACGAAACCCGTAGCTCCTGTTACAAATACACGCATTTGACTAAGATTTAGTTTAAAATTTTGATATCACAAATGTCAAAATTTTAAGCCCGCCGCTTGTATCCAAATTCATCAATGATGTAGCCGAAATTTAGAATCTGAATGATGCACCGAAATTGCCCGTCGCCGGAGAAGGTTTAGGAGCAAGACATCATCTACTTTTTTCCGGCATCCATCCCTGAAAAATATTTTCCAGGGTATACTTTTGCCTTTCAGCCTTTGTCAATTGTTTAGCCCAGCCAATACGATCGTTTGCATTAGCACCGGCTCCCTTACTGTTATATTCTGCATAAAAAGTTGTTTTCTCTTTTTCAGGAAACATCTTGTCGCCTTTCCAGGGATCCCAGCCCTGTTTCAAAATATGCTTATCCATCTCAGTATCTATAAAAACCGTTTTTGCATAAGGTCTCCATGGCCTGCCCAGATACACTTTTGTCGCCTCTGCGGAAGCGATCAGCCGACAATTAAAAAAGACATAACCGAAAGCCTGATCCCTGGTTGTGGAAGCAGCCGTAATGTATGAATCTGATAAACTTTTAATCACGCAGTCCTGAAAAACAACTGTTGCCTCGCCAAAGATGAAGTCGGTCGTTCCGGAAATAAAACAATTCTTAAAATAGTTTCTGCCATCTTTTGAAGTATACAAGGTATCCTGATTGCCCAGAATATTGCAGTCGCGGACATCGATCCGGTCGGCTTCCGTAGCCAGCGCGACCGCCTGCCCCACACGACCTGCCGTGTTTTCGATGGTCAGATTTTGCAGGCTGCAATCATTGGCCTGCACCAATACCGTGTAGGAAGTATAGGTACTGAATTTACTGTTTTGCGTAAAATCCTTTCCCGGGAATTCCTTGCCGGAGAAATCGCCGTTTGTTATAATCGTTTCCTCTTTACTTTCACCGCTTAATGTTATGTTCTTTTTCCAGGCCGGAATCACCAGTTTCTCCTTGTAAGTTCCCTTTTTGATCTTAATCACAGCCTTCAATTCAGAATGATCTCTTACTGCATTGACAGCTTCCTGGATCGTTTTAAAATCACCGCTTCCATCAGCGGCCACGGTAAACGTCTGCTCAACGACCTGTACCTGACCATAGGACAACGCACAGCATAACATTATTAAAACAAACACTCCTGTTTTTCTGAACAGATACGGTAATTCCATTTGACAGATAATAATATGTTCATAAAGCGACTACTATTTATGGAGTCACGCAACAACACTGTTCACCGCAAAAACTTCAAAAAATATTTATAAAACACAAATGCAGATGATCAGGAATAAACCTTTCAGGTTTGCAGGATTAAAGAACTTTAGAGGAACAGTTTGTTTAGTATCCTTTTTTTATAACCTCTTCCACTTCTGAAATCAAAGTCTGGAATAACTGTGATGCAGTAGTCTGTTTGAGACTTCCGTTATTCTGACCGGACCAAAAGTTCATCATATCTGTTCTTCCGGCTGCAATTGCCGCTTCTCTGAGCGATGCTACCAAACGGGTCTGGAGTGGAAAAGGAAGTACCGGCACATGGTTTGGTACATGCTCAGAAATGTGGTTACGCAGCATTCTTCCCATCCTACCAGTCAGCGATTTGGATAAAACTGTATCTTTTGTAACACCCGACGAAAGCGTGTTTTTATGTAGCTGATTTGCGTTCGATTCCTCAGTAACCAGAAATGCCGTTCCCAGCTGAACCGCATCCGCCCCCAGAGTTAAAGCTGCTGCGATCCCCTTGCCGTCAACAATACCACCGGCAGCAATCACGGGCAATCTGACATTAGCTTTGAGTTGCTGGATCAGCGTGAAAGTTCCCGTCAGCGATTCTCCGGCAGGACGTAAAAATGAGGGACGGTGGCCGCCGGCCTCAAAACCTGCTGCAACGATGGCATCGACCCGCGCATCTTCCAGCGCCAGTGCTTCATCCAGCGTTGTTGCGGCACCAACGGTTCTGATCCCTAACCGCCTGGCCTCGCGCAGGATTTCCGGAGAAGGTATTCCAAAAATAAAACTGAAAACTGCCGGTTTAATCTTAAAAACTACTTCGGCCTGCTTGTCAAACCTGGAAACAATATTGGTATCCAGCTCAGGCATCCGAATGTTCAATGTATCAAAGTAAGGCTGAAAAATCGATCTGACCTTATCGATCTCCTCCAGAGACAAACTGTTCAGCCGATCGTCCACGTCGGAAACCCAAAGGTTGATGTTGTAAGGTTTGCCGGTCTTGGCTTCAATGGACTGAGCGGCCTCGAGAATACTTTCAGGAGAAAGCGTATAAGCCCCCAGACTTCCCAGGCCGCCGGCATTGGAAACTGCCGCGACGAGCTCGGGCGTCGAAAATCCACCACCCATGGGGCCTAAGATAATTGGATATTCAATACCCAGAAGTCTGGTTATATTCGTTTTGTTCCACATTAGATGCTAATTTACGTTGGTCATTAATTTATTAACAATAAGCCACTCTCCCTTAATTCTGGTCAGAGATAGCAGGTCGTAATAATGATAAGCAAATATAGGAACACGCACTTTAGCGACAGCAATGGTATTGATGATCTCTATCGACAAAATCTCCATACGGAACGGCTCATGCAGATCAAAAGGACTTTCCCGATTCTCAACGCCTGTCAGATATTGTTCAATTGTTTTAAAATAAAGTTCCCCGTTAACATCACCGGAAACCAGCGCAGCGCTATGAAATATCGCTCTCAACAATATTGTGTCTCCATGATAAACTCCTTTGAAGTACTTTGCCAGAACGGCTCCTACCGCTGCGGCATTTTCTGAATAATGGTCCATTTTCGTTTTGAGAAATAGGGTATGCGAAAAGATCCCTGCTCTCCGCATACCATTTGAAATAATCTGTTATGATACCTGCACATGATGATGACCGGCCACATGACCTCCATCCACATTGATAATCTCACCGCTGACAAAGTTGCTTTTCGCCAGATATAAGGCCAGCTCCGCCACATCACTCGTTTCGCCGATCCGGTTCAATAGATGGAATCCGGCCAGGCTGTCTGCATCAGCCACACCGTTTTTGGCTTGGAGCGGGCTTCTGATAATTCCCGGTGCGATGCCATTGACACGTATATTGTTTTTACCAAATTCAGCCGCCAGCTGTCTGGTAAGCGCATGGACTGCGCCCTTGCTTGAAACAGGTGCACTGGCAGAAAATCCGCCGATTGCATGGTCCACCAGGACTGTCCCGATATTGATGATCGCCCCGCCTCCCTGTGTCAGCATCTGCGCGACAGCAGCCTGGCTTGTAAAATATGTACCTTTCAGATTGGTGTTTAAAAACCGGTCCAGATATTTTTCATCAACTTCCAAAAAGGATTTTGGCTCAAAAATCCCCGCGTTGTTAATCAGTACATCTACCGCGCCAAATCTTTTAACTGCCGTTTCCACCAGCAATTTTCCAGTTGCAGGGTTACCGATATCTCCAGCTACCATGGCAAGCCGTTCGTGGCTACCAAGGGCTAAAAACGTTTCGTTAAGATTTTGCTGATTTGCTGAATTCATCACCACGTTGAATCCATGCTCTAAAAATAATCCGGCAATGGATCGACCGATCCCGGTAGACGCGCCGGTAACAATGATTGTTTGTGTTTTCATTATTTAACTGTGACCTGTTAAAGATTATCGATTGGCAGTTACTCCTTTTTCACGTAAAACAGAAACCTGTTCTCCGGCAAAACCCCAGTCATCCAACTCGATTTCCCGAATGATGACATGTGTGAGTTTAGGGTCCTTGTCCAATATTTCTGTGATCAGATTCGTAACACCGGCAATCAGCTCTTGTTTTTGTTTTCTGGTAGCGCCTTCGCGGGTTACCTCGATTTTGACATATGGCATGGCTTGCAGATCAAATGGTGAGAGAGGCGTGCAATGTTACATCCAGTTCAAACTCGTTGTAAATCAGCGTATCGCCCAGGTTCGTAAAGAAATTACCTGAACGAAACTTCATGTCATACTTTGTCCGGTCAATGATCATTTTTCCAGAAGCGATGACAGCCTGGTCGGTAATCGTAACCTTTGCAGGAAAACTTAACGGATGTGTAATGCCTTTGATCGTAAGATTACCAGTGACCTGATAGTTGTTTTCGCCTGCATCCGTAACGCTGCTGATCACAAACAAGGCTTCGGGAAAACATTCTGCCGCAAAGAAATCGTCTGAGAATAAGTGCCCTGCAAACTGCGCGTTCGTCGCAGGATCTTCGACATCCAGGATTTTAATGGAACGGACATCCAGGTAGAAATTGCCACCTGACAACCTGCCGTCTGTGATCGTCAGATTTCCCTCACGGATAGCAATTGTTCCATTGTGTGTGCCTGTAACTTTTTTTCCGGTCCATCCGATGAGACTCTGTGCGCTGTCGGCTTTAAAGTGTTTTGTTTCCATTTTTGCTTATGTTATCAAGTTTAAATTTTGATAACACAAAGGACTACAAGAAACATCAGGGGCTTACGTGACCTACATCACATTCGCTCATGCCCGTCTGTGTGTACTGTAAAGCCGACTGAGCGTTTCTCTTGAAACGCCCAGATATGAGGCAATAAGATGTTTGGGTACAAGGTTGTAGAGTTGCGGATACATGGCAAGCAGCTCTTCATAGCGTGCTTTGGCATCATGGTTCATCAGAGACAACAGTCTGTTTTGGGAGGCCAGGTAGCCGCGGTTTGTACGCCACCTGAAAAAACGTTCGACCTGATGTAATTCGCTGCAAATCTTTTCCCTGTTCTCGTTGGACAGGCTCAACACTTCTGCATCGGCTATACAGTCTACCTGGATGGTTGCTCTGGTCTGATTATAGAGAGCTCCGTAATCGGAGGTCCACCAGCCGGGCATGGCAAACTGCAAAATATACATCTTGATTTCATCGGTGATATAAAAGGCTTTGAGACATCCGGAAACGACAAAATATTCATGATCTACCTTTGCGGCATCAACAATAACAGACTGTCCTTTTTCATAGGACCCGGGAGAAAAATGCGAAAAAACATAGTCAAATTCCTCATTTGTCAGCGTAGCCGTTTTGGCAAGATGCTGTTTTAAAAATTCTTTGGCTTCCATGTAAAAGTTCAGTTCAGCAATGAAACCGGACGATGATTTCAGATTCTTAAACAAACTGAAAATTATGGAAAATAGGCCAGCAGATCAAGTGTAAACCGGGTCTTCTAACTGAAAAACCAGACGCAAAGCCTGACAAACGAGAAAAAAGTTAATGCTCAGACCGGATCTTTTTCCAGTTTTCTGGCTGATTTCATACTGAGTATCGTAAACGGTTTTGCCTGATTTTTAACCTTCTGGTATGCCAATGCACAAATACCGGCTAATACCAAAAACAGCAAATCGATAAAGAGGATGTCAAACGCACCCTGCTTCCAGGTATTCCAGATCCACAAACCGGATGAAAAACCATTCGCCAGCGGTACAGCAAAACATGAGATGGCTGACAAAAGCAGGGATTGTCTGTTCATCAAAGGAAGATCTTTCCTGAAAATGAAATATAATCCCAATATAAGCCAGCTGTAAAAGTAGACCCGGTAAATGACGGCCTGGTCGATGTGCGGTAAAGTTTTAAGCATCACGAAAGTAAAAGCCGTCACCGGTAGCATACTAAGACAGGCAGCCAGAAAAACATTACTTGCCCAGAAATTGAATCTGCGTTTGTGGACGGGAATATTGGTTTTGTCCCGCGCAACGAGCCAGATCATGATACCAGAAGTGATCACCACGCAACCCATGAGTCCGAGGATAAAGAAAACGATCCGAAGTGGTGTCCCCCCAAAATCACCAAAATGCAAGTGGTAGATCAGACTTTTTACCCAGTCGATATAACCTGTATCTGCGGTCAGGGATTTCTGTTCCAGGACCTTTCCCGAAGCGATGTCAACCCTGACAAATCCGGAACCGGCAAATCCGGCTTTGGGATCAGGCTTGGTTTCCATGCTCACCTGCATATTCTGATCCAGGTAACTTCCAATGTGAATCCGGGATATTTGTCCGCCTTCGATCTCCTTTTGCCACTTGCCGACAAAAGTATTCATGTCAAATGACGCGGACATCGGCTGGTAACTATATTCCGTTTTCATGGAACGGCTGTATTGCAGTCGTTCATAAAGTTTTTCGGAATCTCCGTCATAGAGCAGTTTGCTGAAAGGAGCTACCAGGACCACATTGACGATTAATACAAGCCCGGTGATTGCATAGATCAGTTGAAATGGAAATCCGATGACGCCCAGCGCAGTGTGCATATCTGTCCATACTGTCTTCCATTTGCTCCATGGCCTGAAAACGAAAAAGTTGGACTTGATTTTATCCCAATGTAAAAGTAGCCCGGTGATCAGCGCGAAGAGGAACATAAATGAAACAATCCCGGCTACCAGATAACCAAAGGGAGTGCCTATGTTGATACCGATCTGGTTTAACTGGGCAAGAAAATGCAGACGGTATAAAAACTCGCCCATATCGTATCCCTCGGCATAGGTAGTTGGCGTTTTATCTCCAAAATAAAAAAGGAAATAAGCGGAATCATCGTCGCCTCCGCGGCCTCTTCCCCTGGCCCGTTCTTTTTTCTTCGGCTTTGGCTTGCTGATCGTTGTGTCCTGGGAAGCGCTCATATTCACATAAGTACCATGTCCCTGCCGCAAAACATAGAAATCAAAGTTTCGTCCCCGCAGGTTGTGGTGCTGGGACAGTGAGTCGAATAAGAAGTTGTAGTCGGGATTTATTTTCCGTGCAACAGCAGATTTCCCTTTCTGCCAGGCAGAAATATCGTCTTTAAAAAAGGAAAACGAGCCGGCAAAAAATATGACATACAGCAGTGCCGCGATGATAATTCCACTGATCGTATGGGTATGAAAATAAATGTTGTACTTCCTAGTATCCATGATTCAAATTAAATTTCAGTAAATATGGGAGCGCAAAGACGACTGAAAGAAAGATATATATTCCCCAGACCCTCCATACATTACGGGCGATAAAAGCATAAAGCAGTAAAAATGCCCATAACAGGTAACCTGTAATAAATGCGGTGACAATCACTTCTTCCTGGGGGAAAAACGCCGTCAGAAAAAGGTGGAAACTTACCATTACAGCATAACCTCCGGCAGTTCCTGCCAGAATTTTACTCAACCGCAACCATGGCGATTTGGTCAGGTATTTTTTATTAGCAGGCATAGTTCAGTAAAAAAGGATTTCGAACACGATACCGCTCAGATAGATCAAGACGATCGTCTTGTTGTCAATAAAGCGGAAAGGAAAAAACAGCACCGACACAGATCCCGCAAGCATCAGAATAACCAATGCTGCTAATATTCCGCTGCCGGTTCCTAAAAGGAAGGTGCACAGTAAGGTTGCGAGAGAAAACAGAAACGCTGCCGCAAATTTGCTATAAAGCGGTTTTTCAGCCAGATAATGCATCATACGGCTTTTATCAGCCCAACTGATTCGCCTGGACGTATTCATCCAGCAGATAAAACCTAAAAAAAACAGCAAACAAATCGTAGTAAACATTTGTCAAAAAAAGGTTTGGGAATTTTTAACGCCTCAGTATAATTTCTGAAAACAGCCTTTACCACATCTTAGTAACCGCTATTTTCTATATTTTGACAAATGTAACCGGAAATTTTTATTTAGAACTGGTATAATTAAATTTATTCAAAAAAAATATCATTAACCCGTCGGACAGCACTGTCCATCTCAGACTGATCATTAAGTATTAGATGAATTATATTCTACCGGTGCTCTTATCATGCTGAAGACGCCCGGCTGTTTCTGAAGCGTCGCGGACTACTTCTTTCGGATAACTGTTGAGTTCCAGGATCCTGATCGCATTGGTATTGCTCAAATTGCCGGGTTTGATTCTGTAATCAAAAACAATATCCTGCCCCTGCACAATTTCAGTGAAATGAAACAATGAATACTGATCTTTGAGCAAGGCGGCCAGTTCGAGATCATGTGTCGCAACGAAGGTAATGTTGCTGCCTCTATCCAGGTAAGACAGGACGGCCTTTGCGGATGCGATCCGCTCAATGGTATTGGTACCTTTAAACATCTCATCAAGCAGAAATAAACTCTGGTTAGCCGCGCAGCTCTCTTCCAGCAATGCCTTGATTGTCAACACCTCTTCAAAATAATAACGCCTTTCACTCAAAAGATCGTCGGCGATCCGGATGGCTGAAAAGACTTTCAGGATGGGAATCTGGAATACTTTGGCAAAACAGGTATTGATTGTTTGGCCGGTAATGGTGTTGATGCCGATGGTACGGATAAAGGTGGTTTTTCCGGACATATTCGATCCTGTCAGCAAGGCCGATCTGTTGTCCAGATCCAGATCGTTTGCAACAGACTGAAATATGAGCGGATGGTACAGATCAGCAGCTAATACCTGTTTTCGGGGCGAGGTTATTGTGGGAAGGCAAAAATGGGGCAGATCTTCACGCAGAAAGTTAATCGAAGCCGCCGTATCGACCTCGCCAACGAATTCATACAACTGCTGAATCTGGATCCGTTTCAGATCGAGCTTTTCCAGAACGTTGTACAGTACCAGCGGCTCAACCAGGAACAGTGCTTTCAGCAGTTCGACAAAATACTCAACGGCCTGACCTGTTTCGCTCTGCATTTTTGCTTCAAGCCTGAAAAGAGACAACTGAATTCCCAAACCGTTGATCGTCCTGATGGACTCCTCAATACCGGGACTGAGCGCTTCAAAGCTTTTAAGCGCACTGATTTTTTCAGCGGCCTGGCTCAGTTTCAGGAGCTCCGGAATCGAACAGGCGTATTGGTAAAGATTCAGCTTGTTCCAGTAATGTATACAAAAATTGATCGCCAACAGCAAGACAAGCAGCAGCAAAGTCTTCGGAATCAGGAATGACATCAGCACAGAAAAAACGCTGATGGCCGACATGACCGGCACGATCCAAAACCACTTCGGTTTCTCCAGATGCTTTTCAAGAAAAAGGGAAGGAATTGAATAGGCTTCTGTCTTGCGCAAAGACGCCAGTTCCAGAAAGATCTGATCCCGTATCTTCGGGTCATCGTTGCTGATGGCGATGATTTTTTCAAACCTTTCCGCTCTTTCAGAACCAGCCGGAATGGTTCTGAGGACGTGATATAAATATTGCTGCCCAGTTCTTGATATCGTCCGGTCTGCAAACATGAACAGTTCGTCCAAATCCAGATCCTGGAAGGTGCGGTCTGAAATTTCCTGATGAAAATGTCTGTTATCACTTAAAACAAAAAAACGCTTAATTCTCCCGAAATCAAAATGCTCCGTCTTCAATTTTCCGAAGCCTGCTTTAAGACTTTCAAGCGTTTTTTTGTTCGTCATGAATTGTTGATTTTATGGCAAAGGTTTTCTCGATATATAAACCAGTGCCGGATATTCTTTGGGGCAGCAGTAAAATGTGTTTGATTCCGGCTGATACGTACCTCCGGAAGACGCGACATAAAGCCGCCCCTTGGTATCAAGATACACATTCGTCAAATTTCTTTTGAAAGGAAAAGTAAGCTGGCGCTGGCCCATAGCATCCTTTCGGACTAATTCGGACGGGTTGATATAAGCGCTTGCCGAATTGATGGGCGTCGAATTGGACTTGATGCTATACGTAACTCCGGTTTGAGATTGCACGGTTCCGATCGGCAGCACGTCATCCAGATATTCTTTGTAGTGTTGCAGGTAGTAAGCCCACGTCTTGCCATAATCCGGACTGAAATACAGCGCATCCCAGGCGCCTAACAATCCCTCAGGACCATATCTGCGCATGTGTAATGCAAATGTCGTGTCATTTCTAACCAGCAAACCGGGAATGGGTCCGTCAAAATTTTTAGACTCATTCCAGGTTTTTCCCTGGTCTGTCGTGTAAAATGCTTTTGTCCATGTCGTTACCAAAAGGGTATGATCAATGTCTCCTGCAATGGCATATGCTTCTCTTCCTTCGGGAATTTTCAATTCAATCCAGTCGGGATCTTCCGTTTCTGTGACGACTGGTACCGGAGACTCCCCGGTTTTGATACAGGACCAGAGAAAGCCCGAGCAAACTGCAATAAGTAATAACTTTTTCATGTGCCAATCTTTGATGTTAAAATTACATTTCGTCAAAAATTAAATGTAACTTATTTAAACTAAATCTCGAAAACTGCAATATGAAGTTATTGTTAAGTTTCCGATGTTCCCTTGCTTGCTGACGTTGTACTACCACTTAAAATGGAGAAAGGAAACACCCTGGCGCGGAAGTGCCATCTCGATGGTGACGGACCCGTCCTTCGGGTTGATCCATTGTGGTGACGTTAACAGTTCAAGCTGTCCGGCTTTTTCGAGCAGGGCGATCTGTTCAGGTGATGGCTGTTTTGGCGACCCCATACTTTTCCAGGCTTCATACGAATTGCTGTTATTCTTATCGATCCGGTAATGATACAACATCATTTTTTGGGCGGGAAGTCCATTGATCAGGACTTTGACAGCGGCATCCGGCGACGGTACATTGTCGTCGTGATAATTCCAGACCATCACAGCGGCTGTATTGGCGCCTTTCGAAGCAAGACCGTTGATGTCTGGTTGTGCGCGAACGCTCTGGTCTCTTACTTTCCTGAAATCATAGGCCAGATTCTGCTTCACTTCCACCCGGTTTCCCTCCATCATGCCAAACATCCTGAAAACATTCAGGACCGGCTTGTCGACTCCATTGGTAGACAGGTCACGGAAACCCCGAAACCAGGCCTGATCTTCGAATTCGAAAGACCAGCTGACGGCTCCAAGCAGATTGACACCTCTCGCTGCGGCAAGCTCGTATTTTCTGGCAAAAGATGCTGCCGTATAACTCGAATACATGGTACCATTTCTGTAAGCATTCTGAGGACTTACGTCTTCCGAACAGGCAGCACAGCCTTCCGGATCCGATTCACCGATAATAATAGGCAGTTTTTTAAGAGATGGGTATGAAGCTACAATCTCAAACCCTTTGTCCAGGTCCCGCAGTTGTGTTCCCATGTTCATCTGCACATGGCCATCCACTATTTTTGGTGCACCTTTGGCGTGGTATGTGATAAAATCAATCGGTGATCCGGTTTTTCCGGTAACATAATTTCTGCCCCTGGTGACGTGGTCGAGAAAGGCTTTCATAAAAACTTCCGATTTATCCCATGAGGGACCCGTCACCTCAGGCCCGCCCATTTTTGCCGTCGGAAGTGCACGTTTTACTGCGTCAGCCGTATAATCGTAGAGTTTAATATATTCTTCTGTCGTTCCTTTCCAGTAACTGATATTGGGTTCATTCCACAGCTCCCAGTACCAGCTTTCGACTTCCTTCTGACCATATTTAGCTACTGAATGTTTTACCCATTGGTAAACAAGTTCAGCCCATTTTGAATAATCTTTTGGTGGATAGGCCCAGCCAAGATAAATATCATCGTAATGATCTCCAGGTTTCCAGTGATGGCGGTAAGGTTCTGGCTGGCTTGAAAGCGCCTGCGGCATGAAGCCGATCTGTGCGATAGGTTTCATGCCTCTTTCCAAAAACGTGTCGAATATTTTGTCAACGACAGTCCAGTCGTATACCGGGTTGCCCCGGGCATCTTCGGTATAAGCATTTGTAGAACCCCACTTTAAAGCCGCCTGCCCGTCGCCCGTCACCAGCAGACTGTGGACCCGCACATAAACCGGTACCTTACTTAACTGAGAGATCTCCGTCAACAGTTTCTTACCATCTTTCATGTAGGTATAATTGGGTTCATCGTACCCAAAAAAAGCCCAGATCGGTTTCATGGGCGCTTTCACCACATCCAGATTCACATCAATCCGGACCACGGGCTCAGCCTGATTCTGGGAGAAAGAAGCAGTTGAAAGTGCTGAAAAAAAAGCAGCATTCAGAAGGAAGTACTTTGTCATTTCAAAAAACATGCAGCAAGGTTTAAGCGCTATTGCACCACGCAATTACCCTTTGTAAGTCGCTACGCCGGCAGATATACTTTAAACAGTTTATTGAAATGTTACCGACGGATCAACCAGGGAAACGATTGCTTATTTTTCGGCAATCTGAATCTTGCGGTATCCGGTGAAAAGGACAGCAGCAATGAGAAGCAGATAGATGAAAAATGTTGACTCAAAACCACTCCAGGCAAAATCGTGGTATTGCCTTTTTTGAAATCTGGGTATTGCATCGGCGTCTTTCAGTGAGAAGCTCCTGTAAGTATTCTCAGCAGCCATTTTGGGATAATAAAATCGCTGCGTTTCTTTCCTGAACGTGTCAACATCCATACTGAAGGTATTAAACTGATGCCAGTGTGTTCCCGAAAAAGCTGACAACTGCTCCTGCATCATCAGGGCAGGACTAAGGAGCTGAAAGCGGCCGATGGCATCCTGCTGCTTCCGGATCTGTCCATATAGCTTGCTTTCGGCAACGGCGGTAGCCGCATCCTTGATCTCCTGACTTTTATATACAATCACCCCGTAGCCATATACCATCTCCGGCGTGACGACCGACGCCTGCCGGATCATTGCCCTTGGACTGCTGAAAACATCTTTGGTTAGCTCTAGTCCGTCTTTTTCAAAGTATTTATTGATGGCATTTCGTTCTTCGGTCAGCATGTCGATCCGGCTTGGAACCGGATAAGTTTTAGTTAGAGCTACCTGCAAAAGATTAGGGACGATGATGCCCGTAAATAGCCAGATGAATATCAGCACCATTGCATTTACATTCGAGCGCATCGAAAAGCTGTTGACCAGAAAGGAAACAGCAAACCAGAATAAAAAATAGAGCGAGACAAAAAGAACAAGCCAGACCCAGTTGGCTGTCGATAAAAATCCCGGACCGATCCGGCTAACCAAAAAAGGGGTAACGATCAGCCAGAAAAAGGCTGTAAAAATAAAATACCGTATGCCGATACGGCACAGCATCATTCGGGCGATCGACTGATTACTGGTTTTTAGTAAAACCCACGTACCTTGCTCTTTTTCAGAAGATAATACATTGTAACTAAACACAATGATCAGGAGTGGAAAGAGATAGATAACTACAAAGGCAAAGTCAAAGTTGCCGATAAATTGTAAGAAGCTGTTTTCAATCTCCGATTCATAAGTCAGATATTGTTTTTTATTGATGTAGACCTTGTAATAAAATGGCTGGATGTCACTCTGCCCGACGTTGAGCGCCTGAAGAACAAAAGGATCTTTCACTGCATATCCGGGCCCTTCATTTCTGGCCGTATTGTAGGCGAAGGTCGGGTCATCCCATATAAACCCCGGGTAGATCATATCATGAGCCTCAATCCTGCTGATCCTGGTTTTAAGGCTGTCCACCATCTCAGTTTCGCTTTTTCTGATCTTGACAGCGGTCTTCTGCTGTTTGTCCAGCATACTGCTGCCAATCCAGATGGCTGAAATGAGAATGATGAAGATCAATGAAAAAAGTGATACCAGTACCTTGTTTCTGACAAGTATCCTGATCTCATGTTTAAATAATATTCTGAAAACGGGTATTCTCATAACTACATATTTTATTTCCGGACTTAAACCGCCGTTAAACCGTCATCCTCCGGCAACTGACCATAACCAGCATTATAGAAAAAAGCATCCATCCCAAAAGGACGAATATGGCACTGGCAGCATTGGCAAGCCTCCACTTCATTCCCGGTGCCTGATAGTTGAATTGTGGCACTGTTTTCCAGAATTCATTGCCTGCAATGGTATTTTTCTGGTAAAATTCATCTACGATCACCCCGATTTTCCGACGGTGGATTTCCGCCTTTTTCGTGAAATCGTTGTGTGTGTTCATATCCGTCGCAGTGACGCACATGGAAAAGTCCCGGAATGCCAGAAAAGGAGAAAACCAGCTGCTAGCCAGTACAAATCTGTTTTGAAGGTCTTCATTATCTTCCACGGATTTGTATGCTTTGTCCATGATGACACCATCAGATTCTTCAAAGAACTCTATGGTAATCGGTATAAAAAATACGGGCAGGTCCTCAATTTTTTTAACGTTATATTTTGCCATCGTCTGCTGAAGCAGTTTTTCGCGGCGCAGGTCTTTGTGGCCTTCATTGCCCACGCCATATTGTTTTTCATCGAAAGTCCTGTTTTCAAATTCCAGGGAAGTGGTCGCGGGATATAAATTTTTAGAAACCTCCCCTGCCAGCCTCGGTAACAGGAAAACACCGATCAGCCAGAAACCGGAAAGCAGGATCAGCGAGAGCGCAGAACTTTTGGTAATCAGCGAAACACTGACGCCAATCGCCGTGTTCATCACCGAAAACAGGACTAGACCCAACATATAGATTACGAAACCCGGCATCAGCTTCGAAAAGTCAGCAGCATTATTTTCTCTCCATAAAAGGATAAGTGAAGCCAGGGCAATGAATGTGATTATCATCATCACGAGCAACAGACAGGCAGCAAGCTTCCCTGTAAAAATCTGCAGCGTTGTCGCTTTTGAGCTCAGAAGCAGTTTGATAGTACCATTTTCCCATTCTTTTGAAAAAATGTTATGGCATATTAAAAAGATAAAAAGTGGCAGGATGAACTGGGTCAGATACCCGATATTTAAAAATCCAAAACTGCGCAGCCCCGTAGCATCACTGATCTCCTTAAACCTGACAACGCCTCTTTTATGCGGTTCAAGGTAGAACGAGTTACCGGTATAATCTTCAATTCCATTTTCGATCATAGCCATTTCGGCCGTCGGCTTGTAGGCATAAAATCCAAAATGAGCGCCGAGATGAGGGTTTTTGTCACCTTGTGTAATAAACTGCTTGTACGTTACCTGCTGGGATTCGCGGATCAGGCTGCTATGACTGACATAATACGCATAACCATTGTATAAGGCCAGCGTCAGCAGTGACAATACAGCCAGCAGCATCCAGATCACTTTTGAGGTTCGAAACAGCTCTTTTAACTCTTTTTTAATAAGTAACCGGATCATCTATGTGTTTTGTTTGACGATATCAATATACAGGCGCGTCAGATCGGTATTGGAGACATCCTTTGAAAGAAGATCATGTTTAAGACTGCCCTGGTGCATGATCCCGATCCTGTTTCCGAGGTTTTTTGCCATCAGAAGATCATGAGTAGCCATCAGCGTGCTGACTCCCTGCGCACTGAGATTTGTAATGATCTGAGAGAACTCGTTACCCGCATGCGGGTCCAGCCCGGATGTAGGTTCGTCAAGAAACAACGCTTTTGCCTTTTTGACCAGTGCGATCGCAATACCCACTTTTTGTCTCATACCCTTCGAATAAGATGAAACACGTTTATCAATAGCAGAACGCTGCAAACCGGCTGTTTCCATAAAACCGATCAGTTCACTTTTCGAATAGTGATAGCCGGAAAGTCCGCTGAAAAATTCCAGGTTTTCCATACCTGAAAGTGTGCCGTAGAGATTAACAACCTCAGGAATATAGGCGACCAGGTCGCGTGTCGCGTGGTTGTTTACGGTTACTTCGTTCCCATCGATTAGAGCACGGCCGCTGCTTGCCGGAATAAAGCCCAGAAAAATATTAATGGTTGTAGATTTGCCTGCACCGTTGGAACCCAGAAGGCAATAGATATCACCAGCCAGGATCTCGAGATTCAGATTATCAAGCGCGGTGTGTGTCCCAAATCGTTTTGTTAAATTTTCTGCTTTAAGCATATTTAAGGAGTGATTATTTCATCTGCTATTAAAAAGAATAGCTAACACTTAAACGGCCGTTGATCGAAGCCTGTGGCACCCAGTAATAAAGCCCGTTGCGATACCAAGGTGTGGCGATCAGGTGTTTATTGAGTAGGTTGTTGATAATCAGATTCACTCTGAGTTTTTTAATTTGGTACCCTGCGCCGCCATCCAGACGAAAAAGATCCGGGATCGCATGTGGTGTGGCGGTAACGTACCGTTCACCTCTGCCCGCCTGGTACTGATAACCCAGCGAAACAGAGAATCCGCTCAACACCGCGGCCGGTATCTCATAATTCAACCAGGTATTTTGAACGTGTTTTACATACATTGGCGTCCGCATACCGATGAGGGTTTTATTTACATCGTGTTTTACTTTGGCGTCGCTGTATGCATAGTTTATAACGATGTTAAGTCCACTGAAAATTTCACCTTTGATGTCCATATCCACACCTTTTGAACTAGTTTCACCTACCTGAATGCGGAACTGAACGTTGTCAGGATCCGTGGAAACAATGTTGGATCGTTTGATTTGGTAAATAGACAGCGTAGTATTCCATCGGTTCTCAAACCAGTTTTTCTTGATACCTATTTCTTGGTTTACACCCGTGAGTGGCTTTATAATACCACCGCTGCTTGTGGAGCCGGTCTGCGGAACGATGGTCTGGTCGTAGAGACCATAAACGGAAAGACTCTGTGAAAGACTGTAACTCAGGCCGAAACGGGGTGTCACTTTACGGTCTTGTGAGCCGGTCCGGACTTTTGAAACGATGTTATTCGTTTCTACGGAAGTGAAACGGGCTCCCAATGTCAACCTCAATTTATTTTGAAAGAACGCAATTTCATCCAGGGCATAAGCTGAAAAATAACTAATCTTTTGATTCGTGTTACCGTTGTGGATTCCGCCGGGTGTATGGTAGTCCGGGATCTGTGCTCCGAAAACCGGGTTGTTGATATCAAGCGGATAATATTTCAGGGCAGAAACGCCGGCATCGTTGGTTTGGGTGTCATAAGAAACGTAACTGTCTGCTACAAACTTTTTTTGATTCACATCAATACCCGCCAGTACCTGATGGTCCACAGCGCCGGTTCTTATTTTACCATTGACAAAGGCCTGCTCGGAAAATACCGTTGCACGTTCCAGATCGTATTTAGGATTTCGGAGCAGGATGTTAGGATCTGCTCCGTTTACACCGGTCACCCACATGTAAATCCCTTCTTTTTGATTACGCATGAAAGCTCCTCTTGCCGTGAAGGACCAACGATTGCTGAAATCGTGTGTCAGGGTTATAAAACCGGTATGGTCGGAGACTTTGTAGGGATCAAGACTTTTTTCGTTGATCGTAAAATCATTGGGTAAGCTGCCAAAGCTATGCGGCGTCATCACGATCGGACTCATCATCGCATAGCTGAATTTTTGAAACATATACTCCGCAGACAATGTGGTCTTTTCGCTGATCAGATATTTGATCACAGGAGCCACCAGCAGGCGTTTATTAAAATCGGTCTTAACAAATGACTTGGAACTCATCCCCATCATGTTCAGCCGGTATTGCAGTTTTCGTTTTTTGTCCAAAACCCCATCGATATCGGCAGAAGCCCTGAATAAATCCCAGCTGCCGAGCATCGCATTCACCGAATAACGGCGCTTGCCGGTAGGCTGTTTTGTCATCACATTGAAGGTCCCTGCGGGGTCCCCGATATTGTTCATAAATCCGGAAGGGCCTTTTATAAATTCAACACGGTCAATGATCGCTGCGTCTTCGGGAACAGGTCCGCGGTAGATCGGCGTCAGATCAATACCGTTACGCAGCGTCGAAACCATACCGCCACGCATAAACATGTAAGGTCCCAGATTGTTTGATACTTCCTGCCGTATCACACCGCTGACATTTCTGGTGACACCATCTGTCATATTATAAACGGCCTGATCATAGAGTACCTCGCTGCCAATCTCCTGTATATTCTGAGAAAGATTGATCAGCGGACTTTTCAGGCGCAGCGCACTCGACACCGAATTCAGATTGTATTCTTTAAAATACTTTGAGGTAATTTTCACTTCTAACAGATCCTGACCCGAAGATTCTGTCAGCAGGAGTTCAACAAATCCAGGATTCTCCGGTATGCTCACACTTTGTGAGCGATAATGCAGATGATTTAAATGTAAGACCCTGATCTTCTCATCCGACCTTATCTGAAAGAGACCTGAGGAATCAGTGGTAGTCCCAGCAGTATTGTTGGCGGTCACTATAACATCTGGTATGGCTGAGCCATCAGAAGCATTGCTAACTTTTCCCTTCACAATATATTGGGCGAACGAATCTGAGCAAAAGAATGCAGGCAGTAAAAACAGTAAAAATTTAAGATTCATTTAGATCGCAGCATGATAAAAATGCCAGGGCTTTAAAATAAGTCCTTTAAGGCCCTGGCTGATCCGCAAAAATAAATAAACAAAAATGGAAACGGCTGTAAATATGAAAAATATAGGGATCAGGAGCTGCAAAAGGATTGTGTCAGTCCACGGGCCAAAATGGAGAATCCGTTCTGGCGTGCTTAAGATACGTTTCAATTTTACGGATCACGTCTGGATTTGCTGAAGCGATGTTGCGGGTTTCACCTATATCGTTATCCAGATCGTACAATTCAATTTTTTCCTTTGTTTTAATTGCCTTCCATTTTCCATAACATACCGCCTGCTCGAATCCTTTTTCAAAAAATTCCCAGTACAGAAAACGGGGCTTATTTGATTTTCCACCTTTTGCAAAACCGTAAAAACTTGCGCCATCGGTCACGTAATTCACTTTGGATCCGGCTATATCAGCAAACGTCGGCATGATGTCTGCAAAGTAGGCCGGCTCCTTGCTCACGGTTCCTCCCTTTATTTTACCAGGTGCCCAGACGATCATCGGGACATGTATGCCGCCTTCATACATATCGCGCTTATAACCCAGAAGCTGGCCGTTTGAATCAAAAAAATCCGCAACGGCAGTCTGCTGTTTCGTATTTTCTGAACGTGGGCCGTTGTCCGAACAAAAGAAAACGATCGTATTTTTTGCCAGCCCGCTCTCAATAAGATATTCTTTAATTCTACCAACATTTTCATCAAGATGCTGCACCATCGACGCGTAAACTTTCATATCCTCAGGCCAATCCTTGTCCTTGTACAGGGTGGGATCGGCAGCGTCCAGCGGCGAGTGGGGACTATTGTAATTGATCATCAGAAGAAATGGCTTTCCCTGTTTCTGTTTTGACAAAAACGCGATGCTTTCATCTGTGCATATATCATCCGTATAATATCCTTTTTTCCCATCCTGATTTCTTTCGATCGGCACGATTTTCCCATTCTGATATCGTTGGGCGGGCCAGTAGCTGTTCGCATAAGTTCCCCTGTAACTGATAAGCCATCCGGAAAACACATCGAAACCGCGGTGTATGGGCGTGGCCAGCGTATCATATCCATCCAGGTGCCATTTTCCCATCAGCGCCGTTGAATATCCTGATTGCTGCATCAACCGGCCCACAGTAAAATCTTTTTCGGTCAGATTGGCCCTATGAACAGTTTCTTTCCCTTTACTGCCAGCGAGCCCCCCTTGTTTCGTCGCATTTCCGCGTATCGTCGTATGCCCGGTATGTAGCCCTGTGATCAATACGCTTCTCGAAGGCGAGCATACCGGCGCACCGGCGTAAAAATTACTAAAGGTTACACCTTCCTTCGCCAGCGCATCGATATGAGCTGTCCGGATCAGCTTCTGACCATTCACACCGACATCACCATAACCCAGATCATCGGCCAGAATAAAGACAATGTTGGGTGCCTGCTGCTGAGCTGCCGCCTGCACAGAGCTCAGGGCGGCAAAAAATAATAAGCTGATTTTTATTTTAAAAAACATATTAGTATTTGTTTTATCAAAAAATGGATCAGTATACAAAGCCTGCCTGATCGTTTATCACATTTTGTTTTAAAACTCCTGAATCAGCAACCTCCGGCAGAAATACAGGGCTCTATATTTTCAATAACCAGGATTCTGGTAATTGACGATCTGCTGCGAACCCAGCGGTGCCCCTTTCTCATCGGTTAACATGTTCATAAACGATTGTGGAAATGGCTTAAAGGTATCTTTTGCCTGGAAAACACCTTTTCCGTTTCCATTTTGACCATTGCCATTGACAGGGTTATCAGCAACAGGCCAGTTTCCGGCCTTTGGAGAAGCAAGCTGATTGCGGTGTAATACTCTTTCCAACTGGATTCCTGCATGATGTATACCTTCGTAAACCACCTGCTCGGAGTTAAACTCCCGTGCATATTCGTTATAAATAAAATGAATGAAACGTTTGGCAGCGGTGGTAGCTTCCGGCGGATAGTTTTCAAGTTTGGATTTTGAGGAAGCGCCATCCCAATAAGATGCATCTACCTTTATTTTTGCATAAGTATCCGAAGCCGCTTCATAGGGAAAACTCCGTTCAGACTGTGCAAGAGTTTCAGATCCGGGATATAAACGTGCCAGCACTTCGGCCCTTTTTTCGCCCGTTTTATAAGCCGCCCTGGCTCTGAGCACATTGATGTCATTCAGGGCAGCGCCATAATTTCCCTGACGGCCAAGTACTTCTGCCCGGATCAGATACGTTTCTGCAAGTCTGAAGATAGCCACATCACGAGTCCCGAAATGATTGTCGACCGTGCTGCGGTTCGGGTCAATAAATTTTCTTGATGAAGGTCGCAGGGTACGACCTAAAAGCAGACCAGTATTGGAAGACAGCTTGTCCACTCCGGTTTTCCGGTAAAGATACTGCCCGTCTTTTTTGACCCATCTCGGATACAATACGTAAGGCTGGGAAACCGCCTGTAGATAATCTATCGCCGTTTCCCTGGTATTTTCAAGAAAAACTAGTCCGAGATCGCCCTGCCCTATCTTGTGCTGGCCCTGCACGGCTTTCCGGTTGCCCCAGGAAGTTCTGTTATAACCTGGCTGAATATTGGCGTTGAAATAGGCAGCTTCCTCAGCAGTCCAGGTCAATGATTTGTTATTGGCATCGGTATAGGCAAGTCCGGGCCCGTCGGTCAGGGTTGCATTGTCGAAAGATGCACTTGCATATTCGATCTGAAAACTTTTTTCAAATCTCGAATCGTTCACCTTATCTGTAAAAACATCGTATCCCCAATCGGTGGGCAGAAAACCCGTCCCTTTCCTCAAACCGTATGCCCAGGTTTTGGATGGAATGTTCCATGCTGCATTGGTATAGTCACAGGTAAAAGCCGCCGTCGTCCGCATACCGTAACGGCCATTGTCAAGGTTATTTCCATAAGAGGCCTGTAAAATGATTTCAGGATTGGCCTCGTTGGACCAGTCCCCCCTGGCTGTCTTGAAAAGATCCCAGAAATTACTGGCAAGACCGCCGAACTGCCCGCCGCCGGATGTGGCGTAAGCTTCAATTACTTCGGTAGCATAAATTTTTGCAGAATCCAGATCGTTGGTTCCTTTGCCTTTGTAAAGCATGCCAAGTGTAGCATTTGCATCATTGGAACTGACGGTACCCTGGGCATTTCTAAACTGTTCGAACTCGCTGCCCTGCGCTCGCTGAAGATAAAGTTTTGCCAGCAGGTGCGACACCGCATACTTCGTGATACGCCCTCTTTCAGTCTGGCCGTTGACGGGTAAATGGTTATGGGCAAAACGAAGATCTCCAATGATTTGGGCATAAATCTGAGCCGACGTCGACTTCGGAAAATTGAATGCCGCAGGGAGGGAATTATTACTTTTAAGCGGCATCGGCACATCTCCCAGCTGCGTTACAAGCATATAATAGGTCCAGGCGCGCAGAAAGTAAACTTCGGAAAGGCGCCTGTTGGCAAATGCCTTATCAGATAAATATTTCCCCGGCGCTTTCTCCGAAATGATCTCAATGGCTTTATTACAATCGTTGATAATAGGATAACCGCCGAGCAGCTGCGTAGCATAGTATCCCATCAGGTTATTGGCATAACTGCCCGCTTCACCCGTCGCCGACCATATTGCCGGGCTTATAGTAGCCCAGTTGTTATCCGTCGGTTCTGTTATATCAGTTCCTGTCTCAAACATATAAGGCCCTTCCATAAATCCATATTTCCAGCGCAAAGTATTGTAGGATGCCACCACGAGTTCTTCTACACCCTTTTCACTTTCAAAATAATCCTGTGTAATGGTAGACACCATTTTCTCTTCCAGAAAGTCCTTGCAGGATGTAAGAGGCAAAAGGAAGAGCGTTAGTATAAAATATTTTTTCATTGTCATGAGCTTGCTAAATATTAAAGGGTAATTCTCAGTCCCAGAACCAGGCTGCGATTCAGGATGGTATTGTTAGTCTGGCCGCCAGCCTGCGCGCCGGCCGTCGTGTCCCAGCCGGTTGTGTCCTCTGTATTGAGGCCGGTTTTCACTGCTTCTCCGCCCCAAAGGAACGGGTTAATGACCTGGGCATAAATCTGGCAGTTACCTAATTTGTAGCGGTCAGCCAGCGATTGTGCGAGTGAGTAAGTAAGCGATACGTTACGCAGTGCCACAAGTGAGCCATTGACATAATTCCGAACATAGTTATAGTTTGTGAAGGTCGCCGTAGTCGGCTGCGGGTAGGATGCGGTGGTATTTTCCGGGCTCCAGGTATCGGTTTCAACCCTGCGCCCATACGTTTGAAGTGCACCATAGTACAGGTTGTTGATACGGGCCTGAAGGAAGAAAGTCAACTCAAAGCTTTTATACGTAAGTGTGTTGGTGATACCGGCAGTCCATCCCGGACGGTTACTTCCCAAAATCGCCTTGTCATTATCATTGATGACGCCAAAACCATTATCCAGATAATTGACTACTTCCCCATCCGCCAGGGTAACTGACTTTGCTCCTTCAGTGCCTTCAGATACGGTTATAAGTTCCTGATCTTTTATCTTCACCTGACCTGGCAAAGCCGTAATATTTCCAATTTTTTTATACAGCTCGATCAGCCTTGCATCCTGTGGTGTGTTTTGCCAGAGCCTGTCATACCGGTAGTCCCTGAACACGGAGATCGGCTGACCTATATACCACCCGTTGGCCAGATCATCGACGGTGCCGCCGGTCAGCTCCACAATTTTTTCACGGTTGGCCGACCAGTTAAAGTCCGTTTTCCATGTAAAATCCCTGGCACGAATATTCACAGACGAAACTGATATTTCTATTCCTCTGTTTTCCGTCCGTCCTATATTGCTCAGAATACTGGTATATCCGAGCACAGGTGGAATCGATCGTGACATCAGCAAATCACTTGTCCGGGCTTTATATACTTCCAGGGAGCCCGAGATCCGGTTTTTAAAGATCGCAAAATCAAGACCCAGGTTCTGCTGTGCAGTACGTTCCCAGCGCAGCTCTTTGTTGGGCATGGAAGCTGATTTGTAACCGGCAGCCTGCGTTTCGTTAAACACATAACCAGCACCAATGATCGAACCGCCCGTCGAATACGCAGCAACTGATGAGTTTCCGGTCCGCCCCCAGCTATATCGAAATTTCAGCTGACTTATCCAGTCAATTTGTTTAATAAATGCTTCCTCTTCCAATTTCCAAGCCAGCGCAGCAGACGGGAAAAAGGCCCATTTATTTCCGGCGGCGAGTACAGAGGCTCCATCCCAGCGGCCTGAAAGTGTTATCAGAAACTTATCGTAAAGTCCATAGTTCACCCGGCCCATGAATGAGGAGAGTGCAGAACGGCTGTAAGAAGTTCCGTAACCCATCGGATTGCCTATGGCATTGGCGGCGAGATTATACCATTCCGACGAAGGAAATGTGATGCCCTGCGCCCGGATATTAATTGCATTGTTTGTATTTTGCTGTAAAGACTGAAGCGCCGTGATACCAAGATTATGGACTCCAAATTGTTTGTTAAGGAACAACAGGTTTTCCAATGTCCAGCCCAGGCTTTTGTTATGCTGATTATAACCAATTAAAGGTGCTGTACCCACTGCGCTGAACGGATTCGTATAATTGGGGCCGAAAAATGAACCGTACTCCTTCGCACTGTACTGCACGCCGAACTTGGTCGAGAATTTCAGCCAGTCCGTGAAACGAACTTCTGCGAAAACATTGGAAAGCACCGAAGCGAGCTTATGCTCATTGGTCGAATTTTCAATGTTGAGAAGAACATTGTGGGCCGAAAGACCTTCCCTGTTGGTATTGAGCAGGTTGCCGCTGTCATCATATGCTCTGGCGTAAGGCATTAGCGCGAGTGCCTGACCATAAGAATCTTTAGCACCTGCATTGGATGAATTTTCTGACGTTCCGTAATTTTGCAGCGAATAAACACCGTTCATGGCGAGGCCCACGGTAAGCCATTTTCTGGGTGTTATGTCACTCTTAAGATTCAGCGAGTATCGGTTAAAATCCTGATCCGTCAACGTTCCTTCCTGATTTAGATAGCCCAGCGATAAATACACGCGCGACGTTTCGCTTCCGGACGATAAGGAAAGCTGGTGATTCTGCGTTTTTCCGACTCTTGAAACTAGTTTTCCCCAGTTCTGATCAAATAAGTTGCCGGCATTGTAAACCGGTACGCTGGCTGCAAAACCCGCTGCCCTTTCCTGAGCTGTGGCATCCCTGAGCCTGACAGTCCCATCGTCGTTCCACTGATAGGCTGTCCGGATGCTGCTGATCCCGTAAGTTTCACCTCCCCCAAAATTCTGAACGTCAAAGGCGGGGTCCGGAGCAGTGCCGTATGTACCCGTGTAAGTACCGCCATTGATATGCGACTGCCGTTGCCAGTCGAGGAGCTGCCCCGCGTTCATCCAGTCCGTCGTTGAATGAATTTTGGTGGCCATGTAACTCACATCATAACTGATCAGCGTCTTTCCCTTTTTCCCCTCTTTGTAACTGATCAAAATCACCCCATTCGCTCCCCGAGAGCCGTAAATCGCCGTGGCAGAAGCATCTTTCAATATTTCAACCGAGGCGATATCATTAGGATTAATGGCTGAAACTTCGCTGGCTGAAAGAGGGATCCCGTCAATGACATACAAGGGTTCGTTCGATGCGTTAATCGACCGGTTGCCCCGTATCCGGATACTCCCAACTTCACCAGGCCGCTGATTGGAAGTGATATCCACACCCGAAACTCTGCCTTGTAAAGCCTGAACGACATTCTGTACAGGGCGTTCGCGGATTTGCTGTTCTGATAAGCTGGAAATCGCTCCGGTCAGGTCACTTTTCTTTTGTGTACCGTAGCCGATTACCACAAACTCTTCCAGTGACCTGGTGTCTGCCAGCAAGGTCACATCCAGGACCGACTGATTGTTCAGAGCGATTTCCTGCTGTACGTATCCCACATAGGAAAAAACAAGCACCGCGCCCTGATCAGGCACAGTAAGCTGAAAATGCCCTTTTCCGTCTGTGGAAGAGCCCTTTGTAGTGCCTTTCAGAATGACACTGACGCCTGGCAATAATTCGCCCTTTTCATCTTTGACCGTACCCTGCAGAGAAAGCTCTGCCCCGAAGCCAGCGCTGACCATATCCCTAGCTGAGGCTGCCTCCACAGGGAGATCACTAATACTGCCTGCCAGGCCTATTAAAATACCTAACTGGTAAAATGATTTATTCATATTTGTTCTATGGGATATATAGTTTATGTAACACAGAAGTTTTATTGACTGAAATTTTTTAACATTTATCTATTTGTTTATAGCCGCCGCCAATATCCGGAATGCAACAAAATCATGTCAGCAAGGTGATAGAGGCAACTAATTATTAGAAAAGTTCAACTTTTTTGAATAATTGTAAGTTTGACACAAATCTATAAAATCTATTTAATCTACAAATATTATATACTAAAAATTCAGGTAAAATTCAGTTACAAATTTCCGAAACTCAAGAGGTATGGACAAAACATGCGCTCCACATCAGGATCCGGATCGAGTCTAACTGTTTCTTACAAGAAAGAAACCTTTATCATATCCGGCCTTTTCCCCGTCAATGTCCATATGCTGTTCGCCAGGCACATATGATTCAAACTCAGCTTTGATCTCGTAGTCTGAAAAATGCTTCAATAGTTTTTTTTCATTGAAGAACCAGGCCGGATAGCGGGCATTGTATATTTCAGGGGGTACAATCTGAAGCGTCAACCGGTCTGGCTGATCACCCTGGATAAAGGAAGTACGGTCAAATAAAATGTATTTGAAACGAAATGCCCGGATCTGTTCCAGAAAGTCATGAGGATTTTCCAGGTATTGAACGACACTCGACAAAAGCAAGACATCCGCTTTTTTTTCAGCCATACTCTCCCCGATGTCAAAATGAAATTTCAGGACCTCATCCTGGAAAAACGTCTTTCCGCACCTGACGTATTCCTTCTGCTCAACAACACTCCAGTGTACGTTTACAGCTGCAGGTATCAGATCCCGTACCTGATAATAGGTACTACCCAAAGATCCACCAAAATCAATAATATTTAGATTTCCTCCACATTCAATCGCGGTATAAAGAATTGTCGAAATAAGGGAATATGGATAAATTTTTTTGTCAAATAACACTGAATCCCTTTCGTAGACTGCCTCTCCGTTCTTTATTTTCAAAAGTGAGTTTTTTGTTATTTCCAGAATATTATCAGCTTCGTATCCACCGGACAGCGCAGTCAGCTCCTCCCAGTTTTTGTAGTTTCCGAACCAGCCGTAACGTTTCGTTTCTCTTCTTTTACGTTTAAATAAAGACATATACCCTTGTTAAAATGTCCCGCAATTTAAAGTTTTATTGGTGCCGATTATCGTTTTTTGAGCACCACCAACCATAGAAAAAAATTAATTTTCGATTTTTAAAAATTTCAATAAAAACATAAATAATATTCATACATATTTGTGAGAACGTAAGGACCCGCTTCGTCATATTTTCTATTTCATGCAAAATTTTTGCACGCTCTTCAACTCTTATTATCTCTCCCGGGGTCTGGCGATGTATTATTCATTGCGGAGTCAAGCTTCTGATTTTCACCTGTATATATTTGCATTTGACGAGCCTAGCCGAATCATGCTTACGGATATGAATCTGGAACATGTGACTGTCGTTGCTTTGAGTGAATTTGAAACCGAAGAGTTACTTGCTGTAAAGGCAGAAAGAACGCAGGGAGAATATTGCTGGACGTGCACGTCTTCGACCATCTCGCACTGTATCCACACCTACGGTCTAGACCATTGTACATACCTGGATGCCGATCTTTTATTCTTTTCTGATCCAAAAGTTTTAACCGATGAAATGGGGGAAAACTCAGTATTGATCACCAGCCACAGGTACAGTCCGCAGTATGATCAGGCCGCGTTGAGTGGAATATATTGTGTGCAGTTTGTCACATTCAAAAATACCGAACTAGGGCTGACGGCACTGGACTGGTGGCGAAAGGCCTGCCTGACATGGTGTTTCAACCGCTTTGAGGACGGGAAATTCGGCGATCAGAAATACCTCGACGACTGGACGATACGCTTTCAGGGCGTTCATGTACTAAAACATCTGGGAGGCGGTGTTGCACCCTGGAATTCAAAAGATTACATTTACGGGCACACCGACGGAAAAATCTTGCTGAGTGATGGAAATTCGCCGATGGTGCCGCTGGTATTTTATCATTTTCATGATTTCCGCTATTGCATTAACGAAAGCTTCCGCTTTACCGCAGAACAATACTTTTTAAAAAGCGATGTCATCAGTCTGATTTACCTGCCCTATGTCAGGGCATTGCAGACGGCCGGGGACCTGATCAGGCTGGCAGATAAAAATGCTGTTTTCCACGAAAGCCTTTATCCGCTCCAATGGATAAAAATAAGTCTGGCGCGTTATATTCGGTTTACATTAACTGGTTCATATAAAAATTACTTTAAAAAAAGCAAAATTTAACCCAATCTATACATCGGTGGCTCAGTTACTTAACCTAAAAACGTTCACAGATACACGTGGAAACCTGACTGTGATTGAACGCGTTATCCCGTTCGACATCAAGCGTATTTTCTATATCTATGGTGTAGACGATTCTGTCCGTGGCGGACACAGGCATAAAAAGACCGTTCAGGCTGCGATCTGTCTGAGAGGAAGCTGTAAAATTTTTAACCATACCGGTTATGAAAGACAGGAGTTTCTTCTGGACTCGGCTGATCAATGTCTTGTACTTCAGCCTGCTGACTGGCACCAAATGCACGAGTTTTCCGAAGATGCGATCCTGATGGTACTCGCTTCTGAATTTTTCGAGGCAGACGATTACATATACGAATCTTACGAGTGTGAAGCCCTGCTCGTCCAGTAGTCACCCTTCATGGTCCTGCAGCAAAACATTGGCGGAAACGAACACGGAGGAAACACTCAATGTAAGTTGTATACAACTACCAGCCGATCATTTTGGCGGGAATTACCGTATCGTTTATATTTTACAAAATTTGCTGTCTCCACTATGGTTGAGGAATAATTTTTTGGACCATTGCCAGATTGTCTATGACGTCAAGTTTACCTAAAATCACCATTGTAACTCCTTCCTTCAATCAGGGCCAGTATCTTGAAGATACCATCCGCTCTGTGCTCGATCAGGCATACCCCAATCTTGAATACATCATTATTGACGGTGGAAGTACGGATTCTTCGGTCAGTATCATCAAAAAATACGAAGAACACCTGGCTTATTGGGTGAGTGAGCAGGATCAGGGTTTGTACCACGGACTTCAAAAAGGGTTCGATCGGGCATCGGGCGATATCATGGCCTGGATCAACGCAGATGACATGTACCACAGAAAAAGCCTTTTCACGGTAGCACAGATTTTCGAAAAGTTCGGTCAGGTTCATTGGCTGATGGGCAGCAATACATATTTCGATCAGCTGGGCCATCCTTTTGTATATGATGATATCCGGTATTCGCAGCGTTGGTCTTCCGCTCGATTACACATTTTCGACGGGAGTTTTATTCAGCAGGAATCGGTTTTCTGGAGGCGGGCACTGTGGGAAGAGGCAGGTTCTTTCATAGATCAGCAGTACACGCTGGCTGCGGATTTTGAGCTCTGGAACAGGTTTTTCAGGTACGAAAAATTGTATACTACTTCTTTTCTACTGGCGGGATTCCGGTTACGAAACCAGGATCAGAAAAGTTATAACCAGCGAAGTAAGTATTTGGAACAGCTGCGGGCGGTGCTGGAAAGAGGCGGGAAAGAACATTTCAGGGATCATCCGCTGTGGATGTATAGGCTTCTGCTCACTTTTGCAGGAATAATCCCGAAAAAGAAGTGGCGCAGCCGGGTCAATGCTAAAATTTTAGACCTCCCACCCCGGATCATCTTTGACCGGGAGCACGGTTTTTTAATCGCGAACGAATAAGTTCAGGCGGCACGCCTGTTTGATTTCAGCATTTTGAACTGAAACCTGAGATAGATGCTTAGTCCGAAGTTTCTTAAAATCAGCTGCGCTTTCCGCTTTTCAAAGACCGGATCTTTCTGAACAGAAGATATACCGGTATCATTGAAAACCGCAATATCAAAATCTCTGAACTCAAAGCTGAAAACAGCATGCCTGTTCAGCTGCATGTTCAACACATGGTCGGCAGAAATCCGGTAGGCGGTGTCATACCGGCACGATAAAAACAGGCGGGCCGGATACAGGATCGCCTGATGATTGATACCCGTTTTGGCTTGCTGGTAGCGTGAAAGCCGGCCTAAATATTTCTTTCCGGATTTTATGACGCTTCCGTAATAAACAGAATCCGGATTTCTCAGCCCCGAAACAAAATCCGAAAATGCTGCGGTCAAAACATCGTCTGCGCCCAGAAAATAGATCCAGTCGCCACGGACGGCATCCAGGGCTCTGTTCATCGCATCGTAAATACCCTGGTCCTTTTCAGATTTCCAAAGGGTAATCCGGGAAGAATTGTTTTCCAGGATCTTTGTAGTTTCGTCGGTACTGGCACCATCCTGAACAATGATTTCAATTGGATCATAAACTTGAGCATAAATACTATCCAGACAACGCTGCAGATAATCCGCCGCATTGCGGGTAACAATGATGATTGAAATCATTGGATTTTCAGGCATTGGCTTCAAGGGCAAACTCATTTTTAAAAGCTTCGGCATGATTCCTATCATTGATGTACTGATCTAACCCCTGGCTGCAATAGACCGCCTTTTCCTGTACAGCATAACGCAGATAAAGATCATTTTCCAGACAACCCGTCCTGTCAGCCTCACGATGATGAATATGAAAAACAATACCGCCAAATTTGATAGCTCTCTTGCTCAGCCCTGCGTTCAGCAGCCTGACAGCGATCTCATTGTCTTCTCTCCCCCAGCCTTGAAAACATTCGTTATAACCGTTAACCCTGATCAGATCGTTTCTCCAGAAGGCCATGTTGCATCCACGCAAAGCAAATACATCACCCGGGCGATAGCGGTCTGCAAGGTATCTGCTAAGCCAGTTGACATTAAAACGGTTACAAAAATTACCAAGACCACGCTCGAAAAGCTGCAAACTCGTTTTTTGAAGACGGAGCATTTTCTCGGAAAGCTCAGCGCTCATCAACACCCGGCTGCCGGTCACGAAAGTACCCTGTTTACTCAACTCAAGGTGGTCTTTTATAAAATGCCTGTGCAGAACAAGGTCCCCGTCAATCTGGATAATGTAATCGAAGGCGCTCATGGCGATTGCTTTATTTCTTATTTTGGAAAGCTGAAAGCCCTCGTCTTTCTGCCAGATATGAACGAGCCTGACGGGAAAATTCCGGCGCATTTCATCAATGATCCGGGCTGTTTCTTCGGTTGATCCGTCATCTGCAATAATAACCTCATCAGGAAGGACAGACTGCGACTGCACACTCAGCAGACAGAGCCGCAGCGCCTCAGGCCAGTTGTAGGTAGAAATAATTAAAGAACTTCTAGTAGAGGTTTTCATATCCGTTAAGGCAGATTTTAGATTTCGTATTTAAAGTATCCGTTATTACCTGGCTATGCAGCCTTTCATTTAATCGTGGCAGCTCCTGGTGATGCAAGTGAAACTGGACCGCACTGAGCTTGACTATTTTTTTAATAATGCTGTTGTTGATGAATCGGGCCGCAAGCTCTTCATCCTCATGCCCCCATCCATTCAAATCATTGTTATATCCGTTGATCTTTACAAAATCAGCTTTCCAAAAAGCAAGGTTACTTCCCCGGACACTACGACTTTTCATTTCTTTCCGCTGCCCGAAAACAGTGAGATAAGGGAGCCGAACCGCGTTGAGCCGGTGATTAACACCCTGAGAATAAAAGCGAAGATCCGTATCAGGACGGCCCAAAAGGGCTTTGGTCTTCAGCGCCGACAGCCTTGCTCTGCTTCCACGGACAAAACAACGATCCTCAGCAGCAGCAAGATGATCTTTTACAAACATTGGGTGTAATAACACGTCTCCATCAATCTGAATGATATAGTCGCCTTTACATTTATTAATGGCCTTGTTCAGGATCATCGTTTTCCGGAAGCCCAGGTCTTCGTGCCAGACATGAACCAGCGGAACAGGGAAGTCTTCCTGAAATTTCCTGATCATGACCGCCGTGTTTTGATCAGAGCCATCGTCTGCGATAATCACCTCCAGCGGCATGACTTTCTGACGGGCAATACTCATAAGGCAGCATTGCAATGCCTCAGCCCAGTTGTAAGTGGATACAACAAGGGATACTGGTGAACTTAAATTCATCAATGACTCAGCGTAATTTTTTAAGAAAGTTCTGCACAGGCAGTTTCTCCGCGCATCCAGTGTTGAGACTATCCTATAAATCTCAGGGAAAGTTATATTACAGCATTTTCACTATACATAATACTGCTCCTGTAATTTTACAAAGATCTATCTGGTCAGCGGGTATGCTGTCTAACAAAAATGGATTGATTGATGCTGCGGATGCGGTGCATACAACCGGTTACATATATGAATATACGTTCGGTTTTTCACAGGATTAGATCTGCGTGAAAAGATGGATTGCGGAGTGTTTACAGGAGGCATATTTTTATTTGTTAGGGATCAAATTTATCTAAATATACAGACAACGTAAATATCGAAAAAGTACTTGAATTATTGAGAGGCCTGTTAAATTTATTTTATGAATTATTTTCTAATTATTCTTCGAATATTAAAATTAAATTAAAACAAGCATATTTTGAGCGATGGAAAAGTATCAACATCTGTCGTGAACAAGTTGGAAAATGCTGATCATTGAACGTTGTTGGTATCCATTTCGAGACCTTGTTGGTGCAGATCTGCACCGGCCGTCAAACAAATTGTAACCTTTCCTCTTCCAGATCAAGGTAGAGAAGGTGTTTCCTGATAATTTCCTCATCAATCTCCCCGTCGTTCCGGTTTTTGTCGATCAGCCATTTTCTTTGATGGTTTAGCAACTGGAGGTATACCGTTCTCGCTTCTTCGGCAATCAGAACGCCATCTTCGGAATGCTCTCCATTTTTCCACTTGGCTGCGACCTGCCTGAGGAAAGGGACATGTTCAAGCTCCCGGATATATAGTGTATTCAAAACTTTTAGCGCGTGCTGGTTCATCTGTAACTTTATATCATTATACCCATCCTGGTCCGTCCCATCGATGTCTGAGTCCTGGATGTTCAGCTTTTTAATCAGAACCGGCAGTGTCAGTCCCTGAAAAACCAGCGTGATCAATATCACGACAAAAGTGATGAAAAGAATCAGGTTTCGCTGCGGGAACAAAGATCCGTCGGCCAGGTATACTGGTATCGACAAGGCGGCGGCCAGCGAAACCACTCCCCGCATGCCAGACCAGCCGATCAGGATTGGAAGTTTATAGCCCGGGTGACTTGGATCAGCAACGGTGATGAAGTTTCTTGCAATCAGGGTGACAAAGACGGCGGTAAAAGAGGATATGATGCGGGCGACAACCAATACGACCGTCACAAGTATTCCATACAGGCTTGCTGTCAGAATCGACACGTCGCCCAACTCGGCGGTAATCTGAGGAAGGTCCAACCCTATAAACATAAAAACAAGTCCGTTCAACACAAAACTTAAACTTTCCCAGACATTCAGGTTCCGAAGCCTCGAACTGCTGCTGAGAAACCGATAGCGATACTTAGAAAGCAGTAGTCCGCCGCTGACGACAGCAAGCACGCCGGAACTGTGCAGGGATTCAGCTGCGATATACATAATATAGGGAGCAATAATCGTCAGCACGATATCGATGTTGACGTCTGTGGGCAGGTATTTATGAGAGTTCATGAAAATAAATCCGATCAGCAGACCTATACCAACACCGCCCGTCAACATCCAGACGAGGCTCAGCGCAGCATCCCCGAGAAAAAACTCACCGGTGGCAACGGCAATCAAAGCAAAACGAAAAATGATCAGCGACGATGCATCGTTTAATAGACTTTCTCCTTCCAGAATGTACGATACACGGCGCGGTACTTTTACAAGTTTCAAAATGGCCCCTGCACTGACGGCATCCGGAGGCGATACAATGGCACCCAATAAAAAACCGAGCGGAAGCGAAAATCCCGGGATGAGATAATGCACTGTAATAGCCACTGCCATTGCAGTAAAAAACACCACCAGAAAAGCGAAACTACTGATGATCCGCCGCCAGCGCCAGAGTTCTTTCCAGGAAATCTGCCAGGCAGCATCGTACAAAAGCGGCGGCAGAAAGATGATAAAGATCAGTTCGGAATTGATTTTCAGCGGTGGTAAGCCGGGGATAAAACTGATCCCAAGACCAGCCAGGACGAGCACAACCGGATATGCAACACGAATTTTTCTGCTAAGCATGATCAACAGCAGTATGACCGCTATCAGACTTAAATAAAACGGGAAGACCTCTTGCATTAACAATTATAATTAAATCAGGCACTAATGTAGCAAAAGATCAATTCAGCAGAATATAATATAAGAGGATTGTTTGTTACCACTGGCGGAAAGTCATTCGGTCCGGAGGGCCTGTACATCGGTTCAGATCATGTTGACAAGATTGCCCGGGTGCGCCGTTAACCAGTAAATGGCGACGGCAATAACATGATGGTTATTACCGCCGCCAGCGCTAATCGTAAGCGTCAGTCTCTGAAAAATGATTTTCTAACGCTGAGCGTCTCTTCCTGTTGTACCCGCAGCATAATACAACCCCGCCACAGCCTTTTGATAACCAGACACAAGCTCTGCCATTTTGATTCGCATATCAATCAGCTTGGTCTCTCTGCTGTTGATCAGAAAAAGCGTGCTTTCACCTAACTCAAACTTCGCCAGCTCACCAGTGACCAGAATCTGCTGGTTATCGATGCTCCTTGCCTGAATGGAAAGCTGGGCCTCATAAGCAAGAAGCTGGTTGTAAGAATTAAGAATATTCGTATTAATTTCTCTGCCTGTTTGCTGAAGATCGTAATTCAAAGACATCTGCTTAACCTTGATTTCCCTAAGCTTTCCGCGCTGTTCTCTCAGAAACAACGGAAACGAAAAGTCCACACCCACTTTATAATTTTGCCACTGAAGCTGATAAGAATCTGCAACCTGTGCGCCAAACGGCTGCCTGCCTGACAGCAACGAACCGCTCACACTCAGTTTTGGTTTCAGCATTTCTCTCCGGTATGCCCGTTCTAGCTGAAGCTGGGATGCCTTGCTCTTCAACAGGAGAAGTTCGGGGTGGGCTCTGGCTGCATTACTCAACAGCGTATCCACCCGCGCTTTTCCAGAACTCCCCTGCTGATCGGGATTTTGAGGAAATGTATTATCCGGAAGCTCTAAAGGTTCAGCCTTCGCACTCCAAAGATGGTTAGAGAGCAGCAGCCTGGTGTTGGTAAGCTCGACTTTTATTTTTTCCAGCTGCAGGCTCCTTTCCTGATACGTTATAACTGCTTCTACCGAATCGATCGGTGGTTTATCACCTAACAACGTTTGATTTTTTACCGCCTGGAATCTTGTTAAGGCCAGCTCTGTGCCCTCGCTCAACAAAATGTATTGCTGATGAGCGTAAAACCAGTTCCAATAATCCTTCACGGCGTCATACCAGACCTTGTTGATTTCCTTGATCTGTTCCGCTTCTGCGTAATCGACCATAACCCGCGCCTGCCTTAACGTATTCCTTCTGGCATCAATCAGGAAGCCCTGTCCGATAGGAACGGACAAGCCGATACTTGACAATCCTGTCGTGCCCGTCTGGGTTTCCGGATTCGTGTATTTACCTACAAACCGGTCATAACCCATTTTCAAATCTGCTCCGGCCAGCCATAACGGCACCTTTAACTCGTTTGACCAGTTGTTATAATAATCCGTGTCATTAAAATTTTTACCCGCAAAATGGCTTTTTATAGCCGGGTCGAACCCGCCCCAGGCCTGTGTTACTTTTGCTTTCGCTTCTTCACTTAGCAAACCAGCTCGTTTTACGACAGGGTGATTGTAAAAAACCAGCTCCTGAAGATCGCTCAACCTGAACACCTTACCGGAGTCAGCGTCTGCGGTGGTCTGTGCAAAACTTGCAGAAAACGTCGCCTGGATCATTAAAAACAGAAAAAAGCTCTGTATCCTTATATTAAAACGCTTCATTTTAAGCAATTAATTCAGTAATGTATTATTTAGCAGGCGACTTCTCATCCGGCTCAGCTTCAAGACTAGGCGGAAAGCCGTTCAATTGTCGCCATATCTCATACCAAACCGGAACATTCCGGAGAATAACCCGACCATATACCCCAGACCCCTGTCTCAGCTGGATTGGCCAGGGTTCGTCGTTGCTCGGAACCGGGTTAGTCGGCCTGACAAGCAGACGATATTTCCCGCCCTCACTGCTGACAAGATCAATTACGGATACCCTTCCTGAGAAGGTTCCAACGGCAACCGAAGGCCAGCCTGAAAACTGAACAGATGGCCATCCTTCGAACTGAAGGCGTACCTCACTGTTGTTCAGAATCAAAGGAACATCCATCGCGTCAACGAAAATCTCTGCTGCGACCAGTGGAGAATCCGGCTGCAGCGTTGCAATGGATTCGCCTTCCTTGATGTTTTCACCAATCCCCGCTTTCAGCGTTTTTACGACATAACCGCTTTGCGGAGCACGGACCACATACAGGCCTCTTCGAATACTGGTGTTCGAAATTTCGTTTCGAAGTTTCGCGATCTCGCCCTGAGCGCTCACCTTGCTTGAAAACGCAGAGCTCATATCAGACTGTGCTTTCGCCAGCGACTGCTCATACTGCGCTTCGATGTTGTCGAGCTCGATACGGGCGTTCTGAAGAGACTGTATTGAGTTGTTCAGCTTATTCTGCTGGCTAATTACCTTAGCGTTATCTTCCTGCAGCTTCAGTCGCCTCGATTCGATATCTGTCAATGAAAAGAGCCCGTTCAGGTATCCGGCTTCGTAACGTGCCAGCCTCGATTTGCTGATTTCGTAAAACTTCTGCACCGCAACCAGGTCTGCACTGTCAATATGCACATTGTTCTCGGCCTGGTGCAATTTGTTCCTGGCAGACTCCAGCTGGATCTTCAACCCCTTGGTCATGGCCCTGATCTGGGCAGAGGTTGCTTCCATTCTTTGTGTCGCCGCCTCTTCGCTGCCCTCTTTTGCCGTAAGCTGCTCTTCCAGACGGACATCCAGTTGCGGGTCAAAATAAGACTGACTTGTTTCAGAAATGATCAGGATCGTATCGCCGATCTGAACCTTTTGCCCCTCACGTACGTTCCAGTGCTCAATCCTTCCGCCGATCTGGTTTTGCACCGTTTGCGGCCGATCTTCCGGGCGTAGCGCAGTCACCCGGCCACGTCCTGGTATGGTCTGGCGCCAGGGCAGGAACAATACAACAACGAAAACGAGAAGCAGAATCACCATAACCTTTCCCAGAATACGCTGCCCACGTGTTACGAGTACGGCATTGCTGGAAAGCGCACCAAGTTCTTCCCATTTTCCTTCTTCAAAATAGTTTTTAGTATCACTGGCCTTTTTGATCTCGCTATTCATAATCCACCTCACTTTCTTCTAATTCCAGGTCTGTCACAGCAGCCAGTTTTTCACTTCCGGTTACCATATCAAAAATTGTGTTCAAGCTTGTCATAAACTTTTCTACAGCGTAGCTGATCTGTACGATAATAACCTCAGCAGCAACAAATTGACCAAGCGTCATCTGGCGTTCAACCACATAATAAGATCCGAGCAGCAAAAGCCCGCCCATTAAAACTGTCCGCAAAGCAACTGAGCTGGCAAAGAATTTCCTGAGAATCTTAAAGTGGTCGTTACGGGCCCGAAGGTAGTTGGCCGTAATCTGGTCTGTCCTAAGGATCACTTCATCAGATTTTCCATAATGATTGCGGTACTCATCCAGGTTGGAAGCTACTTCTTCAAGGTAGGCCACCACTTCATATTTATACTCCGATTCCTTGATGCTGGTTTTAACACCGATCTTATAAAACAGCGATAGCATTAAAAGGATCACGAGAACCGTCAGAATTCCAAAAACCATAAATACAGGATGGTAAAAAGAGAGCAATATGGCCGCAAAAAAGATCTGCACGGAAGCTGCCACAACGTCCACGAGCAATTTTGTTAAGCCTTTCTGGATTGTGATAACATCGAAAAACCGATTGACAAGTTCCGCAGGATTTTCTCCTTCCAGCTCTTTTCTTTTTATCCTCGGAAACCGATATGCAAATTCAAGCGTTGCCTTAGCGAAAATTTTCTGTTCAATCATCTCCACAAGGGTAAGCTGACCTATCAGCAGAAAACCTCCCACCGCTACACCCAAAAGCACTACCCCTATTAAGATATACGTGGAACTGTAAAGGGCACCATTCGACAGGAAATTAAAAACCGCAGTGGTCCCCAATGGAAGCGTAAGACCTATCAGACCGATCAGGATCGCATAGATAAAAATATAGTTTATTGTGGTACGCTCGACGTAGAGCATTCCAATGAGCCTCTGCCAGGGCGTCGGCGAATCGGCCTTATGTTTCTTCTTCATTAAGCGATGGGTTAATTCAAAATGTTAAACTTATTTCAGTTTTCAGACAGTATAATAAAGCCGGACACAGCTTTAAGACACAAAAATGAAATCTGGTTATGAGAATCAGCTAAGAATGGGATTAGAATCTTCTAAGAACTCACCCTGCTGTGTAAACGGAAGGAAAAATCTGCCACTAAGAGGCGCTTTCGATGTTTATTAAGTACAATATTTACATATGAATTTTATTAGTGAACTGAAATTTACATCAAAATTCTTGATAATAACACCGTAAAATAAGTAACCGAATCACTACAAAACACCAACCATCCTGGTAATCTAAGAAGATCACTGATGATATGCCGGCGCTAATAAACTGTACTTATTTATTAGTAAAATTTACAAATTCAGGCATAACTGAAAGGTCTGCTGTGCAATCTCCAGTTCCTCATTGGTAGGTACAACCAGGATTTTCACATCCGTGCCAGTCACGCTGATATCCCTGAGTCCCGCCATGGCTGTATTGTTTTTTTCCTTGTCAAGATATATTTTCAAATAATCCATGTCGGCACAAATACTTTCACGGATCCCCGCATCATTTTCTCCCACGCCGGCAGTAAAAATGATGGCATCAACGCCATTCAAAGCGGCAATGTAGGCGCCAATGTATTTTTTAATCCGGTAGGCGTAAATATCCAGAATTAACGATGCCCGGACGTTTCCAGCTTCCTTCATTTTCCGGACATCGCGCATGTCATTAGATCCGGCAAAACCTTTTAAACCGGATTCTCTGTTTAAGATATTATTAATGTCGTCACTCGTATATTTTCCTGTACCAAGAAGATGAAAGATAACCGATGGATCAATATCTCCTGAACGGGTTCCCATCACCAGACCGCTTAAAGGACCAAAACCCATGCTCGTATCCACCGAACGACCATCCTTGATGGCAGTGATGCTACAGCCATTCCCAAGATGCACACTGATAATCCGGGCATTCGGTTTTCCAAGATATTCGATGGTTTTCTTGGAAACGTGGTAATGGCTGGTTCCATGAAATCCGTATGTACGGATTTTTTCCTGTTCGTAAAGGACTGGACTAATCGCATACAGAAACGCGTGCTCAGGCATGGTCTGGTGAAAAGCGGTGTCAAATACAGCGACCTGATGGGCATTAGGAAAAGCTTTTTCAGACAATTCGATACATTCCAGGCTAACAGGATTATGTAATGGTGCAAGTGCCGATAGTTCGCGAATTTTATCTTTCACCTCTGTTGTCAGCAAGGCGGGACCTGAGAAATAACTTCCTCCATGAACCACCCGGTGCCCCACTGCGTCGATGGCGTCTGCACTGGGAACAACGCCCGTACCAGAACCCGAAAGCAATGTAATAATCTTATTAAGCCCATCGGCATGATCCGCTATGAATTCCGGATATTCAAAAATCTTTTCTTCGTCGCCGGTGATTACCTTATGTTTAATAAATGATCCTTCAAAACCAATTTTTTCAATCAGGCCGGTACAAAGCGGTTTTTCAGTATTGGAAGGCATTTGAAAAAACTGGTATTTCAACGAACTGCTTCCGGCATTGATCACTAATATATTCATCCTTTTAAGTTAATTAGCCTGGGTTTGATCCTGACATTGAATGGCGGTTATGACCACTGTGTTAAAAATATCGTCAACCGTACAGCCCCGGCTCAGGTCGTTAACAGGTTTGTTAAGCCCCTGGAGCATCGGGCCAATCGCCAGCGCACCGGTCTCCCGCTGAACGGCTTTGTACGTATTGTTGCCCGTATTCAAATCAGGGAAGATGAGCACACTTGCTTTTCCGGCCACTTCAGACTCTGACATTTTTTGTTTTCCAACAATAGGATCCACCGCGGCGTCGTACTGTATCGGACCTTCCACTTTAAGATCAGGCCTTTTTTGTTTGACAATCTTTGTCGCCTCCCTTACCTTTTCAACATCTTCGCCTTCACCGGAAGCACCTGATGAATAGGAAAGCATCGCAATTTTTGGATCAATGCCAAACCTTGCACTACTTTCTGCAGAAGAAATGGCAATGTCAGCAAGCTGCTCTGCTGTTGGATTCGGGTTAACAGCGCAATCACCAAAAACGGAAACCCGGTCGGGCAGGCACATGAAAAATACAGAAGAAACAATGGATACGCCAGGTTTTGTTTTTATAAACTGAAGAGCCGGGCGAATCGTATGTTGTGTCGTATGCACTGCGCCAGATACCATCCCGTCCGCTTCGCCGAGATATACCATCATGGTCCCGAAATAAGATACATCAAGCATCAGATCCCGCGCCATTTCAAGGGTAACATTTTTGTTTTTCCGAAGTTCATACAATTTCCCGGCATACTGTTCATATTTATCAGACGCCGCTGGATCAATGATGTTGATATCGTTCATATCGGGGTTTAATCCAAGTCGTTTGAACGACGCAGCGACCTCCGTCACATCGCCCAGGATCGTAAGCTGTACGACCTGCTGGCTGACCAGTCTAGCTGCCGCCTTCAAAATACGATCGTCATTACCTTCGGGCAAAACGATGTGTTTCCTCGAACTCTTTGCCCACTTGACAAGCTGATACTGAAACATATGGGGCGTGATTCCCTGAGGCTGGAATGTAATGATCCGCTCATCGAGAGCGGCCACGTCTACATATTTTTCGAAAGTCTCAATGGCAAGCCCGATCTTCTTTTTATTGTCTGCTGATATCCTCGAATGGATCGCGCCGATGGCTGTGGTGGTTTCAAAGGTTCCTTTATCAACAGCCAGGATCGGGATGACGCTCTGCAGCCCCTCGATTAAACGGATGACGGGTTCGTCCGGCAAAGTTCCAGCTGTCAGCACGATGCCGGCTATTTTAGGATAATTGGCAGAAAGGTTTGCCTGAATTGCACCTATGATAATATCACCGCGGTCGCCGGGTGTAACGATCAGCACATTCTCCTTGATGTGGTTAAGAAAATTTGGTAACATCATTGCACCGGTAACAAAATTGTCGACCTGATTTGAAACCGCATTTTCGCCAAACAAAAGCTTCCCGCCCAACCCGTCACAGATCTCCTTGATCGTTGGACTCTGCAGATCTTTGTTCCACGGGATCACCGCCAACATAATATTTGCCGGAATCTGCATTTTCAATAATTCATATATATCCTGCTGCTGTTCAGGCTTCACGCGGTTGACGACAATACCAACCACCTGAACGTCTCTGGTCTGAAAGTTGTGCAAAATATTCATCACCGCGCTGACGACCTGAGCAGCCGACTTATTTTGTCCGCCGACGACTGCGAGCACCGGAACACCCAGATTTTTTGCGATGGCCGCATTGGACTCAAATTCAAAAGCGATGCCTTCTCCCAAAAAATCACTGCCTTCTATCACTGTAAAATCGTAATTCTCTTCCAGCTTTTTGTACTTGGAAATAATACTGTCGATCATTTCGCCCTGATTTTCAGCTTCCGTCAATTGAAGGACCTGCGGGCGATTGTAAACATACGTATCCTCGTAAGGTATTGACAATGAAAAGTAGTCAAGAATAGCTTCGATATGTCTTTCCTTCCTTCCGGGTGACTGCTCTGAGATAATTGGTTTAAAAAATCCAATTTTTTCAGTTTTGCCCAGCAGCATGTTGACCAGTCCAAGCGCAATGACGGACTTACCTGTAAAAGGTTCTGCTGATGCAATAAAGATTGATTTGGTCATTCCTAAATAATTTTAAAGAAAGAGATATAAATATTATTCCAGGACGTCACCAAACAGGTACTGGAATCGACCACACAATCAAATCAATCTTTGGCCGGCAACCCAAGTCGAAATGCACCCATTGAAGACCTGCCTGAAATAACAATCTTTATTAAACAATACAAAACCCCGTTTTTTCGTTCCTGCCCGTGCACAAAAACCCATCATGCCTCCTTACTTTTTTTCTGTAAAATAGCACTGAAAAAATCTGACGGACTAACACCTAACTGTTCTTGAAAATTCCTAGAAAATTGGTTTGAACACTGTTTCCGCCATACCCGCTACGTCATTGATATTGTACCATTTTTCGGTCAGCAATACCTGGCAAAAGAGAAAGCCTGATGTTGAACGGAAATTCCCCTTAATAAGAATAGAACATGAAAACCGGATACTGTTAAAGGGTTGGTATCACTTTTTTACGGGATCAGGCCGGTAAGTGGCCTGATGCATAACCTGCTACGAAAATAGCCGACAAAGGTTCGATATCTTATACAAAAATGAAAACGAATTGATCACATACGTTTAGCATAATCTGAAACAGTGGAAAGACCGAACCTTGCAGACCAATCTCTGACCCGGCGACCGCTGGTAGCCACGATGGCCATTGAACCGTTCGCCCAGCAATATTTCGATGAACTGCGCCGGCAGCACTTTCCTGCCGAACGCAATTATCTTGATGCACACATCACACTTTTTCATGCTTTGCCTGATGTGCCCTGGGTTATGAGCCAGCTGGAAAAATTTTCAAAAGACCAGCAACCCTTTCAGGTAAGTGCGCATTCTGTCGTATCGCTGGGAAACGGTACCGCTATTAAAATTGACTCAAAAGAGCTGTCCTTCATTTCTAGACATCTCCAAAAAGAACTGTCAGAAATGCTGACAAGACAGGACCGGCAGAAACGAAATTTTCATGTTACCATACAGAATAAGGTCGATGCCATGACTGCCAAACAACTGTTATCGAATCTGACCGGGATATTTTGTCCTTTCAGCTTCAGGGTCGATGGAATTAAGTTATGGCGCTATATGGACGGCCCCTGGGAATATCTTGACAAGCTCAATTTCAGCAGCGCTATCCATGCAACAGACTGACAGTCAACGGGTCTTAACGACAGGGGAATGTCAGTAACAACGGGCAATTGTGGTGCAAGTATAAAAGAAACGAAATTTTGGCACATATTTTTTGTCACATGACAGGCAGTGGTGCAGAAAGTGCCAGTTACCTATGGAACATCCGAAAGGTGCCGGCAAATAATAAATAAAGCAGTCTGCGCATCAGAACTAAACAAATTTATTATGCAGAACTTTGACCAGGCGTCCCTCAACCAGGTAACAAATTACCTTTTCAGCAGACGTGAAGCAATTTTGAATAACTGGCGCATCGCCTGTGAGCAAGATCCGGACCTTGGCAAGGTTTCTTCTTTAAGCCGCCAGGAATTTAACAATCTCGTACCGATCATTCTTGATATTCTTGAGCAGCGATTGCTGCACAAGCCGCAGGAAGCAGAACTTAGTTACGTAGCCCAGGGACACGGACTGCACCGTTGGCATAAGTCGCTCGGACTTACTGAATGTATGAAAGAACTGAACCATTTGTCCGGCCTTTTATACAAAGAGCTTGAAACTTATGAGCAGTTGTTTCCTGAAGCTGATACCTCGGTGCTTCTCCACATTCACAGGAACATCAACACGGTCATGCAGGAAACGCTTACCGGCAGTGTCCTAAAATATGATGAGCTGCAGCGACTGCATGCAGCGGGAAGGCTCAACCGGCTGGAAGGTGCACTGGAAAGTATAAATGAAATGGTTCAGACCAGGGGCGAGATGCTCAGAAAATCTTCCCACGATTTGAAAGGCAGCGTAGGTATTGCCAGTTCAGCCGCTTCGTTATTGTTAATGCAGGGGTTATCTGATGAAGAACGGAAGACCTATCTGGAAATGCTCAGCAGAAACATTCGCAACGTGCAGTCCATGCTGACGGAGCTGATGGATCTGGCAAGACTTGAATCCGGACAGGAAAGTTTACAAATAGAATGGCTGGACGTAAGCCAGTTACTCCGCACCCTCGTTGACGGAGCACAGGGTCTGGCACAGCAGCAAAATGTACTGTTAAGATCTGACGGGCCGGAAAAACTGATGGTGGAGACAGACCGGGTCAAATTTCACCGGATTGCACAGAATCTGCTGGTGAACGCCCTGAAATACAGCGATTCATCGACAGAAAAGAAAGCGATCGTTTCGGTATCGTGGTCATCCGAGGGCAGGCATCAATGGATCTTCAGTGTTCAGGATTCTGGCCCGGGAATGCCCGACAGCATCAGCGGCACATTCGCAAATCAGCTGAAGCCGTCCGTAGAACCGACAGCGCTCCTAAGCCCCGACGAGGCTGAACCGGATTCGGTGATGCCAGTCAATATACCGGAAATACCGACCGATGAAGAGATCGGCAGGATGATTGACTCGCCCAAAAAAGGTGAGGGAGTCGGACTGCAAATTGTTAAACATCTTTGTGATATGTTAGGTGCCAATCTCGATATTGAAAGTCAGAAAGGTCGTGGAACTCTGTTCAGGATCAGATCACTGATTCATTTTGAAAAAAACAATAACGAATAATCCCGGACGAAAAAGTATTCCAATGGGCAACATCTGCCTCATGGTATTCTTCGGGCGCAGACTGGTATAATTGTTTGATTTGATCTGTCATTTAACGAATTTTTCAAATCACAGATATATTTTGGACTGGAGAGCTATATTTATCAACGACCTGGACTGGGAATTTGCCTTTGAAATAATCATGCGAACTTTCATCATGTTCGCGTTCATCCTGATTTTCCTGAGAACGTCAGGTAAAAAAGGTGTTAAACAGCTTTCGATCTTCGAAGTTGCGATTATCATAGGACTTGGGTCAGCTGCCGGCGATCCAATGCTCAATAAGGAAAACGGTATCTTCCCTGCCCTGATCGTATTTGCTACGATTCTTGGATTCTATCGCGTCATTACCTGGATCGCGATGCGAAACGAAAAATTTGAGCGGGTACTGGAAGGTGATGCAACTTATATCATCGAAGAAGGTAGGTTTAATCTCGATACAGGAGATGAGACCTATGCAAAGGATGAATTTTTCTCCGAAATGCGGCAGCAGAGTATAGAGCATCTGGGACAGGTCCGTACAGCAATTCTGGAACCTAACGGAAATGTGAGTTTTCTTTTTTATGAAGACAAGGAAGTAAAACCAGGACTTCCGGTCATGCCCAAGCTTTATAAAAGAAAAGTTGAAAATATCACTGAGCCGGGAAACTATGCTTGTGCGTTCTGCGGTAATACCGAGCACATCAACCATGGATCAAAAACTTGTGACCGTTGCAAAAAAAATGCATGGGTCACGGCACTCAGCACACGACGGCTATCCTAATATGTAGAATAAATCACTTTCAAAATTTGCAACAAATAATCATGTTCAGGAGTTGTCACTCCTGAACATGAAGCATACAACGCATTGGTTTTTCAGAGAGGTTTAGCGAAACACACTTTTTAATAATGTCAAGAATAAAGTGCGTTCTGTGCAACGTTCAATTCTGATTCCTTCCAGCAATAACATTATTTAAAGGCTTTTATTCTTTGCATAGTCCGCAAGCAGCGAATTTACGAGGTCAATCAAGGCCACGAGGTTAACCGGCTTCACCAGGTGCGCATCAAACCCGGCTTCAATAGCTTTCCGCTTATCTTCATCCTGGCCGTAACCAGACAATGCGATCAAAGGAAGCGATGTGCCATGTTTCTCACGAATCAGGACCGCGGTTTCATAACCATCCAGATCCGGCATCGCCAGGTCGAGTATGACAAGATTGGGCTGAACTGCGCCGATTGAATCGAGGGCTTCTCTGCCTCCAAATCGGGTATGAGGCGTGTAGCCTTTCAGCTTAAGCAACATCCCCAGTGTAGTGGCAGCATCCCTGTTGTCATCGACAACGAGGATGGTCTTACCGTCAATGTTTTCATTCGTCTGACTCATGGCGTTGATCTTTAAGTGGAAGATAAATTACAAACTCACTGCCCTGATCCGGGCCAGCACTTTTCGCCTCAACATGCCCCCCATGTTTTTCAGCAAATTCTTTAACAAGTGTAAGTCCCAACCCTAATCCTCCCTGGGATCTTGTGCGGGAAGCGTCCACCTGTGCAAAAAGTCCGAAAATACGTTCCAACTGGTCGGCCGGAATACCAATTCCGTTATCCCTGATGCGCAGAACCGCCTGACCATCTTGTTCGGACAAAGTCAGCCAGATCTCTCCGTCTTCATGGGTAAACTTCAGTGCATTAGTCAGTAGGTTGTGAACCAACTGAGTCAGCCGGGTGTAGTCTCCTTTCAGAAAGAGCGGGCGATCAGGCAGTTCAATATGAAGCGTCCTTCCGGCAGATTCGACCAACGGGCGTGTAGACTGAACCGTATCTTTGATAAGCCCGGTAAAGTCTAAATCTTCAAATTTGAGCACGATTTTACCCTGGTTTATACGGCTTACGTCCAGAAGATCATCCATCAGTCTTACCAGCTGGCTAACCTCCCGCCGCATCATGGGAAGCGCATTTTGTATTGGCAATATCTCGTTCTGCCCACCCGTGAGTTCCAAAACCATTAAAGTATTGGAAAGCGTTGCCATCGGGTTTCTAAGTTCGTGGGCCAGCAAGGCTAAAAACTCGTCTTTACGTCGGTCGGCTTCCAGCAACGCTTCCTCAGCATTCTTACGGTAAGTAATATCCAGCACATACTCCACAAATTCATTAGTATTAAGCTGCGCACCGGAGCAGAGGCCCCACCACTCCGATCCATCAGGCCGGTGCAGTTTCTTTTCCAAAGGGGCACTGCGCCCCGTGGTCTTCAGTTCTTTCATTGCCTGCTGCATTTTTGAAATCCATTCGGTAAGAATAATTTCATTAAGATTGACCTGCTTATTTTCAACCTGATGACGGGAGTAACCGCTCATGGCCAGAAAGGAATCATTGGAACCTGTTAAAACTCCGTTTTCATCGAAGAAGAAAACACCGACAGTAGGGATACTTAACGCTTTCTGAAGCCTTTCCTGTGATGTCTTCAATGCTTCTTCCGCTTGTTTCTGGGCAGTCAGATCCCGCATCACTTTCAGCAATCCGCTTGCCTGTCCTTTTTCATCTAACAGGGGCGTTGTCACTCCTGAGCCGAAGAATCGCGAACCATCTTTGCGCAAATGCCAGCGCTCGTTTTCCGCGCGCCCATAGCGCATGGCACGCTGTGCTTCGTCTTCCGGAGCCCCTTTAGCACGGTCATGCGGAAGAAAGAAAATATCGCCCGACTGCCCTGTGATCTCTGTGTCTTTGTAACCCAGCATACGCTCCGCACCTGCATTCCAGGTGCTTACACGGCGCTCGTTATCTAATGCGATAATTGCATAGTCTTTGGCACTTTCCAGGATAGCCCGCTGACGCTGTTCACTTTGACGCAAGGCTTGTTCCGCTTGTTTCCGATCGTTGATATCAAACATCACCCCACTCATCCGGACGGGTTTATCATTCACGATTTCTGTTACACGTCCGTAGCCGCTCATCCAACGGGTTTCTCCATCGTCAGACCGCACAATTCTGAACTCCGCATCGTACAAGCCATGTTCTGCAATAGCTTCGCGAAGCTCAGAAACAATTTTCTGTTGGTCGTCCGGATGGATACGATCCAGAAATGCGGAAGAAGTCTGTGGGTTATTCGCAACCTCCATGCCAAGAATCCGGAAATGACGTTCATTCCAAAGTACCTCATCCGAATCAAGGTTCCACTCCCAGGTAGCCAGTTCCGTGGCTTCGATAACCAGCCTGAGACGTTCTTCTGACGCAGCCGTGGCTTCTGCACGGCTGCGAAGCTGCTGCATTTCGTCATATCTTGATATAATGACTGCCGCCGCATGCGTTATTTCCTGTGCGTGGAATAAGTCGCGCCCCGAAGCCAGCCGGGAATATTTGAAATACATAGCGAAAGTGCCAATCACGATGCCCTGGGCTGTCGCAATCGGAAATGTCCAACATGAACGGATACCGTAATCAATGGCCAGGTTCAGTTGTTGAAACCACTGCGGATTTTCATATACATCATTAACAAAAACTGGTTTTCCGGAAGCGGCGGCGAGTTCAAATAGTGGGGAAACCTCTCCTTCCCCGGACGATCTCATTTCAAGTAAATAGCCAAGCGGCATATTTCCTGCCTGAAAAACAGGCTGAAGCTCAGTACCGTTTTCATTTAAAATATAAAATGCTGCATATTCACCTGCATTTTCAGATCTGTCGATGACACCGTCAATGAGGAGATCCAGCGAAAATTCTAATGAGGCTCCATCAACGGCTGCCTGAAAGGCTTCCTTCAGACTTTTGAAACGTGTTTCTGTGTCATCTAAATGTTCAATCACTTTTGCACGCTCAACCGCTGTCTGGATTCGTTGCGCAGTCTCTTCCACAAGTCCGACTTCAGAGGGAGTCCAGTCTCTACGCTCATTTTGTTTCACGACGAATGCTGCAGAGAGCTTCCCTTCCTTCCAAAGCGGCACAATCACCAGCGCTCCGGTATTATTTTGCATATAGAAACGGCGGCCTTCCACACTAATATTCGTGTCAGAAACAATATCATGAATGACCAAAGACTTACCAGCAGGAAATAAGTCAGGGGAAAGTTGAAAACGATTAACCAAACCTGAAAAGGACCTACTTACTGGCTCGTTTTCATCCTGAAACCTGATGGAATGATCAACATCTTCTGCTATCTCCTCAAAATAAGCGGAGTCACATTCCATGTATTCTTCGAAAAGCCTGGAAGCTGCTTGGCCGATGACATCATGCTCCCTGACATCAGTTAGGGTCTCGTCTAAGCGGACTAAAAAATTGTGTTTTTCCTGCGTATTTTTTTGCTCCGTAATGTTCCGCGCAACACCGAGCCAGGCCGTCACCTGCCCATCCTCATTAAGTAGTGGCGTTGCCCTGGACGAGACCCATCCAACTGTCCCGTCTTCCTGATAGATCCGATGTTCAAGATTAAAATTATTAGTTGAAACTATCGCCTTTTCAATTGCCTCCCTGACCGGTATCCGGTCCATGACGGGTACCCATTTTTCGAGCCAGTTAAAACTTGTTTGCGCTTTGTCAGTATCGAATCCGTCCTCTTTGAACTGGGTCATGACCCGCCAGTCAGCGCTCATTTTATAAAAAAAGTCAAGGCTCAGGCTTGCGAAGTTTTTAAATTCCTCTTCCGACCCTGACAGAGGCTGACGGGCATTGTCTGTATGCGGTATATCCAGGCCGATTCCGACCCATTTAAGTACCATACCGTTGTCGTCAAGAACTGGCGAGGCCCTGATATTAGTCCATTTAAAACTGGCATCCGGCCTGTGCAGACGAAATTCAGCTTTCAGGGATGACTTTGTTTCAAGTGCTGACCGCCATTCAGTGCCTGCACGGGCTCTGTCTTCCTCATGTACAGCTCCCAGCCAACCCTCGTCCAACCACTGACGAGCCGTTTGGCCGGTATAGGACCGCCAGCCTGGAGCGTCATTAACCGCCTTACCTGCCAGGTCCAATTCCCAGATCGCCTGAGAAAGCGACTCAAGCAACACCTTATAAGCAGCGTCAGAGTTCTGGCCATTTAAGCTGTTGCTGTAAAATTTGGAATCAGGGCGCATAGATATTGGAAAATAAGTTCGATCTGAATTGGACTGTAGTTAGCTGTGTTTTTTACTTATTACTGAATACGAAGTAACAGATCCGTAGAAACGATATATCATTATTCTCAAAAAACTAAATCTGAACAAAAATTCATCCTTTGTAAAAAACTTATGCCACCTGCACTGCCCATGTTGCAAAGCTGGCCAAGGGAAATGGATCGTATAATCAGAACAACCCCTACTGGCATCTATTCAGGCTCAAACTGAGTTAGTACCTGTTGATCAGGCCAATAATTTTTATAAACCTGCGGCTGAAAATCCCCGTTTTGGTTGTCTGCCCCTTCGGGCAATAAATTAATTGTTGGTTTTCGATCATAATGAAAATCAGATCGTGTTGCATACGTCGCGTATCTCTTCGAGAATCGGGAAATTAAATCCAGTGAAAGACGCCAGGGATACTCCCAAGTATGAACATATTTTTATTAGTTTGTAGGTAAAATCATTTTAACAGATTACCTCAGTGCCCAGGATTTCATATAAATGCCGGACTGCGCTATCTCTGGTTGCACTTATACTGATAACTTTTGTACAGAACGAGTCACTGGCGCAAGGAAGTGATTCGCTTGTCAGAGAACTAACTGTGGACATGGAAGTGAGGCCCAGAGCAGAATACCGGGACCATTTCAGGTGGACTCCGGCAGATTCCGTTCAATCTCAGCTATATTTGACGGTCAGGAACAGGTTGAGCATTTCCTTTAAAACGAAAAACCTGCGAATCCAAGCCTCTCCTCAAGAAATCCATATACTCGCCGGACCGAACCGTTTTTCAAGGGTAGGCAGTATCAATTTTTTTGAGTTATATGCTGAAAATGCCCTAACTAAAAATATTTCTGTGAGAGCCGGCAGACAGGCTTTATCGCTCGACAACGGAAGAATTTTTTCAGCCGCGCCATGGAGCCAGCAAAGCCGGGCGCATGAGGGGGTCAGAATATTTTATAGGCACAAATTTGAGAGCGATCTTATGCTGGCTTTTACGCGTCCTTATAACAAACACTTTGACCCCGCCTATTCTCCGGTTACCTCACACACCTATAAATATCTTTTTGTTCATCATTTAAAATACAAATTCAACAACGGTGTAACCGTGACGACGATTAATTCCACTGACATTTTTCAAAGAAATAATCAATCTTATTACCCGCGGATGACCAATGGGGGACGCGCTGAATATGTGAAAGGCCGGCTGTATGTAACTTTAAATGCCTATTACCAGCACGGTCAAAATGCAGCTGCTGACAGAATCAGGGCATATTATTTTCAGCCGGAGGCGAGCTGGAACACAGGGAAAACCCTTTTTAGACTTGGCGCCGAAATGTTAAGCGGTGATAAAAATGCGGCACCAAAAACCGTGTTTGGATCGTTTGTCCCGTTGTATGGTGTTGCCTGGAAATTTATGGGTAATATGAACCTCTTTACCAGGTTTCCAGCTGATGTAAATGAAAAGGGTCTGATCAATCCTTACCTGTTTGTGATCTGCCAGGTGAATAAAAAACTTGCCCTCCGGGCAGATGCGCATTTTTTTTATTCTCAGTATCCACTGTTATTCGAACGTAAGGAAGTTTCAGGAAAATATCTGGGATTTGAAAGTGACCTTTCGCTCAGCTACAGACCGCTCAAAATTCTGGAATTCAGTTATGGTTTTTCATTTGCGCTCGCAGACGAACGAATGGAGCTGCTTAACAAAGTTGCAAATGCGGAAAAAGTACCGGTTTGGACTTACCTGATGATCTCCTACTCACCACGACTATATGGCAGGCGATGGTTTAAAAGTCTTTGATCAAACAACAAGCCTAGTTTTTACCGAAATTTTGGGCACACATCTTTCCAATTTTCTGCCTGTTTTGAATTCCAGCGGATTAAATCCGCACATGCAGTACCCGGTTACCTACTTCCCAACTTCTGTCCGGGCAGCGATATTGAGATGTCGCCAGGGACATTCATGGCCGCATCGCGACCTTAAACAGCTCGATGTCCTTTTTGGTCGCCGGATATATTTCAGCAATTTCCTCACCTTTCCCATTCCATTCATGCATGAAAATTTTTGCTCTGACGGGCCGATTTCTCTTTTGCGCCTTATGCAACAAGTCCAGATACTTTTTGCTGTTTTTTACTTTCATGTCCAGATAAAAAACTCTGGCATTCGGTGCAAGAACAATGACAGCGGTATCATTTGATATGATTCTCAATTCAGGCAGCACTGGTCCGGTGTCGTAGGTTTTATCCTGAAGAGCAAGAGCTCCGGCAGTATATTGAGATTTAACGCAAGAAAATACAGAACCAGTAAAAATGATATACAGAATGAACTTTATTGCGAATAGCTTCACTACAAACAAGAATTTAACGAAAAAAGGAATTAGAACGACTGCCCTGCCAAATACGTCTTGTCAGGATCAGAAATCCAAATTTACAAATCCGGGGTTCTTTTTCTGGAATTCCGGAAAGCAGATTTGTTAAAAAATATATACAAGTATCGCGAAAGATTCGACAATTAAGATCGATCCGGTTTAATGGAAACCATAAAACTGAAATTTCGAATATAGCTTCATCCGAAGTTTTGTAATTTTGAAAATGCATATACAAGAGATTGAGCAGCCAATACCCTTTTACAAACTGGAAAATGACCCTATCATAGGCGGCAAGTTGTTCAGCATGATTAATTTTGAGGGAATGCTCACCCACGAGTCGGAACTGCTGATACCGCACCGTAACGATTTCTATCTCCTGGTGTTCGCACGTCGCGGCAACGGCGCCCGGCACTGGGTTGACATGACGCCATACCATTTCAGGGAAAAGTCTTTTTACGTATTTGTACCAAACCAGTTGATCGTTAAAGAGGAACCAAAGCCGATCTGGGGAACTGCAATGGCCTTTACGAAAGAATTCCTGACCCTTCAGCAAAATACGTCACTAACCAGATTGCCGCTGATTCAGAACCCGGCAAATGCGCATGAAATTCTGCTGAATGACCAGGATATTGAATTTATGGAAGACATACTGGGCAGGATTTATAAGGAGCATACCAGCACCGGTTCCTGGCATCAGCAGATGTTGTCGGCATACCTGTCCGTACTGCTTACTTATTTAAGCAGGCTTTATACAGAGCAGTTTGAAAGTGAACCGGCATCTGTTGACAAAAATCTGTTAAAAAGGTTTCAGGAGGCGATTGAGTCACATTTTCCTGCTATGCATCAGGTAAGTGAGTATGCATCGGTTCTGAACATGTCTGCCGGGCATCTCAGCGAGGTGGTCAAAGCGCAGAGCGGCAGGCCTGCGATCACTCACATCCACGAGCGTCTGGTACTGGAAGCACGACGTATGCTTTTTCATACCCAGCGCTCATTGAAAGACATTACTTATGACCTCGGATTTTCGGATGTTTCCTACTTCATCCGGTTCTTTAAACGTGAAACGGGTCAGACGCCTGCGGCCTACCGGATGTCAATCCGTGAAATGTACCATTAATGCCGGAGAATGTGTTTCAGCTGAAGATTTGGGTTAAGTTACCTTTGTCCTGTCAATAAAACACGAAAATATGAAAACTGCATTAATAACAGGAGCTAACAAAAGCATAGGATTTGAAACTGCAAGACAGTTGTTAGAAAATGGATACCACGTTTATCTTGGCAGCCGCGATCAGCAAAGAGGCCAGCTGGCGGTTGACCAACTGAAATCAGATGGATTTGAACATGTCGAAGCACTGGAAATCGACGTAGATAATGAAGACTCGATTTTGTCTGCCAGGGATATTGTTTCACAAAAAACAAATTCGCTTGATGTATTGATCAACAACGCTGGGATCAGTGGTGATATGCCGCAAGCGGCGATAGATACGGATATCAGTGTGTACAGGCAGGTTTTTGAAACAAATGTTTTTGGCGCAGTTTCAGTAACACAGGCTTTTTTAGGCCTCTTGCGAAACGCGCCTGAACCAAGGATCGTGAACGTAACTTCCGGCCTGGGTTCACTTACATTACACAATGACCCGTCCTGGAAATATTATAATGTCAAACCCGTGGTATATACTGCATCAAAAGCGGCCCTGAATGCATTTACAATTGTTCTGGCCCACGATCTGCGTGATACATCTTTTAAAGTAAATGCCGTCGATCCCGGGTATACTGCCACGGATTTCAATCACCATTCCGGACCTGGGACGGTGCCGGACGCAGCTGCAAGGGTTGTGAAAGCGGCTCTGCTGGGTTCTGATGGCCCTACCGGACAATTCTTCAGTGATGACAATTCACCTGAAACCGGCATCAGCCCCTGGTAGACAGAACTCCCATTTCAACAATTTAAGTCATCTTACCAGACTTTAAATTTGCAAACGATCGCCGCCGGAATTTTAACGGTTTGCGGTCGTTTGTTTTTTATTTAATGCAAGAAATATCAAAGCATTTCGCATAAATTTAATTATCCGGAGAGTCCAGCGCCGGGGTGAGCGATTGCAGGATGATGGCTAAATTTTATAATTTTACCGGATATCACATTTGGCATAACATGAACTGGATTACCCGTGAGAGACCGAAAATAGACCGCATTGCCTGTCCCTGGCTGATCCTGCGCTTTATTGATCCTGACGCGACCATTCATTATGTGCCGGAGCAGCACGTGACAGAGTTGGCGGCAAGCCTGAATGCTGTACCTTTTGATGTGCCCGGTGCGGCGTATTCTCATTATGAAGACCGCTGTACTTTTGACTATTTCATTGAAAAACACGGGCTGACCGACCCGGCGCTACAGATCATGGCGGCGATCGTCAGGGGCGCTGATACGGACGATCACGCACTGGCCGCACAGTCGGCAGGACTCTGGGCAATTTCATCCGGAATGGCATTTAACATCGAAGATGACCAGGAGCTTCTTCGCCAGGGCTTGGTCATATACGATGCATTATACAGCTGGGCCACTCATCTTCAATCCGTTAAACATACCCAGAGTCCTACGGAGCAACTTTTATTGGCAGTATTGCATGCATTTCTGGATCCGGCCAACAAACGGAAACCGCCTATTTGGGTGAATGAGCTCAAATCCATGATCCAGGATCAGATCGACATGAACCTGACCTTAAGCCTTACCAACCTTGCCGAATCCCTGGATGTCAATCCTGCTTACGTTTCACGTTCATTCGGGCGCTACTTTGATGATCTTTCCTTTGGGGAATACATAAGAAAATTAAGGATCGATAAGGCCATACAACTTCTTGAGTCTACGGAGTACAGCCTGACCGAGATCGCCTATCTGACCGGATTTTCCGACCAGAGCCATTTTACAAGGATATTTAAAAAACAGATCGGCCAGGTACCGTCTGAATATAGAAGATCAGCTAAAGGTAAAAAACATACCAGCGACTAGAATTCATTCTATTTTCAGGAAAATTGGTGCCGTAATCTTGTTAAAAAAATTTACGGCATGAATTTCAAAACTTTTACCAGCGACCCCAGGTCTCTTTCTTTAACGCTTCTTTTGCTGATGTCGACGGCATTTGCGCCGACCCTGTTTGGACAATCTCCGGCGCCCCAACCCGTCACATATCCCCGCATGGCAGCCTACCAGGGAATTCTGCATCCCATCGTGACTTTTGATAAAGACGGCACGCAAACCAATTTCCGGGATTATTACGTTGTCGGGTTTCCGATGGGAATAAATTTGTGGAAGACAAAAAAGCTGGGATTTTCTTTCGAGCTGGTACCCACGATTAGGGCAGAACATGGAAACAGCCGTGTGTCAAATGTCGTCTTTCATCCAGGCGTGCTGGTCAATTTGGGCAGGGATTTTACCTTCGCCGGAAGAATGGCATTCGAAACCTCTGGCCGGTACGGAGTGACACCCGTATTTAATAAAATAGTAAAAAAGGGTGTTACAAACAGCTATTTTGTCGCAGTGCCGATTCCCGTCAGATTTGGAAACAACCACCCTGCATCCCTGACGCTGGGGATTCAGTTCGGTATCGTATTTTAGCATGATTTCAGACAGGGCACCCTATACACCATGATTCAAATACATGAATATCAATCTTTTAAATTCCAATCCCGTTAACGAAAACATATTAACTATTTAAAGAAAAGCCCCGGAAAAATGTTCTCCGGGGTTATCTGATGTATAAACAGATTGATTTTCAGGCAAACTGACGAATGGACGATGATCTACCAAAAAATAGAATAAAGGCCAATGAGCATGACCAGAATAACAGCCGCGCCGAACACAAAACCTTTATGTGCCCGAAACATGGATGAATCGATGATCAGCCCTTTTTTCTCGTCAGGCAAGACGAAACCTAAAATAAACATTCCTGCAATGCAGATCACAAAGACCCAGCCCATCCTGTCCAAAAACGGAACCTGCGTCCAATCAGCAAAAGGCAGCCAGTTGTTATGCATACATAGCGCGACGATAAAGCCGCCGACAATTGCAAACAAGGCACCGGCGGAATTACTACGTTTCCAAAAGAATCCCATGATAAAAGACGCGAAGATTCCGGGCGAAAGCAGACCAGTCATTTGTTGGATAAATTGAAAACCGCCTGCCTTATCGATGCCCATGTAAGGAGAGATCAGAATGGCCATGACCATGGAGATCACGATGACTATGCGCCCGATGGTGACCAGCTGTGCTTCGGATTTGTTTTTTCCAATGTATATCTTAAAAATGTCCAGGGTGAAAATCGTAGAAATACTATTGGCCTTTCCGGCGAGTGAAGCAACTATGGCTGCCGTCAACGCTGCAAATGAAAGTCCTTTCAAACCTGCAGGCAATAAATTCAACAAAACCGGATAAGCTTTGTCAGCTACGATTACCCCGTTTTCGGTCATTTCCTGCTGGAACAACCCTTGATTGTAAAGTGTGTAAGCGGCGATACCCGGCAACACCACAATGACCGGCATCAGCAATTTTAAAAAAGCAGCAAATAAAAGCCCGTTCCGCGCAGTCTTCAGGTCAGCACCCAGTGCACGTTGTGTTATGTACTGGTTACATCCCCAGTAGTTCAGATTCACGATCCACATACCGCCCAACAAGACGGTAAGGCCGGGCAGTTCCATGTAATGGGTATTGCCTTCTTTGAAAATCATATGGAAATGGTCATCATGATTTTGTTTCATCATTTTCAGCCCGTTGAAAAGCCCGGTGGTATCGAAGTTGTCAGACACCAGATTGATGGCGATATAACTGGTTGCCAGCCCGCCGATAATCAGAAAAAATACCTGGATTACGTCAGTAAAACCGATCACTTTCATTCCTCCGATGGTGATGATAATTGAAAAAATGGCAAGGCCCCACATACAAAGGTCGAAGTCGAGTCCCGAAATACCTGATACTGCCAGCGCGCCCAGATAAAGGATCGATGTGAGGTTCACAAGAATGTACAAGCCGAGCCAAAAAATAGCCATGATCAGACTGACGGTCGGATTGTAACGCTGGCTTAGGAACTGAGGCATGGTAAAGATCTTGTTTTTCAGATAAATGGGCATAAAAAACAGGGCGACAATCACCAGTGTTGCAGCCGCCATCCATTCATAACTCGATATGGCCAGTCCCATCGAAAAACCGTTTCCGGACATACCTATAAATTGTTCTGCTGAAATATTGGAAGCGATTAAAGACGCACCGATCGCCCACCAGGTAAGTGACCCCTCGGCCAGAAAAAAGTCCTTGGTAGAGGCCGCTTCATTTTTTTTACGGTTGTAGATCCAGTAGCCGTATGCCGATACGATGACGAAGTAAACAAAGAAAATAATATAATCCAGCGACTGTAACTGCTTCATTGTTCGTGTTAATATGAATGAATGATAGATGATTGATGTAAGCCCCTACCTGATCAGGTAAATGCTGACAGACTTTTTAATTTCTTCCAGAGTCTGTTTTGGCGGCTCAAACCCAGCGGGAACAGGTTGTTTTGAAATAGACTGAAGATATAATATCCAGGCATCTCTCCACCAGATCGCCTCCCGTCGCTGAACTTTCAACCGTTGCGCAACATCGGTGTAAACCTGCGCGTCAAGACTGGATTTGGCCAGATCCCACTGCTGCTGCATCCACAATACCGAGTCGGCTCCTGTGTACAGACGGGTGCAAAGTTCACCCCATAAGGTTTTTCCGGTACTTAGCTTTTTATTCCAGCCTATGTGATGAAACCATAACAGATAAGGTAAAGGGGTTTTGTCAGGATTGTTCCATAACTGCTGCACCTGTGTCCGGTATTGGGCAAGCGCGTTACTTCCGGAAGCAGTCCTGTCAAATCCGAGCCCTGTGGAATCTGCACGGTGGTAATATACGGCAGTCCAGTCGGGCCTCGAACCTTTGTTCTGCCATGGCTCGGGTGCATAATGAACACCCATCCAGGGACGCGACAGACCCAGGGGCGTATTGTAGTCTACATAAATTTCACGAGACCTCAGCATCATGCCGACAATGGCTTGTTTTGCTTTCTGATCTTGTGTCAGGGTAAGCTCAGTCCATTCCCGGGCAATGTCTTCTGAACTCAGCTCATGATCCCAGCTTAACCTCCCGAAAGCATACCAGTTGGCCTGAGCCAGCGGATGTCCGGTCCAGTTTCTCTCATTTCCCGTGTTAGCCACACCTGCCATAAGTGTACGCGAATAGCCGTGCAGACTGCCGTCAACAACTTTAGCAACCGTCGAGCCAACACCGCTGACATAGGTATCGGACAGAAGACATTCCTTGAAAATCGGAGCTTCGTATACGGCATGTGCAGCAAAACCGAGATATTCCTGGGTCAGTTGAAACTCGATACCCAGCGGTGTTTTCGGCATGTTACCAAAAAGGGGAGAAAAAGGCTCCCGCGGCTGAAAGTCGATAGGTCCGTTCTTTACCTGTACAATTACTTTCGGATCAAACTTCCCATCCAGCGGAACGAATTCTTCGTAAGCGGCTTTGAAACGGTCCGCGTTCGGATCTGCCTTATAAACAAAAGCACGCCAGATTACGATACCGTCATATGGTTTGAATGCTTCAGCAAGCATATTGGCCCCATCGGCATGTGTCCTGCCATAGTCCTGGGGACCGGGTTCTCCTTCTGAATTGGCCTTCACCAGAAATCCGCCAAAATCAGGAATTTCTTTGTAGATCTGTGCAACTTTTTCCTTCCACCAGGCCCGCACCGCCGGATCCAGAGGATCTGAGTTCGGTAAACCACCCAGGGTTTTTGGTGCGGCAAAGTAAACGGAAAGATAGGTTTTTATGCCATACCTTCGCATGACAGCCGCGATAGCAGCAACTTTTACTATGTAATCCTGAGACATGAAACGCGCGCTTGCATTCACATTATTGAGTACCGTTCCGTTGATCCCAAGGGAAGCGTTGGCACGGGCGTAATCCTGATACCGGGGGTCAACGCGCTCCGGCAATTCATACCATTTCCACAAAGAGGTACCAGCATAGCCCCGTTCGACCGTTCCATCGGGATTGTCCCAGTGATTAAGCATCCGGTACCGGACTTTCGGGCTCCCGCTAAAGCTTAAGCTTTTCGCAGGGCGGTGCGTCCTGATTTGTTTTAACAGGGCAAAAGTTCCGTAAAGAATGCCCCGTTCCGATTTTGCGATGATCTCAATATTCCCCCTGGTCGTCGCGATCCGGTAGCCTTCTTCAGCCTGGTCACCGTCCGGCTCCAGTTTGAAAACGATACCTCCGGACTTGCCTCCGGCAGTGCTGGTCACAGGTATATTTTTGCTTAAAAGAATTTTTAATCCATATTGTATTTCGCTGGCAGCGCTTTCCAAAAGTGCCCCTTTCCCGGGTTGTACGATAAAGGACGAAAATTTCAAATACTCAGCTTTGAATACCGGGTCCGTAATCGGTTCATATTTAAGCCAGAGCCTGTATCCGTCGTCGCCATCATCAGGCAACGGACCAGCACTTAGGGCTACCGGACCGATGAGTATAAGAATGATAAATAATATGGGTAGTTTTCTGGTCATATTCATGCTAAATGTTTATTTGCTGAGGGTCGGCATCCCGAACAGCCTCATTTTTTCAGGTTGTTGATGTGTTCTGCCATATGGAGCATCGTATCGATGTAAATATCCTGCTGCTGATCTTTCAGGTAATGCAGCAGTTCACTATGTGCCTGACTTGATACATTCAAGGCATGCTCACCCCCAACCCCATGAAATAAAAAGACAAGGAGCTTACCACTTTGCTGCGCTTGTTTGACAAGATCGATCATCTGCCGGCCTGTCTGCCCGACCATCGAATAACTATCCGTATCAAAAAGCTTCTGATCGCCGAATGTATGCATTTCATGTCTTACTGCTCTTGCAGCTGCAAAGTCAGCTGACATCGTTTGTATAAACTCACCTTCAAGCACTTTTTTATGGCCGCAGGTAAATGCGAACGTACGTTTGCCTCCGAGCCCGTCTATCGATTTTAGAAATGCATTACACATCCTGACTTCGTCCTGAATTCTGGCCATGCTGTATTTGCTGAGATCGTATTCGGGTTTCACCCAGGTCATGCCAGGCCCGCTGGCATCACAGGGATGGTACAGTGTATGGTTGCCCAATTCATGGCCGTTTACCGCTGCAGCCCGCCAGTCATTGATCCGGTTGCGGGCCGCGTCAGATGAGGCCGTCAGATAAAATGTTGCTTTTAGGTCCAATGAATCCAGAGCCGGCATGACATGATCCAGATGGACATTCAGTGCGTCGTCATACGTGAGCACAACGGCACATTTTTTCCCTTTCCACGATTTTGATTCGTCCAGGCTCTCGGCGTCAGTTCTGAAAGGAGAGGCAGGCAGACCGGCTGTATTATAAAAATTAATACCGTCAGGATTGTCCTGCCAGGCGTAACGAACATATTTCGGTGCTTTTACAGTCGTGGCGGACAACTCGACCTGGTCTTTTCCGGTTATCTTGGCTTTGGCCCAGACAAAATTCTTATCGAAATCGGCCACTGCAAACCAACGCAGGTCTTCGCCGTCATTTGATCTTATTCCTTCCGCAACATTATCGAAAGTCAGAACAATCTTATCCCCCATAACCCTTTGGGACTTCAGAGTCGGGCCACTGTAAACCACATTCTTTTCCCTGTATGCAAGGTTTCTAGCAGCGAGTGCCAGTCTGGTTCCTATGCCCTTTTTATTCAAAGGATGAATGTCATTCCATTCTCCCAGGTCAAGTGTAACAACCACTGCGGTGTTTTTGAAGGAAAGTGCCTCATTTTGTGCCTCTCTGAGCAGGGCCATATTACTGGCAGATGGCGTGTAATTTATATCCTGAAAATTAGGAAGCTGCACAACCAGGAATGGAAGACTTTCGTCAGCCCAAAGTCCCCGCCAGTTATGGATCAACGCGGGCAAAAGCGCCTTATAACTTTGCGGATCATTTACATTTGATTCACCCTGATACCATACAAAACCCTTAAACCTGAGTGGCAGAGCAGGCGCGATCATGGCGTTGTACAATGCGGCCGGCTGATTCTGGGCTACAAATGGCAATCCGGCGCCGGTGGAAACATTTGTTTTCTGATAAACCTGTCCGACCTTGTACTGCCAGGTTCCTTTCAAATCAATTTCCTGATCTTGTGCCGTCATGAAGTACGGCTTATCGGGCACAAACCCGCCTTTTCCTGTTTGATTGGTTACCCTAATCACGAAGGTATTCTTTCCTGCTTTTAAAATCCCTTCCGGAATTTCATAACGCCGGGGAGGATACTGATAAGTAATCTGGCCGATTTTTTTCCCATTGACATACATCTCATCAGCATCGACAATCCGGCCCATAAAAAGCCTGGCGGATTTCCCCACCCAGCTTTCGGGCACTTCAAATTCCCTGCGGAACCAAACGACTCCGTCCAGATCTTTAAGGCCCTGGTCTTCCCAGTAGCCCGGAATATTGAAATTTCTCCATCCTTTGGGTTCGTATTCATTGCTTTCCCAATGTTCTTTTTTTCCCAGGTCCGCTTGCCCTGGTGTTTTGTCACGGACAGGCTGAAAATTTTGCCTCAGTGAATTGATATAAACGCTGTCTTTATTTTTGCCGATGATTTTTTCCAGGTCGTCAAAATTTTTATATCCGCCGGCACTGATCCATGCTTCAATCGGCGTTCCGCCCACGGAGCTGTTAATGATACCAATCGGCACTTTGTGTTTGTCATGAAGCGACCTGGCAAAAAAGTAAGTCACAGCACCCATGGAAAGCACATCCGCCGGATTCACACTTTTCCATTCCCCAGCTGGAAAATCATCTTTCGGACCATTGAGGTCTGTAACTGCCGGAATGAAAAAATTGCGGATATCAGGGTAGTCAGCGGTCCTGATGTCTTCTGGAAAGCGCTCCTTCACCCGTTCCATATTGATCACCATATTGCTTTGTCCGCTGCATAACCACACATCTCCAAAAGCAATATTCCTGATCCGGATCTGGTTTCTACCCTGAACAACCATTTCATAACCGCTGCCGGATGGTTGTGCCGGGACAGAAACTTTCCATTTGCCGTCCAGCGATGTCGCTGTATGATAGGTCTTATTTTTCAAAGTCAGGCTGACCTTTTCCTCCGGAGACGCCCAGCCCCAGACTGTCACAGGCTGATCACGCTGTAAAACCATATGATCTGCTATCAGTTTTGGTAAACGGATCTGCGCAAACAGGTCACCGGTACATAAAGACAGCAGTAAAATAAACTTTAAAATTCTCATGAATAAAATCCGGTAATCAGCACATTCGGTCTAAAATTTTCAACGTGCTCCTTTAGTATAAAACATAAACTGCCAGATCAAAAGCAGTTAGAAATTCACGACATTGTCAAAAGCCTTTTTAGGTTTATAGTTCTGATCGAACAGAAGCGGGTAATCCTTACGGCCTGGCACGGGAAAATTATCCAGCCAGCTGTATTTGTCCGACACGTTCCAGAAGGTCACGCCGGTAATGACCGATTTATATTTTCGGAGCACTTCAAAAATCATTTTATACTGCTCGGCCTGTTTTTCTATCGTTCCTGCTGTCAATACACCCGAATCCGTCGGTCTTTTCTCGCGCCTTTCGTGTTCTTTCTGATGTACAGAAACGTCCAGCTCCGTGATTTGAACCCTTAGCCCCAGACTTGAAAACTGTTCGAGTGACTTTTCAAGCTCCTGACGAGCCGGCTCAGAAATTGACCAGTGTCCCTGCAATCCAACACCGTGAACCGGCACTTTTTTTTCTTTTAGCCTTTTTAGCAGCTGAAAAATCTTTTCTCTTTTCACCGTGCTTTCGGTATTGTAGTCATTGTAAAACAATTTAGCTTCCGGATCAGCTGCATGGGCATACTCAAAGGCTTTTTCAATATAGTCTTCACCGATTATTTCATAGAATTTAGACCGGCGATAAATACTCGTGCCGGTGTCAGGAACAGCCTCATTGACAACGTCCCAGGCATATATTTTACCCTTATAACGGCTCACCACGTCATGGATATGCTGCTGAAGGCGGGTCAGTAATACCTCCCGACTAACCTGTTTACCCGTCGAATCGGTAAAAAACCACCCCGGTGTCTGGTTGTGCCAGCACAGTGTATGCCCTCTGACTTTCATGCCGTTTTTTTGGGCAAAATCTACAATGGCGTCCGGATCCTGCCATGCGTAACGGTTAGGCTCCGGATGTATAGGCCCCATTTTCATGGCATTTTCGGGGGTGAGGCTATTAAACTGTTGTTTAATCAGCTCTGCATCAGGTCCCGTCAGACTGCGCGGGGCAACGGCAACACCGATGGGAAAGAAATCTTTATAGGCGTTTTTTAGCGTTTTCTGTGCCAGTCCGTTGGTTGAATAAAGCAGCACAGCGGACAACGTCACCGACCGGATTCCAAATCTTAATAATGAAGTACTTATCATAAATTGTATTTTATATGCAGCCACCGGCCTCAGCAGGCGGCTTTTAGTTTGTCAGGTTTTAGGAAATATGCGATCTTGATAAATTTTGATTTCAACCACCAACTGCTCATTGACGGCTGCCAGTTGATTCGCTTTACTTAAATAGCAGCTGCGAAAATTCAAAAAGATCGTGTCTCCATACAGGCCAGGAATGCCCTCCGGGATATTCACTGTAACTGTATTTTACACCCAGTTCATCGAATTTTGCAAGCATAATGCGGCAATTATTGAAAGCGATGTCCTCCTGTCCGCCCATCGAGATCCAGAAATTCTTCAGGTTAGTGTTAATGGTAGCAGCATTTGTTTTCATAAAAGCATACTGGGGATCCGTAAGTGCCGTATTGTTGGCAAACCAGCCCGAGCTGAATACCCCAAGTGATGAGAACATTTCTGTATTTTTCACGCCTGCATACAATGTCTGAAGTCCGCCCATGGAAAGTCCTGCAAGCGCCCTGTTTTTGGCATCGGTCTCTACCCGAAAATTGTTCTCAACAAATGGAATGGCTCCCAGCTTCAACTCGTTTTCAAAAGTTTTGAGCACATTTTCGTTAAAACCCGCCAGGCCACCGGAACTGACATTACCATCCAGCATAACGATCACCATTGCTCTGGCTTTTCCTTCTGCAATCAGATTGTCCAGGATAAGATCCGTTTTTCCCTGAACTGCCCAGCCTCTCTGATCCTCTCCACCTCCATGCAGCAGGTATAAGACCGGATATTTTTCGGCCGACTTGTCATAACCAGGCGGCGTGTATACATACATTTCGCGCCATGAACCCAGGGGTTTGGAGAAATATTTTTTTACCCGGATATCTCCATGTGGAACATCGCGCATCTGATAGAATCCACCATTGCGGTAAGGAATCTCGATACCGCTGGCCATGCGCCCCATACCATAAAACGTTTCACTGGCAGGATCAGCTAGTGCAACACCATCGATCAGCAGCGAATAATAGTGAAAACCTTTGCTGATCGAATCAGTGGTCACCGCCCAGTATCCGCCGGTATCTTTTGCCATTTCATATTTTTTGCCAAGGTCGATCTGAACCTTCTGAGCACCTGGCGCTTTGACACGAAATACCACGCGGTTGCCGGGCAGGATCTGCGGATATTGCGCCGTACGGATATTAGTCTCCGCACGCGAACCCAGGATGGTATACTTCGACAAGGAAGCGTTGTCAACCGGTTTGAATAAAAACTGCGAAAACATATAAAGCCCATTTTTCCAAACTTTGAAATCATGCACGCCAGGCTCGATATAATATACATGCGGCACCTCATTTGCAAAAAGATAATCATGAGTTCTTTTGCTGAATGTGATCAGTCTGTCGTTGTCACCGCATGAAATAAAAAGCAGTTTCAATTTCTTTTTCGCTTCGTTCGGGTCTGGCATCAGCTCGGCAGGCAGCCTGGTATTCGGGGCGGATGAGAAACCACCAACCCAGGCGAACTGATCCGGATTACCTAATCCAAAATTGAGCGACTGACCTCCTCCCATGGATAATCCTGCAATTGCACGATGTTCCCGGTCTTTCAGTACAGGATATTTTCCTTCCACATACGGTATCAGATCTTTCAGAAGATCCTGTTCAAATGCAGCAAATGCAGCAACTTTATCCGGTGCCATGATATTTCCCGTCGCACGGTCATCCTTCATTGCTCTTCCGTTTGGCATCACCACGATCATCGGCTCAATTTTCTTTTCAGCATACAGATTGTCCAGGATCAGCTGCGGATTACCGCCTTTCAGCCATTCTTTTTCGTCTCCCCCGATGCCATGCAAAAGATACAGGACAGGATATTTTTTCTTTTTATCAAAACCCGGAGGCGTGTAAACCAGTGCTTTGCGCGTACTGCCAACCGTTTTTGACTGATATCTGATCGTATCAATTTTTCCGGCCGGCGTTCCCGGTTTGGCCGTGTCGTAGCCGCCTGGCATTTCCATTAACATATTCTGAGCCTCGCTTGCCCAGGCAAACATCAGCAGGCTCATTAAAACCGATATCATTTTTTTCATGACGATAAAACTATTGGGTTCAGTTTGAGAAAATCAGAAGATCAGAATCAGTGGGAAACCTTGTTAAACATCGGATCATTACCACTGTATTTCAAATATTTAAACGAAGCATAACCCTCAGACCTGGCACCGGATGAAGTTGCATACATTCCGAACAGACAGCCGATGAAACCGCCGGCCGTTTTTGTGCTCAGGAATTTTGCATCCAGTTTCTCGCCAAGTGGCTCCCAGGAAGACCCGGTGGCATAGTAGAACCGGTAAAATCCACCCTCTGCGACAATTCTTAACTTTACCGGTCCGCTATTTCCTGACATCTCCTTTTGAACGATACGTTCCATGTTCTTGCCTTCGGCACTGGATTTGTAAAGCTGAATGGCCGGTTTTCCCCCGTCAAGCGATTTGGTGATAAAGTAAAAGTGTGACTCATCCTGCAATATGGTCAGGCCTGCCTTCTCGTTTTCAGACTTCGGATTAAAGTCAAGCTCAGTCTCTGCTGTGCAGTACAGATGCTGCTGACGCTTGCCAATGAATGAAGGATTGCCAGCTTCCATAACCGTTTCCGGTTTCAGTTTCATTGAAAGCCCTTTTTGTTTCGACATTGAAAAAGAGCTGCTGTCGATGGTCCGCATGAAGAGCAACGCAGGATCCAGAGACTTTTCAAAGGTGATGGTGTATTCAAAATTGCCGGACTGCGGACGTGCGCCCTTTTGTTTTACCTCCTTATAGTCAACCATATATTCGTACCTGATCTCCTTACTTTCCGGGTTTATGACCGGCCAGTCATTTTTCCATTCCACCGGCGCGATGAAAGTTTCACGTCCGGTATTGTAATAATCACCTTCATAAGGTCTTACAGCGAGAAAAATTGCATAGGTTTTTCCGTCCGGTCCATCAACAAACTGCGCATGTCCTGCCGAAGTAACAGGGTTTTTACGATCTTCCGGCAGTCCTTTCTGGGTAAGTATAGGGTTATTCTCGTAAGCTGCGTAGGGTCCCCATACCGATTTGCTCCTGAATACAACCTCGGTATGATTTACCGAAGTGCCACCTTCGGCGGCATATAAATAATACCAGCCGTTTCTCTTCATGATATGCGGTGCCTCTATCCAGACCGGCTTTTTGCTTAAATCAACGCCGCCATTAACCAGCTGTTTCTCTTCTCCCGTTACTTTCAATGTCATCGGATCAAGTTCGAATATCCGGATTGTTCTATGGCCGGAATATAGCGGTTTTCTTTCAGGTGCATCGCTGTTGTAGATGATGTATGTTTTGTTGTTGTCGTCGAAAAAAAGAGACGGATCAATGCCATGTACTTCCGGAACACGGACCGGGTCACTCCAGGGACCTGCCGGATTTTTAGCTGTGACGATAAAATTTCCGTCATGGTCAATGTCAGTGCAGGTGACATAATAAGTTCCGTTGTGGTAGCTGATCGCTGGCGCAAAAAGGCCGCGCGTCAACTTTTCCCCCATAAAATCCATTTGTGAAGGCCGGTCAATGACATTGCCGATCTGCTTCCAGTTTTTGAGGTCTTTGCTGTGAAAAACCGGGATTCCCGGAAAATAGGAGAAAGTGGAGTTGACCAGGTAATAATCCGTACCAACCCGGACCACGCTCGGGTCCGGATAAAAACCGGTTAAAATCGGGTTAACCAGCGTGGTGGTCTGTGCCCGGGCCGATTGGCCAGGGCTTATCAGGCCGGCTAAAAAAATGAGGTATAGTAAGGGTCTGAATTTCATTAATAAGTAGGATATGAATGAAGGATATTGCTCCGGCAGATTCGTCAGGGATTTATGGTGGTGATCTGGCCGTTACTGTCTCTCAGGAGCGGTCTCACTTTGACATTACGAAGATGTGTTTTTCCGGAAAGTGCTGCATCGTGGTAAAAAAGATACCACTGCCCTTTCACTTCAACGATCGAATGGTGTGTCGTCCAGCCTTCTACGGGGTTCATGATGACGCCTTTGTAGGTAAATGGCCCGTATGGCGAATTTCCCTCAGCATAACAAAGCAGGTGTGTATCCCCGGTCGAATAGGAGAAATAATATTTTCCGTTAAACTTATGCATCCAGGCCCCCTCGAAAAACCGTTTGTTCGTATCGGAAGCAAGGAGTGGCTTGCCATTTTCATCTAAAATCTGAACGTCCCGTAATGGCTCAGCAAAGGAAAGCATATCATCCTTCATCACCGCGACCTTCGCACTTAATGCCGGCTCATTTTCATGGCCTTTTCCAAGGTCTGTCATTAATGATTTGTCATACGTTCCCGAATGCCAGCGCTGAAGCTGACCGCCCCATATGCCGCCCAGATACATGTATGTTTTACCGTCGGTATCGGTAAAGACGGCCGGGTCGATACTGTAACTTCCCGGGATCGGTTTGGCTTCTGCCTTGAACGGACCAGCCGGCGACTTGCCTGTGGCGACTCCGATGCGGAAAACACCCTCCTTGTCCTTTGCAGGAAAATATAGAAAATAGGTGCCGTTTTTGTAAGCGGCATCCGGCGCCCACATCTGTTTTTCTGCCCAGGGAACATTTTTCACATCCAGCGCGACGCCATGGTCTGTTACCTTTCCACCAATCTTATCGAGGGAATAAACATGGTAGTCCCGCATCTGAAAATGCCCGCCCTCGTCGTCTTGTGGCACATCTGCCTCTACGTCATGAGATGGATAAATGTAGATCTTTCCATTAAAAACATGGGCAGATGGGTCGGCCGTATATATACCGTCAACCAGAGGCATTACCTTTTCAGGCACTTTCTGGCAAAAAGATTGTCCGGTGGCTGCTAAAACCAGAGAAAGGGTGGCTATCAAGCTGTTATTAAATCGCATCATGGTTATTAATTTTATACAAAAAGCAAGTCATAAGCCCATTACTACTTATGTGAATTTGGCGGAAACGTTGCGCCTGAGATGTCGCTGCACAGGTAGTGCATGCGTGCATTTCAAGCGCAACGTTCTCCGGCCCGACCCGGATTAATAACCGGCGTTCTGGGTAAATTTAGGACCCTCTACCACCCGATCGATCTGGCCTTGCGGGATCGGACGAAGCATATGAAAATCCTGGATATAGGGTGCTGCCTCGGGGTTCCAGGCTTTTACACGTCTCACCAGGGAGCGTGTCCGCACAAGGTCATGCCAACGCTGCCATTCTCCGAAAAATTCCCGTGTACGCTCATCCAGAATAAAGTCTACAGTTACGTCCGCAGCGGTAATGCTAAGCGCTTCGGCAGCTGCGGCATTCTGAGCTGCCGAGTTGGTTTTTTTATAAGCCGCCCGTTGTCTGATTACATTGATCAGGGCTGCTGCTTTGGTTGCGTCACCCGCTTTAAGGTAAGCTTCCGCACCCGTCAGATAGACATCTGAAAACCGGTATAACACGCAGGGTCTTGTCGACGGATCATTAAAATTGGCTCCCCGGCTGGGATCCATGAATTTTTTGACTGCTGGAAATATCCCGTTGTTCCATAAACTTGGCGGCACGACAACACCCTTAAACGGCCTGCTGCCCACAAACTGAGGAGCACCTGGTACTTCAAAATCGGTGATCCAGACGGCAGTATCTACTCCGACCGTAGTCGTGTAACCGATGCCGCGGGTATTTCCTGCCGTGGTAGGTGTGTTGGTTACGGACGTATTGGATATATAAACGGTTTCAAACGATTTATGGAAACGGGAATCTGTATCACGTTTGGTAAACGCCTGGTCAAGAAAATAACTCTTTCCGGCATTCGCACCGGTAGGCCAGACATAACTGTTTGGGCGCATCCGCACATAAGGGCGTCCATATTGAGAATCCCTGATCATCCCAGATGTACCTGAATTGGCAAAACCGGAAGCATTCCTGGTGGAGTTGATACCACTGTTGTTTGGATAATTCCATAATGTAAACCAGGGAGAGAGATTTTGAGCCGCGCCGCCACCTGCAGCTCCGCCAACAGTATAATAACCATATTTGGGATCCAGGACGTGATCACTTACAAACATCGTTTCTTTGCCATTGTCGTTGGCTGGTACGAAGGCATCGCCAAAATCCTGCCATAGGTCAAGTCCGTAAGATGACTTATTGGCAATGACATCAGCGCAAATGGCTGCTGCCTGAGTGAAGTCAGACTGGGTATTGTTTAACCATCCCCGCGTGAGATATGCTTTCGCCAGCAGCAGCTGGGCAACCGGTTTCGTTGCTGCTTTCCCAAGAAACGGTGCAGTTGGCTGGTTTGGAAGGTCCGCAGCAGCTTCTGTCAGGTCCTTGATAACCAGGTTATAAACTTCTGCTGCCGGCTGCCGCGAGGCAGCCTGAGAAGGCGCTGTGATAAATTCTGTATGCAGAGGGACATCGCCCCAGGTCTGTACCAGATAAAAATACCAGAATCCGCGCAGGAATTTTGCCTGTGCCAGATACTGCTTTCTCGTAGCTTCCGGCAAATCGATCGTCTGGCCATATTGCAAGACTCCATTCAGCGTATTGATATCCTGAAAAGCGATGCCCCAGGCGGAACCAAAGTTGCTGCTGTTAATACCGTTGTAAGTATAAGCTACGCCATTTCCTGCATTGACACCCATAATAAATTCATCGGTTCCTGCCTGCATCTCGACGGTGAATCCTTCTGTCCCCCACTGGGATCTGATGTCGTTGTAAACGCCGGCAATACCTCCAAGCACTCCTGACGGGCTATTGAAATACGCCGGAACGATTTGTGACTGCGGGTTTTCCTGCAATATTTGTTCACACCCTGATCCAAAAAAGGCGACAAGGCCGGCAGTTACCCAAATTTTTATAGCTTTCATGTTTATTTTAAGAGTTAGAATTTGAGATTGACACCAAACGTAAACTGTCTTACCGGCGGATTGTTCATGTTAACAGCGATCTGACGTTCAGGTGCTGACCGGTCGCTTGCACCCTGTGGATTGAGTGTAGAGGTACCCGAAGCATAGCTGTTTCCTTCCGGATCAATGGCGAGGTTGTCGCGTACCAGCGGCGAATAAATAATAAATGGATTGGTTGCATTCACGTAGATCCGGGCAGATGTTGCTCCTATCTTTTTGATCAGGCCGCTGGTAAATGAATAACCCAGATTGATACTTCTGCATTTGATAAAGGAACCATCGTAATAACCCAGTGTAGAACCGAAATAGGCCACGGCGCTGCCGGCGTCCGGTGCCGGAAATGCGTTGGTCGGATTGGTATCCGTCCAGTAATCTGTTTTAACCTGATTTACCCTGCTTTGGTTAAAAAACGCAAATCCACCTGAACCCGTAGAATTCCCTGTCAGGTATGGTACCAGCACTTTCATACCCATACGGGCATACGTTACAACAGATGCGTCAAAATTGCCAAAGCTGAAACGGTTTGTAAACCCACCCTCCCATTTTGGCTGGAAATTGCCAAGGATCTGACGGTCGTTTGCATCAATCTTGTTGTCCCCGTTGATGTCCTCAACCCTGATTTGCCCCGGATGCTGAACCGGTGAAATCTGCTGGGCCAATGTGCCGTTTTCCTTGTCAGCCGTTTGCCAGATCCCCAGTTTTTTATAGTCATAGATCACAGAAAGCGGCTGACCGACAAACCATCCTGCCCCAAGGTTTGACTGCTCTTCAGGCGTCGTCAACTGGGTGATCTTTTCGCGGTTGAAAAAGTAAGTCAGATCGATGCTCCAGTTAAATCCTTTTTGCTTTCTGGCAACCTCAAAAGTCAATGTAGTTTCCAGACCTTTTCCTTCGGTTTTCCCTAAATTTTTCAATGTTGAACCGGCACCGTTGCTTTGTGGTAACGGGACAGATAACAAGATATCCTTTGTTTTTTGATGATACCAGTCTACCGAACCCGTTATCCTGTTGTTAAGAAATCCAAAGTCGACTCCAATGTCAAGCTGAGAGGTCGACTGCCAGCCCAGGTCACTCGCCGGAAGGCTAGTAACTGTATAGGCCAGTTGCTGCCCGGCAGTACCCGTTCCAAAATTGTAATAACCGGCGCTCAGAGCTCCCAATGTTGCATAAGCACCAACATTTCGGTTCCCGGAAATTCCCCAGCCCCCTCTTAATTTTAAATTGGAAACGGCCGTGACGCTTTTCATAAAGTTTTCCTCGATCACATTCCAGCCCAGCCCGATCGCCGGATAGTTAAAGTATTGATTACCCGGAGAGAGTGTTGAAGAACCGTCCCTGCGAAGGGTCATTGTGATCAGGTACCGGTCTGCGAAGCTATAATTCAGCCTGCCCATATAGGAAAGAAGACCGGTTTCTGAGAACGAATTACCAAAATCGGAACTGGCTACGGGCTGGCCTGATGCCAAAGAGAAATTTGATGTTTTGATGTAATCGGCAGGTACGCCTGTAACGGTAAATCTGCTTCCCAGCGAATGGTTCTTGGTTACCTCATACAAAGCTGTAAAGCCCAGTTTGTGTTTGCCAAATGTTTTATCGTAATACAGAAGATGCTGTAAATTGACGTCCCAGTACTCCGTGTTACTGATCTCTGCGGTAGAGGACGATTGTACTGTCGCTGCATTGAAATATGTCAGCGGCCCGTTGTAACCATTGTAGTTCGACTGGCTGAAATTCAAACCCGCATTGAACCGGTACTTCAGACCAGGCAGTATGTTAACTTCCGCATATACGCTGTTGAACGTTCTAAGCGAGCGCGTTTTGCCCAGAAACGAATCTTTTTTTGTCAGGATCGTCAGCGGACTCACCTGAGCGGCATCGATAGAGCCATCGGCCGGCAACAGGTTCACGCTTCCATCCGCGTTGTAGGCAGGAGCCAGAGGCGTCAGTCTGACCAGGCCGCCAGGTACTCCGCCGCCGCCGGGTGTATTCTGATAACTCAGGTTGTTCAGCGTGTTCAGCCCGATTTTTACATGTTTTCCAATGCGCTGATCAATGGTAGCGCGAAGGGTAAAACGCTGAAAGTTCTGGTTTGGAATGATTCCGGTTTCGTTGAAATACCCTAGTCCCAATGAATACTGTGTACCCTCAGTTCCACCCTGAAGCCCAAGCTGGTGATTGGTCATAAATCCTTGCTTGTAAATCAGATCCTGCCAGTCTGTTGACACTCCGGCAGCCAGAGCGTCTTTTTCTTTTGGAGTCAGCAGATAACCTGACGATCCGGGAGCAGTGCGGTTATACTTCGCTGCATCGTCTTTGAAACGGGCAAACTCCTCGCCGTTCATGACATTGAATTTGTCCATTATCCTGGTGACGCCATGGTATCCGTCATAAGTCAGTACCGGCTTTCCGATCTTTCCTCTCTTTGTTGTAACTAAAATAACACCACCCGAGCCACGAGAACCGTAAATTGCTGTTGCAGAAGCATCTTTCAATATTTCCAGGCTTGCGATATCATCCGGATTGATATCGTTTAACCCGCCGAAAGGAATGCCGTCTACAACGACAAGCGGGCCATCCAGACCGTCACTATTTCCGGAGCTTGTTGTCAAGGTCCTGTTTCCGCGGATTCTGATTTGTCCCTGAGAGCCCGGTGTAGAACCGTTGCTGACGATTGATACGCCCGCTGCCCGTCCCTTTAACTGGCTGATCAGATTGGGTGCCGGTACTTCTTTCAGTGTCGATTCACTAACAGATACCACCGACCCTGTCACATCTCTTTTTCGCTGGCTACCATATCCAACAACCACGACTTCGTCAAGTACTTTGTTATCTCCTTTTAAAAGTACGTTCACAGTTTTCTGGGTTCCAACCACAACTTCCTGGGAAACATATCCCACCAGCGATACAACCAGGATCGTATTGGCGTCATCGGAGATACTCAGTTTAAAATTCCCATCTGCATCGGTTATCGTGCCCCGGGTTGTTGACTTAATGAGGATACTTGCCCCGGGCAATGCGGCGCCGTCTTCACCGGTCACCTTCCCACGGATTTCGACCTCAGCCAGCACAGGTATGCCGGTCCTGGTTTTGTAGGTCAGCATAACATTACCGGAAGCGAACGTCTCTGCCGAAGCGCTCCCCAGCAGTAAAACAGGAAGGCAACAGATCACTCCGACCCTTGCCAGCTTCCTACGGATTAATAAAGAGTTTTCCATAAATTATCGTTGATTTGTTGTTGTTGTAGAATGCATTAAATCACTGCTGCATCGTTTCACTTCTCCGTTCAAAAACAAGGTCTTCCCTATTCTTTCCTGGATCCCTATTTTTAATTAGTGTCAATTTGACAATAGTTAAATTTTACATAGCAATACACTGGCAGCCCTGCCTGCTTCGCTGTTATAATAGTTCGAATCCCGGAGACGGATGTCCGTGTGACATGAATGAAGAATCCAATCTTCATCACTTTTCCCAGATATTCTTTAATTAATTATCGACAAATGTACTAACCCGACACCGTCGCCTGTGAGCAGATTTGTTCATTTTACCGCTACAATTGTTCAAATCCGGCTAAAAAATGCCTCATTCTATGAGAAATTTGCATTTTTAGAATTAAAATATCGTTTTTCGTACTACGATTGCCGCCCCATGTTTTTGGCAGTCCGGCTATTGGGTTAGCTTATTCAATCCTTTTCCAGCATGCATTCAAGAATCCGCATCATTTTCCGGCTTACATTATATCTGATCTTTTCAGGCCGATATCTGCCTGTCGCCAACGCTCAGATCGCTGATCCGAAGTTTACCTCGATCACGTCTATGGACGGCTTATCCTCCAACACGGTGACAGGTATTTTAAAAGACCGGTACGGTCTGATGTGGTTTGCAACAGAGGATGGCCTGAACAGATTTGACGGCACCGACGTGCTCGTGTACCGCCATCACAGGAACGATCCCACGTCTTTAAAATCGAGTGATATTTCGAGTTTACATCAGGATAAAGCCGGCCGTATCTGGGTTGGAACCATTGAAGGCGGACTGCACCTTTACAACCGGGAGAAGGATTCATTCATTAATATACCTTCGCCACACAGTGTGACCAGCATTGCCAGCGATGCAACAGGAAAACTGTGGGTCGGGACCAGTAGCGGAATGATCAATGTAAATCCGGAAACCCGTCAGATTACGACTTTTGCTTCGATGCCCCATATCCCGGACCAGATCTCAAAAGGATTAATCCTGAGCGTGGCCATTGACAGGAAACGCAGGATCTGGATCGGGTCTGACAACGGCCTTTTTAGAATGGACCCTGCGGAGAAGGCAGATGAACAAATCAACTATTTACAGTCTCTTCCTGAGGAGCCTGGTTCCCGGACTGTCAAGTCTATTATGGAGGACCCCATGGGGAATATCTGGGTGGGCACGTTCAGCGGACTGCTTCAGCTTGATGCTTCCGGGCAGATCATTAAACATTATAGATACGAGGCGGGAAACCTGCATTCGCTCAGCAGTAACATGGTCTTTGCCATTGCCCGTGAAAACGACCGTAACCTCTGGATATGCACGGACGCAGGACTCAATATTCTGGATCCGGCAACAGGCAATTTCAAAAGGTATCTACCCGATGCCAGGAAACAGTTCAGTCTGAGCAACAAATCGGTGCGCAACATCCTGATTGACAACGAAGGGATATTCTGGCTGGGTACTTATAAAGGCGGGGTCAATAAATATGACAAAAACCTGGCCATATTCGGTCTTAAAAGATCTGATGTAAATGATCCTTATGGATTAAGCGCTCCCTTTGTAACTTCCTTCGCAGAGACTCAATCCGGCGACCTCTTTGTTGGCACGGATGGTGGCGGCCTCAATCTTTATAACCGACAGAGCAACCTTTTTAAAAAGTTTTCCATAAACCCAAAAAACAGAAATGCTTCGTCAGGACTTGCCATACTGACTTTGGAACCCGGCTTGGAAAACGATCTCTGGATCGGGACTTTCCAGGATGGGCTCTTTCAGTTGAATACAAAAACAGGCGGCTATACCCAGTATACCCGCGGAAAAGATTCTTCGACCCTGAAAAACAACGATATTTTTTGTATAAAAAAAGACAGATCCGGTCTTTTGTGGATCGGAACCAATGGCGGAGGGCTGCACCTGTTTGATCCTGTGACAAAACGGTTCACAAGATTTTTTGATCTTGCGATCCACGTCTCAAAAAGGCTGATTCCGCTCAATGGCTATATCAGAGATATTTTACAGGACAGGCAAGGGAAGATCTGGGTCGCGTCTCACGGAACAGGCGTGGCCGTTTTTGACCCGGTAACCAGAAAATCGATTCTTCTGAACAAACAAACAAGCGGGCTGCCAGGTAACATTGCACTGTCTATTTTGGAAGATCGGAACGGAAATATCTGGGTAGGAACTTCCGGCGAAGGACTGGCTTTATTTGACCCAAAATCGAAAAAGTTTATTGCTTATGGTGAAAAAGAAGGATTAGCAAGCAATGTCATCAACAAATTACTGGAAGATGCAGAAGGGAGGATCTGGGCCAGTACCAACCAGGGAATCAGCTCTTTTGACAGGAAGACAGGGAAATTTACCAACTACACCACTTACAGTGGCATTCAGAACAAGACCTTTGTGCTCGGCTCCGGCATCCGTACGGCTGACAATATGCTTTATTTTGGCGGAATTGATGGTTTCAACTACATCGACACGCGCAGCCTGCCGGGGACGAAAAAGATTGCCCGGATCATTTTAAAAGATCTGAGGATTGGTAACCGCAGCATCACGCCGGCAGACTCCGGCTTTATTGATGCAGATATTTCGGTGGTAAAAACGATCAACCTCGATTATAAGCAGAACTTTTCACTGGGTTATGCAGCCCTGGATTACACAAATCCTAAACAGGTACATTACCGCCACAGGCTGGTTGGGATGCAATCCGAATGGAACGAAACGGGTCTGATCAACTTTGCCAGTTACACAAACTTAAGTCCGGGCAAATATGTGTTTGAAGTACAGGCTAGCGGCGACGGCATCCACTGGAGTACTGAAACAACTTCCGTTTCAATCGTGGTGAAACCTCCGTTTTATCTGACGATTTATGCCTACATGTTTTATCTCCTGGCACCGGTCGCTGTTGTGTTTGCCATGCGCCGCCGCGGGATTCAGAAGCTCCGGAAACAGTTTGCAGAACAACAGAAACGGACTGAAGAAGAACAGGCAAAAGAACTCGACAGGCAGAAGATCAAATTTCTCACCAATTTGAGCCATGAATTCAGGACACCGATATCGCTGATCCTCGCCCCTGTTGATAATCTACTGGTAAAAACCAATGCTACAGAACTGAATCAGCCCGTTTTGGCCATCAGGCGAAATGCAAAACGGCTGCTCAATCTGGTCGATCAGCTTCTGGACATTAAAAATATGCAGCATCAGGAAGTTCAGCTTAATCTACAATGCAGGGATATCATTTTGTTTATCAGGGACACGTGCGAACAGTTTACCGACTTATCTCTCAGAAAAGGAATAGATTTTAAAATTGACTGCCAAATAGAGGCATTGTATATGGATTTTGATCCTGAGAAACTGGAAAGGATCCTGTTCAACCTGTTGTCAAACGCATTCAAATTTACAGCCAGGGGTGGCCATGTGACACTGGGTATTGCTGAGCAGTCTGCACCGGGAGAAAGGCAGTGGCTTTCGATCAAAGTTTCAGATCGCGGAATCGGGATTTCTGAGGAAGATCAGGAAAAGATCTTTGACAGGTTTTATCAGACCGAAACCGATCAGTCCATGCTCAACCAGGGCAGTGGCATCGGTTTGTCTATCGTACGGGAGTTTGTACAGCTGCATCATGGGTCAGTTTCGGTGCAGAGCGAACCGGGCAGAGGCAGCATTTTTACGGTAAAACTTCCGGTCGTGACGAGCGGACAGACACCGGCAGCCGCAACGGGAGTATCAGCACCAGCCGCAGTTGGCGAGGTGATTTCCGGACATGACACAACCTTCGTAAAAAGGGAGCGTTCAGATCCTGAAGATCCCTCCACGGTTCTGATCGTTGAAGACAATGATGAATTCAGGCATTATCTCAAGGAAAGTCTCATGCCATTTTATCATGTTGTAGAGGCGACAAATGGAAAGGAAGGGTGGCAAAAAACACTTGGCAATCATCCGGAGCTGATCGTTAGTGATATCGCCATGCCGGAGATGGATGGTATATCAATGAGCCAGAAGATCAAGTCAGACAAGAGAACGAAGCATATTCCGATCATCCTGCTGACTGCATCGACCGGTGAGCAGCAGCAGCTGGAGGGGCTCAATTCCGGTGCAAACGATTATCTGACCAAACCATTCAATTTTGAGATATTAAATGCAAAAATAAATAATCTGATCCTGCTTAACAGACTGTTGAAAGGTGTCTACTCAAGACATATCAAAGTGTCCGGGCAAACTGAACAAATTGAGTCGAGTCAGGAAAAATTGTTAAAAGACATGTTGTCGTATATCGAAGACAACCTGCACACGGCCCAGCTGAGTGTCGAAAATCTGAGTAAACATGTCGGTATGAGCAGAGGTACGCTTTATAGCAAAGTGCTGGAAATGAGCGGCCAGACACCAATTGAATTTATCCGTTCCATTAAACTAGAAAAAGCCGCAGTGCTGCTTGAAAACAGTGACCTGAGCGTCTCGCAGATATCATACATGACAGGATTTACAGCGCCAAACTACTTTGCAAAATCATTTAAGGCAAAATTCAACATGCTGCCTACCGAATATAAATCCAAGAAACGCAAGAAGAATCCGCAGATAGAAACGTAGTTCGCTCCCTGATCAGGCCTGTAAAGGCTTGTTGTCTGATGTTAATCGTCTGATCCCGCATGATCGGGCACAGATTTTATATTATCGTAGTAAGCAGCCGAAAACCGCTGTTAAACATCCCCCGTCAAACCGGGATGGAAAACGAAAATCATCAACAAACAAGCATCAATTTATTCACCCAGGCATGATAAAATTATCCCAAAACCAACGAAGTGTAAATCTGGCTGCCTCCCTTTTGAGTCTTGTACTCATTATTGCCTTGCTGTATACGTTGCAAAGCGTAATTGTGCCGCTTATGTTTTCAATCCTGCTGGCCATTTCCTTATTTCCAATCACACGTTTTATTGAAAAATACAAGGTTAACCGCGTCGCTGCCTCTCTCATTTCCGTTGTTCTGGCCATTGTGCTTATAGGCAGCCTGATCTGGTTTATTGTTCATCAGGTACTTGTGATCGGTGCGAATGGAAGTGATCTTCAGGTGCGGTTTATGCATATTCTTGAAACGATCCAGCATTGGGTGACGAGGCGTTTTGGAATCGAAGAAAGCCAGCTGACGCAGCAGGTTACGACTTTTTCCAATAAGGCGTTATCCAATGCCGGCGTGATCATAAGCGCTGCTTTTGGCTCGGTGGGCGGCGTTCTGGCCGGGGCTGTCATTGTTCCTTTGTTCACTTTTTTTCTGTTATACTACCGCGACTTCTTTCGTGAGTTTTTCTTTCATGCCTTTGCATCTGCGCCTAAAGAGATTGTTTGCCAGGTATTGGACAAAATCTATTATGTCGTCCAGAGTTATCTGGTTGGCCTTGTAACCGTCATGGGAATTGTCGCCGTACTTAATACGGTCGGGTTGCTTGTGCTTGGCGTCCCCTACGCCTGGTTTTTCGGCGTGCTTGCCTCCCTGCTGATGCTTCTGCCCTACATCGGCATCGCCATTGGTTCCATTCTTCCGGCTCTCTTTGCGCTGGCTACAAAGGACAACGCCTGGTATGCTGTCGGAGTGATCGGCTGGTTTCAGGTGGTGCAGTTCCTTGAAGGAAACTTCCTGACGCCCAATATTGTGGGAGGAAAAGTGAGCATCAATCCGCTGATGGCACTGGTTGGCCTGCTTCTTGGCGGAATGTTATTCGGCCTTGCCGGACTGATTCTCGCTATACCTATGACAGCTGTGCTGAAAGTAGTTTTTGATGCCATTCCTTCTATGAAAGCTTTTGGATTTCTGATCGGAGAACCTGAACAATATCATCTCAAAAGATTTTCAGGCAAGATTGTAATGAAGCGGTGGAAGATCAATCAGGCATCCGTTACACAAAACTCATAATCTTCAGCACATTGCAGTTTTCACTGAATAGACTTTCTGATAAGATCAGTGTTGCAGCGGCCGGATAACAGGGTGATTTTTTAAAAAAATCGGCGGAGTCTGGGACAATACTGTTTTTTTCAAACCGTTATGTTTTCAATTTTAAATTAGACACGACGTCAACATTCTCACCTTACCCCGGATATGTTAGCAGCCAGGGTTAAATCAACTTGAATTTAAATCCATCTCCCGTAGACCAACAACGTCCGGGAGGATGTTTATTTAATTTTTGATTGTTTTATGGAGAGGAGAGAGATTTTGTTTATTGAAAATCAAACGGTCGTCAGGATCGGCCTGGAGCAGATAATTAGTGAGTTTGCTGACGCCAGAATTGCGGTAAATTGTCAGCCTGAGAGTTTGGCAGAGCAAGTGCTGACTAATACCTCTCGTTTTGACCTTCTTATTCTGGGTGAAACGTCTGAACAGACCAGCGGCTGGGTTCAGTACATCAGAAAAGAGCACCCATCACTTATTATCCTCATTTTTGCGGATACTATGCACTATCATGAAGCGATGGACTGTCTGATCGCCGGTGCAGAAGGATTTATCCTGCAGAATGCACAGCCTGAAGAGATTGTTAAAGCCATCGGTGACGTAATTTCAAAACACCATTACCTGTGCCGTGAACTTTTAGAGATCATGGCACAGGAGGCTTTGGATGAAAATATACATAAATACAAGCAAAACAAGCTGTACAGCCGTTTTAGCATCGCAGGGAAGCCCGCTCCAAAACTGAGCAGACGACAAAAGCAGATCGCGACACTTCTTATGCAGGGAGAATCTATGGCAGATTCGGCACATGAGTTAGGAATCAGCCTGTCCACCATTGCTTCACATAAATCAGCATTATTCACAAAATTGGGAATTAAATCTGTTGCTGAATTAATCGAAAAATTTCACCCCGATCTCTTCGCAAGCCGTGGATAAGGTGCTGATAAAAAGCAACGTACCGGGTTGTCGGTTCAGCCACGTTACGTTGCTTTGAAGCTGATCGCTATAACCGCGTGATCAGGGCAGTCCAGCCCGTCTGGTGGCTTGCTCCTAAACCACGCGACGTATCGCCGTCAAAATGTTCATAGAATAAAATAAGATCCTTAAAATAGGGATCATTCGCATAGACCGCATCATTGCCATGACAGGGACGCTCCCCACGTTCGTTGGGCCGGAAGGCGTGCCACAGCCTGTTGGAAAGGAAAGCCGCCGCATCGCGGAGGTTGCCCGTGTTATCGCTCCCGGACGGCAGGGCAACCTGGACCTGGTCTTCGTAGTAATTGCCAAACTCCTGTAATGCCCTGACAATAAAAAAGTTGAAAGGATACCATACCGGCCCCCGCCAGTTTGAATTTCCACCAAACATATTCGTATCAGACTCTCCCGGCGTATACTGAATATTGCTGATTTCGCCGGCAATCTCCATTGAAAAGGGCACCTGATAAACCTTCGACAACGAACGTATGCCGCCAGGTGCAAGCAGCTCGTCTTCCGAAAAAAGATAGGTACTGAGCCTTTTTAACTGATCTTTAGATAGAAGTGCAAAGAGTATTGAATCTTTTTCCGGATTCTCATCTACGATCTGATATACGGAGTTATCTGACTTTGGGGACCCCAGAAAATCCTGAACTTTCTGGTAAAATAACGGGAGCGTTTTTGCAGAAGCCTTGTCGACATGCATAACCGCAAATAAATTGGCAAGACCAACCAGCGAGCGCAACGGGATCGGAATTTTCTGATCATCCGGCATATGCAGCACATCATATGCAAAGCCGTTATTGCTATCCGGATCATTTTCGTCGATCCACAGTTTTGCAATATTTTCAAGCGCATGACTGATCCGTACATACTGATCCAGATAATAACAGCTCAAATGCTCAAAAGAGTGCGGATCATCCTGAGCCAGCTCAACAGATATCCTCATCATCGAGAGTGTGTAGGTAGCGAGCCAGGCCGTGGCATCTGCCTGGTCCAGGACGCCACCGCCTGGGATGCCGTGACTGCGGTCAAACAGGCTGATATTGTCCAGTCCCAGGAAGCCCCCTTGAAACAAGCCATCTTCCTGTCCCGCAGCCTGGCTGATCCACCACTCGTAATTGGCCTGTAATCGCCCGAACATGACAGATAGGAATTTATAGTCTTTTTTGCCGGTAAATTCAAGCTCCTGCTGATAGAACACCCAGGCGATAGCAGCACGCAAGGGTGGATTATTGTCTGAAAAATTCCATTCGTACGCCGGAAGCCGACCATCAGAAGCCTGATAACGCGGATCCGTCTGCAGATACAGCTGATGCTTGGCAAATTCCAGGTCTATACTTTCAACCGCTATGGACTGAAAAGCCTGGTCCCAAGCCGCAAACCAGGGATATTCCCATTTATCCGGCATGATCATAATGTGTTCCGCGTGCAGATGCTGCCAGTCAGAATTTCGGCCCTGCCAACGCTCGCTTGGCGGAAGCCCGGCGCCGGGATCGCCTTTGAGCCAGCGTAACACATCGTAATGGTAATATTGTTTAGACCACATCAGCCCGGCCCAGGCCTGGCGTTTGATCATCGCATCGCCAGCTGTGTTTTTTTCGGTAAGCAGTGCATAAAACGTATCGGCTTCCTGCTGTCTTTCCAGAAAAATAGCCTCAAATTGATCTCCCAAAGAAACATCTTCCTGCTGACTCAGCCGTAAACGGATCTCTCTGGACTCCCCTGCTTCAAGCGAAATATGGTAGACCGGTGCACTTTTGGTACCGGAGGCCTGCTCATCGAAAGGTGAAAAATCCTGAGAAATGACCGCATCATGAAAGGCGTCCTTTACAAAAACAGAGGTATTTTCTACGCCCGAAACACGGTCGGTATTTGTCTCATTTTCCGTCATCAGAATGGCATCCGGTGTCTCGAATGTAAGCATATATGTGCCCAGATGTTCGTCCACGGCACGGATCCGGTTCGCGTCTACCCGCCTGATTGAAGGTTTGCTGCGCTCAGGGTGAAATGACCAGAGGTTGCGAAACCAAAGTGTTGGAAGCAGGTGAACAGACGCCTTGTGGTCAGCGCGGTTAGAAATCCTGATACTGATCAGGATATCGTCTGTATTGTTTTTTGCATAACTGACTTCCACATCAAAATATTCATTCTGGTCGAAGATACCGGTATCGAGCAGTTCATATTCAGGGTCCTCAGGTGTCCTTTTCGCATTCTTATCAACCAGTTCCTGGTAGGGAAATGCTGTCTGCGGATATTTATACAACATACGCATGCAACTGTGTGTCGGGGTATTGTCAAGATAATAATACAACTCCTTGACATCCTCCCCGTGGTTTCCCTGCGGATTGGTGAGACCAAACATGCGCTCTTTCAGAAATGGATCTTTGCCGTTCCAGAGCGCCAGCGCAAAACATAAGGTCTGTGTTTCATCAGAGATTCCTGCAATTCCATCCTCTCCCCACCGGTATACGCGCATACGGGCGTGGTCGTGCGGAAACGACTCCCATGCGTCTCCTTCTGCGCTGTAATCTTCCCGAACCGTTCCCCATTGCCTCTCACTGAGGTATGGCCCCCATTTATACCAGTTTTCTTTTTTGTCCCATTGGCGTGACAAGCGTTCCTTTTCCAGGTTTAAGTTTCTCATTTTAAGATTGTTTGTATCATCAGCTGCTTTTCTGATCCAGATCAGCAAGCCGTCAGAACGTTTACTAAAAATCCCTGCCATCCGCCCGACTGCTTTTCAATAGTGATATTTTAATAATATCTAAGATTTTCATAATCAAAACGATACATACAAGTCAAATAAACTGTCCCGTAGTTTTCTTTGAAAGGTCAATCCGAATCTTTAAAAATCACAACCCGTTTTTCATTAGCCATAATGCTTGTGCAAACCTTTTGAAAAAGTGCTGCCGACCGGCCCTGGTCCTGCCTTCCCCGCGCTTTGGCAGATAAGGAAAAATTAATTTCCTATTCATTCCTGCCTTATCTGACCATTCTATATTTGAATCATTAAAAGTTATTTATTTAAAATAATCCAGATCATGAAAAAATCAGCAGTTGCTTTTATCGTTACCGCAGTCGTTGTCTGCGGGTCCAGTGTTTTCGCCCAACTTCCAGCACCTGTGGCCTCCGCAGGAATTACCGGACCTGGCCCGGGAGGACCACGTCATCCCCATCCTGTTCCGGCCAAAAAAGGTTTACAGGCAGTCACCAGCATCCAGGGGAAGGTGGTCAGGCTAAGCAATAACCACGATTTCACCCTCGACGGCTTTTATATGCTTACCGGAAATGACAGCCTGCTTGTAAAATTCCCGGCACATATGGGTGCGCAGGTCATGCCGGTCGCTAAACCAGGCGCACAAATATCAGTCTCCGGCGTAGCAGAGAATCCTGCCGGCGGTATAAGAACCCTGAAATTAGTCAGCCTTACTTCCGGTGATAAAACCCTGACAGAGACATCTCCTGTGCCGCCCCAGCAGGTTACCCAGGAAAACAGCGTAACAGGAAGCGGAAAAATCACTTCTTTGCAAACAGACGGTGAAGGAAAGGTAACAGGGCTTTTTATTGACAGCAAAACAATTCTACGCCTTCCGCCGCAAGCCACAGCAGAGCTGGGAACCGCGCTGGCGACAGGCAGTACTGTGTCGTACACCGGAAGTCAGAAAAACAAAATGCAAGGAGAGGTTCAGCTGGAAAATTATAAAATAATCCGCTGTAATACGATCACCGTGAACGGACAGCAATATCTGGTAAAATAATTGATATGATGAAAGGGCAGCGATGAAGCTGCCTTATCATTTTCCCCACTATGAGCAAATATATTTCAACGATAGGACTCCTGATCCTGTCCAATGCGTTTATGACCGTGGCCTGGTATGGCCACCTCAAATTTTTCAGCAAAGAAGGCGGTCACGCGACAACACCGCTGTGGATGATCATTCTGCTGAGCTGGGGACTTGCTTTTTTTGAATATTGTTTTCAGGTACCGGCCAACCGCATAGGCTCTTCCGAAATGGGAGGTCCTTTCTCACTGGTCCAGCTGAAAATTATTCAGGAAGCGATCACGCTGGTTGTGTTCATGATATTTTCTGTCACTGTGTTTAAAAATACCCAGTTCACGACCAACCATCTGATCGGATTCGGCTTGTTGCTGGGTGCAGTATATTTTATTTTCAAACCCTGATGCATATACACAAATCCCGGTCTTTAAGGGGGCTGGATTTTATCAACTTTACGCTGGCCGATGTTCGGGATGGCATCGGTCCGTTCCTGGGTATATACCTGCTTTCTTCCCAGCACTGGAATCTGAGGGACATCGGAATCGCAACGTCACTGGCAACATTTGCCGGCGTTCTGGTACAGACGCCTGCCGGTGCATTTGTAGACAGGTTTACAAACAAAAAAATCATTGTCGGCATCGCAAGCCTGCTGATCGGTACAGGAACACTGCTCATCCTATTTGAACCGAGCCGTGAGGTAGTGCTCATCAGCCAGGTTATCGTTGGTATAGCCTCTACCTTTATTGCTCCATCCATAGCTGCCATTACTCTGGGCCTTGTGGGATACAAAAAGCTGGAACAGCGAACAGGCCGAAACGAGATGTTTAACCACGGCGGCAACGTTACGTCCGCACTGATCTCAGGGGTTATTGGCTACTATCTCGGATTGCAGGCTATTTTTATCTTCACGTTTTTGCTTTCGGCAACCAGCGTGGTCTTTCTGCGGTTCATTGATAACGATCAGGTGGATTACCAGCTTTCAAGAGGCAGCCTGTCAACGGAAAAAAAGCATGGTTTGAAATCTTCTAAAGGGATCATTACAAATCCGCTTTTCCTGATTTTTACCACCTGCTGTGTCCTTTACCATTTTGCCAATGCAGCCATGCTGCCGCTGGCCGGGCAATACATTGTTTCGGCAAACAACGTGGATGCCTCCGTTTACATGTCTGCCTGTATCGTTATCGCCCAGCTGGTGATGGTACCTACTGCAGCGTGGTCCAGCCGAAAATCTAAAAGCGGAAGGAAATGGCTCATGCTGGTCTGTTTTGCCGCTTTACCCATCCGTGGGATACTGTACACATTGAGTCCGGACCCCTATTTTATTACGTCCGTGCAGATCCTGGATGGTCTGTCGGCTGGTATTTTCGGTGTGGTCAGCATACTGATCGTCGCCGATCTGACAAAAGGCTCAGGACATTTTAATCTCGCCAACGGAATACTGATCACGGCCGTCGGACTGGGTGCTTCGCTGAGCAACGCGGCGGGCGGATACATTGCAAACACATTTTCTTTTAGGTACGCATTTTTGTTTCTTAGCGCTACCGCAGCACTGGCCTTTGTCATCTGCCTGCTTTTTATGAAAGAAACATACGATCTGAAATCACAATGAACCGACCGGGCTGGATGTGGAGCGCATTGATCCTGCTGCTGCTTTTGGCAGCCGCAGGATGGTTTGCGTATAACATACAGCGGAATGATGTCAAAGTTGCAAGCAAGGCCGGACATCATTTACCTTCGCCAAATCGGCTTCGAGAAGAGCTTAGCGGGAGGGTGCTGCAATACGGAACAAATCCGGAGGGAGATATTGACAAAATATTACTGGACGCCGCGGGCAAAAAATACTGGCTCCATTTCCCACCGCATACCGCCCGTGCCGTGACTTCGGTTGCGCCGGTCAACAACTCCATTGATGTAACGGCAGACCAGTCTGACGGGCCTGGTCCGCATGCAGGCAACGGTTATGAACTCAGATTCCTTCGTAATAGATCGAAAAATAAGGAACTTGATATGGATCAGATACCGGCCCCGGAGCCCAGGAAAGGGATGGAAGTAATCATAGAAGGAAACGTTTCTGATGTCCTGAGAAGAAGTATGTCGGAAAAGCAAAATTTCGAATTATCCGGAAGGCTTATCTCGATGCCTCCCCATATGGCACGTGAATTGCGTCTTCTGATAAGGAAAGCGGAAATGATCAAGGTAAAAGGGAATTTGCGCGATTCCACGAGTGGTTTTCTATCAGCAACCGGCATGCCGGTAGTCAGACCCACGATGATCACGCTTGACAGCATTACCTATAAAATCCGTTGAAACGCCCGGAAACACCTATTGACACAACACACAGATGAAAATACTAGTCGTTGAAGATGAGTACAAACTGGCCGGATTTATTCAGAAGGGCTTGCAGCAGGCCGGTTACACCGTCCAGCTTTCTTCCACCGGGACAGACGCGCTAGGTAAGGCTGCGTCCGAAACTTTTGACCTCATCCTGCTGGATCTGATGCTGCCGGGCATGACTGGCATTGAAGTATTGAAAAATCTGCGGGCTTATAAGATCGCTGTGCCGGTGATCATCATCAGTGCACTAAGCGGAACTTCACAGGTTGTGGAAGCTTTGGATCTTGGAGCGGTGGATTATATTAAGAAGCCTTTTGAATGGGAGGAATTGCTGGCGAGGATCCGGATTTTACAGCGAAAGGTATTTGCCAGCGAAAGCACCCGGATCGGGATCGGCGATCTTGTCGTTGACCTAATGACACGCGAAGTGACCAGGGCCGGAAAGGCAATCCAGCTTACCGCAAAAGAATTTGCGTTAATGGAATATCTGATCAGGAACCTGAACCGCGTTGTCAGCAAAAATCAGATCCTGGAAAATGTCTGGAATATGGACTTTGATCCGGAGAGCAATATTGTTGAAGTTTATATGCACCAGCTAAGAAAAAAAGTGGACAAGGGTTTTGAAAGCGTTATCATTGAAACGGTGATTGGCGTCGGCTATAAGCTTACCGGTATGAAAACTTCCTTGTGATCATGGCTGGCCCCTACCCTATTTATAAAAGTCTCCGGTTTCGGTTTGGACTGATTTTCGGTTTCGCATTCCTGTTTGTCCTGGTACTCACGGGCATAATACTTTATTCGAACGTAAAAAATCAATTTGAAAAAAGTTTTGCTGCAAGGCTTAAAACCCAGGCAAATCTGATTCTTGAGGAAACAGAAATCAGTCCGGTCACGATACCGCTTCCTGCTTCAGGAGAATATTTCCGTCTGATTTATGATGCGAATGGAAAACAGGATACTCTTTTTAACAACCTCCCGGCATCTAAACAGATTGATGATCAGCAGGATACCTCTGCCTGGCGGAATATATTGGTCAGCAAAGAACTTGAAACAGGTGGCTCCATCAGGATCTCGTACAAAGTTGCAGCCGCTGAACTCGAACAGGACATCGATAATGTCCAGATAATCCTTTTTCTGTATTTCCCCCTCGCTTTCCTCGCTGCCTTAATAGTAGGTTTTTCCCTCTCTGGCTTTCTGCTTCGTCCAATTGAAAATATTGTCACTGAGGCGAATCACATCAGTTTACAAAGCGAGATTGGTTTGCTGGAAGAACCAGTGGTTCGGGATGAATTGCATCAGCTGACCATCTCACTGAATCAGATGCTGGGCCGTATTCAAAAACAGGCCAGGGACCAGAACGCATTTTTCGCCTCGGCGTCACATGAATTGAGGACGCCGTTGAGTGTTATGCTGACGGAATTGCAGATCCTGCAAAATGATGAGGCAGCACGCGCTGTCAGGCCTGTTATCAACAGCCAGATCACGGAGGTCCGGCGCCTTAATAAACTGGTCAATGAATTTCTGCTTTTAAGTCAGTTAAAGTCAGGAGCATTGGTACTGAACAAAAAACCAGTTAACCTGGCAGAAGTTACCATTGAAGTGCTGGAACATTTGTCAAAAAAAGCGCTGGCTAATGCTCAGACGTTTAAGATCGAAATGCAGCCGGAGGACAGCGCATTCGAAATATATACAGACAGGTCCCATCTGGTTACGATCTTGCGGAATCTGCTGGAAAACGTCTTAAAACACGGTCTCCGGGCTTCAGCGGTCCGGATCAAAATAAGCGAAGACGGTGGGTATACCACCCTGGTCATTCAAAATCAGTCATATAGTGATATCAAAGAAGTCGCTGCGCTGACTGCTGAATTTAAAAAGCAGGACCTGAAAAGCGATGGTTTCGGACTCGGCTTATGGATCGTAGCCAGACTTTCGGAGCGGATAGGCGCCGGTTTTAAAATCGGTTTCACCAGGCCGGACTTTACCGCCGAATTAAGTTTTCCTCCAAAAAACTGATAAGTCTAACCATTAGTCTGGCAGGTGAAAAACAAAAATCTGCGTCAGGTTTTGTAATTAAAATAACCAATTCAGACACATAGATCCGTTAAGTGAACCGAAATTCAAAGATTTTAGTAATTTGCAGCCGATAAAAATCGATATATCTGTCACGCGGTGTAAGTAATGAGCAAACGTCTGAATGGCAGCTTTCTTCGCTGCTGCCTGAAAATGGACGACTCATTCCGATCCGGGCAGGTGGTTCACTTAACTTAATGTTTAAGAAAAATGGATATTTCAAGAATTTTCAAAAACAATCAAGACTGGGTTCAGACAAAACTGGACGTTGAACCAGGATATTTCAGTGACCTTTCAAAGGGACAAAATCCCGATATTCTTTATATAGGTTGTTCAGACAGCCGCGTAACGGCAGAAGAACTTATGGGCGTTTCGCCGGGCGAGGTCTTTGTGCTTAGAAACATCGCCAATATGGTACCTAATACCGATTTGAGTGTCATGTCCGTCATCAATTATGCGGTTGAACATCTGAAAGTAAAACACATCGTGGTTTGCGGACATTATTATTGCGGTGGTGTTCAGGCTGCAATGAAATCTGGCGATCTGGGTATTTTGAACCCCTGGTTAAGAAATATCCGCGACGTTTACCGTACGCACAAGGAAGAATTAAAAAAGATCGATAACGAGGAGGAAAGATACAAAAGACTCGTTGAGCTGAATGTTGAGGAGCAGTGTATCAATGTGATCAAAACAGCAGAAGTCCAGAAAGCGCAGCGTGATCGCGGCCTGACTGTTCACGGATGGGTTTTCGATGTAAATTCAGGAAAACTGATCGATCTGAATATCGACTTCAAAAAGCTGCTTGAAAATATTATGGAGATTTATCGTCTGGATCTGGCCGAGCCTGAACAGCAGGTTGCCAAACCCTGATCAATATCAATAAGTATAAAGATTAACCTTGTAAGATCCTGAATATTCGGCCCGGCATCTGACCGGGCCACTTTTGCAGGTTAAGGCATTTTTCTACGCCTAAACCAGGCTATCCAGCGAACGCTGATGACGTGCCGACATTTCACTGTTAATGGCTCTTGCCCAGGCAATGCTTTCAGTCCCCTCACCGAGCTCACCGAGCTTCTTATCATCGGCATCCAGCGCCTCAATGGCATTGATCAAGATCTGAATTTTCTTTTGAACAGGAGAAACTTCAAAAGTGGAAACGTTTTCTATGTCATCGACTTCCTGCCGCATAAGTTTTCGGTTGGTTGGGGCTGCAATATAGTGACCGGATTTTTATAGTCAAATACAAATGTAACTTGTGTTTACAAAATAAGGATATTTCGATGTCATTGCAGAAAAGAGCAAACCTGGTTTTGTGCGTAAATTTCTCCTCAACAGCCGGCAGACAGCCTTGGCTTCACGCGTTTTTGTACTACGAACGTAGCATGCTGAAGTAAGGGTAGAACGCAAACAGGCAATGCCCGGCAGCTATCAGGCTGCATCCGGGCCGATACTACTTCTGGCATGATATTGATTGATGGAGGCGCGGACAAAACTACCGATCAGAATCATGCCGACTAACAACTTACATCCAATATTTACTGCCGAACTTCATGAAATGCACTGGTTTGAAAATGCCTGGGTCACCACACTTGGCCAGCTTGGGAGATCAAGCTGCCTGCCCGATCTTGGAAGTGTTTTGAAAAAAGAGCGCGCCTACACCCAGGAGCACGTTAACCGGCTGGGACAGATTTATATTTCTATCGACGAACATCCTGAAAGCCAGGAATGCGAGGCACTTTCCGGACTGATCACGGATTTGAAGACTGCCTGTGAACGGCTGGGCGGCAACGAACCGAGTGCTGATCTGTCTTTTATCCTGGCGGTGATCAAAGCAGCAAATTACCAGATCGGAGCCTACTCGGCAATGCTGCTGCTGGCACAATCCATGCAGTACACCGAGGCTGAAAAGCTGATTACTGACACCATCGGGGAAGAAAAACAAACGATCATTGATATGACAAGGCTGCTGACGCTTTACAACGACTAAGCCCTATTCAAAAAAATATCAAAGATCATCGGAGTAGGCAGTTCAGAAATCTACTTTTTAAGATGTACCTATTATATATTATTATACTCAATTAAATTATGAATGCCAGGATCAGATCCATCGCTTGTTATGCAGCCCTTTTATTATTCATTTTACCACTGGCCCAGGGGACAGCCTTTGCCGCAAAGCGTGAAATTTACCAGCTGAAAATTTATCATTTAAAAGATAAAAGTCAGGGCGAACGGCTCGAAAACTATTTAAAGCAGGCCTATCTTCCTGCACTGCACCGTGCTGGTATTGGGAAAGTCGGCATCTTTAAACCGGCTGCCGACACAGATTCAATCCTGTATGTGCTGATCCCGTTTAAATCGGCAGAACAATTTATGACGCTGCCTGAAAAAATTGAAAAGGACAAAGCTTATTTAACGGCCGGTGACGATTACATCAATGCCAGTTTTGACAAACCTGTTTTTAAAAGTATAGAATCCATCCTGATGGAATCCATTGCAGGCATGCCGGTGCTCAAGGTGCCTGCACTTCAATCCAAATCCGATGAGCGGATCTATGAACTCAGAAAATATGAAGCCGCGACTGAAAAACTACACGACAATAAGATCAGTCAGTTTAATCAGGGAGAACTGGATATTTTCAAACGCCTTGGTTTTAACACAGTCTTTTGCGGGAAAGTAAAGGCCGGCAGCAAGGTACCAGGCCTTGTTTACATGACGTCCTTTGAAAACAAGAGCGAACGCGATGCCCACTGGAAGGCATTCAGCGCGGATCCGGAATGGGTAAAACTGAATGCCATGCCGGAATATGCCCATAACTTTTTACGTGCGGACATCTATCTGCTTCATCCGGTTGCCTATTCTGAGATTTGATCTGTAAAAATTTAAACCGATCTTCCAGTCTCAACCCACCATTTATCAATTCTTTAAAATAACAGATCCGCCTTGATTTATTCAGGCGGATTTGTTGTTTTAAAGAAACTACGTCTTTCGATGAGATGATTATTTAAACAACACGGACTAATCGGGAGCCGATGTTGAAAATTAGAAAAATTACAAATCTGACTTTTCCCAATGATGTAATACGCATTTACCCACTACCGGTGTTTCACCTTATGAGCAGCGTCGGATCAGACCACACGATGGGATCAAAAGATGCCGAAGAGACCTCCTGGTACCGAAGCTTTAACGAACCGGATTAGAGATACAATCTCTTCGACGAGACGTTTCTGGTAAAAACTGCAATATTCCTCCAAAATGCGAAAACAGCCAATTAATTGTACAAGTTTTCTCCGTAAACGACTTAATTCAAACACATCCATTTAGTAGTTCTACATGACTTTTCTTACTTGTTCTATATATGAAAATTTTATTAAATTATTTGACATTTTTACTTTATTTTCTCGATCAAAATTTTGATATTCAACCCGTTATCGGTGATCATAGCCGGTTCCTCTATCAAACCCAGCAAATCAATAGAAATGAAAACGAATAATTTAAAAACAGTAGCCACCATTGGGGTTATGTTTGTAGGCTTAGCTGTAATCTTTGTTTACGAAAATGTATCAAAACTTTGGGAAGTTGGGTCGAAGACCAAACAACCTCTGCAACAGCCGGATCTGGAATCTTCATGGGAAGTGTCCCCTCAGAACGTTTACTAGTTTTAAAGATTAAGTAGCCCGTCAAAAACATCGGGATAACAGCATGCTTTGGAAAGTATGTCGTTATCCCGATGTTTATTTAAACCCTTTCACCTGGGGGCTCATCTCCAAATATTTCAATTTTCCCCCTTCTCGAAGTCTCCATTTTAACCAGGATCTAGAGCCTTATCGTCATTGACTTATTGTACCGTCCATAGGCATGTCTTCGCGACAGTATGCCCTACATAGCAAGTTAGGATTGAGTATCATTACATATAAGACAGGCGCATTCATCCATTCGACATTAAATTTTCATCATTTTGTAGACATAGTTTATTTTTTAACTAAATTTATTCTACAAATAAGGTAGTAGTTTACATTTCCCTTTTTTCGAAGCAGGCTCATCCTCCCGAACGAATGTCTTTTGACATCGCCAGGTTTAGCGTGCGAAAATATTGGCTGATGTAGGAAGTGCTTGTTCTGCAACATACTCAACGTTTAAGATAGATAGGATGAAGACAATTTACTTTTTGTTGGTAATCATCGTTGTGTGGTTACCGTTAACTTTTTGTTTTGGTCAAAAGAGCGGGATTATTGTAACAGAGAGATCCGGTGTCAGGGGAATTGTGACATGCACAGAAACCTATCAACCCTCAGAAATCAGCGACACACGGCACATCGACGGTTATGTAAAAAAAGAAGGCACCTCCCACTTTGTATTTCCTGTTGGCCACAAAGGTGTTAATCGTCCCTTTGCTGCTCAGGCCGATGGAACCTGCGGTGCTTATTATCAGCAGGACCCGGGCGTAAGCAGCATTCCCGGTGAGAGCTTATTTCCTGTAGCTGATAAGGCAGGTACGCTGGCAGCTGTCAGCAATCAGGAATTCTGGGATATAGATGGTCTCAATGATACGCGCATCACATTGACCTGGAACACAAACAGCGGAATCGCTGCACTAACCGAAAATCGTTTAAACCGGCTGAGTATCGCCGGATGGAACCCTGATTCACAGTTATGGGAAAAAATAAATTCGATCGTTGACAATACCGGAGTTGACGGGACCCCGGTTTCTTTTTCTTCGGGGTCGATTTCCACAGTGGAAAAGATTAAACCAGGCCGGTACAGCGCCTACACTTTTGGCGCAGCAGAGCAGGCCCCCACGACCAGCTTCCAGGGAAAACTCGAACTTGTAACTTGCGGAAGCATTAAAGGGTGGGTCCGGGATTTAAACGAGCCCACTGCTTCCCAAATGGTCGATTTGTTAATTGATGGAAACCCACAAGGTTCTTTTCCCTCCAATCTTGTGCGCAAGGATCTGGCGGAGTATGGTATACCGTCCGGAAATTATGGTTTTGATATTACACCTCCCGCCAGTTTAAACGATGGACTGAACCATCAGATCAGTATCAGGATAAAAGGTTCATCGTTTATTTTGACTGGCGCGTCTGCCATATTGAATTGTGCATACGAATCGAAACTGCAAAGTTTTGACTGCTCGGGCATTAAGGGATCGGTAAGCAATAAAAACAACCCTTCTGAATCAGTAACCCTGGAATTGATCAACGGCGCTGGTGAGGTGGTCGGCACCGCCGGGGTTAACGCCGGAATATCGAGTGATGAAACTTTCTTCCAATACACGCTGCTGATCCCCGAAACGTTGAAAAACGGCAGGCCTCAACAGCTCGCGGTTCGTGTCAAGGGCACGTCGTTTATCTTACCCGAAACTTCCGGATCGTTAACCTGTAAACTTCCCGCGTATATGGGATCGTTTAACTCGGGGAACTGCAAACAAATCACCGGTTGGGTCTGGGACAAAAATGCACCAAACGCAACAGTTGAAATCGAAATCGTTGAAAACAATCTTGTTCTGGCCAGATCGACGGCCAATGTTTTCAGACAGGATGTTAAGAATGCAGGTTATGGGTCCGGTTATTACGGATTCGCACTGGATACACCACCTGCACTGTTAGACGGGAAACAACATCTCGTTTCGATCCGGCCCCTGAATTCAAAAACATTCATTGGGGAACCGAAGACCATTATATGCCCGTTACCACCAGCCTATAACGGATCAATCGAAATTGTAGACTGTAATTCCATCGTTGGCTGGGTTCAGGACAAAAATAATCCGGGTAGCGAAATTGTAATTGAACTAATGGAGGGAAATACCATTCTGACATCGTTAACTGCCAATACATTTCGCGAAGATCTTTCAGCGGCCGGGCTCGGTACAGGAAAGTACGGGTTCATTATTAAGACTCCTGCGGCCGTCAGAAACGGTATAGCGCATAACCTTAACGTTCGGATAAAAGGTACAAATTTCTTTTTAAACGCTTTACCAAAAACACTGACATGCCCTCCGCCTCCCGTTTATCAGGGAAATTTTGAATCGGTCAACTGCAAAACATTTTCAGGATGGGTATGGGATAAAAACAGTCCCGGCCAAACCATTGCTGTTGAATTGGTTGAAGGCGCTCAGGTGATCGCTTCCGGTGTGGCACAAAATTTCCGTGCTGACGTTAAAAACGCGGGATTTGGTACCGGTAATTACGGCTTCTCTTTGAAAACGCCTGCAGTACTTTTAGATGGCAACCAGCATTCGGTCAGAATAAGAATGAAGGAGACGGGTACCTTTCTGGGTGTCATGAAAACCTTAACCTGTCCTGTTTCCAACGCTGCGGCCAGATTAGCTTATGAACCTGATGTGATCGAAGGCACAGTATCCCAACTGGGAGTTGCTCCGAATCCTGCCATTGAATTAGTTACTGTAGAATTTAACGTGACAGATCCGGGGCCGGTTTCTTTGTCGTTAACGGATCTTTACGGACGGGTTCTCTGGCAGAAAAAATTGAATGAGGGCCAAAAATGGTATTGCGAAAAGATTAATACAGCACATTATCAGCCCGGCATATACATCATCCAGCTGCAAGCCGGCGACAGGCTTCGCTACAAAAGACTTGCTGTTGTAAGATAATCGCCAGACCCGGATGACACCGGTATCCGGATTGATAGAATCTAAATATTTAGCGATGGTTGAAATTGATCAACCATCGCCAATTTTTCTTTTTTATTCAAAATAATTCATCACGCCAAACCCTTCTTTCAAAAGCAGCTGATCTTTCTGGAACAAACGAAGATCAGAGGTTGCCATATCTTCGATCAGCATATCCAGTGTATGTTTTGGTTTCCAGCCCAGCTTCTCATCACATTTGGCAGGGTTACCGATCAGAAGTTCCACTTCAGTTGGACGGTAATATCTCGGATCAATTTTCAATACCGGCGTGCCTATTTTAAGATGTTCGCCTGAAGTGATACCCAGCTCAAGAAGACGTGCAGCATTGACCGATGCGATCGTACCTACCTCGTTTTCTTCACTGCCGGTAAATTCCAGCTCAACGCCCAGGAATGCAAAGGTTTTACGGATGAACTCACGGACACGTGTCGTCACACCGGTCGCGATGACAAAATCCTCTGAAGTTTCCTGTTGTAAAATAAGATACATCGCCTCGACGTAGTCTTTCGCATGGCCCCAGTCACGCTGCGCGTCGATGTTTCCCATGTACAGACAGTCCTGAAGGCCGAGCACGATCTTGGCAGCAGCACGTGTGATCTTACGTGTTACAAATGTCTCTCCGCGAAGGGGCGACTCGTGGTTGAAAAGAATTCCGTTAGAAGCAAACATACCATAAGCTTCACGGTAGTTTACCGTGATCCAGTAAGCGTACAATTTCGCTACTGCATAAGGAGAACGCGGATAGAAAGGTGTTGTTTCCGACTGCGGTACCGCCTGCACCAGACCGTACAATTCAGAGGTCGATGCCTGGTAAATTTTTGTTTTCTTCGTAAGTCCCAAAAGACGTACCGCTTCCAGTATACGTAAGGTACCGATTCCATCTGCATTGGCCGTATATTCCGGCATTTCAAAACTTACCTGCACATGGCTCATGGCAGCCAGGTTATAGATCTCATCAGGTTGTACTTCCTGGATGATCCGGGTAAGGTTCATCGAGTCGGTAAGGTCGCCATAGTGCAGAATGAACTTGGCATTGTCTACGTGCGGATCTTCATAAAGGTGATCAATGCGGTCCGTGTTGAACAGCGAGCTTCTGCGCTTGATACCGTGAACGGTGTATCCTTTGCTTAATAAGAGCTCACTCAGGTAAGCGCCGTCCTGTCCTGTTACTCCGGTAATAAGTGCTACTTTTGACATGGTATGATGTTTGGCTGTCGGCAGTCGGCTGTCGGCCTTCGACTTTCAGCAGTTATAATTTCATTTAATAATTAAACGGTATAAATCTCCTGGTTTTTGAGGAAGTCCTCGTAGGCCAGTGCGATGCCCTGGGGCAGCTCGATCGTGTGTTTCCAGCCCAGACCGTGCAGTTTTGAAACGTCCATCAGTTTCCTTGGCGTTCCGTCTGGTTTGGTCGTATCCCACCGGATCTCACCTTCATAACCGGTTGTTTCAGCGACCAGCTCCGTGAGTGCTTTGATGGAAAGATCTTCACCGGTACCGATGTTGACCAGCTCGCGGCCATTGTAGGTCTCCATCAGAAACAGACAGGCTTCGGCCAGGTCGTCGGCAAAAAGAAATTCACGCATCGGCGAACCTGTTCCCCAGGCCTGCACAAAAGGTTTGTTCTCTTCTTTGGCTTCATGAAATTTACGGATCAGCGCCGGCAGCACGTGAGAATTGTTCAGGTCATAATTATCACCGTAACCATACAGGTTTGTTGGCATGACACTGATAAAATTACTTCCGTACTGATCGTGGTAAGCTTCGCATAGTTTAATACCGGCGATCTTGGCGATGGCATAAGGCTCGTTGGTCTCTTCCAGAAGGCCTGTCAGCAGGTAATCTTCGCGGAGCGGCTGCGGGGCCATCTTCGGATAGATACAGGAAGAACCCAGGAACATCAGCTTTTTCACCCCGTTCAGATGCGCCGCGTGCACCACGTTGGCCTCCATCATCAGGTTGTCATACAGAAACTCTCCCCGGTAGGTATTGTTGGCCAGAATCCCGCCGACTTTGGCAGCCGCCAGAAATACATAATCCGGTTTTTCATCGGCAAAAAAATCAGCCACAGCCTGCTGGCTGCGCAGATCCAGCTCCGATGAGGTGCGGGTCACAATATTTTCAAATCCCTTTTTGGCAAGCCCTCTGGCGATGGCCGAACCCACCATCCCGCGGTGACCTGCTATGTATATTTTTGAATCTTTTTCCATTTAAACTTCGGCGTTTTGCCTGTAATGATATTGACCGGTTTTAAGTTAAGTGATCT